>SCPO01000004.1_pt1:0-1297500 | contig 1894694 bp, 1754 predicted proteins | sample 6106821 | NCBI WGS metagenome assembly SCPO01 (sample SAMN10720448, study PRJNA508395) | human gut metagenome | isolation source: Participant 2 stool, 0 month | host: Homo sapiens | collected 2017 | reverse complement strand
AAGGGAACTTTGACGAACTCATGAATCCCACACTGCCAAGAAAAACTTCTAGCGAGACAAGATCCGCCCGTACCGTAAACCGACACAGGTAGGCGGGGAGAGAATCCTAAGGTGCGCGGAAAACCCTCGTTAAGGAACTCGGCAAATTGCATCCGTAACCTAGGGAGAAGGATACCGGTCAGTGAAGAGCAGAAACGCTCAGAGCTAAAAGGGGCGGCAGAAAAGAGGCCCAAGCAACTGTTTACCAAAAACACAGGTGCCTGCGAAAGCGAAAGCTGAAGTATAGGTGCTGACGCCTGCCCGGTGCCGGAAGGTTAAGGAGAGAAGTTAGCGAAAGCGAAGCATCGAACTGAAGCCCCGGTGAACGGCGGCCGTAACTATAACATCCTAAGGTAGCGAAATTCCTTGTCGGGTAAGTTCCGACCCGCATGAAAGGCGTAATGATTTGGGCACTGTCTCAACGAGGGGCCCGGTGAAATTGAAATACCTGTGAAGATGCAGGTTACCCGCGACTGGACAGAAAGACCCCATGGAGCTTCACTGCAGCTTGAGATTGAATCCCGGTGACAGATGCACAGGATAGGTGGGAGGCGCCGAAGCATTGCCCTAGGGCGGTGCGGAGCCGATGTTGGGATACCACCCTTCTGTTGCTGAGATTCTAACGCGAGGAGTAACGACCCTGCACTCTCAGGCAGGCGGTTTGACTGGGGCGGTCGCCTCCGAAAGAGTAACGGAGGCGCCCAAAAGTTCAGGCCGGACAGAAACCGGCCGAAGAGTGCAAAGGCAGAAGGGAGCTTGACTGCGAGACCCACAAGTCGAGCAGAGACGAAAGTCGGGCTTAGTGATCCGGTGGTACTGGGTGGAAAGGCCATCGCTCAACGGATAAAAGCTACCCTGGGGATAACAGGCTAATCTCTCCCAAGAGTTCATATCGACGGGGAGGTTTGGCACCTCGATGTCGGCTCATCACATCCTGGGGCTGGAGTAGGTCTTGGGTTGTTCGCCCATTAAAGTGGTACGCGAGCTGGGTTCAAAACGTCGTGAGACAGTTTGGTTCATATCCATCGCGGCGCAAGAAGTTTGAGAGGAGCTGCTCCTAGTACGAGATAACGGAGTGGACGGATCAACGGTGTCCCAGTTGTCACGCCAGTGGCACGGCTGGAAAGCCGCATCCGGGAAGGATAAACGCTGAAAGCATCTAAGCGCAACCTCAAGATGAGACTTCTCATCAGTAATGAGTAAGACCCCTTACAGACGATGAGGTAGATAGGTTATGAGTGGAAGAGCCGCAAGGCTTGGAGCGACATAAAACTAATAGGTCGAGGTCTTAACTTAGGAACACCGAGACAAGCGAATAACTTCAGGACTTCTTCTATATGGTTTTGAGAGAACAGGCTCTCAGAGAAACAGTGGCGATAGCTGTGAGGATCACCCGTATCCATGCCGAACACGGAAGTTAAGCTCACAAACGCCGAAAGTACTTGGCCGGAAGCGGCCCGGGAGGATAGGAAGCTGCTGATAAAGGGAAAGGACTTGCAGAGATGTGAGTCCTTTTTACATGCATAAACTTGAAAGGGAGTAGGATAAAGGTGTCCGGAAGAATCCGTGGGAGATGTCATCCGGGTAATAGATTCTTCACTCCGTGTCATATTTCCGTTTTCCTGCTTTCTTACAAAGCATTCTTGTCTCCATTCAGAATGACGATTGAAGGAGAGAGTGTCATGATGAGGGGAACGATAAGGCGTCATAATGAGGGAAATGTTAATCGTCATCCTGAACGAATGTGAAGGATCTGTACCCGTGGTGAGGAAATCGGTAAAATGTCATTCAGAGCAGGAGCAAAGGAGGCTTTCTGATTACCTTTTGCTTCATAAGGTATTTAATACAAAAAGGAATTTGAAGTCAAAGATAAAAAAGAAATTCATTTTCGTAAGTCAAAGAAATTCTGAAATTAAGAAAATAATTTGAATAATTTGAAAAAAATTAGAACGTATGATAAAATAATGCGGAGCATAAGTGCGGTCCTTTCGGTTGTGCTTGCAGGAATAGGAGAAGAAACAGAGGAAACACGGTAACTCGAGTTGTATTCTCTCTTCCTGAAAATATAGAGGACATATTATTTTTTCGGAAGGAGCAAGAATATGAAAAAAATTCTCGCAATTGCTGCCGTTGCAGCACTCACCGCAGGCGTATCCGCATACGCTGCAAATCCGTTCTCTGATGTATCCCCTGATGACTGGGCTTATCAGGCCGTGTCCGATCTCTCCGATCAGGGCGTTGTAGAAGGCTATCCAGATGGTACATTCAAAGGCGAAAGAAACATGACCCGTTATGAATTGGCGCAGGTTATCGCCCGTCTGATGGCTCGTGAAGACCAGCTGAATGCTGAACAGAAAGCAACTCTGGATAAACTGGCGGGGGAATATGCTGATGAACTGGCGAACCTCGGTGTTCGCGTAAGCAATCTGGAAAAGAAAGTAGGTAACATTTCCTGGTTCGGTGATGCCCGCATGCGCTGGAAAGAAAAAGGATACAATACAGACGGCTCCAGAAAAGCTGATGGATGGGATGGCCGTATGCGTATCAATGCCAAGGCGCAGGTGAATGACAGCACCTATGTACGCGGCCGTTTCACCAGCAGCATGGACTTCAAAGACAGCGCAGACGCGAATACAAAGATGGATGTGCTTTTTGTTCATCATCAGTTCGGCGATAAAGTCGGCATGAACTTGGGGCGCAACTTCCTTACCCTTGGTCAGACCGGTATGTATTATGATGATTTCTTTGACGGCGCGCAGCTTTTCATTGGCGACAGCAAACTGACTCTGGAAGCAGGTTATGGCCGCATGAATACATGGATTAATGATTACGGACAGAAAAAAGATGATACCGTTTATGCCCGTCTCTACGGACAGACCGGCCGTATCGGCTATGACGCGGAATACATTAAGACTGTCGGCGCGGCTGATGCTGATAAAAAATCTATCTGGGGCGCTGGCCTGACTGTGGGTGTAACCGATGCTGTTGACGTGTTTGGTGATTTTTACAAGAATACGGAACCCGAAGGTGATCCGCAGATGTGGACAGCGGGCCTCGGTTTCGGGCACTATAACCTGAAAAAACCGGGCACCTTCAGAGTATCTGCCCAGTATGTGAGGAATGAAGCCGGAGCTTATTTTGGCGGCAGCACTTACACCGCATTCCCGGCCAGCTCCCTTCTTAAAGTGGACAGCAAGTTCTGGCTGGCCAATGCTGATGTCGTTCTGGCAAAGAATATCCGCCTCCACGGTGAATATGCATTCAATGTAAAGACAGATAACAGCGTAGATTATGATGATCTCGCTACCGTATCTTTGAACTACAACTTCTAATACCTGGTGTTCAAGGGATAAAGGTAATGAAAAAGACCTCGAAAGGGGTCTTTTTTGTATGTGTTTGATTAGCTGCTGTCTGATAGCTGTTGGCTGGTAGCTGTTAGCTGTGAGCTGTCAGCTACAAGTTAAATATTCTTTTATGGTTTTAGTCATTACGGCAAGCGAGCATTCTCAATCGCACTACGTGCGCCAGCGAGCTCCTTCCGGCGGCCGACTCCATGATCCCTGTATAAGACGGTAAAATGTCATCCTGAACGAATGTGAAGAGTCTGCCGTTGTGGTGAGGAAAACGGTAAGCTGTCATTCAAGGTAATAGATTCTTCACTCTGTGCCACTATTCCGTTTTCTGTCTTTTTCACAAAGCATTCTTACCCCCCGTTCAGAATGACAATTAGCAGAAAGCGCCACAATGATAGAAAACGCTAATCGTCATCCTGAACGAATGTGAAGGATCTGTTACCGTGGTGAGGAAAGCAGTAAGAGGCCATTCAGCGCATCCGTGAAGGATCTGTACCCGTGATGAGGGAAATATAAAACCTTATGGGGGCAGCGGATTCATCACTCTATGCCGGTTCAGGGTGACGATTAAGGTGCTATAAAGGAAAAGGGCCTCGTGTAAAAGAAAAAAACTATAACCGACCTGCGTTCGAAAAAAGGGAGGAAGATGAAAAAACAGTGAGAAATATACCATGAGAAGAAAGAGCTGTAATTATACGATAAAATCTGCTTATACAAAAGTTGGTGTTCTTTGTAATTAAAACAATAAAAGAGGATACTTAATTTATTTTAATAAAAATAGAGAAAATAAATTAAGGTAGATTTTTTCGAAGAGTTTCAGGGTTCTTGCAAAAAAAATTCTGATGTGTTAAATTGCAGGTAAGCAGCAGGGGCGTGTCCCGCTATGCTGTTTATGGGGTAATGAAGAAACGCAGAGGAAACACGGTCACTCGTGCAAGATTCTTCCGGAACTCCATTCCAAAGGGACAATTTATTTTTCGGAAGGAGCAAGAATAATGAAAAAGATTCTCGCAATCGCAGCAGCAGCTGCACTCACCGCAGGCGTATCCGCATACGCTGCAAATCCGTTCTCTGATGTATCCCCTGATGACTGGGCTTATCAGGCAGTGTCCGATCTCTCTGATCAGGGCGTTGTAGAAGGGTATCCGGACGGTACATTCAAAGGCGAAAGAAACATGACCCGTTATGAACTGGCGCAGGTCATCGCCCGTCTGATGGCCCGTGAAGACCAGCTGAACGCTGAACAGAGAGCCACCCTGGACAAACTGGCAGGGGAATATGCAGACGAACTGGCGAACCTCGGCGTTCGTGTAAGCAACTTGGAAAAGAAAGTCGGCAACATTTCCTGGTCCGGCGATGCCCGTATGCGTTATCAGGACAAAGCTCTTAATGATGATAACTACGATGGCCGTATCCGTATCGTTGCAAAGGCGGCTGTTAATGACAGCACCTATGCGCAGGCTCGTTTCACCAGCAACATGAATTTCAAGAATGATAAAGATGCAAATACCTATGCTGACCAGCTGTTCGTAAACCATGGCTTCGGCGACTTCTCCGTAAGACTCGGCCGTCAGCCGATCGTATTCGGTAACCAGGGCGGCTGGCTCTATGGTGACGGAAAAGGCTATGACGGCGCACAGCTTTCCTACAATGGCAGCAAGGTTGGTGTAACTGTAGGTTATGGACAGTTCAATACTTCTGATTATGATGGAGTAGCAGATCCGGACGAGAATATTCTTGACAGAAATATGTTCTTTGCAAAAGCAAACGGTAAACTGAACGTTGTAGATCTGGGTGTAGATTATGTCAGATTCGTTGGAGAAGATCATCTCAATCTGATTGGTGCTAATCTTGGCTTTAATGTAGGTGATTTCCGTGTATTCGGTGAGTACTGGAAGAATACAAGCACCGACTCTGAATATGATCGGGCTTGGAACGCAGGAATCGGCTGTGGCAAGCTGGATTTGAAAAAGCCGGGTTCTTTTGCTTTGAGTGTGGCTTACAATGATGTAGATGCTGAAGTATACTTCGGCGGTACCGGGCTGTCTACTGATGTCCTGTCTACCTTGACTTCCAGCAAGAAAAACAAGGGACTTTATGCAGATAATGTAACATTCTGGAATGCTATGGCTGATGTCACTCTCCAGAAGAATGTTTACCTCCACGGTGAATATGCATTTGACGTAAAAGGAGAAAAGAATAATCAGGATCTTGATGTAGATGATGCATGGACTGTTTCCCTGAACTACAAGTTCTAATATCTTGGGTTACCGGAAACAGAACCAATGAAAAAGACCTCGAAAGAGGTCTTTTTTGTATGTGTTTGATTAGCTGCTGGCTGATAGCTGTTGGGCGATAGCTGATAGCCGTTAGCCGTTAGCTGATAGCTGTCAGCTACAAGCTAAATATTCTTTTACGATTTAAATCATTATGACAAGCGAGTATCTTCAATCGTACTACGTGCGCCAGCGAGTTCCTTCCGCCGGCCGACTCCATGATTCTTGTATAAGACGGTAAGGCGTCATCCTGAACGAATGTGAAGGATCTGCTATCGTGGTGAGGAAATCGGTAAGACGTTACCAGAGTAATAGATTCTTCGCTTTATGACACATTGCTGGTTTCCATCTTTCTCGCAAGGTATTCTTGCCAAAGCTCTGAATGACGATTAGGGGAAAAGCGCCACAATGACAGAAAACGCTAATCGTTATCCTGAACCGCACGAAGGAACTGTACACGTGGTGAGGAAAGCCGGTATGAGGATAAAAGCCATCAGCTGTGAGCTGTCAGCTACAAGCTTAAATATTCTTTTGCGGTTTGAGTCATCACGGCAAGCGAGTATCCTCAGCCGCACTGCGTGCGCCAGCTCCTTATGGATAAGGAGCCCCGCTGCATTCCATTTTCCTTTTTAAAGTATTTAATGCGGACCGGTATTTAGGAAAGAGTTCTAACGGTAAGAATAGGGATTGGGTAAGCCTCCTTGTTTATAAGGAGGTGGCCGGCGAAGCCGGACGGAGGATACTGGCTTGGGGGAGTGACGCGAAAGGTTGGAATGGATGCGTGTACTTGTTCATAAGAAGGCAAGTGAACCATTTTTAAAGGAACGGAGTAACGCGTAAAAATGAGTGAAACAACTTGCTCCGGCGGCTATGGATGTCTGTGCGGGGACAGTTTTCAGATAACGAATCAGCGGTGCGTAATAAAATAAGCAGAAGGAGATTAAAATTATGTTTCCCTCTTTATTTACCCCGCTTTTTTGGCTATAATAGTAAAAATCTATAACCGCTTTTATATTTCTTTGCCGAAGGAGGACATGATGGCAACTTATATCAATGAACCGTCACATACTTTTAATGAATATCTTCTGATTCCCGGATATTCTTCATGTGAATGTATTCCGGCGAATGTTTCTCTTAAGACGCCGCTGGTGAAGTTCAAAAAAGGAGAGGAGCCTGCTATTGAGCTGGCGATTCCCATGGTGTCCGCCATCATGCAGGCGGTTTCCGGTGAGAGGCTGGCGGTAGAATTGGCGCGTAACGGCGGCGTTTCTTTTATTTACGGTTCGCAGACGCCGGAGGACGAAGCGGCGATGGTGGCTCGTGTGAAGGCGAAGAAAGCGGGGTTCGTATTCAGCGATTCCAATCTGGCTCCTGTGAATACGCTGGCGGATATCCTTGCGCTGAAGGCAAAGACGGGACATTCCACGGTGGCGATTACGGAGGACGGTACACCGAACGGGAAATTAGTGGGGATCGTATCAAGCCGTGATTACCGTGTGAGCCGTATGGACCGCAGCGAGAAGATTGCCGATTTTATGACGCCTCTTGAAAAGCTGGTCACTGCCAGGTTCGGCATCACACTTTCCGAAGCCAATGATATTATCTGGGATAATAAGATTAATTCCCTTCCCGTTCTTTATGAAGACGGCCGCCTTTACGGTTTTGTTTTCCGCAAAGATTATGACTCTCATCGTGAAAATCCTGATGAAATGCTGGATGCGGAAAAGCGTTTTGTCGTGGGCGCCGGTATCAATTCTCGTGATTATGAGCAGCGTGTGCCGCTCCTTGTCAATGCGGGGGCGGATGTGCTCTGTATTGATTCTTCAGAAGGGTTTTCCGAATGGCAGAAGATGACCATTCAATGGATTCGCGAAAAGTACGGCGACAGTGTGAAGGTCGGCGCGGGCAATGTGGTGGATCGCGAAGGATTCCTGTTCCTTGCGGAGGCGGGCGCCGATTTCGTAAAGGTCGGCATTGGCGGCGGTTCCATCTGTATTACCCGTGAAACAAAGGGGATTGGCCGCGGGCAGGCGACATCTTTAATTGAAGTCTGCCAGGCAAGGGATGAATACTATGAACGGACGGGTGTGTATGTGCCGGTCTGCTCTGATGGCGGCATTGTCTATGATCATCACATCACGCTGGCGCTGGCGATGGGTGCCGATTTTGTCATGCTGGGACGTTATTTTGCCCGTTTCGACGAGTCTCCCACGCAGAAGCGTACAGTGGGTGGTACTGTGGTGAAGGAATACTGGGGGGAAGGTTCAAACCGTGCGCGTAACTGGGCCAGATATGATTTGGGCGGAGATAAGAAGCTCCAGTTTGAGGAAGGCGTGGATTCTTATGTTCCTTATGCAGGACCGCTTAAGGAAAATGTAGCTAAAACCTGCAGCAAGGTGAGGGCTACGATGTGCAACTGCGGCGCGCTCACGATTGCCGAACTCCAGAAGAAAGCGAAGCTTACGCTGGTTTCCGCGACTTCCATCGTGGAGGGCGGCGCTCATGATGTCATCCGCAAGGAAAAGGAAAGCAATAACGGTTAAGAGCTATTTTGGAGCCATACTGTTTTGTGATGCAAAATGATGAAATAGAAAGTTCTGTGCTTAACATTCAATCAGTAAAAGATGTTTTATATTTCCCTTGACAGTGGAAATATTTCAGCATATAATTGACATCACAAACAAAAACCAAGGACTGTGAACGGGAAACGTATCTGACAGGTTCGTCATAGAGAGTCGGGAGTGGTGGGAACCGATACGAAAGCAGGTGCCTGCTCGCCCGGGAGTTCCGAGGATGAATGAAGTAATCATCGGCGTTACCCGCGTTAAGGGGATACAGGCAATGATCAGGACAGGAAAGATGGCGGTCCATGGCACAGAGAGCCGGCGGAGGGTGCAAGCCGGTACATTCCGTTATTTTTTATCGCCTGAGAGCTCCATTTTTGAAATAAGTAAAAAATGGCGTTTATCCACGTTACGGAGGAAGGATTAAGAGTATAATGTAGGGTGGTACCGCGACTGTTCGCCCCTATCTTCAGCAATGAAGGTGGGGGCTTTTCTGTTATCGGGAAGTTCTGCCTCTTTTTCCTTAGAGCGATAAATACAGGGTGGTACCGCGGAGATTTCCGCCCCTGCTGCATCGGTGTCCTGCCGTGCGGCAGGGGCGGTTTTTAGTCCTTTTATGGTTTTTGCAAAGTTTTGTCTGAGGTTTGGGCAAAGAAATATTTCTCAAGAAGGGGGAAAGTTATTGTGTTTTTTCAACAGCTTGTCAATGGTCTGACGCTGGGAAGCGCTTATGCGGTTATTGCTATCGGATATACACTGGTTTTCGGGGTATTGAATATCGTGAATATGGCGCATGGCGGAATTTTCATGATAGGCGCTTATATTGGCCTGCTTCTGGTAACGGAAGCGGGAATGAATATTTTCCCTGCATTGGCCGGCGCCATGATCGGGGGCGCGGTTCTGGGGTACGGGCTGGAGCTGCTGGCGCTCCGTCCGCTTCGCAAGCATAAGGCGACGCATCTGGCGCCGCTTATCAGTACGATCGGCGTATCCACATTTCTTGAAAGTGTGGCGCTTATGGTCTGGGGGCCGCAGACCCGTTCGTTCCCGTCTGCGTTCGGCAATGAACTGATGGATATGGGAGTCTTTAAAATTTCCGGTATCCAGATTATCAGCTTGGGGACGGCAGTGGTGCTCATGGTTCTTCTCACGATCATGCTGAACCGGACGAAGGTGGGCAAGGCGATCCGGGCGACTTCGGAAAATGCGGAGACGGCCGGTCTTCTTGGAATCAATACGGGCCTTATCATTACGTTGACGGTGATGCTGGCTTCTGCCCTCGGTGCAGCGGCAGGCGTACTGATCGGACTTTCTTTCAATGCGATTGAACCGACGATGGGGACATCAATGGGGCTGAAAGGGCTGGCGGTGCTCATCATGGGCGGTCTCGGCAATGTGGAAGGCGCCATGGCAGGCGGTTTCATTCTCGGCATCGCCGAAGTATTCAGCGTGGCTTACGGTACTTCTTCTTATCGTGACGCGGTGGCCTTCGGCCTTATCATTTTGATTCTGTTCATTCGTCCGGAAGGACTTTTTGCGAAAGCGGGGAAGGGAGGAAGGCCGTAATGGAAGATTTGCTGAATGGATATTTTCTGCAGGTTCTCACCTTTGTCTGCATCAATATTATTCTTGCCATGACGATTTACATGACGCTCTGCACGGGCATCCTTTCTTTGGGGAATGCCGGGCTGATGAGTTTCGGTGCGTATACGTCCGCCATTCTGACAGCGCAGTACCACGTACCTATGCCCGTAGGGATTTTCCTTGGCGGTGTCATGGCGGTTCTCGTGGCTCTGGTTATCGGACTGCCGACGATCCGTCTCCGGGGGCTGTATCTGGCGATTGCCACGCTGGGGTTCGGTGAAGTGGTCCGAGTCATCGCCTTGAATCTGGAAATCACTCACGGCGCACTTGGCTATTCGGGGATTCCATCCATGGGAAGTGTCCTTTCCGATTATGCAAGCGACTGGGGGCTCCTGGATGCTTTGGAAATAGATTCACAGACGGGCGGACAGCTTCTTGTGTGTCTGGTGCTGCTGGTTTTGACGGTTCTGATTATTTCCTTCTGGTACCGGCTGGAACATTCCCGCATCGGCCGTGCCATGGCAGCCGTGAAGGCCGATGAGTACGCTGCTTCTCTGTCGGGAATCAATGTAGTGTATTACAAAATGATGGGATTTCTCTTCAGCGCGTTTTTTGCGGGAGTAGCGGGCGCTTTGTACGCTCATGTCACATTCTTTATCAGTCCGACGGATTTCTCGTGGCACCGTGTGGTGGATATGCTTCTCTACACAGTTTTCGGCGGCAGCAATGTCATGTGGGGGCCTGTCCTCGGCGCGGCAGTGCTTACTATCGTTCCCGAATCGCTCCGTTCCCTGGCGGAATACAGGGATATCATCTACGGTGTGATGCTTGTGGCACTCATGGCTTTCCGTCCGGACGGTATTCTTTCTTATGACGCGGTGAAGTGGATCGGTTCGCTTTTCAGCAAAAAGAAGGCCGTTCCCGTGGAAGGAGGGGAAAAGTGATGCTTCTTGAAATGCAGAATGTAGTGAAGCGTTTTGGCGGTCTTACGGCGGTATCGAATATGTCCTTTCATGTGGAGAAAGGGGAAATATTCGGTGTCATCGGGCCAAACGGCGCCGGTAAAACAACGATTTTCAACCTGATCACAGGCGTGTATCCGGTTTCTGAAGGGAATATCCTTTTTGACGGACAGTCGATCAGCGGGAAGAAACCCTATCAGATTATCAATGGGGGTATCGCCCGTACGTTCCAGAATATCCGCCTTTTCACGGGGATGACAGTGCTGGAGAATATTCTTGTCGGACAGCATGACCATTTAAAAGCAGGCTTTCTTGCCAGTATCCTCCATACAGGTGTACAGAAGAAAGAAGAAAAAGAAGCGCGGAAGGAAGCGATGGAACTGCTCCGCTTTGTGGGGCTGGAACAGGATGCGGACCGCCCTGCCACGGAACTGCCCTACGGCAAGCAGAGAAAGCTGGAAATCGCGCGTGCTCTTGCCGCCCATCCGAAACTTATCCTCCTGGATGAACCGGCAGCAGGCATGAATGACAGCGAAACAGCAGCTCTTACGGAACTCATCCGTGGAATTCGTGAAACCTATAAAACGACTATTATTTTGATTGAGCATGATATGCACCTTGTGATGACTCTCTGCGACCGCCTGATTGTCGTCAACTTCGGCGAAAAACTGGCAGAAGGCGTTCCCGAAGAAGTACAGAATAATCCTGCCGTTATTGAGGCTTATCTCGGAAAGGAGGACGAATGATGCTGCTTACGCTTAAGAATATTGTCGCCGGCTATGGAAATATCACGGCGCTGAAAGGCATCAGCCTCTCTGTTCCTGAAGGGAAAATCGTGACCCTTATCGGAGCGAACGGCGCGGGAAAGTCCACCACGATGAAAACCATCATGGGGCTCATGAAACCCTCGGAAGGGGAGATCCGTTTCAAAGATAAATCCATCACGAGACAAAAGTCGTTCCATATCGTAAATGCCGGTGTAGTCCTTGTGCCGGAAGGGCGGCAGATCCTTCAGAACATGACCGTCCGTGAAAATCTGGAACTCGGTGCATACCAGAGAAAGGACAAGGCGGAAATCAGGGAAGATATGGTGAAAGTCTTCCAGCGTTTTCCCCGGCTGCTGGAAAGGGAAAACCAATTTGGCGGCACCCTTTCCGGCGGAGAACAGCAGATGCTCGCCATTGCCCGTGCCATGATGGCAAGACCGCAGCTCATGCTTCTTGATGAACCATCCATGGGGCTGGCGCCTCTTGTTGTCCAGCAGATTTTTGATGTCATCAAGGATATCAATAAAATGGGGACAACGGTTCTTCTTGTAGAACAGAATGCACGAAAAGCACTGCAGATTGCTGACTATGCTTATGTCATGGAAACGGGAAAAATCGTTATGGAAGGACCGGCTGCGGAAGTGGCGGGGAACCCCGACGTCATGGCGGCCTATCTCGGCGGGAAAAAGAAATAATTTCCAATATCGGATGAACTGACAGCGGATTGCGGCTCATGTTTTTGATTTCTCTCTGCTGTCCGGCGCAGCCGGTCGGAAGTGCCTGACAGGGGAATGAATGAAATGTGAAAAGCTTCTCACAGAACATGGAGTATATCCTAAATGTGAGAAGCTTTTTTGCGCTTTTATATAAAGAGGTCTCGGTCAAGTATATTTTGCGGTTTCCTCACCACAGGTACAGATCCTTTACGTTCGCTTTCGGATGACGATTAACGTTTCCCTCATTATGACATTTTCCGTTCCCCATTGTTAGAGTGACGTGCTTTCCCAAAATCGTCATTCTGAACGGGGGTAAGAATGCCTTGTGAGAAAAACGAAAACGGAATAGTGGCACGGAGTGAAGAATCTATTACCGCTATGACGTCTTACCGTCTTCCTCACTACGGTAATAGATCCTTCGCTGTCGCTCGTATTATTAAGTAAGTCAAGCAAAGTGCTTGATCATATGCTCCGAAAGGAGTATACGGTATACTGTTTTGAGATACTGTGGATTGGTTACATGCTGCGCTACCACACAGATGGTTTTCCAGAGTCTCCAACCACAGTCTCTTTGTTACTTTGTTGATCAGTTAGATACCGCTTGACGGTTTATGTAGAACGAGTATACAAGCGCAAAGAGCCCTGTGGATCCATGCAGTATCAAAAATCATACAGGAGGTTATAATATGATTTTAGTTGGCATTGATGTGGCCAAAGACAAGCATGACTGCTACATCATAAACTCTGACGGAAATTTTCCTGAGGAGGTATTCTCTATCCTAAATAACCGTGAGGGTTATGAGACTCTTTATAAGCGGATTTGCTCATTGGCTGTAGATTTCACAAAAGTAAAAGTAGGGCTGGAATCAACCGGCCATTACAGCAGCAACCTTCTTGCCTTCCTGCTGGACAAGCATCTCACCGCTTATGTAATCAATCCTTTGCGTGTTAATCTTTTCCATAAAGGGCAGAGCCTAAGGAGGACAAAGACTGACAAGATTGATTCAAGAAATATTGCACATCTGCTTATGACCGATTCAAGCTTAAAGCCCTACTCCTTATCATCCTACCACATGGAAGAACTAAAGTCTCTTACAAGATATAGGGGTACTAAGGTCAGAGAACGGACAAAGCTTAAGACTTCTATAGCCAGGCTGGTTACCATATTGTTTCCTGAACTTGAGCAGCTGGTCTCCAGTATCCACATACATTCTATTTACGCTATGCTGGAAAAGTTTCCGGGTTCTGCATATATCGCAGCTACTCATCTTACCCGGTTAACCGCCCTGCTTCTTAAGGCTTCACGAGGACGCTTCGGTAGAGAAACGGCCATCAGGATCAGGGATACGGCAAGGCAATCTATCGGGGCCGTCAGTCCTGCCAAATCGATGGAATTACAGCATACCATAGCGCATTTACGGGTTTATGATCAGGAGATTGGTGAAATTGAATCTGAGATTGAAAAGATCGTGGATGATGTAAATTCTCCAATCACTTCTGTGCCGGGCATCGGTATGCAAATGGGGGCGGTTATTCTTGCGGAAATCGGTAGTTTCCGCAGATTTGACTCTCCTGATAAGATTCTGGCTTATGCGGGCATGTCACCTTCAATGTATCAGTCCGGTAAACTGACAGGCAGCTATTCCCGTATGGAGAAAAGAGGATCTCGCTATCTTCGTTATGCACTGTTCAATGTCACAAGGTACGTTTGTCACTATGATCCCGGCTTCACTGCCTACCTGTCAAAGAAACGAAAGGAAGGAAAACATTATTACGTTGCCATCTCCCATGCTGTAAAGCGGCTTGTGCGGGTACTGTATGCCATGGAGATATCAGGGAATCGGTACAAAACAGCCTGATCAGCATTCTTGAATATTTTAATTTTCTTGAGGCATCTTTATAGATGTCTTTTTGTCCTGCCCCAAAAACAGTATGAACTTGTTACATGCCATTCAAAGATAATTGTTTTGTAGCACTTGACTTTTTATAGTTAGACTCTGGATGACATTTTACCGCCTTCCTTACCACGGGTACAAATCTTCACATTCATTCAGGATGACGTTTAACGGACAGCGCTCATATCCTCTATTCTCCAAGCTTGCAGCTGACAGCTCACAGCTAATGGCTTTTATCCTCATACCGGCTTTCCTCACCACGGTAATAGATCCTTCACATTCGTTCAGGATGACGATTAACGTTTCCCTCATTATGACGCCTTCCGTTCCCCATTGTTAGTGACGTGCTTTCCCAAAATCGTCATTCTGACCTTTCGTGTCACCCCCTCAAGCCAGTATCCTCCGTCCGGCTTCGCCGGCCACCTCCTTATAAACAAGGAGGCTTACCCAATCCCTATTCTTACCGTTAGAGCTCTTTCCTAAATACCGGTTCCCATTAAATACTTTAAAAAGGAAAATGGAATGCAGCGGGGCTCCTTATCCATAAGGAGCTGGCGCACGTAGTGCGGCTGAGGATACTCGCTCGCCGTAATGACTCAAACCGTAAAAGAATATTTAGCTTGTAGCTGATGCCGTTTCGAAAATGGTGCAATCGAATCGGTTTCTTTTAAAAGCCCGGCAAATTTTATCCAGATCCATGGTTCCTCCTATGCATTTCCTGTTTACATTAAATCCTTTTTCATTTCATTATAAGAAATATAAAGATCGAACTCAATATGCGTAAGGGCAGACAAGGGAATGAGTCTGCATCTGCAGGGAATTTTCTGCTTAAGTAAGGCTAAAATATAATTTAGCATACATATAGGGGTATATATGCTATGGGCAAATGATATGTATCGGATAGGCTGTAAGCTGCAGGTTCGGCAAACATTTATGGATTTTTATTGCAATGTTAATATATTGTGATATAATGTGTATATTAAAAAGTGTGTAAAGTATCAATGTCGCTTTGGGGAGCAAATCAGGGGTACAGCTTAAAGAAAAATATCAGGGTATTTGAATTACCTTGTTTTGGCATGAATCAATGATTCCCCGATTCATGCTTTTATTTTGCCAACGTGGAGATGATAGGTGTGACAAACAAACAAATTGCTATGCGTCTTGGGCAGATGGTTCTCGTCCTTTTGGGAATCAGTTTTATTACATTCTGCCTGGTTATGCTGGCACCGGGAGATCCTGTCCGCCAGATGATTGCAGGGAATGAAGATATCGTGGTCAGCCAGGTGGAAATTGATGCGCTTCGCCATGAACTGGGACTGGATCAGCCGTTCCTCATGCAGTATCTGAGCTGGCTCGGACGGGTGCTTCACGGAAACTTCGGGTTTTCATTTATGATGAAGAAGCCCGTGTTGGATGCGGTTCTGGAAGCTTTGCCTGCTACGGTTATTCTTGCGCTTGCTTCTTCCGTTTTTATGCTTTTGTTTGCCATCCCACTGGGAATATATACGGCAGTTAAGCAGAATACCTGGGCCGATTACATCATCCGTGGTTTTACTTTTGCGGGGGTATCTGTACCTAATTTTTGGATGGGTCTTATGCTTCTGTGGATTTTTGCTTTAAAGCTGAATCTGTTTCCTATCGTTGGCGGCGATGTTTCTGTGGAAAATCTGATTCTTCCCATGGTGACGCTCGGCGTAGTCATGGCATCGAAGTATACGAGGCAGGTTCGCGCGACTGTGCTGGAAGAACTGCGGCAGGACTATGTCATGGGCGCGCGGGCAAGAGGATTTTCTGAGTCTCACATCTTATGGAAGGAAGTTCTTCCCAATGCGCTTCTTCCGCTGATAACGCTTTTGGGGCTCGCTTTCGGTTCTCTTCTGGGCGGTGCGGCCGTGGTAGAAATCGTATTTTCCTGGCCGGGGCTTGGCTTCATGGTGGTACAGGCCATTACATACCGTGATTTCCAAACCGTGCAGGCGGTTGTCCTTTGGATTGCTTTCATGTACATGGCCATTAATTTGGTGGTGGATTTGTCCTACAACCACCTGGATCCCAGATTGAGAAAGGCAGGTCAATAGTCCAATGGAAAACCTGATTAAAGGATTTAAAGAAAATAAGGCCTTTCGCATTACGTCTCTGCTGGTGCTTCTCTTGATACTGATTACGGCGCTGGCCCCGGTGATAGCTCCTTATAATCCGCTGGAAGCGGTCATGCGGGATGCCAACGCGGCTCCGTCTGCAGCGCATCTTTTTGGGACGGACAAGCTGGGACGTGATGTACTGTCCCGCATCCTGTATGGAGCCAGCTATTCCCTGACGAGCGTACTTTTCCTGGTATTCCTTATTTTTGTGGTAGGTACATTCCTGGGGGTCATTGCCGGATATTTCGGCGGTATTGTGGATACGGTCATCATGCGGTTTGCGGATATGATGATTTCTTTCCCCGGCGTTATTCTTGCCATCGCTATTGCCGGTATTCTGGGAGGCAGTCTTGTGAATGCCATGATTGCCATGCTTTGTGTGACATGGACGAAGTATGCCCGTCTTTCAAGAAGTATGGTCCTGAAAATCAAGAAACGTGATTTCGTGGATGCCGCTATTGTAAGCGGCGGTTCTTCTGCCCATATTCTCTGGGTTCATATTCTTCCCAATATCCTGCCTCTCATGGTCATCACTGCGGCGGCAGATATCGGTGCTATGATGATGGAATTGGCGGGATTGTCTTTCCTTGGGTTCGGCAGCCAGCCTCCGGCGCCGGAGTGGGGTCTTATGCTGAATGAAGGACGCCAGCAGCTGCAGACCGCTCCATGGCTGATGATTTTCCCGGGGCTTGCTATTTTTATAACCGTTGTCGTTTTCAATCTGTGGGGAGATTCTCTCCGGGATGTCCTGGATCCGCGCCAGGACTGATCAATATGGTTCCTATCAGAAGGGATGGCTTTTGCTGCCGTTCTGCATATGTAACAGGTTTTGCCTAATTTATATTTTGTTTTAAGAAAGGAAGCGTTACATCCATGAAATCTATTTACAAGAAAGGCGCCGCATTGGCAGCAGCAGCTCTTATGACAGTCGCGTTTGCCGGATGCGGCGGCGGAGACAAGTCTGCCTCTAAAGGACCGAAAGACACTTTGACCGTAGGTATTACCAACTTTGCAGACAGCCTGGAACCGACCGACAATTATTTTGGCTGGCAGGTCATGCGCTACGGCGTCGGTGAATGCCTTGTCCATTTTGATTCCAAAATGAATGCGGAACCGTGGATTGCTGAAAGCTGGAAGGTATCTGATGATAAGATGTCCTGGACTTTCAAAATCAAGGATATTAAGTTTTCCAACGGCACACCGGTAACCGGCGAAGCGGTCAAAAAATCCATCGAACGTACCTTTGCCAAGGCTCCCCGTGCAAAGGCCATGTTTGAACTGGATCACATCACTGCTGATGGACAGAATGTCACTATTTATACGAAAAAACCGATTGCTACGCTTCCCGGCATGCTGGGTGATCCGCTTTTTATTATTGTTGATGTCGATTCCGATGGGAAAGTAGATTTTGCTAAACAGGGACCGATCGGTACCGGCCCATACATGGTTAAATCATTCTCCAAGGCAAAATGTGAATTGGATGCAAACCCGAACTACTATGCTGCGGTGCCGTTCAAACACTTAGTCATTAATACCATTGATGATCCGAATACCCGTGCTATGGCACTCCAGAAAGGCGAAATCGATATAGCGGTCAATGTGGCTGCCGGCGACTTGGCACTGTTCCAGGATAAGAATAAATTCAATATCAGTTCCATTTCTTCTATCCGCGATGTTCTTGCCCGTATGAGTGTCAAGGAAGGAAAACCGCTGGCGGATAAGAGAGTTCGTCAGGCGCTGCTTCGCTCTTTGGATCGTGAAACCTATGCCAAGGTGCTGCTGAAAGATACCTTTATTGCTGGTGGTCCGATGCTTCCGCCATCCCTGGATTATGACTTCGACGGATTGATGAAGGCGTATCCGGATAAATACAATGTGGAAAGCGCCAAGAAGCTGCTGGAAGAAGCAGGATGGAAAGACAGCGACGGAGATGGCTTTGTGGATAAGGACGGCAAGAATCTGGAGCTGGATTTCATTTTCTACTCCGGCCGTGCGGAACTTCCGTTGTATGCGGAAGCTACCCAGTCGGATGCGAAGAAAGTCGGCATCAAGATCAACCTGAAGAATGTAGACTATAACGTACTGGATGGCATCGGTGTCCGCGGGGAGTATGACCTCCTGATTTCCAATATCCTGACCGAACAGGCAGGGGATCCGGAAGTATTCGTCAACCAGTACTGGAAGACCAATGTAGACGGCAGCAATCCGCAGAACGGTTCCGGATACAGCAACCCTGAATATGATGCGTTGTCTGATCAGCTGGCATCTGAATTTGATCCCGCTAAGCGCAGAGATATCATCATTAAAATGGAAAAAATTGTCCAGGATGACGCTGCTGCTTTGATTTTCGGCTATCCGCAGACCAATATGGTCAGCAACAAGTCTGTCCAGAATGCCAATATTTATCCGTGTGACTATTACTGGGTAACTAAAGACATTACTCCGGCTAAGTAATTTCTATAGTGAAATATGCCTTTTCTCCACTGTCATATATCCGGCAGCGGAGAAGCGGCTTTCCTTCCTCTGAAATGGGGATGGAAATTCGGTACAGACCGTTTTTGTCCGGCCGTTGCCATGCTGTATCGAATTTCTGTTTCCATTTCAATTGAATTTATTATGAGGAGATATTCCCATGCTATTACAGGTAAGAGATTTAGGAATCGCCTATGGAAAAGGCGACCCTGTGGTCCGCCATGTATCTTTCGATTTGGATGCGGGGCAGGTTCTGGCTATCGTAGGAGAGTCAGGGTCAGGGAAAACTACGGTTATCCGTGCCATCCAGCATGTTCTTCCCGGCGGAGGGCATATTGCTGAAGGACAGGTTATTCTCAATGGAGAGGATACGCAGAAGCAGACAGCGGAAATGCACAGAAGCCTTTGCGGCACGGACGTGTCTATGATTTTCCAGGACAGCGGCGCCATGATGAATCCCATCCATACGATCGGAAGGCAGTATCGGGACTTTCTGGCGGTTCATGGGCTGACTGATGAAAAAGAAGCCCATGATCGGATGATCTCTATGCTGGAAATGGTCAGGCTTCCCGATCCGGAACAGGTTTTGAAAAGTTATACCTATGAATTATCCGGCGGCATGCGGCAGCGTGTCGGTATCGCCATGGCCATGTCATTTCATCCGAAACTGCTCCTGGCTGATGAGCCGACATCGGCTCTTGATGTGACGACACAGGCGACCATTGTCAAAGAAATGATGGAAGTGCGTAAAAATATGAACATTGCCATTATCATCGTTACCCACAATATGGGTGTCGCCGCTTATATGGCGGATAATATCATGGTGATGAAAAATGGCGAAGTGGTGGAATACGGGAAAGCGGAAGAAGTTATTTACCATCCGAAAACCGATTATGTAAAAATGCTTCTGGCGGCGGTTCCCAGCTTAGGAGGTAAGACAACAGCATGAAAGGCGGAGAAGAAATACTTCATATAGACAATATCTGTAAGAACTTTGACTTGGGCAGAGGAAAAGTCCTCAAAGCCTGCGACTGTGTGGATATCATTGTGCATAAGGCTGAGACAGTCGGTATCGTAGGGGAATCAGGCTCGGGCAAATCTACCGTGGCTAAGATGCTGACCCGTCTATACGATATTTCTGCAGGGAAGATTATTTTCCACGGAGAGGATATTACTCGTTTAAAGGGGGAAGCACTCCGGCAGCATCGTAAGAAAATACAAATGGTTTTCCAGGATCCTTCTACCGCGTTCAATCCGAAAATGCGCGTCCGCGATATTATATGCGAACCGCTGAAAAACTTCGGCATGATAAAGAACAGTGAAGTTGATGCGAAAGCAAGGGAAATGCTGCGGCTGGTAGAACTTCCGGAGGAATTTTCTGACCGTTATGCCAATAATATGTCAGGCGGACAGCGGCAGCGTATCGCCATCGCAAGAGCTTTGGTACTGGAACCGGAAATCATCATTTGTGATGAAGCGACCTCGGCACTGGATATGTCCGTACAGAAAACCGTGATCGAACTCCTTACCCGGCTTCAGCGGGAAAGACAGGTAGCCTATCTTTTTATCTGTCATGATCTTGCCCTTGCCAATACATTCTGTGACAAAATCATAGTCATGCAGAAAGGGAAAGTGGTAGAAACGATTCGCGATCTGACACTGGCAAAAGACCCGTATACGAAAAAACTTCTCGCTTCTATCTTTACCATTGAAGAAGGAAAGAATAAAGTCCTGCCTGATGAACTTTTTGCCTAAATGTTATGGAAATGTGAAAGCCGGCTTTATAAAGAGCCGGTTTTTGTGTGAGTAAAATTGGTTACAGATGTATTTCCGGAGTGGAATTTGATTGTTTTACAGGTAAATGAATATATTTTTACGAATGGTAAGAGAAATAAAAGGATTTTAAGACAGTATGATGATAATTGCCGAAGGATACATAACGGGTTTATTGACAAATTATTATGAATATGCAGATAATATAAGAAATCTTCCTGTAAAAGAATTAATGCGCCGACAGGGGGAAAAAACGTTTTAAGAGGACAGATTCACAAATCGGAGATGGGAGAGTCTCTTGTTTTTTCGTTCATTTCATTTCCGCAGGCGAAACATCGGAAAGCCTTGCCGGAAATCAATGATATAGAATTTCATTTATTGGTTAGGGGAAGCTGTTTGGGAAAATCGGCTTTTCCGCAGCCGGAGGAGGAAAAGTATGAAGAAAAAGAACACGGCGCTGGCAGGGGCTTTATTGCTTGTGCTGGCAGGATGGAGTGCAGCAGATGCGGCGGAGATCTATACCTTGGATCCCGTCATTGTCACGGCGGAACGTACAGATACGAAAGAATTGAAAACGCCAGCAGCGGTGGAGATTATCACGGATAAACAGATCAGTGAAACCGGAGCCGCTAATATGCAGGAAGCTCTCAAGTTCTCCACAGGTATTATTACCAGCAGCCAGGGGCCCCGCGGTCTCTCCCAGGGGACAATGACGGCAAAGGCGGTGATCCGCGGCGTTGAAAAAGGTACGCTCGTTCTTGTGAACGGTGTTCCGATGAATCAGAGCGGCATGTACAGTCTTCAGGATATTGCTTCCGATTCCGTGGAAAAAGTAGAAATTGTCCGCGGAGGCGGTGCGGTTCTTTATGGTTCAGAAGCCAGCGGTGGTGTTATTAATATCATCACCAAAGGTACAAGGGATACCAAGGTAAAAGCGGGCTTTGGCAACTATGGACAGCAGAACTATGTAGTCAGCGCGCAGGCAGGGGATAAATTCGGGATTACTTATTCCTATGACCACATGGGGAAAGTAGATCATATTTCCCATCCTGACGGCGGCCGTCCGGCAGGGATGTATTACAATATCATCCGTGCTGAGCATAATTATGTAGACTGGCGTTACAATATCACTGATGGTCTTTATTTTACCCATGCGTACTCGGACAACAACAGCCACTATGTATACCGCTATGACGGACGCAACGGAAAGAATAAAGGACAGCCCGGCCAGGATATGATCTACAAGACCCGCGAAAACGTGGCGGGGCTTCATTATGATAAGGATGACCTGAAAGCGGATTTTTACTATCATAAGAGAGATATGTCCACCGGTAAGAGCAAAACGGAAGTAGCGCCTTACGCGAAAAGGGGAAGATATGACCCCGACAAGCGGATTTTCACAAAGACAGAAAATAATGATGAGACCATTGGGTTCAATTTGTCCAACCGCTGGCATTTTGATAAGGGTTCCGTCCTTATCGGCGGTGATTTCCGCAGGGACATGGCGGACGTTGTCGATGGAAATACTTATCACTATGCGCGCAATATGTACTCTCTTTATGGACAGTTGGAATACGATTTCACCGGGGCGACAAGGGCGAACCTGAATCTTCGCCAGACCTGGGTTGCAAAAGATGATGCAGGAAACAAGTATGACAAATTTACGCCCGAACTGGTTCTTATGCATGATCTGAGTGAAGATACCATGATTTATGCCAAGGCGGGAAAGTCATTCATGATGCCGACTTTCAAACAGCTTTATGGCGGCGGCAATGTCATCGCCTCTCCGGGACTTCGTCCTCAGACAGGAACCCACTATGAAATCGGCGCAAAGAAAAATATAGGCAAGTCATCCTGGCGCCTGGCCGCATTCCACTACAAAATCAAGGACAGCCTGGAAGCAAAAGTCGGCGCAGGTGTAGTGGGAGATATCAAATATGCCAATGAAGATGTAAGAAATACCGGTATTGAACTCGAATGGACAAGAAATGAAAATGAAAACCTGTCCTACCACACGGGACTGACTTTCGGGCATCCGGAGAAGCAGGAAAGGAAGGCCGGCGGTACAATAGGGGACTGGCATGATTATTACGGCAAAGTGCAGTGGAACGGCGGCATCGTTTACCGAACCGGCAAGCTGACAAGCGCTTTTGAGTTTGCTTACTTGGGGAAACGTATCCGTGACTACACGCCGTATAAATCTTTTAAGAGCCAGTTCTTCACTGACCTGAACTTCTCCTATCAGGCGAATGAAAATGCCCGTTTCTTTCTGAATATTGATAACCTGTTCAACCGGCATGACATCATTTCTTCATCTTCCTCCACGTTCTATAATCTGGGACGCAACTTCCTGGCAGGAGTGGAATATAAATTCTGATAAATATTTTATAAGTTAGATAAAAATAGAAAATACTTATTCATCGATAAGATTGGATAAGTATTTTTGTTGTATAGGATGATAATTTACTTGTGTGATTGATAAAAATGCCAATGAGTCGCAATTGACAGAAAATATGATAAAATATAATATAGTTAATAATAGATTTGTAAAAACTAATAGTTAATTAAACTAATTTATGTAAGGTTGTTTTTTACGGGAATGGGGGTGAGGATACTGCAAAACAATATTTTGTGGGCTGCGCATATCCTTTTTATTGATCATTATGTCTATACGGGTGAAACGTAGGAAAGTCCGTATCAGCTGATGATATATTGTTTTCATGTTCAGATTATTATCTCAAAGAAAGGGCAAATATGTGTAAAAGCAAATGGCTTGTAAACTCGGTATTGTTGGTTTTAATGGGAGGAGCAAGTGTATCGGCTGAAATGATGCCGGTATACATGCTGAATCCTATCGTGATTACCGCTGAACGGCAGGAAAAAACAGATTTAGAAACGCCGTCTACCACGGAAATTATTACGGAGAAAGATATTAAGGAGAAAGGGTATACTTCTGTATTTGATGCCTTGGAGCATACCGTGGGAATTACAGCTTTTTCTTATGGCCCTGGCGGGAAGGATGGCGGTGGGCATGTAAGCCGTGTCATGATCCGCGGGATGGATAAGGGCACTTTAGTTTTAGTTAATGGTGCGCCTATCAATGTAAATAACTATGCGTCTACTTCGGGAATTCCCATTGAAGCTGTTGAAAAAATTGAAGTAATCAAAGGAGCAAGTTCGACGCTTTATGGAGCTGAAGCTTTAGCCGGTGTAGTGAATATTATTACGAAGAGAGGCGGGGAATCTCATGTAACTGCCAAAGTGGGGTATGGCAATTACGATAAAATGTTCGGTGTCGGTGCAGAGGGAGAGAAATTTAATTTCTGGGTACAACGTGATTATTCTGATGCGATAGACCAGACCAGCCGTATTTTTCCTAAAAAAGCAACTTATCAGGCCGAAAACAAAGGATATCGGACAAGTTGGTATACCTCCGTCAATTTGACCGATAAGTTAACTTTGGATTGGTCTCATGTGGATAATCATCAGAATATCTGGTACATGTATAAATATAAAGGCGGCAAAGCGGTTATACCGCCGGCAAAGTCTTCTCTTTCTGATTATCATTCCCGAAAGGACAATGTAAATCTGATATACAATAATAAAGAGCATCGTTTTAGATCCATGCTTGCTTACAATAGTCTTCATATGGATGGTAATAAAAGAATATATACCAAGCCCGGCATATATGAGACGGACAGGATTAATGTGCCATATCATGTACAGAGCGTTACCTTTGATAATCAGAAGGAATGGATATTCCGCGGAGGGGAAGACAGCCTGATTGGCGGTTTGACTTATAATGGGGAGCATTATAAGCGGCTTAATGACACAAATAAGCGGGTATACAGGGATTCTTACAGTGCGTACCTGTCTTGGAATCATGAGTATAATGAACGTCTTTCCAGTACGATGGGCTTTCGTATGCAGGAGTTTATGTCAAACGGCTGGGATAGGCACTATGATGTATTTCTTCCGCAGCTGCAATTTCTTTATAAATTGAATGATAACTGGAGTCTTTACAGCAATATGGGTAAAGCTTTTGATATGCCCGCCATCAATTCCAAGTATTACTCAGATTCCAAAAAACTGAAAAATGCGAGCTTAAAACCGCAAAAAGGCTGGACATATGAAGTGGGAGCCAAACATGTGACCGGCAGAAACAGTTTTAAAGCTGCTTTATTCCATATGGATATCAAGGATAAATTTACTTGGATTAAGGAAGATATGGTGATTCCCGGTGGTGATCCGAATACCAGTGTGCAAATTAATGGAGGAGATTTCAGAAATACGGGGCTGGAACTGGAGTATACCCGTATTGTCAATGACAACTGGCGGTTTAATGCAGGAATCACATTTCAGAATCCTGAAATTAATGACAGTGGGAAATGGGTAAGAGACAGTGCTAAATTGCAATATAATTTAGGAATCCAATATGAACAAGAAAAATGGGGTGTGGGAGTGGATCTTTTTGTCACCGCTGACAGAGAATATGGGTATTATACAAATAATGGGGAATATGCAAGCAGGAAAGGTGCCGATCATAAAATCAGAGACCGCATCATGCTGAATTCCACTATTGAGTACAGACCAAACAGAAATCAGGCGGTCACACTGAATATGTACAATATACTGGATAGGGAGAATTGTACAAACAAATATGAGAACTGGGATCTGCCTTTTAGCTGGAGGATAGACTATCAGTACAAATTTTAATTCATGAAAGGAGAATATAATGAAATTCGGAAAGTATCTTCTTCGCATCGTTGTGTTAGTGTCGGTACTGCTCACTTTATCTGTGCAGGCAGACGCACATACTTTGTGGGTGAATTTTACTGACTATATGCCTTCTGCAGGTGGAAGCGGGCAGATGAAAACTAAATTGTACATCGGCTGGGGGCATCATTTCCCTGTGGACAGCTTTGTGAAGGCAGAAGATTTTGAAAAGATTGTTCTTCGTGATCCGACGGGTATAGAAAAAAATGTTGCTTTAGAAACGACCGGTTTTGCTGCGGCGGCGCTCACTTTGGAGAAGCCGGGGATTTATACAGCGGCTGCGACAAGGAAAGAATCCATGAATACGGCTTATGAAGAGAATGGAAAGAAAGTGACATATAAAGGACCGAAGACGGGAAAAAAGAATATTATTTCTTCCGTATATTCTCAGCAGTTTGCCAAATCCATTATTTGCGGCGGAGAGCTGATTACAGGAGATGCAAGTCATGTTTTCGGACAGAAATTGGAAATTATACCTGTCACAAATCCTTATGAAATTATGAATAATCGTGGTGGAATCATGAAAGTCAAGGTGCTTTTTGAGGGGAAACCGGTTCCTTTTTTGAAAATTTGGGGTGTATATCAAGGTTATACGATCAAGGATGAGGCCTCTGCTTTTACTTCAACGAATGGGGAAGGGATTGCCACTTTCCGTATTAATCACTGGGGAGTATGGCTGCTGCGTACCAGGTATGATCGTCCTGCTGCTGGTGAACTGGCGGAGAAAGTCAATGAGGAACATTACTTTTCATCGCTGACCTTCTGTGTGCCGTAGAAATGGGATGGCGCTGATATTCTAAGCTAATGTATTGAGGGGACTTTCGTGAGTCCTCTTTTTTATTTCAAGTGCATTCCGTTGGGAAAAAAGGACGTCTTTTGATCATGATAGGAATGGAATTGTAAATGGTGGAATATATACAAGAAGAAAGGATTAAAGGAATAAGTTGAGATTAAGAAAGAAGTTTTGTTCATGATTTTTCTAAATTCCTCAAAAGGAGAAATGGAATTAAAAGATTGACATATGATTATATAAAGTAAATAATATAAGTGATTCGCATAAAATAATAATAAGCGAAGCATCGGACAGCTTTTTTCTGCTGATGATAGATACATTGTTTTTATATGTATTAGTTCACGCGAAAGGATGGGGTGCGGCAAATCATTTAGCAGTGCGGGAAAAAATATTATCAGAGGAGGAATGATGATGAAGAGAAATCAATTACTGGCAGGGGCAGTACTGCTGTCACTGGCGGGCTGGAGTGGAGCTGCGGCAGCAGATCAGGTTTACACGCTGAATCCTGTGGTTGTTACGGCGCAGAGGATGGAAACGACAGAAATAGAAACACCTGCGACGGAAACGGTGGTCACCGCTAAGAAGATTGAGGAGGCAGGTTATAAAAATGCTTTTGATATCATTGAAAGCCAGGTGGGCCTTACCAGTACGGGTTATGGCGACGGCGGGCAGGATTTCGGTTTCAGTTCGGGACGTACGGTTATCCGTGGTTATGACAGGGGCACTCTTGTCATGGTGGACGGCATTCCCATGAACCTTAAGAATTACAATTCTCTTGACGGGATCCCTGTGGAAATGATTGAGAAAGTAGAAATCATCAAGGGGGCGGCAGGAACTCTGTACGGCAGCGAAGCGATGGGCGGCGTGGTGAATATCATTACGAAAAAGCCTGGGCAGGCAAAACAGGGGATTTCTCTCAAAGGAACCGTGGGAAATTATTATAAGGATTTCGGTGTAACTTATGCAGGCGATCGTTTGCTGGTGAGCCTGTCGAAGGAATATTCCGACGACTATACACGTGCCAATGATTTTCCCCGTGGATCCAGTATTGACTGGTGGATCGGGAAAGGACAGAAAAATCGCGCTGCTGTTGCAGGCAAGCTGACAGATGAGTTGTCTTTCAATTTCATGTTCCAGGACGGCACGATTACAAGGGGCGGCATCAAAACGGGAAGAAGGCCTGTAAAGTATGATTATACCTATCAGGACAGGCGTATAACTACGGGATTGTACTATCAGGGGAAAGACAATGGAGTCAAGGCGACGCTCGGATACAACTATCGTCAGGCGGACGGCTGGGACCATGTAAAGAATGCCAGAATATCTGCCTCTGCCGATCTGGAAAGTTATATTGCCGATGTGCAGAAAGAATGGAAACTTGGAGAAAGGGATACCTTGATCACGGGATACAGCTTCAAGCGTGAGGATTATACGAGCCTTGTTAAATCATCAAATAAGGCGCACCGCATGAACAATGCGTTGTATTTGTCGTGGGATCATGCGTTTAATGATCGTTTCAGCACGACGGTCGGACTGCGCGGGGAAGTGATCGACGATCCTTTTGATGATCAGCGGATTATTAATCCCCAGTTTCAGACACTATATAAAATCAATGACACCACATCGTGGTATATCAATGTGGGGCGCGCTTTCCAGATGCCGACCGTTGATGCTTATTTTGGTAACAAGGCTTCTGCCGGCGGGCTGAAGCCTGAAAAAGGCTGGACTTATGAAACCGGTGTGAAAAAGCTTATCGGGGATAAAAGCAGTTTGAGATTTGCTGTGTACCATATGGATTTTGATAACAAGCTTGGCTGGTCTGATAAAGATCCTCTGACAGGGCAACAGTATCCTATCAATAAAGGCGAGTTCAGAAATACCGGCGTGGAAGCGGAATTTGCAAGAATCGTAAATGCCCATTGGGATTATTCTTTGGGGCTGGGGTATGGCAATCCGGAAATCAGGGATCCCTCGAAGAAGAATTCGAAATGGGAGCAGGATGCGGGCCGTATTGATATAGCTGCTGCGCTTACATACCGTGCGGATAAAGTACGGAGTACGATGACCTTCAAATATCTCGGTGACCGTGAATGCTACTCCCCTTATGGGGATGTGCCGTCTCGTATCCGTCTGACATGGAATACGATTTATGACGTGACTTCGCGGGATACAGTTTCCCTGACTTTAAACAACCTTCTGGATCACAAGAATTACGCGAACCGTTACGGCAATCTGGAACTTCCCTTTAACTGGAGACTTTCTTATTCCCACAGATTCTAAAAAGCAACAGGCAGGCTGACATGGGATAGAGGATAGACAGATGGTGTGGGTTTTCTGTTGACGGAAAGAATTTTTCATGGTACGATAGCTTCACAATTTAAAGGATAGGGAGAACTGACGGATTCTGTGGAATTGACCACGTGAACTTCCTATTTCGAAAACAAGCCGACCGTCTGGGCAGGGAAACCTACTCAGGCGGTTTTGCGCTTATTGGTTTCCCTTCATTCAGCTAGTAATGGAGGGGATTATGTGAAAAGGAATCGTTGGCTTATTGCGCTTGCGGCGGCAGGCATTCATATCTGCATCGGCAGTGTATATGCCTGGAGCGTTCTCACGAAGCCTGTTATGGCGGAAATGGGATTATCTCTTTCGGAAACTACGTGGGCGTTTTCTATTGCCATTTTATTTCTTGGGCTTTCCGCAGGATTTCTTGGCGGTATTGTGGAGCGTCTTGGCCCGCGCAAGTCGGGACTGGTTTCTGCCTGTTTCTTCGCCTCTGCCATGCTGGGGACGGCATTAGCCGTTTATGTGAAGTCGGCGGTGCTCCTGTACCTGTTTTACGGATGTATCGGAGGAATCGGACTGGGAACAGGGTATATCACTCCGGTATCCACACTGGTGAAATGGTTCCCTCTGCACCGCGGTTTTGCTACGGGTCTGGCTATTATGGGATTTGGATTTGCTGCTCTTATTGCGGGCCCTGCCATGCAGTACCTCACTGTGACGGTGGGGCTGGCAGGGAATTTCCTTATTCTTGCCGCGGTCTATGCGGCGGTGATGACTCTTTCTGCGTCTTATCTTCGGGTGCCCTGGTCGGGAGAGGTGGTTCCCTGTCTTGAGGATGTATTGAAGGCGGAAATGGAGAAAGGAAAGAAGCGTACTGTCCTCGGCCCGCAGCTTACGCGTAAGGAAGCCATGCGGACTTGGAAATGGTACGCGCTGTGGTGGATTTTCTTTACGAATATTACCTGCGGCATCGGTCTTCTTGCCGTCGTATCTCCTATGGCACAGGATGTGATCGGTATGGCACCGCCGGAAGCGGCATCCTTTGTAGGAATCATCGGCGTCGTGAATGGTGGGGGGCGTATTTTCTGGTCCACTGTTTCTGACTGGATCGGCCGCGGTATGACGTATATCATTTTCTTTGCTTTTGAAGTATTTGCATTTTATCGTCTGTCGGAAATAACGGACAGTTTTGTATTCCAGTTTCTTGTGCTTGCCGTTATCAGCTGCTATGGCGGCGGATTTTCCTGTATGCCCGCTTTCCTTTCCGATATTTTTGGTGTCCGCCAGCTGGCGGCTATCCATGGAAGCATTCTTACAGCCTGGGGGATTGCGGGGATAGCAGGACCGGTCATATTGGCACTCATGAAAGAGGCGACCGGCAGTTACAGCGCGACACTCAGTCTTTTTTCGGGAATGCTTGCCCTTGCTTTCCTTATTTCTCTACTCATTCATTGGCAAAATGAAACGGAGCGGAAGAAGTGGAGCGTATCTGCCGGAAATAATTGATTTGTCCGTTTATGAAACAATGACAGAGGCTTTCGTCAGGGTGTCCGTTCCGTTCATATCAATTATAGGTGGTAAGGGGAATAAAATTCCTTATGTACAGTCTTATTTATTGCAGCGTATTTTCCATGATGGTAAAATAAATTTGTATCTTTAACATATGAAAGTCGTAGCGTAACAGCGATGAGCAGTTTGGAAGGGGGAGATCGTATGTTTAGTGTGGCAGCACCGCAGGCGCGGGGGAAAAGCGCGCAGGACAACATTTTTGCGGCAAATAACAGGGCCGTGGCTTTGGCTGATAAAATCGGCAAAGATAAAGTCATTAACGGGACTGTAGGATCCATTCTTGATGAAGACGGAAATTTAGTGGAGCTTGAGGTGGTAAAGGAAGCCTATGCAAGGCTGTCGCCCCGGCAGATTATCGCGTATGCGCCTATCCAGGGATATGAAAAGTTCCTGGAAAGCTGCATTGACCAGTGCTTCGGAGAGTCCCGGCCGGACGGATACATTAATGCCTGTGCGACTCCGGGCGGTACAGGCGCGCTTCATCATGCCATCCATAATTATTCTGCTGATGGGGATGAAGTTTTGATTACCGACTGGCATTGGGGCGCTTATGATTCTTTGATTGACTATCCGGACCGCAGGGTTGCTTCTTTCCAATTCCTTACAGAAGACGGTCATTTCAATGTGGATGCTTTCAGGGAAAAAGTGGAAGATATTCTTACACGCCAGAGAAATATTGTCATCATCCTTAACGGCATCGCCAATAATCCCACCGGATACTGCATGAGTGTGGAAGAGTGGCAGGCGGCGGTGGATGTGCTGAAAAATGCTGTGGAAGGAAAAGATAAGAATGTGGTTCTTGTCCCTGATGTGGCTTATCTCGATTACAGCGGAGAAAAGCAGGAATGCCGCCGCTTTTTCAAAGTGTTTGGCGGACTTCCCAAAAATATTTTAACCATCGTGGCCTACACCCTGTCCAAAGGGTTTACCCTTTACGGCCAGCGCCAGGGGGCGATGATCGGCATTACTTCCGATGCTGATGTGGCAAAGGAGTTTGTGGATATCAACCAGTATGCCAGCCGCGCGACCTGGTCGAATTGCAACAGCGCCGCCCAGAATGTAATGATTGATATTTGCAGCGATTCCGAGAAGGTGGCGAGGCTGGATGCGGAAAGAAATACATATTTCAAACTGATTGGGGAAAGAGCGGCTATCTTCATGGAAGAAGCAAAAGAAGCCGGCGTGAAGTTTGTTCCTTATATTTCAGGGTTCTTCATCACGATTCCGTTGGAAGGCGCGCAGAAAGTCTGTGACTGCCTTGAAAAGGACAATGTATTCCTTGTTCCCATGAAGAAAGGAATCCGTCTTGCCGTTTGTTCCGTATCCAAGGAAAAGATGAAGGGGCTTGCGGCGAAACTGGCGGCAGCCATAGAAGCGGCAGGAGCAAAGCAGTAAGTATTGAGGGCAATTCAGAAATCTATTTTGGAGACGATTCTGCGGCAGGTTTGCCTGAGAGGATCGTTTTCCTCTTTACAGGAGGACTCACTATGGAAGGTTTATTCGCAGCAGTGAATGCCGTACTTTCTTTCGTTACACCGGTATCCGATTTTTTCTGGGACTTTCCTAAGATGTTCGGCTTTTGGAAAGCAATCCCTCTTTTAGGACAGTTCTCGCTTGCCATTATTGTCCTTGTAGGATCCGGGCTGTATTTCACTTTCCGACTCGGCTTTATACAGATTCAGTGTTTCAGCCGGGGCGTACGTACGCTTATGGACAATCACAGTATCCGTACGGGGATTTCCCCATTGGCTGCTTTTTGTCTGAGTACGCGTGTGGGGCGGGAAATATTATCGGAGTGACCGGAGCGATTGCTGCCGGCGGCCCGGGGGCGCTTTTCTGGATGTGGGTATCCGCATTTTTCGGTATGGCGACTGCTTACACGGAAAGTACCCTGGCACAGATATTCAAGGAGAGGCGGGGAAAAGAATTCGTTGGAGGTCTTCCTTTCTACGCACGGCGTCTCTGCGGGAACAAAGTGTGGATCGGCGTGGTACTATCGCTGGTCTATATCGTGTATGCCATGATGTGCCTGCCTGCACAGGGCTTTAATGTCGTGTCTTCCGTCGGAGCCATGGGAAGCATTCTTTCAGGAAGCACTATTCCTGTGCAGTCTGTTTTTTACTACGTGGTGTCCCTTGTTGTCATTGTACTGGTCATGGTCATGGCTTTCGGGGGGATCCGCCGTATTGCCGCGGTCAGCAATAAACTTGTTCCTGTCATGGCGGTGATTTATGTATTGACCGTGGTGTCCCTGATTCTGATTAACTTAGATAATGTCCCTTATTTCTTCAGCGCAGTTTTTAAGGGGGCTTTCACACCTGAAGCTGTTTTCGGGGGAGCCTTCGGTACGGTTCTCATGCAGGGTGTAAAGCGTGGCCTTATGTCCAATGAAGCCGGTCAGGGGACTATCACGATGCCTGCGGCTGCGGCAGAAGCAAAGCATCCCTGTGAACAGGGAATCATTTCTGCCATCGGTGTATTCCTTGATACGCATGTGATTTGTACTATGACAGGTTTTATCGTTATTATGGCTCATCGGTGGGCTATGGAACCGGAAGCGTGGAAGGCAGCGGGAACATATCCGAAATTCCTTCTTTCTATCGGCTCCATGACACCGGGCGGATTGAATGAACTTGTCATGATTCTGGTGTCTGTCTGTTTCTGCCTTTTTGCGTATACTTGTGTGATCGGATTTATTACCTTTTCGGAAATTTCTGCAAATCGTATTTCCAGTTCCCGTCCTTTTATCCACTTTATCCGCGGGCTGGGCGTTTTTGTTGCTGCCTTTGGTATATTTTGTAATATTGCGGGCTATGACCTGTCCAACTTGTGGGCGTTCTCCGATTTGGGAAATATCATCATCGTATATTGCAATATCCCTATGCTTTATATAGGTTTCCGCTATGTGATGAAAGCTACGAAGAATTATAGGGAATCTGAAAATCCTGTCTTTAATTCCTCCGTAATCGGCATAGAAACGGAATATTGGGATAGGGAAAATAAAAACTGAAGCAATATAAAGAGGCTGTGCAGCTAAATGCACGGCCTTTTACATTAGTGTCTTTAGACCATGCTCATGCCTGGCACAGTCTAAAGACACTAAAGAAAAAATCCGACCGGAAAAGGTCGGATTCTAAGGTAAAGATTATTTCGAATACAATTCGACGATGAGCGTTTCATTGACTTCATCTTTGTAGGGGAGCTCTTCGCGCAGCGGTGTGCGGACGAGTGTCGCGGACCAGTTGTCGAAGCTCTTTTCTACATAGGGAAGGTCGAAAGACTTCAGCTCGAGGAAAGCCTGTTTGAACATTTCATTGGTTCTGTAGGCTTCTTTCAGGGTAATCACCTGTCCCGGGCGTACCGGATAGGACGGGATATCTACTTTCTTTCCGTCAACGGCGATGAGACCGTGGCTGACCATCTGGCGAGCCTGGCGGATGGAGCGAGCGAAGCCTGCGCGGTATACCAGGTTGTCCAGTCTCGTTTCGAGCAGGAACAGCAGGTTTTCACCAACGACGCCGGACATTCTTCTCGCTTTATCATAATAGCGGTAGAACTGTCTTTCCAATAAGTTGTACAGCGCTTTAACTTTCTGTTTTTCTGTGAGCTGGAGACCGTATTCAGACATCTTCTTCTGACGGGTTTCAGCGGGCTGCCGTTTTAACGCTTTCGGATGGCCGTAAATGTTCATGCCAAAACGTCTGCTGGTCTTAAAACGGAGATTCTTGTTTGTTGCCATTGTGTAAATCACCTCTCTAAAAAATACAGCTGTGAAGCTGTTGAATAGCTTTATAATTATATCTGAATAAACTCCGGCTGTCAAACCTGCTCTGTTCCTTTTGACAGGATCCAGGCAAATAATTTTTCCCCCTTTGTAGTTTCTTTTTTATGGAGCCCTATAATTTCCGGGGCGAAATCAGGGTATCGATTCATATATTTTTCCATGAAGAGGAAGTAGGAAATATCGTCCTGTGTCCATTTCTCTCCCGCCGTGACGGCGCAGATGCCGGGAGGATAAATTATGGCGCATTCGAGGGCAGTTTTTCCTTTCAGCCGGGAAAGAGGAAGAAGTTTTCTGTCTCCTCTGACGAAGGCTTCCGTGGCTTTTCGCCCGCTGCAGGCCATTTCCCTTCGGTGCAGGGAGAAAATGCTGTTTTCCAGGCGGGAAGCATTCTCTTCTTCAAGGAAGTTTTCTATCTGCCTGCCCAGTTCAGCGACGGTCATGTCGTAATTCCCCGAGAGTTTCGGGAGAATTTCCAAAACGGGACGATGCCAGGCGTTGTTTTCAAAGTCCATTAATGCGGAAACGAGAGCCTCTGCTTTTTCTTCCTGATCTCCCGGCTGGATGAGGAAGAGGAGTGTGTGGAGCCCGCATTTTTCAGGGGTAATATTCCTTTCCTGAAGATAGAGGGAAAGAAGCATGGCAGGGTACGGACGTCCTTTTCTGTTCGTGGTGAGAAGGATTTTGCACGGATCGATCCGTGTGTGGGAAAAGTGTTCTTTTTCATTTCCTTTTTCTCCATACTGCCAGAAGCGCGGGGCGGAAAGAATTTCTTCCGTGGAATATGTTTCCCATGGCCGTCCGTCAATGATACGGGGGAGCAGGGGGGCGACGCTTCGGCAGGATGTAAGGATCTTCTTCCGCAGCTCTACGGCGAAGCGGGCCGCATCCTGCCAAAGAGTGTGCCCGTATTTCCTGTGGAGGAAAGCGTTCATTTCGAGAGCGGAGAAGAAGGGGAAGTAAGGACTGGTGGAAATATTCATGAGGAAGGCGTTGTCTAAGACATCGTCAGGAAGATACCTCTTTTTACCGCGAAGGTGGCTGTCCTTTTTCAATATCTGCGAGGTTTGTGAAAATCCCGCCAATTGTTTATGGACAGAGTGGGTGATGAGAAGTCCGGGATCTTTATCTGTGAGGGCCAGGGTGAGGGGAGACAGGCTTTCGGTCAAGGAAAGGAACTGTTCATATCCTGCCCATGCGGAGTCAAAGAGAATATAATCGCAGAGATTTCTTAATTTCATGATAATGTATTTCGCATCGGCTATGAAGCCGTCGTAGGTGGCAAACTGGATGATGGCAAGGCGGTAGGGCCGCTTTTTACGTTTGCTTTCCGGTGCAAGACGTGCCGCTTCTTTCCGCAGATGTTTTTCGTTAAGACTGTGTCTGTCGATACCGCCGATGATTCCGCTTTTCAGCCGCAGGGAGTCTAGGAAGACGGGAATGGCGCCGCATTGGAGAAGGGCGCCCTGATAAACGGATTTATGGCTGTTCCTGTCAAGAAGGACGAGATCGTTTTCAGAAAGAAGCGCCTGGCAGCAAATGCGGTTGGAGACGGAAGTGCCGTGGAGGACGAACCATGCCCGATCGGCGCCGAAGGTTTCGGCTGCCAGTTTTTCCGCTGCCCCCGCCGCGCCTTCATGGGAAGAGGGGTCGCCAGGATTATTGCCCGAGTCGGATACATCGGCGGCGAACATGGCATTTCCATAGAAGCGGGTAAAGGCTTTTCCTTCTTCGGTAAGGTTGTAAAAGGCTCCGCCGTGGTGGCCGGGCGTATCAAAGGGAAATTGTTTTTCTTTTGTGTGGTTCATGAGGGCTTCTGTGAAAGGAGGAAGCCTGCTTTTCATTTTCTTATCCATAGGGATCTCCTTTTTTTGTTCTTCATTATATACTAAATACACGGGGGCGGTTTGTTTGTGAATGTATATCCACTATGATAAGATAGAAATTGGAAAATTGCCGCTGACGGAGGGATTATGGAAATAACAGGAGGCAGCTACGTAGTGAGTATTCCGGTCTATGAGGGGCCGATGGATCTGCTGCTGCACTTGGTATCGAAAAACAGAATAGAAATCCATGATATTCCCATTCATGAAATTACTGACCAGTATCTGGATTATTTAAATCAGGCGCAGGTTTTTAATCTGGAGCTGGGAAGCAGTTTTTTTACGATGGCGGCGACGCTGCTTCTGATTAAATCAAGGACGCTTCTTCCGAAACGACGGCAAGAGGAAGAAAGTGAGACGGAGGATCCCCGCCGTGAGCTGGAACGTTCGCTGGAAGAATTTAAGCGGATGAAAGAAATCCGCGCCCATATCGAGTCGCTCATACGGGAAGAGGAAGTGTACCGCACGAAAGAGCCTGCTGAAATAAGGAGCGGGCTGTATACGGGAAAGATTTCTCTCCAAAAGTTGTCGGCCGCGTTTTTTGCTCTTTATGAATCGCTGAAGGAAGAGGAGACGACGATTATGGAGCAGGAGGAGGTTTCTCTGGATGATGAGATAGAGGAACTCCGTTTTACGCTGCGCCGAGAGAAAGCGGTAGGACTGATGACATATTTCCGGGGGAAGAAGACAAGATTGCGCCTCGCCGTGTCGCTGATGGCGCTTTTGGAGCTTCTCCGCACGGGGGAAGTTCTGCTCCGTGATACGGTGTCGGGGCTTATGATAGAAGGAGGACGGCCATGAGAGGGCTGAGCCGTTTGGCGGCATTACTGGAAGCATTCCTTTTTGTTAAAGGAAATCCTGTGACTATGGAGGAATTGGTAAGCACGCTGGGAGAAAATCCCGATGAGATTGAAAAAGCGCTTGCCCTGTTGAAAGAAAGATATGGAAAAGATGACTCCGGGATTACGCTCCACGAAACAGGGGCGGGCTGGTCTCTTGTAACGAAGAAAGAATATGATGCATGGCTTACAGAAACACTGGGGAAACAGACGCCTCTGTCAGGAGCGGCGCTGGAAACTCTTGCGGTTATTGCCATGAAAGAACCGGTGACACGGGCAGAAATAGAGAAGATCCGCGGCGTTTCGGCAGGACGCATACTGGCGGCGCTTCTTGAAAAAGAGCTGGTGGAAGAACGGGGGCGGTTGGAGGTGCCGGGACGGCCTATCTTGTACGGAACGACCAAACAGTTTCTGAAATGCACGGGACTGTCGAGTGTGAGTGAATTGAAGATGAAATGGGCCCATGCGCCGGATGAAGGAGAGTTGTTTTGAAGGAACGATTGCAGAAAATATTGAGCCATGCAGGGGTCTGCTCCCGCCGTAAAGCGGAAGAATTGATTCTGGCAGGCCGTGTCCGTGTAAACGGCAGGGTCGTTAGGGAACTGGGGACGGAGGCGGACGTCTGTACGGATAAAATTGAAGCCTTGGGTGAAATTGTGAAGCCGGAACCGCTCCGATACTATTTATTCCATAAGCCGGATCGTGTGATTACTTCTGTTTCCGATCCTGCGGGACGAAGAACGGTTATGGATTATTTCCGCCGTGTGCGGGAACGTGTATTTCCCGTGGGAAGACTGGATTACCATTCGGAAGGGCTCCTTTTGGTGACCAATGACGGACAGCTTGACTTTATTCTGACCCATCCCTGCCATGAAGTGCAGAAGGAATATGAAGTGGTAGTTCGCGGGAAGTTTTCTGAAAAACTGGCAAAGAAGATGGAAAAGGGTATAAAGATTGACAGCGGTGTGACCGCGCCCTGTGAAATCGAAGTGCTCGGCTATGACGCGGAAAAGAATAAAACAAGGCTCCGCATGGTACTCCATGAGGGAAAGAATCGTGAGATCCGCAAGATGATGGAAATCTTCCACTATCCGGTTTTTGAATTAAAGCGTATCAGGTACAGTTTCCTTACGCTGGATGTGAATCGCGGGCAGTACCGCCGTTTGACTGCTGCGGAGGTAAAAAAGCTTTATGAGCTCCACCGGTAAAAAAGTCGCCATTATCGGCGGCGGCGTGGCGGGACTTTTGGCGGCTGTCACAGCAGCCGATCACGGGGCAAAAGTCCTTCTTTTTGAGAAGATGGACAAGGTTGGGCTGAAAATGGGAATCACCGGCAAAGGCCGATGCAATTTGACGAACAACGCGCCTATTATGGATTTCATCGCTATGACACCGGGAAACGGCCGTTTTCTTTTCAGCGCTTATAAGCGGTTTAATAACATGGATTTGCTCTCCCTTTTCCATTCATGGGGATTGGAAACGAAGGTGGAGCGGGGAGGGCGCATATTTCCCGCAAGTGATGATGCCCAGGAGGTCCGCCATCTTTTTATGCGTCTTTTACATGAAAAGCAGGTCGATGTCCATTTAAGCGAGCCTGTTCTCCATATACAGACAAAGAAAGGATGTGCTGCCGGCGTGATAACGGGCAAGAGAACTTATGAAGCAGATGCAGTCATTCTTGCCACCGGCGGCAAATCATATCCCCGTACGGGTTCCACGGGCGATGGTTACCGTTTGGCCGGAGAACTGGGGCATACGGTGACGAAAATCCGGCCTGCTCTGATTCCTCTTGTTTGCGCAGAACCGTATTGCAGAGAACTGCAGGGACTTTCCCTTAAAAATGTGACTTTGGCGCTGGCAGCAGGGGGAAGAAGGAAATCCGAGGCTTTCGGAGAAATGATTTTTACCCATTTCGGGATCTCCGGCCCCATCGTTTTGACACAGAGCGACGTGGTTACGCTTTGGCTGTCACAGGGGTATCAGGTGACAGGTTATATTGATCTGAAACCCGCTTTGACGGAAGAAGTTCTGGATCAGCGGATTCTCCGTGATTTGCAAAAATTCCGTTTGAAACAGATGGGTAATGCCTTGTCGGAGCTGCTTCCCCGCCGTTTGATTGATGCGGTGCTGAAGCTGGCAGATATCCCCGCAGAAATTCCTGCGGCGGCGCTGAAAAAAGCACAGCGTATTCATCTGCGGCAGACAATAAAAAAACTGCCTCTCACTATTACAAAGGCAAGACCGATTGAAGAGGCCATTGTAACGGCCGGCGGTATTTCTACAAAAGAAGTTAATTCTTCCACCATGGAATCGAAAATTGTCCGCGGACTTTATCTGGCGGGCGAAGTACTCGATGTGCATGCGTTTACAGGAGGATATAATTTACAGGCCGCCTTTTCTATGGGGCGGATAGCGGCACTTTCAGCAGCAGGAGATAAGACAGATGCGTAAATTAGCTATTGCGATTGACGGACCGGCGGGGGCAGGAAAGAGCAGTGTTGCCAAAATTCTGGCGGCAAATATGGGGTACGCTTACTTGGATACCGGTGCTATGTACCGTGCGGTGACTTACGAAGTTCTTCGGCGGGAATTGACGGAAGAAAAAGATATCGTCGCGCTGGCGGCAGGAATGGACATGACCGTGAAACCGGAAACCGACGCCATGCATGTGATTGTCAACGGACATGATGTAACGGACCATATCCGCACGCCCGAAGTTTCGGCGAGAGTGTCTGCCGTTTCCGCTTTGGCAGGCGTCCGCGCCGCCATGGTGGAAATACAGAGACGCCAGGCTGCAAAAGGCGGGATTGTTTTGGACGGAAGGGATATCGGGACGACAGTGCTTCCTCATGCGGATGTAAAAATATTTCTTACGGCATCCGTTCATACGAGAGCGCTCCGCCGTTTCAAAGAAATGACGGAAAAGAATCCGGGCATGACTTTGGAAGAGGTGGAAAAAGATATCCGGAAAAGGGACTGGCAGGACAGCCATCGTGAAGTATCTCCTTTGAAACAGGCAGAAGATGCGGTCCTTTTGGATAACAGCAGACTTACGCTGGAAGAAACGGCTAAAGCAATTATGGAAATCTGTGAAAAGAAATGGGAAGTCAGGCGGGCAAATGTTTAAAAAGATATTTTACAGCGTGGTGAGAGTGCTTTTCAACGGACTCTTCTTCGGCATTTACGGTCTCCACGTGGAAGGGCGGGAAAATATTCCCAAGGAAGGCGCAATTATCGTGGCACCGAATCATAAAAGCAATTTTGATCCGCCCATTGTCGGTGTGGCGTTTAAAGACCGCATCATCCATTATATGGCCAAAGAAGAGCTCTTTAAGAATCCGATTTTTGGGTACATTCTCCGCCAGTTCGGCACATTCCCTGTAAAAAGGGGGGCTATAGACCGTGCAGCAATCCGCCGGGCGATCCGGGAGCTGAAAGAAGGGAATGCACTTGGTATATTTCCTGAAGGCACACGCATACAAAGGAAAGGACTCGGCCGTTTTCATTCAGGCATGGCGTCCCTTGCCTTCATGAGCGGAGTTTCTATTCTCCCCGTGGCAGTGGTAGGTTCTGTAGCTATGCCCCGCAAATGCGGCCCTCTTGCCGTGCTCATCGGGAAACCGATTGAAGTAAAAAAGCAAAGAGCTGATGATGAAGCAGTGGAGACTTTGAATAAAAAAGTCAAAGAGGAAATACAAAAACTAACTGATGAGTATATGGAGAAGATAAATACTAAATAGATAAAGAACTTTTTTATAGCAAATGGTAGTTTTTAGTTATATGTAAGGGGAAGTTGGAAAAAATATATCAATGAAAATTTATAAAGCAAGAGTGATGGGGTTCTGCTACGGCGTGCGAAAAGCGATGGAAATCGCGGAAAATGCTGCTGTTTCAGGACAGAAGACGGTTACTTTGGGGCCGATTATCCACAATCCCCAGGTCGTGGCAAGGCTTGCGGGAAAAGGGATTTCTCCCGTGGCGAGTACTGATGAGATAACCGATGAAACAGTGATTATTCGTTCGCATGGAATAGGGCCTTCGTGTTATAATAACCTCAAGCGCAAAAAATCAGTTTTGCTTGACGCGACTTGTCCTTTTGTGAAGAGGAACCAGGAAATAGCGAAAGGGCTGGCGGCGGAAGGCAAAAAGATTGTGCTTGTCGGTGAAAAGAAGCACCCTGAAATGCTGAGCGTAGCTGAATGGGCGGGTGAAGCGCCGTACATCGTGGAAACGATGGAAGACGTGGAAGCCTTGCCGGACCTGGACGAAGTCCATATTGTTATACAGACTACATTCTCCCTTTCTCTGGCAGACCGCTTGATTACCGCGATCAAACGGAAAGCGGGAAGCGTGAGCGTCCATAAGACGATCTGCAATGCCACGTCGGACAGACAGACGGCGGCAGGAGAGCTGGCACGGAATGTAGATGTGATGATCGTTATAGGCGGCCGCAACAGTGCCAATACCGGCAGATTGGTGGAAGTCTGCCAGGCGGAAGGAACCGTTACCCATCATATTGAAACGGCGGCGGAACTGAAAAAAGAATGGTTCCACAGTCAATGCAAAGTTGGCATCACCGCCGGTGCATCCACACCGGACTGGATCATAGAGGAGGTATTTTTTATTATGGAAGACATGAATGAAATGCTGGAACAGGAAGAAATGAACCTGGATGTACACAAAGGCAGCGTTGTAGAAGGGAAGGTAGTAGACCTGACCGATGACAAAGCCTGGATCTCTTTCGGATACAAGACCGAAGCCGTACTTCCGCTTCATGAATATTCCTATCCGGAGCCCGCATCCCTTAAAGATGTACTGCAGGTAGGAGACTCGCTTCGTGTGCAGGTTGTCAGCAGTGTGAAAGAAGACAGCACGATTTTTGTTTCCAAGATCAAGGTTGACCGCCTGGCAGACTGGGATGTGGCTAAGGAAGCCTTTGACAAGGGGGAACCGGTTGAATGCGAAGGTATCGAAGCAATCAAAGTCGGCCTGCTTGTACAGCTTAAATCCCTGCGCGGCTTTATCCCGCTTTCCCAGGGGGATCTCCGTTTCGTTCATTCTCTGCAGAGCCTCGTCGGACAGAAATTTAAAGCCAAGATTCTGGAAGTGGATCCTACAAAGAACCGCCTCGTCCTTTCCCGTAAAGCCGTTCTTGAAGAACAGCGTACGGGTGAGCTGGATGTCATTGAACAAGCTTATGAAAACGGCGAAGTGCTGAAAGGTACCGTGAAGAAAATTATGCCTTACGGTGCGTTTGTTGCGCTGAACGGTATTGAAGGCCTGCTTCATATTTCCGATGTGTCCTGGAGAAAGATTTCCAAGGTGGAAGATGTTCTCCAGCCGGAACAGGTGATTGACGTTAAGATTAAGTCTTTTGACAGAGAAAAACAGAGAATTTCTTTCAGCCACAAAGACTGCCTTCCGAATCCATGGGAAACTGCTGTCAAAGACCATGAAGTGGATGATATAGTCGGTGCAAGAGTGGTAAAAATCCTTGAATTCGGCGTTATTGTAGAATTGGAAGACGGGCTTACCGGCCTGCTCCACATCAATGAGATGACACAGGATCATAACAAGAAACCGGGCGATATCTGCCGGGTTGGCGATGATCTGACTGTCCGTATCATCGGCATAGATGAAGCCCGCAAGAGAATCAGCTTTTCTCTGGTAGAAGCTCCGGTTCATGAAGAGGCGGAAGTCGAAGCGGAAGCGGAAACAGAAGAAAAAGTTGAAGAATAACTGATGTAAAACCAATAAGACCCTGAGAGGAATTTCCCCGGGGTCTTATTTACTGTGAAAAATAGGCAGAAACTGAAAATATAAACCTTAATGAACACATGCCGTTGACATATAAAGGATGGCTGTTTATAATAAAACATAAATTATAAAGCGAGGTCATTATGAATAACAGTAATATCCGTATGCAAGTGCTTTGTGCACTGTTTGCCGCTTTTTGCGCCGTGTGTTCCCAACTGACGATACCGATCCAGCCGGTGCCGATTACGCTGGGAACCTTTGCCGTTTTACTGGCGGGCGGATTCCTTGGCTCCAGGTATGGACTGATGAGTATTGTTATTTACCTTCTTCTCGGCGCAGCGGGAGTCCCCGTTTTTTCCATGATGCGTTCCGGTGTTTCCGTTATAGCGGGACCTGCGGGCGGATTCATTATCGGTTTTGCGGTGATGGCTTTTGTTACCGGACTGATTTCCGAGAAATATGGATATAGTTTTAAAACAATGCTGGTTGCCTCCATATGCGGTACCCTGGGCTGTTATGTTTTAGGAATCGGCTGGTTCATATTTCTTACCGGTACAGGCGTATGGTCAGCGTTTCTGCTCTGCATGTTTCCGTTTCTTCCGGGAGATCTGGCAAAGATTCTGTTGGCTTCTTTCCTGGTCAGTAAGTACAGAGGCCGTTTGATTCAGGGATAGTAAGGTTCACATAAAGGCAGGAAGTCCTGCTTTTATATTTTTAAAAAAGTAAATCGAAATATTTGCATAAATCGATAAAATAAGATATAATGAAATTACAGAAATTTTAACCGCTTCCGATGCAGGGGACTGCAGGAGGCTGTCGTATATGAAAAAGGAGTTTATTATGGCTTTTGTATTACCGGACCTGCCCTATGCATTTGACGCTTTAGAACCGATTATTGACGCAAAAACGATGGAAATCCATCATGGCAGGCATCATGCGACTTATGTGGCAAATTTGAACAAAGCAGTGGAAAATTATCCGGAATGGGCGGAAAAGTCCATTGAAGATGTTATCATTCATCTGAATGAGGTGCCGGAAGCAATTCGCACGGCTGTCCGTAATAATGGAGGCGGCCATTACAATCACAGTCTTTTCTGGAAGATGATGGCACCTGTCGGGCAGACAAAACCGTCCGCTTTTCTTTTGGCAAAGATTGATGAGTCTTTCGGCTCTTTTGATGAATTTAAGAAGCAGTTTGCAGCAGCTGCCACAAGCCGTTTCGGCAGCGGCTGGGCATGGCTCGTGGCAGATGGCGGCAAACTTGATGTCCTATCCACGGCCAATCAGGACTGCCCGCTGGAGGACGGCAAGAAACCGATTCTCTGCCTTGATGTGTGGGAACATGCCTATTACTTGAAATATCAGAACCGCCGCGCCGATTATGCAGAGAACTTCTTTCAGGTTGTCAACTGGGACTTCGTAGAAGAACGTTTGGGAAAAGCATAATTTACCGGATCAAAAAAGAACTTCCTTCAGGGAGGTTCTTTTTCGTGGATCCATGACAGAAATATTTCATTTGGAAAAAATAAAAGTCTGAAAAGGAGAACTTCTCAGACTCGAATCACTGGAGCCGACAACAGGATTTGAACCTGCGACCTACGCATTACGAATGCGCCGCTCTACCAGCTGAGCTATATCGGCATTGACAAGTTATATTCTACTTATAGGAAGAGAATTTGTCAATATAAAAGGAATATAAACCGCTTATTTCTTTTTGCTGACCAGGAAACCGGTGCCCTGCTGGTTTGCCATAATGACGATGTCGCTGATTTGGACACGCTTCGGGCGGTTCACCGCAAAGATGATTATATCGGCTATATCTTCCGCCTGAAGGGCATCAATACCTTCATAAACGGCAGCAGCTCTTTCCTTGTCGCCATGGAAACGGACTTCGCTGAATGGCGTTTCCACGATACCCGGCTGGATGGTAGTGACTTTGATGTCGCTGTCTATGACTTCGATACGGATGCCGTCACTGAAAGTTTTTACCGCCGCTTTGGTAGAACAGTAGACCGCGGCTCCGGCGTAAGCGTAGAGTCCCGCTGTGGAACCGAGGTTTATGATATGCCCCGTGTTCCGCTTGAGCATGGCGGGAAGGAAGGCACGGGTTACAAGGAAGAGTCCTTTGATGTTTGTGTCGATGGTTTGGATGATATCATCGACATCGTTGCTGCTGTATGGTTCGAGACCTCTGGCGAGTCCTGCGTCATTTACGAGGACATCGGGGGTGCCCGTTTCGGAAAGGCAGCGGCCGGCAGTGTTTTGTACGGCATCCCGATCTCTTACATCGAGGGGATACGGCGTGACTTTGACTCCATAATCTTTTTCAAAGCCGTTTTTGACGGCATAAAGTTTTTCCTCGTTTCTTGCGGCAAGAGCCAAATCATAGCCGTTTTCTGCAAGTGCTTTGGCGGTAGCCAGTCCGATGCCGCTGGTCGCCCCTGTGATAAATGCAAGTTTATTCATACTGCCTCCTTCAATCGTTTTCCTTTATTATACTATGTTTTGCGCCGGAGGATAAATTCTTTTACAATAGGAGCAGGAGGCATTTATGAAAGAAATAGGATATGCGTTATTGGCGGTGTTATTGATGGCGGGATGCGGGGTGGACAGCGGGGAGAAAAAAACGCCTGCTGCAGAAGACATTCCGGCGGCACAGGAAATAAAAGTCCATGAGATCCCGGAGGCATCAGAGGCACTGTACCACAAAGCGGCGCAGGCTTATGGGAAAGGACACCGGACGGAAGCGCTCCGGCTGGCTAATCAGGCAATTAATGAGGATGGAGAAAATTATAAGGCGCTTTCTCTTAAAGGAATTATTCTTGCCTTCGATATTTCTCCTGATGAAGGGATTCCTTTTATTGAAAAGGCGCTTTCCATTTCACCTTCCTATGTACAGGCTGATTATGACATGGCCGTTGCTCAAAAATTAGGCAGGCATTATGACGAGTCTATCGTGTATTTTCAAAAGGTTCTGAAAGCAGATCCGCAGAATACATGGTCTTACTACGGGATCGCTACGAATTTTGCGGATAAAAGGGATAGGGAAGAGGCATTGGATTATCTGGAGAAAGCGGTCATCCTTGGAGGACAGGATGTCGTTTCCGCGGCCTCTGTGCAGGATCACTTTGCTTTCCTTCGGGAAGATGCGGAGTTTAAGAGAATATTGCAGCTGAAGCAGGAATAAAAAACAAAATGCCGACCGACAGTGGTGGGGCATTTTGTTTTTCAGCTGTTATTCTTTAAATGCTTCGGCCAGCTGCCCCAGCCCTTTTTCTAAAACGGATTTCGGGCAGGCGATGTTGAAGCGGAAAAATTTATTTCCTTCCGGGCCGAACATGGAGCCTATATCGAGCCAAAGCTTTGCGTCGTAAAGAAGTTTGTTTTCTAATTCTTTATCGGTGATGTCATATGCGTTGCAGTCGATCCAGAGAAGATAAGTCCCTTCCGGCTCGATGAGTTTCATTTTTGGCAGTCTGCCGGCAAGGAATTTTTTAGTAAAAGCAAGATTGTTTTCGATGTATTCCCGGACAGCGGCAAGCCATTCTTCCCCGCCGCGGTAGGCAGCCTCAGCTGCAATGATACCCATGACATTCGGGCGTTCATAGCCGAAAGAATCAAGGACGGCTTTAAATTTATTTCTGATGGACTCATTGGGAATAAGGATGTTTGATGTCTGGAGTCCTGCGATATTAAAAGTTTTACTGGGGGCGGTGCAGGTGACAGACCTGTCCGCTGCGTCTTTACTGACAGAGGCAAAGGGGATATGTTTGTGCCCTTTAAAGACGAAGTCGGCATGGATTTCGTCACAAATGACAGCGATATTGTACTTTCTGCAGATTTCCGCATAGGTACGCAGCTCCTCTTTCGACCACACACGGCCCACGGGGTTGTGGGGGGAGCAGAGGACAGCCGCCTTTACCTTGTGGGTTTTAATTTTTTCTTCCAGATCGGCAAAATCAATTTCATAATGGCCGTCTTTAAGAATAAGGGGGCTGTTAATGAGTTTTCTGTTATTCTGTGTGATGGCGGCATGAAAAGGATGGTAAACGGGCTGATTGATGAGGACGGCGTCATTTTCTTTTGTCAGAGCCTTTACGGCGATGTTGATGGCGGGAACGACGCCGGGAGTTTTGATGAGCCATTCCGGGCGGATATCCCAGTTGAAATGTTTTTTCTCCCAGCCGGCGAGCGCCCGGAAATAAGAAACGCCTGTGTCAGAGTACCCGTAAATACCATGCTCTACGCGGTCACGAAGAGCATCGGTGATGCAGTTCGCCACTTTAAAATCCATGTCGGCGATCCAAAAGGGGAGTGTATCTTCAGGGACGCCGTATTCTCCAGCGAAATCGTATTTAAGGCAAGACGTATTTTTTCTGTCGATGACGGTATCAAAATCAAATCGTTCCATAAAGTTCTCCTTTCATGAGAATCCATGCCCTTATGATAGCATGAACGGTTCTTTTAAGAACAGTTCCATGAAAGGAAATATATAAAGGCAAATGAAAACCGGGCAGCCCATGGTCAGCAGGCAGCCCGGTTTTGTGCATTATTTCTTTATTTCCCCGCCTTCCACGACAAGATCGTCGGGATTGACGGCACTGCCGTAAACGGGAGCCAATGTGGCTTCGTAGTTTTTGTGAAAAAAGTTTTCTTCGCCTAATTTTTTAATTTCATCATTGATATAGGCGAGGAGTTCTTTATTTCCTTTCTGTACGGCAGGAGCGATGGTGTCCAGATCGCCGAGAGAAGTGATGCCTACCTTAAAGTCCGGATTTTTCATTGCCCAGGCAAGAACTTCCGTATTGTCCGTGGAGAAGGCTGCGCCTCTGCCGTCGAGGAGGGCGTTGAAGGTTTCTGTGTACTGGTCAAATTTCAGCAGTTTTATTTCAGGGTGGTGCTTGTCGAAATAGGTTTCCGCTGTCGTTCCTTTGGCGACGATGAGCGGTTTGTCTTTCAACTGGTCAATAGATGTAATGTTGGCTTTTGCCGGAGAGACAACGCCGAGGGCGACTTTCATGTAAGGCAGGGCGAAGTCTACCTGCTCCGCTCTTTCTTTAGTGACAGTGAAATTGGCGAGGACGATATCTACTTTTCCCGTTTTCGCGTATTCTACACGGTTCGCCGGTTCAAGAGAGATATATTCTGCTTTTACGCCCATGTCTTTGGCGAGGCGCTCGGCGAAGTATACATCATATCCCTGATAATTTCCGTCCTTGTCAATGTAGCCGAAAGGCGCTTTGTCACTGAATACGCCGATAATCAGCTTTCCACTTTGCTTAATGTCCGCGATGGAACGGAAAGAGGCTTTCGGCGCAGCCTGTTTATCATCGGAGTTTTTGCTTCCGCAGCCTGCGGCAAAGGCCATGGTGAATACGAGCGTAATGGCGGCGAGGATGTACGATAGTTTCTTTAACATGGGGATCCCTTCTTTCTACTGGCTTCTTTCATATCTGAATGAATGTAAAAACTGTTTCGTTCGTTCCCGTTTCGGGTGATCAAAGAGTTCAGACGGAGTGCCTTCTTCTTCGATGACACCCTGATCAAAAAAGAGGATACGGTCTGCCACGGCACGGGCAAATTGCATTTCATGGCTTACGATGAGCATGGTCATGCCTTCTTTTGCCAGCTCCATGATGACGTCTAAGACTTCCCGCACCATTTCAGGGTCAAGGGAAGCGGTGACTTCATCGAAAAGCATGATTTCCGGCTTCATGATGAGAGCGCGTATCATGGCGATGCGCTGTTTCTGCCCGCCTGATAATTCTCCGGGACGGGAGTTTTCTTTGTCTTCCAGTCCGATTCGTTTCAGCAGCTTCCTTGCTTCGGCGGTGACTTCTTCTTTTTTCCGTTTCTGCACTTCCATAGGGGCAAGGATGATATTCTCCAGAACGGTCATGTGAGGGAAAAGGTCATAGCTTTGGAAGACCATGCCGATATGCTGGCAGATAGCGGCTCTTGAGACGGAGCCATCGGAAATATTCTGCCCGTCCAGTTCCACTTTTCCTCCCGAAAGCGGCTCAAGGCCGTTGATACATCGCAGGAAAGTGGATTTGCCGCAGCCTGACGGGCCGATAATCACGACAACTTCACTTTTCTTTACATCAAGAGAGATGTCTTTCAAGATAAATTGTTCTCCAAATTTTTTGCTGAGATGCTCTGTGTGGAGCAGGATGTTTTCTGCCATATCAGTCTGTCCATTTCTTTTCCAAATAGGCCGCCATTCGGGAAAGTGGATAGCAGGCGAGGAAGTAAAGGAAAAATATTGCGGCGTAGATCCAAAGCGCCGCGTCGGGAGCGGTGTATCTGTTTGCCTCAATAATCTGCTGGCCTGTTTTCAGCATTTCCACGACACCGATGAGGACGACGAGAGAGGTGGTCTTGATGATCCGCGTAAACAGGTTGATTGCCGGCGGAAGCAAGCGTCGGAGCGACTGGGGGATAATGATGAAGTGGTACATCTGTCGGCGGGAAAGGCCTAAAGCTTCCGCGCTTTCATACTGGCTCTTAGGGATAGAGATGAGTGCGCCTCTGACGAGATCGCCCATTTCTGCCGTTCCCCATAAGATGAAAACGATGATAGAGGCAGCAAATCCGGACAGGCTGATACCAAATGCTCGCGTGATGCCGAAATAGGCGATGAAGAGAAGGACAAGCTGCGGCATGATGCGGATAAACTCCAGGTAAAAACGGGAAATAAGTTTTGCCGCTCTGTTTTGGAGTGTCATGAAAAGACCGGTGAAAAGGCCGAAAATCACGGAACCGATTACGGAAAGAAGGGATATTTCCACGGTCGTCCACAATCCGGAAAGAAGGCGCAAACCGTTGCTGCCCTCAAGCAGGATCCGTATCCCTGTATGGTCCATGACGGAGCCTCCTTTCCAGTAATGACGCTCCCGCCGAAATAGGGAGAAGGATGATGAGATAGGAAATGACGAGCATCCAGAGAGTTTCATCGGTCTTGTAGTAAAGCCCGATGAGGTCTTTGGCGATGTACATCAGGTCAGGCACTGCGCAGACGCTGAAAACAGAGGTTTCTTTGATAAGAAATAAAACGTTTGCGCAGAGAGGCGGAAGGGAAACGGTAAAAGCCTGCGGGAGAACTACAAAACGGAAAATCTGATGCTCCGTAAGGCCGAGGGCGGCTGCCGATTCATATTGAGAGACGGACACAGACTCAATTCCGCTTCGGAGGGCTTCCGCCATGTAGCTTCCGCCAAGGAAAGTGAGCCCTGCGGCGGCGCAGGTTTCACCGGAAATATGGATGCCTGCCTTCGGAAGGCCGAAGTAGAGGAAAAAAAGCTGGACCAGGAGAGGCGTATTCCTTGACAGTTCCACATACGCGGTGGAAAGGGGAAGAAGAAAAGGGATTTTCCTGTATCGGATCACACTGATGACAAGTCCCGCAAGAAAAGAAAGAAAAATACCGGCTGCGCCGATGCCAAGTGTCGTCCATGCCGCCTTTGCGAAAAGGGGAGCGTATTTCATCATAAAATCAATATCCAAGATAAGCTCCTTTAGAATGGCGCCGCCTTTTCTTTTTGGCGACAACCTGATGGAAAATATCCAAAATAAAAACGGGAAGCCTGCGCTTCCCGCTGATCCGTTCCTGCCATTCAGTTAGTCATATCATTGACAGAAAGTGTATAAAAAGGAGCGCACGCAAAACGGACATGACAGCAACATGCCATGTTACAGCAAATCACCATTGCACGTGCCTGATAGTCCATCGTGGTACTTCCTTTCCGCATTTCTGCTCAATTTAAAGTCATGGTAGCATGATAAAATTGAAATGTCAAACCGATGTTTGAAAAATTGGAATACTTACTGCACGGTACATGTTTTCATAGAAAAAATGTCTCCGGTCTGTCATAATAAAAACAGCAAGCCAAAGGAGGAATGATTATGGAATTTGATGAAGTGCTCGCTTTGCGGAAATCTGTCCGCCGCTATACAAAGGAAATCGTTTCACAGGAAGATGAAAAAGCCATACTTGACGCGGCCATGGCTTCATCCGTGGGAAAACATAATGACGGCGGATACAATCTTGTCGTAGTAAGAGACAGGGAAATACTTGACCTTATTGCAAAAGAAGAAAAGGAAGAAACCGGAGGCGGGGATCCGCTTTTTGGCGCGCCCCTGCTGTTTCTGATCTGCCGCACGAAGGAAGCGGTGGATTATCTCATGCGGTATGACGCGGGAATCATTGCGGAGCATATCCATCTTAAAGCGGCGGAATTGGGACTGGGATCTGTTATTCTCTTCGGCTTCATCCGTCATTTAGGTGAAAACGCGGAATATATCAAAAAGATGAATTTGCCGGAAGGCGTTTATCCGCTTCTGGGAGTCGCTGTCGGACATGGTCCGGGAAGCGCGGTGAAAAGGAAAGATGACAGACATTTCAGGGTACTCCGTGTGGAATAATTGATTTTCTGTTGACAGAATGGAATATTGATGGTAGAGTAAGGGACAACTTAAGGCAATGAAGAAAAGAGTAGGCAGTCCGAATACGGCAAAGCGAGTCCGGAGAGTGCAAGCGGATACGGATAGAGTGCTGAAGTGCATTTCTGAGTCCGGCGGATCGAACGTGCAGTAGATCTTCCCGGGTACTCCCGATACAGAGTCAGGGTATAGAGGATTTTTCCCGGTACCCGATGAGGTGTGTGTGGTGACATATGCACAAAATTAGGTGGAATCACGGGTCTCTCGTCCTATATGGGCGGGAGATTTTTTATTTACGGAAAGGATGATGAAGATGGGCAGATTGATCGCCAGAGAACTGGACAATATGAAATGGGGATTTTACAGCTGTCTCCTCTTTATTGGAATTTCTTCGCCCGCGTTTCATCAGTTTTACAAAAAACAGTAATTCAATTGTATTTAAAGGAGGATTACATCATGAGAAAAAGTTTGAAAATTATTTCCGCATTAGCGGCTTCCGCAATAATTATAGGCGCTTTCGCCGGCTGCGGCGGTGAAAAGAAAGACACGCCGAAAGCGGCGGATGCGGGAAATAAAACAGCAGTAAAATTAGTCGTATCCAGCACGGAGCGGCCGATTGCCTGGCAGGATGAAGATGGAAAAATCCAGGGATTTGAATATGATATCTGGCAGGAAGTGAACAAGAATCTGAAAGATTATACGCTGGATATTAAAGCAGTTCCGCCTGAAACGCAGGACGTCATGATGGAATCGGGCGATGCGAAAGTCGCTTCCGGCGGTTATTACAGGACACCCCGCCGCGAAAAGGACTATATCGTTCCGAACACGCCCATAGGTGCAAGTTCCGTCATGATTTATGTACTGAAAGAGAATCAGAATAAATTTTCCGATCTGGAAGATGCGGTAAAGAATGGCAAACAGGTACCTAATACACCGAACGGCGGCATTTATAAAGTCCTTACCGACTGGAACGCTGCCCATGACAATATCATGAAAGAAATACCGATTCAGGACGGGCTTACCGTAGCGGATCGTCTGCAGTCCCTCAAAACCGGCCAGTATGATTTCATGGTATACCCGGATAACTTCGGTGTGGAAGAAACAGCAAAAGCGATGGGGATTGAAATTGTGACAGTAGGCAAGCCGATTAAAGTCAATGAAATCGTTGTTATTGTCAATAAGAAAGAAGAAAAACTGGCAGCGGAAATTGACGCGGCGCTGAAAAAACTTACTGATGACGGTACGATTGCCCGCCTGTCGGAAAAGTGGTACCACAGAAACCTTCTGGACAACCTGAAAGAATTGAAGAAATAAGGAACGGAGTTTATAAGCTGGAAGCCGTTACCGCGATACAAAAGTCGGTAAGATGTCAGCAGAGTAACAGATTATTTGCTCAGTATCACATTGCCGTTTCCCTGCTTTCCCATAAGGCATTCTTGCGTCCGCTCAGAATGACGATTGGTGGAAAAGGCGTCATAGTGAGGGAAACGTTAATCGTCATCCGAAGCGAATGTGAAGGATCTGCTGCTATGGTGAGGGAATCGGTAAGACGTCATGAGAGTGACAGATTCTTCACTTTGTGTCACATTGCCGCTTCCCTGCTTTCCCATAAGGCATTCTTGCGTCTGCTCCGAACGACATTGAGGGCGTAAAAAGGAACGGCAGATCCGATTGATAAGGGGCTGCCGTTTTTGCGCGGTGTAAAAAAAGTATAAAGAGTATTTCATTAGAGCGGAAGAAATGGAATTTACCCGCTGGGCAATTATGATAATATAATACATAACTGCAAACAATTTATGACAGTAAAGGAATAGGCATGGAATATCCACGGATTGGAAATATACAGCTGGACGGGTTTGCCCTGCTGGCCCCCATGGCGGGGGTGAGTGACCTGGCGTATCGTGTCATTGCCCGCAAGATGGGCGCTGCCCTTACGACGGCGGAAATGGTGAGCGCGAAAGGGCTTTATTATCATAATGAGAAAACGAAGGATATGCTGAAGATTGCGGAAGAAGAACACCCTGTATCTCTCCAGATTTTTGGCAGTGATCCTGCTGTTATGGCACTTGGGGCGAAAGTGATGGAAAAGGCCGGCGCTGATATAGTGGATATCAATATGGGGTGTCCCATGCAAAAGGTCGTAAAGAATGGCGACGGTTCAGCATTGATGAAAAATGTGCCGCTGGCGGCGGAGATTATTTCAGCGGTAACGGCAGCGGTGAAGATTCCTGTTACCATAAAAATGCGTCTGGGCTGGTCGCGGGATACGATCAATGCCGTAGAACTGGCAATGGCAGCGGAATCGGCAGGGGCGGCAGCCATTACTGTTCATGGACGGACACGGGAAGATTTTTATACGGGAACGGCAGACTGGAGAGAAATCAAAAAGGTTGTGGATGCCGTCCGTATTCCTGTTATCGGAAACGGGGATGTGGGGGACGGACCTGCGGCAAAGGCACTGATGGAGGAAACTGGATGTGCGGCAGTTGCCATCGGCCGTGCGGCATGGGGAAACCCCTGGGTTTTCGGGGCGGTGAATACATATCTGGAAACAGGAGAGATCCTTCCCGGGCCGAGCTGGGAAGAACGGCTTGCCATGGTACGGAAACATCTGCATGGATTGTGCGTTGAGAAAGGGGAGAGGATCGCGGTCAGGGAAATGCGGGCTCATGCGAGCCGATATTTCCATGGTCTTCCTAAGGCGACCGTACTCCGCCGGGAGATTATGAAAGCACTTACGGAGGAAGAGTTCGGACGCATCCTTACCGGGTATGAAAAGGAATTGGGATTGGAGGAACCGGAAGCGTAGCAGGGAGGCAGCATGACAGTCAGAAAGAATTCATCAGCCATGGTTTTTATCTGCCTGATGGGGATAGTGAGTTTATTTGCCGACATGGTGCAGGAAGGGGCGCGTGGGATCTTTGGCGCATACCTGGGGATGATGGGGGCATCTGCGGCAATGGTGGGATGTATATCGGGAGCCGGCGAGCTGGCAGGATACGGACTTCGGTTTGTGACCGGTATCATTGCAAGCCGCAGCGGGAAATATTGGTTCATGACTGTCGGCGGGTATGCGCTGGCGGTTCTTTCCATACCCTGTCTTGTTTTTGTGCCTGAGGGAAACTGGGTAATGGCGGCATGCTTTATCATTTTGGGGCGGGTGGGGAAAGCGATACGGCAGCCTGCCAAGAGCACGCTTCTTTCTTATGCCGCATCCCAGGAAGGACTCGGGAAAAGTTTTGCCATTCAGGAGTTTTTAGATCAGTTTGGTGCGTTCCTGGGGCCGGTGTTGATCTTCTGGGTGTTGTCTTATTATGGAAGCCGGGGGATGGAAACGGCTTATGGGAAAAGTTTTTTATTCCTCGGCATACCGGCATTTCTCTGCATAGCGGCAGTTATTTTAGCTAAAATAAAATTCCCCGATCCTGAAAAATTTGAGCCGGAAGTTAAAGAAACCAAAGAGGCACATCTTGGTTTCCGTTTTAAAATTTACATGGTGGGAACCGCTTTATTTGCCTTCGGTTTTATTGATTTTCCGATAGTGGCACTGCACGCGGTGAAATCAGGGCTGGCAGGGGAAGCGGAAATTTCCCTGCTGTATGCGGCAGCTATGGCGGCGGATGCGTTTTCCGCTTTGTTTTTCGGCTGGCTTTATGATAAGTACGGTACCGTATCTCTCGCATGGTCTACATTGCTGTCGATGCCTTTTGTGTTTTTTATCTTTATGGCACCGTCTTCCTGCTGGCTGTATGCCGGCGTTCTCCTTTGGGGAATCGGTATGGGGGCGCAGGAGTCTACACTGAAAGCGGCTGTGGCTGCCATCGTACCTAAACGTGAAAGAGCGGTGGGGTATGGAATTTTTGAAACAGGATTTGGTGTATCCTGGTTTATTGGAAGTTTTCTTTTAGGAATTTTATATGATGCTTCTATTTTATGGATGGCGGCAATATCGGCGCTTATGCAGGCAGCGGCAGTACCGTTTTTCTTTTGTGCGGGCAGGAAAAAAGAGGATATCCGATGAAAAATGCCTTTGAGGGGAAAATAAAAGAGGCTGTTTTCGTAAGGCAGACGATGGACATTTAATCGGTATCGTTTATGACTGTATGCTTTCCCTCAGCATTTACCAAATTATAAGCATGACACATAAAAAACGGCTTTTTTAAGCCGTTTTTTATGTGTCATATATTACTGCTGCCCGGCAGATTCTTCCGACAGGTCAGAAGGCATTGCGTCAGGGGCTGGAAGGGAATCGGGTTCCGGATTATTTGTTTCTTTAACCGGTACTGATACCTCATGTCTTTCCTCTTTTGGATGCTGCTTATTTACATCTCTGTGGTTATGCTTTTCATGTTTTTCCCGTTTTTCATGAGAATCGTTTTTACTTTCCCCGTCATGGCGGTCTTTCCTATCGTGTCCTTCTGAAGAAATATGTTTTTCCTGTTTCTCGTGTTTATCCTTTTTGTCGTGCTTGTCATGCTTGTTATGTTTGCTGTCTTTCTCATGCTTATTTTCTTTGTGGGACTTATCCTTGTGCAGGTTGGCTTTGATCAGAGGCCTGTTGTCATCCATCCATTGCTGGTAAGATCCCAGGTCGTTAACGGCAAAGGAACCGACACCAGCGGTGATAGAAACGATGAACGTAATGACGCAGATAATAATTTTTTTCATAATAGTCACTTCTTTCTTTTAATTACTTTATTGATTATTGACGGAAATTTCTTCAGCGGATTCCGCAGGCATTCCAGATTCATAGAAAGATTTTCCCGCCTGTCCGGCAAAGAAAAGGGCGCCGGCTGTAGAGAGCCCTGCTCCGCCGATAGCCGCCAGGGTCAACGGATGCATGGACGGAAACGGAGTCATCCACGGGAACGGCTGGTATTGTACAGCAAGCATGTACATGGCAAGTAGCGTGATGGAAACCGCGATGGCCGCCGCTATGCTGCCAATGATATATAGTATGCGTGAAAGAATGTCCGCAGCGGAAGATGTGAGCGCAGGGAGATGGGCAGTGAAACGTGCCAGCTGCTTTTGTGTATTCTGCCCGACACGGTTCATTACAGTTTCCGTATTCTTAAACAGATTTTGGGAAAGCCTCATGGCGAAACTTTTTTCTGTTAAGAGTCCTTCCTGTTGGTAAAAATGATAGATTTCTTTGGGAGAGCCAAGTTCCTTAATGATATCTTCATCAGAGAAACCGGCATCTTCTGCCACATCAAAGTGGGCGTTGTAGTCGGCAATGATATCTGCCGTTTCTTCTGCGGAGCTTTTTTTCAGATAGTATTGCAGCAAGCTCATAAATTCAGTCCTTGTCATTTTCATTCCTCCTGTAATCAGAATTTTGCGGATCATATGATATAAATGCTGGGTATCTGTCATATTTGACAGGTGCTTCAATCTGCCTGGCGGGGTAATTTTGTAATATTTTCGGAAGAAGCCGCTTTCAGATTTTCGGAAATAGGCGGAAATCAGTCGGTTCTTTCGAAAGCGGAGAAGCAGAGGGTAAATCTTGCCTTTGGGGAAATTCGTGTACCGGGCAGTTTCTAATGCAATCTCATAACCATCGGTATCTTTTTCTTTTAGAAGAGCGAGGATCATTGCTTTTGCTATATATTTTTTGAGTGACATACAGTTCATTTGAATCACCTCTCTTTTCTATGCCACGTGGAAACTATCCTCTGTAAAAAGGTTAGCATATGGTACTTTGTAATGCAAGGTACTATGCGTTAAACAATTCTTAAACTAAATTTTACGGAAAGATGAAGTTTGAGATGTATACAAGGGTCTGTATACTTTAATCGCAATGTAAATCAAAAAGATACCCTATATTTCATGTTGGATCTGACATAGAAATTAGAAAAGCAAGAAGAAATAAATAACAGAAAATAAGAATAAAATTATAATAAAAAATCCTTATAAAATCAGTACTTTATCAGATTAACTTTCATTGACAAGGCAATATGGAAATATTAAAATATGTAAAGGTACAGTCACAATCTATTGTAAGCGGAACCCGTGTGGTTATGGCGGGCTTTTCTTATTAAAGGAGGAAAAATGGGCAGGTTTCTTGATTCCGGTTGCGTTTTGGACAAACGGGAAGAGAATGCCTTTTTTATTTATGACTGTCATTTTAGTATTGTGCAATAGGCTCACTGCTTGTTATGGGAAGCAGGGGGCTTTTATTTTTGTTCAAGGAGGGAACTATGCATGTAGGTATTGTCATGGGCAGTGATTCCGATCTGCCGGTCATGAAAAAAGCCGCAGAAGTTTTAAGCGGTTTCGGCGTGACATATGATATGGCGATCGCATCTGCCCATCGTACACCTAAGAAGCTGGAAGAATTTATTCTGGCACAGGAAGAAAAGGGGGCAGCCTGCTTTATTGCCGGCGCGGGTATGGCGGCAGCGCTTCCCGGCGTAGTGGCTTCTATGACACTTCGTCCTGTTATCGGTGTACCGTTGTCAGGAGCCAGGCTGGACGGCATGGATGCTTTATTTTCCATTGTCCAGATGCCGTCGGGGATTCCTGTGGCGACAGTGGCGATTGACGGCGCTAAAAATGCGGCGTACCTGGCAGTGGAAATCGGCGCGGCAGCAGATAGAGATCTTTATAGAAAATATAAAGAATACCGTGAAGAAATGGCTGCTGAAATTTATCGTAAAGATGAAAAGTTACAGAAAGAATTGAAATAATTATATAGGGGACAGGGAGGGTATGATGAAAGAATATAAGCCTTTTAAATCGGGGAAAGTTCGTGAATTGTATGATTTGGGCGACAGCCTTATCATGGTTTGCACTGACCGCATTTCCGCATTCGATAATATTTTGGAAAATCCGATTCCCAAAAAAGGTGAAGTGCTGAACAAGATGTCCAAGTTTTGGTTTGATTTTACAAAAGACGTGGTGCCGAACCATATGATTTCCATTGACGCAGCGGATATGCCTGCGTTTTTCCGAAAACCCGAATTTGATGGAAACAGCATGAAAACCCAAAAGCTGGAGATGATTCCTGTAGAATGCATTGTTCGCGGATACATCACAGGTTCCGGCTGGGAAAGCTACAAAAAAGACGGTACCATCTGCGGTATCCGTCTGCCGGAAGGGCTTGAGGAATGTGAAAAGCTCCCTGAAGCGATTTTCACTCCTTCTACCAAAGCGCCTGTCGGTGAGCATGACATGAATATTTCCATGGAAGAAGGAGAGGAATGGATCGAAAGGACTTTCCCGGGAAAAGGGAAGGAATACATGGAAAGGCTTCGTGACTTAACACTTGCTCTGTACAGGAAATGCGCCGATTACGCGCTGTCTAAAGGCATTATCATTGCGGACACTAAGTTTGAATTCGGCTTGGATAAGGAAGGAAATATCGTTCTCGGTGATGAAATGCTGACGCCTGACAATTCACGCTTCTGGCCGCTGGACGGTTACGCACCGGGGAAAGGGCAGCCGTCTTATGACAAACAGTTTGTCCGCAACTACCTGAAAGAGAATCCGGGGGATGTGCTGCCGCAGGAAATCATTGACAAGACGATCGGCAAGTATGTGGAAGCCTACGAACTTCTCACGGGAGAAAAATTCTGAAAGTGGATGACGGGAATATGGCTGCCTGCGATGACAAGTTTCATGAAGAATGCGGGGTTTTTGCAATCTATGACAGAAACCGGCCTGCTGCTCTTGAAACATATTACGGAATTTTTTCTTTGCAGCACCGCGGGCAGGAAAGCGCGGGAATAACTGTCAGCGATGGGCATACGATGGAAACATTCCGCGGCATGGGTCTTGTCACGGAAGTCTTTCGTAAACTTCCTGAAAAAGAAGGTTTCATAGGCATCGGCCATGTGCGGTACAGCACGACGGGATCTTCCATTCCGAGCAATATCCAGCCGCTGCAGCTGGAAGGCGCAGAAGGGCCTTTGGCTCTTGCCCACAACGGGAATCTGGTGAATACAAAAGTTCTCAGAAACCGACTCCTTCAAAGCGGATCTACCTTCCAGACTACCATGGATACGGAGATCATTATCAAACTCCTTGCCCATGCGGGAACAGCCGTGATGGAGGACAGGATTAAGGGCGTCATGGATGAAATCCGCGGCGCATATGCCGTCGTGGCGTGTACCAATCAGGCAGTTTACGGATTTCGGGATCCCTTCGGCTATCGTCCGATGGCGCTGGGCAAGACAGAAAGCGGTTATGTACTTTGTTCGGAAACGCCTGCTCTTGATGCGATTGACGCGGAATTTGTCCGCGATATCCTTCCCGGAGAAATTGTAAGAATTGATGATGACGGCGTCCATAGCACGATGTATGGAAAAAAGGCGCCCCGCCTCGGGATCTGCGCCTTTGAGTATATTTATTTTGCCCGTCCCGATTCCGTGATGAACGGACAGGATATCTATGAAGCACGCCTGTCTATGGGCCGTCATTTATGGGAAGAAACGCATTATGAAGGTGATGTTGTCATGAGCGTCCCCGATTCGGGCAATGTGGCAGCATTAGGGTATTCCCATGCGTCAGGTATTCCTTATGTGGAAGGACTTTTGAAAAACAAGTACATGGGGCGTACTTTTATTCAGCCCGGGCAGAAACAGAGGGAACGGGCGGTACGGATGAAACTGAATCCGATCGTCATGAATGTAAAGGGGAAACGAATCATCCTTGTGGACGACTCCATTGTCCGCGGAACAACAAGCGGTATCATTATCCGTTTGCTGCGGAATGCAGGCGCAAAGGAAATAAAAATGTGCATCAGTTCGCCTCCTGTCAGATTCCCTTGTTTCTTCGGCATTGATACGGCACAGCGGAGGCAGCTGGTCGCCGCGAGCCATTCGGAAGAAGAAATCTGCAAAATGATTGGCGCCGATAAGCTGCACTATCTGTCGCAAAAAGGACTGGCGGAATCCATTTCCCGCATACGGGCCAAAGATATGTGTTTTGCCTGCTTTGACGGTGATTATCCCGAACCGGTGCCGGGCGGCGGACTCGACGGTATGAAAGAATAAGGAGAGACATATGGACGAAAAGAAAAAGGGGCTGACTTACGCGGAAGCGGGCGTGGACATCGACGCCGGAGAAAGAGAAGTGGAACTGATTAAAAAATCTGTGCAGGCGACCTATACAAGAGGGGTGCTGGGGGATCTGGGCGGCTTTGGCGGCCTGTTCCGCCTGAAAGACGAATTGTCTGAAGATCCCATCCTTGTTTCAGGCACGGACGGTGTAGGGACGAAACTGCGTCTTGCCATTGAAATGGGGATACATCATACCATCGGGCAGGACTGCGTGGCGATGAGTGTTAATGATGTTCTCGTACAGGGGGCGCGCCCGCTTTTCTTTCTGGATTATATCGCGACGGGGAAACTGGATCCGGAACTGATGGCGGAGATTGTCAAAGGCGTGGCTGATGCCTGCATCGAATCGGGGTGCGCGCTTCTTGGCGGTGAAACGGCGGAAATGGCCGGCTTTTACGCATCAGGCGACTATGACGTGGCGGGGTTCGCGGTAGGGATTGTAGATAGGAAAAACTTAATTACCGGTGAAAAGATTACGGCCGGCGACGTTATCCTCGGACTGCCTTCCACAGGAATCCACTCTAACGGGTATTCTCTTGTACGCCGCATTATCTCTGACAATCATTTAAATTTAAAAGAAACTTATGAAGGGTTTGACAAACCTCTCGGAGAAGTCGTACTTACGCCGACAAAGCTTTACCCGAAACTTGTCCTTCCCGTACTGAATGGCGCTGACGTGAAAGGACTCGTCCATATTACAGGGGGAGGTTTTTATGATAATATTCCCCGTGTCCTTCCGGAGGGGACAAGAGCTGTCCTTGATGCGGATAAATGGCCGCTCCTTCCAATTTTTTCTTTCATCAAAGCGCAGGGCGGCGTAGAGCCCCGTGAAATGTACCGCACCTTTAACTGCGGACTGGGAATGCTCCTCATTTTGAGCCGTGGGGAAGCGGAAAAGGCGAAAAAAATATTGAAGAACATCGGCGAAGCTGTTTATGAAGTTGGCACAATCAGCGAAGGAAATCGGGATGTCATTGTGACAGGCGGGCTTTTCCATGAATAAACGCATGCTGATATTTGCGTCAGGCCGCGGCTCCAATGCGGAAGCTCTTCATGAAGCTGCCGTGGACGTAACGATTAAGGGGACGATCGTAGGCGTTATCTGCGACCATCACGACGCGCCTGTTCTTCAGAGGGCAGAAAGATGGAAGGTGCCTGCAACGGTCATTGAAATGAAGACATGCAGGGATAAAGCTGACTATAATGAGAAGATCTTGGAAGCGGCGAAATCGTACGCACCCGATCTGATCTGTCTGGCAGGATATATGCGTATCTGTGGCGAAAATTTGATAAAGGCTTTTGAAAACCGCATTATCAATATCCATCCCGCCCTGCTGCCCAGTTTTCGCGGACTCCACGCACAGCGGCAGGCAATAGAGGCGGGGGTAAAAGTGGCGGGCTGTACTGTCCATTTTGTGGGAACAGGGCTTGATGACGGCCCAATTATCACGCAAGTGGCGGTACCGGTTTATGATCATGATACGGAAGATACGCTTTCCGCACGTATACTGGCGGAAGAACATCCCGCCTATGTCCGCGCAGTGAAAGCCTATTGCGAAGATAAACTTCACATAGCGGGTCATACAGTGACAGGCATGCACGAGGAGGAATGAAAATGGCAGTTAAAAGAGCATTGATCAGTGTATCCGACAAGACCGGCATCGTAGAATTTGCCAAAGGCCTTCATGAACTGGGAGTGGAGATTATTTCCACCGGCGGTACGATGAAAGCGATCTCTGAGGCAGGGATTCCGGTCATGTCCGTTTCCGAACTTACCGGTTTTCCGGAAATGATGGACGGCAGGGTGAAAACGCTCCACCCGAAAATACACGGCGGTATTCTGGCGGTATTCTGGCGGTCCGTGACAATCCCGCTCATGTAAAAGCGATGGAAGAACATGGAATTGCCGGTATCGATCTGGTGGCCGTCAATTTATATCCTTTCCGTGAAACGATAGCGAGACCCGGTGTCATACGGGCGGAAGCTGTTGAAAATATTGATATCGGCGGCCCTTCCATGGTACGTGCGGCAGCAAAGAATTATAAGTATGTCACGATTGTCGTCGATCCCGCGCAGTACGGAGAAGTGCTGGAACGGATCCGGGAAGACAGGCTGACGGAAGAGTTCCGCTTTGATTTGTCAAGAAAAGCTTTTCTCCATACAGGACTGTATGACTGCGCCATTGCCGATTACATGACAAAAGAAATAAATGGCGGCGGAGAAGGGATGCCGGATATCTTTGCCAAGGCTTATGTAAAGATCCAGAATCTCCGCTATGGTGAAAACCCGCATCAGAAAGCAGCCTTTTACAGAGATCCGGAAGCGAAAGGCGGCATTGCTTCCGCCAGGCAGCTGCATGGAAAAGAATTATCATATAATAATATTGTGGATATGGAAGCGGCATGGGATCTTGCCTGCGAATGGAAAGATACTCCCGCCTGTGTGGTTGTAAAGCATACGAATCCCTGCGGTACCGCTCTCGGTACAAGTGCCCTCGACGCGTTTAAGCGGGCCTTTGCGGCAGACAGCAAATCTGCATTCGGCGGCATCGTAGCGATGAACAGGGAATGTGATAAAGAAACAGCAGAAGAAATGAAACCGATTTTCTTTGAAGTCATTATGGCTCCAAAGTTTTCACAGGAAGCTGTTGATATTTTATCTGTGAAGAAAAACATTCGCCTTGTAGAAGTGGCAGATACGGAAGAAAAAGAACTGCAGCTTCATAAAGTTTCCGGCGGACTTCTCGTGCAGACACCGGATGACAGCTCCGAAACGAGAGCAGACTGTACCTGCGTCACGGAAAGAGCGCCGACGGAAGAAGAGTGGCAGGCACTGGAATTCGGCTGGAAGATTGTAAAGCACGTTAAGTCCAACGCCATCGTGCTGACCGGTAAGGATATCACTTACGGCGTGGGCGCGGGACAGATGAATCGCGTAGGTGCGGCGGATATTGCCATTGCCGAAGCGGGAGAAAAGTGTAAAGGCTCCATCATGGCGTCTGACGCGTTCTTCCCTTTCGGGGATACAATTGAAGCAGCAGGGAAAGCAGGAATCACGGCTGTCATTCAGCCTGGCGGTTCCATACGCGACCAGGAATCTATCGATATGGCAAATAGGTATGGTATAGCTATGGTATTTACCGGACATCGGCATTTCCGCCATAGCTGAGATTGGAGGAGCTTTGAAAGTATTAGTGATTGGAAGCGGCGGCAGGGAACATGCGCTGCTCTGGAAACTGGCACACAGTCCGTCTGTAAAAGAAGTGTACGTCATTCCCGGAAATGATGGAATGACAGATGTGGCGCATTTAATTCCGGTAAAAGGAACGGAAGATATTCTGGATTTCGCCCGTCTGATGGAAGTGGATCTCACCGTTGCCGGTCCCGAGACTGTGCTGACGGAAGGTCTGGCCGACAAGTTTGCCGAAAAGGGAATGGCTTTCTTCGGGCCGTCAGCGGCGGCAGCGCAGATTGAAGGTTCGAAAAGTTTCGCCAAAAATCTGATGAAAAAGTATAAGATCCCTACAGCTGCTTATGAAACATTTACCGATGAAGAAAAGGCCGTTTCTTATATCAAAAAACAAAAGAAATATCCCCTTGTCATCAAGGCAGACGGACTGGCGTCAGGGAAGGGCGTCGTCATTGCCGAAACCGAAGAGCAGGCTGTTCAGGCGGTCCGCGGGATGCTGGAAGGAAAAACCTTTGGCAGCGCGGGAGAATCCGTGGTGATTGAAGAATTTATGGAAGGGGAAGAGGCGAGCGTTCTCTGCTTCACTGACGGAAATACCATCGTTCCTATGATTTCCGCACAAGATCATAAACGTATCAGCGACGGGGATATGGGAGCGAATACCGGCGGCATGGGGGCTTATGCTCCCGCTCCGGTCATGACGAAAGAATTGGACAAAATCGTTTATGATACCATTCTTATGCCTGCTGTCAAAGCAATGAAAAAAGAAGGCTGCCCGTTTAAAGGCTGCCTTTATGCCGGATTGATGATTACAAAAGACGGACCCAAAGTGGTGGAATTTAACTGCCGCTTCGGAGACCCTGAGACGGAAGCCGTTCTGCCGCTTCTTGAAAGCGATCTTGCGAAGATCATGCTTGCCTGCACGAAAGGGACCCTGAAAAAGGAAAGGGTGGAATGGAAAAACGCCTGTGCTGTGGATGTCGTCCTGGCATCGGAAGGATATCCTGCCACCCATTCCTCGGGAGAGGAGATAGTAGGGCTGGAGGAAGCAAAAAAGACCGGCTGCCTCGTATTCCATGCGGGCAGTATGAAGAAAAATGGCAGGTACTTTGTTAATGGCGGCCGTGTGCTGAATGTGGCGGCTGTCGCGCCGACATTGAAAGAAGCGCAGGACAAGGCCTATGAAGGTGTTTCAAAAATCAGCTGGCGGGGTATGCAGTACCGTCATGATATTGCCGATAAAGGGTTGAAGCGTTTGAAAAAAAGAAAATAGAAAAGAAAAGCGCTGTTTCTGTATTTGATGGGGATGGCGCTTTTATCTGTGCTTATGCGGGCGGATATTTTTGGTTAGTTTTACTGATCTGGTCATTTGATATCCACCTATGCCTGTTTCTGCAGGCAGGAAATTTTATGCGCAGCGTGTATTTGCCCGGCACATGAAAAGTGGCAATAAAAAAAGACGAGGACACAGGTCTTCGCCTTTTCCGTCAGATGATTACTTTGCTGCGCTGTCAGCAGCGATGGCAGCATTGACGCTTGCATTCAGACGGGATTTTTTACGAGCGGCAGCATTTTTATGGATAATGCCTTTCCGCGCAGCGGTATCGATAACGCTCTGCGCTTCGCGAAGGGCGATGTCCTTCTGGTCGGTTGTGGCAGCAGCTACAGCTTTCTTGACAGCACCATGGATTCGGGAACGGACAGCGGCATGAGCAGCTCTCTTCTTTGCGTCAGTTTTCATGGTCTTTATGTTGGATTTTATTTGCGGCAATTGTTTCACCTCCCGTCTGTGTCATTCATACCGTGTTATTTTACCATGTTTCGCTTTCTGTGGCAAGAAATCTTTTATAATGCCGTCGGTTTGTGTAAAAGCAGGCTATTCGTTAAAATAAAGAAAATGCCGGAATAAACATATTTCCTTCAGATCGGTTTATGGAAAGAGCAAAGGAAAAGGAGCAGCCTATGTATGTCGGTGTAGATATGGTGAAAGCGGCACGCTGGGAACGGATTTGTGAAAAATTTCCGTCCCGCCTTGAAAAAATGTTTACGGAGGAAGAACGGGCGCACTGTGAGTCAAAAGGAAAAAATAAGGCTTATTCTTACGCGGCGCTCTGGGCAGCGCGGGAAGCAGCAGGGAAAGCACTGGGGATAGGCATCCTCGGTTCAGGTTTTGGCGATGCGTACCTGTCATGGACAAAGTGGGGGGCGCCTGTTCTCCACTTGCAGGGAAATTTTGAAAAGCGGGCGGAAAAATTGGAAATCACGGATATGTCCGTTTCCATTTCCCATGAAGACGGTATGTCTATTGCTGTCGTTGTGATGGAGGCAAAATCATGATATTGACAACATCTGAGGAATCAAGACTTTTGGATCAGCGCGCCATGACGAAATACGGGCTGCCGGAGTCGGTGCTTATGGAAAACGCCGGCGCTTCCGTGGTGCAGCTTATGAAAGAAAAAATATCCTGGGAAGACGCGCGGGTGGTCATCGTCTGCGGCAGCGGAAACAACGGGGGTGACGGATTCGTCACGGCACGGTACGCTCTTTCCGAAGGTGCTGATGTGGCGGTTCTTGTCATGGGGGATGCATCCCATATGGGAGAGAATTCTTTATTGTATAAAAATATAGCGGCTAAAATGGGAATTCCCGTGATTTCCGTTGCAGGCGCGGATGACGCAAAGGAATATCTGGCAGGTGCGGATATTATTGTAGACGCGCTCATTGGCACGGGTCTGAAACATCATGTGAAAGGAAGCACGGCGGAGCTTATTACGGCCATGAATGATTCGGAAGCGGTTATTGTTTCTGTGGATGTTCCCAGCGGCATGTTTTCTGACAGCGGCTGTGCGGCGGGGGCGGTGGTGAATGCCGATTACACGGTGGCGTTAGGCTCCGTAAAGCGGGGGCATGTCCTTTATCCGGGAAATGGATATGCAGGAACCGTCTTGTATTCACCCATCGGCATCCCAAACGGCGCCAGGGAACATTTTCCTGTAAAGCTGGTGGAAGAAAAAGATATTTATGAATTTCTTCCTGTGCGGAGTTTTGCCGCCCATAAGGGAACAAATGGATTTATAGGCATTTTTGCCGGTTCGGAAGGGATGGCGGGCGCGGGTCTGCTGGCAGCACAGGGGGCGCTTTACGGTGGCGGAGGAAAGATTGCTCTTGTTTCCGTAGGGAATGCTGCTTTCCAGCTGGCAGGGAAAATTCCGGAAGTGATGGTTTCTTCCTGCGGGGATGCCCCTTGCTTTACCGAGGATATGTTAGATAAGGCAGTGAAGCAGACCGGGATGTATGACGTTGTCGCGTTGGGACCGGGTCTGGGGCGGAACGAAAGAACGCAGACCTTTGTGGCGGATATGCTGGAGCACTGCCGTAAGACCATGGTTGTGGATGCGGACGCGCTCTTTGCTGTCGGCCATCAAAAAATCAATCTGAGAAACTGCCCTGCTGATGTGGTTCTGACGCCCCACGTGGGAGAATTTGCTTTCCTTACCGGACTTACCGCAAAAGATGTGGAAGCCGGCAGGATCGATGAAGCGATCCGGTATGCTAAGGAAAACCATGTGGTGCTTGTGCTGAAAGGAGCGCCTACGGTTATTGCCGTACCGGATGGCAGGGCATGGGTGAATTCCACGGGGAATCCGGGCATGGCCGCAGGCGGTATGGGGGATACGCTGACCGGCATCATTGCTGCCTTTATCGGGCAGGGACTTTCTGCCGAAGAGGCTGCTGTGGCAGGCGTATACCTTCACGGACTGGCGGGAGACCTGCTTGCCGAAAAGATGCCGGTGGGGTATACGGCAAGCGATGTGGCCCGCATGATTCCTTTGGCGCGTAAAAAGGTCATTGAAGGATGAAGCGCTTTATAAAGTATTTCCTTTGTCTCCTTATCAGCCTTTGTGTCTTTGCAGGGACAGGCTGCGGGTTTGATGTCTTTGGCAGCGGGAGTGGAACAGCAGCCGATGCGCCTCTGATTATCCGCATGCTTGATATCGGACAGGGAGACGCCATCCTTATTGAAAGAAATGGAAAGTTTGCGCTTATTGATACGGGAGATGTGGAGCATCGTCCGCGGATGGCGGAGTATCTCAGGAAGTACGGCGTGAAAAAGGTGGATACTGTTATTATCACGCATCCCCATGGAGATCATATAGGCGGCATGTTTTCTGTTTTTGCCAATGCGGAAATAAGGCAGGTTTATGATAATGGGGTGCCTACTTCCCTTTCCACGTACAAAACGTATCGAAAGATACTGGATAAAAGGAAAATTCCCCGCAGGACACTACGGGGCGGTGAAAAAATACAATTGCTGGACGGCGTTCCTTTTACAGTTGTAGGACCTTTGGAAAAAAGCAATGCCCGCGGAGAAAATTCGCGTCAGAATAATGAAAGTATCGTGGGGCTGCTGAAATATGGTAATTTTACGATGCTTTTTACAGGAGATGCGGAAGCGGAAGAGGAAGCATCTATTTTGAAAAGCGGCGCTGACGTAAAGAGTGTTGTCCTCAAAGCGGGACATCACGGAAGCAAGACGTCTTCTACGGAAGAATTTCTCCGTGCCGTTTCACCGAAAGCGGTTTTTATTTCCTGCGGCGCCGGTAATAATTACGGGCATCCCTCAAGGCAGACGATGAAGCGGTTGGAAAAATGGGGGATAGATGTTTATCGGACGGACAGGCAGGGGACGATTACTCTTACCACTGATGGAAAGCACTATGAAATTACAAAAGAACATTAGAGGGGAAACCATGGAAAGAGAAATGCCGAAGGCAGGAGAAGTGTGGCGGCACTTTAAAGGGAATTGTTATCTTATCATTGCCGCAGCTCGTCATACGGAAACGGGGGAAATGTATGTGGTTTATAAAGCGCTTTACGGTACGTACAAAGACTATCTCCGACCGCTGGATATGTTCATGAGCGAAGTGGACCGGGTGAAATATCCTGATGTGAAACAAAAATACCGTTTTGAAAAAACAGAAAAGGAAGAATAGATATTTCCTGCCGGAATCAGCTGCTGTTCATGACAGCCTTTTTTTATCCAAAAAACTCAATATAAAATGAAAAATCATTACTTTCCATCATGCATAAAAAGTGGTAAATTAAGCGTATGATTTAAGATACGTAAACGCAGCAGGATGAAAGGAGAAATAGTATGAATATAAAGATTGGAATTTTAGGGTATGGAAATATAGGGCGCGGTGTAGAGACGGCGCTCCGGGATAATCCGGATATGGAACTGGCAGCGGTCTTTACAAGACGGGATCCTTCACAGGTGAAGATTCTTTCTGAAAATGTGCCGGTCATTTCCGTCTCAGAAATAGAAGCATGGAAAGATAAGATTGACGTACTTCTCCTCTGCGGGGGAAGCGCTACTGACCTGCCGCAGCAGACACCGTTCTATGCGAAAATGTTCAACGTGGTAGATACGTTTGATACCCATGCTAAGGTGCCCGCCCATTTTGCCGCTGTCGATCGGTCTGCAAAAGAAAATGGAAAGATTGCCATTATTTCCGTCGGCTGGGATCCGGGACTTTTTTCTCTCTCTCGGCTTTATGGGAATGTGATTCTTCCCGACGGGAAAGATTACACTTTCTGGGGAAAAGGCGTTTCTCAGGGGCATTCCGATGCCATCCGCCGCATTAAAGGCGTGAAGAACGCCAAGCAGTATACCTGCCCCGTGGAAAGCGCCATGCGTGCCGTAAGGAACGGGGAAAATCCGGAGCTTACCACAAGAGAGAAACATATCCGTGAATGTTTCGTCGTTTTGGAAGATGGCGCTGACGCGGCATATGTGGAAAAACAAATTAAGACGATGCCGAACTATTTTGCCGACTATCATACCGTGGTTAATTTCATTTCGGAAGAAGAATTTGATAGGAACCATCAGGGGCTGGCGCATGGCGGTTTCGTTTTCCGCAGTGGAAATACGGGGAAAGAGAAAGAACATAAGCATATCATTGAATTCAGTCTGAAATTGGATTCGAATCCGGAATTCACTACGCATGTCATGGCAGCTTATGCGAGAGCTGCCGCGCGTATGGCCAGAGAAGGACAGACAGGATGTAAAACGGTGTTTGATATACCGCCGGCATACCTTAGCGAAAAGAGCGGCGAAGAGCTCCGTTCCTCGATGCTGTAAAAGGCAATAACGGCTTGACAATTTAGTATATGATAGTGTATTCTACATAAGTCAGTTATGCGGAGCGGTACTCAAGTGGCTGAAGAGGACGGTTTGCTAAATCGTTAGACGGGTCTCCCGTGCGGGGGTTCGAATCCCCCCCGCTCCGCCAGGTAAATACAGAAGATATCGGATAAAGCGGTATCTTCTTTTTTTATAACCTAATTTCTTATGAGGCAGTAAATGAAATATTTACAATGCCTTCTGTGTAAACTATAATTAAAAATAAGGAAATCATTTGAAATATTACTTTGGGAGTACGATCGTGCGAAAGGAAGTTGTAGCAACCTTTATTTTTTACCATGGTGACGGGAGCGGTATCAGCTGCTCCCGTTTTAGATTATACGGGAGTGGAGAGACAGGGAGAAACAAAGCAGAAAAAGCCAGAAAAGAGAATAACAGCATACTGGCGAAGAAATACGAAAAAGAAGCAAAGAAATGGAGCGAAAGCGGAAGCAACCGAATCGCCATGCACGGAATCATGGGAGCCTTAGTATCCAAAGAAGCAGGAACAGGAATGACAAAAGGACTGACAGGAGCAGGACTGAACGCCCTCCTGCAAAAAGAACTGGGAAAAATCAAAGACAAAGAAGTCCATAAAATAGCAAGCGCTGCCATAGGATACCTGGCAGGAGGGCAAACAGGGGCAGCCATAGCCCATCAGGCGACAACCTTCAACTACCTTACCCATGAACAATATGAACAATATCTGGACGATATGAAAAACGCAAAGACAGAAGAAGATAAAGCAAGAATGAAAGACAGATGGCTGCAAATCGATGCTGAGCAGAACGAAGAATGGCTGAGGAAACAAGGAACAGGAACCTATATAGACCTGAGTACAATAAAAAAAGGAGACCTGCCCGGACAAGTCATCCTTGAAAAGCGTAACGGATATAAAGAAGCACTGAAAAAGGAAAGTATAGGAGATGGAAACGGTCATTCTTCAGAAATGATTCCGCTTGCATTGCGATCGGCAGCGATGGCTGTGATAACGAATGAGGTGGGTAGACCATGGAAAGAACTGGAAAAAACTGGGGTTAGGGGATCGTTACGAATCATAGGTAAATATAATGCGATCGGCATGGCTATAGATGGAGCTATTAATTTAACAAGTGATTTCAATACATATAGTGGAAGTAACTTAAAATGGGCTTTGACGATAGATGGAGGTAAGACTTTGATTGGATTAGGGATGAGCGTCACTCCCATTCCTGGGGTTATCTCTGGTCCGATTCTTGATGGTGGAGCTTATAAACTGAAAGCGGCACTTCTTTCTAGAGATATGACAAAAGAAAAAACTAATCAGGAGGTAGAGCGTTATGCAAAGTGAAGAACTAATAGAAAGAGTTCTAGCTTTTGTTCCAGCTATATATCTAATGGGAGAATGTCTGTATTCTTATACAAAATCAAGAGTTCGGGGGTTAGTATTTCATGTTTGCTTTTGGGGAGGATATTTGGGGCTCATTTTTGATTATGGTATTTTTGCGTTAATTATTTATTGTATGATCTATCATCTCATTTCTGTTAGACAAGTATTAGAGCTGGCTGTGGTATTGAGTGTTTCTTTGCCGGTTTTTGATTATTTATATGTAAAGGCTAAGATAATAAATGCAAATTATTGTTATCAATATTTAGGGATATCATTCTCGAAAGATTATGAATGGTGGTTGATATGTAAAAAAATTATTTCATGGCTTGAGTTGATAATCATATTGATAATTTTATGGGGAATATATAACTTCAATGTGGAAAATATGGAATCGCCTATATCACGTAATTGGTATAAAATTATCTAATGATGAATATTAAAAGGTATGGACGATATGAAAAACGCAAAGACAGAAGAAGATAAAGCAAGAATGAAAGACAGATGGCTGCAAATCGATGCTGAGCAGAACGAAGAATGGCTGAGAAAATAAGGAACAGGAACCTATATAGACCTGAGTACAATAAAAAAAGGAGACCTGCCCGGACAAGTCATCCTTGAAAAGCGTAACAGATATAAAGAAGTGCTAAACAAAGCAGCCCTGGATAAATCCAAAGAAATAGCGGCAGAAGAAATAGTAAGCTGGAGTGCGGCGAACTGGATGGAAAGCGAATATCCCTACCTGACACGAAAAGAAGCGGAGGCAATCGGAAAGAACCTTGTGAAGAAAGCCAGTCCTTTTGTAGCAGGTGCGTCTTACCTATACGGAACACAGGAAAACCACGAAAGATTTAAATCTCCATACAATGCATTTAGAGCGGATGCATACGATACGTTGCCGATAACATTTGGCGTTTTGGGAACTGCAGTCGGTGTGGCATGGATTGGCTCTGCAGGGACTGTTATTGGCCCATTGGCGGGTATTACAACTGCGGTATCTGTTGAATTAGAAAAGCAAAAGTGGGAGGAAAAAGAGCAAAATCAACAAAATAAAAGTGACATAGAAGAAAAGGGAGGAGCGATGAAATGATTACTTTCTTTTTTAGCCCTTTGTATGATGCCATTCTTCTTGTAGGATGTTTTGTATTAATAAGAAAGTTTATTTTAAAAAAGAACTTATCCGCTAATGAACGTTTTTTCTTTCAGCATACATCATCATTTATTTATATTCCTTTTGCAATTATCCAAGTAGTATTGATTTGTTATGTCATAGGAATAAATAGAGGGTTATTTTATGGGGACCTATATTCTTTACATTACATATATAGTTTTCTTATATTTTTATGGATGATTTTATTATGCATTGCTATGGTTAATCGGGTGAGATATGGTCCGAAAGACAGAGAATTTATAGAAAGAACTAAAACTGGAACTATAGCAATGGTTTTAATTGGTATAGGGGTAGTATTATTTTATATTTTTTCTTGATTGAATAGGCATCCTGAATACCCCCATACCGTCCGTCAAAGGAAAAGCAGGAACAACCACGAGGTCAGCCGTAGCCCAAGGAACCATAACCATCACAGATAAAGAAAACCAGAAACAGGATATATCCCAATTAAACAGGAACACGGAAAACAGCCTAAACAAACTCAAAGAAATCTTCGACAAAACAAAAGTAGAAGAAAGAAAACAACTATTGGAAGAACTGGGGATCGTCGGGAACCGGGCCATCCATGAGATAGCCTCCCACAATGGATGGAAAGACGGATCCGCCGAAAAAGTAGCCCTCCATGGTATGCTGGGAGCCATCACGAGCGCCAAGAGCGGAGGAAGCGTGCTAAGCGGCTTGATAGCAGGGGGAGCCAATGAATATGCCATAGAGTACTTAAAACAGACCAAAGGGAAAGACTGGATAAACAAGCATCCCGATACAGTGCAGAACATCTCCGCCGCCTTTGGCGGGATCCTGTCCAAGATGACAGGAGGAAGCGGACACACAGGCGCCTACATCTCCCAGATGGGAACGAAGTGGAATGAGTTGGAAGAAATTAGAGAAGTTGATAATTTAAATGAAGCGCAAGATATTATGAATGAAAATGTAAATGAAGAAAAGGAGGCAAGTAGAACGTCTGAATCTGACTTCATGCAGGAATATCCGGATTTGAGTAATGAAATATTTAAGAACCATAGAGATATTGCGAACTCCGCAGGGCAATTTATAGGCGGTTCAATGGGTGCAGAAGTAGCAGCAGACCTATTAAGGCATGCCTTATATGGAAATGGTTCGCCTGTTTCAGCTGATAGTCAGTTAGGGCAAAAGATTAGTTCTGATTTGAATAACTCTGCTATTCTTAGGGCTGCCATACAATCTTATGGAATGAAATTAAAAGTTGGTGAAACTAAGTATATTTACGGGTCTGTTAATTTGCAGGTAAAAGATGAGTATGATAATGATGCTACTGTTAATGAAGTACTGGGATATGGGAGAATAAAATTGGGGCTACAAATTACAAGAAATGAAAATAGTATAGATTATTATGGACAGGCCAGCGATGCATATAATTTTGAGTGGCATGATATCAGTTCCAATTTAGAAAAGATGAAAGAGGATTCTTCTTGGGGTCAATTTAGGAAACTAATAATTGATGTTATAAATAACGGGGCAGCAGGATATCAAGAAATTGGCGCGATACAGGCTTTTGACTGGAGTGCAAATCTTGATGGAACAATAGGGTTAGAATAAGGAGGAATATTATGAGAAAAAAAATATTCCTTGCGTGTTTGGCCTTTTGTTTATACAATGCATTTCTTATGGGAATTCATATGGTTATGATTCTATCGGAACCTATTGCTTGGAGTCCAGCGGTAAGAACTGTATTTGGATATGCAGCTCGCATACAAATAGTAGAAAGAAATAGGAATTCGCTTTATTTGGAATTATGGGATAGTAGACCGGAAGATAAAATAAAAAGGAAATCAACAATTCTAGATAGGGATGTATATGAAAAAGAAAGCGAAACGGATATATTTTACAGAGATAAAGTGTTCTATTCTTATGGTAGTGCCGGTTTTTATACGATTTATGCGAATCCATTTAGGATAAAGGTATATAGGAATCCGTCTCAGCCATTAGAGGAGAAACAAGAGATAGATAGATCCTTAGCGAAGTATAACAATGATGAGATACAAGTAATTTCATCACTGTCAGATCTTACTTCAGAAGAGCGGCAGGCATATGAGAAGTTAAGAGTGAAAGCAGATAATAAAGAAGGTAGATAAATATACGCTGTAGGCATCAATATCAGCCCCGGCAGCACCGGATGGAAAGACCATGCGGAAACTGTTGCTGAGTGGTATCGATAGAGGGGAGTGGAAGGGATGGAAGTTCTTTTTCTGAGTATAATCCTGAAGTATAAGATGATAATCCGGAGAAAAATAATTAATTCATTGATTGTGGAGGTGTGTAAGCAATGAGGATACATGGTCATTTTCATAAACTTGCCAAATTATATGTTTCAGAATTGCTTTTTTCTTTTATTTTCTGTCCGCCAACGTTTGTATTTCTGCAAACTATATTTTTTTCATATAAAGCAGTATTAATTATGTTTGGGGCAATAAGTGCTCTGCTCTTTATTAAAATAGGATTAATTATGTTTGGGATAACAAGTACTCTATACTCTTTTATTATTTATTTTTGCAATCAAGGACCTTTATTGTTTACTAAATCAGGAGCTATACGGTATATTAAAATCTTTCTTTTATTTTGTGCAGGACTTTTGATTCTTGCTTTTCCTGTGAATATACAAAGGCCATCTACTAATTTGCTATTTATCTTATTTGATTTTGTGAATAATGCTGTAGGTTTTATATACAAATATAATGGGACTATTTCTGTATTTGTAACGTATATGATATGTATTTGGGGAATATCTACGGTAATCTATTTTATTGAAAATCATTTTGATAAGCGGCAACCATGACCGCCTCGAAGCAGGAAACAACATCCATATCCTCTCCTCCGAAAACAAAAGCACAACCACAGAAGACTACAAAGCAAACCGGAAGCAGGACATAGAGGAACTAAACAGGAACACAGAAAATAGCCTAAACAAACGCAAAGAAATCTTCGACAAGACAAAAGTAGAAGAAAAACAGGAACTCATCCAGCTTCAGGCAGATGTCGATAAAAATCATAAAGTAATCAATTCTTCCGGTACCCCAAGGACAGCAGACTGTATAGCGGTTGGAATAGATATAAAGTGATAGCTGCTGATTTAGAGCCGGTTATCTTTGGAACAGCGTTAGGGAGTATTGGTGGTGTTGCATTTGGAATGCCGGCTGTGTTTGGGCTTGTTGGCGGTGTGATTGGAGATTATACGAAAGAATATATAAAAGCAGAGACGCCTACTAATAAAGAAGAGGAAGTTAGAAAGTATTACCAGGAGGTAAAGAATAATAGATGAATGTACTAATTGCCGGTGGATTCTGGGCTATTGCCAAGTTTATGGTGCTTCTGTGCGGTACTGTCATTTTAATAATAAAATCTATATATGTGTATCAGAAAAAATATCAGAAATGGACAGTTTTTACCAGAATATTATATGTCATGACTATGGGTGGATTTGAGATAGGAATTGTAATAGTTATGGAGGGAGTTACTGGCATTTTTACAAAAAATTGGGATATAGTTGTGATGATGCTGATGATTTTTAGTGGTATTATCGGTGGAATGCTTATGAAAGTATTGGTTATAAATGAGGCTTTACTCTATTCAAAAGAAGAATTAGAAAAATATAAATTCTCACAAAAATGCCTTTGGGGAAGCAGTATAGTATTGCTGATTATAGCAGCAATTATATATCTATAATTGCTTTGGATAAATCTATAAGAATTGGTTTGGTGGTTGCAGGTAAACCCATCTAAGTCAAAAACACTCCCCGCCTCAAAGGAGCCGTCATAGACAGCCAGGCAGAAAAAGAAAAGAACCGGATCACCACCGGTACTTTGACATGGGAAAACATAGACAACAAAGCCGAATACAAAACAGGAGGACACGGAATATCCTACAGCGGGAAAATAGGGAGAGGAGACAAGAACGATCCCTTAGACTCCCGGACAAATAACAGATATGGGAAAGACCCTGTAACAGGACAAAGAAACGGAATGAACAAAATCACCCCAACCATCTACGGCTCAAAAATCCCGTTAAACGAAAGAGACATTCTGTGAAATTAAGGACGGGGAAAGCTGCAGGTATATGAAAAGGATGCCTGTGTCAAACTATACCATTAACAAAGGAACACTTGCGGAGAACATGGCTACAGCCGCTATAGAATATCCCTTTGCACTGGTGGAGAACATGACAGGAAGAGTGGAAGAATTATAGCGGGAAAGATTGGTGGAAGGCACAAGGGATAAATTTAGTGGGAGCAGTCGGTGTAAAAGTTATTGTCGAAATATTTACAGGTATGCCATGATATGCGTATTATAGAAATCCTTATATTGTTACAGGAATAGGTGTAGTCGGCGCAATGGTTGCAGATATAGAGAGTGATCTGATTATAGAGGATATGAAGTAAAAGAATTTAGAAACAGATGAGCAGAAGAAGATGAGAAGAAGACAAGAGGGAGAGGTGCATGCAAAATGATTGTAAGTTCCTTACTTTTCTGTATAACAACAATATGCTTTTTGAGGGAGTTTAAGTTGGGGAAAAACGAAGGTTATATACAAAGGTTTTATTATTATGTCGGGGGATATGGAGGGGGATTATTCTTTTTTTATATGTTTTTATCTGGAATATATGGTGAGGTCAGTCATATTAGTGTTAAATTTGTAACCTTTTTGCTATTTATATTTTTGGGGAATAGTAGAATGGATTTCTTTTATAAACAAAAGTATTATGGACTAAAAATAAATTCAGAGATCAGTTTAAGTGAAATAAATATAACTAAAAGACTATGGTATATTTGCAGAATAGGAAAGTATCTTAGTCTTATTTGTGTGGTAATCTTAGCTTTTGTATTGTTGTTTTAATAACAGGTGAGACTATTTTCTTTTCAAAGATACGACAAAAGAGATAACTGATTAATTAGGATACCTGGGAAAGACCAAGGGGAAAGACCGGATGGACACCCACCCCGATACCGTACAGGCCATCAGCACCGCCTTAGGAGCCGTCGCAGGAAGCCTGATAAGAGACCGTACTACAGGAGCCTATATGGTACAGATGGAGGCAAAGTGGAACAGACTGACAAAAAACCGTAAAAAGACCAGAACAAACAACTCAAACAAGAACTATCCACAAAAAAGAAAAAACCTGACGAACTTCTCAAACTGCTGACGGAATACATCAACATGAGCGAAACCGCCGAACATCCCACTTCGCGAAAAGCGCTGCATGGAGTCTGGAACGAAGAAAAGGATGTATATTACCGAAAATGATAATAAGCGCACAGGAATATAGAGCGATAGATCAAAAATCATTCAACCGTATGGCACAAAAATACGACATGCCGAAGTATGAGAAAAATTACTCCTTTTGAGGCACGGATTTTAGGTGCATCCGGGCTTGCGCTTTCTGGTTTTGTAGGAATGACGGTATTAAATAACTGGTATAGTCAAAAAAAAGAATATGTAAATTACCTATTAAAAATTAATAAATTTGGCTATGATGAGCAATTTAAAGAAAAGCTAAATCAAAACTTTGGAATTATTGATTAATAGAGGGATGAAATGAAAGTCTTGAGTATATCATTTTGGGGCGGAATTATTACAGCAGTTTTATTTTTTATAACGATGCTATGCTTTGCCTGGGATGATGGGCGTATGCATGAAAAGGAGATCAAAAATAGTATATGGAAATATATCTTATTTCTCCTTATGGGAATGATTACAAGTGTTTTTTGTTTGGTGTTTGTATTTGCTTATTTTACTAATATTTTGGAAATTATAAATGGAGTAAAAATAGTTAATATCGCAGATGCACAGGTAGAAGGAACGATTTTTATTATTTGGAATGTTTTTGTTATAGCTAAATATTATCTCTGTATATTATTCCCTACATCTATGAATAATAGGCAAAGTGAAAGAATAAACAAAAAGCAAATTGTTTTTTTATGCGTAGTAAATACACTTATTGAATTATTTATAATATGGTATTACCGAGATGTGTTGTGGTATGTAATCTCTTGGATTTTCTGTTAATTAATGAAATCCAATATAGAAGGTATTACTGAACAAAACCATCTACGGCTCAAAAACCCCATTAAACGAAAGAGGCATCCCGATGAAATTAAAGACCGGGAAAACTACAGGCGTATGAAAGGGATACCTGTGCCAAACTATACCATTAACAAAGGAATACTTGCGGAGAACATGGCCACAGCAGCTATAGAATATCCTTTTGCACTGGCAGAGAACATGGTAGGAAGACCGGAAGAATTATAGTGGAGAAGACTGGTGGAAGGCACAGGGGATAAATATTAGATTTTTAGCTTATAGGGTAATAATCTTTACCGGATTAGGGGCAGAACCTTATAAAATTACCAAGAATCCATATAGAAGTGTTGGTGTGGCAATTGCTTTGACCATTACTCAAGATGAAATGATTGACAAGGCTACTAAATCCATAAAAGAAAATACGTTAAATAAGGATGTAGAGAAATAATAGAAAGGGATATTGAGTATGATTATTGGCATAATAGTTTTAATATGGAGTGTTTTAGAATTTATAAGAAGCTTTAAAGTACATGGCAATGATACAGTTTTACAGAAAATATATTATTATATTGGTGGGTATGCAGGTTTGTCTTTTTGGATATGGATGCTATGGTTTGTCCAGTATGGTAATCATTATTACTATATGGAGATATTTATATGTATTTTGATATTAGAGTTGTTAATGTTGCAGAGAATTACATTTTATTATAAGGAAAAGTATATAGAATCTACACAAAAAATGAAACCATTAAGGTGATTAAATTAAAGAGAATATATAGAATTTGCCGTTTTGGTAGTGTAATGTGTGGGGTTAGTATTATTTACCTTAGTTATTGTTGCGGTTTTATAGTGGTAGGATTGCTAACATTCCTGCTCGTGCTGGAGTAGCAAGTGTAAATGCCCTCTTAGCATATGTACAGTTTAAGAATCCAATCATTAGTGCAGCAGTGGGCGTCGGTACATTAGCCTTAACGAAATCATGGAATGATAGTTTAATACAAGAATTTAAGAAAGAAAACCTTAAAACTGATGAGTAAAAAAGATGAAAAGAAAGAAGAGATAAAATAATGTTTTCTTATTCTATACTTTTTTTAATAATGACTGTATCTTTTCTGAGTGTTAAAGAGTTTAAAGTACGTAAAAATGAAAATTTTTATCAGAGGATTTATTATTATGTGGGTGGATATATTGGCTGTGTTTTTTTGTGTTATATAATTTGGGAAAATTATAATATGGGGATAGGATATGTTATGCCCGGATGGATATCAATGCTAATTTTTTTATCATTGATTTCATGCAGAATTGAGTATGTTTATAAAAAGAAATATCTGAAATCGTTAAATGACTCTGATCGAAGTAAAATATCTACTGCTGAAAAATTATGGAAACTAAGTCTTATTATTAAATGGTCTGGTATTATTGCTGTGTTTGGACTAAGTTTAATTTGGATTTTGTAATTAATGATGAAGAGCTAATAATATATCTACGAAGAACAAGATGGAACCGTAGCCAATGGACATGTCCTATATCCCGGTGAAATTAAAGACCGGGAAAGCTACAGACGCATGAAAGGGATATCCATGCTAAACTATACCATTAACAAAGAAACATTTGCGGAGAACATGGCCACAGCAGCTATAGAATACCCCTTTTGCACTGGCAGAGAATATGGGAGGAAATGCAAGTATGGCAAGAGTACTGGCACTGGGACCGTTAAAAACACCGGGAATATACCGGACATGGCAGGAAGAGCGGAAGAATTACAGTGGAGAAGACTGGTGGAAGGCACAGGGGATAAATATAATTACTCCGTTATCAAGTAAGGTATATTCTGCATTATCTGCAGGAGTTGCAACTTATAAAGTGATAAAAAATACATATATTAGTGTGGGAGTTTCTGTAGCAAGTACAGTATTAGTAAATGATAGTACTGCCGAAATTGAAAAGAATCTTAAAAATGAGTATTTGAAAACGGATGAACAGAAAGAAAAAGAAGCCGGGAAAAGATGAAGTATATATGCTTATATGCGGTGTCATATTTTTTATAACAGGGTTAATATTTTTGAAAGGATTTTCTGTAAATAAAGGTGATAGTATATTCCAAAAATTTTATTACTATGTTGGAGGGTATGGAGGTGAAATATTTTTCTGCTATATGATATGGTTCTCTGAATATGGAGATAAAAATTATTATGGAGAACTTTGGATGATATTTTTAATTTTTTATTTATTGATGAATTGTAGAATGAATTATTTTTATAAGTTAGAATATCTTGATTTAAAGATGCAAGATTGTATGAATGCAGAAAAAATATATCATGCCAAAAGAATTTGGGAAATTAGTCAACTGAGTAAATGGATAGGTATTACATGTATTGGAATTATGATACTAATTATGTTGTAAGTTTATTGGGCTATGGCAGTGGTCAGTGGACTCGCTATGAACGCGGCAGAAAATAGTACCATAAAGAGGAGCTATTGAAAACAGATGAGTAAAAAGAAAAGCGAACCAAACGATCAGAATAATATGGCTGGGGATAAGAAACAATGATTCTTTCAAGTGCTCTTTTGGTTATAGAAACCATATTATTTTTGGTGAGTGGACGTTTACATGGGGATGAAAGCTTATCACAAAGATTCTCCTATTATATAGGAGGATGGGTAGGACTTATATACTTTTTTTGCCTCTTTATGGCATCTTTTATGGGGTATGACATAAATATAATTATTACATTGATTGTGATGGCTATTGTTTTCTTTTTTGCTCTTAATAGAACAAAATATAATTTTAGAATCAAATATGAAAATGCAAAAGAACATTGTGGTAAAAATTCAAAAAATGCCAAAAGGTTTTGTAGCTTAGTCAGTTATGCACTTTATGGACAGATAATTATCTTTATCGGATTTATAATGATCCTTATGGTCGTTTTATTAGGATCTTATAATGGACGGATTTCTTTATATTAATATAGGGATAGGGAAAGCAGGAAGCACCACCTATGCGGCCATAGCCGGCAGCATCATCACCACCACAAAAGAAAAAACAGACAAAGAAATCAGCCACGACACAGCAAACGCGCTTAACACACTCTCCGAAATCTTCGACAAAAAGAAAATAGAAGAAAACAGGAATGCGCAAATATCCTCTCCCAAGTAGGATACCGCTTCATAGGAGACATAGCGGGGCACAAAGAAGTAGCAGGTGCGTCTTACCTATACGGAATACAGGAAAACCACGAGAGATTTAAATCCCCATATAACACATTTAGTGCGGATGTTCTGGACGTATTGCCTACCTCAGCAGGGATGTTAGGGGGAGCAGTTGGAATGTATCTTGGTGGTCCAGTTGGCGCTTTTTGTATAGGAACATTAATGACAGGAGTTATTGGTTATAGGGTAGAACAATATAAACTCGGAATAGAACGTAAAGAAGCCGAGGATATTAGTGATGAAAAGGACAAACACTTGATGAAGAATATATATGATTTGTTATTGATAGTAATAAGTATAGCGTTTTTCAGGTCATTTATTTTAAAAAAACATTTTTTTGAGAAAGAAAAGATACTTAGGGAAAATGCCCCTGTTATTTTTCTTCCGATAACAGTTGCGCTTATTCTTAACATTTTTTTTATTGTGATGATTGATATAAAGGTAATTAATAGTCATTTTGAGATGTATGCATATAATTCGCTGGAATTTTTTGGATTTGTCTGGGTAGGGCTTTCGGTTTATACAAGATGGAAATATGATAAGGAACATGAACATAATATGACCAAAGGGGAAGGTGCAATAATAGGAGTTATACTTCTTGTACTAATCTTATTGTTTTTACACTTATAAAGAAGAACTTGTCAGTATAGGGGAATCTCCAAATTTCGAAAGGTTTAAATCCCAATACAATGCATTTAGTGCGGATATATATGATACATTGCCCATTTCAGCGGGAATGTTAGGAGGAGCGATTGGTGGAACTGTAATGGGGGGTTCCAGGTTTAATTATTGGATTCGTCTCTGCTACCGGAGCGGCTACATGGTATGTCGAAAATGAAAAAAGTAGATGGGAGAAAGATGAGGCAGGCAAGAATATAGACACTAAATAGGAAGGAGAAAAGATGAAATGAGATTCTTTATAGGGAGTTATATATATGACATAATTCTTTTAATCTTATGTGGAGTAGTATTTAAGACTTTTATCCTAAAAAAAGGATTATCAGAAAAAGAATCTTTTTTTATACTACATACATTGCCAATAGTCTATATACCCCTTTCTGTATTATTAATCGTGAATATGGTTTATATTGTTTTGATAGATAGAGAAATTATTGATAATACTTACAAAGGACTTGCACTGTATTCACTTGCTTTTATTTGGATTATGATGGTGATTATAGGATTTTATAATAGAATTAAATACGGCTCCAAAGATTGGGAATATGTTGAAGAAACCAAACGAGGGATTTTTGGACTTATTGGACTTTTTGTTATGGCGATATTAATGTACTTATTTATATGATTTATGTGTTTTCAAAGGAGCCGTCGTAGACAGCAAAGCAGAAAAAGAAAAGAACCGGATCACCACCGGTACTTTGACATGGGAAGACATGGACAACAAAGCCGAATACAAAATAAAAGCAAGCGGAATCACCGCATCCACCAATGCCGTATCCAAACTCGACCCCTGATTAAGTTATCTGGATGAGGAATGATATATCATGACAGATTTAGTAATAATTTTAGTGTATTTAGCAATGATGCTTATATGGATTTTTAAGAAGATAAAGTTTGGAAGCTTAGTTTTTTCTACAACTATTCGAATTATAATTATAAAATTTATTTATTCATTAATACTTCCATTTTCTGTATTTATATATATTTTTTTCCCGCCAGAAAATGCAGTTCGGTTTTTATTAGGTGCGAGTAGTATAGGGGCATTAGGGGGGCTGTTTTGGCTTTTAGATCGTGAAAGAAGAATTGTCATTATTAAGAGTGTTGATCATGAAACATTAAAAGAAATACAAGGATCTCTTCAACAACGGGAACGAAGAACGAAAGAGGTTCTTGTTGGATGTATTTTTTTCATGTTTTTAGGTTTCTTGATCTATCTTTTACCACATTAGAGAAAGCGTAAGTGAATTATTATAAGGATAAGAATGGAACATCTGTCTAACCATGTCATTTGTGAAAATAAGCGTAACAGATATAAAGAAGTGCTAAACAAAGCAGCCCTGGATAAATCCAAAGAAATAGCAAGCTGGAGCGCAGCGAACTGGATGGAAAGTAAATATCCCTACCTGACACGAAAAGAAGCGGAGGCAATTGGGAAAAACCTTGTAAAGAAAGCCAGACCTTTTGTAACAGGTGCGTCTTACCTATAGGGGATACAGGAAAACCATGAAAGATTTATTTAAATCCCCATACAACGCATTTAGCGCGGATGCATACGATACGTTGCCGTATCACTTGGGATAATTGGGGCATGGGGGAAAAGTGCATTAGGGGGTGTAGGTGGGCTGTGCGCGGTGGAACTATATCTATTAGGAGCAAGTGTACGGGTGAAGATCAATAAATGGAAACAGCAACAATCACCTTTGGTTGATGAGGAGAAAATGAATTACTTGGTAAATAGCGTATTTTATGATTTAGTCCATCTTGTTATTTGCATTCTTCTTATAAGGGTATATTTTATTCAAAAAATTATTTGTTCTGAAAAGGAGCAATATTTTGTGCTTCATGTCTCTCCATTTTTATACATTCCTCTTGTGTGTATTCATATTATTGCGATGTTATATATTATTGGGGTGAATAGAGGCTTCTTCCTCGGTGAATACACTAAAGAAGCAAATATCATTGTAATTATGGCAGTATTAATTGAGTTCATGATAAGCATATACAATCGTATGAAATATGGCCCCAAAAATCAGAAGTTTAAAAATGATACGGAGACAGGATGTATAAGTATAATATTAATAATTGCTATTTTAGCTGTGGTGTGCTTCTTTAATTAATAGTGTTTAGAAATGGTTAGTTGTGGACCATAGAAGATGGAGAAGTAGTGGAAGAAATAATTACCCATACAGGAAGCAAAGCAAGCGGAAAGAAAGTAGAAGTAAAAACAGGAAACAACCTCTCCATAGAAAGCGGCATCCATTTGCAAAGAGGTATTACCGCTTTACGGGATATAGGAAAACTACAAAAGATTTAATCCCCATACAACGCATTTAAAGGGGATATATGAGTGGAAGTATATTAACACAAATATATGTAGAGGAGAAAAAACGAGAATGGGAGAAGAATGAAAAGGATTCAATGAAAGTAACTGAGAAAATAGAATACAGGGAGTGATAATATATGAATTATTTTATTGGTAGCATTCCATTTGATTTGATACTTCTGATATTATCTATTGGAATTTTTAAGACATTTATTTTGAAACAAAATTTATCTGATAAAGAACGTTTTTTTCTTATACATACACCAATATATATATACCATTATCAATCCTTATGATTATTAGTATGGTCTATATAGTTGCGGTAGATAGGAAATTAATTAATGACGACTATATTCTTTTCGCAAAAATTATTATGTTTGCTGTATTTTTTATGACGATGATTATTACAGTGCATCATCGAATTAAATATGGCAATAAGGATTGGAAATATAAAGAGGATACAAAACTTATGATTATAGGACTGTCTATGTTAATTTTCATTTTTGTAATGATCTGGCTTTTTGGGTAATTAATATAAATCCCGCCTCAAAGGAGCTGTCATAGACAGCCAAGCAGAAAAAGAAAAGAACCGGATCACCACCGGTATTTTGCCATGGGAAAAACATAGATAACAAAGCCGAATACAAAAGAGGGGGGACACGGAATATCCTATACACAGGAGCAGGAATCCCCTTAAATGCCTTGGAACTCCTTTCAAACATGGGTCCCACCGTGAAAGATAAAGCGGGAACAACCACGACATCTGCCGTATCCAAAGAAATCATTACAATAACAGACAAAGAAAACCGGAAACAGGACATAGAGAAACTAAACAGGAACACAGAAGACAGCTTAAACAAACTTAAAGAAATATTCGACAAAACAAAAGTAGAAGAAAGAAAACGACTGTTGGAAGAACTGGGGATAGTCGGAAACCGGGCTATCCATGAGATGGCATCTCACAATGGATGGAAAGACGGCTCCGCCGAAAAGGGAGCCCTCCATGGAATGCCGGGAGCCTGACAGGAGGCCGTGCGGAAGGAGTCTATACGGTACAATCTAGTGGGACGCAAGCAAACGTACATCTTGATTTTTCTACAAGTAGAGATCATCCGGTAATTGTAGCAAATGTGAGTACAAGCATAATTGCTGTTGGAGGATAAATAGGATATATTTATGAGCCTAAATATCATACTTCAGATGGAAGTGTAAATGTATATGGTGCTTTAAGAGGTATAAATATTGGTGACAATAGTGGTGATAGTGTTGCTGATTTTGGGGTAAAAGCTTATTATGGTGCAGGAGCAGAAGTAGGTGTAAGAGTCTATCTGAGTAAATTATATGAAGAAATATTTCACGAAAGAGAAGATACTAATAAGAAAGAAGATATAAAGAGACGTGTTAATGAGATAACGGATAAAAGGAGAAACTGAGTTTATGACAGCAAAAGACATAATTTTGAATATCATAGTATACATTGTATTAGTTATAGCAATTTGTTATCCGGAATATTTTAAAACATTTGGGATTTGGGATCAAAGACCGTATGCCAAAAATTCTATAGGAGTGTTTATAGCAAGGGTAATAGCGATTGTAGTACTATTTTTAGTTATTATATATGACATTTCTATGATGAAGAGACAGTGATACAGGAACCGGACGGATTATAGATATAAACAGCCGGAGCGGAGAGGCATTCAGCCATCTGAATCCCAACGGGGAGGGAATACGCCCTTATGATAAAAATGTAACCTTCAAACGAATTGACAAAGGAAACGATCATCCGTCAGGGGTATATACCTTTGGAGAACAAGATGGAACCGTAGCTAATGGACATGCTCTATATCCCGATGAAATTAAAGACCGGGAAAACTACAGGTACATGAAAGGGATATCCATGCCAAACTATACCATTGACAAAGGAACACTTGCGGAGAACATGGCCACAGCTGCTATAGAATACTCTTTTGTGCTGGTAGAGAACATGGCAGGAAGAGCGGAAGAATTACATCGGGGAAGATTGCTGAAAGGCACAGGGGATAATTATGGGAATGGCGGTTGATGAAGGAGGAAATGAAGTCGCTAAAACCATGACGAAGGATTTACTAAAAAAAGATGCTCAAAAATGGAAGAACAAAAGGAAGGTAAAAAGTGATTAGCGATAGAAGTTGGAGGTAAGGATGGTTATATTTAGCTTTTTTTTATTCATAGAGCGTATAATCTTTATGTTTAGCAATAAGTTAGAAGCAAAAGAAAATGTGTCTCAAACATTCTATTACTATTTTAGTGGAGTAGGGGGGCTAATTTACTTTTTTGTATTATTTTGTATATCTATAATTGGGTATAGAATTAATTACTTAATAATGCTGCTTGTTATGTGTATCATATATTTCTTATCACTTAGTAGATCAAAATATTGTTATGAAAAGGAGAAAGAGCTCATAATATCACGTGATAATAAGTCAGAAAGAATTAATAAACTGAGAAATTATATTAAGTTTATTAATATTGTAAGGTGGATTGACTGTTTGGGGTTTGCATTATTATTGATGGTGACTATTTAGAGTTACCATTAAAGGGAAGGCAGGGAAAGACATCTGCCTCACCGCTGCAGAAAACAGGAAAACAGCAGAAGGGAAGAGCAGGAGCAAAGGCGCAAGAATTACTGCATACTTCGGCATAGGAGGACGCCAAAATGCAGGCATCAGCGTAGGAAAATTCAAAGGAAATTGAATTACCTATACGGGAAGCACTGCCATATCCAAAGGAACCATACCCATCACGGATAAAGAAAACAGGGAACAAAGCATAGAGAAACTGAATAGGAACACAGAAGACAGCCTAAGCAAACGCAAAGAAATCTTCGACAAAACAAAAGTAGAAGAAAAACAGGAACTCATCCACATGATGAACATAGTAGGGAACCAAATCATCCATGAAGCGGCAGGCCACTATGAATGGAAAGAAGGATCCACAGAAAACCTCCTTCTCCATGGAATGCGGGGAGCGGAGTAGGACACACAGGCGCCTATATTTCCAAAGAGCAATTACAGAGACATATTATGGCTCAATAAGTGATATTAAACAAGCGAGACTATTTAAGTTGAATTTTAATAGGAGTGATACATACAATTTAATTTCAACGATAAATTATTACAGGAATAATTCAGCTTGGATTTAAAACTCCCTATGAAGTCTATTATTCAACTATGTTGCACTTGGCTTGACAATTCAAGCTAATAAATAATGGTAATCCTTATTGGAGATATAATTTATTTACAAATAACTGTAATAGTTTTGTTATGAATAGTTTGTATAACATATTGCTAATAGATGATTATAGAAGAGAAAATGTAAAGTTTGATCAATTTGATCCCAAAGCGCAAGGGGATAATCTTGAGCAAGCGAATCATTTAGTAGCGAGGTGTATAAACAATGAGTTTGTATCGTTTAAGTTTAAAAAATATATGGAAAATATTGATCTTTGAAAGCATATTCTCTGTTTTATTTTGCATATCGATGGCTATGTTTTTACAGATAGCTTTTTTCTCCTACGAAGCAGCATTTATACTCGGATTGGCTATAAGCCTTATTTATTCCCTTATTATCTATTTTTGTGGTGATTTCCCACTTTTATTTACTGTTAAAGGTGGGATTCGATATATAGAGATATCAATAATGTTTTTTTGTGGTTTGTTATTTATCACGTTGCCGGTATTCCCTTTTCTTTCGGATGGAAATATATTGTTTGAGCTTTTCGATATAATTTGCTTCATTGGGAGTTATATTTATGGAAGTTCCGGTGTTATTTCGGCAATAATAACTTATATGTTGTGTATGTGGATAATAACGGGGGCGATTTATCTTTTACAAAGAAAAATTCATAATGGGATTTGATGCATATCTTATTAAAATAGTTATCTATACAAGAGTATTAACTACTTAAAATAACTTATCTTTTAAAGGAATGGGGCGTGAATATTTTGAAAAATGTTAAAAGATATTTTGGAGTTAGTGGAACTATATTTTTAATAGGAGCCGGTATTGGTTTTTTTGCTATATATTTTGATATAAAAGGATTGGCTTATATTTCAATTGCTTGTTGCGGAATTAGTTTATTGATTAATAAGGATGGGAATATTAATTGGTGAAAAAGAATCAAAGAAATGGAGCGAAAGCGGAACCAACCGTATCGCCTGTATGGATCATGGGAACCTTAGTATCCAAAGAAGCAGGAATGACAAAAGGACTGACAGGAGCAGCACCGGATGCTCTCCTGAAAAAAGAACCGGGAAAAGTTAAAGGTATGGACAGCCATAAAATGGCAAGCGCCGCCATAGGATACCTGGCAGGAGGTAAAATAGGGACTTACCGCATATCATTTTGGAGATGAGGACTATGCATCACTGAATGGTTTTATTAGTCTGACTTGGTCTGTCGGGAGAGATTATTATGGATAGGACAGGCAATGTTTATTTTGTCAGAGGCGGTGGAATCGTAAGTGGTCTTGACGGGACAGTAGCAATCGGGAAATTTAGTATAAATACGAGCGGTTGGTATGATTTAGAGTTCAGAAGAAACATAGAAGGGAGGAAGCGTTTTCTTTGGTATCAGTGGAGCATTGGTATCAGTGAATGTATCTGTAGGAGATAATACAGGATCTAGGGAGTTAGGTGTAAGTGGAGTGGGATTATCTGCTGGAGCTGTAATTAATGAAGCAATATTTGTATGTAACATTAATAATTTGTAGAGGGGATTGAAAATGAAATCTTTTGATTGGCGAAATATGGAATTACGAGATTTTTTTGCCCTTGTCGCTATAGGAATTTTATTATTTACCGTAATTTTTGCTTTTGGATTTTGTTATTTTAATAGAGATTATGCTGAAAAGAATAAAGAGGAACTCATCTCTGTATACTTGGATTTGCCACGAATGAATCATATACAAAATGAATCTTATGAAGTTTTAAAAGCTAAGAAGCTTTTGGTTTATTATATTAGTGGCAGGATATCTACTGATATTACCGATCAACAATTTGCTGATTACTATAAATCGCATTTGCTATTAGATGGGTGGAAACTTGATAATCAGAATTGGCATAAATCAAAGTATCATATTATTGCCCATAAAGGTGAATTTTCATTGGAGATTTTTAAAGTAGAGAATGATGATTGTTGGCGTATATATTTAGATAAAGAAGATTGGCTGTATAAAAAGAGATTTTAGAAAATCGTATCTCATTATAATAAATGGCTTGTGATAGGTGTTACCGTGAAAAAAATAGATTGGAAGAATTTAAGCTATTATGATTTTATTGGATTTTTAGGAATAGGAGTGATTGTTCTATTTGCATCCTGTTTCGGAGGGCTTTGGTATGCGACGTATGATTACAGGATACAGATGAGAGATCAGATGGTAGGAATGTATCAGCAACTTCCTGAACCATTACCTGTTGTTAGCGAAGATTATGGAGTGCACCAAAGATGGTTAGTGTTTTATATTGATGGAATAAAAATATTAAATAAACCACAGCCTGAAAATGTGATAAATGAATATAAAAAAGCGTTAGAAAAAGAAGGCTGGGCTGCTGAAAGAGAGTATGTAAGAAATGATAAGAATAAAACTTATGGAATAAATATGAGAAAAGGAGAGTTTGTTTTTTCTGTTTCTGCACGGGAGAACAGGGATTCAATAAATATTCATTTAATTAAAAGGGATTGGATATACAATAAGGGCTTTTAATACAAAATTTATAAATAGGGAACCATGAGTGGAGGAAACGTATTGGCAGGAGGTCTGGCAGGAGACTGTGTGAGAGGATCTATACGAGGCACAGATGGGGACAAAGTGGGACAGGCTGGCAAAAAACGCAAAAAGCCTTGAACAAACAACTCAAACAAGAACTATCCACAGAAAAGAAAAGTCCTGATGAACTCATCAAACTGCTGACAGAATACATCAATATGAGCGAAGCCGCTGAACATCCCGCCTCGCAAAAAGCGCTGCATGGAGTCTGGAATGAAGAAAAAGGATACACATTACCTAAGGTGACAATAAGCGCGCAGGAATATAAAGCCATAGATCAAAAATCATTCAATCGCGTGGCAGAAAATACAACCTGCCGACCAAATGGAGCAATAAGAAAAACGTACAGGAACCCCTTGAATCGCTGAGAAATGTCCTGCAAAGAGAAACCGGTAAGGGGAAAACCTCATTCCAAAGCGATTGGGCTAAATATGGAGGATATGGACTAGACTTTATAGGAGAAGTATCTAAGGAAACTCATTTGCCTAGTATATCCGGCTTGGCAGGCACTGCCGGAAAGATGTTAGATGTAGGAACATTTTTAACAACGGATAATCATGACAAAGAAGTTAGTGGAATGGCTGGCAGTATGGGAGGAACTGCATTGGGGGCATTCCTGATTTCTAGTGGAATTCTAAATGTAGGGGAGAGTCCTGCTATATCCAGGTTCTCAACTTATAGGAGGCGCAAGTGTTGTATTTACTGGTTATTTAGGTAAACGGTTGGGGAATTCTTTATATGATTCTTATCAAAGAAAAAAGTATATGTGGATTATATCTATGATTTATCAAATGATATTAGTAAAAATGATAAAGATGAATTTAGAGAAAGGCTTAAACAATATTTTGTTGTAGAGGATTGATAGGAGAAGGCAATGGATATAATAGATAAATTTTTCTTTGTAGGATTAACAGCAACGTTATTGGCATTTCTTTCTGTTTGTACATTCGTCTGTTATGATGTTTTTCATGGTAGGATAAAATATCCTGTTGAATATATTTTGATAATCATAATTGGATTGTTATGGGTAATTATGCTTTTTTTGTCTACTGTAATTGGCACAACGAATATTTCAGAAAAAGTAGGAGTTTACTATAACAAAGAATTTGGAACCCTAATAGGAATTTTTTCTTTTTGGTTAATGAATACTATGATTCGATATTATAAATATGTTTTTTTTATTTTACCGTATAAAAAAAGTGATAATTGCATAGAAAATATAACGGGGAAATGGATAATTTCTTACATGTGTCCGGTTATAATTGGGGTAGGGATACTATGGTGGTGTTGGCCAATTCTTGTACATGTAATTAAAATAATTTCTTCGTTATAGTATTTTATTATAGATAAAAAAGAGAAATCCCTGTTTTAAAGGAACCGTTATAAACAGTAAAGCACCGGCAGAAAAGAACAAACTCACTACTACTAACACCCTACAAACCTCTCCCTTGGGGAGCCCGTCGTAGGAAGCATGAGACAGGAGCCTATACGGAACAGATGGGGACGAGATGGAACTATTTAGGATTTGAGTTGCCGGAATTCAAGAAACTATTAGTTAAAGATTTAAAGAATCCGGATGGGACACCAACTACAGAAGAACAGGCAAAATAGAGACAAGATAACATCATAAGAAATGGAAATAAATGGGATCCTGACGGAGCTGCTTCCGATAACCAATTGGAGATGGGGAACCATTATGCATCGACCGGAACAGCGTTATCACTCAAAAATAAATATGCATCGGATAACGTTGATCAACTGATGGATGATTATAAGAGAATGGTAACAAATAAACAAAGCAGCATAAAAGGGACGGGGATATATGAATTTAGACCTGTGAGAGTATCTCCTGTCAAAGAACATGGATTTGATGCATATCTTATACAAGGGGGAATAGGTAACTGAGAAGGCGGATATCTCTATGACTTTAAAACAGGGAAATCATACTATTCTTTTGGTGGAAATACATCAAAAGGAATTCTACCGATTGGAGCAGAAGTGCCTGAATTGCGGCTTGTGTCGTTTGATCAGAATTTTAATTTGAAAAGACCTGATAATAGAGAAGATATCTTTTCCGGTAGAAGTATTGGAAGGAATGTTTATATTGGATTTGTAGAGGATGGTTTTACACCAATTAATAAACAATTTGGAACAGTCTGGGTATTAAAATATGGGGGATACGCCACAGATAGGTGTTGGAGTTGATAAAACAATAAGTGAGAATGTCATTGCTAATCTTTTGTGCAAGAAACACGAAATAAAAGAAGTTAATCCTAATGGCAAGCGGTTTATGTAACTGAATAGAAGGGAGAGGCACTTAGTGAGGATTATATTTGATAAGATAAAAAAAGCGAAGTCTATAGCTTTTGTGGGTATTATTGCTATAGTGCTTTTTATTGCTAACCATTTCGAGGCGTTGCAACCTGAAGAAGAAATTAGAAATAGTGTGTCTACCATTGGTATATATAAGGAAGAGGCAGAAACCATAGGGAATAATCTTATATTTTCATATAGAAGTCCGGATGTATACATACTAACAAAAAATTTTGAAGTGTATGCGTCGAGGGATGAGATTGTTAGTTATTATAAGAAAAACTTAGTGGCTACCGGATGGAAATTTACAGGGAAATCAGAAAATATTGATCACTCAAACAATAGAAAGATAGGGGAATCATTTGATTTCAGAAAAGGGAAATATGAACTGGGATTATATTTTAGTATTCAGGATTTGGAAAATTATAGAATAGACAATGGGAAGCCTCTAAAATATTCTATAACGGTTCATCCAAAACAGTAGAATCTTCGACCAAAAGAAAATAGAAAAAGTGGAATACGTAAACGTACGCTCCCCGGTAGGATACCGCTTTATAGGAGACATAGCGGGACACAAAGAAAACGAACTATATAAAAAACGGAAAAGCCAGAAAAAGCCGGAAAAGAGAATAATAGCATACTGGCGGAGAAATACGAAAAAGAAGTAACTATGGCTGGATATCATTTTGGTGATGAGGACTATGTAATACTAAATGGTTCTATTGGTATTGGACTTGGGCTGTCGGGAGGACTCATTATGGATAGGATGGATAACATTTATTTTGTCAGAGGCGGTGGAATCGTAAGTGGTCTTGGCGGAACAGTAGCAACCGGAAAATTTAACATAGATACAAGTGAATGGGGTGAAGATAAATTTTGTGAGGTAATATCGAGAGGTAGCTTTGGATTTGGTATGGGATTGTATGGGGTGGCTACGATTTCAATAAATCAGAAATATGGTACCAGAGAACTGAGCGCAATTGATGGGGGCTCTGCATCTATGACATATACTGATGCAAAATATATTTGCAATGTAAATGATTTATGATAGGTGCTACCGTGAAGAAAATAGACTGGAAGAATTTAAGCTACTATGATTTTATTGGTTTCGTGGCAGTTATAGCTATTTTATTGTTTGTCCTGTATTTTGGATGGCTTTGGCACGTGACTTATGATTACAGGATACAGATGAGAGATCAGATGGTGGAAATGTATCAGCAACTCCCCAACCCCATACCGCCTATTGAAGACGATTATGGAGTACATAAAAGATGGTTGGTTTATTGTGTTACTGGTACAAGGGAATTTAACCGAGATTTAAAGGATAACGAATTTGATTTGTATGGGGAAAAATTGGTTGAACAAGGATGGGAGATTGATAAAAAGTATACTGATAGCAATCAATACGGTAAATCTACATGTATAGTTTTAAGAAAAGGGGATTTTTTATTTGAGATTACTCGGTGGGAAGGGAAAAAGATATGTAGATTTTATCTAATTAAAGAAGACTGGATATACCAAAAAGGCTTTTAATATAATTTATAAATAGTGAACCCTAACCATCACAGACAAAGAAAACCGGAAACAAGATATCTCCGCCGCCTTTGGAGGGATCCTCTCCAAGATGACAGGAAGGAGTGGATATACGAACGCCTATACCTCCACGATAGGGACGAAGTGGAATGAGTATTGGCTTACATAAATAGAGCGCTCTGAAGAAGAATTATGGGAGCAAAAAGAGGAGGAACGTGAGCAGTACCCCGGAAACGGAGCATATTCTAAAGAGGAAATAGAAGATGCAATAGAAAAAGGCGTGATAAAAGAAAAAGATTATTTTATGGATTTAGTCAATGCCTATCCGGGAGGTGCTGGAATTGCTTCAGAAATGTCTGCAATAAGTGATTATGAAATTCAACAAAAGTATGGGAGTCAAATGACTTTAATTGAAGATAGGACATTTGTAATTAATCAAAATTCTCCTTTTGTGGATACTATTATGCATTCGATTAATTATACTAATGCACTGGGAGATGCAATTCGTAGAGTACGTGCAAGTGGGATTCGAGATCAATATGTTGATTTTACAGTAGATATTAGATCAGATTCAAAAACAAATAAGATGTTTGATAATTCTTCATTTTTACCGGCTGGCACTCATTCAGGAAATATTAAGCGTCATGATAGATTCGAAAAGCGTTATCAATGCAAGCGGGGAAACTAAAACCATTTATGTGGATACTTTATGTACATAGAACATTTTCTTGCTTTAGAGAAAGTAATGAGGAGTGATATATGTCAAGGATAAAAGAATTAAACTTAAAAAGGATAGCGTTATATGCATTGGGGATTCTACTCTGCTATGCTGGAATTAAATATATGGACACGTGGTTAACTAAGGTGAATCAGGAGCTTAATGATGGATTTAATACCATAGATTGGTTTTGTGAAACTCGAATTCGTGTTTTAAAAGGGAATTATTTATTAGTGGATACGAAAAAGGAGAGAATTATTACCAAGCGAACCATTGCGGTATGTCCAATTAATAATAAAATTTATGCTTTGGGTGAGGGTGAATATGTCGTATATGATATGGAAACAGGAAGAGAAAAGGTATTTATAAAAGATAATAATATGCATACAGATGTCATACAACCTATACAACATATACCGGAAGAATCCTATAAGTTTGCAGATAAAGAAAGAGTCCTGACTTATTCTGATTTCACCAAAGAAGAACAACTTGGTTTCCAAATCATGTTTATGGATCCACATGAAGGAAGAGCTGTTTATTATTTACCATTTTATCGGTCACCCTATAACGATGGAGTTATTGATGTAAATAGTTTAATAGAAATAGGGACTATTAGTGATTGGAATATTAAGGATGATGTATTCTATGCATATGGAAGAGATAATTTTATTGTGATTACTAGGCATGGAGAAAAAATTCGACAATATTATAATGAAGCATTAACGTTAGGAAAGAGACTCAAAACTAAATATTGCGAGATAGATAAAAAGAAAGCATTATATGGAAATCGGTACTCTGTACTGGCAGATATTAATGAGTTTACACCGGATGAGATAGAAATTTTGCATAGTTTATGGAAGGAAAGTTTTTTAAGAAGAGTGCCGGAAGAGAAAGAAAAGGAACAGGAAAAAGAGATGGATCGTGTTTGGCATAAAATAAGGGCTGAGGAATAATAAATATTGTCATGCATTTATTTAAGGAAGAAAGAATATTGGGATCATATGGATTTAAAGCTACTTTCCCAATAGAAACAGATATATTATGGCAGGAGAATAAAAAGTGAAAAAATAGTTTTGGAGTGGAATTAGGTCTAATTGTGATGCTCTGTATTTATCTTATGGAGTTACCGTGAAAGAAACTATAAAAAGTTTTGCGAAAGAGCAATATCAGATTATCCAGACCACAATGAAAATTTTTGAAGGAAATAATAGATTATCTAGTACAGATGTAGAGGATATAAAGGAAAAGACCAGAAAATTTATATTTTGGATGAGGATGCGTTGATTGTTGTATCCTATCATTATCTTAGCAATTGGAATGATACATATAAAATTTTACCAAGAATTAATTATGATCGTAATCAGATAAAAATGGGAGAATGATAAAAGCGTCGTTATAATAGGCTCATATCCAGAGTTTACTGTGGAAGACTACTTATGATATGACTATGGAGTTGTTGGAATTATTGTCAGGGAGATAACTATGAAAAAATATCATACTGGGGAAGTCATAATCGCAGTATTTATTTTATTTGTGCTGTGGGGAGGATGGAAGTTATCTGCGGATGTAATATATATGGATGGATATGAGTCTTATGGATTTTTTCGTTATCAGGCTTACTTGTCTACTTATCAAGATAAAAAAGCAGGTACAGCAATAGAACCATGGTGTTTCTCTCATGTTTTTTATTCACCTTATTTATATATCTATGGAGTATCAGGATATAGCAAAATTAACGTTCTTCCTTTTGTGGGACATATGGATAAAGTTATAAATAGTGCATATTATGATACTGTCCCAAAGGAGCGAATCGGTGGATTTGAAAATACACTTGATTATTTACAAAAACAATATGATAAGGATGAATTAAGTATAAAGTATCATTTAGATGATATGGATGAAAAAGATCAGGAAATTTTCCAGCAGTTAAAGATATTCGGAAAGAGGGAGGATGGACGGTATTTTCAGCAGTTTTATCCTAAGCGATGTATTAAAGATGGATTTAATCCTAATAATATAAAACAAGCTTTAGATTCCTTGTAAAATATGGAATACAAGAAGAATGGCCTTACCGTATCCTTAGGCGGAGCGGCCGTCAATACGGCAAGAGACACAGCCGCTTCCATAAAGAGAGCCGACTAGACGGAAAGGCCATGGGAAAACTGTTGCTGAGTGGTATCGATAAATGATGGCAGAAGGGATGGAATTTCTTTTTCTGATATAACCTTGAAGCACAAGGTAATAATCTGGAGAAAGATAATTAATTGATTGTGGAGGTGTGTAAGCAATGAGGATACATGGTCACTTTCATAAACTTGCCATATTATATGTTTCAGAATTGCTTTTCTCTTTTATTTTCTGTCCGTCAGCATTTGCATTTCTGCGGACTATGTTCTTTTCATATAAAGCAGCATTAATTATGTTTGGGGTAATAAGTACTCTATACTCTTTTATCATTTATTTTTGTAACAGAGGACCGTTATTGTTCACTAAATCAGGAGCTATACGGTATGTTAAAACCTTTTTTTATTTTATGCAGGACTTTTGATTATTGCTTTTCCTGTGAATATACAAAGGTCATATACTAATTTGCTATTTATCTTATTTGATTTTGTTGATAATGCTGTAAGGGTTATATACAAAAGTGATGGGATTATTTCTGCATCTATAACGTATATAATATGTATTTGGGGAATATCTACGGTAATCTATTTTATTCAAAACCATTTTTATAAGCATCAACCGCAGATGCTCCCATAAAGGGAGTAGGAGAAGTGGCAGACAGATAACTGAAAGCCCTATATGCTGTGCGGACAGGAATCAAAGTAAATATACTTGTAATTAGGAACAATTTGATAGTGAACTGATTCAGATCTTGGCATAAAAGAATAGGAGAGGGCAAAATGAAAGTTGTAGATATCTCCTTTTATTTCGGAATAGTAGTAGTAATCCTAACTTTTATTACTATGGTGTGTTTCGTGTGGGAGGATATACATAGGCATAAGGAAAAAATCACTCAGAATATAGGGAAATATGGAGTATTTATTTGTATGTGGCTATTAGTAGCTTTTTCTGGCTTAATTTTTGTATTGTCCTATGGTACTAATATTTTGAGCCTTATGGGTGAAACTGCTATATATGATACAAAAGGGAAAATAGGGGTAGCAATTTTCATATTATGGACGGTTTTTATTGCTGTAAAATATTACCTTTATGTATTATTTTCGGAGTTTACAAGTGACAATAAAAATGATGTTATTAAAATTCAACGACAAACAATTTTCCTTTCAGTTATGACGATATTAGTGGAAGTATATTTCATATACAAATATATTAATGTATTTGTGTTTTGGGTTTCAGTTTAAACGTAGCCATAGCAGACGGCATTATCACTGCCACAAAAGGAAAAGCAAATAAAGAAATCAGCTACGACACAGCAAACGCATCCAATACACGCTCCGAAATTTTCGACAAAAAAACAGGAACTCAACTACATGATGAATATAGGCAGGAAACAAATTATTTATGGTGCTGAAATAAAAGGTATTCCAAAGAGGTGTATAAACTTCTCAAGTAAGATATTATATATAAATTTTATTATGGATTTTGCCCGAAATCATAGATAAGCGGGCGATTTTGTCCTTTAAAACATGGTATAATATTAAAAATAATCGTTGCCAGAGAACGGCAGAGGGAGATGTCAGATGACCATCACGTATATATTTCAGATTCTGGAAGCTGTGGCAAAAGGCGATGCGGAAAAGTATGGCGTAATTCCTGATATGAACGGAGAACTGCAGAAAGCGGTGCGCCGCTCAAGGAGACGTGTTGCCCGGCTTCGGGAACGGGCACAGTATGAGCTTGGGGAGATGGATAAGGCAAAAGTGGCGGCGGCCAATGACAATATGAGGCGTTTTACCAAGTCTCTCGGTAAAATCCGCAATTTGAACCTGGAGGACTGCCGGGGGCTGATTGGCATTGAAGATTTTCTGGAAGATGGAAACCGGATTCATGAAGTCATGGAAATGGCCAAGAAGATAGAGCATATGTCGACGGTCAGCTCTACGGCGTACACGCCCATGTCTCTCGGATTCGGCGTGTTGGAAACATATACGGATGTGGCACCCATTGAAATTGATAACAGGAAGTTCAATGCGGGTGATAAGGAATATTGCCTGCAGATGATTAAAAAGCTGCATGCCTTTCAGGATTCTGTCCGTGAAGTTTGTTCCCGCCTGCTGGATATTACCGAGTGTGCCCGTGAAAGAGGGGACGCGCTGAATGATCTCGCTGATTACTTTGCTGATGGCGTGGACAGCCTGGAGCGGATCCAGATGCAGTCCGGCGGTGACTGGAAACTTTATACTTTGGCGCAGAAGATGCAGATCGGAAGAGCGATACAGGTAGCCCAGCTTATTACGCTTCTTTTCCGGAATCTGATGGATGGCGCGGGACATGTGGATGAACAGAGCCGCAGCGCGATAAAGAAAGCGCAGGATGAACTCCTGAAACGTGATGCATGATAATGAAGATTGCCTGACGAACTGACCACCAAAAGTTAGATAAAAACTGATTTGAGGAGGTCAGTTTTATTATGGGGAAATACAGTTTTGCATAAATTCTTTTCTATAAGTATGCTATACTTTATGCATGTAGTTATTTTTATAAACCGGGAGGCAATATGTCTATCGCATTTATACTGCGCATGATTTCCAATACGATCAGCGGTAAAGGCGGACATCCGCAAAGCATTAATGAAGAGATTGAGCGTGCGAAAAAGCGGGCGGCAAAAAGGATATACCGTGCAAAAGTACGTGCGGAAGATGAATTGGGAGAACTGGACCGTGTCCGTATCACTCTCATGGCAGGGGATATGAAAAAATTTACCAAAGAATTTTCTGAAATTAAAAATATTGATTTTCATGACTGCGACACACTGACCGGATTGGAGCATTTTAATAAGGAACGGAGAAACTGGAGGGAACTGGAAGCGCTGTCATCCAAAGCGATGGGACTGATGAATCTGTCCGGCGGTATGGATGCCATCGGCTTTGGTGCGGGCGTCATAGACCAGTATGCTGTGGTTCCGGAACTGGATGTGCTTCCTTCCGAAAGTGAAGGTGATGTGGATGCATTGAAAGAAATGAGCGGGCGGCTGCAGAAATTCCAGCAGCAGGTAAAGAAGCTGTGCTGCCGTATGCAGGATGTAAGACGAGAAGCCCGCCAGGCACAGGATGCCCTTCTTGATTTGTCAGATTATCTGACAGACGGAATCAAGGATATCCGCGATATCCGAAGTGAGAGCGGGAATGACTGGAAGAATTATTCGGAGTCGCAGAAGATTATTATAGGCAGAACAACGCAGGTGGCACACCTTATCAGCGTGCTTTCCGAAGTCCGTTTTCTTACTGATGAAGCGGATCTGCGTGGAGAAATAAGGGAAGCTTTGGAAGCGACGGAAGAGCTGCTTGACGAACTTGGCGTATGACGGGCTAGGAGAGTCTTTCTTTTGAGGAGGACTCTTTTTTATTGACTTGACAATTCAAAGACTAAAAATAGAAAAGTTGTTTTCATTCTCGTAGATTTGTTAAAATAAACACAAGACGAAAAACATGCAATGGATTTGTATTTTCGGAGAGCGGCTATGAAAAGAAGAAAAGTAAGGACAGCTGTTTTGGGACTAATGGCACTTTTGATGTGGTCCGGCAGCATGGCGGCGGAAGAGATTTATCTGCATGGAGATACGAATATTCCGATGATTTTGAATACCGGCGGTATAGATAATGATGGGAATACAGGCGTGTTTATGGATCTTACCTCTATCAGTGTGGAAGATTTATTTAAAAACGGCTTGGCTGTAAAAGTGAATTTCTTCAAGTTGGAGAAAGGAGTGTCGACTATATCTACCGCCCATTTCCGCATGACGGAAGACGGCGGCGCATGGATTGCCATGGAAGACGGCTGGCATGCTGTGAATGAAGGAGCTGCGCGGGTGGAAAGTGAAGCGGTGCGTCTGATTCGGGAAGAAATGGGAAAAGAAGAGTGCCGTGATAAGTACATGGGACAAATTACGGCACTCTGGGAGAGAAAAATAAAGGCGGCGGAAACGGCGCGGCAGGAAGAATATGAAAAGCTGCAAAGGGAAACGGAAGAAAAGAATCAGGAAAATAATAAATCCGTGAAAAGTGTGAAATTGCCGGACATGGAAATGCCGGAACTGGAACGAGCCGAGCCTGATAAAGTGGTGGAAATAAAATCGCTTGGCATGATACCTGAAGTAAATCCTGTAAAAAAGAACGCATCGATAGAAATGCCGATAAAGGCAGAGATGGAAGAGACGGAGGCAGATGCAGAGAAAAACGAATCGAGAAAGGAAGAAACGCCTGCCGAGTTGCCGATGACCGTTTCTCCTGAAAAGGAAAAAACGGAACTGACGGCAGTGAAAGTCAAAGGAAACGTACAGAGGGAAGAAGATGCACAGAAGAATGAAGAGGGGGAAATCACCGAGCAGGTCGAAATTTCCATCGTCTCCCATCCGGTGGTGGAAATCATTTCGAAAAGCGACGTAACATAAGATCCCTGTAATAGTTGGCTCTTTTCCAATGAAAATAGTATAATCACTACGGAGTATTTTCCGGAAGCATAAATCCTCCCCGCAAAATCTGAAGGCTGCGCGGAGGATGTATTTTTTTCGAAAGGCGTACCATGGCTAAGAGATATTACGAACTTCATGTATCAGGCTGCACGAGACATCTTCCCGTACTGAATATTTCAGACAAGGTAGCGATTGCGGGATTTGTCATTTTGGGCGATGTGGAAATTGTGGAAAACACGGCCCGCGATTTGGCGGCGAAAGTGCCGAAAGATTGCGAATACGTCATGACGGCGGAAACGAAAGGAATCCCCCTTGCCGCTGAACTGGCAAGAAATCTGGGGCAGAAGACATACCTGGTGGCGAGAAAGTCGGTCAAGGCGTATATGGATGATCCTATCTGTGTAGAAGACGAGTCTATTACTACGATGGGAAAACAGAAGCTGTACCTGTCTGCCTCTGATGTGGCGCTGATCCGCGGGAAGAAAGTCCTTCTTGTGGACGATGTCATCAGTACCGGCGGATCTATGAAAGCTTTGAAAGAACTGGCGGAAAAAGCGGGCGCCCAAGTCTGCTGCCAGGCTGCCATTCTTGCCGAAGGCGATGCAGCGAAGCGTGACGATATCGTATTTCTTGAAGAACTTCCGCTCCTGGAGGCTGAATAAAAACGAAAGCCGTATACACGAAATGGGTATGACGGCTTTTTTGATGGAGGGGATATTCCTTCCTTTTTACGGGAAATGCTGTAAAGGAGAGCGCTTTTTATGGTATAATATGGCGAATAATTTAGAATTTGCCACATAGATTTTGAATCAATTCCGACAGGAGGAATGGAATGAAACACCAGGAGACTGTTATCATCATCGACTTCGGCGGGCAGTATGCGCAGCTGATTGCCAGAAGAGTGCGCGAATGCGGCGTATATTGTGAAATTCTGCCGTACAATAAGCCGGCGGAAGAAATTCTTTCCCATAACCCGAAAGGCATTATCTTTTCCGGAGGCCCTGCCAGTGTAAATATGGAAAATGCCCCGCAGCTGGATGAAGGCATATTCAAGGCAGGCGTACCGATTCTGGGAATCTGCTACGGTATGCAGCTTATGGCAAAAGACCTTGGCGGCACGGTTGCCAGTCCGGAAAAACATGAATACGGTCATACGGAATTTTACAAGAACGGAAGCTGTCCGCTTTTTGAACACGTTTCGGAAAAGATCTCTGTATGGATGAGCCACGGCGACGCTGTCACTGATATGCCTGCTGGCTTTGGCCTGATCGGACATACGGAACTGACGCCTACCGCGGCGATGGCTGATGAGGCAAGGCGTTTCTATGCCGTCCAGTTCCATCCGGAAGTCGTCCATACCGCTGAAGGCACACAGATGCTGAAGAATTTCCTTTTCCGTATCTGCGAATGTGAAGGCGGCTGGTCTATGGAAAATTATATCGACATCGCTGTCGCCAATATCCGGCAGCAGGTAGGCGACCATAATGTCCTCTGCGCTCTTTCCGGCGGTGTGGACTCTTCTGTTGCCGCTGTCCTTGTCCATAAAGCGATTGGGGATAAACTGACCTGCGTATTTGTAGATCACGGATTTCTCCGGCAGGGCGAAGCGGAACAGGTGGTAGATACATTTACGAACAAATTCAAGATCAAACTGATTCATAAAGATGCGTCCCAGCATTTCCTTTCTCTTCTGAAAGGTGTGACAGAACCGGAAAAGAAACGCAAGACCATCGGCGCTGAATTTATTCATACCTTCCAGGAAGAAGCCAACAAGTTGGAAGATGTGAAATTCCTTGTCCAGGGCACGCTCTATCCCGACGTGGTGGAAAGCGGCACCGCCACGGCGGCGACCATCAAATCCCACCACAATGTAGGCGGTCTCCCGAAAGATATGAAATTTGAACTTATCGAACCGCTCCGCGAGCTTTTCAAAGATGAAGTCCGCCAGCTGGGACGTGAATTGGGACTCCCCGAAGACGTCATCAACCGCCAGCCCTTCCCCGGTCCGGGACTGGCAATCCGTATCATCGGTGAAATTACCCCGGAAAGATTGGATATCCTCCGTAAAGCGGATGCCATTGTCAGAGAAGTCATTAAAGAAAGAGGACTCTATAACGAAATCTGGCAGTCCTTTGCCATACTTCCTGCCGCGATCCGCAGCGTAGGCGTCATGGGTGATGAAAGAACATACGATTACACCGTAGGTATCAGAGCTGTCACAAGCTCCGACGGTATGACCGCCGACTACTTCCGATTCCCCTGGGAAGTCCTTGACGAAATGAGCAGAAGAATCTGCAATGAAGTCAAAGGTGTCAACAGAGTGGTCTACGATATCACATCCAAGCCGCCGAGCACGATTGAGTGGGAATAATAGTAAAAAATTGTTTTTGGACAACCATTCTGTAGGATTTATAATTGCATCAAAAATCATCTAAAGAATTATTCCTTAGGTGATTTTTTGATGCAATTAGCATCGTTTTATTACTTATAAAATGTAAAATAAGTGTGAAAAATATGATATAATGTCTACTATATGGATGAAAATGTGGCAGGAGGGGGTAATGATGGCAGGTCTTAATGTTGGTGATGTAATAAGAGAGTTAGATATTTCTAGGTCATATTTATATAAATTGATAGATAAAGAAAACGTTTTAATTCCGAGAAGTGAAACAGGAAGATACTTTTGGGATGAAAATACAGTTGAAACTATAAAAAGAATTTTGCATATAGATAATTTACAAGATAAAGATGACACAGATTCCTTAATATCTAAACTAGGGCTAAAGCAGTCATTTATAAATAATAGAAGATATTTAGGGAATAAATATTCCCTTTCTGACTTTATAAGAAAAACAGTTGATGAAAATTGTAAAGGTGTAAATATTGTTATTGACATATTTAGTGGAACTGGTGCAGTTGCGAATACTTTTAAGGATAAAATGCTTATCACAAATGATTTGCTGTATAGTAATTATATTTCCAATTATGCATGGTTTGGATATGAAAAATATTCAAGCAAAAAGATAATTGAGCTTATATACGACTATAATCAAGTTAAAACAAAAGAAAATAATTATATGCGAGAAAATTTCGCAGATACATTCTTTTCTGCTGATGATTGTAGCAAGATAGGATATATAAGAGAAGATATAGAAGCAAAGTATAAAAACAAAGAAATAAATTTTAAGGAATATGCCATATTGATTACATCGCTTCTATATGCAATGGATAAGATTGCAAACACAGTTGGACACTACGATGCATATAGAAAAAATGTTGATTTTGAGAAAAAATTAGTATTGAATGTTTTATTACCTGGAGAAACGATAAATCCTAATAATATTTGTTATAACTTAGATGCGAATAAACTTATTAAAAGTATTAAGGGTGATTTGTTGTACTTGGATCCTCCATATAATTCAAGGCAGTATTGCGATGCATATCATTTACTTGAAAATGTGGCAAGATGGGAAAAACCTGAAGTTTATGGGGTTGCAAGAAAGATGGATAGGACTTCACTTAAAAGTGATTACTGCATGATTACGGCTACAAAAGCATTTGAAGAACTTATTGAAAGGGCTGATACAAAGTATATCTTACTTTCATATAACAATATGTCTGACAAGGGAAATGATAGGTCGAATGCGAAAATATCAGATGCAGATATTATGAGAATTCTTAGTAAAAAGGGGAAAGTTACTATATTTGAATCGGACTATAAGAGTTTTTCGACTGGAAAATCAGATATAAAAGACAATAAAGAAAGATTATTTTTATGTGAAGTATTTAGTGAAGAAAAGAAGACAATAAATATATCTTGTCCATTTAATTATATTGGCGGAAAATTCAAGCTATTGGAACAGTTACAACCTTTATTTTTGGAAAAGGACGTGTTTTTAGATTTATTTGCCGGAGGAGGAAATGTTGGAATAAATTCATCTTCTTCGAAGGTGATTTTTAATGATTTAAATGAAAAATTAATAGATTTAATTAAATTTATCAAAGATACTGATACTAACATTTTATTAAAACAAATAGACAATATTATTGATGGATATGGTTTATCCAACACATCGTTATATGGATATTCTTATTATGATTGTGATAGTAGTAGAGGCTTAGCCGAATACAATAAAGGAAGATTTCTCAAATTAAGAGATGATTTTAATGCTAAAGTCCTTGCCGGAGAAACAGATTACTCAATGTTATATGTGTTGATGGTTTTCTCTTTTAATAATCAAATTCGTTTTAATCGAAAAGGGTTGTTTAATCTTCCTGTGGGGAAGAGGGATTTTAATTCTAAAATGAAAAGTAAGCTTGTGTTATTTTCTGAAGAATTAAAAAGTAAAGATGTCCAGTTTATGAAAAAGGATTTTAGAGAAATTTCATTAGATGATTTTTCTCAGGAGACTTTTATTTATTGTGATCCACCTTATTTGATTACAAATGCAACATATAATGAAAATGGAATGTGGACTGAAATAGAAGAAAAAGCTTTACTTGAATTTTTGGACGAAGCCAATGAAAAAGGTTTTAGTTTTGCTTTGTCTAATGTTTTGGAAAGTAAAAATAAAAGAAATGATATTTTATATAATTGGATTGAAAGTAAGGGGTATTACTGCAATAGTCTGAATAAAAGTTATTCAAACAGTAATTATCACAGAAAAAATAAAAATAGTATATCCGAAGAAGTTTTGATTACTAATTATCCTTTGAATTGGAGGAATAAGTAAATGGCGAATAAAAGTATTCCATACCAAAGTTTTTGTTGGGTTATAGGAACTACAAGTTTTAGAACTGCAAAACTAAATTTAAAAATCGAGGCACAGTTGTCGCTTCTTGATGAGTTTTATAATGAAGTCATAAAGAAATCCAACTGGTATTGGAACAATGAATTGCAAGAAAAATATTATGATTTTATGAAAGATAGAGCTTTACTAACAGGAGAAGCAAAAAGAAAAGACAAAGATGCTAGAGAAAAAACATCAGGATTGGTTGATATTGGTTTAATTACAGAAGATAGATTGATTACGGATGCAGGAAGAGAACTCCTTAAAATAACAAGTAGTGGGGATTTTGAAACCAATAATGTGTTTAATATTAATAGAGATAGTTTTATCTATCTAAAACAGCTTCTTAAAACCAGTATAGATGTAAGTGGTAGTATCGTTAGACCGTTTATTGCGGTTGTAAAGTGCCTGACGGAACTTGAGTTTTTAAGTTATGACGAGTTTACTTATTTTGTTCCGCTAATTAGAGATGACGAAAGTGCAAAACAAATTATATCGGATATTAAATTATATCGAGAAGGTAAAATTTTGCCGGAAGAAATAATTTATAAGAGGCTTATGCAAATGGATAACTATAAACTTGCACAAGAAGAATTTATAACCTCTTATGTTGATGAAAATTTAATATGTTTAGTGGGAATGAATCGTAAAAGTAGAAGCTATGACAAGCCGTACTATAAATTATATGAGAATTTAAAGAAGGTATTTCTTGATGGCGAAAACATTTATGAATCACTATTAAATTCTGCAAAGAATATAAATCAAAAACCTGGAACATTGTGGAGAAGTTTACTATTTAAAACAACCAATATTAGTGTTGTAAGAAAAAATGGGAAGTCTTCAATTCACAAACAATGCCCATTTATAAACTGTAAAAATGAAACAGAACTAAAAGAAGTGTTTTTCAAATATTTACATGTTTTTAAAGCAATGGCGACTTTATCTGATTATTTTGATTTAAATAGAAGATATTTTAATATTACAGATACTCTAATTTTTGAAGATCGTATGATTAAGTTGGATATGATACCAAAGTATTATTTTAAAGAAATTATTGATGTTCTGTATACAGAAACTTTTAGTAGAGATAATAATCTCAGAGCTGATGCCTCACTTGAAACTATATCAGAAGCATTCAAGTTAGATATTAGCAAAGTATATGCAGCTTTAAGTAAAGATTTAGGAATTACAATTAAGAGTCCGGAACAAGCTGCAACTTATGTAAATGATGAACGATACAGAAGATTTAATACTTTGATTGATAAGAAATTTAATGATTCTGTGCTTATAGAGTTACTAAATTGTTTTGAAACACGAGATGATAAGCGAATAGAAGAAATTGTTACAGATGAGGCTGCAATACCGACTATTTTTGAATATATTTTGGGAATTATATGGTACAAAGTGAGTGAAAGACAAGGAAATATTTTGGATTTCATGAAGCTATCATTAGAAGCCAATTTATTGCCTAAGACACATGCAGCTGGAGGTTATGCAGACATTATATATGAATATGAAGCGTGTACCTCTTATCCGAAACATTCATTATTGCTTGAAGCAACCCTTGCAGATGGAAATAATCAAAGAAGAATGGAAATGGAGCCTGTTTCAAGACATTTAGGCGATTATAGGATTCGATTTAATAATCCGTTTGATTACAGCCTATTTGTTAGCACATACTTAGATAAAAATGTAATCTCAGATTTTAGATATAGAAAGATAATTCCATACACCAGAGATGAAGAAACTATTACAGGTATGAAGATTATTTCAATGGATACAGATTCTCTTAAGAAAATAATTGAAAATAAAGTTAAGTATAAGTATCTGTATGAAGTCTTTGATAAGTATCATGAAATGCCATTAGAGACGTTAGATTGGCATGATGGGATGATAAAAGAGGCTACGGGAGCGTATAAATGAAAATTTTTTTTAAAAAGAATTGTAAAGCGTTGGTAATGCTACTTATCATTACAATTTTAATAAGTATCTTGTTTTATTTTTGTAAAGAAAGTCGTGATATATTTAATTCTATAGAGTCTATACTTGCCATTCCAAGCTTGATTTTGTCTTTTATTGTGCTTAAAGTTATAGACATAAAACCAGAAAATTTGGATGCCTACCATCGCTTACGAATGATGAAAGATAATGAAAAAAAAGAAAATAAAAAAAAGGCAAAAAAGCTTTTGAAGAAAAGTTAAATGAAACTAAAGAACTTAACAAAAAATATTCTCAATTTTATAGCAATATAATACATAATAGGGATACTGCAAAGTCAGTTATAAATCAATGCAGTGAAGGACTGGAGAAATTAAGAGAGTTTTTTGAAGAAACAAAAAAGTACATTTTTAAAGACTTTTTGCCAGAAATAAAAAATTTAGGTGAATTAGCAACTATTGATAATATTAATGTTTCAATAGTTGCTTTGGAAGACGAAGATTTATTGAGGGATAAATTGAATGAAATAAAAAAAGAATTATTTACAAATGCTCAGCTGGTAGATAGTGACAAAGAGTTATTGAACTTACTTTTTAATTACAATGGCTTAATGCAAAAGTATTTGAATACATGCGACCATGCTTATAAAGAATTTGAGGAGGAAAAGAGATAATGAAATTTAATTTTATTACAATAGATCAGCCAGCTGGCAGGTTTTATGTTTCGAAAATTAATGCGAATATACTAATCCCTATATCTCAATCTGATACAAGGACTCCGTATAATTCAACAGGAATACAGAGAAAATTAAATATGAGTAGGGTTAAAGAAATAGCTAAGTATTGCGAAGAAAAGTCGGCTATGTTTCCAACCCCAATAATTTTATCTGCAGATAGCAATTATTTTAATTTTTATTCTGAGAGTAATACAAAAATGGAGTATACGAATATTGAGTCTGGATTTTTAGAGATTGATGATGGAAAAATTATTCAGGATAAAAAATTTCTTTCTATAGTTGATGGTCAACATAGGTTATCTGGAATAGATGAATCAGGTATGGCACAAGAGTTTGATTTATTAGTTATGTTTGTATTTGATACTGAGGCTTATCAAGATGCAGAAATTTTTTCAATAATAAACCGAAATCAAAAACAGGTTTCAAAATCATTAGTTTATGATCTATATGGTTTAACTGATGAAATGACTGTAGAAAAATTTTCGCATGAAATTGTTCAAGCTTTAAATTCAGTGGAAATTTCAGTTTTAAAAGGTAGAATTAAAATGCTAGGTTATAAGACTGATAGTTTTAATGAAGACGGTAAAAGTATAAAACAGTATGTATCGCAAGCTACTTTGGTTGATGAATTAATACCTATGATAAGTAAAAATATAGCCCAGGATAATGGATTGATTAAAAATGGACAAGCAATTCAAAATATAAACGATGGAAAACTTATATTAAGAAAATACTTTTATGATGATAATTTATATGATATTCAAGCAAAACTTATTGGATTTTATAATGCTTGGATAGAAATAATTCGAAAACACTTTAAAGAAGATACAATTATTTTCAAAACTATTGGATTTATAGCATCATTATATATATTTAAATTGCTTTTTAGTAGATTAAAAAATGATGAAAATATAGTAGACCATACATGGGTTGGTGTTAATATGAATAGTGAAGATTCGTATATTAACAAAGAACTAATAAATAAATATAAAGTTCAATTTATGGGATTAATTGAAGAATTAAAATTTGATTCAATAGATATTAATTCAATATCTTCAAGTAGATCAGGTGCAAAAAAAATATATGATTTGCTAACAAGAACAAATATTAATGATTTTTAAATCTTCGTATATTAAATAAAAAATATTTTCAATGTAGATTCTTATAAAATTGATTTTTTTTATAAAGAAAACACATGAACTTAAACTGGAAAATGAAATATTAAAAAAGGCTACAGCCATATTCGCCAAAGAACAATAACCGCAATCATTACTTTCATAACAGCATATCAAGATAAGTATCCCATCAAACTTATGTGTAAGGTACTCAATATGAATCGCAGCACCTTTTATAAATGTATTCACCATGTTCTTTCTAATCGGGAAATTGAAAATCAAAAGTTAGATGCAGATATTTGGGCAATCTATTACGATACAAATTGCCGTTACGGAGCGCCAAAGATCTGTGATGACCTTCATGACAGAGGCTGGCATGTCAGTTTGAAACGTGTGCAGCGAAGAATGGCTGCTATGGGAATTCGTTCTATCGTCATCAAGAAATACCATCATGTCTCAAACAATGTCCCTATCGATGAAAAAGAAAACATATTAAATCAGGATTTTACAGCGACCGGCATTAACCAAAAATGGTGTACAGATATTACCTGTATATTCACACCAAAAGACGGTTGGACATATCTGGCATCAGTAATGGATTTATATAGTCGCAGGATTATTGGGAAGGCTTATATGATACATCAATGACTGCTGAACTTGCTGTAAAGGCTGTGCGTAATGCTTGCATGAATGTTTCTGATACGAAAGGAATCATTATTAAAAGCGGTTTAGGAACGCAGTATACAAGTGAATTATTTGAACGATATTTTACAAATCATAAAATACGGCATTCATTCAGTCGAAAAGGTCGTCCTTACGATAATGCTTGTATTGAATCATTTCATTCTTTGCTAAAAAAGGAAGAAGTGTATTGTAAAACGTATAAGGATTCAAAAGATGCCTATCAGAGTATCTTCGAATATATTGAGTCATGGTACAATCACAGGAGAAAGCATAGTAGCCTTGGCTATCAGACCCCGGATGAAGTGCATGCGGGGAGTGTGGCATAAAAGCCGCAATTTTATGTGTCCACTAATTTATACTAACACCAGTAGGTCTAAAAGGGAGTTGTTGAATTGAGCGAGTTTACGGAGTTGCACTCATTGACCGAAGAAAAATAAGGTGATAAATTATTTAAAAAGTCTTCCATCATTTTGGTGGGAGACTTTTGTGGAAATAGTGAAGTGATAGGTAAATTATAATATTTATAAGGAGAAGGATCGTAAATGAGTTACACAATCTCTTTGTTCTCTGTTAAAACAAAACAAAAAGAACAGCAGTTGGCACAACCCGATTTCTTTGAAAAGGAGGAGAATCTGGAAAAATTCACACTGGAGCAGCAGTCAGCATTGGAAAACCGTTTGTTGAAGTATCAGTATAAACCGGTAGGGAAGAACAGCGACGGGAAAAGATTTGAACATGCTGATTTTGGAGAAGCGTTTCTGACAGACAGTGCATTGTATTTTTCAACTTCAAATGATTTTAATTGTATTTTTGAAGTGGGACTGACAGCATCTGAGTTTACGGATACCGGTGAGTTTGCAAAATATGATGGGCAGGCAGGAGGATGGGAGGAGATATAGGGGTGCTCCATATCGAGGAAGTAGCGGTATGTTTGTTCACCCTCCCATAAAATTTGTCGATAATCATAAAAAACAGAAAACAAATCACAGTATATGGAAGGGAGTAAAAATGGGAATAATAGCAAATTATAAATATTTAAGTGATAAAAATCTAAAGGAGCTTAAAGCTTTCTATTCAGAAGAAAATGAAACTTTTGAGGAGACAGAAGAGCAGAATGGGGATGTAGAAATACTCCTTGATTTAGATAAGATGTGGGATGCACTTCATTTCGTGCTTACAGGAGCAAGCAGCAGTGAGCCTATAAAAAACAACCCTTTTAGTGAAGCGGTTGTAGGTGTGTCTTCTATTGAAGGTGTGGAAGAGTTTATATCTTATACAGAAAAGTCGAGGGTTAAAGATATAGTTTTTGCTCTTGATCATTTTGATATAGAAAAAGCCATGGAAAATTTCAGTATGAAAGAATGCAAAAAAGCAAATATATATCCGGACATTTGGAATTATGAAGAAGAAACGGATGAAATAAAAGAAGAACTAATGGATTACTTTCAGAATCTGAAAGACTTCTATAAGAAAATATTAGAAGTAAATGGTAATGTAATGGTCACTATTTGCTGAAGGAGTATAGATAAATCCCGGTTTATCGGGTGAATTGGATAAATCATATAGATATATCTCTGAAAATATTACAGAGTTTTAATTCTGCTGAGCATGAAGCAGGTGACTTGTTTTTCATAGACCTGCTAAGAAAATGGGCTTTATATTAAATGACAGAGGGGGGATATGATGTTTGTAGATCGAATTGATGGGGTTGACTCCAAAGAAGTGAAAAGAGTTTTTAAAGAATTAATCACTGCCTATATGAACCCTGCGTATGGGTCTATGTCTAAAAGGGATTTCGATATATTGCTTTTTATGAAGCTGCAAGATTTAAAGATTATAGAGAAAGATCCTGATTTATATGATATCGTGTCCAATTTGAAAGTGACCAGAGCAAAGGCAAGAAATCTATTATATGAAGCTAAAATGCGTAACTCATCAGAAGAAATGCTGGATAAAGAATTAAGGGAGTTACTGTCTACCCCTATTTTCTTTAAGGAAAATGATAAAATTGCAATTGAAATTAGTAATCCATTATTATCAGATCATTTGAGGTGGAAACTTAAAAGATTGGGATACATTACGGATGGTTCCTTTTCTGCTGAATTGATTAAATTATCAGAGGAAGCTTATATCACCATATTTGAAGATATGATTCCGAATGAATCACGAAAGAGAATAACGGAAGCATTAGTTAAATGTGGTGCAAGGGAGGAATTGGGATTTAAGGGAATACTCTCTTCCATTCTTAAAAAATTAAGTGGAAGAATAGTTGGGAGAGCCGGAGACGAATTAGTTGATGAGATTTTTAAATATTTAGGTCCTTTAATGAGTGAAAAACTAAAAGAAATATCCAGTGTTTATAAGGATTTTTTTGTAGAACTACAAGAATAAATATTAGATTATGCGACTGTTTTTATAAACGTTTTCTTCCCCAACGACTTATAAGTCAAATTATATAATGGGCAGCAGACTTTATATGAAGAGTGGGAATGACGGTAACCAATGTGTTTCTGTGACAAAAAGGTTGAGAATACCGTATTTTAGAGATTTTACAGGACAAAAACTCCTGTCATATAAATTGTTTGGAAGACATCCCATCATCTTGCAGGGAGGTTTTGTAGAAAATAGTGATTGATAAATTTTTGGAGAAGAGAGAATGTCAAGCTGGAGCGGTATAAGAAAAAAGCTGGAGACAGAATATTTAGCCCCAAGTCTGCGGGGGCATATTCAGTATTATGCGACATCATATAGCAGAAGTCCTGATCATGAGGGACGGGCGGCAATAAGGTATGATGGAAAAGAAATTATCAAAGGATGTTATTACAATAATTGGATAAAAGCAGATTTATTTCCCAAAGATGAAAAATATGAAAAACGCATGAAAGAGGAATTTGCCTTTATGGATGATACAGCCTTACGGTTGGGCATATTTGATCAGCGTTGTTTTTATAATGCCTTTGCAGAATTTGATCAGCAAAGTATCGAAATGAGTTTGAAGAGTGAAAATTTAATCGTACGGATATTTGCTGTGTTAGATAGGCGGGTTGGTAAAAGAAGGTTAGCTTTAATGAAAGAAACGATAGCAGAAGAACCGGATACATTTCAGGAATTTTATGCCATTCATTTGAAGGTGGAGGGACTAATATAATCCGGTTTGCACAGATAATAGATAATTGAATATTATATAAAACAAAGCACATAACTTTAAGATTGCAAGACCTTTCAGCTATGTGCTTATTTTATATACGCTCAGGTTTTAAATCGTTCAGAAAGCTTTCTGCTTTTGCGGTGAGGATTTTGCGGATATGATGTCTCCGGAAAACCGGACTTGATCAAGCATGTCAGATTGCGGGACGTTTATTGATATTGACGGTAATAAGATGGATACGATAAAGTGAAATAGGAAGTTGTCATTCAGAATTTCTAAAAGTTTGTGAGGGCAAGATGCTTAGTCGGAAAGTACAAAAGTATATTAAAGATCATTCTTTCTGTTATATGAATTTATAGTATGCATGGATAATATATTGTGAAAAGTTCACAGATGAGGATGAAATGATGTTTTGGAGGGCATATGTACAAGCTGGAAACTGAAAATTTTTCATTAGAATTGCTGCCTGGAATTCATCAGGATAATTTTCCGTACCCCAAGGCGAATAGTCTTCAGGTTAAAGTGTCAAGTTTAGGTTTTTCTGCGGATTCTATTATGGACATTGATGACATTGCTTTATCTGATTTCGCGGTGAATTTGAATAAGCTTTATGAGACCCTGAGCGGATCGGTAAGACTGGAAGAACCATATAGTATGCACTGTTTTTTAGAATTTACGGCTGTGACAGGCGGACATATTCGCATTAAAGGCTATATTCATAATAAAATGGGTGTTGGATATGGACATGAACTGACATTTGAAAATGAAGTAGATCAGACATATCTTGGATGTTTTGCAAAAACACTGTTTGCCGATTACGGTAAATATGCTGAGTGATCAAATGGTATTGAGAGCAGAAGCATGAATAAACAGGAGATGGCAGAAGATAATTAATATATTTCAAAATTATGGAGCATAGGATAAAAACGTCTGACAGATTATGGAACTGGTTTACTTCATTTTCACAAGCGGGATTGATATAATCATCTAAATTTTTTACCCGAAATGGATTGCCGGATTTCAGAGCGGTGGGAGCATGAAAGCTCATCAGTAAAATGGTAGTAGGGAAAATACAAATGAGAAGATATGCATACTTGAAAGAACCGATAAAAACAAACAAGAAAGATTACATATATAAAATCATGCTGTATCAGACGAAAAAAGATGGAGTATATCTGTTTATGTATTGCCAAAAGGATGCCGTTCAATGTTCATTTGATTATTGGTATAAAACGGTTGAAGATGTCTATGAGGATTGGAATGATCTTGTGAATGAAAAAGGCTGGATTCCTATAGATGATCCGCTGCCTTATTGCCAGCACGATGCTTTTTTACCGATAAGAGTAAAGGGGCGTGATATCGGTGAACCCCAGTGGGGGAAATTGGAAATTCTTGAAAATGGCAAATGGAAAGAATATATTCCAAATTAGTGATGTCCGTAATTATTTCAGATACGGAAATGGTTTAATTTGACAGCAAAAAACAGCTGTGATGTTACTACTCGTAAGATTCGCAGAAAATTGATTTTCACTAAATGTATGATAAAATGAGGATGAGGAATACATTTTATTATTTTATATTGCATTTTAGCAGAAGAGTGAAGGAGGTAATTTTATGAACAGGACGCTGAGAATGTGGATGATCTGGGTTATGGCAGCTGCTGCGCCTTTCTTTATTTTTCCGTCGGAGGCCGCTGTTTGGGACGGTCCCCGGTCTCATCCTGCCGCTCAAAAGGTGGAGGATGCTTATGTGTATATAAAATATGTGGATATTCACGGACGCGATATTTACGCGACACAGACAATCAAGGGCATATCCGGTGATTATGCCAATGGAAATGATTATATTCGCAATATCACAACGTATCGTTTTGTGCGGACGGAACCGGGACGAATTCAATTTGACGCAAAACGCAGGGGAACGATTAAAATCGTTTATGAAAAAGAACAAAAAGGCGCAAGGTAATAAAATGGATGGGAGGCCGCTCTTTGGAGCGGTTTTCTCTTGTGAAAAGGAGGGTACAGGAAATATTTCTTTTATCTGCAGTCGGCACACTGATTGATAAAAATCAATATTGACTGTCTATATAAAAACTTCTATAATGATACATAAGCATTAACAGGTCTGTGGTTGAAAGTCGATGCCAGTCGCAGGCAAAGCGATCCACGTAAGGTGTTTAAAAGAATACTGAGCATGGTGCGGCTTAGAAGTAAGTCCTGCCGAGGAAATCGAGAGGGTTAGTAGTGAGAGGCAAGTGCCGGATAGCGAACGCTCCAGCAGGCGGGTGTGGGGTCAAAAACCAGGTCAGCTGTTTGTGCTTTCCAATTGAATGTAAAGGCGATGAGCAAAAGAAGTATTCTTACTTCATGTCTGAAGAGAGGGCGGGGCGATGGGAGCCGTCTGTCATGAGTTTGAGGAAATGCATTTGTGAGCTGGAGAGGGGAAGGAATCGGATTCTTGTATCTTCTTCCGTGAATGTGCGTTAATGTATGGACGGCTTTTCAGCCGGCAGAGTGGAATTGCGGGCCACCGTCTCTGTGAGGCGGCGGTCTTTTGATTTGTATGGGTGAATGAGATTTGGAGGAATGAAGATGGAAGAAATCAAGGTGTATAATACGCTGACAGGAGAGAAAACGGTATTTCGGCCGTTGGTGCCGGGGGAAGTCAAGATTTATGTCTGCGGCGTCACACCGTACAATCACCCCCATATCGGGAATGCCCGTCCGGCGGTGACCTGGGATGTGATCTGCCGCTATCTGAAGCATATCGGCTATAAAGTAGAATTTGTGCAGAATTTTACTGATGTGGACGATAAGATTATCAATAAGGCAAATGCCGAGGGGTCTGACTGGAAAACGATTTCCGACAGGTATATTGATGCTTATTTCCAAGTGATGGATGCCATGCATGTGCGGCGGGTGGATGTGTATCCCCGTGTGTCTGATCATATGCAGGATATCATTGACATGGTGCAGGGGCTGATTGATAAAGGCCATGCCTATGTATTAGGAAATGATGTTTATTATGATATTTCTACTTTTGAGCATTACGGGGCGTTATCCGGACGTAAGATTGATGATATGCTGGCGGGTGCGCGTATTGAGGTCAATGAGGGGAAACGCAATCCCGGCGATTTTGCTCTCTGGAAGGGGGCCAAACCGGGTGAACCGTTCTGGGAAAGTCCCTGGGGAAAGGGACGTCCCGGCTGGCATATTGAATGCTCCGCCATGTCTGTCCATTATCTGGGAAAGACTTTTGATTTCCATGGCGGCGGCAGCGATCTGATTTTCCCGCATCATGAAAATGAAATCGCCCAGTCGGAAGGATGCACGGGGTGCAAGTTTGTCAATTACTGGCTGCATAACGGATTTATTACGATTAACTCGGAAAAGATGAGCAAGTCCTTGAATAATTTCTTCCTGGCGAAGGACGTGCTGAAAGAATATTCCGGCGATGCGCTCCGTTATTTCCTGTTGTCTGTCCAGTACAGAAATCCGCTGGATTATTCCCGTGACCGTCTGGACGAAGCGGAGAAGAATATGGAACGTCTGTCAGGGGTTATCAGACGGCTGAAAGAATTAGCGGCTAAAGAAGGTGCTGAAAAAACAGACGCCTCCCGTTCTCTTGAGAAAGCGGCGGAAGAGTCGCTGAAGGCCTTCCATGAAGCGATGGATGATGATTTCAATACGGGACTTGCCACCGGCGCCATGTTTGACCTGGCGAAAGCAATCAATATTTACGGGACTGCGGTAGACGGCGGCCTCAGTGTGGATCATGAATCGGTAGAAAAGGCGTATACCGCTTTGAAAACGATTATGGACATCTTGGGAATTCTTGAAGAGGTATGGGAAAAGACGGATTCTCCGGATGACAAATCTTATAATGATCTGATGGATATCATTCTGGCAGTCCGCCAGACGGCGAGAAAAGAAAAAATGTACAAAATTGCCGATGAAATCCGTGACAGGCTGGATGCCGCAGGTATCGTAATCGAAGATACGCCGACCGGCGCAAGGTGGAAGAGACGTGGAGTTTAAAAGGGTTCTTTTTCTGAAAAAGCAAATGGCGCAAAAACTGGGGAGAGGATCCCCTGAATTGGGTGAACAGGATATTTTTGCCATGGATGCGCTGACACTGGCGTATATCGGTGATGTATGCTGGTCCTTTTTTGTCAGAAAAGCGCTGATCGATACAGGGATTTACAATGTGCAGATATTAAACAGCCTGGCATCGGAGATGGTGTCCGCCCGCCAGCAGAGCCGTATCCTTTTTGAGATAAAAGAATTACTTTCCGACAGAGAATTAAAAGTTTGCAAAAGGGCAAGGAATACCCATTCTACAGTGCCGAAAAGTGCTACCGTAGAGGAATACAGGGAGTCTACGGCATTTGAAGGGCTCCTGGGGTATCTCTATCTGTCACGGCAGAAGGAAAGGCTTGATTTCCTTATGGGGCGCGGGCTTTCTTATTTGGCAAGGGAGTTTCACGATGAATAACAGAAGAGTTTCCCTTGATAAAAAGGAACGGAAATGCGATCCGCATGAGAAAAGAAGGAGCGGAGACCAATCCATGCGTAGGGAAAGGGGATTTTCTTCTGGGAGCAGGAGAAAGGAAGAGGAAACCTGTTTTATCGGCGGCCGGAACAGCGTACTGGAATCTCTGCGTGCAGGGCAGGTAAAAAAAGTTTTCATAAAATCGGGGAAAAAGGACAGCCGCCTTTTAGCGCTGGCGGAAGAAGCGGAACGTTTCGGCATCTCCGTTATTGAGGCGGAGGAAGGGGCGCTTGACCATTTGACGGAAGGTGTCCGGCATCAGGGGGTGGCCGCGTCTTTGAAGCCTTATGTATATGCTGATTTGGAAGAGGTGCTTTCGTCCTGTGGAAGAAAGGATCCCCTGCTTATTCTTCTTGACGGTGTGGAAGATGTGAGAAATATAGGTGCGATTGTCCGCACGGCGGAATGTGCGGGTGTGGCGGCGGTACTGCTTCCCAAGCATAGGAGTTCACCGGTGACGGCGGCCGCCATGAAGACGGCGGCAGGTGCTTTTGCTTATCTTCCGGTCTGTCAGATTGGAAATATCCGGCAGACACTGGAGAAACTGAAAGAACGGGGGTTTTGGGCAGTCGGCGCTGATATGGACGGCGGTGATCTGTATCAGGCGGATTTGAAAGGTCCTCTGGTTATCGTTATGGGAGCGGAAGGAAAAGGCATAAGTCCTCTCACCAAAAGAATGTGTGATTTCTGTGTACGCATTCCGATGAAAGGCAAAGTGTCATCTCTGAATGTATCTGTTGCCGCAGCGCTTCTCATGTATGAGGCAGTCCGGCAGAGGAATTGAGATGAAAGATTTATACTTGATTGACGGATACAATGTTATCTTTTGGCTTCCCGAAGAGTTTCCTCGGACTGATCTGGAGTCGAGCCGCAAAAAGCTGGTAGATCTTATGCAGGACTATGGGGCTCATAACGACGTGGAGGTGATTGTCGTTTTTGACGGGAAGAGCCGTTCTTTAAAAGCGAAAGTGGAAACGGTTTCCCCCTTTTTCCATGTGGTGTACACACCGTCGAAAATGACAGCGGACAGTTATATTGAAATGGAATCATATAAAAGGCGGGATGAGTACCGCTCTATTTTCGTTGTGACATCGGATGGCGCGGAACAGAACCAGGTGCTGGGGAACGGTGCTTACCGTATGGCGGTTTCCGACTTGGTGCGGTTGTGGAATGAAGATAAGAAAGTGCAGACGATTTTTATCCGCCGGAATAATATGGCGAATCCACGGAGTGAGATCGGAAGGCACATTCCTTCATCCGTGCAGGATAAGCTGGAAAGGTTAAGAAGAAAGTAGTGTGACAGAGGTGCTTTATGGAAAAAGTTGACCTGAAAGCGGCTGTGTTATATACTAATTCTTGATATTATCCATATAAAATTTACTGTATCTTTCATGATGCATAGGAGGAAGTACTGTGAAATACGCTTTAATTGGAATAACGATGGTAGTGGCTTTGTTTTTGATCATCGTGGTTGTTGCCCAGGAATCCAAACAGCCCGGCATGGGAAGTGCGATTGGCGGCGGTGCGGAAGGGATGATGGGGGGGAAATCCCGCGGTAAAGATGCTGTCCTTTCGAAATTTACCGTTGTGCTCGGTATTCTATTCGCTGTGCTTTGTCTTGTGCTCGGGCGGTATATGAATACGTTTTAATGAGGATTTTGGGGCTTGCACGAGGCAAGCCTTTTTTATTGAAGGAGACAGGAAATGGGAGATAAGGAGAAATTATCATATCGTCCCGGCATGGTTCTGCAGGGGGTCTACAAATCTTACGGACCGCGTTTCGGATTCCTGATCACGGATGAGGATCATGAAGATGTGTACATTGCTGACCGTGATCATCTGAATGCGGTCAATAATGATATCGTGGAAGTGCGTATAAAAAAAGGAGAAACGGGGCGTCACAATACGGAAGGGGAAGTCCTCCGCATCATTGAAAGAGCGGAAAATACTTTTGTCTGCACTTATGAGATGACATCCTTTGGAGGAAAAGCCATACCGATTGATGAAAAGATCGATATGGTGATTGAAATACCACGGGGAGAGGAACTGGAAGCTGTCACCGGTGCCCGAGTGATTGTGGAAGTGACCAGATGGCCCGGGGCGCGGGCAAATGCCGAGGGGAAAGTGACGGAGCTTATCGGCTATAAGGGGGATAAAGGGATTGATATCGACATCATTATCGCCCAGCACCGGCTGCCCCATGTGTTTTCCAAAGCACTCATGGCGGAAGCCGATGCTCTTCCCAGGGAAATAAAACAGGAAAAAGGAGTGGAGGATTTCCGCAGCCTTCCCATCGTGACTATTGACGGCCCTGATGCGAAAGATCTGGATGACGCTGTTTACTGTGTGAAAAAAGAAAATGGCCATTATCAACTGGGGGTTCATATTGCCGATGTAAGCCGGTATGTGAGGAAAGGAAGTTTAATTGATGATGAGGCATATCGCCGCGGGACATCCGTCTACCTGGCAGACCGCGTTATACCTATGCTGCCTTTCCAGCTCTCCAACGATTTGTGCAGTCTGAATCATGATGAAGACCGTTATGCCATGTCCTGCATTATGGATGTGGCGCCTGACGGGAAGGTAGCGGCGGAAAAGATTACGCCTTCCATGGTTCGCGTGGCGCGGCGCTGCAACTATCCGGAGATAAATCAGGCCTTTGAAACGGGGGTGGCGTCTGACGATTTGAAGCCATACCTGCCTATGCTCCGGGATTTAAAAGCGTGTGCTGATATCCTCCGTAAAAACAGAGAAAACAGAGGCGCTCTGGAATTTGATTTCCCTGAATATAAAGTGATTCTTGATGAGGAAGGCACTCCGCTCCGCATTGAAAAAAGGAATCGCGGCGATGCGGAAAAGATGATTGAAGATGCCATGATTGCCGCCAATGAAACGGTCGCCCGTTTCCTGGAAGCTACGGGACATACATCCGTATATCGCATTCATGATCATCCGGACGGAGATAAGCTCCTTTCTTTAAAAAAGATGATGGCAATTTTCGGAGTGGCGGAAAAGCTGCCGAAAGAACCGGAACCGAAAGATATGCAGCGCCTTATGGAAAGCATGAAAGGAAAAGAGATTGAAGCCGTCGTACAGGTCATGACACTCCGATCTCTGCCGCAGGCCTGTTACAGTACGGAGAACAAAGGGCATTTCGGTATAGCGTCCACCTGTTATACCCATTTCACGTCGCCGATCCGCCGCTATCCTGATCTCATGGTTCATAGGCTCATCCGCCAGGCTCTTCGGAACAGGCTGAATAAATCACAGCTGAAAAAGCAGACGGAATTTCTTCTCCGCGCGGTGGAGCATTGCTCCGAAACGGAACAGAATGCGGTGGAAACGGAAAGAGATACAACCGATCTGAAAATGACGGAATACATGGTTCCTTTTGTTGGAGAGCCTTTTGATGCCCATATTACAGGGCTTACCCGGTTCGGCATATTTGTCGGACTGGATAACGGAGTGGAAGGACTTGTCCATATCGATTCCATGGATGATGACGAATACGTTTATCAGGAAGACACCATGACGGTTAAAGGGCTGCGCGGCGGGAAGAAATACACCATGGGGATGCCGGTGCGTGTGACCCTTGTCAAAGCGGATAAGGAAAAACGGGAGCTGGATTTCGTCATGGGGGAGATCCGATCACCGCTTAATCTGGAAAGGCGTATAAGAAAAGGATCCCGTCCCAAATCGAGCACAAAAAAGAAAGCAAAGAAAGGTAAAGGGAAAAAGAAATAATGGCAGCAGAAAAAAATGCGCCGCCTGTGTCCGCAAACCGCCAGGCCTATCATGACTATTTCATTCATGAAACCTATGAATGCGGCATCGCGCTTACCGGAACGGAAGTAAAATCCATCCGTGCCGGCCGGGTGAATTTAAGAGACAGTTTTGCCCGTGTGCAGAAAGGAGAAGTATTTCTCTGGAATGCCCATATCAGCCCGTATGAGCAGGGAAATATTTTCAACCATGACCCGCTTCGGACAAGGAAACTGCTTCTCCATAAAAAAGAAATCTTAAAAATAGAGAATACCCTGAAGACGAAGGGATATACCCTGGTGCCGCTGAAAATGTATTTCCGCCATGGGAAAATTAAAGTGGAAATAGGTCTTGCCACAGGGAAAAAGCTGTACGACAAGCGGCGGGACATGGCAGCGAAAGCGGCGAAGCGCGATTTGGCGCGGCGGATCAAAGAACAGCGGTATGATTGAGTTGAATGTTTTCAATAAAAAACGGGGATTCTTCTCTTATGGAGAATCCTCGTTTTCAGTTGATTATTTTTTTATGATGTCATTCATCCGTTTGAAAGTTCTTGTCATATCGCTGTGACCGGAAAGGTGAGTGATGGCTTTGCCGTTCATCAGAAATTTTACTTCTTTAATATCCGGAAATTCAGTGAGCGTGTTTACTGTCATAGCGGTGAAAAGTTCTTCCGTCGTGGTGCTCTTATCCATGTTTAGAAGCTCTTTTGAAAAGTCGACGGTGGCAATGCCGTCTTTTACCTTGACGGTATTGACAGATAGCCCTTTCGGAAGGGTCGGATATTTCTGTTTACGATCATCGGCAATCATGGCAGCCAGTGCCGCTTTTGGAGGATCATCTTTTAGTTTCATTTTCACGGTGACCGGCACAAGGTACATAGCATCTTCCGTAGGACGGTAAATCGTGAGAGATACTTCTTTTTCCTGCTGCTCAACGGTAGAAGCCGGTTTTGATGCCGGCGGTGTGGCGGTTGTGGCCGGGGTGCAGCCTGTGATACCGAGCGAAATAAGAAATGCCGCTCCGAGCAGATATATCTTTTTCATGGAATCCTCCTTAATCAGTCTGGGCGAAATAATCTACAAGGCCGTTGAAAAGGCTCTTGGCAATACTCTTGGGTGCCCACTTGGAAGTCAGCATCTTCAGACGGTGTTCATTGGAAATATACCCCATTTCCATGAGGACGGAGGGCATCGTGGTATGGGCGGTGACATAGAAGTTGTTTGCTCTGACACCCCGATCCGGAATGGAGAGACTGTTCAGCGTCGCCTGGTGGAGCATGTGCGCCAGCAGGAGAGATTTATCGCTTCCTACGTAGTAGTAGGCTGTAACGCCGTCAATCTGCGGATTGGAGATTGAATCGATGTGAATGGAAACGAAGACATGGGCATGGGCTTCATTGGCAATATCGCAGCGCGCCTGCAATTCCGCCGTGTCGGAAGCGTAAGGGCCGTAGACATCTCTATCGGTGGTACGGGTCATGACGACTTTCGCACCTGCTGAAGTCAGGAGATCGCGCAGGTTGAGGGCGATCGGAAGCGTGATGTCTTTTTCATAAATCTCTTTATTATTCAAGTGGCCGATGGCACCTACATCGGTACCGCCGTGACCGGGGTCAAGGCAGATGATTTTTCCTTTCAGGGCCTGTCTGGCCTCAGCGGAAACAGGGACGTCCTTTATGGGAGGTGCCGGTGCGGCAGGTGTCGAAGAAGTGATTTCTTCTTTTGCTGCTTTTGCGGCATTCCGCTTTTCCGCTTTATCTACGGATTTATAGTAACTCTTTTTGGCACCGATAATAGGGATATCTACAACGAGACGATGAGGTTTGCCTGCTTTTGCGTCAGGGCGTAAGGCAAAGACGCGGATGTTTTCCATTTTCTGCGGTTTTGTCATGAGGATATCCAAATAGGTGTCGCCGTTTTTTTCTGAGACAGTGGCGAAATCAATAGCCCGTTCATCCATTTCATATTGATGGAGAGCGGAACCCTTGGCAGTATCTCTTAAAATCAGTTGAAAATTTTTCCCTTCTTCATCAATAGCGGCTTCTGCTTTTACTGCATGGGACAAATCCATAGCGATACGGACAAACGGCGGGTCGCCGTCGTTTCTTGCCGTCCACCGGAAATTCGTGATGGAAGCGGGTGCTGCCGAAGCCGGATGGACAGCGAGCAGGAATAAACTGACAAAAAAGATAAGTATAGAAAAAATTCTTTTCATAAGTTTCCTTTCTTTATGTGTAATGCATGAGATGATTATCCGAGGATATTTCCTATTATACCACGGGACATATATTCTTGAATGTTGGTCATAAAAATAGATGGAGCCAGGAGGCACTGATGATTGCGATGGTCTTCCAAAAATGACATGAAGTTTGTTTTGTAGTAAAATAAATTATGTATTGTCATTTTGACAAAGTGCTTACGAGGAGTTAAAGTATGTTTTTGTCTCATTGGAAAAAGAGCGCGGCGGTATTTGCCGCTTTACTTGGGATCAGCGGCACGGTTTTCCTTGGCGGCTGCGGCATGTGGAAATCAGGTGTGCCGAAAGAAGATGCCGTGAATATGGCAGAGGCTGCTCCCGTTAAGATGAAAGATCCGAATTTCAAACCGGGAACAGCGATTGTACATCGTGATGCTGATGTAGAATACAGCGTGCCTGAAGGAGTTTCCATTCTCATGTACCATATGATCGGGGACATGAAAAATAATTCCGCCGTCATGACGGAGGATAATTTACGTATACAGATGCAGTACCTGAAAGATCATGGATACCATCCCATTACGATGCAGGAATTATATGATTATGTGACAAAAGGGGAAAAACTTCCATCCAAGCCGGTATGTATTACTTTTGATGACGGGTATCTGGACAGCTATACTATCGTGTACCCCATGATGAAAGAATTCGGTTATCCCTGGACTTTATTTCTTATTACTGATGATGTGGGTAAATCTTACAACCGCATGACATGGGAACAGCTGAAGGAAATGGCGGACAGCGGGGCAGTAACCATTGCGAACCATACTTTGAGCCATCCCAAGCTGCATAATCTGCCTACGAGGGCAGAGAAGGAAAACGAAATTATCGGCGCGAATAAAGCCCTCAAGTATCATTTGGGAATTGATAATCTGTGGTTTGCTTATCCGTATGGAGATTATGATGACGAAGTGATTGATATCTGCAAAAAGGCAGGAATCAAGCTGGCAGTAACCACCGATGCCGGACGTGTCCATGTGGGAAGTTACCCTTATGACCTGAAACGCGTATACATTGGGAATAATGTTTCTTTGGCGCGGTTCATGGAACGATTGACGAAAGATAACTATGCGCCTTTATAAAATCAGGAGAAATGATGAGTAAAATATTTCACAGCCTTATATTTCGGTTTATCATAGTTACGCTGGTTTTCTTTGCGGCTACTTCTCCGATCATTGTCCTTTTCGGACCGTTTGGAAATTTGAAGCGTGCCGTGGTAGGCGCTATCATGCGTTCTCGCCATCCCCAGTACATTACCTGGCTGTATAACCAGGAGGAATTAAATGAAATATTGGGTGTAGTCAAAACGACGGAACAGACGCAAGTTCTTTCCTTTAAACCGCGTACCGATTCCACGCTGTCTTTGCAGAAGATTGAAACGACCCGTTTCGTGGGTTATCTTCTGGAAATCCCCAATCCGCAGCGGATACAGGTGGCAACGGCTGAAGATATTCAGGAAAAAGGGGATACGACGAGCCGCATTGCAAAGAAGAATAATGCGGTTGCCGCAATTAACGGCGGGGGATTTTATGATCCTAATGGTACGGGAACCGGCCGCCTGCCCTATGGGTTTATCATTCATGAAGGAAAGTATCTGCTTGGGCAGCAGGTAGATGATAAAGAACGGGTCGATTTTGTTGGAATGACACGTTCAGGGAACCTGATTGCCGGAAACTATAATAAAAAGGAGCTTCATGATTTGGGTGTGACAGAGGGATTGACCTTCGGCCCGCCACTTATCATGAACGGCAAAAAGGTTATCCGCAGCGGTGACGGCGGCTGGGGGATCAGTCCGCGTTCCGCGATCGGACAGAAAAAAGACGGCACCATGATGTTTCTTGTTATTGACGGCCGCCAGCCGGGGTACAGTATCGGAGCCACTTTGGTGGATGTGCAGAATATTATGTATGAAAAAGGCGCGTATATTGCGGCGAATCTGGACGGCGGTTCCAGTACGACCTTGTATTATAACGGCAATGTAGTGAATAAACCGGCGGATCTTCTTGGAGAGCGTATGATTCCAACGGCATTTATCGTGAAATAGGAGGGAACTGATGACTGATGAATAAGAAATTTCTTACATTTGTTTCCTGCTGTGTCATCGGTACGGTACTGCAGGCGGGCGGGTACCTTTATCTTGATCAGGTACTCTTTGCGCCTTTGTCTTCTTCGGATTACGGGGTATCTGATGTAAAAGATAAAAATACGGAGGCTCTTGATAAGGCAGGACGGAAGATATTCAGCAAAATTACGGTGAAGGGGAAAGCCTATTATTCCCATGACTACCATTATATGGCTGATGTTACCGCTGATTCTGTGACGATTTATAATTCAGACAGTTTGAACACGCCGCAGAAAGTGGATCTGAAAGGACAGGGTGTATCTTTCTTTGAATGGATGCCTGACCGTAATCTGGCGCTTATGGCCATGTATCCCATTCATTGGAAGGGCGGACGCTGGGATGTGACTCTGGCAAGGTATAATCCGGAAGGAACGACCCATGAATCGGATGCGCCGATTAAGGATCTGCCGAGAAACGCCAAAATTGTGGATGTGGCATACTCGACTGCGACGAATGCGGTGTATATGAAAATGGAGGTGGGAAACGGACTGTATCGTATTTATCGTACTGATGCAAACTATGATACCCGCCGCATCTATGTGCAGACATCCCATATCGGTAAGATTGCCGTTTTTTATGATGAAGATAAATTCTTCTACGATGACAGCCAGCGGGGCATTATGTATCTTTTTGACGGGGATGACAGCGGCTGGCGCGTTATTTCTCCGCCCGGGCAGTTCCGGCTGGTTGGGCTTGGCGAAGATAAAACGATTTACGCCGTTAAAGTAAATTCGAAAGATGAAGTCATCGGTTACTATACGGGAAGACTGAAAGTGGGCTTTCATGAAGTGAAAGCATTGGAAACACCGGTAGAATTAAATTCCGTCACGGTCCATATGATTCGCGAAGCGGCCGCGGCAAATCCTGAACAGCCGGCAGAGAAGAAAAATTAAATCATTAAATTGTAATATAAAATCGGACAGTCACACAGAAAAGGCTTCGAAAATAAATTCGGGGCTTTTTTTACTCGGAAAAACCTGTGTTTTCTAATGCGCCTGCCTAATAAAACTGATATAATTAAAAAAACTGCTTTTGAAAAGAGGGATTATATGGAGAGGGTCTGTTCTGCAGACGACAGGATCATTGCGGCACTGGATGTAGATTCTTTTGAAAAGATGGAGTCCATCGTGGAGGAGCTGGGAGAACTCGTTTCGTTCTACAAGGTAGGAATGGAACTGTACTATGCTGAAGGAAGTAAAACCATGGAATGGCTTCATGAAAAAGGGAAGCAGGTTTTTCTTGATTTAAAAATGTATGATATCCCGAACACCGTGGTCCATGGAATTTCTGCCGTGTCGGGACCGGGAGTTGACCTGATCACGATCCACGCAGGCGGCGGTCGGGACATGATGGAAGCCGCAGTGCAAGCTGCCGATGAAGCGGGACGGAATAACGGGAGACGTCCAAAAATTCTGGCGGTTACCGTGCTTACCAGTTTTGATGAAACTGTTTGGAAAGAGACAGGCGGATTATTGCCGATTGAGTCTCAAGTGTTCCGCCTGGCAAAACTGGCAAAAGAGTGCGGCGTCGACGGTGTGGTGGCATCTCCGGAAGAAGCGAAAGGGATACGGGAACTTTGCGGAAATGATTTTGAAATTGTCACGCCGGGAATCCGTCCGGCCTTTGCGGATGCTGATGATCAGAAACGTATCGCCACGCCCGCTGTGGCGCTTAATAACGGTGCGACGCGGCTTGTGATCGGGCGGCCGATTACAAAAGCGGAAGATCCGAAAAAAGCCGTCCGTATGATTTTAGAAGAGATCAGGGAGAATAAAAAATGATGAAAAAAGACGCAGAATCTTTATTGAGAGAGACAAAAGCCATTCTGGAAGGGCATTTTCTTCTGACCAGCGGGCTGCACAGCCCCCTTTATGTAGAGAAGTTCAATGTACTGCAGCACCCTGAGTACACGGAAAAACTTTGTGAAATGATTGCGGACCATTTCAGAAATCAGGGGGTGCAGACAGTCATCGGGCCGGCAACGGGCGGCATTATCCTGTCACAGGTGACAGCGAGGCTTTTGGGGACCCGTTCTATTTTTACGGAAAGAGAAAACGGAAAAATGACACTTCGCCGTGGCTTCCGTGTGGAACCGGGTGAAAAGGTTCTCATTGTGGAAGATATCGTGACTACCGGCGGCTCTATCCGTGAAGTGGTGGACGTGGTAAATGAAGCAAAAGGTGAAATTGCGGGCATCGGTCTTTTTGTAGATCGCTCCGGAGGAAAGGCGGATTACGGTGTGCCTGCCGATAAGGTATTTCCTCTTGTCCGCCTGACAGTGCCGGCTTACCGCCCGGAAGAATGTCCGCTTTGTAAAAAAGGAGTGCCAATTACGGAAAGAGGAAGTCATCATTTGAAGAAATAAAAAACAATGGTTTGTGAATGAACAGTGAAGAAGAAACGGTACAGTGATGTATCGTTTTTTTATGCGGCAAACAAAATAGACCTCCATGGGGGTGGAGGTCTTCAGGAAAGAGGCAATGTCGTTTGATGGGAGGAACGGTATTGCCTCGGGGGTTAAGTAGAAAGTTCGCACATCAGGTCATGAACGGAAACAATGTCCTTAATTTTGTAGGCATTGGCGCCGCAGAAGACAAGTGCGTTATCCACATCTCCTTTGACAGCCCTGATGAGTGCCATAGTAATGCAATATGGCGTTGTGCGGGGATCGCAGGTCTTAAGGCAGTGGAAGCAGTTTCTTACGTTTTCACGCTGTTTGCGGATCCGTTTTACAAAAGGGTTGAGAAGCGCCCGTCCCGGCATATGGACCGGGCTTTGGACGATTGTCACATCTTCCTTTTTTGCCTTGACGTACATTTGTTTAAATTCGTCCGCCGCATCGCATTCTTTCGTGGCTACGAAACGTGTTGCCATCTGCACGCCGGAAAGACCGAGAGAAAGATAATGTCTGATATCTTCTTTATCAAAAACACCGCCGCCGAATACGACGGGAATTTTTTTATTGTACTTTTCTTCAAATTCGTGAACTACCGCGAGAATTTCCAGAATTTCTTTTTCATAGCCGTCGTTTTCATGAAGTTTTACTTCTTCACGGGTGTAGCCCAAATGGCCGCCCGCTTTCGGACCTTCAATGACAACCAGATCTGCTGTCGTGTGGTGGTGCCTGTCCCATAATTTCAACAGGACGCGGCACGCTTTGGGTGAACCGATAATGGGCGCTATTTTGGTTTTCGAACCTTCGACACATGCAGGGAGATCGGCGGGAAGACCTGCGCCGGAAAAGATAATATCTGCTCCGTTTTCTACGGCACACTTGGCATAAACTTCATAGTTATATCCTTTTGTCATGATATTCACACCGATAATTCCATCAGGCGCTGTTTCACGCGCTTTTTTCAGATGGCGTGCAAGAGCTCTGCAGTTAGCGGCAATCGTGTTTGTTCTGAAATCAGGTTCATCGAAACCGGGCTGTGCCGCGGAAATGACACCGATACCGCCTTCTTTTGCGACGGCTCCCGCAAGACCGGAAAGGCTGATGCCGATACCCATGCCGCCTTGGATGATGGGAATACGGGCTGTCAATTCACCTATATGCAATGCCGGTAAAGACATAGCGCTTCTCCTTCTTGATTATAATACAAAATCACATAAACGTTTTATTTAATGAGTGTAAATTGAAATTATTTGATTGTAGTGTAGTCCAAAAGTATGGATAAGTCAATGGTTTTATGTCAAATAATTTATTCAAACAAAACTTGATTTATTTTTGATAATATGACAAAATAAATCTTCAGTAAAGGAAGACAGGGATAAGGGCATTTCATTGCGTTATGAAGTTAGCACCTGTTCATAAAAGAATTCTTTATTATATCCTTGGCTTAAAAGATTCCTGTTACGGGAATAATAGAAAAGCATATTAATCAACAGGGGAGAAACGAGGATACTATATAATGGTTGCGGTGTTGTGATATAGTATTATCAGCAGGTGATAAATATGAACAGAAAACGTAAATGGGAGAAAGAAGAACGGCGGGAAGCGATCACTGATGTGATCCGGCAGAATCCGTGCCTTACCGATGAGGATCTGGCAAAGCGGTTTTCCGTCTCTGCTGCGACAATAAGGCTTGACCGGCAGATGCTGGGGATACCGCAGATGCGGAAACGGATTGAAAAAGCAGTTTCTGAACATCCGTCCGGATTTCATGAAGAACTCCAGATTCTGGATATGGAGAAAGGGAAAAAGGGACTCGCCCTGTTTCATACGACAGAGGAAATGACGGACAGAAGCGGTATGGTTTCCGCAGATCGCCTTTATGCCGCTGCGGCAGATTTTGCGCAGTCTTTGGCAGGACAGGTGTTCACGCCGGTGCAGGTGGGGAATATTAAGTATAAAGAACCTGTCGGCAGTGGTGAACAGCTTGTTCTCAAGGGGAAAATCGCTCTGATGAAAGTAAACAGGAAATATATTTATATCAGCTTCTTTAAAAGAGCGGCGGAAGTGTTCCGTGCCAAATTTATTATGGAAGTATCAAAAACAGGCGGGGAGGAGTTTCATGGATAAAATAGCAGTAGATGCTATGGGGGGGGATTTCGCTCCTCTTGAAATAGTCAAAGGCGCTGTTCTGGCAGTGCGTGATTTTCATGTTCCTGTTGTCCTGGTCGGCGATAAGGAACAAATTGTGAAAGTATTGAAAGACAATCATGCCGATCAGGAACCGTTGATTGAAATCTGCCATGCATCACAGGTGATTGGGATGGGAGAACATCCGGGGATGGCATTTCGTAAGAAAAAAGACGCATCCGTGTCTGTGGGGGCAAAGCTTGTTAAGAACGGAGAGTGCGGTGCTCTTGTCGCTCCCGGTTCAACAGGCGCTGCTGTGACGGCAGGACTTTTAGGGATGGGACGTGTCGATGGGATTGAACGTCCTGCCATTTTAACTCCGATTCCGAATCGGAAAGACGGATATACATTTCTGATTGACTCCGGTGCCAGCGCGCAGCCGAAACCGGAGACACTTTTACAAAATGCTCTGATGGGATATGTTTATGCGAAAAAAGTGTGGCATATCGAAAATCCGCGGATCGGACTTCTGAATATCGGCGAAGAAAGTACAAAGGGCAGTCCTGTCGTGACGGAAGCTTATGAATGGCTGTCCGGACAGAAAGTGGTTCCTTTTGCGGGAAATGCGGAGGGACGTGATATCATGTCCGGTGAATTTGATGTTATTGTTACTGACGGTTTTACAGGAAATGTAGTACTGAAATTTGGAGAAGGAGCTGCCAGCCTGTTTTCCGCATTATTGAAAAAATCGGTGGAAAAAGGCGGTCTTCGGGCAAAGCTGGGGGCCTTTCTCCTGAAACCGGCATTGAAAAAATATCTTGTGAAGCGGCTGGATTATGCCGAATATGGCGGAGCGCCTTTGATGGGGATTAAAGGCGGGCTGATTATCTGCCACGGCGCGTCCCAAGCCAGGGCAATCAGGAATGCCATTCATATGGCAAAAGACTTCTGTGAAGCTCGTGTGGTTGATGTTATTGCAGAAGCGGTGGTGCAGATTGAAAAAGAAGCGGGCCGCTTGAAAGAAGACTGAGCTTTTGGGGGAATAATTATATGAGTGTATGCAGTTCGGCAGGAATTTTGGGAACCGGTCACTATGCGCCGGAAAGACTCCTGACAAATTTTGACCTTGAGAAGTTGGTAGATACTACGGATGAATGGATTCGTACCCGCACAGGTGTGGAAACCCGCCACCTGGCAGCCGCCTCTGAAAATACATCGGATTTGTGTGTAAAAGCCGGTTGGAAAGCTTTAGAAGCTGCCGGTCTTACTGCAGAGGATATAGATTTTGTGATGGTGGCGACAGCTTCACCGGATTACGTGGTACCGTCGACTGCCTGTCTTGTGCAGGATAAGATGGGAATGAAACGGGCGGGCGGCATGGATATTTCTGCAGGCTGCTCCGGTTATATTTATGCAGTCGCCACAGCAGCTGCGATGGTCAAAGCGGGACTTTATAAATATATTTTGGTGGTGGGCGCGGAAATATTGTCCCGCCTGGTTAATTGGCAGGATCGTTCCACCTGTATTCTTTTTGGTGACGGGGCCGGAGCGGCAGTCATCGGGGCGGCGGAAGAAGGATTCGGCCTTCTGGCATCAGATTTAGGTTCTGATGGGAGCATGGGAAGTATTTTAAATATCCCATCCAGCGGTGTGGCTGAACCTGTGACGCACCGTGCCATTGATTCGAATCGTATTTACATACATATGGAAGGCCCCGAAGTGTTTAAAGCTGCTGTCCGCCATATGGAAAATACAACTATGGCAGCACTTGAAAAGGCGGGAGTTGATAAAGAGGAAATAGATATGTTCATTGCCCATCAGGCCAATAATCGTATTATCCAGTCTATTGCAAAAAAAGTGGGTATTCCCAAAGACCATATGTATGTGAATGTCGAAAGATATGGAAATACTTCGGCGGCATCCGTGGGGATTGCGCTTGATGAAGCGGTGCGGAGCGGAAAAATAAAACATGGCGATATCGTCGTGATTACAGGATTCGGTGCCGGTCTTACCTGGGGCTGTGATGTAATGCGTTGGATTTAATAGCCATAATTTAATAGTCATAATAGATAGTTTATGTAATGAGGTGAAACAATGAAAACAGCATTTTTTTTCCCGGGACAGGGATCCCAGAAAGTCGGAATGGTTCATGATTTGTACGAAAAGTATGATTCCGTAAAAAAAATCATTCGTGAAGCTGATGACACATTGGGCTTTTCCATTTCAAAAATGATGTTTGAAGGTCCGGATACGGAACTGATGAAAACAGAATTTACCCAGCCTGCTATTTTGACGGCCAGTGTATGCTGTTGGCAGGTATTGAAAGAAGAAGGCGTTACACCTGATGTGGCGGCAGGTCACAGCCTCGGTGAATATTCCGCCCTTGTGGCGGCAGGTTCAATCTCTTTTTCTGATGCGGTCCATACGGTCAATCTTCGCGGCAAGTTTATGCAGGAAGCGGTACCTCTTGGTGAAGGAAGCATGGCGGCTGTTATCGGCTTGGATCCGGATCGTATCACTGAAGTCTGTGCGGGTGTTTCTACGGAAAGCCAGCCGGTGCAGGCGGTTAATTTTAATTGTCCGGGACAGACGGTTATCGCCGGGGCTGTCGGAGCGGTGGAAAAGGCTTGTGCTGCTTTGAAAGAAGCCGGCGCAAAGAGGGCGATCATGTTGAATGTAAGCGCGCCTTTCCATTCTTCGCTTATGGAACCGGCGGCGCAGAAGCTGAAAAAGGTGCTTGATAAGATTGAAATAAAAGATGCGGAAATTCCTGTTATCGCTAATGTAAATGCACTGGTAGAAACAAAAGCGGCGGATATCCGTAAGCATTTGGTGGAACAGGCCGCTCATGCGGTGAGGTGGGAAGAGTCGGTGCGAAATCTTATTGCCGGCGGGATGGATACTATGGTGGAATGCGGACCGGGAACCGTTCTGTCCGGGTTTATGCGCAAGATAGATAAAAGTATCGTGTCTTATCATGCGGAAAATATGGAAACGATTGTGGATACCGTACAAGCCTTAAAAGGAGTCTAATGATGGAAGGATTAGAGAAAACAGCACTGGTTACGGGTGCTTCCCGCGGTATCGGCTGCGCGATTGCCCTTACTCTCGGTCAAGCGGGGTATGCGGTGGCAGTTAATTATGCAGGAAGCGAATCAGCAGCCGAAGCGGTAAAAAATGAAATCATCGCGGCGGGCGGGAAAGCGTTTACTTTGCAGGGTGACGTGTCCAGTCCGGATGATGTAGAGCGTATGTTCAAAGTGGTTAAAGAAGAGTTCGGGTTCCTTGATCTCCTTGTCAATAATGCGGGCATTACAAGAGACAGTCTGCTCATTCGTATGAAGGAAAGCAGTTGGGATGAAGTGATTGCAACTAACTTGAAAGGAAATTTTTTGGCAATGAAAGCGGCAGCTGCGATGATGATACGCCGAAAAAAGGGATCTATTATTAATATTTCTTCTGTTGTAGGTCTCACGGGAAATGTAGGGCAGGTGAACTATGCGGCGGCAAAAGCGGGAGTTATCGGTATGACGAAATCGGCTGCTAAAGAGCTGGCCGCCCGCGGTATCCGTGTCAATGCGGTAGCACCGGGATGTATTGTGACGGATATGACGGATAAGATACCGGAGGACATAAAAGAAAGCATGCTCCATTCTATTCCGCTCAGCCGTTTGGGGCAGACTGAAGAAGTTGCCAAAGCCGTTTTATTCCTTGCTTCTGATGATGCTTCTTATATCACCGGGCAGGTTTTGAATGTAGACGGCGGTATGGTGATGTAAGTTCGGCAGGGAGGACAGAGCATCCTGATATGAGGAACGGGAAAATATTTATGCCGTATCATCAGCATAGAGTTTTCCGGCATATATAAAAAGGGTATGCGTCATTCGCTTTCGCAGGATTCTTCGGAGAAGATAAAAGAGGCTGCCACAGCCGTTTACTTTTTTTCCTGACTGCGTTTTTTATATCAGGGAACGGGTTTATATGTAGACGGCGGAATGGTTATGTAATATAATTTATGATGGTAAATTTTATTGAAAGGTGGTGAGATGAATGGGAACTTTTGACAAGGTAAAGAAAATCGTTGTAGACCAGCTGGGAGTCAATGAAGCTGATGTACAGATCGACTCCACTTTTATTGATGATTTGGGCGCGGATTCTCTGGATATTGTAGAATTGATCATGGCGTTCGAAGAAGAATTTGAAATTGAAATTCCGGATGATGCGGCTGAAAAGATCAAGACTGTACGTGATGCAGTTGATTACATTGAAAAGCAGATTCAGTAATTCATACTGGAACATGGCAGGCATCGGGGGCTTTTATTCCCCCGAAAGGCCGCTGTGCGGAGAACACCTCAAAAAAGCGGACCGCAGTTTCGGCCATCCGTTTTTTTGAGGTTTTGTCCCATAAAGGAATATGAAAAAACAGGTAATCTGATCCAAATTATGTGAGTGAGGTGCTTTGTAAGAATGGAAAGAAGAGTTGTAATTACCGGTCTTGGGGTGGTATCCCCTGTTGGAACGGGCGTAGAGAAGTTTTGGAACAGTCTTTTGGAAGGCAAATCGGGCATTGCTCCGATTACCCGGTTTGACGCTGCTGATTTCCCTGTAAAAATCGCAGGCGAAGTAAAAGATTTTGATCCGGCACTGGCAGGTGATAAAAAAACAATCCGACATATGGATCGCAATGCCCAATTTGCTGTTGCTGCTGCCCGGATGGCAGTGGAAGATGCCAAATTGGATATGGAAAAAGAAAATCCGGATATGGCAGGAACAGTGATTGGAACCGGTATCGGCGGTATTGCCACCATGGAGGAAACGGTATTCCGTATTGAGCAAAAAGGACCGGGCAAGGTGAATCCTTTTGCTGTTCCTATGATGATTGCCAATATGGCTTCCGGACAAGTTTCCATTACTTTTGGTCTGCAGGGGCCTGTACTCACTGATGTGACCGCCTGTGCGTCCGGTACTAACGCCATTGGTCTTGCTGCACGCCTGATTAAGCATGGTGATGCTGATGTGATGATTGCCGGGGGGACGGAAGCGGCTGTGGCAAAGACACCGATGGCAGGATTTGCCGCCATGAAGGCGCTCTCTTCAAGAGAATGTCCGCCGGAAGAAGCGTCTTGCCCGTTTGATGTCCGCCGGGACGGATTCGTTCTTGGTGAAGGCGCCGGAATTCTCGTACTGGAAGAACTGGAACATGCGAAAAAGAGAGGCGCTTATATTTATGCTGAACTTGCAGGGTATGGTTCCAACGGTGATGCTTACCATATTACCGCTCCCCGGCCGGGCGGCGAGGTGGCGCTCCGCTGCATGCAGAAAGCATTGGCAGATGCCCGTATTGATCCGAAAGACGTGGACTATATCAATGCCCATGGCACATCTACCCATTTGAATGACTTGAACGAAAGTACTGCCATTAAAGCGCTGCTGGGACAGCATGCTTATGAAATTCCCGTAAACTCCACAAAATCCATGACAGGGCATCTGCTTGGCGCGGCGGGGGCGATCGAAGCCGTGGTATGCGTGCTGACTATTGAAAAGAATAGGGTTCATCCGACTATTAACCGGAAAGAAATCGATCCGGACTGTGATTTGGATTATGTGACAGATGGTGCAAGAGATGTAAAAGTAAACGTGGCCATGTCTAATTCTTTCGGCTTCGGTGGACATAACGCGGTTATCGTTATGAGGCGTTATGAGGAGTAGGAATGAGCCGGATTGAGCGCAGGAAGCAGGAGCGGCTGGATGAAGTCCGGCGTTTTGCAAAAGAGAGTGATATTCCTGTCCATAATATGGAGTTGCTGAATGTGGCACTGACCCATACCTCTTATGCCAATGAACATCGTAATCTGAAAGTTCATGACAATGAACGTCTCGAGTTTTTGGGGGATGCTGTTTTGGATCTGGCAGTAGGGGATTATCTTTTCCGGCGTTTTCCCGAATGGCCGGAAGGAGATCTGACCCGTGCCAAGGCAAGCGTAGTGTGCAAACCGGCATGTGCCGAATGTGCGGCTAATTTCCATGTAGGTGATTATATGCTTCTTGGCAGAGGGGAAGAAATGTCGGGCGGCAGAACCCGCGTTTCTATCCTTGGGAATGCTTTTGAGTCGGTGATCGGTGCTGTTTATTTAGACAACGGCTATGAAATGGCGGCAAAGTTTATTCTGGGCCATATGCAGAAGTTTCTTGATCTGATTGATCAGGGGATTTATGATCATGACTATAAATCAGATTTACAGGAAATTAAAAAAATGGTGATGTCGATATACGGTATGAGGTCGTCCGTGATGAGGGACCGGATCACGATAAGACGATATGGATGGAACTTTTCATCAATGGGAAAGCACTTGGAACCGGTATAGGCAAGAATAAAAAAGAAGCCGCCCAAAACGCGGCTAAGGAAGCCATTGAACGGCTTCATAAGGGAGAGTCAGTACCGCCTTCTCCTGAATGAAGCAAGGGGGGATAAGATTGGCGGCGGTGAAGCAGCTTACAAAGCCGGAGGAAATTGTCGCGCGGATACGGGAAATATACGTGCCCAACCATTTTATGTCCGACTATTTTCATATTGATATTGATGATATCCGCTGCGGGAAAGTGACGGTCAGTTTACTGACGGATCCGAGAAAACACACGAACCACAGAGAGGTGCTCCACGGCGGTGTTATGATGGCGCTTGCCGATTCGGTGACAGGAGTTACCGGGGCATCTGTCGGGGCGGTAGTCGTTACAGTCAGCCTTACGATGAGTTTTATCCGTAATGCGAGACCGGGTTCCAGAATCCGTGTAAAAAGCCATATTACCCACAACGGCAGAACAACAATTGTTATTGCCGCGGAAATGTATGACGAAGATGATAAATTGATGGCAAATATACTGGCGGACATGATGATTGTTGATCATTTCCCCGAGATACCGAGAAAGTGGTAAATATAAACGGATACTTCCGAATATTCCTGTGGGCATATAATATGCTTCAGGAACGGAGTATCCGTTTTTTATCTTATTTAATTTTCAATACCGGTTCGTACAGGTACGCCTTTGTCATAATAGTGGCGTATCTTTTTCATTTCCGTAATCAAATCGGCGGCGTCAAGAATTTCTTTCGGCGCATTCCGTCCGGTAAAAATGAGTTCTACTTCAGGGCGGCGGGCTTTTAAAATTTTTTCCGTCTCTTCCTCTGTTGCCAAATCATACCAGCGTGCCATATTATATTCGTCCAGGATGACCATGTCGTAGTTTTTAGAAACAGCGTCTATGGCCTGCTCAATTCCTTTCAGAGTCATTTCCCGATAGTCTTTCGGAGGATGTCCCGCAGGATAAATTCGAATATGGTTTCCCCATGTTTTTCGCTGTTCATCCGTGAGCATTCCTTCCTTTGCGATGAAGTAAGGTTTGCCCAAAGTGATCAAGGTAATGCCCGGAATCGACTGGAGAATTTTCTGCTCTGAATAAGCGAGGGATTTCATGAATTGAAGGATACAAACTTTCTTTCCCGCACCGACAGTGCGGATGGCAAGTCCGATGGCGGCAGTTGTCTTGCCCTTTCCGTCGCCTGTATATACATGGATATATCCTTTGGTCATGATGGCTGCCTCCTGTTTTTATTACACAAAATGACGGGGTTTCCGCATAAAAAAATCTTCCTGCTCTTACGGAAGAAAAGATGTTTCGCATGGGAAAATCAAAAAAATTGTTTCCTTGTTCCACATTTGTACTGTTTATAACGGCGGTGGACAAAAAAACCTCCGAGAGTAAGAATGAAGAGAACAACGAAACGTATACCGTGCTGGGAAAAATGGATCAGATCATGGCCGAGAACGACTTCAATGACTACGGAAGGAATTTTTCCGAAGAGTGTTGCCCGCAGATGCTGTCTTGTGGTGAGTTTTGTGAGGACTGCCGCTGCGGTAAAGAGAATGTTTGGCGAGTAGGGGATTGCCCGGGCTACAGCCATGGCGTATACCGAACTGTATTTGTCTACTTTTCTTAACATATGCTTTTTCTCAATGATCCGCCTTGCTTCATCCCTGAAAAATATGCGGCCGATATGAAAACTGATTTCAATCCCTATAACTTCGCCGATCCAGGAAATAATGATTCCCGGCAGAAGACCGAAAAGAACGCCGTTGATGGTGAGAAAAGGAATCGTGGGGATACCGAAAACGTTACAGAGAATCAGTAAAAAAAGACTCACTGCAAAAGCCCCGTAACCAAAAGAGGAAATATAGCGGGACAGACTATCCACATCTCCCGCCAAAGTTAGGGTGATGGTATTGCTGTAAAATTCAGGAAAGAATATTTTAGCGATAAGAAAACATATGGCTGCCAGAAGCAGGAGCATAAAAATTCCTACCGTTTTTTTATATGAATCAGGCATGGGGATTCCTTGCAGAAAAAATAGGAAAACGGAAATATACAAGCTGCATAATTCTGTTTCCTGCAGAACAGTAATTTATTTTCATTATTATAGAACAAACCGTTCTTTATTGCCAGTTATCCGATGGCGTTATACATACCGTATTCGTTTTTACACATCCGGTCACTTGCAAAAATATATTTCCGCTTATATAATAACGAATATATTAAAAATGGCATGGATGGGAAGAAGCTGTCGGGTTTTCTCAAAGAGAACCGCTCCTTGGCTGGAAGAGCGGCAGAAAGAAAACAGCGAGTCACCCCGGAGCCGGCAGGGAGGCCTGTCCGCCGCGCACGTTACGCGCTGATGAGTGGCCTGACGGCTATTTAGGTGGTACCGCGGAAGTCTCTTTCGTCCTATGGGATGAAAGAGTTTTTTATTTACAGGGAGTGGATGACATGGATGAGATGAAAGATTTAGGGAAGTATGAACCCGGTGCGATTGAAGAGAAATGGTATAACTTTTGGGAGGAACACGGTGTATTTCATGATGAACCGGAGGAGGGGAAAGAGCCGTACAGCATTGTGCTGCCGCCTCCCAATGTAACGGGGCAGCTTCATATGGGGCATGCGCTGGACAATACATTGCAGGATATCCTGATCCGCTATAAAAGGATGCAGGGGTATAATGTCCTCTGGCTTCCGGGAAAGGACCATGCCGGTATCGCCACGCAGGTCAAGGTGGAAAAACAGATTGCCGAAGAAGGCCTCACAAAGTACGATCTGGGACGTGAAAAATTTTTGGAACGCGTATGGGAATGGAAGGAAAAATACGGGAATACCATCGGGAAGCAGATCCGACGCCTGGGGTCTTCCTGTGATTGGAGCCGTGAACGTTTTACGATGGATGATGTTTGCGCCCGTGCTGTCCGTGAAGTATTTGTATCCCTTTATGAAAAAGGTCTGATTTATCAGGGGTTCCGCATTACCAACTGGTGTCCCCGCTGCCAGACGGCGCTTTCCGATATCGAAGTAGAGCATGAAAATGATATGGGCCATCTGTGGTATTTCGATTATCCTCTTGCTGATGAGGAAGGTGCTGTGCGCATCGCGACGACCCGTCCTGAAACGATTCCCGGTGATACGGCCGTCGCTGTTAATCCGAAAGATGAAAGATATGCGCATCTGGTCGGGAAGAGGGTGAAGCTGCCGACTACTGACAGAGAGATTCCTATCATCGCTGATGAATATGTAGATATGGAATATGGTACAGGCTGTGTAAAGATTACACCTGCCCATGATCCAAATGACTTTGCCATGGGTGAACGCCACCATCTGGAAACCATCGTCATCATGAATAAAGACGGCACGATGAACGAAAAGGCGGGCAAATATAATGGCATGGACCGCTACGAGTGCAGGAAAGAGATCATCAAAGATCTTACGGATATGGGGCTTTTTGTAAAAAGCGAAGAAAAAGAACATGCCGTCGGTCACTGCTCGCGCTGCCATACGGTTGTTGAACCGCTTACCACGAAACAGTGGTTTGTCAAAATGAAACCGCTTGCCGGTCCCGCTATGGAAGCAGTGCAGTCGGGGAAAACAAAATTTGTTCCTGAACGTTTTTCTTCTACCTATATCCAGTGGCTGGAAAATATTCATGACTGGTGTATTTCCCGCCAGCTCTGGTGGGGACATCGTATTCCTGTGTGGTACTGCGACGATTGTGGTGAAGTCATTGCGTCCCGCACCGATTTGGAGGCCTGCCCGAAATGCGGAAGCAAACATATCCGCCAGGATCCTGACGTTCTTGATACATGGTTTTCCTCTGCGCTCTGGCCGTTTTCCACCATGGGCTGGCCTGACAGGACGCCGGTCCTGAACCAATGGTATCCTACATCTACGATGGTTACCGGTTATGACATCATTTTTTTCTGGGTTGCCCGTATGATGTTCATGTCTATGGAATTCATGAAGGAAATTCCTTTCAGGTATGTGTTTATTCATGGTCTTGTCCGCGATTCCCAGGGGCGGAAAATGTCCAAATCCCTGGGCAACGGCATCGATCCCCTGGAAGTGATTGAGAAATATGGCGCTGATGCGCTTCGGTTTACGCTTGTCACAGGCAATACGCCGGGCAATGATATGCGTTTTTACTATGAACGTGTGGAGGGAAACCGTAATTTTGCCAATAAATTATGGAACGCCAGCAAGTTTACCCTTATGAATCTGGATGACTATGATCCCCGTTTCATTCCGGAAGAAAGCCAGTATACACTTGCGGATAAATGGATTTTGGAATGTCTTGCGCAGACGGAAGAGCATGTCAGCGAGAACCTTGATAAATATGAGTTAGGCGCTGCCGCGGATTCTATTTATGATTTTGCATGGAACTCTTTCTGCGACTGGTATATTGAAACGGCGAAGGGCCGTCTTTATGGAGCGCACAATGCCGACCGGCAGGTTACCCAATATGTCCTTGTGTATGTACTGACGAGAATCATGGCGCTCCTGCATCCTTTTATGCCGTTTATTACGGAACACCTCTGGCAGCATCTGCCCCACTCCGGTGAAACTCTGGCGAGAGCTCCCTGGCCGGCAGCTGATGAAAGACTTCGTTTCCCGGAAGAACGGGAGCAGATGGAGCGTATCATGGACGCGATTAAGGCTGTCCGCAATATGCGTGCGGAAGCGAATGTGGCGCCGAACAGAATGTGCCATATCCGGATCGCGGTTCATCGTGATGATTTGAAAAAATGTATCGAAACCCACGAAGAATATTTTGAAAAACTGGGGCATGTAGAAAAAATCGTCCTGCTTGCCGCTGATGGAACAAAGCCTGAAAATGCCCTTGCTGCTGTTGTCACGGGCATGGAAGTATATCTTGAATTGAAGGGCCTGATTGATACGGCTAAGGAAAGAGAACGGATCGAAAAGGCAAAAGCCGCTCTGGAAAAAGAAATCGCCCGTACATCCGGTAAGTTGAACAATAAGGGTTTTCTTGCGAAAGCGCCGGAAGATGTTGTGGCGAAAGAAAAAGAAAAACTTGCGGAGTTTGAAGAGAAGATGAAATCATTTGATGAACGTCTTCGTTTCCTTGCCGATCTTTAATTGTTGTTGCATAAAGGAGTCAGTATGAATTATCAGGAAAGTATTTCCCGTCTGGAAGAAGCATCCGTTTTCGGAATCAAGCCGGGGCTGGAACGAATGCAAAAAATTCTTGCTGTACTGGGAAATCCTGAAAAAGCCTGTAAGATGATCCATATCACGGGGACGAATGGAAAAGGGAGCGTCGCCGCTATGATAACGAGTGTTTTGGAAAATACAAATCTTAAGGTAGGGCGGTTTACGTCACCGCATCTTATAGATTACACGGAACGGATTTACTTGGGCGGGAAAGATATCTCCCGGGAAGATTTTGCCAAAGCGGCCACAGTGGTTTTTAAAGCTCATGACGAGCTGGTAGCCGCGGAGGAAGAAGCATTGACAGAATTTGAACTGCTGACAGCCATCGCGTTTTGGTATTTCCGTGAAAACAAAGCAGATTATGCCGTTATGGAAGTCGGCATGGGCGGGCGTTTTGACGCGACCAATGTAGTGATGCCTGTTGTTTCCGTCATTACGAATGTGGCTATGGATCACATGCAGTATCTGGGAAATACCCTTCAGGAAATAGCGAGAGAAAAAGCGGGAATTATCAAAGAGGGGATTCCGGTAGTCACTGCGGCGCAGCATGTGGCTTTGAAGGAATTGAAAAAAGATGCTCACAATAAAAAAGCACGCATTTATTTTTACGGCCGTGATTTTGAAATCGATACAAGAAACAAATGGGAGCAGGGCCAGGTCGTAGTGGTGAAACGGAAAGGCATGCCGAAAGAACTGGAAAAGAGCATGCTCTTTGTTCCCTTTATCGGTGCCCATCAGGCAGTCAATGCTGCGGTGGCAGCGATGACACTTACCATTCTCATGAAAGAAGACGGGCGGATTAATGAAAATGATCTCCGTGAAGGATTGGCGCGGGCCAGATGGCAGGGCCGTTTTGAAATCCATCACGCAGGGGGGAAAACAGTTGTCTTAGACGGCGCGCACAATGAGGCCGGAGCGGAAGCGCTTCAGGAAGCATTGCGGGAACAGTATCCCGATAAACGGCGTATTTTCGTTTTTTCTTCTCTTCAGGATAAAACGACGGAAACCATTATTCAGATGCTCGTAAGAAAAGGGGACAAGGTTTATGCCTGCGCCGCGCCGACACCGAGGACAAGGACGCCTGAAGAAATCTGTGAAATGATTGACCGGCAGAAAATCAGGGCGGAGCACAAGATAGCGGGGAGCGTGGCAGATGCTTTGGAAAAGGCGGTGAAAGAGGCGGATGAAAACGATATTGTCCTCGTCTGCGGCTCTCTTTACATATTGGGAGACGCGATCCGGTGGCTTCGAAAGCAGGAATTGGCAGAATAAAAAATAAACAAGAAAAAGGACTGAGGGAAACATAAAATATTTTCTCAGTCCTTTTTCTTTTCTTGTTGTCGCTGATTATTATGCTAATAAATAAATGAGCAGCCCATCAGCGTTTTATCATAGATTAGTAATTTTCCGCCTTAATAGCGAAGAAAGAACGGGGATGGTTGCATACGGGACATTCTTCCGGCGCCTCTACGGATTCGCAAGTGAAGCCGCAGTTCGCGCACATCCAGAGTTTCTTTTCATCTCTCTTGAATAATTTGCCGTTTTCCACATTGGCAAGAAGAATTTTATATCTTCTTTCATGCTGCTTTTCAATTTCGCCGATTTTGGCCATGAGGAAAGCAATCTGCGGAAAGCCCTCTTTTTTTGCAGTTTCAGCAAACTCCGGATACATTGAAGTCCATTCATCATTTTCCCCTTTGGCTGCCATTTTCAAATGATCAGCGGTATCCTTTTTCAGATCCCCCACGAGCCAGAACCAGATTTTAGCATGAGCTCTTTCCTGGTTCGCGGTTTCTTCAAAGAGATCGGCAATCTGCCGGGACATGGACGGATCTTTTCGTGCTTCGCCAGCGAAGAGATTGTATTTCACATGGGCCTGTGCCTCTCCCGCGAAAGCGGCGCGCAGATTTTTTTCGGTCTGTGTACCTGCAAGGCGCGACATTTCTTCCAAAGCTTTTTCTTCATTCATGATTTTTTCCTCCTGAACAACTTACCTTACTATAAAGGATACTCCTGATATCCGTAATTATTATACATGATAAAAGTTTTGCGGAACAGGGAAAATGAGAAAGGAATATTTTCTGTTTCCAATTTGGCATGAAAGTAGAATCATTTTGTAAATAAATTTTTACAAAGAATTTACACAGCTGCTTTATGATAAAGAAAATAATAGGAAGTCGTGTACCTTTTAAGGGGGCGGGAGTATGTTCAGCCTGGTCAATAAGCATGAAGAGTTTTTTGATTTTCTTGTAACAAATGGAGAATATTTTCACAAAGGAACGCTTATGGTCAAGGAAGTCCTTCAAGATCCGAAGAAGCTGGAACGCTGTGCCAAGGAAGCAGAGAAAATTGAGCATCTTGCTGACGGAGTGACCCATGAAGTGGCGGCAAAAATGAAGCATGTCTTTATTACGCCTATTGACAGAGAGGATTTTTATCTCCTTACCAGCAACCTGGACGACTGTGTAGACGATATTAAAGATGTCATCTTTACTTTGCGCATTTATCATGCCGGCCTCGGCTGGAACCGGATGCTTCGCATGGCGGATATTCTGATAGAAATGTCCGGAGAATTGATTATCCTGTTCCGCCTCCTGAAAGATATAGATAAAAATGAAACGGAGATTACAGAACGGGCCCGTAAGATCAATCGTCTCGAAAGTGAAGCAGACACGATTTATCGTGCGATTATTTCTGATTTGTTTGACGGTACCCATGAGGCGGTAGAGATTATCCGCTGGAAGGAAATCATGGAAACGATGGAGGAAACGGCAGATCAGGCAGAACGCGTCGGTAATTTGATTAAAGAAGTGGTTATGAAATATGCCTGATATTTATGCGATAGGTCTGGTAATTGTTCTGGCGCTTGCCTTTGATTTTATCAACGGCTTCCATGATACAGCAAATGCGATTGCTACCTGTATCGCAACGCGCTCCTTAAGTCCCCGCATAGCGATTATCATGTCGGCGTTTTTAAATTTTGTTGGAGCGATGGTGTCGACCGGTGTGGCGAAAACAATCGGAGGGGAGATTGTCACGTCTCCGCAGATGGTGGACTCCACGGTGCTTATAGCGGCGCTTTTTGCCGCTATCGTATGGAATCTTTTTACTTGGAAGATCGGCATGCCTTCCAGCTCCTCTCATGCGCTGATCGGCGGTGTCCTCGGAGCGGTTACGATTTCTTACGGTACGGGGGCAATCAATGGAAACGGGGTTTTTATGATCGTGGCGGGACTCATCGGTTCACCTGTTATTGCCATGTTCAGCGGATATGTCATCATGACGCTTCTGTTTATCCTGTTCCGGAATGTGGGGAGATCGAAAGTGAATTATATTTCTCTCCATATACAGAGCTTATCCGCCGCGGTAATGGCATTTTCCCACGGTTCAAATGATGCGCAGAAGTGCATGGGAATCATCACGCTGGCGCTTTTGTCCGGCGGATACATTGGAGAACTGGAAGTTCCTTTCCTTGTAAAGATTGCCTGTGCATTTGCCATGTGTGCAGGAACGAGCGTGGGCGGCTGGCGCATTATCCGTACTGTCGGGAATAAAATATTCCGTTTGGAACCGGTGAACGGACTGGCAGCGGATATCAATTCGGCGTTAACTATTTTCACGGCGACCTTTCTGCATCTCCCCGTATCTACGACACATGTGGTCACAGGCTCCATTATGGGGGTGGGCTGGGCAAAGCGGTTCCGTGCAGTACACTGGAATGTGGCGTATTCCATGGTGGGTGCCTGGGTCATGACGATTCCCAGCACAGCGGCAGTCGGCGCATTGGTATACATCCTTATCCGTTATATCTTTTGAGAAAATACGATGATTGCCCGTTGATGCGGGCGTTTTTTGTTGAAATGTCCATATAAAGGTTTATGGGTGTTTTATGCAATGACCATTCTTTGCGAAACTGTTTGGGCAGCGGAGTTGGTCATTGACTGTAAGAGAAAAGAGATGTTACCTGCAAGGTCTTGACATAGTCGAAAAACGGGAACGACCCATGAAAAGAACTTATGTGGTAAAATAAGGGAGCATAGGTAAACCCGTTAGGGGATAGAAAGGATTATTATGCTGATACAATGGTTTCCCGGCCATATGGCAAAGACAAAACGGCTGATTATCGAACACTTGAAAGCGGTAGATGTGGCGGCGGAACTTTTGGATGCCCGTATTCCTCTGGCCAGTGCGAATCCTATGGTGGAAGAGCTTCTGTCGGGGAAGCCGCGCATCGTCATATTGAATAAGGCGGATCTTGCGGATCCGGAAATGACGAAGGCCTGGGAATCGTACTACAAAAGGAAAGGGGTTGCTGCGGTATCTATGAGCTGCGGCAACGGAAAAGATAAAAAGAAATTTCTCCGTCTCATCAAAGAGGCGGCCGGTCCGATGCTGGAAAAGTGGAAACGCCGCGGCTTGAAAACGAGATCGGCACGGATCATGATTCTTGGAATTCCCAATGTAGGTAAGTCGACTCTTATCAATTTTATTTCAGGAACAGCGGCGGCCCGGACAGCCAATACGCCTGGACACACACGGGGCAAGCAGTGGGTCCGTCTTTCGCAGGGGTTGGATCTTTTGGATACCCCCGGTGTTTTATGGCCGAAGTTTGAAGATCAGGTGGCGGCTCTTCGTCTGGCGGCGACCGGAGCGATTGCCGGAGATGTCTTTGATGCGGATACGGTAGTTCCTGAACTGATGAGGGTGCTTGCACGAACAGCACCTGATGCGCTTCGTGAAAAGTACGGGATTGAAGATGCGGCAGCGGATCCCCAAATCCTTCTGGCCCAGGCGGGGAAAAGGCGGGGCTGTATTCTTCCCGGAGGCGCGATTGATTATGCCCGTGTACAGACAATGATACTTAATGATTTTCGGAGCGGGAAACTGGGACGCATTACACTTGACGCTGTTCCGGCGGAGGAAGTATGACAATTTCTGAAATCAGGGACATATTGAAACAGGGAACCGTGGAGAAAACGGTTTTGGAAGAAATTATGGCGGATGAACGGAAAGGTGCCCGGCAGCTGGTGGATGCCTATATCCGCCGCCTGAATCGGGAATCGGCAGAACGGTTCCGTGTGGAAGATATGTACGAACCGGAAAGTTCTTTTTACAAAAAAGGATTGGAGTATGTTGCCGGAATTGACGAGGTAGGACGCGGGCCGTTGGCGGGACCTGTCACAGTCGCGGCAGTTATTTTGAAGCCTCATTTTTTTATTGAGGGACTTAATGATTCGAAAAAAGTAGCGCCCCGGCGGCGGGAAGAAATTGCAAAGAAAATTCACGAAACGGCAGTGGATATTTCCATTGTCAGCCTTTCTCCGAAAGAGATTGACATGCGGAATATTTATGCGGCAACGATGGAAGCGATGTACCGCGCGGTGCGGAATCTGAAGATACAGCCGCAGGCGGTCATCGTAGACGCCATGCCTCTCCATTTTCCTGTTCCGTCCCTGTCGCTGGTCCACGGGGATGCCAAATCGGCATCTGTTGCGGCGGCATCTATCGTGGCAAAGGTTCACAGGGATCATCTGATGGATGAGTATGACAAAGTCTACCCGGGTTATGGATTTTCGCAAAACAAGGGATATGGCACGGCGGAGCATATAGATGCGATCCGAACATTGGGAATCACACCGATCCACAGGAAAAGTTTCGAACCGGTGAAGAGTATGGTGAATGGAACATATTTATAAGATATTTTTAGAACAGGACAGGGGGACGATCATGAGACAATGTATGGATGCAGAAAACCTGCACAGAAGATTGAAAAAAATTATCGGACAGGTGCAGGCGATTGACCGTATGGTGGAGGAGGATATCGCCTGTGAAGATATGCTGTCCCAGATCAATGCGGCCAAATCGGCGCTCCACAGAGTGGGACAGATCGTTTTGGAGGGTCACCTCCATCATTGCGTTTTAGATGGAATTGAACATGGAGATGCGGAAGAAACCATTGCGAAGTTCAGCAAAGCGGTAGAACGTTTTTCCAATATGGGATAATCTCCAAAGAAGGTACTATGTATCCTGTGAATATAAAAATGGACGGCAGGGCTTGTCTTGTTATCGGCGGCGGGCATGTAGCGCAAAGAAAGGTCTGTACGCTTTTGGAGGAAAAGGCGGCGGTGACAGTGGTTGCGCCTCAAATCTGCAGTGGTCTGGAGGCTCTTTTCCGGGAAGGGCGTATTTCATGGCGCAGGGAAAGTTATGAGGCTCCTATGTGCGGCGGCTTTTGTATGGTGGTGACGGCGGCAGGGGATAAGGAAGTTGCGCTGTCGGTACAGAAGGAAGCCGAGCGGAAGGGCTTTTTATATAACGCGGCGGATTTTCCTGCGTTGGGGAATTGCCATATTCCCGCACGGATAAAAAAAGAGGGGATTATGGTGACAGTGTCCACTGAAGGCCGGTCGCCTGCTATGGCAAAGTATGTGAAAAACTGGCTTGCCCTTGAAATACCTGATGCCTATGGACAATGGCTGGACAGAATGGGGGCGCTTCGGTCGGTATTGCAAGAGGGATTGGCGGATGCGGAACAGAGGGAAAAGTTCTGGCGTCTTGCTTTTGAACATCAGGTTATGGAATTGGTTGTTCAGGGAAATCTGGACGCGGCAGAGGAGCGTGTACGCAGTGGTATTAGCCGTCTTAGGTCTGAATCATAAAACTGTTTCTGTGGATATTCGTGAAAAGTTTTCTATTTCTGAGGAAAGTGCGCGGGATGGGCTGCTCCATTTGTCTGAGCAGGAAGGAATTAAGGAGGCGGTTGTCCTTTCCACATGTAACCGCACAGAGATATATGCTGTTTTAAAAGATGAGGAAGATAAAGAGGAATTATATCATTTTTTCCTGACACTTTCAGGAAACAGTAAAGCAGAAAAAGAATATTTCTTTTTTTATACAGGTACAGAATGTATCCGTCATCTTTTCCGGGTTGTTTCAGGGCTTGATTCCATGGTTCTCGGTGAAAGCCAGATCCTTAACCAGATCAAGACGGCTTACACGGGAGCTTTGGCGGTTCATGCGACCCGTACCATTTTAAATACGCTTTTTCACCGCGCCATTACCACGGGGAAAAGAGTCCGTACAGAAACGCGGATTTCAACAAGTGCTGTTTCTGTGAGTTATGCGGCTGTTAAAATGGCGGAAAAAATTTTAGGCAGTCTGGAAGGGAAAAAGGCTCTCGTCTTCGGCGCGGGTGACGCGGCGGAACTTTTAGTGAAGCATTTGCAGGGGAGAGGGCTCAGGGAAGTGGTTGTGACAAACCGCCATCCAAAGCGGGCAGAGGAGCTGGCACGCAAGTTTGATGGAACGACGCTGCCTTTTCATGAGGCGGTGGCATCGGCAGAAGATGTGGATGTGTTTATCACAGCTACGGGAGCAACCCAGTATGTCGTGAAGGCCTGGGATGTGCGGAATCTTATGATGAAAAGAAATAATAAACCTCTTGTGGTCATTGATATCGCCGTACCCTGCGACGTTGAGCCGGAAGTAGGGAATATAAAGAATGTGACGCTATGCAATATCGATGCCTTGCAGGAAATCGTGGAAAATAATATTAAATTCAGGGAAGCGGAAGCGGAGCGGGCAGCCATTATCATTGAAGAGGAAATTAAATCAATTCTGGACCGCTTTATTTATCTCGGTACGCGGCCCGTTATGGTGTCGCTTTCCGAAAAAGCGGAACAAATCCGTCAACGTGAGCTCCGCCGCGCTATGGGAAAACTGCCTGATTTAAAAGAGGAAGAGCGGCGGGTTATAGAACATATGACCCACATGCTGGTGAGAAAAATGCTCCGTGAACCGATGACTTATCTTCATGAACACGCAGGGACGGAAAAAGAAAGTGCAGGCAAGAGTGCCGTAGAAACATTGTTCAGTCTTGATATGGGAAAGGGGAAGGCTGTTGAAAGATAAGATTGTAATCGCCACGAGAGAAAGTTTGCTGGCACTTTGGCAGGCAGAATATGTGAAGAAACGGATTGAAGATACTTATCCTGAAATACAGGTGGAGCTGCTTCCGGTGACGACGAAAGGCGATCAGATTCTGGACAGATCTCTTCTTGAAATCGGGGGAAAAGGGCTTTTTATCAAGGAACTGGAAAAACTGCTTCTTGAGAAAAAAGCAGATATAGCCGTTCATTCTTTGAAGGACATGACTGCTGTAATTCCCGATGGATTGAAACTGGCGGCAGTGACGGCAAGAGAAGACCCGCGGGACGCTTTTGTATCTTTGGAATATGGCAGTCTGCAGGAGTTGCCGGAAGGGGCGGTTGTGGGGACATCCAGTCTCCGCCGGCAGGCGCAGCTGCTCCATTTACGGCCGGATCTGCAGATAAAGACGCTTCGAGGGAATGTGCAGACAAGACTCCGGCATTTGGATGAAGGGAACTATGATGCGGTGATTCTTGCAGCGGCAGGCTTGAAACGGCTTGGACTGCGAGAACGGATCCGATCTTATATTTCTACCTGTGACAGCATACCTGCGGCGGGGCAGGGAGTTATGGCTATTGAAACGAGAACCGGCGATGATGAAACAATGGAGATTATTCAATTTATCCATGATGAAAAAGTGGCATCCTGCATAATGGCGGAACGAGCATTTCTGGGAAAAGTCGGCGGTGACTGTAAAGTGCCTGCAGGTATCTATGCGGTTCCGTTTCTTGGGCATATAGAGGCGGTGGCTTTCATTGGATCACCTGACGGGAAAGAGATGTACAAAAGGAGCCTTAATGGGCAGACGCAGGATGCAGAGCGACTGGGAGAAAGCTTGGCGGAAGCATTGATTGCCGATGGCGGCGGCCGCATTTTAGAGGAATTGAGAAAATGATGGATGAGGAGAAGCGGATGAAGAAGGGAAAAGTATACTTAATCGGAGCCGGTCCGGGCGATCCTGAACTTTTTACACTGAAAGGGAAACGCTGTCTTGAAAAAGCGGATGTTATTGTCGGGGATTATCTGGCGGATAAACGGATTCTTCGTTTTGCCAATAAAAATGCGGAATACATCTATGTAGGAAAAAGCTGCGGCAGCCATACAATGACACAGCAGGATATCAGCCGCCTTCTTGCTGAAAAAGGGAAAGAAGGGAAAATTGTCGCCCGCTTAAAAGGGGGAGATCCCTTTGTTTTTGGACGCGGGGGAGAAGAGATCGAAGTGCTCCGTGCGGCAGGCGTAGACTTTGAGGAAGTGCCCGGAGTGACGTCGGCGATTGCGGCTCCTGCTTATGCGGGTATTCCCGTGACCCACAGGAAGGTGGCGGCATCCTTTGCCGTTATCACGGGACATGAGGATCCGACAAAAGACCATTCTGACATCCATTGGGAAAAACTGGCGGGCGCTGTGGATACGCTTGTGTTTCTTATGGGTGTAGGCCGTACGCAGCATATTGCCGAAGAACTGATCCGTTACGGAAAAAGCGCGGACACACCGGCGGCGTTTGTCCGCTGGGGTACCCGTCCCTATCAGGAAACGTATACCACCACGCTTGGAGAGGCGGCGGAAGCAGTAAAGAAATATGGCATCAAGCCGCCATCCGTGTTTATTGTCGGGAATGTAGTCAACCTTCGCGGGCAATTGCGCTGGTATGACAATAAGCCGCTTTTCGGAAAGCATGTGGTCATTACCCGTTCCCGCACGCAGGCTTCCCGGCTGACGGAAGTGCTGGAAGACTTGGGGGCATTCTGTACGGAGATTCCATCCATCAAAATTGAATCCCCCAATGATGGCTGGGCAAGTATTGATCAGGGAATTGAAAAACTTGCCGAATATAATTGGATTGTATTTACCAGTCAAAATGGAGTAGATGCTTTCTTTAAGAGGATCTATGAAAAAGGATTTGATACACGGGCGCTTGGTCATGTAAAGATTGCTGTCATAGGACCGGCTACAGATAAGCAGCTGCTCCTCTACGGCCTCAAGGCAGACTGCGTGCCGCCGGCATACAAGGCGGAAGATTTGGCAGAAGCAATGAAGCCGCTTGTCCGTCGGGGAGACAAAATCCTGCTGCCCCGCGCGAAAGTGGCAAGAAGCGTACTGCCTGAAATGCTGACAGGTTACGGATGCCATGTGGATGTGGCGGAAGCTTATGAAACCGTTTGTGATGAGGAAAATAAAGAAAAATTAAAGGAACTTCTTGTAGATCATGAAGTGGATATTATTACATTTACCAGTTCATCTACCGTATTCAATCTGGTAGACCAGCTGGACGGGGAAACGGGACTGCTTGACGGAGTGTCCCTGGCATGTATCGGGCCGATTACTGCGGATGCCTGCCGAAAGTACGGCTTGGAACCGCAGATTATTTCCGATACATTTACAATTGACGGACTGACAGAAGCGATTGTGAAAGGAGTTGCGAAAGAATGAAATTGAATACACTGCGTCCGCGCCGTTTAAGGCGTACTGCTGCTGTCCGCAGCATGGTACGGGAAACGTCTCTGGAAATCAATGACTTTATTTATCCGATTTTTGTTGTTCCCGGGACGAATGTGAAAGAAGAAATACCAAGTATGCCCGGCTGCTATCATCTGTCTGTGGATCAGGCGGTTAAACAGGCGGAGGAAATCGTCAGTCTCGAGATTCCTGCGGTGGAAATATTTGGGCTGCCTTCTTATAAAGATGACATCGGTTCTTCTGCCTGGGATATGGAAAGTCCTGTGCAGCGGGCAATGATGGCAATCAAAAAAGAATTTCCCGATCTTATTATTGTAGGTGATGTGTGTCTCTGCCAGTATACTGATTCCGGACACTGCGGGCAGCTCTGCGGTCATGAAGTGGATAATGATTCCACGTTGGAATTGCTGGCGAAAGTTGCCGTTTCCCAGGCGGAAGCCGGTGCGGATATCATTGCTCCTTCCGATATGATGGACGGGCGTATTTCTGTCATCCGAAACGCGCTGGATACAAATCGGTTTTCTCATATATCCGTCATGTCCTATGCGGTAAAGTATGCATCAGGGTATTACGGTCCTTTCCGTGATGCGGCTGATTCGGCCCCCCGGTTCGGCGACCGCCGCGGATACCAGATGGATCCTGCGAACAGCCGTGAGGCGATGAAGGAAGTGGATTTGGACATGGAAGAAGGCGCCGATATCATCATGGTGAAGCCTGCCCTTGCTTACCTGGATATTGTTCATCAGGTCCGTCAGCGGATCAACCGTCCTGTGGCAGTGTATAATGTGAGCGGTGAATATGCCATGGTGAAAGCGGCTGCTGCTAACGGATGGATTGATGAAAAGAGGATTGTCATGGAAACCCTTTTGTCAATGAAGCGGGCAGGGGCAGATATGATTATTTCCTATCATGCTCTTGACGCGGCAAGGTGGCTGAAAGAGGAGGCGGGAAGATGATGAACCTGTTCCGTTCGAAAGCGGCTTTTGAAGAGGCGCGGAATTACATGCCCGGCGGAGTGAACAGCCCGGTCCGTTCCTATCCGCATATGGACTGTCCGCCGCCGTTTATTGCATCGGCAAAAGGATCGCATATTACCGATATTGATGGAAATACCTATATAGACTATGTCGGCTCCTGGGGACCTATGATTTTGGGACATGCCCACCCCCGAGTGATTTCCGCGATTCAAAAAGCGGCGGAAAACAGTACAAGCTACGGCGCACCGACGGTGATAGAAACAGAACTGGCCAAACTGGTTGCTGCTTTCTACCCGTCCATTGAAAAAATAAGACTTGTTTCTTCCGGAACGGAAGCGACGATGAGTGCTCTTCGTGCTGCCCGCGGTTATACAGGGAGAGATAAAATATTGAAATTTGCCGGCTGCTATCATGGGCATGGCGACAGCCTCCTTGTGAAAGCCGGATCGGGTGCGGCGACTTTCGGCAGTCCTGACAGCGCGGGTGTCACAAAAGGCACGGCAAAAGACACGGTCGTTGTTCCTTATAACGATATTGATGCTTTTATAAAAAAGATGGATGACGAAGGTGAAGAGATTGCTGCAGTCATTGTAGAACCGGTGGCAGGAAATATGGGGTGTGTCCTTCCTGTTGACGGTTTTTTGGAGACACTTCGCCGTGAAACAGAAAAGCATGGCACTGTCCTGATTTTTGATGAAGTCATGTGCGGTTTCCGTACAGAACTCCATGGCGCACAGGGAAAGTACGGTATTATTCCCGATATGACATGCCTTGGGAAAATTATCGGCGGCGGTTTACCTGCGGCGGCTTATGGAGGGAAAAGGGATATCATGAACTGCATTGCGCCTGACGGTTCCGTTTATCAGGCAGGAACTTTGTCAGGAAATCCCCTAGCGGTAACTGCCGGACTGGAAACGCTTCAAATGATCAGGACTATTCCCGATTTCTATAAAGTATTGGAAGAAAAGACAAAGAGGCTGCTCGGCGGCTGGCTGGATGCGGCAGCAGAAGCCGGTGTGGCGGTACAGGTCCATCAGTCGGGATCCATGTTCTGTCTCTTCTTTAATGATAAACCTGTTCTTAACTATGAAGACTCCTGCGCATGTGATGGAAAGAAGTTCAAGACGTGGTTCCTGTCCATGCTGGAACAGGGGATCTACCTGGCACCCTCTCCCTTTGAAACACTTTTTATGTCTTATGCGCACAGCGAAGATGATTTGGACAGAACAATTTCTGCGGCCCGCATTGCCATGAAAGAGGCGGCAGAAGCAAAATAAAACCTGCCATCTGAAAAATAACCGCTTTCATGAATTGAATGTGGAAAATCCAGTTTATGTGAGCGGATAAAACCTGTCATTTGTGACAGGTTATTTTTTTGTCCAAATTTTGTATACTAATATTAGAAACAGAAATCGGAATCCGGAAGTCGTAAATCATAAACCGCAATCTGCCCGTTTGTTGACGACTTCTGTCTTCTGTTATCAAAAGAACGCGGCGATAGGAAAAACAGAAATCAAAAATCAGATTTTGAATGGAGGATAACAGGTGAAATTGATAAATGAGTAAGCTCTCTTATGTATAAGGATGGAAATCACGGAGCGGTGGAACAAATTCTATAGGGAGGATATGGTTATGCACAAAAGGTATGGACTGCAGCAGGTACGACAGGGTTGAGTTTGCTGCTGTGGGGATGTTGTATGGGAAACGATTCAATTTTGCCGGAATGCGGCGGACTTTCTGATTATAGTGATACCAAGGAAAGAAAAGAGATGACATAGGGGCGGATGGTTTCTTTTAATCTGCGGTTCCGGTTCGGGCATTCCTATGTGACGGACAATTCCTATTCGTGGGGTACCTATTTTTTTCCGCCGTACCTGCCGGGTAGAGTGTCCATTAAAGGCAGCGTTCTGTCGGGATAATGGGAAAGAGCGGAGGCAGGTGGCATCTGGTACAAAGGAAGATGTATTTGCGGCTCTTACAGACATAGAAAATACGGAGAAAATTTATCTTGACAATGGTGTGTATAAAAGAAATACTGCTCTTGGAAGCAGCTGGGATTTAAGAATTGTTCATGAAGGGGATCAGCAGGTCAGCGGTCATGGAGAAGGGGGTGTTTCCGCAGGAGTGCCGGCGGATCTGTCCGTATTTATTCCCTATTTCAAGAATCTTTGCGAAAGAAACGTATATCCGTTCATAGGAACGGCGCAAGAGACACAGCAGCGGTAAGGAGGAATCTTTATGACAGAGGAATCAAAAAATCCGTTGGAAATACGTTGTTCCGCCTGCGGAGCACCGGCAGAGTTTGACATTATCCATCAAATTTATCAGTGCCGGTACTGCGGGCAGAAAGTAGATGCCAATGAACCAGTGGAACGTTTAAAAAAATGGCGGGCACTTAAAAGGCGCCATTCCGGGGTAAACAGCGGGGATATTCATCCATCGGTTCATATCTGTAAAAACTGCGGAGCCGAGATACTGATTCCCGAAGGAGAAGCTGTCGGGCGCTGTGAGTTTTGCGGGGGAAATCTTGTAAGGCGTGCCTTTACGTTTCGCGATAATTTGCCGGAAGTGTTTATCCCCTTTGTCCTGACAGAAAAGGAAGCGTCAGAGCGGCTTACGGCATGGGCATTAAAAAATAAGAGGATAAAGGAAGCGGGATGGGTAGAGAAAAACATAAAAAGTCTTAAAGGTTATTATCTTCCTTATCAAATCGTAAAAGGTCCTGTCCGCTGTACCGTATTCCGGGATCAGGCATTTTCCGATAAAAAATATATCTGCGGAAGCTTTATTAATGGTATGGCGGTAAATACGTCCAATCAGCTGGATAATATGGTTCTTGACCATGCGGAGCCGTTTGACTGGAAAGGCACAGTTCCTTTTGAATTCGGCTATATCGCAGGGCAGCGTGTGAAGCTGCCTGATATATCGGGCGGAGCGGCAGAGCAACGGGTTTTGGAAGAAGTGGAAGCGGATTATCTTCCCATTGTTGAAAAAGTGATGGAAACATCAGGTGTCAAGCTTCATGCCAAAGGAGAAAACCTATTAAGCATTCCCGCCCTTCTTCCGCTCTATATCATCGCCGGAAAAGGAAAGCTTGCGGCGGTTAACGGCCAGACAGGGAGAATTGCTGTCTCTGTAGGAGAAAAAAAGAAAGCTGGCCCTGGATCGTTGAACCGCTCCTTATGACAGTTTTCGTATTCATCGTGATGCTGTTCCTTTTTGATTACGAGGTGTATGTTGCGGGGATGGTAGGGCTTGTTTTCGGCATCATTTTCTTTGCGGGATTCAGTGACGGCAGGTCTGCCAGGATCAGAAAGATTATCCGGCAGGGGAAGAACTGCCGGGCAGAAAGAAAAGGGATCCGTCTCATCGTAAAAGAAGAGGCGTTTCCTGAAAAAGATTTTGAGGCTCCCGTCTTCTTTGAAAAGGTTAAAGGGAAGATGGCTCCCGTAAAAATCAGCTTTTATTCATGGGAGCGGTGGATACAGATTGGGGTATTCCTGCTTTTGCTTAACTTTTTGCCTGCCGTTTTCGCGCTTTTGATTTATTACGGCAGCGGGATGACGGGGCCGATCTGCTGGTCTGCCATGGTGGTATGGCTCTGTCTGTCAGTTCCCTGCTCACTTATCCTCTGGATGTCCGTTGGACGTATTCGTTTGTATAATTATCCGCTGGTGAAGCTCATCGGTCCGGAGGGGAAATTGACAAGCGTACAGGCAGACGACATAGAACCGATGAATCTTTTCTATATACTCAAGGATATAACGGAACTGCTTCTGGTATTTCCGTGGGTGATTGCGCTCCTGGTATTTATAATTTTAGGGACTGTCGGTGCGATGCTTATGTGAGAGAACGAATAATGGAAGGCGGGAAACGGCTGTGGGAGTCAGGAAGCAGAATGTAAAAGACGCTGCCGTTTAATTTGTGCGGCAGCGCATTATGGGCTCTTTTACCCCAAAAGATGATAGAGATAAGTCAAGAACCGTGAGGGCTGTTTTGTTCAGAAAAAAATCCTGATATTTTAACGAAAGTATAATTACTGCGGCTACATTATGTTTTTAATATCCTTTATAATGGATGTGTACCTATTTTAATTTCATTGTCAGTCATGGAAAAAGAGGATATTATGAGCGGATTTTTTGGAGCGGCGCTGAAATCGGATTGTGTGTTTGATGTATTCTTCGGGACAGATTACCATTCTCATCTGGGGACAAGGCGGGCGGGTATGGTTTTTTACGGAGAGGACGGTTTTGACAGATCCATCCACAATATTGAAAATACGCCGTTCCGGACGAAGTTTGACAGTGATATTCACCAAATGAGAGGAAACTTGGGGTTAGGCTGTATTTCCGATTATGAAGCGCAGCCGCTGATTGTCCGCTCTCATCACGGCACATACGCGTTGGCAACAGTGTCAAAAATTAATAATATGGATGAATTAACGGAAGAAATAATTCAAAAAGGGGGTACCCACTTTCTGGAAATGAGCGGCGGCGATATTAACGCGACGGAACTTGTGTCGACGCTGATTAACCAGAAAGATAATCTGATAGAGGGGATCCGTTATGCCCAGGAGAGAATAGACGGCGCACTGACGCTTCTTCTGCTTACGCCGGACGGTTTATACTGTGCCCGTGACAGGCTGGGGAGGACGCCCGTAGTGATCGGCAGAAAAGAGGACGGCTATTGTGCTGTTTTTGAATCCTGTTCATACTTGAATCTGGAATATGAAGATGACCGTGAACTCGGTCCCGGAGAAATTGCCGTACTTACACCGGAGGGAGTAAAGACGCTTGTCGCTTCCGGAAAAGATATGCGTATATGCACGTTTCTATGGATTTACTACGGCTATCCATCTGCCCGTTATGAAGGCGTGTCCGTGGAGGAAATGCGTTATCACTGCGGGATGGCGATGGCGGAACGTGACGGATTTACAAAAGAAGATGTGGATATCGTTGCCGGCGTCCCCGATTCAGGAATTGCCCATGCCATGGGGTATGCCAACCGGTCGGGCGTGCCCTTTTCGCGGCCGCTTGTAAAGTATACGCCTACCTGGCCGCGTTCTTTTATGCCGACAATCCAGTCGAAGCGTAATTTGATTGCAAAAATGAAATTGATCCCCATTCATGAACTGATTAGAGGGAAACGAATGGTTCTGGTGGATGATTCCATTGTCAGAGGGACGCAGCTTCGGGAAACGGCGGAGTTTCTTTTTGAAAGCGGAGCGAAAGAGGTTCATGCCCGTGCAGCGTGTCCGCCCATCTTGTTTGGCTGCAAGTATCTGAATTTTTCCCGTTCCAATTCGGAAATGGAACTGATTGCCCGCCGTGTTATTGCAGAAGAGGAAGGAGAAAACGTGGACCGGACCGTTCTCGATGATTATGCGGATCCCGACTCCGACCGCTATCACAAGATGGTGGAAAAAATCTGTAAGCGGATGGGGTTTACTTCGCTGGGATATAACCGCCTGGACGATATGCTTGATGCCGCAGGGATAGACCCGTCAAAGATGTGTACATATTGCTGGAACGGCAGAGAATGACAGAAAAACCGCGGAAGTTTCGCGGATTTTTATCTTGCGGAAATGAAACATAAAATTTGAAATTCATTCTCAAATGTAATATACTGTTTAAGGTTTCTGACAGGGAAATCAGGATGGGGGATCATGATGATTGAATTCAAATATGATACGCAATTACTGATTGAAGGCGAAAATTTAAAGAAGGAGGAAATTTCAAAGCATATCAATAAAAATCTGAAAGGCGATTGTCTCATTGTCGTACAGGTGGGGAATTTGGTGAAAATCCATTTTCATACGAATGAGCCCTGGTTTCTTCTTCAATACTGCGCCACTGTGGGAGATATCTTTGATATCGTTGTAGAAGACATGGACCGCCAGAGCCGTGGATTAAAAGGATAAGAATAATGGAGCCTCCGCTATTGGGGGCTTTTCTGATGCCCCGATTCCTGATTTCATTCCCCCTTTACCGTCTGAGCTGCCCGGTATGCTATAATGAGCAAAGATAAAATCGGAAGAAGGGAATTTTGATGCCTGAGAAAAAATCCCGCAGGTTTTTTATATTAACAGCCAGTATCGGCACAGGACACAGCCAGGCGGCGAGAGCCATCGCGGAATCCATCAAGGAGGTGCATCCTGAGGATTCTGTTCGCGTGCTTGATTTCGTATCCCGTGATGTACTGTCTGTGGATCAGATCATCAAGCGGACATATCTGCAGATGATCAGGTTTATTCCTGATATATATGACAGCCTGTACAGCAATTCACAAAAGAGCAGCTTCGGAAAAACGTCGCAGGCGCTTTTATCTTTAAGTTTCCGCAGGAGAATGAAACGGCTTATCCGGGTATTGAATCCGGACGCTTTGATTTTTACCCATCCCTTTCCTGCGGGGGCCGCTGATTTGTTGAAGAAAAAAGGCGATATCACCACGCCGCTTTTAGGGGTGATTACTGATTTTGACATTCATCAGCTTTGGATAGACCGTCACCTGGACGGATACTGTGTGGCGACGCCTGAACTGGCATCGTTGCTTTCGCGGTATGGTATTTCTTCCGATATTATCCATACGACGGGGATCCCCGTGAGGAAGTCTTTTTATGAGGAGAGCGCCCGCCGTCCGGTTGCGGAAAAGGGAACAGTACTTGTCATGGGAGGCGGTCTTGGCCTCGGCAGGATTGCTGATGACTTGAAACGTATGGATGAAGTGGATGAAATAGCAAGGTTCATTGTCATCACAGGACAGAATATAAGCCTTTATGAAGAAGTGGCGGCTTTGGCAGAAAGACTCCGCCATCCTGTGGAACTGCACAGTTATACGAATAAAGTGGCCCGTATCATGGGGCGGTGCGAACTGCTGGTGACAAAACCGGGGGCGCTTACCTGTACGGAAGCGATTGTCATGAACAAGCCCATGGTTTTGGTGAATACGCTTCCCGGGCAGGAACGGGCAAACGCTGCATTTTTAAGCGGACTCGGCTGCGCGGAATGGGTGAAACGGGGAGAACTGGCGGAAACGGTCAGATATATCCTTGCGAATCCCGAAAAAAGGAAACAAATGGAAAATGCCTGCGGTACCAGTCATATGGAAAGTGCCGGGGAAGTTGTCAAAATCCTCTATGATATGGTTGAAAAAATGGACAAAAAAAACATTTGAGAGATATACTTTTTGTTGGTCTCATCTCTATGATAAGTGCGGCAGCCGATGGGGAAACAGAAAGAGATACTTGGATCCTATTAAGAAAGTGCTTGCGGAAATGACCGGAGATACCTCTATGCCGCTTAGCAGTTTAGTGTTATTGAATATGAGAAAATAATCTTCTAAGAAATAAAAATTTGAGGAGGTACTTTATGCAGAAAATAAGGAAAGCAATTATTCCGGCTGCAGGATTCGGCACACGGTTTCTTCCTGCGACAAAAGCCATGCCGAAAGAGATGCTGCCTATTGTTGATAAGCCGACAATCCAATATATTGCAGAAGAAATTCTGGAAAGCGGTATCGACCAGATCTTAATCATCAGCGGTCATGCGAAACGGGCGATTGAGGATCATTTCGATTCGTCTCCCGAGCTGGAGTCCCATTTGTATGAACATGGAAAGATGTCTGTTTTAAAAGAAATTAAGAAAATTTCTTCCATTAAAATCCATTATGTCCGGCAGCAGTACATGCGGGGGCTGGGAGACGCGATTCTCTGTGCGAAAGATTTCGTGGACGGCGAGCCGTTCGGTGTCATTCTCGGTGATGATGTCGTATACCACCCGGAGAAGCCTGCGTTGAAACAGCTTATGGAACAATATGAACAAACTGGCGGAACTGTAATCGGCTGCCAGTGTGTAGCGCCGGAGCGGGTGTCTGCTTACGGAATTATTGCCGGAAAGGAAATCAATGATAAGGGGCTTCTGAAAGTGGATGATATGATAGAAAAACCGTCCATTTCTGAAGCACCGAGCCGTGTGGCAGCATTGGGACGATATGTGATTACACCGGAAGTTTTTGAGGTACTTGAACAGACTGCGCCGGGAAAAGGCGGAGAAATACAGTTGACCGATGCACTCCGTGTCATGGCTCATGCAGGGAATGTGTACGCATACTGCTTTCAGGGCAAACGATATGATACCGGAGATAAGCTGGGCTTTTTGAAAGCCACTGTGGAATATGCGCTCCGAAGAGATGATTTGGGGGATGATTTCCATACATACTTGAAAAACTTGACGAAAGACTGGTAGTGGGAAATTCTTTATAAGTCTGTATTTCTTGTGGAAAGGAACATAGAATGAATATTCTTGTAACAGGCGGTGCGGGATATATCGGTTCACATACAGTAAGAGCACTGATGAAGTCAGAAGAATTTACTCCTTTTGTTTTTGATAACCTGTCTACCGGGCACCGTGAATCAGTGCCTGAAGAGGTTGCTTTTATCGAGGGCGATATCCATGATATTGCTTTTGTGGCAGAAACTATGAAACGCTATGAAATTGACGGTGTGATTCATTTTGCTGCATCCAGTCTTGTGGCAGAATCCATGGTAGAACCGGGCAAATATTATTCCAATAATGTGGAAGGGACGCTTCATTTGCTCCTGGGAATGAGAAAAGCAGGCGTGGATAAAATCGTCTTTTCTTCCACGGCAGCGGTATATGGGGAGCCGGAGAAAACACCTATTGAAGAAGATTTTCCCCATAATCCGACCAATGTGTATGGCAGGACGAAACTTGTCATCGAGGATATGATGCGTGATTTTACTGCGGCGTACGGATTAAGCTATGTGGCACTCCGCTATTTTAACGCGGCAGGCGCGGCGGAAGGCGGAATGATCGGAGAGGATCATCAGCCTGAATCCCATCTGATTCCTTTGATTTTGAAAACGGCACAGGGGGTACGCGACCATATTTCCATCTATGGGACGGATTATCCTACGCCTGACGGTACCTGTCTTCGTGACTATATTCATGTGCTGGACCTGGCGGATGCCCATGTGCTGGCAATGAAGTATCTGGCGGGTGGCGGAGTGAGTGATGTATTTAACCTCGGTTCAGAAAACGGTTTCAGCGTGAGAGAAATCATTGAGGTCGCAAAGAAAGTGACAGGTGTGGATTTCAAGGTAGTCGAAGAAGGGCGGCGCAGCGGAGATCCGGCAGCCTTAATTGCATCATCTGCCAAGTGCAAAAAGGCATTGGGATGGAATCCGACAAGAAGCAGTACAGAAGAGATTATTGCCGCAGCATGGAAATGGCATCTGTCACATCCTTACGGATATGGCGGGGAAAAACAGAAGGAAAGCCTGTGATGGGGTATAAAGATGCTTACAGGGACTGGCTCAGCTGGTGTGATGATGCAGAGAAGAAAGAGCTGCTTTTACTGAAAGATGAAAAGGAAATTGAAGATCGCTTTTACAGGGATCTGGAATTCGGTACGGCAGGGCTCCGGGGTATTATGGGTGTCGGATCAAACCGCATGAATAGGTACAATGTACGGAAAGCGACAAAAGGATTTGCGGATTACCTGCAGGATACTTATGGGAAACGGTGTCAAGACGGGGTGATTATCGCTTATGACTCCAGAAATAACTCCGCTGATTTTGCCGCGGAAGCGGTTCATGTTCTTTGCGCAGCAGGGATTCCGGTAAAATTTTTCACAGAGCCGGAACCAATCCCTGTTCTTTCTTTTTCGGTCAGGCATTTTCGTGCGGCAGGCGGGATCGTCATTACTGCCAGTCATAATCCGAAGGAATATAACGGATACAAAGTTTACGGGCCGGATGGGGGGCAGCTGGTGCCTCGTGATGCCAATGTGCTTTCGCGTTATGTAGAAAATATTTCTGATCTTGCCCATATTCCATGTACCGGCAGTAAAGAGCTGCTTACCCGTCTGGGGCAGGATACGGTAGATCTTTTTATTGAAGAAATATATAAACAGTCCACATTGAAGGGGAATGTGGGAAATCTTAAAATCGTGTACACGCCTATTCATGGCTCAGGGAATATTCCTGTGCGGAAAATATTGAAACGCGGCGGTTTTACTGATGTCCATATCGTAGAAAGCCAGGAAAAGCCTGATGGGAACTTTCCGACTGTAAGCGCGCCGAATCCGGAGAATCAGGATGCTTTGCAGTTGGGGATAAAGCTGGCAGGAGAAATCGGAGTAGACATCGTTATCGGAACAGATCCCGACAGCGATCGGATAGGCGCGGCCGTCCTCCATAACGGCAAGTATCTTCTTATTTCAGGAAGCAGCATGGGGGCACTCTTGGTGAACTATCTGCTGATGATGAAGGGAAAAGAACTGACAGGTAAGTCCACCATTATAACAACAATTGTTACCGGCGGCATTGGCAGGGATATTGCAGGGAAGTATGGTGTGCAGGTGGAAGAAACTCTTACCGGATTCAAGTATATCGGTGAGAAAATGTCACAGTATGAGAAAGATGGAAGCCATGAATTTATCTTTGGCTATGAAGAGAGTTACGGTTATCTGGCAGGTACCCATGCCCGGGATAAAGACGCCGTTGTGACAGCCCTTCTGATTTGCGAGATGGCAGATTATTTTAAGAAGCAGGGAAAAACTCTGATTGATGTGTTGGCGGAACTATCGAAAGAATATGGATACTGCCTTGATAAACTTTCATCTTATACACTTGCCGGTAAAAAAGGTCTTGCAAAAATCGCAGATATCATGGCAGCCCTCCGGGTAAAGGACGTGCAGGAGATTTTACCGGACATCAGGGAGATACGGGATTATGCAAAAGGTATTGACGGACTGCCTGCTGAAAATGTATTGAAATTCATCTTGAAGGATCATTCATGGATAGCGGTCCGCCCATCGGGAACGGAACCCAAGATAAAGGTCTACTGTTCGTTGAAGGGGAAAGATGAAGAAGAAACATCCCGCCGCCTCCTTATGTACAAGGAAATCTGGGAACGGGAATTTGATTTATAAGATAGAATTTATTCATAAGACCATACTTACGGGAATGTGCAAGTATGGTTTTTTATTCCTTGCGGCAGATTACATAACGAGAACTTATTGACATGGATGTATAATTATGCTATTATCCTGTATATTAATAATTGAGGTGGTACGATGATTGATGCAGCGGGTACACATGTGATTTATGAAGTCAAGCATTTAGAGAAATCCTTCGGGAAAGTAGAAGTTCTGAAAGACATTAATATTCAGATTGGAAATGGAGAGGTGCTGACGATTATCGGTCCGTCAGGTTCCGGGAAGAGTACTTTTCTCCGCTGCCTGAATCTTTTGGAAAAACCGACGGGAGGCGAATTGTGGTTTGACGGCAGGCTGATTGACGGAAAGACTGATGTGAAAATGCTCCGCCGTGATGTGGGTATGGTATTCCAGTCATTCAACTTGTTTCCCATGTTCAGTGCTGTGGAAAATGTCATGTATGCGCCTGTCCATATCAACAAGATGGATAAGAAAAAGGCGAAAGAAGAAGCTATGGAGCTGCTTTCCCGCGTGGGTATGGCGGATCGGGCAAACCATTATCCGGGAGAGCTTTCCGGCGGACAGCAGCAGCGTGTGGCTATTGCCAGAGCGCTTGCGATGAAACCGAAGATGCTCCTGTTTGATGAACCGACTTCCGCTCTTGATCCTGAACTCGTCGGTGATGTTCTCACCGTTATGAAAGAAGTGGCTCTTGAAGGTATGACCATGGCGGTGGTAACCCATGAAATGCAGTTTGCCCGCTCTGTTTCCAGCCGTGTGGTATTTATGGATAAAGGGTATATTGTAGAAGAAGGAAGTCCTGAGGAAATATTCAGCCGTCCGCGGGAAGAAAGGACACAGATTTTCCTAAAGCGTTTGCTTCATACAGATATTTAAGGAGATTGTATTATGGATATAGTGTTTGAAACCGCTGTCAAATATAATGATATTTTTATGGCAGGCGCGAAGATAACGATCATTATTTCATTTCTGTCATGTTTCTTCGGACTTTTTCTGGGGGTAATTCTGGCCTTTATGAAGATTTCCGGTGTGAAAATATTGCAGGCTGTTGCTGCGGTATATGTAGAGGTCATCCGCGGCACTCCGGTACTTGTACAGATTTCCCTTGTGTTTTTTGGACTTCCGTTCCTTGGAATCCAGTTCCCTAATTTTGAAATATGGGGAGTGGATTTTGAAAGGCTGTCAGCCGGTGTGCTGGCACTGATATTAAACTCCGGCGCATACCAGTGTGAAATTGTCCGTTCCGGTATCCAGTCAATTCATAAAGGGCAGCTTGAAGCAGCCATGTCTCTCGGATTTTCGAAATGGGAATCTATGGTGCGGATTATTATTCCCCAGGCAATCAGAAATATCCTGCCGGTGATCGGTAATGAATTTGTTACCCTTATCAAGGAGTCTTCCCAGGTGTCCGTCATCGGTATGGCAGATCTCATGTATACGGCCGCGACCATTCAGGGAATCAGTTTCCAGCCTTTTCCTCCGCTTGTCATTGTCGCGGTATACTACTTCGTGATGACATTCTTTGTTTCTTCCTGTCTGCGTGTTCTGGAAATACGCCTGAAAGTACGATCGGTAAGGTAAGAAAGATGTCATACCGCATTTTCACGGCGGATAGAGCGGTGTATAATACATAAAATTGAGTCAGGGAAGGAGTTATTTAAATGAAACATGCAGTTAGATCAGCGATTTTAGGATTAGCGGCTGTATGCGCGCTTGCCATTTCCGGATGCGGTGACAGCAGCAGGACGGCAGCACCACAGAATGCACAAGCTCAGGGAAACCTGATGCAGAAAATTAAGGAAAAAGGTAAGATTGTTGTAGGAACTTCTTCCGGTTACCCTCCCTATGTTTTTGTAGACGCCGCGAGTGGTGAAAAGAAAGTTATCGGACTTGATATCGAACTGGCACAGCAGATTGCCGATAAGTTAGGCGTGAAATTGGAAGTACAGGACATGGGGTTTTCTGCGCTTCTTTCTTCCGTGACGGCAAATAAAGTAGATATTGCGGTGGGTGGTATCTTTCCGACGGCGGAAAGGGAAAAGGCGATGGCTTTTTCCAAATCCTATCTGCCGACGGAACAAAAGCTGCTGATCAGAAAAGATGATGCTGCGAAATATAAAACTGCAGCTGATTTAAAAGGAGCAGTTATCGGTGCTGAAAAGTCCACTACCCAGGAAGCCGCCGCCCAGAAAGTAGAAGGGGCAAAATCTGTGGGGCTGACAAGCGTTCCCGACGCGGTGCTTGAGTTAAAACACGGCAAGCTGAACGGTATCGTTTTAGAAGGGATTGTTGCGCGGCAGTACCTGATTTTTAATCCGGATCTTGTACTGGCTGATGTGACTTTTCCTGATGCAAAGAAACTTTCTGCTGTTGCACTGCAAAAAGGAAATGATGACCTGGTTAAATTGATTAATGATGTGATTGATGAAAATACGAAAAATGGAAATTTTGAAAAATGGGTGGATGAGTATAGCAAGGTCGCTGTTGAAAAAGCAAAATGACAAAAATGGAAAGGCGCTCCTTGGGGGCGTCTTTTTATATGTGTAGAATGAGAGAATATGCATTTAGAGGAAGGGGGGGATTTATAATACTTACGAATTATAGAAAATAAGGAATTAAATTCTATATGAATAATTATTGACATATATGAATAATTATGCTAATATACCTTTACACTATTAAAAAGAGCAATGCAGTATGTTGGAAAGGAGCGGAAAAAATGAATGCGAGGAAAATGATAAGAGCGGTGATTTTGGGGATAGCAACTTCCGCGGCGCTGTTTGTTTCAGGCTGCAGCGATGGGAATAAAGCACCGGACCAGGGGGCTGTGCAGAAAGAAAGTCCACTGATGCAGAAGATCAAAAAGCAGGGGAAACTTGTGGTAGGGACTGCTTCCGGTTATCCGCCTTATGAATTTATTGATACCTCTGTCGGTGAAAAGAAAGTTATCGGTATTGACATGGCGCTGGCGCAGAAAATAGCTGATGAATTAGGGGTGAAACTGGAAGTGCAGGATATGAATTTCCAGGCGCTTCTCACTTCGCTGACCGGAGGAAAGGTGGATATCGCCATTGCGGGCATCAATCCGACAGAGGAACGTAAAAAGTCCATGGATTTCTCCGCGGATTACCTGCCGACAGAGCAGAAAGTTATCATTCGTAAGGAAGATGGCAGCCGATACAAAAAATTGGAAGACCTTTTTGGGAAAACCGTCGGCGTACAAAAATCGACAACCCAGGAAGCTCTTGCCAAAGAAAAGATTAAAGACGCGAAGATTGTTTCTTTAGCCCATGTGCCGGAAGTAGTGCTTGAATTGAAACAGGGGAAAGTGGATGGGCTTGTGGTGGAAGGAATTGTCGGCGGACAGTACCTTGTATTCAATGATGATTTTATGTTTTCTGAGGTAGAATTCCCGAATTCAGTGAAGAGTTCTGCTGCAGCGGTGCAAAAAGGAAATGAAGATGTGGTGGCTGTCGTCAATAAAGTCATTAAAGAAAATACAGATAATGGCAATTTTAAAAAATGGACAGATGAATACAGCAGAAAAGCCGTGGAAAATGCTGATAAGCAGTAAAGGAATTCAGCCATATAAGCATGAAAAAACTCACCTTATTCACAAGGTGGGTTTTTACTGTGGGATGCAGGCATAATATGATTTAATTTCTTTTGTTCTTGTATAATAGAAATGGTGGAAGAGATGCAGATGAGGAGGATATTATGCGGCTGGACAAATTTCTTTCCGATATGAATATGGGGACGAGGACGGAATTGAAACGGGACATACGAAAGGGCGCAGTACAGATCAACGGAGAAAAGATAACGGATCCCGGGCTTATGGTCAATGAAAATGATGAGATTATTTTTGCAGGAGAACCGGTACCCTATTTTCGTTATGAATACTATATGCTGAATAAACCGGCAGGTGTCATCACGGCGACAGAAGACCGGTATCAGAAAACAGTATTGGATTTTTTTGGAGAAAGGCGGCGCAAGGATCTGTCTCCGGTAGGACGGTTGGATAAAGATACCGTAGGACTTCTTCTGGTCACAAATGACGGCGGTTTTCATCATCGGCTGCTTTCTCCAAAAAAGCATATTGATAAAGAATATTATGCCCGCATTGACGGCAGGGTGGATGAGGCAGACAAGGAAAAGTTTGAGAAAGGTATTTATGTCGATGAAATATTTACGGCACTTCCTGCAAAACTCATGATTGACGGATATCGTGAAAATGCTCTGGAAAGTGATTTTATGGATTTGGCAAACAGCCGGGCACCGAAATCGGCATTGGAAAACGGGGTAAGTGAAATTCGGGTTGTGGTGCAGGAAGGGAAATTTCATCAGATTAAGCGTATGTTTCATGCACTTGGAAAAGAGGTCATCTACTTAAAACGGATTCGTATAGGTTCTATTGTCCTTGACCCCACATTGGAAGAAGGCACGTATCGGCGGCTTACTGCAGGAGAAGTAGCCGCTCTTGAAAAAAATGGACATATGTGAAATATCTTTTAGGAAGGCGGCGCAGTATGCTGTAGTATAATGAAAGAAAAGCGGTTTATGCGGTACATTGGTGCAACAGGGAGAATGATATGCTGATTTACTGTGTGGAAGATGATGAAAGCATCCGCGATCTGGTAGGCTACGCGCTGCGGGGGCAGGGATATGGCATGGAAGGATTTGGCTGTGCGGATGATTTCTACAAAGGGATGAAAAAGGCAGTACCCGATTTGGTACTGCTTGATGTCATGCTTCCCGGTGAAGATGGACTCAGCATTTTAAAAAAGATCAGAGAGCGGGAAGCAAATATACCGATTATCATGATGACAGCTAAAAGCAGCGAATTTGATGTGGTTCGCGGGCTTGATCTCGGTGCAGATGACTATGTAACAAAACCTTTCGGCATCATGGAACTGCTGTCGCGTATTCGTTCCGTCCTGCGGAGAAGTGGAAAACCAACAGATAAGAAAGGGGAATTGCTTTCTTTTGGAACCATCCGTGCAGATCGAAACCGCCATGTAGTGACAGTGGATGAAAAAGAAGTGGCGGTCACGCTGAAAGAATTTCAATTATTATGCTACCTGCTCCTGAATAAAGGGATTGTCCTTTCTAGGGAGCAGATTATGCAGGCGGTGTGGGACATTCCTTTTGAAATGGAAAGCCGGACTATTGATATGCATATCATGAGCCTGCGGCAGAAACTGGGAGGTGAAGGTGCCGCCATACGGACCATTCGAGGCGTGGGGTATCGCCTGGGAGAGCGGGAGAAATAAAATATGATGGGAAGCATAGCGTTTATTTTGTGGGAAAGACGCAGAAAGCGGAGTATTGCAATCTTTTTGAATCACAAAAAAATATGAGCCGTTATTCGTTCAGATTTGTCCCATGTAAAACGGCATAAAAAATTTATCATTGAAATTTAGGGAGAATCTTTTTTAGAGAAAGTTTTAAGTTTTGTGTAAATAGATGTTCAGCTTGATTTGCGGATAGAGATGAACATCTTTTAAGCTTATCTTTCCGTTGTCATAGAGACGTGTATGAATATCTTCGTATTAAAGGTAACCATAAAATTAAAGGCTGTGAAGACCAGTCAAATTTGAGGGGATTATAGCGAAATCGTTAATAAATGAGATAGATACTATTACGTTAACTATAAAGAGTATATTGTCTTTTTTGTCTGAACTTGATTGTTCCAGATTAATTATTACGAGGATAATTGTACTCTTTTTTATATTTAGTTATTTTTCATCTTCAATCATTTATTGTGTTCCATGAAGGAAAATATAGGTCTGTAAAGTGACCGCTAAAATCGGCTAAATGGAAGGTTGGTATCGGATATTCCTTTTCGACATATATAAAACGATAAATATAAACAGAACAAACATTCTGTTTAATGGTATAATGAAATAGAATATTTGTTTGGGAGGAGTTCCATGGAAATTGGTGAGAAGTTGAATATACTGGCAGATGCGGCAAAGTATGACGTGTCCTGTTCTTCCAGCGGGTCATCAAGAAAAAATATGGCCGGCGGCTTGGGAAATGCTAAATACAGCGGAATATGCCATACATGGACAGCAGATGGTCGGTGTATTTCTCTCTTGAAGATACTGATGACGAATGCCTGTATTTACGACTGCGAGTATTGTGTGAACAGAAGGAGCCATGACACACTGAGGGTGTTTCTTTCGCCTGAAGAAATCGCGACGCTGACTATAGAGTTTTATCGGCGGAATTATATAGAGGGGCTGTTCTTATCTTCCGGGATTATCCGCTCACCCGATTATACGACAGAATTGCTCATTAAAACGGCAAGGATTCTTCGCGAGCGTGAGCATTTTAATGGATACATCCACATGAAAGGGATTCCCGGTACGGATTCCAAGCTTTTGAATGAACTGGGGCGCTATGTAGATCGTGTGAGTGTAAATATTGAACTGCCATCGGAAAAGGCATTAAGGCTTTTAGCTCCACAAAAATCACGGGATGCGATCATGGCACCCATGAAGTTTTTTCGGGATCGAATTGCCGAGCAAAAACAGGAGAGGTCGAAAAGGGTACCTGCCTTTGTGCCAGCCGGGCAGACGACACAGCTTATCGTGGGAGCAAGCGGAGAGAGCGACCGGGATATTCTTCGTCTGACGGAGGGGCTGTATCGTGTAGCGAAGTTGAAGCGTGTCTATTATTCGGCCTATGTACCTGTAATGGCAGGTAAAAATCTGCCGGTCATTGCAAGGCCGCCGCTCCTGAGGGAGAACCGACTGTATCAGGCGGACTGGCTGCTTCGGTATTATGGGTTTTCTGCAGAAGAAATACTGACGGAAAAGGAACCGGATTTTGATATGGATTTGGATCCTAAATCCTGCTGGGCTATGCGCCATCGGGAATTGTTTCCTGTGGAAATTAACCGCGCCCCTTATGAAATGATTTTGCGTGTGCCGGGAATCGGTGTGATAAGCGCACGAAGAATCGTAAGGATGCGGAGAAATCAATTTGTATCACCGGATGATGTAAAACGGGCAGGGGCGGTCTGGAAGCGGGCGAAGCATTTTGTGACCTGCGGAGGAAAGTATGACGGTATGGGAGATGCTGATACGGAGAATTTAAGAAAGGCACTCCTGTCGAAGCGGGCAGGAAGAAAAATGATGCAGATGAGTCTATTTTCCGGGCAGGTATGAGATGAAATATGTATATGACGGTACATTTGCAGGATTCCTGTCAGCGGTATATCGTATTTACCATGACGGCACGGGTCAGATGGGATCTATCAGCGCATCGCGGGGGAGTGGGGATCTTTTTGGGGAAGAAACAGAAGTGGCGACGGATATAAATCATGCGGAAACCGTGGCGGATGCATTTCTTAAGAGTTGCGGGACGGCCGCCTTCCGATGGTTGTACTGCGCTTTTTTATGTGATGACGACAGTGAGGAATATCTTTTTGACTATGTACGCCGCGGATTCAAATGGGGGAAATCTATTTATACCCATCAGGGGGAAGTCTGGATGTGGGAAATTCTCAGGCGTTCCCAAATGGCGGGGAACGAAGCGGAAAAATTCAAGGGGATCGTAAGGTTCAGCGAATTGGCGGAGGGAATGCTTTATGCGCCCATTCATCCGACGCATCATGTGCTGCCCCTCATTGTCCGTCATTTTCAAAAACGGCTTTCCTGTGAAGAATGGGCAATTCATGATGTGGGCCGGCATGTGGCTGCTTATTATGATGGGAAGCGGGTTACGATTGTTCGTGTGGAAAGTTTGAAAACGGATATAGCCTATAGCCAAGATGAAGAGGGCTTTCGACAGTTGTGGCGTGATTATTACCGTCATATGGCGATCCGGGAAAGAAATAACCCTACCGCACAGCGTTCGTTCCTGCCAAAAAAGTATTGGGCTTATCTGACAGAAATGGGCGGAAAAACGTAGGATAGCGAAAGAGGATCATGTCATCGCAGGGAATTTGTACAGCCAGCGAAAAATAGTTGGGATGTTTTTCCCGGTGGTACTTGCAGAAAGGAAAGCATTCGTGGTATCACTAAAAGAGAAGCGGTCGATGAGATCACGCAGTTGGCTTTCTATACGGGATGGCCGAAAGCATGGGCGGCATTTGGAATGGTGAAAGAGGTGTATGCAGTTGAAAAATAAGATTCTCATTGCGTATTATTCCATGACCTCACATACAAGACGCGTAGCGGAACTGATTCAAAATGCGGTCGGCGGGGAATTGGCATCCATACGGACGAAAGAAACGTATCCTTCCGATTATGAAGCGATGGTGGAACAGGGGCGTAGGGAAGTGAATGAAGGATTCCTTCCGGTCTTAAATGAGTTCCCTGTGAATATAGATGCCTGCCATATGATTTTTCTGGGAACGCCGGTGTGGTGGTACAGTATCGCTCCGGCGATGAAAAGTTTCCTGAAAAACCATGACTTAAGAGGAAAGATTATCTATCCCTTTGTTACTAATGAAGGATGGGCCGGGCATGCCCTGCAGGATTTTGCGACTAATCTTTCGGGGGGCTGTGTCAAATCCGGAATGAATGTAAAATTTTCCGGCGATATCTTAATTACAAAAGAGGTGCAGATCCGGAACTGGGCGAAAGAAGCGGTGAAAGATATTTTCTGAAAGAAAGGGGAAGAAAATTATGAAAATCCTTACTGTGTATTTTTCAAAAACGGGACATACAAAAGCGATTGCGGAAATGATTCATAAGGCGGTGGGTGGAGAACTCGGTGAAATCCGTACAAAGAGGAGTTATGCTCCTTCTTACGGTATGGCAGTCCTGCAGGGGGGATTGGAACAGTTGAGAAAATCGCTTCCCGAATTGGCAGAAATGCCTGAAACGGCAGAGTACGATGTCATATTCGTTGGATCTCCCGTATGGTGGTTTACGCTTACGCCTGCTGTAAAAAGTTTTATCAGCAAAGCAGAATGGAAAGGGAAGCGGATATATCCTTTCTTTACAAGCGGCGGGCAGCCGGGAAAGACGGCAAATGATTTTAAAAGATTGTTGGAAGATAAAGGCGCGCTGGTAGGCGGTTCTTTATCAGTGCCGTATAAGAGGAACCTGCCGCAGAGGCCGGTGGATGAGATTATCCGCTGGGCGGAAAAAAACAAATGTAAGGAATAGATGAAAGGATAGTATGGCATATAAAAAAGTAATGGCAGCAGCATTTGCGGTAACGCTCTTTCTGGCAGGCTGCGCGGGCAGTACGGATAAAGGTACTTCCCCGGCGGCTGTCCCGTTGAAGGAGACAATGAATCCGATATCTGTTCGCCAACTGGTAGCCGCAGATAATGAACACAACCGCACAATCATGTTCCAGTTGCTGAAATCGGTGGAAGCATTTGTGGAATATCGTGAAAAAGGAAATGACAGAATTTTTTCTGTTCCTGCCAAAGGTGCTGCTCTCAAAGGAAATAATGGCATAACGGACAGTTATATATATACGGCGGAATTGAAAGATTTGAAGAAAGGTACGGCATATGAGTATCGTACACGTACCGGAAATACTGTCAGCGGCTGGATGGATTTCAGGACTGATGACGGCGGCGCTTTTAAGACGGTGATTTATCCTGATTCCCAGAGTGCGGATTATACAGGCTGGTCAAAGCTGGCGGCCAAAGCGTATGAATTAAATAAAGATGCCGCGTTTTTTGTCAGTATGGGTGACTTGGTAGATAATGGACAGGATGAATACCAGTGGCAGGCATGGATGCGCTCTATGAAAGGGATTATGGATACCATTCCCGGTGCGGTGGTGATGGGGAATCATGAAGATTATTCTCTCGATTGGAAAATGGCAAAACCGGACAGATATCTGGCTCATTTTCATTTGCCGAATAATGGAGATGCTGATTATAAAGACCATTTCTACTCTTTTGATTGGGGAAATGTACATTTTACCGTACTGGACACACAGCTTAATGAATTAAAAGAATGGTATCCTGATTTGTTTGAAAGAGAAAAGAAATGGGCAGCTGATGATTTGGCAAGGACCGATAAAAAGTGGAAAGTTGTTTTGATGCACAAGGATCCTCTGCAATATGCCTTTGCAGGAAGGGAAGGGAGAGAAGAAGGATTTTCTCCGGAAGGACAGGAATTTATGCCTGTCTTTGATGCAAGCCATGTGGATCTGGTTTTGTCTGCCCATCTGCATACGTATAGGGATCGCGGACGCATTTATGACTTCAGGCGTGCGGAAACAGGACCTTGCTATATCATTACCGGGGTGGCCGGGGATGTGCGCTATCCGGGGTTGTGGAAAGCACATTCGTTGGACATCTATTCTGCACCACAGCCGGAAACCGATAATTACCTTGTCATGGAAGCGGGAGAAGATGCTCTTGTTGTTACAGGCTATACTTCGGACGGGCAGGAAATGCATAAGTCCGTTATAAGGAAATAATATATGGTATAGAAATGGCTGATTGATCCGATAGGAAACAATCGGTCATTTTTGAATAAACCGGAAAGTATTACAGGTAAATACAGGTGCTTTATAGAAAGTGGAGAGGAATGTGAAAAAATTTTCTGACGTATATCTAATTCATTCTTGACATTGTTACAGTTGTGTAGAATAATCAAGGATAATCAAAACATGTGCGTAAAAATACGTGCGGAGAATGGAAGGGGTTGGAGTTATGGCAGAAACAGCTTGGTCACTGGTACCACCGGTTATAACGATTGTTTTGGCGCTGGTTACCAAAGAAGTTTATATGTCACTGGCAATCGGTATCTTCATTGGAGCGTTTATGTTCACGGGATTCAATTTCCTGGGGGCGATCGACACCATGTTTGATATCATGTCGAATAAGGTTGGAGGGAATGTGAATATTCTCGTATTCCTGGTTCTTTTGGGGATTATTGTTTCAGCGATTCAGAAATCGGGAGCTTCTCAGGCGTATGGTAATTATGCAGCGAGGAAGATTAATGGGAAACGATCCGCACTGCTGGTTACTTTTTTCCTGGGGCTTTTAATTTTTATTGATGATTATTTCAACTGTCTTACGGTCGGTACGGTTATGAGACCTGTTACAGATAAGTTTAAAATCACCCGTGCAAAACTGGCGTATATCATTGATGCTACGGCGGCTCCGATCTGCATTATTGCTCCGGTTTCCAGCTGGGCAGCAGCTGTATCGTCTTCTCTTCCTGAAAACAGCGGAATTGACGGGTTCTCTTTATTTCTGCATACGATTCCGCTGAACTTGTATGCGTGGCTTACCATTATTTTTATGCTTTTTATCATTTTTCTGAATAAAGATTTTTCCCGCATGGCGGCTTTTGAAAAGGAAAGCGGAAGTACGCTGGTGATTCCTGCGGAATATGCAGATGATGAATCTACAGCTCCTGTAGGAAATGGACGAATTATGGATCTTGTGCTTCCGCTGCTTGTACTCATTGGAAGCTGTGTTTTCGGTATGCTTTATACCGGCGGTATTTTGGAGGGGAAGAGTATTATTGATGCTTTTGCTGAATGTAGTTCAGCGAAAGGTCTTGTGATGGGTTCCTTCATGGCTCTTGTTTTTACTCTTATCCTTTATGTACCCAGAAAAATTCTTGATTTTACAACATTCTGTTCCTGTTTTGTTGATGGATTTAAGCAGATGGCTTCCGCAATCTTTATTCTTTGTCTCGCGTGGACTCTTTCCGGTGTTTGCGGTGAAGATTACCTGAATATCGGCGGGTATGTAGGCGGTGTTGTCAGCGGTAATCAAACTGTGGCGATCATGCTCCCCGCGATGTTCTTCCTCGTGGCGCTTGGTCTCGCTTTTGCAACGGGTACTTCCTGGGGAACGTTTGGTATCTTGATTCCTATTGTTCTTGCAATCACGGGAACAGATATGAATCTGGCAACGATAACGGTTGCCGCTGTTTTAGCAGGGGCTGTCGGCGGAGACCATGTATCTCCGATTTCCGATACTACAATTCTTGCTTCTGCCGGAGCACAGTGCAATCATATCGACCATGTGTCTACACAGATTCCCTATGTACTTTGTGTTTCCTCCTGCTGCGTAGCCGGTTATATTGTGGCCGGCATAACGGGAGAAGGTCTCTTGGGAACGTTTTCCGGTATCATTCTGCTGGTACTTATGATGGCAGGAATCTACAAGTTTAAAATGAAGTGATTATAAATAAAAGACAGGACTCCTTGAGGGTCCTGTTTTCGATTGGCTGTTATTTAAAAGTTATTGCAGTTTCTCCTTGGTTTTAATAATAAGGCTAAAGAGAATAAGAAACGTTATAAGTGCTGTGATGGCCGCCGCCCAGGCGATACCGATACGGGCTATGGCGGCAAAAGAGAATTCTATAGGAAATAATATGACTGTCAGGATACCTGCGGAGATATATCCTATAGCAAGAATCTGGATTTTCCGGCGGAAAAGTAAAGAGAAAAGAAATCCCGCCAAAAGGCCGAGAAGTCCTGCGGGGAAAAGGCAGTCGTATTTCCAGGCGATTAAAGACAGAAGGGAAAGAAGAAGAGAATATTTCATAAGACCTCCGGTATGATTTTGTGATTGTCACTTATTATATGACAGATGCAGGAGAAAAAAGAAGTATTTTCATATAGAAATCAGTGCGCATCAAGCTCTGTCTGGGTCGGGGAGAAAATCAATTTTGTGTGATATACTATTTTTATGAATGCAGAAAATAAGGAGAATAAAATGCATAATGAGCAAAAAGTAACAAAGTCTGTCTATTGGATCGGGAGCAATGATTTTATTACACCTCGTTTTGATAATTATATTCCTTTGGAACGGGGAATTTCGTATAATTCATATTTTATTGATGATGAAAAGACCTGTATTCTTGATGCGGTGGATAATGCAGTGCGTGATTTATTCCTGGGGAATGTGAAAGAATTACTTCATGACCGCCCGCTGGATTATATCATCGTAAATCACATGGAGCCTGATCATTCCGGTTCTTTGCTGGAACTGGCAAAGCGGTATCCGGAAGCAAAGATTTGCGCGACGCCGGCAGCGCTGAAAATGTTTGAGCAGTATTTTCATGAACCCATGGCGGAAAGATATATCAGGACAAACGAAAAATTGGTGATCGACCTGGGGCACCATAAGATGAGATTTATTCCGGCGCCGATGGTTCATTGGCCGGAAGTAACTTTCACCTATGAGGAAACGGAAAAGATTCTTTTCTCCGCTGATGCGTTTGGTACTTTCGGCGTGCTCCATGGAAGTGTTTTTTCCGATGATACAGATTATGAAGAAGAGTATCTTGAAGAAGCGCGGCGTTACTATATGAGTATTATTGCTAAATATGGGGTACAAGTGCTGAGGGCTCTTAAAAAGACAGAAAACCTTGATGTATCCATGGTTTGTCCTCTTCATGGCCCTGTGCATCGGACAGAAGCCGATATTTCCCGCATAATGAATTTATACCGTCAGTTAGCATCGTGGATGCCGGAGTATCGTTCTGCAGCGGTTTGTTTTGCATCGGCTTATGGGAATACGGCATTTGCTGCACAGCGCCTCGCGTTCTTCCTGGGGCAAAAGGGAATCCGTCATTTGAAGTTAATTGATCTTTGCACGATACCTGTCAGTTACGCATGGGCAGAAGCAATGAGGCGGAGCCATCTCGTTTTGGCAGCGCCGACATTAAATATGGATCTTCATCCGATGATGCAGAATTTCCTTCATGAATGCAGCGTGATGGGGCTGCAAAACCGGACAGTGTCGGTTATCGGCAACAGCAGTTGGGTGCCTAATATAAGTGTGAAGAAGATAACTGAAACAGCCGTCGGCTGGAAGAACTGTACAATTCTTGGCGATGCGGTAAATATAGCATCTGCTGTCGGCGCAAAGGAAGACAGGGAACTGGGAGTGCTGGCAGGTATACTGGCGCAGGATATTTTAAAATAATGAAAGCATAAGGCGTAATATGAACTGGAAATATGTAATGGCAGCCGCTTGTTTTATCGGGGCGCTGCTTGCGGGAGGCTGTGGAAAACCGTCCGTCCATGTAATGACGGTAAAAATGGAGAAGGTTCCTTTTGCGATGGAAACAAGGGTGGTGCCTGAAGCGCTTCATATAGCGCCTGTCATTCCATCTGTTTCAGGGAGTCTTATTTCCGGTTTGCCGGAAGTAGGACAAACGGTAGAAGCAGGGGAGGTACTCTTCCAAATTGATTCGTCCCAGTATGAATCACAGGCCTCTGCACTGCAGGCACAAATTTCTGCTTCTTCATCTGTGGTGTACGGCGCGGCTGCTCCCGAGGATGATAACAGTATAGAAGCATCGCTTTTGCGGCAGGGAATCATTACCCGCGCGGAATATGATAAAATACAGGGAAGAAAAAGTGTTCCCCAAGAGGTTTTGAACAGCTCGGCAACCCCTGGATTGGCGGAAGCACTTGCTTCTGTAGAGCGGGCTATTGCGGCCTGTACGGTACGCGCGCCTATCAGTGGTACGGTTTCTCAGGTATATCTTGGTGATACGAAGATAGCGGCAGCCGGGCGGCCGGCTTTGCTTATCCGCCAAAATACGCCGGTTATTGCGGAGATAAGTCTTCCGTCTGAACTGGATTCCGTGATGGAGAAAATGAAAGAGGAAAAAACACTTACCGTCTTCTTCTCTTCTGCAGATAAATCGTGGTATGGAGAATTAAAAAAACAGCCCAATGAAAATGGGGAAAGATATACTTCTTACAAAGTGCAGACAGATAACCCGGATGGAGAAATTAAAATCGGTGAGCCTTATACCGTTCGTTTGCAAAGCACGGAACCGGTGCCGTATATCGTGATTCCCCGGTCTTCGATTATCGGTGAAAATACGGTGGCTGTTATAAGGGATGATTTTCTTGTGGACTTGAAAACAGTCAATGTAGCTTATGTGGAGGATGAAAAGGCATTCCTTTTGGATGGTCTTCAGGAGGGGGAGCGTGTAGTCACAGATCCGACTGACAAGCTTGAAATGGGAATGCAGGTAAGTACGATATCAGTGAATTAAAGGATCATGTTCCTTTTGTTTTTTATGGTGGCAGATTAGAATGAAATGGAGTCGGGAAGATTATACGGGTTCAGCGGTAGAGACTGCTAAGCATCTGATTGGTGCAGTTCTGGTGCATGAGACGAAAGAAGGTATTACGGCAGGAAGAATTACCGAATGTGAAGCATATGGAGGATTCTACCGGGGAAAACCGGATGACGGCGCTCATTCTTACAAGGGGCTTACTCCAAGGACACAAGCTATTTTTGGAGAAGGCGGGCATATTTATGTATATATGATTTATGGGATGTACTGGTGCATGAACGTGGTCTGCGGCCATGAAGGGGATGGATATGCCGTCCTTCTCCGTGCGTTGGAACCGTTGGAAGGGAAAGAGCTGATGGAAAAACGTCGGGGAAAAGCAAGAGGAAGGCTGCTTACCGCAGGCCCCGGCCGTCTTACAATGGCAATGGGGATTGATAAATCCTTTTATGGGGCCGATCTGGTGCATGGAAGCGTATATATAGAGGATGGGAAGGAAAAGGCGCAGGTGGAACGATCCAAGCGGATTAATATTGATTATGCCCGGTATGGGAAAAATTTCCCCTGGCGGTTTACGATGAAAGGCAGTCTTTGGATTTCCAAATAAAGGGGCAGAGCAGCATGCAGTATATTTCACATTATGAATCACCTTTAGGGGCAATCACGCTGGCAGCTGATGAAAAAGGTTTAACAGGTCTCTGGTTTGACGGAGAAAAGTATTTTGGAAATACGCTGGAAGCAGAGTATGAAGAAAAAGAAACCGTCATTCTGAAGAAAGCGGAAAAATGGCTGGATACGTATTTTATGGGACGGTGTCCGGAGAAAAAGCTTCCGCTCCACTTACAGGGGACAGAATTTCAAAAAGCGGTTTGGGCAATTCTTTTAAATATTCCTTACGGACAGACGGAAACTTATGGTAAGATTGCGGAAGAAATCGCGAGGAGCAAGGGAAGAGAACATATGTCGGCGCAGGCAGTCGGAGGCGCAGCAGGGCATAATCCTGTTTCCATTATTGTGCCGTGCCATCGGGTCGTAGGCGCTGATGGGAATTTGACGGGATATGCAGGAGGAATTGAAAGGAAAATCGCTCTCTTGCAGCTTGAAGGGCACTCCATGGAATCCTTTTACCGGCCGCGAAAGGGAACAGCATTATAAATATAGTTGAATCTCCGTATTCAGGCGGGGGTTTTATTTTGCGCCGGATATTTCCGAAAGGGGTAAGACTTAATCTTTGTGGTAAAAAACAGGTGTTTCCAGTATAATAATAAAAATATAAAATTGGTCGAGGAGCAGGATTGATGAAATTACTCCGGTTGATTTTGCAGGGGTTCAAGTCCTTTGCCGATAAAACAACAATTGAGTTTGCTGACGGTATGACGGTTATCGTGGGACCGAACGGCTGCGGGAAAAGTAATATTTCCGATGCTGTCCGCTGGGTTTTGGGTGAACAGAATGTCCACAATCTCCGCGGGCAGAAAACGGAAGATATCATTTTCTCCGGGGCAGAAGGAAGAAATCCGAAAAATGCAGCGGAAGTCACCATGGTATTGGATAACAGCGCCCATGAATTTTCTTTTGATACGGCGGAGGTGTCCATTACCCGCCGCGTCCTCCGAAATGGAGAAAGTGATTTTTATATCAATAAACGGAGCTGCCGTCTGAAGGATATACAGGAGCTTCTGGCGGATACCGGTCTTGGAAAAGGATCGATGGCCATCATCGGGCAAAACCGGGTGGATCAGGTTCTGACGTCCCGTCCGGAAGACAGGCGTCTCATTTTTGAAGAAGTGGCGGGGATCAGTTTATTCCGCATGAGAAAAAACGAGGGGCTTCGGAAACTGGAAAAAACGGCAGAGAATATGGAGCGTGTCCGTGACTTAGTGGCGCTTCTTGATGAGCAGCTGGGTCCGATGAAAGAGGCTGCGGAGAAATCTAAAATTTATAAGGCTCTCTCCAAAGACAGACGTGCAGTGGAAGCGACAATGTCACTTCTCCGGCTGACATCGGTGGGGCGGATGATCGCCCGGTATGAAAACGAGTATAATTCTCTTGCAGATCAGGATGTAAAGTGGCAGACGGAACTTGCCCGTTATGCGGAAGCGAAGGCAAAACTGGAAAAAGAGGAACTGGAACAGCAGGAAAATCTGTGTAAGGCTGGCGCCGACTCTGCAGAAAAGCAGCGATTGATGGAGACGCTCCGCGGAGATTACCGCGTCAAGGAAGAAGCACTTCGTCATGCGGAGGAGGAGTCAGTCCGTTTAAAAGAAGATGAAGAAGACCAGACCGAAGCGGAAAATGAATTGAAAGAAGAAATGCGGGAAATGCTGGAGGAACTGGCGGAGGCGGAGTCTCTCCTTCTGGAGAAACGAACATTGCTTAAAGCGGAAGAAGAAAAGCGTCGCATTGCAGAAAGCGAGCTTCTAACAGCGGAAACGGCTTATCAGGATGCACTGGCAGTCAACCGCCGAAGGCTGGCGGAAAAGGAAAGCCTGGAACGGGAAATAGAACAGGGGAACCGTGAGAAAGTTCGTCTTACGGAAGAGAGAGAAAAGTTTAAAGCGGCCGGATTGGAATTGTCAGAAAAGAGAAAGATGACGGAAATCCAGGTAGAGAATCTGACGGCTGAAGAAGCATCTGTGCGGGAAAAGATGACAGTGCTGGAAGAAAATGGCAAAAACGACGGCATTCGTTTAAAAGAAGCGCAGGATAAACAGTTCCGACAAATGAACCGAATCAATGATTTTCATGCCCGATTGATGAAAATTATTTCCCGTCGTGAATATCTGGAACGGGCGGATCGGGAGTATGCCAGTTTTTCTCATACGACAAAGACGATTCTGGAAAGCCGGTCTCTTTTTGGACAGCATATCCTTGGCGCCGTGGGTGAACTGATACGGGTTCCTCCGAAGTACACGGCGGCAGCTGAGGTGGCCCTTGGCAGTTCTGTTTCTTATATCGTGACAGATACGTCCCGTTCAGCCGGAGATGTCATTACCTGGCTCAAGAAAAATAATTTGGGACGGACGACATTCTATCCTTTAGAATCCATGCGTCCCCGCGGAAATGACGGAAATGAAAGAAAAGCGTGCAGTGAGAAAGGAATCCACGGTATAGCGTCAGAGCTGTTTTTCTGTGATGAAGAGTATAGCGATTTGATGGATTTTATTTTAGGAAAGACGCTGATTGCCGAGAATCTGGATATCGCTCGAAACGTTTCCGCAAAATATAATTATCGTCTGCGTTTAGTGACACTGGATGGACAGCTGGTTAATCCCGGCGGATCTCTTACAGGTGGTTCCATGCGGAAGCAAGAGAATACTTTTTTTGGAAGAAAGAAGGAGATTAATGATCTTCTGAAAGAAGAAAAAGAAACGGAAAAGCTGCTTGCTGATTTGAAAAAGGAAAAAAGTATTCATGATGATTTCTGTGCGGAACTATCCGAAAAAGTAACAAAAGAACGGGAAGATTATCAGTCTTTAAAAATCGGTTTGGCGGAAATATCAGGGAAGAAAGACGGTTTGTCCCGTATTCTTTCAACGGAGAAAAATGCAGAAGAGAAAAATCAGGCTGATCTCCGGACGGCAGAAGAGGGGTTGGCTGCCATTACGGAAAATTTAGCATTATTGGAAGAGCGGCTGGCTGGGTTTGGTGATATCCCTGTGATGGAAGCTGATGAAAAAAGTGCCTCACTGAAAAAAGCTGTGGCAGATTTGGATGCCCGCCTCATGGAAATCCGCATTGATGTGACAAAAGCGGAAGAAGCGGTGAATTTTGGGAAGAGGGGGAAGCAAGAAAGAGAAAATGCTGCTTTGGAACAAAGGAAGGACAGGGAAAAACTTTCCCATGACATATTGGAAAACAGGGAGCAGAAAGAAAGGCTTGCGTCGGAATTAAGAGATATTGAAGAAAAATTTAATTTGGCGGAAAAAGAATGGAATGAAGTAAAAGGACGTCTGGAGAATATGCAAAACATTTCTGATACTTTCTCTGCGGAGCGAAAACAGCAGGATGATGCCTGGAGGAACGCGCAGGAGAAGTCTTCAGCTGTCCGTAAAGATATGGCGGACCGTCAGGCGCGTATCGACAGTTTTAAGGCGCAGGAAGCAGAAGAGAAAGAAAGACTGCGTGAACAGGAACTGACTGTAGAGATGGCAGAAAGCATGCGTATTCAGGGATCTATGGCGGAAATGAAAGAAAAACAGGCGGATCTGGAAGAACGCATCAGCAAACTCGGCGCGGTAAATCCCAATGGGGAAGAAGAGTATGAACTCCACCTCCGCCGCCGCGCTTTCTATGAAACGCAGATTGAAGACCTGAAAAAAGCAAAGAGCGGATTGGAAACAGTGATTCACGATATTGATAAAACGATGTCTGAACGGTTTGCTGATGCCTTTAAAATGATCAATGTGGAATTTGCCCGCATTATGCAGATTATGTTTTCCGGCGGCAAAGCCCGTTTGGAGTTGACCGATGAAGCGCATCCGCTGGAGGGTGGCGTAGAAATGTATCTCCAGCTTCCGGGAAAGAAGCGCCAGCCTTTGACGCTCATGTCCGGTGGTGAACGGGCGCTTACCGTTATTGCGCTGCTTATTTCTTTTATGGCTTACCGTCCCGCACCGTTTTGTTTCGTTGATGAAATTGATGCGGCACTTGATGATGCCAACGTGGAAAGATACAGCCGTATGATCGCGGATTATAAAAGGAAGACACAGTTTGTCATTATTTCTCACAGAAAGAAAACGATGGAATTTGCCGATACCCTTCAAGGGGTGACTATGGCGGAGAAGGGGGTTTCCTCTCTTGTGACGGTCCGTGTGGGAGATTATATAAAGGAGGAACAAGATGGGGTTTCTTGATAAGGTAAGAAATGGACTAAAAAAGACCAAAGAAAGTCTGATCAAAAATATCGAAACGGTTGTTATCGGTTATGCAAAAATTGACGATGACTTTTTGGAAGATCTGGAGATGGTTCTTCTCTCCGGCGATCTTGGCGTGCGTACCACCGATTATCTGATGCGCCAGATTCGACGCGGTGTGACGGAAGGTATGATCAGCAGTACGAATGAAGTGATGCCGTTTATGGAAAAAACGGTGGTGAATATGCTGACGGAAGATGGAAAGGAAGATATTTCCCATCATCCGGAAGTATACCTTGTAGTGGGAGTCAATGGAGTGGGTAAGACGACGACCATCGGGAAACTTTCGGCCCAATTCCGTAAAGAAGGGAAGAAAGTTCTTTTGGCGGCGGCAGATACATTTAGAGCTGCTGCTTCCGAACAGCTCTCTATTTGGGCGGAACGGACAGGAGCGGACATCGTGAAGCATGCAGAGGGGGCCGATCCTGCGGCAGTGGCGTTTGATGCTGTATCAGCGGCTAAGGCGCGCGGTTCCGATGTGGTGCTGATTGATACGGCGGGACGGCTGCAAACGAAAGTAAACCTTATGGAAGAATTGGCTAAAATCAGCCGTGTCGTAAAAAAAGTAATTCCCGACGCGCCCCACCAGACTATTCTCGTATTAGATGCTACGACAGGACAAAACGCGGTCAGCCAGGCGCAGAATTTTGGAGAAATCGTTCCCCTGACCGGCGTAGTGCTGACAAAATTAGACGGAACGGCAAAAGGCGGTGTTGTCCTTTCCATTCATGAAGAACTCCATGTGCCAATCCGTTGGATCGGTCTTGGTGAAAGAGAAGATGATCTCCAACGTTTCAATGCTCTTGAATTTGCAAAGGCGCTTTTTGAAACGGAAGACCATATACTGAGCCAATCCACAAAAGTTTAAAAATACAAACACATATTTCATTTAAAATCGTATCCTTTTGTTATTCTTTAGTGAGGATACGATTTTTCATTTTAGTAAAATTCTTTTTTCACCTGATTCAGGAGAGTTCTTCGTTCTTTATAATCAGAAAACCAACGAGACATAAGGGTATGAAAGTGCGGACTGGGCCGCATAATATCAACTGATTAAGAGTGATATACAGTGGAAAAAATATATTAAAAATAGTACAATACTAACAGGTATTTGGTGAGGTAGATTAGAAGTTGTAGGGATAATGGTTATAAAGAGAATAAACCAAATATATTAATGTTTATAAAAACTGCTTGACTTAAGAGTTTAAAGATAAATATATGAATAATATGTAAAGGAGTGAGATTATGATTTGGTCAATTATTGTTGGAGGATTTATAGGCTTTATTGCGGGAGCGATTACTAAAAAGGGTGGAGCAATGGGTATAATTGCTAATATCATTGCAGGTTTATTGGGTTCATCGGTAGGTCAAGCACTGTTTGGTACATGGGGGCCAACTCTAGCGGGAATGGCATTAGTTCCTTCTATCTTAGGTGCAGTAATTGTTATTGCTGTTGTTTCATTTTTCTTTGGGAAAAAAGAATAATTTAAATAAAAGGAGTCATGATCATGTCAATAGAAGAAAAAATCGACCAAGCTAAAGGTGCGGCAAAAGAAGGTGTAGGTAAATTAACCGGTGATAAAAAAATAGAAAAAGAAGGGGCTGCGGAAAAAGCGGCTGCAAAAGTTAAAGAAGTTGCTGAAGATGTTAAAGATGCTATAGAAGGAACAATTGACGGTGTCAAAAATATTATAAATAAAGATAAAAAATAATTTTGACCCCTTTTTCTGCATGGATGATGACAAATGCTTTATATTTTATCATTCCCGCCATCATTGTAAAGAAGAAATAGCAACAAATTCCAGGTTGTCAAAGTTGTCAAAATCAAACAGTTAAATAAGAACCTACAACATAGAAATTCAAAAGCAGTAAATCAAAATTGGTTTACTGCTTTTTCAGCGGACAAAAATGATTCATAAGTATCAGATATGACCCTTTTAAATCATTAACTGTTTCATTCAGTTATCTTTAATCTTGAAATATTTTTTTACATAATCAACAAAAATCCGTACCGGTGTAGACTGGAGCATGGCTTCTTTGAATATGAGGTGGCTCGGACGATATATAGGCTGCTTCTGGCTGTTGTAAATCATCTGTCGGTCTACATTCGGTTTGCACTTGGGAAGCATGTCTGCCGGAATCAGTGAGTGGCCAAGACCGTGGTTGACGATTTCCACGCAGGTATTGCAGTCGCTTACAGTCAGTGAGAAGTGGGGGGACTTTGTGAAGTTCTGGCGCCACCAGCGGGTACGCAGTTCATCCAAAGACGGATCGCTGCGGTAGCGTATGGAAGGCTGCTGTGCCAATGTACTGAAATCAATAGGCTTGGCTGAAATCAGGTACAGCGGGGCATCTTCCAGAAGAATATCGGATTCGGGCCATTCCTGGTTGCCGCGGACGATAGCAAGATGGATGTCTTCTTTTTTGACCAGTTTTACTAAACGATCGCTTGTGTCTGTAGTCAGCGATATTTCAATATCACTATACTCATCAACGAATCCTTTCAGAAGCGCAGGACCGTGGGACTGGGAAAAAGATTGGGATGCCCCGATACGGAGGACACCGGAAATAGAGTTTGGTTCGTGGGTGACATAATTCTTCATGTCCTGGTACTGCTGGAGTTCTTTTTCCGCAAAGGAAAAGAGCCGTGCTCCCGCATCGGTGAAGTGCACTCCTTTATTGGTGCGGATAAAAAGCGGACAACCGATTTCCTTTTCCATTTGACTCAGGCGGTATGTCAATGACGGCTGAGTCATAAACAGCCGTTTGGCAACTTTATTGATACTTCGCTCCTCACGGAGATAGATCAGGATTTTCCAGTCCGTATTATTCATGCAAACACCTCTGAAAACAAGACTCTACAGATTAGTAGGGGACATATAAAAGTTTTTTATCATTATATCATGCAAGGACAATATAGAAAAGTCTTATAGCAGAAAATAAAAAGATACGGGTACGGAAAGAGAAACTCTTGTGATACACTGGAAAAAATAAAGCTCTGAACATGTACTACAAGGAGATTTGCCATGAAGACTTTTATGAAATATTTATTTTGTTTTTTTATGGTATGTGCAGTGGGGATGATGGCACAAGCCGCTGACAAGTCGGTAAACCGGAAAATGGGATACTTTGATAATACACGGACAGTACTGCTTTTTTTGCCACAGAGCAATGATAGAGGCAGCTATGCCGCATCATACATTGCAAAAGAGATGGATGCGGTGTTCCGTTACCCTTATTACAGAAAATTAGATACGGTTGACTATGTTTATAAGAATATCAGTCCTGCGGAGCTTCCTGCCATTGCTGAGGAAACGGGAGCGGATATTGTCGTACTTCCTGTTGTTACAAGGTGGGTACAGAGGCGCTCTTATCCGATTTCCATTTTCTTTGACATAGATCCCGTTGTGGAAACGCAGGTTGTTATTGATATATACAGCTGTAAGAACGGCGAAGGGGTCAGGGATGATCAGGCGGCTTACTACGAAAGAGAAGAAGAAAGTTCCGTACGTAACCGTTACATTATGGATGAAGTGATGAAACGGCTGTGGAAAAAATTTCCTTACCGCCGTGTGCCGACAGATGTGGAAGCAAAGTTATCGGAGACTGTCCATGCCGATAAGGACAACACGCCGGCGGCAGTAATGAATAAATAGCAAGAACAAAAACCGGGCGGAAATGAAATTATTCCTGTCCGGTTTTCTTTTATAACCCTTTTTGATCAATACCTGAAAAGAGATATCCTAAATGGGTCGTGGCGTTTAATGTGACAAGCCTCCAACTTTTTTCATGTTCTTCTATGACGTTGATACAGGCATTGTCCTGTTTGAAATGCCAGAAATGTTCCATGCCGAGTCCCATGAGATCACAGAGGATGACTTTATTGACCGCATCGTGGGCGGCAACGAGAAGCGTTTTGCCCTGATATATAGCGGCATAATCGTCAAAGGCGGCACGGACGCGTTTTCTTACATCTTCCAGAGATTCCCCGCCGGGCATTTGTACCTGTTCAGGCCGGTTGTGCCAAAGTTCAAATTCTTTCGGATAGTTTTTTTTGATTTCATCGGCATGGACGCCTTCCCATCTGCCGTGAGAAATTTCCGTGATCCGCTCATCGATACGGATGTTTACATGGTGGTATTCTGTGATGAAACGGCAGGTATCAAAGGCACGGGAGAGCGGTCCGGAGACGGCCGCATCAATGGATATATCTTTTAAGGCAAGACCGGCGGCTTTTCCCTGAGCAATTCCTGTTGGGGAAAGAGGAATGTCTTCCTGTCCCTGATAACGACCTTCCACGTTCCACGTAGTTTCCCCGTGACGTATAAGAATAATTCGTACCATAATGACCTCATTTCCGTTAATGACTTTCGCAGTGAATGACTGTAATTCCGTGGATTCCGTCAATGTTTGCAAGAACGGGGAGGATAGCGCTGGGAATATCCTTATCAATGGCAACGGCCATAATATTGGTGTTTTTGTCTTTGGATGCACCTACCTGCATGCCATTGATGTTTACGCCTGCCTTGCCGAGAATACCTGCCATCTGGCCGATCATGCCCGGCTTATTTTCATGAGGAGCAAGGATGATGCAGCCTTTCGGTTCAAAGTCTACACGGAAGTGGTCAAGAGAAACGATTTTCGCTTCTTTCCTGTCGAAAAGGGAGCCTGTAATACGATGTGTACCTTTATCGGTATCAATAGTGAGCGTGACTGTATTGGTGAAGTAATGTCCTTTTTTTGCTTTGACTTCCCGTATTTCCATATGCCGGTCTTCCGCGATAGTTCTTGCATTTACGAAATTGACAGTCTGCTGGAGAATGGGGGTTAAAAGTCCTTTCAGGACAGCCGTGGTGAGCGGGGTGGTTTCTGTTTCAGTCAATTCACCTGTATATTCTACACTGACACGGGAAATGCGTCCGTCAGCCAAATCAATACCAATATTTCCCATGCGTTCGCACAAATTAAAATAAGGTTGGATAACGGCGAGCGTGGCTCTTGTGATGGGTGATGCATTGACAGCAGTCGCTACCGGTTCTCCATGGAGGGCGTCAGCAACGCCGCGGGCTACATCAGTGGCGACGCCTGTTTGTGCTTCAGCTGTGGAGGCACCCAGATGGGGGGTGAGCGTTACGTTTTTCATCCCCAGGAAAGGATTGTTTTCCGGTTTGAGCGGTTCATTTGTCCACACATCGATGCCGGCACCGGCAACTTTTCCGGTTTTTAGTGCCTCTGCTAAGGCATCAATATCAATGACAGCGCCGCGGGAGGCATTCACAATGCGTACCCCGTCCTTCATCTTTTCTATTTCTTTCGCGCCGATCATGCCTTTTGTCTCCTCGGTGAGCGGTGTATGGAGCGTAATATAATCGGATTCGCGGAGAAGCGTATCAAGATCTACCAGGTCTACTCCCAGCTGCTGGCCTCGTTCCAGCGGAATGTAAGGGTCATAGCCAATGGTCTTCATGTTGAACGCCTGCAGACGTTTTGCTACATTGGAGCCTACACGGCCCACACCGATAATACCGACTGTTTTATCCAAAAGCTGGATGCCGGTAAAGCTTTTGCGGTCCCAGCGGCCTTCCATAATGGACTGGTGTGCTTGAGGGATATAGCGGGTTATGGAAAGCATAAGGGCAAGGGTATGCTCACAGGCGGCGATTGTGTTTGATTCCGGCGTGTTTACCACAGTAATTCCTTTCGCCGTAGCTTCAGGAATATCAATGCCGTCAATGCCCACACCGGCGCGGCCGATGACTTTTAGATTAGTAGCGGCATGAATGACTTTCTTTGTGATTTTTGTCTGGCTTCTTGTAATGACAGCGTCATATTCGCCGATCACTTTGCACAATTCACCTTCATCCATGTTTGGGCGGATATCCACAACAAATTCTTTTTCCAGAAATTCCTTTGCTTCCTTAGCAACATCGGCAGTGATAAAAATTTTGAACATAATGTCTCCTCCTAAAAAATAATAAAAAAATGTACAGATAAGATTATTGATGATCTTTCCGGTATGCTTCCATGAATTGGGCAACTGCTTTACAGGCGTCTATGGTAACTGCATTATAAAGAGAAATACGGCAGCCGCCTACGAGTCGGTGGCCATTGACGCCGATAAAGCGGTTTTCTTTTGCTTTCTCAATGAAATCTTTTTCCTCATCGGCAGAAGAAAGGTTGAAAGTAATGTTCATACGGCTTCTGTCTTTTTTTACGGCATGCCCTTTATAAAATCCGTTGCTTTTGTCGATGATGTCGTAAATCAATTTTGCTTTTCCCTTGTTTCTTTTTTCAATGATATCCAGTCCGCCTTGTTTTATTATCCAGTGGAGCATCTTGTTCAATGTGTAAATGCAGAATACCGGCGGTGTATTATAGGCGGAATCTTTTTCAATAAATGTTTTGTATTGAAGAAAAGGAGGAATATCTGTACGCGCCGTTTTTGCAAAATCCTTTTTAAGAATGACAAGAGCCATACCGGCGGCACCCAGGTTTTTCTGTATGCCTGCCCAAATCATGTCGAAACGGTTGAAATCTATGCGTCGGGAAAGGATATCAGAGGACATGTCACAAATGATGGGGATATTTACCTCCGGAAATTTCCAATATTCCGTGCCGTAAATCGTATTGTTTGTTGTAATGTGGAGATAATCTGTTTCCGGCTTTATCAGGCAGTCTTCGGGAATGTAGGAATAGTTTCGATCTTTGGAGGAGTTTGCATCATATACTTCTCCGAAGAACGCAGCGGAATCACGAGCTTTGTGTGCCCACACGCCGGTATCTGCGTAAGCGGCGCGGGTGTGGAGGAAATTATAACTTTCCATAAGGAACTGCATGGTGCCGCCGCCTTGAATAAATACGATTTCATGATCCGGCGTAAGATTCATGAGATCGAAAAGCAATGACTTCGTTTCTTCTATGACGGATTGAAATTCTTTGAAGCGGTGGCTCATCTCAATAATTCCCATCCCGGTGCCTTTGAAATTTGTCATCTCATCCCGGATTTCTTCAAGCACTTCCAGTGGCAGCGGAGAAGGGCCGGCATTGAAATTATAGACTCGATTCATAAAAGAGACCTCCTATACTTTATAAACACAAAAAGAGAAGCGTCCCATGGGACGAGCTTCTCTTTTCTCGTGGTGCCACCCAATTTAGCAGGAAACAAAAAGGGACAAAGTATCCTGTGTAATAAAAAACGCTCTTCATCCTCTAAGGGACGAGAGCACCCGCGATACCACCCAAATTGCTTTTCAGCCATCTTTAATCTGCTGTAACGGGCATACCCGATAGATTCATCATCTACCACTCTGAAGCGGAACGACAATTGTTTGCTGATGGTTTCCACCGTCCACCATCTCTCTGGAGAGCTTGCAAAAGCGCTTCTTCATCCTTGTGCATAATGTATTAACATGAGTATAGACGGACGTAGTAACTCTTGTCAAGTCTGTTTATAATATTCTTGAAAAGATGACAGGAAGGAGCGGAAAGGCAGCGGAGAGCACTTGAAAAAAATAATGAGATAAGGCATAATAAGCTTATCCGAATATGGGCGATTAGCTCAGCTGGGAGAGCGTCTGCCTTACAAGCAGAATGTCGGCAGTTCGATCCTGTCATCGCCCACCAAAGAAAAGCAACCGGGAGGGTTGCTTTTTGTGTATGCAAAAAAGATATAACTTTCCGCATTAGTGGATCAGAATGGTTTGTACATTGCCGGTTTTGTGACTCATGTCCTGCTGCACTGGTTTGGGATATGCTTGACACTTATAAAAAAATTATATTATCATAATATATATAGATAATTAAATTTATTTAGGATAAATATCTGTTTTGGTATTTAGGCAATATTTTACTTAGCTCATAATAAAGCTGTTATGTTATTATTTATTTTTTTAGGAGACCGGGAGGTGTCATGCAAATGAGGAGAAAAGGGGTATTAACACTGGTATTGGCGGCTTTGGTGCTGGGGACGATGTCAGTGGAAGCCGGATTTAATCTGGGAAGTTTAAAACTGCCGCAAATCAATCTTCCTGGAGAGGAGGTCGGCGATTCCAAACAAGGAGCTTCAGTGAGGAAGGACTCCAAAATATTTACATTTAAAGGGCATATTTTTGTGAAAGGTCAAGATGGCGAACGTAAGCCGCTGGAAGGAGTTACTCTTTATGGACCGGCGGTGGGTGCTTATACCGATAACTATGACGGTATTGAGCTGAAAAGTGTCGATGGTCATACATTATCAATTGAAGGCGGTGATGCAGTAGAGGTTGCAAGAACTGATGCACGGGGATATTTTGAAGTGACTGTTGATTTCAGCAAAGGTCTTTATTATGATATTATTTTCAGCAAAGAGGGGTATGGTGCCGGTTATTTTTCAAGACTGACAATGCCTGATCTTGGTAATATAATGGATATTGAACGGGGAGAAGATTTAAGGTATACGCTTAGGCCGGGGAAGGGAAAGTTCGTTCCTCATCGTATGGGAAGATCGTAAGAATGGGAGGTGTCAATATGTCCAACGTGAAAAGATTATTAATATTAGGGATAGCAGCAGGATTAGCTTTCAGCGTTATGGGGAATACGGCTGCCGGTTTCAATCTTGGGAAAGTATTGAACAAGGTCGGTGTTTCTACGACGGAATCCAGTGAGGAGCCTTTATATGAGGGGGAACCGGCAGATGGTACAAGAGAAAATGGTATGGTTTATAATGCAGAAGTCCATGGCTGGTATGATGAGAAAACAGGAGCCCTTCTTTCGAGAAATGATGCGGAAGCGCGCCGAATGCCGGCGCCTCCCGGGCCGACTACGGCGAAATGCGATTTAATTTATGGTATCGTGAAAGCGGGACGGGAAGATTTAGAGGTGCGTCTGGAAAATAATCTTTTGATACTCAAAACCCGAGGTTCTCTTTGGGATGGCGGAACAGGGGAAAAGGGAGAAATAAGTATCATACTTCCGGAGGAATGCAAAAAAGGTGTAGTCTATAAGCCTAAGGCAGATCATTACTTTACTTTTGATAAACCGAACAGGGACGGTCCTGTCACCTTGGTACGTCATGAGGGATATGTCATCGGTTTTGATACGGAACGGTAAAACCTGCTAAGAATCTTTTGTTAAAAGATAAGGGAAACTATACCCGGTAAGAATAAAATCGTTAAATAAAGTAAAGAAAATACGGAAAGCATGGTACGAATCATTTTATTCATCATGATCCATTCTTAATATGATGATTCCTGCTTTTCCGTATTTTTATGTATATAAATACAAATAGTTTTTTATATAAGGATATAACTTAATGCTTTCGGTTTATGTATTTTGGAAGAATGTATATCTTTTGTTGCAAAGTCAGAAAAAATCTGATATTATATGTCACGTACCTTAGTACGTATTCCTGAATAGCTCAGCCGGTAGAGCGCGTGACTGTTAATCACGATGTCGCAGGTTCGAACCCTGCTTCAGGAGCCAACGGCCTGTTCGTCAAGTGGTTAAGACACCGCCCTTTCACGGCGGGTTCGCGAGTTCGAATCTCGCACAGGTCACCAACATACGGGCGATTAGCTCAGCTGGGAGAGCGTCTGCCTTACAAGCAGAATGTCGGCAGTTCGATCCTGTCATCGCCCACCAAAGAAAAAAAGCAGCCTTTCCGGTTGCTTTTTGCATATTAAAGACAAAATAGTAATTTTCTGTATTGACGGCATATAAGTCCTGTTTATTGCGTATTCAACCTGCTTATTGCCTGTCAAAAAAAGAAGTTCGGGAAAGATGATGTAAAGAAAAATTTTTTAAGTGTCTCTTTATGTTAAAATAAGGAGCAAGATGTTTTCCTTGACCGCAATTTGAAAAAATTATACTTTTCTAATTACTATTATATAAATAAAAACTATGTTATAATAACGAAATTACAGGCTACAAATAAGTCAATTATAGGGGGCGCTTGTGCGTTTCCTTTTTTCGTGCAGGAGGTATTATGTACGATACATTTAAGGAACTGGGCCTTGTTCCTGAAATCATGAAGGCTATTGAAGATATGGGATTTGAGGAGCCCACTCCTATCCAGAAGGTATCTATTCCCGCGGCGATGGAGGGGAAGGATCTGATTGGACAGGCACAGACCGGTACGGGCAAAACAGCGGCATTTGGTATTCCGATTCTGGAAAAGATTGACACGACAGAAAAAGGGCCGCAGGCTATCGTGCTTTCGCCAACGAGAGAATTGGCCATCCAGTCTGCGGAAGAGATGAATCGGCTTGCCCAGTACTTGCCGATTCATGCATTGCCTATTTATGGCGGACAGGATATCGAAAGACAATTTCGCGCGCTTCGCAAGAAGCCGAATATTATTGTGGCGACACCGGGTCGTCTTATGGACCATATGAAGAGAGGAACCATTGATCTGTCCCATGTCCAGATTCTTGTTCTTGATGAAGGCGATGAAATGGTGGATATGGGATTTATTGATGATATCCGCACTATTTTAGCGGGGATGCCTGAAGAAAGGCAGACGATGTTTTTCTCTGCTACCATGCCGGCACCGATCAGAGAACTGGCGAAATCTTTCCTTCGTGATCCTGTGCTTGTGAAGATTAAAGCGGCTACGGTTACAATTGACCTGGTGGAACAGGAATATATCGAATTGCCGGATATGCAGAAGTTCGATTGCCTTTGCCGGCTGCTGGATATGGAGAATCCTGAACTGGCCATTGTCTTTGTTCGGACGAAACGCCGTGCCGACGAGGTGACGGAGGCGTTGAAAAAGCGCGGGTATATGGCAGAAGGTCTTCATGGCGACTTGTCTCAGCAGAAACGCGATGCAGTCGTCCGCCAGTTTAAAGAAGGCACAATTGATATTCTTGTGGCTACTGACGTGGCAGCACGAGGATTGGATATCAGCGGGGTAACCCATGTATATAATTTTGATATGCCCCAGGATTCTGAAACGTATGTGCACCGTGTAGGCCGTACGGGACGGGCGGGACAGACCGGTTTGGCCATGACTTTTGTTGTTTCCAGAGAAATCGGGCAGCTTCATGATATTGAGCGCGCTATCCGACGCAAAATCAGAAGAAAGAGTGTTCCTACGCTGTCTGACGTCATTGAAGGAAATCAGCGGATTGCTATTGAGAATCTGCAGGAAGCGTCCCGGGGGACCGGACTGGAAGAATATCGTGAAAATGCGGAAGAACTTCTGAACCATGTGGATGCGGTATCTTTAGTTGCGGCGGCAATTAAACTGCTCACAAAACAGCCTGATGTGACGCCTGTAAAGATTACGGAAGAACGTCCGCAGTTTAAGAAGCGCAGAAGCTCCGGCGGCAAACGCTCTTTTGGAGGGGAAAGACGCGGCAGACGATTGCAAGGGCATTCCCGTGATAAAAATTATGAAAGTGAAAAACGGGACGGCAGGTATAACGGACATCGTTCCCGTCCGCAGGAAGGTAGAAAAAGGGAAAAGAGCAATATGCATGAGTCCAGTTTTAAACCATACTTTAAGAAAAATTGAAAAGCAATATAAAAGGAGGCGTCATAGTAAGCGCTTCCTTTTACGTTGCTCAGCCATTTGATAAAAGAGAATTTTTCAGATGGATATAGGTGTCGGTATAGTAAGGGGCTATTTGCGATTCACGGAGATCATAGCCGTAAGGACGGCGGCTGACGGCAAGCAGGGGGGGCGCCTGTATGCGCTTGGCAACGGCAAATCCTGCAAACAAATTCCACCATTTTTCCAAATCGGTGATAAAATCGTGATGTGTTTTGAAAATAGATTTGATGGATACAGGAGTTCCCAGTTTCTCCTCCAGACAATTTTTACTGTACCAGGTAAGAATCTCTTCCGGTGTTATCCGATTCCATGGTTCAATAAACGAGCGGAAGAGAAAATCATGGTATTCATAAATAAGGGGATCCCCCAATCCTTTTGTAATGTCCTGATTTTCGGAAAGCTCAGCGCTTGGCCTGACAGTAAATATTTCATCAGGAATCATGTTTTTATCGAAATATCTGTTCAGAGTTCTGCCGAGCGCGTATATCTGATGCTTCCAAAGGTCGGCCGTGGCGGCAAGAGCGCCGGACAGATCGCCATAGAGCGTACCGTAGCCGACGGTTAATTCGGTTTTGTTTGCGTTGCAGGTAAATATGCCGCCAAAGGCGGAAGAAAGCGTGGCGAGGATACGGGTGCTTCTGTCACGGGCTTGTATATTTTCTTTCATAAAACCGGTGAGGTGCAGTGTTTTCATGTCTGACGGAGAAGGAATTTGTAAATCGTCAATTTGAGAAACTGTTTCATTGATAAAAGAATCGATAGGGAGTTCCACAAAAGGAGCTTCCAGATTTTCGGCAAGCCGCCGCGCCAGATTTTTTGTGGTTTCCGAATTGAACCGTGTCGGCGTGTTCACTAAAAGGAGATTTTCCGCAGGAAGAACCGAGCGGTACAGTGCGGCGTTGACCGCGGAATCGATGCCGCCTGAGATGCCGATGACCACCCTGCCTGCATGAATGGCGGATAAAAATTCTTTCAACCCATAGCGGAGAGCAGGCAGCAACATATCTCCCCTAAACGGTTTCATTTCTTTTTCTGCAGCCAGTTTTTTTGCGGCAATATCAAAAGAAAAGCAAGAATGCTCCTCCTGATAAGGAACTGCTTCGGCAAGAAGTGTACCTTTCGGATCGTAGGCGGCAGTCATGCCGTCATAGGTATAGCAGTCTTTTCCATTGTTTTCCAGTCCTCTTCTATTGATGTAGAGCATAGGGCAGCCGAGGCGGGAAAGCGAAGCAGAGAAGAGACGGTGTCTTTTATCATTCTTTTCCAAGGTGAATGGCGAGGCGGACAGATTGAAAAAAATATCGATATTTTTTTCTGAAAGGATTTCCATAGGGGACAGCCGTGCGTTTTCATCCCAGCTGTCCTCGCAAAGAACAATGCCTGCGCGAAGAGTTTCCTGCCTGATGGTAAATGTAAAAGGCGCAAGCAGGGAAGATACGGATTGATTTTCTTCAGCAGCCAGCTCAGGAAGGCTTGTAAAGTGGCGTTTGTCATCAAATTGCCTGTAATCAGGGAGCAGCGTTTTAATAGTATAAGATAATCCTCTGTCATTTTTTAAGAACTGTCCATTGCAGGCGGCGAAAGCAGCATTATACTTCCTTACACGGCCATCATTGTTCTTTTTTTTCGGGTCAACGGCTATATTGCCGAAGATAACAATGATGTTTTCTGCCGCATCGGCGATTTTCTGACCATACCGCTCACATTCACGAAGGAAAGCATTCTGTTCCCACAGGTCGCCGATCATATACCCTGACAGGCAGAGTTCGGGAAAGATCAGGATGTCAGTGTTTTGCTTTCGGGCGTTTTGTATTTCTCTTTCTATCTGTTCAAAGTTGGCGCGGATATTTCCCGGAATAATGGATAACTGCACCGTAGAGATACGGATCATTGGTGTGCCTCCTCTATGTTCTATTAATTTCTATTGTACAGAAGCAATTCTTTTGTGTAAATGAGAGGGGGTGTTATATAATAAAAATATACAGGAGCAGATGCTATGGCATTGTACAGAACGTATTCGGATTATCTGAAAGAAAAATATAATGAGAAAGTTTATAAGATTCCGATTGCCCTTCCCGTGACTTGTCCGAATCGAGACGGTACATTAGATAGTGACGGGTGCATTTTTTGCGGTTCTATTCGGGCGGACTATGAAACAAAGGCGGTGGGAATGGAAATCACCCGCCAGATTGATCGGAGTATTTCCCATGTGGGACCGAAATATAAGGCGAAAAAATTCATTGCTTATTTTTTGAATTTCACAAATACCTATATGCCGCTTTCCCGATTCAGATACTGTGTGGAGGAAGCCTGCGGGCATCCTGATATCGTAGGACTTGCGGTTTCCACAAGACCCGATTGTATCCATGAGTCGTACCTGGAGGCACTCAGAGAGCCCCAGGGGAAATATGGGACGAATATCACGGTAGAGCTTGGGCTGCAAAGCGTAAATCCCCACACACTTCTTAAAATAGGACGATGCCATACGGTGGCAGAGTTTATTGATGCGGCTCTTCAAATTGGCAGGTATCATTTTGATTTATGCGCGCACATCATTGCTGATTTGCCGTGGGACGACCGTATCGATGTGGAAGAAGCGGCAAAACTGGTTTCGGTTCTTCCCGTCACGGAAATAAAAATACATTCTCTCTACATTATTAAAGGAACGAAATTGGCGAAGATGTATGAAAAAGGGGATATAAAACTTTTACCCCCTGAAGAATATGCGGAAAGAGTTGTTCTGATTTTATCCATGCTCCGCCCTGATATCGTGGTGCAGCGAATTGTGGGGCGTGCTTCGGCAAATACGCTTTCCGTAAATGGCGGACGTCCGTGGTGGGAAGTAAAAGAATATATAGAGAAGCTGATGAGAAACAGACATATTCAACAGGGATCGGCCTGTAATTATCTTCACGGGGCAGCTGTTCGAAGATTTCTGCATGAATAAGAATCTTTCTTTGGTTTATATAAGATGGGGTGAAGCACTATAAAAACGAAAGTAGAAAAAGAAATACTGGTACAGGGAATGCAGGACGCCGCTCGTGTGTTTGCGCAAGGCGGCCGTCTGCTTGCACTGGCGGGAGAACATTATGGCACGGATATCTTATGCCGCGGGAATCTGATCCGTGTAAAAGGATCGGAAGAGAAAGTATATAAAAGCCTGTCAGTGATTGAAGAGATTTTATCTGACGCCAAAAGAGGCATCCGTGTTTCTGAAAGACAGATGCTCCTTATCATGAAGCTTTTTGATGAGGGGAAGATGGAACTGCTTCATGAGATGAAAGAGGATATTATTAATCTTACACGGAATGGAGAAGCTGTCCGTCCGAGAACGTTAGGGCAGAAAATGTATGTAGATGCGATCCGTCGGAATTCCATTACCTTTGGCGTTGGTCCCGCGGGAACAGGAAAAACATACTTGGCGGTCGCATTGGGAGCTTTCTTTCTGAAAAATCATAATGTCCGGCGGATTATTTTAGTGCGGCCGGCAGTGGAAGCAGGTGAAAAACTGGGGTTTCTCCCGGGGGATATGCAGGAAAAGGTAAATCCTTATCTGCGCCCTTTGTTTGACGGTCTTTTGGATATGTTCGGGCCGGAAGAGTTCATCCGGCTGCAGCAGAAAGGCCAGATTGAAGTGGCTCCGCTTGCGTATATGAGGGGCAGGACGCTTGAAAAATCTTTTGTCATTTTGGATGAAGCGCAAAATACGACAGTGGAACAACTTAAAATGTTTCTGACCCGCCTGGGGGATCACTCAAAAATGGTTATTAATGGTGATGTTACCCAAATTGATCTTCCGCCTCATGTGAAAAGCGGACTTATTGATGCGCAGCGTGTTTTGGCAAATGTTTCCGATATTGAATCCGTGACATTTACGGAAGATGATGTGGTTCGTCATGATTTGGTGGCGGCCATTATCCACGCTTATGAAGAAGATACAAAAAAGAAAAGACAGGGGATGGAAGATAATGGAAATCACGATTAATTACAGTGATGAGCAATTTTACAGTGAAGAGTTGGAAACGCTCATTCTGAGAGTTCTTTCGAAAGGGGCGGAATTGCAGAACGTGGCGGAAGACGCGGAATTAAGTCTCCTTATCTGTGACGCTGATACCATTCATGAACTGAATAAAACATACCGCGGAGTTGACGCGCCGACGGATGTCCTTTCCTTTGCTTTAAACGAGGGCGAAGAAGAGGACGGTATGGAGGAAGAAAAAGTGTTGGGCGACATCATTATTAATTTGCACCGCGCGGTTGAGCAGGCAGAAGAGTTCGGGCACAGTAAAGAACGGGAAATGGCGTATTTATCTGTACATGGATTTCTCCATATTCTTGGTTATGATCATTATGATCCGGAGGAGAAGAGGAAAATGCGGGAAAAGGAAGAAGAAATACTTGGTGCTTGCGGTATGGAACGTATTGTAACGGAAGGAAAACTTGAAAATGATGGGGAATGAAGCGGCAGCTTTGGTTTCTGCAGCGCTTGCAGCAAGAAAGAATGCATATGTTCCCTATTCGGGATACCCCGTAGGGGCGGCGGTTCTTGGTGAAGATGGAAATGTATTTACCGGCTGTAATGTAGAGAATGTTTCTTATCCCGCGGGTATGTGTGCGGAAAGGAACGCCATCGGCAGTGCGGTAACAGCAGGGTGTACAAGTTTTCAGGGAATCGCTGTGGCGGGGAGCGATAAGGGTTTTACGATGCCCTGCGGAATCTGCCGCCAAGTCATAGCGGAATTTCATATCCCCGTGGTCATTGTGGCAAAAGATGAAGACCACTATAAAATTTTTGATGGAAGCAAATTGCTTCCCCATGCTTTTGAAGAAGGCTGTTTAAAGACAGGAGAACGAAATGGCTGAAGAAAAATTCCATTCTGGATTTGTTGCCCTTGTAGGACGGCCGAATGTGGGGAAGTCTACCTTGATGAATGCGGTTTTGGGGGAGAAAGTTTCCATCGTGTCTGCTCATGCGCAGACGACGCGGAATAAGATTACCGGTGTATGGAATGGTAAAAATTCCCAGGTTGTCTTTCTTGACACACCGGGAATGCATAAGCCGCAGAGTAAATTGGGGCAGGTTATTCGTCAGAGTACGGTGGACGCTTTAGATGAAGTGGATGTCATTGTCTTTATTTGTGCCTGTGATGATCCACTCGGGGCGGGCGATCGGTATATTTTGAGTCTGCTCAAGGATAAAAAAGTACCCATCGTGCTGGTTCTGAGTAAGATTGATTTGATAAAAAAAGATATGCTGTTAAAGAAAATAGGACAGTACAGCAGAATACACCCGTTTTCGGAAATCATTCCGCTTTCCGCCCGAAGCGGAGAGAATTTGAAAGAATTTACGATGGTTCTGGAAAGATACCTGCCTGAAGGCCCCAAGTATTTCCCTGATGATATGGTGACAGATCAGCCGGAGCGAAATATTGTGCAGGAAATTGTAAGAGAGAAATTACTGCTGCGTACAAGAGAAGAAGTTCCTCATGCGATTGGCGTATTCACTGAAGAATTTAGTGAGCGGGAAAATGGAAAGGTATATATCCGCTGTACGATTTATGTGGAACGGGATTCTCAGAAGCGTATCATTATCGGGAGGAAAGGCACCTTACTTAAAGAGGCCGGGCAGGAAGCACGAGAGGAAATACAAAATCTGATCGGCGCTCCTGTATTTCTTGATTTATGGGTGAAAGTCAGCAGGGATTGGAAGAATAAAGATTATATTCTTCGGGAATTAGGGTATAAAGAGCATAAGTAATGTTTTAAAAAAGGAGGAATGACTTATCAATATCCACGTAGAATGGGTGATTGTATGGATTTTCGTTGCGCTTTTTGCGGCAGCCGTCAATTATGTATGTACTGCTGTTAATTTTTCTTTTGCGCGAATGAGAAAGAAATACATCGAAGACAATGATGAACTGGATGCGGAGAAAGTGGAAAAAGTGGCTCCTTATTATCAAAAGACTTCTGTGGTACTTGCGGGGACACAGATCGGTTATCTTTTCTGCAGCAGCATTTTTGCCCTTTCTTTATATCAGAGTGTCCGTCACACAGTTTTGTTTTGGGAAGAAACAAATCTTTTTCCTGCGGTGCTGGTATATGCCGGTGTTTCTGCCTACATTGTTATTGCACTGATGCTCTATTGGATTTTTACCATTCTTGTGCCGGGATCCATATCACTGGTCAGGCCGCTGTCCATGTTATCCTCTTATACATGGTTCATCAATTTGTCCGGCAGGCTATGGAAGCCTTTCATTTTCATCGGCTTGTTCGCGGTAAAAAAGATATTGGATATGAAAGGAATCCCGTGCAGAGACGAAGTTAATTTCACTTATACCGAAGATGAAATCCGTTGCATCGTGGAAGAAAGTCATCGCGGCGGGCGTTTGAATACTCTTGAAAATACGTTGATCAAAAATTCTTTTGACTTTTTTGATTTAGATGTGAGGGATGTCATGATTCCCCGGAATGATATGGTCGTTTTGGATTTTAATGATGATATGGACGTAATGCGCCGGAATATTTCAAAAACGCATCATACCTGTTATCCCGTGTGTATGGAGGACAAGGATCATATTCTTGGATTTATTCATGTAAAAGATTTTTTAGAAAGCCTTTTGAGGGGTGAGTACAACATAAAAAGAATCATGAGGGAAATACTGACTGTACCTGAAGTTATGCCCGCGCCGGCCCTCCTTCAAATGATGAAGAATAAGAGAACATACCTGGCGGTCGTCGTGGATGAGTATGGAGGGACGTCCGGCCTTGTGACGCTGGAGGATCTGATGGAAGAGCTGGCTGGAGAAATTCCGCAGAATGAGAGCAACGCGCCTGCTGAAATTTTGCGTGTGAATGACCATGTTTATGAGTTTGACGGTACCGTCATCCTGGAAGATGTTTCTGAAAGGCTCCAAATGGAGTTTGATGATGAAGAAAGAAATAATACGATTGGCGGGCTGATTTTTTCGAAATTGGAACGGATACCCCAAGTCGGTGACCATATTTCTTTTGGCGGGTGGAAGTTTACCGTACTTAAAATGTACGGATTCCGTATTATGCGTGTGAAGGCGGAAATGGATCGTAAAGAAGAAACGGAACCAGACAGTCATGAATAAATTGCTAGAAAATGATGAGGGGATCCTTCTTCATGCTCATGCGGGGAAGGATGGCGGGAAAATTGCGGATGTATTTACTTTATCTGCTGGATTAGTACGGATCTATGTAGGCAAGACGGTGCTTGAACGATGTGGAAGCGGCGGTATGGTTTCTTTTGCGTTTCTTCGGTTCACTGTGTGGAAAGATGGCGAGAATTTTTTCATGTCCCAGTATGAGAGCCGGATGCTTTTGGATATGATGAATTTATCCTATGAAGAAATGCAGTGCTGGTACTATGTGATTGAGTTGGTCAGTATATTCTTTCCAAAAGAGGAAAGAAATGAAAGGGTATACCGGCTTTTGGGACGTGCGATGACTGTTGCCGCATGTAAAAATAAAAAGGTGGCAGCGCTGATTGTATCCGTGCAGCTCCTTCGGGCAGCCGGTATCGATGCAGGAAGTCATGAAACAGAACGTGAATTATATTTGTCACCGGCAGGGATGAAGCTTATGCAATCTTTTTCTGATTATGATTGGGGATCGGAGTGGGGAGGCTCTATTAAGGCATCAGTTTTTAAGGAATTGGCGGGGTATATAGATAAATTTATTCTCTGCTATGGAGATGTAAAAATGAAAACCGCCGGCGCTTTTTTGATAGAGGTATAGATCAGATTGAATGCGGAATATCCGCCATAAGGCACACCAAAAAAGACTGTGAAAAGTATTTCGCATTTTCACAGTCTTTTTTGTATCAGATTCAGTTGTGGGGAACCATATCTTTAGGATCAAAAGTTCCATTCTTGCGGCGTTCAGAAAATTCAGCAACAGCAGTAAAGAGGACATCACTGGAACTGTTCAGTGCCGTTTCACAGGCGTCTTCAAGAACACTAATGATGAAGCCTACACCAACAACCTGCATGGCAATGTCATTGCTGATACCGAAAGAGGCACAGGCCACAGGAATCAGAAGGAGGGAACCGCCGGCTACACCGGAAGCGCCGCAGGCGCCAACTGTGGAAATCAGGCACAGAAGAAGCGCTGTCGGAAGATCGACAACAATTCCCAATGTGTTGGCAGCAGCTAAAGCCAGTACAGAAATGGTAATGGAAGCGCCCGCCATGTTGATAGTTGCGCCGAGCGGAATAGAAATTGTAAAAGTATCGGGGTTAAGGCCCAGCCGCTTGCACAAGGTCAGATTGACAGGGATATTTGCTGCGGAACTTCTTGTAAAGAATGCATATACACCGCTTTCACGGATTGTTGTCCAGACAAGAGGATAAGGGTTATGGTGAACATTGAGGAATACGATAATCGGATTCATAACAAGAGCAACAAGAATGTAGGCGCCGATCAGGACAGCCAAAAGTTTTGCATATCCCAACAGGGCATCTACACCGGCAGTACCGACAGAGTCAGCAACAAGTCCCATGATGCCAAGCGGAGCGAAGTGGATGACCCAGGTAACAACCTGAGTGATAGCACGGGCTATATCATCAAGCACAGATTTTGTTGTGCCGTTTGCGTAACTTTTGAGTGCAAGACCGGCAATGATCGCCCAGGCCAAGATACCGATGTAATTTGCAGTAAGAAGCGCATTGACCGGATTATCTACAACGGAAAGAATTACATTGTGCAATACTTCGATGATGCCGGAAGGCGGAGCCAGTTTGGCATCGGCCGCCACCTGGAGATGAAGTACGGTCGGGAAAAGGAATGACAATGCCACGCCGACGAGAGAGGCACAGAAGGTTCCGATGACATACAGGATGATGATCGGTTTCATATTTGCGTTCGTCCCTTCTTTTTTTTGTGCCATCGCGTTCATGACAAGGAAAAATACGAGGACGGGAGCAACGCCTTTCAGTGCTTTGACGAAGAGATCGCCAAAAATTTTAACGACAGGGATTACCGTTGGTGTAAAGACGGCAATCAGGATACCGATGACCAAGCCGACAGCAATTTGTTTGATCAATGCGACACTGGACAAAACTTTTTTGATTTTGTTTAGCAAAATAATTCCCCCTTTAAATTATAATAATTTAAGTATACCTTGCGTTTATACTTCTTTCAAGAAGCATATAAAAATGATTTGTATAAGGCTGTTTAGCATACGTTTTTAGCATAAAAAAGTATTTTCATATAGAATCGATAATTTCCGTAAAATACGAAATATATGGTAAAATACTCAAAGGGTAGAATGATAGGGGGAACGATGGAGACCGTAGGACTGCTTGCCGGAATCGGCCGACTTCCGGTGGAATTTATAGAGGCCGCACATATACAGGGATATAAGGTTGTATGCATTGCTGTGATTCCAGGAGTCGAAAAGGAACTAAAAGAAAAAGCTGATGCTTATTATGAAATCAGCGTCTTTAAATTGAATAAGGTCATTAAAACGCTTTTGTCGGAAGGCGTGCAGAAAGTCACAATGCTTGGAAAAGTAACAAAAGAATGGCTGTATAAGGATCATGTGATTCCTGATTTGCGTGCGCTGAAAGTTTTGAATCGATTGAGGAAAAAGAATTTCAAGGATGACACGATTACTTTGGAACTTGTGGAAGAATTGGGGAAAGACGGGATTTCAGTGCTGGATCAAACGAAATATTTAAAGCCTTTAATGCCGGGGCCGCAAATATTTACCAAACGCCGGCCGACAGAAAATGAAATGCTTGATGTAGCATTCGGCTTTAAGGCGGCTAAGGCCATTGGCGGTATGGATCTGGGGCAGACGGTGGTCATCAAAGATCAGGCGGTTATGGCAGTGGAAGCGATTGAAGGGACAGATGCCTGTATTAGACGCGGTGGTATGCTGGCCCGCGGGGGAGCCGTGGTGGTGAAGACGGCAAAACCGGATCAGGATCTGCGTTTTGATGTACCCGCTGTCGGATTGGAAACTTTACATTCTATGATGGAAACCGGATGCAAAGTACTTGCCATTGAGGCGTACCGCACCTTATTTGTGGAAAAAACGTCCGTGCTGAAAGAGGCGGATTGTGCAGGAATTGCTATTCTATCCGTGGAGCAGGAGCATTTATGAAAATTATGATGTCTGCCGGAGAAGCTTCCGGGGATATGCACGCCGCCGCTGTTGCCGCGGAAATTAAAAGAGAATATCCTGATGCTGATATTTTCGGCATGGGCGGAGATAATATGCGTAATGCGGGAGTGCGTATTATTTATGATATCGGTAATCTGGGAATTATCGGAGTGGTAGAAGTCATTCGTCATTTATCACTGTTTTTTAAGTTACGGACATTCCTTAGACATGCTATGATGGAAGAAAAACCGGATGCAGTTGTGTGTGTGGATTATCCGGGGTTCAATATGAAGATTGCCCACGTGGCAAAAGAGCTGGGCATTCCGGTAGTGTACTATATTGCACCGACAATTTGGGCCTGGCACAAGGGACGGGCAAAGAATATTGTTCGTGATGTGGAGCATGTGGCATCTATATTTCCCTTTGAAGCGGAGGCTTATCGAGAAGCTGGAGCCCGGGTGACTTTTGTGGGGCATCCTTTGGCAGATACTGTGAAAGCGTCTATGTCTTATGAAGAGGCAATGATATTTTTTGGGGGAGACAGAGTAAAAAAAAGAATTCTGCTTATGCCGGGAAGCAGAAAAAATGAAGTGGAAAAACTTCTTCCCGCCATGCTTAAAGCAGCGGATATACTTACTGAAAAATGTGAGTGCCAATTCTTTTTGCCCCGTGCTGGTACGATTTCATCGGAGTTTATTCAAGGTTTTTTAAAAAATGCTTCACCGAGATTGGATATCATTGTGACGGCCGGCCGGATATATGATCTGATGCAGATTTGTACGGCGTGTATCGCTTCGTCTGGAACCGCTACTCTTGAAACAGCGCTGATGGGGCTTCCTACTGTGCTTGTGTATCGATTATCTGCGATTACCTGGTTCCTGGCCAAGCATCTTGTACGGGTGGAGTATGCGGGACTGCCGAATATACTGCTTCATAAAGAAGTGACGCCTGAACTTTTACAGGATAAAGTTACTGCCGGAAATATAGCGGAAGTCGTGCTGCCGTGGCTGATTGATGAAGTAAAGCGGCAGGAGAATATAAGAGAATTAAAATCTGTACGTGCCGTGCTGGGTGAAGGCGGAGCAGTTCGTCGTACGGCGGAACTTATATTAAGGACAGCAGAGGGGAAATAATGAGTAGTAAAAAAAATAAGATAAATAGTTATAAACGTCTTCTGTCTTACTTGTGGCCATACAAGAAGTTATTAATATTGTCAGTTGTTTTCATGCTTTTTGTAGCATTGTCAAATTTGGTGGTTCCATGGATTATTAAGGACGTGATTGACCAAGTGCTGGAGCAAAAGGACTTGCGAATGCTGTACTTGGTCATTGTAGCTATTTTAGTGACTTTCTTTATCAGGGCGCTCACGACTTTCGGGCATCGATATCTGATGGGGTATATCGGACAGGCGGTTATTATGGATATCCGTAATGTTCTCTACCATCACTTGCAGGTTTTGTCCATTTCCTACTATGATCGCCGCCGTACGGGGGATATCATGAGTAATCTGACTAATGATATTGCTGCGCTGCAAACGGCCATCGTGGTGGATTTTATTTCTCTTGTACAGGAAAGCGCGATTTTTATCGGCTCCTTTGCGTCTATGATTTATCTGCAATGGAAGCTGACCGTGCTTTGTCTCATCATCGTGCCTCTGGTTTCTTATGTGATTAAGTTTTTCGGCAGAAAACTGCATACCAGCGGGAGGGTGGTACAGGAATGCCTTGCTGATGTAACCTCCATGCTGCAGGAGACGATACAAGGCGTTCGTATTGTAAGGAGTTTTAACCGCGGCAGTTATGAGGAAAAACGGTTTGAAAAAATTAATCGTTCCAGCTTCAGCGCAACGGTTCGTTCCATCCGCCAACAGAGTCAGATGACGCCTTTTGTTGAATTTTTAGCGGCCATTGCGGTGTGCGCTATTATCTGGTATGGCGGTGTTTCCGTTATTGACGGGGTGATGACGACCGGGGAACTGATTGCGTTTCTTATTTATGCCATCAATTTGGCGAATCCGACACGGCGCGTGGCGGAAAGTGTTGGGAATATCCAAAAATCACTGGCTGCAGCCGACCGTGTTTTTGCCATCCTTGATGAGCAGCCGGAAGTACAGGATAAGCCGGACGCAAAGCAGCTCATTATTAAGAAAGGCAGAGTAGAGGCAAAGCACGTTTCTTTTTCCTATGAAAAAGAAAATCCAGTTCTCGTAGATTTAAACTTTATCGCGGAGCCGGGACAGACCATTGCTCTTGTCGGTCCATCGGGATCGGGGAAGACCACGGTGGCAAACCTGCTTCCCCGCTTTTATGATGTCAGCGCAGGGGCAATCTGCATTGATGGTATGGATATCCGCGATGTGACTGTCGGCTCTTTAAGGGAAAATATAGGTCTTGTACCTCAAGATACACTTCTCTTTAATACGACAATTAAGGAAAATGTTCTTTATGGAAGACTGGATGCGACGGATGAAGAGGTTTGGGCAGCTATAAAAGCAGCAAATGCGGAAAATTTTATCAGAGAACTTCCTCATGGCATAGATACGAAAGTTGGAGACCGGGGGCTTGTATTGTCCGGCGGGCAGCGGCAGCGTATTGCTATCGCACGGGCAATACTGAAAGATCCGGCCATTTTGATCCTGGATGAGGCTACTTCCGCTTTGGATACAGAAAGCGAGAAAATTGTACAGGATGCTTTGGATAAACTGATGGTGGGACGGACATCGTTTGTTATCGCCCATCGTTTATCGACGGTTAAAAATGCTGATCAGATATTAGTGCTGAATAAAGGACGGATTGAAGAACAGGGAACACATGAAGAACTTATGGCTATGGGCGGTTTATATCATGAACTGTATACCATGTCAATAAAACAGCCGGAAGGAGAAAAATAACTTGTACTGGTTTTATAATGTCTGTCTGGTTGCTTATTGGTTCTTTCAGGTGCCGGTACTGCTTTACCGTCTTATTTTTGAAGACGGTTTTTATGACAGACTGAAGCAGAGTGCCGGGATTATGCCGACGCCGACTTTGGAACAGATTGCTTATCATAATGCAATCTGGATACATGCGGCGTCGGTGGGTGAAGTTGTCGCAGCCAGTCCTATTGTGAGAGAATTGAAAAAACGCTATCCCAAAGAAATGGTCGTTGTATCCGTCGTTACTGCTACAGGTCACCGAATGGCGCAAAGGATCATGCCCGAGGCGGACGGCCATATATTTTTTCCTTTTGATTTGCCTGTTATCACAGAACGAATTGTGAATATAGTGAATCCTAAAGCAATTATTCTGATTGAAACGGAATTGTGGCCAAATTTTCTTCGGCTGGCATGGAGAAAGAATATTCCTGTTATGATGATGAACGGCCGTATCAGTGACCGTTCTATGAAAAGGTATTCCCTGATCCGGCGTTTTACCTCGCGCATGCTTCTCCAAATTAAAAAATTTTGTATGCAGTCGGGCATTGATGCAGAACATATCATTTCTATGGGAGCACTTTCTGATCGGGTGACAATTACAGGAAATACAAAGTATGATGAAACCTATGTGGAAGTTTCGGAAGAAGAGAAACAACAGCTTCGTCATGAATTTCACTTTGATGGAAAAGGGCCTGTGATTGTAGCAGGGAGTACGCATAACGGAGAAGAAGAAATTATTCTTCGTATATTTGGCAAGATTCTGAAAGAGTATCCTGACGCCCGGTTGCTTCTGGCAGTACGTGAGATTACAAGGGCACCGTCTGTCCGCTTTTTGGTGAAGCATTTTGGATACAGTGTTCTCCGCCGCTCTAAGATGGGGACGGAGGAAGATGATGGGAGAGGCCATCAGGTTATTATTCTTGATACCATTGGTGAATTAGGACGTTTATACAGTCTTGCGGACGTAGTTTTTGTTGGCGGAAGTTTTGTAAAGGTGGGGGGACATAACATATTGGAACCTGCGGCACATGGGAAACCGGTGCTTGTAGGTCCTTATATGTTCAATTTCCGGGAAATATTTGATCTGCTGTCTAAGCGTGGTGTCTGCTGCATGGCACAAAATGAGTCTGAATTAGAAAAAACGCTGCGGGATTTATTGGCTCATCCCGAAAAAATGAAGGCTATGGGGGAAGCGGCGTTGTCTGTGGTGGCGGAGAATCAGGGGGCGACGAAAAGGAATGTAGATACTTTTGCAAAACTTGCTGAAAAGTATAAGATTGATTTGATGGAGAATACTGATGAGTATTGAGTCTTACATACTTGGACTCCAAAAAAATCCGTCGCCGGGAAAGATAGGAAAGATTGTTCTTGGCGGGTTGGAGCTTCTTGCAGGGATTTATGAAAAAGGTGTCGTGAAAAAATATGAGAAGGCTGGGCGAAATGCCCGCCGTATGCCGATACCTGTTATCAGTGTTGGAAATATTACGGCCGGTGGAACGGGGAAAACACCATGCATTTTAAAGCTGGCTGAAATGCTTCACAAAAAGGGGCATCATCCGGCCATTCTCTCCCGCGGTTATAAAAGCGGATTGGAAAAAGTCGGAGGAGTTGTATCTGACGGACGATCTTTGCGGATTTCCCAGAAACTGGCGGGAGATGAGCCTTATATGATGGCGTTAAAAATTCCTGATGTTCCTGTTCTTGTGGGACGTAACAGGATCATTTCTGCGGAAAAAGCGATTAAATTGGGGGCGGATATATTGCTTTTAGATGATGGTTTTCAGTACTGGGATATGAAGCGGGATTTAGACATCGTTCTCATAGACTGCACGAATCCTTTCGGTTACGGATATTCCCTGCCCCGCGGACTTCTCCGTGAGCCTATGGAGGCATTACGACGTGCCCATACATTTATCCTCACTAAAAGTGAGCAGGCAGATGTGTCTGTGAAAACGGATATAAAGAAGAACCTTTTTCGATTGGCACCGCAGGCGCTTATCCTTGAATCTTTCCATTCGCCGTCATTGCTTGTTCCTTTCAATAAATGGAAAAAAGGAATCAAAGAAGACTGTTTATCCTGCCAGAAAGGGAGAAGGACGTTTATTCTTTCAGGAATAGGAAATCCTGAAGCGTTTAAAGAAACAACATTAGAGGCGGGGCTGAGCCCTGTGGGAAATATGTTTTTTCCGGATCACCATGTATATACATCAGCAGATATGGAATCTGCTGAAATGGCAGCTGCATATAGTGGTGCTGATCTGATCACGGTGACAGAAAAAGATGCGGTAAAGATGCTGAATTTAAGTAAAGCGGAAGACAGTAAAATTCCTCTTTATGTTTTGGAGATAGAAATGAAATTTGCTGAAAATGGAGAAGCACAGCTTCAGGAACAATGGGAGGCCTTTTTATGAAAATTGCCTGTATAATCCCTTCCCGCTATGCATCGACACGTCTGCCGGGAAAACCGCTGAGGATGATTGCGGGGAAAACGTTAGTGCGACGTGTTTATGAAAGAGTGATTTTGGCGATGCTGCCTGATGTGGTCATCGTAGCTACGGATCATAAAGATATTGAAAAAGAAGTCCGGTCTTTTGGTGGAGATGTAGTGATGACTTCTGCTGATCATCCGACCGGGACTGACCGTTTAGCGGAAGTGGCGGAAAGTCTGCCGGATTATGATATCATTGTCAATGTACAGGGAGATGAGCCTTTGATTGATCCCAGTGTTATCGATCTTCTTGCGAAGACACTTGTTGAACGGGCGGAACTTGATATGGTGACAGTGGCAACGCCGTTAAAAAATGACGACTACGAAGATCCGTCGGCGGTAAAAGTTGTTGTCAACCAAAAGGGCGAAGCATTATATTTTTCAAGAGCGCTGATTCCCTATCCCCGCCATGATTTTGTGGTTCCCGCATTAAAACATGTAGGAATTTATGCCTATCGGAGAGAGTTTCTTCTGAAATATGCCCACATGAAGCAGACGCCGCTTGAAATGACAGAGTCTTTGGAACAACTGAGGGCGTTGGAAAGCGGGCATAAAATAGGTGTAATTACGGTAGAGACGGAAGATATAGGGATTGACACGGAAGAAGATCTAAAGAAAGTAAACGCATATTTCGAAAGGAGCCAATTATGAAAACAATTCAGGTGGGAAATCTTACTATTGATGGAAGCAGATTATTTTTAATTGCCGGCCCCTGTGTGATTGAAGGCTACGACCGCACATTGATGATTGGCCGTGAAGTGAAAAGAATTTGTGAAAAATTAGGTGTACAATATATTTTTAAAGCATCTTTTGATAAGGCAAATCGTTCTTCTTATCATTCTTTTCGTGGTCCGGGGCTGGAGGAAGGTCTTCGAATTCTAAAGTCTATAAAAAAGGAACTGGATGTGCCGGTGCTTTCCGATGTGCATGATGTGACTCAATTGGAAAAGGCCGCGGAAGTGTTGGATATGCTTCAAATCCCCGCATTTCTCTGCCGCCAGACCGATTTGGTTTACGGGGCGGCGATGACAGGAAAACCGGTAAATGTAAAAAAAGGACAATTCATGGCGCCTGAAGATATGAAAAACGTGCTGGATAAAATGGAAGAAGCTCATAATCCCAATTTGGCCGTCACCGAACGAGGTGTATCTTTTGGTTATCATAATCTTGTAGTAGACATGCGTTCTTTCCCGATGATGAGGAAGTTTGGTTATCCGGTTATCTATGATGCTACCCACAGTGTGCAGCTGCCGGGCGCTATGGGTACGGTAACTGGCGGGCAGCGGGATATGATCCCTTATCTTGCACGTGCGGCGGCAGCAAGCGGAGTAGATGGATTCTTTATGGAAGTTCACGATAATCCGCCGGAAGGTCTGTCTGACTCTACGAATATGCTTTATTTGTCATCTTTGGAGGGGCTGCTGAAAGATTTAATTAAGATCAATGAAATTGTGAAACACGATAAATAAGAGGACATTAACTAATAATAAAGAGAATATAGTATAATAAATTGATACAGAACAAAACCGTTTCTTTTTAGCGTAAGATAAGGCATAGTTGCCTAATGGTGAGCCGCTGCCAGCGGCATGGATTTATCAAGGGAGGAAGCATGTCTTCGATAGAAACAGCGATAAGGGTGCTTCGTGATGAGGCGGATGCCATTTTGAGCCTGATTGATAAACTGGATAATAATTTTGAGTCAGCTGTCGATTTGATTCTTCATGCAAATGGTCGTGTTATACTGACGGGAATGGGAAAGTCCGGGCATATTGCAAAAAAAGTTTCTGCAACTATGGCAAGTACGGGGACACCGTCATTTTTTCTTCATCCTGCGGAAGGTATCCATGGAGATTTGGGAATGGTGACAGCTGAAGATGTGGTTGTAGCTTATTCCAATAGCGGTGAAACCGGTGAAATATTAAACATTCTGCCTTCGCTGAAAAGAATCGGTGCGAAATTGATTGCTGTTGTTGGGAACACCCATTCTACGCTGGCGGAAAATGCAGATGTTGTATTGGATGCAGGTGTTTTACAAGAGGCTGATTCCCTCGGATTGGCTCCGACCAGTTCAACGACAGCGGCATTGGCACTTGGCGATGCTTTGGCAGTGGCGCTTATGGAAAAAGAGAATTTTACTGCCGATAAATTTGCGGTATTTCATCCGGGCGGATCTTTGGGAAAACGTCTGCTTATGACTGTTGAAATGGTTATGCACCATGGCAGTGACAATCCCGTAATTAAAGAAACTGCTTCTGTTAAGGATGCGCTTTTTGTGATGACTAAAATGGGGCTTGGTGCGGTATCTGTTGTGGATGGAAAGTTTAAGCTGAAGGGGCTTATGACAGATGGGGATGTCCGTCGTGGGCTGGAAAAAGAAAAAGATTTTCTGATGCTCACCATAAAAGAAGTGATGACACAGAATCCTTTGGTAATAACTGCTGATAAGTTGGCGGCAGAAGCACTCCATAAAATGGAAAAACATGCGCCTCATCCTATCACGGTGCTTCCTGTAGTGGATAAGGATGGAAAATCTATAGGTATGGTGCATGTCACAGATTTGTTGAGACAAGGTGTGGTCTGATGAGAGGTTCGCGAAGTATAAAGGCATTCTTTTTTGACGTAGATGGAACCTTGACTTCCGGTACATTGATTTTAGGGACGGAAGGCGAAGCTTATAAAATCTTCCACGCCCAGGATGGAATGGCCTTGGGGCTGGCACATCGTATGGGATATATTACCGGTTTTATTACCGGGCGTACTTCGGATATTGTCCGTGTGCGGGCGGAGGAATTAAAAGTAGATGTGCTCCTTATGGGGGTGAAAAATAAGGTACAGGCCGTGGCAGCGGCATTGGAAAAGTATCGTTTGTGTTGGGAAGAAGTCGCTTTCATGGGAGATGATTTAAATGATCTGCCTCTTTTTGATAAAGTTGGAATAGCAGGCAGTCCATCAAATGGAGCTCCTGAAAACTTAAAAAAGGCGGAATTTGTTTCCCGCCGTGCTGGGGGAAGTGGAGCAGCGAGAGAGTTTATTGAGGAAATACTCAAGGAACAGGGACGGTGGGATGAGGCGGTTGCGTCATTTTATTCGGAAATGCAAGAGGCGCCTGCCCGGCAATAGTTATATAATTTGGGAAACTGATTTTTGAGGAAGAGAAGACATGCTTTCTAATGTAAAATATCGTTTGCTTAAGATGGTCAGTAGCATACTTTGCAGAATGCCCTATAAAAATATTTTAGCTATAGGTTCTTTTCTGGGGCCGGCAATTATGAATCGGATACCGAAACAACGTAATCGTGGAATAGAGCAGATTATGACAGGTCTGTTATGTGAAAGAGAAGATGCGGAGCGGCTGTTGAATAAAGTGTATCAACGTGTAGGAATGTCGGCGATGGAAATGCTGTATATGCCGCGGCTGTGCCGAGAGAAACTTCATATAGATGAATATGTTTCTATTGATCATCCGGAGTATCTGGAGGCTGCATATGCAGAGGGGAAAGGGATTGTGGGGCTTACTGCCCACGTAGGAAACTGGGAATGGCTTGGAGCCGGTCTTGCCCTGCATGGATATGATACGTCCGCTATTGGCAAAAAACAGAAAGATGATGCTCTGATGAGGATTATTAATGAATATCGGGCGGAATCAGGCGAACATATTTATCTGACCGGAACAGGCGGCTATGAAATGATTGCAGCGGCCCGTTCCATGAAAAAGAACCATATTCTCGGATTTTTATCTGATAAAGATGGAGATAGAGTGGGGATACCGGTTCGTTTCATGAATCGGATTTTCTCCTTTCCCCAGGGGCCCGTGGTTTTTGCCAAGAAGTTCAAAGCTCCGGTACTTCCTATCTTTGTAGTTAGGAATGAAGACTGCATAGGAAATACCATTTGTGTAGGAAAGCATTTTTATTATGAAGAAACCGGAGATAAAAAACATGACTTGCTGGTGAACGCACAAAAAATGGCTACCATTATGGAAGAGTTTATTAAAGCACATCCTGCCGATTGGATGTGGTTCCAGCATCTTTTTTGGACGGAACCATGGAGTATTGAGATGTATTGCCGGATGACAGATGAAGAAAAAAAGGAAATTATCCACGGAGTACCTTTTGCGGAAAGAGCGGAGGGAGGCAGTACATGAAAAAACATAAAAAATCTATTATTGGTGTAGTACTCATGGTCTTGATCACCTTAGGAGTGTACATACTTTTTAAAGGAGACGGTAATTCTGTTTTTAATGGTGATGATACGACACAGGCAGTGGAGTTCAATGATATTAACCTGAATGAAGAAAAAGACGGTAAAGTGATATGGAATCTGAAGGCGCGTCATGTTAGGATGGAGAGTGACAGAAATACGGCTTATCTTACGGATATAGAAGGCTTTTTTGCTGAAGATGGGAATGAATTGTCTATCAAAGCAAAGAAGGGAATCATAAAAAGAGCGGAGCAAACAATAAATCTTGAGGGAGATATTGAGGGAAAGACGAAAGACGGCCTTATTCTTTATGCCAAAAACCTGACTTATGATGGGAAGAAGCAGGTTTTATCCACAGATTGCTCGTTTACCGCGGAAAAGGATGGGCGAATATTAACAGCAGATTCATTTACGGCCGATCGTGTACTTGAAAAAATTGTAGCAAAAGGACATGCTAAGCTTGCTGATAAGGAGGCAAATAAGTGAGGAAAATATATGGGTTCCTGGCAGTATTTTTAATTGCAGCAGGCGGTACGGCATGGGCAGATGATATCACCGCCGATGTATTGACTTATGATGGAAAAGCTAAAACAGTCACTGCGACAGGGAATGTGGTTATTCATGCTAATGAGGGCGCTGTAGTTACCGGTAAAAAAGGCCAATATTATTTTGAAAACCGCAGCGCATGGCTTGATGGAGGTGTTGAGTACCAAAAAGACCAGACTGTTATGACCGCGGAAAAAATGTATTTATATGAAGATAAAACAACTCGCGGTGTAGGTGGAGTCTATATTCATGATGAAGCGGAAAAGCGCACGATGAAAGGAGACGACATCATGTATAATCCGGAAACCGGATTCGGCAAAATTCAGGGGAATGGTTACCTGGAATCTGTTGATGGTGTTATCGAGGCGCCTTTGATCGAAGGAAATATGAAACAGGTAAAGATAGAAGCAACCGGTGGAGTATACCTTTCCAGTACTATGCATCAGATGAATGGATATGGGGACAAAGCTGTTTATACAAGAAGTGGACAGGAAGGGATCGATGGTAAACTGATATTGACAGGAAATGCCCATGTTGTGCAAAATGGGAATTCTTTCGACGGACCTGAGCTGATTATGCGGGATGCAGAGAAAATTGTAGAGACTTCCGGAAGAAGCACGATCACAATTACAAACACTGCAGGTGCATCAAGTATGGATGCCGGAAACCAAGCCGCTGAAACGGGCAGCACAGAACGCGTGACAGAAGAAACTCCTATCGCAGGAAGACCATCTTATGCCGACGAACCGGCACAAAGTTCTTTTTTTGATAAGGATCACAAATGAAAATAGAAACACATCATTTAATCAAACGCTACGGAGAACGTACCGTAGTTAATGATGTAAATGTAGAAGTTGAACAGGGAACAGTTGTAGGTCTGCTTGGGCCTAACGGTGCGGGAAAAACCACAACTTTTTATATGATTGTCGGCATTATCCGGCCTGATGAAGGGGATGTGACTGCTGATGGGAAATCTTTGGATCATATGCCTATTCATGAACGGCATCAGTTCGGTATCAGCTATTTACCCCAAGAAGCTTCCATATTTCGCAAAATGACAGTATGGGAAAATATGATGTCTTTACTGGAAACAAGAACAGAATTGAGCCCTGCAGAGAGAAAAGAAAAGGCGGAAGGGCTTCTGGAGGAGTTTCACATTACCCATGTAAAGGATACAAGGGGAGATGCCCTTTCAGGCGGTGAACGGAGGCGGGCGGAAATTGCCAGATCTTTGACCATGGGGCCGTCTTTTATATTGCTGGATGAACCTTTTGCCGGTGTAGACCCTCTTGCTGTCGAGGATATACAAAGCGTTGTCATGCATCTTAAAACAAGAGGTATCGGTATTTTAATTACAGATCATAATGTTCGTGAAACTCTTCGGATTGTGGATAATGCGTATATCCTTTCAGAAGGGAAAATTCTGCTTAATGGAAAATCCGGTGATATTGCTGCAGATCCTGTGGCGAGAAAATTCTACCTGGGAGAAAATTTCAGCTTATGATTTATTTGATTAAAGGAGTGGGATTCTGATGCGTATACTTGATAAATATATCCTTAAGGAATTCCTGGGACCTTTTTTGTTTGGTGTTGCCGCATTTACTGCTATATTTCTCGGGGCGGATACACTGCTGAAAATTGCGGACTATGTTACAAAATATGGTGCATCTTCTACCGCAGCACTGAAAATATTTATATTGGCACTGCCCCGGATTATTGTTTATACGTTTCCTATGGCGGTCTTATTGGGGGCGTTAATGGCGACATCCCGGCTATCCGGTTCCAGCGAATTGATTGTTATGCGGACATCCGGACAGAGCTTTAGCCGATTGGTCATGCCTATTTTTATCCTTACTTTTTTAATTAGTTTATGTGCGGTGGCTTTTAATGAGTATGTGGTGCCATGGACGAATCGGAAATATGAACAGGTTATCAATATTGAAATTAAACGTAATTTGAATCCGGGGGTTACGGATCATGTTATTCTTCGTGATGTACAAAATGGAAAAATTGCCCATTTGCTTTATGCGAGGAAATACAATCCTGAAAATAAAAAATTGGAAAATATAACGATTCAGGAATTCCAAAATGAAGCTGTTATCCGCGTGGAAAATGCGCCAAATGCCGTTTGGAAAGATGGTAAATGGTTTATGGAAAACGGTACTATTTATGATCTTGGTGAAGATGGAATTAGCCGCACGATGCGTTTTAAGAATCAATTTATTCCTTATGGGCAGTCGCCGGAAACGATACAAAAGGAGCATAAAGATTATGATGAGATGACCATTCGGGAGCTCTTTACAGCAAGAAAAGCTTATGAGGCTGCTCATGAAGATGCGACTGCCATTATTATGGAAATTCATCGCCGTTTTTCACTTCCTTTTGCGAGTTTTGTCTTTGGTCTCGTAGGAGCGCCTCTCGGCGTGCAGCGCGAACGATCATCATCATCAATCGGATTTGGACTTTCAGTAGTTATTATTTTTGTATATTATGCCGTAATGACATTTCTTGAAGCACTTGGAAAAGGGCATGTAATTTCTGCAGTGGCAGCAGTATGGCTCCCAAACCTGATTGCTCTTATTTGTGCAGTGTACTTGATTAAGCGGGTTAATCAGTAATTATATTGTGCGTTCTCTCTTTTTAATTTCTTCGCTGTGGTATTTTAACTGAAGGAGGTCAATATGTTTATTGGCATTGCTATGTTTTTCGTCCTTATGCTGATGGGCGGACTCATTGCATTTCTTGGCGATAAAATTGGATCCAAGGTGGGGAAAAAGAGAATGACGCTCTTTGGTCTGCGGCCAAAATATACTTCCGTTATCGTTACGATTATTTCAGGTATCCTTATTTCATTCCTGACTGTTGCCGTGCTTGCCGTAGTAAATGAAAATGTACGTGTAGCGCTTTTTGGCTTGAGCAAATTACAGGCACAGATGGCAAACCTTAATCAGGAGATCATCGTAAAAAATAAAGAACTTGATGAAGGTAAAAAGCAGCTTGAGGCAAGGAATAAAGAGTATGAGGGTGTAACGAAAAAATCGGAAAAGACAGTAAAAGAATTGGAACGGGTGGAAAGCCAGCGTGCTTACGTGCAGAGTGAACTATCTTCTGTACAAAATGCTTACCAGGAAGCGCAGGCAGGTATCCGGCAGTCTGCAGAAGAAATAGAACAGTTGGAAAAAACAAAAGAAGAACTTTCCGGTAATATTACAAAACTGAACAGCGAGAAGGAAGCGCTTCTTGGGAATATTGCGGCTATCCGTGAAGGCACTGTCGTTTTTCGTGTAGGACAGGTGCTTACTGATGCGGTTGTTGATGAGAATATGTCTAAAGAACAATCTGAGCAGGTACTTGGGAGTATTTTGAATGATATCAATAATTTGCTGAAAGAACGAATGAATGTCAGTGACAAAGATGTCTACCTTGTACGTATGCCGAAGATTGCATTTGACAAAGCCGTTGATCAAGTGGCAGGTGCAAGCAATAAGAAGCTTGTTCGTGTTGTTGCTGCGGGAAACCTGATTTTGGGGGAGCCGGCAATTGTGGAATTTGATGTTCATGATAATAATCTGGTTTTTCATGCGAATGAAACCATCATGACGGCGAAGATGCTCGATTATAAAGGTCTTAAACGGCCGGATGCCCAGGTTCTGAGTATGCTGAATGAATTGAACCATTTAGCAAAGGATAAAGGGATACTGCCGGATCCGATTACAGGAAAGGTGGGACAGCTGGAAGGGCAGGAACTGCTTTCGGTGATTGAAAAAGTAAAAGGATATAACAGCAAATGTGTTCTCGTTGTAAAAGCGAAAAAAGATATCTATTCGGAGGGTCCGCTTTTAATTGATATTGAAGTAGAAAGAGATGTTTCATGATACTTGCTCTTGATCCCGGTTCAGTAAAAACCGGTGTGGCTGTTGTCCATAAAGATGGGAGTCTCGCATGGAAAAAAGTTATCCAAACAGAAGATTTTGAAAAAGAAATGCAGGGGGTTCTTGACGCATACGACATCGGTGTCATTGTGATGGGAAACGGCACTCATCATAAAGAGATGCAGCAGCGGACGGTGATGTTCTTGAAGGAGCATGAAAAGAATGTAAAAATAGAATTGGTGGATGAAAAGTATACCACGGAAATGGGGGAAACATGGTATAAAAGAGCACATCCTGCGACCGGATGGCGGCGTTTGATCCCGGACGGATTCCGCCGTATTCCTGTTCCTGTAGATGATTATGTGGCGTGGATCATCGCTTGTATTTACTTGGGGATTGTCCGTGCAGAAGATGTGGGGCATAAAAAGGTGTGATGAAATACATTTTTATTGACATACAAGATTATATGTAATATACTCTTGTAGTATTGCGGGGTATGGCGCAGTTGGTAGCGCACCTGCTTTGGGAGCAGGGGGTCGCCAGTTCGAGTCCGGCTGCCCCGACCAGCATGGCTCAGTAGCTCAGTTGGATAGAGCAACCGCCTTCTAAGCGGTAGGTCGTGGGTTCGAATCCCCCCTGGGTCACCAGCAGTTTCACATTTTGTGAACAGAAAAAGGTCTGTATATACGGATCTTTTTTTGTGTTATTTTATGGCAAGAAAAATCAATATGGAGATTCTTCCTTGCAATTTTCTATAGATAGGAGTATCATGTTGTTCTGTTAATAAAGTATCCCCAGCATAAACAGGCCTCTAAATGGAGTAAATTAATTTAATTTAAAAATAGAGAGTTCTATAGGGAAAACACATTACAAGTTTATTCAGGAGGTGTCCTTATTGGCGGCTAAAGCGGCTCAACTTGCACAGTGGCTTAAAGAATTGCAGGATAAAGTGAATGCAGATGGCAATATTAAATATGATGACATACTTCTTTTTACAAAAGAAAAATCTCTGACGTCCAAACAGTTAGATTCTGTTTTTAAGGCGCTTCATGAAGGTGGCGTAGAAATTATTTATGAAGAGGACGGTAAAGATGAGTTTAGAGATGGAGAGTCGGAAGAAGAATTTGAAGATGAACTTTTAGAAGATGGCGATGCAGAAGTAGATGTTGATGAAAAGGAATGGGAAAAGGGGGATGGTGATATTTCTGCCGATCCGGCTGGGATAACCGATCCGGTTCGATTATATCTAAGAGAATGCGGTACGACACCTCTTTTAACTTCTGAACAGGAAATGAAACTGGCACAGACGATTGAAATTGGAAAAATGCCTGAAGCTACTGATGAACAAAAACGGATGGCGGCAGAAGCGAAAAAGGAAATGGCCAATGCTAATCTTCGACTTGTCGTGTCTATTGCGAAAAAATATCCCGGCAGGGGAATGCCTTTCCTTGATTTGATTCAGGAAGGGAATATGGGACTTTTGAAAGCCGTGGATAAGTTCGATTACACGAAAGGATATAAATTCAGTACTTATGCTACATGGTGGATTCGACAGGCTATTACCCGTTCTATTGCGGATCAAGCTAGAACTATCCGTGTACCGGTTCATATGGTGGAAACCATTAATAAAATGAACCGTGTAGGGCGACATTTCCTGCAGGAACATGGTAGGGAAGCGACAAACGAAGAGCTGGCCAAAGAAATGGAAACCAGTGTGGAAAAAATTCGTGAAGCTAAAAAAGCGGCACAGGATCCTATTTCTTTAGAAACGCCTATTGGTGAAAAGGAAGATTCCCATTTGGGAGACTTTATTGAGGATCAGAAGACAGCATCTCCGGAAGATGAGGCGGCAGCAACTATGCGCCGTGAGCAGATCCATCAGCTTTTGGAAACATTAACGGAACGTGAAAAAGGCGTTATTGCACTGCGGTACGGAATTGATGATGGAACCCAGCGTACATTGGAAGAAGTGGGAAAATATTTTGGAGTTACCCGCGAACGTATTCGTCAGATTGAAGGGAAAGCTTTAAAAAAATTAAAAAAATTGGCTATTCCCATGGCAGGGCTTTAATTAAATGAAACTTCAGCAGAGGCGAACTGTCTGGAATCAAATGATGATTGCAAATCCATTCTTTCTGTAGTATAATAACACCGTTAATCTGGACAGTCCTCTGCCAAATGCGATCGGCATGAATGTCTTGTGAGAAGGAGGAAAAGATCGTGAATATTATTGAAACCTTGGAAAATGAACAACTCCGCAATGACATCCCTGCATTTCGTCCGGGTGATACGGTTCGTGTGCATGTAAAGGTTGTCGAAGGCAAGACTGAAAGAATCCAGGTGTTCGAAGGCATTGTTATTGCGAGAAGAAATCATGGCGTAAGGGAAACATTTACTGTACGTCGTATTTCTTATGGCGTAGGTGTAGAAAGAACATTCCTGATTCATTCTCCGCGTTTGGCAAAGATTGAAGTGAAGCGCCACGGTATTGTCCGCCGCGCCAAGCTGTTCTATTTGCGCGGACTGTCCGGTAAAGCGGCGAGGATTAAGGAAAGAAAGTAAAACAAGAAAAGAGGACCTGCGGGTCTTCTTTTTTCGTGTTTTAGACTATTACATATAAATGTGGTACAGAAAAAGAGTTGTGACTGCATTCGCAAACTTTGCCATATAAAAAGATAATTATTTGCAGGGCATAGTCAATGTGATACAATAAACTGGATGTATGATAGGAGGAGTTATGAAATCAATATTCATACCAACCTTTATGGCGGCAGTTTTAGCAGTTTCCGTAACTGCAGAAGCAAATAAAATAGAATCGGTTATTGCTGTTGATTATTTGAATGTGGAAGTCATGATGAAAGAGCCGCTCACAGAAAAAGAACTGGATCCCCACCAGATGGAAGATCCTGGTTACAAGCCGAGTTTTACTTTCAATGAGGGAGTTAGAGCTACGGGATCGCCTGTTCTTCAACCTTCTGACGGTTTTCATGAAAATGTGTACAGAATTCCTGTTAATGGATTGGATATAGGTATTATTTACCGTATTTCTTACAAAGGACAGAAACCTCATACATTTAAGGCATATGAGTCAGGCGAGATGAAAGATAAATACAGGGAGCGGTATGGCAGTTATTTCTAATTGGGAGTAATTTAATTATGCATATAGTTTTGGTGGAGCCTGAAATTCCTGGAAATACAGGAAATATAGCAAGACTTTGTGCGGCAGAACATTTGACGCTTCACTTGGTTGAACCGCTTGGATTTCAGATTGATGATAAACATCTGAAAAGAGCAGGGCTTGATTACTGGGATCTGCTTGACGTCCATGTGCATCCGAATTATGATTCCGTGGTACGGATGCTTGCGGGTCACCATTTTTATTTAAATACGACAAAAGCGATACGTTCCTATACAGATATTTCCTATGATGGGGACGATGTACTTGTCTTTGGGAAAGAAACGAAAGGACTTCCCGAGGAATTGCTGCGGAGCCATAAAGAAGACTGTATCCGCATACCCATGATAGAAGAAGCGCGTTCCCTGAATTTATCAAATGCGGTGGCGATTGTGGCAATGGAAGCGATGCGCCAGGTCGGATTTCCCCATTTGCTGAAACAGAGCGGTCGTTTATTTAAAGGAGGAACTGGGAGCAATGAATACTTATGATGAAGCGCATGCATTGGCAAAGGCAATTCGTGAATGTGATGAGATGAAAAGACTTACGCAGGCTGCGGAAAAAATTAAGAGTAATGCAGATGCGGGGAAAATGGTTAAAGAGTATATCATGGCACAGATGAAATCTGACTATGCGAAGCTGGCGGGGCAGGAAACGGATGAGCAGGAGTATCGCCATCTTCAGGAACTGGCCTTACTTATAAGCAATAATAGTGATGCCCAGGAATACTTACAGGCATTTATTCGATGGAACCAGGTGGCTGCGGATATTCAGAAGATCATTTCTGATGCGATGGCGCAGGGTATGGATGTATTGGATTTGCAAAAATGACAAATTGGAACAGCTTTTTTGAGGGGATTTTAGACGAGAGACTGATTAAAGTAAATGAACCGATGGCACACCATAATACTTATGGCATCGGCGGAAATGCGGATGTGTTCGTGAGTCCGGCTGATAAAGAATCACTGATTGCTGTTTTAAGAAAATCAGCTGCGGAAGGTTTGCCGGTGACATTGATTGGCGGTGGTTCCAATTGCCTGATTAGTGATAAAGGAATTCGCGGGGTAACGATTTGTACTTCCCGTATAAAACCGGAGATGACCTGCTTTGAAACTTGGATTACTGCTTATGGCGGAGTAGGAACGGGAACCGTAGCACGATTTGCACAAAAGAATAGCCTTACCGGGTTTGAATGGGCGGTGGGGATTCCCGGTACACTTTGCGGGGCCGCTTTCATGAATGCCAATGGTTATGGCAGCAAAATGAGAAATGTAGTAGAAGAGGTTTATGCCGTATCTATTGATGGGGAAATAGACAAAGTATATGGTTGGGACGACCTGCACTATGGCGAAAGTGATAGTGTATTTATGCACAACGGCGATGTTATTTATGGCGTCAAACTTCATTTGGCGATGGGAGATTCTGAAAAAATCAAGGCAGAAATGGATGACCATCAGAAATCCCGCCGAGCGAAGCAGCCCTTGGAAAAAAGAAGTGCAGGGACAATGTATCTCCGGCCGCCGGGATACCATGTGGGTCCCATGATTAAAGCCTGCGGATTGATCGGATTTGCAATCGGTGATGCAGAGGTATCTGCCAAGCATGCGGATTTTGTGGTGAATAATGGAAATGCTTCCTGTGAAGACGTTTTGGCTGTACTCCATGAAGTTCAAAGACGGGTAAAAGAACAGTTTGGTGTCCATATTCCTCTTGATGTAAGAATGCTTGGTGAGGGACTGGAACAGGAAAGATAAATAAGGGGTTGGAGAAGGAGAGTCTGTTGAGAGCCTCTTCTTTTTCAATGAAATAAAAAAATAATTATTATGCTCTTGATTTTCAACCCAAAAGTATGTATTATAATAACGTAAGTTAGCACTCAAAGATGGTGAGTGCTAATAAGTAAAGGAGGAATTGAAATGTTAAAACCATTAGCAGATCGTGTTCTTGTCGAAGTCGATGTAGAAGAATCCAAGACCGCAGGCGGTATTTTGCTTCCTGATACAGCGCAGAAGAAATCCCAGAAAGGGACAGTTATTGCCATTGGCAGCGGGAAGGTCCTTGACAACGGAGAACGTTTACCGTTTGAAGTGGCGGTAGGTGACAGAGTTCTTTTTGCAAAGTATTCCGGTGTTGATATTGAAGAAGGCGGAAAGAAGTTCCTTCTTCTTTCTGAAAGAGATATTCTTGGAAAACTTTAATATTGTTTGTATAAATGTATAGGAGTGATATAAATGGCAAAGAAAGTTCTTTATAATGAAGAAGCTCGCAAAGCGCTTTTAAAAGGTGTTGATCAACTGGCAGATGCAGTAAAGATTACTCTTGGGCCCAAGGGGCGTAATGTAGTCCTCGACAAGAAATATGGCGCACCGAATATCGTTAATGACGGTGTATCCATCGCCCGTGAGATTGAGCTGAAAGATCCCTTTGAAAATATGGGTGCCCAGCTTGTGAAGGAAGTGGCAACAAAGACAAATGACGTGGCCGGTGACGGTACGACAACTGCCACACTGCTGGCTCAGTCCATGATTCATGAAGGTATGAGGAACGTAGCTGCCGGTGCAAACCCGATGGTTCTGAAAAAAGGTATTGAAAAGGCAGTAGATGTTCTTGTGGGAGAAATTAAGAAGAAAGCCGTATCCGTTGATACGAAGGCTAAGATCGCACAGGTAGCCTCTGTTTCTTCTGCTGATTCTACCATTGGTAATCTGATTGCTGATGCCATGGAAAAAGTAGGTAATGATGGTGTTATTACTGTAGAAGATTCCAAAACTATGGGTACAAGCCTTAAAGTTGTGGAAGGTATGCAGTTTGACCGTGGGTATCTCAGCCCGTACATGGTTTCTGATGCTGATAAAATGGAATGTGTCATGAATGATCCATACATTCTCATTACCGATAAAAAGATCCCTGTAATTCAGGATATTATCCAGCTGTTGGAGAAAGTGGTACAGGCAGGTAAAGAACTTCTCATTATTGCGGAAGACGTAGAAGGTGAAGCGCTGGCGACACTCGTAGTCAACAGGCTTCGCGGGACATTCAAGTGCGCTGCGGTCAAGGCTCCTGGCTTTGGTGACCGCCGCAAAGCCATGCTGGAAGATATTGCTGTGCTTACCGGCGGGCAGGTGATTTCCGAAGATATGGGCCGTAAGCTGGATAGCGCTTCTATTGAAGATCTTGGCACAGCACACCAGGTTCGCATTACAAAAGATAATACAACAATTGTCGGTGGTGCGGGAGATAAAGCAGCTATCGCATCCCGTGTGGAACAGATCCGTGAGCAGCTCAAAGTGGCAACTTCCCAGTTTGATAAAGATAAGCTTCAGGAACGTTTGGCCAAGATGTCCGGCGGGGTGGCTGTTATTGAAGTTGGTGCAGCAACTGAAGTGGAAATGAAGGACAAGAGGCTCCGCATTGAAGATGCCCTGAATGCAACCCGTGCGGCTGTAGAAGAAGGCATCGTAGCAGGCGGCGGTACGACATTTGTTGATATCCAGAAAGAACTGGATGGAATCAAAGCAGAAGGTGATGTAAAGACAGGAATCAATATTGTCCGTCATGCTGTTGAGGCGCCAATCCGCCAGATTGCAAGCAATGCAGGCATGGAAGGTGCGATTGTGGCTGAAAAGGTAAAAGCTGCAAAGATCGGCATCGGTTACAATGCAGCGGAAGATAAATATGAGGATATGATTGCTGCAGGTATTGTAGATCCTGCAAAAGTTACCCGTTCCGCTTTGCAGAATGCAGCATCTATTGCGGCACTTGTACTGACAACAGAAGCCATCGTTGGAGATGAACCGGAAGATAAACCGGCAATGCCTCCGATGCCTCCGATGCCCGGTGCCGGAATGATGTAATCTGTATAGTTTAATAGAGTGAAAGATAAGAGCTTCTTTGCGGGGCTCTTATTTTTATTTTGCACATTATTTTGCACATATTGTAAAATAAAAAAGGAGGTGCAGTATGCGGATCTGTATAAAAAGAGTGTATGAAGCTGCTAGCCCTGACGACGGGGAAAGGATTCTTGTGGACCGCTTGTGGCCCAGAGGTTTGTCAAAAGAAAAGGCTGCCATTGATATATGGGAAAAAGATGTGGCACCCTCTGCAGCGCTTAGAAAATGGTTCGGACATGATCCGGATAAATTTGATGATTTTAGGAGCAAATACAGAAAAGAACTTGAAGATAATCCGGAGATCAAACGTTTAGAGGATATGATTCATCATTTAGGGAAAGATAAGAAAGTAACTCTTCTTTTCGGCGCTAAGGATGAGACTCATAATCAGGCGGCGGTATTGAAAGAATACTTGGATTCAAAAGATAATTGATATAAGGCAGGTGAAAATCGTGTAAATAAGTGAATTTAAATAAATGAATTGCCATCGTAAAATTTTACGGTGATTCCTTAAAACTGCATAAGGTTTAAATGCAGTATCGCGGAGTAAGGATGTTTGTGCATTTTTAATATTGCGAAGTTTTAAATGGATAGCATAAAAAAGGGCTGGCACAAAACATTTTTTTACGTTTTGTGCCAGCCCTTTACACAAATTCTTTTGGAAATGCGCAAGCGTTCAGAATGGATTGAATAAAAATCTTTGTCAGAGTTCAACCTGATTTTTCAATAATTCTTTTCGCTTTTCCATGTATTCTTTCAAATTAACGATTTTTACAGCTGTCCATTTATTGTTCGGATCTTTTTCAAGTTGTACGCGCCATAGGAAGTCTTGGTCCAATTTTTTATCATGCAGTTTTATATTGGCAAAAGCAAGCCCATCTTTTTCTTCCACATCTAAAATATCTGTCATGGAGAGTGCGGCAGAACCGATGTAAGCAGTGATGCTTTTGAGCGGTTTATCCATGAGGGATGAATCCGGGACTTCTTTTGCCTGGAATTTCAATTCCGTACGCCGGATGAGTTCACGAATGATATCTTTTTTTAGTCCTCTGATGACCGTGGCGGCCATTTTATGCTCCGGTTGCCCGTCTGCTTTCAGCTCTGACAGGATATCGTCAATGGCAGAAGAATAAACTTTTTCCATATCTACCCGTTCTTTAAAAAGTTGCAGATCTTTTTTTTGTACTGCCTGCTGTATTTCTCCAGCGGCATAGGCAGGGGTGTTTGTCCAGTAACCAAAATAGAATCCGACAGCTGCGGTGACGAGCAGTATAATAATGATGAGAAGTTTTTTCATGAGAACTCCTTTCCGTTACAGAAGAAAGCATTTTTTCTATTTTATCATAGGAAGATGGCGGAGCGGGTATATTTTTATGATGGATGACAGAATAGAGTTCTTATTTTCGTGTGTAAATTCCCGCTATCGTGTATAATAGGCAGGATAGAATTTTATATTTGGGGGCAAATATGGAAAAGAGTAAAGATATAAAAGAGACTCATAAGGATTTCCGCAGCAAAAGGGGGGTCTTTTCTCGCAAAAGTTATGATGGCCGTGACGGGAGCCGTAATAGAAGAGTTAAAGGGAAGCGGGACGGTTTAAAAAGAAGAAAGCTGGAAGTAGGAGCTGAATTCCATGACAGGGAATTGGGAACTGGAGCGGTTAAGGAAATCAATAAAGAGAGCATGACGGTGCAGTTCGGAGTGATTGAAAAAATCATCCCCCGCCGTAAACATACAGAACGAAGAGGAGAACCGAAGCCTTTTGTCAAAAGGGAATATGCGAAAGATGATCGAAATCCCGTATTCAAGTTTGATCGTACCGATGCCAGGGAAACGGAGCGGAACCCGGGAGAGGGCCGTTCACCTGTCAAGATTGGCTTGCGTGTGGTCGATGATATTTTAGGCCCCGGTGTGGTAGGAAAGATTACAGAACGGGGAACCTATGTAACTTATGAACGGACGGGGGAGTTTGTTCTGTATCCGTCAGGACTGCCTGTGAAACTGCTGAAAAGTGCTTTCCCTGAAACGGGGATGAAGAAAAAGAAACCGATTAAGCATTCCGGCGGCGTAGCTCGTATTTATAAGGTGCCGCCTGTAAAGATGGCGCTAAAGGATGTTAAATCTCTTCCTGTACAGGCAGCTTCCACACGGAAAGAGCGGATCATGACGAATTATATAGAGGTTGGCAGCGGTACGAAAGTCAGTAACAAGGTGTATGGCGAAGGGATTATCATAAGTGTGGAAGACGGATATTTCATTGTGGATTTCTCAGGTAAGAAAATGGAGTTCCCTTTTCCTGGTTCACTGATGGATGGGTGTCTGCATATTATCAAAAAGTAGAAAGCAGTGTAAAGGAATGTGGCAGAGAATTTTCTGCAGCATTTCTTTTTTTATGGAAATTCCGATGGAAGTGCTCTCATGGATACCTGCCATGTCATGCGGAAGATGTCTGCAGGCTGCTGTTTTTCTATGGTATAATTTAAGCAGAATCTAAATTATAATCTTTATAGAATTTAATGATAAAAGGCGAAAATAAATATGGGATTGTTAGATGAAACAATTGGGCGTATTCATCCCTTGGACAGAGAGGCCATGTATAAGGCGCAAAAGCGCTGGGACGATCTTTATGTGGGTGTAGGGGATTTGGGCAAGCTGGAAGAGATGGTGATTCAGTATGCAGGAGTTACAGGGGAGGTATTACCCGAGATTCCTAAATGCTGTATGGTGGTGGCTTGTGCGGATCATGGCGTATATCGTCAGAAAGTATCTGCTTACCCCCAATCTACAACAGTAGGCATGGTAAAATCTTATGTGGATGTAAAAGGCGCATCAGCCAATGCTCTGGCTCATTATTGCGGTGCTCATATGGTCGTGGTGGATATGGGAATCAATGCGGACATGAGTGATGTGCCCGGTTTGCTTCACAGAAAAATTGCTTTCGGAACCAAGGACATAACAGAAGGGGCGGCCATGAGCAGGGCAGAGGCGATTCACGCCATAGAAGCCGGTATTGAAATCGCAGAAAATAAAATAAAAGAAGGATACCGTGTCTTTACAGTGGGAGAGATGGGGATTGCGAATACGACAGCGTCTGCCTGCATACTTGGAGCATTTAACCGGTGGAATGCTGTTGAGGTTACGGGGCGTGGTACAAATATTTCCGATGCCCGTCTTCTTCATAAAATTGAGATGGTGCAAAAAGCACTTGATGTCAATCAGCCGGATCCTGCTGACGGTTTGGATGTGCTGTCTAAAGTTGGAGGTTTTGAATTCGGGTGTATGACGGGCGTTATGCTTGGTGCGGCTGCCAATCACTGCATGACGATTATTGACGGATTTAATTCTACTGCCAGTGCATTTATTGCAAAGGCACTGTCTGAGGAATCCGTTCAATACCTGATGGCTTCTCATTTGTCCTTGGAGCAGGCTCACAGAAAATCACTGAAGGCAATCGGTCTTACAGAATATATTGATTTGGATATCCGTCTTGGGGAAGCTGTCGGCGCAAGTATACAAAAGAAAATATTGGATATGGCGCTTGCTGTTTATAAAGACGGCGCGGATAAAAGAACGGGAGTGGCAGAATGAGCGGAATACAGGCACCGGATAAGGAAACCATGGAGGCTTGCCGGCTTTATGTGGATAATTTAATTAAGCCGATTCATTCCTTGGGAAAGCTGGAGGATATAGCAGTCAGGTTGGCGGGGATTACAGGAAAAATAAAACCTGGAAAGCTGAATAAAGCGATTATCATTATGGCGGGTGATACGGCGGTAGACGGAGAAAATAAGACTGGCGGTAAAACAAGTTTGACAGAAGTACAGATGGTATCCAGAGGATTGGGCACTGTAAGTGCGGTGGCCCGTACGCTTGGTGCTCCGGTGTATCTTATTGATGTGGGGCTGGAACAGAATACCAATGACATAGAAGGTGTTTTGACAAATAAGGTGGTTTACGGAACTCATCGTGGAAATCCCGCTTTAGACCAAGATGCGGTATCCGCTGCTATATCGATCGGGATGTCTGTAGCAAGGACATTGGCGGTTCAGGGTATCCAAGCGGTGGGGTTGGGGAATATAGGTGAGCGTTCCTTGTTGTCCGCCTTAGGCGTAACAGCTGCCATTATGAAAAAGGAGTTACAGGAAAATTCCCTAAAAGACGGATTTTCTCTCCATATGGATGATGTGGGAAATATGGCAAATGATCCTGTCAGCGTATTGTCTCGCGTAGGCTCCGCTGAAATTGCAGGACTTTTTGGCCTTGTGGTACAGGCGGCAAGAGAGAAGATTGCCATCGTATTTGACAATGCGGTAACCGGTGCTGCCGTTCTTGCTGCAATAGAAGTATATCCTGAAGTAAGGGATTATGTATTTTCATCAGCGGCTTATAATGAGCCTGTTCATCAAATACAAATGAAGAAACTGGGAATGAAACCTTTTTTCTACTATGATTTTACCGTAGCAGAAGGGTTTGGTTCAGCAATGGGACTTTCACTTTTTGATGCTGCTTTGGATATAGTTAATGAAATGAAAACTTTTGGACAGGGCGGTGTCGATGTGGCGGAAGATGGTCCCGGCAAGGGACGGCAAAGGGAGGATGTGCAGTGATGAAAGCTTTATTTATCCGTTGTAATGGAAAACTGACGCCGGATATGCTGGTTGGCGGATTGATTGATATGGGGGTGCCGCCGGCCTATCTTCGAACAAAATTGGAGGCAGCCGGAGTTTCTTCCGATTTTATTGAAAGTTCAAATCTTGACGCAAAAGTATCAGCTCATTATTTTTGTATTCCGGAAAAAGAAGATAAACCTCTTTTGCTAAAGCAGAAAGATCTGTTTGTCATATGGAGGAAAATCTGCGAAGGTGGCGAGTCGGGATGGGAAAGCTTGGGGTGGAAAGTGTTTTCAGCTCTTTCTGCCGGCGCGTCAGATGCATTGGATGAAATACCCGCGACAATTATTGATCTACGCAGATGCCGGGTAAAAGAGGAAAATTTGATTTCCTTGTATTGTTTTCTCGCCGGATTGGATTATTTAGGTGTGGAAACATTATTTACCTGTCCATTTTCCCTGGCGGCGGGGACTTCAGAAGCTGCCCGGACGACGGAAAAAATTCTGACGAGAGTCGTGTCGACAACTGAGAATGTGATTTCATCCGAGGATATTGACCCATTCGCTGCAGCTATACTGGAAGGGCTTTCTGCAGGATTTATCGCCATGGATGGACGATTCCTGGTGGATAAGACTGCTTATGGGACTGCCAGTGTGGAGAAAATAGAAGGGGAAGTTACGGTGGCTGAATATTTAGGGTATTTTACGGATCGGGAAGATTCCATTTTCAGCCGTCATCTGAAGGTTTTTGGAATGGGTGTCTGAAGGGGAAATATGATTGCCCCATTTCTTTAAGTGTGTTATTGACATGGGAAATCTCGTATGGTAGAGTATTGGACATGACGTCAGAGTTTCAGGTGCTTTTGAAACAGAACGTGTTTTGAAAGTTGCTTGACAAATGACTAAGCAATGGTATAATAATGTCGTTGCTAAAACAGATGCGGAAGTAGCTCAGTGGTAGAGCACAACCTTGCCAAGGTTGGGGTCGCGGGTTCGAGTCCCGTTTTCCGCTCCATAAGTTAGTATCATCTGCAAGGATGTACTATAAATTCCTGAATAGCTCAGCCGGTAGAGCGCGTGACTGTTAATCACGATGTCGCAGGTTCGAACCCTGCTTCAGGAGCCAATAGGGGTATCGCCAAGCGGTAAGGCAACGGACTCTGACTCCGTCATTCGTAGGTTCGAATCCTGCTACCCCTGCCAAGTTGATCCATTAGCTCAGTCGGTAGAGCACTTGACTTTTAATCAAGGTGTCCCGCGTTCGAGTCGCGGATGGATCACCATTTGTGGCCTGTTCGTCAAGTGGTTAAGACACCGCCCTTTCACGGCGGGTTCGGGGGTTCGAATCCCCCACAGGTCACCAAGTGGGCGATTAGCTCAGCTGGGAGAGCGTCTGCCTTACAAGCAGAATGTCGGCAGTTCGATCCTGTCATCGCCCACCAAAACGGCCCGGTGGTGTAGTGGTCTAACATGCCGCCCTGTCACGGCGGAGATCGTCAGTTCAAATCTGATCCGGGTCGCCACAATTTTGCCTCGGTAGCTCAGTTGGTAGAGCAAAGGACTGAAAATCCTTGTGTCCACGGTTCGATTCCGTGCTGAGGCACCAAATATGCGGCTGTGGCGGAATGGCAGACGCGCTACTTTGAGGGGGTAGTGATCCTTGATCGTGTGAGTTCAAGTCTCACCAGCCGCACCATTCCAAGTTCATTTTTTATATTTAAGTTTATATGCGGTTGTGGCGGAACTGGCAGACGCGCTATCTTCAGGCGGTAGTGGATTTATCCGTGAGAGTTCAAATCTCTCCAACCGCACCAGTCATTCATTAAGATCTCATCTTCGGATGAGGTTTTTTTGTGAAGAATATTTTTCCAGCCTCATGATATAATAAAATCATGTATAAATTATGGAGAGCGGATAGATGAGAAGACATATGTTCAGATGGTCTCCTGCGCGCATTATTGCGGGAGCCTTTGGCAGCATCAGCTTCATCGGTTCTATATTGCTGTATCTTCCCTGGGGGCATATGCCCGGACAAAGTATAACCTATGTAGATGCTTTGTATACTGCGGTTAGTGCTTTATGTGTGACAGGTTTATCTATTGTTGATACAGCAGCGGTATTTAATCCTTTTGGGCAGGCAATCTTGGCGGTGCTGATACAGGTAGGGGGGCTTGGCGTTTCTACCATGGGAGCAGGCGTACTGCTTATGCTTGGACGGAAAGTCGGGATACGGCAAAGAAATCTGATTCATGATACGATGAATCTTGATTCTTATTCCGGCGTGGTCCGTTTCTTGCGGACGCTTTTCGCAACGACAGTTTTTATAGAGATCATCGGGGCCTTTCTTGGATATTTCGTTTTTCGCCGCGACTACGAAATGATGGAATCTATCGGGCTCAGTATTTTCCATTCTATTTCTTCGTTCAATAATGCGGGATTAACAATTCTGACGAAAGAACGGAGCATGGAAATGTATGCTGAAGATCCTTTTATGCTGATTCTTACGACAGCACTTGTTTTTGTTGGCGGTTTAGGGTTTATTGTAATTCGTGAGTGCTGGGTAAACCGGTTTCGTTGGCGCAAGCTCAGCATGCACTCCCGGGTTTCCATCTTTATGGCCGTATTCCTTCTGATTGGCGGCGCTGTGCTCCTTAAACTGACAAATCCTATTTCCTGGCTGGTCGCATTTTTCAGCAGCCAATCGGCGAGATCGGTAGGATATATGGTGTATCCTTTTGAATCCTGGTCTCCTGCGGGATTGCTTGTCATGCTGGTCCTGATGTTTATCGGCACTTCAACGGGATCAACGGGAGGCGGAGTAAAAACGAGTACTGTTTTTGCGCTTGTGCTCGGGGTACGTCGTGTAACGACCAATGCGAGAGCGGAGGCTTTTCATTATTCATTGCCGCCACTGGCGTTCAGAAAAGCGGCGGTTGTCGTAGTTTTGGCTATCGCAGATATCGTAATCAGTACGTTTATTTTGCTTCTTGTGTGCCCGGAACTTTCGCTGGCAGAAGCCTTTACAGAGATGATGAGCGCTTTTACTACGGTGGGACTGTCACTTGGGACGACAGCTTCTTTGAATGAATGGGGGAAGCTGATTTCTATTCTGGTTATGCTTACAGGAAGAATGGGACCGATGACTATTGCAACAGCCTGGTATTTTTATGAAGAAACCCGGGCGCGGTATCCTGAGGGCAATGTAACAGTTGGTTAATGGGGGAGAATATGCTCGGCTTTATGAAAAAAAAGAAGGAAGAAACAATTTCTTATGGAGTAATCGGCTTAGGGAAATTTGGTTATACACTTGCTATACAATTGGCAGAGTATGGCTATGATTTCCTTGTTGTGGATAAAGACGAGAATTTAGTGCAGGATCTCAGAACCGTGACAGAAAGCGCTATTGTGGTTGATGATTATGATAAGAAATCCATAAAAGATTCCGGCGTGAAAAACTGTGATGTAGTTATCGTCTGTTTGGAAGAACAGCTGGAGAAGTCTCTTTTAGTTACCCTGAATTTGATTAACCTCGGTATTAAGAAAGTTATTTCTGTGGCAGATACTTCAGAACATGGAGAGATACTTGAAAAAATTGGCGCTGAAGTTGTTTATCCAAAGCGGGATATGGCGATTCGCCTTGCCAGCCGCCTTCGCGCCAATATGGTTCTTGATTTTGTCCAGTTAAATGAAGAAATTAATATTTATAAAGCCTCTCTGCCGAAGCCTCTTGTTGGTCAAACTGTTGTCGGCAGTGGGCTGAGGACAAAGTTTGAACTGAATATTATTGCAATCCAGAATGCTGCAGGAGTTACTGATATGATTAGTCCGAATTATGTATTCCAGGAAGGCGACCTGCTTTTTCTTGCCGGAAGCAGAGACGGCTTTAAAGCGCTGACGGAATGGGTTGGACTTGCAGGTGAATAAATAGAAATCGAACCACTGCTTTGGATGGCGGTGGTTTTTATGTATAGCAGGAAAAAGAACCTGCATGATCGGTTTATAGAAAGATACCATTCAGCCATATCATCAAAGTTTTCCTGTAAACTCGTTTCTTCTTGTAGTACAATAAAGAACATGGAGGAGTATATGTATACATTACGTAAAAGAGTACGTTTTTATGAAACTGACGGAATGAGGGTCGTTTATCACGGCAATTATCTTAATTGGTTTGAGGAAGCGCGTGTAGAATACATGCGTGAGGGAGGCGTGTGCCTCAATGATTTGCTGGCGGAAGGCATTGTATTCCCTATCGTGGAAATGAATGTGAAGTATATGAAATCCGCTGTGTATGATGATATCGTTCTGGTCAGGGCGTATCTTCGCGAGGTGAATCGGGTTAAGTTGGTATTTGAATATGAGGTGCTTCGTGAAAATACGAATGAGCTTTTAGCAACGGGACAGTCTGTGGGAACGTATACGAAGATTTCCACGGGGAAAATAGTGAGGATACCGGAAGAAAGATTGAAGAAGCTGATGGATATGGCGGAAGAGGACAGAACGGATGGATAACAGACCGATTGGGATCATGGATTCCGGCGTAGGCGGTTTGACTGTTGCCTGTGTCCTTAAAGAAAAATATCCGAATGAAAAATTTATTTTTATTGGTGATACGGCGAGGAATCCTTACGGAAACAAAAGCCCTGAGGAAGTCACTTTTTTTGCGGAAGAAATGAAAGCATTCTTAGCGGGAAAACAGGTAAAAATGATTATTGCCGCCTGTAATACGATTACATTTAGTGTGCCGCCGTCTTTCTTTGCAGGTAAAATTCCTGTCATCGGCATGAGCCTTGATTTTCCGGAACTGGAAAGCGTGAGTCATCTGGCGGTAATTGGTACGCCCATGACGATACGGAGTCATCGGCATCGGGGCCGGCTGAAAAAGGATTTTCCGCTGATGAATGTCACTGAAATCCCCATTGACGGTTTGGCTTACGCTATAGAGATGGGAAAAGAAGAATCTTTTATTTATGGGATGATAAACGAAGCAGTTCAAAAGGCAGGTGCTGAATCTGTGGACGCTGCTGTGCTTGCTTGTACACATTATCCTCTCGTTGCAGGAGTTTTCCGAGATATATTACCGAATACCCTGTTGATTGATCCTGCGGAGAGGACAGTGAAAAAAGCGATGTCCATCATGGCTGATCAAAATGGGCAGTCTGAGGAAGCGGGACCATGCTTGTTTTTCTTTACGGAAAGTACCCTCAGGGCGGAAATTCTTGTAAAGAAAATGTTTGGCAGGCGGGCGGATATACAACGAGTTGTTTTATCAGGAGTGTGAAAAATGTTTATATTGATTTTGAAAATAATTGGAATCTGTATTTTTCTTGTCTGCCTCGGATTCCTTGCCTACTGGGGGATGGCGCTTCTTAAAGGCGATTGTTTGCTGCGTATGTTAAAGGGGAAAATGACGCCTTTAAAGGTGGAAGACATGGACAGGGAAAGTATTGTCCTGTCTTTTACGATACCGATTGTAAATACAGGGAGGCAGATCGGTACGATTATGGATGCGTTTGTCCGTACATACCTTCCTTTTGAACAGTATGACAAAGCAAGGGTAACTGCCACCCTTACCGCTGCCGACACACCGAGGGATGACGGTTACTGGCAGGCTTTTATCATGGAAATTCGGAAACCCAAAGTATTTTTAATCAAATTGGCAATAAAAGGGAAATCAGGGAATATACTTCGCGACTTGGAGGATTTTCCTGATATGCCTATGGATATTATCTACCAGGTGGTGGCGAGAAGTGACTATTACTATGCGAAAACAAGAGTTACTTTGACCTCGGAAGATTTACGGACAGCTCTTTATCAGTACACATCGGGGGTAAGAAAATAAAATGGCAGATTTGAAACTTGTTCCGGTTCCTACCCGGATTCTGACAAATAAAGATAATATTGTAGATGCGATTATGGAATACGCAGGGCATGATATTACCAATCATGATATCGTTTGTGCAGCGGAATCAGTCGTGGCAATTACTCAGGGGCGTTATATCCGTCCTGAAGAACTTCATATCTGCTGGCAGGCCAGACTGATGAACCGTTTTGTCCCGGGCGCGGGATCCATGGCCAGTATTTATGGCATGCAGGCGGCCATGGAAGAAGAAGGGAAATGGAATATGCTTTTTTCTTTCATAATCGGCGCCGTGGCAAAAATATTTGGCAAGGCTGGCGTGTTCTACGCCCGATGCCGCCAGGCATCTTTGATTGATGATGTTACAGGAACGATGCCTCCTTTTGATAAATGCCTCGTTTATGGGCCGGCGGATACTGATAGGGTATGCGAAGAAATAAAAAATGCTACCGGTGCGTACGGAGCGGTCATTGCGGATGTAAATGACTTGAAGCGTTCAGCCGTTCTGGGGAAGAGCAAAGGAATCAATCCCGGTCAGATAGCGAAGATTCTGATTGATAATCCCTTTGGCAATGATAATCAGAAAACACCTATCGTCATTATCAAAAATTTCACAGATCATATAAATAGATAAGAAAAAGATATCTTTCCTGTGCGTGGAGAGATATCTTTTCAATTTAGGAGGACCTGAATAATATCATTGTAAAATAAAAGTAACCGGTGTGATTGACCGGTTACTTTATCAGATATCTCTGTCAACTTTATGAGAACGAAGGCAACGAGTGCAGACATTCATTCTTTTGACCTGTCCGTCAGCTTTTACGCGAACCCTCTGGATATTCGGTTTCCAGGTCCTCTTTGTTTTCAGATGGGAGTGGGATACATTGAATCCCGTTGCGGTATGTTTTCCGCAGATTTCACAATAATTAGCCATGTGCTACACCTCCTTGCACTTCCGCAATTGCAACATTCATAATATAGCATAAAATATTTTTAGAGGCAAGTGTTTTTGTATGCTGCTTTCCCGATTTATAATAAAGGAAATGATGCATTTTGAAATGGGGTGCCTTATGAATTTATCTGATGCCGTCACTGTCGTCAAGGGAGTGGGGATGCGAATGAAAGAAAAGCTGGAACGCTTGGGGATAAAGACTATAGAAGACCTGATTTCTTATTATCCCCGGCGGTATGAAGATTGGACACGGATTACTTCTATGGCGGATCTTTCTTATGAAATGGAAACTGCGGTTTATGGAACGGTGGTCGAAATCCGGGAAGTACATCCCCGAAGAAATCTGTCCATACTTACAGTGACTTTGGTGGATGGGACAGGCGCGGTCAATCTGGTGTACTTTAATCAGCCGTGGAAGAAAGAACAGTTTGCTCACGGGTCAAACATTCTTGCCTATGGGAAAATAGAATATAATTACAGAAAATGGCAGATATCCAATGCGGATACGGAGGCAGTTGCTATTGAAGCGCTTCATGCATTTAAGAAATTGGTACCTGTCTATCCCCTGACGGAAGGAATCCGTGCTTCGCAAATGCGGGCGATGATCCGCTTTGCCATTGATCATGCAGAGGGAATCAGGGAAAATCTTCCGGCAGACGTTCTTGTACGGGAGCATTTGATGGGACGTATGGCGGCAATCCGCGGAATGCATGATCCCGCTGGCTGGGAAGAACAGCGGGCGGCACGAAGGAGGACAGCCTTTGAAGAATTGTTTTTCATGCAGGCAGGTATTCAGCTTTTACGAAAGCGCAGAGAAACGGACAATGTGGGAATCAAATGCATGCCATCAGGGAATTTAGTGCATGAAGTGATGAAGAAATTTCCTTTTGCACTTACGGAAGGGCAGAAAAGCGTATTTCGCGATATAGAAGACAGCATGGAGGGTATAGTTCCTATGCAGCGTCTTGTGCAGGGCGATGTGGGAAGCGGTAAAACGGCGATAGCCATATTGGCGCTGACGAAAATTGTAGAAAATGGATATCAGGGAGCGCTTATGGCGCCGACAGAGGTTCTTGCAGCCCAGCATTTTAAAACTTTCCAGCAGGTATTTAAAGGAATGCCTGTAAAGACAGCTTACTTATCGGGACATACAAAAGCGGCAGAGCGGAAGGAAATACTGGAGCAGCTAAAAGACGGCAGTATCCATATTTTAATAGGGACGCATGCCTTGATAGAAGAGAACGTGGTGTTTTCCGCATTAGGCCTTGTCATTACTGATGAACAGCACCGCTTTGGCGTTAAACAGCGGCAGGCACTGGAAAGTAAAGGCAAGTCGCCCCATGTGTTGATTATGACGGCGACTCCGATTCCCAGGACAATGGCGCTGTCTGTGTATGGTGATTTAGATGTCTCCTTTATTAAAGGCATGCCTCCCGGCAGACATCCGGTGAAAACTTATGTGGTAGGAAGCCATATGCTGCAGCGCATTTTCCGTTTCATGAAAAAAGAGATGGAAAGCGGTCATCAGGCTTATGTGGTGTGCCCTTTGGTGGAACAAAGCGAAAAGCAGGATCTGGCGGCAGCTGTTTCCGTTTATGAGAATCTGCGGGATCACGTGTTTCCCCAATTTGGTGTGGGACTGGTTCACGGGCGAATGAAAAACGCGGAAAAAGAACAGGTTATGGAAGATTTCCGCGAAGGTAAATTCAAACTTCTGGTGGCCACGTCAGTTATTGAAGTCGGGGTGAATGTGCCTGATGCGACGGTTATGTTTGTTTATGGCGCCGATCGTTTTGGACTGAGCCAGCTTCATCAGCTTCGCGGCCGCGTGGGCAGAGGCAAAGAGCAGGCATATTGTGTTTTATATACGGATAATCAAAATGAAACGACTCAGCTTAGAATGAAACTGATGTGCGAAATACGGGATGGTGCTCTTCTGGCGGAAAAAGACCTGCTCCTACGCGGGGCAGGAGAGTTTTTCGGGTACCATCAGCATGGTATGCCTGATCTGAAGGCTGCGGATATCGTGCGTGACTTGCCGCTCTTGGAACTGGCGAAGCATGATGCGAAAGAAGCCGTTGATAAAGGACTGGATTTCAAGGAAGAATTAAGACATCGGTTCGGCGGGCAGTTCTTTGAGCGGATATACTACTGAGAAGCGGTATGTGGTATAGTTATGAAGTTTGATGAAGCAGAGTCAAGTTGCTATCAGTTATTATTTGAATTAAAATAAATACATTAGCTGGGTATATTTTGTGCCTGTACTTTGAGAATGACTTTTATACAATAATAAAATATGGAGGTAAATATGAGGGAGGATAAGTTTGGGGAAAAAGGACTTACTTTTGATGATGTCCTTTTGGTTCCCGCGCATTCAGAAGTGCTTCCCAAAGAAGTCGATGTTTCTACACGTTTAACACGGAACATTACTTTGAATATCCCTGTGATGAGCGCAGGTATGGATACTGTCACGGAATCAGATATGGCTATCGCCATGGCGCGGGAAGGCGGCATCGGTGTGATCCATAAGAATATGAGTATCGATGAACAGTGTAAAGAAGTGGAGAAGGTAAAACGTTCTGAACACGGCGTCATTGTGGATCCGGTATATCTCAATCCGGATAATACACTTTCCGATGCGGATGATCTCATGGTGAAATATGATATTTCAGGAATTCCTGTTACTATAGATGGGAAATTAGTTGGAATCATAACTAATCGCGATATGCGTTTTGAAACGGATCTGTCAAAACCTATTTCAGAAATTATGACGAGCGAAGGTTTAATTACCGCGCCGGAGAATACGAAGCTGGAGGAAGCTAAACGTATTTTACAGGAACATCGGATTGAAAAATTGCCATTAATTGATAAGGACGGGTATTTGAAAGGCCTTATTACGATTAAGGATATAGAAAAAATGAGGAAGTATCCCAATTCCTCCAAGGATAAAGATGGGAGGCTGCTGGCGGCTGCGGCTGTCGGCGTGACGCCGAATGTATTGGAACGGGCGGAAGCTCTTCTTGCGAAGAAGACGGATGTCCTGGTGATTGATACGGCTCACGGACACAGCCAGGGGGTATTGGATACGATCCGTAAGATTCGGGATGCTTTTCCCCATGCAGAATTGATTGCAGGAAATGTGGCAACTTATGAGGGGACAAAAGCACTGATCGAAGCAGGCGTGAGCGCGGTGAAAGTCGGTATAGGGCCGGGTTCTATCTGTACGACACGGGTAATCGCAGGTATCGGTGTACCCCAGATTACCGCAATTTATGACTGCGCGAGAGCGGCGGCCGGGACGGATGTGCCGATTATTGCCGACGGCGGTATTCAGTACTCCGGCGATATAGCCAAAGCCATTGGTGCAGGAGCGTCAGTGGTCATGCTTGGGAATCTTCTTGCGGGAACCGATGAAAGCCCGGGCGAAATAATTATTTATCAGGGGAAAAATTATAAGTTGTACCGTGGCATGGGATCACTGGGGGCTATGCAGCAGGGGAGCAAGGACAGATATTTCCAGCAGGACGCAAAGAAGCTTGTCCCGGAAGGCATTGAAGGACGGATTCCTTACAAAGGACATGTATCTGACGTACTGTTCCAGTTAATTGGCGGTCTGCGGGCGGCAATGGGATACTGCGGCACACCTGATATCCCGGCTATGAATGAGAATACCCGATTTATTGAAATTACAGGCGCAGGTCTTCGTGAAAGCCACCCCCATGATGTAAGCATCACGAAAGAGTCGCCAAATTACAGTGCTAAATAATGATAGGAAACAAATATCCATCTCATACGGTTATGGATGTGCGCATACATGCTGTAACTATGGAAGAGGCGCTGCGATGTGCCCGTGAAATGGCGGCGTCAGGAGAAGAACATATAATTGCTACCGCTAACGCCGAAATGGTTATGATCGCACAGGAAGATAAGGAATTGGCCTATGTGCTGAACCATTGCAGCCTGGTCGTACCGGACGGGGCAGGAATCCTTTGGGCGGGTGAACAGTTGGGAACATATTTTCCTGCGCGGGTGGCAGGCGCCGATTACGCGGAAGAAATCCTTAAAATCGCGGTGAAAGAAAAATGGCCGGTATATTTTCTCGGCGGTGCGCCGGGGGTGGCAGAAACGGCGATCCGCAGGTTTACGGAACGATACGGTCTCTTTGAAAAAGCGGGATTTCATGATGGCTATTTCGATGAAATTGAAGAACAGAAAATCGTGGAAGAAATTAAATCCGGCGGAACCAAAGTCCTTCTATGTGGAATGGGAGTGCCTAAACAGGAAAAATGGCTGTGGAACCATAAGAAGGAATTAGGACCCGTGCTGGCGATGGGGGTCGGCGGCGTGTTTGACGTCATGGCAGGGAATTTACGGCGGGCACCGCTGTGGATGAGAAATCACCGATTGGAATGGGCGTACCGCTTGTATTTACAGCCGAGCCGTATCGGACGTATGGCGGCGATTCCAAAGTTTATGCTGGCGATAAAAAAATGGAAAAGGAAAAACGGAAATAAAATATGCTGAAAAAACCAATTATATTACCGGAAGGATATCCGTTCATCATCATATCTTTAATAGTCGCGGCGTTGCTGTGGTATTTTGGTATGCTTTATACGGCGGTTATTCCTTTTGTTTTTTCCTGTTACTTTTGTTATTTCTTCCGTTGCCCCAGAAGAAATGCGATCATCCCGCCGGGGGAAGATACGATCGTTTCCCCGGCTGACGGTACCGTAGTGGATGTTTCTCACGGCGTGGAAGAAGAAATGTATCTTGGAGAAAAATGCCATAAGATCACGATCTTCCTTTCTGTTTTTGATGTGCACTGTAATCGTTCTCCCATGGAAGGAACCATTAAATACCAATCCTATACACAAGGACGGTTTCTTCCTGCTTATGAAAAAGAAGTGGGGTTTGAAAATGAACGCGGTGCGATTGGTATCGAGGGAAAGCATAGGAATATCCTCGTTATATTAATTGCCGGCATTTTGGCACGACGTGTAGTTTCATGGAAACAGTTGGGAGATCCGCTGCAAAAGGGGGAACTGTACGGAATGATTAAGTTCGGATCCTGTACAGAACTTTATATACCGGGAGAAGCGGAAATTTGTGTAAAGAAAGGTGATACAGTCCGCGGTGGGCTGACGATAGTGGGGAGGCTTAAATTAGAATGAATAAATCATGGATTGCGAACGGATTTACCGCAGCCAATGCATTATTTGGCGGTCTTTCCATTATGATGTCGATTTCAGGAGAATACCATGTGGCGGCGATATGCATATTGATTGCTATGGCGGCCGATGCTTTTGACGGCAGGGTGGCTCGTGCTCTTGGGACTGCAGGTCCGATGGGGGTGGAGCTGGATTCTTTATCTGATGATATTTCTTTCGGTGTCGCTGCCGGGGCATTGATGTATTCTTATCAGCTGCGGGAACTGGGGGCGTTCGGGTTTATTCCCTGCGCACTCCTCGGTGCGTTCTGCGCGTTCCGTTTGGCGCGTTTCAATGTGAAAGTGACTTCTGTCCATGGATATTTTGAAGGACTGCCTTGCCCGACGGTCGGTGTAATTATTGCCTGCTATGTCCTTTCCGGTGTAAAGATCTGGAACTGGCTTGCCATGGTTTGCGTGCTTGCTCTTGCGGTGCTGATGGTGAGTGAAGTACATTATCCGGATAATAAAGGCGCCAGCGCCGATCAGCTTCATTTGCCGGCATTCCTGTTCTGCCTTGGCTTTTTCATACTTTGCACCATGATTTACTGGCCGTCATGGGCAGCTGCTTTATGTGCGGCGTATATTATGTTCGGCATGGTAAATACATACCTGAACCGCCGGAAGAAACTCCATAGAAAACTTAAAAGAAGAGTAAAGGAAGAATTTTGACATGAATTATCCTTTGGATATCCTGATGCTGCCCATCCAACTGATTGTGGCGTGGTTTACTGTTTATTATACGGTAATTGCCGTTTTTGGAATATGGCATAGGAAAGATAGGGATTTGTCTGCACCGAAAAACAAATTCGCGCTTATGATTCCGGCGCATAATGAAGAAATGGTTCTCGGAGATCTTCTTGAAAACCTAAAGATTTTAAAATATCCGAAAGAACTTTATGATATTTACGTTATTGCCGATAACTGTACCGACAGTACAGCAGAAGTGGCTCAACGGCACGGCGCTTATGTCCTTGAACGATGTAATAAAGAACTTGGCGGAAAAGGATATGCCATGGATTGGGCTTTTCCGAAAATATTTGAGACAGGCCGCCATTATGATGCATTTTGCGTGTTTGACGCAGATAATCTTGTCCATCTTGATTTTTTGGCGGTCATGAATACCCGTCTGATGAAAGGGCAGAAAGTTCTTCAAGGATACTTATCCGCTAAAAATCCGGTGGATACTTGGGTATCGGGTACTTTTGCGATTGCTTTCTGGACTGTCAATCATTTGTGGCATCTTGGAAAGTATAATTTAGGATTATCCTCCTGTCTTGGGGGAACCGGGATGTGTATTTCGGCGGATATTGTGCGGGAATTCGGGTGGGGATGCGACTGTCTCACGGAAGACATGGAATTTTCCATGAAATGCCTTTCTCATGGGATCCGCACCTGCTGGGTTCATGATGCTATTATTTACGATGAAAAACCGTTGACTTTTATGGCGTCATGGAGACAAAGAAAGCGTTGGGCCCAGGGTCAGTTTGACTGTTCCGAAAGATATATCCCCATTTTGATGAAAGAAGGTTTTAAGCGGCACAGTATTGTCGTGCTTGATGGGATTATGCAGCTGCTGCAGAATTATTTTCTGCTTATTTCCGCTTTTTATTTAGTGATGACATATATTAATATGTTCTATCCTTGTTTTACGGTGGTTCTATATAATGATGCTTTGGTTCCACGGCAATTCTGGAGTGTATTGGGGACGATCCAGTATGTTCTGCCGCTTATCGTCCTTTTGCAAATTGAAGTGCCTGCTAAAATTTACCTGTATTGGCTGATTTATCCTGTGTTCATGTATTCCTGGGTTCCTGTGACTTTCCTCGGATGGATTCATCGCCATGAGAAACAATGGGTTCATACTATTCATACGAGAAGCATGCAGTTTCAGGCTGCTTCTCTTACACGTAAAAAGGAAATAGACAGTTAGTATGCATATATTTGTGACAAACGATGATGGTGTCGCTGCGCCGGGTATTCGAGCCCTGGCAAGAGCACTCTCCGCGCTTGCGAAAATTACCGTTATCGCACCGGCGGAAGGAGTGAGTTCCTGTTCAAGCGCATTGTCTTTAAGAAAGCCGATGAAATTGAAAAAGCGGCAAAGTTATGGAGAAAACATCGAAGTATATTCTTTGACGGGGACTACCGGCGACTGTTGTAAATTGGCTTTGGAATACTGGCTTAAGGATGACTTGCCGGACCTGATTGTATCAGGGATTAATGATGGCTTTAATACAGGAAGCGACTGTCTTTACAGCGGGACAGTGGCAGGCGCACTGGAAGGTATATTTGCGGGAATTCCTTCTATGGCAGTTTCTATGGAAAGCATGGCGGATGGAACTCTTTTAAGGGAAACGGCTGCTTTTGCTGCGGATCTGGTATCCGGATATTTTATGAAAAAGCGGTATACTGGTATACTCAATGTAAATATTCCGAAGATAAAGCCGGAAAAAGTTTCCTGGGAAAATGTGAAAGTAGCCCGGCTCGGCTTGCTGCGCTATTCTAATGTGATTGCGGGAAAGCGGACAGAAGCGGATGAAATGGAATTTATCATGAGAGGGAAACCGCTGGAAAGATATGAACCGGAGACAGACGTTTATTGGTCGAGAAAAGGTTATATAACGATTACTCCGCTGCAGTGGAATCAAACCGATTTTGAGAATCTGAGGGAAGTAGGAAAACTTACAGCGGCGTTCATTGACGCATAGCTCTTACGTATGTTACAATAATTGCCGTTGATATATGCCGGAGTGGCGGAATGGCAGACGCAGCAGACTCAAAATCTGCCGATAGCAATATCGTGTGGGTTCAAGTCCCACCTCCGGCACCAAGTGAAAAAGCCGATGTACTCTAAGAAAAAAGCATGTCGGCTTTTTTAATTTATCCCTCTCTTTATGTCTGGTTTTGATTTAGTACAACATTTGTACAACACTCGTTGTCTCGGTCAATTCTTTGATTATAATTAAAAAGTGACCCGACGAGGGGCCACCGTAATAATTATGTGTGGGGTATTAAATAATATGGGACGCAATTTCCGCGGCTTCTTCGTCCATTTTCTGGGTGACGTGGGTGTATGTATCAAGCGTAGTTTGAACGGAAGAGTGTCCTAATCGCTCCTGAACAATTTTATAATTGATGCCGCTTTCAATAAGAAACGTGGCATGTGTGTGCCGGAACGAGTGAAATGAGAACTCAGGAAGACCGGCGGCAATAAAAGCTTTCTTCGCGGCATGTGTGACGTTATCCGGACAAACCGGTGTCAAAATTTGAGAAGGGAATACAAGGTCACAATTTCTATTTTTTGGATATTGCATTTTTAATCGGAGAAAATAGGTGTGTTGATTGCGAAGCATTTCAGCAGTGCCTTGATCAATAGAGATACACCGAATGGAGCTGTCTGTTTTCGCGCCATTTACCAGAGTATAAGAAGACCCCGGAAGCACAATGCATGTCTGGGTAACACTGACAGTTGCCCGGTCTAAATCAACATCCCGCCAGCGCAACCCCAATATCTCACTGCGTCGCATGCCGGTTGTCAGAGCGAAATGACATATCCGGCGGAGTTGTTCATTTTTAACATGCTCAAAAAATACCCTAATTTGCGATTTTGAGAGGGCTTTCGACTTTGAAGGGGTACGCTTAGGCCGACGGACGTAGTCAAGCGGATTTGACGGGATAACGCCATCCGATACCGCTTGTTTCAGTGCGGCCGACACTAATGTGTGTACATAACAAACCGTACGAGGGGACAAGCCTGAATCCAAAATCTCCTGCCAATAGACACGAAATAAAGCCGGACGCAAGTCTTCGAGAAGATGATAACCGAATGGAACACCGATAACATGACGCCGAAGAACTCCACGGTAAGAGAACCACGTATGCTCGGTTACCGTATTTTTTATACCATTCAGCCAAGCCTCCACCCATTCGGATAAGGTGACATGGTCGTCGAGATAGGGGAAGTCCTTAACTTTTGCGATGAATGAATTCCGCTTTTCAACAGCAATCTGTGGTGTTTTCCCATAAAAATATTTACGTTTCCCATTTATGGTAGCCGTAGTGCAATAAAATCCGTTTTTCCTTTTTTTCATAATAAAATCAGCCTCCTTTGGCAAATAGGCTGATTATGCTATAATTATAAAGTAATCAGCCCGTGGTGGGGTTGTTACAACTGCCACGAAAGAATCCCCATTCCTTCGTGGTTCCCGTCGTCATGTTCACAGCATGACGGCGGGATTTTTATATTGGATTAAAACTTTTGTTGTCTATTTTTGGGTCTGGGAAAGGTTGAGCGGAGTCCGTCTATATGCTCGTACAAATCAGGTTTTATTGGAGCCCACATTGGATCTAAAATAAAATCAATTCCTTCTCGTCTGGCAAATTTTGCAGCAGGGACAAAATCACTATCTCCGGAAATAAGGATAATTCGGCTAACTTGTTTTTTGAGCGCAAGGGATGTTATATCAATCCCTATCCTCATGTCTACGCCCTTTTGTTTTACATTCATAGAGAAGTCTTTTTCGGTCAGTTGATCCCATTTTATTTTATGCGAGCACAAAGATTTAATTTTATCATAGTCTATCGCCCATGTTATGTTTACATCGTCAACATGTCCAAGGCGCAGCGCGGTTTTTCTCACACGTTTTAATTCTTCGTGTAATTCTAAACGCCATGCGCTGTTGGGAGATTTGGCAAGATCTATTTGCTTTTGCAAAAACGGATGGAAAACCTTTTTTGATAGGGGCGGACAATCGTAAAAGAAAATTCTGTATAAATGATTTTTAGTTTTTCCTTTTGTGGAATAAAGATGGCGACGACAGTGATAATTAAGTAAATCAGCTAATTCTTTCGGATTCTTGCTACCAAAAATATACCTAGCTCTTTTTATAAAGAATGCTCCGTCTACCAGAATAGCAACATTTTCCATTTTATACTCCCTTTACAAATGAAAAATCCCTTGGGGTTGGCCATCTCCGGACAAATTGGAGAGGCTTACTGCCAAGGGATAGATACCTAAAACATACATCAAACTTTGATGTGTCATTATCATATTACATGGCAGCAAAGTTGTCAACAAAAATTTATATATTGTGTTTTACCAATTTATAAAGTGTACTGTTTTTAGAAGAGGACCCCCTTTTTTTTCATGATAAAACCTCTTTTCTAACTAGTGAATTAAAACGGAATATCCTCGCTTCCTGCCGCGAATTGCTGTGCTGGATCAAGTTCCGACTGAATTTCCTTATATTCATCCTCCCATGAAGGCAGAAGCTTCAGACGGTAATATATTGATTCTTCACCGCAATAAGGGCAGTATCGTGCGTTTAGGGAGAGCGTTTCACTACATGAATAATTGGAGCATTTATTTTGTGTTTCAAGCCCACATATGATGCAGTAATCGTCATCTCCAATTTCTTCATTATCACATCTAAAACACTTTTGTGTCTTTCCGTTTTCCTGTTCCGGATAACTATGGTATTTCATATCAAGCGGTAATTCTCCTTCCCTTATCGGGGGTTCTAAAAAATCAAAAATTATCAAATTTCTATTATTCCAAACGAGTTTATCTGAACCGCATATAGGGCAGTACTTGCTTTTTTCAATGATGAATGAGTGGTGACACTTCATACAGTATCGGCCATGAATAAAATCATAGAATTGAGTTTTATAAAATGCAGTCCTGTTTTTATAAAACTCTTTATTGGTTTCAACCCTTTCAAGCGCATAGGAAGCCGCCTCATTTGAAACACCAAATATATTGGATACCTCAGCGGAAGACCTACTTGGTATTTGGCATAAAAGTGCGGGGGAGCATAAAAGTTCACTGGCAAAGAAGTCAGCCTCCCTTTCGAATATACGACTTTCGGATTCCGTAAGTTGAACTAATCCATTTCCGATTACGGAGGGAGAAAAGGGGAATAATTGAAAATGCTGAAGAACAATATGCCCTAGTTCATGTGCCAGTGTCCACCTACGTCTTTCTAGTGACAGACACATATCGTTGTACGTTACAAGGTATAATTCGCTATCAGGAAGATAGAATGTTTCACCATCTTCTGAACCGATGATATCGATAATATCTTCAACAGTACATTTAAAATTATCAGCTAAAGTTGAATACTTAAAAAGTTTAACACCATAATTCTTAACAAGCTGATTAACGTCCACGGGAAACGTAATAATGTTATTCAGTTGAAAAAACCGTTTTACCCAATAAATGATTAAGGGATATCTTGGTTTTGTTATCGGAGCTCGACTCAATTAATCATCTCCGTCATTCTCAAGCATAATCTTAATGAGTTGTTTTAATTTTTTGGTTTTTTCGGGATTGCTTTTAAAGTTGTCTTTTCTTGCCAATGCTCTGATTTCCGGGTCGTCCAGTACGGGTAATTCTTCTTCATCAGTGTTTGAATCGATAATCTGTAAAGGTATTTTAAGCCCGTTTTCATCTTCCCAGCCCATAAGTACCATAGGGTTGATTTGCAGAACAGACGATAGTAAGGCGATTTTATCTCTGCGCATATTAGCGATATCTCCGGACTCCCAGCGAGATACTGTGGCTGGAGAAACACGCACGCACTTAGCGACATCCTCTAATGTTAGATGCAACTCTATGCGTCTATTTTTTATAATATCTTTTATTTCCAATTTTTTCACCTCCGTGATTTCTATTGCTTAACTACAATTTACCACAATTTTTGCGGATAAGCAAATAAAATGGAAAAAACATCTTGACTTTTGCGTATACGCAATGATATAATTTGCATAAACGTAAGAAAGGAGGGAGAGTATGGATAAACTGGCATTTAAATACGAAGCGGCGAAACGTGGATACAGCATGAGATGCATAGCAAAAAAGTTAAACATCGACCCGTCAACATTGAGCAAAAAGCTTTGCGGGCACTCTGAATTCACGCGTTCAGAAATTCGGGAATATCAAGCCGTTCTCAAACTATCACCCGAAAAAATTTTTCAAATTTTTTTTAACAAATAATTTGCGTAAATGCAAAAACAGAAAGGAGTATGAAAATGAACAGTCTAATGACGATTGAAAATGTACGAGGTTATCTAGATCCGGCAAACGGAACGGCCTATTTAAATGCCGAGGATGTAGCGAGAGGATTTGGATTTACAGAGAGCAAGAACGGAATTGAATACGTGCGGTGGAGAACAATTAACCAGTATCTTCGTGAGTTTGGGCTTTCGCAAGATGTTGCGAAAGATAATTTTCTTCCGGAAAACATGGTCTATCGTTTGGGATTTAAAGCAAGTAACGAGACAGCGCAAAAGTTTCAAGCCTTACTTGCCGATGAAGTCATTCCGGCAATCAGAAAGACCGGTGGATATATCTCCGGGGCGAAGGAAATGTCTGATGAGGAAATCATGGCAAAGGCTCTGCTGATTGGGAAACGTACTATCGAACAGCAGCAACTCCGCATTCAGAATCTGGAAGTCACAAACAGCGAACTTACGGTCTCCAACACCATCATGCGTCCGAAGGCAGATTACTTCGACGAGCTTGTCGACAGGAACCTATTGACCAACTTCCGCGAAACCGCCAAACAGCTTGGCATAGGGCAGAAAGCATTTGTCAATTTCCTTGCTAAAGTGGCGTAACGAGTAATAATTCCGTAATCGGAGCAATAATGGTGTCGTAATAGAATATGCCCCAATTCGTGCGCCAAAGTAAATGGAATTCTGTTTGGATAGGCCATATTGTCATAAAAAACGATATAAGATTTATCCGATTTATAGCAAAAGGCGTCAACCTGCTTTTCTCTAAGTCTATTGATGGTTTTTAAAAAATTAGCATTCTCTGAAGCTTCTGAATAGGAAAGAAGCGAAATATTATAATGCTTATAAACGTCGAACATATTTATTGGAAATTTGTGAATTCCAAGTTTTTTAAATTCTTTATAGGCGACCACACTAGGGTTAGTGGGCGAGGGAGCCTTTTTCTTTATCATTTTTTATTTTTCCTGTTTAAGTAAAACTCCGCCATGTTTTCTAAAGATTGTAAATCTTCTTTTGAAAGTTCATCTTGAGCTCTAGTTAATATTCTTGAGTATCTATTTGGTTCAACAACTCGACCTAATAAATAGTCCATATCAACATTAAAGGTATCGGCAAATAATTCTAAAACTTCAAAACTTGGTTTTCTACGTCCTTGTTCATACATTCCAATTGAACTGGCGGACAATCCGGTCTTTTGTGCTAATTCCTGTTGCGACAGTCCTCGCTCTTGTCTCAACTTTTTTATTATGTCTTTAAAGCTTATCATGTACCCCACCCCTTTCAGAACAATAATAACACGTTGTGTGCAATAAATCAACACGAAAGGTGTTGACAAGAATGTGAATATGATATACACTTAATGTGTAGTAAATTTTGAGAGAGGAGGTGAATTATATGGATAAAGCAAGTCAGATTCTTAAAAAGCTAAGAGGGGAAACGCCTAGAGAGAAGGTGGCAAAATCCGTAGGAATCAGCGTTTCTGCTTTGGGAATGTATGAACAGGGAAGACGAATTCCCCGCGATGAAGTAAAGGTAAAGTTAGCAAAATTTTATGGAGTTCCGATAGAAAGTATTTTTTTTACCTCAGAACAACACTAAAAGTGTGATTAATTAAACACAGAAAGGATTGAGCAAATGAACAATTTACAAATTTTTAACAATGAAAAATTCGGTAGCATTCGGACAGTAGAGGTTAACAACGAAGCTTATTTTGTGGGGAAAGATGTAGCAGATATCTTGGGATATCAAAACCCAAGCAAGGCAATAAGTATGCATGTAGACGAAGAAGATAAGGAATTTGTGATGATGAACATAGCAGATTCCCAAAATGGGAATCTGTCTATAGGGCAAACAAAAACAGCGGTTATTAACGAGAGTGGTTTATATAGCTTGATATTGTCCTCAAAATTACCAACAGCGAAAGAATTTAAAAGATGGATTACACACGAAGTCATTCCGGCAATCAGAAAGACCGGTGGATATATCTCCGGGGCGAAGGAAATGTCTGATGAGGAAATCATGGCAAAGGCTCTGCTGATTGGGAAACGTACTATCGAACAGCAGCAACTCCGCATTCAGAATCTGGAAGTCACAAACAGCGAACTTACGGTCTCCAACACCATCATGCGTCCGAAGGCAGATTACTTCGACGAGCTTGTCGACAGGAACCTATTGACCAACTTCCGCGAAACCGCCAAACAGCTTGGCATAGGGCAGAAAGCATTTGTCAATTTCCTTTTGGAGAAAAAATATGTTTACAGGGACAAAAAGGGAAAGCTGATGCCTTATGCGGGTAAAGGTGATGGATTATTTGAAGTCAAGGAGTGTTATAACGAAAAAACCGCCTGGAGTGGTGTGCAGGTTCTTATCACGCCAAAGGGCAGAGAGGTGTTCCGGCTGCTATGCGGTGGGTTAAGCGCCTAGCAGTTTTACGACGACGGGAACAAGGCAGTTGTAACAACCACCACACGCAAAAAAAATAAACGAAAGGAGAAATAAAAATGGAAAAAATGGGATTGACTTTGAAAGAAGCATCCGAAATCACGGGCATCGGATATCAACAGCTTCACTGCTGGGCGGAAGAGCGTCCGGACTTTCCCGCATTCAAGATTGGGCGAAAGATGATCATTCCAACGCAGCAGCTGCGGGAGTATATGGGAAAGATGGCGGCCGCCCGTGAAGGCATGCCGGCGGGGTCGGCAATCCTGGCGGCAATTCGAGAAAGGCGGAGACAAAGAGCATGAGTAAACCACTCATTTTCACGGTGCTGTTGATGGCCACGGCGCTATTGGCGGGGTACGCTGCTGAACCTGAGCCGCAGTTAATTTCGTATAAAGTAACACTCCGGAATGGCGAAAGTGTCTGGGATGCCTGCGCGAAAGTCGCAAGCAGCAAAGACGACGTGCGGGAAGTAGTCTACAACACGTTGAAAGAAAACCACATAAAAAATCCCGGTGATGTTCAGCCGGGTACAGAGTTAGTTATTCGAGTAAAGGAGATGAAGTAATGGATGAGAAAACTATTTCGGTGGCACTTACCGAAGATGACTGGTATTTATTGCTTAGGGCTTTAGCTGCTGTCAAAAAGTGCGCACCGATGTCTCTTGAAATTGCTCTTAACTGTATCAGCCACAGAATAAAAACCGGCTTGGAAGAAGAAAAGAATAAAATTTTCTAATGCTGAAAGGAGATAAAGATGGCTTGTAGGGGAGATGTCGATACTGAAGATTTAGAACGGATAGTCTCTATCGCGCGTAGCGGAGAAAATATACTCTGCGGATATTTTAAAGATTTTGATGGCTGCCTGTCTGTTGAACAGAAAGAAAAAGTGACAGCTGCTGTGGATTTCTTTGAAATGTTAGCGGATCACTTAGAAACACTAACGGCAGCTGTTGAGGCTATGAATTACAGAGAGGAGATGCATGAATGCGAAGAAGACTATTAACTATTTTATTCACATTGTTAGCGCCCTTCGCGGCGCATGCGGAATGGCTCATCGCAGAGTGCAGCGCTTATACACCGTATGACTGCGGGACTATTACCGCAACGGGCGAAACAGTCCACGTCGGCGGGGCGGCATGTAACTTCCTGCCGTTCGGTACAGTCGTCGTTATTGACGGCGTGGAATACATCGTAAACGACCGCTGCGGGATAGATAACTGCATAGATATTTTCATGGAGAGCTACGAAGACGCTATCCAGTTCGGACGAAGATACAAGGAGGTTTATATCAAGAGATGAATTATAAAAAGATCTATTTGATGGCAATCACGGAAATTATAAAAGAACATCCGCTGCGCATATACTTATGCGACGCCGAAAGTTATACGGTAGTACTCAATAATTACTGCATGTGCTTTTTGCCGAAAGATAAAAACATATTCGCTCTGAGACCCCGCGAACTCCCGGACGGAGTTAAGCGCCTTCTGCCGAAAAGTAAGCTTGTCGAGGTGTACCGAACGGATAAAATTCTCGATACCAAACCTAAGGCCCGGCTGATAGAAGCCGAAGACGGTAAGGAGTATGCATACTGTATCGATAATGAGCTTCTCAGTTGTTTTGACAGGAATGCGGAAATCAAGATAAACCCGAATATGGAAGCGTCTCCATTTTACATGTACGAAGACGGGAAACTTGTAGGAATTATTGCGCCGATACGCAGAAAGAAATGAAAGGCGGTGATGTAAATTGCTTGTTAGTACAAGTAAAAAGCCGTCCGGCTGCTGGAACAGTCGAACGGCAAAAACAAACACTTACTAATTTATTATAGCACAAATGAAGGAGACAGAAAAATGATTAGAATCGAAATTGATGTAAATGATGTAGCCGAATTAAAAGCGCAGCTGAAAGGACTCTTAAACGAACCGGTCAAAAACACAGTAACAGTCACACCGGAAAGCGTTACAGTTACCGCTCCGCAGATTAAAGAAGTCAAAGCACCCAAAGCAAAGAAAGCAGAGCCCGTAAAAGAAGAACCGCCGAAAGCGGCTGCCGCAGATGATCTGACGGAAGACCAGAAAACCGAACTGCGTACACTCTGCGCGGACTATACGCATAAAGTTTCCGACGGCAAAGAACGGATTAAACAGTTCTTGAAAGACAAAGGACTCGCTAAAGTGACCGAACTCAAGCCTGCCGATCTGGCCGAATTTAAAGCGATGGTACAGATCTGATGGCACACGCGATATTAAGTGCATCGGCCAGCTCCCGATGGCTGCACTGCACGCCGTCGGCGAGGTTGGAGCGGAAGTTTCCGGACGCGTCAAGTCCGTATGCGGAAGAAGGCACACAGGCGCACGCGTACGCCGAACGCTTTCTGAATTTATTTCTGAAGACCGGTAAGACTGCCGTTGTGGTAAACGACAACGCAGAAATGCAGGAGGCTGTGCAAGCTTACGTCAACATATGCGTCGAAAAGATCAATGAAGCAAGAACGGCTTCCCCGGATGCGCAGATCAAAGTAGAACAGCGGCTGGACTTCTCCCGCTGGGTGCCGGAAGGTTTCGGTACAGGCGACATGGTAATGGTGTCGGACAAGTACTTCGAAATCGTGGATCTCAAGTACGGCAAAGGCGTCCCGGTCTCGGCCATCAACAACAGCCAAATGCGGCTGTATGCACTCGGGATGTACGAGGCCTTCGGGTATCTGTATGGTGCAGACGAGGTCAGAATGACGATTGTGCAGCCACGGCTTGACAGCGTTTCGACAGAAACCATCTCGGTTGATGATCTGCTGGCATGGGGTGAAGAAGTCAAAAAGAAAGCAAAAATCGCTTTTGCCGGTAAAGGTGATTTCTGCGCAGGCGGTCACTGTCGATTCTGTAAAGCAAAGAATACCTGCCGGGCCCATGCGGAATATGAACTGAAAAACGTCAAAGAAGATCTGCAGACGGCAGAGCTGGAAGACTTTGAAATTTCGGATATTCTGCTTCGCGCTAAAAACATCAAAACGTGGCTTGACGGTCTGGAATCATATGCACTCGGAAAAGCGCTTGACGGCTACGACTGGCCGGGAATGAAACTTGTCGAGGGCCGCAGCAATCGGAAGATAACGGATGACGCCATTGCGGCGAACAATCTTTTGAACGCAGGTTTCGGGGCTGACGAAATCTACAAGCCGCAGGCACTGCGGTCGATTACCGACTTAGAAAAGCTCTGTGGAAAGAAAATGTTCAGCGAGTTGATGTCCGGAGTGATTGAAAAACCACCGGGCAAGCCGACGCTGGTCTCTATGGATGACAAACGGCAGGCGTTAGAACTGCAAAACATTAAAAACGATTTTGACGAAAGTCTTTTATAACAAAGGAGAAAAAACAATGAAAAGCATTAAATTTGTAACCGGATTAGTTAGATTGTCTTACGCGAATATCTGGACGCCGAAAGAAGATTTAAGCGGCCGCATGCGTTATTCGGCGAGCTTGCTGATCAAGAAAAGCGACACGAAGACGATCTCACGTCTGAAAGCGAAAATCAAAGAGCTCGTCAATGATGAAGAGGCTAAGAAAATTCTTGGCACGCGTGGTAAAGATATCGACCTGCCGCTGCGCGATGGAGACACCGAACGTGAGGGCGACGCTAACTATGCCGGGCACTATTTCCTGAATGCGAAAGCGACAGAAGATTATCCGCCGAAAATTCTCGGCCCGGACGGTGAAGAAACTTTTGATAAATCCGAAGTGTACAGCGGGTGCTACTGTCAAGCTGTTCTGTACCTGTTCGCATACAATCAGGGAGGCCACAGAGGCGTAGGTGTCAGCTTAAGCGGTCTGAAGAAGATCAAAGACGGCACGCCGCTGTCCGGTGGAAGCGTATCTGCCGGTGACTTCGACGATGATCTCTTAGGCGCTGACGCCAAAGATGACGATAATGATGATATTTTTTAAGGAGTAAGTGCTATGGACACACTGGCAATCGATCTGGAGACGTACAGTGACAATGATATCAAGTACGGAGTCTATAAATATGTAGACTCGCCGAACTTTGAAATCTTGTTGCTCGGATACAGTTTCGATGACGGGCCGGTGCAGGTAGTTGATCTTACTAAAGAGGAGATGCCTGTGCGAGTTGCACAGGCTCTTTTCGACAGCAGCATCACGAAGACGGCGTTTAACGCAAACTTCGAAATTACCTGCTTTAAAAAACTGTATCCGCAGCTGCCTGCGGAGCAATGGGAGTGTACAAGCGTGCTGGCGCTGTACAATTCACTGCCGACGAAACTTGCGGATGTGGCTGCCGTGCTGCGCCTCGGCGCAGATAAACAGAAAGACACGCGAGGCAAGGCGCTAATCAACTACTTTTCTAAGCCCTGTAAGCCGACCAAAGCAAACGGCGGCAGAACAAGAAATTTACCGGAACATAATCCGGAAGCATGGGCGCAGTACATCGAGTATAACCGGCAGGACGTTGTTGTTGAGAAAGCTATACGGCAGAAACTACTATCTTTGAAACCGCCGGAGCTTGAACACCGATATTGGCTTATGGATCAGGAGATTAACAGCCGCGGTGCCCGAGTCAACACGAAGCTGATTGAAAACGCTATCCGCATAAACAAGGAACACAAAGCGAAACTGCTTGCAAAAGCAAAAGATCTTACCGGACTTGAGAATCCGAACAGCCCCCTGCAGCTCACAGCTTGGATAGAAAACCGGCTTGGTGAGACCGTCGAATCCATCGATAAAAAAGCCATCGCCGAACTCTTGAAAAAAGACATTCCGGACGATGTGCGTGTCATGCTCAAGCTGCGGCAGCTGCTCGGCAAAACATCAATCAAGAAGTATGAAGCGATGCAGAAAGCGATGACATCAGACGGTCGTGTACACGGCATGTTCCAGTTCTACGGTGCGATGCGCACTGGGCGCTGGGCAGGACGCATCGTACAGCTGCACAATCTGCCGCGGAACAGCATGAACGCGGAAGAGCTTGATACCGCCCGGGCTTTCGTCAAAAACGGTGATCTTGAGATGCTGGAACTCTGTTATGACAATGTACCGGATACTCTATCACAGCTTGTCCGGACGGCAATTACCGCAAAGCCCGGCTGCCGATTCATCGTTGACGACTTCTCCGCCATTGAGGCGCGTGTCATTGCATGGCTCGCCGGAGAGAAGTGGCGGCAGGACGTCTTTGCCGAAGGCGGCGACATCTACTGCGCTTCTGCTTCGGCAATGTTCGGCGTTCCTGTCGTCAAGCACGGCGAGAATGGGCACCTGCGACAGAAAGGCAAGATTGCCGAATTGGCGCTTGGTTACGGCGGCTCCGTCGGCGCGCTAAAGCAGATGGGCGCTGATAAGATGGGGCTTTCAGACGATGAGCTGCAAGACATCGTGACAAAATGGCGCGCGGCATCACCGGCGATTACTAAATTCTGGTGGGATGTGGACAACGCGGCTAAAAAAGCAATCAAGACCGGCAGCACGGTCAAAATCAAGCAAGGGCACCTTGCTTTCTGCCGAAAGCAGGGCGCGCTGTTTATCGAATTGCCGTCCGGCAGGCATCTTGTGTATATCAAGCCGGAAATCGGAGAGAACCGCTTCGGCGGGGAATCTATCTTATACCGTGGCATCGAACAGGGCAGCCGAAAATGGGGAAAATTAGAAACCTACGGCGGCAAGCTTGTCGAAAACATCGTGCAGGCTGTTGCCCGTGACTGCTTAGCGGCAGCTATGCTAAGGCTCACAGAAGCCGGATACAAAATCATCATGCATATACACGACGAAGTCGTGATGGAAGTGCCGGACGGCGAAGGAAGCCTTGCTGAAGTTACAGAGATTATGTCAAAAAATGAGCCGTGGGAAGCCGGTCTGATCAAAACCGCGGACGGCTTTGAAAGCCAGTATTACATGAAAGATTAGGAGGTAATAGCTTGAAAACAATTAATATCCCCGTGCGGGGTGTTTACGGAAAAGATCGAATACGGATCATTAATCGTTATAAACAGGACAATGTGCCGAGTGAGTATGTAAGTGTTGTGAAGCTATCGCACGACGAATGCTACGGAGCTTTAGCAAAATACATAACGCTGTATGCTAAACATCACCCGGAGTTTCCGTGCATATGCCTTAATATTGCCGGATCTAAAAAGTACTACGTGCCTCGCGGTACAGCGTCTAAATTTTTAAATAAATTAAGGTTGAGCATCACCGCGTATGACGGTGACCGAGAAGTCCGTTTTATGTGCCGTACAAATCATCTCGGATCATTTTAAATAAAAAAGGAGACTAAAAAATGAACAAAATACAAATGGAACAGCAGATCAAAATCGCAAAAGATGGAATTGAAGTACTTGATAAGTGGGCCGAAACGCTTGACGCTGAAGCACTGGAAGAAAAGCGAGAACAGATAGAAAAAGCAAAAGACTACTGCAAAGACTGCTTAGATGCGTCGCAAACCCTTATTGAAGCTATCGAAGCGACTGAACCGAAGAAAGAAGAAGTAAAGAAAGATGAACCGAAGAAAGAAGAAAAACCGAAGCGTAGACGAGCTCCTGCTAAAAAGAAAGAAGAACCTGTTGTCGAAGCTTGCCCGCCGGCTGCTGCGGATGATTTAGATGACCTGTTTTGAGGCGGATTATGAGAATTATCAGTCAATACCGGAATAATCAGTTATTTGAAGTCGTGCGCGCGTTTTACAACAACGGAGAGTTAATCCCGGGTGCGCAGTATTGTGATCAGGAATGCCTGCAGGTACACACGGCCTGCGGGCACGCCTTTCATTGCCGCTGGCGCTTTCAGCGCAGCATGCGCGGCCTTAGTGACGAGGGATCTGCATATACATGCCCGAAATGCGGGAAACGCTTATGGAAAGGCACATATGACACTCCGTGGCTTGACTTGTCCGAATCCGGGCGTAAACGCATACTCGTGCCGTACCGTATCGAGCTGGAAGCGAAAGAATACAAAAATTATCTGGACATCTGCGCGGAAACATTGAATGTAGATATTGAGTCGCCGATTGACGTGTCCGTGCATACTGTCAAAAAACACACTCTGCGCTTTGATTTCAAAAGCCGGGAAGCGGTTTACATAGAACACGGCGCCCGCGGGCGCGCGGTACTTACGCGGACTTTATGGGCATTGAACAGGATAGCAAGCGATAAAACGAAGTTTTGCATGAAAGATACTGTTTTTCACTACCTGAACGCGGAAAGCAATATTCATCATGCAGAAAGAAACTTAATAAACAGCTTTTTCAAAGATGTTGTCAGATGTTTTAATCAAAAGCTGTCTGATGCTGCCGGATATACTGTTAAATCCGCGTATATGCCGACCAGCTTGCAGGACGGTCACAGCGTTTTTGACTACTGCTTTTCAAATCTCGCTTGGCGCCTGCGTTATCCGGACGCAAGAAACCTGACAACGGAAGAAATCAGGATGTGTCCGTATGCAGATGATCCCGTTGTGAAACTTGTAACAGGCACCGGAAAACCGTATCTGCAGACTGTACGTGAGATTTATCGTTTCCCGGATATGCCGGGGCTGAATGCCCGTCTGGTTAAATGCCCGATTAATTTTTTAAATATAATCCGGACGGCGTGGCCAATTTTACACGAAACGGACAACAAGTACAAGCTCATGGATGCTCTTCTGCAGAAACGGTATGATATCGGCTTCTATCAGAGCGCCGAAAGCTATCTCCGATCCCTACGAATACTCAAGCATACCCGTGACGAGGCGGCCGCGGTTAAATTTATGGAACGCGAAGACTCCTACAACGCGCAGGACTGCGGGCATATGTGGGGGCTCTTGACTCCGCAGAACAAGCGGAAATTCATCCGGGCAAAAATCCGCAGCCGGGATATTCACGATTATCTCGTGCGCTTAGCAGACAGGCAGCAGCACGAGAACGTTCGTATCAAATACAAGTCTATGCGTGATTTCCCGCTGACGGGCAAAGTTGACGATTTAATCTTCAGCCTGCCGCCGGATACCGAACAATTAGCGAATTTAGGACGCGCTATGCACAACTGCGTCGGCACTTACCGCGACCGTGTTCTGTCTGACAAAGTAAGGATTATTGCTGCTTTCAAAAACCGAAAGCCTGTCATCTGTATCGAGATCAGAAATGGTACGGTGGCGCAGGCAAAACTGGTCAATAATAAGCCCGCCCGTGAAAATGCCGAACTCAACCGCGCCTTGCTGGCGTGGGCGAAGTCAAGGAAATTAACAATAGAAACAAATGATGTCCAGACAGAAAGAGAGGTGACCGGCGTTGCAGCTGCAGTATGATATTGAATTTACGATAGCGACGGCGCCGCAGCGCTTCGCTAAAAAGTGGAAACACACAAAAACGACCTGGGCGCACCTGCTTGAAAGGCTGTCTAAGCCGACCGTGACCGGTGAAACCGTTGCAGAGTACAAAGCGATGAAGAAGTCCGACAGAGACAACCGCAAGGATATCGGCGGCTTTGTCTGCGGATACCTTAAAGACGGCCAGCGGCTCAAGCAGAACGTCGAATACAGGCAGGTTGTTTGTCTGGACGCCGACAGCCCGGATGGTGATTTCTTAACCGATTTAGATATCGGAATGGGCAACGTAGCGTGGGGACTGTACACAACGCACAGCCACACCGCCGCTGCTCCGCGCTACCGCGTGCTTATCCCGCTTGACAGGCCCGTAACGGCGGATGAGTACAAAGCTATTGCACGACTGCTGGCAAAAGACATCAGCATCGAGGCGATGGACTCTACGACATATGAGCCGGAACGTCTCATGTACTGGCCAAGTAAGCCGCAGGACGGAGATTTTATCTTCAGATATAATGACGCACCGATTCTTAGTGCTGATGACACGCTGGGCAGGTACGAAGATTGGCATGACACGTCGCTGTGGCCGACTTCAAAAAAAGAAGCAAGTATCACGCTGTCAACGGCAAAAAAGCAAGGAGACCCGCTGACTAAGCCGGGGCTTATCGGCGCGTTCTGCCGGGCACACACAATCGAAGACGCCATAGAGACATTCCTTAGCGATGAGTACACCGCCTGTGCGGCAGAAGGGCGGTACACGTACACGAAAGGCAGCACAAGCGCGGGGCTCGTCGTGTACGATGACAAGTTCGCTTATTCGCATCACTCGACAGACCCTGCCGGCGGCAAGCTCTGTAATGCTTTTGACCTCGTCCGGCTTCACAAGTTCGGAGTTCTTGACGCGGATGCCGCCGAAGGCACTCCGGTAGTTAAAATGCCATCGTATACAGCAATGGTAAAGCTGGCAGGGGAAGACGAAGCGACAAGACGCATAATAAGCGCCGAACAGGCAGAAGACATTAAGAAGAGTTTCAAAGAGTCCGGGTTTAATGCCGCCGACGCCGACATGGACTGGATGAGTGAGCTGACACGAGGATCCGGGAAGAATGCACCAATACTTCCGGTGGCGGGGAATTTTATCGCTATTCTTGAGAACGATCCACAGCTCCGGGGCACATTCGGGCTCGACTTGTTCTCTCGGAGGCTTATTGTCAAAAAGGATCTGCCGTGGCGGAAAAAAGGTACCGACAACATCTGGCGGGATACCGATGACGCCGGTCTGCGTAACTATTTAGCAAAATACTACGATCTGGCCGCAAGGCAGGTCATCGATGACGCATTAGTAGAAGTTATGTACAAGCACAAAACGCACCCGGTGCGAAACTATCTAAAAAACCTAAAATGGGACGGAGTCGAGCGTGCAGAAACGCTGTTTATTGACTTTTTAGGTGCCGAAGACTCGCAGTACGTAAAAGATGTCACGCGGACGTGGCTCATGGCCGCCGTGGCGCGTATAGAGCGCCCGGGAGTCAAATACGACTCATGCATAGTACTTAGTGGGCCGCAGGGCATAGGCAAAAGTACGATTTTAGGCCGGCTGGGCGGAAAGTGGTTTAACGACAGCATTGTCAGTTTTCAGGGTAAAGAAGCAATGGAGCAGCTGCAAGGCAGCTGGATTATTGAGTTGTCCGAAATGCAGGCATCTAAAAAAGCGGATAACGACATGATCAAGGCTTTTCTCTCCCGGCAGACGGATAAATTCCGGGCGCCATACGGGCGACGTACAGAGGGGTACCCGCGGCAGTGCGTGTTCGCTGCTACTACGAACGACAGCATCTTTCTTAAAGACCGTACCGGCGGGCGTCGTTTCCTGCCTGTCTTCTGCTTAGGCAACGGCAAACGTCCGCTGTCTGATTTGACAGATGATTTCATCGATCAGGTATGGGCAGAGGTCAAGCAGCTATACGAAGCAGATCAAAATCTATACTTGTCGGCCGATTCTGCGAGGGTCGCGAGAGAGCTGCAGGAAGCACACACAGAAGGCGGCGAGAAGCTCGGGCTGGTCTTAGAGTATCTGAAGATACCGTTACCAGCGAATTGGGACGATATGGATATTTACGATCGGCGGGATTACATCAAGCACCACGGCGAAGAAGGCTATCCGGATGGAACGGTGACAAGGAACCGTGTGTGTGCACTGGAAATTTGGTGCGAAGTTTTTGACGGAACAAGGCAAGGCTTCAGAAATGCCGACGCCCGCGAGATGAACGGTATTTTGCAGCAGCTGAAAGGGTGGACGGAATACAAAGACAGTCAAGGGAAATTACGATTCGGTAATTTATACGGGCCTCAAAGGGCTTTTATTCGAAAGAAAAAAGAATAATCAGGTGTTACCAATTCGTGAAAAAAGTGTTACCAATGTTACCAATGTTACCAATGTTACCAATCTTTAGAAAAATTCAGAATTTATAGAGGTTATAGAGAAATGATACCGAATGTTACCAAATGTTACCAATTATTTTTGGAATTGGTAACAGGTCAAGCGTCGATAGTACCAGTGAAAAATGCCAAATGTTACCAATGTTACCAATTATTCTATGGAGGATTATTGAAATATAGAGTTATAGAAGAAAATAATAGACACATGATCATTTATTTCTTCTATAACTCTATAATCCGTAGGGGTCTCCGCGCGTGCGCGTGCGCGCGAGAGATAAAGATTTATATTCTTATTATATAGGCGAAAAAAGCCTTTGTATATTTATGAGGTGAAAATGAAAGAATATGCAGTTGAAAAACACCTAGTTCAGAAAACGCAGGAGTGCGGCGGGATATGCCTCAAGTTTATTAGCCCCGGAATTGCGGGGGTGCCGGATAGAATTGTCGTTCTTCCCGGCGGGAAAATCGGGTTTGCAGAGATGAAGGCGCCGAGGAAGAAGCCGAGACGGCTGCAGAGAGCGGTTATTAGAGATCTGTATCGACGAGGATGTCGGATAGCTACTATCGATAACTTGAAGTCGGTAGAAGGATTTGTCAGGAGACTTGCGAAATGAAATATACACCGCATGGATATCAGGAAGCCGTGATTGAACATATCTTGAAAAATGCAGGAACAGGGATATTTCTAGGTATGGGCTTAGGTAAAACATCTACAACGCTATCGGCTATCTTTCAAGCAATGTTTGACGAATTATCGATTAACAAAGTATTGATTGTGGCACCGAAGAAAGTAGCTGAAGCTACTTGGCAGGATGAGGCGGTGAAATGGGATTGCTTTAAGAACCTTACGTTTTCGACAATTCTGGGAACTCAGGCACAGCGGGTACAGGCACTGGCAAGAAAAGCAGATATCTACATCATTAATCGCGAAAATGTCGTGTGGCTACTTGAGTACCTGCGGTATAAACCGGATTTCGATATGCTTGTTATCGACGAGAGTACGAGTTTCAAAGACGCAAGTACGAAACGATGGAAAGCGTTACGAAAGGTCAGGACGTGCTTCAGAAAAATAGTTTTGTTGACAGGTACGCCGAGGCCGAATGGATTAATGGATCTATGGGCGCAATTGTACTTGCTTGACGGTGGTAAACGGCTGGGGCGGACACTGACAGAGTACCGGAATAATTATTTTGTACCGGATAAGCAGAACGGCCCGGTGGTTTACAGCTATCGGATACGGAGCCCGGACGCCGAAAAAGAAATCTACGATAAGATATCGGACATCTGTATCAGCTTAAAAGCCGAAGATTATCGTTTGATGCCGGATAAACTTCCGCCGGTTACGGTTCCCGTGGTACTTGATGAAAAATCACAGAAAGCATATCGGGAACTTGAGCGGGAGTACGTCACAGAGTTACACGGTGAGGAGATAACAGCTTTATCGGCAGCGGCGGTCAGTAATAAATTGCTGCAGTTGGCAAACGGAGCTGTGTACGACGGCGATAAAAAAGTTATACCGGTTCATGACGCGAAAATCACAGCGCTAAAAGAGATTGTAGAAGTAAATGACGGAAATCCGATTTTAGTCTTTTACAATTTCAAACATGACAAAGATCGGATTAAGAAAGCCTTTCCGGATGCGCAAGAATTGCAAAATTCGGCCGACATAAGGGCTTGGAACGAAGGAAAGGTAAAACTACTCATAGCACACCCGGCAAGTGCTGGATACGGACTTAATTTGCAAGCAGGCGGGCATATCATCGTGTGGTTTGGTTTGACATGGAGCTTAGAACAGTATCAGCAGGCAAACGCAAGACTTGAACGACAAGGACAGAAAGAGCCGGTTATCATACATCACTTAGTCGCGAAAGGTACGGTGGATGAGTTGGTTATGCAAGCGCTGAAACGAAAAGAAAACGGGCAGGAAGCCATGATGAATGCGGTTAAATTATTAGTCGAAAGGGATGGTGAAAGATGATTGATATGGTGAACAGGCCGGCGCACTACAACAAAGGCCGGGTAGAATGCATTGACGCAATCGAAGTGGCGACAAGTGATTTAAGCGGTATCGAAGCTGTGTGTACAGCGAATGCAATTAAATACTTGTGGCGATGGAAGCAGAAGAACGGAACAGAAGACTTGAAGAAAGCACGATGGTATATTGAGCATCTGTTAGAAAGGACTGACGAGAAATGACGGTTAAAGAGTTTTTACGGTCAGTCAGAGAACAGGACAGATTGCTGCGTGCGTATGAGCAGGAATTAGAAGATCTAAGGCGCAGAGCGTATAACATCTCCAGTCCGAAACTTGGCGATAGAATACAGTCGAATCACTTAGCTACTCTTGATGAGATTGTCGACAAACTGGATTCACAAATTGAAAAAGTAAATGCCGCATGGGACGAGTTGATCGATAAACGTGATCAGGCTAAAGCACTGATTGACAAGGTAGATGACGAGAGCAGCAGATGCGTACTGTATCGGTATTACATATTGATTCAGACATGGGAGCAGATAGCCGTGGATATGAATTATACAATTCGAAGGATTTATCAGCTGCACGGTCAAGCTTTGAAAAATTTAGAGGAGGATTTCACTAAATTTCATTATATTTCACTATAAGACGTGTTATTATGATACTGTGAAAATATCGCGAGATACTTTCCTCCTCAATTTTAGAAAAGCACATGCCACTCCCCGGTGTGTGCTTTTCATTTGTCCGAAGAAGGGAGGTGGTGGCGTGACACCGAGACAGGAGAAATTCTGCGTTGAGTACTTGATTGATCTGAACGCAACGCAGGCAGCTATACGAGCGGGATACAGCAAAAGAACGGCTGAAGCATTGGCAAGTAGATTGTTAAGGAATGTTAATATTCGAGGCCGTATTAAAGAATTGCAGGACAAAGTTTTTGAAGACGGCATGATGTCTGCAGCAGAAGCGTTGTGGAGGCTGTCTAAAGCAGGCAGAGGGGAACTTAAAGAAGAAGTAGTCGTTACCGAAGGTGTCGGCGATGGGTTCAGTGAAGCAAAGATAATAAAAAAACAAATTTCTGCAAGAGACCAGATAAAAGCACTTGAATTAATGGGTAAACGCCACGACCTGTTCAGTTCTGACACGAAGATTGAAATGGTCCCCGTGATCATCACCGGAGAGCGTGAAATCCATGAGTAATGCCAATAGGATATATCTTCCGGATGTTATCGGCGGCGGTTACAGGGACTTCTGGGATTTCAAAGGCAGGTACCGGGTAGTTAAAGGCAGCCGTGCAAGTAAGAAATCAGTTACCACCGCGTTATGGTTTATTTATAACTTAATGAAGTATCACGAAGCGAATCTACTGGTGGTACGGAAAACTTTCAGAACACTAAAAGACAGTTGTTATACGCAGCTTAAATGGGCAATACACCGCTTAGGGGTGGACGATTATTTTATTTGCAGGGAAAGCCCTCTTGAAATCACCTACAAACCGACAGGGCAGAAGATATTTTTCCGAGGACTGGATGATCCGCTGAAAGTCACCTCTATCACAGTTGACGTCGGTGTGCTTTGCTGGCTGTGGATAGAGGAAGCGTATGAAATTACGTCAGAGGCGGCATTCGATACGCTGGATGAATCTATACGAGGCCAAGTGCCGGAAGGACTGTTTAAGCAGGCAACGTTGACTTTTAACCCGTGGAACGAAAAACACTGGCTCAAAAAGAGGTTTTTTGATAAGGCGGATAATGATATTCTTGCAAAGACAACGAACTACCAATGTAATGAATTTCTTGATGATTCTGACCGCAGTATGTTTGAACGCATGCGGCTGAACAATCCGAGACGATATCAGGTAGCGGGACTTGGCGATTGGGGTATCGTTGAAGGACTGGTATATGAAAACTGGGAAGAAAAGGCATTTGATACTGCAGAAATTGCAAGAAGAGAAAGCGTGCATTCTGCGTTTGGTCTTGACTTCGGGTATACAAATGACCCGTCCGCGCTCTTCTGCGGGCTGGTAGATACGAAAGCGCGGGAGATTTATGTATTTGACGAAATGTATAAAAAAGGCCTGACCAATGAAATGATTTATCGAGAAATAAGCCGGATGGGGTATAGCAAGGAAAATATTACGGCAGACAGCGCGGAACCTAAGTCAATCGCACAGCTCCGTGCATTGGGGCTGACTCGTATTCATGCTGCGAAAAAAGGCAGAGACAGCATACTGAACGGTATACAGCTGATACAGGATTATAAAATTGTTATTCATCCGCGCTGTGTTAATTTCCTCACGGAGATAGGTAATTACACGTGGGATAAGGATAAATTTGATAATCAGGTGAATAAACCGATTGACAATTTTAATCATCTACTCGATGCCATGAGGTATGCCATGGAGCGGTTTGGACGAAAAGGCAGCGGTATTCAATTTTTAACATAGGTGGTGGACGATGGATCTTAGCTTAAATGCATTGTGGAATAATATCATACGCCGTGGGAGCGGCAGCGGGCTAACAGAAATAGAGTTTCTGGAGTTGGAACTTCAAGCATGGATTGATTCAGGGAAACGAAATCAGATGATTGTCGGCAAGCGGTACTTTGATGGAGACCATGATATTTTAAATAAACAAAGACAGGCTGTAGATGCGAACGGCAATGCTCGGCCGGTTAATGGTTTGCCGAATAATCGGATTGTGGATAACCGCTATGCGGAATTGGTGGATCAAAAAGTAAGCTATCTGTTATCTAAGCCGCTGGAAGTACGGACAGATGATGAAGGATATGGTAAACAGTTGGACACCATATTTAATCAAACATTCCGCCGCCGATTGAAAAATCTGGGAACGGACGTGCTGAATTGCGGACTTGGATATCTACATCCGTACATCTCAAATGGCGAGCTTCGGTTCAAGAGGTTCGCTCCAGAACAGGTTCTTCCGTTTTGGGTAGATGAAGAACATGAAATACTGGACTCATTTCTGCGGATCTATTCTGTCTTTACTTATGAGGGCACGCAGCCGAAAATCATATGGAAAGTAGAACACTATACGACTGGGGGTATACGTCGATACATTTACACGGACAGTAAAAAGCTTATTCCCGATGTAGAGCAGACAGACGCCGACTACCTCACGGTGAACGGGGAGCCATTTAATTGGGACAGGGTGCCGCTGATTGCGTTCAAGTACAATAATCGGGAAATTCCGTTGATAAGCCGTGTGAAGTGTTTACAGGACGCACTGAATGAACTCTTGAGCAATTACAGTGATAACATGGCGGAAGACATTCGCAGCACCATTCTGATTCTGGAGGGATATGAAGGCGAGGATTTATCGGAATTCCGCCGGAACTTAATTGCTTACGGTGTAATCAAGGTAGGAACGGAAGACAGAAAAGGCGATGTGCGGACGCTTAGCATTGAAGTCAACGCGGACAACTATGACTTGATTATCAGATTGCTAAAGAAGGCGATTATTGAAAACGGCCATGGTTTTGATGCCAAAGATGACCGGATGTCAAACAACCCCAATCAGATGAATATCCGCTCTATTTACAGCGACATAGACTTAGATGCTAATAATATGGAAATGGAATTCCAAGCAAGTCTAGAGCAGCTGATGTGGTTTGTGAATACATTCTTGCGTATTAGCGGCGCGAATCCTGATAAAAATAAGGTAGAATTCATCTTTAACAGGGATACGCCCGTCAATGAATTGGAAGTGATTCAAAACTGCAAAAACTCTGTCGGGATCATCAGTAAGGAAACCATTGTAGCAAATCATCCGTGGACGAAAGATACGGCGGAAGAACTGGCACGGCTTGAAAAAGAAAATGCGGAATCTCTCATGCCTGATTATGCGGCAAATGAGCCTAACGGTGCTGAAGAATGAACTACTGGGAAAAGCGTTTTGAAAGGCTGAAACGGCAGCAGATGGGGAAAGCAGAAACCGTCACGGCTGCTATGCGCAGGGAATACATGAAAGCCCTGACGGCATTGCGAAAGGAAGCGTTGGACTGGTATTATCGGTACGCGAAAGAAAATGAAATATCTCTGGCTGATGCGAAAAGGGAACTCGATGCACGGGAGTTAAAAGCATTTCAACTGACATTAAAAGAATATATCAAACTGGCCAAGAAGAAAGACCTTCCACAAAAATATATCAAAATGTTGGATAAAGCTTCTATTCGCGCACGGTTGGACAGGAGCCAGGAATTATATATTAAGACATCGCGGTATGTTGAAGAACTGGCAAAATCGCAAAATCTAAGCATGCGTAGTTTGCTTTCTGAAGTATATGAAGACAGCGTTTACAAAACGGCGTATGAAGCGCAAAAATTGAAAGGCAAGTTTTCCACATTTAAGGAAGTAGCAAAGCAGGATATAGAAACTGCAGTATCCAAGCCGTGGGCAAGCGACGGTAAAGACTTTTCACAGCGGATATGGGAGAATAAAACGCAGCTCATGAATACCCTGCAGACAGAAATGACACGGTCTTTTATGATTGGTGAAGGCGTGGCACCGTTAATTAATCGGATACAAAAACGATTTAATGTATCATTCAGCAACGCCCGTCGTTTGGTAGAAACGGAAACAGCCTATGTGCAGGAAAAGGCGATGCTTGACACTTATGACGCATTGGATGTGGAGCAATATCAGATACTGGCTGTACTGGATTTGAAGACATCGGGCATTTGTCGTCATTTGGATAAAAAAGTATTCGACAGAAAAGACGCCAAGCCAGGAATTACCATGCCGCCGTTTCATTGCTACTGCCGTTCGACTACGATCCCATACATTGAAGGAATTACTGATAGTCAGGAGGTCACGAGGGCGGCACGTGACCTATCAACAGGGAAGACGGTATTTGTTGAAGGTGATTTGCATTATGAGGAATGGTATAATAAATACGTAAAGAATACCGATACCGGGGCATTGACCGGGTTAAAAACCAGTAACGGAATTACTATTGCCAAGCTGTCTAAACACCAACAGGAAAGGGCAGATGTCCGCAAGCTCGATTTAGATGGTATTAGAGATGCATTGATAAATCCACTGCATATTGGAGAGGTCGTAGTAAAAGAAAATGGAAACTCGCAGAGATTTATCGGTGAAACCACAACTGTGAATATAAATCCTGACACGGGGGTTATTATTACATCGTGGCCGACAGGTAAATCTCGCCTAAAGAAATATAAGAAAGGGAAATAAAATGATTCTACAGTATGAGTTTACTGATAAAGAAAAAATATTCTTAAGGGAAATGCATTTCAGTTTTTCTGATGAAATGGAAGACGAGAAAGCCGCGGATTTAGTAGATGCTATTGCTGATAATATACAGGGGTTAAACGAAGATGACAGAAATATTGCCGAGGATATTATCACTAAGATCACAAATCATCCGGATTGGTAGCGGATAGAAATAACCTATGTTTTCAAAAGCACTCATAACGGGTGCTTTTATATTGCCTTTTCCGTACTGCAGGCGAAAAAGAACAGGTATTTCCGGTGTGGGGGATAAACCACGATAAAAAGTCGAAAGGAGATCATTATGACAAAAGAAGAGTTAAAGGCGTTGGGGTTGACTGATGAACAGGTTGCGAAAATTTCGGATGATTACGGTAAAAATTATGTGGCCAAGTCACAGTTCAACGAAAAGAACGAAGCCCTGAAGAATGCCGAAAAAGAGAAAGGGGAATTATCAAAACAGATTGAAGGTTTAAAAAAGAACAACGACAGTAATGCGGAGCTCAAGAAACAGATTGAGGCTATGCAGGCGGCTGCCAAGACTATGGAAACAGAACATGCTACGCAGCTTGCGCAGATGAAACTGGATGCGGCGGTAGAACGTTCTCTGACCGCGGCAAAGGCAAAGAATACTAAAGCTGCCCGCGCTCTGCTGGATCTGAAAGACGCAAAGCTGGACGAGAAAGGGGAAGTCGTCGGACTTTCCGAAAAAATTAAAGAGCTGCAGAAATCAGACGCGTATCTGTTTGATGCCGTGGATAAACAGAAAAAAGAAGTAGATGGCATCCATCCCGGATCAGGTTCCGACGGTGGCGATGCGGCAAAACTGACGGTGCAGCAGCAATTTGAACAGGCATTAGGTATTTGATAAAAAGGAGAATTAGACAATGGCAATTAATACACTTGAATATGCAAAGAATTTCCAGCAGAGTCTGGATAAGCAAATGTTGGTAGGTGCGACTTCCGGATGGATGGAATCTAATGCACAGAATGTAAAATACAACGGCGGGGATACGGTGAAAATGCCGGAAATCTCGATTGGCGGGCTTGCTAAGTACGACCGTGACAATGGGTTCAATCAGGGTGCTGTAACGCTGAAATACGCAGACTACAAATTAACACAGGATCGCGGGCGCACGTTTATGCTTGACGCTATGGACGTGGATGAATCCAATTTTGTGGCATCTGCCGGAAACGTTATGGGCGAGTTCCAGCGTACACAGGTTATCCCGGAAGTGGATGCGTTCCGCTACTCTAAGATTGCGGCTTTGGCAAAAGGCGCATCTCATGAAACGGCAACTTTCACTCCGGATAAAACAAACGTGCTGGAAAAGCTGGATGATGAAATTGCAAAAGTGCAGGACATTGTTGGCGAAGGAGAGCCGCTTGTTATTATTATGGCTACTCCGATCCGCACTATCCTGAACAACTCAAAAGACATTATTAAGTACTTGGATACGGCGGACTTTAAAGCTGGTGCAATTACTACCAAAGTAAAAACCTATAATGAAATTCCGATTCTTTCCGTACCTTCCGCCTGCATGAAGACGGCGTATGTATTCAACGATGGGAAAACCACCGGGCAGGAGAAAGGCGGATTTAAGCCGGATACTGCTGCAAAAGGAATTAACTGGATTATCATTGCCCGCCGTGCACCGATTGCGGTTTCAAAGACGGACAAGATCCGCATTTTTGACCCGAACGTGAATCAGAAGGCCGATGCGTGGAAGCTGGATTACCGCAAATTCCATGATCTCTGGATTCCGACAAACAAGCTGGCTGGTGTATGGGTTAATACCGGGGTGTAAGGAGGTAAATCATGGAAAGATTAACCAGATTGAATGAGGTGCAATATACAGAAAGTGATTTCCAGAAAGAGAAACTAATCAAAGAGGGATTTGTTCTTGATGAGGACTATGGCGCTGATAATGATGCTGTTGCACTGGATAAGATGACCAAGCAGCAGCTTGTTGATTATGCGGAAGCTAACGGGATTGATATTTCCGGTGCGGATACAAAAGCCGACATCCTTTCTCTGATTAAGGAGTAATTTTTATGATTGCCGATGTAAAAATACTCATTAAGGGTGTGACCGGGTATGATGTCAAAGATTCTGATATGGTATTGCTGGAATACATCTATCAAGGAGAGTTGCAGCATGTCCTGAACAGCTGCAACTTGAAAGAAATCCCTGATGAGCTGCAGCGTACTGTAGATGAAATGACAGCAGGCAGGTTCATGCAAATGAGCAAGGCAGCTATTTTAAGTGCTGATGAGCTTGACGTCGTAAAATCCATAAAAGAAGGGGATACGACGGTAGAGCTTGGTGGAACTTCGGCAGAACAGAGGATGGATGCGCTGATTGCATTATGGATAAAGGAGCGTGATTTAGGATGCTTCCGAAAGTTGCGCTGGTAAAATCAAGAAAAGCCATTGAAAGCCTGTATGCAGATACATGCAGAATTATTACAGAAAAGGATACTGTAGACCTGGATACGGGAATTGTAAAAACGGTAAGGGTGACATCTGCGGAGTACCCTTGCCGTATTTCTTACAAGAATTTGCCCGCGACCGGCGGTGATGGCATTCCTGTTATGACACAGTCCGTTACGCTATTCTTGTCTCCCGAAATTGATGTGCCTGCAGGTGCTGATGTTGACGTGGTACGGCAAGGACGGCATCTGCATTTTAAATCTGCAGGTGTATCTGCCGTCTATGATAACCATCAGGAAATCAGTCTGGAACACCGGGAGGTGCACGATGGCTGATGTAACTGTAGATTTCAGAGGTTTTGAGGAACTGCAGGAACGAATTGCTGAATTGAATAGTTCTGCAATGGAAGAAGCTAAACGGCAAAGCATGAAAGAGATGGCAGCCGTATATCTTGCCGAAGCGAAAAGGGCTACTCCGACGAGAGGGGTTCAAACCGTTGAAAGAAACGGTGTGACGATCACAACTAATTCTGAACATATGAAACGTTCGTGGAATGCCGGAACTATTGAGCAAAATGGCAGGGAATACAAGGTTAAAGTATTCAATACGGCATCTTATGCTTCTTATGTCAATGATGGCCACAGGCAGCAGCCGGGAAGGTATGTTCCTATTCTGGGCAAGCGGCTGGTGAAAAACTGGGTAGACGGATTGAACATGGCAGAAAAAGCGGAGAAAGAAACGGAGCGGCAGTCTAAAGATATTTTGCGTCGAAATATAAACCGGGTGTTATTGAGGTACAGCACATGACAATAATTAACGAGGTAATCAAAGGCATCTCAACGAAACTGCATAAGCTGACCAAATATCCAGTGTATGTGGACGTAAAAAAGAATCATGTCCGTTTCCCCTGCTTTTATCTGAAGCAGTTAGACCAGTCACAGGAACTGTCTGTTGGTAACCGTTACTGGCAGGAGCATAGCTTTGATATCTGGTTCATGCCGAATGCGGCCGATGAAGTTTCAGATGTCCGGGAAGAAATCCACAAGATGGCGGAAGCGTTCTTTGTAGAGCTGGAGTATATTACTCTTTCCGATGGCTCTGTCATTCGAGGAACGGACATGCATTACCGCACAACTGACGGCGCACTCCATTTCTTTGTTTCTTACAATCTATTTATTTTAAAAGATCGGGAAAAAGCAGAAAAAATGCAGAGTTTAAAAGCGGAAGGAGCCATAAAAAATGGCAGTTAAAAAAGAAGAACAGACAGAGTCCGAGGAGCGTTTCAACGGCGTAACGATTGTTAAATCAGCTAAGTATAAACGCTATGCGGACATTTTGACGCATTTGCTTAGCGAGGGAGAGCAGTATACGCATTCCCAGATTGATGAATTGCTAAAAGATGCGTTAAATCAGCCTGTTAAACAGGATATTAACTAAAGGAGGTAACTTATGGCATTAGGTGGCGGTACCTGGCTTTTTCAGAATAAGAAATTGCCCGGTACATATATCAATTTCATTTCAAAAGACCGTCCGATGACGGATATTGCCGACCGCGGTTATGCGGCAATGGCGCTTGATCTGGATTGGGGTGTAAGCGGAGCTGTCTTTCGCGTGGAAGCGGAAGATTTCCAGAAAAACTGTCAGAAGATTTTCGGCTATGATTATGGCCATGATAAAATGAAGCCTTTGCGCGATTTGTTTATCAATCTGAAGACAGGGTATTTCTACCGTTTAAACAGCGGCGGCGAGAAAGCAAAGAATACATTGGCAACGGCAAAATATGCGGGAACCAGAGGAAATAATTTATCTACTGCAGTACAGAGCGACCCAGATAACAGCGGAAAGTTCATCGTGTACACTTATCTAACGACAGACGGGCTTCTGAAAACGGTAGATAAACAGTCCAACGTCAGCAAAGGCGCGGATTTGCAGGATAATGATTTTGTCATATTCAGCAAAACTGCGACACTTACTGTAAAAGCGGCGGAACCACTGACTGGGGGTACGAACGGAACAGCGGTTACTGTTTCTGAATATCAGTCTTTTATCGAGCATATAGAGCCGTATTATTTTAATATTTTAGGATATGCGGGCTCTGATGAGACAGTACAGTCTTTGCTGATTAATTTCACAAAGCGCTGCCGTGAAAACACGGGCTCAAAATTCCAGCTTGTTATTTACGGCAAGACCAAGGTTAATTATCCCGGCGTTATTTCTATTAAGAATAATGTGACAGATACGGGCGCTGAAAAAGGATCCTTAGTATACTGGCTCACTGGGAAAGAAGCGGCATGTGCAATTAATGCAAGTTGCACGAACGCAATCTATGACGGAGAATATACGGTCAATACCAACTTCAAGCAGTATGAGCTTGAACAAGCGGTCAGCGATGGCATGTTCATGTTCCATAATGTCTCCGATTCGGTATCCGGCAATGTATTAGGCGATACCCGTGTTCTGACGGATATTAATACTTTCACGGAAGTAACCAAAGCAATGAATAAAGATTTTACGCTGAATCAGGTAATCCGCGTGCTGGATAATGCGGCAATTGACATTGCCCGACTGTTTAATCGGATTTATCTCGGAAAGGTGCAGAATGATGCGGACGGGCGAATTTCTTTGTGGAAAGACGGCATAGCGCTGTTTGAAGAATACCAGCGTGTCAGGGCAATTCAGAACTTTGTAGATGATGACTTGCCGGTACCCACGCAGGGCGAAGAGAAAACCGCCGTTTTGTGGACATTTGAAATCCAGCCGACGGCATGTATGGAAAAATTATATTGTACCGTGGTGGTAGCATAAGAAAGGAGATAGCTCATGGCAGATGAAATCAGCGCAATCCGTACAATGCTGGCCAAGGATGTCATTTCAGCAAAGCTGGCCAGTGCCTATGTAACGGTAGATGGAAATAGGTATCTGTTATTTCAGGCAAAGAGCCTTGAAGCAACTATCGAAAAAGAGAAAGAAGAAGTTGCCATTCTGGGACGCCTGATGAAGGGAAATAAATCTGTGTCCGCTAAAGGCAGCGGTACACTGACAATTTACAAGAATACTTCGCTCTTTGAAAATATGATGCTGAAATACGTCAATCAGGGAGTGGATACTTACTTTGATCTGCAGGTCGTCAATAATGACCCGACCAGCGAAGCAGGAAAACATACTGTGATTCTGACCGGTTGCAATATCGACAAGGGTACTGTTGCTGGGTTCGATGCAGAAGGTAAGTGGCTTGAAGATGAGATTTCATTCACTTTTGAGGGAATCAAAGTGCCTGAAAAATTCAAAGAACTTGATGGAATGAAAGCGTAGTGGCGGCGGGGATATCCCCGCCTATTCTTTTGTGAAAGGAACCCCAAATGGCTGAAAAAACATTAAAAGCATTTTTTAAAGAAAACGTTATAAAAAAAGCACCGGTACAATATGCCGCATCAAAGCGAATGGTCGGTGAAGATGGGAAACCCGTGCCGTGGGAAATCCGCGTACTGACTAATGAAGAAATGGACAGTCTGCGTGATGCCTGCACGAAACGAATTCCGGTCAAAGGAACTAAGGACTGGAAGATGGAATTTGATCAGGATAAATTCATGATCGAAATGACACTGAAATCTGTCGTATTTCCTAATCTGAACGACGCAGAACTGCAGGGGAACTGGGACGCAATTGGGGCGGAAGAATTACTTAAAGCAATGCTGACACCGGGCGAACTGGCAGACCTGTATTCTGCCGTATCACAGGCGTCTGACTTTGAGGCAGGCATGGGCGATAAGATCAAGACGGTAAAAAACTCTTAAAGGCAAAGGATCTGGATGCACATGTGGCCTATTTTGCGCTTATTAAGCTGCATAGGCTGCCGCACGAGATTTTTACTTTGCCGGAACACGAATTGGCTATGATCTATGCTTTTGTTGATGAATACATCAAATCAGAGAAAAAGCAGGCGTCCAAATTGAAACGCAAATAGAAAGGGGGGCAATAGATGGCAACACTGCAGAACTACATCAGTCTTCGGGACGGTGTCAGTCCGATGCTTGAAAAAATGAGCCATGCAGCTCACACCGTATCAAATAAATTAAACCGCGTAAGCGGAAGCGCCCGGAACGCCGGGGATTCTTTCGGTTATGCTGCTGAAAAAGCGGGGCTGTTTAAGAGCATCCTTGCCGGCAACATTGTCGGGAATGTCATCATGCGCGGGCTGGATAGTATTGCAGGTTCTATTTCAGGAGCTGTAGCGCTGGCTGATGAATACACAAGCTTGAATGCCAGGCTGGCACTGGTAGCCGGTTCACAGTACAACGTGGCCGCACTGAATGATATGATTTACAAATCCGCGCAACGAGCACGTGGCGGGTATATGGATATGGCAAAAGCCGTAGCCAGCCTTTCCGTTAATGCCCGTGACGCTTTTCCTGACCCGCGGAAAACAGTGCAGTTTATGGAAGGTATGCAAAAGCTGTTTGTTATCGGCGGCGCATCTAAAGAGAATCAGCAGTTCGCCATGCTGCAGCTGCAGCAATCATTGGCCAGCGGTCGTCTGCAGGGCGATGAATTCAGGTCTATCACTGAAAACGCACCGATTCTGCAGGATATGATTGCTAAAACAATGAAGGTCTCCCGCGGCGAGTTGAAACAACTGTCTGCACAGGGGGAAATCACCGCAGATACCATCAAGCGGGCTATATTTGAAAATATGGATGAAATTAATGATAAATTTGAGAGTATGCCAAAACGTTGGAGTGATCACTTTACAGATTTTAAAAATGTAGTATTGAAATCTTTTGCGCCGATTGCGGAACGTATCAATCGTCTGGCAAATAGTGAAGGTGTCCGTTCTATGTTCAGCATGCTGAAAAATGGAGTTAAGTCCATCATGCCTGTGCTTTACGCGGTTATCGGCGGTGTGGAGAGGTTTGTTAATATGTTCACTGCAGGAATTTCCACTGTGGCATCGTTTGTGCAAAATCACGGCCTGCTTATGCAGATGGCACTTATCGCGCTGGGCGGGTATCTGGCATTTGTCGGAACGATGGCGCTTGTTTCTGCCGGACAGATGGCGCTGGCAGCGATATCAACAGCCGCTAAAACAGCGGCAGACTGGCTGGAAACGGCGGCATTAATTGCATTGACCGTGGCGCAGGATGGCCTGAATGCGGCGTTGTACGCATGCCCGCTGACATGGATAGTCGGCGCTATTATTGTTGTTATTGCTGTGCTATATGCAGCAGTGGCGGCGGTTAATTATTTCGCGGGAACGAGCATATCAGCAACGGGTATTGTCTTTGGGGCTTTCATGTGGCTGTTTTCTTATATATGGAATATGATCGCGTTTACTGTGAATATGTTTGTTTCTCTTGCGGAATTCATCGGGAACGTTTTTGTGGATCCTTTGAATGCCACCTATAACCTCTTTGCTGATATTTGGAATGGTGTCGTTGACTTGGTGGGGCAGGCGGTAGCCGCTATTGTTGATATGATTGCGCAGATTCCGGGGATGAGTAAGCTTGGAATCAGCACTGATTTTTCTGCAGAATCTCTCAAGACGGAGAGGAGAGAAATCTCCGGCGGTTATGATTTTTCTGGTTATAAGATGAAAACGCTGGATCCTGCCAATGAAATGGCGTGGGGATATAATGTCGGCGCAGGAATTGGTGACAGTATCAGTGACGCGCTCCAAATGCCTGAAATAGCAGCACCCGGTTACAATGCCGAGGATATCGCCGATAACACGGCGAATACCGCAGATAACACCGGCAAAGGAGCAAAAGACGCAAAAAGAGCAGCTGACGCTTTGGATAGTACGGCGGATGATCTCGCTTTTCTCCGGGAAGCGGCTGAACGGGAAGCGGTCAATAAATATACGACAGCTACTATTCATATCGACGTAGGTGGGGTCACGGCGGGAGATACCGGCGGCAATGATTTTGATGGTGTCTTGCGGCGGCTGAACGATGTGTTGATAGAATCTGTAGAAAACGGAGCGGAGGCGGTACAGCGATGAGTTACTATTTCTTTTTAGGAAATACCATGCTGCCCGTTCCACCGCCCAGAATGAATACAAAAATCAATGGGAAAAACAAAACGATCAATCTGATTAATGAAGGAGAAGTCAATTTAATCAAGACGCCCGGATTAACAGAAATATCATTTGACTTCTTGCTGCCTAATAGCAGGTATCCTTTTGCAAATTACGATTCATCTCTACAAACAGGATTAATCAATTATGCTGTAGGGGCAATTTCATCCCGTATCGGAGGCTCTTTAGGAAACGCATTTTCTTTTAAAAAAGCGGCGCCGTTTCTCGATTCGCTCAAGTCCTCTAAAGAGACGCGAAATCCTATCCGATTTATCGTTACCCGCATGGGTTTTGATTATTCTCAATTGTGGAATACCAATATGCTTTGCACTGTTGAGAATTATACAATAGGTGAGGACGCCCGGAACGGAAACGATTTAAATATCAGTATTGTACTTAAGCAGTATAAATTCTTTGGAACAAAAGAAGTAGAAGTGACGAAGAATGAAGATGGTACGGAAACGTTGCGGGTAAAAGAACCGCGATATACCCCGACAACACAGGTTCCCGCGATGATGAAAATAACAAATCAATTGTCTGTGCTGGAAGCCTGTAAAGGCGTTATTGGTGGAAATCTTGACTGGCGAGCAGTGGCCAACGCCAGTGGAGTAACTAACCCGCTTGAAAAGAATATAAAAGGGCAGGTGCTTAAACTTGTTTGAAGTTATTATCCATAACAAAACGGAAAACAAATATTACGCGCCTGCCGTGTTGGATGGAGCGAAAATCGAATGGACTATCAGCGGGGCACCGGGGAAGTTCACGTTTACCGTATACAAAGATGAAACTCTTAAATTTGTTGAGGGTGATACAGTGCAGGTCAAGGTTGGAGATAAAGCTGTTTTCTTCGGGTTTGTTTTCGCAAAGAAACGAAATAAAGACAGCAGTATCGATGTCACTGCTTATGATCAACTCCGATACCTGAAAAATAAAGAAAGCTGGCAATACAAGAATATGACCGCCACGCAGGTCATACAGAAGCTGGCTGATTATTTCCAGCTAAAAGTCGGAACGCTGGCGGATACTGGATTTGTGATTGATAAGAGGGTGGAAGATAATGCCACTCTCTTTGATATTATCCAGGGGGCGCTGGATATTACTTTGGTCAATACAAAAGAAGTTTATGTGCTTTACGACGATTTCCAAAAACTCATGCTCTCCAAGCCGATTGACATGGTGGTTCCCATTCTCGTAGATAATGAAACCGCAGAAGATTTTGATTATGAAAGCAGCATAGACAAGGACACGTATAACTTAATCAAGTTGGTAGTAGAAGACAAGCAGGCGGCGGGAGAAGGCAAGCGAAAAGAGTTCTACGCTCCGATGAGTCCTGATGAATTTGCAAAATCAAAAGAAAAAGACCAGTGGGGCGTTCTACAATATTATGAAAAATTGCAGAAAAACATCCAAAATCCACAGGAACGGGCTAACCAAATGCTTAAGTTCTATAATGTAGTTCGCCGTAAATTAGACATAAAAGGGGCGGCCGGAGATATCCGGGTGCGCGCGGGCTCCATGATTTATGTAAAGCTTAATTTGGGCGATGTGGAATTGGCGCAGAAAGTACTGGTCACAAAGGTGGTTCATACATTTTCTAACCAGGCGCACATGATGGACTTGACGCTGAAAGGTGGGGTAATCAATGATCAATGATGAATTGCCGAATGTATTGAAATCTCTTGTCGCACAGACCGTGCGCGGAATGAATCCGTCTGATTTCGTTCTGGGCGAAGTCATATCTGAAGCACCTTTAGTCATCCGTGTAGGAAAGAATGAACTGGATGAAGATTTTTTGATACTTTCCGATAATGTCCGTGATTTTGAAGTAGATATTGAAGTCAACCACATTACTGAAAAACGGGCAGGCGGCGGTGGATACGCAGAGTATGCCAGCCATGACCACGGTTATAGAGGGAGGAAGAAGATCATTATCTATAACGGATTAAAAATCGGAGAGAAAGTCGTCATGATACAGCAGTCCGGCGGACAGCTGTTTTTTGTTGCTAATCGTGTATACAACCATTCTGAGGTCCACGGGCAATGGGGGTGATTAAATGAAACTATTACCTGAAGAATTTAACAACGTGTCCATTGCCGGCAGCCAGACACGCATGCCGTCTAAAACTTATCGAATGAATATTGAAGAGGAAACGGTGTCAGGAATAATAACAGACGGCTTAGAAGCTGTGCGGCAAGCCGTCTATAAGATCTTAAACACAGAACGGTATAAACACATCATTTATTCTTCAAATTACGGTGTGGAACTTGCCGATCTATTTGGTAAACCTATGCCCTATGTTATCCCTGAAATTCCGCACCGGATAGAAGAGGCACTGCTGGTAGATGACCGTATCAACAAAGTAGACGGCTTTGATTTGCAATATGATAAACAGGGAAACGTCAAATGTTATTTTGTAGTTCATTCTATTTTTGGGGATATCGAGATGGAAAGGAGTGTGAAGGTAAGGAATGTATGAGGATCAGACAAGCCAAGTCATAGAAAAGAGAATGCTGGATGCCGTTAGTTCCGCAGTTGATAAACGGGAGGGCAGTATTATACATGATGCAACGATTCCGGTATCGATCGAACTTGAACTGATGTATGCCGCACTGGATTGGTTTATGAAAAACACATTTGGTGATACGGCAGAGCGTCAGTTTTTGATTGAGCGTGCTTTGGAACGAGGACTTGTGCCGTATAAAGCAACAAGGGCGGTCGTACGTGGGATATTTACTCCGGGGACGTTGGAAATACCAATTGGGCATCGATTTTCCTGTAACGGAATCAATTATGCGGTAACGGAAAAGTTAAAAGCCGGTAGTTATCTACTGCTCTGTGAAACTGCAGGTGTTTCCGGAAATAAGGAAGCGGGAATGCTTGTGCCGATTGATAATTTACCAGATCTGCAGTCTGCAAAGATTGAAGCGCTGACTGTCCCCGCAATTGATGACGAAGATACGGAAGTGTTCCGGCAACGGTATTTAAAAAGTTTTGAAACGCAGGCATATGGTGGGAATATTGCGGATTATAGAGAAAAGGTACTATCTATTGCCGGTGTGGGCGGCGTCAAAGTGTACCCGGTCTGGAACGGCGGAGGCACGGTTAAAGTCGTATTTTGCACATCCGAATTTAAATCGCCCGACAGTGAATTTGTGGACAAAGTGCAAGAAATATTAGATCCGGTTCCTTATCACCAGAAAGGCGTCGGTGTAGCGCCGATAGGACATTATGTAACAGTAGCAGGGGTAACGGAAAAAACAATTAACATTAAAGCAAAAATTTCTGTAAAAAGTGGGTTTGTATTGAGTGATATAAAACCGAAAGTCACAGAAGCGATCAATGACTATCTGAAAGAGCTTAATCGAGGGTGGAAAAATACACAGACTATATCGGTTAACGAGTTTACGAATATAGGACTTATCATCCGTGTGTCTAAGATAGAAAGCTGTATTTTAGATGTAACCGGCGTTCTCGATGTGGAAGAAACTACTATTAATGGATCAAAACAAAACCTGCAGCTGGGAGTTGATGAAATTGTTAAGCTGGGGGAGTTGACGTATGAGTAATAATTTACGGGATAGCCTCAAATTGCGGGAAGCAAATATTAGACATTATTTCCCTGATGTGCTTGTTAATGCGGTAGAGTTTAAAGAATTTGCAAAAACGGTAGATCCAGAGATGAATTGTATTATTGGGCTGCTTGTTGAAAAAGCTCTAAATACTTTTGTCTTTGATCTCGATGAAGATGGAGCGACACGGTGGGAAGATATGCTGAAACTGACACCGAGAAGTGCGGATACTCTGGATGATCGGCGAATGGCGATTCTTGCTAAAATTACACCAAATACGCCATACACATATAGGAAACTGGAAATTCTGCTGGATGGTATTTGCGGCGAAGGGAATTACAGTATCAATCTAAAACACAATCAATATTACATAAAAATACTGATTGCATTAGGCGTTAAAAGACAAAGACAAACTGCAGAATATATGCTCCGATGTATATTGCCCGCAAATCTAACAATTGAAATAGATCTGATGTATAACCGTCACATAGATCTGAAACGATTTACTCATGGAAGAATGAAAGAATTGATGTATACTCATCATGATTTAAGAGCGGAGGTACTGGCAGATGCCTAATTACACAAAAACGATAAACCTTGAAAAGCCTTTGCAAACGGAAGTTTACGATGTGGATAAACGGAATGCAAACTGGGATAAGATTGATAAAGCCATCAAGAAAGACCGGGACGATGCAGATACTCATGCCGCAGATCCCAACGCCCACGCAAATGGGATATCTGGTAATGCTGCCAGTGCTACGAAAGATAGTGAAAACAATATTATAGCGAAAACATACAGAAAGAAAACTATTAGTGACAGTATTACAAATGCTGATTTTAATCTATTGACAGAGGCAGGAGTCTATCAAATCGATGCAGGGGAATTAAAAAATGCCCCTGAATCTGTGTACCGATGGGGTGCGTTAATTGTTGAGACAGCCGGTTTCTGCATTACACAAACATATGTAACGCATCATCCGGAAGTTAATGGTATTTTTGTCCGTTTTTGGAGAGAGAATTCTTGGGGGAATTGGGGAAGACTTGCATACAGTTCGAATATTCCGACTAAAATAAGTTCTTTCGAGAATGATTTAAATTATTACAAATCTGGCGTATTATTCCCTTTTTCTTATGATAATGAAATAAATTTTGACCACGATGTGGAGAACGTCGTTTTTGGACATCGAGGACATAAAGTGTCTGGTGCTTATGTTTTCCGGAACGGAAATGGTCAGCTTGCTCCGACAATGGCGTCTACTCATTTCGATGCACAGAATAATGTTTCAGAACATATCGTTTCTAAAAATTTAGATCATAACGGCTATATAAAATATGCGAGCGGATTATTGGTACAGTGGGGTGCTAATGATCACGGATGGGTGACATTCCCAATAGCGTTTAATTCTTTTCGGAAAATAATAACAAACCATCAAGGTGCTGCTTATTTTAATTCGCGTGCTATTGAGTACAATTCATTAACAGGATTTACGTTGTCTGTGCATAATAATTCGGGAACAGGTCAAGATGCACAGTGGATTGCGATAGGAGTGTGAGATTTATGACTGATTTAGATATAAATAGTAAGCCTTTGTATGTCTCCGCTTACGGTAAAGATGGACGAAGAATAACTTCTTATGTTGTAGGTATTCACGGCGATAATATAGAAGCAATAGAAGATAAACTAAAAAAAGAATACCCCAATTCTTTTATTATTACGCAGACTGCTAAAGAATGGCGAGAGGCAATTGCTATGAATCTTGTTTACTTAGATGGAGCATTAAAAGAGTGTCCACCAATATCTGAGAAAGAGCAGAGACAGACAGAACTCAATACCTTGGATAGAAAATACGCGGATAAACTAAGTAATATTGAACTCGAAATGGCAAAAGCAAAAGCGATTGAAGATGAGGATCTATACACTGAGTTAAAAGAAGAGCGAGAAGCATTGATAAACGAATACGCAGAAAAGAGAGGGGAAATCTAAATGGAACGTTGCTTTTTGTGTCACCGGAAAATGGATAAAAAAACAGGACTTTGTACAAATAAGAAATGCATCCGGAGCAAACCACTGAAAGAAAAGCCTGAAAATAAGACGGAGGACAATAAATAATGAGTATGGTTGATATAAGTCCTGAAGCGTTGGAGAGAATTGTCCGGATCGAAACGAAACTTGATATGCTTGTCGAAATGCTACCTGAAATACAGAGACTTCAGGTAGCGCATGAAAGGGCGGAGCAAAGTGCGAAATCGGCACATCACAGGATAGATAATATCTATAAGGTAGCCGGGCTGATCTCTACCATCATTTCCGTGGTAATTGCATTGATAGGAAAGGTGATGTGATTGTTCGAGAAAATAAGGGGTTTATGGAAAAAAGCTGTCGGATACATAAATGGACACATACCGAAAGGGAATGCCAAGCCGTCTATGAAAGTAGTCTATGGTTATGCCATAGGCTTTTTAATTCTGTTTTGTGTCGTGCTGACCGCATGGATTATTGAATTCTGCAGGGGTTCAGCTAATACAATGACATTGATTAAATTCTTTGAGGACTATACGGCGGTTCCGGTTGTCGGGGCGATCGCATTTATCGCTAAGTATATGGTAGACAAAAACCGCAACGGCCGGCCGGATGCTATAGAAAAGGAGTTGAAAAAAGATGACGCTAAAAGAAATTGAAATATTGCTGCAGAATGCTGTGGGAGGCATTGACCGAATTTATGAACACTGGACAGGCTGTGACGGGAGTGTAGTTAATCTGCCTGACTATACAGTAGTAATCGACCGGACCGGCGGATACCATGTCATGCACGAAGATTTTACGGAACGTTTGGCGCACACGTGGCACAGAAACAGTCGGTCAATCGGTATAGCAATGGCTTGCTGTAAAGATGCGATATGCTATTATGATCATCCTGACGGTGTAGATTTGGGGAGTGAACCGCCGACAAAAGAACAGATAGAAGCTATGGCTATGCTGACTGCAAAAGCTGAATTGATATTGGGGCTTACTACAGACGATGTGTATACACACGCAGAAATCGCCCGAATTGACGGTTACGGCGTCGATAGTGGAGACTCTGATATGCGCTGGGATTTGCTGTACTTACCGGATTATAGCGACGGTGGAGTATTAGTGCCCGGCGGGGATTTGATCCGGGGCAAAGCAGAGTTTTACAAGAATCAGGAGGGCTAAATGTGCGGAAAAATATTAAAACAAACAATCATCACCGTCTGCTTATTGTTGTGGCTATCGTCTTGCTGTGTGCAGGTATCGGCGGATGGCGGTACTACGAATCAAGCAGAGCCAAAGCAGACTATCACGATGTCAATAGCGGACTGGAACGAATTGAAGACCGAATGGGCCGGGCAGAAACTGGACTTAACGCATCTCAGGCAGAAATTTACAATGCTGAATCTGAGCTCCGAGGAGCAGCTGAAGCAGCTGGAAGTATTGCAGACAAAACTCGAAAGAACAGAGAAATCCTTAATGAATGCGACGACATCATTAACAGAAGTGAAGAAAGAACTGCAAGAATCGAGGTTATTATTAGAAGAGTTGAAGAAAGAAATAAAGAAAATGGAGCACAAACAAGCGGTCATACGTAGACAACGAGATATATATGCGGGGCTGTTCACTATTACTATGGGTACAGCTATCGCTCGGATGTGATTCGGTATCTAAGTGGGGCGGGAAACCGCCCTGTTTTGTTAAAAATCCGTCAAACATAAGCACTACACAAAAACAACAGTCAATAAAAACATATGAGAAGTTATGGTAACAAAAAACAAGTAAAACACGAATAATATCGACAGTTTCGGGCTTAATGCGTTGTCTCAAAATCTGCCGATAGCAATATCGTGTGGGTTCAAGTCCCACCTCCGGCACCATAAGTACCGTAAGGACTATTACGTTCCTGCGGTATTTTATTATGCGGAAAGACGGTCGGCTTAAATATATGGCAGGATTTTTTATGTAGGTATATAAATGAGGCAGGGGAGGAAAGTTTGACATGGGGAATGGCCGTTTCTATAATGGGAGTCATCTGATGCAAATGATGGAGGAGATATTTTGAATATACTTGAACTGGCGAGACATGAAAAAAATCTGGTAGTTGATCTGCGTCGTTATTTCCATGAAAATCCCGAATTGTCGCAAAAAGAATTTAAGACGATGGATTTTATTGAAAAGAAATTGAATGGGTGGGGGATAGAAACGGTTCGTATTCCCCACGGCGGCATTTTTGGTGTTTTGGACAGCGGTAAACCCGGGTGGACGATGCTCATGCGTGCAGATATCGATGCGCTTCCGATTGATGAGGATTCCTGTAATTTAAAAGGGAAAAAGATATGCGTTTCTAAAAATGCAGGAGTAATGCATGCCTGCGGGCATGACGGGCATATGGCGATGCTTTTGACAGAAGCCAAGATTTTGGCGGAGCATAAAGAAGAATGGGAAGGCAAGATCATTCTGATGTTTGAAGAAGCGGAGGAAATGGGGGAGCGTGGTATCGCGCCCTTGCTCCGTTATCTGCGAGACAACCGGATTCATGTGGATGCCTGTTTTGGTACACATGTGAAATGGGATTTATCTGCGGGGAAAGTGGGAATCCTTTATGGTTCGGTCATGGCAGGCGCGTATTTCTTCCGGGTGAAAATCCATGGAAAGAGCGGCCATGGTTCTCGTCCTGATATGGCTCACAGCCCGATTGAATGTTTTGTTACGATTGCCAATGAACTTCGGGCATATCGTATGCGTGCCGTTGCGCCGGAGGAAAGTCTGACCTATTCTTTTGGCTGTGTAGAGGGTGGGCATGAGCCGAATATTATTCCTGAAGAGCTGACATTTGCAGGAACGGCACGGTGTACAAAGAATGAAGACGGCCTGTCATTCCGGACGGTTATGAAGGAAATCATAGAGCATACCTGCCGCATGTATGAATGTACAGCGGAGTTTGTGGAGGATCAATATTTCCCTGTGACGGTGAATACAAGGGAATGTGTGGATCTTGCGCGGAAAGCGGTCAGGGAGAATTGTGGGACGGAAGCGCTTGATCCGAATTGCCCCATGTGGATGGCAACGGAGACATTTTCCATCACGGAATCCATTTATCCGGGGGTATTCTTTTTTACAGGCATTTATGATGAAACGGTAGGAAGCGGCAGCGGACATCATACCCCTGCGTTTGATATCGGTGAAAAAGGATTGGTGACAGGAGTGGCGGCGGCGTTATCATTTGTTCTTGCCGCACTGAAAGAGAAGCCGAAATGTAACAGCTTTCAGCCGGCGGATTTGGAGAGTATGCTGAAACTGATAGAATAGCAGGAGTTTCTCAGCGCTGTATAAGGTCATTACTTATGGTGATGATCTTTTTTTGCATATGAGATTGGCCAATTAGAAAAAAGATCGGTATGGTATAATGAGTGAAATTATTTTAACGAAGGGATTCGGGAGGAACTATGAATGCATTTATTAAGCTTGGCGTGATAGAACCGTTGGCGCAGGCTTTATACCAGCAGGGGATCAGGATTCCCACGGTGATCCAGCAGGCATCTATCCCTGCGATTTTTAAGGGAAAAGACATCATCGGCCGTTCAGAAACGGGAACGGGAAAAACTTTGGCGTACCTGTTGCCGCTGGTACAGCGTGTGGATGTAAAAAAAGGCGGTACGCAGGTTTTGATTATGACACCGACCCGTGAGCTTGCAAAGCAGATTTTTGATGTACTGCGTCCTTTTGCCATCCTTATGGAAGCGGACGTGGCGGATATCATCGGCGGGCGGACGATTGAAAACCAGATTCAGAAACTGAAGAGGGAACCGCATATCATTATTGGAACGCCCGGACGTCTTTTGGATCATATACGCCGCCGCAGTCTGGATTTATCCGGGGTAAAAACGGTTGTTCTTGACGAAGCGGATCAGATGCTTGCAGCAGGCTTCAGAGAAGATATAGATGCCCTTGTGGATGAAACATCAAAGAAACGGCAAGTGCTTCTTTTCAGTGCAACCATGCCGCCGGAAGCCAAGAAACTGGCCCATAAGTACATGAAATCAGCGGTGGTGGTGGACGTGGCGGAAAAGGCAGTAGCTTCGACGGTGGAGCAGCGTGTTTATGAAACAGTAAAAACACATAAATTTTCCCTGCTGGTTCGTCATCTGAAAGAGATGAATCCCTATATGGCTGTCGTTTTCTGCAATACTCGTGAAGGTGCCCATGAATTGGCGGGACGTCTGCAGGAGGAAACGGATCTTGTTGTCGATGAAATTCATGGAAATATGAGCCAAGGTCAGCGGAACCAAGTTATTCGTGAGTTTGAAAAGGCAAGGACGCAGGTGCTTGTGGCATCTGATATCGCTGCCCGTGGTCTTGATGTAGAGGGGATTACTCATGTTTTCAATTATGATATTCCCCGCAATCTGGAATACTATATTCATCGGATTGGCCGTACAGGCAGAGCGGGAACACAAGGGGTCTCCATCACTTATGCAACGCCTGAAGATATCCTGCTGCTTCGCAAACTGGAAAAGGCAATCAAGGAAATCATCACGAAGTATGATGAAAAAGGGAATATCCGACGGATCAAAGGCCCGTCCGCTAAGAAAAAGGTTATCCTGCCCGGTATGTACAAACCGACAAAGAAAAAAGAACATAAGGTGCTTGGACATAAAGGGGCTGACATGAGGAAGAAGAAAAAGAAAGGGGAAGCGAAAGGAAGCCGCCGCGGGGAATAGCGTCTGCATGAAAACCGGTCACCATTACAGGTGGCCGGTATTTGCGTTATGGGAACAGCATGCCGCTGCTTATGGTAAAATGGAAACATTCGAGGTGAGCTTGATGAGATGTATATATAAAGGGAAACAGTTTTCGTGGCTTTTGGCGCTTTCCGTTCCTCCGGGCATTGCGGGATTCATTTTACATACGCCGTATTCCTTTCTTTGGGGGATTATTGGCTTTATACTTTGCGGTTTGATAGGACCTTTTCTATATTATTTTGTGAAGAGAGAAGATTTGGGCGATGCAGAAGGCCCCTATCATAGTGCGGCGCATTTAGCGGCCTGGAGTGCTCTGTCTGTATTCTTTCTTGCGATAGTCTGGTGTTTTCTCGATCTATTTCAGGAAATATGGGAAAGAGAAATGATTTTTGCGGCATTATCGATTCCTGTGATGGCGGCCGCTGTCTTTTTATCCATGCTGTTGGATGATGCACTTGCCCATGTTTATATTTTTTTGCGGAGAAAGAATGAAAATATAGCACATTGGCTTGCATGCTGTTATTTTATCGGTCTGGTTCCTGCCTCGATTATCGTATCGGTGCTTTTTATTTACTTTTTTCAAGGGATGTGCCTTGATCCTTATACGGAATTGTTCTTTGTGTCAACGATTTTGGAAAAAACATTTTTCCTGAAAATTTTTCTTGCTATGGCATCTTTTGCAGTTTATCTGTATTTTGCTTTGTCAGGGATAAAAGGAAGACGGGCAACACAAGTCGTTTTTACCGCTTTGTTTTATTTGATGCTGATTTATATTCCGATTATCATATCACTCCGTCTGCCGATGGCAGGGGAATGGCGTGCTTATGCTGATCCTGCTTATATTTCTTTGTTTCCGGTCTTATCGGATTTATGGAGTGTCGGTTTGTCAATGATCATCGGCGGATATGTGGCAAAATGGATTTTTAAATGAATGTCTTCGTAGGTTTGATTTCGCAAATGGAAAGATGACGGCCCGTAAAAAATAGAAGTCGTCATCTTTTATTATGGAAATATGAATTTAAGATTGACATGTGGGGAGATTTGTTTATAATACAGGTATTGGCTGAAGGAATCTGTATTGCCGATATCGTTTGAGTCGGACTTCAGAAAAGCCTGTGCCTGTATTTTTATTCGCCTTGTATCCATATGGAATGAGAACGGAGGTATTTTTCAATGAAAGAAAAAGTAAATCAGATCAAAGGACAGTACACAGAAGCTGCAATGGCCGGCGGTGTTTCACAGAGTTTGGGATCACAGATGAATCCGTTTATGAGCATCCGTGAACTTACTGTTTCCGGTCTGCTTGCGGGAATTACCATTTTTCTCGGACTGACAGGATATGGGTTTATCCCGCTTATTTTTATGAATGCCACAATTTTACATATTCCTACGATTATCGGATCTGTCGTGGCGGGTCCCCGTGTGGGAATTGTCGTCGGATTCCTCTTCGGGGCATTTTCTTTTATCCAGACGCTCCGTGCACCAAGCCTTTTAATGCAGTTTATTCTCCAGTACAGTGTAGTCTATGATGCGTTTATATGTATTGTGCCGCGTATCTGTATTGCACTGGTTTCTTATTGGCTGTATAAACATATACCGGTAAGAGATTTTACAAGGACCGCAATTGCTGCGGTTTGCGGATCGCTCACAAATACAGTGCTTTTCCTTGGCTCCATTTTTATTCTTGTGGGAGCGCCTTATGCAGAGGCTCATGATATGTCTGTGGCGGGGGTGGGATACCTGCTTATGGGGATTGTAACGATGAATGGTATTCCTGAAGCACTGGTATCCGGCATTATTATTACTCCGATTGTGATGATGCTGAAAAAATCAGGATGGAAAATGAAATAATATAAATCAATAAAACGATATTTAAAAAGCTTTCTCCTTTTATGAAATGTATGTATGGGGAAAGCTTTTTATCCGGAAGAACTTCTCCGGAAAACGAAATAGAGTCAGAGGAAAAGGTTTCCGGAAAAAGAAAAACTCCCGCGAAGGGAGTCATTTATCGTAAAAAGAGAAATAGAAAAATACAATGCACTTTATGTTTTATAAATTATTCTCATCACCGCGCAGTCGGGCATCGCATTTTTGAATAAAAGAAGTAAAATCTACATTTGCTTCTTTGCAAAGTTCGCCGATAGGCGTTGCCATTTCGGACGGCATCTGTATTTTCTCATTTTGGAAGAGAGGGAGGAGCTGCGGATAGAGAGTGAGGATTTCTTCCATAGGCGTATTTTCCGTTAAAAGGGGTTTTTGGAATTTATCTGCCAGGTATTCATTGATTTCGCCAATGAGTTCAAAGACGTCCATACCGTGGGTCTGTGCCGCCTGCCACAGGTTTTCATCATAAGAGACGAAGCAGCCTACGCAGGACATGCCGTATTCCATAAGGAACTGTCCCATTTCAGGATATACTTCGATGACCTGCATGATATTGTGTTCCGGTCTCACAAAATCGCCTTCATTTAACGGGGGAACATTCGGCATGCCCCAGGAACTTCCGTAGTAATTTTCATTACCGTTCATATCGGACATGGTGTTTCCAAGGACAGTGTCGCGGAATGCTTCATATCCCATAGAGTCGATAAATTCTTCTAAAGACTGGTAATTTTCGTGATCCAGGTAGTAGGTACAGGCTTTGACCATGATGGAAAGCGCATCTGCAGGGAACTGGGCAAAGGCAAAGAAAGTCTTTTTTCCCGTGTATATATCCCAACCGTCAGACATGCCTACAGCACGCATGGGAAGAGCGGTTGTGACGGAACAGGTGAGTATGCAGGATGGCCACATGCCGAAGGCAAGCAGTCCGAGTTCCGTCAGCACTTTTTCAATATCTTCTTTTGTGAGTCCGGAAATAATAGGACGGGATTTCTGGTCTAAGGTATAGCTGCCGTCTATTTTTTCGGCAACGGATTTCATTTTCTTTTTAAAATCATCGCGTCCTTCTTGTAAATCCGGAATAAAGTCTATTTCCAGCGCGAAAGTAAGGTTGTCTGCAGTCATAAGAAGCTCCTTTATATATCCAATTTCTTGTATCCACATTGTATCATATCGATATGAATCCCAAAAGAGGAGAAGGGATAAATTTTAATTGAATTTCAACAGCGATTAATTATATATTTGTGGTATACGGTGAAAATGGTAAAATAAGACCAGTAGATAATAAGTATGACGGAGGGATAATCATGCGTCGTCTGAAAAAAATTGTAACCGCTATGTTGGCCGCAGCCGTTCTTGTCTCCGGTGCGGCAGTTCCTATGGAAGCACAGGCGGCAAGTACACTGGAAAAAGTCTTATATGGGACGGCAGCCATGGTTTTTATTTCCCGTTATTTTTCAGATATGGATGATCATCAGCAGTTGCAGTTTTTGGAAACGTGTCAAAAGGAAACTGGTGTTTATGAATCGGCGGAAGCCCAGACACGGGTGGCGGATATTTATGATCGTCTTGTGGAAACGGGAGCGGTAGAAAGAAATTATATTGTATATGTTTCTCCTGATGAGGATATCAACGCGTTTATGAGTCTTGGTGGGGTCATGTGCATCAATAAGGGGACTCTTGATGCTATGGATGATGATGAGCTGGCTTATATCATGGCACATGAGCTTGTCCATGGTGAAAAACGGCATAGTGTGAATGGCGTGAAGAAAAGAGTGGGATTACAGACGGCGCTCAGTATTTATCTTGGAAGCGAACAAGGGGTTGGCGGTGTGATTCTTGGGAATATCGCGGCCAATTATATTTCTAATGCGGTATTTACCAAGGATCAGGAGAAAGAAGCGGACAGCTTAGGATTCCAGTATCTTGTGGAAGCCGGTTACAATCCTGGCGGGGCGGCAGCATCCATGAGCGTCCTTCTTGACAAGTATGGAGATAAACCAAGAACAGGTCTTAAGGGCGTTATCGCTCCGGCTGACCATCCATCCACAAAGGAACGTGTAGAAAAGAATGGAAAACGTCTGTACGAGTATTCCGGAAATCATGTAAAAGCAAAGGATAATTGGATATTTATCAACGGGGAAAAAACATTTCAGCCGGCAGAAACAAAACGGTATACGCAGACGGAACGGGTGTATCTGACGGCAGGCAAGCTGGCGGCTGTATATCATGATGGTAATGTACAAAATGCAAGATATAAAGATGGTATGATACAGATTGGCAATGTATCTATTTACACCGTTTCCTCCAGAGAGAACGGCATGGAAATCGAGGCGGCTCTGAATAAAGGAATCGTGCTGGATCGCGGTGAACCGGTGAAAAAGAAATCAGAAGTGGAAAAAAGAAAAGATAAGCTCAAAGAAAAACGGATAGAAACAGCGGAAACAGCTGTTCGTTAAACGAACAAAAGGAATCAGAGAAATCAATGAGCATAGCAAAAAAAAGAAAAGGGAATTTTCTGAAATATTTTTTAACAATCATTTCTTGTATAGTTATTTTTACGGGGATTGGTTTCGGTACGCTGGCATATATGACACCTCCACCGCCAAAGCCGCCTGTGTTTCCGCCGCTTCCTCCCGTGGGTGCTGTGTCTGCTGTATTAATGGATGGAAATACAGGAGATATCATTGCCCAGAAAGAAGGGGAACTGAAAATTTATCCTGCCAGTACGACAAAGATTTTGACCTGTATTATTGCGCTGGAAGAGGGAAGAGAGAAGTTGGATGCGGATGCGGTCATTACGCCGTTGGCAATTGGGCAGGACGGAACAAATATAGGGCTTCGCAGTGACATGCCGATTTCTCTTCATGAACTGCTGTATGGCATGATGCTTGTTTCCGGAAATGACGCAGCTGTATCTGTGGCGGAAACGGTAGGTGGTTCTTATGGCGGGTTTATTCAGATGATGAATGAAAAGGCGGTGTCTATTGGCGCCACCCGGTCCCATTTTGCCAATCCTAACGGTCTGACAGACAAGAACCATTATACGACTGCTATTGACATGGCGAAAATTTCCCGTTATGCCATGGGAAATCCTGAATTCAGAAAAATCGTAAGGGAAAAGGTGTATCCCATGAGGTATCGCAGCGGGGTATATCGTAATGTGGAAAACAGGAATGAGTTTCTATCCAATGGTTACCGCGGGGCAAACGGAATCAAGACGGGGATGACGATGGCGGCAGGAGAATGTCTTGTTGCTTCTGCTGAACGTGACGGGCAGCTTTTGATTGCGGCAGTTTATGACGATGAAAATCGCTGGAAGGATGTGGAAGCGTGGTTTGATTATGGGTTCGCCTGCATCCGGGCTTGGGAAAAATACGAACAGGAAATGGCGGGAGAATCTGCCGTCTATAAGTTTATGAATCAATTTACGGGAAAGGAGTCTTCATGGGAAGAAGAAAGAAAACGCCATTACTGAAACGGTTGTTTCCTGATAGTCCTTTCTTGCGAATTCTGTTTGTAATTGTGATTATGTCAACAGTTTATATTGCAGGATACAGTATGTACCATTTTTACGAGATTAAAGTGCAGGAATCACGGCTTACCGAAGAGAAGAAACACCTTTTGGCAATGCAGGAAGCACTGCAGGAAAAGAAAAAAGATCTGGAGGATCCTTCTGTCATAGAGAAAAAGGCAAGGGAAGATCTGGGGCTTGTCAAGGAACGGGAGATCCCCTATATCAAGTAAGTTTTTCATGCAGATATTTTACAGATTTTATAACTGTTTGTATTGCACTCCTAAATGAAGTTTCGTATAATGGTGGATATATTATTTTATGTATTGCAGGAAGGACATTTATTCTTACATGGCTTTAGAAGTCGGAAGTATCGTTGAAGGCACTGTCACTGGTTTGGCAAAATTCGGTGTGTTTGTGGAAATTGCCGATAAAAAAATCGGCCTGGTCCATATTTCGGAAGTTGCCGGGGAATATGTGAGCGATGTGAATGATTACCTTAAATTGCATGATAAGGTAAAAGTGAAAATTATTTCTGTGGATGAAAAAGGAAAGATTGCTTTGTCCATTAAACAGGCGCAGGCGGAAGTCTGCGGAGGGCGAAAGCCTGATCAGCATACCTGTGAGCATTCTGCTGACATTCGCCGTGACAGCGGCACTTCCCGTATCGATCGGGCAGTAATGCAGAGAAAAGAGATGCGCTATTCCTACGCAGGAAGAAATGATAATCCCCGTCCGAGCCGCAAACATGATAATCCGGCTTCTTTTGAGGATAAATTGAGCCGATTCCTGAAAGACAGCGATGAAAGGCTCCTGGATCTTAAACGTAATGTGGAGTCTAAACGCGGCGGCCGCGGAGCCAGACGCACTGACTGATGTTTTGCAGATAAATAGCCGTTTTCCATATTGTGGGATTCGGTTTATTTTTATGTCTTTTAGTGTTCATGGTATGTTAAAATGCTTATAGAACAATAAAGATAAAGGTTCAGTGGGATATACTAAGAAAATATTGCGGAGGGAATTATGAATCGCGCGATTATTGATATCGGTACCAATTCAGTCAGACTGCTTGAAGCACGCAAAAGTGAGACGGGTGAATGGGATGTCGTCCGTAAGGAAATAAACAGCACACGCCTGGGAGAAGGAATGACGGAATCCGCTTCCATCGCTGACGGTTCGCGTCACCGTACACTTAAGGCCATAGAAGAGTTTGCAGCGATGGCAAGGTCGGATGGATTTACGGATATCCGGGCATACGGGACATCTATCATGCGTGATGCAAAAGAAGGAAGCGAATTTGCTGATGAGATCACTTCCACGTCCGGTGTGCCCGTACGGATCTTATCGGGACGGGAGGAGGCGTATTATAGTTATATCGGCGCGGCAGGCACTTCTGCCGTCGTGACTTCTGTGGTGGATATCGGCGGAGGTTCTACGGAAATATGTATCGGTTTCAGCGCGGATATCGGTATGCGGTATAGTTTCCCTCTGGGTGCGGTGCGTTGTTCTCATCTCTTTGATACGACTACGGCAAGAGGTATTGGTGAATTAAAAAAATATTGTTTCGAAACATTCAGGAAGACAAAACTGATAGATGAAGCAGAAGCGGTAAAGAACTGGGTGGTTGTCGGCGGAACAGTTACATCTATGGCAGCGGTTTTGCAGCAATTGGAAGTATATGATGCGGAAAAAGTGCAGGGCTATGTGATGGATCAGTCCAGGGTGACAGATCTGCTGGATCGGCTCTGTCATATGTCCTACGATGAGAAATGTAATTTGCCGGGGATGCGTCCTGAACGGGCGGATATTATCGTGGCAGGTGTGGCTATTTTAGACAGTCTGATGGAGTATTTTGCCGTTTCTGAAGTTAAAGTCAGTGATCGAGATTTGAGTGAAGGTTTGCTGAATGCTGATACCATGATGCCGAAAGACTGAGTTTGGGAGCAGAGATATGCAGGGAAACGAAAAGTTTTTGGGAAGGGTTGCCTCCTATGCGCATAAGCATGCTCTTTGGAGAGAAGGGGAGCGGATCCTTGCGGCGGTATCCGGTGGTCCTGATTCCCTTGCGCTGCTGCTGGCTTTAAAGTTGTTGGCAGTAAAAGAAAAAATAAACATTGGCTGCTGCTGCGTCAATCATCACTTACGGGCAGCGGCGGGAAAAGAGGCTGAATTTGTAGAGTCTGTCTGTCGTGAGTGGAATATTCCGTTTATTTTAAAAGAAGTGGATGTCCAGTCTGCAGTCAGAAATGGTGGATCTATCGAAACAGCAGCAAGAGATCTCCGCTATAAAGCGCTTCGTGAAGCGGCTCGTGGCGGCGGATATGCAAAGATTGCCGTCGCTCATCATGGTGATGATCAGGCAGAGACGGTTTTATATCATTTACTCCGCGGGAGCGGTGTGACGGGACTTTCGGGAATGAAGCCAATAAATGGGGATATTATCCGCCCTTTTTTATGTGTCAGTAAAAATGAAATAAAAGATTTTTTGAAAGATTTTTCTTATGTGCCTTGTCATGATGAAAGCAATGATGTAGAAGATGCGGTTAGGAACCGTATCCGATTATCACTGGTTCCGGAACTGATATCATATAATCCGCGTGTGACGGAGTCTCTTCGGCGGACAGCAGACATATTTCGTGAGGAAGATTTGTTTATGGAAGAGAAGGCGGATGTCTTTATTTCTTCCTGCGTAGAGCATGATAACGACAAGTGTGTTTTTTTCATTGCATATTTTTTTGCATTGCACATTGCTTTACAACGCAGAGTGATTAGAAAGATCTGCTGCATGGTTGCGGGGCGCATTCCAAGTTTTGAAGGAACTGAGAAGTTTATATTTCTGATTGATGCCGGCAAAACAGGAAGTGTCACATCTTCATCAGGAACGTTTTTGGAGATTCAATATGGAAAGGCCATTTTTTATAAAGGGAGCACGCAGAACCGGATTCCGGCGGGAAAATTAAAAAATGGTGGAACATCAGCGGCTGTATTATCTGAGCTGGTAAAACGGCTGATAGAGCATCTTGGTCAGTGGTGTATTGAGAAAGTGATTTTATCGAAGCAGCCGGATTTCATAGAAAAAAATCAGATTATCCTTGATGCCGATAAAGTGGGAAATATCGTACTGCGGTATTGGAAAGCAGGGGATCGGTTCAGTCCGCGCGGGATAAACGGTTCAAAAAAACTTGCCCGTGTTATGCGTGATCTTCATATTTCCGCAGGTGAGCGCAGGATATGGCCGCTTGTTGCTGATGAGAATCATATATACTGGATTGCCTTCTTGCGGGGAAGTAATTACGGACTTCCGGATAAAAATACGAAAAAGTACCTGCTCATCACACTGAAAAAGGAGAATAGAGAAGATGAAGAATCTTGACAAAGATATTGAAAAGGTTTTGATTGATGCGGTGAAGATACAAGAGAGAATCTGTGAAATGGGTGCACAGATTACGAAAGACTATGAGGGCAGGGAACTTGTCCTCGTGGGTGTGCTCAAAGGAGCGATGCCTTTTCTTTGTGATTTGATGAGGGCCATTGATCTTCCGCTTACTATCGATACAATGGTTGTTTCCAGCTATGGGAATGATACGGTTTCTTCGGGAAGTATCCATATAAGAAAAGATTTAGATAAAGAGATTCAGGGGAAGAATGTCCTTGTGGTGGAAGATATCATTGATACGGGGATTACTTTATCTCTGCTTGTCCCTTTGCTGAAAAGGAGGGGGGCCGCTTCTGTAGAGCTGGCAGTGTGCCTGAACAAGAAGGAACGGCGGGAAAAGAATGTTTCCGTGAAATACGTGGGGTTTGACGTGCCTGATGAATTTATTGTGGGGTATGGCTGTGATTACGCGGAAAAATACCGTAATTTACCGGCGGTATGCACATTGAAAAGTAAAGTGTATACAAGAACCTGATGCGGGAAATAATATTGGTACAGGGGCAGTTTAGGCAGGAGGATTATCCGGCTTTAAGTTGATTAAATATAGAAGAATATGATAAAATTAATCACTGAAACCATAATTTTAAATTTACTCTCATTGGCAGAGAAGGAGGATCAGTTTGAATAAGTTTGTAAAGAATGTGGCGCTCTATGTCTTTATCATCGTCATAGCAGTGGCTATATTCAATACGTTTGTCCATCCGCAGGAAAAATTTACTGAGATGGCATATAGTGATTTCGTGGCGCAGATAGAGAAAAAGAATGTTTCTTCTGTCATCATGGTGGAAAATTCAATTAAAGGAAAACTCAAAGATGGAACGGAATTTTCTACATATATTCCTAACAATGATACACAGATTGTTAAGAAAATGACCGATGGGGACGTAGTGATTACCGTAAAACCGCCGGAACAGCCATCTTGGTGGATGAGCCTTCTGTCTTCGCTTCTTCCTATTCTAATTCTTGTGGGCGTTTGGTTCTGGATTATGAATCAGACCCAGGGGGGCGGCGGTCGTGTCATGAGTTTCGGCAGATCCCGTGCAAGAATGAGCGGGGAAGGACAAGTTCATGTGAACTTCAGTGATGTTGCCGGTGAAGATGAAGCGAAAGAAGAATTGGCGGAAGTCGTAGATTTTTTGAAGAATCCGGGACGGTATACAGCGATTGGTGCTAAAATCCCTAAAGGGGTTCTTCTCGTGGGGCCTCCCGGCACCGGAAAGACTCTCTTGGCGAAAGCGGTGGCCGGGGAAGCAAAGGTTCCTTTCTTTTCCATTTCAGGGTCTGATTTTGTGGAGATGTTTGTCGGTGTAGGCGCATCACGTGTCCGTGATTTATTTGCGCAGGCGAAAAAAAATGCGCCCTGTATTGTATTTATTGATGAAATTGATGCGGTTGGCCGCCAGCGCGGTTCGGGTCTTGGTGGCGGACATGATGAACGTGAACAGACATTGAATCAGCTTCTTGTAGAAATGGATGGATTTGGTGCGAACGAAGGGATTATCACGATTGCTGCGACAAATAGGCCGGATATTCTTGATCCTGCATTATTAAGACCGGGGCGGTTTGACCGCCGCGTGGTTGTAGGTCGTCCAGATTTGGCGGGGAGAATTGCTATCCTGAAAGTACATGCAAGAAATAAACCGCTTGACTCTGATATTAATCTTGACATCATCGCAAAAAAGATTCCCGGATTTACAGGGGCGGATATCGCGAATTTATTGAATGAAGCAGCGCTGCTTGCTGCCCGACAGAACAGAAAAACTATTTCTATGGCAGATATGGAAGAAGCCAGTGAAAAGGTAAGCTATGGCCCGGAAAGAAAGAGCCATAAGGTCAGTGACAGCGAGCGCAGGCTGACGGCATATCATGAATCAGGTCATGCAATCATGGCGACAGTACTTAAAGAGGCGGATCCTGTGCATAAGGTAACCATTATTCCTCGTGGACAGGCCGGCGGATATACCATGATGCTTCCCCATGAAGAACGTTCTTTTATTACAAAAGCCCATTTACTTGCCCAGCTTCGTGTAGCTCTTGGCGGCCGATGTGCCGAGCAGATTGTTTTTAAGGAAATTTCCAGTGGTGCTTCCGGCGACTTGCAGCAGGTTACAGGTATTTTGCGGAAAATGATTATGGAATGGGGGATGAGTGACCGCCTCGGCCCGATGATTTTTGGGGAGCATCAGGAACAGATTTTCCTCGGCAAGCAGCTTGGTTCGGAAAGGAACTACGGGGAAACAGTAGCTACGATTATCGATGAAGAGATGCATAAGTATCTGGATGAAGCCTATAATGATACGATGCGTATCCTTACAGAAAATATGGAAGTACTGGAGGCCATGGCACAGGCACTTTTGGAAGTGGAGACAATCAACCATAAGCAGGTCGAAAATCTTTTTAAATATCACTCTATTTATGCGCCGGGAGAAGAGCCGAAGCAAGAGGAATCGGAGTTTTCACCACCTCCCATGGATGATGGATATGGACTTCCCTCTTTTACAAATTAATTTGACTCTAAAAGGCTTGGGCATAGCTCAGGTCTTTTTAGCGCCGTTAAGAAAATAAGAAATATGCAGTGTCATCTCAAAAGAGGATGAATTGTTAATTCAGCAAAAGCTTAATTTGGCAGGAAAGACAGTATGAAATTTTCTTGACACTTATATATTAAAACGGTATAATACTCCTTGTGAGATTTGTCCGGAAACCACTAGCCCCGGAGGAAGGATTATATCTTGCGGTTCCGTTTTTTATTAGGAGGATCAGTAAGAATGAAAAGCACATTCATGGCCAATGCGGGCAATGTTACCCGTAAATGGTATATCGTGGACGCTGAAGGCAAGACTCTTGGACGTCTGGCTGCAGGAGTTGCAGAAGTCCTCAGCGGCAAGAATAAACCGACCTTTACACCACATGTTGATACGGGTGATTTCGTCGTAATCATTAACGCAGATAAAGTGGTTCTGACAGGCAAGAAACTTTTGAAGAAAGAATACTTTCATTACACCGGATATATCGGTGGAGATCGTTACCAGAAAGCCGGTGATGCACTTCGTGAAAAGCCGGTGTGGGTAGTTGAGCATGCTATCCGAGGAATGCTTCCCAAAACGAAGCTGGGGGATCAGATGTATCGTAAGTTGAAGGTATATGCAGGCAGCGAACATCCGCATGCTGCACAGCAGCCTGAAGAATTGAAGTTTGATATCCGTTAACCAGAAGGGAAGGAAATGAAAATGGCAGAAGCTACATACTACGGCACAGGCCGCAGAAAGACATCCGTTGCCAGAGTCCGTCTGGTAGCAGGACAGGGAAATATCGTAATCAATGGTCGCGTACTTGATGATTACTTTGACTTGAAAACTCTTGAAATTATCGTTAAACAGCCTCTGGAACTGACCGGCACAACTGCTGTCTATGACGTGATTGCTTCCGTAAAGGGCGGCGGTGCTTCCGGACAGGCCGGCGCCATCCGTCATGGTATCAGCCGCGCATTGTTGGAAGTTGATCCGGAATATAGAAAGATTCTTAAGAGCGCAGGTCTTCTGACTCGTGATCCGAGAATGAAAGAACGTAAGAAATACGGTCTTAAAAAGGCGAGGAAGGCAAGCCAGTTCTCCAAGCGTTAATTCACAGGAAGATTACAAAACGTATATGGTCATCCATATGCGTTTTTCATTGCGCTTATATTTTATTGAAATAGGAATAAAGGTATGCTTTAAATAAAAGATATAGCTTTTTAGAGGGGACTGTCATATAATAATTGTGACATTAAAGGAGAAGCTTTATGACTGATGAAGAAATCCAAAAGGCGAAAGAATCTTTCCTGCGCATGGGGGTTGCTGAAAAATCTATTTTTTCGGAAATTATGCGTGCCCGTTATTTAGACTACAATTTATTTCTAAATCCCACAAATGCTGAGTATGGCGTGACAATTGAAAGCCTGTATGAAAATATGAAACTCACCTCGGATAAGTTTGGTGATTATACGGGAAATGAAGAAGCTTATGCGAATGTATATACGCTTGCTATGAGAATCAACCCGATGGATTTTGCCACAGGTGTTACTAAGGCAGGTGATGATTTACGCGGACTTATTGAATTTGTTATTAGCGAGGCAAAACAATCGGGGAAAACAATCCTGTTTGCAGGAGCGGATCATTATATATATATGCTGCCTAAAATCTTTTATGATTTGAACGATTGCCGGATTGCGGTTGCTGTTAAATCGGAAGTATGGAAGAAAAATCTTTCCAACCTGTTCCCACGGGGAAGGATTATGCTGGAGAAAGAAATTTTCCATGATGAGGAACTGTATGATTATATATTCTTTTTTGAAAAAGATTCTTTAAAAATGGTACCGCTGCTCAAAGGGCATTTGTTCGAAAACGCAAAAATGAATGTGGTGCTGCCTTATACACAAATAATGGATACGGCGGTAAGGGAGCGGGAAATAAAAAGGACGATAGCCAAAGAAAAATCTTTGGCAGGGTACTATGACTTCCCTTTTGAAAATGATGAATTTGTTTTACTGGAGATAATAAAAGGAAATAGCGGACCGGTTACTTTTGGTGAAGCAGTTATTAAAGATGGCATTTTGCAAAAGACAAAGCTGTTTTCTATCGGTGCTGATCAATTTTTTGAAGCTGATGACTGGAATTATGATGTATATGCTTATAACAGTTCGACGGCGCTTCAAGCCGTTTTAAGTGCTCACGTTGTGGACATGGGAAAGCCGATTGAAAAAGAGTTCTTCCTTGTAGAAAAGAAAAAGATTTCTTCCGGGCGGATTTTAAAGGTTTCTAAAGCCGCTATATTGGAAGATACAGGTCTTTGCACAGATTTAATAGAAGAGCTAAGTATTTCCAGACCGATCACCGGGATAGAGGTAAAAAACGGAGATTTACTGCTGGTTGCCAGCCGAAACAGGGTATATACCGCTGTCGTTTATAACGAACAAGGAACCATGGTGGCGGATGCGGCAATTACGGTAATCCGGTCAAAAGGAAAGTATACAGGAGAATATATAAAAATGTATCTTGACGGGCCTGTGGGAACGTTATTCCTTGAGGCAATTCATGCGGGAGATGCGTTAGGGCTGAAACGTTCCCGCTTAATGCGGATTCCATTTCCTGATGCTCCGAAAGAAAGCATTTCTACAGTGACGGAACTTTGTCGGACATCTGTAGAACGGTTGTCTGCAGCGGCGGCGAACTGGCGGGAATCTAAGAAGAGAGCGGTACAGCTTATGATGGGGAAATCTTAATTATTTTGCTGGTTCAGGAGGATATATGAAAGTTATTTTGGCCACCCATAATCAGGGGAAGATAAGGGAATTTCAAAAGCGCTTTTCTGAGATTGGGTGGGAGGTTATTCCTATCTCGGATATAGCGGATATACCGGAACCGGAAGAAACAGGAACAACCTTTAGGGAGAATGCGCTGCAAAAAGCCCGTTACTATGCTGAAGCTGTTAATTTGCCGGTGCTTTCAGATGATTCCGGAATTATAGCGGATGTATTGGGAAATGAACCGGGTGTATACTCGGCCAGGTATGCAGGCGTTCATGGGAATGACGAAGCGAATAATCAAAAACTGGTGGAAGTTTTGCATCCTTATCGCGGAGAAGCACGCCGGGGACACTATATGTGCGTGATTGCTGTCGTGTGGCCCGATGGAAGGGAGATTACCGCGGAAGGCAGATGTAACGGGATTATTCGCGATTTTTATAAAGGAACAGGCGGATTCGGATATGATCCGTTGTTTTATCTGCCGGAATTTGGAAAGACAATGGCGGAGTTATCCATGGAGGAAAAGAATAAAATAAGCCACCGCGGAAAAGCTGTTGACGCGATGCTGAAAAAATTAAAAGAGGCGGGCATATAATATGCAGAAAGCTGCCTGTGATATAATTGTGTTATTAAATACATAAGGCTGCAAAACTGATAAAGTAAAAAGAGTTACCAGCCGGGCGTATTTAGTATATAAATGTTTGTGGGTTGAAAAAACAGATATCGGGTTTGAAGGAGGAAAATAATGGATATCAGAGATGAAGCGATGCAATTAAGAAATGAAAAACATCAGATGATTAAAACGGGATTAAATGCAAAAATGGAAAACAGCCATGACTTGGCAGTTGTTTATACACCTGGGGTTGCAGCTCCATGCCTGGCCATTAAGGAAGAAGAAGATAAATCTTTGGAACTGACTTGGCGGGGAAATGTTGTCGCCGTTATTTCTGATGGTACCCGTGTATTGGGATTAGGCGATATTGGACCGGCTGCGGCTATGCCTGTCATGGAAGGCAAAAGCGCCCTTTACAAACGTTTTGGCAATATTGATGCCATTCCGATTGTGCTCAATACAAAAGACAAGGATGAAATAGTTCGCACTATTCGAATTTTGGAGAAATCTTTTGCCGGCATCAATTTGGAAGATTTCTCTTCCCCCAAATGCTACGATATTGAAGATGAACTGAAAGCAACCATGAATATCCCTGTGTTCCATGATGATCAGCATGGAACCGCCATTGCGGCTTTGGCTGCTGTTCTCGGCGCGCTTCGTCTGATTAAAAAAGGCATCGGTGAAGCCAAGGTGGTTATGTTTGGCGCAGGCGCGGCAGGCACGGCTATTGCAAGACTGCTCCTGGAAGATGGCGTCAAACCGGAAAATATGACGGTCTTGAACAGCAAGGGGATTCTCTATGATGACGGAAGATTGAACCGTGTACAAAAGGAATTGGCGAAACAGGTCAATCCGGAAAATCGCCAAGGAACTTTTGCGGACGCAGTAAAAGGTGCGGATATCCTTTTGGCTACTTCCGCACCGGCAGCATTCAAAGAAATGCATAAAGAAGCAATCAAGACGATGGCGGAAAAGAATGTTGTCTTTGCCATGGCAAATCCGATTCCGGAAATGATGTTGTCTGATGCACAGGAATTGGGCGTTTATGTATTTGGTACAGGCAGAAGCGATATGCCGAACCAGGTAAATAATTCTTCTGTATTCCCGGGGCTTTTCCGCGGTGCCCTTGATGTCCGTGCCCGACAGATTAATGAACCGATGAAACTAGCAGCGGCTCATGCACTGGCAGACCTGGTTTCCGATGAAGAGCTTAAACCTGAATATGTAGTGGTTGATGTATTTGATCCGCGTGTGCCTCATGCGGTAGCAAAGGCATCTGCAAAAGCGGCTATTGAGTCTGGTGTAGCAAGAGTAACTGAATTGCCGGAACAGTATAAAGACTGATTTGTAAATGGGGATGGGGACAAGACCGTCTGTCTTTGCGGGCAGGCGGTTTTATCTTGCTGGTGATTGTCCGTTTATTGCACTGCAAAAAAAAATCGTATATGATTAAGAAAATTAGAGAAAGTCGGCGTACATGAATTTTATGGATGATATAAAAGAGCAGCTTCTAAAAAAAGAATTTGAATACGATGCTGTAGATGCAGATCGCGGGAAAATGGACAGGAATGCATCTGCTATTATTGGTGCGCTTGAAAATAGCGGATATGAAGCATATGCGGTCGGCGGATGTGTGAGAGATTTGCTCTTGGCTAAAGCACCTCATGATTGGGATATTACTACTTCTGCAAAACCGGAAGAAATTATTTCCGTTATGGGTAGGAATGGATGGAAAACCGTTGACGGTGCCGGAAGGCGGTTCGGTACGGTTATTGTCGTTATTAACCATATCGCGTATGAAGTCACTACGTTTAGAAATGAGTTTTACGGACAGGACAGCCACCGGCCCGAAAATATAACGTTTTCATCTACTCTTAAGGAGGATTTGTCCCGCCGAGATTTTACAGTGAATGCCTTGGCTATTGGCAGGGATGGTGTAGTTTATGACTATTTTGATGGAATAAAGGATTTGGGAAATAAAAAATTGAGAACTGTGGGAAAGGCGGAAGAACGATTTCGTGAAGATGCGCTTCGCCTTTTTCGGGCATGCCGTTTCATCGGGCAGTTAGATTTCATGGCGGATAAGAGTTTAGTCCGCGGAATGGCATCCGCTTTTAACAGAGTTTCGGGGTTATCGCTGGAAAGGGTGAGAGAGGAAGTGGAAAAGCTTCTTGTCTCTCCTTTTGCAGCACGAGGATTGGATTTATTGGTTCGTACCGGCTTGAATGAATGCAGCTGCCGTATCCGTGAAAACGGCCGGACGGAAGCTGTTAGGATTTTGCCGGAGTTATCACACCTGGTGGATTTACCGCAGCAAAAAAAATTTCATAAATTTGATGGCTGGTATCATACTTTAGCTGTTGTAAATGCGGCGCCGCCTACGTTGCTTCTCCGCTGGGCCGCTCTTCTGCATGATGTGGGAAAGGGGATGCCCGGTGTACGCAGAATAAAAGATGGGAAATATACAGACTATGGACATGATTTGAAAGGGGCGGAAATGGCAGCGGAGATTTTCCGTCGTTGGAGATTCCCGGCTGCTTTTGCCAAACGTGTTGTCTGGCTGGTAGAAAACCATATGCGTTATCATTATTTTGCCAATGTACCTGAAGCGAATGTGGAAAAGTGGTTAAGGCAGCTTGCAAGAGGCAAACAATTTAGCTCATCTGCCGATATGAAAGAGGGGATTGGTGAATTGACGGCATTATGCAATGCGGATATCATTGGCTGTGGGAAAGATGAGAACGCTACGGAAGGACATTCTTCTTTTGGAAAGTATATGGAGGAGTTATGTCAGATGATGCCTGTGTCTACAAAAGACCTTCGGTACGACAGGCGGGTGATTGATGCTTTGCGGCCGGCGGTAGCTGATGGGATGGCCAATTTACTTTTTCGCGTCCAGAATGGGGCGCTAAAGAATGAGGAAGAAGCCCTGCTCGATGCTGCGGTAAGGTATAGGAGACGTCATAATGAAGATGAATAGTCCAAGGAAAATAAGGAATAATCGTGCCAAATGGCTGCTGGGATTTTTTCTTACCGTTATGGTCATCTTAATAGGACGTCTTGCATATGTACAAATTTTTGATCATGCGCGATACGTAGCTTTGGCGAAGAATGAAGTGGAAAAAAATGAAGAGTTATATTCTCCCCGCGGTACGATTTATGATCGTAACGGCAATCAGCTGGCAATTTCTGTAATGGTCAAATCCTTATATTGTGATCCTGCCACGCTGAATAAACAAAAAAATATAAATAAGATTGAAATGGCAGAAATACTTTCTCCAATTTTGAATATATCGGAGGAAGAACTTTTAAAAAAATTTTCACAAGAGGGACGATTTGTTTGGATTAAACGGTTAATGGAACCGGAAGAGGCTCTTAAGGTAGAGGAACTCTTAAAATCAAAAGACTGGGAAAGGTTTTTAGGATTTAGGGAAGAAAGTAAAAGATACTATCCCAATGGCCGATTATTGGCCAATGTAATTGGTTTTGTCGGAGTCGACGATAAGGCTTTAGACGGATTGGAACTGTATCTGGGAGACATCCTTAAACGCAGTAAAGAAGCAAATTCAGTCAGGATGCGCATTGATGCCAAAGGAAATCCTATTATGGAATCCGCGTTAACGCCTTATAAATCCAAAGGGGAAAACTCTGTTTATCTGACAATCGATCAGACAATACAGTTTTATGCAGAACGTGCTTTGGATCGGGCTATGACGAAGACGAAAGCTCAGGGCGGGATTATTATCGTAATGGATCCTAAAACAGGAGAGATTCTGGCGTTGGGAAATCGTCCGACCTATGATCCAAATCATTTTGAAAAGGCAGTAGAAAAGGATTTCAAAAATAAAGCAATTACTGATATTTATGAACCGGGTTCGACCTTTAAACCGATTATTGCTGCAGCCGCACTTGATGCAGGAACATACTCCACGGAAACAGTCTGGCATGATCCCGGTAAAATTTGGGCATCGGGACATGCAATCCGAAATTGGGATGATGGGGCATATGGTGATGTAAAATTGGTGGATATTATTAAATATTCAATCAATACAGGGTTTGCCCATATCGGTCTTTTGACAGGTGGGAAAACCTTGACGGAATATGCTTTGAGATTTGGTTTCGGAAAACCGACAGGGATAGAACTTCCCGGAGAAGGAGCGGGCATTCTGTTTAATCCGGATGACATGCGGGATATTGATGTGGCGACCATGTCTATCGGACAGAGTATAGCGGTGACTCCGCTGCAGATGCTGCAGGCATACAGTGCTCTTGCCAATGGGGGGCAAATGGTAAAACCTCATATTTTAAGAACCGTTAATAATCCTGACGGCTCTGTTAATAAAGTGTATGAAACTGAATATGTAGGAAACCCGGTGTCTAAAAAAGTGGCTGATGAAGTCAAGGATATGATGGAAAAAGAAGTGTCTGAAGGCGGCGGTATCAATGCACGTGTTCCCGGATACCACATGGGGGGGAAAACAGGAACCGCGCAGAAAATAGATCCCGTCAAAGGTGGATATCTGGAAAATGAATATATTGCGTCTTTCTGCGGGTTCGGTCCGACGGAAGATCCGAGAGCTATATGCCTTGTCGTTTTAGATAATCCGCGGGGCGTGTATTATGGCGGACAGGTGGCGGCGCCGGTATTCAAAGAGACCATGGGACAGATTATGCGGTATATGGGAATACCCGCTATGGAAGAAAAAAGGATAAGTTCTGCGGGCGCAGGGGGATACAATAATGACAATCTGCCTGCATTGCCGGGCAAGGATCAAAAAGCCTTTCTTCTTCCAAATTTTTATGGATGGTCCATTCGTGAGGTTGGTGAATGGCTGTACAAAGCGGGATTGGGGTTCCAGCCTGATGGAAATGGAAGTGCAGATTCACAGTCTCCTGGTGCTGGGGAAACAGTACAGCGTGGAGATAATATAAGAGTTCATTTTTCTGACTCATAGTATAGAAAATAGTCTTTTCTCTGTTCGCAGAAGAGGCTATTTTGATTTACTGCAAGTATAGAATATTAAGTCTGTGAGATGTGGGTCTATGCTATAATTAAGAAAAATATTTAGGAAGAATAAAGGGGGAGAAAAATGTTAAGCGATATTGAAATAGCGCAGAGAGCTGAATTGAAACCGATTTGTGAAATTGCAGAAAAGCTTGGTGTCCCATCAGACGATCTGGAACATTATGGGCGGTACAAAGCGAAGATTTCCTTAAGGTTTACAAAAGCTGTGGAAGATAGACCGGAAGGTAAATTAATTTTGGTGACAGCTATTTCTCCTACACCGGCAGGAGAAGGAAAAACAACGACAACCGTAGGTCTAGGGCAGGCGCTGGTACAGCTTAATAAAAAGGTCATGATTTGCTTGAGAGAACCGTCCCTCGGGCCTTGTATGGGTATTAAAGGCGGCGCCGCGGGTGGCGGATATTCCCAAGTAGTTCCTATGGAAGATATTAATCTCCATTTTACGGGAGATCTCCACGCCATTACAGCGGCGCACAATCTTCTTGCTGCTATGACGGATAACCATATCCAGCAGGGAAATGAGCTTCAGATTGATCCGCGCCGTGTGATCTGGAACCGTGTTATGGATATGAATGACCGTGCGCTCAGGCATATCGTTATCGGTCTGGGGGGGCATGTAGATGGTATTCCCAGGGAAGGCAGCTTTGATATTACTGTTGCATCCGAAATCATGGCTATTCTTTGTCTTGCGTCTTCCGTAAAAGATATGAAGGAGCGCTTTGCCCGCATTATTATTGGCTACACTTATGATAATCAGCCGATTCGTGCAGGGGATATCCATGCGGAAGGTGCGATGACGGCACTCATGAAAGATGCGTTGAAGCCAAATCTGGTGCAGACATTGGAGCATGTGCCTGCATTCATTCATGGCGGACCTTTTGCCAATATTGCTCATGGCTGTAACTCCGTGATTGCGACGAAGACCGCACTGCATTTAGCGGAGTATGTAGTGACAGAAGCCGGGTTCGGCGCAGACCTCGGCGCTGAAAAATTTCTTGATATCAAATGCCGGTTTGCCGGGCTCCATCCGGCAGCGGTTGTTCTTGTAGCGACTGTTCGTGCATTGAAAATGAATGGCGGAAAAGCAAAAAATGAATTGACCGAATCGGATCCGGACGCAGTCAGGAGAGGACTGCCGAATTTACTGCGTCATATTTCTAATGTAAAGAAATATGGAGTCCCTCTTGTGGTAGCGCTGAATTTATTCCCTTCGGATACAGAAGAAGAGAAAAAAGTGATCTATGAGGCTTGTGAAAGCGCAGGCGTCCAAGTTGCCGATTCTGATGTATTTGCCTGCGGCGGAAAAGGAGCGCTTGAATTGGGGAGGAAGGTTCTGACTGCGGTGGAACGCGGTTCTGACTATAAGCCTTTATATAATCTTGATTTAACTTTAAAGCAGAAGATCGAAACCATTGCGAAAGAAATTTATGGGGCTGCTGATGTACAATATGATTCCAATGTGGAGAAAGAATTGAAACACATTGAGGAAATGGGGTATGGGCGGATGCCGGTATGTATCGCGAAAACCCCAGTCTCTTTCTCAGATGATCCGTCTAAACTGGGAGCGCCGGAAGGGTTCACTCTTCATGTGCGTGACTGCCGTGTCGCGGCAGGAGCAGGATTTGTTGTCATTTTGACTGGAAAGGTTATGACAATGCCTGGATTGCCGAAACACCCGGCAGCAGAACGGATTGATGTGGATGATGAAGGTCATATTACGGGACTGTTTTAAGAGGCGGATATGATACTTGACGGGAAAGTTACGGCAGCGGCGTTGGAGAAAGATATACGGGAACGGATTGACGTTCTGAAGGAGAGAGGCTGTACTCTCAAACTTGCGGTTATTCTGGCGGGGAGCAGCAAGCCTTCTCATATGTATGCAGAGTTTATGAAGAAAGCGGCTTTGTCTTATGGGATCGGGACGGAGCTGTATGAAAAGCCTGAGAATGTAAAAGAAGATGAATTAGGCGCTTTGATACAGGCATTGAATGGAAATCCATCTATTACTGGGATTCTCATGATGATGCCGTTGCCCGGTCATATTCATGAAGAGAAAATGATAGAGATGATTCATCCCGATAAAGATATGGATGGATTAACGACGGTGAATGCGGGCAGATTATTTTCAGGAAAAGATGGATTATTTGGCGGTACGCCCCGTGCGGTGATGGCGATATTAAAACATTATGGGATTTCTGTCGAAGGGAAACATGCTGTTATCATTGGCAGAAGCAATGTGATTGGAAAGCCGGTTGCCATGAAAAAAAATGCTACTGTGACAATTTGCCATTCACGGACAAAGAACCTGTCCGAGATAACACAGCAGGCCGATATACTTGTTACGGCTGTAGGGAAAGCGGGTTGTGTCACTGCAGATATGGTTAAGCCAGGAGCCATAGTTCTTGATGTAGGAATTAATCGGATCCATGGCAAGACTGTCGGAGATGTGGATTATGAAAATGTGTTTCCTGTGGCCGGCGCTGTGACACCTGTTCCCGGCGGCGTAGGCTCTGTGACGACAACAATGATTATTGAATCGATTGTGAAAGCCGGAGAACATGCGGCGGGAATAAAGTGAAATTTCATACAGCAAGGAGGTAGGCTGCCAGGTGAGTGGAAATGTTGTGGAGAAAGTAGTAAATAATGAATTGGATATGACAGCCGGCTTAATCAGTGGTGTCAAAAATTTTGCAGTAACAAAAGGCGTAGATATTTTTCAGGCGATTATTATCTTCAGCATCGGGTACATGATATGCTGCTGGCTGCGTGGGGTTGTCCGCCGACTGCTTGCACGGAGTAATGTAGAGCCATCCGCAATCAGCTTTATTTCGGAAATTATATTTTTCTTATGTCTTGCCGGAGTTATTATTATGGCGCTGTCAGCAGCAGGGGTGGCTCCGGCAACGTTGGCGGCTGCTTTTGGCGGGATTGGTCTTGCTATCGGATTGGGGCTTAAGGATAATATCGGGAATGTGGCATCAGGGATTTTTATCCTTATTTTCCGACCGTTTCGTGTAGGGGATTATATCAAAGTAGGGGATAGCGAAGGATCCGTTGTGGATATACGCGTTATGTACACGGAAATATCCACGCTGGGAAATCAAATGATCGTCATACCCAATTCAAGGCTTACAGACAGTGTCATCAAAAATTATTCATTTTTTGAAACAAGGAATATAGAATTTACTTTTGATGTGGCTTATGACACGGATTTGGCGAAGTGCGTAGAACTTTTACAGAAATTATTCAGCGCCGATGCATATGTGTTGAATGGAGCGGAGCTGCCCATTTATGTAAGCAGTATGGGTGAATCAAGTATTCGAATCTATGTGCGGGCGCAGGTAGAGCGCTCAAAGTACAATGAAGCGCAGAACCATTTATATATTAAGGTGAAGAATGCATTTGATGAAGCGGGGATAGAAATTCCATTTCCTCAGTTGGTTGTTCACCATGCCAGGGATTGATTGCCGTGTAAAGCTGTCTGATGAGAATGATGTTTTTTTGCGGTTTTTATTAAATGTTTGACGATAAATTTTATTGACACTTAAAAAATGGAGTGATATACTTCTCTTAATATCAATGACTGGGAAGAGTAGTAATAATGAGCTGTTCGAGAGAGTCGGCGCAGGTGGGAGTCCGATACAGCCGGTATTATGAATGGGCCCACAAGATGCAGTCCGAGCCATATGGGGTAGGAACTGCCGGAAGGCTTCCGTTATAGAGATAGTGGTTTATAATGACCATGAGAGCCGGACTTTAGTCAATGAGGGTGGTACCGCGGAAATATTTCCTTTCGTCCCTTTGCATAATGCAGGGGGAATGAAAGGATTTTTTATTTGTGGAAGATCAGGAAAAGATTTTCTAAGGGGGAAGATGCATGGAAGCAGTAAAAGATGTATCAAGTTTAATTTATACAAAAGCGAGGGGCGGTCGGTTTCGCTGGCTGACGATTTCCACACTGATGTTGGCAATCGGTATGCTGCTCCACTTGGTTTCTCCATCGGTTGCCGGCTTTACTCCGAACTGGATGATTGCGACTTATGTAGTGGCGATATTACTGACAAAGCCATCTTATCGGCAATGCCTGGGGATCTGTATGGTGGCAGCGCTTATGGAAGTATTTACTTCGAAGTCCGCGTTTCCATATGGTGATTTTGCCAGTGAGTTTGCAGGTGCTTATGTGGCAGGTTTTTTTGCCCATTCCGTTCCGCCATTTAAAATCGGCAGATTTTCTTTAAGGCCTGCTATTGCGGGATTTATTACGACTTTAGTCAGCGGGTTCATTTTTGTTTCCATTTTAACCGTAGTGGTGGGGATACCGATCAGCGTATATCTGTATGGTATTCTTCCTATGGTAGCTCTTGTTGGAGTAGGAAATGCGATTATTACACCTTTTCTATATTTTCCTGCCCTCAAATTATTTAAATCCATGCAGTATATGACAGAATCCGATGTGGAGGACAGTAATCACAGTCATTTGAATTTGCAGCAAAAGAGGAATGGTGTGATCAGTGTAGAGCATCTTTCTTATTCCTATTTATTTTCAAATGCACCGGCCTTGGAAAATGTGAATATTAATATAGAACAGGGGTCTTTTGTTGTCATCACAGGGCCTAACGGCGCAGGAAAAACGACGCTTCTCATGTCTATGGCGGGAGCAATTCCTCATTACTATGGCGGGACAATGAAAGGGATGGTTTTTACCGGCGGCAAGGCGGTCACGCAAACCGGGATTGCAGATCTTGCTTCCAGCATCGGCGTGATACTTTCAGATTATTCTGCCCAAATCGTAACGATGACTGTAGGGGAAGAGATGGCCTTCACTTTGGAAAACCATGGCTTTTCACCGGAAGAAATACGAAGACGGTCGGAAGAGGCGCTCAGGAAAGTACATCTTGACGGACTGGAGGAAAGAAAAGTTTCTACCCTTTCCGGCGGACAGAGACAGCGTCTCGTCGTAGCGGCTGTTTTAGCGGAAGAACCGAAAGTTCTTGTGTTTGATGAACCGACCAGCGCGCTGGATCCGGAAGGTATTCATGAATTCTATGAAATGGTCGGAGAATTGAATCAGAAAGAAAAACTCACCGTTGTTGTGGCAGAACATCATCTGGAAGCGACGCTGCCTTACGCAAAAAGATTCATTCTTATGGATAAAGGACATGTTATCAGTGATGGAAGCCCCGAGCAGGTCATGTGTGATATGAAACGGAATCATATTTATGAAGAAGCGATTCCTGATATATACTTAGCACAGATCAGGCTGGAACAGGCCGGTATAAAATTTGAAAGATCATTCTTAAATATAGAAGATGCGGAATATTCCGTATTGAATTCGATGGAATCCGGAGGAGTGCGTAATGCTTGAAATGGAACATGTGACCTTCCGCTATAGTAAAGAAACTCCAGTCATTTTGTCTGATGTTTCCGTATCTTTTGGGAAAGGTGAATTTATTGCTGTTACAGGTCGAAACGGCAGCGGAAAGACAACGGTAACGAGACTCCTTACCGGATTGGAAAGACCTACGGAGGGTCGAATTATTTATAACGGTAAAAACGTAACTGATGAAGGTGCAGCCAAAAGAAGCCGTTTTATCGGTTATGTATTTCAACAGCCGGAGCGGCAAATGTTCATGCCTACTGTTCGGGAAGAAATTGGTTTCGGCCCTTATCAGCAGGGGAAGCGTGGCAGTGAATTAGATGAACTGGTTGACCGGGCTATGGCGGATACTGATATTTCGGAGTTAGCTGATGCATATCCGAGAACGCTTTCCCGCGGGGATCAGCAAAGAGTGGCTATCGCATCCGGCCTTGCGATGAATACGGAATATTTAGTGCTTGATGAACCGACAAGCGGGCAGGATGGACGGGAAAAGAAAAAATTAATGAGCCTTATGGATCAGTTAAAAGCAAAAGGAATTACCATTCTTTTGGTTACCCATGACATGGATGTGGTTGCAAAAAACTGTACCCGGGTTATTGTCGTAGCCAATAAAGAGATAGTATTTGACGGGGTGCCGTCAGACTTGTTTTCGGAGGAAAACCGTCCCGGAATTTGGGGATTGACATATCCTCCCGCCGTATTATTGGGGCGATGTCTTCCGGGGGCGCCGTATTGCAAAGATATGGATACATTCTGTGCTAAGTTCCTAGAAATCAGAAAGGAGAGAGTACGATGAGAAATCTGGTTCCATTGACAAAAATATTGCTGACACTGGGAACAGCCGTGTGGGCCATTATTTTCAGAGAGCCTTTCAGCCTTGCGCTTCTGTGTGTGTTGGAACTGATCATTCTTTTGGTTTCCAATGAGTTATTTAAGAATGTAAAAGCTTTAATGATGCTTTGCGTTTTTGCGTTCTTTTTGGGACTGATTGAATATATCGGAGGTGGAACGGAGAAGGAATGTGCAGTAGCGGCGCTCCGTATGCTTGGCATGACTATCATATTCATTTATCTGCTTGCTACTGTCAGATTGCAGGATTTGACGGCGGCGATGGTACAACAATTGAAAGTGCCCTATGAATACGCTTTTATGTTTACCGCAGGGCTTCGTTTCGTACCGGATTTTATGGAAGAGAATAAAGCTGTTGCTGAGGCGCAGTCATGCAGGGGACTGGCAATTGAAGGCAATTTCATTAAACAGGTAAAACGTTATATGTCGGTGGTACGGCCGTTAATGCTTCGTTCTCTCGGACGCAGCGAAACGATGGCGCTTTCTTTGGAGCTTCGCGGGTTCGGCGGTTCTACCCGAACTTTTATGGAAAGCGTTTCTCCTAAAGGGATAGATTATATATTCATGCTATTGATTATATTGTTTACAGTTGCTGTGATTTATGCCCGTGTTTTATATGGCGCATGATCAATAGCGGCGGATTCCTTTTGTGGTATTTGATGTTCATAGACTTATATTGGAAGGAGAAATATCATGGGAAATAGAAGAGAAGGTGTTGATGAATTAAAAGCTTTGGGTAATCAGCATACAAAATATGTTTTTGATTATAATCCTGATGTATTGGAAAAGATCCCTAATAAACATGATGACAGAGATTATTTCGTGAAGTTTAATTGCCCTGAATTTACGAGCCTTTGTCCGAAGACAGGGCAGCCGGATTTTGCAACAATTTATATTTCATACATTCCTGATAAGTATATTGTGGAAAGTAAATCACTTAAGTTATATCTGTTCGGCTTCAGAAATCATGGGGACTTTCACGAGGATTGTGTCAATATTATCATGACCGACTTGATTAAATTGCTGCACCCGCGTTTTATTGAGGTATGGGGAAAGTTTCTTCCTCGAGGCGGACTGTCGATCGACCCTTACTGCAATTATGGAATTCCGAATACTGAGTGGCGTGATTTTGCAAGATTCAGACTTCTGCGTCATGATTTGGAACCCGAAAAAATAGATAACCGCTGACTATCGGCATGTAAAAAGGAGAATCTCATTTACTTCAATGATGATTCTCCTTTTTAATTAGTGTCTTTAGACTGTGCCAGGCATGAGCATGGCACAGAAAACCACCCGCTATGCGGGTGGAAAATAAATGGTTATACCAATAAAAAAATCACAATCCGGTTTATATAATAGAGGAGTCCAAGCCACTATTTATAAAAAGGAGAGTGATTTTTTTGTCCAACAAAGCAAATGCATTGGCACATACGAAATGGATGTGCAAGTACCATATCGTATTTACACCTAAGTATAGAAGAAAGATTATATATAATCAATACCGAAAAGATTTAGGTAAAATACTAAGGGAGCTATGTCGGTATAAAGGAGTAGAGATACTGGAAGGACATTTGATGCCGGACCACGTACATATCTTGGTGAGCATACCACCGAAAATAGCAATATCCAGCTTTATGGGTATCTGAAAGGAAAGTCCGCCCTGATGATGTTTGAAAAACATGGAAACTTAAAATACAAATTTGGGAACAGGCACTTTTGGTCAGAAGGATATTATGTGAGTACAGTAGGATTAAATGAACAGACAATACGAAAGTATATAAGGGAACAGGAAAAAGCAGATATGATAAAAGATAAATTGAGTATAAAGGAATATGAGAATCCATTTAAATCGTAAGGATTACCCTTTTAAGGGGTAGCGGAGTAAGAAGGACAAAGTGGCTTGAACAAAGTGAAAGCCAGCGCCTTGAGACGCTGGTCTAGTGATAAGGGCTTATAGCCCTACGACAAACCACCCGTTTTACGGGTGGTTTGTGATTATAGGGACCGTGCCATTTCTTTTATTAAATCTTTTTGCCTGCTGGAGGGAAACCACTGGATTGTAAGCGGATAATGGCATAGCTTTTCGTAAGCGGAAATAATTTTTTTTGTTGCATGGGCAGGGACGATGAAATTATCTCTGTTCAAGTAAATATGAATATTCAGAGAACTTGGCGTAGAAGTGCAGATGACTTGAGAAATGCATTGCTCGTGGTTTTCATCCAAACTCTCCGCTAAAGCAAGAAAAGCAGAAAGAATTTTTACCCGGTCAATTTCTTTCTCTGTGAGGATTTGTGTTTCTTTTATGGATTTCAGTATTTTTCCCGAAAAGCCATGGTGAAAAGCTGTAATCAAAGCACATAGGACCTGTTCTTTGTGAGACCACCCGAATATATGTGCATTGGCTGTCATATAAGCGCTGTGGCGTGCATGGCTATAATAATTAATGACTTGTCCCGCATCGTGAAGCAATCCGGCCATGTGCAATAAAGTACGCATTCGATCAGGCATTTGATATATTTTCCGCCACTGATCGAACATGGATAAGGCGAGAGCAGTCACATAACGGGTATGGTCATGATCTTTTAGCGGAAGTGTGGAATAATAGTTTCGTACGGAAGACAGGAGCATATTATGCTGAAGCTCTTTGTTTTTGTCGTAAATGGGATCATACCAATGATAGAAAAGCCCCTCACGGAGACCGCAGCCGGAAATGGTGAGAGATTCGGCTTTTGTCAAAGTAAGGATTTCTCTGACAATAAGAGCACCTGCATTTATAATATCTCCACGCTCAGCAGAAAGTCCCGGTATTTTTCTTCGTTCTTCCGGTGAAGATTTTAAAATCATATGTATCACGGAAAGTAATCCTTGTGAGGATACTTTGTAATTATGGAGTTTTGAAAGAGGATAACCGGAGTATCTCTGGTGTATTTTCGCCAGGTTTCGGATTGTGCCGCCTATACCGATGACGGGAATAGGAGACTTGGGAAGCCAGGGAATAGATTGAAGTTTACTTTTTATGTAGGAGCGGATATGTTTTATTTCCGCTGCGGAAAGGAGACCGGAAGATTTAAATTTTTCCGTCAAACTGACAGCACCTATGGGAATACTGACAGAATGCAGCTGCTTTTTATTTTTTACCAATGATATTTCTATACTGGCGCCGCCTAGATCAAAAAGGAGAAATTCCGATGTGTCAATCGTATGTATCACTCCGGAAAAACCGAGTGCAGCTTCCTGCTTTCCGCTGATAATCGTCATGGGAATATTGGCAGCGGAATGAACACGCTTCAGGAAAGAAGAACCGTTGCGGGCTGTTCGTACGGCAGCTGTGGCAACTGCAAGTGTCTTTGTCACTTGGTGAACTTTGGCAAGATGTGCATATACCTTGAGACAGTCAATTGCACGGTTCTGTGCGGCATCCGTAAGAAACGGAGAATCATCGCTCATTCCTTCCGCCAGACGGATAGAACGTTTTTCCTGATATATGAGTTGATAAATTCCTTTGGCGCTGACAGAGATGATGATGAAGCGGATGGAATTGGAGCCAAGATCAATGATAGCGATGCGGTTCATAATTTACCCCTTTCTTGCCGTACGGTTATTACTATTTTACAACACATAAAAAAGCTGTGGTGATTAAAATTCGTGTAGGAAAACATGGTGTCTTTTTCTTTAATATATACGCAGGATACGGTGTTTTTTAGTATAATAAATATGAAAAGATGCATTTCATGTATAATTTATCCGCGGAAGCGAGGGGAGTTAAATGGCAGAAGAGAATTCATTTGTTTATGGAATCATTCATATCGGATCTTCCAGCCTTTCTATGCGTATTGTAGAGTATAAAGATGCGGATACCATCAGAGTGATTGAAGAGGTAAGGAAAGAAACAACTTTTGGGGAAGAAGTATTTATTAATAAGAAATTGTCTTTTACTTCTATACGACGACTTTGTGATATGCTGAACGGGCTGAAACAGTTGCTGCGGGACTATTGTGTAACTGATTACAAAGTATATGCTACAGCAATCCTCAGAGAAGCGGAAAATCGCAGGCCCGTGCTGGATTTGATTCATGTGAATACGGGATTTTATGTGGATGTAGTGGATATGCCGCAGGAGATTTATTATAAGCATTATCTTCTTCAGTATCTCATACAAAAAAGCAGAAACGGCAAGAGATATGATTATGGAGATAATTTGCTTTTTGTGGATATTACGTCAGGCTGCGTAGGGTTGACAGCCTGGGAAAATGGCTCTTTGCGGTATCAGCATAATGTGCATATCGGCACGCTTCGTCTGTTGGAAACATTTAAGCAGAATCAAAGGGATTCTCTTGATTTTCCGCAGGCGATGGCGGAATATATCCATGCAATTATGAGCCCTTTGTGGGGGGCGATTAAAAGGTATTATCCGAGCAGTATTATTTTGTCCGGAAGAGAAGCCCGAATTATTGCAAGTTTGATGAAACTTAGCATGGATGCGGAAAATAAGGCGGAAGTTAAAGCAGATGCATTTAAAAAGTTGTATATGGAAGCAGGATCACTTTCAGCATCACGTACAAGACAAAAGTACTATGTCAGTGAGCAATGGGCAATGACAGTTCTTCCTACTATTCATATATATAAAGAAATATTGGACAATGTTCCCGTAGAACATATTTTGATGTTTGGGACAACTTTTGTCGAAGCGGTGACTATGTTTTATGGAGCAGAGAAAGTAAAAGAACCTTTTATCTTATATATGCAGACGCAAAACATTGAATTGACACGATCTATTGCCGCGGCCTATTATTATGAACCGCTCCATACAAAGGCCCTTGAACTATACAGCCATGTAATTATTGCCGGTTTAAAGAAAAAAAGCGGGCTTACGAAGCGGGACGAATTTCTTCTGCGGATGGCGATTATTCTTTATCAAATTGGAAAATATGTAAATCTTCTGGATTCGCAGGCGCATGCCTGGAATTTAATCAGAGGTACGGATATATTTGGCATATCAGATAAAGAAAAAGATATTGTGGCAAGTGTCGTGTACTATGACCATAAGGGAAATCCAAGTGATGATGACACACCATTCCGTATTTTGTCAGATACGGCGAAGATGACGGCCTTAAAATTAATTTCCATATTTCGTATGGTTCGTGCCATGGATATTTCTCGAAAGCAGAAATTGAAAGATATAACAGCTCGTGCAACAGGTGATATTTTGATTATTGAATACGACAGCAGGGAAAATACGGCTCTTGAAACATGGATGTTTGATAAAAATAAAGAGTTCTTTGAAAATGTGTATGGTCTTGAAGTGAAATTGGAGCGTAGATGACTATGGAAACAGATGTAAAAAACAGTCGGTATTACTTAAACCGGGAATTATCCTGGCTGCAATTCAATAAACGTGTGCTTCAGGAAGCTGTAGATACCAGTAATCCTCTGCTGGAGAAGTTAAAGTTTCTGGCTATTACCAGTTCTAATTTAGATGAATTTTTTATGATCCGTGTGGCAGGACTTAAGCACCAGAAAGAAAATGGTGTGAAAAGACGGGATATTGCGAATATGACACCAACAGAACAATTGGAAAATATTTCAGATGCCTGTCAGAAGTTGGTCGCCCAGCAATATATGCATTTGAAAGGCATTTTAAAAGAGTTGGAGACAGAAGGGCTTGTGTTTATAAAGCCGGCGGATGCGGATGAGCGGCAGAAACAATGGATGGGAAATTATTTTGAACGTGAAATTTTTCCTGTTGTGACACCGATGGCGGTGGATTCTTCGCACCCTTTTCCGTTCCTTGCATCCAAAAGTCTGAATATCGCCATGCTTTTGGAGAAAAATGAGCGTGATGAAGAAATGGATGAAGAAAATGATATTGATGTAAAAACAGCCATTGTTCCGGTGCCATCTGTGCTGCCGCGCATAATCCGTCTGCCTGATGTATCTGAAGCAAACAGCAGGCATTGTTTCGTTTTTCTTGAAGATATGCTTATGTTTTATGCAGCACGATTTTTTGTCGGCTATGATCTGCTTGAAGCCCGTGCATTCCGGATTACGAGGGATGCGGACCTTTATATCGATGAGGAAGATGCCCAGGATCTTGTGGTGGAAGTGGAGCGCCAATTAAAGAAACGGCAGCGTGGGCAAGCGGTACGCCTTGAGTTCGAAGTGGGAACGAGCCGGTTTATGCGGCGATTCATGACACAGGAAATGAATCTTGAAAAAGAAGATATGTATCAAATTGACGGGCCTTTGGATATGACTGTATTTTTTGGATTTTGCGGCATAAAGGGATATAATCATCTCCGCTATCCCGAGGCACATCCGCATTCGCCCTGGAGCATACTCGAGCTGAAGCGTACTCCGGAAACAAATATTTTTGATATGATCCGGGAAAAAGATCTGTTGATTCATCTTCCCTATGAGTCTTTTGATGAATCAGTAGTTAATTTCTTGTATTCGGCAGCAAATGATAAAGATGTGTTGGCAATCAAGCAAACACTCTATCGTGTCAGTTCTTCAAGTCCTGTTGTCCAGGCGCTGGAAAAAGCTGTTCAGAATGGGAAACAGGTCACTGTTTTGATGGAAGTAAAGGCCCGCTTTGATGAAGCCAATAATATACTTATGGCAAGGCGGTTGGAAAAGGCGGGAGCCCATGTCATCTATGGTTTGGTCGGACTCAAGACTCATTCCAAATGTACTCTTGTCATCCGTCGTGAAAAAGATGGGATTCGTCGTTATGTTCATGTAGCGACCGGAAATTATAATGCGTCAACAGCGAAGCTTTATACAGATTTAGGGATACTGACCTGCAATGACCGTTTTGGAATTGATGCATCAGCTTTCTTTAATCTTCTTTCTGGATATTCTGACCCGCCAATATGGGATTCTTTTATTGTAGCGCCAATTAACTTGAGACAACGCTGCATAGAACTCATTGACAGGGAAATCCATTTTGCGAAAAATGGGGAAGATGCCCATATGATTGCGAAAATGAATTCTCTTTTAGATGAGGGGATTATTGAAAAATTGTATGAGGCATCGCAGGCGGGAGTAAAAATTGAATTGATTGTGCGTGGCATCTGTGTTCTGATTCCGGGGATTCCCGGAGTAAGTGATAACATTACAGTGCGCAGTATAGTGGGACGTTTTTTGGAACACAGCAGGATATTCTGGTTCCGAAATGGGGGACGTGAGGAACTTTATATAAGCAGTGCTGACTGGATGCCAAGAAATTTAAATGATCGTGTGGAGCTCATGGTACCTATTGAAGATCCGGAAATCAAGCGGCGTTTAAAACAGATGGTGGATATTGAATTGTCTGATAACCAGAAAGCACATATCATGCAGGCTGATGGTACTTGGTTGAAGACTATTTCCGCGGAGAATCAGTTATGTGCACAGGAGTATTTTCAGAAGATTGCAGAAAAACGTGATGCGGAAGATGAAATGACATTGGCACAAAAACTGGAACCATATACACCTGTACTTGGGCATGGAGATGGATCTGATTAAAGGGTTCTGATAAAGTTTCTGATTAAATATAATTGTATAAACGGTTGTTGCTGGGGAAAACTCAACAATAGCCGTTATTTTATAAACAGGGAAGCTGGTGAATGGGTAAACGAAGGAGAGTATATTATCCACTTTTGGCATCTATTTCGAACGTTTTTGGGAAATGACACCTTTAATTGCCTATTATTAAAACAAATCACCCACTTTTAATAAAATTATAATTTTTCAGATAATTGAAACCTAGGAAGAATGAGACAAAAAGAGACCATAAAAAATAATGGAACTAAAAAAATTCGTAAATTGATCAAGTCAGAAATAAAAGAGGTACTAAGAGGCATTCCTTTTGAAAAGTGAGATTTAGTGTTTATGTATTTTAGAACTTTATGGATAAGTCCACTGGAGAAACAATATGTTTACAATATGGACGTAGGGGAGTAACTTAATTTCATTAAGTTATTTGTGGATTTAAAAGATATATATAATTTTATTTTGTTTATGTAAAGCATAGGTTGATTTATATATTATCCGATAAATTATGATTAAAATTAGCAAAAATATATTGTAAACCAAACCGTATTTGACAGAATGTCCACCTATGGTAGAATAATGCCTGTAGGAGAGACATTATGAAGATATTTATTAAAGAAAAAGTAAAAATCATGGTTGCTGTATTATTTCTTATTGCCGCAGCAATTATGCATACTGAGTTTGTTCTTGCAAACGTAAATCCAGCTTCTTTGCCGGAAATTAAAAATATCACTGTATATGACGGCGAAGTGAGGACTGTTGTAAAAACCCGGGGGAATACCTTTAAGGATGTTCTTGATTCGCTTTCGCAGCCGCTAAGGATGCATGATACTTATTGGACCAGTACAGAAAAACTAAAAGATGGGGCAGTTCTTTATGTGGAACGTTCGGTGCCGGTCACTATTATTGAAAATGATAAGGAAAAAATAATTTATACAACACAACAGACTGTTCAGGGAGCGGTCAATGACGCTGGATATGATTGGCGTAAAATGATGCCGCTGGAAGATGGTTTATCGAAGGTTCATGAAAATATGAAGATTCATATGGTTCCGTATACGGCTCGTAATGTAGTTCGTGAAGAATCTGTCCCCGCAGGATATACCATGTGGTATGATAGTTCTCTTGCGCCTGATGAAGTGGTGGTTATTCAAGAGGGGACACCTGAACGGCGGCGTCTTGAAATTGAAGAATTTATTTCAGATGGTAAGGTGATTCATGAAAGCGTTTTCAAAGTAGAAACACTTGAGGCTGGGGTCAAGGGTATTGCGCGGACTGGGAAAAGAGATGGTGCCGTGGGATGGGTGACTACAATGAACGCTACCGCCTATCATCCTAATGATGGCGGTGGAGACGGTATAACGGCGACCGGGACTAAAGCAGGTTATGGAACTGTAGCGGTAGATCCAAGCGTAATCCCTTTGGGGTCTAAATTGTATATTCCGCAGTATGGTGAAGCGATAGCTGCGGATACGGGCGGAGCGATTGTCGGGCATAAAATTGACCTTTGTATGGAAAGCTACGAAGAATGTTACCAGTTCGGCCGTCGCGATGTGCAGGTATTTATAAATTATTAAGTGACTTAAATGTTTTTGGAAATCGGTATCTTCCTCTTTGCGATAAAGCGAAGGGAAAGACGCCGGTTTTTATTTTTGCGGAAGCGTCTGTTATAATATGAAAACAGGAGGCTTTATGTTCACTATTTTGGTTACTTTTCTTACTGTTATCGCGGATCAAATCACAAAGTATTTCGTGTGTATAAATATGGATCTGGGAGAAACTATACCTGTCATAAAAAATGTTGTCCACTTAACTTATATCATTAATCCGGGGGCGGCATTTGGCTTATTTCCCCATCAGGATGTGCTGTTCTTGGGAATAGTCATGATACTATTACTTGCTTTTGCTTGGCTTAGGGATCGTATTCCTCAAAAGCCGGTATATTTTCCTTTGTCTATTGGGTTATTACTTGGCGGAGCGGTGGGAAATGCCTTGGATCGGTGCAGAATAGGCGGGGTTGTTGATTTTTTTGATTTTCGTATCTGGCCTATTTTTAACGTGGCGGATATTGCGATTTGTATAGGTGTGGTATGTATTGCATTTTATTTTTGGAGACATGATTGAATGAATCAGAATGTTTACTTGGTGTCTGTCGCAGATGAAGGGAAACGGCTGGATCAATTTTTAAAGGAGCGGACCGGGTTAACTCGTTCTGAGGTACAAAAGTGGATTAAGGCGGGGAATGTAAGTTTACTGCCGAAGAAGATGATTCATTCGAATTATCATGTATCTGAAGGAGACCGTATCTCGTTTTTCTGGGAGGAGAAGAAAAAACAGGAACTTATTGGGCAAAATATCCCTCTTGATATTTTATATGAAGACAATGATATGATTGTCATCAATAAGAGAAGAGGTGTGGTAGTTCATCCCGGAGCGGGAAATACGGAAGGAACGCTGGTGAATGCTCTTCTTTTTCATTGCGGCGAACAACTGAGAAGTGTGGGGGATCCTGAAAGGCCAGGGGTTGTCCATCGTTTGGATAAAGATACATCGGGTGTCATGGTGGCGGCCAAATCGGAACGGGCATATGGTATTTTACAAGAGGAAATTGCCAGTCATAAAGCACAGCGCTGTTATATCGCACTGGTGCACGGGCAGATGGAAGGCGATACTGGAGTAATTCGGCTGCCTTTGGGGAGAAGTACTAAAGATCGCATGAAATGGGATGTGCTGCATGAAACAGGCAGGCCTGCGGTAACGCATTTTCATGTTATAGAATATCTACCGCATTACTCATGGATTGAGTGCAAACTGGAAACGGGACGTACGCATCAGATTCGTGTTCATATGGCACATATCAGGCACGCGGTAGTCAATGATCCGTTGTATGGCTGGAAGAAAGATCATTTTCCGATAAAGGGACAGGCGCTGCATTCCCATACGTTGGAATTATGCCATCCTATTACGGGAGAAGCTATGCATTTTGAGGCGCCTGTGCCGGAAGATATGATAAACTGCCTTAATTTAGCAAGGAAAGAAAGCATGCTATAATGAGGAAATCAAAAATAAATATATCGGGATTTAAAATCGGTACAGCAGAGAACAGAGATGGGTTGACCGGTGTTACCGTTATTTTGGCACCTGACGGCGGGGCGACGGCCGGTGTAGATGTCCGCGGCTGTGCACCTGGGACAAGAGAGACGGATTTATTGGATCCAAGAAAAACCGTGCAAAAAATTCATGCCGTTGTTTTGTCAGGGGGATCTGCGTTCGGCTTGGAAGCCGCATCAGGATGTGTGAAATACCTGGCGGAACAGGGGGTGGGATTCCCGATAGGGAATGTATGTGTCCCGATTGTATGCAGTGCAGTGCTTTTCGATCTGATGATTGGAGATGAAAAAGCTTATCCTGATTTATTGATGGGATATGAAGCGGCTAAATCTGCATCCTCAGAATTCTTATCAGGATGTAACGGTGCCGGGACAGGTGCTACGGTGGGTAAATTGCTTGGATTTGAAAATGCCATGAAAAGCGGAGCAGGTTACCATGAGATTTCTTTACCCGGTGGTCTTTGCGTTGGTGCTTATGTGGTGGTCAATGCCTGCGGAGAGGTATTTGATGGAGAAAAAATATTCGCCGGTGTTTTTTCCCGGAGCAGAAAAAAGATCATATCTTCTCATGAATTGATGCTTAGCGGTATCACGCGGGAGTTTAGCGGAGCAAATACCACGATCGCCTGCGTTATTACAAATGCAGCACTGAGTAAAGCGGAATGCAGTATAGTATCCGGTATGGCACATGATGGATATGCCCGATCTATCCGGCCGGTCCATACGACAATGGATGGAGATGCGATTTTTACAATGGCTTCCGGAGAGTATGAGACGGCGGTGGATACGGTAGGCTATCTGGCAGAAGATGCCATCCGGCTGGCAGTGATTGATGCCATAAAAAATACGGAAACTATGGGAGGATGCATTTCGTATAATGATATTTTTTCCGGGTAATATTTTGACAAGTATTCCGAGTTTGATTTAAAATAATAGTGTTCTGGGGATGTACCGGTTTCGACAGGAGATTCTGTATCATAAAAAGCGAGTCGGGATTCCATCTACCCCGTTAAACGGTGGAAAAACTTAAACGCAAAACATGATTTTGCTTTAGCAGCTTAATCTGCTAATGTCCCCTGAAGTTTTCCTATGACTTCAGGCTGACATCAACCAATAGGATACCGAGAGAGGAGGCTTGGGACTTTTTAGGGAAACTAATTCCAAGATCGGCAAAGGTAGTTTGTTTTTGTACGATACTTTGCTTAAATAAAAAAACAAGAACTGCACTCGGAGAAGTTTATGGGGCAGGCTTTTTGGACAGGGGTTCGACTCCCCTCATCTCCACCAGAAGTGTTATCAGGTCATATACATGACCTGTTTTTTTATGACTCAATATATCAAAAAAAGTATATTGACAAAATTCGATTAATAGACTATGATGATCTTAGTAAATTAATCTTTCATAGAAAAGGAGTGTTCGATATGATCCAGCCGATTAAAGGAGTAGAAAAAGTGAATAAAGTTATTTCAGGCGGGAATGTAATTATAGGGGTTAGTGCGCCATGGTGCGGTTATTGCCGTCGTCTTCGCCCGATTTTAGAAAAGATTTCCGAGGAAATTGATGTGCCGATCTATGGACTTAATTTTGATGAAGATCAGGCTGTTGCCGAAAAGTACGAAGTAGATACAATTCCTACATTGCTTTTCTTCCGTGATGGAAAACCGGTGGATAGTATCGTTGGTTATGGTAATGTAGGATATTCGGAATTAATGGAATTTGTGAACAAGAATAATGTAAAATAACCGAAATACAAAAAGTTGTGACTGAAAAATTTTTGGTCACAGCTTTTTTAGTGTATGATGGTAGAAGTTAAGATAATTGAAATGGGTTTATGTGAGGGAGTAAATATAGTATGGAGAAAGATGGTATAAATTCATTCGGAGCTTATCTGGAACTGATTACGAATAGAAATCCCGTTGTACATCAAATCACTAATTTTGTAACTGCTAATGATTGTGCCAATGCAGTGTTGGCTATGGGGGGGCGCACCGTAATGGCAGATTATATTGAAGAAGTTGAAGAAATCACCGGTGCAGCAGATAGTCTTGTTTTGAATTTGGGTGTGCCATCAGAAGAAAGACTCCAATCATTATTGTTAGCAGGAAAGGCTGCTAATAAAAAAAGGATTCCTGTTGTTTTTGATCCAGTAGGATGTGGAGCAAGTTCTTTCCGTAGGAATGCTGCTAAAAAGTTGCTGCATGAAGTGGAAGTATCCGTAATTCGAGGAAATTCATCTGAAATACAATGTTTATTTGATAAGTACAATCGGATGAGGGGAATTGACGCAGAGACGAAGTTTGATTCTATTTGCGCCGTACGAAAATTTGCGGAACAGACACATGCGGTTGTTGTTGTTACGGGAGAAAGAGATATAGTTACTGACGGGGATAGGATGTATATGATTGAAAACGGTTGTAAAGAAATGTCTTTACTGACAGGAACGGGTTGTATTTGCAGTGCGCTTACAGGCTTATTTCTCGGTGCAGATACGAAGGCGGTGTATTCTGCTGTTTGTGCAGCAGCCTGTGTGGGGATTGCAGGTGAATTGTCATGGAAGAGATATGGGGAGTGTGGATTGGGGCATTTTCATATGGGATTATTTGACATGCTTGGGAATATGAGAAAAGAAATTTTTGAAGCAGAGGCACGTATTCATGAAATTTGATTGTTCGTTATATTTAGTGGCTGATACCGGTACGACAGAAAGAAGAAAATTAGATAAAAAAGTCGAATTGGCAATCAAAGGTGGATGCACGATGGTACAGTTGCGTGAGAAAAATGGGAATATGAAAGAATTTTATCATGACGCGTCTGCACTAAGGAGGATAACTGATACATACAGTATACCGCTCATTATTAATGACAGATTGGATTTGATGCTTGCAATAGACGCACCGGGCATCCATGTAGGGCAAAATGATATACCTGCTTCCATTGTGAGACGGCTTATCGGTGCAGAAAAAATTATGGGTGTATCCGCTCATAATGTGGAAGAGGCGTTGCAGGCGGAGCGTGATGGAGCAGATTATATTGGTGTGGGGGCAGTATTTTCTACGAACACGAAAAAAAATACGAAAAATGTTACGATAAAAATGTTACAGGAGATAGTAAAGGCCGTTTCTATTCCTGTAGTAGCCATTGGAGGCATTAATTGCAGCAATGTTAAATACTTGCATGAAACCGGTATAAGCGGGATCGCGGTTGTTTCCGCAATTTTAGGGGCGGTACAAGCATATAGTGCCGCAAAAAAAATGAAAAAGTTGGTAATCAGCACATTAAATATAAAAAATAAATATAGCAGCAACTAATAGCTCTGTGTTTAAAGTATCGGTTAAATCTGCAAGAAGACACATTTGACTTAAAGATAGAACGCTGTTATAATAACTTCTACTGATGCACCAGTGCATAGTAAGTCCGGTTCCATTTTTTCAAAAGGATTCAAAAGAATGCTTGACAGAAGGAAATGGCCGTGCTAAAGTATTTAAGTCGCTTAGAGCGATGGTTCTTTGAAAACTGAACAGTACAGCGAGAAAAAAGCCGATGTGCGAGTTTCAAGAAAAAAGAAACCGCAAAGAATTTGAGTAAGAAAGGCAAGACAAAATCGAGCCGAAACAAACAATCTATCATGGAGAGTTTGATCCTGGCTCAGGACGAACGCTGGCGGCGTGCTTAACACATGCAAGTCGAACGAAAAGACGGAAAGAGCTTGCTCTTTTCAGAATTGAGTGGCAAACGGGTGAGTAACACGTAAACAACCTGCCTTCAGGATGGGGACAACAGACGGAAACGACTGCTAATACCGAATAAGTTCCAAGGGCCGCATGGCCCATGGAAGAAAAGGTGGCCTCTACCTGTAAGCTATCGCCTGAAGAGGGGTTTGCGTCTGATTAGCTGGTTGGAGGGGTAACGGCCCACCAAGGCGACGATCAGTAGCCGGTCTGAGAGGATGAACGGCCACACTGGAACTGAGACACGGTCCAGACTCCTACGGGAGGCAGCAGGGGAATCTTCGGCAATGGGCGAAAGCCTGACCGAGCAACGCCGCGTGAATGATGAAGGCCTTCGGGTTGTAAAATTCTGTGATCCGGGACGAAAAGGCAGAGTGCGAAGAACAAACTGCATTGACGGTACCGGAAAAGCAAGCCACGGCTAACTACGTGCCAGCAGCCGCGTAATACGTAGGTGGCAAGCGTTGTCCGGAATTATTGGCGTAAAGCGGCGCAGGCGGCTTCCCAAGTCCCTCTTAAAAGTGCGGGCTTAACCCCGTGATGGGAAGGAAACTGGGAAGCTGGAGTATCGGAGAGGAAAGTGGAATTCTAGTGTAGCGGTGAAATGCGGAGAGATCTGGAGGAATACCGGTGGCGAAGGCGACTTTCTGGACGAAAACTGACGCTGAGGCGCGAAAGCGTGGGGAGCAAACAGGATTAGATACCCTGGTAGTCCACGCCGTAAACGATGGATACTAGGTGTAGGAGGTATCGACCCCTCCTGTGCCGGAGTTAACGCAATAAGTATCCCGCCTGGGAAGTACGATCGCAAGATTAAAACTCAAAGGAATTGACGGCCCGCACAAGCGGTGGAGTATGTGGTTTAATTCGACGCAACGCTAAGAACCTTACCAGGTCTTGACATTGATCGCGATCTGCAGAAATGCGGAGTTCTTCTTCGGAAGACGAGAAAACAGGTGGTGCACGGCTGTCGTCAGCTCGTGTCGTGAGATGTTGGGTTAAGTCCCGCAACGAGCGCAACCCTATCATTTGTTGCCAGCACGTAAAGGTGGGGACTCAATGAGACCGCCGCGACAACGCGGAGGAAGGCGGGGACGACGTCAAGTCATCATGCCCCTTATGACCGGCTGGGCACACGTACTACAATGGGTGTCAACAAAGAGAAGCGAACCCGCGAGGGAGAGCAAAGCTCAAAAACACACCCCCAGTTCAGATCGCAGGCTGCAACCCGCCTGCGTGAAGCAGGAATCGCTAGTAATCGCGGTCAGCATACCGCGGTGAATACGTTCCCGGCCTTGTACACACCGCCCGTCACACTATGAGAGTCAGAAACACCCGAAGCCGGTGAGGTAACCGCAAGGAGCCAGCCGTCGAAGGCGGAGCTGATGATTGGAGTGAAGTCGTAACAAGGTAGCCGTATCGGAAGGTGCGGCTGGATCACCTCCTTTCTAAGGAGACACGCTTAAGGGAAACCTTAAGAACGTGGAGGTCGGACATCGGAAATCTCGAAGTACTGTTCGGTTTTGAGAGAACCATAACTCTCAACTGTTCTTTGAAAACTGTATAGAAGAAGAAACGAAAGAAAAATTTCACGAAAGAGAAAAATTCTTGGCGTACTGAAGGAAACCCGGAGAGAGGGAACCCTTTCCCCGGGAAAAAGAAACAAAGGTCAAGGTAAAAACGTAAGTTAAGATACTAAGAGCATACGGTGGATGCCTTGGCGATATCTGCCGACGAAGGACGTGACAAGCTGCGAAAAGCTGCGGAGAGATAAAATAATCGGCGACCCGCAGACATCCGAATGGAGAAATCCGGCTGTGATGATACAGCCATCCATGCCCAAGAGCATGAGAAGGGAACCGGGGGAACTGAAACATCTAAGTACCTCGAGGAAAAGAAAGTAACAACGATTCCCCCAGTAGCGGCGAGCGAACAGGGAAGAAGCCTAAACCGGTGAAGGAAACTTTGCCGGGTTGAGGACCATCAGACCCGCGAAGAACCTTAGCCGAAACTGTTGGGAAACAGTGCCAAAGACAGTGAAAGCCTGGTAGGCGAAAAAGAGAAACGCGGAGATGGCACCAGAGTACCGCGGACACGAGAAATCCCGTGTGGAAACAGGGTAATTCACCCTCCAAGGCAAAACACAGATATCGACCGATAGCGCATAGTACCATGAGGGAAAGGTGAAAAGCACCCCGAGGGGAATGAAAGAGAACCTGAAACCGTATGTTTACAAGCAGTCGGAGACCGCTTAATAATAAGGTCGACGGCGTGCCTATTGAAGAATGAACCGGCGAGTTACGAAGCCTGGCAAGGTTAAGCAGGAAATGCGGAGCCGAAGCGAAAGCGAGTCTTAAGAGGGCGCAAGTCAGGAAGCGTAGACCCGAAACCACAGTGATCTACCCATGTCCAGGTTGAAACACAGGTAAAATGTGTGGAGGACCGAACCTATATCCGTTGAAAAGGGTTAGGATGAGGTGTGGGTAGGGTGAAATTCCAATCGAACGTGGAGATAGCTGGTTCTCCCCGAAATAGCTTTAGGGCTAGCCTCAGGGAAAAGATTGCAGGCGGTAGAGCACTGATCAGGAGAGGACTACCCGGTTACCAAACCCAGTCAAACCCGAATGGCTGCAATCATACCTGGGAGTCAGACTGCGACTAATAGGCCGCAGTCAAAGGGAAACAGCCCAGACCATCAGCTAAACCCCAATGCCGTGCTAAGTGGCGAAGGATGTGGCATTTCATAAACAACCAGGATGTTGGCTCAGAAGCAGCCACCATTTAAAGAGTGCGTAATAGCTCACTGGTCGAGAGACGCTGCGCCGAAAATGTCCGGGGCTCAAGCACGGAACCGAAGCTATGGCATGATAGCAATATCATGGGTAGGGAGCGTTCTTATAAGGAAGAAGCATGACCGTAAGGACATGTGGACAAATAAGAAGTGAGAATGCCGGTATGAGTAGCGAAAGACAGGTGAGAATCCTGTCCACCGAAAGCCCGAGGGTTCCTGAGCAACGATCGTCGACTCAGGGTAAGTCGACCTAAGCCGAGGCGAGAAGCGTAGGCGATGGACAACAGGTTGATATTCCTGTACCGGATCAAGTCGATCGAGCGAAGGAGCGACGCAGGAGGGCACATGATCGCTGGTGGAAGAGCGCCCAGCGTATGTTGCTGCAGAGGAAAACCCTGCAGCTAAAAGCAGAGACATGATGGGGAGTTAAAGGGAACTTTGACGAACTCATGAATCCCACACTGCCAAGAAAACTTCTAGCGAGACAAGATCCGCCCGTACCGCAAACCGACACAGGTGGGTGAGGAGAGTATCCTAAGGTGCGGGAAAACCCTCGTTAAGGAACTCGGCAAATTGCATCCGTAACCTAGGGAGAAGGATACCGGTCAGTGAAGAGCAGAAACGCTCAGAGCTAAAAGGGGCGGCAGAAAAGATAGCAACTGTTTACCAAAACACAGGTGCCTGCGAAAGCGAAAGCTGAAGTATAGGTGCTGACGCCTGCCCGGTGCCGGAAGGTTAAGGAGAGAAGTTAGCGAAAGCGAAGCATCGAACTGAAGCCCCGGTGAACGGCGGCCGTAACTATAATATCCTAAGGTAGCGAAATTCCTTGTCGGGTAAGTTCCGACCCGCATGAAAGGCGTAATGATTTGGGCACTGTCTCAACGAGGGGCCCGGTGAAATTGAAATACCTGTGAAGATGCAGGTTACCCGCGACTGGACAGAAAGACCCCATGGAGCTTCACTGCAGCTTGAGATTGAATCCGGTGACAGATGCACAGGATAGGTGGGAGGCGCCGAAGCATTGCCCTAGGGCGGTGCGGAGCCGATGTTGGGATACCACCCTTCTGTTGCTGAGATTCTAACGCGAGGAGTAACGACCCTGGCACCCTCAGGCAGGCGGTTTGACTGGGGCGGTCGCCTCCGAAAGAGTAACGGAGGCGCCCAAAACCTCAGGCCGGACAGAAACCGGCCGAAGAGTGCAAAGGCAGAAGGGAGCTTGACTGCGAGACCCACAAGTCGAGCAGAGACGAAAGTCGGGCTTAGTGATCCGGTGGTACTGGGTGGAAAGGCCATCGCTCAACGGATAAAAGCTACCCTGGGGATAACAGGCTAATCTCTCCCAAGAGTTCATATCGACGGGGAGGTTTGGCACCTCGATGTCGGCTCATCACATCCTGGGGCTGGAGAGTATCTAAGGGTTGGGCTGTTCGCCCATTAAAGTGGTACGCGAGCTGGGTTCAAAACGTCGTGAGACAGTTTGGTTCATATCCATCGCGGGCGCAAGAAGTTTGAGAGGAGCTGCTCCTAGTACGAGAGGACCGGAGTGGACGGATCAACGGTGTCCCAGTTGTCACGCCAGTGGCACGGCTGGAAAGCCGCATCCGGGAAGGATAAACGCTGAAAGCATCTAAGCGGGAAGCCAACCTCAAGATGAGACTTCTCATCAGCAATGAGTAAGACCCCTTACAGACGATGAGGTAGATAGGTTATGAGTGGAAGAGCCGCAAGGCTTGGAGCGACATAAAACTAATAGGTCGAGGTCTTAACTTAGGAACACCGAGACAAGCGAATAACTTCAGGACTTCTTCTATATGGTTTTGAGAGAACAGGCTCTCAGAGAAACAGTGGCGACAGCTGTGAGGATCACCCGTATCCATGCCGAACACGGAAGTTAAGCTCACAAACGCCGAAAGTACTTGGCCGGAAGCGGCCCGGGAGGATAGGAAGCTGCTGATAAAGGAAAAGGACTTGCAGAGATGTGAGTCCTTTTTGCATGCATAAATTTGAAAGGGAGTAGGATAAAGGTGTCCGGAAGAATCCAGGGAGGAACAAGCTGCTGATAAAGGAAAAGACACTTACAAATGTAGGTGTCTTTTTTCATATGCCGGGGCTTCCTATCCGTACGGGTTACCGGGATAGGCGGAGAACATCTTTTGAAGGAGCGAAGGGACGCGCAAATAAAAATTGACTCACAAACTCATGTATGTTAATTTGATATTAAATAAATAATATAAAATTATAAAAGAATTGACAATAAAATCATGAGAGGATTTACATACAGATATATGAAAAAGGAAGGGGTGGTTTTACTTGTCTGTTTGTGGGGATGGGAGTTCTATAGTATTTTATTTAAGCATTTAAAGGAAAGAGGAGTTTGTATGAAACAGGGAATGAAAAGTATTTTAGTTGTTGCTGTTGTGTTGTCTATTTCCAGAGGAAGCTATGCTGCTGAGTATCCTCATTATTATGAGTTGCCTGGGGTGGTTATAACAGCGACTCGCACGGAGAATACAATAGAAAAGGTACCTGCATCAATGCAGGTGATTACTGAAGCGGATATCCGGAGAAGTGGTGCTCACAGTATGCGGAATTTACTTACAGATTTTGCAAATATTTTTCAAAAAAGCAAAGTTCGTGGTGGCGGTCATGATATTATTATTCGCGGTATGAGTACGGATAAATCTCTTATTATGATTAATGGACGGCGTGTGGCTAATGAAGCGGATGCGAGCGGTCTTGGAAATGCTATGGCACTAGATCGTATCAATTTAAGTAATGTGGAAAGGGTAGAAATTGTCCGTGGTCCCTCAAGTGCTCTTTATGGCTCGGAAGCGATGGGAGGCGTGATAAATATTATTACAAGGCCAAGTATGAAAATATCTCTTGTTACTGGATTGGAACAGACTTCAAATGATACGAGCCATTGGTGGCATGCGGATACAGGAAGAATCGGAAAGTTTTCTTCTACTTTTGATATGCGGTTTAATAAAATCCGCAGAGATATGGAACCGGAAGCAACGGAGTCCAATTCTTATGGAACGGCACAGACATATAACGCATCTTTAAATTATTATTTTAATAATAATAATAATTATATTAATGTGTGGGTTGATTATTATAGTCAGAATTTAGAAAGCGACAGCGGAAATCCGATGTTAAGGGAATTCCCTGTATATATGGGAATGAAGAAACTTTCCGGACAAGCGATGATTTCTGGTGATGGGATGAAAAGGTATAAACAGCAGAATTATGGAATCAGCTGGAACGGGAAAACAGATCGGAATGATTGGCAATTGCGCGCATATATGAGCAAGTTTGATTGGGATAGCAAAAGAAATCAAAAAGTAATCAAGGCAATTCCTGGTGCTGATAGGTTGTCTAAAATGGCTTATGGAGCTGTTTTAAAAAAGCAGTATAATACATATGATTTTAATTATAATTTTCATAATATATGGGCTATAGATGGGAGAAACACGATTTCTTTGAATGAGCACCATCGTTTGACTTTTGGTTCGGAATATGTTCGCGAGAATATATCTGGTACCGATTTAGGGGTTAATGGAGATGGTATCAGTGAGTTGACTGAAAATGGAATAACGAAGAATCGTTCCAGAAAATCTTTTTCTACATATGCCGGCTATATCCAAGATGAAATGGAATATGGGAAATGGTTTATTGTTCCTGCAATTCGCTATGATCATCACAGTATTTATGGCAGTCACGCATCTCCGAAATTAGGGGTGACTTACAGCGCAAATGAAAATTTTCGTGTGAAAGCCAATTATGGCAAAGGGTTTAAGGCGCCCACGGTATTCCAGCTTTTCTATGATTTGGACAGAATGATGGGAACGACATGGGTGCATCTTACTGGTAATTCAAATTTGAAGCCAGAAGAGTCTACCAGTTGGGATTTGGGGATTGAAGCAAAGTTTGGAAAAGGGTATGGTTCAATTACATACTTTGACAGTGATGTGGATAATCTGATTAATAGCCGATTTGTAAAAATAGAAAATAATGGACATCGCCTGTATCGTTATGAAAATGTGAATACTGCCCGTATCAAAGGTGTGGAAAGCACGTTGGGATATAAATTTAATGATGTATTGGAATTTAAAGTGACCTCTACATGGTTGAATGCCAAAGATACGACAAAGCATATTGATTTGACACAGAGGGCAAAATTATCTCAAGTGTACCAGTTTATTTATGATGACCATAAAGATAAGGGATGGAGTGCGATGCTTTGGAATCAGTTTGATTATAAATTTGTAACAGATGCAAATGGTGATGGTATGCCTGATGATAAAAAGAGTTATAGTTTGACCAGTTTTGCGCTTACAAGGAAAATTAACAAAGATACTCGCATTTATGGCACGGTACAAAATGTTTTTGGAAAGAAAGACACAAACTGTGACTTGGATGGACGTTTTTGGTCGATAGGATGGGAGCATACTTTTTGATGAAAAGAAATTTTCTATTTAACTTTTTTATAGTGGCTGAGGTTATTTTATCCAGTGGCTGTGGAACCCAGCAGGAAATTCCCAAAACTACGGCTTTTTATCAAGTAGTTGACAGCGCGGGGCGTACAGTGGAATTGGAAAAGAAGCCAAAACGGGTAGTGCTTTTGGCGACTGCTTTTCCGGAAATTCTTCTTGCTGTAGATGGTGATTTTGAAGCATGGGCTAATAATCCGAGTATAAAAGAACCTGCATGGGCAAGGGGAAAAAAGACAGTAGGATATGTGTACGATATCAACATAGAATCTGTTGTTGCAATGAACCCGGATCTTGTGGTTGGGCTGGTCGGACTCCATAATAAATTGGAAGCTGTCTTCAAGACCAATAACATACCTTTTCTGCTTTTGTCTCTTTCGCGTTATGAAGATGTGGAAAATGCGATACAAGTACTTGCAGATAGTACAGGACATCATGAGAAAGGGATAAAAGTGGTTACTGCGATTCGAGAACGTATGGCGATAACGGAAAAGAAAATGCCTGATAAAGGACTTACCTGTGCAATTCTTCATGGAACGGCGCGATCGTTAACATTTGAGGGGGAAGAGACAATTGCAGGAGAGACTGCAAAACGTCTCCATATCAGTAATGTTTTTGCTGGTATGTTTATAGATGGTACTAATATGGTGCCTTTTAACTTAGAGGCATTGGTAGAAAAGAACCCAGATATCATTTTTTTAACAACAATGATGCTGCCGGGAAAAGAGGAAGAAGCTTTTAAAGTTTTTTTTGAACAGCCTGCCTGGGCAGGTTTAAAAGCGGTGCAAACGGGAAGGGTATATTTTCTGCCACAGAATTTATTTTTGTCCAGTCCTGGAATTCATTATCCGGAAGCATTGGAAATAATGGCAAATCTTGCATATGAGGGGGATTTGGAATGAACCATTTTGAAGAATATATTGCTGAATGGTATGATACGATTCCTGAAGGAGGTGGTACTGCAGCAAGTCCATGGAAGATCGAATGGAACGATGTTCCCTATAAAGAGCGGGATACAAGACCTTTGTCCCGGTTAAAGGTACTGGGAGCAATGAAGGAAGTTTTATTTAATGGTACACCTACGCAAAGGGCAGCAGTTTACATCCATATTCCTTTTTGTCGTTTATCATGTACCTATTGTTCTTTTTTCAAAAAGAAGGGAGATAATAAGGCACAGCATGAATATGTGGAGCTTTTACTGAAAGAACTGGAATCACTGTCCGATAAGCCTTATGTTAAAAAATCAAAAATATCTGCCGTCTTTTTTGGTGGTGGTACACCGGGCATCCTTTCAGCAGGAGATATGGCGGATATACTTTGCGCTATAAAGAAAACATTCCTTTTGGCAGAGGATGCGGAAGTCACCATGGAATCAAGTTTGTCGGATATGACAGAAGAAAAGATGGACGTGGCCATAGCTGGTGGGGTAACCCGTTTCAGCTTTGGCATACAGTCATTTAACAGCCAGGTAAGAAATACAGTTGGTCGGCCTTATTCACGAGAAGAGGTGCTGAAACAGCTTTCCATTTACTCAAAGAAAAAAGCAGATATCATTATTGATCTAATTTATGGTTTGCCCTATGAAACAGAAGAAACGATGCGTCAGGATATTCGGGATGCCGCTGCTTGCGGCATTGCTGGATTAGATTTATACAAGCTTCAGCTTCTTCCTGATTCTCCTTTGGGGAAATCTTTTGCAGCAGCAGGAAAGTGTTTGATAGAATCGGAAGTACAGGTCTTCTTTCAGGTAGCGGAAGAAGAATTGAATGCGATCGGGGCAGAGAATATTTCCTGTTCTCATTGGCGGATGAAACAATCCGAAAGAAATTTGTACAATACAATTGCTTCTGGCAGTGATGATCTTTTTGCGATTGGAATGGCCTGCGGCGGACGAATCGGAGGGGTCAGTTTTATGAAACCTATTCCTGATGCTATGTATCATTCTGTGGTTAAGATGGGAATGTATTGCCCTATGGCAGCAGAAAAAGAAGGGAAATACCATGCTTTCTTTTCCGCACTTCAATCAGCAGGAAACCGGGGAATTATTGATTTATCTGCTTTAGAAGAAATGTTTGGATTGCCTGTTGCAAAATTATTGATGCCGCTTTTCCAAACTTGGGAAGTTTGGGGGCTTTTGGAACTGATAGAAAATCAATGGAGAATGACATCACCCGGAAGATATTGGTATCGTACAATGACACGTCTTATACTCCGTGCAGCGGATTACATGTGTTTTGGATTACCAGAAAATATCAAGAAAGCAGATTGGCACGGCATGATTAATATGAAGTAGGAGGGAATATGAAGTTTTTGATTGTATATTCCAGTAAAACAGGGAATACAAAAAAGGTGGCAGAGGCTTTGGCACGGGTTGCACCAATAGGAAGCGAAATTCATTCCATAGAAGAGGCGGGAGATGCTGATGGATTTGATGTGATTTTTGCAGGGTACTGGTTAGATAGGGGCGGTGTTGATGAAAAGATGAAGAAATATCTGCGTACATTGCATAAAAAGAAGATTGTCCTTTTTGAAACAATGGAGGCAGGCCCTGAATCGGAGCATATAGGATTTGCCAATGCAGCCATGGTTTTGCCTGAAGGAAATACAGTAATTGGTGTTTTTGCTTTACAAGGTGAAATCAATCCTGCATTGTTGGAAACAATGAGAACCATGGGGATAACTACTCCCCATAGTGGGCCAGAAATGGAAAAATGCGCGGCTCAAGCGGTGGGGCATCCGAATAAGGTGGATTTGGAAAAGGCGGAAACCTATATGAAATCTTTTTCAGAAAAATGTCAAAGGTATTTTGTCTAATAATAGCCAATGAAATAGTACTAAACAAAACTGTTTTCCTGACATCCTTGCAGGGGAACAGTTTTTTGTTAATATTAAAGAATAAATTTAAAAATAAGTTTGTGCGTATATGTTTGATACGCAAGGAGACGCTATGAAATTCTTTGCAGTTTTTTTAGTGGTAATTGCCGGAACCATGTGGGCGGGAAGCGGGCTTGCGGCCCAGCATTTTCTTGCACATAATGATCATACCGCTATGGACCTGACTGTTTTCCGTATGATTTCTACGGCACTTATTATTTTCGTGATTGCTTTTATGCGGGGAACCTTGGGGCGGTCTATGCGGATACTTAAGGAATATCCTACATTATGGATCAAACTTATTTTTTACGGTCTGGGGCTCATGCTTATGCAGCATACTTATTTTGCGGGAATTGGTGCGGGAAACGCGGCTGTGGCTACAGTGATTCAGTATATATGCCCCGCACTTGTTATCTGCTGGGTGGCTCTGCGAAGAAAAAAGGTACCGGGGATGGGTGACATGTTTGCTGTAGTGCTGGCGGTAGGAGGTGTATTTCTTCTGGCGACAGGGGGAGATCCCCGGACATTGTCTGTTCCTGCGGAATGTATCTATTACAGTATTTTGTCCGCCGTATTTTATGCTTTTTGTTCCATTTATCCAAAGCAATTGATGATGACACTGGATAATTCATTTCTTCTTATGTTCGGCATGCTTTTTGGCGGTATAATGGGGTATATGGCTGATCCTGTTACTGATTTAGGCACGTTCTTTCATGATGATGTACTTTTTGATATATTCATGATTATTATTTGCGGTACGGTTATCGCTTTCATTTGCTATAATGCCGGACTTGCCTGGTTGACTGAAGAGCAGACATCAGTGACCGCGACCGTGGAACCGGCTGTTTCTGTCATCGCATCCTATTTCCTTTTTGGAACGACGTTCGGTTTGTTTGAAGGAACAGGGATCATTATGGTTTTATTTGCTATTCTTATGCCGGTCATGGGAAAATGGCATGGAAATTAGTTTTCCCCGCTTTGAAGTTCTGCTATAATGTGTACTGAATGAAATACGAATAATTGTCGATAAATAACCATGCAGGAGAGACTATGGATACGAACCATATCAGGAATTTTTCTATTATTGCCCACATTGATCACGGCAAGTCTACACTGGCGGACCGTCTTATTGAGATAACGGGAACCGTGCAGAAGCGCGATATGGAAGCGCAGATACTGGATACAATGGAACTGGAACGGGAAAGAGGTATCACGATTAAAGAGCAGTCTGCCCGTTTAATGTACAAATATAAAAATGGAGAAATGTATGAGCTGAATCTCATTGATACTCCGGGGCATGTAGACTTCAACTATGAAGTGTCTCGAAGCCTTTCTGCCTGTGAGGGGGCCGTTCTTATCATTGATGCGACACAGGGCGTACAGGCGCAGACCTTGGCCAATGTATATCTGGCGCTTGATAATAATTTGGAAATTATCCCGGTTGTTAATAAAATTGATTTACCCAGCGCCGATGTGGAACGGGTAAAGAAAGAAGTGGAAAATGTTATCGGGCTGGATATGTCAGAAGCGGTTCCGGTAAGTGCTAAAACCGGTCTTAATGTAGAGAATGTGCTGGAGCGGATTGTGGAATTAGTTCCGCCGCCGGAAGACCGTTCCGATAAGCCGCTCCGCTGTCTGATTTTTGATTCCATCTTTGATCCCTACAAAGGTGCTATTGCTTATGTCCGTATTATGGATGGGGAAATCCGGCCAGGTATGGAAATAAAGATGATGTCTTCAGGGAAAGTGTATACAGTTACAGAAGTAGGATACTTTACGCCTCTTCCTAAAGTTACTGCTGCTTTGACTTGTGGATCTGTGGGATATGTAGCAGCGAGCATAAAAAATGTAGGAGACTGTGCAGTAGGTGACACGATTACATCTGCTGAAAATGGTGCCAAAGAACCTCTTCCCGGATACCGTAAGGCGCTGCCTATGGTTTTCTGCGGCCTCTATCCTATTGAAAGTAAAGATTATGATCAGCTGAAGATGGCATTGGAAAAGTTGCAGCTCAATGATGCAGCGCTTGAATATGTGCCGGAGACGTCACAGGCACTTGGTTTCGGATTTCGTTGCGGTTTCCTCGGGCTGCTCCATATGGATGTTATCCAGGAACGTCTGGAACGGGAATATAATTTAAAATTGATTACAACGGCACCGTCGGTTATCTATCATGTATTCAAGACAGACGGGGAGATGATAGCCGTGGATAATCCGGCGGAATTGCCGCCTATGACAAAAATTGAGCATATAGAAGAACCGATTGCCAAGGTAGAAATACTTGTGCCGTCTGACATGGTGGGGAATGTAATGGAATTGGTGCAAAATCGTCGTGGTGAATTTCAGACGATGACTTATCTGGATGAAACACGTGTGGATTTATCTTATAAAATTCCGTTGGCGGAAATTATTTTTGATTTCTTTGATAAGTTGAAGTCGGCAACGAAGGGATACGCTTCTTTGGACTACCAGATTTCCGGTTACCAAAAAACAGATGCCGTTAAACTGGACATTCTACTGAACGGGGATCTTATTGACGCGCTGTCTATTATTGTCCACAAAAGCAATGCAGCATCCCGTGGCAGAGTATTGGCGCTCCGCTTGAAAGACATTATTCCGCGCCAGCAGTTTGAGGTGCCGATCCAGGCAGCGGTAGGAAGTAAGATTATTGCAAGAGAAACGATTAAAGCTTATAAGAAAGATGTCCTCGCCAAATGCTATGGCGGTGACGTAAGCCGGAAGAAAAAGCTTCTGGAAAAACAGAAGGAGGGGAAAAAGCGTATGAAACAGGTGGGAAGCGTAGAAATTCCCCAGGAAGCCTTCATGGCGGTATTAAAAGATGACTGATTCCAAAACGCTTGGCCTTTACTTACATATTCCATTCTGCCGAAGCCGCTGTCATTATTGCGGCTTTTATTCTGTAGTCAGCAAATTGACAGATAGTTTCCTTGATGCATTGGCGCAGGAAATGGAAAATAAAAGCAAACTTTTTGAGGATAAACTTTGTGATACGGTTTATTTAGGCGGAGGGACACCCTCCGTGTTGTCCGGAAATCAATTAAAAAGCATTATAGAAGCATTGCACCGATATTTTCATATCTATGAGAATGCAGAAATTACGATGGAAATGAATCCTTGCGATATGACGGAATCATATTTAAAAAATGCTTTGGTACAGGGGGTCAATCGTATTTCTGTGGGGGTACAGACTAATCGTGATGAACTTCTTGTAAAAATTGGGCGCCGCCATACGGCTGCTGAGGCGGAGAAAGCTGTCAATCGGGCATTCAAACTCGGTTTTAGAAATATCAGCATTGATTTAATGTGCGAACTTCCCGGGCAGACAGTGGATGATTTTGAAAAGACATTAAAGTATGCTGTTCACTTGCCGGTTACTCATATGTCGGTATATAGTTTGATTTTGGAGGAAGGAACGAGATTTTCCCAAATGGCGTCGCGCGGTATTCTGGCGCGTCCGTCAGAAAATGACAGTTGGGCAATGTATCAGGCGATGTGTCGGATACTTCCTCATTACGGATTTAAGCGGTATGAAATTTCCAGTTTTGCGCGGACAGGGTTTCAATCTGCCCATAACAGGAAGTATTGGAAATTAGAAGACTATTTAGGGTTGGGGCCCTCTGCCTGTTCCCGCATTGGGCATGAACGGTGGGAAAATATTTCTAACTTAAGGCTGTATGAAGAGCGGTTGGCGGCAGACGAGCCTGTGGAAGAAAAAATTTCTCTTTCCCCAAAAGAAGAAATGGAAGAATTTGCATTTCTTGGACTTCGTATGAAAGAAGGCATCAATGGCAGAGAATTTTATCAGCGGTATGGGAAAGAAATAATGGAAGTTTATGGCAGTGTGGTGAAAAAGCTGGTAAAAGAAAAGATGATTTTCCTGAATAATGGGAACATTCAAATGACCTATAAAGGGGCGGCACTTGGAAATTATGTGTTTGAACAATTTCTTTTGGATTGAATCTGTTGGCAGGGAAATATCCCTATCAGTTTTATTTTGTAAATGTTTTTACTTTTTACAGTTGTTGCATTAAAATAAAAAGAACTTACTAAAAAGGAGGGAGCCACATGCCGGTATCATACATGGAAATTGATTTAAAAGCGTTTCGTCACAATCTGCGGGTTATCCGCAGCCATTTAAAAAACGTACCGGCGCTTGCTGTGATCAAAGCAAATGCTTATGGACATGGGGCGGTAGAGTGCCTGCGTGCAGCTTTAGAGGAAGGCTGCGTCGGTGCTGCAGTAGCCCGAGTGGAAGAAGGCCGTGTCGTTAGGGCATCCGGTTTTGATTGTCCGGTTTATGTCCTTGGGCTGCCGCTTCCGGAAGAAATGTCCGTGGGTGTTAATGAAGAACTTATTCTTCCTGTTGATGATACGACTAATTTGGAGGCGTTGGAGACAGCCGCGTCCACTTTAAAAAAAATGGTGGAAGTGATGCTTCCTATTGATACGGGAATGAATCGAATCGGTACACATGCAAAAGATTTATCTGCCTTTCTGGAAAAATTAAAAAGATATCCCCACCTGCATATTCATGGGTTGTTTACCCACTTGGCAACAGCTGATGCAAAAAATAAGAGTAAAACGTATAAACAACTGGCAGAATTTGAAGAGGCCCTTTCCGCTATGCCGTCATTGGAGAATTTGGTTATTTCCGCAGCAAGCAGCGCAGGGGTCGTGGATATTCCTGAAAGCTGGTACAATCTGGTGCGCCCGGGGATTATCCAGTACGGGCCTTCTCCCTCAAATACAATGCTGAATTATCTGGATTTAAAGTATATGATGACTGTAGTAAGCCATATTACCCATGTGCAGGTGGTGCATAAGGGAGAAACCGTAGGGTATGGTGCTACATATACAGCAGGAAAGGATATGAGAATCGCTACGATTCCTATCGGATATGCAGACGGATATCCCCGTGCACTTTCTAATAAAGGAGCAGTTCTTATTGGAGAGAAACGCTGTCCTATCGTGGGGCGTATCTGTATGGATCAGCTTATGGCGGCTGTTGATGATACCGTAATGCCTGGTGATGAAGTCGTTCTTATCGGAAAACAGGGGGATGAAGAAATTAAAGTGGATGAGCTGGCAGAACTGGCCGGTACAATTCATTATGAAATTCTTTGTGGGCTAAGACGGATTCCACGGATATTTATTGATGAAAAATGATTATAAATACTGATTGATGAAATAAAAAAGAAGGCGCATTATTAATTTACGACCTTCTTTATGTGCTATATGCCGACATTTTAGCGTTTTGTGCAACTTTATGATTATAACGAGAATGTTTTAAAATAAATGGAGCGCCTAGAGGGATTCGAACCCTCGCACCTGGTTCCGGAGACCAGTGCTCTATCCCCTGAGCTATAGGCGCCTGACGAAAGACATTATAGCATATTCGCTGAGTTTGCTCAATTGCGTGGCGCTAAAATTGAATGGATCGGAAAATATTTCTTTTGATGCTACCGCAAGAACTTATTTGGAGGGGGAATATCGGAAGAATTGATGAGTGCTTATAAACGGGAATTAGCTCATGTTTATAGGATGGCAAGTGCTAAAAGGATGCTGTTTATAAAGCGTAAAGGCACTCATTAAAAAATGGTGCTGAATGAGTGCAGCCGTGATATGCGCGGAGATATTGGTGAACTGAAAAAGAAGTATGGAATCTACTATTGATGATTATTTTACAATTTCGGATAATGCCGGAATACTTGAAGAAAAGCGTTTGACAGGATATAATCGTGATGATATAATGTTTTTCGTTGACGGATCATTAGCTCAGTTGGTAGAGCACCTGACTCTTAATCAGGGTGTCCGGGGTTCGAACCCCTGATGATCCACCAGACATGATACCCGAGGTTATGATGGCTTCGGGTTTTTGTTTTTTCATAATTTGTTGGAGTTTTTAATATCTTTGTAAAAGGTTTTGGCAAAGTTGATAATTGCTGCGGAGGGATTTGCGAAGGAAGGGGTCTTTCTGCATTTATGCAGCAGGTATGATAGAATATAAAAAATATTTCGGAAGAGGTGCGGTATGAGATACAGAAGTACACGAAGTGAAGAAAAAATTTCTGCGCCCCAGGCATTGCTTCAGGGATTGGCAAAAGATGGCGGGCTCTATGTTCCTGAAATGCTGCCGGCGCCTTTTATTGAATATAATTCTTTAAGGGATTTGTCATATAAGGAATTGGCCAGCTTTGTTCTTAAACGTTTTTTGACAGATATTCCTGAAAATGATTTGAAGAAACTTACAGATGCGGCCTATACGGGAACATTTGACGCAAAAGAAATTGTGCCCGTAAAACGTATGACAGATGCTTTTTCTGTGGCGGAAATGTTTTATGGCAGGACTTGTGCTTTTAAGGATCTGGCGCTTTCTTTGTTCCCTTATCTGCTTGTATGGGCAAAGGCGCAGGAAAATGATGGAAAGCAGATTTTAATCTTAACGGCTACTTCAGGTGATACAGGGAAAGCAGCGTTAGAGGGATTTCGTGACATTCCCGATATCAATATTATGGTATTTTATCCGTCTGATGGAGTGAGCCCTCTTCAAAAGGATCAGATGCAGAAGCAGTCCGGTAATAATGTAAGGGTGGCAGGTATTGATGGTAATTTTGATGATGCCCAGAGTGCATTAAAACGCATTTTTATGAGTGGCTTGAGAGAAGAAGCATCAGAAAAGGGTGTTTTGTTTTCCAGTGCTAATTCGATTAATATTGGCCGGTTGTTGCCGCAGATCATCTATTATGTATGGATCTGGCTTCAGTTGAGAAAGAACCATTCGATTGGAGAAAATGAGCGGTTTAATGTGGTAGTTCCTACAGGAAATTTTGGAAATATTCTGGCCGGGTGGATGGCAAAAGAAATCGGTGTTCCCCTTGGACAGCTGATTTGTGCTTCCAATGAAAATAAGGTACTTACAGATTTTTTCGAAACAGGCGTGTATGACATCAATCGCGAGTTTTATCTGACGGAATCACCATCTATGGATATCCTTATTTCTTCTAATTTTGAGCGTTTCCTGTACTATGTACTTGGTTCTGCTGATAAAGTGGCAGCAGCCATGAAAGCATTGAACAAGGAAGGGCGATATGCGGTATCGGAAGAAGAATTAGCAGACGCTCTTGGTGAAATTACAGGAGGATGGGCCTCTTCCGAAGATATGAAACGGGCGATGAAAGCAGTTTACGAATCTTATGACTACCTTATGGATCCTCATACTGCAGTGGCTTATGCGGTTTATCACAGACTTCGCCGCGAAGGGAAAATAGAAAGACATTCTCATACAGTCATCATCAGCACAGCACATCCATATAAATTTCCCGGTATAGTAGCGGAGATTCTCGGTTTAGATGAAACAGGTACACCCTATGATGTTCTTCGGCGTATTGAAAAGAAAACAGGGATTCCTATTCCTTTTCAGTTGGGAGATTTGGAAATGAAGGAAAAACGTTTTATCGATACAATTGGAAAAGATGATGTGGCTGATGCAGTTAGTGAATACATGGATAATATTATAGAACATAAGGATGCGAAATGAATAAGGCGGATTTGGAAGAGAAGCAGGAAAGACGGATGCGTTATGGATTCCTGACACTTTTGCTTTTGGTGTTGGGAGGGATCCATTTTATGGATCCTGCTTTTTATCCAACAGTTTATCAACTGTCCAAAAGTGGAGATTTGGGCGGTACTATTACCTATTTAAGAGGATTTGGTGTTTATGCCGTTTTTGTCAGTTTTTTTATTGATGTCGTTATCAATATTGTTGGATTTCTTCCGTCTATTTTTATTTCTACTGCCAATGGCCTGATTTTTGGTTTGTTTTGGGGGACGATGATTTCATGGCTGGCAGAAACATTAGGCGTTATGATTTCTTTTTTGGTTATGCGTGTTCTTTTCCGAAGTCTGGCAAAGCGGGTGATTGAACAGAGTAAGACTTTAACCGCTTTGGATTCCTACGATTCTTGGCAGGCGGTGGCGGCGGCGAGAGCGATTCCTTATATGCCCAATGGCCTTGTCACAGCAATCTGTGCTTTATCCGGCATGTCATTCCGCTCTCATATGGCGGGTAGTTTGCTTGGTAAGCTGCCGTCAGTGGCACTTGAGGTGGTTGTAGGGCATGATGTGGTCCATCTGGGAGAACATTCTTTGCGTCTGACTATCATTATTATTGTTGTTTCCGCCGTGTATGGAGCCGTATGGTGGTATATGAAAAAGAGAAAGAATAGAGAGAGGGATACATAAATTTATTTTAAAGCAGTCTAAATGAAAATTGAATTGAACTGTAAAAATCGGACAACCTTTAAAGGTATATAAAATAATATTGAAACATTAAAAAGTTTTCTTTGATTAACTGCTGGCGGTTTGCGAACCGTGGCTTCATATTGATCGTAAGAAGACTTTTTGATATTTTACTCCCGGCAGACATTATACTTAAATTTTACAACTCGGGATATAATAAGGTTATATAGTGACAGGTTTGCGTATGTAAATCTGCATTTTTCATTCGTATAAATGAGGAGATTAAAATGATCATTGGGAATGCGGAACATCTTTCTGCTTATAAAGCACAACTGTCTGAAGAACTTTATGATTGTCTGGAGAAAATGGCGGCCTATGGGTTTGAAAGCCTGCCTGATGGAAAATATGAGATTAACGGCTATAAGGTGGGGTTAGAAACTTCAATGACGGAGCCGGCTGATAAACGTAAATTGGAAGGACATCAAAGGTATATCGATATAGTTTATGAAGTTGATGTGGAAGAGGAGCAGATTGGCTGCCGGTCTGTTTGGGAAGCCGGAAAAGTGACTGAATCTTATGAAGATAGAGATTTATATTTTTTCGCGTCGGAAGGAGAAGAAAGCCGTGCGTATCTTCATACGGGAAATTTTGTAATTTGTTTTCCCGAAGATTTGCATAGGCCTCTCTGCATGGGAGCGAAAGGGCCTTGCAGAATCAGGAAGGCGGTTCTAAAATTCCCGTTAAATAAATTATGAAATGGGTGAAATATATAGAATCTTACATTGACCGATAGTCGCCATTTTGGTATCATAATTAATACGGACAGCATTTTGACTAATGGTCGTGTTTTGGAGTTTTATTTAAGGAGCAGCTTTTAAAATGACCGTAAGGGGGAGAAGAATGAAGTATAAAAAAGTGCTGGCAGCTGTCATGGCAGTCAGTGTAGTTTTATCGGCAGGCGTATTTACAGGATGCGGTTCAGCAAAAAGTCAGCAACAGCAAAGTTTAAAGGTGACGACATTTAGACCGTTTAAATCAGATACGCCGATCATGAGGGAATATACAGGCTCTATTACGGCATTGCAGGAGGTTCCTGTCCGCGCTAAGGTATCAGGGACAATTGTTGAAAAATATATTACCGGCGGTCAGCATGTAGAAGCGGGGCAGGCCCTGTATCGTATTGATACAAGAAGTTATGCATCTGCATTGGCTGCGGCACAGGCATCTGCAGCACAGGCATCTGCTACTTATGAAAATGCGAAAAAGGATCTGGCTCGTTATGAACAGCTGGTTAGCAGCGGTGCTATTTCAAAACAGGCATATGACGGACAGAAATCATCTACAGAAGCCTATCGGGCTGTTTATGAAGCGGCTCAGGCGCAGGTACAGATTGCTTCCGATAATTTAGGTGATACGATTGTGACAGCGCCATTTTCGGGCACACTGTCTATGGATGATGTGAACATAGGCACTTTTGCAACCGCAGGTACGACGGGACTTGTTACCCTGTCCTCTTCTGATCCGCTTTATGTGCAGTTCGACATGTCCGAAAGCGAGTATTTACAGCTTACTCGTCAGAAAAATATTACGGAAACTTTAGGGAGTGAATTAAAACTCCGCTTGTCAGATGGATCCATTTACAGTGAAACCGGTAAAATCGTACAGGTCAGTCCGGGACTCAACGGCGGTCAGCTGACGATGAAAGCATCTTTTGCTAATCCTAATAATCTTCTTATTCCGGGAATGTATGCAACTATTGTTTCTGATGCTGAGTTAGCACAGGGAAGTATTCTCGTTCCGACGAAAGCCCTTATCCAACTTTTAAATAAAGATATGCTTGATGTGGTAGTGGATGGGAAGGTACAGCAGAAAGCAGTCAAGGTTGGCGCAACCTATGGATTATATACAATTATTGAAAGCGGTATTGATGTGACTGATGAAGTTATCGTAGAAGGTCAGAACAAAGTGCAGATTGGCCAAGCGGTAGAAGCGGTAGAAACGACCAGAGAAGAAATGGAAGAATCCGCGACCAAGGCTGCTGCAGATCAGCATGGTCTTGCGAAGTAAGGAGGGGACATGGCTAAGTTTTTTATCAATCGTCCTATCTTTGCAATTGTTTTGGCGCTCGTTATTTCTATCGCCGGTATGCTTTGTATTTTTACCCTGCCGGTTGACCGATATCCGAAGATAACTCCTCCACAAGTTTCGGTACGGGCCACCTATCCCGGTGCCGATTCGGAAGTTGTGGCGCAAACAGTAGCGGAAGTCATAGAGAAGAATGTTGTTGGAATAGAAGACCTTGATAACATCAGTTCAACAAGCAATTCTAATGGAACCTATTCGTTAAACGTGCAATTTGAATCCGGTACGGATTCTGATATGGCAACAATTAGAGTACAAAACGGTGTTTCTGCCTCAGAAGCGGCATTACCGGATACAGTTCGATCCATAGGTGTAACCACTCACAAATCTTCAGGAGATATGGCTCTTGTTATCAGCTTGCTGTCACCAAATGGGACTTATGATGATACCTTTTTGAAAAATTATTTCAATATGAATTATATTGATGAGTTGAAATCTATTCCTGGTGTCGGTAATGTGCAGGAATTCGGTTCTGATTTCGGTATGCGTATTTGGCTTGATCCCGCGAAAATGGCACAAAATAAAGTGACCGCAGCAGAAGTCATCTCTGCAGTAAAAACACAGAACCAGCAAGTAGCGGCAGGTAATGTTGGTACAGCTCCTGTGGATAGGGATCAGGCATTCCAGTATATTGTTACGGTCAAAGGCCGTCTTGTTACTGAGGAAGAATTTGGCAATATAGTCATTCGTACAAACAGTGACGGCAGTATGCTTCGTCTGAAAGATGTAGCACGCGTGCAGCTTGATGCAAAGAGTTATGATTTTATTTCTCGTTCCGGAGAGCATGAAGCTGCTAGCGTTGCATTTTCTTTAACAGATGATGCAAATGCAATTGATACAATTGGAAAGATCAAAGCGAAATTGGAAGAAGATAGTAAGTCTTTTCCTGCGGATATGACTTATCGTATTTCTATGGATAATACGGATTTCATTTATGCGTCCGTTAAAGAAGTTCTTCAGACCTTTTTTGAAGCACTGCTGATTGTAGCAATGATTGTTTATATATTTTTGCAAAATTGGCGATCTACCCTTATTCCCATGATCGCCGTCCCTGTATCGTTATTTGGTACTTTTGGCGCTTTTGAGGTACTCGGTTTTACAATCAATACGCTGACACTTTTTGCCATGGTTTTTTTTTTTTAGCAATCGGACTGGTTGTTGATGATGCAATTGTTGTCATTGAAGCTGTAGAGTATGAAATGCGGTATAACAATTTACCGCCGAAAGACGCTACGGTTGCGGCGATGAAAAAAGTGCAGAGCCCGGTTATCGGGGTTGCTATTGTGCTGGCTGCTGTATTTGTTCCGGTTGCCTTCCTTGGTGGGATTATGGGTATTCTCTATAAACAGTTTGCCCTTACTATTGCGGTTTCCGTATTGATTTCTGCTTTTGTGGCTTTGTCCTTGACGCCGGCTCTTTGTGCAGGGATGCTCCGTTATCATAAGGAAGGCGCAGAACGGGGGTGGCTGCAGAAATTCTGGGATAAATTCAATGACTGGTTCGATCGTATGATTGAAATTTATGGTCATAGTCTTGAAAAAATGGGACGCGTGATTATAGCACCCATTGGTGTCCTCATTGGATTGACCGTTGCTTCTGTTGTTATGTTTGTTGCTCTCCCGACTGCTTTTTTGCCGGAAGAGGATAATGGCTACTTTATTGGGGCTATTTCGCTGCCGGAAGGTTCTGTCAATATAAGAACCAATGCGGCAATTAAAGAGTTTCTGGCCTATATGGGTAAAGATGATGCTGTAGAGCAGACTTTTGGCGTTACCGGCTTTGATATCCTTTCCGATGGCCAGAAACCCAATGCGGGACTTTCTTTTATTAAACTGAAGCCCTGGGATGAGAGAAAAGGCGCTGCTTCACAGGTGGGAGCGCTTATTGGAAAAGCGGCAGCCTATAATGCCACGCACCCTGATGTAAATATTATGGCTTTGAATCCCCCTTCTATTCCCGGACTGGGCAGTTCCGGCGGGTTCTCCATGTATATCCAGAATAAGAATGGCGATTCCAATGAAAATATGCAGCGGGTTATAGGGCAGTTCCTCGGAGCGGCTAATCGAAGACCGGAAATAAAGATGGCTTATACCACTTTCCGTATGGATACTCCTTCATATAATTTTGATATAGATCGTGAAAAGGCTTTAAAAAATGGTGTGGCGCTGGGAGATATTTTTACAGCCTTACAGGTCTATTATGGGTCTGTCCAAATTAATGATTTTACTGCCTATGGACGTAACTTTAAGGTGGTCGCCCAGGCTGATGTGGATTATCGTATGGATCCTTCGGCGAATAAGTTCCTGACTGTGAAAGACTCCAGCGGGAACATGATTCCTATCAGTACTTTTATCACACCGAAAAAATCTAATGCAATTTCCGTTATTACCCGTTATAATAATTTCCCTGCGGTTAAAATCAGTGGTAACCAGGCAGACGGATATTCTTCCGGACAAGCGTTGGACGCATTGGAAGAAGTGGCAGCGGAAGTACTTCCTACCGGATATAGCTATGCTTTTGTGGAAAGCTCGGCACAGGAGAAAGAAGCCGGCGGGAAGACGATTTATGCCTTGGCACTGGGGATGCTCTTTGTATTCCTCTCTCTGGCGGCATTATATGAAAGTTGGAAAGTTCCTTTTGTCGTACTCTTTGGTATGCCGACCGGCTTCTTCGGAGCCTGTCTTGGCGCCTGGATGTTTAATGTGTATAATGACATTTATTTCCAAATCGGTTTGTTAACCATCATAGGGCTTGCCGCCAAGAATGCGATTCTCATTGTAGAGTATGCGAAGGTTCGGACAGATGCGGGCATGGCGCCGCTTAAGGCTGCAGTGGAAGCATCTAAGATCCGTCTGCGTCCTATTCTGATGACTTCTCTTGCTTTTATTTTGGGAAACGTTCCGCTGGCCCTGTCGACAGGTGCGGGCGCGAATTCTCGTTCCGAAATGGGGATTGCCGTGGTATTCGGTGTTCTTTCTGCGACAGCATTTCAAATTTTTATCGTACCAATGCTGTTTATTGTTATTGAAAAGTTCCATTTTGGAGGCTTTCGTAAGAAAAAACTGGTGACTGAAGAAGACTGAGGTTTATTAAATGTGAAATACCTTTCCACAGAGAAAATGATTTTCCTGGAGAAAGGTATTTTTGCTTATAAAGCGAGGATAGAAAATATGATATAATGATTGGGTAAAATTTTATTATTTGGGGTATGAGTAAGAAAGGGAATATATGATGAGCCAAGTATTTGTAAGCGGACATAAATCGCCTGATACGGACAGCATTGCCGCTGCCCTCAGCTATTCTTATTTAAAACGCCGGTTAGGCATGGATGCTGTAGCCGTTCGTGCGGGAGAAATCAATAAAGAATCCAGATTTGCTTTGGATTATTTCAATCTGGAAGAGCCGATGCTCGTGACTTCCGTAGCAAGAAAAAATCCGGAAGATGAAAAACAGAAAGTGATTTTAGTGGATCACAATGAATCCAAACAAACAATCGATGGTATGGATGACGCGGAAGTCCTGGAAATTATTGACCATCATCGTTTCGGGGATTTCGAATCGGAGAATCCGATTTTCATTCTTGTTCGTCCTGTCGGTTGTGTGAATACGGTCATCTATGGATTATATAAAGCAAATCATATAAAGCCGTCCCGTGAAATCGCGGGAATCATGCTCTCCGCCATTATATCCGATACAGTCCTTTTCCGTTCGCCGACAACGACAGAAGAAGATAAAGAAACGGCGAAAGAACTGGCTGAAATTGCGGGAGTGGATTATGAGGCTTATGGTATGGGAATGCTGAAAGCCGGTGCGGATATTTCCGATTATCCTGCTGAAAAATTGGCACGGAACGATACAAAGGAATTTAGCGCGGCAGGAAATGTATTTACTGTCGGACAGATTTCCGTTATGAATGTGGATCCGATTAATGAAAAGAAAGCAGAAATCATGAAAGTGCTGGAGGCGATCAAAGCTGAAAAGGGCTATGCAGCTTCTTATCTCATGGTGACAGATATCTTGGCGGAGGATACATTCCTGTGGTTCACTGAAGGTGCGGAAAGCATTGTAGAGAAAGCATTTGCCGGTAAGCCTGAAAATGGAGTTGCCTATCTTCCTCATGTTATGTCCAGAAAGAAACAGGTAACCCCGCCACTTCTGAAAGCATACGGCGAATAATTTTGAGCGGAACGAAGAACTCATACATGGCATTCGTCATATATGAGTTTTTCTTTTATAAGGGGCGTTTGGATGAGTTATCTTGATACTTTAAACGAAAGACAGCGTCAGGCTGTTGAACAGATTGAAGGACCCGTGTTGATTATGGCAGGTGCCGGTTCGGGTAAAACTAAAGCATTAACCTGCCGCATTGCTTATATGCTGGAGCAGGGAATACGGCCGCAGAATATCCTTGCTATCACTTTTACAAATAAAGCGGCACAGGAAATGCGTGAACGTGTCCATCATCTGGTAGGGGCGGAAGCGGATAAACTGTGGATGTATACATTCCATTCTTTTGGTGCGCGTTTTTTGCGGCGGGAAATTAATAACCATCCGCCGTTTACTGATAAATTTACGATTTATGATTCTGATGATTCCAAACAGATGATTAAGAATATTCTGAAGGAATTAAATCTGGATGATAAACAGTATCCGCCAAGAAATATACAGGCTCGTATTTCTGCCGCAAAGAATGCACTCCAGGGGCCGGAATCATTTCGCGCGGAAGCCAGCGGTAATTTTTACAACGAAAAGATTGCTGATGTCTATGATTTGTACGATAAATATATGAAACAGAACAATGCACTCGATTTTGATGACCTTCTTTTTGCGACAACAAAACTCTTAGCTGATGAAACGATACGCAGACGTTGGCAGGATCATTTCCACTATATTTTAATTGATGAATATCAGGATACCAATCATGCGCAGTACCTTATGGCAAAGTATATCGCAGGCAAATCTCAAAATATTTGTGCCGTAGGTGATGCGGATCAGAGTATCTATTCCTGGCGTGGAGCCGATCTGCGGAATATCATGGATTTCCGTGAAGATTATCCTTCGGCTCAAATTATTAAGTTGGAGCAGAATTACCGTTCGACACAAACAATTTTAAATGCGGCCAATGCGGTTATTAAAAATAATGTGGAACGCTTGGAGAAACGGTTGTGGACAGAAAATAATCCGGGTGTTCATCTGCAAAAATATGCTGCTTCTGATGAACATAATGAGGCGGATTTTATTGTAGAGTCCATGATGAAAGAACACGGGGAAAATCATGTCCCGTATGGGAAAATGGCGGTTCTTTATCGTATGAATGCCCAGTCCCGTGTGATTGAAGAAAGCATGGTAAAGCGCGGTATTGCTTATACCATGGTCGGCGGAACAAGATTTTATGACCGTGCGGAAATAAGGGATATGCTGGCGTATCTTAAATTGGTGGCCAATTTTCGTGATGATATCAGTTTGATGCGTATTATCAATGTGCCCCGACGTGGTATCGGACAAACAACCATACAGAAGTTAAGTGAATTTTCCAAACAGGGAAATATGTCTATGTTTGAGGGAATCATGTCACTGGAAGAGTCTGATATCCCCGTGCCAGCAAGAACCAAACTCCAAAAATTCAGCGCCTTGATTTTTAGTTTCTTGAATGCTTCCACGGAAGGCGATGTATTTACACTTATTCAGAAAATTATGACTGATACGGAATATCTGTCGGTTCTCCAGCAGAGCAGTGATCCTCAGGCACAGAGCAGAGAAGAAAATTTGGGTGAACTGCTGAACGTGGCAAAGGATTTTACACAGGAGCAGCCAGAAGGAGGACTTCCGGAATTTTTGGAAAAGGTCGCTCTTGTAAATGACGTAGATTCCTTTGAAGAACAGGATGATAAAGTGACTTTAATGACTATCCATAGTGCCAAGGGATTGGAGTTTCCTATAGTTTATATGGCAGGTATGGACGAAGGCATCTTTCCGGGGGTACGTTCTTTGATGGATGAGACGGCTTTAGAGGAGGAGCGTCGCCTTTGTTATGTGGCGATTACAAGGGCAAAGGAAAAGTTATATCTTACCACATCTGCTGTACGAACGATGTACGGGCAGGTGAAACCTTATGTAGAAAGCCGCTTCCTTAAAGAAATCCCTGTCGATTTGTTGGATGAAATCCGCGGGAATAGCAGTGAGGCAAAGAGACGTACTCTAATCAGGAGTAATAATGAGCAGAAGAGCAAATGGGCATTGTCCTCTGCGGGAATAATGAATAAGCCGGTGGCGAAAAAGAGTGTAAAAGCAAGGTTCGACTGGCAGGTCGGAGATAAAGTATCTCATCGTATGTGGGGAAAAGGACAAGTTGCAGAGGTAACAGGGAGCGGAAAGCATATGATGTTAAAACTCATTTTCCCCAATGATCAGATTCGTCAGGTTATGGTAGCTTTTGCGCCAATTGAAAAAGAGGAATAATATGGTAACGGCAGAAATTATAAAAAAAGCGGAAGAATTACGAAAAAAGCTGCGCCATCACAGTTATTTATATTATGTGTTGGATAAGCCTGAAATTACAGATTTTGAATTTGACCGCCTGTATCGGTCACTTGTGGATCTGGAAAAAGAATACCCTGAAATAGTAACGCCTGATTCGCCAACCCAAAGAGTCGGAGGGAAAGCATCGGATGATTTCAGGAAGATTCCTTTTAAAAAGCCGATGTTGAGTCTGGCAAATGCTTTCAGTGCGGAAGAACTTCGTGATTTTGACCGGCGTGTCCATGGCGGCATAGGTGCAATGCCTGTGGAATATATCACAGAACTTAAAATTGACGGACTTTCTATGAATCTCATTTACGAGAATGGATCATTAATGCAGGGACTGACGCGGGGAGATGGGAAAGTAGGCGAAGACGTAACATCAAATGTAAAGACAATTAAAACAATTCCTTTATATATTGAAAACGCGCCTGCCTATATGGAAGTTCGCGGTGAGGTATATATGCCTCGTAAAAGTTTTATTGCGTTGAATGAAGAACGTGATGAGGCGGGAATGATGCCTTTTGCTAACTGCAGAAATGCAGCGGCAGGATCACTTCGCCAATTGGATCCCAAAGTAACGGCTGCGCGGAACCTGGATTTTTTTGCTTATGCGCTGGGGGCAGAAGAGGGATTGGATATTTCCTCACAGGATGATCTGCTTTTGCAGTTGAAGAAATTTCATTTCCGTGTAAATCCCCATTATCGAAAATGGGATTCCATAGAGGGGGTTATCACAGGAGTCCGGGAATGGGAAAAGAAGCGTCGTGAACTGGACTATGATACTGACGGAATGGTCATTAAAGTAAATGATTTCCGGCAGCAGGAATTATTGGGTGCTACGGGGAAAGATCCGAAGTGGGCTATAGCATATAAGTATCCACCGGAGGAAGCGGTTACAAAAATAGAAAAGATTGTTGTTTCTATGGGGCGGACCGGCGTACTGACACCGTCGGCTGATTTGACACCTGTCCGCCTGGCCGGCACGACGGTAAAAAGGGCAACACTTCATAACCTGGATTTTATTCGGGAAAAAGATATTCGCGAAGGAGATACCGTTATCATTTACAAAGCCGGTGAAATTATTCCTGAAATAGCAGCTGTCTTAAAAGAAAAGAGAAATGGCAGTGAAAAGGAATTTGAGATGCCCGAAAATTGTCCGGTATGTGGAAATCCCATACGAAGGATCGATACGGAAGCGGCATTCCGTTGTATAAATCCTGCCTGTGGCGGTGTGGTTCGTGAAAAGCTCATTCACTTCGCTTCTCGTGATGCGATGGACATAGAAGGCTTGGGCCCTGCGGTGGTAGACAGTTTGCTTGCATATCGGCTGGTTGCGGATGCGGCGGATTTCTATGCGTTAAAAGAAGATGATTTGCGGCAGATTGAGCGAATGGGTAAAAAAAGTGCAGCTAATCTAATTACTGCTATTCGTGCCAGCAAAGAACGAGGACTTGCCAAATTGCTTTTCGGTCTTGGGATACGTTTCCTTGGAGAAAAAGGCAGTGAGCTGGCGGCTCATTATTTTCATACAATAGATGCTATTATGGCTGCTGATGTGGAAACGATTGAAGAAACGGAAGGGATCGGTAAAATAACGGCAAAAAGTTTATATGACTATTTCCATGATGAGAAAAACATAGAAATAATTAATAAATTAAAAAATGCCGGCGTCTTAATGGAGGAAATTAAAGAAGAAACGGAAAGCGGGATGTTTTCCGGGGAATCTGTTGTACTTACAGGAAAGCTTGCAGTTATGGGAAGGCGTGAGGCATCAGAATTGATCAAGCGTCTGGGGGGAACGACACAAAGTTCTGTGACGAATACCACTACTCTCGTTGTGGCGGGGGAAGATGCAGGAAGTAAGTTGGAAAAAGCAAGAGCGAAAGGCATTCCGGTGATAGATGAACAAGAGTTTCTGAAACGTGCGGGGGTGGGAATAAAAGAATAAACGGTATCAGAACTTGTATGTTATAATTATGGCGTATTTATAGTTATTAATAGTAAGGGAGTGGATCTATGAAAATCACGATAGAGGAAGCGCAGAAAATAGCACTTCTTTCCCGTCTGGAGTTCAGTGCAGAAGATCTGGAAAAAATGCGTGAATCTATGAACAGTATTCTCACCCATATGGAAGAATTGAATCAACATGATACGGATGGCGTAGAACCGACGGCTCATGCGGTAGAACAGTATAATGTCATGCGTGAAGATGAACCGCATCAGTCTTTATCAAATGAGGAAGCACTTTTTAATGCGCCGGAAAAAGAAGGCGGTTATTTTAAAGTGCCTAAAATTATATAGGAGGTACAGTGGTGGAGTATACAATTCATGGTCTTCATGAAAAACTTGTCAATAAAGATATATCTTCTGTAGAATTAACAAAAAAGATTATTGCCCATCGGAATCTTGTGGAAGGGGAGATCCATGCATTTTTGTCGACGAGCGATGAAACGGCGTTGGAGAGGGCGGCAGAAGTAGATAAAAGAATTGCTTCAGGAGAAAGGATTTCTAAACTGGCAGGGATTCCCGGGGCAATTAAAGATAATATGTGCATTAAGGGACAGCCCTGTACAGCTGCATCGAAAATGCTGGAGAATTTTATAGCTCCTTATAATGCTACAGTCATTGAAAAATTAGAAAGCTGTGACTATATTTCTCTCGGTAAATTGAATATGGATGAATTTGCTATGGGGAGCAGTACGGAGTGTTCTTATTTCGGGCCTACCCATAACCCCTGGAACCTGGAAAGTGTTCCCGGCGGTTCCTCCGGCGGCAGTGCGGCGGCAGTAGCTGCTAATGAAGCAATTTGGACTCTTGGTTCTGATACCGGCGGATCCATCCGGCAGCCTGCTTCTTTTACCGGGATTGTAGGTCTTAAGCCAACATATGGTCTTGTTTCCCGCTATGGGCTTTTGGCATTTGCTTCGTCACTGGACCAGATCGGCCCGTTGACCAAGGACGTGACTGACGCAGCTATCGTTTTAAATGCTATTGCGGGTTACGACCATCGGGATTCCACGTCTATCCGTATGGAAAAGAAGGATTACAAGAAAGCTCTTATAAAAGATGTAAAAGGATTTCGTATCGGTGTGCCTCGAGAATTCTTCGGTGAAGGAATCGGGGAAGAAACAAAAGAAGCAATTAAATCGGCCCTTGCTTATTATGAAAAAGAGGGGGCTGAAATCGTGGATGTTTCTATCCCCCATATTACCAGCGGTGTAGATGTGTATTATATCATTGCTCCTGCGGAAGCAAGTTCCAATCTGGCGCGTTATGACGGTGTCGGATTTGGTTACCGTGCTTCAGGAAAAGATATTGTGGATATGTATATTAAGAGCAGAAGTATGGGATTTGGCGAAGAAGTCAAGCGTCGCATCATGATTGGCAACTATGTGCTTTCTGCAGGTTATTATGATGCATACTACCTGACTGCGCTGAAAGTTCGCACTCTTTTGAAGCGGGAGTTTGAAAAAGCTTTTGAGCGGTGTGATATTCTTGCAGCACCTTCTGCATCAGGAACTGCTTTCAAATTTGGTGCTTTTTCGGATCCGCTGGCGCTGTATATGGAAGATATCTGTACGGTCCCGGTTAATTTGATTGGCGCACCCTCCATCAGCATTCCTGTCGGATTTAAAGATGGGATGCCTCTTGGTATGCAGCTTATCGGACCGACGCTTGGAGAAGAAAAGATTCTGCAGGCTGCCTATACGTTTGAACAGGATCATCCTGAATTTACGAAGACAGCGCCGAAAGGAGAGTTTGAATGAAATACGAAGTTGTCATTGGTCTTGAAGTCCACACGGAGTTGAGAACAAAAACAAAAATTTTCTGCGGCTGTAAAACTTCTTTTGGCGCAGATCCCAATACAAATGTATGTCCTGTATGTCTTGGGCTTCCCGGTGTGCTTCCTGTCTTAAACAGAAAAGTGTTGGAATTTGGTGTAAGAGCGGGATTAGCTTTGAATTGTGAAATTGCCCAATTCAGTAAATTTGACAGAAAGAATTATTATTATCCGGACTTGCCGAAAAATTTCCAGACGTCTCAATTTGATTTGCCAATTTGTGGTCCTGGATTCCTTGATGTGGAAGTAGAAGGGGAAAAGAAGCATATCCGCATTACTCGTGCCCATATGGAAGAGGATGCCGGCAAGCTGGTTCATCATGGCAATTCCATTACGGATTCTGACTATTCTTTGGTGGATTATAACCGCACGGGAACACCGCTGCTGGAGATCGTTTCTGAACCGGATATGCGTTCTGCGAAAGAAGCAGTGGCCTACATGGAGAAATTGCGTGCGATTCTCCAATATGTGGAAATTTCTGACTGCCGTATGGAAGAAGGCAGTCTCCGTTGTGATGCCAATGTTTCAGTTCGTCCTATTGGACAGAAAGAATTGGGGACAAAAACGGAAATTAAAAATATCAACTCTTTCAGAGGTGTTGAAAGGGCTATTGAATATGAAGCGCTTCGTCAGGCGGAACTTTTGGAAGAAGGCGGGAAGATTATTCAGGAAACAAGAACATGGGATGAAAAAGAAGGTATAACCAAAAGTATGCGTTCCAAGGAAGAAGCCAATGACTATCGTTATTTTCCTGAACCGGATCTTGTACCGTTTACAGTAAGCAAAGAGTATATTGAAGAAATACGGAAAACGCTTCCTGAACTTCCCGATGCAAGAAAAGAAAGATATATGAGATGTTTCGGGCTTTCTTCTGAAGATGCGGTTATGATGACAAATGACAAGGATCGGTCGGATTATTTCGAAGCAGTTGTTAAGGCGGGAGCCGATCCCAAAGCCGCTGTAAACTGGTTGATGGGAGAATTTGCGAGTCAGCTGTCCACTGATGGCATTGAAATCGCGGCGGCTCCTGTTACTGCTGAAAATTTGGCAGAATTGCTAAAGTTGATTAGTAAAGGGACTATTTCCGGTAAAATTGCAAAGAAGGTCTTTGCGGATATGTGGAAAGATGGCGGTGGCGCGGAAGAAATCGTCAGAGTAAAAGGTCTTACCCAGATTAGTGATACAGGAGAATTGGAGGGGCTGGTTGCAAACGTTATTGCCGAGCATCCCCAGGCTGTTGCCGACTTCAAGGCAGGGAAGAAGAAAGCTGTGGGGGCTCTTGTAGGGCAGATTATGAAAGTAACGAAAGGACAGGCCAATCCGCAGGTGGTTAATCAGCTTCTTGCCAAGAAATTATCTGAATTATGAGTGAAAACAATCAGAACGAGGTAAGGAAAGAACCGCATGTCATGTCCAGAGATGATGTGAATGACTATGACGGACTGACGTTGAATGAGCAAGGGGAGCAGGAAGAACGGTCTGCAGAAGACTCTTTCATCCATATATATATGATTCATATTCATGAATTGCCATGGTGGAAGAAACTGTTAGGAGGGTTAGGTATCGCCGTTTTTATACTGCTGGGATTGGTATTGGTGTGGCTGTTCTTTATCTATGGAGCTATTGTTTTAGCCACAGTTGCAATAATCTATTTCATAAGGAAATATCTTTTAAAATAATCGAGAAACGGGTGTCAGGCAGGCATCCGTTTTCATTTTCTTATATACAGTATCGATAAAAAACGATATAATGATATAGGAAATACATTTTATATCATGGTAAAGAATAGGGTTTAGAAGGAGAATTTGTATGGGAAATGCCAAAATTGAAAGACAATATATGGGAAAGATGACACCTTTCAGGCTGGCAGCTCCTTTTCAGCCTATGGGGGATCAGCCTGAAGCAGTGAAGTCGCTGACAGACGGCTTGAGAGATGGACATTGGGCGCAGGTTTTGCTGGGGGCTACGGGTACGGGAAAAACTTTCACGATGGCAAAAGTGATTGAAGAAATGCAGCGTCCGACACTGATTATTTCCCCAAATAAAACATTGGCGGCACAGACTGCCAGTGAATTTAAGGATTTCTTTCCTGATAATGCGGTGTATTATTTTGTGAGTTACTATGATTATTTTCAGCCTGAATCCTACATACCGCAGACGGATACATATATAGAAAAAGATTCCTCAAGAAACGAGGAAATTGATCGTCTTCGCCATTCTGCGACAATGGCTCTTTTTGAGAGGCGTGATGTTATTATCGTGGCATCAGTTTCCTGCATTTACGGATTAGGAGATCCTGAGGATTACAGTACACTGGGATTGTCACTTCGGCCCGGTGAAGAAATCACGCGGGATCAAATTCTCTCGCGCTTGGTAGATATGCAGTATTTGCGGAATGATCTTAATTTTACCCGCGATACGTTCCGTGTAAGAGGTGATACAATTGATGTGTTTCCTGCATCTTCCAATAATACAGCAGTGCGGATAGAAATGTTTGGTGATGAAATTGAATCTCTGTACGAATTTGATGTTTTGACAGGTGCCACAGTGGCGGAACGGGATCATATCGGAATATTTCCCGCATCCCACTATGTAACAACTTCCGGGAAGTTAAAAAATGCCATTGCTAAAATTAAGGTGGAGTTGGAAGAGCGCCTGAAGGAACTTCGGGAGCAGGATCGTATTTTAGAAGCACAGCGTCTCATGCAGCGGACAAACTATGATTTGGAGATGATGCAGGAAGTGGGGTATTGCTCAGGTATCGAAAATTATTCGCGCCATATGTCGGATCGCAGGCCGGGAGACCCTCCATATACACTGCTTGATTATTTTCCTGATGACTATATGATTATGATTGATGAATCCCATATTACCGTACCTCAGCTTCATGCCATGTACAATGGAGACCAGTCGCGAAAACACACGCTTGTGGATTATGGGTTCCGTCTGCCAAGCGCGCTGGATAACCGTCCTCTGACTTTTGAGGAATTTACGGACAGAATCAATCAGATCATTTATGTTTCCGCTACGCCGGGCCGTTATGAAATGAGTGTGCAGACGAATATGGCGGAGCAGATTATCCGTCCTACAGGCCTGTTGGATCCCAGCGTAGAAGTCCGTCCCATCGAAGGACAGATGGATGATTTGCTGGGAGAAATTCATAAACGGGAAGCAGTCAATGAACGGGTTTTGATTACTACGTTGACGAAGAAAATGGCGGAAGATTTAACGGACTTTTTAAATAAAGCAGGAGTGAAAGTCAGATATCTCCATTCCGATGTGGCGACAATTGAACGGGCGGAGATTATCCGGGATCTCCGTGCCGGTGAGTTTGATGTGCTTGTGGGAATAAATCTCCTTCGTGAAGGGCTGGATATGCCGGAGGTCTCTCTGGTGGCCATTTTAGATGCCGATAAAGAAGGATTCTTGCGTAATGAAACATCCATGATACAGGTTATCGGCCGTGCGGCGAGAAATGCTCATGGACATGTCATCATGTATGCGGATCGTATGACAAAATCCATGAAGTATGCGATCGAGGAAACGAACCGCAGAAGAAAAATTCAGGAAGCTTATAATACAAAACATCATATCGTGCCGAAAACAATCCGAAAAAAAGTAAAGGATTTAATTGAACTTACTAAAATCAGTGAAAGTACGGAAACGTACGGAAGTGGAGATCAATCCGTTGAAAATTTGTCTGATGAAGAACTATATAATCAGATGAAGAATGCTGAGCGGAATATGAAACGGGCGGCAAAAACAATGGAGTTTGAAGAGGCTGCCCTGTGGCGGGATCGGCTTGCCGGATTTCGCCAGCAGTGGAGTGGTCGGTACGGTTCCCGTGCGGATTCAGCTTTCAAGCGCCAGGAAAGCCAAAATAAAAGAATTAATCGTCCTCTAAAAAAGAGAATCTGAGATAACGGAAGGATAATTATGGAAAAAGGAATTGTTATACAAGGGGCAAGACAGAATAATTTAAAAAATATCAATCTGACACTCCCGAGAAATAAATTGATTGTATTCAGCGGTCTTTCGGGATCAGGGAAATCTTCCCTTGCTTTTGACACAATTTATGCGGAGGGACAAAGAAAATATGTAGAATCGCTTTCCGCTTACGCACGACAGTTCTTGGGACAGATGAATAAACCGGATATTGATAAAATTGAAGGCTTATCCCCTGCTATTTCCATTGATCAGAAATCAACAAGCCACAATCCGCGTTCTACAGTAGGAACGGTTACGGAAATTCATGATTATCTCCGTATGCTCTATGCCCATGCAAGCCGCGCTTTTTGTCCTCATTGCGGCAAACCGATTGAGAGGCAGACGACGGATCAGATCGTAGATGCCCTGATTGATTTGGGAGACCGCACTAAATTGATGATTCTTGGACCTGTGGCAGTCAGTCAAAAAGGAACGCATAAGAAGCTTCTGGAAGAATTGCGGAAAGAAGGTTATGTACGTGTGCGTGCGGACAATATACTGTATTCTCTTTCCGATGAAATTATTCTCGAGAAAAACAAAAAACATACTATTGAAGTCGTGATAGACAGGATCATTATTAAGGAGGGGATCACCAAGCGGTTGACCGATTCCGTAGAAGCGGCGCTTAAATTGGGGGACGGTATGATGATTGCCGCTGTAGTGGATGGAAATGATCATATTTTCAGTTCCCATTTTGCCTGTCCTAATTGTGGCATTTCTTTACCTAAACCGGTGCCGCGGATTTTTTCTTTCAATAATCCTTTCGGTGCCTGTCCTGCGTGCATGGGGCTTGGTTCCTCTTTGGAGGCGGATTTTAACAGGATTATCCCTAATCGGGAGATATCCTTCCGTTTGGGGGCAATTAAACCGTTTCCTTATAACAAGGATACCTGGCTTTACAGACAACTTGACGCCTTTCTTGAAGGTTACAAGCTTACCATGGATTGCTGTTATAATGATCTGCCGGAAAAAGCGAAAGTGGAATTCCAGCAGGGAGGTGCTGACCTGTTGGCGTACAGTTAAACGAACATGGAGGGGGAAACTAAAGAATACCACCGCGCTTTTGAAGGAATCATTCCTATGACAAAAAGGAGATATGAGGAGGCGTGGACAGACAAGATGAAAGAAACGCTCTCCAATTTTCTGATTGAAAAGCCGTGTCCTGTTTGCCACGGGGCCCGTCTTCGTCCAGAAAGCCTTGCTTTTCGCGTAGGTAATAAAAATATAGCGGAAATTTCCGATATGGCAGTATCGGATCTTTTACCATTTTTTGATAATCTTGATCTGACGGAAAAGGAAAAAATCATTGCGGAACAGATTCTTCATGAGATTCATAACCGTCTTACCTTTTTAATCAATGTGGGATTGGATTATCTTACTTTATCCCGTACGGCGACTACACTTTCCGGTGGGGAAGCACAGCGGATCAGGCTGGCAACACAGATCGGATCCGGTCTTGTAGGCGTTCTGTATATTCTCGACGAACCTTCGATTGGCCTCCATCAGAGGGATAATGATAAATTACTGGATACACTGAAAGGGATGCGGGATCTGGGCAATACGCTGATTGTTGTGGAGCATGATGAAGATACCATCCGCGCAGCCGACTGGATTGTGGATATCGGTCCGGGCGCTGGCGAACAGGGCGGCCGTGTAGTGGCGGAAGGAACGCTTGAACAGGTGGAGGCAGTAAAAGATTCTTTAACCGGGCAATATCTGAAAGGCAGCCGATATATTCCTTTGCCGCCCAAAAGACGCACCGGGAACGGGATGTCCCTTATAATTAAAGGTGCATCGGAACATAATCTGAAACATATTGATGTAAGAATTCCTTTAGGGGCGTTTTCCGTAGTGACAGGAGAATCGGGGTCAGGAAAAAGCACTCTGATTAATGAGATTTTGTATCAGGGATTATCTAATATAAAAAATCGTACTTCTTATGGAAATGCCGCTTTTGAAGCGATTGAAGGCGCGGAATATGTGGATAAGATCGTTAATATAGATCAGCAGCCTATCGGGAGAACGCCCCGTTCCAATGCGGCGACCTATACAAGCCTTTTCAGTGATATCCGTGAACTGTTCAGCCAGACTTCGGAAGCAAAAATGCGTGGATATAAGCCGGGGCGGTTTAGTTTCAATGTAAAAGGCGGACGATGCGAAGCCTGCCACGGTGACGGTATTATAAAAATTGAAATGCAGTTCCTTTCAGATGTCTATGTACCTTGTGAAGTGTGCCATGGTGCAAGATATAACAGAGAGACATTGGAAGTCCGTTATAAAGGGAAAAATATTTCTGATGTACTTAATATGACGGTGGATGAGGCGATTCCATTTTTTGAGAATCATGATAAGATTTTGCGTAAACTGCGGACTTTGCAGGAAGTGGGACTCGGATATATTCATCTGGGACAGCCTGCTACAACCATGTCTGGCGGTGAAGCGCAGCGTGTGAAACTGGCGTCGGAACTCATGAGGAGAGATACGGGAGATACACTGTATATCCTTGATGAACCGACCACAGGACTTCACAGTGAAGATATTCGAAAATTACTGGTGATTTTACAGAAGCTGGTAGATCAGGGAAATACGGTAGTCGTTATTGAGCACAACCTTGATGTGGTTAAAGTGGCAGACTATATTATCGATTTGGGGCCTGAAGGGGGAGATAAGGGCGGAGAAGTAGTAGCTTTTGGTACTCCTGAGGAAATCTGCAAAGTCAAACGCTCCTATACGGGGCAGTACTTAAAACCTGTTATAGAACGGACCAGGAAATTGATGAAGGAACATCATGGAGACGATTAATACATTAATACGGGCAAAAGTAGATGCGTTGCCTGATTCTCCCGGCGTATATCGTTGGAAAGATAAAGACGGACGCGTTATTTATGTAGGGAAGGCCGTCAATTTAAAAAACAGAGTTCGTTCCTATGTGAGGGGAGATAAGAACCGCTCTCCTAAAGTGGCAGCCATGATCCGTCATGCAGCGGATTTGGATATCACCATGACGGCAACAGAGATGGAAGCTCTTATTTTGGAATGCAATCTGATTAAAGAACTGCACCCGAAGTACAATATTTCCCTCCGTGATGATAAATCTTATCCCTATGTGAAAATCACGGTTAATGAAAAATGGCCGCGTATTCTTGTGACAAGAAATATCAGAAGAGATGATGGTGCTAAATATTTCGGCCCTTTTACTGATGTAGGGAGTCTGCGAAAAACGTTGAGCCTTATCCGCAGGCTGTATCCGATTAGGACCTGCCGGAGTATGAAGGTCAGCCGTCCATGCCTTCAATACCATATGAATCTGTGCTGTGCTCCTTGCTGGAATCACTGCACAGAAGAGCAATACCATGAGTATGTAGTAAAAACCTGTGATTTATTTGAAGGGAAAAATACGGAGCTTGTAAAGGCACTGCAAAAAGATATGGAGTCGGCATCGGAAGAAATGAATTTTGAACGTGCGGCGGTGCTCAGGGATCAGCTTCATGCTGTACAGAGTGTGCAGCAGAGGCAAAATATCGTTTCCAAAGAGGGTGATTTTGATGTGGTGGGGATGTCACGTCTTAATGAACACGCCGGTTTGGAAATTTTTTATATACGTTACGGGAAAATGGTGGGGAAAGAAAATCTCAGTATTCCCGACAGTCTTCATGAAACGGATGAGGATATTATCGCGGCATTTATTAAAAATTTTTACGGTGCGAATCCATCTTCTGTACCGAAGGAAATCATACTGCCGATTTTGCCGCAGGAATCATTGCTTTTAACTGCGTGGCTGTCAAAACTTCGCAACGGTGATGTCAAAATATATGTTCCTGAACGTGGATTTAAGCGCAGATTGAAAGACATGGCGCAGTCTAACGCTGCGAAATACTTGGCGGATAAAAAATTACAATGGGAATATCAGGATGCCCGTGAACAAGGCGCTGTGAATAAATTGAAAGAACTGCTCCATTTGCCAAAGCTGCCTGAACGGATAGAATGTTTTGATATTTCTCATAATCAGGGGGCGGAAACTACAGGATCCATGGTTGTATTCGAAAGCGGGCGCCCCAATAAAAAGGAATACCGCAGATTCAAACTGCAGTCGACTCAGGGGACGCCCGATGATTTCAAGTCTATGGCAGAAGTTATGGCACGGAGATATGGTATAGAAACCAAGTGGCCAAGACCGGATTTGATTGTTCTTGACGGCGGCAAAGGCCAGCTGGATGCTGCGCTTCCGGTGATCCGAAGCTGTGGAATTGATACACCGGTCATTGGCCTTGCCAAGCGTATGGAAGAAATCTATGTGGAAGGGCAGACGGATCCGATTATCATTGATCCGCACGAACCGGCGCTGCAGCTCCTGCAATTTATTCGTGATGAAGCCCATCGTTTTGTTATCGCTTATCATAGAAAGTGGACGTCAAAAAGGAATACGGAATCCATATTGGATCATATTGCGGGAATCGGACCACAGCGTAGAAATGCACTGTGGCATGCTTTCCGTTCGCTTGATGAAATGCGGAATGCGACAGTGGAGGAACTTACCCGTGTGAAAGGGATGAATAAAACGGCAGCAGAAAATGTTTTCCGGTTTTTCAGGATGAAGAAGGACGAAAAACGAATGTTGGTGGAAGGATTTATTGATAGGGAAAGAGATGATTTATCGAAATTTTAAAAGAGATATTGAAGTAATATCTCTTGAGAAAGTGCTTTTAAAACCGGAAGTAAAAAAATGAAGAAATTGAGGGTTCCCATTTTTTGATTCGCAATGAAACTTATTGACAAACACAAAGCTGCCCCGTATAATGATGAAGTTGAATATTATTTGATGTTGTCAATATACAGCATACAAGACAGCAAAAGGTCCGATCGGTAAGGAGGTGCAAGAAATGCCAAGTCCAAAGAGTAAACATTCCAAATCTCGTCGGGATAAAAGACGTGCCAATTGGAAGCTGACCGTTCCGGGTCTGGTAGAATGTCCACAGTGCCATGCAATGAAATTGCCGCATCATGTTTGTCCGGTATGTGGTTTCTATAAAGGAAGATCAGTTATTCAAGCAAAGACAGAAGAATAATTCTTCACAATAATACATTCCATGTTCAATGGAGTGTATTTTTTATGCATAATGGATAGAAGACATTAGAAGAGGATTCCTTTAAGCATTTCATGGAAAAGTGTGCTACAATATATGGCAATTAATTCTGCCTATGATAAGGCAGAAAGTATAGGAGGATGAGTAGAATGGTAGGAAAAAAGTGGAGAAAAGCAGCAGCAGTAGGTATTGCGGGAGTTTTAGCCGTAGGAGTTTTGGCAGGATGTGGAAATTCATCCGGCACGGGCAGCAACGGAAAAATGAAAATAGGAGTTGTACAAATTGTACAGCATCCGGCACTTGACGAATCAAATAGGGGATTTGTCGATGCTTTGGCTGCGAGGGGACTAAAGGACAAGATTGAAATTGACCAGCAGAATGCACAGGGAGATCAGTCTAATTTACGTTCTATTGCCAATCGATTCGTGTCAGGGAATTATAATTTGATTTGCGCTATTTCTACGCCGGCTGCGCAGGCTATGGCGAATGCCACAAATCAAATCCCGATTATTTGTACGGCTATTGCTGATTATGAAAATGCGAAGCTTATGAAATCGGAAAAGATGCCTGATGCTAATGTGACCGGTACTCATGACCGCGGTCCCTTGGAGAAGCAGGTTTCTTTGATTCGTGAGATTATTCCGAATGTTAAAAGAATCGGGATTATTTACAATTCCAGCGAAATCAATTCTGTTGTGCAGGCAAAAAGATTGAAAGAAGTATGTGTACCGTTGGGGATTGATGTGGCGGAACTGACAGTAAATTCGGTTAATGATGTGCAGCAGGTGGCGGAAGGTTTCCTGGGGGGCAACGTAGAAGCTATTTTTATTCCGACTGATAATATTATTGCATCGTCTATTCCAACATTGATGTCCGTAGCCAATAAAGAAAAAATTCCTGTTTTTGGTGCTGAAGTGGGGCATGTAAAGTCTGGGGTTTTGGCTTCGGAATCAATTAGTTTCTATGATATTGGAAAGCGAGCAGGTCAAATGGCCGCAGATATCCTTGAAGGGAAAAAGCAGATAAAGGATTTCCCTGTAGAAGGTGCAGCTAACTCCAAGCTGTATATCAATAAAGCAGAAATGGAAAATTTAGGAATACAGATTCCAAAGTCAGTTCTTGATCGGGCGGAACTCTTGTAGTTTTTGGAGAAAGGAATCGGTAAATGACCGCAATAAGGCGGAACTGGTGGATGCTGTTGCTGATTGCAGTTTGCGCTGTAATCGTAATGGCATCTGTCATTGATGACCATTCAGCAGCATTAAAAAAACAAATCAGGCTTATTCCACAAAAAGGATTTTATTATATCGGAATCCTGCAGAGTGATTCTTTACCGGAACAGGGAAAAATGGTTGCCGGAATAAAAGCGGCTTTGGCATCGAGGGGGTATCGGGAAAAAGATAATATCCGGATTGACGTTTTTTCTGCTGATGGTGATGAGAAAAAACTTGATGCCCAGGCTAAAAAATTCGTCAAAGATAAAAAAGATTTGATTATTACAGTAGGAACTGATACGACGAAAGCTTGTGTCCTTGAAACAAAGTCTGTTCCCATTGTAGGTGTGGGAATGCTTCCGCCGGAAAGTAATAATTTTTTTGATAATAGTTATAATCTGACGGGAATCAGTGATATGCCTGCAGTACTGAACCAAGTACGTATGGCGGCAAAGGTGCTTTCCCTTCAAACCGTTGGAATTATTTTTAATCCGAAAGATGAAGGGGCTGTGATCCAACTGAATCTGCTTCGAGAGGCAAGTGAAAAAAAGGGGATTCATATTTATGAGGTGGCTTTTGATGAAAAAGAGGATCCCATCAGTCAGATAGAAAAGTTTAGCGGACACGTAGATGCGGTATATATTCCTGCAGATGAAACTGTTCTAAAGTCTTTTGATGAGATCGTGAAGCATTTGATGAAACTTGGTATTCCGGTTATTGGAGAAAATGCGGAGATGGTTAGGAGAGGAGCCTTGCTTTCTGTATCTGCAGAGTATTATCGTATGGGATTCAGTGGCGGCCGGATTGCTTCAGAATTGCTGGATGGGAAAAAGAAACCTTATGAAATCGGTATTACCAAGCAGATCGATCCTGATTGGATCGTGAACATGTCTGTGGCAAAAACATTGAAGAAAGAACTGCCTTACGACGTGTGGCAGAAAGCAAGAAAATTATATTTGTATGACGGGCAGGCGGCAAGACCGTAGCCTGTGTTGCGGGGTGAAATTGATGTTTGATCTATTTATATCTACAGTTGCCCAGGGACTTATGTGGTCTATGCTGGCAATTGGAGTCTTTTTATCTTTCCGTGTTCTTGACGTACCGGACATGACTTGTGAAGGCAGCTTTCCTCTCGGAGGAGCTGTTGCCGCTTCACTTATTTCTTCAAATGTAAATCCCGGCTGGGGGATTCTTAGTGCTATGATCTGCGGTGCTGCAGCAGGAGTTATCACAGGTGTTTTATATACGAAATTAAAAATTCCGGCAATTCTTTCCGGAATCCTGACAATGATTGCCCTGTATTCTATTAACCTCCATGTGATGGGGAAAGCAAATATTTCTCTGCTTCGGGCAGATACAGTATTTTCTGTTACCGGTAAATTTTTCCATACGGAACCTTCTGTCAGTGCATTTATCGTCCCTTTTGTTTTTATGGTAATTATCAGTGCCTTTATCTATTGGTTTTTCGGTACTGAATTGGGCATGTGCATTCGCGCGACAGGATACAATCCACAAATGGTTCGTGCCCAAGGGGTAAATACAGATTCTATGATTATATTGGGGCTTTGTCTCAGCAATGCTCTGATTGGATTATGTGGTGCTGTAGTAGCCCAGAATAATGGTTTTGCTGATGTGGGAATGGGTATTGGTACTATCGTGATCGGCTTGGCCTCCGTGATTATTGGCGAGGTTATTCTCGGATCAGACAGTTTTTCGTCTTCTCTGATGGCGGTTGTTCTTGGTTCGATAATTTATAGGATCGTTATTGCTGCAGTACTTCATTTGGGGATGCCGCCGAATGATTTGAAGCTGTTTACTGCAATTATTGTTATGTTTGCGTTGGCGACGCCTTTGATTAAGAAGAAAGCCAATCTGGGAAAGGCAGGCTGATTATGTTAAAAATTTCACATATCAGCAAGACTTTTTTTCGGGGAACACCTAATGAAAAGAAAGCATTGATTGATTTATCATTGACCTTGAATGATGGGGATTTTTGTACTGTCATCGGTGGTAATGGTGCGGGGAAAAGTACCCTTCTGAATGCTGTTTCCGGAGTTCATATTCCTGATGAAGGAACAATTGAGTTGAACGGTGCAGATGTAACACGGATGAGTGAATTCAGGCGTGCCAAATTTATTGGACGCGTGTTTCAAGATCCTATGAAAGGGACTGCAGGCGGAATGCAGTTGGAGGAAAATCTTCTTTTAGCTTCCCGTCGTGGAGAAAGCCGCCGATTGAAATGGGCATTTTCTGATGGTGATCACGAAAAATATAGAGAAATGGTAGCCCGCCTTGATTTAGGACTTGAAGATCGTTTGGGAACAAGAATTGATCTTCTTTCAGGGGGGCAGCGCCAAGCAGTGACACTGTTGATGGCGACACTGAAAAAGCCGGATATTCTTCTCCTTGATGAACCGACGGCTGCTTTAGATCCTAAAACTGCGGATAAGGTTTTGAAAATTACGGATGAAATTGTCAGTGAGCAGCATTTAACAACTTTGATGATTACCCATAATATGCGTGATGCTTTAAGATACGGAAACCGTCTGATTATGATGAATAGCGGACGAATTATTGCCGATTATGCAGAAGAGGAAAAACGGGAACTGACAATTGAAGTGCTCCTCAAAAAGTTTGAGGAAAATGCAGATGCATTGAGTGATAAGGTTATTCTAGGATAGGACTTGAAAAATATATGCACTCTGTGTATAATGGCTAAGGTATGAACTGCATCCCGGGATTTCGATACTCCGACGAATCACTTAGATGCGGCAATTTATTTACAGGAGGCTTAATTATGCTTACAGCAGAACAGAAAAAAGAAATTATTGCACAGTATGCGGTACATGAAGGCGATACAGGATCTCCGGAGGTGCAGATCGCTATCCTCTCCAAGAGAATCGCTCTTCTCACTGAACACCTGAAAGAACACAAGAAAGACCATCATTCCCGCCGCGGATTGCTGAAACTGGTCGGGCAACGCAGAAACATGCTTGATTACCTTCGCCGCAGTGATATTGAAAGATACAGAATGCTTGGTGAAAAACTGGGTCTGCGCCTGAAATAAGGCGAAAAGAAAAGGAAATGACAGTAGAAAATTCTGCTGTCGTTTTTTTATGGGACTTTCGACTGTGTGCGGAGTACAGAAAGAAAATTTATTTGATTTAGAATCTTATTAAGCATATAATAATACGGTACATATTTAAAAAGATTAGATATTATAAGGAGGAAAGGGAATGGAGAAATCCTTTCGTATGGAACTTGCCGGACGTCCGCTGATTGTTGAAACAGGAAAAATGGCGAAGCAGGCAAGTGGTGCAGTTTTGGTCAGGTACGGTGAAACCGTGGTTCTTGTAACTTCTACCGCAAGCAAAGAAGCAAGAGAGGGAATGGATTTTTTCCCGCTGACTGTTGATTACGAGGAAAAAATGTATGCCGTAGGCAAAATGCCGGGAGGATTTCTTCGGCGTGAAGGCCGTCCGGGGAATTCAGCGATTCTGAATGCCCGACTGATTGACCGCCCGATTCGTCCTTTATTTGATAAGAGGTGCCGCAATGATATACATGTGATGGCAACAGTTCTTTCCGTAGATTATGATAATGCGCCTGAACTTTGCGGAATGCTTGGCGCATCTGCTTCTTTGGGGATTTCCGATATCCCGTGGGACGGACCGATTGCGGGTGTCCGTGTGGGCCGTGTTGACGGGAAGTTTGTCATCAATCCGACGCAGGAACAGCTCAAAGTATCCACTTTGAATATTACTGTTGCAGGTTCTGAAACAGCTATTCTGATGGTAGAAGGCGGTGCACAGGAGGCGCCGGAAGAAGATGTCCTTGACGCTATTATGTTTGGACATGAAACCATTAAAGAACTGGTGGCATTCCAGAAGAAGATTATTGAAGAAGTAGGAAAGCCGAAGCGTACATTGATCTTCCCGGAAATTCCGGAAGAGATTAAAACTGCTATTTATGCCTATGCTGAAAGACCGCTTAAAGAAGCGATTTTTAATCCAGATAAGCTGACCCGTGAAGCCCATATGGAAGAAGTAAGAAAAGAAGCGGAAGCCCATTTCAAAGAAATTTATCCCGAAAATGGTTCCGATATTGCGGAATGCCTGAATCATCTCACCAAAGAAATTGTCCGTCATATGATTTCTGTTGATAAGATTCGTCCTGATGGACGTGCATTGGATGAAATTCGCCCTATCAGCTGTGAAGTCGGCCTTCTTCCACGCGTCCACGGTTCTGCCCTGTTTACCCGCGGACAGACACAGGCACTGACCATTACTACGTTGGCACCTATGTCGGAAACACAGATCATTGATGATCTGACCCAGGAAACAGAAAAGAGATATATTCACCAGTATAATTTCCCGTCCTATTCTGTCGGTGAAACAAAGAGTTCCAGAGGGCCGGGCCGGCGTGAGATCGGTCATGGCGCGCTGGCAGAAAGAGCGCTTATTCCCGTTATTCCGACAGTAGAAGAATTTCCTTACGCTATCCGCGTGGTTTCTGAAATACTGGAATCCAATGGTTCTTCTTCTCAGGCATCTGTCTGCGGGAGCACTATGTCTCTGATGAATGCAGGTGTTCCGATTAAGGCTCCTGTAGCGGGTATTGCTATGGGATTAGTTAATGAAGGTGAACATTTCACTGTTCTTACCGATATACAGGGAATGGAAGATGCGCTTGGTGATATGGATTTCAAAGTGGCAGGAACGGCGAAAGGGATCACAGCGATCCAGATGGATATCAAAATCCATGGGCTTTCCCGTGAAATTCTGCTTGCGGCTCTTCAGCAGGCACAGAAGGGCCGTATGTTTATTCTTGGAAAGATGGCCGAATGCATCGATAAACCGGCTGAACATCTGTCGCCTTATGCGCCGAAGATTATTACATTGACGATTCCGGTGGATAGAATTCGCGATGTTATCGGAAGCGGAGGAAAGATAATCAATAAAATCATCAGCGAGACCGGTGTAAAGATGGACGTTGAAGAAGATGGTCATGTATACATCGCGACACCTGACGAAGAAGCCGCACAGCGGGCAAAGAAGTGGGTGGAAGAATTGACTCATGAGGTGCAGGTGGGTGAAACTTATCTTGGTAAAGTGACACGACTTATGAAGTTTGGGGTATTTGTGGAAATCCTGCCGGGTAAAGAGGGGATGGTTCATGTATCCCAACTGGCGACGCGGCGTGTAGAAAAGCCGGAAGATGTAGTTCATGAAGGGGATGAGATTATGGTCAAGGTTACTGAAATTGATGACAAGGGCCGTATTAATCTTTCCCGCAAGGCCTTGCTCCAGGAGAAGAAATAAATGGAGGGGAAAAGGGGCTTTGAGATAGTCAGTACTTGGAAAGATGCAGGTATTTCCCTTCCGCGGCGTAAAACTGCCATGAGTGCCGGATATGATATAGAAAGTGCTGTGGAAACAGAGGTGCTGCCGGGAGAAATAAAGGTGATTCCGACAGGACTCAAAGCATACATGGAATCTGATGAGTATCTGGCAGTCTATATCAGATCCAGCATGGCCGTTAAACATGGCATTATGCTTGCAAACAGCACCGGTATTATTGATGCGGACTACTATGGGAATGAAGATAATGAAGGGCATATTATGTGTGCTTTATATAATTCTTCTCGAAAAGCTTTCCATATTTCTAAAGGGGATCGGATTGCCCAGGGGCTGTTTATGAAATATCTTTTAACGGATGATGATCATACAGAAGGTAAGCGTATCGGCGGTATGGGAAGTACAGGTGTGCAATGAGTATTGAAAAAGAAAAAACCATTGATCATCGAATGATGTATGAAGGAAAGCTTCTTCATGTGTACTACGATAAAGTGGATATTGCCGGAGAAACTTATCGACGGGAGATTGTGGAACATCCCGGTGCTGCAGCGATTATTCCTGTGACAGAAGACAGGGAAATTCTTTTTGTAAAACAGTACCGCTATCCGATTAAGCAGGCATTGCTTGAAATTCCTGCAGGCAAGCTTGCCAGCGGTGAAGATCCCGGTGTCTGTGCGGTTCGTGAACTGGAGGAAGAAACGGGGTGTATTGGAACACTTCGTAAGATAGGAATTATTTATACAACTCCGGGATTCTGCAACGAAAAGATTTATCTGTATATAGCGGATCATCTGGTTTACACACATCAGCATTTGGATGATGGAGAATATTTGGATATTGTAAAAATACCGCTTAAAGAAGTATTTCAAATGGTTCATGAGGGGAAGATCACTGATGCGAAGACTTTATCCGCTCTTGCCATTGCCTCAGATATTCTTCACAGTATGATATGAACCAAAATCGCTTTACTGCTTCGGTAATTCGATGATGTCCAATGTGTTCGACAAATACAGAGAATTTTTATCTTTCAACCTTATTTGACCCCAATTTTGACCACAATTTTAATATTCATCATCATCATAAAAAAATGGGGGCAAAACGGGTGCCAGTCCTTGAATAGTAAGTTGAATGGAATTAGATAGAGCAGGATAGGCAGGAGAATTAATGGGCGTTTGTTCCATGAGGGAATCCAGAGCGTTAACGGACTTAACAGCTCTAAATAAATCACCCATTGGTGATTCCCATTCTATGAATCTATCTTGATAAAGCAAGGGGCGGTTATCGTCATAATTTGTGTATGTTTTAATGGGAATGTCAATTCTTATAACAGGAAATTTTCCTGTGGGTACTGGTAAATCGTCAATCGGACAATTCACTAGTGCTATATCAGCGTTAAGGTCTCTTTTCATATCAATAAGCATTAGCCTTGCATAATCACGCAAGGTTTTTTTCTTGTTGTCTATTTCGCTGGAATTTTCTCCATATAAAAACCAGTCAGTAGAAATACCTGTCAATTGTGATAAGCGTGTTAAAGCCTTTATATCGGGGCAATTATCAGAGAGGTTTTTAGTTTTTTTATTACCATTGACAAAGCGAGACATGGTGGATTGTGTACTGCTATCGGCTCCTAAGTGTGGAAAAAGATATTTGCCGATAGTATCTTGACTAACTTTTTTTCCTCTATTTTTTTTATCCGTGATTTTATCAAGTACCTGTCTTATTCTATTGCGGACTTCATCATAGTTGATTTCTTTGTTTATACCTTTACTTCTTGCGTCAATTTCTGAAATGTCGATTTCTCTTATTGTCTTCATGGTGATACCTCACATATCGCGGAACAAAATTAATTCATAAAATGAAATTTCTTCACTAATAAATTCACTAAATGGCTGCTAAATTTATTAACTGATTTTTTGTTTATAAAAAAACCAGTTTAAACATATTAATTTATGATATGAATATTTTAGTTCATAATGTGTTCAGACGTCAACAAAAGGCTCTTAAGAGTTTAAATGTTCATCAAAAGATAGGAGAAAAATTGTATGACAAATGAGACAAAAGCAAGATTATTGAGTTTAAGCGAGTTACAGGACTACCTTAGTTTAGGCAGAAATAAAGCCATTGAATGGGGGAAATCTATCAAAGCTGATGTACATATAGGACGGCGTGTCCTTTATGATAAGTCAGTCATTGATAGGACATTGGACAGAATGGGGCGTGATGAAAAATGATAGAGGCTGTTTTAAAAGAGCATAATGCTGTGGGCATAGAAAATGCCCTGACAATAACAGAGCTTTGCATTCTAACAGGCAAGACAATACGGGAAATCACAAAAGCGGTAGAAGATGAAAGAAAATCCGGTGTATTGATTTGCTCCAGGATGGAGGGGAAAGGGGGATATTTTATGCCGGCTAATGATGTTGAGATACAGAGCCAGCTTGCCTCATTTGAACGGCGTATCAAAAGCCAGTCAATAACCTTGCGGGTATTCAGGCGGTATATGAAAGAAAGAGCTTAATATGGGTGGTAAGGCGAGAAAGCCATTTCCGCCGTGGCAAAGCTCCCGAAAAGATGACGGGTTTAATATGTTGTCTAATACACTGACCCATTCAGAAGCATTTCGCTGTTTAAGCGGCAAGCAAAAATCCTTGTATCTTTTGTGCATGCAGCAGTTAAAGGCAGTAATGACTCCACGGAAAATATATCCAAGCGTAGATCAGGTATGCAGAGATGATACTTTCTTTCTGACCTTTTCCACAGCCTGTAATGATGGGCTGTACAAGGTAAAAAGTGAAAGTACCTTCCGGCGGGATATGGCAAAGCTGCAAGAAGTCGGATTAATTCGTTGTATCTCAAATGGAAAAAATCGAAGAATTAAATCTGTCTATCAAATGTCTTCTGAATGGCAAGCGTACAAATTAGAAAATACACTGGCTAAATAGCCATGTTACTACTGGCTAAATAGCCATGTTGTGAGTCGATTTTGACCATTTTTCAGTCTTAATACATGGCTAAACAGCCAGTGTGCAAAAATGGCTGTTTGACTAATATTCATCGGACGCACGGGAGTTTTATTAGAAAATAGCTATACACTGGCTAAATAGCCATACATATACATATATGCCATGGGAGAGGTAAATTCTGATCGACAAGAGGAAGTATTCTATGAATGAAATCTCTATTTATGATTCCTAAAACAGGTGATTAAAAATTTGCGTTTTTTTAGATGATGAAATTTCATCCATGTGTAATTTATCAAAAGAAATCCGCAAGGTGTGAAAAACGCTCCCCAGAGCGGATGTAGGAGAATTTAATATGGATAATACGGACTGGAAAGAGAAAATTGTACAGTTAAGGAAACGTGACAGGTTGAGACGTGCTAATGCGATACATCTACATTGTGTAGATTGTGTGGGCTATGAGTTATACGCTGTTACAAAGTGCACATGTTATCATTGCCCTTTATGGGAATGGAGAACAGGCGCATATACGCCGCTTGTAAAGCATGAAGAAATTTCCGGCGGTACATTCTGAAAATCTACACAGGCAGAGAAGTCGATTAAAAAGGAGAGTATGCAATGAATAACAAAAAAATGAACAATGAAAAGGTAAGAGTCACAGAGGAATTTATGGATGATGTGATCTTCAAAAAAGATATTTTGGTTGATATTTTGGGCGGCGGAAATAAGGAGCCGTTGGTGGTGAGTTTAGGCCATAATCGCTATGAGGTGAGACGGTTTAGCAACTTAGAACATAGAATTATCCAGCTGTTAGAAAAAGAGCTTGAGTCTTTGGAGAATCTATTAGATACTATCGATTTAGAAAATCCGATAAAGCAAGAGTAAATCGTGTTTAAATGTTGGAGGGCTGTAATCTTATAGTCCTCCAATAACTAACTTTATTCGATTTTCAGATAGAAAAGTTTTATATGCAGTAACCAAAAAAGCGGGAATGGGGAATTATGCAGGGGATAATGTTATATTTTGTTCGGTGATTTTGTTTAGAAACAGATACTTCTATGGGAGAATATGCATAATACTGTATTTTCTTTGCAAAAATATTGATTAAAAAGCCCTGTTTTCTCCAAATTTGACCCGCCGGAAATTGTTTACTTCCGATAATATGGCGTTATCGGAAGTAATAAAGAAGGTTTACATTATGAAAAATTTATTTGCAAAGGTATTTCTGTTTATCTAATACTGTAGAAGGAGCCAAGTTATAGTCATTAATAGCGTTAGTTTCTGTAAAGGAAGGATGATTAAGAATGGAAAGAGGTTTTTTGATTGATATATCTGTTTTACTTAAAGGCGGATATGGAGTACAGCGTGGCATAGATTTATATGATGTAATAGAAAATGAAAGGTTTATTTTTGAAGGTGTAGTTTATAATCCATCTAAAAAAGTGAGAGAAATAATGGCTGCCAGAATTGGGGCAATTTTGAATGGATTACCAGTGGCAGATAATAAAAGCGCTTTATAGATTGATAGACTTGATTTATGAAGAAGGGATGGGACTATGTCCAAGCGATATGTTGGCGTGCATTTGCGTAAAGACGGGCGATATGAAAAACGATTTACGATAGATAGGAAACGATATTCTGTTTTTGGGCATTCCTGCAAGGAGTGTATAGAAAAAGAATTTATCCGTCGGAAAGAGATAGCCGAACATCGATATGTAAAGAATCAAAATGTTACAGTGAACCAATACTTTAACGAGTGGATTATACAGAAAGAGCAGGAAGTAAAGGCAACCACCGTCCACTTGTATAAAATAATTTATAAGAATCAAATAGCCCCAGTTATGGGAACACGCAAGATACAAGATTTAGAGCGGCGGGAATTAGTAAGTTTTCAATCAAAGTTAGGGCAACAATATACTACGGCTACCACTAAAAAAGCCATAAATATTATCAAACAATTATTAGAATCGGCGGTAATAGATGGGATTACAACTGTAAATGCAGCTGAATATTTACCCAAAATAAAAAAGAAAAGTAATGAAAGAGTGGCCAGAGAGACTATACATAGAGCGCTAACAGAGGAAGAATTGAAATTATTTTTAAAGTATGCTCAAACGGATTGGAATTACAATGCAATATGTTTATTGCTTGCAACGGGAATGAGAGCGGGAGAATTAGGGGCGTTATATTGGAGTGATATTGATTATAAAAACAATGTTATACATATTACTAAAACTGTCACAGTTAATCAGAATGGCAAAAGTATAATAGGAACTACGCCAAAAACCCAAAAGTCGAAGCGTGATATTCCTTTAAATGTGGAGATAAGAGACATTTTATCAAAACAAAGAAATTTTATTAGCATGTGGACAGGCAAAAGGATAATAAAACTGAATGATACGGTATTTAACGCAGAAATGCAGGGAATCATATATGCAAAGACCATAAATAATTCCATAAAAAGAATACTAAAAAGGATAGAAGAAATAGAAATAAAACCTTTTACGGCACATGCATTTAGAAGCACTTTTGCAAGTATGGCTGTGAAAAAGGGTATGCCTTTAAACGTATTAAAAGAGATAATGGGACATGCCAGTTATTCAATGACCGCCGATTTATACGGACATATATACGATGAACAGAAACAAGAATCCATGGAAGATGTAAAAATAATAATGATGTAATGAAAGACTACTGCTTAGTAGTCTTTTTCGTTTTGCTTTCACAGGTACTTCCAATAACCGAAACAAGAGTGCAACGGTCGCCAAGCCCCTGACAATTATTTAGACATCAAGAAAAATAGAGCCTAACGAGCGTTTTTTAGATGATGAAATTTCATCCATGGATAATTTATCAAAAGAAAGTTACCTAATGTGAGAAATGCTCCCCAGAGCAAAAACGGGGATTGTTTTACTATGTAACAGACTTAATGCGGGCAAAGTGATAGATAAGATGTGGCAAGAATTGAATGATTGTAAAACTGGAAAATTTATGATATTTGACCCCAATCTTGACCCCAAATTTGACCCTGATTTTGAAAATAATTCAATGTTTTTGCGCGGAATAATATAAAACGTGATAACACATAATCGCATTATCACGTCCGATAAAATCTATCCCTTCAAGGATTTTGATAAACACATATAAAAGAATATAAATCTTGTTTTTATTGTTGCTTCGGTAATGCCGAGGCAGTTTTTACGTGGAAACAATTCCGCGCAGTCTGTTTCCTGTGATACTCATGGTATAATAAAAAAATGGAAAAAGAAATTATAGAATCAAACGGGAAAAAAGTATCTTTTATCACTCTTGGCTGTAAGGTTAACCAGTATGACAGTGATGCCATGCGAAGTCTGTTTATCAGAAACGGATATAAGGTGGCAAAAGAAAATGAAAACGCTGATGTGTATGTCATCAATACTTGCTCCGTAACGAGTATTGGTGACCGGAAGTCCCGACAAATGGTACGGCGTATCCGACGTGAGCACCCCGGGGCTGTTATTGCGGCAGCAGGGTGTTATGCGCAGTTGGCGCCCGATGTTTTTGTACAAATGGGTGATGTTGATGTCATTGTGGGAATCCAGAATAGATCCCATATTGTGGAATATGTAGAAGAAGCCGCTGCCGAAAAGAAGACACTTAATGCAGTCGGTGATATTATGGCTGTTACTGATTTTGAAAACCTTTCTGTTGATGCGGAAGGGGAAGTCAAGACACGGGCTTTTATAAAAGTACAGGAAGGCTGTGATAATTATTGTACGTTTTGTATTATTCCCTTTGCGCGGGGGAAACTGAAGTCCCGCCGCCAGTCAGATGCGGTAGAAGAAATCGGAAGATTAGTAGAAAAGGGTTATCGGGAAGTCGTGCTTACCGGAATTCATTTGGGGAATTATGGAAAAGATCTTCATGATGGAACTTCATTGTCGACACTTGTGACAGAATTAGTAAGAATCCCTGATTTACTCCGAATCCGGCTGGGATCTATCGAATCGGTAGAATTGTCTGATGAACTGATCCGTATTATAAGAGAAGAACCAAAAGTATGCCCCCATCTCCACTTGCCCATACAGGCGGGATCTGACGATATTCTTAAAAGAATGAACCGCCATTATCGGCTTGCTGAGTATAAAGAACTAGTCCGGAATCTGAGAAAAGAAATTCCCGGATTAGCTTTGACAACGGATCTTATTGTGGGATTTCCCGGTGAAACGGAAGAGAATTTCAGAGAGACGTTGGATACCCTTCAGGAATTACAATTTTCGGCGATTCATGTATTTCCTTATTCCCCAAGGAAAGGAACACCGGCTGCCGCTTATCCGAATCAGGTAAAGCCGGAAATCAAAAAGGAAAGGGCAGCCCGTGTGCAAGCACTGGGAAAAGAGCTGGCCGGAGCTTATAGGAACCAGTTTTTTCATAAAATTGTCCGTGTCTTAGTGGAAGAAGAAAAAGAGGGATTTTTTGAGGGGGTATCTGATGAATATATTCGTGTGTTCATCAAAGATAAAGATGTCGAAAAAGGCAAAGTGTATTCTGTATGGATTGATTCGATGACGGACAATGGAATGATCGGTATGGTACAAAAGGAGGAAGAAAATGAATAACTGTTTGTTTTGTAAAATTATCAGCGGGGAGATTCCGAGTATAAAAATTTATGAAGACGAGCATTGGTTTGCCTTTAAGGATATCGAGCCATGTGCACCTGTCCATATTTTGTTGATTCCTAAAGTTCATGTAAAAAATATTCTCGGGATGACATCGGAAATCAATCATGATTTTTCTGATTTTTTCCTGATCGTAAAAAAAATAGCGGAAGATGAAGGACTTGGAGAAGACGGATTCCGTCTGGTGGTAAATACAGGAGAGAAAGCAGGGCAGTCAGTATTTCATTTCCACGCACATATTATAGGCGGAAAAGAAATGGGATGGCCGCCATTCCCTGAAGAGAAACAATGATTTCATTCAATAAATATTCATTGACAGTTAGATGACAATAAATTATAATTTAATAGTGTGCAATAGCACCCCATCAGTCTATTTGGAGGGAGGGATATGGATGTCTGAAATTAAAGTTCAAAAGGGCGAATCTTTGGATAGTGCTCTTCGCAGATTTAAACGTTCCTGCCAAAAAGCCGGGGTTCTTTCTGAAGTAAGAAAACGTGAACATTATGAAAAGCCCAGCGTAAAACGTAAACTGAAATCTGAGGCCGCAAGAAAACGTAAGTTTAAGTAATAGGCAGTAAGGTGATGGAGTTGTCAATTAAGGAACAGCTGATGGCAGACATGAAGACTGCCATGAAAGCAAAAGAAGAAGGCCGTTTGGCATTAGGCGTTATCCGTATGGCACGGGCGCATATTCGTCAGGCAGAAATTGACGATGGACACGCGGATTTTGATGATGATCAGGTTCTTGCAGTCCTCCGGAAAGAAGTGAAGCAGCGGAAAGAAACGCTTGCTGAAATTAAGGATTCCGGCAGAGATGACCTGGTTGAGGAAACCCAAAAGGAAATTGCTGTGCTTGAAAAATATCTTCCGCCAGAAATGACAGAAGATGCCATTCGTGCAGTTGTTATTGATGTGATTTCTGCTTTGGATCCGGAACGAAAAAATCTTGGTACGGCGATGAAAGCAGTCATGGCGAAACTAAAAGGGAAAGCAGATGGAAAAGTGGTTAACCGCCTTGTTCGGGACGTACTCGGCTGACTCTTTTATTGCTTGACAAGTATAAGATGCTTGATGTATTCTTAATTCACAAGTTAATATTACGTCAAAGATGACTCATTCCTTCGGGAGTGGGTCATTTTCGTTTGGTGGAACTTGGTTGTAAAGGATACAGCCGTTCTAAAAAAACTTATAGGAGGTTTTAAAATGAACAAAGATTTGCTGTATTGGATTCCGGCGGGACAGTATGGGAAAGAGGGTGTTCTTTCTTTACTGGCACAGCATCCTGAAATCAGATTTGTATCGCTCATCGGAATTGATCTTGCAGGCAATGATACAGATGAGAAAATTCCGATTGAAATATTTATGAAAGACTATGATGATTTCTTTGCGGGAAAAGCTGTGCAGACGGACGGCTCTTCTGTTGTATTTATGAATATAGCCACCTTGAATGATGCCAGAGTTGATTTTGTTGCAGACAGCACAGTTAACTGGTATGTAGATTATAATGACGAAAATGTGGACGATGCGACGGGACTGCCGGTGGGAACGCTGCGTATTCCCAGTTTTCTTATACACAATGACAAATTTATTGATTCTCGTTCTATTTTGAAACGGTCTTGTGATTATGTGGCGGAAGAATTAAAAAAACTCATTGCGGGAAAAAACATAAAGGGGATGGAGAATTTTCCGACAGGTGAAATTCAGGATATTGTTTTTACAACGGGTACCGAATTGGAATTTTGGGTAAAGACGCCGAGTGAAAAGGAAACAGTGCAGCATTTATCCATTTCTCAACGCTTGAAAGAACAGTATTGGCAAAGAATGCGTGGAAATGTCCGTACTGCGATGGAACAGGCTATTGAGGAACTGGATGCCAGGGGCATGCATGTGGAAATGGGACATAAAGAGGTCGGCGGCATTAAATCAAAAGTGGATGACGGCGGCCATATTTTTGATGTCTGTGAACAGCTGGAATTGGATTGGCTCTTTTCTACCAATCCGTTGCAGGCAGCAGATAATGAATTGACTGCCCGTATTATAATCCGTGAAGTATTTCGCAGAAACGGTCTTGATGTATCTTTTAAAGCAAAACCGATTATCGGGGTTGCAGGAAATGGTGAACATACCCACGTGGGATTTGCCGCCCGCCTTAAGAATGGAAAAGTTTTGAATCTCCTTGCACCGGAAGATTTGAAAAAAGAATATCTTTCTACCATTGGATACGGATTTATCATGGGCGTCTTGAATAATTATGAAGCGACCAATCCATTTATTTCATCTACGACGGATGCGTTTAACCGGCTTAAACCCGGATTTGAAGCACCGGTTTGTATTGTGACATCTCTTGGGCATAAACCGGAGCAGCCCTCTCGGAATAGAAGTATCCTGATCGGTTTAATTCGTGATTTGGGGAATCCCAAGGCGACCCGATTTGAACTTCGTGCGCCAAATCCCTTTACAAATACCTATCTGGCTGTTTCCTGCCTGTACCTGACAGCATTGGATGGTGTGAAATATGCGGTAAATTACGGAAAGACACCTGATGAACTTTTAAAGGAGCTTTCTAAAACTGCCGGAGAAGATGCCGATTATCTGCAGAAAGAAAGAGAGTACCGTTGCGAGAAGAATGTGTTCGAAGATTATACGCAGGAAGAGCGGGATGCAGTATTCGGGAAACCGCCTGCCACGGTATGGGAAAATGTAAAAATTATGAAAGAAAACCCTGATAAAGTGGCTGTCTTGACGCAGGGGGATGGTATTTCTGACGCTATCGTAGATTCTTTTGTGGCCGGTATTGTATATCGGTGGGAAAATGAGTTGATTGATCGTTTGATTCCGGACACGGAAGCAGCTGTAAAGCGTTATAAGAAACTTATTCATGAAGATGAACTTGATGAAGAACGTTGGGATAGCATCAGTGCCAAGCGTATTGAGCTTATCAAGGATGGCAGGCATAAAAAATGCATCTGTACCAAACTGAAGGAGGCATTGAAGCGAAAGGACTATGATATGGCTTCCAATCTGCAGCAGGAAATGGTCCGCAAGACGGAAGCACTTGGTGAAGAATATCGTATATATGCTTTGAATATCATCGATTGATACCGGAATGAATTTGTTTTTGTCCAAAGGAACTGAACCGTAAAAAGGAGATAATCCTTGTTTTACGGTTTTTTTCTTTTACAGAGGCCGGATTTTTTCAAGCGTGGCGAGAATAGCGGTTTTCTGATATTTCCGTTATCTAAAAATTTAAAGGGATTCTTACGGAATGACAATGATCAAAATATGTATACTGAAATGAATAGCAGCTGGAAAAATGAAATAAAACGCAGAATTCAGGCTTTTCTGACATTTGAAGCCAAATCATTCGGGGAAATGATAAATATTTTTTATGCCGGTATGACGTACCTTTATCTGAATGTAGAAATAATTTGCATTATCAAGTGCCTTTATGCTAACCTAAAGGCAGAAATTTATTATTTGTTTTATATATAGGGAAGTTATCTAATTCTCTGAATACTTGTTCATGCGGTGCTATCAATAAGATGATTCGAAGTCGGATGGGAGAAAGGTAAACGGGAACTTTCTATGGACAAGGAGTTTTTTCTTAGGCATATAAAGCAAAAGAAAGATATTTACGGTGAGATTTTCAAGTATAGTAGATGCTTTGACATAAATAATAATATAAATGTTTTTGGTGTTTCTGCTAACTGTCTGATGGAAGCCCGGTCCAGTGAAGAAGAAACGGAATCGGGAAGGGAGCTTGTGTTTTTCAGGCATATAGATTTGTTGTCTGCTTACTTACAGTAGGCGTTTTTTATTGTCATAAGGGGTTATAAACGGTAAAGTGCCGTTTGTTATTTATCAGTTTTTTTAGATGGGAGGTATTCATGGAATGAAGAATGCAGTGCAGAAAACGGTCGGGAAGAAACGTAAGGGATTTATGCTTATTGAACTTCTCATGGTGGTAGCGATTATCGGGGTCTTAGCAGCGGTAGCAGTGCCTAATTTTATCGGTTTGACTGATGAGGCGAAAATAGCGCGTATCCAGGCGGATTTATCGACGCTCGGTTCGGCGGTAGAGGTGCACTATGCAAAACATGGAAGCTATCCTGCGGCGATTGGTGACTTGGTGAATGCGACAGGCAAGGACGGTTTTCTTAAGAGCGAACCGAAACCGCCGATTGATGGGGAAGCTTATTCTTTGAATGCCGCCACCGGGGAAGTCACTTATGTATTTAAGGGGACAACCTATTCGTCTTTTGGGAAAAATACGAAAAAGGGTTAGTATTAGTAGGGTATTTCAATGACTGATGAAAAGCGCTTGCTGAATGTGGGCGCTTTTTGTAATTTTAAAAGAAAAATAAGATGATAAAATGGAGGCGAAAAGGCAGTATTGATGGATATGAAGGTACTTGCTGAATGTGGAATTATGATAAGCCTGTAAAAGGGAAGACATACATTTGAAAGTAAGCGGCTTGACAGATTGGGAGGAAAGTTTTATGATATTTTACAATTTAATAGCATTGAATAAACCGTTGATGTGGAGATAAAAACAGTAAGTGCACTTACAGGGAGCCGGGATATTGAGAAGCCGGCAGAACGCAGGCTGTTAAATGGATCACGGAGGGCATGGTGAAAGTGAAAACGATTAGCTTATGACGTAAGGCATACGTAAGTTGCCGGAAGTATGTTGGTACTTCGCTAAGAGCAGGCTTAGGCTTGAAACAAGGTGGCACCGCGGTATATCCGTCCTTGGCAGTAATTGCTGAGGACGTTTTTATTTGGAAAAGAGGTCTGGCTGTGGATACACTAAGGCGATGGCGGATGGTGATGGAAACTGAACTGGAAATAAAATATAAGAAATCTGATGAGGTGAAAAACGGAGAAAAAATGATGAATACGAGATTTGGAGAATTCGGTGGACAGTATATTCCGGAAATCTTGATGAGTGAAATCAATCATGTGGCGGAAGCTTATGAAAAGTATAAAAATGATCCAGCATTTAAGGCGGAACTGAAAGATTTGTATGCGAATTACACAGGCCGTCCATCCATGCTGTATGAGGCGAAACGGATGAGAGCGGATCTGGGCGGGCCGAAAATTTATTTGAAAAGAGAAGACTTAAACCACACGGGCGCTCATAAAATCAATAACTGCATCGGGCAGGCACTGCTTGCAAAACGAATGGGAAAAACACGGATCATTGCAGAAACGGGGGCCGGGCAGCATGGTGTGGCTGCAGCTACTGTCGCGGCGCTTCTGGGGATGGAATGCGAAATATTCATGGGAGAAATAGATACGGAGCGGCAGGCGCTGAATGTGTACCGTATGCGCCTTTTAGGAGCAAAAGTCAACGCGGTGAAAACCGGTTCCAGAGTTCTGAAAGATGCTGTCAATGCGGCCTTGCAGAATTGGAGCGCCCGTTGTGATGATACGCATTACCTGATAGGTTCTGCTGTGGGACCTGCTCCGTTTCCGGAAATGGTCAGAGACTTTCAGTGCTGTATCGGAGAAGAATCAAAAGAACAAATATTGGAAAAAGAAGGTCGCCTTCCGGATGCCGTATTTGCTTGTGTGGGCGGAGGCAGTAATTCTATTGGCACCTTTTATCCCTATAAAGATGATACCGATGTACAGCTCATCGGATGTGAAGCCGGAGGGGAAGGAATTGATACGCCGTACCATGCGGCAACAATTGCGAAAGGACGTATCGGTGTATTTCATGGGATGAAATCCCTTTTCTGCCAGGATGATGACGGAAATATTGAAGAAGTATATTCTATTTCGGCAGGATTGGATTATCCCGGTGTCAGCCCTGAACATGCCTATTTTTATAAGATTGGCAGAGCACAATACATGGCGGTTACAGATGAAGAAGCTGTGCAGGCCTTTGAATATCTGGCTAAAACGGAGGGCATTATTTGCGCGATCGAAAGTGCACATGCAGTGGCAGGCGCCATGAAATATGCTAAGAATATGGGAAAAAACGAAATCATACTGATTACTTTGTCCGGACGAGGAGATAAAGATGTAGCAGCCATTGCCCGTTATCGCGGACAGGATCTGAAAGAATGAGGAGGAAATCATGAGCCGTATCAAGGAAGCGTTTAAAAACGGAAAAGCGCTGATTGGATTTCTGACGGCCGGCGTACCGTCAGCAGAAGATACATTAAGATATATGGGAGATCTGGAAACAGCCGGAGCCGATCTGATTGAAATTGGAGTGCCTTTTTCGGATCCGGTTGCTGATGGCGCCGTCATTATGGAAGCCGATGTACAGGCATTGAAAAATAAAGTCCATTTGCCTCAGGTGATAGAAATTGTAAAAGCATTTCGGAAACAGTCAGAAACGCCTGTGGTATTCTTGACCTATTACAATCCTATATTTAACTATGGTGTAAAAAAATTCTTTGAAGAAGCAAAGGACATCGGACTGGATGGTGTAGCCATTCCCGATCTGCCCTATGAAGAGCAGATGGAAATACGTCCCTTTGCCGATACATATGAAATAGACATCATACAGATTATCGGACCGGCATCGGAAGAACGTATCTGTCAAAATGTGAGAAACGCGACTGGATTTATATATATTGTGTCTTCCACTGAATCGGCAAATCGGAAATCAGATATGAAAACAAATTTGGCAGATATTATCTCCGTTATTCGAAAAACGACGGATACGCCCGTCGTGGTGGGACTTGACGGTCATCATACGGAAGAACTTCAAGGGATGAAAGAAATGGCTGATGGAATTACCACAGGAAGCATCGTGGTGGATATGATAAACAAAAACGGGAAAGAAGCGGGAGCGCCTATACAGGAATATGTGGAAAAACTGAAAATTTCCATAAAAGGCTGAAAGAATTTTGAAAAGGAAATCGGAAGCGATATTTTTCAGGAAATATCTTCATTTTTAGAATTAATAGGTTAATCAACCAAGAGCGTATCTGGTGTTTCACAGGCCTCATAAAATCATTGTCAGTGAAAAAGGATACACAAAAATACGGAAATGCTGATGGCAGGAACATTCTTTGTAGAAATGCTCCTGAAAAAGCTTTTCCGTATTTTTTAGAATATAAAAATATTGATGCAACCTTGTTATATTGTAACAATTATAAATTACCATGTTACAAATGAAGAGAAGCTTTTCCCCGACAGATAATCAAATGTTCCATCCATTTCCGGAAATGTAATGGAACAGGCGCAAAGAAGCTGGTGGGGAATATGAAGAGCCTTGGAGATTTCGAGGCTCTTTTTATTGCCATACTTGGTATCGCCTAAGATGGGGTAACCTATGGAAGCGAGGTGGGCGCGGATTTGGTGGGGGCGGCCGGTGATGAGCCGGACCTCCAGCAGAGAGCAAATATTCCCCGCTTTTTCCATGGTGGAGATTCTTTTGTATCTCGTTTCTATAGGTACAGCATTGTCTTTTTGCTCTGTAATGATAGTGACTTGATTCGCTGATTCATTTTTTATAAGGAAACCTTTCAGGGTGTCCTGTTCTTTTGTTTCGCCTAAGACGATGCAGCGGTAGTATTTATGAAGAGTACGGTTCTTGATGATTTTGTTCAGCATTTGCAGACCTTTGACAGTTTTTCCGCAAAGAACGATACCGCTTGTGTTTTTGTCCAGACGGTTGCATACGGATGGCTTCGCTGTGGAATGATTATTGTAATGGCAATAGTCCAGCAGAGCGTCATTCAGGGATAATTCATTGGAGTTATCATTTTGAGTCAGTATGCCTGCCGGTTTGTCTACGATGAGGATATGCTCATCTTCATAGATGATGCGTCGTGAAAAGGGGAAGGCAGATTTCTTTTGTGAGGGAACTGCGTTTTTCTTTTCCGAGAATGTATGGAATGTTTCATCGGAAAACCATATTTTTATGTTGTCTTTTTCCCGGAGAATTTCTTTTCCCGTGCATTTTTCATCGTTCCATGTGATATTTTTCTTGCGGAAGCTTTTGTGGAACAGGCTTGCCGGAGCCTGGGGCAGGAGTTTGCAAAGGTACTTGAAAAGCGTCTGTCCTTCTTCTGCTTTGGTGATGGTAAATTCTTTCATGGTAAGCTCCTGTATAGAGAAAAATTCTTCGAGATTTTTTAATTGTGCCGTTTTGGTGCGGCTGGTACTGGTATATCACTCACCAGCTGCAAGGACAAGTGAACCATTTTTACGCGTCGTTCTGCTCCTTAATAACAGATAATAAAAGCCGGCAGACGACTGACAGAGGAGAGAGTTTCATTCTTACCTTTCGTGTCACTCCCTCGAGCCAGTATCCTCCACCACTGACATAGTCCCCCTCCTTATAGATAAGGGGGCTCTCACATTTCTTTATTTATACTATTAAAGCCACCTTTCTAAATAACGGTTCGCTAAAATACTTTATGAAACTAAAAGGTAAGCTGAAAGGCTTCTTTAGAAAGAGCTGGTGCGTGCAGCGCGGCTGAGGATGCTTGCTGTAATGACTTTAATCGTGAGGGTAGAGGATCATTTTGCCCCTTTGTATTATTTCGTAAGTTAGCTATTTCATTTTTTCAGCGGCAGTATAGTGCGGCTTGGTATCTGCGCAAGAAATACGCCGGCTGTCATGCAGAGGATACCGATGAGCTGCTTTACGGTAAAGGATTCATTCAGAAAGAGCACGCCGCAGAGTCCGCCAAAGACCATTTCCAGACTTAGGAGCATGGTGGCTTCCGTGGCAGGGAGATATTTCTGTCCCACTGCCTGTAAGGTATATGCGACACCGGTAGAAAGTATGCCTGTATATAAAATGGGCCACCAGGAGGACAGTATGCTTGAAATAGAAACGGTTTCAAAGAAGAAGGCCAGAATAAGGTTGCATATACCTACGACCATGAATTGTCCTGATGAGAGTGTGACAGGCGGGAAACGCTGCGTCAGATAGTTGAGGAGAATGATATGGGCTGCGTAGCAGACGGCACAGAGAAGCACTAAGAAATCTCCATATCCGATATCGAGTGTTTCCGTGATGGAAATAAAGTAGACCCCCGCCATGGCAAGAATGACACCGAAGATATGGTTCAGGCGCAGTACCTGCCCGAAGAAAAGACTGATGACCGGCACCATGAGCAGGTAAGTGGCAGTAAGGAAACTTGTTTTTGATGCCGTGGTGTATTGAAGGGCGACCTGCTGAAGAGTGGCGCCGCCGCAGAGAAGTATACCCGCCATAAGAATGGCAACCCAGATGGAAAAGGAAGCTTCTTTCGGATTTCTGCCGGAAGGATAATAATAAATAATAGGAAGCAGAGACAGGGAACCTAAAAGGAAACGGATCCCGTTAAAAGCGTAGGGGCCGATGGAATCCATGCCTATGACTTGCGCGACGAAGGCAAAGCCCCAGATAAAAGCTGCTAAAAGAAGCAGTAACCGATATTTCATGTGACTGGATGTACTCCGTTCGTTATAATAGATAGATACATACTATTATAGCGAATAGATGATGGTCTATAAAGGAGAAATTGAATGAAAATCAAAATGGCGGCGATTGATCTGGACGGAACTCTTCTTCATGATGATATGTCGCTTTCCGATTTTTCCAAGGATATTATACGGAAAGCAAAACACAGGGGGATACGCATCGTGCTGGCAACGGGGCGTATGTTTGACGCGGCGCGTCCCAAGGCGGAAGAATTGGGACTTTCTGATACACCTTTGATTTGTTATACCGGCGCATGGATCATGATGAGCCGTTCCGGGAGACCGATATGGCAGGATGGGATAGATATTTCCGTGGCAGAAAAGATTCTTCTGACAGCAAGAGAAAAAGGATGGCTGGTACATACTTTTTTTGATGACCAGATCTATTTGCCAGAGCCCAATAAAACGGAAGCAAAGTATAAGAAGTACAGAACCAAGGCTGTGGCATACCTGGGAGATGCATTTTACCATCCGAAGAAAAAGCCGACGAGGCTGATTTTTGCGGATGGGTCCGAAGCGGTCCGCAGAGAGATACGCAGGGTCATAGAGACGAATTTTTCAGATGAGGTAGACATCGTATTCCCCGGAGATGATTTCGTGGATGTCCATAAAAAAGGAGTCAGCAAAGGGGCAGCGCTTCAGAAGTTGTGCAATATGTGGGATATTTCTCTTTCTGAGGTCATTGCTTTTGGTAATACAGAAAATGATGTATCTATGCTGAAAATGGCGGGAATTTCTTATGCTGTAAAAAATGCGGACGAATATGCCCGTTCGGCAGCAGGAAACATTTGTGACTCTAACGAGAATGATGGAGTAGCTAAAGTTTTGGCGGAGTATCTCGTATAACAAGTTAAAAAAGCATTTCCGTTCATGCGTCTGCATAGGGAAATGCTTTTTTGTATCATTTAGAGTCTGTCCTGAAAGAAATGAATCGTTTCGGTAAGACCGTCTTTGATGTTTCTTGAAGGAGTCCAATGCAGCAGTGTCTTCGCTTTTTGATTAGAGAGGCAAGAGCGATAGATGTCGCCTGTGCGTGGAGGGCCGTAACGGAGAAGGTCTTCGGAACACCCAGCGGCCGCAATCATTTTTGAAGCCAAATCGTTCAGCGACAGTTCTGTTTCGGTGCTGATGTTTATAATTTCGCCGTCCGCCTGATGTAAAGCTGCCAGGTTGGCAGAAACAACATCATGGACGGAAATAAAATCCCTGGTCTGCCGACCGTCTCCGAAAATGGTAATCGGTTTGTTTTCCGCGAGCGATTTGGCAAAAATATAAATGACACCGCCTTCGCCATCAGCACCTTGCCGGGGGCCGTACACATTACTGTAACGGAGGACGGTATAGGAGAGTTCGTAAATTTTATGGTAAAGAGCGAGATATTTTTCCGTCATCCACTTTGTAAGTCCATAAAAAGAACTGGGAGAGGGAATCAGATTTTCTGTAAGAGGGAGCGCGGGATTATCTCCATAAACCGCGGCGGAGGAAGAGAAGATAATTTTTTGCACATCTGTTTTGCGTGCGGCTTCCAGTACACGGAGCATACCGCTGATGTTTATATCCGCGTCCAGATAGGGATTATCAATAGAAGCGGGAACCATGGTCTGCGCTGCTTCGTGATAGATAATGTCGAAATGTCTTTCTTTAAAGATATCCGTCAGTTTTTCATCCCGGATATCCATTTTGAGAAATTCCGCTTCTTTGGGAAGAAAATCTTTTGTTCCGCTCGAAAGATCATCTATGATTGTGATTTCATGCCCGGCAGCGAGGAGCGCATCGGATAAGTGGGAGCCGATAAATCCTGCGCCGCCTGTAATTAAAATTTTCATAATATTATCCTTGTATCATGCAATGGTGTAAAGTTCTTCATCGGATGGTATTGCCCATTCAAAAGAATCAATTTCCATGAAACCGGTAGCCGGAGCCCCAAACAGTTTCAATCCGTTCATAAGCACGGCCGGATACCTTTTTTAATTTGGAACGGAGCCGGTTAATGTGGACTGTAACCGTTGCCGGCTCACCGATGGGATCTAAGCTCCATATCTGTTCGAACAGCTGCTCTTTTGAAAATACTTCATTGGGATGTGTGGCAAGGAAATAGAGAAGATCAAATTCTTTGCCTGTAAGCAATACATTTTTATCGTTAAGGATGACTTGCCGAGCTTTGGGGCGGATGATGAGGTCTCCGATAGTAATTCCTTCTTCCGGCATGGATTTATTGAGTTGTTCCGCTTTAATCCGCATGTGGACAGAAAGCTGTGCACGTAAATGGGCAATAAGGATGGTTCCTTTCAGCGGTTTAAGCAGGTAGTCATCGGCACCAAGTCCCAGCCCGCGGACGATATCAGAGTCTTCTGTTCTGGCTGCTGCAAAAAGAATGGGCACGTTTGTGATTTCTCTCAGTTTGCGGCAAAGGGAAAATCCATCTTCTCCCGGCAGGGTGACATCAAGAATAACGGCATCTATCTTTTCACTGCGCATCATGTGCAATGCTTCTTCACTGTTTTCCGCAATGAAGGGATTGTATCCCGCGCCTTCAAGAAAATCCCTTTCCATGTCGGAAATGGCAGGCTCATCTTCCACGATGAGTACATTCGTCATTTAAATTCCTTCTTTCTGAATGGTATAAATAATTAGAATCTTGCAGGTATATCTTAGATTTCAATATCCAATTCCACCGGGCAGTGGTCACTGCCCAAAATGGAAGAATGGATTTCTGCCGCTTTAATCCGCGGCTGCAATATATCGGAGACGAGGAAATAATCAATTCTCCACCCGATATTTCTTTCCCTGGATTTTGCAAAGTAGCTCCACCAGGAGTAGGCATCTTTTTTGTCCTGATGTAAATAGCGGAAAGAGTCAGTGAATCCATCGGAAAGGAGTTCTGTCATTTTATTACGTTCGTCATCGGTAAAACCTGCGTTCATATGATTTGATGCCGGATTGGCAAGGTCGATCTCCTCGTGGGCCACATTTAAGTCGCCGCAGAGAATGACCGGCTTTTTTTTAGATAAATCAAGCAGATATTTTTTAAAATCATCTTCCCATTTCATTCTATATGTAAGCCGTGCCAGTCCACGCTGGCTGTTTGGTGTGTAGCAGGTTACCAGGCAGTGGTCATTAAAATCTGCTGTGATGACCCGTCCTTCCTGATCATGCTCCTCCATACCGATACCATAGGTAACAGAGAGAGGTTTTATTTTAGTAAATAATGCAGTTCCGCTGTATCCTTTTTTTACTGCACTGTTCCAATACTGATAATAGCCTGGGAGGTCAAGCTCGATCTGGTCAGGCTGGAGTTTCGTTTCCTGCAGACAGAAGCAATCTGCATCCAACTCTTTAAAAGACTGCATAAAGCCTTTTTTCATACAAGCGCGGAGTCCATTAACATTCCAGGAAATATATTTTAAACTTTTCATAAGTTCTCCTTCTGAAAGATAAACGAGTTATTCTTTGGTTATTTATTATACACGGTTCTCTTCATTATTTATAGAAGAAAAGAGTGAAGGATACTGTTTATGGGGATAAAAAGATGAATACGAAATGCTAATGGATAAAAGATACGGTGTTATATGATATAATGACTAAGTATTGAATTATGACTTTTTGTCAGGGGAAAGGAGAACGGGTATGAAAAAGATTGTTGTTACGGTTATCGGCGCGGACAGTGTCGGTATCGTTGCGGGCGTTACTAAAGAATTGGCACTGCAGAATATTAATATACTGGATATTTCTCAGACGATTTTGGATGGAATTTTTGATATGATCCTGATTTGTGATATGGAAAAGGCAAAGGGAACTCTTAAAGATGTACAAGATGCATTGGGAATGCTTGGTAAAGAACTGGGTGTGGATGTGCGTGTACAGCTTGCAGACATATTTTATGCTATGCATCGCATTTGAGGAGGAACCATGCTTGAATTAGATATTGAGGATATCCTGTCCACGGAGCGTATGTTTGATCAGAATAAACTGGATGTAAGGACGATAACGATGGGGATATCGCTGCTCGGATGTGTTTCTTCTGATGAAAAAACTTTGTGTAATAACGTTTATGATACAATCTGCCGTAATGCGGAAGATCTGGCGGAGGTAAGCCATGATATATCCCGTGAGTACGGCGTACCGATTATAAACAGGCGGATTTCTGTAACGCCGATTGCACTGGTAGCAGGCGGAATCAGGAGTTCCAGCTACGTTTCGATTGCTGAAACACTCCAAAGAGCAGCTGATGAAGTCGGTGTAGATATTCTTGGGGGTTTTCCGCTTTAGTCGACCGGGGGATGACATCGGCGGATAAGGTGCTGATTGATTCCATTCCCGAGGCTTTAGCCGTGACACGGAGCATTTGCAGTTCTGTCGCTATCGGGTCAACTAAAGCGGGTATCAATATGGATGCTGTAAAACGTATGGGGGAAATTGTTAAAGAAACGGCAGAGTTGACGAAAGATAAAGATGCGTATGGCTGTACAAAACTGGTTGAATTTTGTAATGCTGTGGAAGATAATCCTTTTATGGCAGGCGCATTCCATGGGGTGACGCAGGGGGATGTTGCCATCCATGTCGGCGTTTCCGGTCCCGGTGTTGTGAAAAAAGCCTTGGAAAGTATAAAAGGCGCACCTTTTGATGTTGTAGCAAAAACGGTGAAAAATACGGCGTTCATGATTACGCGTTTAGGTCAGCTTGTGGCGGAAGCGGCTACAGAACGTCTTCACGCTTCTTTCGGTATTGTTGATTTATCATTGGCACCGACGGCAGCTGTCGGGGATAGTGTGGCGCAGGTATTGGAAGAAATGGGATTGGAAAGCTGCGGCGGACCGGGGACGACCGCGGCACTTGCACTTTTGAATGACTCGGTGAAAAAGGGCGGTCTCATGGCGTCTTCTAGTGTCGGAGGCCTGTCGGGAGCATTTATTCCGGTCAGCGAAGACCTTGGTATGATTGAAGCGGTGCAGCGGGGAAGTCTTTCTTTGGAAAAATTGGAAGCCATGACCTGCGTATGTTCCGTCGGATTGGATATGATAGCAATTCCGGGAGATACTTCCGCAGCGACGATTTCGGCTATTCTTGCTGATGAAGCCGCAATCGGCATGATTAATAACAAAACGACGGCGACAAGACTGATTCCGGCTCCCGGAAAGAAGCCTGGAGACATGGTTAATTTCGGCGGACTTATGGGATATGCGCCGGTTATTGATATTAATCGGTTTAAAGCAGATCAGTTTATTGCCCGGGGAGGAAAGATTCCGGCGCCTTTGAGAGCATTAACAAATTAGAGGTTTATTTATACATAAAAGTGAAAGATGGTTATCTTTTCGCGGATACCATCTTTTTAAATTTATAGGGAGGAAAGATGGATATGATTTCTTTACGGCTGTGTTTAGAATAATCAAAGATATAAAATAAGTACATTATATGGAGTAAAGGTTTTATATACATGGGAACCAGAGAGACTGTAAATCATATGCCGGGTATGGATAAGTCGGGAAATATACATTGGATATACTGGTGGGCATTTGCCACATTCATACCTGTAGGAATCACATTTTTCTTGAGCTGGTATTTTGGTGCGCCCGGCGGATATCAGCCATATTCATTAATTAAACTTTTTTTGCTTTTTCTGCAAACAGGATTCGTGACTGCATACTTCATCAGACGGCATTTATTAAAAGCGATTGTATCACTGTGGCTTACGATTACGTTTTTATTCGGGCTTTCTCTTATTGTGCCTTATTTATCTATACAAGCTAATGTCACTCTGGATATGGCAGATTTATCGGGGGAATTTAGCACGCCTCTTTATCTTTTTATTTCCTGTCTTACTGCTGCATGGCTGCTGCCGCATAGGTGGAGAATGATTGCCCGGATTATCTGCATGGTTTTCATTCTCTTATATGTGCTGATCCAATTCAGCTATATCGGGTATTATATGACGACTAAGGCTCTTTTGTCAGTGAATATGATGATAGCCATGGCGCAGACAAATATATCGGAAGCGATTTCTTACATGGAAGTAAATCTTCCCTATGCCGGATTGGCAGGCGGGATTATCGCGCTGATCCTGTTGGGGGCATTGGTGTTCCTTACTAGCAGGTACAGCTTTCATCAGGAAGAAATTGTATCCAAAAAGGCCTGGTTTGTATTGCTTTTCTTCTTCTTTGCGAATTGTGGGCTTTCTGTACTTTCTATCAGCAGTACGCGTATCGCCCATGTATATGCTGAGGCATATCAAACTTTAAGAAGCTTTGGCGAGTATCAATCCATTTTAAAAGCAAGGCGGAATATGCACATTACAGATCCGGATGTGCTGGCGAAGCTGAAAGCGGCTCCTGATGGAGTATATATACTGGTCATAGGAGAATCGCTTACGCGGGATCATATGCATGTATATGGATATAAAAGGGAAACGACGCCGTTTCAAACAGAGGCAAACATAGATCCTCACTATACGTTTTTTAATCATGTCTATTCCTGCTATACGCAGACGGTACAAGTTCTCACTTGTGCGCTGACGGAGAAGAACCAATATAATGGAATGAATTTGTCTGATGCTTATTCTATTATTGATTTGGCAAGAGAAGCGGGATTTAAAACTACATGGATATCTAATCAGTCCCGTTTCGGTATATGGGATACGCCTATCGGTGCTATCGGTTCTGAGTGTGATGACCAATATTGGCTTAATCAATATATAGGAACCGATGTAATTACGAAAGATTACGATACTGCGCTGATACCTTATTTAAAAAAAGTGGATCCTGCAAACAGGAGGCAGCTGATCGTCATTCATTTGATGGGGAGCCATATCAGTTATTGGGACCGCTATCCCAGAGAGTTCTATCATTGGCCGGTTGATACATCTAAAGAACGTGAAACGGCAGAGGTTATGAATGATGAATATGATAATTCAGTTCTGTTTAATGATTATGTGATGGAATCTATCATGAATGAGGCCACCAATTACCTGCATGCTGATGCTGTTATGTATTTCTCTGATCATGGTGAAGAGGTGACGGCCCGACCGGGACACAATGCGGATCAATTTAACTTCACCATGGTTCATATTCCATTTTGGATTTATATGTCTGAGGACTATCATCGGATAAATCCGCAGACGGCCGCGATGATTGAGGCGCGAAGGAACGTACCGTTTTCCAATGATATGCTGTATGATACGCTGATGGGAATGATGGGATTGACCGCTGTCCATTATGATTCAGCATGTAATCTGTTTTCACCTGATTTTGATAAGGATGTAACCACATTAATGACGATGTATGGAAACGTAATGATTAGGAATGATAGGGAACAGGTAGGAGAAAATAAGGAAGAAATCGACAGGTTGTGGAATCGAAAAAGAATGGAGGCGGCAGAAGAAGCGGGCCATATGAATTTTAATTGGAACAATTTTGATCAGACATTTTTACGAACGCAGCCGGTAACGTATATTAGAAATGAAGGCGTCAGTCAAAAGTAGCGGCCTTCAGACAATCGGTTTATGCGGTGGTCATTATGCTATAATCAATAAAGAAAATAAAATGGTGGAGGATCTATGCGTCTTCGGAGGAAACCTTGGATAGATGAAGCGATAAAGGATTATACGGATATTTTATACATGGAGGAGCCGACACGGCTGAAAGGCAAATGGAATACTTTATTTCCTGAACCTGAGAACCCAATTCATGTAGAATTCGGTACAGGAAAGGGACGGTTTATTTCCCGCATGGCAAGCGTTCATCCTGATATCAACTATATAGGAATGGAGGTACAGGAAGGTGTCATTTATTATGCGGCTAAGAAGACCGCAGAGATGGATCCGCCAGTTGCCAATGTCCGCTTGATTTTAGGGGATGTGAAACATATTCAGGATATTTTTGCCCAGGGAGAGGTTTCCGTCATTTATTTGAATTTTAGCGATCCTTGGCCTAAAGCCAGACATGCGAAGCGGCGATTGACTTATAGAGAGTTCCTGAAAAAATATGAATGGATACTTAAAGAAGGTGGAGAAATCCGTTTTAAAACAGATAATAAAGACCTCTTTGATTTTTCTTTGGCGGAGTTCAAGGAAATGGGATGGAAGATTTCTTTCATTACTTACGATCTCCACCGTGAACCGGTGAAAGGCGATGTGGAAACAGAGTATGAAGAAAAGTTCAGCAGAAAGGGGAACCTTGTATGTCGTCTCGTGGCCACGCGTCCGATAAGATGAAGTATGTACCGGATTCTTTACGGTGGCTTATTGCGATTACCGGCGTGCTTATAGTGATAGGATGCTTAAATATATACAGCTCGACATATTATATGGATATTTATGACGGCGGAAGCGCATATAAACATATATCGAACCACATCCTGTTTCTCTTAGGAGGAATTTTTGCAGCCTGGATTGCTGTTAAATTGGGAACGAATAAAATTCGGCAAGGTGCTTGGCTTTGGTTTATTGCGGTATTTCTGCTTCTTATTCTTGTTAAATTTGCGGGAATTAGTGTTAATGGTGCGAATCGCTGGATTATGTTGGGCCCCATGTCACTGCAGCCTTCGGAATTGGCGAAAGTTGCGGGAATTATTTGGACGGCTGCTTTTTTGGCGAAACGGATCAATAATAAAGAGCCTATTACAGTTTTTTATGGTATATTGAATCGCCCTATGGGAAAGCGTCGGAAAAGGAGGGGGCTTGTCCATCATTTTTTGCCGATATTATGTCCTGCGGTTTTGGCAACGATTGTTTTGCTCCAACCTGACATGGGAACGGCGGCTATTATCCTTTTTTTTCCGGGACTGCTTTATATTCTTGCGGGGATGCCGTTTTTGGAAATCTTGGCAGGAATTGTGACGGCAGTTTGTCTTGGGGGATATCTGGCTGTTGTTTCTGCTTATCGCGCGGAGCGTATGGCTATATTATGGGATCCGTTTGCCGATCCTTTGGGGGCGGGATATCAGATTGTACGGAGTTTAACCGCAGTCGGTTCCGGTGGATTTTGGGGGCAGGGACCGGGGGAAGGGGTGTACAAATTTTTATACCTTCCTGAACAGCATACAGATTTTGCTTATGCAGTTTTCAGCCAGGAGTTTGGATTCATCGGTTCAGTTGTTGTTATGTGCCTGTTCATGGGATTTCTTATGTGCGGGTTTTCCTGCGCCCGCCAGTTGAAACAACCTTATGAATCTTTACTTGTTTACGGATTGACATTGCTTATCTCTGTGCAGGGAATTATTAATATGGCAATGGTCATTGGATGTTTTCCTGTCACTGGGATTCCATTGCCCTTTATTTCTTATGGCGGTACGTCATTGTTGACTAATGTTATTTCGGTAGGCCTTATTTGGGGTGCCGTTATATCGGGACGTGAAAAGAGCGATATAGAAGAACGCAGACGAATGATTAAAGCGATGGAAGGGCAGTTGGCACCATCTGGGCGTAAATCTTTTAATCATTTTTAACGTTTATTTACGATCTCTCGGCATAACCGAGAGATTTTTCATGAAAGTGTGAACAGATTGGCAGGGATTTCCTATAAACAGCTGGCTGAATTGGCAGAACGGTATCCGGATGAAAACCAGGGAATGTCTTTGGTGATTGTTTTTATGGTTCCTGATGAATCTGCAAAAAAAAAGGCCTTATCCCTTTGCCATTTTTTAGATAGGCAGGGAATAAAAGCGGGATTATTTTTTGCCGGACATCAGTCTGTATTAAGTAATCGTGTAGAAGCATTGGCACGGATAAGAGCGGCCGACTCCTTTGTGATTGTAACGAAGGATCTGGAGGAGTCGGGGCTTTTTGCTCATGCGGCCCGGTGCATGGAAAAGCAGGGGCTTATTATCTATGAAGGAGCCTTAACGAGAAAGCTGATCACTTGTGTTACCAAAATGGAAATAAACAGTTTTTTTGCAGAGGAATCAGTGTTTTCCTATCCAGTATATGCAGATACCAAGAATGACATATTTTGTCTTGCTGCTTTGTGCTTATATGCCGTGCATGGCGGTGGAACGATATTGGAAGCTGCTGATGAAATACGAAAAATGCTGCGTAATTAGATATGGATTGCATTCTAAACTTTTTTATTGATGATGGATTTTGTAATAGACCATGCAACCGTCAGAGATTTCTGCAGTATAAAGAAATAAAGTGCCTTTCGAGGATGTAAGAGCCAGAAAACGCCTGCAATCGGCCGGAGCGGAGTGAACCGCCTTTTTGAATTTGTTTTTATCATTTTATCACCAAAGGATAATAATCTTCTTGTTGCAATATCTGCGACTTTAGCCTTTGTGAGGATTATGGTCAATTTTAATAAGTTAGACATAAAATCACCTCTTATCAGTTATCATAACAAAGCGGTGCGAGAAAAGCCATGAGATTCATTTCTTTTTTATTTGTGATAAAATATGGACATACTTCGGGGTAAAAGCTGTTCCGATAAATTCCGATACAGATTAGGGGGGAATGATGGATTCTACTGATTATATATTATTTGTACCGATGTTTTTTCTTGCCATATATTTGTGGCTGGAATCTCAGGATTTTGGCGTAGCTATTGTAGCACCGATGGTTGCGCAAAACGAAGAGGAAAGAAAGACGGCGCTTAATCTTTTAAAACCGGGGTTAGACGGAAATGAAGCATGGGCGTTTCTCTGCGCGGGGGTGACTGGCGCACTTTTTTCGAATGGTCGGTTTAATATTCCGGAAAGCACATTTTGGCCTTTGGGGATTATTCTTGCGGGAATGATTGTGCGGTTAGCGGCAGCCTTTTGGGGGAATATATTCCAGCAGCCTTTGCTATTAAGAGGAGTCCGTTTTATCACAATCATTAATGTCATCTCTGCAGGGGTTCTTGCGTTGGAATTGGCCAATCGGGACCTTTTTACAACGAAAAGTGTGTTTGGCCTTATTTGGTTGTTTATGAGTTGTATTCAGGTCGGTGCCATCTATGGAGCCTGTAAGACAGCGAACCCATTAGGGGAAAGATTTCGGGCGACTTTCCTTGTAACCAATATTCTTTCATTGATGGCATTTATTGCTGTTTTTGGTGCATGGTATGTTTTGGGGAATCGTGAAATATTTGGAACAGATATGCTTCTGTCAGGATTTTCATCTGTTGTAATTATTTCAGTCATAGCGTTTTTTTCCGTAAGAGCCAGACATGTATATGCGGGGATGTTGCTGTCCTATATTGCGCAGTGGGGTGCCGTGTGTATCTATTTATTTACCATGATGTTAAGCTTTCCTTCCCCAGCGCAGGATTCTGTGATCAAAGTCGATATGAGTTTGATTATCGGAGCTGCCGCCGTATGGACAGGTATCGTATTTATTTGGCGGATGTGTCGTCATAAAGTGGAATATGTTTGGGAAGACCATATTGGAATGAAAATGAGGATAAGGAGCTAAAAATGGGTGAACTTTTTAAAACGCAGCATACTATTGATGAAATGCTGGATCGGATGGGTGTGAAAATCGTTTTAGATACGGATCACTTATCGGAAGATGATGTTCTTGAAGCGGAAAAGAGCGGTAGTTCAGTGGTACTAAAGAAGAAAAGATCAGAAAAAGTTGAGTAAAAACGGAAAACAGGCAACCAAGAGAAAAATAAGGTTAAAGCCTGTTTTTTATTGGTGGAGAATTATCCCTGTGGTATGATAAATACTGAAATGCTAAATATCTTTTTGTAATTTGATTGTGTATAGTTAATGAATTGGAGGATAGTATGGATTCATTTGTTCATCTCCATTCTCATACAGAGTACAGCCTATTTGATGGAACTTGTCGAATCAAGGAACTTGTTTCGTATGTAAAAGAACTGGGGCAGACGGCGATAGCCATTACAGATCATGGCGTTATGTATGGAGCTGTTTACCTTTATAAAGAATGCTTAAAACAGGGGATTAAGCCGATTATCGGTTGTGAGATATATGTGACAGCGGGGAGCCGTTTCATTAAGGATGCCGATAAAAAAGAAAAGTTGGCTCATTTGATTCTCTTGGCAGAGAATAACACTGGTTATAAGAATATTATAAAAATCTGTTCAAAATCGTGGACGGAAGGATACTATCATAAACCTCGGGCAGATCATGATTTACTTCTGAAGTATCATGAAGGTATTATTGCATTGTCGGCTTGTATCGGCGGCGAATTGCCACAGGCAGTCCTAAAGGGAGATTTGGAACAGGCAAGAAAAATTATCCGGTTTTATATGGATACGTTTGGAAAAGATAATTACTTTATAGAATTACAAAACCACGGATTGTCGGAAGAGGCGGCGGTACGGCCTGTGCTGGCTGAACTTGCCAAAGAATATGGACTTGGACTCGTGGCGACCAATGATTTTCACTATACCAGAAAGAAGGATGCGGGAAGTCAGGAGATCAAACTTTGTATATCAACGGGAAACACGATGGATAATCCCGGTCGATTCCGTTTTGCGAATGAGGAATTCTATTGTAAGAGCGGAGAAGAGATGAAAGCGCTTTTGGGAAACTTTCCCGGGGCCATTGAGAATACAGCGAGAATTGCAGAACGGTGCAATGTCACATTTACTTTTGGTAAACACAAGCTGCCGTCTTTTACCGTTCCTGAAGGAGAAACCGCGGCAACTTATTTGCGCAGGTTGTGTGAAGAAGCTCTTCCTGAGCGATATCCGAACTATGGGAATAAGGAAAAAGAGCGTCTTGATTATGAACTGGGCGTTATAAACCAGATGGGGTTTGCTGATTATTTTCTCATTGTCATGGATTTCATTCAATATGCGAAAACACACGGTATTCCTATCGGTCCGGGGCGAGGAAGTGCTGCAGGGAGTATCGTGTCATACCTTCTCCATATCACGGAAGTGGATCCGCTGCGTTTTCATTTGCTTTTTGAACGCTTCTTAAATCCGGAACGGATTTCTATGCCTGATATTGATACGGATCTCTGTTACAGAGGGCGGGCTCAGGTCATTGAGTACTTAGCAAAAAAATATGGTGAAGACCATGTGGCGCAGATTATTACTTTTGGTACATTGGCTGCCCGTGCGGTAATTCGGGATGTCGGGCGTGTGTTAAGCATGCCGCTTCGGGAAGTGGATCGGATTGCCAAAATGATTCCGAGTGGTCCCGGAGTTACGCTGAGGACAACGCTGGAACGGTCAAAAGAGTTTGCGGAATTATATGCGTCTGATAGTAATATACATCGTTTGATTGACCATTGTCTGGATTTAGAAGGCCTTTCAAGAAACTCGGGAACCCATGCGGCAGGCGTAGTGATCTGTTCCGAACCGGTCGAAGAATATGTTCCTATACAGTTGACCCAGGATAATTTTATCCAAACCCAGTATGAAAAGGACTTGGACGAAGAGCTTGGACTGCTTAAGATGGATCTTTTAGGTCTTCGCAATCTTACGGTTATTCATGATGCATTAGAAATGATTAAGACGAACAGAGGAATTGCGCTTGACATAGAAGCGATTCCTCATGTGGATGAATTGACTTGCAAAATGCTGTGCTCCGGAGATACGGTGGGGGTATTTCAGTCGGAATCATCAGGGTTTACATCGCTTTTGATGCAGTTGGAACCTGAGTGTTTTGAAGATTTGATTCCTATGGTAGCCTTATATCGCCCCGGACCGCTGGGGAGTGGCATGGCGGAAGATTTTATTAACCGCAAGCATGGGAAAACGGCAGTTGATTATCCGCATCCTTCGTTGGAGACAATTCTTAAAGAAACTTACGGGATTATCCTGTATCAGGAACAGGTTATGCAGATTGCGTCTGTTATGGGGGGATTCAGTCTTGGTCAGGCGGATCTTCTTCGTCGCGCGATGGGGCATAAAGAACCGGAAATACTGCAGGCCCAGCGTGAGTTGTTTGTTAAAGGGGCGGCAGTACAAAAAATAAGTGAAGAAATTGCTAACCGTGTATTTGATCTGATGGTTCATTTTGCCGGATATGGATTCAATAAGTCACATAGTGTATGTTATGGATGGATTGCCTGGCAGACAGCATATTTAAAAGCACATTACAGACCTGAGTTCATGGCAGCTATGATGACTTGTTATAATGGGGATCGTAATAAGGTCAGCCGTTATATTTCCGACACAAGACGTGCAGGAGTAAAAATAGCGGCGCCTGATGTAAATCGAAGTGAAGCGGGATTTTCCGTGAATGGGGATACCATTCTTTTTGGTCTTGCCGGTGTGCAAAATGTAGGAGAAGGAATCGTAAATTCCATTATCGGCGCACGGAAAAAAGATGGCGCGTTTAAATCTATTTCCGATCTGCTGGAACGGATTGATTCCAAGGGATTGAACAGCCGCGCCTGTGAAAGTCTGATTCGCTGCGGGGCTATGGATTCTTTTGGCTATAATCGCAGACAGCTTATCGAAGTGCTGCCCCAGGCATTAAATAATGCGTCAGTGACGCGAAGTGACAGGGAATCGGGACAATTGTCCTTATTTGGTGGAGAAATAAAGGCAAAAACAATCGTTTATCCCGATTTACCAGATATGTCGGCGGCGGAGAAGATCGATTCGGAAAGAAAACTGCTTGGGTTTTATGTAAGCGGGCATCCTCTTGATTCTTATAAGCAGCAGATGAAATATTGTTCGCCTATTTATTCACTGTTGAGTGATGGGATGAAATATGACGGGAAGATGGTTTCTGTTGGAGGGATTATAACCCGCGTCAAAAGTATGACAACTAAAAAAGGCGCGCCCATGGGGTATGTAAGTCTGGAAGATTATGAAGGAGCCATGGAAGCGGTCATATTTCCTTCTGTATGGGAAAACTCACGTATGATGATTTCTGAAGACCGCGCGGTGTGTGTCCGCGGGCGTGTGCAGGCGAATGAAAGGGATGTAAGAATATTGGCCGAGGAGATTATACCGCTGGCACAGTTCCATAAAGTAGTACGTCCGATGTATAAGTCAGTTCATCTTTATATCGATGCTGCCCATGAATCTGATGCCGTAAGTAATCGGTTGTCGGTCATATTGAGAGAAAATCATGGGAATGTTCCTGTATTTCTTCATCTGGAGAGAACACACCAGAAGATTACAATGAGCAGAGAGTTTTATCTGGACTTCAGTGCGGATTCTGAAATAGCACTCAAAAAGCTGTTGGGCCCCCAATCTGTAGTGGGAGAAGTCTTGCATAAGCAGGGAAACTGAATGAGTTACCGAGGCGTGATATTTATGCATAATCCATGCCCGTATGATATACTGAATCATATGGTTTAATAGATAAAGGGGGATGTCATGAAGTTTCTCGTTTGTATTAAACAGGTAGTAGACACTTCCAAAATGGAAGTGGATCCGGAAACGGGGCGCCTTAAACGTAATAATGCCAATAGCATTATGAATCCTGTTGATTTGAATGCGTTGGAAGCAGCCTTATCTCTTAGGGATCGGATAGGTGGAACGGTTACGGTGATTACCATGGGACCGCCGCAGGCGGAAGCCGTTCTTCGGGACGCGGTTGCTATGGGGGCTGATGATATTTATCTGGTAACAGATCGGGCCTTTGGCGGAGCGGATACTTTGGCAACCAGCTATACCCTTGCTGCAGCCATTTCTAAAATAGGGATGCCTGACTTGATTTTCTGCGGAATAGAATCTATTGACAGTAATACAGCGCAGATAGGGCCTGAAATAGCAGCAACACTCGGGATTGCCGATGTGAGTGGTGCTTCATTTATTTCTTTTGAAAAAGAAGGCGGTCTTATTGTTACCAGGCAAAATGGAAGCAGTGCTGAAGTTGTTGAATTAAAACTTCCTGCGGTAGTAACCGTTTTGCCAGAACTTAACAAACCGCGGTATTCCTCGATAAAAGGAATTTTGGGCAAGGGAGATGCTGAACTTCATATCATTACAGCGGCGGATTTGGATATTGATACTGCACGGATTGGAATAAAAGGTTCTCCCACACAGGTGAAACGTGTACGGCCCGTAGTACCGCCACAAAAGGAAAACCTTCGTATTGAGGAAAAAGATCCTCAAGAATCGGTAGATATTCTGATAGAAGCATTAAGGAAAATTTCTGTAATTTAGGAGGGTAAGTATGGATTTTTCTGATTATAAAGGAATTTACGTTGTTGCCATTCCTAAATATGGTGAAATACAGAAAGTTACGGGGGAATTGATTGGAGCTTCCCGTGAATTGGCTGCTGAACTGAATGAATCGGTGTCCGTTGTTCTTGTGGGAAGTGAGATTCGCGATAAAGCACAAGAACTTATTCATCTTGGTGCGGATTTCGTTTACGTTATGGATGCACCGATTTTTACGCATTATGATGGTGTGGCATATCAGAAGGCTTTAACGGGATTTTTTAAAGAAAAGAAACCCAATATCGTGATGTTTGGAGCAGATCCTTATGGCAGGGATTTGGCTCCTCGTATGGCGGCAGACTTAGTTTGCGGTGTAACGGCAGATGTAACGGAATTATCTGTTGAACCGGAAACGAAACTGGTTGTCTGGTCTCGTCCGGCGATGGGAGGAAATATTATGGCGGATATTGTCAGTCCTGATTTCCGTCCGCAGGTAGGGACGGTCAGGGCAGGGACATTCCGGTATCCCACATATGATGAAAGCCGTATTGGTGAAATTATTGATGTTCCCGTCCAGCTGGGGATGGAAGATTTTGGCACGCTTTTAAAAGAAATTCTACCTGAAATTTCTGATGATAATCCGGTGGAAGAGGCATCTGTTATTGTTTCCGGTGGTCGCGGTATTCATTCAGAAAAAGAATGGGTACAACTTCATGAATTGGCGGAACTGCTTGGCGCATCAGTGGGATGCAGCAGACCTATAGCTGAACTTGGCTGGGAGAAACAGAGCCATCAAATCGGACAAACCGGTAAAGGTGTTTCTCCCAAGGTATATTTTGCTTTTGGGATTTCCGGTGCTATGCAGCATTTGTGCGCAGTAAAAGCGGATGTTCTTATCGCGGTAAACCGTGATGCGAAAGCACCGATTATGGAAACAGCGGATTATGCGGTCATTGCGGATTTAAAAACATTCCTGCCGTTATTTATTGAAAAAATAAAAATGATAAAATCTGAAAAACAATAACGGTATAGTAATTTTAGCAGGATATTACGCAGAAGAAAACGATTGATTCTGTATTCTGTTTGCTGGGAGGGGAATTGTATGGGAGAAACCAAAACTGCCATATATTACAATCACAATTTTTACTATGATTTTTCACAAATTATCAGTGCTGATGATCGGGCGATCCAGTTTGGAGACGGTGCTTATGAATGGATCCGTATACACCATGGACATTCTTTCGGGCTTTCTTATCATACCGACCGATTATATCGGTCTATGCGCCTTTTAGGAATCCGCCCCGTAACAGCTCCTGATGAATTTACTGAAATCGTAGAAGTCGTTGTAGAAGAGTCTGAAATTGAAGAAGGGTATGTGAAGATTATTGTGACTCGGGGGAGTGATGACCATAACTTCACGATCCCTGCAAGAAGTGCGCTTCAACCGAATGTCCTTGTATATGGGAAGCCTATTGATTTGAATGCAATTGAAAAAGTCCAGTTCGGAGTGAACTGTATTACACTTGATGATGATCGCGGACATCACTGCGATATTTTGAGTCTGAATCAATTAAATAATATGATGGCAAGAGCAGAGGCGCAGAAAAAAAATTGTTATGATGCTGTCTTTATTAAAGACGGACTTTTGACAGAAGCATCTCATTCAAATGTATGTATTGTCAAAGCGGGAGTTATTTGGACCCCGGCAACGAATGAGCATATGATTCGTGGGGTTACCCGTTCTCTTGTACTCACTCGCGCAGCTCCATCTGCAGGGGTAACATCTATTGATGAGGCATCTGAGCCTGTGCGGTTTGAAGATATGATGACAGCCGAAGAGGTGTTTCTGACAAATTCCCAGGATGGGATCATTCCGGTCTTATCCATTGATGGTAACCTTATTGGCGGCGGTAAGGTGGGCGATGTAACCCAAAAGATCCAAGCACATTATGCGCATTTAATGGAGGACGGACTCCCGTAACCTTTAACTTAAAAGAAGCAGGTCTTCGGACCTGTTTTGTTTTGCAGATGTCAGCTTGGAACAGAGAATTTCCATATTTTGTCTATGATATAATAAGAAATAATTTCACTGGGAGGGCATTATGCGCGTACTTGGCATTGACCCCGGAACAGGACGCTGCGGGTTTGGAATTGTAGAGAAGCATGGAAATAGAATTGTGCCGATTAACTATGGTGTAATTGAAACATTTAAGGAACAGAATTCCTTAGAACGTTTAAATATCGTTTATGAAGGGGTGGCTGAACTTATAGAAATGTACCGTCCGCATTTCATGGGAGTGGAATCGCTTTATTTTAATACGAATATAACAACAGGAATTGAAGTCGCGCAGGCCAGAGGGGTAATTCTTCTTGCCGGATACAGGCAGAGCGTACCTGCAGTGAATGTGACTCCGCTACAGGTTAAACAGCAATTGGCCGGCTATGGGCGCGCGGAAAAGAAACAAGTCATTGAAATGGTTATGCGGATCATGCATATAAATACAAAAATAAATCCTGATGATGCAGCAGATGCATTGGCAATAGGATTAACGGCTATTTATCAAATGGAACATAAGCGGCTGTTCAAGGAGGAAATATGATTGGATATATAAAAGGTAAAGCGACCGTTGTTTCTAAAGAGTTCTGTTTCATCGAAGCCGGCGGTATAGGATACCGTGTATTTATTTCAGAAATGAGCCGTCAGAAAATTCATTTAGGGACGCCTGTACGGCTTCTGACTTATATGGCAGTAAGAGAAGATGCTATACTTTTATATGGGTTCCTGACACAGGAAGAATATGATCTGTTCCTTATTCTTATCTCGGTGTCTAAAATAGGACCTAAAGTGGCAATGGGCATTCTTTCAGTGATGGAGCCGGAGGATTTTGTTTTGAGTATCCGGAACAGAAATTTATCAGTTTTAACAAAGCTGCCCGGTGTGGGCAAGAAAACGGCTGAACGGCTTTTGGTGGAATTAAAAGATAAGGTAGGAGATTTCGCAGAGGGCGATATAGATGAGCCGGAATCGTTGGCGGCCGGAAAACCGGATGAAAGCGGTATTGCTGCCGATGCGGCTAAGTACCTTCGTGCGCTTGGCTATGAAGATACGGAAATTCAACCGGTACTGAAAAAGCTGTCAATAGAATATAAAGATGTTTCCCCATTGGTGAGTGCAGCTCTTCGTGAGTTTGGAAAACAATAAAGTTGTACTGATATTTCAGCAGGGGTAAGAGAGGTTGCTTGAAGGTACTTATGAATAACAAATATATAAAAAGCCTTGGTGGAGAAGAACATATAGAAATGTTAGGCACAGAAGGACGGATTACTGCAGGTGAAGGAAGCAGGCGGGATGAGTGGCAGCAGACTATTCGTCCGCAGCGGTTAAGTGACTATATTGGACAGTCGACTTTTAAAGAGAATCTGCATGTTTATATTTCTGCCGCAAGATCCAGAAAAGAAGCACTTGACCATGTATTGCTTTACGGACCGCCCGGTCTTGGAAAAACCACGATGGCAAAAATTATTTCTAATGAATTGGGAGTCCAGTTTAAGGTGACGAGCGGGCCGGCCATCGGGAGGCCCGGAGATTTGGCTGCTATCCTTTCTACGCTGCAGGAACATGATGTTTTATTTATTGATGAGATTCACCGTTTAAATCGAAGTGTAGAGGAAATACTCTATCCGGCCATGGAAGATTTCGCGTTGGATATTGTCATGGGGAAAGGCGCCGGTGCTAATTCCATACGCATTGAGCTGCCGCCATTCACTTTGATTGGCGCGACTACCAGGGCTGGGGCTTTATCGGCTCCGCTTAGGGATCGTTTCGGTATTATTAATCATATGCAGTTTTATACGGCAGACGAATTAAAGCATATACTGATTCGTGCAGCAGGGATTTTGAATATTAAAATCGAAGAGACGGGAGCGGAAGAAATTGCACGTCGATCCCGGGGAACGCCAAGAATCGCGAACCGATTATTAAAACGTATTCGCGATTTTGCACAGGTAAAAGGGGAAGGCGTTATTTCACAGGAGATTGCGGCAGACTCTCTCTCTGCGCTTTATGTGGACGATATCGGATTGGATTTGATTGATCGGGAAGTATTAAAAGCAATTATACAAAAATTTAATGGCGGGCCTGTGGGTATTGACACAATATCCGCGTCAATTAGTGAGGAACGGGCTACTATTGAAGATATATGCGAGCCGTATCTGATGCAAATCGGATTCATTTCCCGTACACCGAGAGGGCGGATTGCAACCAAGGCGGCTTATGACCATTTAGGTGCGATATGGAGTAAAGAAACGGTTCAAGACGAACTGTTTGAGGGGGGCTAATGGATTTTGGAAAAATGTTGATTGTTTTCGGAATTTTTATGATCATAGCAGGTGTGGCAATAGGTTTCAGCAGCAAATTTTTCTTGTTGGGGCAGTTGCCGGGGGATATTCACTGGTCCTGGGGAAAGACGAAGTTTTTCTTTCCTGTCGTCTCATCTTTAGTTATCAGTATTGTAGGAACAATTCTTTTAAATTTGTTTTTTAGAAAATAAAAATATATTTATTTAAAGATCATTTATCCAGTAAGAATGAATAAAGGAACGATTATATGAAAAAAAATATAGCTGTTGCTGCTGCATGCATAACCTTTGCAGTATTAATAGGAAATTCAGTTAACGTAAGTGCTGAGCCTATTCCCGTAAAAAAGAAACAGGTACAGCTTTTATCAGGATTTGTTAAAAATGTTGCAAAGATTAAGCCTGTGCAAAAAAAGGGGCCTGATGTGGAAGTCGGACTGCTTTCCGGACAGCCGCAGGTAGAGATTGAGGGACTAAGTCATTTCCGAATTGAAACGAATGGCAAAGTATGGAAATCTTATAATGCCGGCAAGCGGATTTCTGTATCACGGAAAGGGAAAAATATAGTTTTAGAAGGGAAGGCTTTTAATGCTCCTGTGTATTTTACGACAGGAAATGGAGAAGAAGCTTTCTCTGTAAAGGGAAACAGGTATCGTGGCGAAATGAAGATAATTCCTTCTGCATGGAATAATGGTGTTACTGTTGTGAACCGGGTGCCGATGGAGTTGTATTTAAAGGGCGTAGTTCCCAGTGAAATCGTGCCTTCATGGAAGCCTGATGCCATTAAGGCGCAGGCTGTCGCGGCAAGGACTTATGCTGTTTATCACAAGAATGGATACCGATCCGCCGGTTATGATATAACAGATGATACCCGGTCACAGGTGTATCGTGGCTGTTCTGTGGAAACGTCGGCAACGAATAAAGCAGTGGAAGAAACGGCAGGAGAGATAATTACTTATAACGGAAAGGCTATTGATGCGCTTTTTCATGCGAATGGCGGCGGATATACAGAAGACAGTGAAAATGTATGGGGATCATATGTCCCTTATCTGCGGGGAGTAAAAGAGGAGAGCAGCTCTACAGTTAATCGCCCATGGCACAAAATTGTTTCGATTGATTCATTTTCCAATGCGATTTCACGAGCAGGGTATCATGTGGGGAAGGTAAAAAAGATAGGTCTCTCCAGGCTTCACATGGGGAATAATAGAGCGAAGGACCGGGGAATATCAGGACGAGTTAAGACGATGGAAATTACTGGAAAATCCGGCAGGAAAATAATTCCCGGAGAAGTAATCCAAAGTGCATTTGACTTGGACAGTACACTTTTTGATATTTCTGCAAAAGGTAACAATTTAATTATTACCGGGTATGGATTTGGTCACGGATTGGGACTTTCCCAGTGGGGGGCAGAAGCGATGGCGGAAAAGAACGGCGACGGGAAAGAGTATTATAAAAGAATTCTGCTCCACTATTTTACAGGCAGCAAAATTGAGAAGATATATTGATATATTTGTATGTATTTGGAGTAAGTAATGAAACTTGAAGATTTTAATTATGTTCTCCCCAAGGAACTGATTGCTCAACAGCCGGCAGAACCGCGTGATTCGTGTCGGCTTCTTATGGTGGATAAAAAAACAGGGGAATGGCAACATTGTCGATTCAGAGATATTCTTGATGAAATAAGACCGGGAGACGTGTTTGTATTCAATAACACGAAAGTTATTCCTGCCCGATTATTTGGCAGGCGCAAGGGAACCGGCGGAAAAGTGGAAGCACTTCTTTTGACACCGAAAGGAAATGATGTTTGGGAAATTCTTGTGAATCCGGGGCGTAAAGCATTGCCAGGTCAGGAAATAGAATTTTCAGAGAATTTCTCATGTACTGTTATTGATAAGACGGAATTTGGCGGCCGATTGGTAAAGTTTCATTATTCCGGTGATTTTGATAATTGGCTGGATCAGCTGGGAGAAATGCCGACGCCGCCTTATATCCATAAAAAGCTGGAGAATAAAGATGAATACCAGACGGTATATGCGAAGTTTAAGGGCTCTGCCGCCGCACCGACAGCAGGGCTTCATTTTACTCCTGAGCTTCTGGAAAAAATGAAAGACAAGGGGGCCGAACTTCTTTTTGTGACACTCCACGTGGGAATAGGAACTTTTCGACCAGTTGCGGAAGAGAATATTGAGGATCACGAAATGCATCGGGAATGGTATACTATTGAAAAAGAAACAGCACAAAAAGTAAATGAGGCTAAAGAAGAAGGCCGACGGATCATCGCTGTGGGTACGACTTCTGTCAGAACTTTGGAGTCGGCGGGGCAAACAGGAAGAGTAGAGGCCGGCAGCAGCTGGACACAGCTTTATATCTATCCCGGATATCAGTGGCAGGTGGTAGATGCTATCGTGACGAATTTTCACCTGCCGGAATCAACTCTGATTATGATGATGGCATCTTTTGCTGGGAGAGAACATATTTTGGCTGCTTATGAAGAAGCTGTCCGCCAAAAGTACAGGTTCTTTTCTTTTGGAGATGCCATGTTTTTGCGCTAAGAGGTTTAAATGGTTGTCAATTATGAGTTAGTAGCAGAGGATAGAAAGACTGGCGCTCGTGCTGGTTTATTACATACGCCGCATGGAGTATTTAAAACGCCCATGTTTATGCCGGTCGGAACTCAGGCTACAGTAAAAACGGTAACACCTGAAGAACTGGAAGAGATGGGGGCGCAAATTATTCTTTCCAATACATACCATCTTTTTTTGCGGCCGGGGACAGAATTGATTCATGAAGCGGGCGAACTGCACCGATTTATGAATTGGAATAAAGGGATATTGACCGATAGCGGCGGCTTTCAGGTTTTCAGCCTGGGGGCGATGAGAAAGATTACGGAAGAAGGCGTTTATTTCCGTTCTTTTTTAGATGGTTCTAAACAATTTTTATCCCCTGAAATATCCATAAGAGCCCAGGAAGATTTGGGAAGCGATATTGCCATGGCTTTTGATGAATGCATTCCTTATCCGGCGGATTATGAATATGCAAGAAAATCGACAGAGCGAACGACACGCTGGGCAAAACGATGCATCAAAGCACATCAACGGACTGACAGAGGTATATTTGGCATTATACAGGGTGGCATGTATAAAGATTTACGAAAACAAAGTGCGATGGAAATATCTTCGCTGCCTTTTGATGGAGTGGCTGTCGGTGGATTATCCGTAGGAGAACCTCATGATTTGATGTATGACATTTTAGAAGAAACGATCCAATGGATGCCGAAAGGGAAAGCAAGATACCTTATGGGCGTAGGAACGCCGGACTGTCTGGTGGAAGGTGTGGCACGCGGAGTAGATATGTTTGACTGCGTTTTTCCGACTCGTGTGGCTCGCAACGGAATGGCAATGATCCATACAAGACGTATGAACATGAAAAATAAACAATATGAAAGGGATTTTCGCCCGATAGAAGAAAGCTGCGGCTGTTATACCTGCCGAAACTATACAAGAGCTTATATCAGGCATTTATATAAATCAGAAGAGTTGCTGGCGTTTCGATTGGTTACGATTCATAATCTGTATTTTTTGCTTCAGTTCATGCGTGATATGCGTGAAGCGATTGTGCAAGGAAACTTTTTTGAGTTCAGGGAACATTTTATGGAACATTATAAGCGATGATGGCCCGAGAGTATTGCATCGTAAAGGAAGAAATGATTGCGATTAATAATGTTTATCGTAAATTATAGTGATTATAAGAATTTGAGTTGAATCGTCAGTTTGGAAGTAAAGACAACCAGAGACTGCTGTGGTAAAATAAACCATATGATGTTTGGAGGTGAGTATAGTGGAAGATGCAGTAAATATTTTAGAGAAGTTTTGGCCACTTTTGATTTTAATTGCCTTTTTTTACTTTTCTATGTATCGTCCCCAGAAGAAGTTGCGGTTGGAGCGCAAGCGTTTTCTCCTGTCCCTGAGAAAAGGAAATCATGTAGTGACTTCCAGTGGTATTTATGGAGTTATCAAGGTATTGCGTGATAAATATGTAGAACTTGAAATCGCACCTAAGGTTGTAATCAAGGTTGAAAAAACAGCAATTCATCATGGTGATGTTGAGCTGATTGATGCTGAAACGGCAAAAAAAGCTGGCGCAGCAGTAGTTGGTGCGCCAGCAGAAAATCCGGAAGAAACTGATCGGCTTTCTAAACAGAAAAAAACGACAGATATCGAGACCGTAGAAGAAGTTGTTGAGGTTGACAGCGCTGCTGAAGAAGGTACAGAGATTGTAGAGGAAGTTATTGAAGTCGATGAAAATGGTAATGAAATCAGCAGGGAAAAGAAATAAATGATCATGGAAGAGCCTCTTCTTATTTATAAGAAAAAGGAACTTCGGAAAAAGATGCTCGCCTTAAGGCGGGCTCTTTCTACTGATGAAACGGATAAAATGGCAATGTGTTTGCGGGCAAATATTGTTTCTCTGCCGCAATATAAAAAGGCCAACCGCATTATGGCTTTTTTAGCCATGAGGGGGGAGTCAAATCTAGATCCATTAATTGAACAGGCTTTGGCGGATGAAAAGGGAATATATATTCCTGTTTGTCTACCTGAAAGACAGATGGGGGCCGGGCGGCTTTTTTCCATGTCCGGCTTTACAAAAGGACCTCTTGGATTAAGGAATCTTCCTGCACCTTATACAATGATTGCACCAGAAGATTTAGATTTAGTGCTTGTTCCTGCGGTTGCCTGTGGAGTAGACGGAACCCGTTTGGGGATGGGAGCAGGATATTATGACAGATATCTCGAAAGAGTCTCCCTTGAAAAACGTGTGTCTGTTTTATGGGATTTCCAGGTGATGGATTCTGTTCCTAATGGAATTTATGATAAATATATCTCAAAAATAGTTACAGAAAAACGTATCATTATTACGAAAAGGGGATGAAGTTTTGGAAAAGAAGAGGGCAAGCTCGCTCCGCACGGGAAAATTGCTGCAGTTTTTTGTCGTTATCGGTGTAATTATCGGCATTTTTGCCGCATCCATCGGATGGTTAGCAGGAAATATACGGCAGGGGCTCGATCTTCAGGGCGGGACGCATATCATTATGCAGGCGGAAGATACTGAGCAGAACAAGGTGACTACTGAGTCTATTGTTCAAGTTATTAATATTATGCAAAAGCGCGTCAATGAAATGGGGTTGACAGAGCCTATCATCCAACGGGAAGGCGCAAATCGTATTATTATTGAACTTCCGGGGGAAAGGGATCCGCAGAAAGCTATCGAAACTATCGGAAAAACAGCTGTTCTTGAATTTAGAGATGAAGAGGGGAATGTTTGTCTTACCGGGGAAGACCTGAAAGATGCGAGAGAACAGATCGGACAGAATCGAGAACCTCTTGTTGCCTTACAATTTAGTAAAGAAGGGGGAGATAAATTTGCGAAGCTTACTGCAGCCAATATCGGCCGTCATGTAGGGATTTATCTGGATGGGGATTTACTTACGAATCCTGTTGTCAATGATGCAATTACAGGTGGATCCGCAGTTATTACCGGACAAAGGACATTAGAAGAGGCTAAAGATCTGGCGATTCTTCTTCGCAGCGGTGCATTGCCTGTTAAAGTATCGGTGCTTGAAGTTCGTACGGTAGGTCCGTCTTTAGGGCAGGATTCGAAAGACAAGTCGGTAGTAGCCTTTGCAATTGGACTTTCCCTTGTTGTATTTTTTATGCTTGCAGTATACCGTATATCGGGGTTTGTAGCAGATACGGCGCTTCTTGTTTATGTATTGATACTGCTGGGCATACTTTATGTGCTCCATGCAACATTGACACTGCCCAGCATCGCAGGGATTATTTTGTCGATCGGTATGGCTGTGGATGCGAATGTATTGATTTTTGAAAGATTTAAAGAAGAAATTGCATCTGGAAAACTTTTGCGGCTGGCGGTGCAGTCTGGGTTTAAACGTGCTTTTGTTACAATTTTTGATGCGAATATGACAGTAATTATTACATCATGCATTTTATTTTTCTTGGGAAGTGCGACGGTTAAAGGTTTTGCGTTTTCATTGGGTCTTGGCGTGGCAGTTTCTATGTTTACCGCTATTACGGTCAGCCGTACTTTGCTGATGCTTCTGATTAACGCGAACTGGATTCATAACCCCTGGTGGTTTGGTGGTAAAAAGGGGGATGAAGCTAATGTTTAAAAATTTTGATGTTATTGCAAAGAGAAAGCTTTGGTTTTCTGTTTCCGGTTTGTTGGTACTGCTTTCTATCATGTCTATTATTATGTTCCGGTTTAACTGGGGCATTGATTTTACCGGTGGAACAATTCTTGAATTGGGGTTCAGTCAAAATGTGACCGTAGAACAAGTTCGAAATGGGATTCGGGAAGATGGATTGGAAACGGCGGTTATCCAGCTCTCCGGGTCTATAGATGGGGAATCGGGAAATGATGTTATTATTCGCACGAGAAACCTGAGCGCAAATGAGTCACAGGCCATAATCGACCATATCAATACCAAAGTAGGTACGGCAGAAGTAAAACGTATTGAGACAGTAGGCGCGGTTATTGGATCAGAAGTAACCAAAAATACACTTTTAAATGTTCTGTTATCTTTTGGCGCTATGATTTTATATATGACAATCCGCTTTGAGCATAGGATTGCATTTGCAGCGATTGTTGCTATCATTCATGATATTTTGATGGTCCTTGGCGTATTTGCCTTTTTCCATTTGGAAGTGGATGCGTCTTTCCTGGCGGCCATTTTAACGGTTTTAGGGTATTCCATGAATGAGTCGGTTGTTATCTTTGACCGTATCAGGGAAGCGATTCATACTCACAGGCGGACGGACAGTTTTGCTATTTTAGCTAATGACTCTATTCATCAGACCATTCGTCGTTCTATGTACACACTGATTACCACATTATTTTGTGTCACTTCTCTTTATCTTTTCGGTGGAGATACTACAAAGAATTTTGCTTTGGTCATGCTTGTCGGATTTATTTCAGGCGCTTATTCTTCCGTCTGCGTAGCTACATCCATTTGGGTAACCTGGCATGAACATGTCAGGAGCAGCAGAAATAGAGCGGAAGCATGATTTTAGAATCATAATAAAATATTAAGATCCTTCTCTGTCTTATACAGCAGGAGGATCTTTTCATATGGAGCGCTTATCCGCACAGCTTTAGTAAGATGGGCATTGTCTTGAAAATTCGGTTGATGGAGAGAAAGTAAGGACCGGAGTCCATCTGCTTGATTTGATGGTGATATTTTATTTCTAAATAAATGTCGTATAAAACTATTTTATTAGAGAATGATTTATAGATTATAGAATATTCTGTCAAAAACATTCGCATTTGTATATAATAATGAGTAAGAAACAATATATGATTCGATCATATTATTAAAAATAAAGGTTGAGATTCTCATGAAAAAAATTGCTTTTTATGGAAAGGGCGGTATTGGCAAATCCACAACTGCATCGAATGTTTCTGCCGCGTTAAGTCTGATGGGGAGAAAAGTCTGCCAAATCGGTTGTGATCCGAAGAATGACTCGACCCGGTTGCTTTTGGGGCACATATGTAAAGAAACTATTTTGGATAAGGTTCGGGCTTGTGAGATTGAGGATATTAAAGCGGAAGATATAGTCCATGCCGGATTTAACGGGATTACCTGTGTAGAAACCGGCGGACCTGAACCCGGAGTAGGTTGTGCCGGAAGGGGGATTATCGTATCTTTACAGCTGTTGGACAAACTGAATGCACTGCCTTCTGTCGATTTAACCTTGTATGATGTACTTGGTGATGTGGTATGCGGGGGGTTCGCAATGCCCATAAGGGAAGGATATGCGTCTGATATCTATATCGTGTCTTCAGGTGAATTAATGTCTCTTTATGCAGCTAATAATATAGCCAAAGGTGTGCGGCGGTTTGCTATGCGCGGAAATGTAAGACTTGCGGGTATTATTGGCAACAGCAGGAATACACCCAACGAAAAGAAGTTACTTGCGGAATTTGCTAAGCGTTTAAATACAAAGTTGATAGCTTTCGTACCGCGCGACAGAATTGTGAATATTTCTGAAAATTCGAAACAGACCGTGCTTCAGTATGCACCGGATTCAGCGCAGGCGGATATATACAGAAAATTAGCGAATGATATTTGGATGAATGAAGAGTTATCTGTACCGACACCGATAACGTTTGAGGAATTAGAAAAGCTGGTAGATATTTATGGAACCGAGAACTAAGTGGCTTCTTTCTAAAAATAGGTCCTGCAGCTGTACTATGTCGGGCGTATGGAGGGCGGTTGCATGCTGCCGGGGGTGTGCAGTAATTTTTCACAGTCCCATGGGGTGTGTCCATGTGGCAGAGACAATGGATCTGGGATCGCATTACCGGATTCTTGCTGACGGCAGACAGGAAAATATGGAATGTGTGCCTCTTGTTTCCTCAAATATACGGGAAAAAGACAGTATCTTCGGTGGAACAGGCCGACTTCGGCAGAGTATTTCGTATGTTATGGAAACATATCAGCCGGAATGTCTTTTTATTGCGACTTCTTGTGTGGCAGGAGTTATTGGGGATGATGCAGAGTCGGAATCGGCAGAGGCGGAAATGAAGTACGGGATTCCGGTCATCTGTATTCCTTATGCAGGTTTTCTTGGCGGTGAGTATTCAGAGGGGTATTATAAGACGGCGGAAACGATCATAGAGCGCTTTTTTAGACCCTGTGAGCATGAACATAATAGGATTCTGCTCTTAGGAGACCAAATGGGGCCCGAAGGGCAGTATGTGACCGAGGTGAAACGCCTTCTCTCTTTGCTCGGATTGGAGGTACAGGGGCAGTTTCCCGGCTATCTTCCTTTTTCCGAATGGGCGAATGCTCCTGCTGCTGAATTGGCTATCGTGCTGGGAACAACGGGACAATCAGATCGTATGAATGGAATGGCTGATCTGTTAGAAAAGAAATTTGGGATTCATGCCGTTAAAGATATGTATCCGATTGGTTGGGAAAATACTTGTAAATGGATTCTTGAAATAGGACGGCTTCATAAAAACGTAGAAAAGGCAAAAGTGATTATAGAGGAAGAAAAGAAGAGAATAGATTCTTATGTGAAATCGATTCTGCATATCACAAAAGGTAAAAAGGCAGTCATCGGTATTGGCCGCGGTACGCACTGGTATAATCCGTCAGATACAATTTCCGCCCTGCGGCAGTTGGAAATGCGTATTGAGGCGGTAATTCTTTATGATAATTTAACTGATAAGGAAAAAGCGGAATATCGCCATCGGATTGGAAAAGAGGAGTCAATTCCAGTCTATGACGGGCGAGACGGACAGGAGTTGATAGATGCTGCCGATATACTTTTGACGACGAATGAAATTGTCAGCACGAAAACGAAACAATTTTTTATACCTATGGTACCGATGGTTGGTACAAATGGAGAAATTATGATATTTCGGGCATTATACCGACTGCTTTGCCGATATGGGAATAAGGGGGGGATTGCCTATGCAACCATCTGAGTGGGAAAATTCCTGTCATCGGATAGGAACTTGTGCGTTAACCGGTTCCGCTGCATTGTTTGCATCAATTCCCGGCAGCTATGTCATAGTGAATGGTCCGCTATGGTGCTACTTTTATGCGATGAAATATATTGATGACAGTATGCCCGGCGCAGCGGAAAGATTTTATTGCACGCAGCCGGATCAGAATTCATTGGTTTATGGAACCGAGAAGGATCTGATTAATGGATTTGAATACTTGAAAAAAAATGGAAATCCGGAGCGGCTATTTGTTCAAAATAATTGCAGTATAAGTCTTGTAGGTGATGATATTGAGGGGATTGCGGCTAAAAGCCATCTGCCGTGGCCCGTATATGGAATAGACAGCGGGGGACTTCACGGGAGCTTTGCGGGCGGGTTCTCAAGGGCCTTATCTCTGCTGGTGCAGCAGATGAACCCTTTAAAAAAATCTGACGGTGTCAACGTGCTTGGACTTTCTTCCGTTTATCTGCGCGGAAAAGCTGATGCCATTGAAATTAGACGTTTGCTGGAGTTATGCGATATACATGTAGTGTCCATGCCCGGTGTGGGAGATTCCTGGGAAAGTATTATGAAAGCTCCGGAAGCGGCATTGAATATAGTGGTAAGGAATGAACTGGCGTTAAAAGCAGCAGAAGACATGAAATCCCGATTCGATATCCCCTATATTTCTGTGGGGCTTCCCTATGGGATGGAAGGGACTTTGCGATGGTTGAATAGAATCGCAGAAGCAGTAAATTCGGCTTCTTTGAAAGCAGCAGAAATGGAAATCAGATGCAGACAGAAAAGGCTTCTTCATTTTGGAAATAATATGAAATCCATGTGGGGAACGCTTTGGTTCGACCGCATTCTTTTTTCGGCACCACCGGAAGAGAGTCTGGGAATTGCAGAAGCGTTGCGGGGGGAATGGGCGGACACAGAAAATTTGACTGTTCATTTGCAGGCAGATACCTGCTCCAAAACGCCGGCAGTGGATACAGTAAGAGTAATCGGCATTAATGACATATCTATTGCTGAAGATTATAAAAAATGGGATGGCGGGTTGATTCTGTCAAGTTCACATGAAACGGAACGATTACTCCGTATGAATAGGCCTTTTGTAAGTTGCCATATTACAAGACCTGTTTATGATGAAATGGCAGTGAGCGACCTTCCTCTTTGCGGAATAAGAGGGGCAGAATACCTTTATGAGAAAATATGGAATGCAAAACTTAGTGGGCATATAAGAATGGCGAAAACATGAAAAAACTAATATTTGTACTATTATGTATTATTTTTTTAGCAACAAACGGGTGCCGTTTTCATTTTGCCGAAGTGCCTGTCGAAAATAATGCTTATGTAGTGACAGACGAACTGGGGCGTACCGTAAAGATTCCACATAAACCGCAGCGGATTGTTTCCACTACTTATGGAACAGATGAAGTGCTTCTTGATTTAGTGGATATAAGCCGAATTGTTGGTCTCAGCAAATATGCGGGGAATCCTGATATCACCTTTGTTACTGAAGCGCAGCGTGAGGCGGTGGGGCATGTTGTTGAATTGAATCCCGAAAATATTATGGAGCTGAATCCTGATTTAGTAATTATATCTTCTGCTGTCTCAAACGGAATAACAGAAGTCCTGTCAGGTATGGGAGTTCCTGTATATGTGTCAGTTACAGCGACTACATGGGATGAAGTAGAACTGAAAGTGCAGGGAATGGCTAAGGCGGTGGGGGAAAGCGAACGGGGAGATCAGGTTGTTTCCCGCATGCGTATGAAGCGAAAAGCCATAGAGGAGAAATTGTCGGTATTAAGTCCTAATCAGGAAAAGACAGTTGTCGCGCTTTCCTTCCGCGGAATTATCGGGAAGCGGGGCACGCTGTTTAATGAAATATTGAAAATGGCGCATGTAAAAAATGGCGCAGATGGTATTGATATTCCCAAAGGCGCCGGTGTTTATCTGTCGAATGAACTCATCCCATCTATAAATCCGGATGTATTTTTACTTCCTGTGTGGAAAACGCGGGAAGGGGATGATGAAAATGAGTTTAAAAAGGAGCTTATGCAAAATCCTGCTTATCAGGATGTAAAAGCTGTTAAGAATAATCAGTTTATTTTCTTTTCGGAACGGTATAAGTATGTAATGTCCCAACATGTAACGGATTCTGTTGAAGCTGTTGCACGAGCTGTTTATCCAGAATTGTGGGAATAACCATATTTTTATTAAATAGTTAATTATATGAGGAGATAAATGGAAGGGAAAGTTATTTATTTAACAAATGTAGACCGTCGTTTCTTTATGATGCGCAAAGCCTGCAGTGAATTAAAAAGAGAGGGGCTTGTTCCGGCGGAATATGAGACGCTGAAAGTAGAAAGTACTTCTTTATGGAGCAGAATCTGGGAAAAACAACTTGGCGATGCCGATTTAGTTATGATTCGTTTTATGGGAACGACTATCCGGACGATGTTTTGGGATAAATGTCTGGCGTTTTTTGCGGCTAAGTCGATTCCGTACTACATGGATGCTGCGGGATCTGCGGAGGAAGAGGCGCGGAACGGAGTGAGTGAAGCGGATGTTGAAAAGATTAAGCAGTATAGTTTTTACAGCGGAATCAAAAATTATAAAAACTTGTGGCTCTTTTTGCAATTTATAACGAATAAAGGCGGGGAGATGCCGGCAGAACCGTCCGCTTACTGCTGGGCAGGAATATATCATCCTGGACTGCCGGAACTGTGTACAACCGATTTGAGAAGATATAAAAAAATGTTCTGCAGAGAGGACCGGCCAACGGTTGGGATGATTTTTTACAGAGATGAGTGGATATGGGGAGATTTACAGTATCAGAATGCGTTTATTCGTGAATGTGAAAGGCAGGGCATGAATGCAATTGCCGTATTTACTAACGGACTTCCTGTTTCCGAAATGGGAATGCCTACGCTTAGCCAAGTATTTCATAATTACTTCATGGCAGACGGGAGGCCGGCAGTAGATATAATTGTTAATACATTGAAATTTTCTTTTACCGCATCAGGATCTATTACAAAAGAGGAACTAAAAAAAATAAGCATTCCTGTTTTGGAAGGATATTACTTAATCATGCCTGAACAGGAATGGGCGAGATCCAAAGAAGGCATGAATCCCGTGGAAATATCCATTAGTATTTCCATGCCGGAGTTTGACGGAATTATTCATGGTGTGCCTGTTGCGGCAAAACATATGAAGGAAAATGGAGAGGTGGAATATCTTCCTATTTCAGAGCGTATGGCTTTTATGGTTTCCAAGGCAAAAAAATGGGCGTTATTGCGGAGTAAAGAGAATAAAGATAAAAAAATTGCAATTATCTTCCATAATTATCCGCCCACTAACGCAAGCATCGGAAGTGCATTCGGTTTGGATTCTATTGAAAGTATCCGCCTGCTTTTACAGCGTATGAAGAAGGAAGGATACCGGGTTGATTTTATTCCTGAAGATACGGAGAGTTTTATTAAGACCTTAACTGCTCATGCGACAAATGATATATCCATGCTTACTGATAAACAAGTAGAAGAATGTAATAAAAATTTTTCTAAGGCGTATATTGACTTTTTTGCAACATTTCCTGAATCGGTAAAGCGACAGATGGAAAAAGACTGGGAAGAGGCTCCCGGTAAAGTTATGCTTGATGATTATAAAAACTTATTGGTTCCTGGAATTATGGACGGCAATATTTTTATTACCGTTCAGGCGCCTCGCGGATATGGGATGGATCCTGCCAAGATTTATCATGATCCTTATGTAGCGCCTACTCACCAATATATTTTCTTTTATCAATGGATTCGTGATGAATGGAAAGCAGATGCCGTTATCCATGTAGGGACACATGGGAATCTGGAATGGCTTCCCGGAAAGGGAGCGGGGCTGGATAGGGAAAGTTATCCCGATTTGTCATTGGGGGATCTGCCTAATATTTATCCTTACCATATGACAATTACAGGGGAAGGTATACAGGCTAAAAGAAGAAGTGCAGCATGTCTGGTTGATCATTTGCCGGCACCACTTGCCGAAGCGGGTGTTTATGATGAGCTGGCGGAATTGGAAAAGATGATGGACGAGTATGCCCATTTTATGCAGATACAACCGGAAAATGCAGGCTCTTTGGAGCCGATGATCAGAGAACTTGCCGAAAAAGCCGAATTAGACGGGGAAATACCTTATGATGAGAACAAGCCTTTTCCGGAATATGTCGGAAAACTTCATCAATACCTTGAAGAATTGAAGAATGGTGAAGTCCATGTGGGACTTCATATATTGGGACAAGCACCCCAAGGAGAAATTCTTATCGATGAAATTCTCCAGTTTCTGCGGTTGGATAACGGGGAAATCCCGTCAATTTATGAAATATGGGCGGAAAAATATGACACCACCGTTGATGAAATCATTGGCAACGCAGGAAAGTTGCATCCCCGGTTTCAAATCACTTACAGTGAGCTGATGTCAAGAATACGGAATGAAACTAAAAATATTATAAAAATATTGGAGGCCTATGATTTCGGTGATGAAGGAATAGAAAAAGCTCTTCTTGAAACTTGTATATCCGAGGAAAATGAATCGTGGAAGAAGAAGGTGGCAGGTATACTTTCCTATATATGTCATGACCTGATTCAGCGCTTATGGAAGACTGCGGAGGAAATGGATCATATCATGGATGGGCTCTCTTCGCGGTACATACTCCCTGGACCGTCAGGCTCTCCCCATACCGGAGGAGTCAATCTTTTACCGAGCGGACGTAATTTCTTCGGCTTAGATCCGAGGGTGCTTCCCACAAAAGCAGCATGGGAGCTTGGTAAAAGATTGGGTAATCAGGTTATTGAGCAGTATATTGCCGATGAAGGAAAATATCCCGAAAATATAGGAATGGTATTTTGGTCAGGCTCCAATATGCGCAGCCATGGTCAGTGTATAGCAGAATTTCTCTATTTTATGGGCATAAAGCCTGTTTGGGAGAAAGGAAGCCTTCAGGTTAAACGGTTGGAAGTGATTCCCCTTTCTGAATTAATGCGTCCCCGTATAGATGTGACCGCCAGAATCAGCGGGTTATTCCGTGACACAATGCCTACTGTTGTCGAGCTGCTGGATAAAGCTGTTTTACTGGCAGCAGATCTTAATGAATCGGAAGATGACAACTATATCAAAAAACATGTTTCTGAGGAAAGCAGCTTAATGGAAAAAAGCGGGATGACACATGAAGAATCTTGGCGGAATGCAGCATACAGAATTTTTGGTGATGCGCCGGGGACTTATGGTGCTGGGGTGTCGGCGCTTTTTGAATCCAAAAATTGGCAGACCGTCGATGATTTGGCTGATGTCTTTGTACGATGGGGCGGTCATGCGTATGGAGGAGCGGTAAAAGGTGAATATTCTCCGGAACTGTTCAGAAAACGGTTATCCGTTATGGATGTCACCGTAAAGAATGAGGATAATCATGAAACGAATATGCTCAGTTCTGATGATTATAACGCCTATCATGGAGGGATGATTGCTGCGGTAAGAAGTATACGAGGATCAGCACCCCATTCTTATGCTGGCGACAGTGCAGATCGGCTGCGTCCAAAAGTAAGGACAGTCCAGGAAGAAGCAAAGCGTATTTTTCGTATGGAGTCAATTAATCCCAAGTATATTAACGGTATGATGAATCACGGATATAAAGGAGCATCCGATATGTCAAAAATGGTGTCTGTCAGTTTCCAATGGGATGCGACAAGCGAGGTTATGGAAGATTGGATGTATGAAAAGTATGCAGAAAAATATGCGCTTGATGAAAAGGTACAGGACTGGATGAAACGTGTAAATCCTTGGGCGTTGCAGCGTATTACCGAAACGCTTCTTGAAGCTGAAGCAAGGGGGCTGTGGAATGCAAAAGAAAAGACAATGAAGGAACTAAAAAATCTGTATTTATCCATTGAGGGAGAATTGGAAGGCGAAGGGGATGACAATGTGTGAAATTCCACCAATTCGAATGCTTGTGCTCACGTTAACCGGCCGATGTAATTTTAAGTGCCTTTATTGTTATGCTTCAGAGCAGGATCCAGTTGATATGACTGAAGAAACTGCCATAGCTGCAGTGGCTTTAGCGCATGTGTCGAAAAATCAATTTCTTCTCCAGTTTTCCGGAGGAGAACCGTTGCTGCAATTTCCTTTAATCCGGAAAGTAGTGGATTTTGTAGAGAAAAATCATGTGAATGTACAGATGCAGATACAAACGAATGGAGCTTTGCTGACGAAAGATATTGGAAAGTGGCTTTTTGACCATCATGTAGGAATTGGTATTTCTTGTGACGGTCGTCCTGAACTTATGAACAGCTTGCGTGTTTCAAAAGATGGAGACAGATCTTCGCAAAAAGTGATTCAAGCTTTCCAAAATCTGGGAGAGTCAAATATAGAGGCCGGAATTACTTGTGTCGTAACTGATGACACGGTAGAGCAGCTGGATGGGATTGTTGATATGGCATACTTTTATGGGAATGTCCATCAGATTGGTTTTGATATACTCAGAGAGCAGGGGCGCGGGAAAGGATTACATGCGCCCACTGCCGAGCAAATGGAAAAAGCTCTTGAAAGAACTGCAAAGAAAATGGATATGTTGGAAGAAATTACAGGAAAACATATTCATTTTACACAGGAAGATCGGGTGCGAATGCTGCAGAGGACGGGGAAGTATGAGTTTCCTCAATGTTTTGCTATGAATGGGGAAGCTGCTTTTGTGGATGTGCATGGTGATATTTATGCCTGTTCTTCACTGATGGGAAAGAGTGAATACAAATTGGGCAATGTATATACAGGCAGGTGCCCGGAAAATGTCAGGAAGGTAGGAGCGTTTATTAGGAACTCTATGAAAGCGTGCAGAATGTGTGAGTATTTTTCACTTTGCGGCGGAGGATGCTTTTCCCGATGGCTTGATAAGAACGGACAAGTAAGGTGTTCAGAAGCAGAATGCGCATTGAAAAAATTTTTTATTAAACGGTATCTGAGAAGACAGGAGAAAGCTATATGAAAAGACAGGGAATATTTCCATTTACCGCGATTATCGGACAAGAAGAAATGAAAAAGGCGCTCATACTCAATGTGGTCAATCCCCGATTAGGAGGTGTTCTTATCCAGGGAGAAAAAGGGACTGCCAAATCTACTGCTGTCCGTGCATTGGCGGATTTATTACCGCCGCGGGAATGTATTCAAGGATGCCATTATCATGACGATCCTGAAAATAAAACAAACTGGTGTGACAGCTGTCACGAATTATATGACACCAGAAAACCTCCGGTAGTATTATTGCCTATGAAAGTGGTGGAACTGCCGGTCAGCGCAACAGAAGACCGTATCGTGGGAACATTGGACATTGAATTGGCGATACGGGAAGGACGTCGTAGTTTTGAAACAGGTATTTTGGCAGATGCGAACCGTAATATCTTATATGTAGATGAGATTAACCTTTTGGACGATCATGCTGTAGATATCCTTTTAGATTCGGCAGCTATGGGAATTAATACAGTGGAGCGCGAAGGAATTTCCTATTCTCATCCTGCGCAGTTTTCTCTTGTAGGAACAATGAACCCGGAAGAAGGGGACATCCGTCCACAGTTATTAGATCGTTTCGCATTATCAGTCAAGGTTGCGGGGGAACAAAATCCGGAGAAAAGGGCGGAGATTGTAAAACGCCGATTGGCATATGAGGCGGATTCGGAGAAGTTTATTGCCGATTGGAAAGAGGAACAGGAAAAAGAAGTGGGGAGGATAGAGCAGGCTATAAAATTGCTCCCACAGGTTATGGTTTCTGACAGTTTACTGTTTCTTGCCGCTAAAATATCTATATTGCTTGGGGTTGATGGGCATCGGGCAGATATAACATTGATTAAAACGGCAGAAACGATAGCAGCTGTTGAAGGGCGTACAGCAGTAAACAGGGAAGATCTGAGAGCGGCGTCAAGGATGGTGCTCCCGCATCGTATGCATCGCCGCCCGTTTGAAGAACAAACATTGAATTGGGAGCAGGTGGATCAGGTTATTGATGATGAAACGCAATAATTTTCCTTTCTCCGCTGTATTGGGACTAAATCATGCAAAAACAGCCATACTTATTGTGCTGGTAAATCCTCGCGCCGGTGGTCTTTTGATTTCCGGACCTCGAGGCATTGGCAAATCTACACTGATGAGAAGCACACAGGAACTGATTGAAAGACCGTGGCGGGATATACCGGTAAGTGTTACCGAAGACCGGTTGTTTGGTACCATTGATACTGAAAAAGCCATTTACAGCGGACAGAAAAAACTGTATCCCGGAATTATTAATGAAGCGGATCAAGGTGTGCTCTATTTAGATGATGCTAATTTATTGCGGGAGGATTTGCTGGATTCTATTTTAAATATTGCAGAAGTTGGGGCGTATCAGCTTGAACGGGATGGATTATCACTGCGGTGTGATACGAGTTTTACCGTTATTGCCGCGATAAATCCGGAAAGCGGGATGCTATCCGGGGCTTGTTTGGATCAGTTTGGGCTTTTCGTAAATGTTGACAATATCCATGATGAAAATACACGTGTTGAGATATTAAAACGTACTATTTCTTTTGAAAAGGATTGTGCGTCTTTTTGTAAATTATGGAAATTGGAAAATGAAAAAATAAAGAAGGCAATACATTCTGCAATGTCCTTGCTGCCCAAAGTGGTTGTTTCATCGGCCATGATACAGTTGGCATCGGTATATGCATTAAAAGCACATGTATCCGGACATCGGGCGGATATCTATTTAATTGAAGCGGCACGAGCATTGGCTGCCTTGGCAGAAAGAAGATATGTATTGCCTAAGGATCTGGAAAAAGCGGCGGAATTTGTACTTCCCCACCGTATGAGAAAGAATTGTGAACAGGAACTGCCGCAGTCTGATGAACTAGAAAATCCGGATAAAAACGATATAGAGAAAGATCAGGAATCTGAAAATAATAATCTTGGTGATGATGGAGAGGATCCAAGCGGGAATCATATTGTTGAAGCGGCGGGGAATGGGAGTGACAATGATGAATCATCATCGGATATGCCGGAATTTCCGCAGGGGGCGGATGATGAAAAAGTAGATCCCGCAGATTCTCATGTAATTCTTCCTCCGCTCTGGATACAGAACGAGAAAAAACGATTTTCCTCAAAAGGCAGCGGAAAGAGAAATATGACGAGAAGCGATGAAAGACAGGGACGGTATGTAAAAGCCGGTATTCCTAAAGGGGAAACGCATGATATTGCAATTGATGCCACACTCCGCGCAGCGGCACCCCATCAAAAAGGCAGACGATCCAACGGATGCGCTGTGGTCATCCGTCATGAGGATATCCGGCGGAAAGAAAGGGAAAAAAGGACAGGTAATATATTTTTATTTCTGGTTGACGCAAGTGGATCTATGGGTGCCCGTGAACGGATGAAAGCGGTTAAGGGGGTGGTATTTAAAATGCTGGCGGATGCTTACCAGAAACGTGATAGAGTGGGTATGATCGCATTTAGGCGGGATAGGGCGGAAGTCCTTTTACCGATAACACGAAGTATAGAATTTGCACAAAAGAAGTTAGCAGCACTTCCCACTGGCGGTAAAACACCACTTGCCCAGGGGCTTATAAAAGCGGAAGATATGCTCGACAGGCTTTACAAGCAGGATCCGTTACAAGATCCGGTGTTAATTTTGATTACTGATGGGAGAGCAACTAATTCGCTTAATAAAAATACGGATCCCGTGAGAGATGCATTGTCAGAAGCAGAGCGGATTGGACATCGGCATATGCTGGCCGCAGTAATTGATACAGAATCGAGTTTTATCAAACTGGGACTTGCAAAAGAATTAGCTCAGAAAATGGGTGCATCATATTTTCATGTAGACAAGATAAGCGAAGATCGTTTGCTATGCATAGGGCGGCAAACAGCTTATGAGCGAGGACAGTATGATTCGTAGCATATTATTTTTTTTCGCAGTGATCTTTTCGGGATTGTTTCAATTAACAGTTTATGGGAACGAATCAGTTCAATTGGATGTACAGTTCCCTTACAGTTTGAATGGAGAAAAACATAAAATAATACCCGCGGGGAGTACACAAATTTTATTCTTAAATATTGAGAGCATAAATCTTCCGAAAGAAGAAACGGCTGATATCAAAGTGACTCTGCCAAGTGGTGTCCATGCACTGAAAATGGAGGGGTGGAGCACGATAAAAGACAATGTGATTACAGCAAAGTGGAGGCTGCCGGCCAACTATGGACAAGTCTTTTCGGCTATTTCTCTTTTTTGTGACAAGGATTTGAAAGAAGGAAATTATATGATTTCTGTAGAAATTCGTTATGGAGATAAAGAATTTCTACAAAAAATTGATTTCAGTATCGGCAAAAGCGAAGCATCCGCTGCAGGAGTTTCTGAAGAAAAGGAAAATTCTACTTGGTATATACAACGTATCGTTGCCCCTGTAGATGAAGATGGAAAAGTCGATCAAAGAGAAGCAAAAGATATATTGTATGTACGGGATGTGACTCTTGAGAACATAAGGAATCGGCTTATAGGAAGCAAGCCCGCAGATTGGCCGTCATTATTGAATACGCCGGCAGCGTATATTCTCCTTGAAATGAGAAATCCGAATAAAGATACAAGAACACTTCATTTCGTGGCAGAACTTGTGGACCGGCCCGGTGGTGAAGTGAAGAAGGGATTAATTTCGGTCAGAACTGAAGATGGAGGTATCGGCTGGAGTGATGAGAACACTGATGCTACGGAAGCATCTATAGGTCTTTTGCCGCAAGTAAGCCAACCGGTTATCATGCCGCTTTATATAAACCCATTCACCATTAATGAAGGCAATTATAATTTACGGATTACTTTGACTGATGGAAATACATCAAAAGTAACAGAAGTTCCGTTGACAATTGTGAAAAGAAAAAGTACAGAGATATTTGCCATCGGTTTTGCCGGGGCTTGCGTAGCATTTGTAATGGCATCCTTTAAAAAGCTGAGGGAATGTACTATCCAGATTGGCGCACGGGGAGATATTACGGTGGCTCTTTTTGCCGCGCTTGCTTTTGGAGGCGTTGTTGTGCCGGTAACTTTGCTGGGAGACTTTTTTCATGTTATCTTAGGGCCTTTTTCGGGGCTTATAATAGGGGTTTTAAATGGTATTGTGCAATACCTCCTTTTAATGGCGTTGTTAATTTTATTCAGGCGTCCCGGTGTATTATCGTTGTTTTTCCTGATGCGTTGGCTCCTGTCTGCCATACTTTTCGGGCGTGTTACATTGGTAGGAATCCTGATTTGCTCAGTATCTATTGTTGTTTTAGGGTTTGTGCTATGGGTTTGGGGATTCTTTAAAAAAGAAGTAATCACGGAACAATACGCTGTTTTGATTGCGGTAATGATAGGTATAGCTGATGCGTCTATTACCTTTATAAACATGCAGCAGATGATGTTCTTTTATCGTTTATACTATGCCGATTGGTTTATTGCCCTCTATATGCTGGTTAATGGGATTCTATACAGCAGTATTGGTGCCTGGATGGGGTATCGTATGGGAGAGAAGCTTAAGCAGGTGATGGGAACATGATTTTAGATATTCAAAATGTATCTTGCCGATATACTTCCAGAGAAAAGAATACGCTTACAGGAGTCAATCTTCGTATAGAAGAAGGAGAAATGGTACTTATTGCAGGTAGATCCGGATGTGGAAAATCCACTTTAGTAAAAGCGGTGACAGGACTGCTGGATAAAGAGGATGGTTCTATAGACGGGAAAATCTTTTTGGATGGAAAGGACACGGCGGCGATGTCCGCAGAAGAGATAGGCGTTTTTGTGGGAACAGTATACCAAACACCGGACGATCAGATTTTTGCGATGACCGTTGCCGATGAAGTGGGGTTTGCTCTTGAAAATAGAGGGATAGAAGCTTCTGTTGTTAAAGAGAAGGTTAAGGAAGTTCTTGCACGCACGGGATTGGATGGGATGGAAGAAAGAAGTATTCATGCACTTTCGGGTGGACAAAGACAGCGGCTTGCCTTAGCATCCGTATTAGTGACAAAGCCGAAATTGCTTATTCTTGATGAGCCGGTGAGCCAGATGAATCCCCAGGGAGTGCAGTCTTTTCTTGAATTGTTAGTTTCTTTGCAGAGAGAAGAACATATGACCATTGTAGTTGTTGAACATAGGGTCAATGAGTTGGCTGCGTGGTTTCCTCGTCTTTGTGTTATGCATAAGGGGCATTTTGTATATGATGGATTAATGGATGAATCATGGTATATTCTGGATAAAAATGATGGATATGGAATTCGTGAACCGCAAAGCGTTAAATTGGGAAGATTCATGAAATTGGAAAAATTATCTTACTCGCTGAGAAAGACTGCGGAGGAAATAAAGCGAGCAGGTATAAAATTCCAAAAATCCATAGAGCCATGTATAGCAGAAGATAGTAGTGATGAGTTGATTTTAGAAGGTAAAAATATCACTTACAGATATCCCGGTGCGGATTCTGATACATTAAACGGATTGAATTTTAAAATCAAGAAGGGATCTATCAATGCACTCATGGGGTTTAATGGCGCAGGGAAATCAACACTCATGAATATCTTATCGGGATTGGAGGAGCCTTCCTCAGGGAAAATTTTAATTCATGGGAAATCGATAGGGAAGCGGAGAGAATATATTGGATATATGCTGCAGGAAGCAGACCTGATGCTCCTAAATGATTCAGTTCGGGAAGAATTGTTGTGGAATAATAAAACAATGACAGAAAAGGAATTGGATATTTTATTGCACAAGCTTCACGTATATCATTATCGGGATGATTTCCCGCTTGCCTTATCAAAGGGGCAGCGCCTTCGCGTCGTCTTGGGAGCATTACTTTCACGAAGAGACAATGAGCTTCTTTTATTAGATGAACCGACAACGGGACAGGATCAAAAAAGTCTTGAAAATCTCAGTATGCTCCTTTCCTATGCAGCGGAGCAAGGAAAAACAATATTTTTTTGTACGCATGATATTGAATTGGCATCATCACTGGCAGATCGCATCTTTGTGCTGGCACAAGGACATTTTGTGGCGGTGGGGGCACCTCATGAAATATTCAGTAATAAAGAAGTTCTTAGAATGGGGGGATTATCCATACCACCGATGCTTGAATTATCGGAATACCTTAGTATAGATCCCTGTATAACAGTAAAGGAGGTGATGTGCCATGTCCTTTAGGCAATTATGGGAAGGTACGAACAATGATACTTTCTTTTCACGGTTGGATGGAAGGACTAAATTGTGTGTCCTGTTTCTTTTTGCTCTGATTATGGTTATTGTGGATAATCCACGGACATTATTTATTTTGTTTTCTATAAGTATAGCGCTTCATATAGCTGCGGGAACACCCGTATATAAGTGGAAGGTGCTTGCGGTATTTATTTTATTTGGGTTGTGGGGATCTGTTGCCAGCCAGGCATTGTTCTTTGCACAAAATCCACGTACTCCTATTCTTATGCTGATCAGTCCTACATTTCCTGTTCTAGGTGCACTGACCGACGGACTTTATATTTATCAGGAGGGAATCGTATATGGTGCGATACAGGGAATGAGATCTGTATCTATGATTGCATTGGGTCTGCTTGTATGCTGGACCAGCGATCCTCGCCAGCTTTTAAAAGGGCTCTCATCCTGGCGTCTGTCGCCGCAAATATCTTTTATGCTGGTAACAGCCATTCGATTTTTTCCTGTATTGGCCTCTGAAGCTGGTGAAGTTATTATTGCGCTGCAGCTGCGCAGCCATGGGAATAAAGGGAGAACCCAGATTATCCGACATTTGCCATATATAGTGAAACCTCTTTTGGCGAGATGTATCAGGAGATCCCAAACTCTGGCGCTTTCTGTTGTCAGCAGGGGATTGTTTCTGGCAAAACAGCAGAGTTATGGAATCTGGGGTTTGCGGGAAAAGGCAGTATGTCTGTTCCTAATGGGGACTATTATGGCAGCCGGCATCAGCAAGCTCATGTATGCACTGTCACAGCAGGGGATTTATTTTGGCGCGCTGCGTATAGTTTATGATTGGACAAAATTATATCTATGAAAAAGATGAAGACAATGCTTATTTTTCTGTTGTTGGGGATGACCTGGCTGTTGCTGTTCTTTCTGACAGGAAATAAAACGCCATGGGGAATGTTCGATGGAGAAAAAGCTGAAGGAGAAACCATTGTTTCACTGGGGAATGTGGCAGGAAGAAACTATGACAGAATGGGCTTTGATGGCGGAGAGATTCTTTATTTACCGGTTAATCGTGGATGGATTGTCGGAACCATAAAAGGGGAAATGTATCATTTTTCTATAGAAGGATATGAAAGATGGTCCAGAACCATCGGAATTGGTGAAATCCGTTCGTTGGCGTTGAGTAAAGATAACAGGATTGTCTATGTCGGAGAAAGCAGCCCATCCGGAACGCTCTACGCCTTAGAGGTTGCAACGGGAGATATCTTATGGAAATTTGACGGAGTTGATGTTATTGGAGTTGAAAATGAAATTCGCGCGTATCCGATTCCGATTCATGTAGAAACAGACAAGGAAGGTAATGTATATGCCATTTTTTATCGATCTACTGTCAGTAAGAATCATTCAAGAGCTTATATAAGCCGAATCATTTCCTTTGATGAAAGAGGGAACGAACGCTGGCGGTACCCGCTCAATGAAAATATGGACAGCTGGATTAATTGGGGCAGTGTATCTTTTGCAACAGGGCGGTTTGCGTTTGCTTCTGCTAATTATGACAAATCAGGGCCTGAAGAAAGAAAATATAATAAAAATATATATGTTTTGGACAAGGATAAAGGAACTTTGATTAGTGCTAAGGATATACCGGCGGCACCACTTTTTGAGATAACAACAATACGCAATGGTCCTAATTATTCAGAGGATGGAAAGTATTTGTCTGCGATGACCAGTGATGGGAGAGGAATCCTTTTTGATGAGAACGGCAGTATACTTTGGCAACGGGTCCTTTCAAAACCACATAAGGTAGCCGGCGGTTGGTATAACGCTGCTGGTAGAGATGCTTATATCGTGCCTGAAGGTGTTGTCTTCACAACTATTAATACATTTAACCGGGCAAATTGGCAAATTCCCGCACCGATTATACATCCTTCCAGTAATAGCGTATATCTTTTTGATATGGAAGGGGCGTATAAATTTAAATATACAGCAGGAGCAGAAGTGAAAGGAATTACATTTTCCTCATCAGGTATCGCAGCTATTGCTATTGGGCGGAATGTAAGAAATCATGATTATGGTGCGCATGGAGCTGCGGTGATCAGTTTAGTCAACGGAAAGGAGCTAAATCGATATCATACTAAAGGGCCTATTCAGGCAATTTCTATTTCTGATGATGGGAAATATGCAGCAGGAATTGAAGTGCCTGCGGTAACACCGGATGGAGATTTAATCGGTTCCTATGATCTGCATATTTGGAACAGGGAGAATGATAATGATTAGAAACTTTATGCATTATTACAAGCCTTATATGAAACTGCTTATAGGTGTAATTATTGGGACTTTTGCCATGGCGGGGCTTGATTTGATTTTTCCTGTCATGGTAAGAGAACTTATTAATCGGGTTCTTCCTTCTAAAAACATGACAGCACTTTTTTGGGGATCCGCAATTCTGTTGCTGCTTTATATCTTTGAATTTATTATTTCTTATTCTGTACAGTATTATGGACATATTATGAGTGCATCTATTGAGCATGATATGAGAAATGATCTTTTTTCTCATATCGAAACGTTATCTTTCCGTTATTTTGATAATGAAAAAACAGGGCAGCTTTTATCCCGTATAACAAGTGATGTGACGGAAGTAAGTGAATTGGCTTTTCGCGGTCCCAATGACGTTTTACTTTGTGCCGTCATCATGACAGGAACCATCGTAGCCATGCTTATTATGAATTGGACATTGGCCATTTTAATCGGCGGGCTCCTGATTGGTAAAGCATTCCATACAGTAAAAATAAATCGGAAGATGAAAGATGCCTTTCGTAAAAACCGTGTAAAAGCAGGAGAAGTAAGTGCCAGAGCGGAAGAGAGTTTATCAGGGATTCGCCTTATAAAGGCATTTGCCATGGAAGATTTTGAGCGGAAGCGTTTTTGTGGTAAAAGTAGGGAGCTTAGAAATACAAGGTTCAATTCCTATAAATTAGTTGCCTATTTCTCAGGAAGTATTAATTTCTTTACGAATTTTATCAATGTGGTGGTTTTGCTGGCGGGCGGATATATGATCTCTGTCGATATACTTACATTGCCGGATTTTGTTGCATTTTTACTGTATGTGAATATTTTTATGCGTCCCGTATTCCGATTAACCATATTGGCGGAAGTATATCAGCGGGGCATGGCCGGATTTTCACGTTTTGAGGAAATTATGCATACCAAGCCGTCTATAGAGGATCCTGAAATGCCACTCGTTTTTAATAAAGTCAGAGGGGATATTTGTTTTAAAGATATGAGTTTCGGCTATGATGATAATCGTTTGGTCTTGCATCATATAAGTTTGGCTATCCCTGCAGGTAAAACGATTGCTTTCGTGGGGGAGACAGGAACAGGGAAGAGTACTCTTGCCAATGTCCTTCTTCGTTTTTATGATCCTTCATCGGGGGAAATATTGATAGACGGAAAAGACATAAAAGAATATTGCCAACAGGATTTAAGAAAACAGATTGGAATCGTGCAGCAGGATGTTTTCCTTTTTGGGGATTCAATTGGTGAAAATATTGGGTACGGAAAAGAAGGGGCTTCTGCGGAAGAGATAAAAGCAGCAGCGAAATTGGCTGCTGCTGATGAATTTATTTCGCAGCTTCCCCATGGATATGAAACAAAAGTGGGAGAACGCGGAGTTAAGTTATCTGGCGGGCAAAAACAGAGGATTTCTATTGCCAGGGTATTTTTGAAAAATCCTCCTATTGTTATCTTTGATGAGGCCACATCATCACTTGACAGCCAGACAGAGAAAAAGATACAGGAAACATTGAACGACTTGGCAATGGACCGCACAACGATCATTATTGCCCATAGATTATCTACTGTCCGTGATGCTGATCAGATTATCGTGCTTGATCATGGAGAGATTATAGAAAAAGGAACTCATGGAGAACTTTTGGAGAAGAAGGGAAAATACTTTGAGCTTTATGAGGCACAGAAAAAGAGCGGGAAATATACAGCCGGGAATGAAAAAGTATAATCTGTTATAAAACGGCTGCCTATTTTGTATGAAACAGGCAGCTTTGTGATGAAACCATTAGAAGATTTGTTATTTTCATGGGCTACAGAAAGAAAATGGTATAATAAAAAAGTAAATTTTAGATAAATATAGTTTGATTAAGTTTAGGTGCAACGATGAAAATAGGTGGAGAAAGATTTCTAAGAGAAGATATAAAAAATATAAAAGTAGCGGTGATAGGTGATATTATGCTTGATCGATATATTTCCGGAAATGTGGAACGCATATCACCGGAAGCGCCTGTTCCTATTAATTTAGTGAAATCACAGCGAAATGTTTTGGGAGGAGCTGCTAATACGGCTGCCAATTTATCCTCTTTGGGTGGACAAGTTTTTATTGCAGGTATGCGAGGAAATGATAGAGATGGAGATACACTTTCAGAGTTATTAAGGGCAGCTGGGATTGATGATACGGGAGTTATCGTGTCAGAAGAGTACTCTACTACGACTAAAGTCAGGATTCTTGGCGCCCGTCAACAGATGATGCGTCTTGATTTTGAAGAAAGGTGTAATCCTGATGATAAAGTATGCAAATATATTTTAAAATGGCTGGATCAATTGCTTCAGCAAAGAGTAGGCAGTATTGTTTTGTCCGATTATGGAAAAGGTATGATTACAGAACAGTTGGCGCAAACCATCATAAAAAAAGGGAAAGAGTATGATGTGCCGGTACTGATTGACCCTAAAGGATGCGATTGGACAAAATATAGAGGTGCATATGGAATTACCCCCAATATAAAAGAGCTATCTGATGTCGCTGGATTCGTCATCAATAATAATGATTCAGATATTGAACGGATTGGCAGAAAGGTGCGGGAAACGTTTCAGATAGAAAATATTTTTGTAACCCGGTCTGAAAAGGGAATTACCTGCATTAATAAAAATGGAAGTGCACATTGTGCTTCTGTCGCACAGGATGTCTTTGATGTCTCCGGAGCGGGAGATACTGTTATGGCCATACTTGCAGCTGCAACAGCTGTTAATTTGGATATGATGACCGCTCTTGAACTGGCAAATACGGCAGCTGGAATTGCGGTGTCTCGAGTGGGAACTTATCCTGTCGGCCACACTGAAATGATCGACGCATGGTGCGGCTCCAATATGATGCGGACGGCTTATATCCCGATAAGCTGGGAGGAAGCAAAAAGTAAGGTGGATGCGTGGAAATCCCAAGGAGAAACTGTTGTTTTCACAAACGGATGCTTTGATATCCTTCATAAGGGACATATTATTTATCTGCAGCAGGCGGCGGCATTGGGGGAGCATTTGATTATAGGTCTTAATGCGGATGAATCTGTAAAAAAACTTAAAGGTGAAGGGAGACCGGTTAATTCGGAATCGGATCGGGCATTTATGCTTAACTCATTGAGGTTTGTGGATGAAGTTGTCATTTTTAATGAAGAAACCCCTTTGGAATTGTTAAAATGTCTGGAACCGGATATTTTGGTAAAAGGCGGTGACTATAGTATGGAGGATGTTATTGGAAAAGAGTATGCGGGGGAAGTCAGAATACTTCCTTTTGTAAAGGGGTATTCTACGACCCAGATAATTAATAAAATTTTGGGAAAATGAGACATTGATTTTAAAGAGAGTTGTGTAATAGATAAAAGGGTTTCTTTTGCGTTATTTCCAGTAGAGATATTTGATAAGGAGAATAAACATTATATCAAGGAGCCCAATGGAAAGAAGACCATTTGAGGTTCCAGAATATTCAATTATGCTGCTGACAATAAGGCTGCCAAATGGTGTTGCACCTAAAAATACAAGGGCATATAAGCTCATGATACGTCCTAGGTAGCTGCGTTCCGTTGAAAATTGGATGATTGTATTAAAGTTGACGATGCTGATAATAGCGGTGAACCCAATTCCTGCATAAAGAAGAAGTGCTGGATAAAGCGAATTCGTCTGACTGATGATAATTAAGCACAAACCACATAAAAGAGCTGAATAAAAGGGGAGAGTCTGTTTCGGCTTGGATATTCCTGATGCGGAAATCAGTCCACCAATCATGGAACCGGTACCAACAGAAAAAAGTATTTTGCTGAATCCGTTTAATCCGGCATGGAGTACTCTATCCGCAAAGGGTGGACCGTAAGTACCGAAGTTAAGAATTAAACCGCTGACAACTGCGACCGCAAGCAAATTGGATAAAATAACTTTATGATGCAACGTGTATCTGAGACCTGCCTTGATTTCTCCCATTATATCGTTTGAGATGGTATGGTTTTGGGGTTCATCCACTTTTATATGCAAGTAGACAATGATAATAGGGATAAGACAGAGTGCATTCAAAAAGAAAATAGTACTGTAGCTGAGATAGCTAAGAAGAAAAGCTGCTAAAATGGGACCAAGCATTCTTGTAATATTAAAGTTGGTGGAATTTAAGCTGACTGCACTTTTCAGGTATTGTGTTCCCACTAAGTAAGGCATGAAAGCCATCCGTGCGGGAAGATCAACACAGTCTATGGTACCGAGAAAAAATGCAAAAAGAAGAATCCAATAATAATCAGTATGACCGCTCCACAGGATGAGCCCTAAAAGAAAAGCCTGGAGCATATACATAAGCTGTGTTCCCAACAAAATACTTTTCTTTTTGTGGCGATCAATCCAAAAACCGGTCCACAGTGTGAAAAGGAGGCTTGGCATATATTGCATAGTACTCAGAACACCTAACAGCAGAGGGGAATCAGTAATTTCATAAACAAGCCACTGCTGTGCAGTAAGCTGCATCCAAAGCCCCATGAGAGCAACCCATTGGGAAAGGAAAAAAGTCCGATAGTTTTTGATGGTAAAAGCAGGGAAAGTGTGTAATAAATTGAATTTTAACATAATGATCCTCTAATAAATTCAGTTTTTATTATACTACCACAGGCAGCCTATGGATATGAATAATAAAGGAGCGTTTTTGTGAAAAAAAAATTATGGTATGCTGTGAAATCCGGCAGGAAAACCGGTTTGTTTACAAGTTGGGATGACTGTAAATTGCAGGTTATTGGATATCCCGGTGCGTCCTACAAAGGCTTTTTTACAAAAGAAGAAGCAATGGAATTCTTGGGGGATGTTGCTGATAAAAAGGTGAAAGCCTTGAAAGACGAATTAAGAGTGGCGGTATATGTAGACGGTTCTTATATTCCGACAATTCCCGATACCTTTTCGTTTGGGGTTGTCTTTATCCACCATGGAACTGTTGAAACTTATGCAGAGAAAATTATTGATGCAGAAGAAGCGCAGATGCGGAATGTGGCGGGAGAAATACATGGTGCAGTGTTTGCGATGGGAAAATGTTTGGAAAAAGGGATCTCGGAGATAAATTTATATTATGACTATGTCGGTATAGAGAAATGGTGTACCGGAGAGTGGAAAGCGAATAAACGGGGAACAAAAGCGCTGCGGGAGTATTATGAATTAATAAAAGGACAGCTGACGGTTCATTTTCATAAGGTGGCAAGCCATACAGGCGTCATGTACAACGAAATGGCTGATCAATTGGCAAAAAATGCATTGCTGGAATAAGAACAGAATTATTCATAATGAATAACGAAGAAAGGCTTTTGTAAAAAAGATATTCTTTTATATAGACAGAGGAGAGTAAATATTCATCAGCAAGATTTTACAAGCAAGAAAAATCTCCTTACGATTGATGTAAAATTGCGGTACGAAAACTGCAATGAATAAATCGAAGGAGATTTTTGCGTGTGTAAATATTATATAATGTTTACTTCTAAATATGGGAATGAAATCACTGTCAAATAAAGCCTATATGGTCGTTTCATTTCTTGTTTGCCCTCTTTGACAAAAGGTTACCGGTGAACTGCATAAACTGGACAATAATGACTAAGACAATAATTGTGGCAATCATGACATCCGCCTGGAAGCGCTGGTATCCGTAACGGATGGCAAGGTCACCGAGGCCGCCTCCGCCAATGGTTCCTGCCATAGCGGAGGATCCGATGAGGGAGACTATAACAACGGTCATGTTTTGAATGACAGAAGGAAGTGCTTCGGGAATTAAAACTTTGCGGATAATTTGGAATGGAGAAGCGCCCATGGATTCAGCAGCTTCAATAAGGCCCGACGGAATTTCACGGATAGAAGTTTCAACCATGCGGGCGGTATAAGGGATTGCTGCTAAGGTTAGCGGAACAATGGCAGCGGTGGTACCAATAGAGGTACCCGCAATTAATCTGGTAAGAGGGATAATTGCTACCATGAGAATAATAAAGGGAATGGAACGGATAACATTAACGATAAAAGCCAGTGGCTTATTAATAATCGAGCAGGAAAGTATTCCATTTTTCTCTGTAACAACGAGAAGTATTCCTAGGGGTATGCCTGCGGCTGCCGCGATAAAGGCAGAAATGGAAAGCATATAAAGGGTTTCAGCCAGACTTTTTAAAAGTAAATTAGTTATTACGGGAGACATATCCGATCACCTCACTTGTAATTGGCAAAGCGTTTAAATGTGTAAGCGCATCTGTAAGATCTTCCAAATGCCCACTAATCATAATGAGCAGGCGGCCAAAAGAAATATCTTGGATGTAGTCGATGGAACCGTAAAGAATACTTACGTTAAGATTATACTTTTTTATCAATTGGGCAATAATCGGCTCATTAGTTACATCACCACGGAACGAGAGTGAAATAAGTATATTATCAGATTCATGTTCTTTTGTAGGATGTATATTCATGTGGGAAAGCTGTGCGGGCAGTTCAGAAGACATGACGGAACCGACAAATTTTTTCAGTGTTTCTGTTTGAGGATTTGTGAAAAGGTTAATGACAGAACCTTCTTCAATAATTTTCCCGTGTTCAATAACAGCTACATGCTGGGCAATTTCTTTTATGACTTCCATTTGGTGTGTAATCATAACGATGGTAATTCCCAGTTTTTTATTAATATCTTTCAGCAATTGGAGAATGGATTTTACTGTTTCCGGGTCCAAGGCACTTGTTGCTTCATCAGACAGAAGGACGGATGGGTTGGAGACAATGGCGCGGGCAATGCCGACGCGTTGTTTTTGTCCGCCGGAAAGCTGTGCGGGATATTTATTTCTGTAGTCTGCCAGTCCGACTAATTCTAAGATATCATTAATGCGTTCTTTTTGTTCTCCTTGAGGTACATTTGATAATTCGAGAGGAAATGCCACATTTTCATATACAGTACGGCTGGACAGGAGATTAAAATGCTGAAAAATCATGCCGATTTTTTTTCGTTCTTTACGGAGTTCTCTTTTTGAAAGGGTGACCATATTTCTTCCGTTCACGATAACATCTCCTGAAGTTGGCGGTTCCAGCATGTTTATACAGCGGACGAGCGTAGATTTCCCAGCGCCTGATTGTCCGATGATGCCGCAGATTTCACCATCCTTGATAGTGAGACTGATATCATTTAATGCATTAAAGCCGTTATAGATTTTGTTTATGTGCTTTAATTCAATCATATAATGCTCCTTTATAATAAAAAACTTTCATCAAAAGATGAAAGTAATAAATTATATCATCTTTCGAGCAGAATACCCGCTGGATTTGGCACCGTTTTCCATTGGAAAGGTTGTCGTAGTTTCACCGGGCCAGTCCCTCCGCTACTCATGATGAATTTTCTGAAGTTTGCCGTTATGCGTTGCATAAGGATTAAGATGGGAATATATTACGCTCTATATCTGAAAATGTCAATACTAACTTACCGATATTATAAAATATAGGAATATTTTGCTTGTGGTATCACATAAATGCTATAATGCATTAAAGTGAGAAAGATTTTTAATTATTAAGGGAGCGAATATTTATCAAAAGTGTATTAAGGAGGTTATGATGAGTGTAAATCAGCGTTTGGTAAATCCACTGACAGATAATTTGTTTGATATTATTTTGAAATTGGAAACCAGGGAAGAGTGCTATGAATTTTTTGAGGACCTCTGTACAATTAATGAACTGCATGATATGTCACAACGGCTTGAAGTGGCCCGTATGCTTAGGCATGGAGAAAAATATGACAAGATTGAAGAAGCAACTGGAGCATCCACGGCAACAATCAGCCGCGTAAAAAGGTCGCTTGCTTATGGCGCTGATGGATACGCCCAGATGCTGAAAAGAATAGAGAAAGAGAAGGAGGATGTATAATGAGAGATTTTTCAAAAATGCGCCATTCCGGATTTAAGGCTTATGATATACGTGGGATCGTACCTACGGAAGTGAATGAGGAATTGGCTTATCGTGTGGCTCGTGCATATGCACGATTATACCATCCTAAAAAGATAAGCGTGGGATATGATATCCGGCCTAGTTCCCTATCGATTGCTGATGCTGTAATTCAAGGAATGAATGATGCTGGTGTTGATGTATATAACATCGGTCTCTGTGGGACGGAGATGATGTACTTCACCACCTTTTATTATGGGTTGGATGGCGGGTTTATGATTACTGCCAGCCATAATCCGGCAAATAACAATGGAATTAAAATCGTTCGGGAAAAAGGAATACCTGTCAGCGCAGATACCGGTCTTAAGGATATTGAAAGAGTTGCTTTTTCAAGTGAGTTTGAAAATTGTGCTGAAAAAGGACATGTTTATACAAAAGAAATTATAGAAGATTACATTCAGAGCCTTTTATCTTTTGTGGATATTTCTAAAATGAAGCCGTTAAAAATTGTTGTCAATGCAGGAAATGGCTGTGCCAATATTTGCTTCGAAAATTTAAAGAAGTATTTACCGTTTCATTTTACGGAACAGTATATGAAACCAAATGCAACATTCCCTCATGGTGTACCTAATCCTATGCTGGAGGAATGCAGACGACCTTTGATAAATCAGGTCTTGTTGGATGGTGCCGATATGGGTGTAGCCTGGGATGGTGACTTCGACCGGTGTTTTTTCATAGATCATAAGGGGAATTTTGTAGAAGGCTATTATATGGTGGCTTTACTTTCTCGATATTTCCTGAATCGGTATAAAGGAGAAACTATTATCCACGATCCACGCGTATATTGGTGTGTACAGAAAGTTTGTAAGGAGCTGGGGGGAATCTCTGTAGAATCAAAAGGTGGACATGCATTTATGAAAGAAACTATGCGTAAAGTTGGCGGTATTTATGGTGCAGAAAATAGCGCCCACCATTTTTTCAGAGATTTTTCCTATTGTGACAGCGGGATGATTCCTTGGCTGATTGTAGCGCAAATTATTAGTGAAACAAATGAATCTCTTTATGAGCTTGTTTCCGATTTGGAAAAAGAATTTCCATGCAGTGGGGAAATTAATCTGCCGGCAAGTCATGTTGATAGAGTGATGCAGGCTGTTGAAAAGGAATATGCGAAAGATGCGAAAGAAATTCAGCATATAGATGGACTAGGGATGGATTTCGGGGAGTGGCGGTTTAATTTGCGCGCTTCCAATACGGAGCCCCTGATTAGGTTTAATATGGAAACAAGAGGGGATAAGCTGCTTTTAGAAGAAAAGAAAAAAGCGATAATGGAGTTCATAAAGAACCAAAATTAAAATATAGTTTGTAGCAAGACTTGAAAATCATTTTTTATAAGGCGAGAGACCTTGCTTATGTTAAAAAATGATTTTCAATATTTCTTACATATAAGGCGGATAAGGCGGACGGGAAGTGATAGATATGTTTGATACAGTAATGAATCTTGTTAAAGAGTGGAACGTGACGGGAATCTGTCTTCGGCTTGCTTTGGCGACTTTTGTAGGGGTGATTATCGGGTTAGACAGGGAGTACAAAAATAAAGGCGCAGGGATAAAAACACATGCGTTGGTGTGTATTGGCGCGGCTATGGCAATGATCGTAAATGAATATGTATTTAGAGAATTCCCAAATATGAATACAGATATCACTCGTCTTGGTGCTCAAGTAATCAGTGGAATCGGTTTTCTTGGAGTGGGTACGATTATGATGAACGGACGAAGTGAGGTGAAGGGTCTTACTACTGCTGCAGGACTTTGGGCATGTGCGGGAGTGGGACTGGCCGCCGGAATTGGATTTGCTGAAGGTACTCTTTTGGCAGTTATTTTTATTCTGTTTATATTTCGTGTATTGGCGCCTCTTGATAAAAAATTACATAAAAATTCCAAAAGGATAGATTTATATATGGAATTTAAAGATTCAGAAAGTATCCGTCCTTTTATGGAATCACTCCGCAGGCAAAAAGTTGATTTATTAGAATTTGACTTCAGAAAAGATAAGTTGGGATTGCATATTCCGGCGGCCGCAATGTCTCTGCGGTTGCCTCACTATGGACAGAAAAGGGCGTTTAAAAATGATTTGCGAAATACAGAATCTGTTGTTTATTTTGAAGAGGTATGAAATTTTTCTTTATTATAAGGGGGATTTTTGAAATAGATTCTTGACATAAAATAAAAAGAGTGTAATATTATACTCATAATGTGATGACAGAGACATGATATTTCCATTGTACATGCATAGAGAGTCTGCGGCTGGTGTAAGCGGATATTGTCATGGTTATATTACCACTCTTAAACAGGAAAACAGAATTAAGTATGTTTTCACGGTTGACTGCGTTATAAGTTATTTAAGCGGAGTACTAGCTCTAATTTGGGTGGAACCACGGAATTAAACTTTCGTCCCTTGTGGATGGAAGTTTTTTATTTTTAGGAAATTTTTCTCTAATATATGGGAGGTATTTCCGGAAAGAAAAGAGGAAAGATTATGATAACAATTCGGTTGAAAGATGGGAAGGAACTACACTTTGAAAATGAAGTGACACTGTTTGAAGCTGCGAAAAAAATTTCCAATAGTCTTGCTAAAGATGTATTGGTAGCTAAAGTAGATGGAGAATTAACTGATATCCGGAATAATATTACTGATGGAACGCAGGTTGAATTCTTTACCAAAGCAGATAAGGAGGGGCTTTTTACACTTCGGCATACAGCCGCTCATGTAATGGCACAGGCGATTCAGCATTTGTATCCTGGAACGAAATTTGCAATTGGACCGGCAATTGATGATGGGTTCTATTATGATTTAGAATCTGACCATGTTTTTAGTCAGGAAGATTTTGCTGCTATTGAAAAAGAGATGGCTAAAATTGCTAAAGCAAATCTGCCTATTGAAAAAAAGATTTTGAGTAGAAATGAGGCATTAGAATTTTTCAGGAGCAGAAACCAGGATTATAAGATTATCTTAATACAGGATCTTCCAGAAGATGCGATCATATCGACTTATACACAAGGGGATTTTACCGATTTATGCAGAGGTCCCCATGTTCGTTCGACAGGCAAGTTAAAAGTATTTAAGCTGATGACAGTGGCCGGTGCTTATTGGCGTGGTGATGAACACAATAAAATGCTCCAGCGTATTTATGCAACCGCATTCTTTGATAAAGAGGAGCTGGATCGGTTTCTCTTTGTCCGTGCTGAAGCGGAAAAGCGTGACCACAGAAAATTGGGGAAACAATTAAATCTATTCTCTTTCCATGAAGAGGGACCAGGATTCCCGTTTTTCCATCCGAAAGGAATGGTTATTCGCAATGAACTTATAGCTTATGAGCGGGAATTGTTCCGCGAATTTGGCTATGAAGAAATTATGACACCAATTATCCTTTCTAAAAAGTTGTGGCTACAGTCCGGTCACTGGGATCATTATAAAGAAAACATGTACTTTACCCAGATTGATGAAGAAGATTATGCTGTAAAACCAATGAACTGTCCTGGCGGGATTTTATACTATAAAACAAACCAGCACTCTTATAGGGAATTACCAAAACGCGTGGGTGAATTTGGGATTGTACACCGCCATGAACTTCATGGTGCGCTTCATGGATTATTCCGTGTCCGTGTGTTCACACAGGATGATGCTCATATATTCATGACGCAGGATCAGATGAAAGATGAAGTAATTAAGACTATGGAAATGTATAGGAAATTATACAGTGTTTTTGGACTTGAATATCATGTGGAGCTGTCCACGCGTCCTGAGAATTCCATGGGCTCTGAGGAGCTGTGGGAAATTTCTACAAATGCATTACGGGATGCTGTTGAAGCGGCCGGTGTTCCTTATGTTATTAATGAAGGTGATGGCGCATTTTATGGTCCTAAACTGGATTTTCATATCAAAGACTGCCTTGGGCGTACATGGCAGTGCGGCACTATTCAAATGGATATGCAGCTGCCGGAACGTTTTGATGTAAACTATGTGGGGGAAGATGGAGAAAAGCATAGAGCTGTTATGCTGCACAGAGCAGGATATGGTTCCCTGGAACGGTTCATTGGTATCTTGATTGAACACTTTGCCGGAGCATTCCCGAGTTGGATTGCGCCAGTTCAGGTCAAAGTGGTTCCCGTTACAGAAAAACATATGAATTATGCAAGATCTGTGGCCGACGCACTTTCTGCATCCAATGTACGTGTAGAAATTGAAGAGGGAAATGATACTTTAGGATATAAGATCCGTAAGGCACAGATGGAAAAGGTTCCTTATACGCTTGTTGTAGGTGATAAGGAAATGAATGGACATACTGTTTCGGTTCGAAGCCGTAAAAATGGTGATGAAGGCTCTCTACCAGTGGCTGTATTTGTTTCCAATCTGATTCGTGAGATTAGGGATAGGTCATATTGATATGGATAAAGAATATCAAAGTGGTGATGTTGGCCGGGCGGCGCTGCGTATGGCACTTTCTGAAACGAGGGTGGAAGAAAGTATCCTTCGGGAAGAATTGGCCAAACTGGAAATTCGCGCGGTAGCGGTTAATTTTGGTGGAAAGTTTTTAGATATTCTGCCTAAGATTTATGAATCAGCTATCGTTGCTGCCCAACGTCAACATGTCATCAGTGATACCCATGTAGGTGACGGCTCTGTTTTGGGAGCGGTGGAATCCGCTATCGAACAGATAAAATTAAAGTCATTGGGAATGAATGTAGGCGGAAAAATCGGTGTAGCCCGGTGGCACGAACATTTATGTGTCGCAGTTTATGTGGGGGTTGGCGTTCTCCGGTTTAATGAGGTTGCTGTAGGAATGGCGCATCGTGTCCTTCGTGACGATCTGTCGGAATAAGTTTTCACTCTTTGCTTGACATTATTTGTGGAATCACTTATTATATACGAGTAACTGATTGCAAGCAGAAGTCATCCGCTTCTCACCTTACATGGCGAAAGCTACTAAGGTTTATGTATGAATTCGGAAGCGGATAGTATATGCTGTCCGCTTTTTACTTGCAATGAATTTCTTTTTCGGAGGTGAAAAGAATAGGAAAGGAACTCAGTATCAATGAGGAGATTCGTGCCAGAGAGGTACGGGTAGTCAGCGATACAAACGAACAGTTGGGAGTTATGACGCTCCATGAAGCCATCCGTTTGTCGGAGGAAAAAGGTCTTGATCTTGTAGAAGTTGCACCGAACGGGAAACCGCCGGTATGCCGTATCATGAACTACGGAAAATACAGATATGAGCAGCAGAAACGAGATAAAGAAGCGAAGAAGAAACAGAAGGTATTCCAACTTAAGGAAGTCAAACTTCGCCCCAATATAGAAGACCATGATTTCTATGTCAAGTTGAAAAATGCACAGCGTTTTTTAGCAGATGGGAATAAAGTCAAAGTTACAATTATGTTCCGTGGCAGGGAAATGACTCATCCGGAGCTTGGTGGAGAAGTTCTTGAAAGATTTGCAAAAGAACTTGGTGATTCTATTGTTCGTGAAAAGCCACCGAAATTGGAAGGACGTAACATGACTATGGTTGTTGGTCCGAAAGCATAATAAAGGAGAAATGAAAATGCCGAAAATGAAAACCCGCCGCGCCGCGGCAAAACGCTTTACCGAAACCGGCTCCGGCCAGTTTAAGAGAAATAAGGCTTTTAAAAGCCACATTCTCGAAAAAAAATCTCCAAAGAGAAAGAGAAATTTTAGAAAAGCAGCACTGGTTTCCAAATCTGATTACAAACGCGTAGCAAGATTGCTGCCGAACGGATGATAGGGAGGATTTAGAGAATGGCAAGAGTTAAGGTTGGTGTAACCGCACACGCAAGGCATAAAAAAATTTTAAAAATGGCGAAGGGATACAGAGGTGCCCGCCATGCCCAATTCAAAAAAGCGAATGAATTGGTAATGAAGGCTCTCTACTATGCAAGAAGAGACCGTAGAGCGAAGAAGAGAGAGTTCCGTAAGCTTTGGATTGTTCGTATAAATGCGGCAGCTCGTATGAATGGGCTGACTTACAGCAGATTGATTGCAGGTTTGACAAAGGCTGGTATCGAAGTAAATCGTAAGATGTTGTCTGAATTGGCTATCAGTGATCCCGCTGGTTTTACTGTAATTTGCGAAGCTGCTAAAAAAGCATAAGAGATGAATATAAGAAGACGAGTTGTTTGAACTTGTCTTTTTATATTTTAGACATGATTTCAACTAAACTAAAACTGCCATTGGATTGACGTGATGTATCCAGTGGCAGTTTTAGTTTAGAATGAAGATATTAAATGGTATTAGCCGAACCCACAACAGCTTCGATTTTATGCATGACCATTTGCCTTACAGCCTCTCTTGCCGGTTTCAGGTATCCGCGGGGGTCAAAATTTTCCGGATTTTTAAATATGCTTTCTCGAATGGCGGATGTCATAGCAAGGCGGATATCTGTATCAATATTAATTTTACAGACGGCCATCCGGGCAGCCTTACGGAGCATCTCCTCTGGTACACCTTTGGCACCTAAGACTTTTCCTCCAAATTGATTACATTTTTCTACGAATTCAGGGATAACCGTAGAGGCGCCGTGGAGAACGATCGGATAATCAGGGAGCAGTTGGCCGACTTTTTCAAGACGTTCATAATCAAGATAAGGTTCTCCACTATATTTATAAGCGCCATGACTTGTGCCGATAGCGATAGCGAGTGAGTCGCAACCTGTCAGTTCAACAAATTCTGCCGCTTGATCGGGATCGGTAAAAATAGCATCTTTGGTGTCAACACTGACCAGATCTTCTACACCAGCTAAACGTCCCAGCTCAGCTTCTACTACGACGCCTTTATCATGGGCATAAGCTACGACTTCTTTTGTAATACGTACATTTTCTTCAAAAGAGTGTTTAGAGCCGTCGTACATAACAGAAGTAAATCCGCCATCAATACAGGCTTTGCAAATCTCAAAAGAGGAACCGTGATCAAGGTGGAGCGCGGTGGGAATTTCAGGGTAGTCCTGAAGAGCAATTTTGATAAGCCCGACGATATACTCTTGACCTGCATAATTTCGAGCACCTTCTGATGCTTGGAGAATAACAGGAGATTGTTTTTCTTTTGCGGCTGCCATAATTCCTTGAATGATTTCCATGTTATTGACATTGAATGCGCCAATTGCATAATGACCATCATATGCTTTTTTAAACATTTCAGTAGTTCCTACAAGTGGCATCTTAAATACCTTCCTTTCCTTATCGGAATAAAATTATATAATAAAATACTTTATTTTATTATACTGTACTGAGGATATGATTTCCAGATGAAAGCATTTATCATTTAAATAGGGGAAACGTATATTGAATAATGTAAATGTGATATACTAAAAGTGTTAAAACATTCTTTCTTTTAAAATATAATGCTTTGTGGTATGGTAAGATAATTAGTAATTTATTTTTTTTATTATTATGGCATGTTAATGATTTATCAAGGAGACAATTATGGCTAAAGATTATTCTTTTGATGTGGTATGCCGTACTGATTTACAGGAAGCCGCAAATGCGGTGAATCAGGCCTCTAAGGAAATTGGTACGCGTTATGATTTCAAAGGAAGTAAGAGTTCGGTATCTTTTGATGGCAGTTTAATTACTCTCATAGGGGATGATGATTTTAAGCTGCGTCTTGTTCGTGAAATCGTTAATGGGAAGTTGGTAAAGCGAGGTATTTCTTTGAAAAATATAGAAGAAAAGAAAAAGGAATCTGCTGCGGGTGGTACCGTAAGGCAGATGCTTGAATTAAAGAACGGTATTTCTTCAGATTTGGCAAAAGATATTGCAAAACGGATTAAAGGATCGAAAATCAAAGTGATGGCTAAAATCAACGGGGATGAGCTTCGTATAAGTGGTAGAGATAAGGATGATTTGCAGGCTTGCATTGCATTTTTAAAACAAGAAGATATTCCTGTAGATCTGCAGTTTGTAAATTATAGATGAAGGGACATTCTATATATTTATGAATACAGAGGAAATGATGGGGAAGGTATTGCGGGAGGGGTATACAACCGGTGCAACAGCAACAGTTGCAATGAAGGCTGCAGTTCTTGCCATTAAAGGAGAATTTCCCAAACAGGTAACGGTTTTATCGCCGCAGCGTACAGAAATTACACTGCCGGTGCAAAGCGCATCTGCTGAAAATAACATCGGGACAGCAACTGTATTGAAAGATGCTGGCGATGATTTGGACTGTACGAATGGAACTCCGATTGTGGTGACAGTGGAGTTGACTGATAAGTCAGGAATGGAACTGCGAGCCGGCAAAGGTGTAGGCACAGTTACTCGTCCGGGGCTGCAAGTGCAGGTTGGTCGCCCTGCTATTAATCCGGGACCGCAAATTATGCTTAGATACGTGTATGAGGAATTGATTGCCCCGGCTCATGGCTGTATCGTGACAATTAGCATTCCTAAGGGGGAAGAGTTAGCAAAACAGACACTGAATCCCGCACTTGGAGTGGTTGGCGGGATTTCTGTTTTAGGAACTACGGGAATCGTTAAACCGATGAGTGAAGATGCATATAGAAGGTCTTTGGCACCCCAGGTTCCTGTAGTCTGGGCCAGCGGGATCCGTACGGCGACTTTATGTCCCGGACGAATTGGTGAGCATGCAGCACAAATTATGGGAATACCTAAAGAATCGATTATAGAGACAAGTAATTATATCGGCTATATGATGGAACAATGTGTAGCTAAAGGTTTTGAAAAGATGCTTCTTATAGGGCATATGGGGAAATTGGTTAAAGTGGCGTCCGGAAGCTTTCATACATATAACCGGAACAGCGACGGACGGATGGAAACGATGGCAGCTTATGCGGCGATGAACGGAGCTGCTCCTGCCATAGTTCGTGAAATTATGGAATGCAATACTACAGATGGTGCGGCGCTTATTATTGCCCGTGAAGGCTATGACATGATTTATGGGCAGATGGCGGAACGAGCACAGGTTCGTGCGGAAAGGTATATTTTTGGCAAGGCCAGGGTAGGGATCGTTTTTGCGGGGATGGATGGCACTGTTCAGGCTGTAAGCAGTCGGGCAAAAGAGATTTTGGAAGAGGAAAAATGGAACATACATTAATAGTAGCAGGGATAGGACCGGGAAGTAAAGAGTATATCCTGCCGAAGGCGTTGTCCGTAATTGAAAAGGCCCGCTACTTGGTCGGTGGACATCGTGCCTTGTCTGATTATGGTCATGCGGGGCAGGAAATGTATCCTATCACAGGAAAACTTTCTCTGCTTGCCGATTGGATGGAATCCGCACTAAAAAAAGATGATGTAGTTGTCATGGTGAGCGGAGATCCGGGATATTATAGTTTATTACCTTGGTTAAAAAAACGGTTTGCAGGAAATCCTATAGAAGTGATTCCGGGAATTTCATCGGTGCAGTCTGCATTTGCACTTATTACTGAACCCTGGCAGGGGGCATTATGGCTGTCATTCCATGGGCGTATCCCTGATGATGAGCAGCTGAGGTATGAAAAAGGGAAGAAAATGGCTTTCTTGACAGATTATGAACATAATCCGTCATATATCGCCAAATATTTAATAAAAAAAGGATGGCCAAAAGAAACTCGGGCCGCTGCTTGCGAACATATTTCATATGAAAATCAGCATATAAACACCGGTATGCTGAAAGAGATCACGATGCTGGACGGTTTTGGTGAATCTGTATTGGTGGTGATGGGATAGTGTACACATTTGGAATTAATGATGAGGAATTTATAAGGGGAAAGGTGCCGATGACAAAGGCGGAAGTTCGCGCGATGATTATGGTTAAGGCACGGATTGCCCCTGAAGATACAGTGGTTGATATCGGTGCAGGAACTGGATCGATTACCGTTGAAGCAGCTCTTTGTGCAAATAAGGGGATTGTATATGCCATAGAAATGAATCCGGAAGGGATTGATTTAATTAAACAGAATGCAGAGAAGTTCGGTTGTAGGAATATCTGTCCTGTTTTAGGAAGCGCGCCGGAGGCAATGGCGGAACTTCCTATGACGGATGTAGTAATTATCGGTGGTTCCGGTGGAAATATGCATGAAATTTTAAATAAGGCAACTAATATTTTGCGACCGGACGGACGAATCGTTCTGACTTCAGTTACTGCGGAGACGACAGGTGAAGTGGTGAATGAGTTCAAGGACAGACCGTTTACGTTTGACGGTTTCCAAATGCAGATTAACCGTTTAAGAAAGCTTGGCAGATATCATTTATTCAATCCGATGAGTCCAATATTTATTTTTACTGCTATAAAAAAAGAGGAGGTTTAATATGGCAAAAATTTATTTTATCGGAGCAGGTCCCGGAGATCCTGAATTAATTACAATAAAAGGTCAGCGGATTATTGCAGAGGCTGATGTAATTATTTATGCAGGTTCTCTCGTTAATCCGGAAATATTGAAATACGGAAAGAAGGATGTTCCCGTTTATAACAGCGCCACTATGAATTTAGATGAAGTGCTTAAGGTAGAATTAGAATCGATGCATAAAGGGAAAACGGTAGCACGTGTACATACGGGGGATCCTGCTATTTATGGTGCTATTCAGGAACAAATGGATGGATTGCGTGCGGCAGGCGTGGCAGAAGAACAGATGGAAGTGGTTCCCGGGGTGAGTTCCTTTTTGGCAACAGCGGCAGCTCTCAAACAGGAATATACGCTTCCGAATGTTTCCCAGACAATTATTATTACGCGTATGGAAGGCCGTACGCCTATGCCTGAAAAGGAAAAACTTTCTATGCTGGCACAGCATCAGGCAACGATGTGTATTTTCCTGTCTATCCAGGGAATTAATACAGTTATGTCGCAGCTGAAGGATGGCGGATATCCCGGAGATACACCGGTGGCGATCGTGGTTCGCGCTACTTGGCCGGATCAGAAGATTCTTCGTGGAACAATTGATACGATTGCTGATGTAATCCATGCGGAAGGTGTAGTACGGCAGGCAATGATTGTCGTTGGCCGTGTACTGGATACAGATTATGAGTTATCCAAATTATATGACAGCAGCTTTACGACTATGTTCCGTCAGGGAACCGATAAAAAATGAGGTATGCGATCATTTCCGTATCTGCAGAGGGGGCGCGGCTAGGCCTTAGATTAAAAGCAACTCTAAAGGGAGATATCACATTATATGAGCATCAGGAATGTGCAAGCGGTGCGGAAGCCAATTATTTTAAGAAAACGGCAGCATTGACTTCTGAAATTTTTGGAAGGTATGATGGCCTGATTTATATCATGGCAGCCGGGATTGTGGTACGTTCTATCGCAGCCCATGTGGTGAGTAAGGCAAGTGATCCGGCCGTGCTTTGTATGGATGAATGTGGTAAGCATTGTATCTCCTTATTATCCGGACATTTGGGGGGAGCCAATAAGTTGACGCGGGAAGTCGCGGCAGCAATTGGTGCTGCCCCTGTCATCACTACGGCAACGGATGTGCATGAAAAAAGAGCGCCTGATGATATAGCCAGAGAGCTCATGATGCGCGTTGAACCGCTGGATACATTGAAACCCGTTAACAGCGTTATAGCTGCCGGGAAAAGATTTTCCTGGTTTCTGGATTATCAGGTGGAGGGGGCTAAATCTATACGAAAAAGGCTTCTTGATATAGGTATATCTTGTGCCAGCAGTGATCTGATAAATGAAAATGAGTTTGATGCCTGCGTAATTATCACGGAAAGAAATGTAAAATGTTCTAAGCCTTATGTGTACTTACGGCCTAAAAACTTATATGTTGGTATAGGATGTAAACGGGGAACTTCGGAAGCATTCATTAAAAAGGCCTTTTATGCGGCCTTAGCAAAGATAAATGTTTATACATATCAAGTGGCTTCATTGTCCAGTGTGAATCTTAAAGCCGATGAAAAAGGATTACTGGATTTTGCGAAACACATAGATAGGCCGATTCACTTTTATACAGTTGAAGAGCTAAGAGAAACGGAAGTAGAAAATCATATTGAGATATCAAAGTTTGTAGAAAAAACGATTGGAGTAGGAAACGTATGTCAGTCAGCAGCATTAAGAGAGTCCATGGGGGGGAAGACGCTTCTTCCGAAAACAAAATTTGCCAGTGTGACAATTGCTATTGCGGTGGGATTGTCCGTGTAGTTGGAATTGGGCCTGGACATGAAGCGGAAATGACAGAAAAAGCGATAAATGCTATTCAGGAATCCGATATTATTGTAGGGTACAATACATATATTGCCCTCATTAAAGACAGGATTGCCGACAAAGAAATTGTAGGAAATGGGATGCGGCAGGAAGTGGATCGATGCCAGAAAGCAGTCGATTTAGCTGTGGAAGGGCATAAAGTTGCGGTTATTTCTTCTGGAGACCCGGGCGTTTACGGCATGGCTGGACTTGTACTTGAACTTATTCAAAAAATTCCTGAAGAAAAACGTCCGAAGTGTGAAATTATTCCGGGGTTGACAGCTGCCAATACAGCTGCTGCAGCTTTGGGAGCTCCGTTGATGCACGACTATGCGGTAATCAGTTTAAGCGATCTGATGACGCCTTGGGAACAAATACAGAAACGGGCAAGACTGGCAGCAGAAGGAGATTTTGTTATTGCCATTTACAATCCTAAGAGCCGTGGCCGTACGACCTATTTAGATCAGATTCGAAATATAATCCTGCAATTCAGGAAACCTGGGACTCCGGTAGGGATTGTGAGAAAAGCAGGGCGTCCGGGAATGAATTGGACAATCAGTACTTTGGAGAAATTACCTGAAGAAGATGTAGATATGCAGTCAACTGTTATTATCGGGAATAGTAACTCTTATATTGCTGATGGACATATCATCACTCCAAGGGGGTATAAGCTTTGATCTGGATTATTTCGGGAACGCAGGACGGCCGTGAGATAGGAGCGAAACTGGCAGACCGGGAAATAAATAAATCCCCGGAAAAGCGGCAGGAAATTCTTATGACTGTAGTAAGCCAATATGGTAAGGTATTAGCTGCCCACAAAGGGATTGATGTTGAAGTAGGGCGGTTCAAACAAGAGGACATGGTACGAATTATTAAGGAGAAGCATATAATCTTGATTCTTGATGCCAGCCATCCCTATGCGGCGATTGTGTCTGAAACAGCACGGAGTGCATGCAAGGAGGCTGGTATTGACTATGTACGGTTTGAACGTCCTGAGATTTCGCTTCCCTATTATGATAAACTTTATCATGCCAAGGATGAGTTTGAAGCAGCAGGCATGGCAGGAAAACTGGGGAAAAGTGTTCTTTTGACAACAGGATCTAAGACTTTGTCAGCATTTGTCCATTCGGAGGCATTGAAGGGAAAGAAAATATGGGCAAGGGTGCTTCCTGTATCAGGAGTTATTAAATTGTGTGAGGATCTGGGGATGAAAGCCAAGCACATCTTAGCAATACAGGGGCCATTCTCTTATGAAATGAATTTGGCAATGATTCGTGATTACAAGGCTGATGTAATGGTTACTAAGAACAGCGGGCTTGTTGGCGGTAGTGACACAAAGCTTAGGGCGGCGATGGATGCGGGAATATCTGTAATCATTATCGACAAGCCTGCAGCTGATTTATCGGGCTTTCCTGTATTCTCGACACAGCAGGATATTTTAGATTATATGGAGGAATATTATGGATTTTATTAAGAACCCAAGAGCTATTGAAGAAAAGAGCATGGATCTGATCGATCCTTTTATCAGTGATATAGATTTAACCTCAGAAGAAATTACTGTTTATTCACGTATGATTCATGCGTCCGGTGATGTGGACTATGGTCATCTGATTGCGACCAGCAAGGGGGCTGTCGCGGCGGGCATTGATGCTCTTGCGAAGGGATGTAATATTTATACCGATGTAAATATGGTAAAAGCGGGTATTAATAAGAATGCCCTGTCTGTATTGGGAGGAGAGGTGTTTTGCCGCGTATCCGATCCGGAAATCGCAAAAATTGCCAAAGAAAAAAATATAGCCCGCTCCATGGCTGCAATGAATTCTTTTGGGGCAGATTTAAACGGCTCAATTATCGGAGTGGGGAATGCACCGACGGCTCTGTATGAAGCTATTCGCATGGTGGAGGAAGACGGGATTAAACCGGCATTGATTATTGGCATTCCTGTTGGATTTGTCGGCGCGGCGGATTCTAAGGAACAACTTGTTAGAAAAGCTCCTTGTCCATTTATTACAGTAAGAGGAACAAAAGGCGGCAGCTCTATTGTTGCCTCTGTCATAAACGCATTAATGTTTAATCTTGTACAAAGAGATCACATGCTTTATGTACAGGGAAGAAAATGATGTTTTGTTATATTAATAAAACCTTAGCAGAGTGAACAGAAGTAATAATATGATGATATACAGGTTGGTTTTTATTGCTTTTTGTTTATGGTTATATTGCATGACTTTGTAGGAGGAACTGTTGGGTAAAGAATCGGATGCGGGTAAAACTAAGACACTACGGCTTATCATGTTAGGGGGATTTTTTTGCTTTACTTGTTGTGCAATGGTGGGAAGTCTTTTGTTTGGATCAGCAAATATTTCATTTCAAACGATTTTACATACATTGATAGGGAATGTCAGTACAACGGATGAAATGGTTATTTGGAATATCCGTTTTCCAAGAAATATAGTTGGTGCATTAGTGGGAGGAAATTTGGCAGTTTCCGGTGCCATTCTTCAGGCGGTTATGAAAAATCCTTTAGCAGATCCGGGCATTGTAGGTGTATCCAGCGGAGCCGGTTTAGCAGGAGTTATCATGCTGATTTTTATGCCGGAAGCATCTCTGTTGCTTACTCCAGTGGCTTTTATCGGTGCTATGTTGTCCGCATGTGCTGTATATTCATTGGCGTGGAAAAATGGAATCAGGCCGACACGTATTATATTGGCCGGTGTAGCGGTCAGTGCATTTTTGGGGAGTGGCATTTCTGCACTTTTGGTTTTCTACTCTGATAAAGTGCAGGGAGCTCTTTTGTGGATGGTTGGCGGACTCTCGGCAAGAAGCTGGCCTCAAGTAGAGGCGCTCTTCCCATATACGGTTTTAGGACTCATTTTTGCATTAGCTGGATGTAAAGCATTAACAATTCTCAGCCTTGGAGATGAAACAGCAAGAGGGCTTGGTGTGCCGGTAGAAAAAGTACGATTTTCTATGACAGCGGTGGCGGCTTTATTAGCGGCAGGTGCTGTCAGTATAGCGGGACTTATCGGGTTTGTAGGACTTGTAGTTCCCCACATTGTCCGTCTCATCGTTGGAACGGATTATAAATATGTAATTCCCGGATCCGCTATACTGGGGGCAGGAGTTCTTGTTTTCTGTGATACATTAGGGCGAATACTTTTTTCACCGGTTGAGATTCCTGCAGGGATTATTATGGCCTTTCTAGGAGCTCCGTTTTTCCTGTATCTGTTAAGGAGGAGTTCATAATGGGGGATATAGCAATAAAAATATCGGATGTCCATTTGGCTTTTGGGAAGAATCGGGTTCTTAGAGGGGTGAGTGGGCAGATAAAAAAGGGGAGTATTGTCACTTTTCTGGGGAGAAATGGATGTGGAAAGTCGACGCTCTTAAAAATAGTGACAGGTAATTTAAAACCTGATGTAGGACGGGTTGAAGTAGCGGAAAAAGAGTTGAGTAGCTTTCATACCAATGAAATGGCCAGACAAGTAGCATTTTTACCGCAGGTGCATGAGATACCTAAGGATATGACTGCTGAAGAGCTGGTTTCATGCGGGCGATATCCATATCAACATTGGTGGACAGGCGTATCAACTCATGATAGAGATGTTATTCGAAGCGCGATGCAAAGAACGAATACTTTGCACTTAAAGGATAGATTGGCTGCCAACCTATCCGGAGGGGAACGTCAGCGGATTTGGATTGCAATGGCACTTGCACAAGAACCGAAAATTTTGATTCTTGACGAACCTACGACTTACTTAGATATCTGTCATCAGTTGGAAGTGCTGGAGTTGGTATCAAAACTTAATCGGGAAGAAAATATTACCATCATTATGGTTCTTCATGATATTAATCAGGCAGTACGATATTCTTCAGAAATTTTTGTGCTCGAAAATGGAATTATAGAAAGACAAGGAACTCCTATTGATGTAATGACTCATGATGCAATTGCAGATATTTTTGAAGTTGATGCAGATGTGGAAATGCGAAGAGGGCGGCCCAGTATTTCCATAAACGGATTACTTGATTAACGGATGTATTAAATTGAATACAATAAAAAACAGACTTGCAGAATGTGCTTTCAACTATTCTTACAAGTCTGTTTTTTATGAAAATTATTGGTGATATGCCAGATCAAGAAGTTGGTTCATTGCTTTTGGTGTGTTGACTCCGGGGTTCATAAGAAATAAATCAGAGGGAAGGAAATAAACTCGATTGTTTTTCACAGCTTGGATATTCGCCCAGGCCGGATTATCACGCATTTGCTCGTCCATTTTTTTGTTAATTTCTTCAGCCTTACCCATTGTTACTACAAAAATAATCTCCGGATCATCTGCGGAAAGTTGTTCCAGCGAATATGGAACTGTTTTTGTATCCAAGTTTATTTCTTTATGAGACAGAAGAACGTTATTCATCTTTAAACGTTCTGCCATGGACGCACAGATTGATTTCGGCGTTTCCGCCGTGACCGCCTTGCCGGTGGCCCTAAGTATGGCAATTTTTGCAGGTACATACTGCGAAGCATCTTTTTCCACTTTTTGAATATCCGCTTCATATTTCTTAATTATCTTATCGGCTTGTTCCGGTCTTCCATACACTTGTCCCAAAAATTTCATAAGTGGAATATTGTCATTGATTCCATTATAGTTGATCAAAAGATAAGGAATTTTATTGCTCTGAAGGAGTGATTCTAATTTCCCATTTTGCCCTTTTTCACCGAGAACGAGATCAGGATTAAGTTCTACGAGCTTTTCCATATTTATATGAGAAACTTGTCCCAATTCAGGTAAAGCTTTTGCAGAATCCGGTATGGGACTGGAAGTAGTCGGCCGAGCCAATGATGTTCCGCCAATCGCATATGCCATATTAAGCAGAGGAGCACTTAGTGTAACAATTCGCTTCGGTTGCGACTGCATGGTAATGCTTTGCTCTTTATAGTTATAGATACTGGCGGAAGGATTTGCTGATTTTTGTAGCGTATTCCCGCAACCGGCGGCAGTAAGGCATATGGCAGCAGCAAGAATAGCAACTTGGACCTTCTTCATGATGATCTCCTTTAGTTGTAATAGAAAAGAAAACCTCCGTCGAAAATGACGGAGGAATTTTTATATCAAAGAGTATTCCTCTCTTTAATATCTTATCACAAATTACTTCTTGAATGCAGCAAGGGCCTCATCAGCACGCTGTATGTACAGGGCACGAACATTTTCATTTTCCCCAAGACCGTGAATATAAGTATTTACTTTAAATCCTGCTTTTGTAAGAATACTCTTATGGCTATCTGGATCATCGCCTGCCATGTCATTGTTTGCGTGATCACCGGCGACCATCATAATTGGCATAAGGGTGACATTCTTAAACCCTTTTGCTTTTAGTTTCGGAATGACATCATCCAGATTTGGACGACCTTCAACAGAGTAAACAAATACATTATTCATCCCTAATTTTTCTATACGATCCTGAATGACAGAATAGTAAGCATTGCCCGGATGTGGTGTACCATGTGCCATAATAAGAGTAGCATCTTCTTTTCCCATAACAGGGAACTGGCTCTTTACTGCATTCAGGAAATCAACAACCTGATCCGGTTCCCCTTCTGTACCCTGGAAATACATGAGTGGGGTGGCAAGAGAGAGTTCTTTGAATTTAGACATCTGCATTTTTGTGATAATCGAATCATAGCTGTATTCCATGCCCGGGATAACATCCAAAGATACGACAGCAACACGGGTATATCCTTCAGCTTTAAGCTTGCTAAAAGCTTCTTCCGGAGTCATCTTCTGGATACCTTCTTTTGCTTTAACTCGATCAATAATGATGTGAGATGTATATGCTTCAAAGACCGGGATATCAGGATGAGCTTTCTGAATAGCTGCTTCTACAGCATCAATTGTTTTCGCACGGGTATCAGCAAAAGTAGTACCAAATGTCATAACAAGAATGGCATCCTTGTTTTTCAGATTCTGGAGATCCGGGTTTGAATGGTGCCATACACCGATGGTGGAAGCTTCTCTGAGTGCTGGAGTAACGTCTTTAACTTCAGTGTTCAGTTCATAGGCGTTTGCAGAAAGACCTACGCCGAATACGCATAATGCTGCTACCGAAGCGGACAGAATTGCTTTCATACTTTTCTTCATGAATATCACTCCTTAGTAAAATACCTGCATAACAGGTTAATCGTCAGTTTTTATTACCACAAATAAGAAATTTCCCTTAAACTTATTTTTGGTTTTATAAAAACTGCACTTTTAAGATATATTATATATTAATACACGAAAGACACTAAGTCAATTAAAAACTGTTTATATTACCATAAATCTAGAATAAATTCAAACAAGAGTATAAGAATCATGCGAGCCATACTTGTATGGATATGATTTACTGTGAAAATGTATTATATAATATATGTAGAAGAATAAGAGCTCACTTCTTGGTTTAAACATATGGTACAATATATGTCACAATAATAGGAAAGGCTGTATTGGATGAAAGTATTTTCAGGCATTAATGATAAATTAGGAATAGATATGGGGTCTTCTCAAATCCGTATTTATTCCGATAAAAGGGTGATTTTGGAAGAAGCAAGCTGTGCAGCTTTAGAAGATAATAGTGGAAAAATCTTGGGGTTTGGCACAGATGCCATTATACGTAGTCATTCTTCTAGTGGAGATTGCCGTATCGAATGGACTATTAGGAATGGGATTATGGTGGATTATGAAATAACGAAAAAGATGCTTCGTTATTTTATTAATAAAGCTATCCGGCATTCCGTTAGCCGCCCCACAGTTATGATGGCAACACCCTGTGAAATCAGTTCCGTTGTTCGACATGCATTAGTGGATGCACTTGCACATGCGGGGGCACAGCAAATATTTTTATTGTCAGCACCCGCTGCAGCGGCTATTGGTGCTGGTGTAATTATTGATACGCCAGAAGCTGTTTTATCCACTGTTATTGGCAAGGATGTTACAGACTGCGGCATTTATTGTGCAGGCGGAGTTGTTGAAGAACATGGAATTTCTTTCGGGGGAAAAACCATTGATGAAGGTATCCGCAGGTTTGTCCAGGCGAAATATCACTTGATGATCGGAATGACACAGGCAGAACAGTTGAAACGGGAATGGATATCGGTGGTACATACCGGAGAATCTCGTACATTTACCATTAGAGGAAGACGTATAGCTGACGGCGTTGAAATTATACTGGAGTTAACTGAACGAAATTTATCACCGATTATGCAGCGTATTTTGCAGCCGGTCGTACAACTGATAAAGAAAGTAATGCGTGCGGCAACACCTGAAATGGCTGAAGATTTATTGAAAAATGGTATGATTTTATCTGGGGGGACTGCGAAATTATCCGGAATAGATAAGTGGATTGCTTCACAGATAGGGGTTCCTGTTTTTGTGGCGGATGAACCGGAAAATGTGGTGGCCAAAGGCTGCTGTTTGGCATTAGGCAATGCAGTTAGATTGCCGATGCTTGTGGAAAGTGGCGAAAAATATTACGGAGGGATATAATGATCTTTTTTGGAAAGAGAAAGATTTTATTAACCATCTTTATTTTTATCTTGATGGCATTAGGTGGATGGTTTTGGCGCCATCGGGAGTCGGTGCCCTTTGTCTCTCAACCACTGTCTACTGCGGCAGCACCATTTCAGTATAGCATGAGTCATACGGCAACTTGGGGAAAAATTGGAATAAAAATTATAGATCAATCTTTTAGCAATTGGAGTGATTTGGAGCGCCTGAAAAGAGAAAATGAAAGCTTGAAAGCAGAGCAATCTCGATACAGTGGAATTCTTGCGGAAAATATTCGGTTAAGACACCTCCTTAAATTCAGAGAGGGGTATACGCAATTTAATCTGCTGGGTGCATCTGTAATTGGTCGGGATTACGGGACATGGACAAATACCATGGTTATAGATTGTGGTGTAAATCAAGGTTTGAAGAAATACATGCCTGTTATAGTGCCGGAGGGCCTTGTGGGTTTTGTCAGTGAAGTATATACGGAATCGGCAAGAGTACAGCTCCTTATTGATCCCAGAACGATGGTAGGGGGCATTATTCAGCGGCCGGCTTCTCGTGTAGCCTCAATGGTATCTGGAAATACAGGGAAATTAGGGGTTTTGTCTTTTGTAAATATAGTCAAAGAAGATGATGTTATAAAAGGGGATGTGGTTATTACCTCCGGGTATGGAGGTGTATATCCCAAAGGTTTGGTCATCGGAAGCATTCAGCAAGTTACGGATGATTCCGGGAAGCTGTCTTTAGATGCAGATATTAAACCCGCTGTGGACTTTGGTCATTTGGAAGAGGTCTTTGTTATTATGGATTCTATCCGTAAAACACTACCACAGAATATTGATACGGAAGTTATTCAGCGTGAGCCCCCAATGAACCCTAACCTTCATCAGGCGGGAGCTGAAAATGAATAAAGAATTATTAATCGGGTTATGTATATTTTTTTCTATATTACAGGGATCTGTCATTCCATTTTTCTTTGACGGGATATCGCAACCGGATCTTTGGCTTGTCTTTATTATTATTTCTGCGATGGTGTTTCCGGTTAAATATGCATATGTACTGTCTATAGTTGGTGGACTGGTGCAGGATTTAATTATTGGGAATTTTTTTGGTCTGCATCTGCTGGCCTATATAGTGATTACCTTTATTTTTGTTAAATTTGTCAAAGGGAAATATAATCGCAATTGGTATGTTTCTGTAATTTCCGTAATCGTGGGCTCTTTAGCATTTATGGGTATTTCCACGCTGGTAATGTGGATTGCCGGTGTACCGTTGGTATCATTTTTATACTTGCTTTATATTGGAGTTCCTTTTATTGGATATAATGCAGTATGTGCATTTTTACTGCATCGACCATTATGGTATTTTAAAATTGAGGGAGAATCTCGGTGGTAATGAAAAGACGTGTACCGGGAATACTTGAAAATCTGTTGAAAAATAAGGAAGAAACGCGATATGCAAATTTAGCATATGTGTCAATTGTTTTGTTGACAATTTTGAGCTTTCGTTTATTTTTTATGCAGATCATAGAGGGATCTTACTATAAACAAGAGGCAGATGGAAATAGAATTCGGACTTTACCGATTATTGCTTCAAGAGGAGTAATGTATGACAGAAATGGAATCTTAATGGTAGGCTCACGTGCTTCATACGGCATAACAATGCCCGTAGATCGAAAGAAGAATAGCCTTCCGGAAATAGAGCTGCGAAATCTGGCGGATCTTTTGAAAACATCACCAGCCATGTTACAAAAAAAGATAGAGGATAATAAAGCTATTTTTGGTGCGATTTATCTTGCTAAAGATGTAAGCCTTGATGTGGCGACGGAAATTGAAGAAAAGAAAAATGATTACCCGGATATTGAAGTGGAAGTCCAGCCGGTAAGAGTGTATCCTTTTGGAAATGCCGGTGCTCAAATGCTTGGGTATGTAGGGGAAGCAGGTCCCGAAGATGTAGATAAAAACGGTAGACCTTACGCATCAAGCACATTGATAGGAAGGGCTGGTTTAGAATGGCAATACAATCAATATTTAGAAGGTACAAACGGGTCTAAAGTAATAGAAGTGAATGCTGCAGGTCAGCCGGTAAATTATACAGGCGGTGCAGCTGCCATATCGGGAAATAATATAAGATTAACCGTAGATTCTGCTTTACAGCGTGCGGCTGAAAATGCGGTGGAAGCGCAGGTAAACATTCTCCATGGAATGGGGATATTTCCTACTGGAGCATCTGTTGTGGCAGTAGATCCCAATAGCGGCGCCATATTAGCAATGGTGAGCTGGCCAAGCTTTGATCCAAATCAGTTCAGTCGTGGTATTTCTTCCGAGGAATGGGATAAAATCATCAATAATAAAAACCATCCTCTGCAAAACAGAAATATCTCTTCTATGTATCCGCCGGGATCAACTTTTAAAGTTATTACCGGCGCTACTGCATTGGAGGCGAAGATGGTCACGCCTGAAGAAAAGATATTTGATAATGGAAGGCATTGGCTTATTGATAAAAGAAATTCTGAAGGAGAGGCTTTCGGTTGGGTAGATTTTTATGATGCCATGGCAAAGTCTGATAATGTATATTTTTACGAGATGGGACGGCGCGTAGGCATTGACCGATTGGCGGCTATGTCTCGTGATTTTGGCCTGGGGCAACTGACGGGAATTGACTTAACCGGCGAAGTCGAAGGGAATGTGGCCAGTGAAGAATATAAAAAAAAGATATTTGGTCAAGATTGGTATTTAGGGGAAACTTTTGATGCGGCTATTGGACAAAGTTTCACTCTGACGACTCCTCTGCAGATGGCAATGGTTTATTCGGCGCTTGCAAATGGAGGATTTAAATATCAACCATATTTAGTAAGCCGTGTGGATCATTTGGATGGTACGCCGAAAAAAATTTTTTCACCTAAACGTATAGGCAGCTTACCATTGTCAAAAGCTACTATGGATGTGGTTTGTGAAGCTCTCCGCCGCGTTATGCAAAAGGGCGGTACTGGTGGAAATTTATTTGAAAATTATCCGATTTCTATTGCGGGGAAGTCCGGCACAGCAGAAACAAATGGGTTGGATAATGGGTGGTTTATTGCTTACGGTCCTTTTGAGAAACCGGAAATCGTTATTGCATGTATGTTTGAACATGCCGGATTCGGTGCTGATTCTGCTGCGCCGGTAGTAAAAAAAGTGATGGATGCGTATTTTCATTTTGGCGAATATGCATTTGCAAAAGATAGAAGTGGTGCAGTTTTGAGAAAGAAAGGCAATTGATAATGACACAAGTGCTATCTGTGATTTCTGGCAAAGGGGGAGTAGGGAAAACCCTTTTAACGGCTGCTTTGGGTATTCAGTTGTCGAGAATGGGGAAAAAAGTTCTTTTAATTGATGGCGATATGGGACTTCGGAATCTGGATTTGATTCTGGGTGTAGAAAATGAATGTTTTTACAATATATGGGATTTAGCACAGGGGAAATGTTTTATAAGGGATGCGGTTCTATCCATTGATGAGAATTTATATTTTCTTTCCGCTTCACAAGGTGAAACTTGGGAAGAAATATCTCCTGACGCTATAAATACGGTGTTGGAAGATATAGATGGAATTTATGATTTCATTCTTATCGATTGTCCGGCAGGAATAGGAACGGGAATAAAGTTCGCGGCTAAGATTTCTGATTTTGCAATAATAGTTTTAGCACCATCCTGGGCATCGAAGCGGAATGCAGAAAAAATGATTTTGATGATGCCGGAGAATGTACGTTCCTACATTGTGTTGAATCAATTTAACGAAGGCAATGACAAGATTAGTTTTGAGGAAATGATGACATGTATTGATGATGACATGTTTGGAGGAGTAATCCCCTTTTCACGGATTGCGACACAATTGTCACATTATGGAGAATTGCAAACATATCGCAATGACTGTGCGTTTGCAGATGCCTTACAATGTGTGATAAATGTAGTTTTTAAGGGGCGGGAATATCCCGTATCCCGATGGCGATATATACTCCATGCTGCAAAAAAGGAAAATGGTGTTGCTTTGAAAGATAGCGAATCTATCTTAAAAAAACGTCCGATATTTTCTTGGGATCGGAACAGAATGGCGTATAAATGGCGCCATAGGAGATAATTTATGAATCTAATCCGTTATTTAAGAAGAGTTGACAGTACGTTGTTTCTGACAGTAATCAGTTTGGGCATTATTTGTCTAATGATCATTGGAAGTGCGACTCATGCCAATGTATATGGATATCCGGAACGGTATGATTTTATTCTGAAACAAGGAATATTTCTTGTTTTGGGGATTATCATATCAGGATTTACATTGAAATATGACTATCGCATATTATACAAATGGGCTCCAACTTTATTCGTGATTAACGCATTGTCATTGATAGTGGTTAAATTTGCGGGAACAAGTGCATTGGGGGCACAACGGTGGATACAGATCGGACCATTTACTTTACAGCCGTCTGAATTTGCCAAATTATTTATGATTATTTGCCTGGCGCGATTATTATCAAACCGTAAACAGGAATATAAAACATGGAGAAGCCTGCTTCCTGTGGCAGGATTGATGACACTTCCGACATTTCTGATTTTCATACAGCCTGATTTAGGAACGAGTTTAGTGTTTTGTGCCATCACTTTAGGAATGTTGTATATTTGTGGATTGAGTATAAAATTGGTGAAACAGGCATTAATCGGATTATTAGTCATCTCACCTATAGTTTGGTTCTTTGTTCTCCATGAATATCAAAAAATGAGGCTTCTTATTTTATTTAACCCCAATGTGGATCCATATGGCTCGGGATATCATGTGATTCAATCAAAAATTTCGATAGGCAGCGGTGGATTTATAGGACAGGGATTATTTTCCGGGACGCAGAGCCAATTGGATTTTTTACCGGAAAATCATACAGATTTTATTTTTTCTGTTATTGGTGAAGAATTAGGCTTTGTAGGCTCGATTTTTGTTATATTTCTATACTTTTTATTACTATACAGGACGTTAGTTATTGCAAAATCTTCCGAAGATATTTTCGGCAGTCTTTTAGCTTGCGGTATTTTTTCTATGTGGTTATTCCAAGTGTTTATCAATGTAGGGATGACACTTGGAATCATGCCTGTTACAGGGATTCCTCTTCCCTTTATGAGTTATGGTGGAAGTGCATTGCTTATGAATTTATTTTGTGTCGGAATATTAATGAACGTTTACCTTCGTCGCAAGAAAATGATGTTTGAGTAGGGAGAATGTCTATGAATCCTGTAAAAATTGATCCGGTTTGGTTGATGCATGTACAAAAGCCGGCAAGATATATTGGGGGAGAATGGAACAGCATCGTTAAGAACCATGATTCTGTTGATGTAAAGGTAGCATTGGCTTTTCCTGATGTATACGAAGTAGCTATGAGTCATTTGGGGCTTAAGATTATCTACAGTGTAATCAATTCAAAATCCTATGCTTTGGCAGAGCGTGTATATGCGCCATGGATAGACATGGAAAAGATGATGCGTGAAAGAGGAATACCTCTGTTCTCTTTAGAAAACAAGTGTCCTATACATGATTTTGATGTATTGGGATTTACTATACCCTATGAGATGAGTTATACGAATGTGCTGAATATGATTGATCTTGCGAAAATCCCCGTGTTGTCTAAAGATCGGAGCGACAATGATCCGATTGTAATCAGTGGGGGACCTTGCGTTTATAATGCGGAACCTATGTGTGATTTTATTGATGTATTTTTTATTGGTGAAGCAGAAGAGTCTATCTGTGAGATGCTGGAATTGATTCGGAATTGGAAAAAAGATGGAAAACCGGGGGGACGGAAAGAAATCATTAGAAGAATGGCTGCGATAGAGGGGTGCTATGTGCCGTCATTATATGAGGTCTCTTATTATGAAAATGGTATATTCCGTTCTATAAGTCCTATAATTTCTAATGTGCAATTCCCTATACAAAAACGTGTTATTTGTGATATGGATAGTGTTCATATAGATGATAAACCGATTTTACCGCATATTGAGATTGTTCATGACCGCGCGGTGCTTGAAATGTTTCGCGGTTGCAGCAGAGGATGCCGATTTTGCCAGGCAGGGATGATCTATAGACCTGTACGGGAAAAAACAGAAAAGCGTTTGCAGGAATTAGCGGACACCTTAATCAGACGAACAGGATATAATGAAATTTCATTGATGTCACTCTCGTCAGCCGATTATTCCCGTCTTCCGGAGCTTGTGGATCACCTTCTGGAAACCTTTAAAAATCGCAGAGTCAGTGTTAGCCTTCCTTCGCTTCGTGTAGATAGCTTTTCTATCGATATTGCAAAAAAAGTGCAGCAGGTTAGGAAGAGCGGGCTTACGCTGGCGCCGGAGGCAGGGACGCAAAGGTTGAGAAATGTAATCAATAAGGGGGTGACAGAAAAGGATATCATGGGCGCCTGTGCAAATGCTTTTAAAAATGGATGGAGCAAAGTTAAGTTATATTTTATGATGGGATTGCCGACAGAAACGGATGAAGACTTAGCAGGAATTGCGAGCTTAGCGCTTCGAATAAAAGATCTCTATCATGAAATTCGTGGGAAATATGATTGTCGTGTAACTGTCAGTGTGTCAAGTTTTGTACCAAAGCCCTTTACACCTTTTCAATGGATGCCACAATGCAGCGTGGCGGAAATTGAGAGAAAACAGCAATATTTAAAGGATTTGTTCAGAGACAAGCATATTAAATACGCTTATCATGATGCGAAAACCGGATATTTGGAAGCGGTACTTGCAAGAGGTGACCGTCAATTGGGGAAAGTAATTTTAAAAGCATGGAAAAAAGGATGTACATACGATAGTTGGACGGAATTTTTCAATTATGATAAGTGGATAGAATGTTTCCATGAATGTAATATAGATCCTGATCTTTACGCAAATCGTCCTAGAAATGAATTTGAGCAGGAACCTTGGGATCATATCGACTGTGGCGTAACAAAAGACTATCTCAGAAAAGAATGGAAAATGGCACAAAAAGGTTTGCTTACCCATGATTGCCGGCATCTGCCGTGTAATGGCTGTGCTGTATGCCCATTGCTGGATGTGAAGCTGATCGATCATAAGGAGGACGTACCCAGTGAAAAGGCTGTTTTTATCTATAAGCAAGGGTGAAGAGCTTAGATTTTTAGGTCATTTGGATATGCTTCGTACCATGGAGCGAGCTGTGATTCGCTCCGGGATTCCTATTGCTTTTTCTGAAGGATTTAATCCTCATATGAAGATAGCCTTTGATGCAGCACTTGGAGTAGGAGTGACGGCAGATCCGCTGTATTTAGAAATGAAATTGGAAAAAGATTTTTTACCCGAAAAAGTTTCTGCACTACTTACCCCGCAACTGCCCCAAGGGATCATGCTTCATGAAATCAAAGAAGTCGGCCTTGACAGGGGGAAACTTGTTACATTTCTAAATGAAGATGTATATGAGATGGAAGGTCCGGTCGATGGGGGAAAAGATATTTTACAAACAGAGAAAAATATTGCAGAGTTTAACGCATTAGATTCCTTTATCTATGAACGGGTTACTCCTAAGAGGGTAAGGCAAATGGATGTGAAGCCCATGATTATTCAGCCAATGAAAGTGAAGATACAGGGGAATCGTGCATATTTAAAATTTTCTCTTGCCCGTTCTCAGTCAGGGAGTGTACAACCTAAAGATATATGGAAAATATTAGCAGAATTTTTTAATATGCCATGGATACCGGATGCCTTTATTTGCTCAAGAACCGGAACGTATTATTATAACGGCATTCGGAGAATTACACCTTTTTCTGAAGGTATATTTTTTTAGGATTTAGTTTGATAAAGGATCAATGGAGGATAAATGAATCGAGTTATCCTATCTGCTAGTACTGATGAAACGATTCTTGCGGTGACTAGGCAGCATAAATTAGTTGATTTAGAAATAGAACAGCAAATTAATACAGAAATAGTCGGATGTATTTATAAGGGCGTTGTCAAAAATATTGTGCCTGCAGTAGATGGTATTTTTGTGGACATTGGAATTGGAAAAAATGCTTTTTTACGCAGAAAGGATCTACTCAATGAAAAGAGATTTCCGACTGAAGGAAGCCCAATTCTTGCACAGGTTATTAAAAGTGATACAGATATGAAAGGCGCCCTTATTACAGAAAAGATCAGTATGTTTGGAAAGTATGCAGTGACATTGTCAGGAACGGGTTATATAGGCGTTTCTAAAAAGATTAGGTCAGAATCCGTTCGTGAGCGATTAAAGGAAACAGGAAAAGAAATATGCGCTGAGCATATGGGACTAATTATAAGAACTGCAGCTGAAAACGCGGATATGGATGAATTCAGAAAAGATATTACCCGTCTTAAAGAAAATTGGGATATTATCCAAAAACGGTTCCGGATGGAAAAGTCACCAACACTCCTGTATAGAGAAAGTGATATTATAGTCAAAGCACTTCGTGATTATGTTAATAAAGGAACGGAAATCCTAATTACTGATAACAGAAAGATATATGAACGAATTTGCAAATTAAATGAGAGCGAGCATACGATTGAGCCCGACAAGATATCACTTTATAAAGAAAGGATGCCGCTTTTAAAGAAAGAGAAGATTGAAGAACAAATACATCTCCTATTTAAACGCCGGGTAGAATTACCTTCGGGTGGATCGTTGATTATTGAAGACACAGAAGCTTTGACTGTGATTGATGTGAATTCCGGTGCGTTTAACCGGCAGGGGATTCCACATGAAGAAGCTGTGTACTTGATTAATCAAGAAGCTGCTATTGAAATTGCTCGACAGGTTCGGCTTCGCGGTATTGGCGGTATGATTTTAATTGATTTTATTGATATGCAAAAAGAAAATCAGAAAAAGGATATAGTCGGAATACTGCAACGCGAATTAAAAAAGGATAAAGTAAAATCCATTGTCTGCGGTATGACATCTTTGGGACTGGTTGAAATGACACGAAAAAGAACTACTCATAGCTTGATAAAGAATTATTGTGATATATGTCCGATTTGTAATGGTACAGGCCATATTTTATCGGTACAATCGGTAATTCAGCAGATCCACCGGGAACTGGAGACGGTAAAACGATATGGCGGAGCTCGGGATCTGGTAATCCGATGTCACCCTGAAGTAGCAGCACTGCTTAAGGAAGAACAGAAGTCGGGATATTTTATGAAATATTTTAACAGGAATATTATGATTGAAGAAAATGATCATTCAAACCGTGAAGTGTATAGTGTATTATCTTCATTAAAATAACGGAGGGGAAATGGTTACAGAAATTCATTCAGAACGGGATTTTGAAAGAGAAGTTGTGGAGAAAAAAGGGTTTACTTTACTTGCCTGCAAGGCGGCATGGTGTAGATATTGTAAGGTGATGCTGCCGACAGTAGAGGCCGCCGCAGAAGATTTCAAAGGGCAGATGTCTTTTGTGTCTATGGATATAGATGAGATGGAAAATTTAGCAGAACCGTTAGGGCTGGTAGGTGTACCAACCTATTTGATCTTCAAGGATGGAAGAGAAGTAGGCCGGATTATTGGATATAATCAGAAAAAAACGTTTTATGATGAAGTGGATAAAATTTTGGGTAATAAAGAGAAATAAATACCCTCGTATAGGATATTCTTTGAAATTAAAAAAGTGGAAAACGGATTATATAGAATATATTGATTTCCCTTGCATTCCCCGTTTTCATTTGATATAATAGCAAAGAATTATTCCTAATAGTGAAATGAGGTGCAACAAGTGAAAAAGGAGATACATCCGGATTATCATCCCGTCGTGTTCCGCGACATCGGTGCTGACTATTCCTTTCTGACCCGTTCTACAGCAACATCTAACCAGACGGTGAAGTGGGAAGATGGTAATGAATATCCGCTGATTAATATTGATATCAGCAGTAAATCTCATCCGTTCTATACCGGGCAGCAGCGTTTCGGAAAAGCTCGCGGCCGTATTGAAAAATTCAATAGACGTTATGGAAAAACAGCAGAATAAAATGAAGAGCAGGGTCGTGATGCCCCTGTTTTTTATTGCTTTTTTGTGTGGCAAATTCTGTGATATACTTGTTACGGTAATGTTTTATAGTGGTTATATTATGATTATGTCAAAGAATTAAAGCTTTTATTTGCAGGAGATATAATGCAGACAAATAAATTAGATGCCATGGAAGCGCGGTTTCGCAGTCTTGAAGATCAATTAAGCGATCCATCGGTGATTTCCAATCAAAATAAATGGCGGACACTTTCTAAGGAACATTCCGATCTTGGGGAAATTGTAACACTATATCGTTCATATAAAAAGGTAGATAAGACTTGTAAGGAAGCAGTGAATATTCTGGAGGATAAATCCCAGTCTGACCTTCATGAGCTTGCTAAGGAAGAACTTAAAGAAGCTGAGAAAATGAAAAACGAATTAGATAAACAAATTCATTTCCTTCTGATTCCCAAAGATCCGAACGACGGTAAAAATGTTATTTTAGAAATTCGTGCAGGAACAGGCGGTGAGGAGGCTGCCTTATTTGCAGCGGATCTCCTAAAGATGTATTTGAAGTTTGCTGAAAATAAAGGTTGGAGAGTGGAATTGGCCGATGCAAATGAAACAGATTTAGGCGGCTTCAGAGAGGTTACCTGTATCATTTATGGTAAAAATGCTTATTCTTTATTGAAGTTTGAAAGTGGAGTGCATCGTGTACAGCGTATCCCGGCGACAGAAAGTCAAGGGAGGGTACACACCTCAGCTGTTACGGTAGCGGTTCTGCCGGAAGTGGAAAATGTAGATATTGATATTAACAGAGACGATTTAAGGATAGATGTTTATCGTGCATCTGGTGCAGGCGGACAACATATTAATAAGACCTCGTCGGCAATACGTATTACACATATTCCATCAGGGATGGTGGTGACCTGCCAGAATGAGCGGAGCCAGCGCCAGAATAAAGAAAAGGCATTGCAGATTCTAAAAGCCCGGTTATATGACCGAGCTGTGCGGGAATCGCAGGATAAGACAGCGGCAGATAGAAAAGGACAGGTGGGTTCTGGGGATCGGTCTGAACGTATACGCACCTATAATTTTCCACAGGGGCGGGTAACGGATCATCGTGTTAATGTCAGCGTTTACCAACTGGATAATTTTTTAAACGGAAATATGGATGGTATTTTAGATGTACTTATAGAGGCGGATTTAACAAAGCGTATGAAAGAGGGCGAGGGGAGTGGCCGATAATTCTGTCTGGACAATCAAGAAGATCTTGATTTGGACTACCGGGTATTTCGAAAAACACGGAATAGATTCAGCAAGGCTTGACGCAGAGCTTTTACTTTCACATGTATTGGGAAAAAGTAGGATTTATTTGTATACGGAGTTTGAACGAATTTTAGCCGCAAAGGAATTGGCACTTTTTAAAAAATATATACAAAAGAGGATTGAAGGATTTTCTGCTGCTGCTATCATTGGCAAAAAAGAATTCATGGGGTTAACGCTTAAAGTAAATGAACAGGTTCTTATTCCACGTCCGGATACGGAAACATGGCTGGAGAAGGTAATTCAATACTACAGGAATGAAACAGGCCTTAAGGTGGCAGATCTTGGAACGGGAAGTGGGGCAATCCTTGTTGGATTCTTATACTATTGCAGAGATGCGGTTGGTGTAGGTGTTGATATTTCTACAGAGGCATTAAAAATAGCGGAAGAGAACGGTCAGAACTTAAAAATAACGGATCGTGTGGAATGGAGACAAGGCGATTATCTAAAGGCTTTTGATGAAGAGGATATCTTTGATGGTATTTTTAGTAATCCTCCATATATTCCGACTAAGGATATAGGTGGACTTCCGGGGGAAGTAAAACATGAACCGCGATTGGCTCTTGATGGAGGAACTGACGGTCTTTATTTTTATCACCTTTTAGCGAAAGGCGCTGCGGAACATCTAAAGCCTGGAGGATTTCTTGCTGTTGAATTCGGTATTGGACAGGCTACAGATATTTTAGAGATGTTTCGGAAATCAGCACAGTATGAAGATTTCGAAGTCATCAAAGATTATGGCGGTATAAAGCGTGCTCTGTATTGCAGAAAGAAGTAAAGATGATTACAAAGAAAATAATAGTGGATCAAAGCTATTATAATGATAAGGTAAAAAGGCTTGGTGAAGTCATCCGTGCCGGCGGACTGGTGGCATTTCCCACTGAAACGGTATATGGTCTTGGAGGGAATGCACTGGATAAAGAGGCTGCTAAAAAAATTTATATGGCCAAAGGACGGCCGTCTGACAATCCTCTGATTGTGCATGTGGCAGATATATCTGAGGTCAGTACATATGTAAAACGGATATTGCCGTTAGAAAAAAGGCTGATGGAAGCTTTTTGGCCTGGTCCTCTAACTATCGTATTTCCGAAAAAAGATATTGTTCCTATGGCAACTTCTGGTGGATTGCGGACAATTGCTATTAGATGTCCTGCTCATGAGGCTGCGAGAGCATTGATTCGTGCAGCCGGTGTGCCTATTGCAGGTCCGAGTGCAAATATCTCAACAAAACCAAGCCCTACAACGGCGAATGCTGTTCTCCATGATATGGATGGAAGAATAGAATTTGTGATTGATGGCGGTGATTCCTTAATTGGATTGGAGTCTACCGTAATCGCGGTCGAAAACGGGAAAATAATCATATACAGACCGGGAGGGATTACACGGGATATGTTGGAGGCATTCGCTCCAACAGAACTTGATACTGCAATTACTGCTGAACAGGAGCATCCAAAGGCTCCGGGAATGAAATATAGGCACTATGCCCCTTCCGCACCGTTAACAGTTTATGCCGGAAACATAGAAGCCGTTGAGTCTGAAATTTTGTCATTTGCAAATAAAGGCAAAGGGAAATTTGGCTTTTTTGTCAGCCAAGAAACAGCGGAAAAAATTCCTGCTGGAAATATTATTTTTGTCTGGGGAAGACGGGGGAATAAAAAAGAATTGGCACATAATTTATTTCAGGGACTACTATTCTTCAATAACCATCCTGTTGACCACATTATCGGCGAAGGTACAGATGGTGGAGGGATTGGTATGGCAATCATGAATAGATTGACGAAAGCGTCCGGAACTCATATCATAAATATGAATTAAAAACACATCTTAAGCAAAAATTTATAGTAGTCCCCATTTACATATTGCGCAAGGTAATAGGTGGATGGTGTTAAGTGTGTAATAGTTATTCATGAAATGGGAGAGATTTTTATGCGAGTAGCGATAGCGAGTGATCATGGCGGATACCGGTTAAAGGAGCGGTTGAAAAAATATTTGAAAAATAAGGATATAGATTGTATAGATTGCGGAACAGATAGTGAAGATTCTTGCGACTATCCTGATTTTGCACAGAAAGCATGCGGTCTTGTCCAAGCCCAAACAGTCAATTTTGCGATTCTGATTTGTGGGACAGGAATTGGAATGAGCATTGCTGCAAATAAAATGATGGGTATTCGTGCCGCGCTTTGCGGCGATGAATTTTCAGCTCATTATACAAGAGCACATAATAATGCGAATGTACTGACTCTTGGAGCAAGAGTTATAGGAGAGGGTTTGGCAGAAAATATTGTTGATATTTTTTTAAACAGTTCTTTTGAAGGCGGAAGACATGCCAGGCGTATAGATAAAATTACAGAAATTGAAAGGATGAAATCATGTACGAATCTTTGAAGCGAGAAGCAGCCGAAGCTTTTGAAGAGTTATGCAAGTCCGGAAACTTAAAGCGAGGAAACTTAATTGTTATTGGCGGCTCATCAAGTGAAATTCGCGGCGGATATATTGGAAAAGATAGCTCTTATGAAGTGGGTACGGCGGTTGTTTCAACCTTGATTGAAAAGGCGGATGAAAAGGGTTTGCATCTGGCGTTTCAATGCTGTGAACATTTAAATCGTGCGCTTATTATAGAGAGAAAAATCGCGGATGAATTGGGCTATGAAGAAGTAACAGTAGTGCCCTGGCTTCATGCAGGTGGTTCATTTTCTACAAATGCTTATTATACATTTAAAGATCCGGCAGCGGTCCTTCAAATAAAAGCAGATGCCGGATTAGATATAGGTCTCACTATGATTGGGATGCATCTGAAGCGTGTTGCGGTTCCGGTGAGACTTAAAAATAATAAAATTGGTGAAGCATTAGTAGTTGCTGCCCGTACCAGACCGCCACTGATCGGTGGAGAGCGCGCTCATTATAGAAGGGAAGAGAGGTAAAAGTTATGATAAATTATCATTTAAAAGACGAAGATAAAGAGGTCTATGCGATTATACAAGAGGAATTAAATCGACAGAGAAACAAACTGGAAATGATAGCCTCTGAAAATATAGTAAGTTATGCGGTGATGGAAGCACAGGGCAGTGTCCTTACCAATAAGTATGCGGAAGGATATCCCGGGAAACGCTATTATGGCGGTTGTGAGTATGTGGATAAATTAGAACAGCTGGCAATCGATCGTGCAAGAGAGCTTTTTGGTGCCGATCATGTAAATGTACAGCCTCATTCTGGTTCACAGGCTAATTTTGCTGTTTATTATGGATTGCTTAACCCTGGTGATACGGTTTTAGGGATGAATTTGACCGATGGCGGACATTTAACACACGGCAGTCCTGTCAATGTATCTGGAAATTATTTTAATGTACTTCCTTATGGTGTTAGAGAAGATGATGAACTTTTAGATTATGACGCTATGGAAAAATTGGCAAAAGAAGTACGTCCCAAAATGATTATTGGAGGAACTTCCGCCTATTCACGTATTATTGATTTTGAAAGAATGGCTGCTGTTGCACATGAAGTTGGCGCATTACTGATGATTGATATGGCACATTTTGCGGGATTAGTTGCAGGGGGAGAATATCCAAGTCCAGTGCCGTGGGCCGATATTGTTACAACGACAACACATAAGACTCTTCGCGGACCGCGAGGAGGTATTATTATGTGTAAGGAAGAATATGCGAAAGCGATTGATAAAGCTGTTTTCCCTGGCATGCAGGGGGGGCCGTTGGAACATGTCATCGCAGCGAAAGCGGTCGCCTTTGGGGAAGATCTCTCACCGGCATTCAAAGAATATGCGAAGCAGGTAAAGAAAAATGAAAAAGTTTTATCTGATGAATTGCAAAATCGTGGAGTTCGTGTAATTTCTGGTGGCACTGATACACATGTGCTGTTGGCGGATATGAGAGCGATTGGAATTACCGGCAAGACAGCGCAAACTGTTCTTGACGAAATTGGCATTACCGCAAATAAAAATACGATTCCTTTTGAAACATTATCTCCTTTTGTAACAAGCGGTATTCGTCTCGGATCTCCTGCCTTGACTACAAGAGGGCTTGTTGAAGAAGATTTTAAAGAAATTGCGGATATTATCAGTACAGTGGTTAAGAATACTGATAAAGATGAAGTCAAAAAATCATGTGCTGAAAGAGTGTCAGTTCTTTGTAAAAAATACCCACTTTATAATGAAATTTAGTTGATGGTGCGACATTGAAATAAATTCTTTATGGTATAAGCCTGGTCTAGTTATTAGTTATCGATATAACAACTGGATCAGGTTTCTTTTTTGTCTTATTTACTTAAAAGGGTGGTAGGAAAATAATCTTATTTTGATATCAATAGCTTTTTTTATCAGATGGAGGATGATAGAATAAATATTATCGATATGTATGCTGGTATTTTGCTCACCTTTTGTGGATGAGAAAATAAGATTCTTAATGTGAATAGATATAGGAGGTTTTTATGAATAGAAAATTTCTGATGATTATACTGATTATTTTTCTTATTATAGGTGGGGGCAGTTACTGCCTTTATAATTGGAATAGCCAAGAGAAAAAAGATACTTATACACTGGGGAAAGTAAGTCGTTCTGATATCGGAATGATTGTTGATGCGACAGGTACCATCAAGCCTGTTAACAGTGTAAAATTATCCGCTACTGCTTCAGGCACATTGGAACATGTTTATGTAAAGCAAAATGAGACTGTTACCAAAGGGCAGATTTTAGCAACTATTGAATCGAAATCCTTAACATCTACCATGGAGCAGGCGAAAAATACATTGGAGAATAAAAGGTCATATTACAATCGCTTGAATAGTCTTTATGAGCAAGGCGCTGTTGCATATCAGACCATGGATGATGCGAGATTATCTTATTTGAACGCACAGGCAGCTTATACCAAGGCACAAGCTGATGTTAATGACACAGTGATTACCTCGCCCCTGGATGGAGTAATAATTGGTGAACCGATGCAGGAAGGTGAAACCGTATCTCAGGGATTGTCGAGCCAAATGGTCATTGTTACAGTAGCAGATCTCTCAGCCATGAAAATAGAACTCTTGGTAGATGAAACGGATATCGGAGAAGTTGCCATTGGACAGACAGTATCCTTCACGGTGGATGCTTATCCAGGAAGGATCTTTCATGGAACAGTCAGTGATATTTCCCAAAAAGAATATTCTTCCTCTTCCAGTTCATCCAGTTCTTCAGTTGTATATTACACCGTCTATGTATCAATTAATGCGGATGAATTATCCGGTCTCTATCCGTCAATGACAGCTCGTGCAGAAATTATGGGAAGAGAAAGTAAAGATGCATTGGTTATTCCGGTGACTGCACTTCGGAGTGATGCGACAGGTTCTTATGTATACGTAAAAGATGGAAATGATGTGACTAAAGTATATGTTAAAACCGGAATTACGACAGATAAAGAGGTAGAGATTATTTCCGGGTTGAATGAAAATGACCAAATTGTTGTCAGTGGGACTGTGAGCCAGGAAACCTCATCTACTCGAGTGGCTAAATCACAACATGGGGGACCGGGGTTCTAATTATGAAAGAGAAAGAAACAGCGGCGGAAGAGACCGTTATAAAATTAGAACATATATGTAAAAGCTATTACATCGGAACACAGGAGGTTCCGGTATTAACTGATATTCAGCTGACCATCAATAAAGGATCGTTTATATCTATTATGGGACCATCAGGAGCCGGAAAATCCACACTGATGAATATTCTTGGATGTCTGGATAGACCTACAAAAGGTTCTTATCAGTTAGACGGGGAAGAGGTTGCTACTTTAGATGACGCGAGACTTGCTTTTACACGAAATCAAAAGATAGGATTTGTATTTCAAAGTTTCAATCTATTACCTCGGTTATCTGCGTTGGATAACGTGATTCTTCCCATGATTTACGGAAATGTATATAAAAATGAAAGAAAACAGCGGGCGCAGAGAATGCTTGAGGCTGTTGGTTTAGGAGATCGTATACACCATATGCCTGCTGAAATGTCAGGAGGACAGCGCCAGCGTGTTGCGATTGCCCGTTCACTTATTAATGATCCTTCTATAATCATGGCAGATGAACCAACCGGCAATTTAGACAGCAAGTCAACAAAAGAAGTCATGGAAATTTTTTCAAATTTATATCAATCCGGGAAAACGGTTATCTTAGTGACTCATGAGTTAGGCGTGGCTAATTATGCTGAAAGACATGTAATTCTTTCTGATGGACATATCAGTAAAGATATAAGAGGAAAATTAGAATGACAAATATTTATTTTGAAAGCATACTGATGGCTTTTGACTCAATTTTCAGTAATAAAATGCGATCGCTTCTGACGATGTTGGGAATTATTATTGGTGTAGCAGCTGTAATAGCCTTGATGTCATTGGGATACGGCGTTCGTGCGGATATTGAAAATAATATCGCAAGTCTTGGTTCCAATCAGATTACTATTATTCCGGGAACGTCAAGAAAGCCCGGGGTCAGACCTGCAGCCGGTTCTATGCAAAGTTTGACTTATAAAGACTATCTGGCGGTCAAGAATTTACCTAATGTATCTAACGCGGCACCATTAGTAAGTAACAGCTATGTAGTAGTCAGTGGTAATAAGAATTGGACAACAAATGTTTATGGTGTAACATCGGATTATTTATCTATTTCTGATTTGAAAATAGCGGAGGGACGCTATTGGAATGAACAGGAGTATACTGGCCGCGAACGAGTCTGTGTAATTGGTAAAACGGTAGCAACAGGCCTTTTTGGATCAGAGTCACCGGTCGGGCAAAAAATTAGAATTAAAGGGAATCCGTTTACAGTTATTGGCGTGTTGGAAAGTAAAGGTTACTCATTCATAGATCAGGATGATCGGATACTCAGTCCATTTACCACTGTTCAGGAACGTATGATGGGGATTACTTATGTAAGCAGAATTGTACTTACTGCTGATGACAGTAATGTTTTACCACAGATTGAGGCGGATGTAACTAATTTGCTTCGGACCCGCCACCGTATTGTTATTGGTAAAGAAGATGACTTTAACATTCAGAACTCTCAAGATTTACTTGAAACTATGGAATCAACTACACAGACTTTAACTGTTTTTCTTGGAAGTATAGCTGCAATTTCCCTTTTGGTCGGTGGTATCGGAATTATGAATATTATGCTGGTATCTGTGACTGAACGTACCAGGGAAATTGGTATACGAAAGGCGATTGGTGCGACTTACCATATGATTATTGTCCAGTTCTTGATTGAATCCATTACGGTAAGCATTGCCGGTGGTTTAATTGGAATTATTGTAGGTGTGTCGATAGCGCTATTGATTCCACACATAGTCGGTATGTCTTCTGTTATCTCTCCTCTGCCGATTATAGGATCTTTCCTGTTTTCGGTTATTATTGGTTTAGTTTTTGGATTGTATCCTGCGCAGAAGGCAGCAAAACTAAATCCAATTGACGCACTACACTATGAGTAAAGGCGCATTGCCGTATGTACAGGCATCAGACCTTTTACTGAGTTATAATACTAAGTTATAATTTTGTAAGAATATTACTCTGTTAAATATTGAAATGGAAAAACGTTATTTATCTGCTATAATAATAAACGATGTTTCAGCGAATCTTGTGTATTGGGGAGGAATAGATGGATTTTTCAGTAGATGTAAAACAACAGGAATTAATAGCCCTGGCGAAAACAATTGCCGAAAAAGAAATTGCGCCGCGTGCTCTTCGGATTGACAAAAGCGGAGTCATGGATGAAGAGTTGCTGGAGATTCTGAAGGAATCCGGAATGACACAATTGTCTGTGCCGAAAGAATATGGCGGAGCAGGGATAGATTTGCTGACAGGTGCTTTAATCAGTGAACAATTATCAAAAGGATGTGCCGGTGTTGCTACAATTTGTGCAGCAAATTCTCTGGCGTCATTCCCTATTCTTTTTGCGGGGAGTGATATGCAGAAGAGGGATTTATTTGACTGTCTAAACCGGGGCGGAATGGCATGTTTTGCGTTAACAGAGCCCGGAGCAGGCTCTGATGCAGGAGCGGTTTCCTGTCGTGCTGAAAAAGTTGAAGGCGGCTATATTTTAAATGGGACAAAATGTTTTATCACAAATGCTCCTATTGCTGACAAGATTACTCTTTTTGCCAATACAAGAGAAGGAGGCGGAATCAGAGGTCTTACTGTATTTCTTGTAGATGCTGATACAAAAGGAATTTCCATTGGCAAAGAAGAGGATAAGATGGGGATCCGTGCTTCAGCGACGGCTGAAATTATTTTTGAGGACTGCTTTGTACCGGATTCTGCGCGAGTAGGAAAAGAAGGGCGCGGATTTATGATTGCTATGCAGACGCTGCAGATGTCACGTCCTGTTGTTGCGGCTATTTCAGTTGGGATTGCCCAGGCTGCAATTGAGGCTGCTGTGGCATATTCTCATCACAGAAAACAGTTTGGCGTAAAAATTGCAACTTTTGAAATGGTGCAGCAGATGATTGCCGATATGGTTATGAAAACTGAGGCGGCCAGAATCCTTACTTATAAAGCATGTGTTGCACAAATGAATAAAGATAAAAAAGCCGGATTATATTCCGCCATGTCAAAGTGTTTTGCATCGGATACAGCAATGGAAGTAACAACGACTGCCGTACAAGTTATGGGAGGTAATGGTTATTCCAGAGAGAACCCGGTGGAAAAATATATGCGTGATGCAAAAATTATGCAGATTTATGAAGGTACGAATCAGGTACAAAGGTTAGTTATTGCTAATGAAACAACATTTTAATCATACTTAATTATTAGTGAATCAAGGTATTATTGCAGCATCTTGACATTTATATTCATGATGCTACAATAATTTTATATTATCATTTGTAATGATGAAGAGAGGTTTTCTTTTAATCCATTCAGGGAGTCGGTGATAGTGGGACACCGGTGGGATAGGGATTTCCATTTCACTTCGGAGCATTCTGCTGAATAGAGTAGGCTGAACGTAAAGCTGCGTTAAAGTTTTCAAGTGAGAAATCAGGGTGGTACCGCGAAATGAACTTCGCCCCTTTAGGGGGGGGAGTTTTTTATTTTGGATTTTTTTAGTTTTTTCGAATGTTAAAAAAGAGATCATCTGTAACGTGAAGGGGGAATGAAAGATGGCTGAACTGGAGAAACTACGGGTAAAGGCACTGGGGCTTCTCAATAATTGCCGAGATAATATTGCGTCAAAAGAAGCATCTGCAGCAATAAGAAGTCAAATGGTAGGAATTCTTGGTGATTTAAAGAAATACCAAGGGGAAGAAAAATTTTCGTTGAACGAGATTACGGAACGAATCCAAACGTATATTATCGAATTTACGAAAGACGAATTAAAGAGATTAAAATCTGATGCAGAGGCACAGATTCGTATATGCATTGATGAAAAAGAGCTTCAGGATACTAAAGTGGCATTTCTCGGAAAAAGAGGGAAATTAACGTCTATTCTCCGTGGGATGAAAGATTTATCCGAATCGGAACGCCCTGTTATGGGAGCTCTTGCCAATACAATCAGGGAAACGGTTGAGAAGCAATTCACCGAAAAACTGGAAGAATTGAAAGCAAAAAAACTTGAAGAAAAAATCAGAAGTGAAATAGTTGATATAACACTTCCTGCACGTCACCAAAGGTCAGGACATATTCATCCACTTGATAAGGCTTTACGTGAAATTATGAAATCATTTATTCGAATGGGGTATTCTGTAGAAGAGGGCCCTGAGATTGAAGAAGATTTTTATAATTTCGAGTGCTTGAATTTACCTAAAGACCACCCTGCCCGCGATATGCAGGATTCATTTTATATTACTCCTGAAATTTTACTTCGTACTCACACATCTCCTGTGCAGGTTCGGACACTTCGAAAGCATATACCTAATTCACCAATCAGAATGATTGCACCGGGAAAAGTTTTTCGGTGGGATAATGATGCAACCCATTCTCCAGTATTTCATCAGGTAGAAGGATTGGTTGTTGATAAGGGTATTAAATTTTCTGATTTAAAAGGGACTTTGGAAATATTTCTGAAGGATTTGTTTGGGGCTGATACAAAAATTCGTTTTCGTGCGAGTTATTTTCCTTTTACAGAGCCTTCAGCAGAAGTTGATATTTCCTTTGCTTCCAGAACACATTCTGAAAGTAATGATCCCGATTGGCTTGAAATACTTGGCTGCGGTATGGTGCACAACATGGTTCTGAAATTAAATGGATATGATCCAAACATTGTAAGTGGGTTTGCTTTTGGTATGGGAATTGAGCGCATTGCTATGTTGCTTTATGGAATTGATGATCTCAGAAATTTCTATGAAAATGATATCAGATTCTTGGAACAGTTCTGATCGGGAGGAGAGAAAATGAATGTTTCTTTAAAATGGTTGGGAACGCTTGTTGATATAAAAGGTCTTGATCCGGAAGAAATGGCAGAGACTCTGACGATAGATGGAATACCAGTTGAACGTGTCATTTATCCTGGGAAAGGGATTAGTGGGGTTGTTACCGGAAAGATCTTATCGGTCGAAAAGCATCCTAACGCGGATAAGCTGGTTATTTGCCATGTGGATGTTGGCAGACCAGATTCCATTCAAATTGTAACGGGGGCAAATAATGTAAAGGAAGGATTGATTGTTCCCGTAGCATTAGATGGAGCGCATGTGCCTGCAAAACATGATGCTGGAACCCCTGGCGGACTAAAGTATGGTGATATAAAAATCAAAGCGGGTGAACTTCGTGGCGTGAAATCGGCAGGAATGATGTGTTCCTGTAGTGAACTTGGTTTGGACGAGAATTTATTCCCCGGTGTCAATAAGGAAGGAATTATGATTCTTCCTGCAGATACGCAAGTGGGGGTCGACTTTCATACTTTGTATGATTTGGATGATGTGATTTTTGAAATGGAATTAACTGCTAATCGTGCAGATTGTTTTAGTATGATTGGAATGGCGCTTGAAGTAGGTGCTGTTTTCAAAAGAAAAGTAACGCTTCCTTTTATAAATGTGGCTGAAAGTGGAATGCCTATCCAGGGGCGTGCTGCTGTACATATTTCTGATGCTAGATATTGTAAACGTTTTTGCGGACGTTTGATGGAAAATATAAAAATGGGTCGTTCTCCGATGTGGATGGAGAACCGTTTGCGCAGTAATGGAATTCGACCAATCAATAATATTGTGGATGCAGCGAATTATGTTATGCTTGAAATTGGACAACCGCTCCATACTTATGATTATGATAAAGTAGAAGGAAATGAATTGACCTGTCGGTTTGCAGGTGAGAAAGAAAACTTAAAAACTCTGGATGGCGTTGAACGTATTTTGCATCATACGGATCTTGTTATAGCAGACAAAGCAGGAAATCCTGTTTGTATTGCTGGCGTAATGGGGGGGCTTGACTCGGAAATTACTGATAAAACAAAGAGTGTATTTCTGGAAGCGGCAGTGTTTGATAGTGCTTCGGTGCGAAGAACGTCACGGCGGCTAGGTCTGCGTTCCGAAGCTTCCGGTCGATATGAAAAAGGAATCAATCCCGCAAGAACAGAAATGGCAATTAATCGGATTTGCCAGTTGCTGATAGAGCAAGGTGCATGTACCGTTGCTCCGGGGCTGTTGGACGAATACCCCATCAAATCAGAACCGCAAATTATCAATACCACAATAGATGAAATTAATGACTATATCGGGATCAAATTAAGTAAAAATGAAATGATTGACATCCTTGAGAGTCTCCACTTTTCAGTGGCGGAAGATAATGGGAAAATACGCGTAACAGTTCCTGATTTCCGTATGGATTTGTATGGAATGCCGGATCTAGCGGAAGAGGTAGCACGTGTATATGGATATTCTAATATACCGATTACCACACCATGGAGCGCGGTCACCAAGGGGATTATGAGTCCATCGCAAGAAGTTCTTTTCAAGGTTACTGATATTCTTGTGGAGAATGGATTATCTCAAGTTGTTAATTACAGCTTCATGGATAAGAATGATTTGAAAAAATTGAATTTCCCTGAAGATAGCAGCGTGTATAATGCTATTTCAATCATGAATCCAATCTCGGATGAATATCCAGATATGAGAACATCATTGCTGCCAGGGCTAATGCATACTCTGCAATACAATCTTTCAAAGAAAAATGATCAGGTAGCTATCTTTGAATATGGACATATTTATGAACCTAAAAGATTTCCATTAGATGAACTTCCCAAAGAATATAGTCTTATTTCAGGACTTATGTGTGGAGGGCCTGCAGAAAATGGATATCCTAATGATCAGAGAGAATATGATTTCTTTGACATCAAGGCAGTTATGGAGAATGTTCTCTCAGCATTATCTATTCGTGATTATAAGATCAGACGTACGAATTATCCTGTTTTCCATCCCGGAGTATCAGCAGAATTTGTAAAAAATGATGTGATTCTTGCACGATTTGGTGAATTACATCCGGCAGTGCTTGATAAATGGAATATAAAAAGAATAGTTTACGGATTCACGATTTCCCTGCCGGATATTATGATTTTTGCAGGAGCTGCGACTAACTATAAAAAAATTCCAAAATTTCCTTCTGCGGAAAGAGATCTTGCGGTCCTTGTACCGGAACAGTTATCAAATGAAAATATCGAAAATATTATCCGGCAGGCTGGGAATAAACATCTGGAAAAATTATATCTTTTTGATCTTTATCAGGGAAAACAGGTACCGGCCGGATTTAAATCTATGGCGTACCGATTGAGTTTCAGAGCGTCAGATCGAACTTTAACTGATGCGGAAGTAGATAATTGGATTGAAACAATCGTAATAAGCTTAGGGAAAGTAAATGTGGTTCTTAGAACATAAGACATGAAAAAAGAAAGCGGTTATTGGCTGTTTTCTTTTTTCATATCTTATTATGTATTTCCAGTTTCTGCAAAAAAAGATGGTATTTGTTATAATGAGGTAAATTTTTGATTGAGGGAAAATAATTATGAGTGATTATGTAGGAAAACATCTTCTTGTAGATTGCTATGGGTGTAAGAAGGAAATACTCTTATCCTCAGCGGAGATCTTAAATACAATGTCTGATAGTGCGGTATATCTAGGGCTTAATGTGGAAGATACTTATTTCCATGATGGTGAAGAAGAAATCACGGTATCTGCCTATGGTCCACGATCACATATTTGTATTCATGCCTATCCGGATATGGGATATGTAGCAATAGATATCTATAGTTTTGATCCGGAACTTATTCCGGCAAAAACCATGAAAGCCATCCGTGCATTACTGAAACCGGAACGTATTCGTGCTACTTCTGTGAAACGAGGGGATATGAGTGCTATTACGGATATGAAACCGATAACAGAATCTAAGACAACTGCATTACGTAAGTTTAGAAATACAGGAAATCGAATCAATAAGGCCGGAAAGAAGGTGGCACATTATATTGTTCAGAAACGCGAAAAAAGAGATGGATTAGGTCCGGAATGAGGAGAAGAGTATTACGCCCAATAAACGGTAGGTTTTCGTTTGACACCAGTTCTGTTTCTTAGTATAATAATTAAGTCATTGTACAGGGTGCTGTGACGCAACCGCTCGTAACCGGCCCAGTAAATGCTTTGTTATGAAGCTGCCGTATACGGCGAGTATAGTATGAAGGAGGTGCACACGTGTACGCAATCATAAAAACAGGTGGAAAGCAGTACTGCGTTGAGGAAGGCAAAATTATTACTGTTGAGAAACTGGATGTAGCTGCAGGTGATGAAGTAACTTTTGAAGAAGTTCTTCTTATATCCGGTGATGCGGTTAAGATTGGACAACCAACTGTTGCGGGGGCTAAAGTTACTGCTAAGGTTCTTGCACAGGGCAAAGAAAAGAAAATCCGTATTTTTAAATACAAAGCAAAATCCAATTATCGTCGTCGCCAGGGACATCGCCAGCCATTTACGAAAGTACAGATTGAAAAAATTGAAGGCTGATGATTACCGTTACTATGTATCTGAGTGCCGGAGAATTCTGTAAAGGGTTTACAATTAAAGGTCATGCCGACAGTTATGTCGGAGATAGCCAGTATGATCTTGTTTGTGCGGCTGTATCCGCAGTCACGCTGACATGTGCATTGGGACTTCGTGATATCCTTGGAAAACAGGGCACTTATGATTCTGAGAATGGATTTATGAGTGTAAACATTGCAGATAAGGCTGATGAGCAATCAGAACTTCTTGTAAAGACAATGTTGCAGGGACTCAAAATGATTCAGGAAAAATATCCTGATACTATTAAATTGATAAATGTAAAGGGGTGAATTACATGTTACTGTTTGACCTTCAGTTATTCGCTCATAAAAAAGGCGTTTCCAGTACAAAAAACGGTCGTGATTCTAATGCACAGCGTTTGGGAACCAAAATGCATGATGGTATGATTGCAAGACCTGGCAATATTATAGTTCGTCAGAGAGGTACCCACATCCATCCAGGTTTGAATGTAAGGTTGGGAAAAGATGATACACTTTTTGCCGTTGCAGAAGGGAAAATTCATTTTGAACGCCTTGGTCGTGATAGAAGACAAGTTAGTGTATATCCAGTAGAAAAATAGTTACAAAAAGCATCGGTGAAATATCCGATGCTTTTTCGTATATTGAAATGAGAGTTTCAGGATGAGATAGGACATTTTGGTTGTGTCAATAATTTTTCGCGAATTCAGAAATACCTTCGGTAATATCAAATTAACCGATACTTTTCTGTTCTTGAATTCACTCCTTTTTCAATTCAAACAGGTGCTGCAAGTTAAGGTAATGTTTGTCTTTCCATTTTGATCCGGCAACATGATAAAGTCTGGCCTAAACGAATATTAGGAAACTTCACTTATATGGAAAAGGTACAGATTAGTCGTCTCATGATTGACCTGTTTAATGGATCGTTAGTTTTAAGATAAAAGCCTGATAACAGATTAAAATGATTGTATCTGTTATCAGGCTTTTGCATGATTAATTAATGAATGATAATTTGTGAAGCATTTTTTTCCGAATCATTGGATATAGTATCTTTCTTTAGAAGGCCGTTTTTCCCTTTTACTGCAGATTCTTTTTTAGACTTTTCTTCAGCAGTTTTCTTTTTTTGTTCCTCTTCAAATCTTCTGTATTTTTCTGCAGCAGTCAGATAAAGCGGATATTTGGGAGTGTTGGAGACAAGTGCATTAATTTCAAAAAAACGGTTCCAAGGGAAATCAGCAGAGATAGTTCGGGGATTTAAGTTTAACTTTTTCTTAGCAAAATCTTGCAGAGATGCAATCATTTCTTCTTTTACTTCCGGCGTAATTTTCCCCTTGGTATGTTTACTTTCCGCAAAGCGGATAATATCTTTTCGTACGTTGGCTTGATAGGCCCAGTTATCAATATATTGCTCTGTAAGCATGTTTTTATGATCCTGTGGTGTCATATATGGGGCGAGAATAGCCTGTGCAATTGCGTATCCGATAGTATTGCTTGCTGTATTCCAACCGTTATAGGAAGATACTTTATACAGTAGATTATTTTTTACTATGAGATTCATAAGAGTGTTGTCAGATCCATTAGCGAAATATACATCCACAACAGAAAGGCTGATACCTCGATCGATAGTGGATTTTATTTGTGTTATAAAGTCCGTAGTGCTTTGTTTCATCATTCCAAAGTTGCTGAATTGCCCGGATTCTCCTGTGGAAAGAAGCGGGGTATTAACCGCAAGCATGATGTCCGGTGACTGCTTTTGTGAGATGCTGCCGCCAACAGCATGAATATGCTCAGCAATGGTTTTTCCTATCGGTTGATTTTCATAAGACGGGATAGTATCTTCACCGCGTCCCAAGGGATAGAGAATACCAAAAGTTGGATGGAGTTTATTGCTTTCCACATGGTAGCGTGCGATAAGGAGCAGAGCGAGTTGATCGGCGCCGGGAAACGAGCCAAAAATATTATTTTTTAGCGTAGTGGTATCTTTCTCCTGATAACGTGCTTCCATGTTTGTCTGAGAATTTTTGCTGTTATCGTCATGACCTTCACAAAAATAAGCAAATACACCATTTTTTGCATCTTTTAAGAGCTGCTTATTAATTAAATTATTTTTTGTGCGTCTGCGGAACCAATCTTGAAGATATTCGGTAGGAACTGTCAATTTTAAAGAAAGTAATTCTGCCGTTTCTTCTGCAGTAATGGAATTGGTATCTTGTTTATCCTGTAAAGCCGCTATACGATAAATGTCTGTACCGTAATCACTGTAATAATAAGGCTCTACTCCGCCACTGGATGCATAAGGGGTTCGCATAATAGTGCCAAATGCATAAAGCGGAATATTTGGATGGGAAATATGTAAATTGCGTATTTTATTTTCTCTGTATTGAAGTGTTTTTAAATCTTCATTATGTTTGCGCGAATCAACCAATCCACCATAAATTAAGGTGTCAGTAGATAAAATGGCAACATCAGCCTGGTCAATATTCTGATCAATCCATGTCCAGATTCTTTCAGGGAGACCTTGATAACTTTTACCTGAAAGGAAAGCCTTCGGGGGAGTGAGAACTGTATATCCTGCTTTTTCTGCTGTAGAAACAGTATAGGCAAAACTGACCGGCCTATCATCTTGCGGTACAAACAGAATTGTTTTGGCAAATGCGGTATTTCCGCAAAATGACAGGGAAAGTACGGTAACAGCAGTAATTAGTTTATGATGAAACACGCTGAATCCTCCTATTTTAATGACGATCAATTTATTATAACATTAGTACTATGTATATGTAAAAAAATATATAAAATAAAAAAGAGCTACTCTCATAGAAAGAAACTCTTTGTGGCGGAGCGGGTGGGATTCGAACCCACGGTACATTGCTGTACAACTGATTTCGAGTCAGCCTCGTTATGACCACTTCGATACCGCTCCATAATACAATTATCACATGGATAAATGACGTTTATCATCGAAAAATTCATCCATTAATTGTTGACATTCACTTTGGCAAACTCCGCGGATTACTGAAACCGCATGGTTAAAGGGATTTTGCACAATACGGAATTTGGAATCAATTCCTCCATACCGTGGATTGGGTGCACCATAGATAATCGAGGAAAGATGAGCATTTACCGCTGCTCCGGCACACATTGGACATGGCTCTATGGTAACATAAAGGCTACATCCAGTCAAACGCCAGTTTCCTAATATCGCAGAAGCTTTTTTTATGGCAAGTATCTCTGCATGGGCAGTGGGATCGCTCCTGTTTTCACATTGATTGTGCGCAGCAGCAATCACAGAGTCATGCAAAACTATTATGGCACCGATAGGGATTTCTCTGGAAGTGAGAGCCTTTTTTGCTTCCTGCATCGCTAAGGACATATAATCATAGTGATTCATCTGAGACCTCTTTGGAGAATATATTTGGAATATATTCAGTATACTATATGTGAGTTAAAGATTTACGGTAGAAAAAAATGTATGTACAGTATAAAATGAAAGAGAGTTAAAAGTTTGAATTCTTAGTTATGGAGGATTTTGAAATGGCAGAAGAAAAAAGAGTAAATCTAAAGGCGGCAAAATTCCAGAAATATTTGGATGATAATAAGCTTACTTTTTTCCGTCGAGATGCATCTAATGATGAAGCGGATACAATTGTGTTCCAATCTAATATTCAGGTGGAGGGACAGACACTGCCGGTTATAATTATTACTGACAGTACGATTTATACGATTATTCGTGTGCAGGTTGGTGCAGGACTTGTTAAAGAAGACAATCATGTTAAGTTTGGCGAATATCTGAATGGATTGAACAGAAGTTATAAAGTATTCAAGTATGTGGTTGCGGAGAATGGTGCTGTATTTTTAGATGCCTGTCTGCCAAGTACAAATGAAAGTTTTGATCCGGAAGTTGTACGTGTAGTTTTGGATGTTATTGTGGATCATCTGAATCAGGAGTATAAGAATATCATGAAAGAGGTCTGGAATTGATATATTCATCCATAGAATAAACAAATCAATGTCTCCTTGAATTTATACAATATTCAGGGAGATATTTTATTTACAGTGAAACGTAAAACATTAACGGCAGTTCTTGCTTTTTAGAACTATTCTATGGGAATCTCTTTTTTGATAATGATAATATAATATAGAAAATGAGAATAAAAAATGATAGAATAATGAAAATAAATGAATTTGGGGATATATTATGACACCAGAGAAAATAAAACCTCGTTGGGTATTTCGTGGGGCATCATCAGAAGAGAAGGTTGCTGTCCCTGACTTTTTCAATTTAAATAATATACCTGAGGGTACTGCGCGTATTATGATGCGTCGCGGTATTTCCACGGAAGAGAAATTAACGCATTTCTTATATGATACATTAGACAATCTGTCTGATCCTTTTCTTATGAAAGGCATGCAGCAAGCAGTTGGACGCATTATTCAAGCAATTGATTTAAAAGAAAAAATAGTTATTTATGGGGACTATGATGTTGACGGTATTACGTCTACATCTATTTGTGTAAGATGCCTGCGAAAATTGGGGGCAGATGTAAATTTTTATATTCCGTTGCGCGAGGAAGAAGGCTACGGTTTAAACCGTGACGCTATAAACAAATTGTCCGAAGAAGGAGTTTCTCTTTTAATTACTGTAGACTGCGGTATCAGTTCCGCAGATTTAGTGGTAGAAGCGCCACAGTCTTTGGATATTATCATCACGGATCATCATCAGCCGCCAAAGGTATTGCCTGATTGTGTAGCTGTATTGAATCCACATCAGGAGGACTGTCCTTATCCATATAAGGAGTTAGCTGGATGCGGAGTAGCATTCACTCTTTGCCGCGGTATTTATAAAGAATTATATAATGAAGATTATAAGGAAAATATAGAATTGGTAGCGTTGGGGACTATTGCGGATGTGGTATCTTTAACAGGGGAAAATCGGATACTTGTCAAAGAAGGTATGGCACGTTTTCTTTTGACTCCTATAAAGGGTTTATCGGCACTTCTCCGTATTACCGGTCTTGTGAATGAAGATACGAAAGAAATTCTTCATGCGGATTACATTTCTTTTGGGCTTGCACCACGATTGAATGCAGCCGGTCGTATTACTCATGCGAAATATGGTGTGGAATTGATGACTACTGAGTCTGGGGAGGAGGCTGAAGCACTTGCACAGATATTATGTGACACCAATATCGAGCGGCAGCATATTGAACGTGAGATTTATGAAGAGGCGTTGCAGCGGATTGCTGAACTGCAAATTCAAGATGATCTGGTACTTGTTATTGACGGAAAAGACTGGCATCCCGGTGTTATAGGAATTGTAGCATCGCGTATACTTGAGTTATATCATCGTCCAGTATTGGTTATAACAGTCAGGAATGGAGTTGGAAAGGGGTCTTGCAGAAGCATTTCCGCTTTTAATATACATGAGGCTTTGGAAAAAATGGCAGGATTTCTTATCCAGTATGGTGGGCATAAAATGGCAGCAGGTTTCAGCATTCCTGCAGAGAGAATTTCCGAGTTTAGGAAGCGGATTAATGATTACGCAAAAGGGATTATAACTGTGGATGACAGGATACCTGTACTGGAATTAGAAGAATCTTTACCTTTGGATGAAGTAAATATAGAATTTATTCGCTCATTAGATTTGTTAGAACCTTATGGCAGCGATAATCCTAAGCCTCTGTTTGCCAGTTTCAGGGTTTTTGTGGAAACTGCCCGACGAATAGGAAATGATCGTAAACATTTTAAGTGCAGATTATCACAAAATCGTGAACCAGTAGAAGCCATTTTTTGGGGGATAGGAGATAAAGACCCCTGTTGCCCGGGAGATATTGTAGATATTGTATATGAACCGGAAATTCATGATTGGTACGGTGAACATGTCCAGTTGATCTGTAAAGATATCAGACCGGTAAAAGACTATTTTTTAACCAGAGATTTTCTGATCGATGTGTTTGTTCGTCTAAGAGAATTGATTCCTAATAGTAAATCTGTGGCTGTATTTGAGATACAAAACAGATTAAAATGGTCTTTTGAGGGGAAATATAGCAGGCAGTGTTTATGTACCGCCTTGTCAGTGTTTGAAGAGTTGAATATACTATATCGTTTCAATAGGAATGGCGTTGGCTATTACCAGAGAAAGGTTATAAATAAAAAACTTGATTTATTATCATCGTCTATTTATAGAAAATATAGAAAATAAGGAGTTGGGATTACGTGAGTGATAGAAGAGGGACTCTTAAGCAGGCTATTACGAATATAGTTGACCATCAAGATATTTTGTCGCGCAATTTGAATGAAGAGTCACTTCGTACTGACGCATCAGCGTCAACCTTAGCTGAGTTTTTAATTCATCAGGATGAATATATAAAGATTGAATCAGGTAAAAAAGATTTTTCGATTGAAACGAGCCATGAATATAACAAATTGATGGAGAAATTAAAGACATATATTCATGAAACTCAAAGCATGGAAACCATCCGGCATGCGTTTGAAATCGCGCAAAAGGCACATGAAGGACAGATTCGCGCTACTGGAGAACCATATATTATTCATCCGTTAGCAGTGGCATATATTCTGGCAGAGTTGGAAATTGATGCACAAGGGATTATTGCAGCTCTTCTTCATGATGTAGTAGAAGATACTGCGTATACGCTGGAAGACATCCGCCGTATTTTTGGGGATGAAGTTGCTTTTATAGTGGATGGGATTACAAAATTGTCACAGTTCCATTATAAAGACAAAGAAGATCAGCAGACGGAAAATTTTCGAAAAATGTTTTTGGCTATGGCGCAGGATATTCGTGTAGTAGTTATAAAATTAGCCGATCGTCTTCATAATATGCGTACACTTGGCATTTTTAGACGTGAAAAACAGATACGCATCTCAAAAGAAACCATGGAGATATATGCCCCTTTAGCCCATCGCCTGGGTATTTATAATATCAAATGGGAGCTGGAAGATTTATGCTTTCATTATCTTCATACTGAGGAGTATTATGATCTTGTCCGACAAATGCGGCAGAAACGCAAAGCTCGTGAAGAAATCGTAAATGACACTATGGAAGTGCTTCATCAAAGTATAAATGATGCGGGCATTAAAGCGACTATTACCGGTCGTCCCAAACATTTTTATAGTATTTATAAAAAAATGAAACGAGATAATAAAGATTTATCTCAAATTTATGATTTATATGCAGTGCGTGTAATCGTAAATACAATTCCTCAGTGTTATGCGGTTCTTGGAATTGCGCACTCCCTTTGGAAACCATTGCCTAATCGGTTTAAGGATTATATCGCTGTACCTAAGCCCAATATGTACCAATCTCTTCATACAACTGTAATCGGTACAAAAGGACAGCCTGTCGAAATACAAATCCGTACTTGGGAAATGCATCATATTTCAGAATATGGTGTAGCCGCCCATTGGAGATATAAAGAAGGGAATAAAGCAGGGACGAAAGATTTTGACCAAAAAATCAGTTGGCTTCGTCGGCTTTTGGAATGGCAAGATACTTCCAATTCAAAAGAGTTTTTAAACGCTTTAAAGTTAGATGTATTTTCTGATGAGGTTTTTGTTTTTACTCCCAAGGGTGATGTTATTAATTTGCCTAAAGGATCTATTCCTATTGATTTTGCCTATCGTATTCATACAGAAGTCGGGAATCACTGTGTAGGGGCAAAAGTTAATAATAAAATTGTTCCGCTTGATACCAAATTAAAAAATGGGGATATCGTTTCAGTAATTACAGCAAAAACCGGAAAACCAAGTTATGATTGGATTAATATGGTAGGCTCGACCGAGTGTAAAGCCAAAATCCGAAGCTGGTTCAAGAAAGAATACAGACCTGAAAATATAACACATGGGCAGGAACTTCTTATAGCGGAAACAGAACGGCAAGGATATAGATGGAAAGAAATTACGTCTAAAAATCGCCTGGATGATGTGCGGAAATATTTTAACAATATTTCAAAGGATGATCTTTTTGCTGCTGCGGGATATGGTGGCCTTTCAGTAAAGACTATCGTACTTAAATTGATTGATCTTTATAAAAAAGATCTTAATGAACAGAAAATTACCGGGTTAAAGACTTCAAAAGATTTTGAAAACTTAAGAATGCGGAGCCTAAAAAAAAGGGTAAGCAATGGAATTCTTGTAAAGGGAGAAGATGGATTGGTAGTTCATTTATCCAAGTGTTGTAATCCTGTTCCCGGTGATGAAATCATTGGTTATGTTACACGCGGCAGAGGAGTATCTGTTCATCGTACAGATTGCCCCAATGCCATTAATCTTTCGGATAAAGACAGAACCATTGAAGTAGAATGGGAACAGGAAACCAGCGGTATGTTTTTAGTTACGATTGAAGTTATTGCCTATGATCGGACCGGTTTAATGGCCGATATTTTGGCGGTATTAATGGAACTGAAGCTTTCTGTTTCTACAGCTAATGTAAAAGTTGAGAATACCGGGATGGCTGGAATGAATTTGGGAATACAGATTAAAGATTTGCAACAATTGGAATTTATCATGACAAAAATACGTCGTATAAAAGGTGTTCATTCAGTTCATCGTATGCGTTCTTCTCGTGGAGGATAATATGAGATCTGTTATTCAAAGATGTAATTGGTGCAGAGTACTTTCTGAAGGGAAGGTGTGTGGAGAAATAGGTAAGGGGCTGGTTGCCTTGCTGGGTATTAAGCGTGGAGATACGGAAGAAGATGCATTATATATATCTGATAAGATACTGCATTTAAGAATTTTTGAGGATGAAAATAATAAGATGAACCTGTCGCTTTTGGATACGAAAGGAGCGCTTATGATTGTGTCACAGTTTACCTTATATGGAGATTCCAGACATGGGCGTCGGCCAAGTTTTACTGAGGCGGAACTTCCAAAACAGGCGAGTAGGCTTTATGAACATGTGGTGCGGAGCTGCAGGATAGAAGGAATAAAAGTAGAAACTGGAAATTTTCAGACACATATGCAGGTAGCACTTGAAAATGACGGTCCGGTTACTTTGCTTCTTGATTCGAAAAAACTTTTTTGACACTTATCACAACTTCAATTTGGGAGGGAATTTGCATGAAAATAACCTATCTTGTCCTCGGTCCCTTTATGACCAATACATATATCATATATGATGAAAATACAATGGATGCTGTCATAATTGACCCCTCCTTTACTCCTGAAAATATTATTCGTGCAGTAGCTCAGCTAAAAGTGAATGTTAAAGGAATCTTTCTGACACATGGACATGTAGACCACATGGCCGGACTTAACAAGTTAAAAGGAGTTTATAAAGAAGCCCGTGTATATATGAATATCAATGATAAAGAGTATTTATCGGATCCTAAAAAGAATCTTTCTGATTCATTCCCTCAGCCAACGATTTGTAAGGCAGCAGATTATTGGGTAAGTTATGGAGAGCATATAAAAGTAGGAAAACTTGATTTTACCGTGTTGGATACATCGGGACATACTCCCGGAGGAATTTCTTTTTACATGGAAAAGGAAAAGGTTGTTTTTACCGGAGATTCCCTTTTTCGAGAGTCTATTGGACGTACGGACTTTCCCGGTGGAGATATAAAAAGGCTTTTGCAGACCATTAGAAAAAATCTTTTTTCATTATCCGATGAAGTAATCGTTTTGCCTGGACATGGGGAGGCAACAAGCATTGGATATGAGAAAAAACATAACCCGTTTTTGGTCGGAGGTTGATGATGAAAAGAACCGCAGAATTTTGGATGCGTATTTCCATAACTTTATTTTTTATATTACTTGCGCTTTCAGCGCCGATTATTTTTTTCCCGTTCGGAATATCTCTTATCCTATCTATTTTGCTTACACCGCTTGCTCAAAAATTATATAAATGGATAAATATGACCGGGATAAAGAATATCCCTTATGATATTCCGATTATTATATCTTTTGGTATATTTATCGGAATTATATATCTGATTGCAATTCATATTTTTGTACCATTCATTACGGAGTTAAGAGCGTTTACAAGAAGTATTCCTGCTACATTCTCTGCATTGCAGTCAGCAATTCCCGAGTTGGAAGCAGCTTATCATTTGAGTTTGCTTCCTGCGGAGGCGCAAGGTTTCATTGCAAAAATGATTCAAGAGATAGGGGAATATACATTGAGACTTGCACAATTCAGTTTGTCAGCAATATTTTCTTTTGCCAGTACAGTAATTGAATTGATTGTTGTACCTTTTATTACTTTTTACATGATGAAGAAGGGGAGAACGTTTTCCAATAAGTTTGCTGAACTTTTTCCGGAAAGGTATCATGCACACATAAAGAACTTGTTTAAGGAAATTCATTTTGTTTTAAAAGCATACATACATGGACAACTTCTACTGTCGGTACTCATGGTGTTCCTTGTTTTTATTGGAATGTGGATTATGGATATTCCATACCCATTGGTTATTGGACTTCTTGCCGGGGTTGTGGAGATGGTGCCAATCATAGGTCCAATTATTGGGGCTGTCCCGCCTATACTTCTCGGTCTTTTGCAGGGAAGCAGTGTTATGATTCAAGTTATTATTTTCTATGTGGTTGTACAACAGTTAGATTCTCATTTTATTATGCCAAAACTTATGGGATCGATTATTGAAGTTCACCCAGTGGCAATTATCGCAGGAGTGCTTATCGGCGGAAGCCTAAAAGGAATATTGGGGATGATGATAGCCGTCCCTGCGGTGGCAGTTCTTCAAATATTATTACGCCATATGTGGTATTACGATAGATATAAAGTCTTGCGCTAATGGAGGGTAAAATGAAAAAATCAGCAGTAATGAATACGTTAAAGAAAAAGATTCGTGAACATAAATATAAGTTTACGACACAGCGCCAGGTTATTTTACAGGCATTCCTCGAAAGCAAAGAAAACCATATGTGTGCGGAAGATGTATATGAATTTGTTCGGGATAACAATCCGGAAATAGGGCTTGCAACCGTATATCGTTCGCTTGAATTGTTCACATCACTTGAGCTCTTAAAAAAATTGGACTTTGGTGATGGCAGAAGTCGTTATGAATTAAGTGACCACAATTTGGCACATTCGCATTATCATTTAATTTGTCTTAAATGCGGAAAAGTGATTGAGTTTTCCTATGATTTTATGAATAAAATGAAAGAAAAAATAAAAAAAGAAAATGGATTTGCTATTGTCGATTATCAGTTAAAATTTTATGGCTACTGCGCTGATTGTGAAAGAAATGATAAAACTGATAAATGATTTATTTGCGTATATATATATATAATGTTAGAATTATTGCGTTAATGCCCACTTGAATTTTGAGGCATTACTTGATAAGTATTCTTTTATGAGAATAAAGAGGTGTTGAGGATCTTGCAGGCATTAAGAGGTACACAGGATATTCTGCCTGATAACATCTATAAATGGAATCATGTAGAATCCGTTATTAAGGAATTATGTGCTCTCTATGGGTATAGTGAAATTAGAACTCCTATGTTTGAGGATACAAAGTTATTTCTTCGTGGGATTGGTGATACTACAGATGTGGTAGCAAAGGAAATGTATACGTTTGAAGACCGGGGAGGACGATCAATTACGTTGCGGCCGGAGAACACCGCAGCCGTAGTCAGGTCCTATCTTGAACATAAATTGTATGGGGATCAGCAGGTACATAAGCTGTTTTACATTGGATCAATGTTCAGGTATGATCGTCCGCAGGCAGGGCGATATAGAGAATTCCACCAGTTTGGAGTGGAAGTTCTTGGAGCATCGTCCCCAGCGGCAGATGCGGAAGTAATAAACCTCGCTTATACGCTGTTTAAAACGCTCGGGCTTAAAGAATTGGAACTTCATATTAATTCTATTGGAGACTATAAATGCAGGCCCATATATAGACAGAAATTAATAGAGTTTTTTGAAGAAAAGGAAGATCAGCTTTGTGATGACTGCCAGGCTCGCCTTCATAAAAATCCACTCCGCATCTTGGATTGCAAAGAAGATAGCTGCCGACGTGCCTCTGCTGGTGCACCGAAAATAACAGATTATCTTTGTGATGAGTGCGAGAAAAAATTCGAGGCGGTAAAACGATATCTGGCAGCATTGGAGATCCCTTATTCAGTTGATTCCCGTTTAGTGCGGGGGCTTGACTATTATACAAATACTGCGTTTGAAATTCAGTATCCGCCATTGGGAGCCCAAAGTGCGATATGTGGCGGTGGTCGTTATGATGGATTGGTAGAGGATGTGGGTGGTCCATCGACACCGGGAATAGGATTTGCTGTGGGCCTTGAAAGACTGTTGCTTGCGCTGGAAATGCAAAAACTGATTCCGGAACCGGCAAATCGCAAGAAAGTATATATTGTGACACTAGGGGAGGATGCTATTGTGGAAGGCATCAAGATACAGCAACACCTTCGTGACAAAGGTGTTATTGCGGAAATTGATTTGCAGGATCGCAGTATAAAAGGACAAATGAAACAAGCCGGTAAAAATAATGCGGAATATACGGTGATTATCGGTGCTAATGAGATGGAGAAAAAAGAAGCTGCCGTAAAAAACATGGAAAACGGAAAGCAGCAGGATATTCCATTTCTCAAAGTATCTGATTTCATTACAGAGTCGAGCAGGCAGTAAATAACTGCAAAATATTTTATATTATTAATGTTTTAAAGAGGTGCTCAAATATGGAAACAATGGCAGGTATGCACAGATCCTGCGGATGCGGCAGAGTTACAGAAAAGGATTGCGGAAAAGAATTAACCTTGGCGGGATGGGTAAATACCCGTCGGGATCATGGTGGATTGATTTTTATTGATTTACGGGATAGGAGTGGCATTGTACAGGTTGTCATGAGTCCACAATATGGAGAAGACGCGTTTCATAAAGCGGAAGATGTGAGAAGTGAATATGTATTGGCGATAAGAGGGATTGTTAGAGAAAGAAGTCCTGAAACCGTCAATCCTAAAATGCAGACAGGAAAAATAGAAGTGGTTGTTTCAGAAATGCGTGTTTTAAATAAAGCTAAGACACCTCCTTTTTATGTTGAAGATGGAATTGATGTAGATGAAACTGTAAGGCTGAAACATCGTTATATTGATTTGCGCCGTCCTGAAATGCAAAGGAATTTGATTATGCGCCATAAAATTGTTCACGAAATGAGACAATTTTTGGATGCACACGATTTTCTTGAAGTAGAAACTCCGATATTAACCAAAAGTACGCCTGAAGGTGCGCGCGACTATTTGGTACCAAGCCGTGTTAATCCTGGTAAATTTTATGCATTGCCTCAATCACCGCAGCTTTTTAAACAGCTTCTCATGGTATCCGGATTGGAAAGATATTTTCAGATAGCGCGTTGTTTTCGTGACGAAGATCTTCGTGCGGATCGCCAGCCGGAATTCACACAGTTGGATATAGAATTATCCTTTGAAGATCAGGATTTTATCTTGGCCTTAATGGAACATATGATGCAGAGAATTTTTAAAAATGTCCTTAATGTGGATATTCAGATTCCATTTAAGCGTATTACTTGGGATGATGCCATGAATCTATATGGTTCCGATAAGCCGGATCTTAGGTTTGATATGCATTTTTATGATATTTCGGATTTACTTCGAGACACCGGTTTTAAAGTATTCCGTAATGTACTTGATAACGGTGGGATTGTAAAGGCGATTACCGTGAAGGGGGACGCCGCAATTCCCCGACGTGAATTGGATGGCTTAGTGGATTATGTCGGGAATTATGGCGCGAAAGGGCTTGCATGGATCGGTCTTAATAAAGATGGCAGCTTGAAATGCCAGATTACTAAATTTCTCGGAGAAGATAAGATCCGCGAAATTGGTAAATTCTGTGAAGCGGAAAATGGAGATCTTATTCTCATTATTGCAGATAAGCCAAAAGTTGTCGCCCAGGCGCTTGGCGAACTCCGCCTCGAAATGGCGCGCCGTATGAATCTCATTGATGAAAATGAATTCTGCTTCCGCTGGGTAACTGATTTCCCGATGTTTGAATACAGCGAAGAGGATAAACGCTGGGTTGCAGAACATCATCCCTTTACTGCTCCGCGTGATGAAGATGTCCAGTACTTGCTTACTGATCCTTCAAAAGTATATGCTAAGGCCTATGACATGGTTTTAAACGGAGTTGAGGCAGGTGGCGGTTCACTTCGTATTTATCAGGAGGAACTGCAGGAAAAGGTTTTCAAGGCGATTGGGATAACACACGAAGAAGCACAGGAAAAGTTTGGGTTCCTTTTGGATGCTTTCCGCTATGGTGCGCCGCCGCATGCAGGGATTGCCTTGGGACTTGATCGGCTTGTAATGCTTATGCTTCGTTTAGGGTCCATCCGTGATGTTATTGCATTTCCAAAAACACAGAGTGCTATCGATCAAATGACACAGGCACCTTCAGAAGTTGTTGATATGCAGTTAAAGGAGCTGCATATCAGAGTAGATGTTAAAAAGGAAAAGAATTTATTAATTTAATTTATACCTACTGCAAAACGCATTTGTCATTTTGAAGAAAAAGACAAATGCGTTTCTTGTATGATGATGGCAGAAACTTGTAAAACAGAATACTTTTTGCTACACTAATATTAAAGATAAAACCCTGCTGTGCACGTGTCGCTTTATATTTTGAACCAACACCTTTAAAAAGGGAGTTCAGAATCGATTTGTGGATTCAATGCCCTTCTTCAGGGACTGAAGGAACAGGTCATGAGGACACCCACCTGCATCTATGCAGACTCAAAATACAGCATTAAACGACATGGTGGGGTCATTAAATGCAATGCCGCTAAGGTTTACTTGGCGGCTTATTCTTATGGGGAAGAAAAGATGGAATCATTATTTGACATATCAGATGAATCAAACGCATATGCTCCGCTGGCGGATCGAATGCGTCCGGAAATACTTGATGATATCATAGGGCAAGACGAGTCTGTAGGGAAAAACTCTTTCCTTTATAAAATGATAGAAAGAGATACAGTACCATCTCTTCTTCTCTTTGGGCCGCCCGGATGTGGAAAAACGACAATTGCATCTGTTATTGCAAAGATGACTAAGTTCAAATTTTTAAAATTAAATGCGACTTCCAGCGGAGCTAAAGAAATTCGCGACATCGTTCCCGCTGCCCAAAAAGAATTGCAGTACTATGGAAGAAGAACTATTGTATTCATCGATGAAGTTCACCGATTTAATAGGGCACAGCAGGATTTATTACTGCCTTATGTGGAAAATGGGACTTTCATATTGATTGGAGCAACTACGGAAAATCCTTATTTTGAACTGAACGGTTCGTTACTGTCCCGGATAAGATTGATTCATCTTAAACCGCTTAGCATCGATTCAATCGTCCTTATCCTCCAAAAAGCGCTTACAGATAAAAATAAGGGATTGGGCATGCATGATTATCATGCGGATGAAATAGTTCTTAAAAATATTGCTGCATATGCGGCAGGTGATACTAGAATCGCGTTAAACTTATTGGAGCAGGCTACAACAAGTTTGCCATATGGCGGGGTACTGACTGAAAAAGAAGTACAGGGGGTTGCCGGGGAACAAATGTCCGTGTATGATAAAAAAGGTGATTATCATTACGATACTGCTTCCGCATTTATTAAGAGCATGCGTGGAAGCGATCCCCAGGCAGCTCTTCACTATCTGGCAAGAATGATTGCAGGGGGAGAAAAAACCTCTTTTATTTCACGGAGAATTATAATCTGTGCGGCAGAAGATGTTGGATTAGCGGATCCCGCTGCTCTTCGTGTGGCAGTATCGGCAGCACAGGCGGCGGAAATGGTTGGATTCCCGGAAGCGCAGATTATTTTGGCGGAAGCAGTATTATATATTTCGCTTGCTCCTAAAAGTAATAGTACGGTTGTCGGTATTTCTGCTGCGATGACAGACATTGCAAAGAAGAGTAACTGGTCTATTCCGCGGCATTTGAAAGATGCACATTATAATGGAGCGAACAGGCTGGGATACGGAATAACTTATAAATATCCACATGCATATGGGGGATGGGTTAAACAGCAGTATCTGCCTGATGAACTTTGTTCTGCTGTATATTACCGCCCTGTATTGAATGGTGCAGAAGCGGAGATTGTAAAAAGATGGAATAAAAGGATGAATAAGGAGTAGGAAGGTTTACCGAACTGATGAAAAAGAAAGTACATATTGCACGCGAAAAGAAAAAAGGCCAGGGGACGAATAGAGTTGAAATCACGGGAATTGTTATGATTCTTTTGGGTTTCTTTGTATGTCTCAGTTTAGGCGGCTATGGCATGGGAATTGTGGGAAATCTGCTGCGGAATGGATTTTATGTACTCTTTGGAGTGGCCTCATTTGGGGCTGCCCTTGTTCTTATTTTTACGGGAGTAATATACGTATTGACAGGACATGCGCCAAATATGACACGTCGTCTTGTTTTTTCTTTAATTGCCGTATGGATACTTCTAGCCGGCTATCATCATCATATGCTCCCTGCCGATAGTAACTTTTCAGTAGCTTCTTTTATGACATATGGAGGAATGTTTTGTGGGATCCCGGTGGGCATAATACGTTTTTTAGCGGGAAATATAGGGACGACAATCATTTTGACCGGTTTGTTTGTCATAGATATTTTACTGTTAACACATTGGTCAGTTTCAAACGGTGCTAAAAAGGTTGGGGAACAAACTGAAAAAAGGATTGGTCATGTTAAAGCGAGAATACGTGAAAAGCAGGAAGCATATCATAGCGCCCGTAATGCGGCGGAAAATGCAGGAGAACAATATAATTTAACAGACTTTATTTTCCATAAGCCTACCATTAAAAATATAAAAAAAGATGATACGGAAGATCTTCCTGTTAATGTATTTTCTCCTGCTGATGAAAAAGGGAAACCTGTATGTGGTGAAGCAACAGACCAAACTGTTTCCGAGAATGCACAGATTTTATTGCCTGAAGATAATCCTGAAGATAATATTGATATGCTGGAAAGACATAAAGTCTGCGAAGAAAATACAAATGATATTAAAATAAATAGTAAGGCAGACATGCCTGAAGCAGAAAAAAATAATTTTTATTCATTTCCACCTCTGTCTCTTTTAAAGGAGGGAGAAAGCTCCGGCAGTTTGGAAACGAATGCTTATGGAAAAGCGAGTCGTCTTGAGACAACATTAAAAAGCTTTGGTGTAAATGCCAAAATAGTTCATGTAAGTATAGGACCTGCTGTTACACGTTATGAACTTGAACCTGCTCCGGGGGTACGCGTATCTAAAATAGAAGGTTTGTCGGATGATATAGCGCTTCAGCTGGCAGCCACCAGTATCCGAATAGAGGCGCCCATCCCCGGGAAATCTGCAGTAGGGATTGAGATTCCTAATGCCAAAACGGTTGCAGTATCATTGCGGGAAGTTCTTTCCAGCAATGCTTTTCAAAAAGGGAAAGGAAAGATACTTGTGGCATTGGGAAAAGATATTGCAGGGAAGGTAGTGATTACTGATCTGGCTAAAATGCCGCATCTTTTGATTGCCGGGCAAACCGGAAGCGGAAAGTCGGTTTGTATCAATACCATAATTACCAGTATTCTCTATCATAGTCTTCCTGAAGATGTAAAATTAATCCTGATCGATCCCAAAGTGGTTGAATTATCCATATATAATGGGATTCCTCATTTGCGCACGGAAGTCGTTACGGAGCCCAAGAAAGCAGCGGGTATCTTAAATTGGGCTGTAACAGAAATGGAAACCCGTTATCGGTCTTTTGCGGAAAAAAATGTTCGTGATATTAATGGATTTAATAAGCAAAATCCTGAAATGAAGATGCCATTCATTGTCGTTGTGATTGATGAGCTGGCAGATTTGATGATGGTGGCAAAGGACAGTGTGGAAGATGCGATTTGTCGATTAGCACAAAAAGCAAGAGCTGCGGGGATTCATCTTGTTGTAGCAACGCAAAGACCTTCTGTGGATGTTATTACAGGCCTAATTAAAGCAAATATCCCCAGCCGTATTTCGTTTGCTGTCTCATCACAAGTGGACTCCAGAACCATTTTAGATAAAGCAGGCGCAGAAAAACTTTTAGGTAAAGGTGATATGCTTTTTAATCCATCCGGTGCATCGAATCCTATACGCATACAAGGAGCATTTATTTCCGATGAGGAAGTGGAGGCTGTCGTTTCTTATGTAAAGGAACAGTGCATCCAGCAGGATGTCATAGTATCTGATGAGGCGAAAATAGATTTATCAGAGTGGGAACCTGCTGTTTCTTCAGATTCAGAGGAGCCGAAAGATGAATTATTGGCAGAAGCGTCAGAGTGGGTGGTTGATACTCAAAGAGCATCTGTTTCCGCATTGCAGCGAAGGTTTCGAATCGGCTACACTAGAGCAGGAAGATTAATGGATACCATGGAATTAATGGGAATTGTAAGTAAAGCTGATGGTGCAAAACCGAGAACGGTTTTAGTTTCTAAAGGGCAATTAAAAGAGTTATTTCCGGATCAAATAGAAAATTGAAATAAATAATATATTATCAAATAAGGGAGCGACAACTTTTGCGGAGATTAATACCGGTTATATCATTTCTTATATTAGCTTCTACTGCTTTTTGGGGAATTTTACAATATGCAAAAATCCAGGAAGATTTGAAAAAGCAAACTTCAGTCAAGGCGCAAACTATTAAAATTTGTACTGATTTACAATCCAATATTTTAGATGAAATCGGTAAAGAATTTTATGCGGAAACCGGATTTCAGATAGAAATTATACGTATGACAGCGGAACAATTAGGCAGTAATGGTCATCAGGGGATTGGTGAGACTGATATATTTTTAACATCTCAGACCAATTTGGAAGAATTGAAAAAGAATAAGGCATTACGCTCCTATTCTTCAGAATCGACAGACACTGCTTTAGAACAATTTAAGGATTTCGAGGGGACTTGGACGGGAATTTGGTTAGATCCGATTGTTTTTGTTGTTAATAAAGAATTTGCGGCCAGACATTCTCTGCTAAATTATAATTGGAACAATATAATGACTTCACCGCAGATCCGATTGTCCATGACGGATTTTATTGCGGCAGATATGGCGGAAGATTTGCTGTTATCTATGGCAGAACACTTCGGGATTACAGAGGCACTTTACCTTTTGTCTGAGGGAAACTCCCATATTGTACAATATGGGAAATATCTTTCGACGCCATCAAGGATGGCGGGTATGGGAAAGTGTGATATCGGGATATCCAGCTATAATGAGGCTATGCGGGCACAAAAAGAAAATCTTCCTCTACAAATTATGTACCCTACGGATGGAACTTCCTGGTATTTGTATGGTATAGGACTTTCTGCCGACAGCAAAGAGCCCGAACTTGGTCAAAAACTTATGAATTGGTTGTTGACGCCTACGCATTATAAAAAGGTCATGCAGGATAACGGTTGTTACTTTATTTATGTTAATGACAGCACATTGCCTGCTGATACAAACGGAAATCCTTTAAGTTATTGGGAATTAGAGAAGAAATATGTTGATGAGGGAAAAAAAATACTATTGAATGAATGGATAGAACAGGTTCGTTTCAGGAGGATTTCATAATTGAATCGTAAATTGGGAGTTATTAGCTTGGGATGTTCCAAGAATTTGGTAGATACTGAAATGATGGTTGGTATTTTAGCAAAAGCCGGGTATGAATTAACTGAGGATTTAAGCACTGCGCAAATCATTATTATCAACACATGCACATTTATTGATCCGGCAAAGGAAGAATCAATTCAGACCATTTTGCAGGCAGCCAGATATAAAAAGGATGGAGTTTGTGAGAAACTTGTCGCTGCCGGGTGTCTGACACAGCAATATAAGGAAGCATTGGGAAAAGAAATACCGGAAATCGATATTTTTATAGGTACTGATTCATGGCAACATATTTTAGAAGTTGTCCAAGAGTCCTATATTCATGGCAATAAAAAGATATATAGATTCGATACCGCTCCCTGTGAACATGAAGAACTTATTCCGCGGCAGCCGCTGACTCCACCTTACAGTGCGTATATAAAGATTGCGGAAGGATGCAGTAATGGTTGCACGTTTTGCTATATTCCCTATGTTCGTGGCGCGATGAGAAGCCGCTCCATTCCGTCTGTTGTACACGAAGTCAAACGGCTTTCCAGTGAAGGTGTCCGTGAGTTTAATTTAATTGCGCAGGACTCCAGTTTCTATGGCAGAGATTTAAATGATGGAACAACACTTGCAAGGCTATTAAAAGAACTTGTAAAAATTGATAATGTGAAATGGATTCGTTTGTTTTATCTGTATCCAACATATTTTGATGATGAACTTTTAGAAATAATTACTAAAGAAGAAAAGATCTGCAAATATGTAGATATTCCTTTACAGCATATAAGTGATTCCGTATTAAGACGAATGCATAGACGTGATTCTTCCCAAAGCATCAAAAAGCTATTGAAGAAATTACGAAATACCACACCGTATATAACAATTCGGACAACCCTTATGGTTGGGTTTCCCGGAGAAACAGAGGCAGATTTTAAAGAATTGCTTACATTCATCAAGGCAGTGAAATTTGATAATATGGGGGCATTTACTTATTCAGCACAAGATGGGACACCAGCAGCCCGTATGGTCGATCAGGTTACAGAAGAAATAAAAGAAAATCGATATCACGAGTTAATGGCGGCTCAAGCAGAGATTTCTGAAGAAAATAATCGGAATCTGATTGGAGTTGATACAGAAGTATTGGTGGAAGAATTATTAGATGATGGATGTGGAAATCTTCAGGCTAAAGGCAGAGCATCTTTCCAAGCACCTGAGGTAGATGGTAATGTTTACATAGATCACCCTGGCGATTTACGGCCGGGTGACTTTGTTAAGGCGCATATTATAGATGGATACGCATATGATTTGATTGCGGAGAGAATAACAACAGATAGAGGTATATGATGATTGTTGAAATCATTACTACCGGCACAGAATTACTACTGGGAGAAATTGATAATGAGAACAGCAGATGGTTGGCGGTTTTTCTGAATCAGCACGGATTTACAGTAGCTTATATGACTACGGTGGGGGATAATGCTATGCGGATGAGAAATGCTATGGAAATTGCATTGTCTCGGGCAGATATAGTAATTACATCCGGCGGGCTGGGTGCGACACAAGGAGACATTACGAAGCGCATCGGGGCAGAAGCTTTAGGTATTCCTTATGTATATTATGAGGATCAGAATAGCCGTCTTAGGGATTATTATGAACGAGAAAGGCGAGTATATTCTAAACTCCTATCGCGACAGGCATGGTTCGGAGAAGGTTCCTGCATATTTGAAAATCATGTTGGTTCAGCTAATGGATCTGCATCTATTAAAAATCATAAAGCACTAATTCATTTACCGGGACCACCATTTGAAATGAAAATTATGGCAGAGAAAGAGATGATGCCGTGGCTTGAAAGTAATTTTGGACCGCAAGGTATTATTTATTCTGTTATAGTAACTATAACAGGGTTGACAGAGACAGAAATTGAATCCCGTATAATGGATCTAATTAAGGCGCAGGAAAATCCGACATTTGCTTTATTGGCAAGGCCGGGATATATTGCGCTTCGTATGACTGCGCATGGAAGTACTATACAAAATGCGCACGATTTGATCACTCCGTTCTTATTGATTATAAAAAAGCGGCTTCCTGTATCAGAGTATCATGTTGAATCTGATATTAGGAGTGATTTGGCAGAATTATTGATTCAGTATAAAATGACAATGAGCGCCGCTGAATCATGTACCGGTGGCATAATTGGAAAGTTAATGACAGATTTGCCCGGAAGTTCTGACTACTTTAAGGGGAGTGCTGTTACTTATTGGAATGATAGTAAAGAGAAGATTCTCGGTGTTTCAAAAAGTGCACTGGAAAGAGATACTGCTGTTAGTGCTGGTGTAGCTGGTGAAATGGCCGAAGGTAGCAGACGACTTTATAATAGTGATGTGTCGGTAGCCACTACCGGATATGCCGGTCCGGGGAATGGAATACATGGGGAGAGTCCTGGTCTTGTATTTATAGCTGTTTCAGGAAAATATGGAACAAAAGTCTATGAAGAACATTTTATGGGGAATCGTGAGAGTATCCGTTATGGCGCAGCAGATAAGGCATTATATTATGTTCTACAGTATATTAAATTAAATAAAGGAGGATAAAATGACAGTAAAAGTACAGAATACGGACATGAACTCAGAACGTCAAAAGGCTCTTGAAAATGCAATGCATCAAATTACCCGTGAGTTCGGAGCCGGTGCAATTAGGCGAACAGGTTATTAGCGATTTGCAGTAGGGGTTGGCGGATATCCTCGGAAGGGGAAATTTAGGATACAGGTGTAGCGGCATTTATTCATGCCTTGATCCCGTATAGCGGATAATTTGCCTGGATATTAAGCTGTGATTGGTGCGGAAGCAGATTGTTATTGAAGGTCTTGTTCCGAAACAGGAAATTGAAGGAGATATAGGTGATCAATCTGTAGGACTTCAAGCCAGATTGATGAGCAAAGCGCTTAGAATAACCACTGACACAGATTTTGGTATTATGTTTGGTAATCCTGAAACCACTACTGGTGGCAGAGCGCTTAAGTTTTATTCTTCTATACGGGTAGAAATCCGTCGCGGTGAAGCTATAAAAAATGGGACAGATGTGGTGGGAAACCGTACTCGTGCCAAAGTTGTAAAGAATAAAGTGGCCCCGCCTTTTAAAACAGCTGAGTTTGATGTGATGTATGGAGAAGGTATCTCAAAAGAAGGAACGTTACTGGATCTCGCAACTAATATGGATATTATTCAAAAGAGCGGGGCATGGTACTCCTATAAAGGAAATCGTATAAGTCAGGGCCGTGAGGCAGCAAAGGCTTTTTTGAGAGAAAATCAGGAAATCGCTGCGGAAATTGATAAGATTATTAGGGATACTCTGGTGGTAGAACCGGAAAAATTTAATGTGGATGTTATTGCAAAGAATAAAGATGCAAAAGAGTAAAACAGCGTATGAAGCGGCCTTGCATTTATTGAAGTATCGTGGACAGAGTACTTATGAATTGCGTAAAAAATTAAAAGACAGGGAATATCCTTTGCGGGAGATAGAAGAAGCTTTATCGAAACTTTTACACTATGGATATGTAAATGATTTGGATCTTGCTGAAGATTTGTTTAACTTATATAAGAGCAAGAATGCTTATGGAGATGTTTATATTCATAAAAAAATGAAATTGCGAGGCCTTTCCATAGACCGACATTTGACTTTTGATGAAGAATATGCGGCTGCACTTATCGTTATGAAAAATAAAGTGAAAGTTTTACCAGCTTTAAAGCATAATTATAGAAGAGCTGCGGGCATATTATATCGTCGGGGTTTTCCAGGATCAGTGATTACCAGTGTTTTGCAAAATTTAAGAATTTCTGATTTTTAGCTTTTTAAAAGCCACATGAAAGAAATGTCCTTTTTCCATGTGGCTTTTACTATTTAACATATTGACTTTTTGACTTTTAAGTAATAAAATAGATTTGGTAAAAAGAAAAGGAGCCTATCATCAAATGACAAATTCCATTTTAGCGGATAGAATTGAACAATTTATATTAGAAAGGTTGGGAAAGCAGTCTTCTGATGAATTACTTTTACGGCGTAAGGATGTTGCTGATCTTTTGGAATGTGCCCCGTCACAGGTGACATATGTAATCAATACACGATTTTCATCAGATAATCGATTCATGGTAGAGTCAAGACGAGGAAGCGGCGGATACATTAAAATTTCCATGCGAGGTGTAGCAGAAAAAGATCACGGAATAATCTCGCATACGGTCTCTGAAAAAAAAGGGGAGACTGATAAAAATGATATAGAATTGGTTGAAAGCAATTTTGAAGGATATTTTAATATGCTTCTGAAATATAATATCATTTCACGCCGTGAATATCACATGATTAAAGTATTAATGCGGACAATGCTTGAATTTTGTCCGCCGGAAGATCGGCAAGATGCTGTAAGAACTATAATACATCAGACAGAGTGGACTTTGAAAGGAGAATAAAATGTTTTGTGAACATTGTCATGGAAGAGTAGCCAATGTACATTTGGTAAGAATTATTAATGGTAAAAAAAATGAATTACATCTTTGCAATGAATGTGCAAAAGGAGAACGTTTCAAGCAAACTGAAAACTTATTGAATTATTCAATGCCTTCTATTTTAGGAAAAAGATTATTTGATATATTTCCACATTTTTATAAAGATAATAATGGGAGCATTTGTGATGTCAGGAAAGTAGCATCTGATGGATTAAATCTGTCAAAGGGACTGTTTCATGGAAACCAGGATTATAAATCTTTTAGAGAAGAACTCAGACCCTTGTTCAGTCATAATCTGACCAAAAATGAACCGAGCTTAAAGGAAGAGTCAATAAAAGACGAAAAGCTGGCTGAATATGAAAAACAATTAAAATCAGCTATAAATTCGGAAGATTTTGAGCAGGCGGCTAAGCTGCGGGATCAAATACAGGCATATAAAGCACAAAATGGAATTTAAAAGAAAAATTATGATAATCAAACATGTAAGGAGGGAATTTGGATGGAAAATAGGTACACAGACAGCGTAAAGAATGCATGGAAGTTTGCTGCAGAGGAAGCCTCTAAGCTTGGTAGTGAATATGTAGGGACAGAACATCTTTTAATAGGTATTTCAAATGAAAAAGACAGTGTGGGCGGAAAGATTTTAAATTCGTTGGGACTTACAGTAACAGCACTGGAAGAATTCCTGCAGGCGTATAACGATTCAGTTTTTTTCAGAAATACGGACCTTTATATAGCACCTCGTACAAAGCGGGTTCTTGAGATGGCTGTCGAAGAGGCCAATGAACTTGGCAATAATTATGTCGGAACAGAACACTTATTGCTGGCCATTATTCATGAAGGCGGCGGATTGGCGATCCGCATATTGGAGCAGTTCAATGTAACAGGAGGTAAATTGAAGCGTGCTTTTGAACAATTTATGTCGGAAGAAAATGATAGTGAAAAGAATGAAAATCTTGGCGACTTGGGAGAATTTGCTGTTGATTTGAATGAAAGGGCAAAACAGGGAAAAATTGATCCTGTTGTTGGGCGTCAGACTGAAATTAACCGAGTTATTCAAATCCTCTCACGGAGAAATAAAAACAATCCGGTTCTTATTGGCGAACCGGGCGTGGGGAAAACTGCGATTGCAGAAGGTTTAGCACAGCGAATTATCAATAATGACGTTCCCGAAATTTTAAAAAACTGTAGAATCATTTCCTTAAATATGTCTTCCGTGGTAGCGGGAACAAAGTATAGAGGGGAATTTGAAGAGCGGTTAAAAAAAGTCTTGGAAGAAGTAAAGAAACATGAGAACTGGATTCTGTTTATTGACGAATTACATACTCTTGTAGGTGCCGGTGCAGGGGAAGGTTCCATGGATGCTGCTAATATTATGAAACCTGCCCTTGCCAGAGGAGAGATTAGATGCATTGGCGCGACAACATTGAAAGAATATAAGAAATATATTGAGAAAGATGCAGCTCTTGAACGCCGCTTCCAGCCTGTAAAGGTGGGAGAACCTACTCCTAAGGATACTATTGATATATTAATGGGACTTCGCGATAGATATGAAGCATTTCATAAAGCAAAAATTACGGATGAGGCTATCAAAAAAGCAGTAGAGTTATCTTCTCGTTATATTACCGATCGTTTCCAGCCGGATAAAGCAATTGATGTTATTGATGAAGCCGCAGCTAAGGTTCGTATGGAGGCTTCTTCTACACCGGACGATTTGAAAAAAAAGGAGGAGGATCTTGCCTCTGTCCAGAAAGAGAAGGAAGCCGCCATATCTGCTCAAAATTTTGAACGCGCTGCCATATTAAGGGATCAGGCAAAAGAGCTATCCGGACAAATTGAAAAGATGAAGGGGGAATGGAAAGGCGGTGATCATGAGCATTTAGTTGTTACAGAAGAAGACGTAGCTGAGGTGGTTGCCAAGTGGACAGGTGTCCCCCTTCAGAATCTGAAACAGAAGGATTCTGAACGTCTGCTTCATTTGGAAGAAGAACTTCATAAACGTGTTATTGGGCAGGAAGATGCCGTAACTGCTGTTGCCAAGGCAATCCGGCGCGCCAGAGCAGGGATGAAAGATCCGAAAAGACCAATTGGTTCGTTTCTGTTTCTTGGTTCTACTGGTGTTGGTAAGACAGAATTGGCAAGGGCGTTGGCAGAAACTATGTTTGGCAGTGAGAAGAATATGCTTCGCTTTGATATGTCTGAGTATATGGAGAAACATGAAGTATCGCGCCTTGTTGGGGCACCTCCAGGATATGTAGGATATGAAGAGGGCGGGCAATTAACGGATGCCGTTCGCAGGAATCCATATAGTGTCATTCTTTTTGATGAAGTGGAAAAAGCACATGCAGACTTCTTTAATATCTTACTACAGGTACTTGATGATGGACGCTTAACAGATGGGCAGGGACGTACCGTTGATTTTACAAACTGTGTCATTATTATGACAAGTAATCTTGGATCAGGATTGTTACGCGGCAAAGAGAAGAAATTGGGCTTTATTGATAAGAATGAAGACAAGAAAGATTTTGAAAGTGCAAAAGCCATGATTTTAGACGAGGTCAAACATACTTTTCGACCTGAATTTATTAACAGGATTGATGAGATTATCGTTTTCCATCCGCTGACTACAGAAAATCTATCAGAAATCGCAAAACTCCTTTTAAAAGCAATTGAAAAGAAATTGGAACATCTTCATTTGAAAATGGATGTTTCTGAAAAAGCTCGCAATCATTTGATTGCAGACGGTTCTGATTTTGAATATGGTGCACGGCCTTTGAAAAGAACTATTCAAAAAGAAGTGGAAGATGAAATTTCTGAATTATTATTATCAGGAAAGCTGAAAGGGAAGAGTACCATCCATGTAGATGTTGGTGAAAAAAACAATCTGGTGTTTAATGCAGACTAAGGCTTATCGGTAAAAAGTAGTATAATGGGCATAGGGACGATCTCTATGTCCATTTTATATTGCGGGAGAGATTGACGAATATGAACTCAAAAACCAAGACAAAATTTATATGTCATAATTGTGGAGCAGAAACGCCTAAGTGGATGGGTAAATGCCCCAATTGTGGAGAATGGAATTCATTAGAGGAAAAAATAGAAGAAAGTATTCCCAAAAGCATACGAACGTTATCTTTTCAATCCGGAAAAGAACCTACCAGTTTAACTGATATAGAAATAAAAGATACAGATAGAGTGAAGTTGGGAATAACAGAATTAGATCGTCCATTAGGAGGCGGTATAGTCTCCGATTCCGTTATTCTTTGGGGTGGAGAACCGGGAATCGGAAAATCAACTCTTATTTTACAAATATGTGATTCATTTACAAAGATGGGAAAAACTGTACTATATTGCAGTGGTGAGGAATCAGATATACAGATTAAAATGAGAGCAGAACGGCTTTCTGTAAATACAGAGGGATGTTTTGTTTTTGCTGAAAGCAATTTAGAAACAATTCTTGCCGAGGTAGATAAACTACATCCGGATATGGTTATTATTGATTCTATACAAACCACTTATCTTCCTAACAGTTCTTCAGCAATGGGGAGTCCGACACAAATCAGGGACTGCACAGCAATACTTGTAAAGATGGCTAAAGAATCAGGGATTATCGTAATGATTATCGGGCACGTTACAAAAGAGGGAAATATTGCGGGTCCGCGTATATTAGAACATATGGTAGATGTGGTTTTTTATTTGGAAGGAGATAGAAACTATCAATTTCGTGTGCTTCGTACTGTGAAAAATCGATTTGGTTCTACATCTGAATCAGGACTCTTTGTAATGGGGCGGAAAGGATTGAAAGGGATTGATGATCCGTCTAAGTATCTTCTAAAAGGAATACAAGAAGCTCCTGTATCTGGAAGTACAGTTGCTGCCTGTATGGAAGGCTTACGTCCAATCTTGATTGAGGTACAGGCACTTACAGTCCATTCCGTACTAGCAGTTCCGCGTAGAATTGCATCTGGTTACGATTTTAATAGATTGGTTATTTTACTTGCCGTACTGGAAAAAAAGGGGGAAATTCCATTTTCTGCTGATGATGTATATCTCAATGTGGCAGGTGGCTATAAATTAAAAGAAACAGCAGCGGATTTATCAGTAGCACTGGCATTATTTTCCGTAAAGTATGATATACCTTTGAAAAAATTCTGTATGGCTTTAGGTGAAATTGGATTAACCGGTGAAATCCTCCCTGTTTCTAAGTTAAGCTTACGACTCAAAGAGGCGGTCAAAATGAATTTTACTGAATTTGTCCTCCCTGCGAGGAATCAGGAAGAGGCCGAAAACTATTTTAAAGATAATCACCGGGAGGAATTACTCTCGCATGTGGTATTTATAAATCATTTGGAAGAGGCGATCCATTTTTTTAAATCACAGGTGTGAGATAAGAGAAAGGTTTGTTTTTCAATCCGTTATGATTGTGCTATTATAATTAAAATGTGTAAATGTAGTATTTCAGAAATTATTTTATGGAAACTAAAGAGGAATTTATAATATGCCGGAAAAAGTATTAAAGGCCATATTTATTCTGCTTTTTTCTGTATTGGGAATAGTGTTGTCTACCCAGACGGAACCGTTGCTTACCGCAGTCATTCCTAAAAACGTTTTGACCGAGACAATTTTGGGAATTACAATTTTATCATTGGGTGTCATGCTGATAGGCGGAATTTTAGGTGCACTTGTAGGACGAGTCATTTCGGGCTATTTGATTAGCAGTTTGTTTGCCTTTACATCCCGAGTCGAAAAATCACTGCTGCTTATATCGACACAGGATCTTATAATTGGTACTTTAGGATTATTTGCAGGGCTTATTATAGCTAATTTAGTTGGATTGGCGTTTGGCAGTATTCCATATATAGGTCCTTATGTATCTGTGGCTCTCAGTATAATTTTGGGATATATCGGAATGCATCTGACAATTTCCAAAAAGGCCGAAATTGCAGGATGGTTTCATTTCAAGGCAGAATCTGGTACAAAACAGAAAAAGAAAAAAGTAGGGAAACTGCTTGATACGAATATTATTATTGATGGACGTATTTTGAATATTTATCAATCTGGTTTTTTAGAGGGGCCAATCATCGTTCCTGTTTTTGTGCTGGAAGAATTACAGAAAATTGCTGATTCAGCAGATGTATTGAAAAGAAATCGCGGACGTCGGGGATTGGATATTCTTAATCAGATAAAGAAGAAAAGCAAAGATGAACTGATTATTTTGACGGAAGATTTTGAGGAGATTAATGAAGTTGATTCTAAATTAGTAAAACTAGCGAGAACTCATGGCTATAAAATTATTACTAATGATTATAATCTAAATAAGGTTGCGGAATTACAAGGGGTTGCGGTATTAAATATCAATGAACTTATTATTGCATTAAAACCGGCTGTTATTCCGGGGGAAGAAGTGTATGTCCAATTAGTAAAAAATGGCAAGGAAGAAGGACAAGGTGTGGCGTTTTTAGATGATGGGACAATGATCGTGGTCGAAAATGGGAGCCAATTTATCGGACAGGAAATACCTGTTATTATTGCATCCGTCTTGCAAACAAAAGCCGGACAAATAATTTTCGCAAAAGCTAAATTAGAGAGTGGATATGATGAATAGCCTTGTCTTAGTAGCGGCGGGAGAGGGAACCCGTATAGGCGGCTCAATAAATAAACTGCTCATGGAGATGCATGGACATCCTTTAATCTGGTATACCTTTAAAAATATTTTAGACAGTAAACTACTAGATGAAATCGTCATTGTTGTGAAAGATACTGAAAAAAGTCAATTTCAACAGATTCTTTCAGAATTTAAACATGCCATTCCGATTAAATGGGGACAAGGTGGAAATACGCGTGTAGATTCTGTCATCAATGGAATTTCTCAAATATCTTCTAAATCGGAGAAACTCCTGATTCATGATGGAGCGCGTCCATTGGTCGGCGGAGACGCGATAGATCAAATTCTTAACAAGCTGGGGCCTGCGCATCCAGCCGTCATTTTTGCGCTTCCCTGTATAGATACAATGAAGGAGATAAACGATGAACAAGTGAAGAAAACGGTAGACCGTTCGAAACTTTATCGTGCCCAGACACCGCAAGGGGTGCTTACGGATTTGTACAAAAAAGCCTTATTGCAAATAAAGTCATTAGAGAATATAACAGATGATTCCTCGATATTTGAGGCGGTAAAGATTCCGGTCACAATTATTCCCGGACGCGAGAACTTTTTTAAAGTAACCACGACGGAAGATTGGAACCGCTTTAGCAATATGATATATCCAAGCAAAATACCAGCTTACATCAGAGTCGGAGAGGGGTATGACATCCATCGTTTTGAGATATCTCGCCCTTTATTTTTGGGTGGAATAAAAATTGCTGATTCTGGTGGATTATCGGGGCATTCTGATGCGGATGTTCTGATTCATGCGATTATGGATGCATTGCTGGGAGCTGCAGGACTACCTGATATAGGCCACTTTTTCCCTGATAGTGATGTCCGGTTTGATGGGGCATGCAGTTTGGAATTACTTAAACAGGTAAATCGGCACATTACGAAACAAAATTATTTGATCGGTAATATAGACAGTACGGTTATTGCAGAAAAACCCAAAATATCCGAGTATATAGAAGCAATGAAAGCCATAATGTCTGCTGCGTTAAATATTTCAAAAAATCAAATCAATATAAAGGCCACAACGAATGAAAAATTAGGGGATATTGGCCGCGGGAAAGGTATTGCGGCACTTGCATCAGTCATATTATTCAGGAGGGAATATAATGAATAAAGAATTTAAAGTCCGTTTTGCTCCAAGTCCTACCGGTCCATTTCATATCGGCGGAGCAAGATCTGCATTATTTAACTGGTTAGTTGCCCGTCATCAAAATGGGAAGTTTTTAGTGCGCATTGAAGATACAGATCTGGCCCGTTCCACAAGAGAATCTGAAGAAAATATAAAAAAAGCGATGAAATGGCTTGGTTTGTATTGGGATGAAGGTATTGACGTAGGTGGTGAGAACGGACCTTATCGACAGACAGAAAGACTTCCACTTTATAATGCAGCTGTTCAGCGTCTCCTTGAGGAAGGGAAAGCTTATTATTGCTATTGTTCAGCGGATGAATTGGAGGAAAGCAGAAAGGAGCAGTTGAAGGAAGGGAAAACACCTATATATAATAACCATTGCAGCCATTTAACCAAAAAACAGATCAAACGATATAAGTCTGAGGGACGTAAACCCGCAATCCGCCTTCGCGTTCCTAAAGATGGTGTATTTGCGTTCGATGATATGGTTCGCGGGCATGTGGAATTTCAAGCAGCTGGTGTAGGTGATTTTATTATTGTTAAATCAGACGGAATCCCCGTTTATAATTTTGCGGTAGTCATTGATGACGCATCTATGGGAATTACCCATGTTATTCGTGCAGAAGAGCATTTATCTAATACCCCGCGTCAAATTGCTATATATCAGGCACTCGGATATGAAATCCCAAAATTTGGACATATATCTCTTATTCTCGGATCTGACCACAAAAAAATGAGCAAACGTCACGGAGCGACTTCTGTGGATGAATATCGTAAAATGGGATATCTCCCGGATGCAGTGGTTAATTACCTGGCTCTTCTTGGCTGGTCGCCTAAAGGTGAGCGGGAAATTTTCAGCCGGGAGGAACTCATTTCGGAATTTTCAATGAAACGTGTTTCTGCTAATGATGCAGTATTTGATATTGAAAAATTAAATTGGATTAATTTCCAATATATGAAGAAGTTATCGCCTGATGAACTTTTCCAGGTAGCACTGCCGTTTCTCGTTGAAGCGGGATATGTATCATTGCCGCTTTCTTTAGAAAAGGAACAGTGGCTGAAAGATATTGTATGGTTCGTCCGCGACCATTTGTACTATGGAGCACAAACGCCAGAAAATGTAAAAATATTTTTTGAGACACATCCTAAAATTACTGATGAAGAAAAGATTTCTATTATGAAACAGGAAAACAGTGCCGTACTTATCCGTCAATTTGCTGATGCATTGGACGCATTGGATCCCTTTGATGAGGATTCCATTAAAAAGTGCTTTTCATTCTTGATGAAGAAAACCGGAATTAAGGGAAAAGCGGCATTTGAACCTATAAGAATTGCGTTGACCGGAGAAACACATGGCCCTGGCTTATATGCTATGATTGCTTTATTTGGGAAGAAGAAATCCGTACAGCTTTTAAAAGACAGCCTCCAATATTGTTAAAATGTGATTTAAACTATTTCTGGAAAATATTTACCGGAATTTACCGGAAATTTTTATCTGATAACCAAGACCTCCGAATGGGGGTCTTAGTTTTAATCTGAAAGGGTTTTACTTTTACGAAACGGATATGAACAGGCTATTGACGCTTGCTTGGATAAATTATACAATCATACAAATATCTATACATGTACGAAATAATATTAGGGGAGTTAATATTTAAATGGATTTTGAACTTATACAACGTGCATTGCCAATTCTGCTTATGGGTGCGGGGGTAACAATAGAAATTACTGCATTCAGCGTAGCAATAGGTTTTTTTATTGGTCTCTTTGTTGGAATTGCCCGTATATCGCAGTTTAAAATATTACGAATAATGGCAGCGGTTTACGCGGACTGTATACGTGGAACACCATTGCTGGTACAGATCTTTTTGATTTACTTTGCATTGCCCATGGCAATCGGTCAGCGGGTAGAACCTTTTATCGCAGCAGTCGCGGCTTGTGGAATAAATAGTGGTGCTTACGTTTCTGAAATTTTTCGCGCAGGGATTCAAGCCATTGATGTGGGACAAATGGAAGCTGGACGTTCATTGGGCCTCACCTGGTGGCAAACTATGCGTTTCATTATATTGCCACAAGCATTTAAAAATATTTTACCGCCTTTGGGAAATGAATTTATTGCAATGTTAAAAGATTCTTCTCTGGTGTCTGTTATCGGATTTGAGGAACTCACAAGACGCGGTCAATTGATTATTGCACAAACCTATGGTTCATTTGAAATTTGGATGACCGTAGCAGTTTTATATTTAATAATGACAATGGCGATTTCAAGGATTGTAGCATTTCTGGAAAAGAGATAATTATGGATGAAGAAAAATATATTATCGATATAAAGCATATAGGGAAAAAGTTTGGAAATTTAACTGTTTTAAAAGATATAAGTAGTAAAATCAAGAAAAATGAAGTAGTTGTCATTATAGGCCCTTCCGGTTCGGGAAAAAGCACTTTTTTACGATGCCTTAATGGATTGGAAACCGTTACATCAGGAGTTATTACTTTTGACGGGATGCCCTTGGATGGAGAAAAGCATCTTAATATTGTACGTACTGAGGTAGGAATGGTGTTTCAAAAATTTAATTTATTTCCACATATGTCAGTGATACAAAATATTATGCTGGCTCCCATGAAGGTTCGGGGAATAAGGAAAGAAGAAGCCTATGAAAGAGGAATACAGTTACTTCGCAAAGTTGGACTTGAAGATAAAGCAAAATATAAGCCAAACCAATTGTCAGGAGGTCAGCAGCAACGCGTAGCCATTGCGAGAGCGCTTGCGATGAAACCAAAAGTTCTTTTGTTCGATGAGCCGACTTCTGCACTGGATCCGGAAATGGTTCATGAGGTGCTGGATGTCATGAAAGAAGTGGCGGAAGAAGGTATGACTATGGTAGTTGTTACGCATGAAATGGGCTTTGCCAAAGAAGTGGGTACAAGAATACTCTTTTTGGACAGCGGGATGATTTTGGAAGAAGGAACTCCGGAGGAGATTTTTAAAACCCCGAAAGAAGAAAGGACAAAATCCTTCCTGGCTCAAGTATTGTAAGGTGAAATATTATTTATCATTGACTCTATCTATGATTTGTGGTAATGTTAATTCGTGTCCGAATGGGGCAAAGTAGTAATATTTTTAGGAGGAACATTTTATGAAAGGTACAGTTAAGTGGTTCAGTGCAGACAAAGGCTTCGGCTTTATTGAAAGAGAAGAAGGCGGCGACGTTTTCGTTCATTACTCTGCAATTCAGACAGAAGGATTTAAAACACTGAGTGAAGGGCAGAAAGTAGACTTCGATATCATTGATGGTGCAAGAGGTCCTCAGGCTGCTAATGTAAAAGTGGTAGACTGATCACTTACTGAAGCTATAAAGCGTAGGTTTTTGATTCAAAAAGCAGGATCAAATTTTGATTCTGCTTTTCTATTGCCATTTAGTAAATTTTTCTTCTACACAGTTAATGTTTGGAGAGCATTTTATAAATAATTGGTATAATTAGCAGCAATTGTAATTTTCATTTTACATTCGTATCAAATACATTCAAATATCTAATAAAATAGACATTTAACCGATTATTATCAATTTGAAAATTTAGAGGAATATACTATAATAACTATAAAGAGCAGTACATAAATTGCTCATTCGTGAAAGGGGGATTCATTTATGGAATTGACAGTTAGAGGGAAAAATCTTGAAATCACAGAAGCTTTACGTACTTATGTAGAAAAACACACCGGAAAGATACAAAGATATTTTGATAAACCGATTAAAATCAATGTACTCCTTAGAATTTCAAACATGACTAAAACCTGTGAAGTAACTGCATTTGTGGATGGTGTTATTCTTCGTGGTGTTGAAAAATCTGATGATATGTATAAGTCTATTGACTTGGTTTTTGACAAGGTCGAACGTCAGATTCACAAATATAAAACCCGTTTGGCCAAACGTTTTAAAGAATCTAATGTTCTAAACAAACAGTTTGTCAGTGAGAAAGAATCCGTACCAGGCGAGAGTGAATTTGAGATTGTCAGACAAAAGCGTTTTACTATTAACCCAATGTCTCCGGAAGAAGCTATTTTACAAATGAATTTATTAGGGCACAATTTCTTTATGTTTTTTAATTCTGAAACAGAAGCGATGGCTGTCGTTTATCGCAGAGATGACGGAAAATACGGTTTAATTGATGCTGCAAAATAAGAATTAAATGAAGTGATTGAAAAAGGGCGGTTTTATCCGCTCTTTTTTGACTATATGTCTATGTTTTGCTAAAATATACTAGATATTCGTGTAAATGAAAATTGTTTTTGCTGGTAAGATAAGGAGTATTTTAATGTTCAATAAGTTTTTTGACCGTTTATTTAACGGTTCCAATGAACGTGATATAAAGAAAATGCGGCAGCTTGTGGAAGAAAAAATCAACCCGCAGGAATCAGCATTGAAGAAACTGAGTGATTCTTCTTTGGCAAATAAGACTAATGAGTTTAAGGCACGACTTGCAAAAGGTGAGACTTTGGATGATATTCTGCCAGATGCATTTGCTGTCATAAGAGAAGCTTCCCGCCGTGTGTTAGGAATGAGGCAGTTCGATGTCCAGCTTATCGGCGGTATTATTCTGCACCGTGGCAACATTGCAGAAATGGGTACGGGAGAAGGCAAGACTCTCGTCGCTACGGCACCGGTATATTTGAATGCATTAGAGGGCAAAGGGGCTCATGTTATTACTGTCAATGACTACTTGGCTAAGCGTGATAGTGAATGGATGGGGCAAGTATATAAATTCTTAGGATTATCGGTTGGCCTTATTGTGCATGATTTGGATTTTGAACAACGAAAAATTGCTTATAATTCAGATATTACTTATGGGACAAACAATGAATTCGGGTTTGATTATTTACGTGACAACATGGTGAGCAGTTTGGATCAAATGGTACAGCGGCCTCTCCATTATTGCTTAATTGACGAAGTAGATAGTATTCTCATTGATGAGGCACGTACGCCGCTTATTATTTCTGGCCCGGGCCAAAAAAAAAAAAAAATCTACAGATAATTATTATGTGATGTCTAAATTAGTTCCTCAACTTAAATTAGGAGAGGATTATACCATTGATGAAAAACAGAAAACTGTTGCACCGACTGAAGCCGGCGTGTCAAAAAGGAAAAAAATGCTTAAGGTCGATAACCTTTATGATACAGATAATCTAGAACTGAATCATCTTTTTGTACAAGCACTGCGCGCACAGGCCATGATGGAGCGTGACCGTGATTATGTCGTTAAAGATGGAGAAGTTGTTATTGTTGATGAGTTTACAGGACGATTAATGTATGGCCGCCGGTACTCCGACGGACTACATCAAGCTATAGAAGCAAAAGAAGGATTGCAAGTACAACGTGAAAGCCAAACCTTAGCAACGATCACATTTCAAAACTATTTCAGAATGTATGATAAACTGGCAGGCATGACTGGAACGGCGAAAACAGAAGAACAGGAATTTATTAAAATCTACGGACTTGAAGTTTTCCAAGTTCCTACCAATAGACCTGTCCAACGAAAAGATCTGCCTGATGTTATTTTTAAGACGAAACGTGGCAAGTACAGGGCGGTTGTCCGTGAAATTGAAAGGCGCCACGCTACCGGGCAGCCAATGCTTATTGGTACAACGTCTATTGAACAGTCGGAACAACTGAGTCATATGCTGAAAGAGGCTGGTATTGTCCATAATGTATTAAATGCGAAATATCATGAACTAGAAGCACAAATTGTAGCACAGGCCGGGCAAAAAGGCCAAGTTACTATTGCGACCAACATGGCCGGTAGGGGAACTGATATTGTTTTAGGTGAAGGAGTATCCGAGCTGGGAGGTTTGGCAATCATCGGTACAGAACGTCACGAAAGCCGAAGGATTGACAATCAGCTGCGCGGACGTGCGGGCCGCCAGGGAGACCCCGGTTCCAGTCAATTTTTCTTGTCACTTGAGGATGACTTGCTCCGCATTTTTGGTGGAGATAACATCAAGAAGTTCATGGAAAAAATGGGACTGGAAGAGGATGAAGAAATCAGAAGCAGTATGGTTTCAAGCGCTATTCAGAAAGCCCAAAAGCGGGTAGAGGAAAGAAACTTTGATATCCGAAAATATGTGCTTGAATATGATGATGTTATGAATCAGCAGCGTAAAGTTGTTTATGAACAACGTCGTAAAATCCTTGAAGGCCAGGATATGAAAGACCAAATTTTAAATATGGTAGATATGCTTATCAATCATGGACTGGAAACATATGCGAATCCGAAGCTTTATCCGGAAGAATGGGATTTTGATGCACTGATAAAATATTGTGAAAAGTATTTTCTTGCCCCCGGTGAAGTTAAGCTTGATGAAATTGAGAATATGAGCCGCGAAGAAATTGGGCGGAAACTCATGGATATCGCGCATGAAACCTATGAAGCAAGGGAAAAATCCATTGGATCTTCCATGATGCGTGAATTGGAAAAGGCTGTCATGCTTAAGGTTGTTGATTCCAAGTGGATGGAACACTTGGATGATATGGATATGTTGAAAGAAGGAATTGGACTTCGTTCATATGGGCAGCGAAATCCGATTGTTGAATATAAGGTGGAAGCATTTAATATTTTCAGTGAAATGCAGCAGTCTATGATTGAAACAATCGTTTTATATCTCTATCATATTCAAATCCAATTTACACCGAGTCCGGAAAATGATGCTCCTTCTAAAAAAGAAAGAATTGATTCTTCTGTGAATAATTCTGAAGTGAGCGAAAATGATAAATGATAATTTTTAATAGATAAAACTGAAAGTGAGATGATTAACAGATGTTGGAAGATTTGAAAAAAACATTGACAGAACTGCTTAAACATGAAAAAGAAATAAGGGATTCACTTTGACTTACCTCAATTAGAGGAGAAAATTAGAAGTTATGATGTAGAAATGAGTGATCCGTCTTTTTGGGAAAACGGAGACCATGCGAAAGAAATATCTCAAAAAGCTACTGAAGCAAAAGCTGCTTATGACACGTATACCCGCCTTTTTGCACGTGCAGAGAGCATAAAAGAATTGCTCGATATGGCCATTGAAGAAAATGACCAGGACATGGAAAGTGAACTGGAAGAAGAGATCCATGAGCTAAAAGATATATTAGACAAGAAGGAAATAGAACTGCTCCTAAACGATGAGTACGATGCCAATGATGCAATTATTACTTTTCATGCCGGGGCAGGCGGCACGGAAGCACAGGACTGGACTGAAATGCTGATCCGCATGTACATTAAATGGGCAGAGTCGGAGGGGTTTGTGCTGGAAGAATTGAACATGCTTCCCGGAGATGAAGCGGGTGTCAAAAGTGCAGAGTATATGGTTCGCGGGAAATTTGCCTATGGTTTATTGAAATCCGAGAAAGGCGTTCACCGCTTAGTTCGTATTTCTCCTTTTGACGCGGCAAAGCGGAGGCATACCTCTTTTTCTGCGGTTGATGTAATGCCTGAAATTGGTGACGATATAGAAATTGATTTGAATATGGCTGATGTACGTGTTGATTACTATCGTGCAAGCGGTGCAGGCGGTCAGCATATCAATAAAACAAGTTCTGCAGTGCGAATGACACATATTCCCACGGGAATTGTTGCAGCCTGTCAAAATGAACGTTCCCAGTTTCAAAATAAAGAACAGTGCCTGCGTTTGCTGAAAGCAAAATTGTTTGAACTGGAAATGCAGAAACGCGAACAGGTAAAAAAGGGGATTGAAGGTGAACAGCAGGCCATTGAATGGGGAAGTCAAATACGTTCTTATGTATTCCAGCCGTATACATTGGTGAAGGATAATCGTACCGGTATCGAAACGGGAAACATTCAATCAGTTATGGATGGAGGATTAAACCCATTCATTGAGGGATTCTTGAAGCATAAGAAGTTTAATAATGCGTAGTCCTTATCCCCGATTAATTTGAAGGATTGATTATGATAAAAACTTATCCGCATAATATATTTAAGATATTGGCCGCAATAATACTTCTCGGGGTAATAGCGGCGGGATACATTTCATGGCAGCGATACAATGTAGAAGCTCATGCGACTACTGTTGAAATGGTTTATGATTATAACAACATTTTAGAAAGCGCGTCTGTCGAAAGTACATCTGCAGACGAGCTCTTTTCCCTGTATAAAAGAAGTGGCATTACATCATTGGCTGTATATGATGAAACGCCGAAAAAACTTGCGGATCATGGATATATTGCAGTATATCATGGCTCAGAGCTTATATCGCATATGTCTAATCCGCTTATTCGTGGAAATCGTATTTATATTGCATCTACGAATACTTCTGAGGGTATAGAATATTTTGACGAACTCAAAGGGCAATTGAAACGTCTTTTAAGAAAAGATGATTTTCATATTATTCATTTAAACAACGAAGAATTGCTTGAAATAAATGCCAACTATGAACGCTTTTTAAATATGCCGCTTGGTATATTTAAGACTACTGTAAAAAAGGTGGAACAAACCGGATTATACATAGTTCTTCGGCCGATGAATGTTCCACATGCAACTCGTGAGGACATAGATCAATTTTTTAGTGTGGTTGATTCATCGGGAAAGATTAGTGCCATACTTTTCCAAGGAAAAGAAGCACTTGGTTACCCGGCACAATTGGAATATTTGTTGGGCGGACTCAAAGAGCGCCATTTACCTGTCGTTTTAATTGAAGCACAAAACCAACTCGGGTTTGAACGGCAGGACGGAACTTTAACATTGTCCAATAAAGACGGCTATAATACTGTTCGTTTATATGCGATGTCTAAAGATGAATTGATTAAACTGGATCCTAAAGAAGCCGCATCACGTTTCTATGTCAGTACCATAGAACGTAATGTCCGGATGAATTTATTCCCTTCATATAAGTTTGCTGCCAATGGAGAAACTTTATCAGAGACAAATGCGCGATATATACACGATGTGACAAACCGGTTGGAAAAACATGGGTTCAATATCGGAAAAGCTTCCGTGATGGAGCCTTATTTCCCATCACGAATACTCCGAGCTGCATCTATAGCTGGAGCAGCCTCTCTTTGCGTGGTAGCAATTCTTTTAATTGTACCTTTTTTAGTTAAGTATGCATGGCCTATAGAAGTCATAGTATTCCTATTCACGCAGACCTTATATTGGACTGGTTATGAGGCCATTCTTCGGCAAGCTCTTGCATTGGGATGTGCGGTTGGTACACCTGTTATCGTGATGTCTTTATTTATGGATTATTGCGTGCAGAAAAAACAAAGTGCTTTTAAAAATATCGGATGGGGACATTTATTTATTGAAGCTGTATTGCTGCTTTGGGGATGCGGAATATTATCCTTAATCGGAGCAATTTATATCAGCGGGATCTTAAGTGATATCCGATTCTTTTTGGAGATGAATATCTTTAGGGGCGTTAAGTTAACTTTTATACTGCCTCTTATTTGTGTTTCTCTTATTTATATTCAAAGATTCCCGTTTTTTGGCAAAGTAGTTGTAACTGATAAAGATTTCATCGGTTTTGTAAAGAAATTTTGCCAAATTGACATTAAATTAGGCGTATTGGCACTTATCAGCCTATTGGGGATTATCGGATTTATATTTATCGGGCGCAGCGGAAATAATGGGGCACCTGTACCTTCGTTTGAAATTTCATTAAGACGTTTTCTTGAAGATATTATGTATGCCCGCCCACGGGAAAAGGAATTCCTGTTCGGGCATCCAGCCATTTTAGCATCATTGGCTGCACTTTATCATCGGTGGCCACAAATTTTACATTATTTTTTAGTTATTGCGATAACGATCGGACAGGGATCCATGGTTGAAACATTTGCTCATATGAGAAGTCCTTTTATCTTAAGTCTAATTAGAGGTATTGATGGATTAGTCGCAGGAACAGCAGTAATGATTATCGTGTTAGCCGGACTCATTATTCTGACACATATAACCGAGTTTTTCGGAGAACGTTATGGAAAAGAATAATATCGTAATTTCCGGATACTATGGATTTAGCAATGCCGGAGATGAGGCCATGTTGTTTGCTGTTCTTCGTGCATTGCATTATGATCCAAAACGTATGCGAATCACTGTTATATCCGGTAATCCCAGACGTACAGAGAATACATTTCGCGTTCATGCGGTATCCCGCTTTGACGGATATTCGATTTTGAAAAGTGTTTATCAATCCGATTTGTTAATCAGCGGCGGCGGAAGCCTGCTTCAGGATGTGACAAGCTGGAAAAGCATGATGTATTACCTGAGTATTATAGGGATGGGAATATTTTTCCGAAAGAAAGTATTTCTTTACTCCCAAGGAATAGGACCGGTCAGATATCATTGGGGACGATGGATTTTGCGTACAGTAATGAACCATGTTGATGCTATAACCGTCCGTGATAGTGAGTCAAAATTTTTTTTGGAACAACTTGGTGTAAAAAACAGGATTTATTACACTGCGGATGCAGTCTTATCCCTATCTCCGGTACCGCATGATATAGGAAGAGAGATTTTAAGAAAGAATCATATTCCCACGAATAAAAAATTGATAGGCATTTCCATTCGGCGGTGGATGAATACTGAAGTATGGACGAAGCAACTAAAAAACTACATTATCAAAATAAACGGGAAAGAAGAATATAATTTTGTCTTCATTCCCATGCAGTTTCCGGAAGACTACAAAACAGCAAAAGAATTCTGTGATAAAATCCCACACACGTTCATCCTTTCCCATTCATATGGAACGGAGGAGTTAATGTCCCTTATCGGGAATTTGGATCTTCTTATTGGAATAAGGCTTCATGCCCTGATCTTTGCGGCTTTAATGCATGTTCCTTTTATTGGTATTTCCTATGATCCGAAAATAAATAGTTTCCTGCAGGCAGTCAATGAAAAAGCAATATTTGGATTAGATGATTTTGATGAAGACAAGTTGTGCGTAAAATCTTCCCGATTATTAGCTTTGCCCAAAGCGGCCTATAATTGGGAAGCTGTAGATATACTCAGAAATAAAGCATGCGAAACAATAAAAATCTTAGAAGAAGTTGCTCAACCAAGGGGGTAAATGATGAATCAACTAACCATGAAAGAAATAAAGTTTCTTAATGAAAAAGCAAAAAATATCAGAATCGACATTTTAAAGTCCATTACAAAGGCAAATTCTGGGCATACCGGCGGCTCTCTTTCTATTGCGGATCTACTGACATTACTTTTTTTTCATGAGATGAATATCAATCCGGCAAATCCCAAGATGGAAAATCGAGATCGTCTGGTCATATCCAAAGGACATGGTGCTCCGGCATTGTATGCTGCTTTAGCGGAGAAAGGATATTTTCCTAAAGAAGAAATGGATTTTTTGCGGCAGATTAATCATATGCTGCAGGGACACCCCGATATGAAACATACCCCTGGTGTGGATATGACAACCGGATCATTGGGACAGGGATTTAGCGCTGCTTGCGGAATGGCACTGGCTGCCAAAATGGATCATGCGGATTGGCGTGTTTATACTATATTGGGAGATGGTGAGCTTGAAGAGGGGCAAATTTGGGAGGCGGCGATGTATGCGGCTCATTACAAATTAGATCATCTGACCGCTTTTATCGATAATAATGGATTACAGATTGATGGAGCTATCACGGATGTAATGTCATCACTTCCCATTGATAAGAAATTCAGTGCTTTTGGATGGCATGTTATTACTGTGAACGGGCATAATATGGCTGAGCTCCATAACGCAATTGAAGAAGCAAGAAATATTAAAGGAAAACCCACAATGATAATTATGAAAACAGTTAAAGGAAAGGGGATTCCCGAAATAGAAGGGAAAGCATCCTGGCATGGAAAAGCACCTTCAAGTGAAGAATGTGAGCGTTTTGTGAAAATGCTGGAGGCGGAATAATGGGTAAAGCGACACGTGATGCATATGGTGAAACTTTAAAAAGATTAGGAAGCACTCATCCTGATATCGTAGTTTTAGATGCGGATTTATCAGAGTCTACAAAAACATCCATATTTGCAAAAAAATTTCCTGATAGATTTTTTGATACAGGTATTGCCGAAGAAAATATGATTGGTATCGCTGCAGGCCTGGCAACGACAGGAAAGATTCCGTTTGCTTCCACCTTTGCCGTATTCGGTGCAGGCAGAGCCTACGAACAGATTAGAAATTCCATATGTTATCCGAATTTAAATGTAAAAATAGCTGTAACCCATGCCGGATTAACGGTGGGTGAAGATGGCGCTACACACCAGATGTTAGAAGATATAGCGCTAATGCGTGCATTGCCCAATATGACAGTTATAGTTCCGGCCGATGCCGCAGAAACAGAAGCGGCTGTAAGATGGGCAGCGGACTATAATGGGCCGGTATATATCCGTATGGGAAGAGCCAAATGTGATGATATCATGGATCCAAAGGTAATTTTTTCTCCCGGAAAGAGTGTTGTACTGAAAGACGGACATGATGTGGCTATCGTTGCTTGTGGGATTATGGTGTCCAAGGCACTTCGTGCTGCTGAAAGTTTAGAAGGAAAAGGGGTATCAGCCCGTGTAATTAATTTAAGCTCTATTAAGCCGATTGATGTCAAAACAATCATAAAAGCCGCGAAAGATACCGGTGCAATCCTTACTTGTGAAGAGCATACAATTATGGGGGGATTAGGAAGCGCAGTGGCGGAAGTGGTTTGCAAAAATAATCCGGTTCCAATGGGAATGGTTGGTACCGAAGATACTTTCGGTGAATCAGGAAAAGCAGAAGACCTTCTTGAAAAATATGGACTTACTGTTAAACATATTGAAGAAGAAGCTATTCGTCTCTTAGAGAGGAAATAAGAATGATTACTTTTGAAAATGTATCCTTGCAATATGATGCCAGACATACGGCGCTTCGTGATATAAATATACAAATCGGTAAAGGTGAATTTGTTTTTGTTGTTGGGCCAAGCGGTGCAGGGAAATCTACTTTTGTTCGAATTATTACTCACGAACTTGTTCCGGAACAAGGTACGGTGTTTGTTAATGGATTAAAAATCAATGACTTAAAACAAAGTAAAGTCCCTTATTATCGTCGTACTTTGGGAATTGTTTTCCAGGATTTCCGACTCTTAACGGAAAAAACTGTTTTTGAAAATATTGCTTTTGTTTTGCGGGTTACCGGAGCTAAAAGTGCGGAGATCCGTGAAAAGGTAAATCGTGTACTTGATCTGGTCGGTCTTAAAGGCCGAGCAAATGAACTGCCCACCAAACTGTCCGGCGGAGAGCAGCAGCGAGTCGCCATTGCAAGAGCTCTTGTCAATCAACCCGTACTTTTAATTGCCGATGAACCTACGGGGAATCTTGACCCTGTAACTTCTGAGGATATTATGAAGCTTTTTAATGAGATTAACCATATGGGGACAACTATTATCATGGTTACGCATAATAAAGAGCTGGTTAATTCCATGCATAAACGCGTTGTCAGCATAGAAGAAGGACATATAATAAGTGACGTAAAAAAAGGAGGTTATGATCTCCATGTTTAGTTCTTTAAGATATTTTTGGAGTGAAGCTTTCAAGTCGTTGTTTCGCAATCAATTCATGGCGATTGCCTCTGTACTTACCGTAACTGTATCTATGTTCATACTGGGCGGTTTTCTTTGCGTAGTGTTAAATATCAACCACATGGCATCCTACCTTGAAAATCAGGTAGAAATGACTGTCTATTTAAAAGAAGGTCTCCGGACAGAACAGGTTATGGATGTCGGCGCCCATCTCAAAAAACTTCCCGGCATAAAAGAAATCAGTTTTACGAATAAAGATCAGGCCATGGCAGATTTTAAAGAGCGCATGGGAAATCAGTCCGCTTTGCTGGATTCTATCAACGGGAATCCGCTTCCCGCCTCTTACCAGGTGTCCTTTTATTCTCCGGATGAATTAAAAGCGGCAGTAGATATCGCTAAAACTTATTCATCGGTTGATGCAGTCCAATATGGACAAGATATCATTGACCAACTTTACAAAATTGCACAAATTATCCGTATAAGCGGGATTATGCTTATTTTATTTCTTGCCGGGGCAGAGTTATTTATTATTTCCAATACGATCCGTTTAACAGTTTTCGCGCGGCGTCGTGAAATACAAATTATGAAATATGTGGGGGCAACAAATGGGTTTATTCGTTGGCCGTTCCTTTTTGAAGGAATGATTATCGGTTTTATCGGTTCAAGTATCGCTTCACTTATTTTGTGGCTCGGATATAATGTCATATTGGATGAAATTGCTGAAGCAGGTTTAGTCTTTATTCCTTTAATATCACTATGGCCATTTATGATGTATGTTGTACTTATTCTGATGGCCGCCGGAATTCTGATAGGCGGATCAGGAAGTGCGATTTCGTTGCGTAAATATATGAAGGTCTAAAACATGAAATATAATCGTTGTATGTCGGCAGCTTTAATTTCTGCAATACTTTTTGGAGCTGTCACGCCTGTTGCTGCTGATGAGTTGAATGACAAACTCCAGAATTTACAAGATCAAATAGATGAATCTCGTGCCAAGCAGCAAAGCTGGCAGGAGGTCATCAATGAAATAGCAGGGAAACTTCGTACTATACAAATAGAATTGGATGAAGCAAATCGAAAACTCAAAGCCATTCAGGCAGAACAGTCAGCCGTCAATTTACAGATAAAACAAACGGAAGAAGAGATTAAAAAAGCGGAAGCTTACCTGAAACAGCGCCAGGAAATTCTAAATAAGCGTGTACGGTCTATCTATATGTATGGACAATTAAGTTACCTTGAGGTAATTACCGGGGCAAAAAGTTTCAGTGATTTTGCGAACAGACTTGAACTTTTAAAACGGATCATTCATTCGGATTTTAACCTTATTATCGAAATACAGAAACAAAAAGCAGTAATCGAAGCGAAAAAAGCTGAACTTGAAGAACAGAAAGCCCGTTTGGATGCATTGGCGGCGGAAGCACAAAAGGCTCAAGATGAAGTTGTTGCAAAAAAAGCACAGCAGCAAAAAATCATGGATGAGGCAAGAAGTGAAAAAGAAGCTGCAGCACAAATGGAGGCAGATTTGATTGCTGAAAGTAATAATGTCCGTGAAATGATTCAAAACAGAATCAGGCAGCAGCAATCCGGTAGTATAGATACTCCTGTTGTACATGGAACGGGCGTCTTTATCTGGCCTTGTAATGGTCCGATTACCTCACCATTCGGATATAGGACGCATCCTATTTTCGGAACAACTATTTACCATGCCGGAATTGATATCGGTGTAGATTATGGAACACCAATCCATGCAGCAGATGGTGGTACGGTCATAGCGGCAGAATGGTATGGTGGATATGGTAATGCGGTTATTATTGATCATGGAAATGGATTGCAGAGCTTGTATGGGCATAATAGTTCATTAACCGTATCTGTCGGTGAAACAGTTTCACAAGGGCAGATTATCGCTTATGCTGGATCCACAGGCTATTCCACAGGGCCTCATTGCCATTTTGAGGTTCGTCAAAATGGTGAGGCAGTTGATCCCATGGGTTATTTATAATGCTCAAGTTTGTTTTGAGAAATATGAATAAGATTCTGTTTTGGCTTGGATCTGTCATACTCACTGCTATATTGCTTGTTTTGGGCAGCTTGTACATGTTTACAGACTCTCCTTCTTCATTGATGAAATTTCTATTTACATATCAGGCTGTTAAAGAAAATTATTTTCATGAAGTAACTGATGACGTGCTTTTTGAAGGAGCTTCAAACGGGATGGTTTCTGCTCTGGATGATCCTCATTCAATGATTCTTAGCGGGGATAAATATGAAAGTTTCATGCAATCTACCAGTGGCGAATATGGTGGAATCGGTGTAGTTATAGGTGCCGATCGGAAAAATGTTACCCGGATTATTTCTGTGTTTCCCGGTAGCAGTGCGGAAAAAAATGGTTTACAGTCCGGAGATATTATTAAGCGGGTAAATGATGAAGATGTTTCAGCACTAAGTTTATCGGAAGTTTCTGACCGGGTCCGCGGAGAAGCGGGAACGAGAGTATCCCTTCTGGTTGAGCGTGAAAATGAAGAAAAATTATTTTGGGTTGAACGCTCAAATGTTTCTATGCCAACAGTGCAAAGCCGTCTTATAGATAAAAACATAGGCTATATTCATATCTTTTCATTTGCAAAACATACAGATGAAGAATTTGAAAAGCAATTGGCAAGCGTAAAGGCGCAGGGAGCTGATCGGTTAATTATCGATCTTCGGATGAATCCGGGCGGATTGGTTGATACGGTGATATCCATCATGAATCAGATATTAACCAAGGGCAGAGTTCTCAGCTACCACACCAGAAATGGCGATGACAGAACCTTTGATATCACCGGTATAGAAACTCCGCTACCGATGGTAATTTTGATTGATAGAAACAGTGCCAGTGCCTCTGAAATCTTGGCTGGCGCAGTGCAAGATAAAAAAGAAGGAATTATCATTGGTGAAACAAGTTATGGCAAAGGAACCGTACAATCCGTTATCCAAAATGGGAATAAGTCAGCGTTGAAAATTTCTATTGCAGAATATCGCACAGCTGCCGGGCGGATTATTGATAAAACAGGCATCACCCCTGATATTGCCATAAAGAAGACCGGACATGTTTTTAAGCAAGAAGATGACAACGTTCTTAAAAAAGCAATAGAAGTTTTATCTCAATAAGCTGGAAGCTGCGAGCGAAATCATAGTAATAAATTTCGTTTACAGCTTTTATCTTCATGGAAATCCTGAAAATATGACAGATAAAGTATTTTTCGGGTATAATAAAAATAATCAGTTATATAACAATGAGGTACTTATGTTTATAGACAAGGCAAAAATTATTGTAATTTCCGGTGCCGGCGGAGATGGTATGGTTTCTTTCCGAAGGGAGAAATATGTTCCCCGCGGGGGACCAAGCGGTGGCGACGGCGGTAAAGGCGGATCCATTTTTATAAGAGCAACTCCTGAATTGAATACGCTTATGAATTTCCGGCGTAAACGAAAATTCGCCGCTGCAAAAGGTGAGAATGGCGGTGCCAAAGAAATGTTCGGCAAAAGCGGAGATGATATTTTTATTGACGTACCGCTGGGAACAATGGTATATGACCAAAGCACAAATGAACTTTTGGCAGATATAACACATGACAAACAAGAAGTTCTCATCGCTAAGGGAGGGAATGGCGGACGTGGAAATTCCCATTTTGCAACCAGTGCTGTACGAGCTCCTGCTTATGCAGAAAAAGGAGAACCTGGTGAAGAGAAAGAGATCCGCCTGGAATTAAAAGTACTTGCGGATGTAGGATTACTTGGATTTCCCAGCGTAGGCAAGTCAAGCTTGATCAGAAAGGTCTCCGGCGCCCGGCCGGAAGTAGCGGCTTACCACTTCACGACTTTGACACCCAGTCTCGGTGTCGTCAATCTTGATGAAATCAGATCTTTGTAATGGCGGATATTCCGGGATTAATAGAAGGCGCCAGTGAAGGCACTGGTCTTGGGTATGAGTTTCTTCGCCATGTAGAACGAAGCAAGGTTCTGATTCATGTTCTTGATGCTGCCGGAAGCGAAGGACGGGACCCGTATAAAGATTTCCATATCATCAATAATGAGTTAGAAATATATAGTCCTGCTCTTGCAGCAAAAAAACAAATCGTGGCTGCTAATAAAATTGATTTGATTGCAGAAAGCAATATATTGCAAGAACTCCGCCGGAAAATAGAAGCAGAAGGCTATCAATTTTTTCCTATCTGTACATTAACTGGAGAAGGAATTAACCCTCTTTTGGAGGCTGCTTGGAAAATATTACAGGAAACACCTGCTGTGGAATTTGCACCAACGGAAACGACAATTATATATGAATCACCGAAAAATGAGTTTATTATTGAACAAGATCAGGGAGTATTTTCAATAAAGGGGAAACGTGTCGAAAAATTGATTGCCATGACCGATTTTGATAATCCGGTATCTTTGCGGCGTTTTGAAAGAGCCTGGAAATTTATGGGACTTGATAAACTTTTGAAAAAAGAGGGTATTCAAGAAGGTGATACCGTGAATCTCTATGGTGTAGAATTTTCTTTTTCGGACAAGAAAGGATGCTCTGATATACCGGGTGAAAGTGAGGGTAAATCATGCTGACTGGCAAACAAAAACAATATTTAAAAAGTACTGCAGTAGATTTTTCGGCTGTAGTTCAAATTGGTAAAGAGGGAATTACGGATAATGTAATCAACAGTGTAACCGAAGCACTGGCTGCCAGAGAATTAATTAAAGTTAAAATCAATCAGAATTCTGCCGAAAATATCCGTAAGGCAGCAAAACTCCTTTCGGAAGAATCGGGATGTGAAATCGTACAGATTATAGGAAGAAACTGTATTCTTTTCAAGCAGAAGGACAAAAAATCTCATTATGATCTCCCCTGAGAATATCGTAAAAGCTAAAAAGAAAAAACGAATAGTCATTAAGGTGGGAACAAGTTCCCTGACACAGCCCAATGGTAAAGTAAATATTTATTTTATTGATCATTTGGCACGACAGATTTCTGATTTAAGTAATAGAGATATGGATGTTATTCTTGTATCTTCCGGTGCGATCGGTATCGGCATACCGGTATTGGGGTTTGAACATAAACCGAATTATCTTCCTTATAGGCAGGCATGTGCTGCAGTTGGACAGAATATTTTAATGGGTCTTTACGGCAAATGTTTTCACGATTACGGTAAAACCGTGGCACAACTTCTGATGACAAAAGGAGATGCACTAAATACCAAGCGGTATATGCATATGAAAGGAGCGCTTTCCGCATTGCTGGAATTAGGTGTAATTCCTATCATTAATGAAAATGATGCGGTTACAGTAGATGAAATAAAAATAGGAGATAATGATACCCTTTCCGCTATTGTCGCCAGTGTTGCAGAAGCGGACCTGCTCATTCTTCTTTCTGATATCGAAGGACTATATGATAAAGATCCCCATGAGTTTGCAGATACGCACTTAATACATGATGTACCCCATTTTACCAGGGAGCTTTTCAATGTTGCCGGTGGCGCCGGTTCTGCCCGCGGTACCGGTGGAATGTATACTAAACTGCTTGCAGCAGAAATATGTGTACATTCCGGTATAGATATGGTTATTGCCAAAAGTGATGCAAAGGAAATTTTACAGCGTATCATATCTGGGGAATCCATAGGTACTTTTTTTCATGCAGAAAATGTCCATCCACAAATGAAGCGAAGAGAAATCATTATCGGCTCAAACGTGAGAGGAAAAATATTTATTGATAAAGGCTGTAGTGAAGCTATATTAAACAAAGGTTCCAGTTTGCTTGCTATCGGTATTACAAAAATAGAGGGAATCTTCTCCGAGGGGGATGCAGTTTCCTTATTTTATGAAAACCATGAGATTGCACGAGGAATTTCACATTATGGAAGTGTTGAGCTGGCTCAAATCAAAGGCCTTCATACGAAAGAAATGAGAAATGCACTGGGCACTCCGCCACCATATGATACCGTTATTCATAGAGATAATCTATTGGTAATGCGTTAAAATGAATTTGACTTATAAGTTAAAGCGCTTGATATATTATTATATGTATACGCCAAAAGGAAAATTTGAACTCAGTCATATACGAAGTCTATTTCTTTTCATTTTGATATGTGTAATTATTTTGGAAGTGATATTGTATTTATGGCTAAACGCATAGGTGTATTTGGCGGTTCTTTTAACCCGTTACATATAGGACATCTCATTGTTGCAGAAGCAGCCTGGCAGGAATTTAACTTAGAACAGGTTGTATTTGTGCCAACCGGTGACACTCCTCACAAAAATATGCACCATATCAGTAAAATAGATCGCTTTGAAATGGTAAAGATGGCAATAAAAGAAAATCCTCACTTTTCTATTTCGTCTATAGAAATAGAACGAAAAGGTCTTTCTTATACGGTGGATACTATTAAGCAGCTACACGCTGAATGGGGAAGTGAATATGATATATATTTCATCGCCGGAACGGATGCCGTCGCTGATATGCCAACGTGGAAGTATAATGAGGAATTACTTGATTCCTGTCACTTTATTTGTGCAAGCCGCCCAAGTTCTGAAGAAAGGATAAAACAAGCTGTTGCTTATTTTGGGAAAAAAGGCTGCGAAAAAATTCATTTTCTGCGTACACCTGAATTGGAAATATCATCTACTATTTTACGGAAGTGGATTGCTTCAAATCGTTCTGTAAAATATATGATTCCCGATTCGGTTATCCAGTATATTAATATTCATAATCTTTATAAGGATGAAGAATGAAACTAACAGATATAAAGAAGGACTTAAAAAATAGATTGTCTGAACGGCGGTATGTTCATTCGGCAGGAGTTGCCGCTTCTGCCTATATACTGGCTGAGAAATACGGATATAATCCAAAAAAAGCGGAATTGGCCGGTTGGCTCCATGACTGTGCAAAAGAAATGAAACTTGAAGAAATGCAGGATATCATTGATGAACAAAATCTGCAAGTCGATGAATATATGCGTTCGAGTCGTGCCCTTTTGCATGGACCGGCTGGAAGTATCATGGCAAAAACTGTTTATGGAATAAAAGACAGAGATATCCAAAATTCCATCTTTTTCCATACGACAGGACGTCCTCAAATGGAACTATTGGATAAAATAATTTTTTTGGCAGATTATATAGAACCGAGTCGTGATTTTCCCGGCATAAATATTATCAGAAGAAATGCTCAAAAAAATTTGGATACAGCCGTCTTGTCCGCTTATGACGCAACAATCCGTCACTTATTGGCCCAAAAAGAGTATATCTATGAATTAACCTTTTTGGGCCGCAATGATTTAATTAAACACATGGGAAATAAATGAAGAAACAGAGGAACATAAAAAGAAAAAGTAAAATTCGCTATGGAAAACTCTTCCTGTTTATAAGTGCGCTGGTTACCGTTTTATTTTTGTTATCTATGGCAATTTTTCGCGGAATTCATTATATTTTGAACGATTTTCATGGGGAAGATAATCCTAAACCAGTATATTACCTCCTTGTAGGAACAGATGCTCAATCTACAGCCCAAGCAGATTTTGTCATGATTGCATCTATCGATAGCAATTCTAAAAAGGTAACGCTAATCTCAATTCCAGGAAACACCAAGATTGGGAAAGATGAAAAAAACAATATGACATTGAAATCATCTTTTTCTGAAGGAAATGGGGAAGAAATACAAAGTGCGGTAGAAAACTTATTGCACATTAGAATTAGTCAATATGCAGTATTTGATTACCATGCCTTCAAAAATTTAATTGATAAAACCGGTAATATTGAACTGTATGTAGAAAGGCCCATGTCACACGATGACAAAAACGGCGTTTCAGATATTTGGCTACACAGAGGATATCAGTCACTTGATGCGGAAAAAGCTTTATCCTATATGCGTTATATAGATGCTTTTGATGGCGAGATCGGTCGCATCCAACGGGAAGAGCGCTTTATTAAGGCAATGATTAGCCAAATGCAGAAAAACTTTCCCTTTGTAAACTGGCTATATGCAAAGTATTATTGGAAGGCGGCAGAAACAAATATAACCTCATCGGATGCAGCGTCTATTGCCTATGAATTAACTAAAATTCCTATAGAAGACATACGTTTCATCATATTGCCGGGGGAAATGCGCAGAATAGATAAACAAAATATATGGATAGCAAACCCGGTGGAAATACAAAAAATTATTGGTGTAACTCTTGGACAGAGTAATGAGTAAGGAGAATATAAATTATGGAGAAAACGTTAGAATTAATTTGTGAAGCACTATCAAATAAAAAAGGGGTATTGATTAAAGTATTGGACGTAAAAGATTTGACATCTATTGCAGACTATTTCATTATTTCATCTGTAATGAATAAAAAGCAGGCCCAGGCATCAGCGGATGAAGTGGAAGAAAAACTGGAAGAAGCCGGAATTAAAGCCATTCGCAAAGAGGGTTATCGGGAAGGGAACTGGATTCTCATGGATTTTGGAGATGTTATTGTTCATATATTTACCGATGAAGAGCGTCAGCATTATGACTTTGATTCACTTTGGAAGGATGCGCCTTCAGAGGATTATTCGCAAAATAAAAATGATAAATAAAATGATAAGCCCTGAAATAAACGTTCCTGCTCTGAAAGAAAATTCCATTGTAGAGCTTCCTGTATCCCGCATCGTGTCTTTTGGCGCATTTTTATCAGCACAAACAGGAAATAATGCCGATGATATCCTATTACATAATGGACAACAAACGTCTGAGATTAAAGAAGGTGATATCGTCAAAGTTTTTCTATATCACGATCCTAAACATCGCCTTACTGCAAGCATGAGACTTCCCAAACTTGAAATAGGGGAGGTCGGGTATGCAGAAGTCATTCTGATTACTCGTTTTGGTGCTTTTGTTGATGTGGGAACCGAACGCGGGATATTTCTTCCTTATTCAGAAATGATTGAACCAGTTCAAAAAGGGCAGAAAATTTGGATAAAACTGTATGCAGATAAAACGGGACGTCTTGCCGTAACAACACATGTTGAAGAAGATATCAGACGTTTGGCACGTCCTTGCAAGGAACTCAACGTGGGTGATAAAATAACCGGAACTGTCTATAACATAACCCGACAGGGAATCTTTATTATAACAAGAGAACGGTGGATAGGATTCTTACATAACAGTAACATAAATACAGTTATCAAATTAGGCCAGGAGCTCATCGGAAGAATTACCTTTATTCGTGAAGACGGACATGTCAACATTTCTCTCCGCCAAACGAAAGAAAGGGAAATGAATCACGATATGGCAGTATTGATTGATTGTATGAATCAACATAATGGACTATTGCCATATACAGATAAAAGCGATTCTAAACTTATAAAACTCAATTTGAGGATGAGTAAGTCTGCATTCAAAAGAGCAGTAGGACATCTTCTGAAAACTAATCAAATCATAATGACTGAAGGTAAAATTCGATTAAAAAGATAACAAAAAAGATGTGCCTGCAACAATCCGCAGATACATCTCTTTTTTGGTTATAAACAGGTGGCAATCAATAATGCCTGTATAAACCAATAACTTTCCCTCGAATCTTTACGTCTCGCGAAATAATCGGTTCATAATCATCATTTTCCGGTTGTAAACGAATATGATCAGCTTCGCGGAAAAAACGTTTAACCGTTGCGTCATCATTACCGACTAATGCCACTACGATATCACCATTACGAGCAGTTTCCTGTTCGGCAACAATCAAATAATCACCTTCTTGAATACCAGCGTTAATCATACTGTCTCCGCGGACAACAAGCATAAAACAATTAGTATCACTGCCAACCAATTCTGCAGGCAATGGAAAAACGGCCTCAATTTGTTCATCTGCGAAAACGGGATCACCGGCACGAACTGCACCAACCATAGGCATGGGAAGCATTTTCTTTCTATGCCAGGCCTGATCATTGATTACTTCAATAGCACGTGAACTGGATGGATCTTTTTTGATCATACCTAAATCAGAAAGACGTGACAAATATCCATGGACGGTGGATGTAGAACGCAAGCCAACTGCTGTACAAATTTCACGAACCGTGGGGGGAAATCCATCTTCCCATGTCTTTTTGCGAATATAATCCAGTATGCTTCGTTCTCGAGTTGTTAATTCTCTTTGGAGACCTAATTTCTTGCCCAAGATTGGATACTCCTTTCACCTTTCATTTTAATATCAGGTAATTCTATAATAATTAATTTAATTATAACGTAATAAAATTAATAAATCAAACAAAAGTTCACCCTTGTTGCGTTGTGGAGGAAAAGTCAGGGCTAATAACAAATCGAATATAGATTCCCTATTGACCAAACATTTATTCTGTTATATTATTTATACAGAAAATATGTTCTGCAAAAATATGTTCTGTTTTGAGAGCAAAAGGGAAAATGATTATGGGTAAAGTTTTATTTTTATTTATCACAGCAGTCTTATTATGCGGTTGGGGAGTCAATGCATCAGTTCTATCGGACAATTATGTCTATAAAGAAATTATTATTAAAGAGAATGATACCTTATGGGATATAGCGGCAAAGGAAACCGATAACCGCATGGATATCAGAGAATACATATATACAGTTAAACGGTTAAATGCTATAAAAAATTCAGGTAACTTAGTTCCCGGTCAAACAATACGTTTGCCAATGATATCCAAGTAATTATATATGGAAAGCTAAGAACGCATGTTCTTTTGACATTTTGTGCTGTCATATGAACATACGTTCTTTATTCTTTTGAAATAAGAAGTCTCATCCTTTATCGTTCTTCTGAAATATCATTGTAATCGGGTTATTTGTAAATAAATCAGCTTCATTAATATAGTGCCGTACCATTTCAACAGAACGATGACGTGTCTGTTTCATAATTAAACGTTCTTCTACACCGTGAAGTGCTGCATAAGTTGCAAAACCGTGTCTTAAACTATGAGCACCATATAATTCAACAGGCAGGCCGATAAGCTCGATATATTTCTTTACAAGCAAATTGATACTTTTATCACTTAACCTGTGGGATGAAAGCCTTCCGTTTTTCAGGATTCTTCTGAATAATGGCCCAGAAGTAATTTGAGCCTCTTGAATCCATTTATTAAGAGCAACAATAGCGCACATATCAGGATTCTTTAAGTAGGGGATACCGACCTGTTGCCCGACTTGTTCCTGATCGGTTTTAGAATGTTTTAAGGTTACAATAATTCCCTGTGGATATCTGGTGATGTCTTCAAAATCCAAGCCGGAAAGTTCACTTCTTCTAAACGCCCCCAGGAAACCTAGGAGGAGAATCGCCTTATCCCTTATTCCTGACAGGCTGTCAGTATCTATGTAAGAAATCATTTGCTCCAATTCTTCCCAGTAAATAGGAGTCTTACCCTTTTGCATAGCACCCTTCGTCCGTGTAAGACCAATCATTGTTTCCCTGACAATCCAAACTCGACAGGGATTTTGTTCAGAAAATCCGGCTGCATTATAATTTTCTGAAATAGCGCTTATGCGACGTCTGATTGTAGAAATTTTTGCATAATCAGCTAAATCATTAATATAATTTACAATCGTTTCTACGGTGGCAGGGAAGGCCGATACCTTATGATATTTACACCAGTCACAAAAATCATTCCAGTCTGATTCATAAGCATCAACGGTATTTACCGCTTTTGTTTCGGAGAGCGTTTCTTTACTTTTATCAGACAGTCTTAAATTATCTTTTGTCTGGATAATATTCCGTAAATAAAAATGTTTTTCAGGCACTTACATTCCTCCATATATCAAAATAATATAGCCGTGGCAATGCCTCTTTAAAATTAACTACAACTTTACTTCCGATAATTTAATGTTATCGGAAGTAATGTTGCGTAAAGAGAAAATATACCCGTTTCCATCAGATCCAATATATTCTCTTTATATTTAATTATGGTTACGTAAAAGAATACAATTCTTTTGTAACACGAGATACTTCAGCAAAAACTCGTTCAGTATCAATTGTAAGAAGCTCTTTGTTCCGCATAACAAGATTTCCATTAATCATTACAGTATCTACATCCATAGAATTTCCAGCATATGCAGCCAAAGATATACTGTCAAACCGTGGATGCCAATGAAAACCGCTTTGATCTATTAAAATAATATCTGCAAGATATCCCGGTTCTAATTTACCTAAATTATCATATCCAAGACACTTAGCACCTTCTATGGTCCCCATATCAATAGCTTCCTTTGCAGTAACCGCAAAGGGATCATAATTATTTGCTTTATGGATAAGCGCAGCCAAGCGCATTTCCGCAAACATATCCAATTTATTGTTACTGGCCGCACTATCCGTCCCAAGACCGACAGTAATTCCAGAATTTCTCATCTTTATAACTGGTGCAATACCAGACGCCAATTTTAAATTACTCCCCGGATTATGTGCGACACAGACATGTTTTTGAGCCATGATCTTTATATCATTATTGTTAACATGTACACAATGTGCTGCCAATGTAGGCCGTTCAAAAAGCCCAAGATTATCCATCAAAGCAATTGGTGTTAATCCATATTCTTTCAGGCAATTATCAACTTCTCCTTTTGTCTCACAAAGATGTATATGGATTGGAATGTTATATTTTTCAGCTGCATCTCTAACTTTCTTTATATACTCCGGTGGACAGGTATATGGCGCGTGTGGGCCAAGCATCACCTTAAATCGTCCATCACCCGCTCCATCCCATTTCTTAAAAAGTTCTATGTTCTCCTGTAGAGCTGAGGAAGCGTTAGGACTGACACCGGCAAGCCCTCTTGCGAGATTCCCACGCATTCCCGCTTTCTCAGCAGCTTCTCCACAGGCATTCATAAACATATACATATCACAGAATGATGTTGTACCGCCGCGAATCATTTCCGCAAATGCAAGCATACTTCCCCAATAAACAATATCATCATTTAAGTGTTCCTCTACCGGCCATATTTTATTTTGCAGCCAATCCATCAGTGCCAGATCGTCAGCATAACTTCGGAATAAGGTCATTGCTACATGGGTATGCGTATTTACAAGTCCCGGTAAGGCAAGCATATTTTGGCCATCAATGACTTCGTTATAATCCTCATTTCGGGGATGCTTGGGAAATTCCCTAATCAATTTTCCATCGACTACAATATTACTATGTTCATGGATTTCTCCATTTTGATATAATGCGACATCTTTTAATAAAATAGACATGTAGCCCCCCTCAGTCTAATCCCAGGTATTCCTTTTGTTTATCAGATAAAGTATCAATCTCATATCCCATAGATTTCAATTTGATTTCTGCTACTTTTTCATCTAATTCTCTCGGGAGTAGGTACAATTGGGGCCGCAGTTCTTTTTCATGTTCACAAAGGTATGAAACAGCCAATGCCTGCATAGCAAAAGATAAATCCATAATTTCCACAGGATGACCATCCCCTGCTGCCAGATTAACCAATCGCCCTTCAGCCATTAAATAAATGGTATTCCCATTAAGAAGAATATATGCTTCGATATTTTTTCTTGCTTCATAATGAGAGTCAGAAATACGCTCTAAATCCTTTCGGCTGACCTCGCAATCAAAATGTCCGGCATTCGCACAAATTGCACCATCTTTCATTTCCATAAAATGTTTTTCCGTAATAATGTCTATGTCACCGGTAACTGTTAAAAAAATATCTCCATATCTTGCTGCCTTTTTCATAGGCATTACCTCAAAGCCGTCAAAAACTGCTTCAATTGCTTTAATTGGATCTACTTCTGTAACAATAACATGGGCGCCCAACCCTTTAGCACGCATAGAAACGCCCTTTCCACACCATCCATACCCCGCTACAACAACGGTTTTTCCCGTTACTGTTAAATTGGTACTGCGAATCACCCCGTCCCATACAGATTGTCCTGTCCCATATCTATTATCAAATAAATACTTACAATAAGAATCATTGACTGCTATCATAGGGAATGCCAATTTATTTTCTTTTTCCAATGCCTTTAAGCGATATATGCCGGTCGTTGTTTCCTCAGATCCACCAATCAGATTCTTTTTTGCGTCTGTTCTGTTGGAATGAAGTAAATGAACCAGATCCCCACCGTCATCAATGATAATATACGGCATATGATCTAGCGCCTTATTCAGGAACATGGTATATTCCTCGTCAGTACACCCATGCCATGCGTAAACAGTTATACCCTGATTTACGAGACCTGCAGCAATCGGATCTTGTGTAGATAATGGATTACTTCCGGTCACGATGACATCCGCGCCCGCAGACTGCAGCGTAAGTGCCAAATATGCCGTTTTTGCCTCCAAGTGAATGGACATTACAATGGTCTTTCCTTTTAATGCCTGATTATTTATAAAATCTCTTTTCAGTGCATTCAATGCCGGCATAAATTTTCCCACCCAGCGAATCCGTTGAAGTCCTTCTTCGGCCAAAGATATGTCTCGAATCATAGAATCATTCATATTTTAAACTCCTTTCAAACTGTTTGATAGATATATAGTAAGGCGCCTTTAATGCCCCTTTTTCGGTAATAATTCCTGTAATCAGTTCATTTGGTGTTATATCAAATGAGGGATTGTAAACAGGAATATTCTTAGGTTCGATATAAATCCCCTGAACCATACGAACTTCATCAGGATTTCTTTCTTCAATTGGTATATCCTTACCGGAAGAAATGGAAAAATCAAATGTAGAAAATGGCGCTGCTACATAAAATGGAATCTGATGATATTTACATAGTACAGCAATTCCATATGTCCCTATTTTATTAGCCGTATCTCCATTACCTGCAATTCGATCTGCCCCTACGATTACAGCATCAATTTTTTTCGTTTCATTACATCTGCTGCCATACTATCTGATATAAGACGGACAGGAATCTGACTGCTTACCAACTCGGCTGCTGTCAGCCTTGCCCCTTGGAGCAGTGGTCTTGTTTCATCGACATAGACACAAGATAGTTGACCATGCTGATGCAGACGTGTGATTACACCCAAAGCAGTTCCGATTCCTGCGGTCGCCAATGCTCCAGCATTACAATGCGTCAGTATTTTCAAATGCTTTTTACCCTTAAAAATATTTGCGCCCTGATCAGCAATTCGGCTGCATATTTCTTTATCCTGCCTTTCTATTTCATTTGCTTTTCTTAGCAGCGCTCCATAAATATTTTCCAGTTTTGTGTTTTTAAAAACTTTAATCATTTCATCAACTGCCCAAAATAGGTTAACTGCTGTAGGTCTCGCCATTTTCATTGTGTCGGCAGCATATAAAAATCGCTTTTCAATTGTGGCGATATCTTGACAATCTCTTGATAAATTCTGATAAGCCAGCAGCATTCCATAAGCAGCGGCTATACCAATAGCGGGAGCTCCCCTTACGACAAGATTTTTTATGGCATCAGCCACCTTTAGGTAATCACTATATTCCAGATATACATATGTTCCAGGCAAACGTGTTTGATCAAGCAAATACAGTTTATTATCTTTCCATTCCAAGGAATGTATTATCATAAGCAGAATCCCCCGAAATCCTTACCTGCATGACGGCACTCACAATCAAGCGTTGTATCAAAAGATTCGCAAATCATCATCGTAATTTTACGAAAGCTTTCGATATTCCGATCCATGCACTCAACGACCTCTTTATGAGTAAGTATCGTCGGTGAAATTCCCGCCGCAAAATTGGTAACCATTGAAATAGTCGCATAGCACATTTCCGCTTCTCTTGCCAATTGGCACTCCGGTACATTGGTCATTCCTACCACATCTGCTCCCCAAAGCCTAAATGTCTTTATTTCCGCCGGAGTCTCAAATCGTGGTCCTTCCGTACATATATATGTACCATTAGGATGGATAGCAATTTCATTTTTCATTCCAGCTTGAATAATCACATTCCTTAAGGTTTGACAGTAAGGATTTGTCATATCAATATGAGCAACACCACGGAATTCTCCATCAAAGAAAGTTCCATTCCTTGATTTCGTCATATCTAAGAACTGATCAATCAGTACAAGTTCGCCCGGTTTATATTCCGTGTTTAAAGAGCCTACCGCAGTAGTTGAAACTATGGAAGAAACTTCTAACATTTTTAACGCGTAAATATTTGCACGATAATTTATTTTATGCGGAGGAATAGTATGCTCTGTACCATGCCGGGCTAAAAATACGATTTCTTTCCCCTTAAAATACCCAATTTGACAAGCCGCTTGTCCAAAAGGGGTATTTATTATTTCAGAACGAATATCGGATAATATCCCGGCATCATACACGCCGGTACCACCAATAAATGCCAGTTTATTCATTGCGTTATACTTCCTTCCTTCTGAAACCAATGTTGAAGCGTCTCTCTTGATATTTTTCGGATCTTACCACAATAATGACATGAAATTTCAATATATTCGTCTTTCAGCAAAGAAACTCTTTCAGATTTCGGCAATGCCACAAGCGCCGTTTTTATCCGTTCTTCCGAACACGTACAGCAAAATGCGACCGGTGCCTCTTTAATTATTGAAAACCCGCCTTCTTTTATAAGTGTTTCCAATTCGTGCCCCTGGAATAATCCTTCCTTGGAAAATAAATGGTTTCTATTTCTGAAGTATTGAGTGAATTTTTTCTTATTCCCTTCCGGCAGCAGCTGGGCAAAAATACCGGTGGCACGCGTTATTTTTTTCTCCGGTGATACAGCTGCTGTAACAAAAATGAAAGATTTTATTTGGTCAGACTGTTTTAAATATTGTCCAAGGCATTCAGAAATATTACCAAAAGATAAATTTATACGGCTACTATAAGGAGTCCGTACTAAGGAATATCTTGTAACGGTAAGTTGTGCTTTATCACTGATGAGGAGCTTTTCATTATGTGATGTCACCGGAAGATTATCATCAGCAGTGTCCACATAACCACGTATAAAATACCCTTCATAGGCATCAGCATGAATAGATCCCAAAATAGAATTTGTTTGCCAAAGAATACTGATTCCTTCATGATTCTTAAAATCCGTCGCAAGTACAGATGTACCGGCCAGAATTTTCCCCATAATCACTGCTGTTAAAGCAGGCAGATGATGTAACTCCTGTACCTTTGCAGCAGCAGAAGAAACATCAGAAACAGTTATACGAATTCCTGACATGCTTAAATAATGTTGAATTGTATTAATTTTAATCAATTTTCTCTCCGGATATCTTGAATATTTGAACAAATTTAGATATCAAATCTTTGCATCATATGTTTATTTTACAACAAAATCAATGAGAACAAAAAGCGCACAGCCTATAAAAACAGACTATGCGGATAAAATACGGAAAGAAAACCCTATGAACGCAGTACATCAATCGCTTTTTTTCTATCAGCCGCGCCAAACACGGAGGAACCGGCTACAAGAATATCTGCGCCTGCGTCTTTAAGCAAAACAGCATTAGCAGAAGAAACTCCTCCATCCACTTCGATGGGAATTTGAAGATTTAAATTCTTCATCATCTTTTTTAATACTTTTATTTTATCTAAAGTATAGGAAATGAACTTCTGACCGCCGAATCCCGGATTAACGGACATAATAAGTACAAAATCTAAAAGAGGCAATACAAGTTCCAAAGCAGACAGTGATGTGCCAGGATTAAGCGCAATACCCGCTTTAATTCCACGAGACTTTATATCGTGAATAGTACGATCCACATGAATCACCGCCTCCTGATGAAAGGAAATCATATCAACACCAATTTTTCCAAGTGAATCAAAATAATATTCAGGATGATATGTCATTAAATGAACATCAAATGGCAGCAACGTGACTTTTCTAAGTGACTGAATGACCGGTGGACCAAAAGAAATATTGGGTACAAAGGTACCGTCCATGACATCAAGATGAACTAAATCAGCACCACCCGTTTCAATATCTTTCAACTCACATTCTAAATTGGAAAAATCTGCGGCGAGGACCGAGGGAGCAATCTTCATAATTTTTTCTCCTGGCAAAATCAAATCAATACTTTTTGGAATACTTCAATTTCTGAAATATTTGTAAATAGGACTCATATCTTCTTTTTTGAACAACCCCGTCTTCTATAGCCTTCCGGATAGCACACTTCGGCTCGGAAATGTGCCGGCAATTATTAAAATAACATTTCCCTAAGTAAGGACGAAAGTCTTTAAATAAAAAACCTAATTCATCAATATCCAGTAAATCTATATCTAGAAGCGTATACCCTGGGGTGTCCATAAGAAATACTCCCGTCTTAAATGGCACTAATTCTGCATGCCGGGTTGTTGCCCGCCCCTTTCCTGTATAAGCGCTGACCGCACCGGAGGTAAAGTATGACCGCCCTAAAAAATAATTTAGAATACTGGACTTTCCAACTCCAGACGGTCCGGAAAATACGATGATACGACCTCGCAAAAGTTTTTTTAAATCGTCAAGGCCATCTTGAGTATATGTAGATGTATAAACACAGGGATATCCCGCTTTTTCATATTCTTCACATACTCTTTTGGCAGAAACTTCATCCAAATCGCACTTATTGATGCAAATCACAGGAGACATATTCGCATTTTCCGCAAGTAATATCATTTTATCAAGAAGACCGCGATTAAGATCCGGTGTACAAATGGATGACACCAGTACGAGTTCATCTACATTTGAAACCGGCGGTCGATATAATTGATTCTTTCGTTTATAAACTTTTGTAATGATTCCCTCGAACCCTTTATTGGTTTCATATTCTACATGATCGCCCACTAATACATCGGTCTTTTTCTTCAACGCTCCGCGTGAACGGCAGCGAGTCAGTACCTGATTATTTCCCAATATGGTAAAATATCCGTTTTGATCTTTCAGGACAGTCCCTTCCATAAATTTATAGCTCCCGATCTTGGACTATATTTCCATCAATAAGTACTTGAACCTTAACATTCCCTATCCCTGATACAGATTGATTAACTGTACTTCCCGGCTTAACCTGCTGATCATAGGAGACTGATTTACCATTATCATCAATTATATAGATAACCACATGGCGTGAATTGCCGTTTTTAGGAATAGTAATATTAACGCTCCCTGTTTTTTTCTGCGTTTTTTCTTTTTTCCCGATAGTAAGATTTACGGAAGATTCATTCGTAGATACGCCACCGGTGGGATTCTGCGCCAAAACAACAGCAGAATCATCTGCAGTAATCCCGTCAGAAGATGAAATAGTTCCTAATGTAAGATGTACGGAATCCAATGCATTTTTTGCATCTGCCAATGTCATACCTACCAAATTAGGAACATTTACCGGTTGGCGCAAGTTAATAACAATATTGACGAGTGTTCCTTTTGCCACTTTCGAGAAAGACTGCGGGCTCTGAGAGATAATGATTTCGGCCGGCTGGGATTGGTCGCTACCATTTTCAACAGCCCCTAAAGCAAGATCCAGTTTTCCTAACCGTTCTTTTGCCTGATCTAAAGTAAGCCCTTTTAAATCAGGAACCAAAATAACAGCTCCACCTTTGCTGACTGTCAGATGAATGATCCTCTGTTCTTTTACACTTGCTCCGCCAACCGGTGTTTGGGATATTACCTGTCCGGCCGGAATATCATCACTGGCAATTTCATCAATGGAAAACTTAAGATTCATTTCCTTCAGTGTCTTTTGTGCCACTTCCACAGGCTCTCCGACAAGCATTGGTACCGTTACATTTGAGGTACTCCAAAAATTTCCAAAGCTAAAAAATGCCCACAAAAAACAGGAAATAAATAAAAGCACCATTGCGATCCAAATATACTTTTGAGGGAAATTTGTAATCAGATGAGAAAGCTTACCTTCCGTCTCTGTTCGTGCAATTTTTTCTGTTTTTTGTGCAATTGGTTTCGTCATCGCAGCAAACTCGGGCTGTGCAGGTTTATAAATGGACGTAGTAAATCCCTGCGCCATTTTTAACTCAGAAATAAAATCAGAAACAGAATTGTATCTCTTATCAGGATCTTTCTGCAACGCGGTCAAAACGCATTCTTCCAGCATGGGCGTAATGGCAGGATTAAATTTAGTTGGCCGTGGTACTTCTCCGCGCATATGCTGCAGTGCAATACTGACTGCTGTTTCACCTTCAAACGGTAAATGGTGTGTAAGCATTTCATAGAGCACAACACCTAAAGAGTAAATATCTGTTTTCTCTGTAACTTTATCCCCAGCCGCTTGTTCTGGTGATAAATAATGAACAGATCCCAAAATAGATTTTTTATCAATTACTGTTGCAGAATTGATTGCTCGTGCGATGCCAAAGTCAGTCACTTTCACCTTACCGGTTTCAGTCAGAAGAATGTTATGCGGCTTAATGTCGCAATGGACAATACCATTCTCATGGGCTGCTTCAAGTGCGCTGCCGATTTCAACAGCAATACGTACAGCCATATCGACAGATATACTGCTGTGATCTTGAATATATTGTTTAAGGGTCACCCCTTCGACATACTCCATAACAATATAATGTACTCCCTGATCATCCCCAACATCATATATCCCCACAATATTAGGATGTGTAAGTTTCCCTGCAGACTGCGCTTCATGTCGAAAACGTACAATGAAATCATTGTCTTCTGCAAAACTGCTATGAAGCACTTTTACAGCAACTACCCTATCAAGTAATAAATCGGTAGCCATATAGACATCTGCCATGCCCCCCGAGCCTATTTTCTTTTCCAATTTATAGCGATTGTCAAGTGTTTTACCAACCATTAGCCTTCTCCGCCTTTTCTACCCCAGTAGTCAATTAATATAAGAGATACATTATCTGCCGCACCTGCATTATAAGCGGCATTGAATAAATGTTCTCCGCAATTCATTAAATCTTCTTTGGTAAAATTTCTATATTCCGACAGAATTTTTGCGATATGTGTATCATCCACCATCCCTGTCAATCCGTCAGTACAAAGCAGTATTAATGTATTATTTTTTAACCGGATTGTACCTGTATCCACTTCTAATGCCTTCTTGATTCCCACAGCACGGGTAATTTCATTCTTCCGTGGATGTTCATGCATTTCATCCTCGGTAATCTTGCCTTTTCTTAGAAGTTCCATAACAAAAGAATGGTCTGTTGTCACTTGCTGGAGAATTTCTTTATGATAAATATATAACCGGCTATCTCCGACATGTGCCCAACTCAGCACATTATCATTGATACCTACTGTAATCATGGTTGTTCCCATACCATCAAGTTCAGGTTTCTTCATTTTTTCGGTCAGAACAACTTGATTTGCATGCAAAATAGACTCCTTCAAGAGTCCTTCTGAAATTTTTTCCAAAGGTACATTCTTCAAGAAGCCGGTTCCACTTTCAACAGCAAGCCTACTGGCCACTTGACCACCTACGTAGCCTCCCATGCCATCCGCTAAGATAAAAACGGGACCGGAACAATCCGAAATACTGTCTTCATTTACTTTGCGAATCAGTCCGACACGGGAATCGCCGTATGCAATAAACATAGATGCCAGATTCTTTCTATAACTCAAATACAATAAATGCTATTTACAATTCATAGTAGCATGTTGAAAAAACACAGTCAACAAAAGCCTTTAAGGATACTAAGTGACACTGTTTAAATATCTCCGTTTTAACTGTCCGCAAGCCGCTTGTATTTCATCCCCATTTGTTTGCGCACAGTCGTTTCCTTTCCTTTTTTCAGCAAAATATCCTGAAATCGTTTGATTTCTTTCCATTCTGGCGGATACAATTTAATATGCTCTGTACCGTTGATAGGGATTAAATTAATATGGCACGGCATTTTACCTATTAAGCGGCAAAGTTCTTTTGCGTTTTCCACACTTGCATTCATATCCTTGATAAGAATATATTCAAAAGTGACCCTTCTCTTTGTTTTCTTAAAGTAATATTCTGCCGCACTCACTACATCTTTAATTCTAAAATTTTTACTTATAGGAACCAAAACATTACGAATCCGATCATTCGGCGCATGCAAAGAAATAGCAAGGGTAATAGGGATATTTTCATCAGCTAATCGATAAATTTGAGGTACGATCCCGCATGTAGAAATAGTTATATTACGATAACTGATATTCAATAGTTCAGGATCATTCGCAAGATGGATAAAATGCAAAACCTCTTCATAATTAGTAAGCGGTTCTCCTGCTCCCATCAGAACGATGGAATGGAACGGTATATCGTAAAGTTCTTTAAATGCATACATCTGTGCAAGAATTTCTCCTGCCGTTAAATTTCTTTCCAACCCTTTTCTTGTGGAAGCGCAAAATATACATCCCATTGCACAGCCGACCTGGGTGGAGACGCAAATAGAATTTCCATAATGGTGACACATACAAACGGTCTCAACCAAGGAGCCATCTTTTAATTTAAGAAGTAATTTTATAGTCTTTTCATCATCGGATTGAGCCCGGCTTATAATGACCGGCTTATCAATCTGTCCGTTCTCTTTTAACCAGTCTCGCATTTTCTGCGAAAACTGAGTCATTTCATCAAAATCGAATATATGCCTTTTGTATAGGTAATCTCGTAATTGCTTTGCTCTGAAACGGGGAAACCCGTTTTCCACAACCCATGTTTCTAGCTCCTGCAAATTTAGTCCCCATATATTACGCTTCATGAGATACCTTTCTTAATTTTGCCACAAAAAAACCATCACTTCTGACTAAATCAGGATAAAGGGTCATCATCCCATTTAAAGATTTTCCCAAAACGGGAAAGTTAAATTCTTCCGGCGCAAACTCCGAATGTAAAGAAAGAAACTCATTAATAATATGTTCGTTCTCATCAGGATTAAGTGTGCAAGTACTATAAACCAATACGCCGCCTGTTTTTGTATATTTAGCCGCCTGCTCAATTAATTGTTTTTGTAATGGTGGAAATACGGATAAGTCACTTTCCTTTCTTCTCCACCGAAGTTCCACCTTATGTCCTAAGACCCCTAATCCTGAACAAGGTGCATCTAAAAGGACCTTATCATAAGTTTCATACAGGAATGGTAACGGTTTGACGGAATCTCTTACCTCTGTATGGATAATAGATATTCCCAAACGTTTTGCATTGTCTTTTATCAATTTGACTTTATGCGGATAAACATCCCAAGCGTCAATACTGCCTCTATTTCCCATCAACGCTGCTATATGCGTTGTTTTACTTCCTGGCGCCGCACACATATCAAGAACATGGTCTCCTGCATCCGGTCCAAGTACTTTGGCAGGAATCATGGAAGATGCCGTCTGTATATATATAAGTCCTGTCTGCAGAAACTCTGAAAACAGAATATCCGTCCCCGCTTTTATTGCCAGTGCTTCCGGCATATAAGAAATATCTCCTACACTTATATTTCTTAATTTTAACTGTTTTTTGATATCATCCGTTTCTATTTTAAGCGTATTTACTCTAATGCATGTGTCCGAAATAGTATTAAAGGCTTTCAGAATCTTTTCAGATTGTCCCATACCGTATTCTTTTTCAAAAAATCGAATCAGCCATTCAGGTTGGTTATAGATTAAAGATTCATAAAAGACACGGTTGGAAGTTCTATCCGGCAACGTAAGTGATCCCCTTCGGCGAAGAAAATTTCGGAGAACTCCATTAATAAATTTTACATTTCCGATATGAGTTACTTTTTTTGCAATTTTTACTGTTTCGTTGACAGCTGCAGACTCAGGGATACGATCTAAAAAGACAATCTGATATATCCCAAGGGCTAAAAGAATACGTACTGCAGGATGAATTTTAAACATCGGCCGGTCACTTATCAAACTGATCAGCCAAAGGCAATAATTATATTTACGACAAACCCCATAAATAAGTTCCGTCAATAAATGTCGTTCTTCCTTTTTTAAAGGGCACCACCGCAAAATACTCTGAATCGTTAAATTAGCGTAAGCATTTTTTTCAAAGATTTCATAAAGTGCCTCAAATGCCAATGTTCTCGCTGATTTTATTTTTTCAGTACTCGAAGCAATCATTGGTTTTTACCTGATATCCATTGATAAAATCAATCGTTTTCATTCGCTTATGATTCTCCGGTTGAACCATTGTCAAGTATATGATTCCATGAGTCGCAGCGACACCTATTTTCCCGTCCTTCAAAGAAACAATGGTTCCCTTGGGGGTTGCAGCAGTATCTTTGTGCTCATAGAAAGCGCGATGAATTTTTATCCGTTTCCCATGGAAATAGGTGTATGTCCCCGGGGAAGGATACATTCCTCGAATAAGGGCATCAATAACCGATGCCTCTTGCTCCCAATCAATATGCCCCATCTCTTTTGTAACTTTTTCCGCATAAGTTGCTTTCGCATGATCTTGCGGTTTCGCACCAGCCATACTTTCAGGCAAATTTTTCAAGACATAGAGAAGCTCTTTCGCCCCCAACACGGAAAGTGATTCAAATAATTCACCCGCTGTCATATGCGGCAGGATTTTCAATGGAGCCATACGAATGATATCGCCTGTATCCATCCCGGCATCAAGTTTCATGATACTGATACCAGTCTCACTTTTACGGTCTATAATAGCCCTTTGTATAGGGGCAGAGCCTCTATACTCCGGCAAAAGAGAGGCGTGAATATTAATCGCTCCATAAACGGCGGCATCTATAACTGCGACCGGAAGAATTTTTCCATAAGCCACTACAATAATAAGATCTGGCTTTAATGCAGCCAATTCCCGAATAGTATCTTCACTTTTAAAAGTCGTCGGTTGGTATACCGGGATATTCTCTTCCATTGCTAATTTTTTTACATCAGAAAAAGTTATCCTGTTCCCTCTTCCATTTATTTTGTCAGGCTGAGTATAAACAGCAATAGGTCTATATCCATTTTCACACAGTGTTTTTAATTGCACAGCCGCAAAATCAGGTGTTCCCATAAATATAATCCGATATGGATTACTCATCAGACGCTCCTTTATGCAACGAGTTTGCCTTTTCGATAAAAAGAATCCCATTCAGATGATCTGTTTCATGTTGTATACAACGTGCCAGAAGTCCCGTTGCTTTCTTTTGCTTTCTTTTCCCATGAATATCCTGATATTTTACAGTCACATTAGCATAACGTTCTACTTCTCCATACCAATTTGGAACAGACAAACAACCTTCCGTATCAGTTACTTTCTCATCTCCGTCAGGAGTCCATCTCGGATTAATATAAGCTTCAAATCCGGATTCTCCATCATCAGCAACAAAAACACGTTTTGAAACAGCAATTTGCGGTGCTGCCAATCCTACTCCGTTAGATTCATACATTGTCTTTTTCATTTCATTAACCAAGAACTTCAGTTTCTTATCAAATGCGGTAACAGGCATTGCAACAGACTTCAAAATCGGATCGCCTGCAGTAATTATTTTACTCAATTCATTTCCCTTCACTTTCACTAAAATATTATAGGGGATCTACATCTATAATTATATCATTTTCCTGAAATATCTTAGAATTCTGCATGGAAAGCTTCAAACGCCTTAGTGTTTTTCCTTTTATAAGCAAGGAAACATTATATATATTTCTTACCTTTTTGACAGGTTCATCATAAGGCGGTGTTACAGAAATATAATCCGGTATGCCAGGCAGCATTTCCCGAATATAACGATAAATCTTTTCTGCATGATTTCTGGCGATACTCTCTTTTTTATTAAAACAGGTGATTTTCATCAGCCTGGTAAACGGCGGATAATGGAGAGTTCTTCGATATTCCAATTCCTGCTGATAAAAAGCATCATAGTCCTGTTTTGCAGCAGTTAGTATAACATAGTGTTCTGTATTATATGTTTGAAGAATGACTCGTCCCTGTTCCAAATTCCTGCCTGCCCGCCCCGCACATTGTGTAATCAGATTAAAAGTCTGTTCTGCCGCAAGATAAGTAGGCATATTCAAGGTGCTATCCACAGAAAGGATCCCTACAGACTGCACGCCCGGTATATCATGTCCCTTGGCTACCATCTGTGTGCCGAATAAGATGTCAAATTTTCCATCTCGAAAATTGGATAATATTTTTGCGGCGCTATACTTCCTGGCAGTACTATCTACATCAAAGCGGCAACATTTCGCTTCCGGAAGTAATTTTTTCAAATCCTCTTCAATCCGCTGTGTTCCCCATCCTAAATATAATATATCTTGAGAACTGCACACAGGACACTGCCTGGGCAAAGGAAATATACTCTCACAATAATGGCAGTTCAATCGATGTTTATCTTTATGATAGACAAGCGGAACATCACAATGGGTGCATTTGAATACATATCCGCAATGTTTACACATCAAAGTCGGTGCAAAGCCTCTTCGATTCAGCAGCAGAATCGCCTTATGATTCTTTTGAACCGTATCTCTCAAAAGATCAATCATCGGTCTTGATAAGTTGGTCGCATGTCCTATATCTGCTTCGCTCCGCATATCATAAACATATATTTGAGGCAGTGGTGTTCTATGAACACGTTGCCGCATTTCCAGCAATTCAATCTTCTTATTTTTAGCCGCAAAAAAAGTAGTAACAGAAGGTGTAGCCGCCCCAAGAACAATAGGGCAATTATAAATGACAGCCATTACCTTTGCCACATCTCTGCCATTATAGCGGGGAGTCTCCGTTTGTTTATAAGATGAATCATATTCCTCATCAACAATAATAAGTTTCAGATTCTTAAACGGCATGAAAAGGGCAGAACGGGAACCAATAATAATAGAACTTTCTTCATTTGCAATTCTTTGACGATTATTATACCGCTCACCTTTACTTAAATTACTGTGCATAAAAACCACTTTATCGCCAAAGTAATCGGCAAAATAAGAAACCATCTGGTTCGTCAAAGCAATCTCAGGTACTTCGAGCAGCACTGTTCCCCCTGCTGCAATCGCACTCTCCGCCGCGCGGAGATAAACTTCCGTCTTCCCACTTCCTGTTACACCATAAAGGAGTATACCCTTGTATCTTTCCTCATTAACAGCACCGATTATATATTCTACCGCATATTTTTGTTCCGCCGTTAGTTTACGTGGGTTGTCACTCTTTTTGTTTTCCACAAGCGAAAACGTTTTCTTCCCTCGATAAAATAGATGTCCATTGCCATTCCTGCAAAAGCGTCGAATAACATCCCGTGAAAAGCCCGCTGATATCAGGCTTGAAATCGAATCCTGCCCGATTTGACACAGATGCGACCATAAGGCTTTTTGTCTTCCCCCTCTTTTCATGGACTCCGATTCCGATTTGTTATTAATGGCTAACCATTCTTCCAATGGTTCTTTATAGACTTTTTGCAATAATTCTGTTTCTTTTATAAATCCTTTCGCAAGATATCGGTTACAACGAGTTTTACCCAAAACTAAAACCGCGTCTTCTTTCGAAATGATTTCAACAGAGATATCGATCAGTCCCCATATATCCTCACATTCCGGAATTTCCTTCCAATTAATCTCATATAAGACCTCTGTTCGTATTCCTTTTTTATCAATAAGAAAAAGACGAAGAGCATCTATCAATGTGCACATATAATATTGTGAAATCCATTTTGCTGTTTTAATCATTGCATCCGTAAACCAAGGTACTGAATCAATGGCATCATAAATTTCCAGCAACTTGTAAGAAATATGAGAGAATTCCTCTTCATGACATGATAGAATAATTCCTTCTTCCTGCTTGCCGGCAAACGGTACTATGCACCGCCAGCCGGAACCCACATAACTGAGATGATCCGGGATTTTATAAGAAAATGTTTTGTTTAAATGTTTCGAAGGCCGATTAATTAATATCTCCGCAATTGTACCAATCATCGATCATTTTCCTTATTTCGTGACTCCTAAAGAAACTCTTTTATATCGATATAAAACGATGTCTATATATTATCATAAAATGCTATCCTTATTCATTATTTATTTTAATGCGGCAGGATATTTTTCACGACAATAAAAAACTTCTTTGGATAAAAAACGATTCTGTCACCACAAAGAAGTTTCTCAAAAATTATATCCCAACTTGTCTTTTCAATGATTCCGCCTTGTCTGTATGCTCCCACGGTAAATCTATATCATCTCTTCCAAAATGTCCATATGCTGCAGTCTGTCTATAAATCGGATGACGTAGATTAAGCATATCAATGATACCGGCAGGTCGAAGTTCAAAATTTTCCTCAACCAGATTTACGATTTGTTCTTCATCAATTTTCCCTGTTCCGAATGTATCGACTAAAATAGATACCGGACGTGCTACACCAATTGCATAAGCCAATTGAATTTCACATTTATCCGCAAGACCTGCTGCCACGATATTCTTTGCCACATAACGCGCAGCATATGCTGCTGAGCGATCCACTTTTGTCGGATCTTTTCCGGAGAAGGCACCGCCGCCATGGCGAGCCATTCCGCCGTAAGTATCAACAATAATTTTCCGTCCAGTGAGTCCCGCATCTCCCTGCGGCCCACCAATAACAAAGCGGCCTGTCGGATTAATCAGGTATTTTGTATTTTCATCAATAAATTGGGCCGGTAAGACGGCTTTTATCACATGCTCAATCATATCTTCTCTGATTGCTTTCTGTGTAATATCCGGCGCATGTTGCGTTGAAATAACAATCGTATCAATACGCACCGGTTTCCCATCAATATATTCTACGGTTACTTGTGTTTTCCCATCCGGTCTGAGATATGCGAGTTGTCCATTTTTCCTGACTTCTGCCAAACGGCGTGAAAGTCTGTGTGCAAATGCAATAGGAAGAGGTAAAAATTCAGGAGTTTCATTGCATGCATAACCGAACATCATTCCCTGATCGCCGGCTCCGATATCATAAGAATCCGCTTTAGCTTCCTTTGATTCCAGAGAACGATCCACCCCCATTGCGATATCAGGAGACTGTTCATCCAGAGAAATGAGAATCGCACAGGTTTCACTGTCAAATCCATAACTTGCATCAGTATACCCGATGTCCCCAATCGTTTTGCGAATCACCCGTGGAATATCCACCTTGGCATCAGTTGTTATCTCGCCAAACACATGCACCTGCCCGGTTGTGACAATGGTTTCACAAGCAACACGCCCATTGGGATCCTGCTCAAGAATAGAATCCAATATAGCATCTGAAATCTGATCAGCTATTTTATCCGGATGCCCTTCTGTAACAGATTCTGACGTAAATAAAACTTTTTTCGGCATATTTTTATCCTCCGATTATGTAAAAAAATAAAAATTCCTCCGCGCAGGGAGGACTTCCTCTCATCTGCCAGCAAATGCTGATGGAATTAGCACCTTTTCCATATATAGAATGGTTGCTGCAGCATCATGGGGCCAAATCCCTCCGCTGCTCTCGATGAGTATTATGAAATTTATTATATCATATCATTGAAATTAATCAATAGAGTTTACAACAAAGGTATCTTCTACGATTTACGTAGCTCAAGAACAGGATGTCTTCTCTTATTAAATAATCAATTACATTTTTCCGCAATTTTCTCTATGATGATTTTCCCTAATTCTTCCTTTGACATTTTAGGATATTGCTGTAATGTACCATCTTTATATAATATGGCGGCAATATTAGTCGTTACATTAAATCCTGCGCCGGGCATCGCCACATCATTGGCAATAAGCATATCTAAATTCTTCCTTTCCACCTTGTTTCGACCATGGGCAATAACATCATTCGTTTCTGCTGCAAAACCAACAAGGAACTGGTGAGTCTTTTTTTGCCCCAGATCAAAAAGAATATCCGGATTAAGCGACAGGTGAATCATAAGATCATCATTTTCTTCTTTTTTAATTTTTTGATTCGCCGCAGCAATCGGTCTGTAATCCGAAACTGCCGCTGCCATAATGACTATATCACTTTCTTCATAGAGACTCTTCATTGCCTTATCCAATTCACGGGCATCCCGAACATAAATCATTCTAACATCTTCCGGCGCGGGCAGTGCTTCCGTACAACTTACCAGAACCACATCAGCTGCTTCTATTGCAGCGGCCCTGGCGATAGCATAACCCATCCGTCCGCTGGAACGATTTCCTATATAACGTACCGGATCAATATTCTCTTTTGTCCCACCCGCGCTTATGACTACACGCTTCCCCTTTAACAACTGCCTTCCCGATAAAATTCGTTCAATCCGGAAAATAATTTTTTGCAGCGAAGGGAACCGGCCTTTACCGGAAGCATTACATGCCAAGTGTCCGCTTTCAGGTTCTACAAATATATAGCCAAGTTTGCGCAACTTTTTAATATTCTCTTGGACAATAGGATTCTCATACATGTTTGTATTCATGGACGGAACAAAAATAACCTTTACAGTTGTCGCCATAATTGTTGTCGAAAGCATATCATCAGCAATTCCATTGGCTATTTTCCCAATGATATCAGCTGTTGCAGGAGCAATAACAAAAACATCCGCTAATTGGGCAAGCGAAATATGCTCTACATCCCATTTGTTGATATTGGCAAACATATCGACAGTAACATCATTACCTGAAAGTTCTCCGAATGTAATAGGTGTAACCAATTTTGCTGCATGTTCAGTCATAATGCAATGTACATCTGCACCGCGCTGCCTAAGCTGGCTTACAAGTCCGGCCGCTTTATACGCCGCAATACCGCCGCAAACTCCTACGACAATATGCTTATTTATAAACATCATAAAAATCCTTTCAGTAAGGTGAGTAAGAAACAAGTAATTACACCGTAAATTTATTTTTTATTTTCATAATAAGAAATCTTATCGTGATATATCTCTTCAAGCGCCACAGTCACCGTTTTTTTCCCTTTATCATCAAGTAATGCCGGAGCTCCATCCGTTAATTCTCTCGCTCTCAGGGCAGCCAATGTGACAAGGGTATATTTTGTATCAACCTTTTTCACAAGAGCATCAATTGCTGGATAACACATCATTTTAAAGGAACCTCCTTATTTATATACTGCTGAAAAATTGTTTCTATCTGATTCTGATTCCTGGATAGTTTACATCTTTCTGCCTCTATAATTGCGCAGGTTTTATGAACTGCATCCTTCAGTACATCATTTACGACTATGTAATCATATTTATGCGCCATAGATAATTCACCGGTGATTTGAGCCAAACGCTTTTGGATGGTATCTTCCGAATCTGTCCCTCTGCCGTGTAAACGCGCTGAAAGCGTCCTTAAGGATGGTGGAACTATATAAATAAAAACACCTTTAGGATATCTTTCCTTAACCTGCATAGCACCTTGGATATCAATTTCAAGCAAAACTGATTTTCCTCTTTCAATTAGATCAAGAACACTTTTCTTTGGTGTTCCGTAATAATTGCCGTATACACATGCATATTCCAAAAAGGCCTCTTCTTTTATCAGTCTTTCAAACTCTTCCTTTGATCTGAAAAAGTAGCTGACCCCCTCTTCTTCCCCCACTCTTGCCGTTCTGGTTGTCATAGAAATGGAATAATTCAATTCAGGATAAATATTTCTGATTTCATTGCAGATAGTGCCTTTCCCTGCTCCCGACGGACCGGAAACGACAAGCAGAATTCCCTCATCCTTTTTCCCCATATACCTTTACCCCTCATCAGCCGCTTCCATAATTGCCGTTTCCTTATTCATTAAACGGTGAGAAATTGTTTCAGGCTGAACAGCGGAAAGAATAGTTTGCCCACTGTCCATAATCAAAACTGCCCGTGTTTTTCTCCCGTAAGTAGCATCAATCAGCTCGCCTTTGTCTCGGCAGTCTTGAATCATTCGTTTGACCGGTGCCGATTCTGGACTGATAATTGCAATAACTCTGGTTGCCGCCGCCATGTTTCCAAAGCCTATGTTAATAAGCTGAACTCCCATTATTATCTCCTTATTCGATATTTTGAACCTGTTCCCTGATTTTCTCCAATTCTGTTTTGATTATTATAACACAGTCAATCACACTGATGTCATTGGCTTTTGAGGCGGTTGTATTGATTTCCCGGTTAATTTCCTGGAGCAGAAAATCAAGCTTCCGTCCTATAGGTTCCATACTGTTTAAGGCGGCAGCGAACTGATTTAAATGACTCTCAAACCGGGTAAGTTCTTCTGTATAATCCGTTTTTTCAGAGTAAACAGCGACCTCTTGCAATAAACGTGTCTCATCCCAAGCATTCCCACTGTCTTCCAATAATTTGATCATGCGGCTGCGAAGCCTTTTTTCGTAATCCTCTACAATGATATTTTGTTTACTTTTCAGATACAGAAGTTTTTCCCTCAATAGATCAATTCTTTTATTTAAATCAGCCGCTAAATTTTCTCCTTCCCGACGCCTCATTTCATTCACTCCAGCTAGTGCGGCAGATACAGCCTCGCGGGCAAGAGAAATCAATTCTTCATCAGTAATGGATTCTATTGCTACATGAAGAAAAGGAGCCGGCAACGACAAAAGATCGGAAACTGAAGGTTTCCGGCACCTGATCCCATCCTTATGCCTCAGCATGTGAAATACGTCCAAATAAGCAGATAAAAGGTCTTCATCTAAAGAAACATGAATGTTTTTTCTGCTTCCGTCTGATGTGAATGTGAGATTAACGTATATCTTGCCCCGGTGTACCTGTTCTTTGATTAAAGATTTTATACTTTCTTCCGCGGCTGCAGAAAAATGGTCAGTACGTATATTTAACTCAAGAAATCGATTGTTAACAGTTTTTATTTCAGCCGTTACTATTCCCTTAGTACCAGTTGCCGTACCATGCCCGAAACCAGTCATGCTCTTCATACTTTACGCCCCTTTTCCAAATAATTAAATGATATATTCACCCTCAAACACTTTTTCTGCTGGTCCTGTCATAAATACATGCGCAGAACTATCACCCTCCCATGAAATATGAAGATTTCCTCCGTCAAGAATAACCTCTGCTTCTCCTTCTACAAGTCCATTCAGGATTGCAGCAACAACAGTCGCGCAGGTTCCTGTACCACAAGCCATCGTAACACCAGTACCACGTTCCCATACACGCATGCGCAGTAAATTTTTTTTCAGGAGCTGCGCAAACTCCACATTTGTTTTTCGAGGAAAATGAGCGTCTGCTTCTAATCGGGAACCGATTTCTTCAAGCGAAATTCGATCAATATCGTCAGTAAAAATAACACAATGTGGATTCCCCATTGATACACAAGTAATACGGTATGTATGCAAGTCATTTGTAAGTTTCCGGTTCACCACCATACCGTCACCAAATCCTGTCACAGGAATCTCACTGCTGTTTAAATGCGGCACGCCCATGTCGACACGAACCTTTCCATCCGGAAGCAGTTCAGGGAATAAAATCCCTGCACCGGTTTCTACGGAAAAATGATGCTTTGATACCAGCCCCAGCTCATGAGCCCACTTGGCAAAAGCACGAATACCGTTACCGCACATTTCTGCTTCACTTCCATCACTATTGAAAATTCTCATCTGAAGCGTTGCCTTTTCCGAAGGAAGAACAAAGATTATTCCATCGGCACCTATACCAAAATTTCTGTTACAAATAGAAACACATTTTTTTACCACCGGCCGGATATCCATTGTCATTGCATTGACAAAAACAAAATCATTTCCACAGGCCTGCCATTTCGTAAAATGCATAAACCCCTCCTGCATATCATTCATTAGTTTTTTATTTTAACATCTATACTAAACAGAGTCGAGCATATTTCTACAGAAAACAGGCTATCCTACCCAATGGATTATGCTATACTGATTCAGAACAAGAAAGGAGTTATTTCATGCAAATTGACAGTGCAGTTCTTTACATATTCAGAAAAGAATTGGCAGCTAAAATCATACCGGCACAGGTCCGCCAAATTCATCAAATAGATAACCGGATTATTGACATAGAACTATTTCGTTCATACGAAAAACCTATACACTTAATTTTTGACACTTACCGCCCTTTAATCTACATCACCGAAAACCTAAAAAAGGACACCGGATATATGCCCTCTCAAACATTTTGCATGACATTGCGTAAACAGCTGGAAGGCTCCAGGCTTTCATCCATTGAACAACCGGATTTTGATCGGTTCTTAAAATTTAATTTCGATCGTATAGAAGCAGGTGGGAAGATTATTACCAAATCCCTCTGTATGGAATTAATTCCCTCGGCACCCAATTTAATTTTAACAGCAGATAATGTAATTATTGATGCCTGTCTTCGAGGGAAAAAGATGGAACGAATTCTTGCACCGGGAAAACCCTATGTCCGTAATTCATATGCAAGCAGAAATAACTTTCTTCTTTTCTCAGCAGAAGAAATCCTCCAAATATTGAAATTCGGTCAATTGCAAGATTCTTCAGTTCAGCAGTGGATTTTTGATACGTTTAATGGCTTCAGCAGCTTTTTGGCAGAGGAATTATTTTCCCGAACAAAAATTAAAGCTGATCTGCCACTAAATCATCTAAACGAGGAAGAATCCATTATCCTGGCAAATGCAATTTACGATATGGCGCAAGAGATCTTAAGTGCAAAAGCTCTTTATATTTACAAGAAACCAAATAACAAAACCTGGGCAACGCCCATTACGCTCTCTGCGGGAGAACCCATCAGAAAAATTTCTGCTGACAGATGGATTCGTGAAGAACTGCAAAAAGATGGCGGCATTCTCTTTGCTGAAACTTCACAGATGTCCCAAAAGATATCCTCTCTCTTAAAAAAAGAGACCAGAAAGATGAATAAAATAAAAGATGAATTGAAAGAAACGAAAAAAACGGAGACCTATAAACTTTGGGGAACACTGCTTTCCATTTATGCGTATAAAAAACTTAACGGAATGCATGAATTGACAGTAAGCAATGTTTTTAATGAACCTCCGACAGATGAGAGCATCCCTGTCAATCCGCTTTTATCGGTAAGTCAAAATAGTCAGTTATATTTTAAAAAATATTCCAAAATGAAGACAAGATTGCAAGTCGGACAGGATAAATTAAATGAATGTTTTGCAAAAATCCGCTATCTGGAAAATATTTCTTATTTCCTTGAGAATATAAAAACAAAAAATGAGCTTATTCAATTAAAGGATGAATTAAAAGATTCCGGAGCAACTATTCAGCGTCACTCTTCCATGCAGAGAAAGAAAGAAAAAGAACCTTCTTTCATCTCACTGACTATAGATGGATTTCATGTCCTCCTCGGAAAAAATAATGTACAAAATGAATACTTGACATTTCACAAAGCAGGAAAAAAAGATTTGTGGTTTCATGCACAAGCTCTTCCGGGATCCCATGTTGTTCTAATAACGGAAGGACAAGTCATTCCTAAGGAATTAATTGCAAAAACAGCTGCACTGGCTGCCTTCTACAGCAAAGGAAAATCATCCGGAAAGGTTAATGTTGACTATACTCGTATAAAATATGTCAAAAAGATTCCCAACAGTCCCCCCGGACTGGTCAATTATACCCACCAATCTACTGTCACTGTAATTCCGGAAGATTTCAAAATATCCATATAAGCACTTATAAAAAAACGGCCTGTTATAGGAAACCTCAACATGACAGACCGTTTTTTATCAGATACAATTGTAGCGTAAAGTTTTATGATTCCTTTTATAGAAGAAATCCGTAATTCTCTAATAGAGTCCGCACATGTGACTCTTCTTCTTTTGTCGGGGCAACCATGGGAAGCCGGAAATTTCCGCCCGGTTGTCCAATTAAATTAACAGCAGTCTTAACGGGAATAGGGCTTGCAATAAAAAACATTCCTTTCATAATCGGATACATTTTCAAATGCAGTCTCCGCGCGGCAACCAAGTTTCCTTTTTCAAAAGCGTCAATCATAGAAAGAAGATCCTCTCCGATCACATGGCTCGCCACAGAAATAACACCTACACCGCCTGCTGCTAAAACCGGCAAAGTAAATGCATCATCTCCACTGTATATCATGAAATCATCTGGAAGCAGAATCTTTTCCTTTGTTACCTGATCCCAATTCCCGGCAGCATCCTTCACGCCTACTATATTGGGGCAAACATCTGTCAACCGTTTGATTGTTTCCGGTTGGATACTAACACCGACACGTCCCGGTACGTTATATAGAATAATTGGCAGTTCAGTAGATTCCGCAATGGCTTTAAAATGTTGATACATCCCCTCCTGCGTCGGTTTAACATAAAATGGAACAATAACCAGAGCCGCATCTATCCCTGTTTTTTCTGCTTCTTTTAAAAATTCGATTGTTTCCTTCGTCCCAATGGTGCCTACATTTCCTATAACAGATACTCTCTTTTCTGTTCCATTTTTACCAACCGCATCAACAATCATCTTATACAGCTTTAGTTTTTCTTCACTGGACATGGTCGCACCTTCACCGGTTGTTCCACCGACAAGAATTCCCTCAGATCCATGATTAACTAAATATTTAGACAAAGAAGATGCGCCTTCATAATTTACATCTCCATTTTCTTTAAATGGAGTAATCATTGCGGTTATAACTCGTCCAAACTTTGCTATTGCCATGATTTTTCCCTTCTTTCTGTATAAACTGCTGGCCTATCAACTAAAACATATCATGAGCAATCATATATTCTGCAATTTGTAAGGTGTTTAAAGCAGCTCCTTTTCTGATCTGATCTCCGCAAACCCACAGATTGATTCCCCTTTTATTATATAGATCCTTTCTAATTCTTCCTACCGCCACATCGGTCTTATTAGATGTATCCAGTGGCATAGGATATACTTGTTTTTTTATATCATCTACAAGAACCACACCGGGAAATGATTTCATTGCCTCTTTAATCTGTTTAGTCGAAAGAGGAGCAGCAGTCTCAACATAAATTGATTCTGCATGGCTTCTTATAACAGGTACTCGAACTGCGGTCGGCGTAATTGCAATATCCTCATCATGAAGAATTTTATGGGTTTCATTGACCATTTTCATTTCTTCTTTGGTATATTCATTATCCAAAAATATATCAATCTGCGGTATTAGGTTATAGGCAATCGGGTAGTGTTTAGGAAGGCTGGCAGAGGGAAGAATCTTCGGTTCATATACAATCCCTTTTGATACGGCTTCTGTTTCCCCGTAAAGTTCGTCAATTCCTTCTTTCCCTGCTCCTGATACGGCTTGATAGGTGCTGACAATAACACGCTTTATAGGAGATAAATCATAAATCGGCTTCAACGCCATAAGCATGATAATTGTAGAGCAATTGGGATTAGCAATAATTCCCCTATGTTTTTCTATATCTTCCGGATTAATTTCAGGGATAATCAGCGGCACTTGGGGATCCATTCTGAACGCACTTGAATTATCTATTACTACAGCGCCGCGCCTTACTGCTTCCGGTGCTAATACTTCACTTACTTTGCCGCCGGCAAACAATGCAATGTCAATATCCTTGAAAGAATCTGGTTTTGCCTCTTCTACAGTATATTCCTCACCACAAACCATTAATTTTTTACCGGCAGATTTGGCAGATGCCAAAAGTTTGAGTGAAGCAAATGAAAAATTTCTTTCTTCAAATAAACGTATAAATTCCTGACCAACAGCACCTGTTGCTCCTAAAACAGCTACATGGGGCAATTTGTTCATTACAAACACCTCACTTTAAATAATTTTCAAGACCATAAACAAGCCCTGGAATTTTCATAACTTTATGACATGCAAGCATTACTCCCGGCATAAAAGACTTCCGATCCAGCGAATCATGTCGGACCGTAAGTATTTCCCCATATCCTCCAAAAAGTACTTCCTGATGAGCGACATATCCTGGAAGCCTTACACTATGAATCGGAATATCTTCATACTTGCCACCTCTTACCCCCGGCAGGCCTTCTTTTGTTTCATCTTCATCGGGATGCAATGTACGGGCTGCAGCAATTTTTTCCGCTGTCAATTTAGCCGTCCCGGAAGGCGCATCAAATTTATGATTATGGTGAAGTTCTATAATTTCAGCATTAGGAAAATATTTAGCTATTTCTTCAGATACTTTCATCATTAATACCGCACCAAGAGAAAAATTGGGGGCAATCAGGCAATGAGAACTATTTTTATCGCAAACAGCAGACAAACTTTTTCTTTCTTCCGTTTTCAAGCCAGTTGTGCCAATAACCATATTTATGCCAGCTGCAAGAACCGTCTGTGCATTTGAATAAATAACTTTAGGTGAAGTAAAATCAACGACTACATCAGGCTTACCACTAACAAAAGCTTCTTCCAGGCTTCCATAAATCTGTATTCCTTTATATCCAATACCCACGACGTCCCCAATATCCTGCCCCGTACATTTAGGATCTACCGCTCCGCAAAGGATAAGCCCTTCTTCTTTCTCAATAGAACGAACCACTTCACTGCCCATCCTGCCGCTGGCACCGTTAACCAGAACCTTTATCACTACAGTCCCCTTCTTTCTATTTACCACCCCAAAATAATATAATTACATCTGTTATTAAATTATAAGAATCGTAGTATAAACAAAAGGAGAAGTCAATCATCAGATAGTATTTTTTGCATTTCCAATGCTGATCGAATCGCGTTTTCTGATTTAGACATTCCTGAAATCATTTGAGCAATATTTTCTACTTGCTGCCGCCCATCTAAAAGCATGGCCTTGGAAGATGTCTGCCCGCGGCTAATGATTTTTTCAATTTTATAATAGCGTCCGGGAATACTTGCAGTCTGCGGCAAATGTGTAATAATAAGCACCTGCAGATATTTTGACAAAATTTTTATTTTTTTTGCAATCTGTATTCCTATTTTTCCGCTGATTCCCACATCAATTTCATCAAAAACAAGAGTTTGTCCTCTCATCAACCGTGAAATTACGATTTCTATGGCTAATGCAATTCTCGATAGTTCTCCTCCTGAAGCGGTTTCTTTCATAGAACGTAAAGATTCTCCCCTATTAGCAGAAAAATACAGCTCCATTTCTTCAACACCGGATGATACAGGTGCCGTTGCGGGGATTAAATGTAAAGTCATCCTTGGATCATCCATCCCCATATCTTGTAATAAAGATATGATCTTTTCCGTAAATTCACAGCCTGTAAGAATACGTTGTCGATTTAGTGCTTCCGCCTTTTTCATCACCGCTTCTGTCAATAATTTGTATTTTTCTTGCATCTCTTTATTTTCATAAATGAGATTTTTAAGGCTGGTACATTCTTTCTCTGCATTCTCTTCATAATGAATTACATCTGCCAATGTAGGGCCAAATTTTCGCTTCAACCCTATCAATATGTTGCTTCTTGATTGCAGTTCTGATAATTCTTCATCTGAAAAATCCGCAGCGGATATATAAGTATCTAATTTCCCTTCTATATCTTCTAATGAATATAATACCGTTCTCAGTTCTTCATCTGTTTCCTTCATTTCTTTATCATAACGGGATGCCGTTGATACCGCTTTAGATGCTGATGCCAATAAATCTCGGGCACCACCTTCATCACTGAGAGCAGAAAGAGCTGCTTTTACGGAATAGATAATTTTTTCATAATTTTGCAAAATGGAAAGGCGTCTATCTATTTCTTCATCTTCCCCGTTTATGATATTAGCCGTCCGAATTTGCTCTAATTCCCATTCAAGAATATCAATACGTCGTTCATTTTCCTGCCTATGCGCATGAAATTCCTCTAAATTTTTTTTAGTTTCTTTCCATTCCTGATATATATGGTCATATTCATCACGGAGCGTTGAGATTTCAGGCGTAAACCTATCAATAATCCTCCTGCAATATTCAGAAGAAAGAAGTTCGATAGCATCATTTTGTTCATGTAGACGAACCAGTTTTCTGCCGATAAATTCCAATTGTTTTACAGTACAGAAATCCCCATTAATCGTGCAGATTCCCCGACCGGACCGATTTAATTTTCGAGTAATAATAATCTGTGAATCTGCTGCATCAAAGCCAAATGATGATAAAAAAGAAACTATTTCATCATCAGCAGAAAAAACGCCTTCCACTTTAAAAAATTCTGCACCAGTACGAATCAAATCGGTCCGTGCGCGTCGCCCCAAGAGTATCGCAAGCGCATCAATCAAAATAGATTTACCGGCTCCCGTCTCTCCGGTAAATACTGTTGCACCATCAGTTAATTCAATAATGGTATCTTCAATAATCGCAAAATTAACAATATGTAAACTTTGAAGCATATTTCCTCCTATGCTTTCAGAAGCTCCTGTATTTTTTTCTTAAACAGCTCCACATCATCCGGATTTCTCATGATAAGGAGAATCGTATCATCTCCTGCAAGTGTTCCCATAATCTCACTATATCTGGTCTGATCGATAGCGGCTGCTACGGATTGTGCCGATCCCGGCAATGTATGAATCACAATTAGGTTCATGCTGCTTTCAATTCCGATAACCGCTTCTTGGAAAAGAAATGATGTATGGTTCTTAGACATGATCCCCGGTTTCTCTGTGGACAGAGCATATCGATAATGACCATCTTTATATGGGATTTTAATAAGCATGAGATCTTTGATATCTCTTGAAACGGTTGCTTGCGTGACAATAATCCCCTCTCTCTTTAGAGCAGCCGCCAGTTCTTCCTGTGTTTCAATAATCTGATGCTGTATAATTTCTTTTATTTTCATGCTTCTATATCTTTTCATCGCATATCCTCCTACACCTTATTTCATATAGATCTTTATTAACAGTTTATTGATTTATTTTATAGTATTTAATGCATAAGGTCAATAAATATTGCATAAAAATAAAACCCTTAACTTGCTTGCTTATGACTATCAACAGATTCCGTTAACTGTCAAAAATGTACAAATAGCACAGAAGCTTCCTATCTGTGCTATTTGTACATTTATCTGATAATTGACCTTTAATCGGAATCAGGATTTCTTCATAAGTTTACCGGAAAGCGTACCCCAAAAATCATGATCAAAGAAACGAACAAAACGAATAGGTTTACTAACTCCCTGTACAAGCAGGATATCATTCGTTTTTAGTTCGTAACTCCCATTACCGTCTGCTGATATATATAGAATATGTTCCCGTGATGGCAATGTAATTTTTACGATATCCTTTTCGGATAATACGGATGCAAATCGTGACAAAGTGTGGGGACATATCGGAACTACCATCATCTGCTTTACGGAAGGAGACAGGATTGGTCCGCTGCAAGAAAATGCATATCCCGTAGAGCCGGTTGCTGTCGATATAATCAAGCCGTCGGCAGGATACTGTTGTGCAAAAATATCATTGATATACAGGTTGACTCTTACCATTTTGCCAATTTGTGCACGACCGATTACGATATCATTTAAAACATCAGGCAGAAAAGTTCTTGTGCCATCAGCATGCAATATGCAGGAACTCAAAAACATACGATCTTCTAAAACATATTTTTGCGATATAATCTGATCCAATCGCTCTTCCACGTCAGACTGGCGTATTGAATTTAAAAAACCAAGTTCTCCCAAATGGATACCGGTTAAAATAACAGAGTAATCTGAAAAAGCCTTAGCAGCTTCTAAATATGAACCATCACCCCCAATAGAAAGAATATATTTTAAATTTTTGCCCATCCAGTTTGTGCTTTTATACCGGTCTTTATCAATAGCTATATCCCGTGACTCAAAACCGCCTCGTGCATACTCAGCCACATAATATTCAATATGTTTGGCTTGAAGAATCGAAATCAACTTGCCCCAAAAAGTATAAAGTGCTTCCTTTCCCATATTAGGAAATATACCGATCTTCATGACATTTCTCCCTTAAATACCTGATGTGATTCTTCTACTATATCGTGAATAATATCTGTATTCACCATAGACCGTTCCGGCCTATCTTTCTTCAGCAATGCTAAAAATTCAATATTCCCGGATCCGCCTTTAATTGGTGAATATGTTATCCCCCATACGTGGAATCCTTCTGTTTCAAATGCTGACAAAGTATCCCTTATTACGTCTTCATGGATATTCTTATCACGAATAACTCCGCCCTTTCCAACCTTTTCTTTCCCCGCTTCAAACTGCGGTTTAATCAGAATAACTACGGATCCCTCCGGTTTAAGTATAGAATGTACGGCCGGCAGAATTTTTAATACGGAAATAAAAGAAATATCAGTTGAAATGAAATCTACTTTTTCTCCTATCATATCTTCAGTTACCTGTTTGATATTTGTTTTTTCCAAATTAATTACATGAGGATTAGTACGTAATTTCCAATCAAGCTGATTGGTTCCCACATCAATAGCATACACTTTGGCAATGCCGTTTTGAAGCGCACAATCGGTGAATCCACCCGTGGAAGCGCCGATATCAGCCATCACAAGATTTTTTAAATCAAGATGAAATTCTTTTATCGCCTTTTCCAGTTTATATCCCCCACGCCCGACATATGGCATAACATGCCCTTTAATTCTGAGTCTGACATCAGACGGTATCTTCGTTCCCGGTTTATCAACAGGAACATCATTCACCAGAATAATTCCTGCCATAATATGCCGTTTCGCATTTTCCCGGGTTTCAAAAAAACCTCGTTCTACCAAAAGAACATCCAGTCGTTCTTTTTTTACTTTATTCATATCTTTTATTCCTTTATCTGTTGTAAATCAAAGCAAATATTGCGCAAGAAACTTATTTTCTCCGGCAAAGGATCATTTCCGGCAGCTCTCTCAACGGCTTAAATTCTTCTCCGAAAGCCCCCAGGCTCTGTACAGCAGCAACAGCTTCCTTCCGTGCTCTCTGTTGTGCCTGATGTTTCCCCAAAAGCGTCACATAGGTGCATTTATGTTCTGAAATATCCTGTAATGGAACTTTCCCCATTTCCTGAAAACCTCCATTGAAATCCAAAAGATCATCCGTAATTTGAAATAGAAGCCCTATATGCTTTCCATATGTATGAATCGCTTCCTTATCATTTTTAGAAAGCCCAGCAATTTCTGATGCCATATCCAAGGAAGCGCATATCAGTTTACCTGTCTTACATTGATCTAAAAACATTAATTCTGACAGAGAGAGTGTTTTACCTTCTGCCCCTTTATCATGTGCCTGCCCCCCTACCATTCCAGCAGGACCTGCCGCGGCTGTTAAAATTTTTATCAATGCTATACGTTTGAAAAACGATATATTGTTTTCACAGGCAAGGAGTTCAAAAGCATAGGTTAAGAGCCCATCTCCTGCCATAGTTGCAATACCTACCCCATATCTTTTATGATTGGCCAACTTTCCTCGCCGATAGTCATCATTATCCATACCCGGCAAATCGTCATGAATGAGTGAATATGTATGAACACATTCCAATGCGCAGGCCACATTTATATATAAATTCGAATCCACACCCAATGTATCTAGAAGTACCAAAAATAAACAAGGGCGTATCCGTTTTCCCCCTGCCATTAAACTATATTGCATAGATGCGTATAATGAATCATGTGCCGGATCTGACGGCATAAGAAGACATTCCAATGCATCATCAACTAGTATCTTCTTATTTACCATCATTTCTTTTATCACGCGTTTCCTCCCCTTGCTGGATTAATTTTTCTATTTCAACAGAAATATCATGTATATCTCTCTCGGTTTCTTTCAATATAGTAAGACAAGACATTGCTGCTTCTGTCCCCTTTTTATATTGGACAAGCATTTCTTCCAACGGTGTCTCTTCCTTCTGCAGTTGAGACACTACAGAACTTAATTCTTCCATGCAATCTTCAAATTTCTTTTCCATCATCTGCTCCTTTTATATGTTTACTGCAGATAAGAATATCTTCCATTCCACACCTTGAAAGAAACTGCATTCGCTCTAAAATATCCAATTTTTTATTGCTGATAACCTTTTTTAGTTTTCGATCCAGTATAATCCAATTATATAAAATATCCTTACGTACAGCAGTTACTTTTCCACTTTGTGCCAATATGTTAAAGATAGTTAAAGTATGCTGCAATTTAAGCTTGGATATATTCAGCTTGTCTCGAATAATTTTCTGTAAAACCAAGTACAAGCATATTATACGCTCTTCAATATATTTTTTATCAGGGACAGCAATTTCCGCTGCCTGCGTTGGCGTAGAGGCTCTCACATCAGCGGCCAAATCAAGTAAAGTCACGTCTGTTTCATGTCCTACTGCAGATATAACCGGTATCTTAGAACAGAACACTGCATCCAATAAAACTCTTTGATTAAAAGGTGTTAAATCCTCTTCCGCGCCGCCGCCTCTAGCAATAATAAGAATATCCGGCGGCTCTGTCTCTTCATTTGCCCTAATAACCATTTCTGCCATATCGGCCGCAGCATCCTCCCCTTGCACAGTTGTACTGTATAAAGAATATCTTACTGAATTATTCCGTAAAAATCCCGTCCGTATAATGTCATGGATGACCGCCCCTGACGCTGATGTAACAATTCCTACTCTAAAGGGGAATAAAGGTAATCTTTTTTTCTTTTCAATATCAAAATATCCTGAAGCTTTAAGTTCTTTCTTCAGCATATCCAATTTCTCCAAAATCGGACTCTCAGTAGAAGAAAGGATTCTATCCACCTGAAAAATCGGTCTACCGCTTATTTTGTCATATTTAATATTTCCAAGAATAAGAATTTCCGTCCCATTCTTAATCCTGCGTCCAAGAAACGCGCTTCTCATTTTCCCGATACGGCAGGTAATACGAGACTCTTCATCAATTAAAGAAAAAAATATGACCCCTGAAAAATGAAAGTGTAAATTGCTGACAGTTCCCGATATGGTTATATTTTTAAAAATATAATCTTTTTGAAGAGCACCTGCTACAAGGCTGCTGCATTCACGAACCGAGTAGACTTTCATATGTATACCTCATAAATGCTCCGAACGCATTTCCTGTCGCATTGTCACTGCTATACTTCACTTCTGCGAAGCATGGATGCAAAGATTTATGCCTGCATATTTCCGTAATACTCTTTCGCAGATACCCATTGCTCATTACTCCGCCGACTGCGATAAAGGTTCTCCCTTCTATAAAGCCATTATATGAGTCCAAGACTTTATGTAATGACTTGCCAATAGAGGAAAAAACGCCATAAGCAATATCTTCTGGCGTATAACGCTTAGTTTGTATATCACGCTGTACCTGCGCTTCCGGGCCGGCAAAACTGAATCCATTTTTAACATTTGCTACCGGTACTTTATATAATTGCTGATGTTTCATTGCTAATCGTTCCATAGACGGGCCTGCAGGAAAAGGCATTCCTAAAGAAACACCTACACGATCAATGAATTGTCCGGCGGTAATGTCCGCAGAATGAATCAGATCCACAATTTGCATAATATCCTTTTCCCATTCCACTGAAAGAACATCTTGTGTCCCCCCGGAAAGATGCATCATATAAAAAGGTGTTCCCCATATTTCAGGCATATTTTGAATGGCTGCCAATGCATGATTTTCCTGATGACTGAATTCGAAAACAGGTACACGTAGCACATGAGATAGCGACTCTGCCATACCTTTGCCGACAAGAAAAGCGGGCATGTAAGAATCTGCCCGCCGACGTGGAAATACTGATACGCCGATACCATTAATCTGATCAATCCATGGCTCTAATTGTCCCAAAATCACAGGGAGATTTCTGACATGCTGGAATACCATTTCTGACTGGGATAACCCTCTTTTTCCAGCCTTTACAGATAAAATAATGCGTGACTCTCCCACTATACCTTCAGTACTGTCATATACAGCCGCAGATGTCGTATAGCAGCTTGTATCAATACCAAGGAATTTAGCCATTTTTTTCACCTGTTACCGCACTTAAAATTCCATTGATAAAACGATAGGAATTTTCACCGCCATAAACTTTCGCAAGTTCAACAGCTTCATTGATGATAACTTTTCTATCCGCCTTATCCTCATAAGTATAATTAAATTCGGCAATCGCTATCCGCAAAATATTTTTATCTACAATATTTAACTGGCTTAATGACCATTTTTTTAAAAACCTGACAATCTCCCCATCGATCTCATCCCGATGCAGCTGCACCTGTTCAACTAAAAAATCAGAAAAGGATTTTCCTTTCTCAGATAAAGCATCAGAGATATCTGCTGATACTTCTGCCGTATTAGGATTTATCTCCTTTGCATATAAAACTTTTAATGCATGTTCTCTGGCTTTACTTCTGCTCATTGTTCTACTTTCTTTATTTAATAACTTCTGTTACGGCTACATCAACTGATAAAACAGGTTCATCAGTCAGTAGTAAAATTTCGCGTTGTACTTGTTTTTGTACAAGATATCCCACCTCATGGACATGACAGCCATAAATGAGCGAGATAAAAATATTAATAGTCATTCCATTTTTATCATGGCGGATTAAAATCCCTTTATGCACCTTTTTGCCAAATGCTGAAGTAATTCCCTTGACGATATGCTGAAGACCTTCCGATGTAAATCCCTTAACTTCCGGAATAGCAAGAATAATTTCTTCAATTTTCAGATAAAGTTCTTCATCTGAAACAACAGAATGCAAATCTTCCACCATATCGCTTACCTTGCTGCACCAAAAACAATCTGCTGCACATTTACATTAACCTCCGCAACAGTAATTCCCGTATATTGAAAAATATCTTCTTTGACAGCTTCCTGTAACTGCAAGGCAACAGCAGGGATTCTCATCCCATGTTTCACACAAATATATAAATCAATAATTACATTTTTATTTCTTATGGAGACACGAACACCTTCCGCATCCCCATCGCCAATCACAGAAGAAATTCCATGCGAATATCGACCATCCATGGACATAACCTCATTAATTTGAAGCGCTGTATCCCTGGCAATGGTAGCAAGCACCTGTTCAGAAATACTGATAATCCCCAATGATGTTTTAATTTCTGCAGCTGCCATCAAAAAGATCTCACTTTACACGTTCAATATAGTCGCCGGTACGTGTATCAATACGGAGCACTTCCCCTTCATTAATAAAAAGTGGAACGGATACGGTATATCCGGTTTCCAGCTTGGCAGGTTTTGACCCGCCAGTCGCCGTATCGCCGCGAATCCCTGGTTCTGTTTCAACAACTTTCAGCTCAACAGAGTTCGGAATATCAATCCCGATAATATCCCCATTGAAAAACATAACAGAACATTCCATCTCTTCCTTAAGAAAATTAATCTTATCTCCCAATTGATCCTTGCGAAGCATAATCTGTTCATACGTTTCCGTATCCATAAAACAATAGGATTCATCAGCCTCATACAAATACTGCATCGGCTTACGTTCTACAATGGCCGGCTGCAATTTAATCCCGGCATTAAACTTACGCTCAACAACCGAACCATTTACCATGTTCTTCAGCTTTGCACGTACAAATGCCGCACCTTTCCCCGGTTTTACATGTAAAAATTCGACACACTGCCATACAGATCCATCGAGTTCAATGGTAATACCCGGTCGCAAATCATTACTGGAAATCATTTACTTTCTTCCTCCTGCTACATTCTTAAAAATTTTTTCGGGAATTTTGTTAAGACTTCAATACCGTCTTTTTTTATAACAACCGTATCTTCAATACGGACTCCACCAATTCCTGGAATATATACCCCAGGTTCCACCGTTTCTATCATATTTTCTTTCAATACTGTATGGTCCCGTGCTGATAAAAAGGGGGATTCATGAATCTCCAGCCCCACACTATGTCCGAGTGAATGGACGAAATAAGACTCAAATCCATCTTTCTTCAGATACTCTCGCGCCGATTTATCCACTTCCGAACAAATAATTCCCTCCTTAAGCTGCATTTCAATATGCTCATTGCAGTATAAGACACTGTCATAAATCTTCTGCAGTCGCTCTGAAACATCTCCTATGGCAACCGTCCGTGTAATGTCAGAATGGTACCCCTTATAAATAGCACCAAAATCAAAAGTGACCAAATCACCATCTTCCAAAACCTTTCCTGTGGCTACACCATGAGGATATGCGGACCGTTCACCCGATGCGACAATAGTATCAAAAGATTTTCCTTCCGATCCTTCTTCAAGCATAGCGCACTCAAGGATAGTCCTCAACCGTGCCTCAGTTATTCCTGCCCTGATAAAAGGAAGAGTTGCCTTAAATCCCGCATCTGATATACGACAAGCCTCTTTTATACAGAAAATTTCTTCCTCAGATTTGATCTGCCGCAGCCGATCTATTTGAGAAAACCTGAATTCTATATTCGGCATATATTCATGAAAAGACAGGTACATCTGATAGGAAAAAACCGTTTCTACTCCCATAGTTTTTATATGGTATTCACCAGCAAGCTTCGCGACTATTTCTGCCAGATGACCTTTGTAATCCACCACTGTATAATCGGCAGATTCTTTTCTTGCCTGCTCTGTATATCTGCTGTCCGTCAGAAGGTACAACTCCTCTTTTGTCAGAAGCAGATAACTGTCTGAACCTGTAAACTTACTTAAATATCTGCAGTTTTCATCCTTTTGCACAAAAATTGCATCTAATTGATTTTCTCTAAGAAAATCAATTATTTTCATTTTCTCAGTCATTAAATCACCACTTTTCCGTTTCTTTATGATACCGTAAAAGTGTATGTTTGTCCATTTGGCTTTGGTTCCGGCAATGATTTCTGTTACGATTCCTTATTACCGGATAATCCGATAAAAAATGTTCCGTTATGGCAGTATCCGTAAATCACTTTATCAGATGATCCGTAAAATTATGAAAAGTCAAAATTGTTCTGTCACCCATATAATGTGTCATGCAAGTAATACCGGCATTATATAAACTGAAATTCCAAGCTGTTTTTAACGGTATATCCAAAAGACCGCAGATAATTGTCCTGATAGCCGCACCATGGCTTACAATTACATAAGTCTTATTATCCCCGCGGTCAATGATCTCTTCAACCGCCTGCACCGTCCTCCTCTGTAAATCGGCAAAAGACTCGCCGTGAGGCAGCTGCAGTAGTTCCGGATGATGATACATCTCCTCAATCATTCCCGGCCAGCAATGCTCAATCTCTTCAAAAGTTTTTCCTTCCCAGTCGCCAAAATGAAGTTCCTGCAACGCATCAACCACTTCGACATTCATACTCTTCAAATTTGCAATTTCTTTCGCCGTTTCCATGGCTCTTCCCAAACTGCTGGATATTATTCCATTCAGAAAAATTCCTTCAAACCAATGAGCTGTCAGCTTTGCCTGTTCTTTCCCCAATGCACTCAGTGCCACCTCAGTACTGCCTTGGTACCTTCCAGATTCATTCCAGACCGTTTGTCCATGACGAACAAAATATAGCGTGATCATCTATTCAAGAACCTTTCTCAATGCATTAACTAATCGCAGATTTTCTTCCTTTATCTTTACTGCAATCCGAAAATAACTTTCATCCAACCCCGCATAATTACCGCATTGCCGCAAAATAATTTTATAAGTCCATAGTGCTTGCTGCAGTTCATATGCTGATTTGAACTTTCTCATCAGTTTGCATAAAAAGAAATTAACACTTCCCGGATATACCTTAATACTATCGATTGCAGACAAATCCGTAATCATCCTATTCCTTTCCGTTTTACAATATTCTCGTGTTCTCTGAATATACGCATCATCTGCCAATGCACTCTTCATATAAGTCTGAACAAGTCCATTTACATGCCAAGGAATTAATTGCTCCTGGCATTTCTTAGCAATTTCTTCTGTAGAAAAACTGCATCCGATTCTTAGCCCCGGGACAGCATAAAATTTCGTTAAGGAAGAAACTATAATAACCTGTCTATGGCAAAGGCAAAGTTTTCGGTAGGAAAAAGAGTCTCCTAAAAAGTCCACAAAAGACTCATCCAAAATCAAATAGCTTTGCGTTTTTTCTACAAGCGGAAGTATCTGTTTCAACCTTTCCTCATTAAGTATTTGTCCGTCAGGATTGTTGGGGTTCCCTAAATATACAACAGATTTCGGCTCTATCTTTGTAAAAAACTCCACAGGAATTTTGAAATCCGTTTTTGCAGACAACGGTATTTCCTCTACCTTTGCGTTGACAGATTCAGCTGATAGACGATACTCGCTAAATGACGGTGCCGGTACATAAACCTTGCCAGGCAGCAGCACACGGAGCAGAGTATACATAATTTCTGTAGCACCATTTCCAACCGTTATCATTCGGTCAGGCATGCCATACCTGTTTGCCAAAGCAGAAATAAGCTCTCGACATTCCATATCAGGATACCGCAATACCTCTTTTTCCCAGGATCGAATAAGTGCTTCTTTGCCTTTCGGGGAAAGTCCTAACGGATTGATATTGATACTGAAATCTAAAAAACCATCCCGTTCTCCTCCCGGCAATTTAAATATATCGCCACCATGCCTACTTTGTGAAAGGATCATCCAATTTACACTTTCTGATCTGCATACCTTGATTTGTCGACCGTACTGTATCTAGATAAAAAACTCCTAAATCATAATCTTTAATTTTCGTCCGTATTGCTTCAATATCTGCACCAGGTGCTACGATTAACCCAAGAACAGTTCCACTGTGTGCGCAAATAACCCCTTTTCCGCCTAATGCGGTTCCCCTCGTATAAAAATCTTCCAGCGGCTTTTTAAAAAGTATCTTCTGGTTTGCAAACGCGCTGATTGTAGCCGCCTTCCCGATAATTTCCAATGACTGATTTTTTAATCCTTCCACCAAAAAATACATCGCTTTCTCTATTTCAGTTTGATTGCTCTTTTGCAATGAAATCAGATCTTTCCTATTGTTAAAAGACATCGTATCAACTTCACCACCACAATCGTAAATTAAAATCTGCATATCAGGACAATGCCCCATTTCCCGAATCACTTTCCCGTCACGGTAATCAAACTCCACAATTCCCTCAAAAAACGTAGCGTCACTGGGTTCAATAGAAAGCGCGATCGTTGCTAATTCACGCGGAGAAAGAATTTCCCCGACACTTAACGCTGTCGCCTGGCATACCGCACTTATATCGGCCGTACTTGACGCCAATCCCTTTCCCCTCGGAATATAGGATTTTAGCTTAATCGGAACAATCGTATCGGGTCTTTTCAGATAAACTAATGTACGTTTCACGGCCTCCGCCGCCTTATCAGGCAAAATGTCACCAGTTCCGTCGAATCCGCTATAAGCATAAGAATATCGATTAATCGGGCAAGTCACCATAAAGGAGGATCCATTCGCATACCCCTGAATAAACTCTCCGCATGATCCGGGAGATATAACTAAATATGCCATGCCCCACCTTTAACCAATAACACAAATAAGAATGCTATAAACGCTTCGGTGATTTCTGTAATAAACCCATAAGTATCACCGGTTGTTCCGCCAATCTTTTCAACTATCCACGAATTTAAATAAAGACCGAACAATATAGCCGCGCTGAAGAGAATAATATAGTCAAGCCCAAAACAAACTGCCGGCAGAATAGCTGTAAAAAATGCATAAAAAACCGCATTTTTAGACCTATAGGCCGAAAAGGACTTCCCGATTCCATATGGTCTGGCATAAGGATATTCACATATACTGACAACCAGATTTAACCTTCCCAGTGTCGGCATCGCGATAAGGACAAAATATAGCGCAGTATCAACAGAAGCCAGCGCGAATGTTTTTAAGAGAACTATCAATAAGACAGAAAGTACCCCAAAAGCTCCTACATGGCTGTCTTTCATAATTTCCAGGCTTCTCTCTTTACTGCGTCCCGAAAATAAGCCGTCAGCGGAATCCATAAGCCCGTCAAGCAATAATGCCCCTGTAATAAAAAGTTCCGATATAACCAAAATAAACCCAATCAAAAGAGGGCTGCCAAGTGGTCGTATCAAAAAGAAAACACCGCATAACAGGAGTCCTATAATCCATCCAATTACAGGAAACCATGTTACACTTTTCCCAAAGTCTTCATCTTTCCATTCAGTTTGTGTGTCAAGGCGAAGCCGCGTCAAAAACTGCAGCCCGACAAGAAAACTTTTCATTCCATCACCAAAATAATAGAATCAACGATTCCATAAAGGCAAAAATAATAGTAGCCAGATACATCATCCAAATAGTAGTCTTAATGTGCTCCGCCCGCAAAGTTTGATCCGAATCCCCCATATAAGCACGAAACTCCGGTTTCCCATTGTAATAATTATATCCGCCAAGCTGCACATGCATTGCACCCGCTACAGTAGCTTCAGCATAACCCCCATTGGGGCTCGGATGTTTGTTCGCATCACGAAATCCGATCACGCATGCGTTTCGCCAATCTAGCCGAAGAACAAAAGCGGCTATAATAAAAAGTAAATAAGTAACCCTCGCGGGTATGTAATTCAAAACATCATCAAGCCGTGCAGCAGCTCTGCCGAAGAAAAGATAGCGTTCGTTTTTATAGCCGATCATGGAATCCATCGTATTGCCTGCTCGATATACAATAGCGCCAATTGGGCCCAAAAGTAGAAAATAAAATAGCGGGGAAATAATTCCATCAGTCGTATTTTCTGCAACAGTTTCTATCGTTCCTCTTGAAATTTCACTTTCATTTAATCCGTCAGTATCTCTTCCTACAATCCAAGATAACCGAGCACGCGCTGTTTCTACATTTCCTTTTTTCAGAAGATTGTATATTTCCATCCCATCACGGGCAAGCGCGCGCGGAGTAATCGAAACATAGAGTAAAACCGCACTAAGCAGAAAATAACAGAAAATTCCTGCTTTCGCAGCAATATACAATATTACCGTAGATACAATACCTACGCTCACCAAGACAAGAAGAACCACACCACATCCGTAAAGGAACAGCTTCATATTATCCGTATGATGCTTCGGATACAATTTATTTTCCCATGTGGAGATCAGTTTCCCGATGAGAACTACCGGATGCCAGTCCGATCGGGGATCTCCTATTACCGCATCTATTATCAATGCCATAAACGGAACCAACGCATAAGGGAGAGTTTCCAATTCACTCACCCCAAGACTTCATAAAACTTCTTCATATCAAAATGTTTTCGTACTGTATCGGCAAGACGGTCAAATTCCGATTCTTTATATTGGCGATAACGGAACTGCACCGGAAGCGTCTCCAATCCTTTTCTTTTACGAAGTGCGTTAATTATCGCCCGCCTAAGATCATCATTATCAAAGATACCATGGCAGTATGTACCAAATATATGATGTGTTTCATTGATATATCCGTCTTGCACTTGCACCGGTTGATTACTTCTCCGCACTATATTAAAAAGGCTTTGTGCTGAATGGGTAAGTACCGTTTCCCCCATATGTATTTCATACCCTTTTAAATGGCTTCCTTTAAAATCCATACCAAGAAATGGCAAGGCTTCACAATTAAACTCTACCTGATATGTATTTTTTTCCCCCTGCATGGTTGTAACATAAGGCATTAACCCCAGTCCTTCCACTACATCATTACTGCTTTCTACATGTAATGGATCACAAACCTTTTCTCCAAGCATCTGATAGCCGCCGCAAATTCCAACCACGGGAATACCTTTTGCTGCAAGCGCTTTAATATCATGATCGTACCCTTGTCGCTTCAGATAAAGCAAGTCCTCTGTCGTATTTTTACTGCCCGGCAGTATAATAAGATCCGGACTCCCAATCAAATCTCCCCGCTGAATAAAACGCACGTTTACATCCGGTTCATGGGTAAATGCATCAAAGTCCGTGAAATTTGAGATTTTAGGCGTTTGGATAATAGCAATATGAACATCATGCATAATCTGATTCCGTGGCATTTCCTGAAGTGACACGGAATCTTCATCATCAATCCCCAGCTTATCCAAATAAGGAATAACACCTAAGACCGGAATCCCCGTATGTTCTTCAAGGAATGTCAATGCCGGTTCCAAAAGTGTAATATCCCCGCGAAATTTATTAATAATAAGTCCCTTCACAAGTTTACGTTCTTCAGGCTCTAACAGTTCAAGGGTTCCTACAATAGACGCCAGCGCCCCGCCACGATCAATATCTGCGATCAAAAATACGGGAGACCGGCATTCTTTTGCAATCCGCATATTGACAATATCATTCTTTTTCAGATTGACTTCAGCAGGACTTCCCGCCCCCTCAATCACCAGCACATCATAATGTGTTTCCATGAAATCAAGACTCTTTTTTACGGAAGACCATGCCTCTTGGCTATATTTATTTTGATATTCTGAAGCGCTATAATTACCGACCGATTTACCGAGAAGAATCACCTGAGAGCAGGAATTCCCCGTGGGTTTCAAAAGTACAGGATTCATCTGCACAATAGGATCTTCCCCTGCGGCTTCCGCCTGGGCAACGGTAGAACGGCCGATTTCTCCACCAGAATGCGTAACATAGGAATTTAGTGCCATATTCTGCGCCTTAAATGGGGCAACATGATACCCATCTTGTTTGAGAATTCTACAAAATGCCGTTGTTAAAATACTTTTACCCACATGAGAGCTTGTTCCCTGAAACATAACTTTTTTGGCAATTTTTCTCACCATGGTTCCACTCCTCTACTTTTAAGCTCCACTGTAATTCCTGCAATTGATAGATATACCTTATCTGCCTTTTGGGCCACATACTGATTTGCCAATCCCACCAAATCGCGGTATACCCGGCTCATTGCGTTGGCCGGTACGATGCCCATCCCCAACTCGTCAGAAACAAAGATAATTTCCTTGTTATCCGTCTGGGAAATGATATTAAAGAGCAATTCCAAATCTTTCTCCAGTAATGTTTGTAATGCCGTCAGATCGTTAATTCCAAGTGTTTCATTATCTTTATTCGCTAAATGCTCCATAAGAATATTGTTGACATACATCGTAATGCAATCAAAAAGAACCGTGTCCGCTTTCATAAGAACAAATCCTATTTTGCCGCTGACTTCTCCTAAAATTTCAAATGTTTTCCAGTCTTCCGGGCGCCTTTTTTGATGCAAGATAACGCGGTATTTCATTTCATCATCTAAGATTCGGCTTGTTGCGACATATCCTTTTCTTTTCCCTGTAGAATGATACATCAGCTCTTCGGCAAACTCACTCTTGCCGCTTCTTGATCCGCCTAACACTAAAAATATCTTATTGCCCATCTGTGCCTTACCACCTTAAATCCCGAGTATGTCTTTTACATAATAACATATGTAAAATTCCTATGCCAATTAGACGGATTCCACCACTCGTCTTGCTCAAAAGTGCTACAATATAATATATTTTAAGTTATGGAGGATATCATGCCAGAAGAATTGAATCAAGATCCTTACCACATTGATTTAATGCGGACCTTATGGGAAAACACTTATCGTGGAACCGTTTTCGATTATAAAGAGCAATATGTTGCAACCATACGATTAATCCTAAGCATTCCCCTTGATCGCAGCGAAGTCCCTGAAAATGCTCCGAAAGTTAATCCCTCAGTTATTGTACTCATTGAAGACACTATTCTTTCTCCGCTTGAAGTCGTGGAATTTGAACAAATTATGTCCAAGATCATCACGAAAAAAGTATCAAGTGAATATTTTCAACCAGACCGTATTATGTACTTTTACCCAAGCCCTTCTGATGGTGCAGAAACAGCAAATAGAAATGTAGATAATGTAAACTAATTATTTTGTTAAAAAGATCTTATACTACAAGAAAACGGTGCTATGTGTGATATAAATCACTGCACCGTTTTAAATTTCTCAAAATATATTATTCTGCTGAAATAAACATCGGATATAGCGGTTGTCCGCCATCATACATCTCAAACTCTATGTCTGAATAAATTTTCTCTACTGCTGCCAACTCACGACCACATGCATCTTTCGACATATCTTTTCCATAATATACAGTAACCACACCCGTATCTTCATCAATAAGGGATTCCAGTAACTTCCGAAAACACTTATTGAAATCTTTTTCTGTAAAAATCTGGTGACCTTTTGTTATCCCCATGTAATCTCCCTTATGGATAACAATATCCCCAATAAGGCTATCCCTCACTGCAGCAGTAATCATTCCTGTTTTTATCTGCTGCACTCTCTTTGACATTTCATTCAAATTTTCCTCAATACCGATATTATCCATAAATGCCATCGCAGCAGCTAACCCTTCCATAGGATTAACAGATGGCACGATGTGTATTTTCTCACCAAGCATTTTCTGGAGTTGCTGTGCCGCTAAAATAATATTTTTATTATTAGGCAATAGGATATATTTATCATACCTTCCATTTTCTATACCTGCATTCAATTCCTGAACGGAAGGATTCATCGACTGCCCGCCAGATACAACATCGCAACCGAGTTTTTGGTATAATTCTGTCCAACCGTCACCGGATACAACTGCTAAAACCCCTAACGGACGTTTAGGTTCATCTTGTTGCTTTTCTTTATTTTTATGAAACTGGTCAACCATATTGTCACATTTAACATCATGCAATGTCCCCCAAGAGGCAGCCATATCTAAAACATGCCCCGGCCGTTGGGCGTGAATATGGACTTTGATAAGATTATCTCCTTCCGCCACAATCATAGATTCGCCCCAGGTTCCCAATTTATGGCGTATTTCTTTTGCCGCCAATTTACAAGGACTGATAATAAACTCCGTGCAGTACGGATACTCGATGGAGAAAGATTCTCCTTTTGCTTCCAACCGACTGATTACCGGTTTAATCTCCAAATTTACTTCGCTTACTTTTCCGGTCAATCCGTTAAGGCATCCTATGAGGAAGAATATTAGGCCTTGTCCTCCGGCATCGACAACATTTGCATCTTTTAAGATCTTTAACCGCTCCGGCGTTTTTGCCAAAGCATCATTACCATGACCAATGGCAGACTCCAAAACCTTGCTGAAATCAGGTTCCTGCCTGATCACTTCATATGTTCCTTTGGCAATTCCCCTTGCAACAGAAAGAATAGTCCCTTCTACCGGCTTGGTTACTGCACGATAAGCATATAAAATACCATACTGAAAAGCCTTTCCCATTTGGGTTCCCGATGCTGTCTTTTTACCACGTAATCCACGGCTTATCCCATGAATAATCTGAGAAAGGATAACACCGGAATTTCCTCTTGCCCCCATAATTGCACCGGCGGAAGCCTTTTCCGCAATCATACCTACCGACTCATCCGCACTGACATCACTGATCATACTATACATCGATTTCAGCGTATTCAGCATATTACTTCCTGTATCCCCATCAGGAACAGGAAAAACATTCAGCTGATTTAATATTTCATATTTTTGTTCAAACATCTGATATGCGCCAATCAGCATATTCTTAAAACAACCACCATCAATAATCGTATACATGCAATTCTCCCCCATCTCAGGCGCTCTCAAAAATAATACCTACCAGTCCCGGTCCTAAATAGCAAGCCAATACTGGTGTCCCTGTCGTCAAAGTGACATCAATATCAGGATATTTTTCCTGAACGATAGACTGTAATTCTTTTCCGCCTTCCGGATTCTCAATATGGACGATACCGATACGTTTGCAAGGAGCATTCTCATCTAAGTACTTTATTAAACTGGCTACCGCTTTCTTCCTTGTACGCACTTTGTCCAAAACATCCACTTCATTGTTCTTGTTTAGATAAATACAGGGTTTTATCTTTAATATACTTCCAATTAACCCTGCAGCCTTACCAATTCTTCCTCCACGACGAAGGTAATCCAGGGTATCCACAGTAAAAGTTGTTCTCATATGTTCAGCAACTTCCGTCAATTTATCCGTGATTTCTGCAAAAGAATTGCCACTTTCAATGAATTCCAAAGCATCCTGAACCATTTGGAGCATTCCAACAGCCGTCGTCTTGGTATTAATTACTGATATATTTCCCCTTCCAGATTGTTTTGCAGCCAAAACCGCACCATTGTATGTACCACTGACTGCAGTTGTGATGCATAAAACAATAATGTCATCTTTTTCGGGAATCAAATTAAATGCATTTAAAAAATCTCCCGTGCTCGGCTGGCTTGTAGGTATTGCTTGATTTGTCTTTTCAGAGTATTCAATAACCTGCCTGATTGTTGCTTCATTCTCAGGAATATACTCTCCTTTAATAGATAAACTAAGAGGAATAACATGCAAATTTGAATATTTAGACAACATTTCTTGAGGAATAGCAGATGTGCTGTCCGCAATGATATGAATCATACAATACAATCCTTCCTGTTATTTATTTTCGTGCCTTATTTTATATTCTTTCAATAGCTGCTGATATGCATATTCATCATATCCATTGGTGGCAAGGATATATTCTTTCAATTTGTTACGGCCTAAAGCGACATTCATAGCTGAAATTTCAAAGGGATCTAAAGAAATTCGAGCCAACTGTTCCCCCGTAGAAGAATATCCAACAACCCCATGCCCTAAAAGATCAAGAAGAGGCTCTTTCTTTACAATTTCACAAAAGCCTTTGAAAAACTTCTCTGCTTCTTTTTCCATCCGTTCCTTTGTTTTTCTATACTCTTCTGCTTTGTCCGCGGGAATTCTATAACCATCTACAATTACAAACTTTTCCGGTAAATTAAACATATTTGCCTGCCCATATTTTTATACAACTTTCCACTGTATTTAAATATATATCTACATAAACATTTGGTCAAGCATATGAATCAATTAAAATACACATCTGTAACGCCTGCTCCTCCATTTTGAGGTTCTGCCATCCGAAAATCAGTTATAAACGGAAGCGTTTTCAAGTAATCATGAATTCCCTTCCGCAAGCTTCCCGTCCCTTTTCCATGAATGATTTGCACAGGGGAAACTCCCGCCATTATACAATCATTTAAAAATTTATCTATTTCAGGAATTGCCTCATATACAGTTTTGCCAATCACATTTACCGATGTACTTACTTCCTCATGTCGTAAATTTGATACATTTTTCTTTTGGTGTGATATTTTTTGCGGAATCATCTTCACCAACTGTTCTGCAGCAAAACAATGGCTTATATCCACACATATATTGGCTACTCCACAGGCAACCGTGATTTTCTTACCAGTTACAGAAATCACCTTTCCATTACTGCCTAACGTATCTATATAAATAATATCTCCCCGTTTGATTTCATTAGCAACAAGCCCCCGCTTCGACCGACTCTCCGGAATCTTCATATTTTCAATGGCACTTCTTGTAGTTCCCACATGTTTCATAAAAGCATCTTTATCGAGACTTGATGCCTTTTTAACATCTCTAATTATTTTTTCAGCCTGAATCCTCAAATTACGTTTTATATCAGAGGATTCTTCCCGCATTTTTGACAGTATGGCATTTTTCTTCAATAAAAACTCCTCCTGCTCCTCCTGCAATTGAGCTCTTACTCCGTCTGACTCTTGCCGAATGATACGGATAGATTCTTTCTCCTGCTCCAATTCTTTTCGCTGCTCATTTAGATGATTCATCACCATCTCCATATTATGAAAAGGTGATCTTTGCTGAAGCTCAACTGCCCGATTCAATATACTCTCCTGCATACCAAGCCGCCGACAGATATTAAATGCGTTGCTGTTTCCGGCAACTCCAATAATCAAATGATAAGTCGGTGATAGCGTTTCCTTATCAAATTCAACAAACGCATTTTCAACTTCTGACAATTCGTAGGCAAGCTTCTTCATCTCGCTAAAATGTGACGTAATAATAGAGTTCACATTTTTGTTTACCAAATATTCCGTAACCGCCTGTGCCAACATGGCACCTTCAATTGGATCCGTCCCTGCTCCCAATTCATCTAAAAGTACAAGATCCTTTTCATTCACATAAGGTAGAAATGAAACCAACTGCGTAATATAGCTGGAGAAAGTCGATAAATTATATTGAATACTCTGGTCATCACCAATAATCGAATAAATGTGGTTATATACAGGCATCATTGAGCCTTCTGCAGCAGGGATAAATAAACCTGATTGATTCATCAATGCCAATATGCCCACCGTTTTGATAGCAATTGTTTTCCCGCCGGCATTGGAACCTGTTATGACAAGTATTTTGAAAGCTTTCCCTAATGTAAGCGAAATAGGAACAACTCTATCCGCAGGAATCAATGGATGTCTCGCGTCCTTTAAATCCAATATACCGGCAGCTGAGAAAGTCGCCCGAACTCCATTCATGGCAAGCGCCAATTGTCCCCGCGCAAAGATAAACTCCATATCCGAAACAATATGGCAATCTTTTCGAATAACTGCACTATTATTTTTGATCTGCCGTGTAAGCTCCCTCAGAACCTCCATCACTTCTTGCTTTTCTGCCAGTACCAGCTCAATAAGATCATTATTCAGACGCACGGAAATCATCGGCTCCATAAAGAGTGTTTGCCCGGTAGAGGAACGATCGTGAACGATTCCATCAAATTTATATCGATACTCTTCTTTGACAGGTACTACATACCGCCCGTTGCGCTGTGTAATAATCGCATCCTGCAGGTATAATGTGGTATCTTTATCATGCAGTATCTGCCTGAAAGATTTCCGTATCCTGCTTTTAACTGTTTCTATATCTCCTCTGATACGGGACAGCTTCATAGATGCCTTATCCCGTATATCGCCTTTATCATCAAAAACCTGCCGGATTCTGTTGAGCAAACCATCCAAGGGAAGGATTAAAGACGCTTTTTCTTCCAAAATCGGATAGCGTAAATGTCTTTCCCCACTAAAATACTCATGCATCTTTTGATAGGTTTCAAGCGATGAAGAAATTTCCATAAACTCTCCAGCAAGAAGTATCATTTCTTTCTCCGCCCTATCTATAAATGGAATGATGTCATAGGTCTCTCCCAAGGGTGATGATATCTCTTTTTGCAAACAAATTGAAGCCTCTTCCGTTTCCTGCAGATGTTCTGCAATTATCCGTGGTTCCGAAGACGGCTGCAGATCTATAGCTTTTGCTTTTGACAAAGAAGAAGGGCATAATTGGGCAAGCATACGCCTGATTTCATTAAATTCAAGAATCTGCAATATATCTTGTTCCATCCTGTAACACTCCAAAATATTAACAAAATTCATTCGTATTATAATATCCATTAAATATCTTCTGTTCCGAATATAAATTTTAATGAAAAACATAAGAGGAGATACCCATCAATCCGAATATCTCCTCTTAGTTTAGCATATTTATCGAATAACTTTTACTTCACTTCTGTTTCATAACGGGACAAAGTAAAGCATAAATCAGAAAGCCGATTAAGATAGCGAATCCCCGATTCATGAACCTCTTCCGTTTCAGAAAGTCTCCACATACTCCGCTCAGCACGACGGACTACGGCACGGGCTACATCAAGAAACGCGGCCCCCTGTGTTTCTCCGGGAACCAAAAAATGATCCAAAGGTTCTAATTCTTCCGTATACTTATCAATAGTCTGCTCTAAGTCTTTCACATGATCACTGCCAATATTAGGTTCTTTCCCAAGACTGGCAACATCCGCCATCAGCAGCCAAAGATCTTTCTGAATCTTAAAAATGGTTTCTTTTACATTCTGATGAACAACAAAAGCACGAGCGCTTCCTAAGACAGAGTCTACCTCATCAATTGTGCCATACGTTTCAACACGAAGACTTCCTTTGGACACACGTTCCCCGGTATATAGACTGGTTTGTCCTCTATCCCCGGTACGAGTATAAACTTTTGCCATAACAGCCCTCCCTGCTAATTTAATTCAGGGAACCACAGAGCAATTTCCCTTGCTGCAGTTTCCGGAGCATCAGATGCATGAACAACGTTTTCATCAATAGAAGTGGCAAAATCACCACGGATAGACCCCGGGACTGCCTTAATAGGATCTGTTGCGCCATTAATCTGACGGACGGCTGCTACTGCATTTTCCCCTTCAATAACCATTGCCAATACAGGTCCGGATGTAATAAAAGAAATCAGATCATTGAAGAAGCCTTTCCCTGCATGTTCTGCATAGTGTTTTTTCGCTAATTCTTCCGGAACCTGTATCATTTTTACGGAATGAAGAATGAGTCCCTTTCTCTCAAAACGAGAAATTACTTCACCGCAAATGTGTTTTTTTACACCATCCGGTTTCACCAATACAAGAGTTTTCTCTACATTAGCCATACTATTATCCTCCTTAGAATAAATTCTTTTGGGCTGCTATTTCATGCAGCTTTTTAACACGCTCCTCTGTAGAAGGATGCGTAGAAAACAATGTTGCATAACCGCCAACAGCCGCAAGCGGATTGATAATAAATAATCCGGAGGAAGCCGGTTTTGCATAAGGCATAACTTTTTGACGTGAATAACTGTCCAATTTCTGTAATGCACGGGCAAGCGCTAAAGGCTTACCGCTTATTTCTGCCCCGGAAGCATCTGCCATAAATTCTCGTGACCTCGATAATGCCATTTGAACCAGTGATGCAGCTAAAGGAGCGATAATAATGGTAGCAATCAACGCAAATGGATTATTACTTCTTCCTTCGCTGTCACGTCCACTTCCAAATATAGCGGCCCATTGTGCGGCTTGCGCAAGATAACTGATAGCAGTCGCAAAGGTAGCTGCCAGGGTCATAATAAGTGTATCATGATGACGGATATGGGACAATTCATGACCGATTACACCCGCGATTTCATCTCTGTCAAGCAACGATATTAATCCCTCTGTCACGGCCACAGCGGCATGATTTTCATTCCGGCCGGTAGCAAAAGCATTCGGAATTTCTGTGGGAATAATATACAATCGCGGCATAGGGATTCCCGCATTTCTTGATAATCCTTTTACCAGTGAAAATAATTCCGGCACTTGATTCTCCGACAACTCTTTTGCATTATATGCTTTCAGCACTATTTTATCAGAATTCCAATAACTGTAAAAATTTAAAATGAGAGCAATGATAAACATCATTGTCGCCCCATTTTGCCCACCCACATATCCGCCAGCTGATACCAGAATCAAACCGAGCAGTGTCATAAGCATGACTGATCTTACTCTATTCAACATAAAACCTCGCTTTATAACAAATACTTATTCAAAAAAGCTTATTTTTAAAATAATATCATGCAATAAAAATGGTCGGAACGACATGATTCGAACATGCGACCTCTACCACCCCAAGGTAGCGCTCTACCAAACTGAGCTACGTCCCGACATTTACTACGTTATATACAATACACATGTTATCAGTAATTGTCAAGCTGTATTAGCCGTACGCCCTCTTGATCAAAATCCAAAACCATAAATTTTGATTTTACATGATGCAGCTTGAATCCGTCTACCATCGCAGCACCAATTTCATATGCTTTCTCCGCTGAAGAGAAAGCAATAATCGTCGGACCGGATCCGCTTATTGTTACACCGTAACATCCTTTTTTATCAGCATTTTTCATTGCCTCTTCAGCCCCACTGATTAATGGCAAACGATAAGGTACATGGATACGATCCGCCAATCCTACCTTCAGTAATTCACCTCTCCGCATCATAACAGCTGCCATTAAAAAGGAAACCGCCCCTACGTTTTGCACTAAGTCCTCTCTGGAATAAGTATCCGGCAATGCACACCGTGCATCTTCCGTTCTAAGTTCAAAATCGGGAACAGCAACGACCGCCTTCCAAGTGTCCGGGATTTTCCACTGCTCCGTAAGAACAAATTTATCTTTAACAATGGAGAAACAAAATCCGCCAAAAATAGCAGGAGCAACATTATCAGGATGACCTTCCAATTCAGTAACGATATTTAAGATTTCATGTCTGTTTAATACGTTTCCGCACAATTGGTTGGCAAGATACGCGCCGGAAACAAGTGCTGCAGAACTGCTTCCCATTCCTCGTGCCAAAGGAATTTGATTAATAAGCTTCAGTTCACCGCCGGGAATTTCCTTTCCTACTTTTCCCGCCACTGCCTGCATGGTCTGTAAAACCATATTATCAGCACCAGGTTTAATCTTGCCGGCACCTTCTCCTTGAATATCAATATGAGACTTCATAAGTGATAACTCATTTACAGGCGTAAAATAAGCTTCGTTATATAATCCAAGCGCCATTCCCAGCGTATCAAATCCGCTTCCTATATTGGCCGTAGTTGCAGGGACACGCACACCGTATTTCTTATTTATTTTCATCTCACATAACCCTTATCACATTAGCAACCTTACGCATACAAGGAAGTACCTGGAGACCTTTCTCCACCTGCAATATGCTTTCCCGGCTCGCCAGTTCCGTAATAAGCACCAACTCCGCCAAACCTTTTGTTTTTCGTTTTTGGACGACTTCGCAAATACTGATGTCATTTTCTGCGAAAGCCGCCGCAATTTGAGAAAGCACACCGGTAACATCATCAACATCTAAACGAAAATAATATGAATTTTGAAGTTTTAATGATGAATAAAATGGAATTCTTTTGGTATCAGTCATTATCATGCCGGTTCCTGTTGATCCATTCAATATATGCTGTGCCGTGCTGATAACATCCCCCATCACTGCACTTGCCGTAGGTAATGCGCCGGCTCCTCTGCCATAAAACATAACATCATCAACAATATTTCCAGTTACATAAATCGCATTATATGCCCCTTTTACTGAAGACAATGGATGATTATCGGGCAAAAAGGCCGGATAAACGTTTAGTGCAATTCCATTTTCCTGTCTGAGCGCAACCGTTAAAAGTTTAATTGTATATCCCATATCTTTCGCATATTGAATATCACTTTTATCTATCTTTTCAATGCCTTCCACCAAAACATCATCAAAGGTTACATTAGCTCTAAATCCAATAGAGGATAAAATAGCAAGTTTTCTGGCCGCATCAAAACCACACACATCATTTGTCGGATCAGCCTCGGCAAATCCTTGTTTTTGGGCATCTGCCAATGCGTTTGCATAGTTGACACCGGTTTCTGTCATCTGTGACAATATATAATTTGTTGTTCCATTCAATATGCCCACGATACTTTCAATCTGATTTGCTGCAAGTGACTGATGGAGTGGCATCAAAATAGGAATTCCTCCGCCGACACTCGCCTCACAACTGAAATTTACATGGTTCTCAATCGCCTTATGGATAATATCCGGGCCATATAAAGCTACTAAATCCTTATTTGCGCTGACGACGCTCAATCCATGCTCCAATGCACTGAAAATATACTCCTTGGCTGGGGTAATCCCTCCCATCACTTCAACAATGATATCCAGGGATTCATCTTCTATTATCTCCGAAAAGTTATCGGTTAAATGAATATCTTTCAATATGGGAAATTTAGTATATTTGTTTACCTCTCGAACCAGAACATATTTTATCAATAAATGCACGCCCAGCCGCTCTTTGATAATGTCGGAATTTCTCTTAATCGTTTCTGCCACACCGCTTCCAACTGTACCAAATCCGAGTAAAGCGATATTTATATTTTTCATCGGCTACCTTCCTCTTCTGAAACGACGATTCGTATGATCCCCTTAATCCTGCGAATACTTTCTGCCAATAAATTGATATCCGCCAGGGTCATCTTTGTCTTAAATGAAATTATAGTCGGAACATTTTCGCCAAAAGCTACCCCGCTATTTATGGATAGCACATCATTATTTTCCTTTTTTATTTTTCTCATTATTTTATTTAAAAGAGAAAAATCATTTTGCATCATTATAAAGTATGTGATACTGCATTCTTTAACGGCTCCCGTTACCGGTTCCACATGATCTTTATATTTATAATAAGCACTCCTGCTTATATTCATCGCAGATAATGCTTCATTTATTGTCTTCACCCTTCCATTTTTCAAAGATTCTTTAATACGAATTGTTTTTTTTATTGCTTCCGGTAATACTTGAAAATCCACCAAATAAAACTGCTTTTCATTATTTTTCATTTTGCAGAAATCCCTTCTATTGCCACATCTCGATAAGATATTAAATCAATACTCTCTTCATCAATCTTTTCCTTTACCGTTGTCGATAATAATGCCTGTAGTTCCGATTCCCCATGATATCCCCACCGAAATTGCCTATCCATTTCCTGTTCATTCGATGAAGGATGGCACATAATCTCTGTAACGCCAGACTTAACCCTGCTCAATAAATTGATTATTCTATCTTCCGTCAAATGTCCCCCGTAGAGCATTCCGTAAAAATAATCATTCGTTTTCACATTCATCTGCTTTAATACACTTCTATGTCTTCGGGCAATAAAGGCCAATCCGGTTCCTGCCATTGATCGTAAAATATTTTTTGCGCTTATATCAAAAAAAAAGCTTTCATCAGGTACTCTCATACATGGAATTTTATATTTCTTCCCTAATGCAAGGGCAATAGGAAAAAATTTATTCCACATATGAAGATGTTGATGCCCATCAATGTGCGTAATCGAAATTCCTGCATCAAGAACCTTACGGATTTGTGCATCCCACTCCCTGTAAACGTCATCAAGACTAATAAGGCCTTTCATATCTCGGAGAATTAATTCTAAATAATCTTTACAAAGGACTCCTTTCTCCCAAGTTAGCGTCGGAACTTCTTCAGCAGGTAAAACTGTTGTCAGTGTTCCTACCAAGGTTAGATGGATTCCTATCCCAATATTTCCCATTTCGCGAGATAGCCTCACCGCTGAGGAAAAAGCATCTCCACCTGCCATAATCGAAGTACTGGTTAAAATTCCTGACTCAAAACCTCTATAAACAGCAAGATTCACAGCCTCATGTATCCCAAAATCATCGGCATTAATTATCAGCTGTTTTTTCATCATCTTTCCTTTCAATCGTACACACTATAATCAAGCATTTTTGAATTAATATGTCCAAACTCTACTAAATACTATTAATTATTAAATTCATTATCATCTAAATAATAGAATAAAATGATTGCCGCTGTCGAAGAAACATTTAATGATTCCACAGTACCTGCCATAGGGATAAACACATTCCAATCCGTCAAGTCTAATATTTCCGGACTTATTCCACTTCCTTCATTTCCAAAGATAAAAACCCCCTCTGTCACAAACTTGGCATGGCGATAATTTTGGGAAGCACTAAGTGATGTTCCAATAAAAGGAACCTTCGAAAAAGATTTAATTTCTTTTAAAAATTCTATGTCCAAATCATGATATATCGGAAGTCTAAGAATACTGCCCATAGAACTCCTTACCACTTTCTCCGAATATGGATCTGCACTCCCCTTTGTCAAAAGAACTCCACTACACCCAGCCGCGGCGGCCGTCCTGATAATCGCCCCAACATTTCCGGGATCCTGGACTGTATCCAACAAAACATATTTACCATGCAAACCATTTAATAACTGGGGATAATCCATAACATATGGCTGTTTCACCAATAAAATGATTCCCTGTCCATTTTCTGTACCCGAAATTAAACGCATCAGCGGTTCTTCAACTTCACAAAATAGCCAGTGCAGATTTTCCCCCCGTTCAAAAATGTGCTGCACTGATCCATTCTCTGCTCTTCCCGACTGAACCAGGCATACAATATCACTTATCTCTTGATTCTGAACATCTTCCGCATTACGGAGCCCCTCCATCAGAAACATTTTATTCTTATCCCTGTACTTTTTTTGTTTGAGACGGATTGCCAATCTGATCCAGCGGTTGTTTTTGCTTGTGATATGCTCCAACCAAATTTCTCCTTATACACTACTTGTTTCTTCAACAATCTGATGCACAAACAATTCACAACGATAGTTTTTTCATACATGAATCATAAACAGCCTCTACTGAAATTGTACCCATATTTGTAACTTCATGGCCAGGGGTCTCCGCCAGAAGAACCTCACTATAACGATTTCCATAGGGACCGCTCCGATAAGGAAGTGTGGGGCCAAATAACGCAATAATAGGAGTTCCAACAGCATTGGCAATATGGAGCGGTCCTGTGTCCGATGATATATGGACAGCAGCCATCTTTTCCAATGCTATCAATTCTAATAAATTTGTTTTACCTATGAAATCTACTACATATTTTGACTGTGCTATTCTGCGGATTTCATCTGCCATAGACTTTTCACCCACAGTTCCGGATATAATACAGAAAATCCCCTTCTTGGCCAATCGTTTTGCCAACTCTCCCCAATATTTAATGGGCCACTTTTTATTTTCACCTCTTGTTCCGGGTACAAGAAGTACATACTTCTCAATTACACCTGCCTCAGAAAGCTTTTTTCTCACAACTAACAATTCATTTTTATAGTCATGGAGCGGGAAATGGATTCCGTTTCCCTGCCATCCCAAATAACGTATTACATCTAAAAGCTGTTCAATGATATGCCCATTTTTATATTTGCCGGAAATGGCACGGCTAAATAATCCACTGCATTCCCGTGCATCATTATAGCCAATCCGTTCATGACAGCCCGTTAGAAATGAAATTAATCCGCTCTTTGCAATCATTTGCAAATCAATCACAAGATCAAAATGTTTTTTATGCAAATCCTTCCTTACCTGGAGCAAATAATTTATTTTCTTTATTCGTTTTCGATCAATAACATATACATTGTCGATCCACGGTTTTCCCGGAAGTATCTTCGCAAAACTTTCATGTATCGCCCAGGTAATGCACGCATCTGGAAAGAGCTCCCTCAAAGCATAAAGTGAAGGCAATGCATGAATTATATCCCCCAATGAGCTCATTTTAATAACCAGTATATTTTTGTAATCTTTCATCTATCTAGTTATCCTTTTTCCCGAAAAATATTTTTCAGAAAAAGATTTAAATTATCCCCTTCGAATAAAAAACCTTCTATACCCGCACGGGCCGCTGCTTCTATATCTCTTCTGCTATCACCGACCAAAAATGTGTTTTCTTTAATCAATCCATACTTGTTAATCGCCTGTAAAATCATCCCCGGCTTAGGTTTCCTGCAGTCACAGTCCATGTTATAGCGGGAAATTTTTGCACCATTCAGATGTGGGCAAAAAAAGAATTCAGTAATATTTCCACCATATTTCCTAAATTCTTTATTCATTTGTTTATGCAGTTTCATCACATCTTTTTCCGTATAGAAACCACGCGCCACACCGCTTTGATTGGTAACAACAAACAAAAGCCATCCCTCTTCCGTTAACCGAGCAACCGCTTCTCTCGCACCATCAATCCAGCGGATATTTTCATATCGGTATACATATCCGGAATCAATATTAAGAACACCATCCCGATCAAAAAGTATCGCCTTTTTCCCAATACGCATTATTATTTACCCCAATCAATGTCATCAATCAACTGACAAATGATATGGGCACATAATATATGCATTTCTTGAATTCTCGCCGTACTATCACTGGGAATCACAAGTGCAACATCACAAATATCAACCATCTCCCCTCCAGTCTTACCAGTTAAGGCAATAGTTATCATCCTCTTGTTTTTAGCCTCTATAATCGCTTTATTCACATTTTCGCTATTTCCGCTGGTGGATATCCCCCAGAATACATCTCCAGCGCGCCCAAGTCCTTGTACCTGCCGGGAAAAAACTTGGGAATAGTTATAGTCATTTGCGATAGATGTCAAGATAGATGTATCTGTACTAAGGGCAATTGCAGGAAGCGCCCGCCGCTCGTTATGAAACCTTCCAATAAACTCCGCAGCAATATGCTGCGCGTCAGCAGCGCTGCCGCCATTACCACAGATAAGAATCTTATGTCCGGTTATCATTGCATCTTGACATATTTCAGCCATTTGGCGAATTACAGGGAAAAGTTTTTTCGTTGCCAATAAAGTTTCTTCGTGAGCATTAAAACACGTTTCTATCGTATTAATTTTGATCATTTTTACTATCGGTTCCTTCTGTTTTACCATTTTTCATTAGCGTTTCGAGTTCGCTCATGAAACTGCTTAAATCTTTAAACTCCCTATATACCGATGCAAAGCGGACATAGGCAACCTGATCCAATTTACGCAGTTCTTCCATGATAAGATTACCGATAACTTCAGTAGGAACCTCCTGTTTCAATTCATTTCTGACAGTTCGTTCTACAGAATTAACGATTTCTTCGATCTGACGGGATGAAATATTTCTTTTTTCACAAGCTCTGACAAGGCCATTTCTCAACTTATTCCTATCAAACATTTCACGGGATCCGTTCTTCTTCACTACGCGTAATGGTGCTTGTTCAACAGTTTCATAGGTTGTAAACCGACGATTACAAGATAAACACTGCCTCCTTCTGCGAATAGACGCACCATCATCTGTATCACGTGAATCAGTCACTTTTGTATCAAGACTGCTGCAAAAAGGACATCTCATAACATTCTCCTTATAAAAAAGCCACACTGCGATTGCGGTGTGGCCCTGCTTACTATCATTTTTTCAAAAATTCAGGAACCGCAATACCGGGTGTATGAATGCTGCCTCTAAACGTACTGGTTCCTGCCGCAGTTTTTGCTCTTTCTTCAAATCCTGTTGCAATAACCGTAATTTTAACGGTATCATTATCAAGTGTCGAATCGACAGATGTTCCCCAAATAATATTTGCATCAGGGTCGGCGGCTTCCGTTATAATCTGAGACGCCTCATTGATTTCAAAAAGCCCGAGATCTTCATTTCCCGTGATATTGATAATAATCCCTTTGGCACCGTCAATGCTACGTTCTAATAACGGACTGTTAATAGCCATGGTTGCCGCATCGCTTGCACGATTATCACCTGTCCCCATGCCAATTCCCATCAGTGCTTCACCTTGATCACTCATAATCGTCCTGACATCTGCAAAGTCAAGATTAATAACCCCGGGGACAGTAATCAGATCAGAAATCCCCTGAATCCCCTGACGAAGCACTTCATCAGCCGTTTTAAATGCATCTCTCAATGGTGTTTTTTTATCAAAAATCTGAAGTAATTTATCATTAGAAACAACCAAAATGGCATCTACATTTCCCTTTAACTTCTCAATGCCCTCCAGTGCATTTTTCATACGAACCTTACCTTCAAAACTAAACGGTTTTGTAACTACGGCAATGGTTAATGCGCCAAGTTCCCTGGCACAAAGAGCTGCTACAGGAGCCGCACCGGTTCCTGTGCCCCCCCCCATTCCTCCGGTAACGAATACCATATCGGCACCACTAAGGGCTTTTGATAAATCTTCACGCGACTCTTCTGCGGCCTGTTCACCAACAATAGGTTTAGCGCCTGCCCCCAGACCGCGTGTCAGCTTCTCGCCAATCTGTATCTTTGTCGGTGCATTGGACTGATTCAACACTTGAAGCTCCGTATTTACAGCAATAAATTCTACACCGGATATATTTGCCTCAATCATGCGGTTAACGGCATTATTTCCACCGCCACCTACACCGATGACTTTAATTTTTGCGATTTCAGAATCTCCCATTTTCGCTCCTCCTTCTGGTACTTGCGATATACTACAATTATGTTCAATTTGTTTCATAATAATATATTTTATATTCTACAATACTTTGAAAAGATTCGCCATATATATTGTATATGTTCCCAAAATATTACACTACCTTTTCAATTTAATAAAGGGTGCTGCCAAATTGGCATCCAGATACTCAACAGACAATCCTCTCGCCTTGACATCGTTCACCATACTTTCCGCAAGCGCCGCCTTTTTTTCCATATCCGTTCCATTCTTTAAGTGGACGGATATCCCACCTCTTGTATAGGCCATCAGATTATCCGTATTTCCCACATTCACTTCCGAAAATATTTTGATGCCGTCTTCAGTAAGCCCGTTAATGAATTCTAATGCTGTATGGATTTGTGCATCATCGAGTTTATCCCCAAGAAGGACATTTCCCAATTTCTTTCCTGTTATCATTGGAAAAACCATTCCTTTAATAGACGGTTCTGTTTGAACGACTGTTCCTTCTTTATCCAGAAATATGTAGGCATATTCCCCCTGCATGACAGCCACTACTTTTCTATCCGTAATCTCCACAGAAATGGTGAAAGGCAAGCTCCTCTTCACCCTAACGGTTTGAATTCGAATATCATGGGTAAGCCGTTCCTCTAGATTAGTTGTGCTAATTTGCAATATATTAATCGGTGTGGAAACATTTCCCTCAAACAGGACATCTTCCAACGTGATGCTCCGTGTTCCCGAGATCTGGATTTGCCCAAAGGGTATCGGAAATAATAGCAGTGTTAAAAATATCATAAAAAATAACGCAAACACTGACATGGCATACATTCTAATTTTTCCGGCTCCATAAAAGGATGCTGGATGCCTGCCATTTCTATGAGGTTTCTCTTTTAACAGCACTCGGCCGTCATCATAAACTTCCTCAACCCTCTCTTGAACAGATGGGGTGTCATTTTTTATGTGCTGCTTCTTTGGGAACTTCTTAAAAGCTTTCTTTTCACCCATGATTCTAAACCACCTTGACACGTATTATACTTTACCAACACCAGCTTTCAGCAAAATATTTTCGCACAAAGACGGAAAATCCATACCGATTGCCGCAGCAGCCTTAGGTACAAGACTTGTCTCCGTCATTCCCGGAATAGAATTCGCTTCAAGCAGAAAAGGCGTTCCTCTTTTATCGGTGCGAAAATCAAATCTGACCACCCCGCTGCACTCTGCAGCCTCATATCCTAAAATCGCCATACGAGTCATTTCATCAGCCGCGGCTCCCGGCAATGGTGCAGGTACTATATAATCGGTTGCACCACTCGTATATTTAGAGTGAAAATCATATTGTCCTGAATGAGGGCATATCTGAATAATCGGCAAAGCTTTACCATTCAGGACCGCTATGGTAAATTCCTTTCCATCTAAATAAGCTTCTGCCAAAATTCTGGATTCAATGGCAAACACTCTTTTTAATGCCTCTTTTAATTTCTCTTTTTCATAAACAATTTCGAGCCCAATCGTAGATCCCTCACATGCCGGTTTCAACACAACTGGAAACTTAAAATTCTTTTCAATGGATTCCGCCACGGTATCAATTCCGTTTTTTAAATAATACGGTTTTGAAAAAGCCATCCGGACACCGGCATCTTTAAAAACTCTACTGCTGATAATCTTATCCATCGTAATAGCACTTGAGGAAACTCCCGATCCTGTATACGGAATCTTGCTTAACTCAAGTATACTTTGAATTGTTCCATCTTCCCCATATTTCCCATGAAGTGCAATAAAAACAACTTCCGCCCCGACTGCTTTAAGCTGTTTAAGGACACAAGACGGATTATATTCAACTTTTACCGCATGGTACCCCAAAGACAACAGCGCATGAAGAATAGCCGTTCCTGTTTTCCTGGATATATCCGCCTCACGAGATACGCCCCCCATTAAAACAGCTACTGTATTATTTTTTGTAATCACTGGATAAACCCTTTCCTTTCATAAGATTCGCAAGCATTTCGCCTGCCATATATATATTCCCTGCGCCCATAGTAATCAGCATATCATCAGGTTTGATGACCTTATAAAGCTCTTTGGGCAAATCTTCTACATTCTTCACGTAATTAATTGGTTTATCCGGGAACCGCCTTTTCACAAGATTTGGAATCAATGTTCCATCTATTCCCTGAATAGGGGATTCACCGGCTGCATAAATATCAGTAAAAAACAAGACATCAGCATCAATAAATGCTTCTGAAAACTCTTCTTGCAGCAATTTTGTCCGAGAGTATCGATGTGGCTGAAATGCACAAATAACTCGATGCCTTCCCATCTCTTTGGCCGCTTTTAACGTTGCTGCTATTTCAGTCGGATGATGGGCATAATCATCTACGATCCAAACCCCATGCTCTTTCATTTTTGTCTGAAACCGACGCTTAACGCCGTAAAACACTGATAACGCTTTTACACTTGTTTCAAAAGAAATTCCACAATATAATGCTACCACAATGGCTCCCAAAGCATCTCTAACATTATGAATCCCTGGAATCTGCAAAGATACCGTTCCAAGTTTTTCTTTATAGTGATACACATCAAACAACATATTCTGCTTTTCATATCTTTTATTCACCGCACGATATTCAGCAGAATCATTTATGCCAAAAGAAATAACCTTTTTCTTTATTTGCGGCAGTATAGCCTGTACACCTTCACTATCGATACAAACAATTGCTCCCCCATCTTTATAAGTAACATGGTTAAGAAACTCAACAAAGGCCTTTCTTATATTTTCTACTGTCCCATAGTGGTCTAAATGATCATCCTCTATATTAGTTACTACAGAAAGAAACGTAGCGAATTTTAAAAAGGAGCCATCACTTTCATCAGCTTCCGCGATGATATGTTCACCATGTCCCAAACATGAGTTTCCTTTAAGATAATCCGTGAATCCGCCTAAAACAATTGTAGGATCCATCTTTGCCACATGAAAAATCTGCCCGATCATTGCTGACGTGGTTGATTTTCCATGTGCACCGGCTACTGCAATGCCTTTTCCCCATTTGAAAATGGCCGCCAATACATCAGATCGATGGAAAATCGGCAGATCTCTACTTTTGGCCTCCTGCAGCTCAGGATTATCCATGCCAATGGCTGAAGAAACTACCAGTACATCCGCATTGTTTATATTTTCCCGCTTATGCCCAATAAAGACGGCAGCTCCTTTATTCCTAAGTTCCTGTAAAACAGCTGAATCCGACACATCAGAACCAGAAACAGTAATACCTTTTTCAATTAAGATTCTGGCAAGCGCACACATTCCCACACCGCCAAGCCCAACAAAATGAAACGCATGATAATTTTCCAATTCCATCATTTCTTATTCTCCGTCATTTCAAGCGCCAATTGCGCAATATCTGCCCCTGCATAGATCTTTTTAATCTTTTTTGTTGCTTCAGACATCCGTTCCAAGGTTTCAGGCTGGTGTCTGAAATCATTAATATCCTGAATAAGTTCCTTTTCAGTCACATACTTATCCGCAATCATTTTTGCAGCCTCAGCTTTAACAAAAACTCTTGCATTGAATGTCTGATGATCTCCTGACGCGTAGGGATATGGTATCAGAATAGAAGGGAGTTCCCGTGCAGCAAGTTCCGCAAGACTCACTGCCCCCGCCCTGCAGATAATTAGATCCGCAGCTGCTAATACCGCCGGCATATCATACTCATACTTAATAATCCGACTGCCTTTCCCAAAGGACTTACCGTCTGTAAGTCCTAACTCTCGAACAATTTTATCGTATTCAAGATTCCCTGTTATATGATAAAGACAGATTCCTTTATCTCTCTTAAAATGTTCATGTACACTAATCATTGCACGATTAATCGTTCTTGCACCACGGCTACCGCCGGTAATTACTACCATAAACACTTCAGGTGATATCCCTAGTTTTCTCCTGGATTCCGCCCGTTGTGCAGATACTACATCCGGCCTAATCGGATTCCCCGTATAAATACATTTTTCCGGTTTGGGAAAGCGTATTCTCGCTTCTTCGTAGCCTAAGGCAACCTTATCAACCACTCGATTTAAAATTTTATTTGTAATACCGGGAATCACATTTTGCTCTTGGATAAGGGTCGGAATACGGCTCAATGCTGCAGCCATTAAAATAGGTCCGCACACATATCCGCCCGTTCCAATCACAATATCAGGTTTAAACTTATTCAAAACAGCTTTTGCTTTAAATAAACTATGTATTGCCTGCATTAAAATTTTTATATTATCAAATGTGATTTTCCTTTTTAATCCCGAAACCGGAATTGATGCAAAAGCAAATCCCTCTTCCGGAATAATTTTAGACTCCATCCCATCCGGAGTTCCGATAAATAAAATCTCTGCTTCTTCTATTTTTAGAATCTCGCGGGCAATCGTAATTGCCGGATAAATATGTCCACCTGTTCCGCCTCCGGATAAAATAATACGTTTCATCTATACTCCCATCACTTCAGCCTGTTTACAATCTTTTTAAAATCAAAGCCTCGCGCTTCATAATTAGCATACATATCAAAACTTGAACATGCCGGAGACAGCAATACAACATCCCCGCTGCAGGCAATGGATTTCCCTTTTTCAACAGCGCCCCGCATATCATCAGCCAAAACAATAGTTTTTATCCCGGCTTTCTCTGCTTCATCTTTAAATCTTGCTGCTGCATTGCCTAACAAAATCAAACATTTGACACGCGCTTTCACCGTTTTCATAAACTTATCAAGTTTTGTGTGCTTATCATATCCGCCTGCAATAAGAATGATTGGACGATCGAATGTTTCCATTCCCTTAATCGCCGCATCTGTATTTGTTGCCTTTGAGTCATTATAATATGAAACTCCATCCAGCTCTCGAACAAATTCGATACGATGCGGTAAGCCTTTGAATTCAATTATTCCATCATGAATGGCTTCAAGCGGGATTCCACCTTCATATGCTAAAAATGCTGCTGCTAAGACATTCTGGTAATTCTGATTTCCTGTCAGCTGCAATTCATCTATACCTGCCACCTTAAAAACTTTCCCCCTTCGCTTAATCACCAAGTCTGCTCCGTTAAGACAGGCGCCTTCTTCTACATCACGGCTTATACTGAACAAACATACAGTAGTATTTTTAGCTTTTTTCATCAGTATCGGAGTATATTCATCTTCCGCATTTAACAACAAGCAATTATCCTTTCCCATATTCTCAAAAATTCTTGCTTTTGCTGCCACATATCTTTCCATCGTATGATGACGTTCTATATGATCTGGAGTAATATTCAAGATCACTGCTGCCCTAGGGCAAAAATCTTTAATAAACTCCAACTGGAAACTGGATACCTCTGCCGCAATCACTCCATCTTCAGCTACCAATTCTGCTTCACGGCTAAGTGAAATCCCTAGGTTTCCTGCTACTGCAAAAGGTATTGATGAATGGCCTATCATGCTGCCGAGTAAAGTTGTTGTAGTTGTTTTCCCATTTGTACCGGTAACTGCCAATATAGGAGCCTTCGTTACTCTATATGCCAGTTCAATTTCGCTAATTACAGGAATTCTACGCTTAAAAGCCTCCATCACGACTATATTCTCAGCAGAAATAACTGGTGAAACCACAACTGTATCGATTCCATCCAGTAACTCAACAGATTGCATGCCAAATTCAAATACGACCCCAAACGATTGAAGTATTTCTTTTTCTTTCTTATCTTTTATATTGTCTTTTAAATCTGAAACAATAACATTACATTCATGTCTGAGCAATACATGCGCTGCCCCTAGGCCGCTAATCCCTGCGCCAAGCACCAATACATTTTTCACTTTTACCGCCTCAAATAAAAACAACTACTACACTTATTGCTTCACTTTAATGCATGAATATATGCCTATATTTTTCTATGCTTTAAATGAAATCATGAGTGTGACACATGCCATAATGCAAGCAAAAATCCAAAATGACCAAACCACTCTAACTTCACTCCAGCCGGAAAGCTCAAAATGATGATGAAGTGGACTCATTTTAAATATTCGTTTTCCTGTTAATTGGAAAGATACAACCTGTAAAATCACAGAAAGTGCTTCGAGCACAAAAACCATCCCTAAAAAAATGAGAAGCAATTCGGTTTTTGTCACTATGGCAATTCCTGCAACTGCCCCTCCTAAAGCCAAAGAGCCGGTGTCTCCCATGAAAATTTCGGCCGGATGATAATTGAAAAATAAAAATCCCACACAGCCCCCCGCTAAGATTGCAGAAAACAAACCAATGTCATGTATCCCGTTTACATAGCAATAAACTGAATAAGCTAAAAATGTTACAACACTGCATCCTGAAGCCAAGCCATCCAGCCCATCAGTCAGATTCACTGCATTGGAAGCCCCTACAACAACCAATACTGCAAAAATATAATACAGCGCTCCAATCTCGATCTCCATTGATGAGAATGGAATTGAGATTGAATATGGCAGATGAAGCGTCTCTACACATCCCCAGCAAAAAAAGGCCGCTAAAATCAATTGTCCCGCGATTTTCTGCTTAGCGGTTAACCCCAAATTCCTTTTCTTTTCCGCTTTTATCAAGTCGTCTAAAAAACCAAGCAAGCCATGTCCCAAAGTCAGAAACAGGAGCCAAAGTACCGATGGGTCTGCCAATCTGTTCCAAATAATGACAAGAACTACAGACAAGCACACAAATAGCCCCCCCATTGTGGGAGTTCCCGCCTTTAAGCGATGCGATTTGGGTCCTTCTTCTCGAATAGACTGCTGCGCCTTATATTTTCGTGCGAGGGGAATTGCAATTACCCCAAGCATAACTGTTAATGCAATTGCTTCCCCCATGTAAAGTATATAAGTAAATTCCATCTTAATTTAAAGATTTCCTCCAAAGTTCCAGTATCGTTTCCATATGCATGTAACGGGATCCTTTGACTAAAACAACATCTCCAGACTGGATCATCTTTTGTAATCTCTGCCAAGCATCCTCACAAGTTGTGCACTCCATGATGTTCGTTTTTCCCGCATCGCGAGCCCCCATAGCTATATGGCGGCTAAGCTTCCCCACCGTAATCATTCCGTCAAACCCTATATTTGCGGCTATTTTCCCCAGTTCATAATGAAATTGTTCCTCTTTTTCCCCCAACTCTCCCATATCCCCTAACACAAGGAAATAATGCTTTCCATTGACCTGACGCATAGCATGAAAAGCCATCTCCATTGATAATGGATTAGCATTATAAGAGTCATCAATCACAGTTACGCCATTAATCTCTGTGAAAAACTGTCTTTGCGCTCCAGGTAAAAACTCAGAAAGTGCTTTTTGAATACGATTTACATCAATCCCAAGCACTCTTGCTGTTGCCGTAGCCGCCAATGCATTATATACATTATGAATACCTAGCATATTCAGCTTAACTTTAAATGCCTCATCAAAGCAGGTACAAACATATTTGGTACAATTATTTTCATATTGAATTCTACTCCCATGGACAGTATAATTCCCATTTACGCCATACCCTATTATATTTCCGCTAAAAGTATCTCCCATTTTAATTACATAAGGATCATCTTCATTTAATATGGCAATCCCCTTATCAGGTAGTGATTCAATTAGCTCTCCCTTCGCCTTCGCGATATTCTCCTGACTCCCTAAAATTCCTATATGCGAAGTCCCTACATTTGTTACAACACCGATAGTAGGCGCTGCAATTCGACACAGTCCTGCAATTTGCCCAAGACCTCTCATTCCCATTTCCACCACGCACGCTTCTGTTTCCGGCGTCATGGATAAAAGAGTCAACGAAAGTCCAATTTCATTATTAAAATTTTTCTGCGTTGCACATACATTCAATTTGGAAGCAACTAAAGCCGCAATCATATTTTTTGTCGTCGTTTTTCCATTAGATCCCGTTACCGCCACCACTGGAATATCAAACTTCATCCGATAGAAATGTGCTAATGCTTCCAGGGCTGTTTGGGTATTTTTTACCAGGATAACGGAAACTGTTCGAGGAACAGCCTTAAAAGAAGATCTTTCGGAAATAATGACCATTGATGCACCGTTAATACACGCATCATTTAAAAAATGATGTCCGTCAAATGTATTCCCTTGCAAAGCAATAAAAAGTTCTCCGGGAGAAATAGTGCGCGTATCAGTATTTACCCCTGTACAATATTCATGGCTCCCCTGCTGCAGTAAAACACCACTAACTGCCTTTAAAATTTCCCCCAGCGTAAATGATGCCATTTCCTAACCTCTTAATGCCTTCCTTACTTCTTCACGATCATCAAAATGAACCGTTTTATCTTTCAAAATCTGATAATCTTCATGCCCTTTACCCGCAATCAATACAATATCCTGATTGTGTGCTATCGACAGAGCATACTGTATGGCAGCACGCCTGTCAGTTACCGTTTTATAAAGTAAATTACTCTTATGTTGGGAAATATCCTGTACCCCGGCAGCTATTTCCCTAATAATTTCTTCCGGGTCTTCTGTTCTTGGATTATCACTAGTAATAACAACAACATCAGAATAATTGGCAGCGATGCGCCCCATAATAGGACGTTTCAATTTGTCCCTGTCTCCGCCACAGCCAAAACAGGTTATAAGACGCCCCTTCGCAATCTCTTTCGCAGTTGTTAATATTTTTTCCAACCCATCCGGTGTATGTGCATAATCTACGACGACGGAAAAAGATTGCCCTTCTTCAATAAGTTCAAACCGTCCTGCCACTGATACGAAATCAGAAAGAGCAGCTTGTATGTCTTTGATATCCACACCTTCTGACAAAGCTGCACCAATAGCTGCCATTACATTATATACGTTGAAACGGCCGATAAGCTTAGTTTTTATAACGTATCTTTTTTCACCAAGCTGAATTTTGAACGATGAGGATTTTCCACTAAAATGAACATCACTTGCTTTTAGATCGGGATTACCATTAAAGCCATAAGTTGATACTTGGCAAAAATCCGGGTCTGAAATTGCGTTACTCATTACGGCTGCATATGGATCATCACTGTTAATCCACGCCGATTTCCCATCTTTAATCTGATCTTTGCCAGAAACCATTTTGAAAAGGATGGATTTTGCCTTGGCATAATTATCCATAGTCTTATGATAATCCAAATGATCTTCTGTCAGATTTGTAAAAACCGCTGTATCAAACTCACATCCGATAACACGCCCCATAACTAATGAATGAGAAGATACTTCCATACAAACATGGGTTACATTTTCTTTTAGCATCTGATACAAAATACGCTGCAGGTCTATAACATCCGGTGTTGTATTATGTGTCGGGATCTCTTTATCCCCAATCAAAGCATGCACCGTTCCAATGACACCGGTTTTATATCCGACATGATGCAGGATATGGGATATAACATGGGTTGTTGTAGTTTTTCCATTTGTTCCCGTCAAAGCAATCATTCTCATTTTTTTAGAGGGATAGTCAAAAAAATATGGAACTATATCTTCCATCGCTTTCCGTGTATCGGCAACATAGATAATTGTAATATCTGAGGCCACATCGATTTTCTTTTCCGCAATAATAGCTGCCGCTCCATTTTCAGCCGCCATATTTGCAAAATTATGTCCATCTACGTGTTCTCCACGCAAACAGAAAAATAAACTTCCTGTTTCTACCGCACGGGAATCCGCAGTTACATCAATTATTCTAACTTGGGAATTACCTTCCATTCTCTCGATAGGAGTTGCCTTTAATAAATCAATTAATTGCTTCACACCAATACCTTCTACTTGTCATCATAATCCTGTACATTGCCTTATATAGTATAACAATTTATATACAAGCACAATAGCGGTCCTATGAGGGCCGCTATTAACTCAATCTCTTATTTTCTGCTTTTCGCCTTCTGTCTCCATACGTCCATAAATAGCACTTGTAGCAACTTGCATACCAAGTTGTGTTTCCGCAATATTTTGGATTCTTGCCGGTGCTTCAAGCTTGGCAACATCCAGCTGTAAAGTTGCATTTTCTTTTGCAATAGAAATTACTTCAGAACGAAGAACTTGCATTTTATATTCTTGCTGTGCATTCATTCCCGAAAAAAAATACAATGCCAACACAGGAATAAATAATAAGGAAAGGCTTATAAATACTTGATAAAAGTTCCTGCGTTCAATGACGCCACTTTGTCCTGCTACTGCTACGTTTTCAGATATATAATTCATCATATTCACATTCTGTGATGTCATTTGAACTTCCCCTATCCCTTATTACACTTTTTCCACCACACGAAGCACAGCGCTTCGTGCTCTTGGATTCTCCTTAACTTCTTGCGGGGACGGCCTTATTGCTTTCCCCACACTTCTGACCTGTCTTCTGTGATTACATATACAAATCGGAATTTCTGACGGACAAATACAGTCTTTAGACATGTCCCTAAAGGTATTTTTGATAATACGATCTTCCAATGAATGAAAAGTGATGACTCCTAACCGTCCTCCCTTATTCAGGTGATTTATGCAATCCTCCATGGCTTTTCGCAAAATACCAAGTTCATTATTTACTTCAACGCGAATGGCCTGAAAAGTCCTTTTCGCTGGATGCGGTCCATCTCTTCTTGCCGCAGAGGGGATTGCCGCTTTAATGACATGGACAAGTTCTTCTGTAGTAGAGATTGGTCTGCGCATCCTGGCTCTATCTATAAAATCAACAATACGACTCGCCCAACGTTCTTCCCCGTAATCACGAATAATATTTCTTAAATGCTCTTCCGTATATGTATTTATCACATCATATGCAGTCAACGAGTTCCTTTGATCCATTCTCATATCAAGTTTTCCATTATTCATATATGAGAATCCACGGGCTCCATCATCCAACTGATGCGATGATACCCCTAAATCAAAAATAAAACCATCAACTTTTTCTATTCCATTCTCTTTTAAAATTCCATTGATATTAGAAAAATTGTCTCTTACTGATATAAATTTACACTGGGCTCCACGGAGCCGTTCTTTAGCCGCCTCAATAGCCTCCCCATCCTGATCTACACCAATTATGCAGCCAAGATTTGAAAGCCCTTCAGCAAGAGCCAAAGAATGGCCTCCACCGCCCAATGTGCAATCCACATAAGTACCGTTTGTATTCGTCAATACATGACTAACCATCTCATTTTGCAAAACAGTAGTGTGGCTAAATTTCATAGATACCTCTTCTATCAGAAATTCAGAGGAAGTTCTAACGATTCCGCCAAATCGGTAATAGATTCTTCTTCATTTAAATCCCGATCAAGAAGCTCAGGATCCCATATTTCAATCGTGCTTCCCGCACCGATAATTCTTGCATCTTTTTTTAAATCAGCAAGTTTCCTTAAATGTGCAGGAATCAATATCCGCCCCTGCTTATCGCACTCCATTTCACTTCCTTTTCCAATCAGATATCTTTTTACCTTTCTTACATTTTGATGTGTTGCCGACATTTGCTCAAACTTAGAAATAAGATTATTCCAATGTTCCATCGTATAGATGCAGAGACAGGAATCCAACCCTGGAGCTAAAACGAAATGATCCCCCAATTCTTCGCGGAATTTGGCAGGAAGAATCATCCGCCCTTTCGAATCTATACTGTGCGAATATTCTGACATAAACATGATTCTTCCACCTCCCTCCACTTTTAGCCACATTCTACCACAATCCTCCACTTATATACAATCCGGAACATTTATTCTCATATAACTATTATTCACCAATATTTCCTACCATCTCTTTCTTCGCTTTAATAATGCCAGACATTTTTAACTCCCACTTTGTCTTTATACTGTGTAAAACAGAATAAAATTCACACAAAAAAACGTGATGAAAATCTCTTTCATCACGTTTCCTATTCTGCTACGATATACGCACTACCCAGCCTGGTACATGTATTAAACGGAATATTTATCAAAGCCGCCCTCGCATTTACAGACAGTGGCGTTTTCACTGCGCCAGACCAGTATAACATCCTACCTATAATCTCGCCAGGTGACTTCCCGTTTGCCCTCAGTTCCCGAATGGTAATTCCGCCTTGCCTCTTAGACAAACGTATACCATACTTATCTACCAGCAGAGGTAAATGTCCGTATAAGGGAATTTGATAGTCAAGCTTTCTCAAAAGATAAATTTGATAAAACGTTGAAGGCAATAGATCATTTCCTCTGAAAACATGAGTTACCTGCATTATCCCGTCATCCGCAGAAGCCGCCAATTGATATGATACGGCACCATCTGCCCGAAAAATAATAAAATCATCTTTCCCCTCTTCTAAAGTCTTTATCTGATTCCCGCAGAACATATCACAAAAAGAAATTTCTTGCTTTTTCATGCGGATTCTCCAAGATGGCTCTTTGTCGGTTTGTCCCCGTTCTGACCATGATAAGTTTCGACAATGCCCGTCATATACAGGTTTGTTTTCCCCTAAATGGGGAGCTGACGATATATCATGTATTCTTGCCCGCGAACAAAAGCAAGGGTATATGGAATCTTCAGCTTCCCACCGCTTCTTAATACCTTCATATATAGAGAACCGTTTACTTTGTATAGGCTCTCCATATGCATATGCATGCCCGGGTTCTTCATCCCAATCTAACCCCAGCCAAGATAAATCTTCTTTAATTGCTGAGATATAGTCTGCCCTGCACCGGCTTTGATCGATATCCTCTATTCGCAGAATAATTCGCCCTTTATTTTGCCTCGTCCATAACCAGTTTAAAAACGCCACCCATACATTTCCCAAATGCAAATAACCTGTTGGACTTGGTGCAAATCTTGTTTTTATCCCCATCACTTCGGCATAGACAGAATAGATGTGAATAGCGCTTTATTTTGTCTTATTTTTTCTTCGTTTCCCATTACACAAATATAAGGATCATCCATCACACTTCTGACAAGCGGTGCTAAACTTCTGATATTGTCAATTGTACAGTTAACAATTTCATCCCTTATCTTCATTCGGCTTTCTCGTGTATTCCCTGTCAGGTAGTATGCTAAAGCTCTTTCTCCCTTCATAAATGGTGTCAATTGAATTTCTTCAGCAGCCATCGTTCCAATAACATACTTGGTCATCTCGCGTTCAGATAAGACGAGTGCGCTTAAATAGTCAGGCAATTCCTCATAAACTTTTAAAGTTTCCGCTAAATTAGGATCACGGTAAGAACATAAAACGGCATTACCATTTCGCATAAACTGGGTAAACGCTCCATATGCTCCACCAAGGACTCTTACTTTTTTCCACAAATACTCATATCGAAGAATAGTTTCCATCACCCGGAGTGCTCCAGTATACGCAAAACCATGTCTTTTAAAATTTCCGCCTTTTGCTACATACTGTACTTTACCTGCTGTTTGAAAAGCCTCATTTATTACTACGTTGGGGCAGGTCGTTTCTCGGTTGGCAGGACCCAGCTCTTCGGGCATTTCTGAAACCATTTCAGGTAAAAACTTATTGACTGCCGTTTTTTCTTCTTCAGATCCAATTGTATGAATAAAAAGATTATGCCGTGTAAAAATTTGTTTTGCCAGCCGTTGCAAGCAAGAAATCATTTCATCGCTAATTGCATCAAATCTTGCAACCACATCACTCAAAAAATAATAATAAGACAACCCTGTCGTCTCTGAATATCTACCTGTTTCAGAAAAATAAGATAATAATCGGCTTATACAAAGAGTATGTCCGCGGGCAAACGCTGTCATATCCCAATTTGCTTTTTCTTCCATTAAAATCTCTCTTAACCGAATTTTGTCAGTATAATCGGTATGCAGGCTTACCTCTTTTAGCAGTCGAACCATTTTGTCTGCGTTAGATACGAGTGCTTTTCCTTTTACGATTAAATACGGCGTGCATTTTTGATCTGAATCAATATTACTGATCGACCCCACTTGAAAGTTAATTCCTCCAGTATACGCATTAGACTGTCTAACCAATTCAGAATATTCATAATTTACGGTATTCATCGATAATAGCAGTCTTGTCAATATATTGGCATAAAAGATATCCTTTTTTGACAATCCTTCTAAATTAAAATATAAATTTAGATAAACAATACCGTTTGAATTGATGTTATAGTGAAAATGACGGATTCCCTCAATTCTGCCATTCTCAATTTCATCATTCTCAATTTCACGATTTAAATCTTCCCGTCGAAGGAGAGGAATAGCAGTCAAAGCCTCTTCTGAATCTACAGATGCCTGTCGCTCTTTTAATACCCGTGTCTTTTCTATAATATCCGTAATCTGATTCTCTGAAAGGCTTTTTTTATAGGCGTCCAGTTGTTCCGCAACTTCAATTCTTTTCTTTTCATCAATCCCTTTTTTAGCTTTCATGGTAATCAATACCTGATGAGGATTCTTAATAAGATATTTTAGAAGCAGGCCTTCAAAATAATCCGTTTCAATAGCTTTCCTTAATCCATTTATATCATCGTAATACCGCAGAGCTTCTATTGGATCACGGTCATATAGCCACATATCCATAGCCCGTATTCCGTAAAACAAGCCTTTAGGCCTCCCCTGATAATCGTTTTCTCTTAAAATAAATTCCGTACGATTCAATGCGGCAGTCAACATCTTTTTATCAAGCCCCGTAAGCGCAAGTTTTCTAAGTGTATGATCTACGATTTGTGAGAATTCTCCCTGCCGTTCAGGTTCCGAACCCGTCACAACAATAGACCAGACCGGCTGTTTATAACTATCCTCGTAAGCTCCCGATACATCACCTCCAACACCTGCATCAAGGAGGGCTTTTTTTAACGGAGCGCCATCCATATCAATCAATACATAATTTAATATCCGAATGGCCAATGACTCTTTTGTTGTCATACAATCCGTCATAGCAGCATATAAAGCATGAATCGCTTTATTAGCGATATTCTCTCCATCTGCTATGTTGTAATTCTTTTCTGCTATGACACGTTTGGCAAACGCTTTCTGTGTTCCCACCTCAGAATAGACACACCGTCTATCGAAAGCCGATAAATACTCTTCATCAATATATTTTAAGGTATTTTCTATATCCATATCCCCATATAAATAGATATAGCTGTTTGACGGATGATAAAAACGACGATGAAAATCAGTAAACTCACGGAATGAAAGAGTAGGAATAACGTCTGGATCTCCCCCTGACTCTACACTGTATGTCGTATCAGGAAAAAGCTTTTCCATCGCAGCGTCGTTCAATAATGCATCAGGGGAAGAAAGTGCTCCCTTCATTTCATTATAAACAACCCCATTATAGGTAAGTTCTCCATCTTTCTTATCAAGTTCATAATGCCAGCCTTCCTGCATCAGTATTTGGAGATTCTGCAAACAGTCCGGATAAAACACCGCATCTAAATATACATCCATCAGATTATGAAAATCTGTAGAATTTCTACTGGCAACAGGATACATAGTTTTATCAGGCCAAGTCATGGCATTTAAAAAAGTATTCAAAGAGCCTTTTGCAAGTTCCACAAAGGGTTCTTTTAAAGGGAACTTCCTTGAGCCACAAAGAGTAGAATGTTCCATAATATGCGGCGTTCCTTTTGAATTATCCGGTGTCGTGCGGAAACAGATATAAAAAACCTTATTATCATCTGCTGAATCTAAATACATTAATTTTGCACCGGATTTTATGTGCTCCATCATGTATACATCAGAATTTACCTCTTCAACATAATCCACTTTCATAATATTGAATCCATGCACTACATCTCCATTATTCCATTTCATGGTCAACCTCCATATTATCTCATCATTAATAGAAAAAGCGCAGGCAATTTTATCCTGTGCTTTCTAAATAGTCTAACGATCAGACCGTTTTATTTCCCCAAAACTCTTTATGGATAGCCTGTATAGCTTTTGCCACATCGTCCCGGTTAATCAGACAGGATACGCTAATTTCTGATGTACTAACTATCAAGATATTAACGCCGACCCTTCCCAGTGCGCCGAACATTCTTGCAGCAACCCCGGGCGTACCGAGCATGCCTGCACCCACAATAGATACTTTCGCCATATTATCATCATAAATAATAGTCGTTAATTTCTCTTGCGACTGCAATTCGCCAAGAACACGCCTCGCATCCTCCAAATCAGTATCGGTAATAGTAAAAATAATGTCAGTCAGATCATCATTAGACCGCTGCACACTTTGTACAATCATATCGACATCAATATGTTCATCAGCAAGAGCTTCAAATACCATATGCGCAACACCGGGAACATTTTTCACGTTCAATACAGAAATCCTGGCTGTATGTGTATCTTGCGCAACACCTTTAATAATTTGGCGTTTTCTTTCCATGACGCATTCCTCCTGGATAATTGTTCCTTCATCGTCCGTAAATGTAGATCTGACATGAATTGGTATGTGGTAATGCATCCCTAATTCAACACTGCGCGGCTGCATAATGCCTGCGCCAAGACGTGCCAATTCCAGCATTTCTATATTCGTGATTTCCTGCATTTTTACAGCATGCGGACAGTATCTGGGATCCGCCGAATAAACACCATCCACATCAGTGAAAATTTCACACACATCCGCATGCATTGCACCGGCTAGGGCAACTGCTGTTGCATCGCTCCCACCGCGCCCCAAAGTGGCAACATCTCCATTCGGCAACACCCCCTGGAAACCTGCAACAATGACAATATTCCCTTTCTCTAACTCAGAAAATACTCTTTCCGGTTTTACATCGTCAATCAGCGCCTTGCCATGTGTCCCGCTACAAAAAACTCCTGCCTGCATCCCCGTCAAAGATATTGCAGGTGCCCCTAAGCTTTTGAAGGTCATCGCCAAAAGAGAGATCGAGACCTGTTCTCCTGTAGACAGCAACATATCCATCTCTCGGCCATGTCTCAATGATGGAACCTGACTAGCTAACGCCAGCAAATCATCCGTACTGTCACCCATGGCGGAAACTACTATAACAATCTTATCATTATCATGTTTTTCGCGAAGAATGCGCGATGCTATATTCTTCATTCTTTCTGTTGTCGCAACAGATGATCCGCCAAACTTTTTTACATAGAGTGCCATTCCGCATCCCTCATTTACTTTTATATTTATTTAGAGATTTTATCATGCATTTTAATCTATGTAAAGGAATTTATCTTGCTGTAGCCGATTTAAAATTCTATACCTTTGCGTGCATGTATCCCATTTTGAAAAGCATGTTTAATTAAAGTCATTTCGGTTACCGTATCAGCAGCTTCAATAATCTCCGGCCTGGCATAGCGCCCGGTTAAAATCATATTTAACCGCGGAGGCCGTTCTTTAATAAGTTTTAAAAGTTTTTCCGGTTCAAGCATCTCAAAATGAATCGCATAATTAACCTCATCTAAAACAACCAAATCCCACCTATCACTCATTACTTCATCAACAACAGTTCCCCAAGCCCTGGCTGCCAACTCTTTTTTATTCTGATAAGCAGCTTCATCCTCTTTGCGATTGTGAAACACAAAGCCATCACCCATAGGTCGAATCTCTATATTTCCATTACATGCTTCCAATGCTTCAATTGCTTTAAGTTCACCATATTTCCATGCACCTTTAATAAATTGTAAAATAAGAACTTTTTGTCCATTACCCCAAGCACGGATTGCAGTACCTAACGCCGCTGTGGTTTTCCCTTTACCCGTTCCTGTATTAATAAGGATCAAGCCCTTTTGTTCTGTCATTTTCCCTCCTTGCTACAATGATAACGCTCGCAGGATTCAATTAACTTTTCTCCAGCTTTGGGATTCCCATCAAAAGAAAGGTGCAGATATGATGCCAATATGTTTTTATTGCTATATCCTTCCAAATGCCCCTCTTTTTGTCGGGATCCCTGAAGATTATATGCCCAGGGAAACCCTTCGCCGTATTCTAAAGTAGAAAAATGAAATTCATGCCCTTTCAGAGTATCACCCGCATCAGCAATAATACTAGATAAAAGCGTTTCCCCTTTCACATAGCCAATGCGCTGAAGACTCTTCTGCATTTTACAAACAGCCGGCACAATTCCCACCATTTCATAACATTCTCCATTAAATCCCTGTATAGCCTTGCAAAGATACATCAATCCGCCGCATTCCGCATAAATCGGCATTCCTCTTTCAGCACACCGGCGTATAGACTCCTTCATGGAAATGTTCCCCATTAATTGCTGCAGAAACATTTCCGGAAAGCCGCCGCCAAAGATTAGGCCATCCGCTTCCGGTACAGTTTTATCCCGAAGAGGACTAAATTCAATAATTTTTGCTCCATTTTTTTCAAGATATTCTAAGCTTGTCGGATAATAAAAAGAAAACGCTTCATCTTTCGCCACGGCAATACAAACCCGTTTCTCAGCTGAAAAATCATTCCGTACATCTACAAACATAGAAGGTGCCTGCTGCGCTGCTTTCAGGAAGGCATCCGTATCTACCCATCTACTGACAGCCTCCCCCATATGCTTAATTAACACTCGTGTTTCTACTTCCGTAACAGGTGTCAGTCCCAAATGGCGTTCCGGCGTTTTTAATGCATCATCCCGATGGAACGCACCAAGTACAGGCATATGAATTTTTCCCATAACTTCTCGAACCATCGCTTCATGGCGGTCGGAACCAAGGCGATTCAATATGACCCCGACGATATTTACTCCCTTATCATATTCACGGAAGCCTAACGCTGTAGCCGCGATACTGTACCCAACGGATTTACAATCCAATACCAATATGACCGGCGCATTTAACTGTTTTGCAATGGCGGCAGTACTGCTGATTCCATCCTCCCCTCCATCATAAAGACCCATAACCCCTTCTATAATTGATATATCTGCATTTTTAGATAAAGCAATAAAGGTCTCATTTAACTTATCTGGAGGTGTCATCCATGTATCCAGGTTATAAGAGCCATGTCCTGCCGCTTCCGCATGAAACCCGGGATCTATATAGTCAGGCCCCACTTTAAAGGGCTGGACTCTGTACCCCTCTCTATTAAAATATGATAAAAGGCCGGTCACTATCGTTGTCTTCCCAACACCGCTGTTCGTACCTGCAACGATAATCCGAGGTCGTATAAACTCCGTCATATCAGTTCCCTCGTTTGGCAATAATTGTACTTAAATAATTCGGTCGATAATCTGAAGGCAAACTATCCAGATCCCGCTCTATTATTTCATCAGGCAAACCCGCGCGTGATACCATAACCGCATTCTTTATCATGTGATGCTTACACAGTTCTTCCTGGATAAATGCAAACTTCTTATACACCTTCATAATTACCGCATTGTCAGCAGCGGAAAGTGCTCTGTCAATTTTTTCAGGATCTGCAGTTGCAGGAATGATCAGTACGTTTTCTTCCCATTCGGTCACCGGCATTCCGATATAAGAGGCAATTCCTAAAAAAGCGGGAATTCCCGGAATCGTTTCCACAGTATATTCTGTTCTTTTTAATGCCCGGAAAATATACATATATGTACTATACAGCATCGGATCACCTAAAGTAAGAAAAACCAGATTTTTTCCTTCATCTAACTTTTCTTCAATAATTCTTCTATTTTCTTCCCACTGTTTCGATACAACTTCCATATCAGTTACCATTTGAAACACAAGAGGTAAGATTTCCGCTTTTTTTGAAATATAGGGAGTTGCAATATGATAGGCAACAGAGTCTTCTTTTTTTTCTGTTTTTGGTGTAATAATCATATCCGCATTTCGAATCGTTTCTACCGCTTTTACAGTTAAAAGTTTGGAATCTCCCGGTCCCACACCGATTCCATATAACTTCCCCTTTGACATAACTATCCTCCTCATAAAAATTTTAGAATATACTATACGATTCCTATTCTATCATCTATTTTAAAAAAAATCTGTGAAAATATGAAATCTCCACAGATTAGTTCCTACACTTACCAAAACCATATATAACAATCACTTTAGTGTAAATGATACTGGGACTCGTGATTGCGCTTCAACAGCTACTCCATTTTGCTTTGCAGGAACAAATTGCCATCCGTAAACGGCATTCACCGCAGTTTGATCAAGTATGCTGTTTCCTGATGATGATTCAACCCAGGCACTTGTCACATTACCATTAACGCTGATGATAAGACCGACCACCGTTGTTCCCTCTACATTTGACGCACGAGCCGACTCAGGATAAGAAGGAGATGGTGCGCTTAATATTTGCGGGCCCATAGTGACGCCATCATTTCCATCACCATTACCGGTTCCTGCTCCTGAACCATTTCCACCACCGGAACCTGTACCGCTGCCGGAACCCGTACCTGACCCCGTTCCGGTGCCATGCCCAGATCCATGACCGCCTCCGGAACCCGTACCGCTGCCAAACCCACGATTTCCTGAAGATTCCCCTTCTCTGGAAACCTGCTTCCCCATATTGTCTTTTGTTGCAGCCTCTTTAGATTCTGTTACTGAATCAGCAATTTCATGAATATCATTCATGGCATCTTCCGGCATATCTTCTGCCAGAGCCGGAGGAGGCGGTGCAATTTCTGTCGGTTCGGCTGAAGGTGGCGCTATGGCAGGGCCATTATCTGCATCAGGACTTCCGCCGCCGCCACCGCCGCCGCCAGATAATGAAACTAAATCTACCTGAATAGGTCCTTTATCAACGGGAGCAGAAGGAAATAGTGCCACAACCACCCCAATCACAACAAACACTACAACGTGACAAGCAATAGATGTTCCAAAGGCAGCCATCCATCTGTATTTAGATGTAAACATAGCGCCGCCCCCCTTATTCCTTACTCTGTGATTTTGCTTCCGTTGCAATACCAATCTTACTAATTCCCACTGATTTCAATTGATCCAGAACAAATACGAAATCCCCATGTTCTGATTTCGTATCCGCCCGAAGAACAATACTCAAATTCGGATTTCTATTTTTTTCAATTTCCATTCTTCTGCGGAACGTTTCACGGGGAATCTTTTCCTGCTCTACGTAAATCTGCCCATCTGAAGTAACCGCTACCGGTAAGGCCTTTTCTATATCCAATTTCGAAGTCACCGTTTGCGGTAAATTTAAACTAATTGATTTTTGCACCACCATGGTTAACATACTCATCATAAAGAAAACAAGTAAGAAAAATATGATATCAATCATAGGGATAATCATTATTTTAGGCTTTTTATCTACATCCAGTTGTTGTAATCTCATTTTTCTTTACCTTCCGCTATTGCAAGATAAACAGAAGATAATTTTTCTATAGAAGAAATATAGTGGCTAACTTGCTGGGATAAGTAAGTATAAGCAATTAACGCTATAATGGCAACGAATAAACCCGTTGCCGTACACACCAATGCTTCCGCAACGCCGCCGGTAATAGCAAAAGGCTGACCATCCGCAGTGGACAAGACATCAAAGGAACCTATCATTCCGATAACAGTGCCAAGCAATCCCATTAAAGGGGAAAGTGTCACAATAACATCCAGATAATTCAGGTAATTTTTCAAAAGACCTGCCGCATGTGCTGCAGCGCCTTCAATAATTGTCGCCTGATGTGCTTTAGTTCCATATACATTGACTGCAGATAGAAGGACCCCGGCCGGAATTCCACCATCAGCTTTTAAAGCGTCTTTTAATCCTTCTATATCGCCCCGGTTCAAGCTGTCAGTCATCACCGCTGACAACCTTTCTGTATCGGAACGATGGGAAGAATAGTATCTATATCTTTCAAAAAAAATCGCTACAACTATAATCGAACAAAGTAAAAGCGGGTACATCATAAATCCGCCAGCATGAAATAAGTGCAAAAAATACATAACATCCTCCCAATTCACATTTTAGCAACCATACACTTTATTCATAAATTAATAAAAGAGTGTATATAAAACTTATTACAAAAAGAATAGCATTTACATATATTCTAGTCAAATATTTTCCTTTTATATCATAATTTCTATCATTAGACATTAATGTAAATTTTATATAAGTCAAGGACAAATGAAAAAAGGAAGGGACTAATCACCCCTCCCTCATTATAATATTTATTATTAATATCCGTTTGTCTGGCTTACCACACGAAAATCATCTACACCAAAAGCTTCGCAAATGGAACTCCAGAACTTCCCCATAAGCATGGAACGATACATTTCACTCTTGCTGATCATCATAAGCCGATCGCCATCTTGTGTAATACGGATTAATCCATTATTAATATATTTCTCGAAATCTTTTTCTTCCATAATTCCTTGTAACTTAATGAGTCCCTCACGTTCCGGTCCAGCCTGATACTCGCTCCTTTCCAGTACCGGCATGAACCTTACTTCATAAATCTTATCCGTATACCCTTTCGTCTCCGCGGAATATTTCTTTTCATTTTCCCTATCTGCCATAATATGCACTCCTTTAATTACAATCCTTAAACTATGTTTTCTATACCAGTCCATTTTTGTTTAAACTGGCAAATTCTCCATCACCGATTATAACATGATCTAATAACCGTATATCAAAAAACGAAGTAGCCCTTATAAATTGTCTCGTTAAATTAATATCCGCATCTGAAGGTTCCGGATATCCTGACGGATGATTATGTACAAGTATCATACCGTGAGCCTTAAAGCGAAGAGCCCATCTCATAGCCTCCTTTATATCCACAGGCGCAGCATCCAAACTTCCCACACAAATTTCTTTATATCCAAGCAATCTGTTCTTGGTATTTAAAAAGCAGACAATGAAATGTTCCTGATCTTCATGTCTTAATTTTTCCATAAAATATGATGCCACTGCTTCGGGGAAACTAAAATTCTCCAACTGTTTCTTATTATGAAACTGCGCCAGCCTTCGCCCTAACTCTACTGCTGCACATACGGTAATCTCTTTATCTTGTCCAACACCCTTCACAGAGATTAAATCCCGCCAATCCAAATTATCAAATCCATTGACATCCGTGGACAACCGAATTTGCTCTACCACTTCCTGCGCCATATCCATAACAGAACACCCGTGGCGACCAGTTCGCAACAGGATAGCAACCAAATCTACCATGCTAGCCGTATCGGGAGCCTTGGCAAATCTTTCACGCGGTTTATCTTCGCTCCGCATTTCTTTAATCATCATTTATAGCCCCTCCTTTGATCGGCCAAAGTAACATAATATAGACCAGGTAATAACAATAAATTCATTAAAATCTTTTATATACCCAAGCTGCCAAAAGTATCCCGAAAATACTGATTAAATTGGGCGCAAACCGGATACCAAAATGAACATCTATGACCGCTAAATTCAAATAAATATCCTTAAAATCAAAAATCTCATATGTTTTCGTCAAATACGGTATCATTCCGGATAAGCTGACCTGGCTGAGCACTTGCCCAATAATCCCGCCAATCAAAGCTCCGCATACCAAAAAGAGTAACAAAGAAAATAATCCGTGTCCACCGAAACGCATCACATTTCCCCCATTTCCTAAAATACTGCCCCAATCTGTATTCTCCCTGCCAGCTGTGCGGAGAGTTCTCTCCCAATCGGATCTTCTGTCCGATATTGGTAAATTACACGCCAAATAACTTCATCCTGTAAAAAAATATATTCATTAACCGTTAGTGCAGTCTTCTCCTCTCTTGCTTTTTCCACATAAGAGAATCTCAAAACTTTAGCGTCTTCATTATTAAATTTATCGTCGGCTTTTTCTACCTTCAAATTAGTAACTCGCTTATTGTTCCGCAAAAGGGTTTCTGCACTTTCTGCCGCAGCAGATATGCTCTCATTTATTGTATTCTTATCCCCCATAACAAAGATGCGTATATGTTGATTATGCCCTTCTGCCATTATTTTATCAGCATTTCTGTCTGAGATTTCCGCCTGTTTTCCATTTGCAATTAGTTCAAAAGGTGTTAATACTGTAATAGTTGCATTATTGCAACTAATTCTATTTTTCCCAAAGACAAACTTATCTCTCACATTATTACCGCTACACCCCGACAAAAGCAGGACAAAACATATAAGAAAACCTAAACTATTCCTCTGACCAAAATGATATATATCCATTTATTCCTTTTCTATAAATAAAATTATCCCGATTTATTATTTCATTAAATAATTATAGCATATGCCATTCCCCTGATTACAGGAAATCCCACATACTTATGGTAAAATAGTCAATAAATACATTGGAGGTACATCATGTATATTGGAATTACTGCTGAATGGAACCCTTTCCACAGCGGCCATGCCCATATGCTCCGGAGCCTTAAAAATTTATTTCCGGACGCTCCTATAATTTCTGCGATGAGCGGTTCTTTTGTACAGCGTGGAGAACCTGCTATTTTTGATAAATGGACACGTGCAAAATGGGCTCTTATGTTTGGTGTGGATGCCGTAATCGAACTTCCTGTACTTTGTGTATTGCAAAGCGCCGACAAATTTGCTGCCTCATCGGTTTCACTGCTTCACAATATGGGGTGTACCCATATTGCTTTTGGCGCTGAATCCTTAAATTCGGATACACTTTATAATGCTGCGCACTGGTCCCTGCAGCCCGATTTCAATCTATATTTTCACCAATTTTTAGGAAAGGGACTTTCTTACGCCTCTGCTGTCACCAAATCCATGGAAATCCGATATCCTGAAATCTCACGAGAATTAACACGCCCCAATAATTTGCTTGGATTCCTTTATGTACAGGCCGCATTAAAGCAAAACCTGCCTTTATCATTTATCGTCATAGAAAGAAATACGCATTATCCCGCCTCTGCCACATCTGCCAGAAAGCATTTTATAGCAGGCGAGTCTTATCCTCTGCTTCCTGAACAAATACAAACTGAAATCCATACCCTTATGAACACAGGGCATATTCTCTCTTACGCCCGTTACGAAGACGCATGTCTATTATTAGGGCGGCTAACAAAAAAAGAGTCACTGAGAGACTCCCGGCTCTTTTCTGAAGGGTTAGAAAATAAATGGTACAAAGAAATCCAGCAGGCGTCTCTTCCGGATGTATTTGAGGCAATAAAAAGCAAGCGCTACCTTTATAGCCGTCTTAAACGAATTGCAGCATCGCTTTTACTTTCATCAGAACTGGTACCTTCTCCCTTTTCTCATTCCTCCTTCCCCAAATATGCCAGGCTCCTTGCTTTGAAAAACACAAAAAGTTTTATCCTCAACAAATCAAATCTCCCTGTAATCACAGGCGCAGCAAAAGCTCTGCGTACTTTGCAAGAAAAAAAAGCCTTAGAGTCTTTTAGCATCGATTTGCGGGCAACCGACATCCAATCCTATTGCATGAAAAATAAATCATACAGAACCGGCAGATTGGATTTCTATCATTCACCTGTTATAAGGTAATTGATGCTTTACATTATTTTTCTTATCCAGTATCATGAATAAACAATATAATAGATATAACTATAACTGCAGAATAGAAGGGGGCTTCTGTATATGAATTTGCAGAACAATATGGGAATTTTGGCGGCATTCATGCTCTATTTAGCCGCCATGATGGGGATTGGCATTTATTACTCACGCCGACAAAAGAAATTATCTCAATTTATTTTAGGTGACCGCAAACTCGGCCCGTGGGTGACATCCATGAGTGCTGAAGCCTCTGACATGAGCGGATGGATGCTTATGGGACTTCCCGGTTTTGCCTATTTGAATGGACTTTCCGCATTTTGGACCGGATTTGGACTAATAGTAGGCACTTGGGCAAACTGGGTACTGACTTCTAAACGGCTCCGCCATTATACAGAAGTAGCCAATAATAGCCTAACAATTCCCGACTACCTTTCCAATCGTTTTGAAGATCACAAAAGCGGACTTCGCCTTATTTGCGCGCTTTTTATTATATTATTTTTTATTATTTATACGTCTTCCGGATTTGTTTCTGCAGGGAAACTTTTTAATACAATTTTGGGGCTGCCCTATTTTACCGCACTTCTTATCGGAGCATTTGTTGTTGTATTTTATACCTTTTTAGGTGGATTCTCCGCTGTCAGCATGACAGATTTCATTCAGGGAACGATGATGTTCTTCACCGTCATATATATCCCTGTTGCCGCAACGATCGTATTAGGCGGGCCAGCACCGACAATGGCTTCTCTCGCGGGAGAAGGGAAAGACTTTTTCTCCTTTTTCCCTGAATCACTGGGAGGAATGTCGCTTATTATCATGATTCTTTCCTCATTGGGCTGGGGACTCGGTTATTTTGGGCAGCCCCATATCCTAGTCCGCTTTATGGCAATCAGCAATCCGAAAGAATTAAAAAAGTCTACGCAAATCGCGGTGTCCTGGGTTCTTTTGTCCCTGACTTTCGCTGTTGCTATTGGTATCGTAGGAAAAGCCTACCTGCCTATACCTCTCGAAAATGCCAATGCTGAACGTGTATTCATCATTATGGCGGAAACACTTTCCCCTCCGTTCATCACGGGACTTATATGGTCGGCCGTACTGGCAGCAATTATGAGTACCGCCTCTTCTCAGCTTCTCGTAACGGCTTCTGCTGTAGCAAGAGACTTATATCAGCCCTTCTTCCATAAAAATGCTTCTGAGAAAGAGCTTATTATTATAAGCCGTGTTACGGTTTTGTTAATCTCCCTATGTTCAATCTATCTTGCGTCCGACCCGAACAGTTATATTTTCTCCATAGTATCTTATGCATGGGCAGGATTTGGCGCCTGCTTCGGACCAGTCGTTCTCCTTTCACTTTACTGGAGACGTATGACTTTAAAAGGAACTTATGCCGGCATCATTGTTGGCGGCATCACCGTCCTCATTTGGAAACAGTTTAACTGGTTTGGTCTTTATGAATTAATCCCAGGATTTCTCTTTTCTACAATCTCTATCATTTTAATCAGCCTTGTGGATGAAAAACCATCACAAACAATTTTGGATAACTTTAATAAAGTAGTATCTCTTTCCAATGAAAAATAATTGATTGAATACAAATCTCATTACGAATAACACAATTTATTACCCTCAAAGTACATTGTCAAATTGTCATATTTTTTTGTAATACAAAAGGACCGCTAAAAGCGATCCTTTATTTTTTTGCGAGCAATCAATAAGCCGAGTTCTGTACCATTTTCATGGTGATGATTATCTGTCTAGCCGAGTAAATTACTTTATCGGTCAAGCGACTCAACCCGGAAGGTCAGCGGGCAACGTCATTCCTTCCCTATTCGGTCTTGCTTCAGATGGGGTTTACCAAGCCAAACGGTCTCCCGCCTGCTGGTGCGCTCTTACCGCACCTTTCCACCCTTACCGTTATTCACGGCGGTTTTCTTTTCTATGGCACTGTCCCTAGGGTCGCCCCCGCCGGATGTTATCCGGCATCTCGCCCTGCGAAGCTCGGACTTTCCTCACGCCTTTCGGCCCGCAATCATCTTTCCTGCTCGCGAGTAACAGTATACCATCCTGTATATCTTATTTCAACTTTTATACACAATGAAATATATCTTTTGCCCTAACATCTTCTAAAACTCCAACATTCCAACCACGGGTTTTAAATTCATCACGCAAACGTTTTGCTAAGTACGGAATAATCACACGTTCCGTATAAAAATGCCCGCCATCAGCGATAACTAATCCATTCATCGCCGCATCTTGTGCCTCATGGTATTTTAAATCCCCCGTCAAATACAAATCTGCCCCCATTGATTTTGCCACCCCTGCAAACTCGGCACCTGCCCCGCCAAGGATAGCTATTTTTTCTACCAAACGATCCCTATTACCGGCATACCGCAATACAGGAATCTCCAATTTATTCTTTATATAAGAGAGCGCTTCCTCTACCGACATAGGGAACGGAAACTTTCCGATACGCCCCATGGTTTCCTTATAACCATGATTTACAAGCTTATATACATCATATTTAGCTGATTTATCTAAAGATAAAATCATATCTTCCACCCGTTTTACCAACTGACCGGGCACGCGGAATTCGACTCGTATATTTTCTGTAAAATCATCTGCATCATCAACAACATAGTAGCTCTCAATATCTTTCCCTCTTAAACTATCTAATTTCTTCTTCAATAATTTAGCATGCGCAGCAGTTATGTATAAAGTGAACTTATAAGATGAATACGTCATTACCGGAACAAATCCCTTGCATTCCTGTAATCCCAATTTTTCAGCTAATGCATCATTTACGCCTTGTACTGCTGAATCTAAATTGGTATGTGCTGCAAAAGAAGTGATCCGATGTCTGATCAAGTTTTCAATCATTCGTCCTTTACAAGTGGAAAGGTCTATGTCATGAATAGGTTTAAATAAAAATGGGTGATGCGATATGACCATATCCACTCCATGATCAATTGCATAGGATATATTCAGTTCGGTCATATCCAAAGCTACCAGAATTTTATGTACAGGCTGATTCGGATTTCCCACCTGAAGACCGGGATGATCCCATGATTCCGCCAATGAGGAGGGTGCCCAATCTTCCATCAATTGCATAATATCTTTTACATAAATCTCCATAATATCTCCTCCAGAATAGCCTCATCCGTTAATGCCTTTTGGTACTTTGCCGTATTTACGACATTTGCACTCTCAATATCAATGCCATTCAATATCATTTTTCTTTGATTGATAAGTTTTTTCAAATGTTTAACAAAGAGTTTATCTTTATATCGGCTCTCAGTAACTCCTATTTCAGCTTCTATCTCTGAAAAAGGGTCCATATGCCCATGTGTCACATAAAGGATCTCATAAAGCTGCGTTCCTTCTTCAGCAAGAACTTCCTGTTCAATTTTATATCCATTTTGCTGCAGCCAAATATATAAATCGGATGTATGGTTTTGTGGCTGCAGGATAAACCACTTAATACTTTCAGCAATAACACATTCCTGCTTTAAAATATCACGAATCATAAATCCGCCCATCCCTGCGATCACCGCACCATCTACTTCATCCTCTTCCAAAATAGATAATCCGGCACCTTCGCGCACCTTAATCTTCGTTGAAAGACCTTCCCTCTTTATATGTTCCCGAGCCCGCTGCGCAGGACCTGCATGTATATCTCCCGCTATAGCATATTTAATTCTTCCGTTATGAATCAAAGAAATAGGTACATACGCATGATCTGTCCCTATATCAGCTATACACGAACCACATGGAACCAATCCCGCTACAGCCCGCAGACGAGGTGTAAGTTTCATTCCAATTCCTTTTCTGTAACAAAAAAGGCCAAGCATTGAGCTCAACCTTAAATATCTATTGGTGGGCCCACCAGGACTCGAACCTGGGACCAGGCGGTTATGAGCCGCCGGCTCTGACCAACTGAGCTATAGGCCCCCTTCACCAATACATGATATTTTATCAGCAAATAGGAATACCGTCAATACTTCTATACATTGGCCAATGATTTTGCAGACTTCTTCAGTTTTGTTAATGCTTTCCCTTCAATTTGCCTGATACGCTCCCGGGTTACATCAAAATATTTTCCCACTTCTTCCAAAGTTCGTGGCCTTCCATCTTTTAATCCAAATCGGAGTTCAAGTACCTGTCGTTCACGATCTGTCAATTCTCGCAGCAGTTCATCAATCTGTTCCCGAAGTAAAATGGAACCCGCCGCATCATCGGGAGCAATTGCCTCATGATCTTCAATAAAGTCGCCTAAATGGGAGTCCTCTTTTTCTCCAATTGGTGTTTCCAGCGAAATGGGATCCTGGGCAATTTTTTTTACTTCCCGAATTTTCGCAACACTTACTCCCATGGCTTTTGCCAACTCTTCGTTGGTAGCCTCCCGGCCTTTCTCCTGAAGCAGCTGACGAGAAATACGATTTAACTTATTGATAGTCTCCACCATATGGACAGGTACGCGGATCGTACGCGCCTGATCCGCAATAGCCCGCGTAATTGCCTGCCTTATCCACCATGTTGCATATGTACTGAATTTAAAACCTTTGGTGTAATCAAATTTATCTACAGCTTTGAGGAGCCCCAAATTCCCCTCCTGAATTAAATCTAAGAACTGCAGTCCTCTGCCAAGATATTTTTTTGCAATAGAAACAACAAGTCTTAAATTCGCATCAGAAAGCGCTTTTTTCGCCTCATCAGCAGCCATCTTATCCCGACTAGTTGCATCATCAAAGCTTCCTTTTTCCACTAACTTGGCAAGCTCTATTTCCTGTGATCCTGTAAGGAGCTTAATAGCTCCAATCTCTTTCAAATACATCTTTACCGGATCATCTATATTTATAGAATCAGAAGTATTCATGACATCAGAAATTTCGACAATATCCTTTTCATCATCTGTTTCTTCATCTTCTAAAATTTCCAGGTCCTCATCGGATGCATCTTCATCGAAATTGATGTCGATATTGCTTTCATGAAGCAGCTCATATACCGCTGAAAGATCATCCTGTCCCAGATTCTTTTCGGTAAAGAAAAGCATGATATCTTTATTTGAAATTGTCCCATCTTTCCTTACCTTATCTCTCAGTTCTCCCATCCAAAGCTCTAAATTTTGCCTTTTCTTCTTCATAAGCCCCCCTTTATCATAAATTTCATACTGCATTTTCACCCGCCGATCAATCGAATTTCCTCACTTAATCGAATACAGGTTAACTGCTCTTCTTTTGCCTTTTGCGGATCACTCTCCATTAATTCCGCCGCCCGCTGTGTATGAAATTTATACTCGTTCTGCAGATAAATTTTACGCATAGGGCGGATATACTCTTCATATGGTTCTGCCACACCATGATAATCTGTCATCATCAGCTGCGCCAACTGTTCCAGATCAGATCGTTCCAACCGTGCCTCTGCATACTCTACAGTAATATTTCCTTTGCCCGCCTGCTTCAATACGTCATATAATCTTCCAATAAATTCATCGGCAAAGGAATACTTCTCCAAACTATCAAAGCCTTCCGGCAATATATGTGAAACTAAACAGTACTTCAACAGTTCCTGTTCCAGCCTTCGCTGACGCCCATCATTGGAGCTGACGGTACCAGTTCTTTCCTCGCCATATACATTGGGTGATATATATACATGGGAATTATTTTTCTTCGTATACCGAATTGCCTCACTGCGTATAAGGCCTTCATCCATATGAAGCGTACGTGCCATCTTCCTGATAAACGAATTGAATTGATATGTATTATCCTGTACTGTAAGAACTGCAAACATTTCATTTAAAATTTTTTGCTGCCCTTCTAAAGTGGCACCATCATATTGAGTCCGCAAAGCCTGAAATAAGTAGTCAAGAGCAGGTACTGCCTGATCAATAACTTCTAGGTATTCATCTCCGCCATGAAGATTTACAAATTCATCAGGATCCTTTCCTTCCCCAAGCAGTGCTACTCTTAATTTTAGCCCTACTGAACCGGCTATCTCAAGCGCACGACGTGTCGCATTCTGTCCGGCAGCATCCATGTCATAGCTGAAAATAACTTCATCAGCATACTTTTTTAAGAGCCTTGCCTGCTCAACAGTAAAGGCTGTTCCCAATGATGCAACCACATTTTTAATTCCATGAGCATGTAAAGAAATGGCATCCATATAACCTTCCACCATAATTGCCTGACGCTTCCGCCGAATTTCAGGAAGTGCCTGATAGATGGGAAATAACAACCTGCGTTTATTAAATATAACCGTCTCCGGAGAATTTAAATATTTGGCAGCACTTTCTTCACTGTGCATAATTCTGCCGCCGAATGCAACAATCCTTCCTTTTAAGTCCATAATAGGAAACATGCATCTATTGCGAAAAGTATCATAATATTTTCCGTTCTTATGGCCCACCAGCCCCGCTTGAAGTAAAATATCCGGCCTTATATGTTTCCTTTTGGTAAAATCGCAATAAAGCCGTTCCCATTCGGGTGGAGCAAAACCCAGCTTAAATGTTTCAATGGTTTTATCATCTAAATGTCTCTTTTTAAAATAAGCCAGCCCGTCTTTTCCTATATTTGTCCGCAACAGGCAGTTATGAAAATAATTTCCCGCAAGTTCAGTTACTTCATACAACTTATGAACCAGTGCTGCTTCTCTTTTATCTTCTTCGGATATTTCATCCGGCGGCAATTCCACATGCCCCATTTCGGCTAAACGTTCTACAGCATCAGGAAATGTAATTTGATCCATTTTCTCTATGAATTTAATGGAATCACCTGATTCATGGCAACCGAAACAATAATAAAATCCATCTTCAGATGAAATAGAAAAGGAGGGCGTTTTCTCATGGTGAAAGGGGCAGCATGCCCAATATCTACTTCCCTTCTTTTTTACATCAATTCCGTAAGCACGTATTACATCAATAAGATTTGTGCTGTCTTTTACCCGCTGAAGGAACTCATTATTAAATTTTCTCACAGTTCCTCCTTATCTATAAAAAGCAGAAAGTAGACAAAAAAACTGACAAGGAAATATTTGTCAGCGTTTCTCCTTTCCGTAAAATCAAGCATCCTTTATTCAACAGAAATTTTAATTGTAGATGTCAGTTCCTGCCAACGAGCCATTAATATTTTAGTATATAAAACGGAATCGAGGCCAAAACTGCTCAAAGCATATGCATCACTTACTTCTACTAAAAGAGTTTCTCTTTTATCCGTAATCCCAAAATCAAGAGCATATGCACGAGGCGCGGAATGATAAGCATTAACAGCTTGTTGAAGCACTTTAGGATCAGGATATAAATCCCATCTGCCTCTATACGGATTTATACCTATAATTTTCCCATCTAAAATCCAAATGCGCCATTCGGCAAGAAAATTCACCTTTTCACTGCACCATACTTCAATATCTTCAAGGCCGCCGCCTAATTTAATCAAATCTTCCGATTTATCTAAAATCGTTCCGCGAAAACGTTTTACATCTTCTACCGGCTTTACAAACACATGCCAATAATCGGGATGACTGGTAATCGTAAACAGTGTCGATTTCCAAATTTTTCTTCCTGTAAAAGGCAATAATTCATCCGGATAATCAATCGGCAGTAAATTTACACCTAACCGCTCTAACGCAACCTTCACATCCGAAAAAGCACCAACGACCAAATCTGTCGGTGCATTATCCGTCACTGAATATATTGCTTTATACCTAACAATGGGAATATCCAATTTAGAGCATCCATGATAAACAGAATAGCAATTCTGATCATAGAAGTCTCCAGAATGCTGAATACGAATAAATGCTCTCATGAACTTTCTCCAAACTAAAATCTTACCGCTATGGGATTAATGATAACATGTTCAAAGCAAGCGGGCAAGTTTCACCAAAAGTAAATTAGCGCAACAAACGCTACAATAAAACGATAGAAAGCAAAACCTGTCAAAGTCGATGTAGCCAAAAACTTCAAAAACCAAAGAATAGAAACGTATGCAACAACAAAAGACGTAATAAATCCCACTGATAGAATGCCAAAGTCACCCATAGATAAATATTTTGCCACCTTTATCAAATCATACAGGCATGCAATGCACATCAACGGAACTGCCATAATAAAGGAAAAATCGGCAGCCGCTTTTCTTGATACGCCAACTAAAAGACTTCCGGCAATAGTGCTTCCGCTTCTGGAAAACCCCGGCCACAGAGAAAGACATTGAAAAAGTCCTATTTTAAATGCCTGTTGTGAAGTAATCTGATCTATATTTTCAACCAAAAAGTATTTTCTCTTCTTTTCCGCAAAAATCATGAAAAGTCCTCCAATAACAAGACCGATGATAACGGTTTTGGGACCAAACAGATATTGTTTAATCATACCGTGGCACAGATAGCCTAAAACACAGGCGGGAAGCATGGCAATTCCCAGATTCATCAAAGATGGACCTTTTTTTCTAAACCAATGATGGGTATCCAGTATATAAAGAAACTTCTGTCGGTATACGACAACTACGGATAAAATGGCGCCAAGCTGGATAAATACATCGAAAACATTGGCCAGCTCACCTGTGAAGTTAATCATATTCCCAACGATGATCATATGTCCCGTACTCGACACAGGAATATACTCTGTTAAACCTTCAACAATCCCAATAATTAACGCACAAAAATACTCGTACACTTATATAACCTCTTCACAATAACCATACAAAATCTACTTGCAATCTATTTCTTTTCACTAAACTGTGGATTCTTTGCAGAAACGATTCCATCTATCTTTTGTTTTGTAAGAAATAAGATCAATATATTTCTTTTATCCTTCGAAAAATATATGTAGGAAGTTCTCAGATGCCCTGACGAGGTATCCATTTCTACCTTATACGGCGCCCCATAAATTAACTCTGCCGTTTCTAAATCATCTCCCAAGGTTATGCCTCGAGTGGTCACCATATCAGAATCCGTCAGGAACAACCCCTGTACTATTCCCGATCTCGCCGTAGCGCGAACAGCATATCCGGAAAAATACCACACATCTTCTTTGGGATTAGACATTTTCCTTTGCCATGTATCCCACGAATGAGCCCTAAATTTCGTATCCAGTTTAAACCCGGCGATCCCAAAGTCTTTATCCGGAAGTAGTCCGTCTTTCCTCATCTTTTGCGTCAATAACTGGAAACTCCCGGCAGCTCTTCCCGAATCCTCAACAGAAAACTGAAATGCCTTTACCTTATTTCCCTTTATGATGAACTTAATCTTTTTTTGCCCTGCTTTGTAAATAAAATAAAATGATTTGTCTGTACCATCCCATAAGACCTCTTCAGGCGCACCATATGCCCGCAAAACATTTTCCCTCAAGGATCCCACCGTGATACCTCTTTTGGTGATCGCTGCTTTGCCATCTATATAAAGACGCGAGACCCCGGAAAATCCCTCCCCTTTTTTCAGCTGTACATCTTTTCGTTGCACATAAGCATAAGGTAATTTCCTATTCACTACTACAGTAAGCCCTGCATCCTTCCAATGATATTCATCACTAATAGTTCCATGGGAAACTATGTCAGGAACTCCATTAAGATGAAATATACGCTCCGGTTCATCTCCCATTTTAACGTTACTGAGTATAAAGTCATCATCATCTAACGGATGCCCATCCACCGCCATTAAAGATACTCGTTCCTTATCATCTGATACGTTTCCCGATCTTACTTCGGAAGCTTTTTCTTTCGGCAGAGAGGCTTCTTTCATCATGGATACCTTATCTTCCGCATAAGAACATATTCCCAAGGAAAATACGAGCAGCCCTGTTATCACAGTCATTTTCTGCAAAGATTCATACTTCATCAGATCTCTCCTGTCCAATAATTTTACATATTTTTTATTATGAAGTTCGCATCACTATTCTGTCAAGAAACAAAATAAAAAGGGAGGCACAATCACGTCCCCCCTCTTTTACCAACACTTTATTTTTTATATTTTGTCACAAAATGTGCCATGCGTTTCATCGCCTCTGTCAAATTTTCTCGACTTGCCGCATAGGAAATACGAATATGATTTTTCCCCTGCAGCCCAAAACAAGTACCAGGAACCACTCCCACTTTTTCTTCCATCAGCAGCCTATCACAAAACTCTTCATCGTTCATTCCGGTACAGCTGATATCCGGAAAAATATAGAAGGCCCCTTTCGGCTTAAATACTTTAAGCCCCATTTTCGCGAGAGCATCATACACTATCTTTCTGCGAACCTTATATTCATCAAACATCACTTTTACATCTTCATCACATTTCTTCAGCGCAGCGATTGCTCCATACTGACTGGTAGATGCAGCACATAAAATCTCATATTGGTGAACCTTGTACAAAGACTGCATGACTTCTTTCGGTCCGCAAATATAGCCAATACGTAATCCTGTCATCGCATAAGATTTTGAAAACCCATTCATGACAAGAGTGCGTTCCTTCATACCGGGGATGGAAGCAAAACAGGTATGTTTCCCCTCATAAGTCAGGTCACAATAAATTTCATCTGAAATTACGATCAGGTCATGCCTCTGGGCAAATGCTGCAATTTCTTCAAGAGCCGCCCGATCCATTACCGTCCCCGTTGGATTGTTTGGATAACCGATCAGTAACGCTTTCGTCTTGGTCGTCAGTTTTTCCTCCAACTTATCCACTCTTAATCTGAATTCATCATCAGAAAATGTCGGTACAAGAACAGGTGTCCCTCCAACCAATCTTACGCATGCAGGATACGCGAGATAGGCAGGGTCAGGCATTAAAACCTGATCTCCCGGATTCAGGATCGTCTGCATGACAACAGTAATAGCTTCCGATACACCAACGGTAATCATAATTTCATTCATTGGATCATATTCCAATCCATAACGCTTTTTAAAAAGGCAGCTGATTTCCTCGCGAAGTTCCAAAAGACCCCAATTTGAGGTATAAGAAGTTTCTTTGTTTTTCAGACTTTCAATGCATGCGTCAATAACTCTATCAGGTGCCGCATAATCTGGTTCTCCCACACCTAAAGAAATAACATCTTTCATTGTGCTTGCCAGATCAAAAAATTTACGAATTCCAGAAAAAGGAACTGCCTGTACATTTTCAGAAATTTTATTATTCCATTCCATTCAAATCCCACCTTTAGTAATTATCATCTTTTATATAATACAGTCATTATGCTTTAGCAACCGCTGCCCCAAGAGCTTCACAATTCTTCTGAGCCTCTTCATCAGGATATCCATAAGCTAAAACCGGTTTGGCAGCAAAATGCGCCCCTGCGAAATGAAGCTCATTATACCAGGAATTCAGCCATGCGCCGCGGCTCCAGCCACAAGAGCCGAAAACCCCCATTTCTTTCCCTTTTAAATAAGGTTTCAACTTCTCACAAAATGGCTTCATTTCCATCTCCTCAATCACTTCGACTCCCCAAGCTGAACACCCTAAGATAATGTGATGACAGGTATTACCGATTTCAATAGGATCTACATCTGAAACGGGAGCAAGTAAAACTTCAGCTCCCGTATTACGAGCTCCCACGGCCACGGCCTCTGCCATCGCTTCTGTATTCCCTGTTGCTGAAAAATAAATAATTGCAACTTTACTTCCCATAAGTCCCCCTATGTAAAAAAAGAAGCGCCTCTCTTAAGACGCCTCTTCAATACGATTTAATTACGCATTCGCTACCGCTTTCCCTAAAGCGGCACAAGCAGCCAGTGCTTCATCATCAGGATAGCTGTAAGCCTTAACCGGTTCGGATATAAGTTCAACACCTGCATCATTCAAACGCTGCTTCCACGTCACAATCCAATCGCCCTGATTCCATGCATAAGAACCAAAAATACCAACTATTTTACCTTTGAGCTGTGGCAACAGTTCAGCAAAAAATGGTTCAAATTCATATTCTTCCAACTCTTCATTCCCCATCGCCGGGCAGCCAAGAATAATATGATCAAAAGCTGCCACATCAGATGCAGTAGTATCACTTACAAAGCTCAATGTGGTTTCTGCACCCGCATCCTTTGCTGCATTTTCAATTGCTTGTGCCATAGCTTCTGTATTTCCGGAGCCGGACCAATATACGATTGCTACCTTTGCCATGTAAAACTCCTCCTGTCAAATTCTTACATAATGAATTACTACCTCTTTATATTACTTATCAAAACATGCCTTGTCAATTTGCCACTTTTTATTACAAATTTTTATTCCAAAATCTACTTTTTTAAATCAAGCAATTTCTTCTGCTTGACAATTTTCCTTTTCCCCATCATCTCCCGTAAAGAACTGGTCAATTCAAATTGCTCCGCGTCAGAATTGATAATTCCTAAGGAAATGAAATAACCGTCATTTTGTAGTACAACTTGATATGCTTCATGATAAACGATATCTTTTTCTTTTATTCTAATCTCAAACGATCCTTCCCAGCGAGGATTCTTCTTATCATTTATCCGTATCAAAGGTGTTTCCCCTGTATAAACGGCACCACTTTCCATAATACGCTTATTCAAATACCCCGCAATGACATCCATCTGCTTTTCTATAGGATCTGTTTTATGTGTGATCTCCCCTATTTCCAATAAAAAGGGAACTCCCAGCTTTTGACTGGTTGCCCAGCCATAGGAAAAATCAGGGGGGTTGGAATAAGTCATCGTATAATATCTTCCACTTGCTGCTCCCTTCCGCGTAAAATACAGCTTTATCCCTTTATCCTGCAAAAAAGGTAAAGCAGACTGCACGCCTTCCTCAAAATGAACATGCGGAGGCACTTCCATCTTTCCAACATCAGGTAATTCCCATTTTTCTGCTGAAACATTAGCTGTCAGTGATACCGTAAATATCACAGATAATATACTAAGCCATAATCTATATCTCATATTTTTCCTTATCCGTTTCCCTTCCCCATTATTTTCTGCAACTTAGCCCAAGTATCTCGAAGCCCGACAATCCGATTGCACACAATCTGTTTTTTTGTACTGTCTTTATCAATAATAAAATATCCCTTGCGTAAAAACTGAAAACGGCTTCCCACATCATATTCCTTAATTGCCGGTTCAGCCTTACCATTCATTACTACAAGTGAATCCGTATTCACCTTTTCCATGAAATCGCGGCCATCATCTACATCATCCGGGGAAATCAGATAATCGTACAGACGCACTGCCACATCAACTGCTGTATCAGCATATACCCAATGAAGCGTCCCCTTCACTTTACGATCTGCACCGGGTGTTCCACTGCGTGTATCAAAATCAACCGTGCAATGAATTTCTTTGAGTTTACCCTTTTCATCCTTAATAAGTTCATCACAGTGCACAATGTATGCCCCTTTAAGCCGAACCTCCTTTCCCGGTGTCATACGGAAAAATTTCTTCACCGGCGTTTCCATAAAATCTTCCCGTTCAATATAAATAGTTCTGCCAAAAGGAACCTGCCGTGTTCCCATAGTTTCCTGTTCCGGATTATTTTCAATCGTTACATATTCCATTTTATCTTCAGGATAGTTCGTAAGAACAACTTTAACAGGATCAATAACAGTCATAATTCGAGGCGCCTTAGTCTTAAGGTCTTCACGAATACAGTATTCTAAAAAAGAAATATCTACTACATTATCTGCCTTAGCCACACCAATCAATTCACAGAAGCGTCGTAAAGATTCCGGCGTATATCCTCTTCTTCTGATGCCGCTGATAGTTGGCATACGGGGATCATCCCATCCGGAGACAACACCCGATTCTACCATCTTACGCAGTTTACGCTTACTCGTAATCATTGTAGTCACATTCAATCGCGCAAATTCAATCTGCCTCGGTTTTTCCTTCCCGTCAAATGCCTGGAGACACCAATTATATAAAAGGCGTCTTTCCTCAAATTCCAACGTACAGATAGATTGGGTAATTCCTTCAATAGCATCAGAAAGAGGATGCGCAAAATCATAGAGCGGATAGATACACCATGTGTTGCCTGTACGGTGATGTGTAGAATGGAGAATCCGATAAATAACCGGATCTCTCATAACCACATTGGGTGCCGACATATCAATCTTGGCACGAAGAACCTTTTCCCCATCTTTATATTTTCCATTCTTCATTTCCTGGAATAACTGCAGATTTTCTTCCACACTGCGGTTACGCCATGGGCTTTCTTTACCGGGATGTAAAAAATCACCGCGGGTATCATGAATTTCCTCGCTGGTCTGGTCATCTACATAAGCCAATCCCATACGAATCAATTTGCAGGCAAATTCATAAAGTTGCGGAAAATAGTCAGATGCATAATGTACGGGTTCTTTCCATTTGAATCCGAGCCATTTTATATCTTCTAAAATCGAATTAACATATTCGACCTCTTCTTTGGCAGGATTGGTATCATCAAAACGTACATTAGTTTCACCATGATATTTTTCACCAAGGCCGAAATTAAGGCAAATACTTTTCACATGTCCAATATGAAGGTACCCATTAGGTTCCGGAGGAAATCTCGTTAATACCCGTCCATTTTCATATACATTATTAGCAATATCCTTGTTAATCTCTGCTTCGATAAAATTGGCCGCTTCTTGTCTTTCTTCCATTACTTATCCCTCTGTTTATTTCTAAAATCAAGAATGATTTCAATAATTAGCACAAATTCATTCTACCATAGATACTATTTTTGTGAAATAAAATATGAATAACTCACTTACTTTTATGTTATAATAGCCATAATTTAACAGAAAGAAGGGATATCTATGCAGAGACTTATTTCATATAATCATAAAGGCCTCCGCCAATGGGGCGTACTTACACAAGACAGCAAGTCCATTATTCCCGCTGAACTGTTGGAAGAAACTTATTTCATTCCCTTAGGCGAAACGATGGATGAATTTATTGAAACTGGCGATGAAGGACTGCTTAACCTTGCGAAAGTACTGGAAATGAACAAAGAAGATCAGTCTATCCCCCCTGTTTCTTTATCAGAGGTAGAAATCGCAGTTCCTTTCTATCCAAAACGTAATATTTTCTGTGTAGGAAAGAACTACCAGTCCCATGTCAAGGAATTCGAAAAAAATATAAATGCGAAAAATCCACTGCACCCTATTTTTTTTACAAAAGCAACCACTTCTGTCATCGGTACAAATGAAGAAATTGATCTTCATCGGGATGTGACATCCCAGGTTGATTATGAAGGTGAACTGGGTGTAATCATTGGCAGAAAGTGCATTGATATCCTCGAAAAAGATGCTCTGAAATATGTATATGGCTATACCATCATCAACGATATAACCGCCAGAGATTTACAAAAATCCCACGCCCAGTGGTTCCGAGGAAAAAGCCTGGATACTTTCTGCCCCATAGGCCCCACTGTCCTCATTGGCGGCTGGCCGTTTCCGTTCACAATCTACACAAAAATAAATGGCCAACTTCGCCAGGAAGGCAATACTACGGATTTAATCTTTTCTGTTGCCAAACTGATTTCTACTCTTTCTTCCGGCATGACATTGCTTCCAGGTGATATCATCGCCACTGGAACACCGGAAGGTGTCGGAATGCGTTTTAGCCCGCCAAAATTCCTTTGTCCCGGAGATGTTGTGGAAATTACGATTGACCCCATTGGTACACTCCGTAACCCGGTAAAATAGGTAATCAAGTAAATATCTAAAATGATTAAAACTCAGTTCAATGCTTCCCCCCTGCGGAATTGCACAAACTGAGTTTTTAACTTGAGGCATCACTTTTTTGTACCGCTGATTACTTAGCGACAATATTTATAATTTTTCCGGGAATCACAATACATTTGATAATTATCTTACCCTCCGTAAATTTCTGTACTTCCGGCAATGCTCTCACAAGTTTTTCGATACTATCCTTATCCATGTCAACAGGTACTTTTATTGTTGTGCGAACCTTGCCGTTAATTTGCACTGCCATTTCCAATGAATCTACGGCAAGCGCAGCCTCATCAACCTTTGGCCATGCTGCAGCATGTACACTGACTTCCTCCGCTCCGATACCCTGCCAAAGTTCTTCCGTAATATGTGGAACAAAAGGCGCAAGCAGAATTAACAAATCACGAAGCAGTTCCTTTGCAAAACTGTCTTCAATCGTACTGTGCTTTTCTCCAAACCTGTACATCTCGTTTACGAGTTCCATAATCGCACTAATAGCCGTGTTGAAGGCAAATTTCCCATCTAAATCCTCTGTAACTTTAGCAATAGACTGATGCAGCCGGCGACGCAGAGCCACCTCATCAGGTGATAACATTCCTTTTAATTCTTTTCCCAATTCCTGATACTTGCCAACAATCGTCCAAACACGTTTTAGGAATCGATAAGAGCCTTCTACGCCCTGATCACTCCATTCCAAATCTTTTTCCGGCGGCGCGGCAAAAAGAATAAAGAGCCGGGCCGTGTCCGCTCCATATTTTCCAACGATTTCTTCCGGACTCACCACATTACCAACGGATTTACTCATCTTCCCGCCATCCTTGAGCACCATCCCTTGGCACAGCAGATTGGTAAACGGCTCCGGATAATCAACCATCCCCTCGTCTTGCAATACTTTCATGAAGAAACGGGAATATAGTAAATGAAGAATCGCATGTTCAATTCCGCCGATATACTGATCCACCGGCATCCAATAGTCTGTTTTACCCTTACTAAACGGCTCCTGTTCATTATGCGGATCGCAATACCGCAGGAAATACCATGATGAATCAATAAAAGTATCCATTGTATCCGTTTCACGAACGGCATCCGCTCCGCACTTCGGACATTTGCAATGAAGAAAACTTTCACTTGTTTCAAGAGGCGATGTAGCACCGGCAACAAAATTGACATCTTCAGGTAATACAACCGGCAGTTCTTCTTCCGGCACAAGTACGCTGCCGCAATGCGGGCAATTAATAATCGGAATCGGACATCCCCAGTAGCGTTGACGAGAAATAAGCCAATCTCTCAAGCGATAATTGACCTTTTCTTCACCAATTCCCATTTTCTCTAATTTTTTTGTAATATTGATTCTTGCTTCCGAGGAAAGCTGGCCATCAAACTCTGATGAATTGACCAGCTCCCCATCTTCACAGTAGGCCTGATCCATTTTATTAAGTTTTAGGTCATGAGCTTTATTTTGGATAACGATTTTTACGGGAAGATTATACTTTTTCGCAAAATCCCAATCACGCTGATCACCTTGGGGAACTGCCATAACTGCACCTGTACCATATTCATAAAGAACATAGTTGGCAATCCAAATCGGCACACGTTCGCCTGTAAGCGGATGCACAGCATAGCTGCCTGTGGGCATTCCCAATTTAGGTGTATCTTCAGACGTGCGGTCGATGTCGTTCTGATTTTTGATTTCCTGAATAAATGCCTGAATCTTTTCTTTTTCAGGATTATTGGAAATTAACTTTTCTACCAGAGGATGTTCAGGTGCTAACACTATGTAGGTAACACCATATACTGTATCTACACGAGTAGTGTAAACAGGAATTGTATCTTCCATGCCATCCACATGAAAAAAGAACTGTGTCCCGATAGAACGGCCAATCCAGTTGCGCTGCATGATCTTTACGCGTTCCGGCCAACCAGGCATATGATCCAAATCAGCAAGCAGACGATCTGCATAATCTGTAATTTTCAGGAACCATTGAGACAAATTTTTTTTAACAACCGGATTCTTACAGCGCCAGCACTTCCCTTCTTCCACCTGTTCATTTGCAAGAACCGTATGACAATGGTCACACCAGTTTACTTTTGCTTCCTTTTTATACGCAAGCCCCCTCTTATAAAAAATCTCAAAAAGATTCTGCGTATGTTTATAATAATCTTCACGGCAAGTCAGGACTTCTCTTTCCCAATCATAAGAAAGCCCGAGCTCTTTCTGCTGACGCGTCATATTCTCAATATTCGCATATGTCCATTCAGCCGGAGCAATTCCATGCTGGATAGCGGCATTTTCCGCCGGCATGCCGAAAGCATCATATCCCATCGGATGAATAACATTAAACCCCTGCATGGATTTAAAGCGGGCTACCACGTCACCAATAGAGTAATTCCTCACATGCCCCATATGAAGATTGCCCGAAGGATACGGGAACATCTCAAGAACATAGTATTTCTTTTTATTCGGATCAAAATGAGTCTCAAATGCTTTCGTCTCTTCCCAAATCTGCTGCCACTTTTTTTCAATTTGCTGCGGAATATATTTCCCCTGCATACCGTCACCTTCCATAAGCATTTTATCAAAGAAATTTCTTCTAAAACCGTTATTCAATATTATATATTTTTAGCATATTAACGTCAAACAAACTGCCCGTTACTTCACGGATGATTCCCGCTGAATGAGCAAGTATTCACTGCGCCCTTTTCAGCCTCTCCCTGAATTTGATAAGTATATCCTCACTTCTGTTCTTATACCTGACCGATTCATCCTTTTTATTCAGAAATGCACCTTCTATCTGATTGTATATATCTTCTGTTTCAAAACCATATCGCCAAAATGCCAGTCCTGCCAGTTTATAATCATGTGCCAAGGAAACCTTTTCTTGCAAAGAGCGTCTTTCTTCAAACCAAACTTTTCTCGTCTGTCCATTTTCTTCCCATATCCCTACATACTGGCGATCTTCAGGGTTCCAAAACAATCCGATATTATTCTGCCCCAACAAACTTTTGATTTGCTTCATCATAAGGACGGAAGAAGCCGCCTGCCCTTCTTTTCCCGTCCAAATGCGCGTATAAAAAGGTAACCCCAGCACCAATTTATTATTAGGCACCTGTTTTAAAAGCATAGCAATATGATGTTTGAGCCATGAGTAGGACGATACTGGCCCGGAATATCGACTCCCCCCCGGCGTCTGGTCATATCCCATAATCACTTCATAATCTACATAGGCTGCCATTCCTTTACGATCATAACAGAGACTCCAGTTCGGACTATTACTGTTCACCGTAATATCAACGGAAATTTCCTTTCCATGCATATGAAGTTTTTCAGATACTGTTTTAATAAATTTCGTATATAAAAACTTATCCGCCTCATCCATATTTTCAAAATCCAAATTCCATCCATCGAAATCATAAACCAGTGCTGTCGCAGTAATTTGTCTTGCCAGATTTTGAACTGCTCCCGAATCATGAAGAAGTTTCTTTGTTTCCTGTAAGTCGAAGTCATTATGTAAAAGCGGTGTAATCTTCATTCCTGCACGTTTGGCTTCCTGCAGATATGAAAGCGATAGCGGTATTTCTTTCATATCCTTATAGCCACCCCATGTGGGCGCTAAAACTCTTTCTCCCACATGTTCCGTGAAATAATTTTTACTCGTATCAAATATCAAGTCCGGATCCCACATAAGAATGATCCTTTTATTTTTCTGTGATTTTTCTTCCGCTTTATATTCCTTTGCACATATTTCCATTTTCTTTCTATCAAAAATATATTCAAAACCTGCCTGTTTAGAAAAAAACGTAAAATTAATATAGGGCTCCCCTCTAATTTCCGTCAATGGCAATTCTACATCAACTGGATCCTCATGTATTCCCAGATTAACTTTTGCATAGATTTTCTTCCCGTTTTCTATAATCTTCCATTGATTTCCTTTTTCCAGGAAATACGGTCTCGTAAATATCTGTTCACCTTCTTCATAAGCAGTCTCACTCACTTCTTTATATTTCACATTCACCTTCGTAAAGGCGTAAATATTTTGTGTAAATATAAGAAACAACAATCCTGCGAATAAAATCTTAAACATAAAAACCCCACCTGTTTTCATTTTTTTAGAGTATAATAAAATAATATTGTTATCATTATAATTGAGTGAGGCCAATTATGCATCAATATTTATTTTTTATCGGTAATTTCCCTATCCGCTTATACGGGATCTTCTTCTCTCTGGGTATCATATCAGGATGTATTACCGCTTATTTCTTACTAAAAAAAGACAGGCGGGGATGGGAATCCCACATGTTTGATTTAGGACTTGTCATCGCTTTTGCAGGAATCGTTGGCGGAAGGCTTTGGGACGTATTCTTTTTTGATTGGGAATACTATCATAATCATCTATTGGAAATCCCCTATATCTGGCAGGGCGGGATGGCTATCCAAGGCGGCATTATTTTTGCGTGTATTGCCGCATACTTTTATTTAAAGAAACATCAGATCCCAGTTCTTCCCTTTGCTGATACTGTCACACCGGGAATTATTTTAGGACAGGCTATCGGACGTATCGCCAATTTTATGAATGGAGACGCTTTTGGACATCCCACTGGACAAGATTTCGGACTGCTCTATCCTGACACAACTCTTGCTTATCATACATATGGAGCCCAACCGCTTTGGCCGGCAGAAGTATGGGAATGCCAAGGTGATCTTTTAATTTTTGTTTTGCTTCTCTGGTATGGATGCAAAACACGAGCAGAAGGAACCACCTTTTGTCTCTATATTATGCTTTATTCTCTTCTTCGTTTCTTCCTTGAAAATTACAGAGGCGATTACGGAACACTCGCTCTCAGCTTAAAAAGTGCACAAATTACCAGTCTGGCTGCTTTTGCCGGAGCGTTCATCTTATTTCTATATTTCCATTTTAAATACAAGAGCAAAAGTGGTATATCTGAATAAAACTTTAAAAGTGCCAGTTCACATCAATCGGCACTTTTCTTACGCATCAAAATAAGAGTTCAATATATTGATTTCAAAATTTTCTTCAATCTTTGTAAATGCTTTTATATGCAGCGGATTCTCATAAAAACCGAACAGATGAGATTTACAGGAACAGTCCGTACAGCCGAATCCTTTAATTTCCCAATCTTCAATATCAGATATGGCCGCTGCCAAAAGATGTTCAAAATCGCGCTTTGTTCTAATCGGAATAACACCGATAAACTCAGACTCCTGCCGTAAGTAATCAATATGCCAATGCATTTTCTTTCTCAGATGACGATGCCGTCTGATCCGCTGTTCTAAATTTCTCTTTGCGGACCCGATATATACATAATACCCCTGAGGGAAGTTCATAATCCCTTTGGTTCCTATTTCCACTAATTTGTCTTTATCCAAATAAAGTATCAGTAAGTAGTCACCACAATTCCCCATCTCCTCATCCAAGGCCTTTGTGGAAGTGGGAAGAAGCTTTACATGATCGGGGTAATCAAATTCAGGCGTCCAATGAAGCGCTGCCACCTTCCAATCAATACGCTCCATATTAACCCGGAATGCTTTTGCAAACTCAATATCCGTATGAAAATCAGGCAAAAACCACTCTGCCCGATTCCATTGCACAAGGATCAATATGCCTGCGCGTCCGATCTGTCCTATTTGCCCAAGATGATCAACATGTTTCTTTCCTCTTGCAGTGACTGCATCAGGAAACATTGCCCCCTTTTCGCCAAAAAGAGTACACGATTTCACTTCTACAGGAAATACTTCTCCTGTCGCTTCATTTCCCAGCAGTAAATCAAATCGGCTGTCACCCATTGTGACTTCTCGCTGTACTACGGAATATTCTTCCCAACCAGCAATCAGATGATGGCTCACTAAGTAATGCGCCACATCATTACACTTAGATGTATCCAGAAGAATAACTTCTCCATCACGTTCCACGCCGATAACACGATATGCCGTGCGGCTCAAGGGATTCCTGCTTTTTACAAGATACATTTTGACCCCCGGAAATAAAAGCTCTCTCATTCTTCCGGGATTAGGCATATGGCAGATTTCCATTCTCCCATCTATCTCCGCATGAATTACAAATCTGTTCATCCGCATAACAAATGCACCGGTGACAATATTTCCATAAAGTTTCTTCATTAGTACTTCTCCGCAAAAAAGCCCCCTTATCGGAGGCTCAATTATTTTACCACTATACATTAAAGCGGAAATACGCGATATCTCCGTCCTTAATAATATATTCTTTCCCTTCTACCCGCAGCAGTCCTTTTTCACGGGCAGCTGCAAAAGAACCACATTTTATCAATTCATCATAGGTAATGATTTCCGCACGAATAAATCCACGTTCGATATCGGAATGAATTTTCCCCGCAGCTTTAGGCGCCTTTGTCCCAGAATGAACCGTCCATGCACGGCATTCATCTTCACCTACAGTAAAGAAATTAATCAAGCCTAACATTGCATACGCCGTACGAATCAAACGATTCAATCCCGGTTCCGTTTCTCCCAAATCAGCCAGAAACGCTTTGGCTTCCCCTTCTTCTAATTCCGATACTTCCTGCTCAATCTCTGCTGAAACAGGTACCCATTTGGCATTTTCTTTTTCCGCCTGCGCTGCTGCCGCCTGCACATAAGGATTATCTATGGGATTCGCAATATCATCTTCCGCCGTATTCAATACATACAGAACCGGCTTCAATGTAATCAAATTTAATTCCTTAAGAACCGCCAGTTCATCCTCAGCTAAATCCAAAGTTCTTGCCGGTATTCCCTCCTGCAAAACCTGAAAAACCCTTTCATAAATTGGTAAAACCGCTTTTGCTTCTTTTATCCCCGCCTGAGCCAACTTGGCAGTCTTTACTCTTTTCTTATCGACGCTCTCCAGATCCGCCAGACATAATTCTGTATTAATGATGCCCATATCACGAACAGGATTAATTCCGCCTTCTACATGAGTGATATTTTCATCATCAAAACATCTGACAACATGAGCGATAGCATCGGTTTCACGAATGTGGCTCAAAAACTGGTTCCCCAGCCCTTCCCCCTTCGATGCTCCTGCCACCAGCCCTGCAATATCCACAAAACGGGTAAATGCAGGCGTCGTTTTTTTCGGATTAAATATACCTGCCAAATCATAAATTCTATGATCCGGCACTTCCACAACACCCACATTAGGTTCAATAGTACAAAAAGGAAAATTGGCCGCCTCCGCACCTGCTTTTGTAATCGCATTAAAAAGCGTACTCTTTCCTACATTAGGAAGCCCGACAATACCGATCTGTAAATTTGTGCTCATATCTTCATCCTTTATTTGTATATTTTTTAACAGCAGTTTTCAAACGTTTCACAGCCATTGCCGTCTTTTCCGATGTATTGAATGCGGTCAGACGGACATAACCTTCCCCACATGGACCGAATCCTGATCCCGGCGTACATATAACCTGCGCTTCCCGAAGAAGGAAGTGAAAAAAATCCCAGCTGCTCATTCCATCAGGTACAGACACCCATATATAAGGGCTGTTTATTCCACCGGAAGCCCGTAACCCGACTTCTTTTACCCCTGCCAAAATAGCCAGGGCATTTTTTCTGTATATCCCCAAAGTCTTCTGTATCTGCTTTTGTCCGGCTTCTGTATATACAGCTTCCGCCCCGCGCTGCACAACATAAGAGCATCCATTAAATTTCGTACATTGTCGGCGATACCAAAGTTCATTTGCACTGATTAATCCCCCTGACTTTGTTTCCAGCTTCAATTCTTTCGGGACAACGACATATCCGCAGCGCACCCCTGTAAATCCGGCTGTCTTAGAGAATGAATGGAACTCAATTGCCACCTCTTTGGCCCCTTCAATTTCATAAATGCTATGCGGAATGTCTTCCGTAATGAATGCCTCATAGGCAGCATCAAAGAAGATAACTGATCTAGTCTGCTTTGCGTACTTCACCCAAACAGTTAATTCCTTTTTATTTAATGCAGTTCCTGTCGGATTGTTGGGTGAACATAAATAAATAATCATGGGATCATGGGATGGCAGGTTTGCTTTAAAATCACATTCTTCATAACACGGCAGGTACTCAAATTTTTCATATGATCCATTCACAAATTTCCCACTTCGTCCCGCCATAACATTACTGTCCACATATACCGGATATACAGGATCCGTAATTGCCACAATATCCGACGTGGCAAATATTTCCTGCATATTACTTATATCACATTTTGTGCCATCACTAACAAAAATTTCATCCGGAGAAACATCACATCCCCTGTCTTTGAAATCGTGCAGGGCAACAGCTTCACGCAAAAATAAATATCCTTGTTCTGGACCGTAACCACGGAAAGTTTCCACTTCTCCCATTTCCGCAACAGCTTTCATCATGGCCTCAACAACAGCCGGAACTAACGGTTGCGTTACATCACCAATGCCAAGAGAGATAATATCAGCATCCGGGTAATTCGCTTTGTATGTTTCCTGTTCCTTTCTTATTTTTGCAAACAAATACGCTCCCTGCAAATCATTAAAATTTTCATTGCAATGTGCCAAAATAATCACCCCTCATTCCCCATCATTGAACATAAAATATAAGTTATTATAACATAATACTCCTATCCTTTGTCGCAAATAAAAACCGCTCCTGCTTCCAGGAAACGGTCTTCCATCATAACTCAACCACTACAGTTCCAAGTACGTGGTCAATTGGAATCGGCCCGATAAATCGGCTGTCAGAGCTATGATTTCTATTATCGCCCATAACGAAAATTGTTCCTTCGGGCACCGTAAACGAACCGGGCATTGAGAACTCCATCACGCCATTGATGTAGGGTTCATTCAATTTTGTGCCATTTCTGTATACCGCATTATCATGAAACTCCAGCTTATCCCCGCCCTTACCGATCACACGCTTTACCCAAACATTGTGTCCCTGACCGCTTCGGCTGAAAAGCGCCACGTAGTTTAAAGCAGGTTCAGATAAATCATCCGCCCACGACCGCATTCTCTGCGTACGGCTGTCAATAATAACAATCTCACCATAATCAGGTGTCTGACGGAAAACATGCCCTAACTTGGAAACAATTAAATACTGTCCATCCCCTAACGTAGGATACATGGATGAACCTGCCACTTTGGTAGGGACAAAAAGAAATATATGGATAATCATCGCTAAAAATAAAGCGACCACGATAGAATAAATCCAATCAAACAATTCGTGCATAAGTCTCCCCTTTCATCTGTAATACAATATATTTTACTGCAAACAATAAAAAAATTCCATATAAAAACCCCCGCCTCACTTGAACATCATAAGCATTTGTCGAGGGTTCTTCTAATATACTGTTATTAAAACATTCTTACACCGGGTTTATCCTCCCCAAAACGGTGAACTGTATCAATAAAACGGACAGTACCGGTCTTATAACGAAGAACTAAAGTACTTGTCCTTGCCCCGCCGCCAAAAAAACGGACACCGCGAAGCATAGCACAGTCTGTAATAGCTGTCTCCGCGAAAATACAGTCATCTCCTTTTACCAAATCATCCAATGTCAGCACTTTATTGGGATCATCAATCCCCATTGTGTGCAGCCGCTGGATCTCCTGTTCCGTCTGCGGAAGCAGTCTTGCCTGCATATCACCGCCAAGACATTTCAATCCTACTGCGGATAAAACACCTTCCGGCGCTCCGCCCGACCCCATAACCATATGGATGCCGCTGCCCTGGATACCGCAGTCGACAGAAGGCACTACATCTCCGTCAGTAATCAGGTATACGCGGGCCCCGGCTTCCCTCGCTTCACGAATAATCTTTTCATGGCGTTCCCTGTCCAAAATAACCATCGTCAGATCGGAAACTTCACGTCCCATCGCATCTGCCACATTTTTAAGATTTTCAGTAACCGAGGCACGGATATCAATCCTCCCCTTCGCACGAGGACCCACGCAGATTTTCTGCATATACATGTCCGGAGCATGAAGCAGACACCCTTTAGGAGCGATAGCAAGAACAGCAATAGCACCATTTTTTCCTTTTGCTACAAGGTTTGTTCCTTCTACAGGATCCACCGCAATATCCACTTCTTCCCCACCCTGTCCTACATGTTCACCAATGTACAGCATGGGGGCTTCATCAATCTCACCCTCGCCAATGACCACGGTACCGGAAACAGGCGTTAAAGCAAACTGCTCATGCATACCATCAACAGCAGCCTGGTCGGCGCCCTCCTTATCACCTAATCCTACGAGCCGCGCACTTTTCAATGCAGCTTGTTCTGTAATACGTGCAAACTCCAATGATAATTGTCTATCCATTACAGCCTCCATAATAGTACACTATCTTCCATCTTAAAATATTATATCACTTTTGAAAGCTCCATGAAGCAGCCATTTAAAAAGAAATCTGACTATTATCTTTGCATATAGCAAACGGTTTTTAACCTTTTGCCGATTTGACAAAAGAACCTTGCTATTTCTATCATTAGTCATACAACATGGGAGGAGCATCATGAACTGGGATATTCAAAATGCAAACTCAATTCATTTCTTTGGGGACAGTCTTACTGCAGGATACGGCACCTTACCGCAGTATGGCTGGATTTACCAAATTTCCAGACGCTGCCCTGCCATCCAATACTACAATCACGGTTTATGCGGTGCAGGACTTGAAGACATTTTTGATTCCCTCTCTCTGTTTCTAAGCAGCCCCCATGAAAATACATTGTTTTTTATGATGGGTGGTACCAACGACATACTTTCCGGAATCAGAGTAACTCATTTGGAAAAAATGATGTTATCCGAGATTAATAAACTTAATAAGAAAATCCCTCTCTGCATCGGTATCCCTCCTTTAATGACACCACTCAGCATTACCACAGGATGGCAGACGCACTTTGCTTTTACGAAAAATAATAAAGATTTGAAAAACTATGGGAGCTTTTTAAAAGCAAATTGCATCGACTTAGATATTCTCTTTATTGATTTTTCAACTGCCTTCCCTCTTGATAATGCGTGGTATTCCGATGGTATCCATCCCAATGAAAAGGGATATTCCAAATTTGCGGATATCGCTGCCCCTTATATGTCCATATAATTGATCTGCCACTTTCATACTTCCCCCATGCAAAAGCCGCCTGGCGATTTGATTCGCACAAGGCGGCTTGTTTATATTTATTGCTCAATTTTATAAATGTTACAGGCATTTGTCGTTGTCTGAAAAACAACAGCCTCCACGCTCAAATCTTTCAGCCGTGCAATTTCTTCCGCCACATAAATTACATTACGCGGCGTATTCCGTTCTCCTCTATGTGGCGGTGGTGCCAGGTAAGGACTGTCCGTTTCAATTAACAATCTATTCAAAGGGATTCCTTTAGCCACCTGTCTCAGTTTGGTACTTTTAGGAAATACTACCGGTCCCGCAAAGGAAATATAAAACCCCAAACGAATGAATTCTTTGGCCATCTCTAAACTGCCGCTGTAACAGTGCAGTATCCCCCGCAGAGAATCCCGTTTATGTTCCCGCAAAATCCGGAGTGTATCGCCATGCGCATCTCTGTCATGAATAATTATCGGCAAATCTAACTTCCCTGCCAATTCTATCTGTCGGTGAAACCATTTCTGCTGCATTTCTTTATCACTATAGAAATAATGATAATCCAGACCGATTTCACCGATAGCAACGATTTTATGATTTTCTCGCGCCATAGATTCGAGCTCCTGCAAGCTGTCTTCCGTCGCATGACAGGTTTCATGAGGATGAATACCGACTGCTCCATAGAGCCGGGGATACCTGTTTACAAGATCTGTCGTTTTCCTGCTCGTTTCCAAATTTTCAGAAGGACAAACCACATATTTTAAATGTGCAAATACGTCTGACAGAACTTGCTCCCTGTCATTATCAAAACGTTTGTCATACACATGCGCATGAGTATCAAAAAGTTCCATTACTTCACACGGCTGCCTGCGGGCATATCAACGAAAGGAAGTACAAGATCATTATCTTTGGACGCTGCCAAAACCATCCCCTGCGATTCTATCCCCATCAACTTCGCCGGTTTAAGGTTCGCTACAAAAATCACATGCTTGCCGACAAGTTCTTCCGGCTTATAGTATTTAGCAATACCACTGACAACTGTCCTAATTTCTTCGCCCAAAGACACTGTCAGCTTAATCAACTTTTCTGATTTTTCTATTTTTTCTGCTGTCAGTATTTCCGCAACACGCAATTCCGTCTTTAAAAAATCATCCATTGTAATGAGTGGAACACTTGTGTCATTTTCTGTTTTCTTCACGTTGAACTTTCTCTCCGACTTTACTTCCGCTTTCAAGTCTTCTTTCTCCACTTCAATACGCGGGAAAATAGGCATTCCTTTGGCAACTTTTGTACCATCAGCAATACCGCCCCATACAAGGTTTTTATAATTTGCTTTTTCAAAATCAACCAGTCCCAACTGCGCCCAAATCTTTTCAGCAGCAATTGGAATTACGGGCTCTACCATAAGAGAAACAAAACGCATACCCTCGCAAAGGTGATAAAGCACAGCATCAAGTGCAGCCCTTTTAGCTTCATCCTTTGCCAGTACCCAAGGCATTGTTACATCAATATATTTATTTAATGAACGGATAAAGATCCACACCGCTTTAAGAGCGTCATTAATTTTCCAATTATCCATTCCATTACGGAACCTCTGCAAAGTAGCTTCTGCATTTTTTTCAACTTCCGAAGATACCTCTCCTATGCAGGGATCAACAGACGCGTCACCATGCACAAGAACCCCATTTCTATATTTTTCCACCATGGATAAACTTCTGTGGAGCAAATTGCCAAGATCATTGGAAAGATCTGAGTTAATACGGTTGATAAGCCTTTCTCTACTGAAATTACCATCCTGTCCCAACTGAATATCATTTAAAAGATAGTAGCGAATAGCATCTGAGCCGAACTCTTGCAGCAATGGAATAGGATCCACTACATTTCCTTTAGACTTGGACATTTTTTCTCCGTCAACAATCAGCCATCCATGACCATAAATTTTTTTCGGCAACTCTATCCCGAGACTCATAAGCATAATTGGCCAGATAATAGAATGAAACCGGACAATCTCTTTCCCTACCAAATGAACATCAGCCGGCCAAAATCTTTTAAATTTTTTAGGATTATCAATAATACCCGCTGCCGTTATATAGTTAACAAGCGCGTCAAACCACACATAAACAACATGCTTGGGATCAAATGGTACAGGAATGCCCCACGTAAAACTAGTTCGTGACACACAAAGATCTTCCAGACCGCCCTTAACGAACTGGATCATTTCATTTCTCCGAGATGCAGGTTGGATAAAATCCGGATTTTCTTCGATAAACTTCATCCATCTATCCGCGTATTTTGACATCTTAAAAAAATAGGCCTCTTCACTGATACGTTGCAATGGTCGTCCGCAGTCAGGGCAAAGATGCTCCGGTGTCAGCTTATTTTCCGGCCAGAAAGTTTCATCAGGAATACAGTACCATCCTTCGTATTTCCCAAGATAGATATCTCCATTATCATAAGCACGCTGAAAAAGCATCTGCACCACTTCACGGTGACGTTCTTCCGTTGTGCGGATGAAATCATCATTGGAAATATTTAGTTCTTTCCAAAGCTGCTTGAAAAGAGCAACAATATTATCCACATACTCAATCGGCGTAACTCCAGATTCTTCCGCTTTCTGTTCAATCTTCTGCCCATGTTCATCAGAACCGGTCAGAAACATCACCTCGTATCCATCAAGGCGTTTGAACCGTGCCATACTGTCCGCAATGGACGTACAGTATGTATGTCCGATATGAAGTTTGGCACTTGGATAATAAATCGGCGTTGTGATATAGTATTTTGGTTTTTCTGTCATTGTAACTCCCCCTGTAAAAGTCTTTATTTCCTTGTATTTTCCATTATATAACCGGGAGCAATTATTTCCCAAATCATTTATTCGCATCAGCTTCTTTTTGATTTAAAAGGTACTGATACACTTCTCGACGAGATAAATGATGTTTAAAAGATACTTGCCTTGCTGCTTCTTTTAACGGCATCTTCAGCGCAAAAGATACTGCCTCTTCACGCCAGCCAGTTTTCTGTTCCTTTTCTTCCGCAGAAATTTCATTCCATCCCTCCACAAGAATAACATATTCTCCACGTGGTGTTTCCGTTTCTAAGTCATCCAACAATTCCTGAAGCATGCTTCTTTTAAAGGTTTCAAATCTTTTTGTCAGCTCTTTTGCAAGAACCGCTTTCCTGTTTCCCAATTCCCGTATCAACGTCTCTAATGTTTCTTTCAACCGATGGGGGGCTTCATAAAAAATTAAAGTAACCGGTATATGAGACATATCAAACAATAACTTCTTTTTCTTTGCGTTAATTTTAGGCAAAAAGCCAATAAACGCAAACTGCCGGGCATTAAGTCCGGACGCTATTAACGCTGTCAATGCCGCATTAGGTCCCGGTAAAGGCACAACAGGAATCTCCGCCTCTATGGCAAGCCGTACCAGATCTGACCCAGGATCAGAAATGACAGGCATTCCTGCATCACTGCACTGAGCCACGGAACGACCGCTTTTCAATGCTTCAATTAATTTATTGCCAGATTCTTTTTTATTATGTTCATGATAGGAAACCACATGCCCGGAAATTTGAAAATGATTCAGTAATATTCTTGTGTGTCGTGTATCTTCTGCCGCGATTAAATCAACCTGCCGTAAAATGCCTACTGCCCGCTCTGTCATATCAGATAAATTTCCGATAGGAGTAGGCACAAGGTACAATGTACCCGCTTCCACCTCATTCATTTGTTTTCTTCCCATATATCTCCATAATCTCCTGTGTGTAAGATCCATCAGTATTATGGATTAATAACGGCGGTTCCAAGATTAATTCCGTATGTCCACCATATCTGAACTCCAGTAAGACACGAACTGCCGAAGCGCCTATTCGGGCATATACGGGGCGTATCCGTTTGGCTTCCATTTTGTACCTGCGGCCAAGCGTAATCAAATCGACTAAACGATCCGCACGGTGGATCATAGTCAGACGGCCGCCATATTTCAAAAGATACTGTGCTGTATGAAAAATATCTTCCAAGGTTACATTTAATTCATAACTGGCGCTGGCTACACCTTCGCAATGGTTCATTCGACCGGTTCCTATTTCCCGATAGGGCGGATTTACCACGACAGAGTCAAAACTTCCCGTCGGATAAAGCTCCTTTACATTCCTGTAGTCACATTCCACGACTTTTATACAATCTGATTTGTTATTCCCATTCACATTTCTACGAGCTAAATCCGCCATTACTGGATTAATTTCAAACGCAGTAATATCTTCACCGCCAAGTGTAGAAAGCAAGAGCGCAATAACTCCCGTACCGGTTCCCAAATCGGCAATCCTGTCCTTTTTGCGAATTGAAACATAGTGAGCTGCCAATATGGAATCCAAAGAGAAGCAAAATTGATCCGGCCGCTGGATAATTTTCATATCGCCCCTAACCAAATCGTCCAGCCGTTCTCCCTCATTTAAAACCCAATTATTCATTTTCCACCGATTCCACCACATCCCATTGCATCGTTTTCGTCCGTCCGCCTTCCAACTGTACTTTCACACTGTGTTTTTGCAGATTTACATAGACAACCTGTCCTTCACCTTCGTCAGTGATAACTTTCATCCCGACACGAAACATTTTATAGGACTCCTGCGCGCCGCAGCAACATTTCTTTCGTGAATGATCTCCTGTATACTGGTCATTTTCATATCGAAGGCAGCACATAAGACGCCCGCAAACGCCGGATATTTTAGCAGGATTCAAAGATAATCCCTGGTTTTTTGCCATTTTAATAGAAACCGGGGCAAATTCCCCCAAATAAGTCGCACAACAAAGCGGTCTTCCGCAGGAACCAATACCGCTGACCTGTTTCGCCTCATCCCTGACCCCCACCTGCCTTAATTCAATGCGCGTATGAAAAACAGAAGCTAACTCTTTTACCAATTCACGAAAATCAACGCGGCCTTCTGCTGTGAAAAAGAATACAATCTTGCTTCTGTCAAAAGTATATTCTGTACGTAAGAGTTTCATCGGTACCTTGAACTTTTCAATTTTCTCAATGCAAATAGCAAAAGCCGAATTCTCTCTTTCTCGATTCCGCTCCAGTTGTACCATATCTTTTACAGTTGCTTTACGAACAACCGGTTTTAGCGGTCCATTATCCTCGGATACTCTTTCTCCCGCCGGTATCGTTACGATGTACCCATATTCCATACCACGGGATGTTTCTACGATAACCCCGTCATTAATTTGTAAATGTAATTCATTAGGCGCAAAATAATAAATTTTACCAGCTTTTTTAAAACGAACCCCCACTACCTGTTCCATAATATATAATCGCCTTTCTGTATGTGCTGTAATTGAATTAAAATCATATCCCATATATTTTTAGTAGAGATATAACGCCGACACGCCGATTCTGCTTTTTGCAAGACAGCTAATGCCTCTATCGCACGGCCGTCAGTCCAATATTTCAACAGCCGCTTCTCCCGATCAGACCATTGCATACATTTCTCCAGCTGATCATCGGTAGTTTCAGCGCCAATCATGAGATCCCGTCCGATGATAATAAGCCATCGAAGCAAAACCAAAAAATCCTCCCGTTCCTTAAATGTCCATGCGGATAAAGAAGAAAATGCTGTTGAAGATGTTGTGACTGTTTCCCAAAACCTCATGGCCACGTCCAACTGCATCATCCCTTTTTCACCACAAAGATCTTTAGCAACGCCAGGATTACCTTCAGAAACCTTGAACGCTGTTTCCTTCCTTACTGTCCCGTCAAAATTAAATTCTTCAGCCTCTGTCTCCACTAAGTAATAAAACTCATTTTCCATTAACGGAAAGAAAGGAAATCTTTCCCCTCGTGAAACAATCGTCGGTAAAAGTGTATTTATATCAGAAGTAACAAGAATAAAATATAGATTTTCTACCGGTTCTTCCAAGGTTTTCAGGAAGGAATTCGCCGCGTATTGGTTCATTTTCTGCGCATCATCAATAATACATACACGCAATTTTTCATCAAAGGAAGCCATTTCCTCCATAAAGGCGCGGAACTGGTCAATTTTAAGTTCCATTCCCATCGGCCGGATATACCAAACACGGTCTCCTTTCAGATTTTCCAGAAGCTTTTCATTTTTACTGCTTTTTATCTTTTTAATTTCCACCCATATTTTTTCAGATGCCCCCGTGAGAAAATCTGCAAAATCAAAAGCAGCTGTTGTTTTTCCCAGCCCATCATCACCGTAAAAAATCATAGTATGCGGTAACCTATGATTTTCCATCAAAAGCTTCAGCTCCCTTTTTAATTTTTCCTGTCCATATACGTGAGTAAGAAATTGGTTCATTCTGATATCCCACACCTATAAAAACTTATTTTATTATTTTATCATCTAAACCCGAACATAGCAAAAGTACAGGAACTTATATGTTCTCCGCATATAAAACATATACTTTATTCTCCTGATATTTTATAAAATCAATCTTCCTTATATGTCATGCATCAACAAGAATAGTGTTGAATAATTAGTATAGCGTTTTTCTCAGTATAAAATTTTAATTTCCTCTATTCTATACGGTATTCCTGTCGGAAGTAATTTGTCCTTCAGTGATGTGGGTAACATCACGATCTTCTCTCTTATGGAAATTCCACGTAAGTTTTGACGAAGAACCGTTTTCATAGGTACATTAAAATATCTGTTCATCGCGGAAGAAAACTTCATCTACACCAAATATGACTTTTCCATAATTTCCTCTACATATGATGTCCATGTGTAATATATCATCAAAATAAATTTATATTTTAGCCTATCAAAAGAGGTGGCAAAGATATCCCTCTGTCACCTCTTTCAGACTTGTAACGTGTCTACTATGCTATTTACATCAGAAATATTATTTTTTTCACACCACATACGTAATTCATCAGTGATCTTTGGAATTGCATAGGGACTTGCTAATGATGCTGTTCCCACCTGCACAGTATCCGCACCGGCCATCATAAACTCCACTGCGTCAGTACCAGTCATGATCCCCCCCATTCCACAAACGGGGATGTGAACAGCATGTGCCACCTGCCATACCATACGAAGCGCCACAGGTTTTATCGCAGGGCCTGATAATCCGCCAGTCACATTACCAAGTATCGGCCTCCGCGTTTTGACATCAATTGCAAGACCAAGAAGCGTATTTATGAGCGACACTGCATCCGCCCCAGCATCTTCTACCGCTCTGGCTATAGAAACTATATCCGTCACATTGGGAGACAGTTTCATGATGACAGGCAAATCAGTATTTCTTTTTACGGCTCTCGTCACTTCTGCCGCCATATGGGGATCAGAACCAAAAGCAATCCCTCCACACTTTACATTCGGACAGGAAATATTGACTTCAAAAGCATCTACGCCTTCCACAGACAATGCTTTTGCAACCATGCCATACTCTTCCGGGTTCTTTCCTACAATATTACAAATCACCGGTACGTCGTACTTTTTTAACTCAGGCAGATACCTTTTCTTAAAAACATTAGTACCGGGATTTTCGAGGCCAATGCAGTTCAGTATTCCTGATGACGTTTCTGCGATACGAACGCCTTCATTACCGTCCCAAGGCGTAATAGCAATCCCTTTACAGGAAATTGCTCCGATTTGCGATAAGTCCATGTAATCCTTATATTCCACGCCAAATCCAAAAGTCCCTGACGCCGCAATAATAGGTGTTTTCATCCTTATACCAAGGAAATTCACATTCAGATCAGTACTCATAAGCAAACCTCCCGTGCATTGAATACCGGTCCGTCAAGACAGACTTTGTAATGCCCGCCGTCAACTTTATCGCAAACACACGCCAAGCATGTTCCCGTGCCGCAGCCCATCCGGCGTTCCATGGAAACCTCGCAGTATATTCCTGCATCCGCTGCCATTTGCGCCGCTGTTTTCATCATGATACCGGGACCGCAGATACAGGCCTCATCTACCTGTTCTTCCGCAAAAAGTTCAGGCAGAACAGATACGGAGAATCCTTTAATCCCATAAGAACCGTCATCTGTTGTTACAATTAATTGTTTCAAAGTTTTAGGGAAAAGGTCTTTCCAGAATACTTCTTCTTTATTTCTTCCACCGATGACAACTGTCATTTGTCCCCGTTTTGCATAACGTGCCATGAAAAGGATCGGTGCGATTCCTACACCACCGCCAACCCCTACAATATGTCCTTTATCCATGGAAAAAGAGGTTCCCAATGGCCCAAGGCTGTCAACAACATCCCCTATTTTCATATGAGCCATGGCTTCCGTCCCGTTACCAACAATTCGATAAATAATTTCCACAAGGCCTTTTCCCGGTTCAATGCCTGCGATAGAAATAGGCCGCCGCAACAATTTGCTGGGATCGTTAATTTTTATATGAATAAATTGTCCTGGCAGTGCCGATTTAGCAGTCTGTGGAAGTTCAATCTGCATTCTCCAGATATCATGCCCCACTTTTTCATGAAGGCGAATAACACCCTTTTCTACATAACCGGCCATAATTAATTCTCCCCGATATAATCCTGGATGGCTTCTACATTCCGGTTTTCACCGGCCGCCTCTGCCATAACACGGAGTACTTCTCTTGCCGTATCCAAAGAAGTAAGACAGGGAATCGCCAATTCGACCGCAATGCGCCGCAGGTCGTAGCCTTCCTGTTCAATCTGACTTCCGTAAGAAATAGTGTTCAGTACCATGTCTACCTTTCCTGACTTCAAATACTTCTCACAATTTTCTCCCTTCTCATGAATCTTCCTGATTATTTCTACCGGAATACCGCGATTCTTGAAATACTCGCCTGTACCGGACGTGCTGATTAGGTGATAACCAAGTTCTACAAATCGCTTTGCCAGCTCCGCCGTTTCCGGTTTATCCCTGTCACTGACGGTAATAAGAATATTTCCTTTGGCAGGAATCATAAGGTTTGCGGCAACAACGGCTTTATAGAGTGCCTCCTGGTATGTATGCCCGATTCCCATAACCTCACCGGTTGATTTCATTTCCGGTCCCAGCTTGATTTCCACAAGTCCTAATTTGGAGAATGAAAATACCGGTGCTTTAATGGCTACATAATTTTTATCAGGAACGAGACCCAGCGGTAGCCCCTGCAATTCCAGAGATTCGCCAAGCGCAATTCGCGTTGCATACTCCACCATATTGATTCCTGTAATCTTACTCATGAAGGGAACCGTCCGGCTGGCACGCGGATTCACCTCAATAACATAGACTTTGTCACCGACAACGATAAACTGAATGTTGATAAGGCCCTTAACATTCATCGCTCGTGCAATTTCCCGTGTGTAATCAGTCAAAGTCTCTATCGTTTCCTGTGTTAGATGCTGAGGCGGATAAACAGCAATAGAATCGCCGGAGTGAACACCGGAACGTTCAATTTGCTCCATAATCCCGGGGATGCATACATCGATACCATCAGAAATCGCATCCACTTCTACTTCTCGGCCAACCATGTACTGATCAATAAGAACCGGATGTTCATGAGAAGCTACAACGGCTTCTTTCAGATACTGGCGCAATTCAGCCTGATCATAAACGATCTGCATCGCACGGCCGCCAAGCACATAACTGGGCCGTACAATAAGCGGATAATCCAAATCCCGTGTTTTTTCCATAGCTTCTTCCACACTTTCTACAAGACAGCCTTTCGGTCTTGCTATACCGAGCTGTCCCATAAGTGTATCAAAGCGTTCACGGTCTTCCGCCATATCTATACTTTCATTAGAGGAGCCGATAATACGGATTCCCCTTTTTGCCATAGGCGTTGCTAAATTGATTGCTGTCTGTCCCCCAAACTGGCAAATAACGCCTTCCGGCTTTTCTTTTTCAATAATTTCCAGTACATCTTCTTCCGAGAGCGGTTCAAAATACAGAGAGTCTGATGTATCAAAATCCGTAGATACAGTTTCAGGATTATTATTGATAACAATAGATTTCTTCCCCGCCCCTCGCAATGCCCAGGACGCATGAACAGAGCAATAGTCAAATTCGATTCCCTGTCCGATACGGATTGGTCCGGATCCAAAAACAATGACCGCATTTTCTCCCTGCGGTTTCACCTCATCTTCACTGCTATAAGTAGAATAATAATAAGGAGTGTAAGATTCGAACTCAGCGGCACAAGTATCTACCATTTTATAGTCAGGATGCAAATTAAATTTCTTCCGGAAGTTTTCTACATCTTTTATGGAGATTTCTGCAAAGTGGGCAATAGCCGGATCAGGCATCTGTATGCGTTTCGCCGCTTTTAATGTTTCTTCCGTCAGCCCTTCCTTAAGCAGTCGGCGTTCCATCATGATAATATTTTGGATTTTGTAAATAAAGAACAAATCGATCTTGGTGATCCTATTGATCTCTTCCGGTTCAATACCACGACGAAGTGCTTCTGCCAGGACGAAGAGACGTTCATTATCAATTCGACTCAAAAGACAACGGATGTCATATAAGGATTGCCCATCTAATTTCTTCAAGTGAAGGTAGCCTTCTCCTACCTCCAATGACCGGAGTGCCTTCAACAGAGCCCCTTCCAAAGTACGGTCAAGTGCCATGACTTCCCCAGTGGCTTTCATCTGCGTCCCAATTGAACGATCCGCCAGGGTAAACTTTTCAAAAGGCCATCGGGGGAATTTAACGACTATGTAATCAATAGACGGCTCAAAACATGCTTTCGTACGCTTTGTAATACTGTTCGTGATTTCATCAAGATGCATCCCCAAAGCAATCTTCGCCGCCACTTTCGCAATCGGATAGCCCGTCGCCTTAGATGCCAGCGCGGAAGAACGGCTGACACGGGGATTCACTTCGATTACATAGTAATTATTTGTTTTCGTATCCAGCGCATACTGCACATTACAGCCGCCTTCAATTTGGAGATAACGAATAATATCTAAAGAAGCGGTACGCAACATTTGGTACTGACCATCTGTTAGTGTCTGTGTCGGCGCCACAACGATGGAGTCTCCTGTATGGACGCCGACAGGATCGATATTTTCCATAGCACAGACAATAATGCAATTATCTGCACTGTCACGCATCACTTCGAACTCCACTTCTTTCCAACCAGCCACACTGCATTCTACCAGAATCTGATTAATAGGGGATAATTTAATACCACGATTGGAAATCTCCTCCATTTCATAGCGGTCATGGGCGATACCGCCGCCTGTGCCCCCGAGCGTATATGCAGGACGAATAATAACAGGATAGCCGATTTTATCAGCAAAAGTTACTGCCGGTTCCAGTTCATCAAAAATACCGCTTTCAGGAACAGGCTGATGGATTTCATTCATCGCGCGCTTGAACAGCTCACGGTCTTCCGCATGCTTGATAGCATGGAGTGAAGAGCCAAGCAATTCCACACCATATTTTTCTAAGACGCCTGCCTCTGAAAGATCTACCGCCATATTTAAGCCGACCTGCCCGCCCAAGGTGGCAAGTAGAGCATCAGGACGTTCCTTCTTTATAACTTCCGTCACAAAAGGCAATGTAATTGGTTCGATATAGACAAGATCCGCAATATCCACATCTGTCATAATGGTTGATGGGTTGCTATTGACAAGAATAACTTCCATCCCTTCTTCTTTTAAAGAACGGCAAGCCTGTGTCCCCGCATAGTCAAATTCAGCTGCCTGACCGATGACAATAGGACCGGAACCAATGACTAAGACTTTCTTTACATTCTTTTTTGTCATCTTTTTGCATCCTCCATTGCCTTTACAAATTCTTTAAACAGGTAAAAATTATCCGTCGGTCCCGGTGATGCTTCCGGATGGTACTGTACTGCCTGAATCGGCAGAGTTTTATGGCAGAACCCTTCAATCGTTCCATCATTGACACTTCTGTGGGTCACTTCTATACATTCCGGCAGTTCCTCATCAGAAACAGCATACCCATGGTTTTGACTGGTAATATAGACACGCCCTGTACGCAGATCTTTCACCGGATGATTTGATCCGCGGTGCCCGAAAGGCAGCTTAAAAGTATGCGCTCCCAATGCCAGAGAAAGCATCTGTATACCAAGGCAGATGCCGAAAATCGGTTTTTTCCCGATCAATTCCTTAACCGTACTGATGACATAAGGTACATCGAGAGGATCCCCCGGACCAGGACTCAGAAATATACCATCAGGGTTATCCGCAAGCATTTCTGCTGCAGTGGTATGGCAGGGATATACGGTTACAGTACAGTCGTTTTTAGCAAGGCTGACTAAGATGTTTTTCTTAAGACCGCAATCAAGCAAAGATACCTTATGTGTCCCATGACCATAGATATAAGGCTTATCAGCCGTTACTCTTTCAACCTGATCCCGATGAAGCTCTTTCGCCAATTTCTCCTGAATTATTTTTTCATCAGTATCGGCTCTGACAATAATCGCTTTCATGACACCGTATTTTCGTACGGCACGGGTAACTGCACGAGTATCCACATTGTAGAGACACGGCACATTATATCTTTCAATAAAATCAGCAATCGTTTCTTTACATTCCCAATTGCTCGGATGAATCGTAATTTGATCCAAGACATACCCAGTAGCTGCAGGTTTGCTGTTCTGCATAAATTCATTATTAGCGCCGTAATTGCCAATCAAGGGATACGTCAACGCAAGAATCTGCCCTTCGTAAGAAGGATCGGTAAAACATTCCTGATATCCTGTCATTCCCGTATTAAAAACAAGTTCGCCAATTCCCTCTGCTGACCCCAACAAATCCCCTTTAAATCGAACGCCATTCTCTAAAACCAGCAGGCCCCTCATTTAACCACCTTTCCTCCTTTCATAACAATCTCCCCATCCACTATCGTAAGAACAGCCTTTCCCTTCAGGCTGATCCCTTCATATGGCGTAAAGAGAGACTTTGTATATAACTCATTTCCACGGACTACCCACTCTTTGTCAGGATCAATAACAGTTATATCCGCTGTTCCTTCTTCTTCCAGCACACCACCGGAAATATGGAGAAGTTTCGCAGGATTAACCGCCATCAGTTCGACAATGCGATCGATAGACATCTTACCGGTATGATAAAGGACGGTCAATGTTGATGCCAAAGATGTTTCCAGCCCTGCAATTCCATTCGGCGCACAGTTAAAAGGCACATCCTTTTCCTCGTCAGCATGAGGCGCATGATCCGTCATAATAGCGTCAATCGTTCCATCAAGCAGTCCGTTAATCAATGCCTGCCGATCCTTTTCCGTCCGTATAGGAGGCGCCATCTTAAAAGCGGATTCATAATTTTTCAAATAATCGTCAGTGAAATATAAATGCTGCGCTGTCACTTCTGTAGAACAATCAATCCCTTTCTTCTTTGCATCTCGAATCAATTCCACTGCTCTTGCGGAACTTACGTGAGCAATATGGATATGGCATCCCGTTAACTGTGAAAGGAGCAAATCCCGCGACACCGCGATATCCTCCCCTACAGCCGGCCTCCCAGCCACTCCCATCTGATAAGAAATGATCCCCTCATTCATAAATCCATCACTGCACATCGTCATATCTTCTGCATGGTCGATAATCATTTTTCCAAGCTGCCCTGCATATTCCATCGCACGCCGCATGAAATTGGCATTTTCCACATAATGTCCATCATCAGAGAACGCCACCGCGCCAGCAGCAGATAAATCCCCCATTTCAGACAACTGCTCCCCTTCCAGTCCCTTCGATACGGAACCGATAATGCTGACTTTTACTACACCATCCTCTTCAACCCGCTTCTGTACTGCCCGAAGGACAGCCATATTATCAATAACCGGTTTTGTATTTGCCATTGTCACCACATGAGTAATCCCACCTGCGGCGGCTGCTTGTGTTCCTGTATGGATATCTTCTTTTGCTTCCTGCCCAGGCTCACGAAGATGGACATGCATATCAATCAGGCCGGGCGTTACAAAAAAACCTTCCGCATCATATACTTCTGCGCCGGGCACATCAGCTATGCCTCCCAAAGACACGATTTTTCCATCTTCAATCACCACATCACCCTTCTCATGTTGATGATGGACGGGATTTATAATGGTTCCATTTTTAATAATCAGTTTCAATGTCTTTTCCCTCCGTCAGCGTTAAATATAACAATGCCATACGTACTGCAACGCCATTCCGCACTTCTTCCTGAATCCAAGACTGCTCATCATAAGCTATATCATGAGAAATTTCTATTCCCCGGTTCATCGGCCCCGGATGAATGATTGCCACATCAGGTTTGCAAAGTGCTAAGCGTTCCCGATTAATTCCCCACAAACGGGCATATTCACGGGTAGTCGGGAAAAAACCGCCTGCTGCTCTTTCAAGCTGAATGCGCAGGATATTAATAGCATCAGCGTCTTTTAAAGCATCTTCCAATTTATCATCCACAATCGCTCCCATGGCCTCTAACTTTTTAGGCACCAATGTACGCGGTCCTGTTAAATGAACTTCCGCACCTAATTTCGTAAATCCGTAAATATCGCTCCTCGCCACGCGGGAGTGAAGAATATCTCCAATAATTGCATACTTCATTTCCTTGATCTTCTTTCCCGCTTCACGAAGTGTAAAAAGTTCAAGTAACGTCTGACTGGGATGCTCATGCGCCCCATCACCTGCATTAAAAATCAAAGGTGTCTTTACCTTCGGGCTTTTTACTTTGATGCAAAAGAGCGGCCCCCTCTGACGAATTACGAATAATCACCGCATCTGTTCCCATTGCCGAAACAGTAAGCAATGTATCACGCAGGCTTTCACCTTTCGTCATTGAGCTGCCGCTCTTTGTAATATTAACAACATCCGCCCCCAAATACTTGCCGGCAAGTTCAAAAGAACTGCGCGTCCTGGTGGAAGCCTCGGAAAATACGGTAACAATAGATTTCCCTTTAAGATAATCCTTTTTCTTATTCCCGGACAACACAATTCTTTTCATTTGTGCCGCCACATCAAGCACCCGTTCAATCTCTTCAGCTTTAAAATCTTCCAGCCCTAAAATTGATCGGCCTTGTAGCGAAACTGTACCCATTCCGGCCTCCTTAAATTAAAACAGCTAAATAGTTATCTTTATGATTCTAAAATATCAAACTCTTTTTTTCAACATAAACTCGATTAAATTTTGGTGAATCCGTTTCCCTTAAAGTATTTCTCCCTTTGAATAAGAAACTGCTGCTTCAATCACAGTCTTAAATGCAGGCGGGATTTCCTTCCCTGTTAAAAATTCACCAATAGCTCTTCCAACAATGACCCCTTTATTTCCATAAAGCCAGGCAAAGTAGTAGAACTGCAGTGAACGATTATCCCGTTTCGAAATATTAGACAGCTTTCTCGGCGGATAAGAACCACGAGCCATGCCAAGTTTTTGTCCCGCTTTTTTCACAAGAGAAGAATTTACCACATCGGAACTGTCTTCCACAGAATGTATCACCCGATTCAAAACGCCAATACTCCCACTGGATATACAAGCCTGTACCACATCCATTTCATAACAAATATAGTCAGTATAAAAAACATAAGGTTTCGGATTTTCAACCATTACATCCTTATCATAAAGACAAACTGTAGGAATATGAAAACGTCGGATCAACTGGGAAATTTTTGTAATAGAGCTTTCACCACGGGCATTGATCAGGCAGATTCCATAATAATCAAAATTAATGCCTAAAGTCTTCGCAAAATAAGGAAACGAACCATACTCTGTTTCACCTTCTACTAAAATAGTACACCGCGAGTACAGTGCCTCTTTAACCTCGGGAAAATGCATTATCAAATGCTTCTCTATTTCACGGTTGAAATGGAAAGTAGTTCCGCAAGACACCTGTACTTTCTTTTCTTCATTCCAATATAAACGGATGATTTGCCGATAGTCATTTACCAGAGAATCTGTGGAATGAGTTACTACAAAAAGCTGCCCGTCAAGTCCGTCAACCCCTAATGTTCTTTGTATCAGTTTTTTAAAAAAAGGTTCTTCATTATTTAAAATGGACTGCAAAAAGGCCAATACCGCTCTCTGCAGATATGGATGAAGATGCAATTCGGGTTCATCGATGCTTAACACCAAGGGAAAAAATCGTTTTCCCCATTTATTGTATACAATGATATTTTCAAAAGGAATTGCTTTACTGTTTCTTTTTTCCACAAGCTGAACCAACAGATGTGAGGCAATCGCAAACATTAAACGAATTGTAAAACCGGACGGTGCCGCATCTTTATCTGATGTGAAAATAACTTTCAATATTTTAACCACTGCCAAGTTAGGATCGGACGGTAAGCTGACCGGAAGCCCTTTTTTTGCCAAAAGTTCTTCCGCCTCTCGAATCGTCTCTTCTCCTGCAGAAAGATAATCCTTATATAAGGAAGATATCTGTAGAAGCTCTTCATCCGTAACCATGTTGCGCGGCACATCATCTAAGGCATAATCAATATAAAACAGACAGCGCATATATTCGAGCGGTAATCGTTCGCCCGTATCAGAATTGATCAGAGTCGGTACCACTTCACTCACTAACTGGCGAAGTTCGATATGTGCAAATTCCCCTGTTCCCATATCTGCAGAGGAAAGAGTAAAAAAGACACGTATCGGATTATTCTCATCAAGAAAATCCGCTTCCCGGAATCCATATCCATGAGTAACTGTTTTTAAAAAACTTAAAAAATTGGACTTCCCGATATTGTTATCTCCAACGATATAATTGGCACGACTGTCAAAATGAAATGTCACATCTTGGAATGTACGATAATTCTCAATCCTCACATCAGAAATATACATATCCTCACCTGCCTTAAATTCCTTTTTTATTATACCATTTTCCTAATTCACCGTTACACCTGCCTTTGCATGGCTAGACGGTGTCAAGTTGTTGTGGGTAAAAATCTCTTTCACAGAATCCCTCTCAATTCCAATGATCAAATCCGTTACCCAAATGATTCCACAAAGAAGAGTAATTGTATAAAAACCCCCATTAAAATTTTATATCAACATTGCATAAAATCAGCAATAATTGATTGACAATGCTTTTGCACGCGCGTATGTTCTAAGCAGGAGGTTTTATGAGTAAAGAAAAGAAGACCAATGTTATGCGTATACTTGATAAGGCAAAAATACCATACATCGCAAGATCTTATGAATACAAAGAAAGTAATCTGTCAGGCACCCACGCTGCTACTGCCCTCGGATATGACCCCGCCATAGTTTTTAAGACCATCGTGACAAAAGGCGATAGAACCGGCCCTATTATTTTTTGCTTGCCATCCTCAAAGGAACTAGATTTAAAGGCAGCCGCCCGAATTAGTAAAAATAAAAATCTTGAAATGATTCATGTAAAAGACCTTCCCGCTCTCACCGGATATGTAAGAGGCGGATGTTCACCGATAGGAATGAAGAAACAATTTTCTACTTATATAGACAGTTCCTGTCTGTTTCATGAACAAATCAGTATCAGTGCCGGCCAACGGGGTCAACAGATTCTTTTATCGGCAAGAGCACTGATTGATTTTATCCATGCCACTACTGCAGATATTACACGGACCGCTTCATCTCATTTATGACAAAGCGCGACATCATGCACTAATGATTATAAGTTGTTTTACTGATCAGTCAGTTAAAAATAACTCACAGACAAATCCATTTTAGAAATAAGCAATAAAAAACTGCTGCGAAATTTCACAACAGTTGTTTTTGGTGCCGAGGACCGGAATCGAACCGGTACGAATCTCACGATTCGAGGGATTTTAAGTCCCTTGCGTCTGCCAGTTCCGCCACCCCGGCAGGTTCATGGAACTTTCATCTAAAATATGGAGGCGGCATCCGGAATCGAACCGGAGATAAAGGTTTTGCAGACCTCTGCCTTACCGCTTGGCTATGCCGCCATATGGAGCGGAAAACGGGACTCGAACCCGCGACCCCAACCTTGGCAAGGTTGTGCTCTACCACTGAGCTACTTCCGCACTTGGCGACCCGGATCAGATTTGAACTGACGATCTCCGCCGTGACAGGGCGGCATGTTAGACCACTACACCACCGGGCCGCAAGTTACCTTATAAGTATATCTATCACCCCCTGTTTTGTCAATAATTTATCAGCATCTTACCGACATTGATTTCTCAGTGAGTAAACTTATTTACCACTATCTTCAGGCAGATAATAAACCGAGTTTCCTGTTATTTGTCAAACAGACATTATGCCCGTCTTTCTAAATCAAAAGACACATCATTTTAAATCTTATTTTTATTTTCACCAAATTGCAGTAGCAAATTGGACAATCAAGAAAAGAATTATGAAGTATATAAAAGCCGAACAATCTGCTCCTTGAAAGCAAAAACTTCCGCCTCATAAGAATTGGAAGTTCTGTGGTGGGACTATTCAGATTCGAACTGAAGACCTCTTCGATGTCAACGAAGCGCTCTGACCGGCTGAGCTATAGTCCCATAAGTGAAGTCCATTATACATTAGCATACGTAAAAAAGCAATCATACTTGGTTAAAAGAAAAAACTGCCCACTACAAAGCAGTCCTCTTAATTACAATTCATTTTGACTTTCTATGATTCTTTCTGCTGCCCCCATGACGGCAAGAAGAGCATGTTCAAATACAAGTCCGCCTTGAAAATACATAATGTATGGAGGACGCACCGGACCATCTGCCGACATTTCTATGGTTGACCCCTGCACAAAAGTACCGGCAGCCATGATAATAGGATCTACATATCCCGGCATGGGACCGGGAATCGGTGTTGCATCAGAATCGACAGGCGACCAGCTCTGAACGGCTTCCGCGAAGCGGCACATATTTTCCTCAGTGTCTAATGTAATCGCTGTAATCAGGTCTGTTCTTAAGTGTCCCGGTTCAGGAGTTACTGAAAATCCGAGTATCTTAAATACGGATGAACAGAATTCGGCACTCATCATGGCCTGACGTGTTACATGCGGTGCCATAAAAAGTCCCTCGAAAAACGGCCGATAGCTGGCTGCATAAGATCCCATCTCAGAGCCAAGCCCAGGAGCCGTCCATGCATGGGCACAAAGTTCCACCAGATCTGCCTTACCGCAGATATATGCTCCGGTAGGAGCAAATCCGCCGCCAGCATTCTTAATGAGCGAACCTGCCGTAATATCCGCACCGAGTTCGATTGGTTCTTCTTTACAGGTAAATTCACCATAGCAGTTATCTACAAAACAAATCGTATAAGGATTTTTTGCTTTGACCGTATCGACAATTTTTTTTATATCCTCAGGAAATAAGGAATCGCGAAGCATGTAACCACGGGACCGCTGTATTTCCACCAGCTTTACATTTTCATCCACCGCCGCGGCAATGGCATCCAAATCATATGCATTCCCTTTGAGCGGCACTTCTTTATACCGGATACCGCGCTTTTTCAAATTGCCGGGTGCATCGCCTGTAATCCCAATAACACTCTGCATCGTATCATAGGGACTTCCCACAGCGGAAACCATGGTATCACCGGGATTTAAAAGCGCCAAAAGAACCGTCGCCAGCGCATGAGTACCCGAAACGAACTGGGGCCGTACCAAAGACGCTTCCGCATGAAAAATATCGCACCAGACATCCTCCAACTTCTCCCTGCCGGGGTCACCGTAACCATATCCGTTAGATGGCGCAAAGTGATAAGCCGACAGATGGTTTTTGCGAAAAGCTTCTAGTACTTTTTGCATATTGAATAAAGAAATTTCTTCCATCTTATGAAAAACAGGTGCGCAGAGCATAAAAGCTTCCTGCCGCACCTTCTGTAATTGTGTATTCATTATAAATAATCAGATCCTTTGAATTGTAGATATAGCATGCTTATAGATAAGTTGTGAACGATTTTCGCTCACAAGCAGCACTGTAAAGCTGTCGAATGATTTAACTTTACCCTTGAGTTGTACTCCGCTTAAAAGAAATATGCTGACCGGTACATTTTCTTTTCTCGCTTCATTTAAAAACGTATCCTGAAGATTCATTTTCCCTTCCATTCTGATTCTCCTCTGATCCATGAAATCACATACGCTTCTATTTCCCTGAGCCATGTGTCCGTATCTGTCCGCTCTACCCAATGGATATAAGGCATGCGGCGGTACCAGGTTAGCTGTCTTTTGGCAAAATGACGTGTATTCTTTGCAATGAGCGCTTCCGCTTCCTCAAGGGAATACTTACCGTGAAGAACGGGAATCATCTCTTTATAGCCAATCCCCTTGAATGCCTGTGAATTTTCAGGCACGCCTGCAGTAAGAAGAGCCGCAACTTCCTCCTTGAGTCCTCTTTCAATCATTTGATGGACTCGCTTATTTATTCTATCATATAAAACCGATCTGTCCATAGTAATACCTATAACAGGTCCGTCATATACGAGATGCTCCGCTCTATCCGTTACAAGGCTTTGCCCTGCATCAGCAAGCTCTAACCGCCGTACCATACGTTGGGGATCCAAAGGAATTACCTCTTCAGGAAGAAGTTTCTTAAACGCGTCCGCCAATCCCTCTTTCCCCTGCATCTTATAAAAAGTGTACCACTTGCTTCGGCCTTCTACTTTTGGTGAAAAGACATATCCTTCCAAAAGTCCCTGCACATAAAGACCTGTACCGCCGATAAGAATAGGAATTTTATCCTTTTTATTTTCCTTAGAGATATATTCCCGCGCTTTCTCTTGAAATATAGCGGCTGAATATGATTCTGCAGGTTCCATACAGTCTACCAGATAATGGAAAATTCCATCCGCCTCTTCTTTCGTTACCTTCGCTGTACCGATATCCATACCGCGATATACTTGAAAAGCGTCACCGGAAATGATGGAACTGCCCAGAATTTTTGCTAAATAGACTGACAACTCCGTCTTACCAACTGCCGTAGGTCCAAGAATGGTCAGCAGTTTTTCTTTCTTCATAGTTTTATCACTCCATAAGCGGTTGTCTGTCCTCTTTTACCGTGAATTTCTGTAAATAATCCTGTACGGAACAGCGCAGAAAACGGCCTCTCTTTCACTATTACTTTTTTTCTGGCTGCTCTCATTGCAAACTGTAAAACATCTTCTGTCAAAGGATCATAAACCGCGGCACTGCGAAATCCTTCTATACTATTTTCTTTCCGTTTTACAGGATACCTAAACATAGGATCAAAGTAAATTACATCAAAAGAATTTGGCGCTGCTGTTTCTAAAAATCCACGAAAATCGGCATGCAGCAGCTGAATACGCCGTAAAGCTTCCGTCATTTCTCCATCTTGTCCTGACAATGCAGCAAGACCTTCTTTCCCCACTTCATAAAGAGGACGGCTCCGTTCAAGAGAAATAACTTCTCCGCGTTTCCGCAGATACCAGCTTAAAATGACAGAATCCCTGCCCTGTCCAAAGGTACAGTCCAGTACAGATGTACAGTCTCCCGGCAAAAGATTGCACAGCCTGTCTCCATGCTCTTTTCGCATTTCAAAAATACGAAGAACTGCCGTCCCCAAATGAAACCGGTAAGTTCCTTCTTTTGACCAGAAGAATACCGGTTTCTTTCCATAAACCAGAAAGCCTTCCTCTCCATATTTTTCTGACATATGGAACAGGTTCTTTTCTCTTTCATAAAAAGCGGTTCGCAAGTCTTCCGCCTTTTTCCTTGCACGCCGAAGAGAATCTGCATCAGGCTTTAAAACGGTGGTGACGGCTATATTCATGTTCTGTCAAAGAGGCGCCCCAGTTCGTCAGGTGTAAATTTCACAATGGTCGGACGACCATGGGGACAAACGAATGGCCGCGTGGCATGGAACAGATCAGTAATAAGTTCCTTCATCTGCCGTACATTAAGCGGATCGCCTCTCTTAATTGCACCACGACAGGCGGCATAAGCCATCATCCGATGACGCAGGGTTTCAGGAGAAGGCATGTTTTCATCATGGAAAGTAAAAAGCAAATCTTTAATAATACGATCCATATCATTTTCTGAAAAGTCTTCCGGCGCACCTGTAATTCGGATGACATCACGGCCTGCCTGCTCAAAAGTAATTCCTAACTTTTTAATCTCTTCTTCTTTCTCAAAAAGAAGATCCATATCTTCCGGTTCCACATCAATCAGGTAAGGAATTAGAATTGCCTGAACCGGAATTCCGCCAGTCTTTGCAGCAAAACGATCATACCTTACCCGTTCATGGGCAGCATGCTGGTCAATAATAAATAAATCGCTCCCATGCTGGCACAGAATAAAGCAGTCCGCCACCTGTCCCAAAGGAATGACAGGATCATCTTTTTCAGCAGGTACTTCAAAAAGCGGTTCACTTTCCGCTTTCATCGACTCTTCATGTGGTTTTATAAAAACGGGTGTTGTCGATAAAATTTCTGATCGGGTTTGTTTTGTTTCAAAATCAGTTCCTGATCGGGATACAGCATGTTCCGATTTGCGAAAATCACGATTTCCATAAGAAGAAAAAGATTCGTTCCATGAAGACTGTACCGGCACAGACGGTTGCGGTTTCTGCACGACTCCGTCCGCTTCAGTGAGTCCGATATCATGCGCACCAAGCTGCTTATCTTCCACCACCACCTTTGACAAGTCCAGTTCCGTTCCCAACGGTACCTGATGAGCAGGTTCTTTGATCATATCTTTCACAATAGAATCAGGTGCAGATTGGGATGTCAGCGTATTAAGAACTGCGTGGTAAACAAGACGGAATATTTTCTGCTCATCATCAAATTTAATTTCTCTCTTCTGCGGATGAACATTTACATCGATACTTTCAGGCGGCAAGGTGAATGTCAGCACCATAATCGGATAGCCGTTCTTAGGCAGCAGGGAATGATAGGCATTATCTACCGCCTTCGTCACTACGGCGCTTTCCACCACACGGCGGTTAATAATAATCGTTTGGTTCTGACGGCTGCTTTTCAAAAGAGAAGGCTTAGAAATCATTCCTGTCATAACAGAGTCTTCCCCTTCACTTTCCACTCCTAACATTTCTCCGGTCACCTTCACCCCGTATAATGCAGAAATCACATCCATCAGGCGCCCGTTTCCCGGTGTCTCAATGACAGTACGTCCATTATTGATAAGAGTAAAAGAAATATCGGGATTTGCCAGTGCCAATTTACCAATCATTGTATTAATCCGACTGCTTTCCGTCCGTTCTGATTTCAAAAACTTCTTTCTTGCCGGCACATTGTAGAACAGTTCACGTACTTCCACTGTAGTTCCTGCAGGCGCACCCACACCTTTAATTTTTTCCACCGCTCCGCCTGTCACATCAATAGCGGTTCCTTCCATATCTTCCGCCCGTCTTGTGGTAATTGTCGTTCGGGATACAGACATAATACTTGGCAAAGCCTCCCCGCGAAATCCAAGGGAACAAATATGATAAATATTTTCGACACTGGAAATTTTACTGGTTGCATGGCGGATCACGGACAATTTCGCATCTTCCCTCGTCATGCCGCTGCCATCATCGGTAACACGGATATATGTCATTCCCCCGTCTGCTATTTCCACTTCAATCATGTGGGCACCGGCATCAATAGAATTTTCCACCAATTCCTTTACCGCATTGACTGGTCTTTCTACCACTTCCCCCGCAGCAATCTGGTTCGAAGTAACTTCATCAAGTATATGTATTAATGACATTAGCGCCCCTCCTTTGCTTCTTTACTAAGCCTGAACAAAATCTCCATCGCCTCGATGGGTGTCTTGCTCATGACATCCAAATCCGCCAGTTCATCTATAATCGGTGAAGAAAATAAATTAAGAGCAGTTTCTCTTCTTATAACCGGAGCAGCAGGCTCTTCCTTTATTCCCTCCACTTCCAGCCCTTCCAGTATTTCATCGGCCCGCTTCAGGAGCGATTCAGGAAGTCCTGCCAGCCGTGCCACATGGATGCCGTAACTTTTATCAGCACTCCCCGGAACAATACGACGGAGAAATGTAATCTCTTTTCCCCGCTCCTTAACGGTAACCGTATAATTTTTGATATGTTCATTTTCTGCTGCCATATCTGAAAGTTCGTGATAATGAGTAGCAAAAAGAGTATACGCATGCACCTTGCTATTAAGGTACTCCACCACTGCCCGTGCGATACTCATTCCATCATAAGTACTCGTACCGCGGCCTATTTCATCCAAAAGAATAAGACTGTTCTTCGTAGCATTGCAAAGAATATGAGAGACTTCTTTCATTTCCACCATAAATGTACTCTGTCCCGTAGAAATGTCATCAGCCGCACCCACTCGTGTAAATATGCGGTCCACAGGTGCAAATGATGCACTTTTTGCGGGAATAAAAGAACCAGTCTGCGCCATAATCGTAAGTACTGCAACCTGACGCATATAGGTAGACTTGCCTGCCATATTGGGCCCGGTAATAATAATCATTTCTTGATCCGTATGGTTAAGCTCTGTATCATTCGGCACAAACATCTCTCGTTTCAGGGCATGTTCCACCATCGGATGACGTCCGTCATGGATAGAAATACGCCCTTCACGGCTGTTTGTAATCTGCGGACGGACATAACGGTCTTTCAGCGCCGCCCGGGAAAGCCCCGTCAAACAATCCAGCGCCGCAAGAGCCTTTGCGGTCCTCTGCATAGCAGCAATTTCAGGGCGGATAGCCGCCTTGACAGCCTGATAAATTTTCAATTCCAGTTCTTCTGTTTTTTCTTTTGCTGAAAGCGCTTTTGTCTCAAACTCCTTCAATTCAGGTGTGATATACCGTTCTGCATTGACAAGTGTCTGCTTGCGCATATAATACTCAGGAATCGGCACCTTGTTGGCGTTCGTAATTTCAAAATAATACCCGAACACATTATTGAATCCGATTTTCAGTTTAATCCCTGTTTTTTCTTTTTCTCGTTCTTCCAAATCGGCAATCCATTTCCTGCTGTTTTCAGAAAGGGAACGAACCTCATCAAGTTCCGCAGAATATCCCTCTTTTATATACTTGCCGTCACGAATGTTTCCCGTACCGTTTTCATTCATAGAACGATCCAAAAGCTCATAGACCGTACTGTGGATATCCATTTGATCGGACAATTTTCTAAGGACTATTGAAACTGTGCCGGAAAGCAGTTTCTTTATTTCGGGAATCATCCCGAGAGATGCCTTAAGTGCCAGTAAGTCCTTTGGGGATGTCGTGTTTGCTTCAATGCGGGTTAAAATACGTTCGAAATCAAAAACATGTTCCAGCATTTCTTCCAGTTGGGAAAGTTCCGTCGTATGCCCTGTCAGTTCTTCAATACCATCCTGTCGTTGAATAATTCGATTCACATCCGTCAACGGGCGCTCCAACCAACGGCGTAACAGACGTGCCCCCATGGCAGTATGGGTGTGATCCAATATTTCAAGAAGCGTTCCCCGTCGCCCTCCATCACGCATATTTCGCGTGATTTCTAAATTCCGTAAACAGTCTTCTCCGAGTAAAAGGCAATCCTCCTCACGAATAGGCATCACCGTATGAAACTCTGCTGCATCAGCCTTCATCATTTCTTTTAGATATGCTGCCAGCCATGCAAAGACACGGCGGATATTTTCATCTCCTAACGCTTCCGCCACGTGGGGAACCGGATAATCCCCCTCCTCTCCACGCCGGGTAAGAAGACAACCTCCAAGACGCGCCCGGCAGTAAGCTTCCAGTCTCCCATAAAAATTATCACTTAAAGAGCATACTGCTTCTGTCGGTGCATAAACAGACAGCATATCAAAAAATGCTTCCCGTTCTTTCTTTTTATCCCAAATTCCCCACCAGCATTCCCCTGTGGAAATATCCGCCAGTACCGCGTCAATGTCATTATCCGTTTCATAAAGGTAAGCAAGGTAATTATTGGATTTATCGGCGATAGAATTTTCAAAAAGGATCGTTCCCGGCGTAACGATACGAATCACATCACGCTTCACTAAGCCTTTCGCTTTTTTCGGATCCTCCAATTGTTCACAAATGGCAACCTTATAGCCTTTCTGTACAAGCCGGTAAATATACGTTTCTGCCGCATGATACGGAATCCCGCACATAGGAACTCTTCCTTCAGGGCCCGCATTCTTCCCCGTCAGCGTCAATTCCAATTCATGAGAAACAGTTACTGCATCGTCATAAAAAAGCTCATAAAAATCACCGAGCCGATAAAAAAGAAATGCGTCTTTGTGCTCATTCTTAATAGACTTGTATTGTTCCATCAAAGGAGATTTAGCTGCCATCTGTATCACTCCACAATAGTTCCTTTTAATATCCAGGTCTGCGCCGTATCTACACGCACCTTCAAAATATCGCCCACAGAAAGAGACCCTGTCTTAGGAAAAATAACCATTTTATTTCCTGATGTACGACCGAACCAATTATCAGGATTCTGTTTTGTTTCCCCTTCCGCAATGACAGTATACACCTTCCCTTCCATTTCCTTATTAAGAGAAAGACTGATTTCATTTTCCACATTCATGATTTCCTGCAAACGGCGGTGGCAGACAGCATCAGACACCTGATTTGTCATACGCGCCGCAGGAGTTCCTCTGCGGGGAGAATAAATAAAAGTATAGGCTGAATCAAACTTCATTTCTTTAAGGAGTGTAAGCGTTTCCTCATGCATGTCCTCCGTCTCGCCAGGAAATCCAGTGATCAGATCAGTCGTCACAGTGATGCCAGGCATCTTTTCCCGGACGTACTTTAGAAGCTCCTTAAAACGCTCAATTGTGTATCCGCGGTTCATCCGCCGCAGTATTTCATTCGCCCCATGCTGAACGGGAAGATGCATATGGCGCACCACCTTGGGTGAAGCAGCCATAGCATCCACCATTCCAAAAGTCATATCCTTGGGATGAGACGTCATATAACGAACACGCTTAATTCCGTCAATCTTGTCAATGGCGTGAATCAAACTGCCGAAATCCGTACCATCATGAAAATCAAGTCCATAGGAATTGACATTCTGACCAAGAAGAGTGATTTCTTTATACCCTTCTCGGGCAAGTTTCTCAATCTCACGACAAATATCATCAATCGTACGGCTTGTTTCCCTGCCGCGGACATAAGGCACAATACAATAAGTACAGAACTTATTGCATCCCTGCATAATAGGTACCCAAGCAAAAATCCGGCTCTTTCTCACAGAATGAAGTTCACTGTAATCATTCACACGGTTCGGATTCATCTGCGTCATGACCACATGCGAACATTCTGCCCCCCTGCGGGAAACAATATCTTTTAAATCATGGATATGGTATGGTCCAATAACAAAATCGATCACCGGCATACGCTCAATAAGCTTTCCTTTATTTTCCTGCGCCATGCATCCGGCAATCCCCAAAAGGACACCGGGCTTCTTCCCCTTTAATTTCTTTACCTCGCCAATTTTGCCATATACTTTCTCTTCTGCATTCTGCCGGATACTGCAGGTATTCAGAATAACAACATCGGCATCATCCAATATATCCGCCGGCACATAGCCAAGCTCTTCCAGCTGCCCGCTGATACGTTCCGTATCGCTTTCATTCATCTGGCAGCCATAGGTTTCTATAAAATATTTCTTATCAAAAGACACTTCTTTCAAAATAGTCCTCCAAGTATAACCATGATAATTAATTATATCATAACCGCCCCCGTTCTCCTGAAAATGAAAAGCCTGCCCCTTACGGCGCAGACCCACTCATCCTGTTACATCAGTTATGATATTGACTTTAATTGTATCCAGAGCCATACCCGTGGTATGCTCAATTTCACGCTGAATCTTGTCACGCATCAGGTGAATCAGTTTCTTGATCTCCTGCGGCGTTCCCTGCCGGACCGTTACGTCAAGAGACAAAATGATACCATTCATCTGGCTTGTACTTTTCACGCTGGAAATATGGCTGATATGTATCTTTCTCAGATCACGCACCGCGTAATGTACCAGTGCTTCAATAACATGATTTGAAAAAGACAACTTTCCATAATAACTGAATACCGGACGGACGACAGATCGCTCTTCATTGCCCTTCGTTTTTCCCCTTACACTTCTGCGATTGCGGAAAAACTGAAGCGGATCTACAAGGTATCCTTTGAAATAGGGGCGCAGCTCCATCGTCGGCACAGGAATAACATGCTTTCCTTCCTTATGGCGTGCGTAATTTGCCTGGGCAATTTCCTCAGGTTTTGCCACATCCTCGATATGAATATACCGTGAAGGTGCAGGAAGCTTAAGTGTTGCAGCAATCTTCTGAACCATACGGTCAGATGTGCCGAGGATTAAAATACGCTCCGGATTGATTTTCATAATATGGAAAATTACATCTTCCGCCTGATTTGAATCCCAAAAAAGCGCGCGGCGTACCGCCGTTAAACGGCTGGCTTCCCTTTTTGCCGACTTTCCTGCCACAATACGATTATGATATATCAGGATCCCATCATCGATAATACAAGAAGCTTTATTTTCATAAGCTACCACAAGTGCACGGTCACTTTTCCCTGATCCCGGCGGTCCTGTAAATGCTAAAACATCCATACGATTCTCCCTGTCCGCAGGCAGCCTGTCCAATCCTTACAAGACAAAACTACTCTTCTCCTACAATTTGCACTTCCGTCATAAGTTCCACACCATACCCATCAAAAACCCGGCGCTTAATTTCAGAAATCAGGTTCATCATATCCGTACAGGACGCATGTCCGTCATTGATAAGGAACCCGGCATGTTTCATGCTTACCTTTGCATCACCTACGGCAAATCCCTTTAGTCCCATCTCCTCAATCATTTGCCCCACAAAATATCCAGCAGGACGCTTAAACGTACTTCCTGCACTCTTCTTCTCCAACGGCTGCTTCATGCGGCGGCGGCGATTAAACTCTTCCATCATTACTTCTATGTCATGAATATTACCAGGTGCAAGCTCCACTGTAATTTCCACAATTATTTCACCATTCTCCATAAAAAGACTGTGGCGGTAATCATAATGAAGCTTCGATTTATTGTAAACAGACAACTGCCCATTCCGATTACAGGAAAGAACAGACACCACAATATCCGCCATCTCCCCGTTATACGCACCAGCATTCATGTACGCCGCTCCACCTATAGTTCCGGGAATACCGGCAGCAAATTCCATCCCTGAAAGGCCATGCTCCATTGCCGTCTTGGCAGCCTTTGCCGTAGAAACACCCGCAGCTACACGGAGCCTGTTTCCTTCATGAATAATAGACTGCAGCCGTCCCGTATAAATCACTACACCGCGGATTCCTTTATCACGAACAAGCAAATTTGCGCCGCCCCCAAGAATAAAAAACGGCACATTCGCTTTAGTGACCTCCACAATGACTTTCTGCAGCTCCTCTATCGTTTCAGGCATAACAAAACAGTCCGCTGCCCCACCGATACCAAATGTTGTGTGACGGCTCATGGGTTCATTCAGCTTAATTTGATTCCTTCTCAAAAAAGAAGAAAATAATTCCGTATATGCAACCATAAAAAATCCTTCTTAATACATATTCCTATTTTCACTATTATATGAATGAATATCTATATCGTCAATTATTCAAAAAGCACCACTCCCAAAATCTTTTTTACAATTTTTCAGAAAAATTACGATAAAAAAGAACTGCCTATGATTACACAGAACAGTTCTTCACAATTCTATGAAGCAAATCATCTGTCCAAATTGGTCATATCTCTTGCCACGACAAAGCGATCATAATCTTCTTCTGTCACGTAGCCCAGTTTCAAAGCGGCTTCTTTCAAGGAGCTGTTATCGGCAAAAGCAGTTTCGGCAATCTTTGCGGATTTTTCGTAACCGATATGCGGAGAAAGCGCAGTGACAAGCATAAGTGATCTTTCTACCAATTCAGCCATCCTGTCTTCATTGGCCAGCATACCTTCCACACAATGGATATCAAAAGAGTGGATGGCTTCACCCAGAATAGCGGCTGATTCGATGAAGGCTTCTGCCATAACAGGAGCAAATACATTCAGTTCAAATCGCCCCTGGGAAGCCCCAAAGGAAACAACTGCCTGATTGCCGTGAACACGACAAGCTACCATCGTCAAGGCTTCGCACTGCGTGGGATTTACTTTACCGGGCATAATGGAAGATCCCGGTTCATTAGCAGGGAGTGTGATTTCCCCTAATCCTGCACGGGGTCCGCAGCCTAGGAGACGGATATCATCAGCGAATTTCATGCAGTCCATGGCAAGCGCCTCAAGAGCGCCATGGGCAAAAACAAAATCGTCCCGTCCGGTAAGGGCATAAAACTTATTTTTTTCGGAAACAAAGGGCAATCCCGTTTCTTTCGCAATAGCAGCAGATACTTTTTCACCGAAATCTTTCGGGCTGTTCAGACCTGTTCCTACCGCAGTCCCTCCGATAGCAAGCCCAAGAAGGTATTTTTCAGAATCATGAAGCATATCACGGCTCTTTTCCAGCATCACTTTCCATGCGGAGATTTCCTGCCCGAAAGTAAGAGGGACAGCATCCTGCAAATGGGTACGTCCGATTTTGACAAGATGCATGTACTTTTTACTTTTTTCCTCAAAAATCTCAATAAGATGATTCAATGGTCCGTACAGTTTGTTATGAAGTGTCTCCACAGCAGCGATGTGCATAGCTGTCGGGAACGTATCATTAGATGACTGGGACATATTCACATCGTCATTGGGATGAATACGGGTTTCACTTTTTTTGCTCCCCAATTTTTCATTAGCAATATGTGCAATTACTTCATTCATATTCATATTGCTCTGTGTACCGGATCCGGTCTGATATACAACAAGTGGAAATTCTTCTTTCCACTCTCCCGCAATGATTTCGTCACAAACCTCACAAATAACCTTCTGCTTTTCAACTGATAATTTTCCGGCTTCTTTATTCGCTATGGCGGCGCACTTTTTCAGTATGGCAAAAGCACGAATAATATCTTCAGGTATTTTATTTTTACCGATTTTAAAATTTTCAAAAGACCGCTGTGTCTGAGCTCCCCATTTATGATCAGCCGGTACCTTCACTTCTCCCAGCGTATCATGTTCAATACGGTATTCCATGTCGTTTCCTCCTTCAGAAATGAATTCTATATTATTCTACCATTTCCTCCTGAAAATTGTCATTTAGAAAAGGTTATATTCTTTTAAATTATCACGCTTTTTTCAATCAAAACAAAAATATTTTTCTTGAATTAGCTCTCAGAAATAAAATATTTTGCAAAATAAAGTCCGTATAGTATAATAACAGCACATGGCTTTACAGTTCTGATTTATGGCAGTCTTCGGGTCCCGTGCAATGGAATCCCATGAATCCTGTCAGGTCCGAGAGGAAGCAGCAGTAAGTGGTCCTTTCTATGTGCCACGGTGTATTCTGAAGGCTGTCATAAATGAGAGTTGTAAAGTCTTTTTTTATGTTATTTTTGGTATAATTAATTTATACATCTTTCTATTAAAGGCTGTTATTCCTTGTCCAAGGAGGGTTCAATGGCTTACCTATCACTATACAGAAAATGGCGCCCAAGCACTTTTAAAGAAATAATCGGGCAAAAGCATATTTCCATTCCCATTCTTCGCGCATTTGAACAAAACCGCCTTGCCCATGCCTATCTGTTTTCCGGCCCCCGTGGCACAGGAAAGACAAGTATGGCACGAATTCTTGCCAAAGCAGTAAATTGCCTTGATTTAAAAAATGGCAATCCCTGCAATGAATGTGCTAACTGTAAATCAATTAATACCGGCGCCAGTATGGATGTTTATGAAATAGACGGCGCTTCTGCCCGTGGTGTTGATGAAATTCGCGTACTTCGCGAATCGGTTCGTACTCTTCCTGTAGCGGGAAATAAAAAGGTTTATATCATTGATGAAGTCCATATGTTGACAAAAGAAGCGTTTAATGCCCTTCTAAAAACTTTGGAGGAACCTCCGGCCCATGTACTCTTTATCCTTGCCACCACAGAACCTGCCAAGATTCCGCTTACAATTTTATCCCGCTGCCAGCGGTATGAATTCCACCGTATTTCTGTAAATGATATCAAGGAACATTTACTGCACATTTCCCAAGAAAGCCATCTTTCTCTCACCCCTGAAGCGGCTGCTTTAATTGCTGTACGCGCAGAAGGCGGTCTTCGTGATGCGCTGTCTCTTTTGGATCAATGTTCCGGCGCATCAGCAGGTAATGAGCTTTCTGCAGAAATAGTCTATGATCTTCTAGGCCTTACGGACAAAGAACAGATTATAGATTTGTTCCACATGATTGTGTGTGGAAAAAGCAGTGCCACACTTCAGCTTTTTTATAAGATTCTCCAAGACGGAAAGGAACCTTCCGCTATACTTTCTGATTTACTGGAACATTTCAGAAGTATTATGATCTGCAAAGTGAATCCAAACGCACCGGAATTATCTGCTTATGGAAATAAGATTTCTGTTATACAAAAAGATGCTCAGGAATTAAGTGATGCTTACTTGGACGCACTTTTCGATTCTCTCCACCATTCTTTTTCTGAAGCTAACAGAAGTTCATCTCCCCGCATGAGTGCTGAAATGGGACTTCTCCGCCTATGCCGTCTCCGTGGTTCACAGGCATTGGACAGTTTAGAAGAACGGATCACAGCATTGGAAAAAAACGTATCTGTACTTATGAAAAGCAGCACGCTCCCGCAAACCGAAACTATACCCGCTGCTCCGTCACCCGCCATACTGCCCCCAACGATTTCTATACCTCTCGTCACACCTACAGCACTTACCCCCGCCCCTGCGGCAAGTACAACCACCTGCCCGGATTCTCCAAAGGAAGTGGTACCGCCCCCTCCTGCTGATAAAACACCGGTAAAAATGGAACCTGCCACAAAAAGTAAGCCGACTCTTCCCTGCAAAACAAAAAAATCTCCCGAAGAAAAGAAGGCTGAAACCAGCCATGAGATTGGTGAAACACTTCTGGATCCCTCGACCTATAATGATATATGGGCAAAGGTACTGGCATTTTTTGAAATTAACCATCGCATTGATATTTTATACTGTCTTCAAAAAAGCAGTCTGATCCTGTTAAGTAAATCCCGGGCTATTGCAGTAGCCCCCCAGCCTTACCTTGTTCTCGCAGGAAATAATAAAGGCTATCAGAATACAATCAAAGATGCGTTCATAAATGCCATCGGAATTCCTGTCGAATTCCATTCCATCTTGAAAGGTACTGTCGATGAAGCAGATGCTCTTAGGCAAGTGCAAATGTATACAGATTCCGCAGCATCGGTTCATGAAACTGAAAAGGAACCGATGGCGGAAACCGCAGATAGTGATTACCGACTGGTTGAAAAATCTGAAATCCCAGACGATGAGAAAGATATGCCTGCACTTGCAAAAGCTTTCCGAATTCTTTCCGACTGTGATATCTATGAAAAGAAATAGATCCAATTTGACAAATTTACTATATTTGCCGATATACGGTATAATGATGAATGTGAAATTATAAGTTTTATTTGTAAAAGGTAACAATCGCTTTTCGAGGAGGAATTATTTATGTTTGGCAACAAGGCACAGATGCAGAATATGTTGAAAAAGGCTCGTAAAATGCAGGAAGATATGCAAAAGATACAGGAAGAATTAAAACAGCAGACAGTTGACGTTTCTGTAGGCGGCGGTGCTGTGGCTCTCATTATGAATGGCGAAAAAAAAATTGTTTCCCTGAAAATCGCAAAAGATGCTATTGATCCGGAAGATCCGGAAATGTTAGAAGATCTCATCACCACTGCTGTCAATGAAGCAGGCAAAAAAGCTGATGAAATGGTACAGAAAGGTATGAGCAAGGTCACCGGCGGCCTTGGTCTCCCCGGCGGCATGTTCTGATGAACAGTGATTTAGAACTTGTAGCCGAACAATTCCGCAAACTCCCCGGAATCGGTGTAAAAACGGCAAGACGGCTTGCTTACTTTATGTTGGAACGTCCTAAAGAAGATATAGACGCATTTATCAATGTCATCCATTCTGCACGGGATAAGATTTGCTATTGTTCTATCTGCTGTAATTTAGCTACATCAGACCCCTGTGAGATTTGTGGTGACAACCGACGCGATTCATCAGTGATTTGTGTAGTGGAGCATCCTCAGGATGTGCAGGCACTGGAACAGAGCCATGAATACCATGGTTTGTACCATGTTCTCCACGGCGTCCTTTCCCCTCTTGATGGTATTGGTCCAGAACAGCTCAAAATCAAAGAGCTCTTAAACAGGCTCGCCGATGATACAGTAAAAGAAGTCATTATTGCGACAGACCCCAATACAGAAGGCGAAGCGACAGCATACTACCTGTCCCGCCTGATTAAACCGCTTTCTGTCCGTGTTACACGGATTGCCCGCGGCCTTCCTGCCGGCGGTGACGTAGGATATGCTGACAGCATGACATTGGCCGGCGCAGTAGAAAACAGAAAAGAAATGTAAAAGCGTGTGCTTTGTGTAAAAAGCCGGACAACTTACACATACATGAAGCATATGCTTTTTTACAGGGCTTCTCACCTTACTAATCAGATTTCTTGAAATACTAAAATATATCAAATTGATTCATCATCGGGAGGTTCTCTATGGAAATTATGGATGCCAGCATCGTCGGTCTCATTACATCTGCTGTTTGTATTTTTCTTTTGTGGAAATTCCTAAGCTGTGCCGTATTTCCTTTACTTGGAAATATTATTTTGGGCGGTCTGTTATATTACGTCATCAATTTACTGCATATTGTCCATATGCCGTGGAGCTTTTTTGACATTGTCGTTATTGCTATCTTCGGAATTCCGGGAACCGTTTTCCTTGCGATTTTCCATTTTTTCTTCTAATAATAGATCACGGTACGAAAAAATCGTATCCTCTGAAAGAGGATACGATTTTTCTACTCCAAGATTCAGCAACTTTTTATTTTGTCAATAATTTTATCCAGCCACGAGCCCTTCCCTTTATACTGGGTAACATCTTCACCTGATACATTCGCATAGTTCAAAAGAGCTTCTTTCTGATTTTCTTTCAGCTTTTTCGGAACAACCACTTTCACTTCCACATATAAATCGCCCTTATAGGATGACTGCAGGCGAGGCATTCCCTCTTTTGAAATACGAAAACGTGTACCACTCTGCGTTCCTGCAGGAATCTTGAGTTCCACCTGTTTATCCAACGTTTTTACCTGGATAGTGCTTCCCAACGCCGCTGTCGGGAAAGAAACAGATACCCTGCAGTAAAGATCATCCCCTTGCCGTTCAAAATCAGGATCAGATCTGACGTAAATATATACATAAAGATCCCCCTTCGGTCCTCCCCGTTTACCGGGTTCTCCTTCGCCGGAAATACGCATACGTACACCCGTATCTGCGCCTGCAGGAATATTCACTTCCAATTTCTTCTGCTTACGGGTCGTACCGCTCCCATGGCAGCGGCTGCATTTATTTTTAATAATTTTACCTGTACCGCCACAATCCGGACAAGTCACAACATTCACCATCTGTCCGAAAGGACTGTTCCGAACAATACGCTGCTGACCTGTACCATGACAGGCATGGCAGATATCTACTGAACTTCCCGGTTCCGCTCCATCCCCATGACAATGGTCACAAGTTTCATTTTTCGTTACAGTAAAGGTCTTATGAATACCACTGGCCGCCTCACGAAGAGTAATTTCCATATCATAGCGGAGATCCGCCCCCTGTTCCGGACCATTTCGGCTCCTTCTCCCACCTCCGCCAAACATATCGAAAATATCGCCGAAGTCAAAACCGCCTGCTCCGCCACCAAAGCTGCTGAAATCAAAACCGCCAGTTCCGCCGAAACCTCCCGGTCCCGGTCCGCCGCCATTCTGCGCCGCTTGACGAAAGGCATCGTGCCCCATCTGATCATATTGCGCTCTTTTATCCGCATCAGAAAGAACGTGGTATGCCTCATTTACCTTTTTAAAATTTTCTTCCGCTTCCTTCGGATGTTCCTTATTCAAATCCGGATGGTATTTGCGGGCCATTCTCCGGTATGCTCTTTTTATATCTGCTTCCGTGGCGTTTTTATCAATGCCAAGGACTTCATAATAATCCCGATTTGCCATTCCAGAAACACAATCCTTTTCTGCTACAATAAACAGCATAGAGCTGCGGATAACCGAAAATCACCCGCAGCCCGCATGCTAACTAACCACTGGCTGTTATTTATTATCGTCATCAACCACTTTGTAATCTGCATCAACCACATTATCATCCGATTTCTTTTTCTGCTGGGAATCCTGTTGGGCAGCTCCTGCTTCCGATGCACCCTGTTGTTGGGCCGCCTCGTACATCTTGCTGGTCATTTCATAAAGGGGCTTTGTGAGCGCTTCCGCATCAGCTTTCATCTTTTCTGCATCTTCCCCTTTTAGTGTTTCCTGAAGCCGGGTAATCGCTTCATTGATTTCTTTTACCTTTTCCGCATCAGCCTTATCGCCAAGATCTTTAATCGTTTTCTGAGCCTGATAAATTAGTGCTTCACCCTTATTTCTTTCTTCAATAATTTCTTTATGCTTCTTATCTTCTTCTTCATGGGCTTTCGCATCCTGCTGCATTCTTTCAATTTCTTCATCAGTCAGGCCAGAAGAAGATTTAATATCAATTTTCTGTTCCTTGCCTGTTCCCAAATCTTTTGCAGAAACATGGACAATGCCATTAGCATCAATATCAAAAGTAACCTGAATCTGTGGTACTCCACGAGGAGCCGGAGGGATATCTGACAATTCAAACCGCCCCAATGTCTTATTGTTGGCAGCCATCGGCCTTTCCCCCTGGAGCACATGAATATCTACAGACGGCTGATTGTCGCTGGCAGTAGAAAATACCTGGCTCTTGGATGTCGGGATCGTTGTATTTCTTTTAATCATAGTCGTAAATACACCGCCGAGTGTTTCAATACCAAGAGACAATGGTGTTACGTCGAGAAGGAGAACATCTTTGACCTCTCCTTTTAGTACGCCCGCCTGAATAGCCGCACCAACAGCAACGGATTCATCAGGATTAACACTCTTGCTCGGCTCTTTGCCAAACTTATTCTTAATCAGCGTCTGTACGGCAGGGATACGGGAAGAGCCGCCGACAAGAAGAACCTTGTCAATATCGTTTACAGTAAGCCCCGCATCTTTCAATGCTAAGTCAATCGGTTCCATAGTATCCATAACGAGATCTTCCGTAATCTTGTCAAACATGGCACGAGTCAGAGCGGCATTGAAATGTACCGGCTGTCCGTTCACATCCATGGTAATAAACGGAAGATTGATATCGGTAGACATAACATTGGACAACTCGATCTTTGCCTTCTCAGCCGCTTCTTTCAAACGCTGATTGGTCATTGGATCACGGTGCAATTCAAAACCATTCTGTGCTTTAAAAGTAGTAGCGATCCAGTCCATAATACGGGCATCAAAATCATCACCGCCAAGATGTCCATTGCCATGGGAAGCTTCCACTTCAAATACACCATCAGCTAAATTCAAAATGGACACATCGAAAGTACCGCCGCCAAGGTCATAAACAAGAAAACGATGTTCTTTGCCGTCTTTTATTTTATCCAGACCGTAAGCAAGAGAAGATGCCGTCGGTTCATTGATAATACGGAGCACATTCAAACCCGCAATAGTACCTGCATCTTTTGTCGCTTGACGCTGGCTGTCAGTAAAGTATGCCGGGCAGGTAATAACCGCATCAGTAACTGTTTCTCCAAGATAAGCTTCCGCATCTGTTTTCAGTTTCTGTAAAATCATTGCAGAAATTTCCTGCGGCGTGTAACTTTTTCCATCAATATTTACTTTGTAATTTCCTTCACCCATGTGCCGCTTAATAGAAACAACGGTGCGATCCGGATTGGAGACGGCCTGGCGCTTCGCAAGCTGTCCTACCAGCCTTTCTCCATTTTTAGAAAAACCTACCACCGACGGAGTCAGGCGGGAACCTTCCGCATTAGAAATGACGACAGGTTCACCACCTTCCATAACAGCTACGACAGAGTTGGTTGTACCAAGATCAATACCAATTACTTTTGACATTTACTATGTCCCCTTTCTTTTCAGGCTTTGCCTGATAATTAATGACTTTTTTACAAAAATTAAGGTTTATGGGAAACTTGTACAGAGGAAGGCCGGAGCACCATATCTTTATACATGTATCCCTTCTTTAATACCATAGAAACTGTATCATCTTCCCATTCATCAGAAGAAATTTGCATAACTGCTTCATGGAAATGGGGATCAAAAGGCTTTCCTACCGCTTCGATTTCTGTGACACCGGAATCATTTAAAAATTTCACAAACTGCTTAAGCAGCAATTCAACCCCCTGAATAAATGTAGCAGGAGCGCTACTTCTTTTTATCTGCGTAAGAGCCATTTCAAAATTATCCACAATCGGAAGAAATTCCTTCATTGTACCTGCTTTCACCGTATCTGACAGTTTCGCCTCATTTTCACGGCTGCGGCGGCGGAAATTTTCAAAATCCGCCTGAAGTCTTATATATTGAGAAATTGTAGTTGCCAGTTTGGACTCTGCTTCTTCCGCCTTATTTTTATAAGTTGCCAAATCAGCTTCTACCTTTCCCTGGACTTCTTCTCTCACTGCAGCTTTTTCTTCTTTATTTTCAGAAGTAGTTTTTACAGCTGCCTCATCAGCAGAAAAAGTATCTTCTAATTTTACTTTATCTTTATTTTCTGCCATTCACAAAACCTCCTCACTTTATTTTTGAGACTCTTCTTATCTTATGAATCATTACCATTGACTCAAAAATTTAATCATCATCCTTTTCCAAGAGTTGATTTAATTGATGCTGCATAAAATACATCATCCCTACTACTTTTTCATACTGCATACGGGTAGGCCCCAAAACAGCCATAGATCCAATCACTTTGCCATTGGCCGTAAATTGCGCCCGTACCACAGATAAATCTTCAAAATTCTTAAATGCATTTTCTGTACCTATATGGACCGCAATCGGACGATCCATAGTAGAGAGAAGCATGCTTTCCAGTATATCCCGCTTTTCCAATAAATTCAATATATCCTGCATTTTCTCCACATTTTGAAACTCAGGCTGCTCAATCAACTGTGACGCACCGTCAGAATAAACCTGTTTCTGCGTTTTCACTGCCTCCTGCATAGCTGCAAAAATATGTATATAAGGGGATAAATCTCTTTCCACGTCTTTTTGGAAAGACATAATAAACTTTTCATCCACACGCGCCAAATCCCGTCCATGAAGGAAATGATTCAATTTATCAGCAAACAGCTGCATCTCATCAAAAGATGAATCATCAGGAATCTTTATAATTGCATTTGACACTTCCCCCCCACCGGTAACTACAAGAAGAATTGCCCGCCTGCCATCTAATGGAAGAAAACGGATATAATTCAATATACTTTGTTGTCCGGAAGAGGCTGCTACTGACAATGAACGCGTAAGCATTGACACAACCTTAGCCATATTTCGAAATATCTCATCTACCTTTGCCACGTGACCAGTCAATGCCTCCACAAGGAGAGACTCTTCTTCAGGAGTCACAGGAGACGGCTGCATAAGCCAATCCACATAGTACCGGTACCCTTTAATAGAAGGAACCCGTCCCGCGGAAGTATGAGGCTGTTCAAGATACCCTTCATCTTCCAAATCCTGCATTTCATTGCGAATAGTGGCACTGCTTACGCCTAAATCATATTTCCGTGCAATAGTACGGGATCCAACCGGCTCAGCCGTAGAAGAATAATCCTGAACAATAGCCCACAGCACTCTTCTTTTTCTTTCAGTCAGTTCATTGAGTCCGTCAAAAGCATCATTCATTGTCCATTTTGCCATCTTTATCACCTTTATTAGCACTCACTCATATCGAGTGCTAAACTTACGTTATTAGTATATTCTTGCCCCCATGAATTGTCAATACGTTTTCATCGAAGATTAAATCCATCCCTCTCACAGTATGATATTTTGTGCTAGTCCACCACTTTCGCTACTCTGCTTAAAGGGCAGGTATTATCAGCCTTAGAACGCAAATAATACCTGCCCTTTATATTTTCTCATCTCCTACAATTATAATTCGACGGATTCTCCTGGCTTCACAACTACAACAGAAACATTTTCCCGCGCTGCCGCCTTCTTAAATTCTTCAGGATTTTGTGAAATAACAGGCCATGTATTATAGTGGACGGGAATAACTTTTTTCGTTTTTAAAAATTTCGCTGCCAAAATCGCATCTTTTGGTCCCATAGTATAGTTATCACCGATAGGAAGAACAGCATAGTCAATATCAAAAAGTTTCCCAAAAAGTTTCATATCGCCAAAGAGTGCCGTATCTCCGGCAAAGTAAAGTGTCAAACCATCATTGAAAGACAGTACAAATCCGCAAGGAATACCGCCTGCCACACCACAGCTGTGGATGGCCTGCACCATTTTCACTTTACCGAAAGGCGCCGTAAAAGTTCCCCCAAGGTTCATGGGCTGGAAATTGATTACGGTTTTCGGAAAAAGTCCGATGACTTCAGGAATAGCGATGACTTTTGCACCTGTCCGTTCCGCAATGGCAATAGCATCTCCAAAATGATCCGCATGGGCATGAGAAAGGAAAATATAGTCACATTCTACTTTGCTGGCAGCTTCTTCGGCAAGTCCATTCCCGGTGAGGAAAGGATCAAAAAGCAGTTTTTCCTTTCCTGTGTCAATCTGGAAGCACGCATGTCCCAAAAATATAAATCTCATTTTCATCACTCCTTTGATCGAATATAAATATGGACACCATGAACAATTATGACAGCATATTCTTTCTCACCATAATTTCCTTAATAACTTTTTGCGCCACATCAGTCAAGAGAATTCCACGACGCATACTGGTCTGCTGCATTTTATGATAAGCTTCTTCATCACTGATATGATAGTAATCCATCAGCAGCCCTTTGGCGCGGTTAATGATCTTGCGTGATGCCAGTTCCCTCTCCATTTCTTTCACACGGTGTGCTATTTCATGTCTGCTGCGATACTGACTGACAGCAATCTGAAGTGCAGGAAATAAATTTCTTTCTTCTACCGGCTTCATGACATAGCCAAAAACATGGGATCGTTTCGCTTTCTCCACCGTCTCCGCATCACCATAAGCAGTTAAAAGGACAACAGGCGCCAGATCATCATGGGCAATCAGTTTTGCAGCCTGTAATCCATCAAGCTTCGGCATCTGTACATCTAGAATCACGAGATCCGGTTTTTCCTCTTTTACCAGTTCCAAGGCACGCACGCCATCTGCACATATACCAACCACCTCATGCCCTGCCTCTTCCAATATTTCTTTTAAATCCATACATATAATCGCTTCATCATCGGCAATAACGATACGATATGTTTCACTCATCTTTTGTTCTCCATAATCGATAAAGGGATTCGGATATGGGCTTCTGCCATATCTCCTTTATTTTTCAATATAAAAGAACCATTTAATTCTATTTCTACTAAGATACGGACAATCTGCAACCCCAGATCGAAAGATTTCGTACTGAAATGTGTATCTAAGATATGCCCATTATTTTTCACACAGGTATGGAGCATACCATTTTCTACAGAAGCACTTACAATAAGTACACCGTCTTCCATACCTTTAAAACCATGGGCAATAGAATTATGAATTAATTCACTTGTAGCAATAGCCAATGGAACCGCTTTTTCCGAATTAATAAGCAGCTTCATTTCATTATTCGGCCGTACTAATTCGATAGGGCATACTGCCAGACTGTCGACAGAAAGCCGGCAGATTTTATCCAAAAATACATTCCAATTCACATGGTCCCCGCTTTGGCTCGCCAAAACATCATGGATTTGGGAAATTCCCAATATGCGGTTCACCGCAACTCTCAATGCCTCTTTCGTATCAGTATCTTTTGCCCGGCGCGCCTGCATCCGAAGTATCCCGGCAATAGTATTCAAAGAATTCTTCACACGATGGTGTATTTCTCGAATAACGGAGTCCTTCACCATAATCTGTCGTTCCTTTTCACGGATTGCAGTTACATCACTTAAAAGAAGGATCGTGCGAGACACACGGCCGCCGGAAAGAATAGGCATTCCCCAGGCAGACAATATCATATTCCCGGATACTTCATCGCCATATGCCGGCTTTTTCGTTTCCATAATTTTATCCACCAATGGCAGATGAACCATGGAATGCCCAATGATTTCTTTCCGTTCCACCGTTTCCTTATCAAGAACAAAATATAAATCATCCGCCATATCATTGGCATACATGATACGTCCTACGGAATCAAGGATAACCATCCCATCCTGGGGACGAAGATAATGGTACGCCCCTTCTTCCATCGGCACTTGGAGCATCATATAAGCCGTATCGGTAAGAACCTGCTGCTGAGACTGGGAATTAGACAGAAAAGCAGCCACAGCAAAAGGAATCCCGGCATTATCAAAAACAGGATATGCTGTCAGCGCTACCAACCGCCCTAAATCGAGTTCTTTTCGTCCAACGACTTTACTGCCTGTAGAGAATACATTTTCCACAAGAGTAAATTCCTCATCTAAATAGGCATCTCCTCTGTCAAAAAAGGTATTCCCCATGGAATAAGAAGGCTTTGCCGCCAAAAGAACTATTTCTACACTTTCATTTTTTCCTTTTGCGCAGATGTAAATTTGATTTTTGGAAATATCAGCAGCGAACTGGAGAGCTGCTTCCATATGATCCAAAATACGAATCTGCACATCCGTAAGATTCGTCATCTCACGGGCCAGCGAATAGAGCTGATTCATAAGTACCGCCTGTATTAAATTACCTTTAAACCTTCCCCCGTTCTGCCAGAAAGGGAAGGCGTGGATCTGCGTTCAATGTCATTGGCGCAAAATCCCCCTTTTGCGCCATGTAATACGCCCGGCAGCCAATCATAGCGCCATTATCCGTACAAAGCCCGGGGGCAGGACTGCATATACGAACATTTCTTTTCAGACAGTTTGTCTCCATTGCTTCACGAAGTCCGCTGTTCGCCGCGACGCCGCCTGCTAAGGCTACTGTTTTCAACTTCGTTTTATCCAAAGCTGCCATTGTCTTTTCAAGCAATGCGTTTACAACCGCTTTTTGGAAAGAAGCAGCTACATCTTCATAAGAAACGGGAACCTTCTTCATCTCTTTCGCATGAATGTAGTTAATCACAGCGGATTTCAATCCACTGAACGAAAAATCGAAACTATGTTCTTTCCTCAAGGCCAGCGGGAATTCTATAGCATTAGGATTTCCCGCTTTTGCCAATTTATCGATATAAGGACCGCCGGGATAAGGATACCCCATAACCCGTGCAATTTTATCAAAAGCTTCACCGGCCGCATCATCTCTCGTCTGTCCAAGGAGTTCAAAAGTATTGTAGTCACGAACAACAACAAGCATAGTATGCCCACCGGAAACGACAAGCGATAAAAAGGGAGGTTCCAAATCAGAATACTGGAGAAGGTTGGCAAAAATATGTCCTTCCATATGGTTCACCGCAATTAACGGTTTTCCTAAAACCCATGCTGCCGTCTTGGCTGCAGCTACGCCCACCAAAAGAGCACCCACCAGCCCCGGCCCTTGTGTAACAGCAACAGCATCGATATCCTCCCAGCCGGCTCGGGCTTCTTCCAGTGCTTCAATAGCCACAGGAAGAACGTCTTCAATATGGTGTCGGGATGCAATCTCGGGCACAACGCCGCCAAATTTTTTATGTATAGGAACTTGTGTGGAAATAACATTAGATAAAATCTTCCGTCCGTCTTCGATAACAGCGCAGGAAGTTTCATCACAACTTGTTTCAAACGCTAAGATTTTCATTTTATCTCCTTACACCTTCCGGGACATGATATATCCATTTTCACGGGGCAGTTCATAGACATCCTGTCTTACGCTGACCGTTTGAAAATTATGTTTCCTGTATAGCGACTGGGCAGGCAGATTACTCACACGAACTTCGAGAAAAATGACTTCCATATGACGCTCCGCAGCTTCCTCCAACCCCTGCTTCAATATTTTTTCCGCTGCTCCCATACGACGATACTCAGGAAGCACACCTATATTCATTAGCTGGGCTTCATCAGCAATAAACCAAAAACATCCATATCCAATAACTTTTTTGGCAAGTTTTGCAATGAAATAACAGCTGTGTCCGCCCTTCATATCATTTCTTATAGTTTCTTCACGCCAAGCATCAGAAAAAGAAACTGTCCCAATTTGATAAATATCGCTGATATCCTTTTCTTCTGCTTTTATAACTATTAATTCATACCGTGAAGTTTTTCCCATAAAACCTCTGCCTCACTTCTGCGAATATAATTTGGCATAAGCTGAAGGGGATCATCAATTTGTCCTTTTTCCCATCGGACAAATGCGGCCATCGCCACTGAAGAGGCACGGGCACAGCAATTATGGGGTGGTGCCACCTGTATCCCTTCTGCAAGAAGCTTTTCCCGATACATTTCTGCACCTTCACCTACAGCAAGAATCGGTCCGCCATGGCTGGCTGCTGCTTTAACCACTTCATCAATAGAGGCTGCTTCTGCGGGTGCTTCCTGCCATATCTCATCAAAAGAGCCATACATCGCCGCATAAACGTTTCCACGCTGGGCATCCAGCAGGGGAAGAATAAAAGCTCTCGCGCCAACCAGATTCCATACCAGCGCTTCCAGGGTATCTACGCCGATAAGCGGAACTTTCCATATATAAGCTGCTGTCTTTGCGGTAGCAAGTCCAATACGGAGACCGGTAAACGACCCCGGTCCTTTGGCAGCGGCAATGGCAGTAATCTCCTTTTGATCCACTCCTGCATCTTTCAGTATTTCATCCATATGTGGTATGAGCTGTTCTGAATGGGTTAACCTTTTCTGTACTGTCCACTCGGCTACAAGCTTGTCCTTCTCCGCCAGCGCACAACTGAGAACAAAAGAAGAGGTATCAATGGCAAGCAACATACTTTATAATCTCCTTTACAACTGATTCCGGAGCGCCTTTTCCCCAGCACAGGGAAATATGGCGCATAGTCTCATTGATTCTTTCTATATGGACAGTAATACTTTCCGGCGGCAGCAAAGCAGGAAATACATCCGCCCACTCTACGACTGTCACACCACCGCTGCTGTACTCCTCCCATCCGATATTATATAAATCTTTTTCGTCACCCAACCGATAAAAATCAAAATGCTTCAGTGGCAGTACCCCCTCATAATAATTCATAATCATAAAGGTAGGACTGCCAACCGCATCATTGATACCCATTCCCTTAGCCAGCCCCTGTACAAAGTGTGTTTTTCCCGTACCAAGGTCACCATTTAAGGCGATAAACAGGTCATTCACTGCATGAGCGCCAATCCACTCACCAAAGGCCATTGTTTCTTCTTCACTATGAGTTGTCAAATTCACTTTATCCATGAAGCCACCTTATTAATTCATCAAAGCGCATCATGCCGATTCTGTATCCTTCGCCATGAAGCACACGAAGTTTGGCAGGGTTCCGTTCTGCCCGGCTGACTTTTACCGGATTTTCAGGACGGAAAATAAAAACATCTCCCTCTTTTTCCATCTGTAAAATCTTTTCCAGCCGTGCATTGTACCGTTCCGGAATAGTACACATGGAATCTACAATGGCAGGATATTTTCTTCCCCACACGGCTTCTGCCATCTTCCTCAAGAAATAGGGCATCTGCCTTTTTCTGTAGGAAATCGGCCGTGTCAATATATATACAGATTTTTTTACAGGAAAAGGAAGTTCATCATAAAATGGAACAAGTGGCATGGCAAGTCCGCCATCCACATAAGGAATGCCATCTATTTCTACAGGCGGCGAAAGAACAGGAATGGATGCACTCGCTTCTACGGCTTTCACAAAGTCTTCCTCACTGCGGCTTTTGTTTGAAATATAACGTGCCTTCCCTGTTTGTCCGTCGGTTACAACAGCATACAATTCAGTATCTGATGCACGATATGTTTCCATGTCCATAGGATCCAGTTCATTTGCCAGCTCACCAAACATGAATTTAAAATTGAAATAGTTCTTTTCTCTGAGAAGATGTTTTATTCCCATGTACCGCGGATCATTACAATAAGTCGTATTGATTCGGATATTGCGTCCTTTTTGTCCGGACATATAACACATTCCCTGCATGGCTCCTGCTGACGTACCAACTACCTTCCGGAAACGGAGCCCTTTTTCAATAAATACATCTAAAACGCCTGCCTCAAAAACACCTCGCATAGCGCCGCCCTCCAGGACAAGGGGAATGTCCATCGGTACATAAAAATCAAACGAATTTATCTTTTCCGTCATACACCTCACGGCACTATACTGCCTTTATCCCGTAAAATTTACTTCTTTTCTTCCGTACGAACAGACTGCATTTTTACAGCATCAATTTTCGCACGAATTATGTCTTCATCACCAAGATAACCTACATGATCAACTGTAAAGTCCTCATTCAAATGGTATACAAGTGGCACACCTGTAGGAATATTCATACCGGCAATTTCATCATCAGAAATATCTTCCAAATACTTTCTCAGAGCACGGATAGAGTTTCCGTGGGCTGTAATTAAAACATTTTCTCCCAATTCAATTTTAGGCTTGATTTCCGATTCAAAATAAGGTGCTACACGGGCCACGGTATCTTTCAGGCATTCCGTCAGCGGTAGCTCCACAGTTCCTTTATACCGCTGGTAAGGCGCCTGTTTTGCAGGATTTCGTTCATCATCCTTCGGCAAAGCCGGCGGCCGCACATCATAAGAACGGCGCCAAAGATGGACTTGGGAGTCACCATATTTCTCTGCTGTTTCCTTCTTGTTCAAGCCTTGGAGCGCGCCGTAGTGACGTTCATTCAAATGATAATCTTTTACCATGGGAATCCATGCCAGATCCAATTCATCAAGAACAGTATAAGCAGTATGGATGGCCCGCTTTAAAACAGACGTATAGCATATGTCAAAATGGTAATTTCCTTCTCTCAAAAGTCTTCCTGCCTGATGGGCTTCTTCATACCCTGTTTCTGTCAAATCTACATCCGTCCAGCCACAAAACAGGTTCAGCTTATTCCACTGACTTTCTCCATGTCTGATTATTACGAGTGTATGCATAATTCCTCCTTATGAACGAAAATGGTCATACCCTGCTATTGTAAGCAGTTTTATACTATTTTTATCTTTAAGAAATACCTGCCCTTTCCCTGCTTTCGTGACATGTCCGATTCCGGTCACACCACCAATACCCTTTACATATTCCCAATTCTTTTTAGAAATCGTACCAACCAATTCATAGTCTTCTCCACCATTAATGGCAAAATGGAAAGGCTCTTTTCCACAGTCCTGTCCCCATCGGCAAAGTTCATCAGACAGAGGAATCCGTTCTTTTTCCAATTCTATCGTCACCCGGCTTGCCAATGCTATTTCATTGATTTCCCGCGAAAGACCGTCAGATACATCATTGAGCGAAGAGGCTCCACTTTCTCGAAGGATCCGGCCAAAATCTATCTGCGGTTTCGGTCTTTGATGCCGGATTGCCAACATAGGGTATTCTTCTTTCTTACCATCTAAGAGGATAGACAATCCTGCTGACGAATCACCAAGCGTTCCTGTGACAAAAACGATATCTCCCTCTTTGGCACCGCTCCGCTTTACCGCTTGATTTTCAGGAACGATACCTACTATCGTCCCTGTGAGAATAACCCCCTGTTTTGAACCGGTGATGTCTCCGCCAAGAAGATTGACGCTGTATTCGCGGCAGCATTCACGGATTCCATCATAACAGGATTCTATCCATGTAATAGACAAATCCCCTGGAAGCGCAGCAGATATTACGAAAGATACCGGCTCCGCCCCCATGGCCGCCATGTCACTGAAATTCACAGCACACAGATGATATCCCGTATCAGCGGCAGACATCGTTCTTTTTGTAAAATGAATTCCTTCCACCATAGTATCCGTGGAAATCGCCTCGTCGTATCCGCAAGGCGTCATAAATACAGCTCCATCATCACCTGTGCCTAGCTTGACCAATTCAGGTCGGTAAATAAGATCATGGGCAATACGGTGAATACATTCAAACTCTCCGATATCCCGCAAAGTTTCTTCCTTCATCACTCCAAAATTTCCACGCCGAGCTTTTTCATTGCATCTATTGCTGCCAAATGGCCGTTATAATCCACATAACCAAGACCTTTGACAAGAAGCGTGACCTTATGCCCAGCCTTTAATAACTCAAAAACCGTTTCTTTGATACAATATTCAGAAGCAATGCCACCTACATAAACATGGTCTGTCACCATTGTACCAAGCGGAATCCCTTTTTTATTTATTCCATGGAAAGCGGAATATTCTTCAACAATATCATCCATTCCTTTATGAAAAATATTTTCTTCATTCGGGCGATTTTTAACATCGATAATATCCGCAAAGAAATGTCTGTCCAAAGCAGAACCTTTTTCCCCGGCGACACAATGAATCGGCCAGATGCCTCCATTCACCTTAAAAGACCTGTTTGCCGGGCTGTGCCAATCAGAAGTATACAACACTTCCATCTCATGCCTGTTTATAAAATTAATAAGGTATGCCACCGCCTCATGACTTCCGCTGCATGCCAATGATCCATCAATAAAATCATATTGGCAATCAACAATCACTAAAGAATCCATACCCGCCTCCTTTATTGCCTGTTTTATTTTATTTTAACAGGTTTCACCAGCCATGTAAAAGTGACTTCCCATCAGAGAATATATCCTTGCCAAGTTTTTTCTGTTTCTTGCGTCAATTCTTTTTTATGGGTATACTTTGTAAGTACATCATTATTGAAATTTTCAGTTAAGGAGATGGAAGATTTGGACTTTATTACCACCCTCGCTTATTTTCTGAATGTAGGCGTATTCAGTGCTGTTATCTCTCGTTTTTCCGGTGCGCCTATATCCATCCTTGTATGCTGTGCTGTTCTCTACGTTGGTGCTACACCTTTGGAGACAATCGGCATAATGCTTACTTATCTCGTATTTATGCGTCTGACTATTTACACACAGAAAAATCGGGTAAATTTCAAAAAGATGGAAGTATTTCCGAGATGGAAAATTATCCCTGCAATTGCCCTTATTTTAATTTCTCTTATTCTCTATCCCTTTGCAGGTCTCGCTATTTTCCTTCTCGTATTCATGGCTGAAGTACTGGCAAAGATGCGGATGAAAATCCCAGAAGAACACCGTATGGAAAAAGGCGAACTTATGCCATACATCATCGGCGGCGCAGTCCTTATGACGCTGTCCATGGTTGCTGTAAAATTTATCCCAGAAACGCTTTATTATGGACTGGGCGGTTTTGTTATTTTAGCCCTCTGTGCATTCTTCTGGTGGGTCGGTAATGACCGCGATCGTTTAGCTTCCGTTTGGGATAAGGTCATTCTTGCCGCTTTCATTCCTGCCGGTCTCTATGGTTTTGATATGGCTGATTGGATTGACGACCTGAAAAGAAATGTAAATCCCACACGTCTTGCTTATAATCTTCCTTTCGTATTCCTCCCTGTTTTCTTTATCGCTTTTCTCATGGCAAATATCCTTTTCGGTATTTTTTCCCTTTCCGGTATGGTCATTGTATTCTTTTCCGCTATCGGCCTGCGCATTTTCGGCTACTATGAAATGAGCGGCAAAGGTAAGACAAACCTAATCGCTGTAGGTATTACTGTACTGGTGGCTCTTCTCCTGTTTCTCACCGCACCGACACCGATTGGTATTACACACACAGTAGACGCGTTCCTTAAGCAAAATCAATATGGTTTCATGGGATTACTGAATATGTTCTAAGTGTCTTTAAAACGAAATATTGCCTCATGCTCTTATGCATTTCATCGAATAATATTTTTTTCTTTATTACCATATTGCAGAAATAACTGACTGATTTATTTTACTATTTTCCATATTCCAGTTAGAAAAAATATTCCTTGCTCCATTTTCTGAAACGTTATATTTAACAAAAGAAAAACCGGCGTCTCTTCATTAAAGGCCTGACCTTGACAAGAGACATCCGGTTTTATTTCATTTTCTCGGTTTCCATGCTTCTACTTTGACGGAACATGACGGACATACATCAGCCAGAAAACAAGTTTCACAGCTCGGCCTGCGTGCATGACACACACGGCGTCCATGCCATATGAGCCAATGGTGCGCATTGGACCAATTTCTCATGGGGATAACCTTCTTCAATCCTTCCTCCACCTGATCAGGGGTATCACCGACAGACAATTTTAATCGATTTGATACACGAAATACATGCGTGTCCACAGCGATAGCAGGATAACCGAATGCCACACTTCTTACTACATTTGCTGTCTTGCGCCCTACACCGGGAAGCTTCACCAATTCATCAAAATCTTCAGGTACTTTCCCGCCATATCTTGAAATAAGCATATGACACATACCTAAAAGATTTTTTGCTTTCGCCCTGTACAGCCCGCAGTCATGAATTTCTTTTTCCAACTCTGCCTGTGACAAAGCTCCCATCTTCTCAGGCGTACCTAACTTCGGGAAAATACGATTGGTAATAATATTCACACGTTTATCGGTGCACTGCGCAGACAATATGACTGCGACAAGAAGCGTAAAGGGACTGCCATAAGTCAGCATAGTCCCTTCGTTTTTGTATACATCGGCAAGCCGGCGGAGCTGCTCTGCTTTAACTGCCTTCGTTACCCTCATTTTAATTCCTCATCAGATAATCATGGGCCGCCAGCGCTGCAGCAGCTCCCTCACCGGCAGCAATGATAATCTGCTTATTCTTTCCGTCTGTCACATCACCCGCAGCAAAAAGTCCCGGAATATTTGTCTTTCCTTCTTTATCTGTAATGATTTCCCCTAAAGAATTTGTAATGACATCTTTCGGTAAATAGCTGTTGTTTGGAATACCGCCCGCTTCCACAAATACGCCATCTACAGCCAATTCTATTTCTTTTTCATCCTTCTTATTTCGTACAACGAGGGACGTGACTTTCCGTTCACCATTAATACGAATCGGAATGTATTCCATAAGTACTTCGATATTTTCTTTTTCATACATACGTTTTACAACAATTTCTGCAGCGCGGATACGGCTTCGCACAAGGAGATATACCTTTTGTGAAATCATAGACATTTCAATGGCGGCCTGCACAGCACTGTCTCCGCCACCCACAATCGCAACCGTCTTATTTCTGTAAAACGGTCCGTCACAAGTTGCACAGTAACTGACTCCGCGGCCGGTATATTCTATTTCACCGGGGATATCAAGGGTACGGCTCTTTTTCCCTGCAGTTACAATAACAGTCTTTCCCTGAAAACTCTTTCCATCATCAAGCTGTACCGCGAAAGAACCATCTGACAGATGCTTCAGTGCCTTTACCCCTGCAGTAACAAAATCAACGGGGTATTGACGGACATGAGCTTCCATCTTTTCCGCCAGTTCAATCCCCGTGACAGACTGGAACCCCAAATAGTTTTCAATTTCATTGGTCAGCATCATTTGTCCGCCGATATCAGTCGATACAAGCGTCACAGATAAGGCTTTCCTTGCTGCATAAAGAGACGCATTCAACCCCGCAGGACCCCCGCCGATTACGAGCACATCAGATATTTCCATAATACCCCTCCATCTATTTATATCCGAATTTATTGATTTCATTATATCGCCTTTTATCGATATGGTCAACTTTCTTTTTGCGAAAATTTAGTTTTTTTATAACCGATAAATTCACGGAGAATCGAGTTGTCAGGAACAAAATCATCTGATAATTCGCGAAAAGGCTCAAAGAAATGAATCAGTCTCTGCGCCTCCGGATAAAGCGGATTTCCTTTTTTTATCCTCTCCAGCATGGGCCGTGTCATTTTCTTGAGAACAGGAAGCTCATAGATAAGGGCGGAATTGAATACGCGATCCGCCCGATTTTGAAAGGAAAAAATGTTCTCTTCTTCTCCCCGGCGTACTGACTTCCAAATAGACAGCGTATCTTCAGGACTGTGCCCCCTGTATTGGACATCCCGTACCATACGACGGAGCAGACGCGTATCGGACGTAGAAATGCGGTTATGGTTATTGATATTGATTTGTGTCAATGCGGACAAGTATATGCGCATTTGCTGGTACCCGGGAACAAAATAGGTCAATTTAGGGTTAAGCGCATGCAGTCCTTCCACTAAAACAGGCTGGTTTTCCCCGAGTCGGACAGGTTCGTCATACCACTCTTTTTTCCCTGTAATAAAATTGAATCGTGGCAGCTGAACCTCTTTCCCTTCCAAAAGATTTATCACTGTTTCCTCAAAAAGGGAAATATCCATTGCCTGCAGGTTCTCCCAGCTTTCTCCTCCCATTTCATCGCGATTCCTAAAATAATCATCAAGAGAAAGCATTACGGGATGAACGCCATTAACCCATAGATGGATAATCAATCGTTTCATAAAAGTCGTTTTCCCCGATGATGAAGGCCCTGCAATGCATACCAGACGGATTCCAGGATCTTGGCCGCAGATTTCATCTGCTAATTCTGCCAATTTCTTTTCATGAAGAGCTTCTGCTACGGCAATCAGATCAATGATTGAACCTCCGTCAATGGCATCATTCAGTTCTGCTAAAGAATGGCAGCCTATGAGTTCGCTCCATTTTTGGGATTCCAAAAAAACACGGGCAAACAAAGGCGTTTCTTCCTGTACTTTAATCTCTTTTTCCCCGGGATCAGGTACATGGAGAAGAAACCCCGGTGCATATGAAGACAAATGAAAGATTTTCAAAAAACTCATGTCCGGCAGCATGGGGCCAAAGAAGTAATCAATAAAAGTACCACATTGACTTACACTGATTTCTTTGACCGGCATTTGTGTAACCAGAGCTGCATCCGCCTTCCGCCCTTTTAAGCGCAGGAAAGCTTCCGCTTTGGAAATCCCCACAGTCAGCTGCGTAATATCTCTTCCTTCTTTTACGATTTCTTCCATCTTATAACGAAGCACATCCAATTCCTTTTGAAGAGGCACATGTCCATCACTGAATTCACAGTAAAGTGCTTTCCCTAAAGCATGCTTCACTGCTACTTCTATTTTCCCGCCATATACTTCTTTCGCAGCAATAGCAAGCAGCATAATAAGAGATCTTTGATAGGCACGGTGAGCCAGAGGAGAACCAAGAGGAATCCATTTTACATCAGTATCACCGGTAAAGGGCGTTTGGAAATCAATAATATCCCCTTCACAGTCCGCCAGCACTGCCGTTTCAGGATCACGGCCTCCGGAAACCATATTCCATAAATTCTGTGGTGTTGCCCCCTCAAATAATTCATATGCCTTCCCCTCACAGGTAATATGCATTATCTTCCCTCCTTTAATTTTCGATCCGGTTTTCCTTTAGGATACCATAAATCAAAAAAAGATGACGATTTACAAAATGATATCCTTTATAAAATCAGCGATTCTCTTCCTTAATACAGATAATATAAAACAGGCCCGCCCTATAAGTGCAAAGGTCATGCCTGTCTGATGCCCTATTATCGAAAATACTTTATTTTCCAAATTCGCTTTTTCATATATGCCGCCAGTAAATGGCAAATCCCATGACAAACCAGATGATTCCCGCCAGAAGATATACCTGCCAGATGACTGAATAATAACCGTCGCCGCAATAAGAGATCCTGCCATATTCCCAAGCCGCTGCGCTGCGAAAGACAATCCAAACACACGTCCATGAAAAGATCCGGGTGCATATTTGACAAGTGCTGGATTAAGTGATGAATTAAGACCGATTATGAAGCAGCCCGCAAGAAACTAACATGCTGCACCCCCAAAATATTATCGAAAACCGCCTGCAGTATCGTGATGGCACCTGCAGCTGCAGCAGTAATTATCATAGCAAAATAATATCCATTATTCCGTCCAAAACCTCCCCACAAAGCCGTCGTTAATGCGCCGGCTATACCACCGGCACTCATGATGGCTCCTGCAGCAATTTCCACATTTTCCCTTCTTTCCGCTTCCAATTGTATCATTTGACTGTTTCCATCCACACCACAGCGTCATCCATCATATTTGTTGTCACAAAATGTCCCAGTCCGGGATATTCTATTTTTTCCCCGGCACCGCCTGCTTTTTTAAAAGCATCAAAAAAATGTGCCTGCGCCCGCGGATCGACAGAAGTATCACACTCCCCATTAATCAGCAAAAGAGGACATCTTTTTATATCAGATAAATGATTTAAAGGATTTCTCTTTTCCAATTCTTCATAAAGTGTCCAATTTCTCCCAAAAGAAATCCCAAAACGCGCCTGCATGAATAAATGAGATAATTCCCAGTCACCGGAACCGTTAAAAGAAACAATCCCCCGCAAATGAGCGGAATGCGATGCGGCAATTCCCAATACAGACAGGCCTCCCATAGAATGTCCCATAAGAAAAGGCTTTTCATATCCACAAGAAAAAATCCTTTCATATAAAAAAGGAAATTCTTCCACATTGCTAAAAATTGTTTTCCAAAAAATATCATATCCCTCAGATGTATAATAATCAGACAGTACATGGCGTTCTCCATGGTTTACCGCATCAGGAATAAAAACTGTATACCCATGAACGGCCAGGAACGCCGCCCGATTGACCTGCAATTCTCCCTTGCTGCTCCAGCCATGATAAAAGATCACTGTCTTTCCAGTTTCCCGGATGGGATAAACCACATAGCAGGGAATCAATCCAAATTTTACCTTTTCTATTTTCAGCTGCATCATGATTCCTCCTTTAATTCAGGATAAAACCTGTCAGTCCACTTCCACCGATTATGCAGCCAAAACCAATCTTCAGGATGTTTTTTTATCCAATTCCCAAGTCTTTTATTGATATCATCAGTTATCTGCCGGACGGATTCTTTCTTTCCTAAATTTTTGTCCGCATAGATAGGATCTTCAACAATAATTTCGTAAGTATAATCCGTAAGTTGGTGCATGAATGCCATAAGGACAGGACGGCCTGTCATAAGTGCAAAATGAGCAGGTCCTGTAGGCGTCAATGTCTTTTGTCCAAGAAAGGGAGAAATAAGTCCTGTATCCCCTGGATCCTGATCACAAAGAAGCCCCACAAAATACCCCTCTTTCAAACGCCTCAACATATCTCGGACACCGGTTTTGTATTCTACCGTCTGTCCAGGAATGGACCTATACTCACGAATAAATTTGTCAAAACCTTCATTCGACTGTTTCATCCCCACTGCAAGTATAGGATACCCGTAAAGAGCAAGCGCCGCCCCTTCCAGTTCCCAGTTGCCGCAATGATTCCCCGCAATAATACAGCCTTCCCCTGAAGCAAGAATCTCATCAAGTTTTTCCTTTCCTTGAATAACCACATAGTCGGAAATATTTTTTTTATTCAACAAAGGAAACCGGAATACGGACATCCCGATAGTGCCGAAACGGACTGCCGCCGCCTTAGATATTTCTTCCGCCGTTTTTACATCCTTCGTGATGTTCCCACGAAAGATATTTTGCAGTGCCAATTTTTTTCGACGGTTGGGGATAAGCATCCAAAAAAGCTCGCCCAAAATATGTCCCATCTTTACCGCACTGCGATCGGAAAGACGACAGCAAACACAGCTCAGAAATTTCAATAATTGATAACTCCCATTCATATACATCCTGCCTGACTTGTAATAAAAAAAGATGCAGATGCACCTTTTCGAAAATGACAAAGAACCCTTGTAACAGAATATCTGATTATAATTTGATACCCTTTTCAGTGAGCAGCTTTTCCAAACGGCGCATCTTTTTCATCAACTCCGGAAGACGAGTCACCATGATTTGTTCCCGCCCCCATTCTCCGTGCGGCCGAGCCGGATATCCTACATAAGTTCCCGGAGTTTCGATATTTCCTACCACGCCGGTTTTTCCTCCAAGTACCACATGATCCGTAATATTCACATGTCCCGTGATTCCTGTCTGTCCTGCCAGTACGCAGGAATCACCAATCTTCGTGCTCCCTGCGATTCCAACCTGCGCAATAATAAAGCAATCTTCTCCAATTTCCACATTATGTCCCAAGTGAACCAAGTTATCTACTTTCGTACCACGGCCAATTACGGTGTCATTCATCGCCCCATTATCTACGGCACTGCCGCTTCCCACTTCCACATCATCTTGCAGAACCGCTTTGCCAAGCTGCCGGATATGGGTATGATGACCTGCCGCATCCGTAGAAAACCCAAACCCTTGTCCACCAATTACCGCATGGGCACGAAGAACCACACGATCTCCAAGAATACTGTTCTCATGAATCACTGCGCCTGGATTCAACTCACAATTCTTGCCAATTTTCGAATTCTTACCGATATATACATAAGGATAGACGACAGTACCGCTTCCGATTTCTGCACCGTCATCCACAACAACATACGGCATAATCGTTACATGCTCGCCAATAACCGCTGTTTTACTAACTACTGCCGTAGGATGAATTTTACCGTCATGCTGTTCTTCAGGATGATATAATTCAATTAATTTCCCAAATGAACGTCGACAGTCTTCCGTTACAATCAGATTCTTCGTGTATTTTGCAGGGAGGGCATCCACCAAAATAACACCAGCCTGCATCTCTTCAATATGCTCAGCGTACAAACCTCTTGCAAAAGTCACATGGGACGATCCCGCGCTCTCTGCACTGCGCACATCATCAATAACTACTGCAGGATCTCCGTACAGTGTGCCACCGACAATTTTCGCCAGTTCTCCGGCTGTTTTTTTCATATTAATCCTCATTTTTTATCTGTTGATGACGGGTCGGATACACCATTCAATTTTTTTAACACTTCATCAGTAATATCTACTGCGCCGGCAGGAACGACCCGCTTGTGCATAACGATGCCTATATTCTTTTCTTTTGCAACAGCCGCGCTTTGTGTTTCCACCATTGACTGGATCTGTTTCTGTTTGCTTTGTACAAAAATCATTCTCTCCTGCTGCGCTTCCTGTACCTTTTTCTGCATATCTTCATCAGACAACCCCGCCTGTGAATCTGTTGTCAATCTATTCTGTATTTCCGCATTCTTATCTGTAATTTCTTTCTGGATCGCCTGGATCTTCGCGGAATCCTGCTGTACTTTCTGTACATCAACCACAGCCACTTTGTTTGCACTTCCGCATGCAGAAACAGCAGCAGCTGCCACAAGTAATCCAATGCATGCTAACTTACGTAATATAGTCTTTCTCATTTATCCTCCTGCTTGCCCATAGTGATAATTTTTCCAGCAATATCACCCGTTACATCTTCCGCGCTGATATTCGCGCGATACTGTGTAAATATCATAGTCAGGTGTTTCTCAGAAGCGACACGCCCCGCTTCCCGTCTGATATCTTCCATCATTTTTTCTTTTAAAGCAACAATTTCCTTTTGCTTTGCTTCCATTTTGTCTTTCCACTCGGCATTAAATTCCTCAGGTGCTGCCAATATTCCTTCAGCACCAATTGTTTTCATCGTCTCCGCCCGTTTTTTATCCAAATCTGCTTTAATTTCAGCAGCCTGTTCATCGGCATACTTTTCTAATTCGGCACTTCCCTTTTCCCGTGCTGAATTCATCTTTTCCACGTCCTCCGGCAACCAGCCGTTCATAGGATATCCGCCTTGAAACGCACGAGAGCTTAAAAGTTCATGAAGCTCTTTTTTAATCTGCTCTTTTTCGTCACCCCTTACACCGAGAACGGTCAGTTTCATTTGAAGATTAGCCATACGGGCTCTTTCTTCCGCAGTCAGATTATCAACAGAAAAAACACCTTTTTCTTTATATTTCTCAGACAATTCCGAATAAAGATCTTGAATTTTACGATTCAATTCATCTTCTTTGGTCTTAACACGAATTTTCAGCTCATTCTCGGCTGCCAGCCGATCGCTTTGATCTTGAACGGAAGCTCTGATTTTAGATTGCTGAGAGGCGACACGGATAATCCGCTGCTGTTCATTCTTATATTTCTCCACCAAATGGCTATATTCTGTCTCCAGCCGAAAATATTCGCTGTACTTAGGGTGAGATTTCACGAGAGTTTCCAAATCGGCCACACCATATACCGGATGAGGTGCAGTCTGCTCTGCCTTTTTCGTCCCGCAGCCGGCCAACGTAAGCCCCACACCTACAAAGATCATTGCCAGTACCTTTATCAAGCGGCTATTTCTTCTCATGGACTCTTACCGTTATTTCGTGGTCGATGAATCTGTCTTTGCTGCATCCGTCTTAGCAGCATCAGCACTCGCGGATGTTGATTTTGCCAGAGAATCACTTACATCTTTTGTAATATCTGTGCCGCCATAAATAACTGCTGCTTTATCTACCACAAGAGAAAGCCCTCTCTTGGAAGCAACAGATTTAACCGCCCCCGTTACTTGATCCGCCATTTCTTGTTCGATAGAAGTACGTTTCTGGTTGAACTGCTGCTGCATATCGGCAAAAAGTTTCTCTTTTTCAGCATCAGTCATATTTTCTGCTTTTGCATCAAAATCTTTCTGCATTTCATCCGCCGTTTCCTTCAACTTTTTCTGGTAATCTAATGCAAGCGTCCCATTATCGGAAATTACCTGACGCTGATCGACGACCCCAATATCAGATGTAGGGGCTGCATTGGCGGTATCCCCCATAGAAACAATTGCCATGATACCGACAGATGCGATAAATACACCTGCCAACGCAAACGAAAAGATTTTCACATTTTTCTTATTTCCAAGTGCTGTCATCATAATAAACCACTCCTTTTACAAATTGGCAATAAGCCGCAGCCATTTGCCTTCTTCATCATTATACACATATTCAAGAGTTATGTAATTATGGATCTTGTAAGAAAGTCCATATTCATTTTCTTTTTTCCCCCAATCATGATCATACCGCAGGGCAACTTTTTCACCAAAAGGCACACGTGCAAATACATGATTGGCACTTTCCATAAAATCGTACTTATACCCTACCTCAAGAATATCTCCAAAACGATGCTGCCAGCCACCATAAACATTCCACTCCATAGAACCAGGATACAGCTGTACTTCACCGAAAAGAATATCATGCTTCCCCATATAATGCCCAAGCATACCACGGAAAGCATAATTTTTATCCCCATCACGCCCTGTATCCAGCCAAGCTTCCGTCTTAATAATCCAGTGATCTGTCAGAGCGTCCACTTTTAAAACGGAATCCGTTCCTGCCGACAAATTTGTCTCCACATCTATCTCATACTTTTTAATAAAAGAATCCTCTAAAAGAATTTCCTTCATGTGATTCGAAATATCCTGGCTGTGCCGGGCCACGAAGCTCACGGGAAGTCCCTCCAATCCTTTCATCGCTTCTTCTGTCCGGCTGGCTGCGCGAAAAAGCAAAATCCGCGGAATCGTCATTTTATGAAAGGACAAGATGCTGTTTCTCACGATCTCTCCTTTAGGAATCAGAAATATGCGTACTTTTGTTTCCTTGCCTGAATGAACCTCAAACTTCGCATCAAACTCAGGAAGAATCTGTTTCATCAAATCCCGTCCAGCAGATTGGGAAACACTTTCCGCCCACCCCACGGAATCCACGGGAAGACCGGTCAGTAATTCCGTCATAAGCATCGGTACGGATGTCGTGTCTTTTTGGACATACTTCGCCGCTTCTTCCGTCAAATTCCCATAATCAATTTCTGTACTGACAGTTCGTATAATTTCCCCTACAGGCTGTAACTCCACAGAAATCGATGTATGTTCTCCATAAGCCACCTGCAAATCACTTACCATATACCCGATAACGACGCGATTAACAATATCCGCCAAAACTTTATTGTACTGAACCGCGTTCAGACGGAAAATATTTTCCTCCTTTCCCACAAAAACACGGTTCCCAATAGCAGAAATGCTGGATTCTATCCGTTTTCTCACAGAATCAGGAACTTCGCCCTGCGTCGTTGCTGCGGATACACCTACACTTTTTATGGGCGCCGCATCCACATTATGCGACAGAAAAACAAAGCATGCGAGCAGCCCCACGCCTGCCTGCACAACTGCTTGTTTCCGTAAAGAAGGAATCATTTTCCCTCCTTATCCTGTGATTAAAACTGTGTTCCGAAACTAAAGTGGAACTTATTTCTGTCACCATGCCCATAATCAAGGCGGATCGGCCCGATAGGCGTCTGAAGACGAAGCCCGACACCCACAGAGAAATTAAGAGAGTTGTCATCCTTATACCACGGAATCTTTCCTTCATCAATCCCCCAAGTCGAACCCATATCGGTAAATACGACCCCCTGTACCTTCTTTGCGATGGGGAAACGGTATTCCAAAGTAGCGGCATACATTTTACTTCCCTTAAACTGGTCATCTTCATAACCGCGGAGTGTGTTGGAGCCGCCTAAATCAAAAAGATTACCGTAAGATACATTACCGTCAATATAACCTGCCATTACACGGAGTGCAAGAATATGTCCATTACCGAGTCCTTTGTAAAAACGCCCCTCCGTGGTGAACTTGTAGAAGTCATAATTTCCGCCAAGTCCGTGTCCGCCCCACTGTGCCGAAAAGGACAAACGTCTGCCCTTGCTGGCATTGAAGTAATTATCACGATTATCATATACATGGGTAAATGTCAGGCTGTTCGTCCTGCCGAAATTATCAAAGATAGCTTTTCTCCATTTTGCTTTTGTAGCGGCAGTCTCTTTGCTCGCACCACTTCCCCACTGGAATCCGTCTTCATCATCATAGGATTCCTTTACGGATTCAAAGTTCAAATAATTGGTGCGGTATTCATCACTGACACGCCCCCAGGTAAGATTCCATCCTTTTCTTCTCTTATCATATTCTGCAATGGTATCACCATCTGCATTATAATCATCATATTTATAGACCCTGTTGAAAATAGAAGCACCCAGGGAATCACCGTTGGAATTGATCCATGGTTTTGTATAGGACAGCTGATAATTTTTACCATGCCCTGCCCCGCCAAATTCCCAGTGAAGATTTACTTTATCACCGGTTCCGCGGAAATTGGTATCTCCCAGTTCGAAAATACCGACCATGCCGTCAGAATCGGAGTACCCCGCCCCGACAGTAACAATCCCGGTCTTCTGTTCAATAACATCAATTTCTACAGATACGTTATGGTCTCCTTCCGTACCGGGAAGAAGCTTCATATTTACATCTTCAAAATACCCTAAATTATAAAGACGTTCCATGCTACGGCTTGCAAGGAATTTATTAAAAGGCTGCCCTTTCTTGAATCGTAATTCGCGAAGAATAACCTTGTCTTTTGTCTTTTCATTGCCTACAAGCACTATGTTTTCAATCTTACCTTCAGAAATTGTTATATGCAGTGTTCCGTCAGGGGTTACCTGCACATCAGGAACAGAAACAAGAATGTACCCCTGTTTCAAGTACATGTTTTCAATTTCATGTATTTTCTGATTAACCAGGACAAAGTTCAATACGCTGTCCTGGGGAATATCCATGATATTTCTCAGATATTCATCAGTAAAAATGGTATTCCCCGTAAATTCCACACGATGGACAACCGGATTAGATACCAGTTTGTAATCAAGCTGCACGCCCTCCGGAATTTCGGAAAAAGACGGAGAAATCTGGGAAAATACACCTGTGCTGCCAAGGGATGCCACATCATTTCTTACACTTTCAGCAGAAACAACACCACCCGGTTTGCTCTGCAGCAAAGGATACAGTTTCGGTTTGACTTCTCCAGGAACACCTTTGAAATCGACAGCAGTAATCGTTTTACCCTCCTGCGAAGCAATTGCCGCATCATCTTCTGCTGACAAATACAGGGATGCATCGCCCACAGCCACTGTCTGTTGAGACTGCTCCACCGCAAGGGCATCCGCCTTCCCTATTTCATTGGAAATTTCCCTTTCACCTGTGGCCTGTCCACTTTTTACATCAACCATGGAGCTCTGGGACATATTATTTCCGCTCCCTGCCATCTGCGGTGCTTCCGCAAAAACACTGAACCCCGAAATAGAAATCAGTACTGCAGATACGAGCAAAGTCTTTCTCCGTCTTGACGTAATCATAAATATCCTCCTAAATTATTTCTTGCTTAGATTTATATTATATCAGGACTGCCCCCTTAAAGCACGTCCTGCTTCGCCAACTACGCTTTGAATCTCACTTTGCGACATAACGGGAAGTACAGGCGCAGGCGCTTCCGTCTGTATACTTTTCGTCGGTACCGGATCCGTATTAGATGATTCAGTTGCCGCCACGGCCGGCTGTACCGTTTCTGAAAGCACCAGATTTTTATCTTCCGGCACTTCCGGCACTTTCGGCACTTCTTCTTTTGAAACAGTTGTTTCCCGGGATATCACAGGGGATTTATCCGCATTTGCAGAAAACAGATTGCTAAATCCAATAAACAGGACTGCCGCGGCTGCCATGGCGGAAAGTCGGATTCCCCACTTCTTTGCTTTTTCATGAGGATGTGTTTCTTTCAGCCGCTGCATTTCCGCCTGCGCCATCATTAAATTTAACTCACCGGAAATGTCTTTATTATTCGAATAAGAATTTTCCGCTTTATCGAGCCATCTTTTTACAGATTTTACCCGTTTCAGTTTATCGCCAGGCATATATTTTCCCCCTTATATAAACATAATCCGGTTTTTATATGTGGTTATAAACATCAATTATTGCCTAAACAAGCCATTCCTCTATCAATTTCTTCCGTTTTCTGAATTTTTCAGCATGAAATCATATTGTATCGATTTTCACTATTTACGTTCATGCATTAGCTTGGAAAGCATACCGCGAAGGCGGTGGATTCCGCGTTTTTCAAGGCGATACACATAAGCCGTACTTACGTCCATCTCATTGGCAGTTTCAGCTACCGTTTTTTCCTTCAGATACACACTTCGGATAACATCCTGTTCTTTCATTGGTAATCGATTGACGGCCATCGAAACAGCAGAATGCAGAGAATTTCTGTCAGTAATTTCAAAAGCCGTATCGGGTGCAACCTGCAGTGTAAAAAGTTTTTCTTCCTGTTCTTCCCCCATAAGAATATCATTCTGGCCTTTCCGTAAGAAGTCCAGCATTCTTCCTCTGATGCGATGAATGGCATATAAAGAAAATGCAACGCCCTGCTCAATATCAAATTTTTCAGCGGCTTCCATAAGCCCGACTGTCCCTTCCTGAATCAAATCCAAAAGCACGGTTTCCTGTACAGGATACTTTGTCGCCTCTTTGAACACAAGAAGCTGGTAATGCTCTATCAGTTTCTGACGTGCCTCCAGTTCCCCTTCATTCTTATAGGCATCCCAGAGCCGTGCTTCTTCTTCACGGGACAGCTTCCCTTCTTTAGGGAGGGAACTTATATACTCTGATAACATTAGACTCTCCTAAAATTTAAACTTCCAATCCGTACCGATATAACTATCATGTTCGTTATTATACCATGAAGAAATACCTATGTGCGAATTTAAATCATAATGGAATCCGATACTTGTTTGATTATTATTAACACCGGTCGTCGCAGTGAGCATAAAATCATTAAACAAGTATTTCCCTATTTTTATATAATAATAGTTATCATTATTTACCGTCCTGCTGTCATAATAATCAGTCAGGCTTGATGTAATACTGATCATATCAAGTCCGATGGTTTCTTTAAAGAAATCCTGCACACTGTTTCCCAAGACCATCGTCAAACCCGCATTGAAAAGTGCGCCTTTTATAGCTTCGGTATTATCGCCTTCCGGATTAGCATGTAATGTCAGAAGCATGAGAATTTGGGAATCGTTCAGATATGGTTCACTGTGGAACTCTGTTTTCAGATTACCGGGAATTCCATCCATTTCCGCTGTAATATTGTAACTTCCTACTTTTGTTGTTCCTTTCATATGGATTGCGGGAAGGATATTTCCCTGCTCTCCATTCCAAGCCGCATATCCCGAAGAAATATTAAATTCCGTCATATTGACTTTAACGGTACCTTTTTCTACATTGACCTTCCCTATGACAGCAGGTGCACTGACGGGACCTTCTGCTTCTATATTTCCTGTCAGTCGCAAATCATAAAGAGAGCTGCTTTTTGCCCTGACGTTATCCCCGACAAGAACCTCCAGCTTTATCAAGGCCGGTATGGATGAACTGCCTGAATCTGAGAGCAATGTAAGCGGAAATTCAATAAGCGCATCATGAACATGAATATTACCCTCGATACCCGGTACGTCCATCACTTCACCAAGGCCAAAATCAGCATCTAAAGAGCCTTTATAGTAATCAGAATGTATATCGGGCGCATGGAGATGCGCTTCTCCATTATATGCAATAATAGCACCACAATCCCATTCCAATCCGCCTTTTACTGAGGATTTCCCCGTCCCAAAAACGGCATTCCCCTCCACAGTTGCGCTCTTTCCATCAAATTTCACATCCATATTTAAAGGAAAGATAGGATCGTGTAAAGTAAGCAATTCTATTCGTCCATTCTTTACGGAAACATACCCCCTGAGTTCCGGATCATCCCAAGCCCCTGATACCTTCACATATCCTTTGATCGGACCCTCTGCTGAAGTTACCGGATTAAAGAACAGTGCCAGCGCATTCATATCTGCATGATCAAGATTGATATCTAAATCCAATGGCGCCGCATTGGCGGACGGAACACGCGTAAGCACATTAACAGGTATGGATCCTTTCATGCTTGCTTTATACGGATTTCTCCTTGCAAGAGCCTGGGAAATATAGATTACATCCCCTTCCGTATTCCCCATAAATGAAATATCATCAAAAACATAGCCATTATAAACCGGATGATCAATACCTACAGAAAAGTCAATTTGCGGATTTTCTTTTGTGCCCTTTAAATCGACTGCTGCAGTCATTTTTCCATCTAAAGTTATATTTTCTTTCTCTGTCACCCGGGGTATCCAAGAAATGTCCATATTGCTGGCGGCCGCCTGAATATCAAAATCACCATTACTTGACATTCCGCCCTGAGCAGCTAAAATACCCTCTCCTACAGGAATATACAATTTTCGTATAGAAAGTGCGTGGTTTATATAAGAGAAATCTATATCGCCTTCTCCCAGAACAGCATTTGCCAACTGCCCCCCATTCACTTTCGCACGAAATGTAATATTTGGGTCCTCCATTGTGCCGCTAAGAGACATCCCGCCATTTACAGTTCCGCTGATATTAGAAATCGGTAACCCCAAAAACCGGACGACCTCTGATATATCCCAATCATGAAATTCCAAATCGCCCGCTATAATTCCTGACTCTTCATTATATAAGCCTTTCCAGTTAAAGGCTCCTCCTCCTTGATGAAAATCCCCATCAGACACGGACAGTATATGATTCTCATATTGAATCCCCGCAGAAAGACTGCCAAGACGACCTTTACCGATTTGAATTTCACGGCTCTGTGCCATTCCTGTAAATGCGGGATTATCAGTCGTTCCGGAAACATGACCTTTCAATGTGGCTTTCCCGTTGAATCCCTTATCAGGCAAAAGCTCACCTACATCTATATCTGTCAGCGTGACATCCATATTCAGCGTATTGCCGATAATACTGCCATTAATCAAAGCCGTCCCATCATAAATATAGGCTAACCCGTCCTGAATGGTTATCTTTCCATCATCATAGGAATATTTCCCTGATACGCTTTGGAATAATTGCCCTGCAACAGATCCGTCCCATGCAAGAAAGTCCCCCGACACGGATGGCTTCTCGGATGTTCCGGTGACATTCACCGTATTTTCAACCCATCCGGTAACAGGATATGACATACCTGCCATTTTCAAAATACTTTCTATACGAATTTTTTCACTTTCAATTCTTAAATTTAATTCGTGCGGCGTCTCTAATCCGACTGTCCCCTTTACATGATGACTGCCTTCCCCGTTTTTCCACACGAGAGAATCAATCCTCAAACTATCTTCCGCTCCGGTAAGATGTCCGTCTATAGTATCAAAAGCGGCATTATATATATGCCCGTCACGGGCATGAATCTCCCCTGTAAAAGAAGGAAGCGACTCTGACCCCGTAATCCGCATATCAAAAGAAGTTCTCCCCGCAATATTTATATCGACGAACTCAGAAAACTGCGCCATATCTAAATTCGTCCCCACAGCCCTGATACTCATATCATCTGCAGCATAAATACCATTTATGGAAAATATTCCCTCCCCCGATTGCCCATTCAAATAAGAAATCTCATATGTATCATCATGAGCCGCTATTTCACCGGCAATGGAATCCGCACAAAGCCCATTAACTTCTACACCATCTCCGGTAAAAGTCGATGTCCATCTCCCATTTTTATAAATGCCTTCACCGGTAATAAAAGACGCACTATTCCCATTATATGAAATATTCTGTCCTTTTCCCGCTGCCGTTGCCGAATATAAAGTCATACTTCCATCAAAGTAATTACCTTGGGCAATAACCGACCCGTTTATAATCCCTGATAAATCATAGCCTAAAGGAATATCGCCTGCGGAAATATCCTCTGCAGTTATTTCACCATTAAAATCACCGGTTGAAAAACTGTACTTCCCTTTTCCTGTCACAGTTCCGCCGGCCATATGAATTATCAACGATGAAAGTGCCAGCGTCCTTTCACCATAATCAAAAGCTGCCGATCCGTCTTGTATTAAAACATTCCGGTAACAAACGTCTTTTACAGAGATTTTCCCTGCCAGTACCGGATTGGAAAGACTACCCCCTATATGCACATTTCCTGTAGCATACCCCTTAACGTCTTCCGTTAAAATAACTTTTGATGCATCTAAATAGGAAAAATTCACATTACCACTAATAAGAGGATCTTCGTCTTTCCAATTCATTGCTCCGCTGCCGGCAATAATCTGTCCATTCACTTTCCCTGAAAAATTTTCTATCTGAAGAACCCCGTCACAAATATCAAAAAAGGCCGCCACATCCGTAAGAGCATAATTTTTATAGCTCACCGCAGTCTGATCAAGGCGACCTTTTACATGATAAGACAGGACGCCATCACTTCTCCAGATTCTGGCGCCCGTCACTTCTCCCATACCGTTTCTTATATCAAAAGAATGCACCGCTCCCGGCATTTTCTCAATCAGCGGCTTTAAAAACTGTAAAGATGCCGGTTCCGTCTGTATATTTCCTTCAAAATTATTTTCATCCGTATATGACAGATCCCCATCAAAAGGGACTTTCAAAAATTCTCCTGCCAGGGTTCCTTTGATTTTCTCATCTCCCCCCCTGGTAAGATCGCATTCTACCCTTTCAAAAGTGTAGATGTCTCCCGTCTGCGTTTCCACCTTGAGATTCCCGTTTTTCAAAGCTACGGAACCATGAAATTCTCCTGCAGATTCATCAGCAGAGTGCTTAACCAATTCCTGCACGTTCCACTGCCCGTCTTTTCTTTCACGCACAGTCATCATCGGTTCTTCCATAGTGATACCACTCACCACATTAAGAAGATCACCATCATGCATCAGATAATTATATAGAGCACCTGCTGACCAGCTGATTGTCACATTAGCAGACTTTAAAACATCTTTTCCCTCTTTATCCTTTAATTCCACAAAGTCAAAAGACAGATTATACCGGGGATCTAAATCCATTGTACGCCATACAAGTGTGCCATTGATTTTTTCCTTAACAGCATCTTGGATAACAGGCTCTAAATTTTGCACGACAATAGGCCGTATAAGAAGGTAGACCACGGCAAGCGCAAGAAAAATAATTGCACCAATCCCGTTTAACCACCATTTAATTTTATCGTTCAAAATAAACTCCTATCATGGATAATTTTGTGACAATTACTTTTTGGCAGTAAACTCCGGATGGATAACTGCCGGAATCCCCATGGCATTTTCAAGCGTAGCCAAACCGACATTGTAATTATATAATGCGGTAATATGATTTGTCCTCGCCTTATTTAAAGCAAGCTGGGCATCAAGAACATCCAAGTTGATTCCGACACCTGAACGATACCGGACCGTCGCAATCTTGTACGCCTCTTCCGCCTGTTCTACAGCAGCTTCTGTCGCACGGATCTGCTCTCTAGCAGATAAAATGTTTAAATAATCCTGTCTGATTTCAAGCTCTATCGATTCTCTTGCCTTTAATAAGGTTTCTTCCGCAGACTTCAAGCCGGAAGATGCACTCTTAATTTTTGCATCAGTCGTACCACCATCCCAAATACTCCAGCTCACCGTTCCTGTAACAGTCCAATCATCTTTATCCAGACCGCCAAGACCGGCCGTGTTCCAAGAATAACCGCCCCCTACAGCAACTGTGGGCATGTATCCCGCCTTCGCAATACGAACCTGTTCCTTGGCAATACGGACATTATAATCTGCTTTAATCAGTTCCCATCTGTACTTTTGCCCCATGGCAATAGCTTGTTCCAACGTAATATCAAAAGTTGGTTCCGGAAAATCTTTATCAATTGGGTTTAATTTCGTATTCATAGGAAGGCGCATGATATTATTCAAATTCGCTTCCGCTATATCACGAGAGTTTGCTGCTGCAATACTGTTCTGTTTTGCATTTGCAAGAGAAACATTTGACGAGAGAACATCCAGCTTTGCCACAACCCCCGCATCATACTGCTGTTTTACATTAGTCAAGTGCCCATCAAGATTTGTAACCGATTCCATAGCTACATCCGCCAGTTTAATCATTTCTAAATACTGGTAATATGCCTTAGCCGCTGCAAGCTTTGTTGCAGCTTCCGTTTGGTAAACGTTTATATGAGCCACATCTTCCGCATAACGGGCTGCATCAATCGCGCCTTCTACGGCTCCCCCTGTCCAAATCGGCCAAGATAACGTCAACCCCTGATTATATCCATGATTTGCACCGTAAAATCCTGCACTATTAGCAGAGCCCGCTTTCACCTGGTTTCTTGCCCATTTATAAGATAATGATGGGTTTTTAGCCGCTGCCGCCTGGCTGACTGCAGTTTCCGCCTGTTCCAAAGACAATTCTGCCAACCGGATATCACGATTATTTTGAATGGCCGTAGAAACTGCACCCTTTAAATCTATATCTATATTAGATGTTTCTGCCTTTACCTTTCCCTCGGGCATCATATCATTTAAATTTTTCTGCAAAAGCATATTGTCAAAATTTACTTCTTTTGCAGAAACACTCTGTTTCATTTGGGCTTCAATCGCCTTTTCTGTCAGTTTCGGGTCAGTCGACAAACGAAGGCTCTCTCTCGCATCTGCAGTAATACCTGCTGATAAAGCTGACAATAACGCTATTGATAAAATTACACTCTTCTGCTTGTTCATATTTCTCTTCGCCCTTTCCAAAATCATTTTTTAATACGCATAGCCTAATCCGATATATTCACCTCCGCCATGACGACCATGAGGGAATATTGATTGCCCCACCGCATAAATGCCGGGATATGCTTCATAAGCCCCCCGCAGCCTGACAGTTAAATCATTCGGATCAAAGAGATCTGCATCAAATTTCCACTTATCTTTTTTATAGGAGGCCCCGATACCCAATTTATTACGGATAATCCCGCCCCGGATATCGAATTTTCCCTTTTTCTGCCCATACTGTACATTATATACGCTGTCGTTGCCAAAAGACTCAACACCAAGAATTAAAGGGGAATCTCTGCCGATACGAAGCGATACATTGGGAGAAAAATCTTCTCTTTTCGTATTATATAATAATTCGCCCGACACAGACAAACTGCCGCCTGCCATAAGATTGTTTAATTTGTCAGAAACATTTTTTGCATCACCGGAAATTAATCTGGCATTTTCTGAAGCAACTGCCAAATTATCCATGATCTTTCTTGCATCCGCCACTGTTTTTCCATCACCATTCAGCTGGTATAGCATAGAATTCATCTGCGACGTGACACCCTGTATCTGATTGGCAATTTGTATCCCCTGCGCTGTCAATATAGTAAGATTTTCAGAAATAGCGTCAAAGTTGTTTAAGCTTCTCTTGACATTTTTTTGAGCCGCCGGATCGCCTACAATTGTATTGATTCCGTCAAGCATCACCTGCGCAGAAGCCATGAGTTTATCCATTTTGTCCATTGCTGCATCAATCCCCGGCGCAGCCTGCCCCTGTACAGTCATCCCCTCACGCAAGTATCCCCGATCCTGATGTCCACCAACGACTTTGACAAACCGTCCGCCCATCACACTGCTGGTTTGGATAGAAAAATTCGCATCCTTTGGGACTTTTACGTCATCATAAAACCGAAGAACAAGTACAGCTTCTCCATTTTCGATAGAAATATGATCTACCATGCCCACATCAACACCGGCATAATGAATAGGGTTTCCCGGCTCGATCCCTTCTGCTTCCCGAAAATATGCCGTTACATGAAATCCGCTTTTGCCAAACAAAACAGCACTGCTTAGCTGAATTATAATCACGAAAAAAAGTAAAATTCCGATAAAGGAAAATACTCCTACTTTCGCTTCTTGTGACCATTTCAACTAAATTCACCCGCCCTTACCGTGTATTGTTCTGAAGGCAATCCATTCATAAACTGTTTAACTCTGTAATCCCTCGAGGATGCTAATGCTTCTGCCGTACCGACAGCTAAAAATGAACCTTCATAAAGAAAAGCCATTCTATCAGCAATTATTTCCGCTGATTTCAGATCGTGAGTCACCACAATGCTGGTGACCTTCATTTCTTTTTGCATTTGTTTAATCAACAGACTAATATCGGTCGCACGAATCGGATCCAATCCTGCCGTAGGCTCATCATATAAAATAATTTGGGGATTTAGTGCAATGGCTCTGGCCAGACTCACACGCTTTTTCATACCGCCGGACAAATCGGCAGGCATTAAATCACCAACATCATCTAAGCCTACTAAATGCAGTTTTCCTTCCGTGATATTCTCTATTTCTTCTTCTGATAAATCGGTGTGCTGCCGAAGACCAAAAGCTACATTTTCCTTTACATTCATCGAATCAAAAAGAGCTGAATATTGAAATACCATTCCCATACGGCGCCGTTCCTCATTCATTTCCCGTTCTGTCAATGACGATATCTCTTTCCCATTGACTTTGATAGAACCGGAATCAGGTTTCAAAAGCCCTATAATCAACTTCAGGAGAGTTGATTTTCCGGATCCTGAAGCGCCGAGGATTACCATGGTTTCCCCATCATAAACCGTTAAATTAACGTCTTCCAATATTTTCCTTTCCCCAAAAGAAAGGCATATATGTTCTACTTCAATCATAGATATCCTCAAAATAAAATAGAAGACAGAAGATAATTAGCCGCAAAAATCATAATTATAGAATATACAACAGACTGGGTTGTCGCCCTCCCGACACCTTCCGCCCCTGCTTCACAGGTCATTCCGCGATCACATCCGACAAGTGCTACAATCATCCCAAATACGACAGATTTCATCACGCCGATATAAAGATCGGAAGGTATACAAAAGACTTCAATGGAATGGATAAAAACATAAGAAGAAACTCCATGAGTCAACGATGCCACAATCATACCGCCAAAAACACCAATAGAAACACCGAATACCGTCAAAATCGGCAGCATCGCCATACATGAGAGTAGCCGTGGAAGGACAAGATAGCCGACAGGGCTGACCGCCATGCATCGAAGAGCATCAATCTGCTCAGTCACGCGCATCGTCCCAATTTCTGCCGTAATAGCAGCACCCACGCGCCCCGCCAAAACAACTCCGCAAAGCACCGGCCCCAATTCGCGCCCCATTCCGATAGCTACAATTGCACCGACAGTAAACCCGGCGCCATATTTTGTCAGTTCTCCCGCAATCTGCACAGAAAGAACCATCCCCGTAAATAAAAGGGTCAACGCTACAATGGGAAATGACAGTACCCCCAAATCAAGACACTGCTTAATCATTTCCCTAAAACGCAGATGATTTAACTCCTTGCATGAGGAATTCAGGAGCAATATTACGGCGCCAAGCTGATGGAACAGACCAATGGTCTTGCTGCCAAGCAGTTCAAAAAATCCCACCGTAACACCTCTTTCTCCTAAACCTACAGGAATCCCTAATATAATACCTCAAAATATAGTTTGATACAATATTTTTGACTATACGTCATTTTTATTTTTTTCCCTTATTCCCGTTATCTTTAGGCCCCGGTGATGATTTTTCCGATTTATTTTTATCAGTATCCTCATTTGTTTTTTCACCGTCAATCAATTTCTTTTCCTCCGTCGTCATTTTGGCAGAAAGTTTTTTATTTGATTTAGCCAATTTTTTCAAAGCAGTATCCCTGTCCGATGGATTCATCACCTTGAACGTAAATTGCCCATCACCATAAATAACATAGTCCGTATCCACACGGCTTTTGGGTGATTCTTTATCAGTATCAAGGCCGGTTCCGCCTTCTTTCTTTTTTAAATCTACCGGATCTTTGCCCGCCGGTTTGTTTTGAATTTCCGCTTTCACTTTACCATCTTCCTCTTTCGAAACCATGCTGACATCCGGATCAATGATTTCTACCACAACCTGGTTGTTCTGATCTTCTTTCATCAGTTTTCCGTGAAGATCATCAAAATTCTTATAGCTGCGGAGACGGCTTAATATTTCTTCCGTTAGATTGTATTTCTGCTGCTGGAGCAGGTACGGTAATGGTACAACACCTCCACCACGTACTTCCAGCACCATATTCCCAAGCGGCTGATCTTCAGGCACATCAAAAGACAAATCTTTATAAAAGACCTCTCCGCGCCAAGGCTGGAGACGAACACGGACATAAATTGTGTCTCCCGGACTTACCACAACAGGTGATGCGGATGCATCAAGGATTTTTGCTGTATTCCTTTCCTGCGTCACTTCCATATCTATGGAAATATTTCTAAGAGCATAACTTTCAAACCGGTTCTGCTCCAAAAGTTTCACTATCTGATAAATCTCATCCACACTTCGTTCTGCAATATCGGTAGAAGACCAGTACATGTTTGTCCGGGTAAACGGTTTTTGCTTCATGTCTTTAGGGTGCAAAGTATAAGTAAACTTCACCGTCCCCTGTCCGCGGCGATCCATGGCCGTGCTGATTGCATTATAAACAGATGTAGCAGAAAGCGTAGGCAGCAAGGATTCATTTTGTATCATCCGAACATTTAAATCTTTTTCCACACCCGTATCTTTGTCTTTTACGAACGCATGAAGTGCCACAAAATCCGGAGATGTTCCGCTGATTCCACCGATTCCTGCGCCACGGTCCTGATTTACTGTACCAATTTCTGCGCCTACAGATCCCAATTTAAAGGGAATATTCTTGCTTGGAATTACAGTAAATATGTAAGAATTATGCATGAAATAACCGGTACTTCCCCTGCTCATGAAAGGATGCCCAAAAGCAAGCATTTGGTTTCCATCTACATAAGTAACCGTTCCAATCGCCCCTAATTTCAAATCTCCTGTCACCAAAGAAGCCGCCACTGCACCACCCGCCTCAAGCGGTCTTGCAACGGTATCCTGATCCACGGAGACGGCCGAAAAAGGAATCATATGGAAATCCTGCATCTTATCAGACAGATATTCCATGCCTCCCGCACTATATCCCGATGCCATAAGCGGCGTATCAATAGGGATTAGATCAGAAGACGGCCTTGGTATATAAGCGGACTTCTTATTATCGGTAAGCCAAAGCTCAAGCATATCTGAAATAGGAGTCACCATACCGATACGTCCCCCCGACTGCGGGAATCCATACGCAATGGCACCCAAAAGTTTTCCGTTAATATAAACCGGACTTCCGCTCATTCCCTGAGCAATCCCTTCCGTCTTATCAATCAGATCCCCCGATACTTTTACAAGGATAAGATCCCCGCCCGTGGCGCCTTTCTGCTTCATTACACCAAGCACATCAACATCAAAGGTCTCTACTTGTGTTCCATGAACGACCGTTTTTGCATATCCATGCATCCCTTCACGCACTTCGGAAACAGGAAGAAATTCTTCTGCTGAAACAGCTGCCCAACCTTCAAACACCAGACATACTGATATAGCCAGTACTTTGTATTTTATTCTAAAACCGGACATTTTAAATTCTCCTAAGATAATCAGCGATATTCAATAACTGCCACGACATCCTGCTTATTCAGGCTTTGTCCTTTAACCACTTTGACTTCTTTAACGACACCATCAGCAGCAGCCCGAGATGCAGGTACCGCTCCGGCCAAAGAAGTTACTGTTACCAACACATCGCCTTCTTTTACGGCAGTTCCCGGTTCGACGACGGATACAACCGTTCCCGCCATAATTGCTTTTTCTTCTACCACCCCGGTAAAAGCGTATACATATGCAGCACCTAAGATACTCGCAGCGGCAATAATCGCCATTCCTATTTTTGTTGAATTTTTCATAATAGCCTCACTTTTATAAAAACTACTTTTTATTTTAACATTTTATAAGTAATTTCACACTCAAAAGAAAGCATTCTTTACGAATTAAAGAAAAAGAACCATCCCAAGACAGTTCTTTCCTGCTGTTAATGCAAATCCTGCAATGAATCACGAAAATAATCCATATACTCCAAGGCAGATCCTGCACCTACTGCATTTACATAAGAAGGATGATCCGCCACATGTGCTTTCATGTCTGTTACTTTCAATACGAGCTCTTTTAATCCTTTCAGCTGCGCTACACCACCGATCAATACAATCCCATGTTCCCGGATATCTCCCAGGATTGCCGGCGGTGTCATTTGTATCACAGAAGTAACACCTGAAAATATCCTGTATAAAATCGGATTCAGCGCCTGGGCAACGATCTCCCCTGTTACAGCAATTTTCACAGGAAGTTCTGTAATTGTTGAGATACCGCAGACTTCACATATACGGGTATCGCGATTTAAATCCCATTCCACGCCAAGAGCCATTTTTAATGTTTCTGCCGCTTTCCGTCCAATACGAATATGGTATTTTTCCAAAATCACATTCATAATAGCTTCATCCATAAGCATTCCCGATTCCGTAGAAAAATGGCTATTTACTACACCATGCCTGGATACGACAGAAATTTTTGTCGATCCGCCGCCAATATCTACAATGAGCACACCTTGCATACGAGCTAATTTTAAACCAAGCCCCATAACTGCCGCAATCGGCTGATCAATAAGTACTGTTTTTCTCGCTCCTACAGCTACAGCCGCTTCAAGAAGAGCCCTGCGCTGTACCTTTGAAATCCCCACCGGCACGCACATCAGTAAACGCGGGTGGAAAAATATACCTTTCAGATAGGACTGGTTAATCAGAGCGTTCATCAGATATGCTGCACTGTTATAATCAATGATTGCGCTGGCCTTAAGCGGGCGTATAAGCTGGAGCCCCTTAGGAAGACGGCCTTCCATTTCTCCCGCGCGAACACCATAGGCGAATATCTTTTTAGTATTTTCATTCTTTGCCACTACAGCAGCTTCAGGAAACACAAGACCTTTATTTTTTACATAAATAACTGCATTGGATGTCCCTAAATCAATACCTATATCTTCCGCGCCAAAAGCACCTACCCAATCAAGCAAAAGGGAACGTTGAAGATATGTATTTTTACTTCTCTCCCGTTTAGTCTTCGGTGACACGGACAATGTCAGCTCCTAACCCCTGTAATTTCTCCACAAGACGATCATAGCCGCGATCGATATGGTGAAGTTCCCCAATCTCGGTCTGCCCATGCGCCGCCAAGCCGGCCAAAGTCAGCGCTGCTCCGGCACGAAGATCTGTGGCTCTTACAAAAGCCCCCCGCAGAAACGGTACCCCTCTGATGCTGGCCGTACGGCCTTCTACCTGTATGGAAGCACCCATACGCTGCAATTCACCTACATGCATAAATCTGTTTTCAAAAACAGTTTCCGTCACACGGCTTAAACCATCACCAATGGTCATCAGCGCCATAAATTGCGCCTGCAAATCCGTGGGAAACCCCGGATAAGGCAATGTCTTAATATCAGTGGAACGTATCTTCCCATCACTAATGACCCGGACACTGTCAATATCTTTGACCACTTTTACTCCCGCCTCATTTAACTTCGCAAGCAGTGGTTTTAAATGTTCCGTAAGTACATTGGAAATCAATACATCACCACCGACCATTGCCGCTGCGATCATAAAGGTTCCCGCCTCAATACGGTCAGGAATAACCGTATGGTCTACGCCATACAGCTCTTTCACACCTTCAATGCGGATTACATTCGTACCTGCGCCTTTAATATTTGCACCCATTCCATTAAGAAATGTAACAAGATCAACAATTTCCGGTTCTTCTGCTGCATTTTCAATAATGGTACGTCCCTTTGCTGTTACGGCTGCCATCAATATATTTTCCGTGGCACCTACACTGGGAAAATCCAGATAAATGGTATTTCCCTTTAATCCGCCGGGTGCCCATCCTTCCACATATCCGTTTCCTACATGAATTTCAGCTCCCATAGCCTCAAAAGCTTTTAGATGCAGGTCAATCGGGCGGCTTCCTATCATACAGCCACCGGGAAGGGCAATCCTCGCATGCCCCATCTTCGCAAGAAGGGGACCCATGACAAGGAAAGACGCCCTCATACGGCTCATCAGTTCATAAGAAGCTTCTGTTTTATTTACTTCAACCGCATCAAATGTAATACGCCCCTCTCCATGAGTTACTTTCACACCCAAAGATTCAAGGACGCTGCAAATCGTGGAAACATCATCCAAATGAGGGGCATCTACAATAGTCGCCGGTGTAACAGGAAGTAATGTCGCCACGATAATAGGCAAAATCGCATTTTTAGCACTGGATACACGCACAGTGCCGCGCAGAGAATGTCCTCCATGAATAATCAGTTTTTCCAAAAAAATCACTCCATCATTTATAAAAAGCCATGGTTTACTTCGATTTTATTATTTCGATTTTATTATAAGGTAAAAATCATTCGTATCATAGCAAAATTCAAAAATCTTTTCAAGGAACCTGATAAATCGGCTTTCATCATAAAAGAAAAATAAAGGGCAGCCACCATACCGCCCTTTATCACTCCCTATTCTTCTGTACTTTTATGGTTTTCTGCCATCTTTTCTTCCAATTCAGTTGCCGCAATAGCACCCAGTATATCATGCCGTGTAATAATTCCTACAAGTCGGTTGGGCTTTTCGACAACCGGTACTGTTTTCAAATGTTCGTCAATCATAAGGTTCATGATTGTTTCCATATCTGTTTCCGGTGTCACACAGCGAACATCCTTTGTCATCAAATCCGCAGCCTGTGTCGCCAAAAGCTTTCTGAAAGATCTTTCATACCTGCCGAATCCGCAATAATAGATATTTGCACCTAAAATATCCAAATATGCCGGCACCTTAGGTTTCACTTTTTTATAAAGAAGATCACCTTCTGAAACAATTCCCAGCAACTCATTGTCGTCACCAACCACAGGAACAGCACTCACTGGGTGAGTAACAAATAATTTTACCAATTCATGAACAGTTACGTCAGGTGGAATGCTAAACACATACTTGGTCATAAAATCTTTCGCTTTGATTATTTTTTCCCCCATGATTATCCCTCCTGACATAATTTGAATTTGTATAGAAGAAAGACCTTCTTTTTATATCTTAAACAATTTTATCAAACTCCGCAAATAAACTTTAAATTTTTTTATAAATGGTATGGCTCATGATGATTAATTTTTACAGCACGATAAAGCTGTTCAAACAGTATCAATCTCGCCATCTGATGTGTAAAAGTCATCGGCCCCATTGATAACTTAAGATCAGCACGCGCTTGGATATTTTTCCCATTACCATAGGGACCACCAATTATGAAATAAAAATGGCTCGTACCCATGATGGTCTTTTGCGCGATCCATGCGGCCAATTCTTCAGAAGAAACTTTCTTCCCATTCATGTCCAGCAGCACCACACAACCAGAGTCTTGAATTGATCTCAGAAGCTTTTCTCCCTCTTTTTCCAGCACCTTTCCTTTTACAGCCGCAGAAGGATTTTCCGGCATCTTTTCTTCATCACTCTCTAAAACATCCACTTTTACCACGGGCTTCAGACGTTTAGAGTATTCTTCAATACCCTCCCGCATCCATTTCTCTTTTATCTTTCCAATAGCCCGGATCGAGAATCTCATTACTGATCACTTTCAGATACCGATGACAAAAGAATTTCTGTTGTTTCGCTTCTGCCATTATGTTCATACACCAGGGAAATCTTGTCTCCAGGTTTATGAGCATCAATAATTTCCCTCATTTCTTTTACGGTATTGACGGTTTTGCCATCAATAGATAAAATATAATCTCCCACACGGACATCGGTTAAACTCAAGGGACTATTTTTCGCCACTTTCATAACAAGAATTCCCGATTCATGATCCCATTGGTATCCATAGCGGGCTGCAATATCCTTATCCGCCGCATAGACACCAAGATATGCCCTGACCACTTTGCCATTAGCAATAAGTTGTTCAATGACGCCTTTTGCCTGGTTAATAGGAATGGCAAATCCCATTCCCTCGATCCCCTCCTTGGATATCTTTGCACTATTAATCCCCACGACCTTCCCATCTGCCGTCACAAGGGCGCCGCCGGAATTCCCCGGATTGATAGCCGCATCAGTCTGAATTAATTTAAAACGCTGATCAATATCGTCAAGTGACCGGTTTAATGCACTGATAACACCAACCGTAACGGTCCCCTGAAATTCAAGACCGAGGGGATTCCCTATAGCAATCGCAGTTTCCCCTATCTGAAGTGCGTCAGAATCACCAAGGACCGCCACAGGCAAGCTATCGCTGCCATCAATTTTTACCACCGCCAAATCAGTAGACGCATCGGTTCCCACTACTTTGCCGGGGACAGTCTGCCCATTGGAAAGAGAAACGTTAACTTCTTTGCTGCCTGACACGACGTGATTATTTGTAACAATATATCCATTCTTGTCAAAAATAACACCGGAGCCGACACTCTGCCCCACCGCCACACGGCGGTTAAAAATATCCTTATCATAAACCCGCGTCGTGATCCCAACAACAGCCGGACCAACCTCTTTGACCGCCTGTACAACAGCCGTATTTCTGATTGCCGGCAGCTCCTCCACTTTTTTCTGTTCTGTCTGTGGAAAGGAATAAGAAGATTCCGCTTTGTTTCCCTGCTTGTTTCCCGGAATAATATCACCGAAGAAACATCCCCCTATGAAACCGGTAATCAAAAGAACCACTGCCGCGGCCGCCAGTTTTTTCCGCCCTGAAGAGAACTTATCCGTCTGCAATTCTATATTTTTCCCCTGTTCTTTTAATTGTCTGTCCAGTTCTTCTCTGTCCATATTTATGACCTCACAATATTCAAAAAATATTTTATAGTGTTTTCATTATATCATAAATGGTTTTCCCGTTCCAAAAGCACAAAAAAGAGAATCCCCCGAAAAGGACTCCCTTTTATCTTATTTTGCAAAATCGATAGCCCGTGTTTCTCGAATAATAACTACCTTCACCTGCCCCGGATACTGCAGCTCCTTCTCAATTTGCTGGGCAATATCATGGGAAAGAATCACAGCCTGGTCTTCATTAACCTTTTCAGGCTTTACAATGACTCTGATTTCACGGCCTGCCTGGATAGCATAACAACTGGATACCCCCGGATATGAACGGGCAATATCTTCCAATTTCGTCAGTCTCTTGATATAATTTTCAAGCGTCTCCCTCCTGGCACCCGGTCTAGCCGCAGAAACAGCATCAGCCGCCGCTACAAGAACCGCCTCTACGCATACAGCCTCCGTGTCGCCATGATGTGATGCGATAGCATTGATGACCTGCATCGGTTCATGATATTTCTGTGCCAGTTCCACGCCAAGTTCCACGTGGGTGCCCTCTTGTTCACGATCTACCGCTTTACCGATATCATGGAGCAAGCCAGCCCGTTTTGCCATATCCGCGTCTGCACCGACTTCCGCCGCAAGAATACCTGCAAAGTAGGAAGTATCGATACAGTGCTGGAGAACGTTTTGTCCATAACTCGTTCTATATTTCAAACGCCCCAGTATCTTAATCAGATCAGGATGCATGCCGCTAATTCCACACTGGAGTACCGCTTCTTCACCGGCCTCACGAATCGCTTTATCCACTTCTTTCTTTGTCTTTGCCACAACTTCCTCAATTCTTGCAGGATGGATTCGTCCATCTTTCACAAGACTTTCCAGGGACAATCTGGCAATTTCACGGCGAATCGGATCGAAACAGGACAGAATAACCGCTTCAGGTGTATCATCAATAATCAAATCAACACCGGTCAATGTTTCAATTGCGCGTATATTCCGCCCTTCACGTCCGATAATACGGCCCTTCATTTCTTCATTCGGCAGGGAAACTACCGAAACCGTTGTTTCAGAAACTGTATCAGCAGCGTTTCTTTGAATAGCAGCTGCTATGATTTCACGCGCTTTGTTATCAGAAGTCAGCTTGATTTCTTCTTCTGCCGCCCTGATACGGACCGCCTTTTCATGTGCCAACTCATCATTAACGCAGGCAAGAATCATTTCCTTCGCCTGATCACGGGTAAGATGTGAAATTTCTTCCAGCTTCGTCTGCTGCATAACACATAAATTATCCACTTTTTCTTTCTGTGCCTTCAGCTGGGTTTCCTTCTTTGCCAACACACTTTCCCGCTGTTCCAGATTACTGCTTCTTGCGTCCAAATTACTTTCCTTCTGAACCAGACGCTGCTCATAACGCTGCAATTCATCGCGGCGCCCCTTATGCTCCTGTTCTACCTCTTCACGGAGTTTATGAAGTTCTTCTCTGGTTTGTACAATCGTCTCTTTTTTCAGCGTCTCCGCTTCACGCAAAGCATTTTCTCTTTCTTTTTCCGCCGATGCAACAAGCTGTGCAGCTTTTTCTTCAGCAGAACCGATCCTTGCTTCGGCAATACGTCTGCGGAGTAAGTATCCTATACCAGCACCAATTACAGCTGCAATAATCCCTGCTATGATAACGTACAATAAGATTTCATCTTTCTCCAAGTTTTTCACCTCTTTTCTTTATATATTTTAGTTTCAATTGGAAATAAACACTAAAAAAGTACAATCTTTCGATTGACTAATTCAATTTTAGAATCTTTGCAATTTATTGTCAAGATGGAAAACTCCCAAAAATCCGATAAATACGAATATTCCAAAACTATATTTTCGGTTTATCCTCAATAAATTGCAGACAAGCCGCTTGCTTATACCCAAAATTTCCGCTTTCCCTTTTTCATGAATGGCTCCTGCCTCCACCGGTCATCGACCAGATAAGAAGGGCACCAAAAGCAACCCACGACATAGAATGAGTGAGTATGCCCAAGTCTGTCAGAATATTAATTATCGTAAGCCCTGCCATAAAAAGTATATTAGACCGGAAGTCTGAAAACCGGTCACGCCGAAGTATAAACCAGGAAGCCGCTAAAATCAGCAGGTTCACAGCAATAACCGCTTCGAAATAAAATAAGAGTGGTACCATCTGTAAGATAAAACTTCCTGCAAACATGAGCAGCATAATATAAATCCATGTATAAGTCATTTTACTTCTCCCACATAAACATCGCCCTCCGCCTTCGGTATCCATAAGGGAATATCGGGAAATCGCCAGCGGAATTCGTAAGACGGCGACCAACGGATTCCAAATGCATGCATTGGTACCAATGCTGTACTCACATCGAATTTCTCCAAAAATGCTTTGACACCCCACTCTCTTGCCACCGCCTGTCGGGCGTCCACCGGGAAGAACACGATATCCATGGATGTCTTGGGTATCCGTTCCAATTCTTTAAAATATTCATCGCGTGCTGCCAGATTATCAGAATCTCCTTCCCCGGCCCAGTGCCACCAGTTCAAATCACCTGCGTGGAAAACAGAAGCTTTCGGATGATTAATTAAAAATGATCCCCCCGCATCAGTGGATCCGAACATCTTGATTCGAAAATATTTTGTCACCATAAAATCTCCCACTTCCATGCAGTGGAGCATCTCATGATTTCTAAGCGTCAGTGTGCAGTCACGATGGATGAAATATCCTTCTGCCCGGCTTTCGAACCGATTAATCTCAGGATTAAAGTGATCCGCATGAAAATGACTCACAAAAAAATACAGCGGTTTTGATGAGACCTCACAAAGGTCATCCAACTTTCCTTCAGGATCCATGTAGTAATCAAAAACAAGAATACAGTCTTCCAGCTCACAGATGAACCCGCTATGGTGAAGATAGGTAATTTTAAATGTTCCCAAGACAACCTCCACAAAACAGAACTTATGTTTTCTATCGAAATATTTTTATAACAGTATAGATTTTTACTTGGATGTATAATTTCTTCTGACATCATATAATGAATTATAGCATAAGCTAATCTTGAAAAATAAAAGAAAATGGTGTTCCCGCCTGTATTCTTTACGCATTTTTAAGGCTGGTTCTCTCAGGAAAATTCGTCTTTCTTACCAGGGAAACAAATGCTGTCTTTCTTTCAATGAAACTTTGACATATCCTTATTTTCCTGTAAAATAAAATCTGTCTACCCAGGGGAGAAATGTCACTATGGTTACACATGATATTAAGAACCACAAATTTAAAATCGAATCACTGAAAGGCCTCTCCTGCCTTGAATATGATTTAACAGGTCATGTCTTTACTGTACTTCATACCATCGTTCCCGCCGCATTATCCGGAAAGGGTTTAGCCGCCCAGCTTGCCGAAGCCGCCTATAGCTGGGCTGTCAAAAATCGGTATACAGTTCGTTCTGACTGCACTTACATGACCGCTTGGATGAAGCGGCATGAAAGATAAATTCTTTTCGGTTTAAACCGGAAAAACACCTACGGCTCTCTTTCTTATTTTTATGATTAAGGTTTTCTATGTACCCCACTTCGATATTCCAGTCTGCTGAACTAAGCATCGACGATAAAAATAAGCTGAATATGGTCATCAATCATCTCTTATTTTTGATGCGCATAAAATCGGTTTCTCTGTATGAGCACTCTCAGCGTGTCTCCAATTTAGCAGCAGCTACTGCCATTTACATGCGCCTTACTGCCAATGAAATCACGCTTATCCGCAATGCCGGTCTGCTTCATGACATCGGTCTCATCTGTGTACCCAACCATGTGCTGACCAATTACCCCTATGTCTCCAAAAGAGACATCCAGGTCTATAAAAGACATCCTGACTTAGGAGCTAACATACTGGAGTCCTGTCCCGGCATGGAGGATCTCATTCCTCTTATTCGTTTCCACCATGAACGTTGGGATGGCACAGGATATCCGAAACACCTGAAAAAGATCAATATTCCTTTGGGGGCCAGAATTATTGCGCTGGCCTCTTACTATGACGATGTTATTTTTTCTTCGCCCAACTTTAAACATAAAGACCGGCCGGAAGTTTCCCGTGCCATCTTCAGCGGATCCGGAATCCTTTTCGATCCCGATGTAGTTTCCGCATTTTTAAATGTAGTCTTCCATAATCTGAAAATAGGATAATTAAGTTTCATGAAGCATCTTTAAAAAAAATCAATATGTACCGGGGCCTTGTATTCCGATTTTACATTTCCACATAAAATCCGCCTGCAGTTTGACATCTATATATCAAGCTGCAGGCGGATTTTTCATTTATCGTTTTTTGAACCATGGATGGTTTGTACGTTTGAACCGCCACCGCCTTTTACTCCAGGGGCTTACAGGGCGCCATACGACATCTCTATGATGTTCTTTATTCAATCCCGTAATATCAGGTGCTGGTTTAAATCCTTTATTTTTTTGTCTTTTCAGAAGATTTCCCAACAGTTTCCTGAGAAAATTCACTGCCTTCAATAGCCCCTCCCTTTGCATTACGATCTTTTGCCCGAATTTGAGCGGCCCGTTCTTCCGTTTTCGTACGAAAATCATCCACATACCCCAGAATATCGGCTTTGGCACGGTTGGCAGCAGCAGAAACATTTCTTCTGTAATCGTCTGCCCTCGCATTCACCTTCTCTTTCAATTCATTTGCTTTATCCTGCGCAATTTCAGCCTGGGTACGAACTTGTTCCTTCAATTTATCTGCCTGGACTTTTGCTTCCTGCATCTGGATTCTCGCTTGGGCTTTCAGTTTTTCCGATTTCAGTTTGGCCTGTTCAGCCCGAATTTCCGATTGGCGCCTCATTTCTTCTTTTTTCTTCTGCAATTCCTCCATCTGTTCTTTTGCCTGCTCTTTCATCTCAGAAGCTTTTTGCCGTGCCTCTTCCTGAAGTTTTCTTGACTTCACTCTGGCAACAGCACGCAAATTTTTTGCTGTTTTTTCAGCTGTTTCCTTTGCTATTTCTGCTGCGCCAATAGTAGTGTATTTTGCTTTTTCAATCTGTTCATCAGTCATCCCGGCTTTTTTCAAGGCTGTAACAAGCTGTTCACCCAGAAGGTTAAACGTATCTACCAGCTGGTCTGCCAGTTTATCCACAGCTTCATGCGCTTTTTCAGGATATACATCGTCAACTGTCTCTTTAATTTCTTTCGTAAAATCTCTCTTTTCATCGCCAAGGGGAATATCCTTTTCAGGATTTTCTTTAATTTCTCCAACCAGCGTATTACCCTCCGCTCGTCCTTCTTCAAAGACCGCCTTATAGGGTCTCGTATCATCAGGCATTCCGTCTTTAATCCAACGGACGGCCGCTTTTCCCAATCCATAAGTTACGGAAATCCCGATGGGAATCTGGATAAATGGAATCGGTAAAAGTGTAGCAACGGTTGTGCCGACAACGGTTGCCCCTAAAGAACCGATAAAGGAAAGAACCGCTTTCTGCGGAACATCTACTCCATAAACGCTTCCAATTTTAGAAATCATGTATACTTCATTGGCAATAAGAGACACCGTCCCCAAAAGTGGAGCCGCCACGATCACGCCTGCGCGGGCAGCCGCCCAGTGAATCAAACCTTCCGCCTCTTTATCACGATCATCAATAAAGGTAACTTCCACATCAGCTTCCGGTGTTTCAAGGTGAACTTCGGGCACATTCTCCATATCTTCCGCTGTGGCCTCAACAGATTCTTTCACCTCTTGCGCAGCCTCCTTCGCAGCACCGACTGCTGCTTTTTTTATTTCTTCCACACTCTTGTCTCCGTTCATCATGCCCTCCTGTCTTTTCGGCTCAGCCGATTACATTTATGCCGCTTACGGCTTAATTATACTAAATCAACATTTCCTTATCTATGACCATTATATCCTTTATCAGAACAAAATCATATTTACCAGTCCGTCAATCCTCCATCAACAGGAATAACCGCACCTGTCATATAAGAAGACTTTTCGGAAATAAGGAAGGCAATCACCTGCCCTATCTCTTCCGCATCGGCAATTCGCATAAGAGGATACCAATTTTTCATTTCAATTATCGAACCGCCGTAAGTTTGAAGCTGCTTTTCCAAAAGAGGCGTCGCCACGTCTCCGGGACAAACCACATTGGCCCGCACGTTATCCACTGCCAATTCAAGCGCCAACGAACGGGTAAAAGCGGTAACCGCCCCTTTCGTCGCGCTGTACAAGCTGCACTGTACATTTCCCTGAATGGCAGCATCGGAAGCCACCGTTACAATGCTCCCTCCATGCATACGTAAGAACGGGACAGCCGCGCGGAGTAATTTTATTGTACCGAAAACGTTTACTTCAAAGAATTTCTGCATTTCTTCGTCTGTTACATTATCCAAAAGACCTTCCGTATAAATACCGGCACAGGACACGACGCCTCTGATTTCTCCAAAGGATGCAGCCTTTTCAATTGCGTTTTTCACTATCCTTGTATTTGTCACATCACAGGGAATAAAGAGGCTGCCTTGAGCTTCTTCCTGCGCCCCGCGCCCCTTACTCATGTCTCGACCGAGCAGAATTGTTTTCCACCCTTCTGACACAAGGATTTTTGCCGTAGCCAATCCGATTCCCGATGTACCGCCGGAAATAATAACTACTTTGTTTTTTTCCATCTTACCACCTTAACAAAGACGATACATAAACAAATTCGATTCCCTGCGCCTGAAGCTGTGGGACAATATCGCGAAATGCCGCTGCCGTATGAGGGCGGCAATGCCCAATGATAATATAGCTGCCGCGGGCTTTCGCCCGATTGGCCCCTTCCTGTATCATCGCCCGAATTTCACCTTCATCGGCAGAATTATCCACAAATAAATCATTCCTTGCATAGGGAACGCCATATGAGGCAGCCGCGCTGTCAGCCGCAGTCGTGGTATTGGTACGGCTGTCAAAAAAGAACAGCCCCCTGTGTGAAAGTTCATTCATTACAACACGCATGACCCTGGCATCAGTGGTGGCTCTTGAGCCTTGATGATTATTGATTCCCACCGCCTGCGGTATTTGTTCAAGCGATTCTTTCAGCATATATCGTATCGCTTCATCACTCATGGATGTTAATATGGTCTTTTCTTCCATGCCCGAACCTGAAACCGGCTCCATGGGCTGATGAAGAATAACAGGCATTCCATAACGGGACCATTCCGCTGCCGCTTCTGATGTGTACATTTTATTCGGCATAACGGCAAGCGTCAAAGGGACTCCAATCTCTTCATATATCCGCTGCGATTCCAAATCAAGTCCTGCATCATCTATAACTACCGCTAAACGGCCGGTCACTGACGAGGAGTCTCCTCCCGCTTTTTTCTCCGCCGGTTCTCTCTGCTTCGCTGCAGATGCCTTTAGTCGCGTATCAGAAGGGTTCTTTTCCTCACGCTTTGTAAGAATGTTATTTCCATCGCCGTTGCTTCCTTTATTTTCCCCGCCTTTAAGTCTATTCATGAACTCTTTGATAATGGACTGTGGCTCTTTCTTCACCTCTTCCACTCTGCCGCCGATTGTTCCTTTTCCATCTCTTTCAGAAGACTCCTCGCCAAAAAGATGATGGATCGCAGTATTCACCGAAACCATTGTTTCTTTTTCATCAGAAAAAGGATGTGCCACCGTGCAAGATGCCACCGATATAACAATTAAGAAAAACAGTAAAAGTAGCAGGGAATGCCCTCTACTCTTCTTTCTTCGGCGGACAACTTTTCGTTTCCCTGTAAAAGATGTTCTTTTCAATGTTCTTTTTCTCTCTGCCATTTTATCTCCATCGTGAATTTATTTCCTTAATTATAATCAAACTATCTCTATTCATAAACCCCTTTCAGGAAAATGATATAATCAATTACAGAAAGGATGTGCTCCTATGAAACTTATGATTCTTAATAAAATTTCAGAAGAAAAATTGACAGAATTTCGAAATGCCGTTCCCGGATCCGTTATAGAGTCATACCCATCTCCCCGTGACGCACTTCCTCATGTATCGGATGCCGATGCGATCGCCATATGGGGATTTCAAAATGTGCAACCTTTTCTGGAAGCATCACCCCATGTTCGCTGGATTCATTCTCTGTCAGATGGTGTAGAACGCCTTCTTACAAAAGATATGTTAAAAAGGCCCATTATACTGACAAACTCTCACGGCATCCATGACCACGCTGTTGCCGATCATACATTAGCGCTTCTCTTGAGTCTGGTACGCTGCCTTCCCGTCATGATCCGCCAACAAGATCAAAAAATTTGGAAACGGCCGAAAACGGATTCCCTTTACCAAAAGACTGTTGCCATCATCGGTTATGGCAGCATCGGAAAAGCAATCGCCCAACGGATAAAAGGTTTCAATACAAAAATACTTGCTGTAAAAAAACATATATCTGATGACCCTTTCACCGACCAAGTCTACACGGCAGATCAGATAAAAGACGTTCTCCCGAAGGCAGACATCACCATTGCTGCTTTGCCTTCCACCCCCGAAACAAATGAGTTCTTCGGAAAAAAAGAATTTTCTCTGATGAAAAAAACTTCTTTCTTCATCAATATTGCAAGAGCTTCCGTAGTAAATGAAAACGCGCTGGTGGAAGCGCTTTCGGAACATCGCATTGCCGGCGCTGCGCTAGACGTATTTGAAAAAGAACCGCTGCCGGAAAACCATCCTTTCTGGTCTATGGAAAATGTTATCATCAGTCCGCATTCTGCTTCTTTCACACCGGACTCATGGAACCGTGTGCTTGAATTACTGAAAAATAATTTTATCGCTTTCTCTAAAGGCGAAAAACTTACTAATGAAATAAATAAGGCGAAAGGCTACTAAACTCTGTACTATAAAAATCCATGCAATTGACAGCATGGATTTTTATAGTGTTATTTTTATTGTTTATTTCACAGCCAGATAAGATTTCAACGCTTCTGCAAGACGCCTGATGCCTTCGACAGTTTTTTCGTCATCATTGTAAGAGAAATTCAGCCGGAAATAATTCCTTTTGCCGGAGGCAGGGAAGAAACTGTCTCCCGGCACATAAGCTACTTTTCTTTTGATCGCCTCCGCGAAGAGATCCCGAGCATCGCAGCCGTCCGGTAATTCTACCCAAAGGAACAGACCTCCATGGGGATAGGTACACTTTACATCAGCAGGGAAATGTTTTTTTATTGCGTCACACATGACATCACGTCGATGAGCGTATAATCTGCAATTTTCCTCGACATGTCTTTCAAAGTCATAATTCTGCATGTAGAGTGCCACTTCACGCTGTGTAACGGAAGGTGTATGAAGGTCGGTGGATCCTTTAACCAGATCCATTTTAGCAAGGATATCATCATTGCAGACCATCCATGCCAAACGCATTCCCGGTGCCAGCGTTTTTGAAAAAGTACCGGAATACATAACTAAATGCTTTGGATCCATAGAAATTAAAGGCGCAATTTCTTCTCCTTCAAAGCGAAGATCACCATAAGGATTATCTTCAAATACAGGAATCTCATACTTTGTTGCCAATTCCATCAATTTCCGTCGGCGTTCCAATGACCAGCAAATACCCGTAGGATTCTGATAATTGGGAATTACATAAATAAATTTTACTCTTTCCGTCGTTTGGATAAGCTTTTCCAATTCTTCTGGAATCATTCCTTCCTCATCAGTAGGAACTTCCACGAATTTAGGCTGCTCCAATGCAAATGCCCCGATAGCACCAAGATAAGAAGGGCTCTCAATAAGAACAACGTCATCCTTATCAAGGAATACGCGGCCGGTAATATCTAATCCCTGTTGGGATCCTGTAACAATCATGATATTCTTCGCGGAAATTTCCGTCATACCCATGGGAACATACATACGGTTCATACGGGCGGCAATAGCTTCACGAAGCCCCACAAATCCTAAAGACGGACCATACTGCATAGCACCGGCTCCGTCTTCCTGTCTGACTTTAACTGCCACTTCTTCCAGTTCCTTCAGGGGAAACGTTATAGGTGCAGGAAGCCCGCCCGCAAAAGAAATAATATCCGGCTGGGCTGTCAATGCCAGCAACGGACCAAGGTCCGAGCCTTTCATCTTGCCAAGTACTTCAGAAAAACGAATCGCCATAGTACATCTCTCCTTTACTTCACGCATCATTCATCGAAATGCTTTCCTCATAAAATATCTTCAAACGAAGTTCATGAAAATACATTATGAATACATGTATTGTAAGTCTCTTATATTATAGTGTCAATTCAATATACTTGAAAGACAAAATTAAAAGCACGACAACATCTGTCCCCATGCTTATGGCTATACTTTTAGAATCTGTTTGGCTCTCTTTATATCTTCTTCAATCTGCCTGCGCAGTGCCTCTATATCAGGAAACTTCTTTTCTTCGCGAATCTTCTCAATCCATTCCAATGCAAAAGGAGCATCATAAATCTTTTCATCAAAGGAGAATATAAATGTTTCTATGGATCTTTCTTTGTTTCCAAAAGTCGGATTGGTTCCCACGTTTGTTACAGAAGGATATTGTCTCCCTCTAATAAAAGCCCTTGTCGCATACACACCGTCCCCGGGAACCGCTCTTTCCCTCTCCGGCTTTAAATTTGCCGTAGGAAATCCGAGCACCTCGGTTCCCCGTCGGAATCCATGAATTATATCGCCACAAATACGGTATGGGCGGCCAAGAAAATATCCCGCTTCCTTTACATCCCCCTGCAAGATACACTTCCGGATCCGTGTACTGGAAATCACGCCGCCTTTCGCTTTTTCCAATTTAACAATTTGAATAAATATACCTTTATCGAGAAAATAGGAATTCAGCAGTTCCGCATTCCCTTCAGCATTTTTCCCGAAAGTGAAATTTTCTCCCGTTACGATTCCGCAAAGTGAAGTAATTCTTGAAAGTGATTGTAAAAATCTCCCTGCGCTTTGTCCGAGAAATTCTTCCGTCGGACTGATGACCACAGTTGTCTCAAATCCCATCTGCTTAAACAATTCCTCTTTCTCGCTTTCTGATAGAAGAAGCTGTATAGACGCAGAAGGTAATAATACAGTCAATGGGTGGGGGTAAAAAGTGACAGCCGCAGGCATCGCTTTTTTCTCTCTTGCCAACCGCAGACACGCCTGCAATACCGCCTGATGCCCGCGGTGGACACCGTCAAAAAAACCAAAAGCCAGTACTACCGGCCGTTTTTCAGGCAGTTGATCCAATGTTTTAATAATATTCATAGTCTCTCACGAAAACACTTTCTTTGGATGTAATACACCATTTTCTATAAATGCTGTCCCTAAAAACCGTTCTCCTTGAAATACCGTAGTAACTTCCATATCCGGCAAAGCAGTACGCAGCCTTTTCCCCTGAAGAAAATCTTTTGCTGCGTCTTCCGAAAGCGATACATTCTCCAGATTGGATAAGAGCAGCCTTATATCCGTCATAAGGCAGTCTTTAGGATTTCTTTCTATTTCTTCCAACGTTTTCGCCTGTCCAATAGAAAACACCCCCATTTTCGTCCGAAGAAGAAAGGACATGGCAAGAGGCACCCCCATCTTATTTCCTAAATCACGTCCCAGTGCCCTTACATAAGTACCTGCGGAACAGGTCACTGAAAGACGAATGTAAGGCGATTGAATCTCCCGTATCTGTAAATGATATACTTCCACCTTGCGGGAAGGCAATATCACCTGTTTACCATTCCTTGCCAACTGGTACGCCCGTTTTCCATCCACCATTATGGCAGAGTAAGAAGATGGTATTTGCTCTATAATGCCTGTAAATTTCGACGCCACCCTTTCCCATAATGAGATATCAGAGCAGACTTTGCCTGTTTTTATAATCCTTCCTGTCATATCCTCAGTATCCGTCGCCAGCCCCATGACGAATTCCGCTTCATATGTTTTTCTATGTATAGGCGCATATTCAATCAATCGGGCTGAGCGTCCCAGAAATACAGGAAGCACGCCTGCTGCCATAGGATCCAGTGTTCCGCCGTGACCAATCTTTTTCTGTCCATAAATGCGGCGCAGACAAGCAATGACATCAAACGAAGTCATTCCTGCAGGTTTCAATACATTAAGAACACCATCCATCAGAGGTATTTCTCCGCTTTTTCTACGAATACTCTCTCGCAGTCAGAAAGTGTTCCGTTCATCGTACACCCCGATGCTTTCCAATGTCCGCCGCCGCCAAATTCAGCTGCCAGATCTGCCACATTCGCATAATTTAAAGAGCGCAGCGAAACGCGGTATTCGTCCTGCTCTTTATATTTAAAAAGTGCCGCAATCTCCGCACCCTTAATGCAGCGGGGAATAGAGGCGTAATAATCAGAATTTTCTCCATCCAGCGCCATAGCCTCTTTATTCATATAAGCGACAACAATCTTTCCGTCCTTATATGAATGGACGGTATCGGCAACAAGTTTGTAACACTTCATCGCTTCTTCTGTTTTTTCATCAAGTTTATTGGAAATATAGGACGGATCTGCTCCCATTTTTACCAGACGGCTTGCCATAAGGAGCGTATGTTCAGAAGTACAGCTGAATTTAAAAAATCCGCTGTCCGTTCCGATCCCCATATAAAGTGCATTACAGGTATCCCTATCCAGCTTCAACCCCATAGCAAAAAACATTTCCGCAAGCATTTCTGCTGTCGCTGCATACTTGTATTTTAAATACAAATAGTCAGTATACTTTTCATTTGTCTGATGATGGTCAATACATAAACTTGGCACATCGGGAAAATTAAAATCTCCGCCGCGGGAAATATTCGCCAGATCCGTAAAAACCATAGCATCATATGTCCCGTCTTCAGGTATTTCCATTAATACCTTTGCTGACGACTTCACAAGAGTAAAAGCCGACGGAACGGGATCAGGCAAAATCATATCCGCAGTTTTCCCCATGGATACAAGAACATTGTAAAGGGCACAAAGCGAACCCACATCATCTCCGTCAGGATGTTCATGTCCTGCCAAAAGGAAATGATCATGCTCATGCAGGAAAGCAACGGCTTCTTCCATTTCTATTTCTTTTGCCTGTCCAATCTTAATTCCCATTGCCATCCTCCTCGTGGATCTTTTTCAGAAGTCCTTCAATATGCATTCCATAATCAAGAGACTTATCTTCTTCAAAAGAAATTTCAGGAGTATAATACACTTTCAGACGGGTTCCCAATTCTTTTCGAATGAAACCTTTTGATTTATTCAAAACCATGAGAGATTCTTTTCTCTCTTCTTCTTGTCCAAAAAGGCTTACATAAACAGTAGCTTCCCGAAGGTCTCCCGTTAGTTTGACTCCCGTCACAGTAACAAAACCGAGCCTTGGATCTTTCAGTTCGCGGAGGAGCATATTCCCTACTTCCTGCTTGATAAACTCCTGCATTTTCCTTACTCTTAATTCCGACATATTTACCTCACATAAGTGAAAAAGAAAGCGGCGCAAGAAATCCACGCCGCTTTTATCTATTTATAATTCAGCAACCTCTTCTTCCAGCCTGAAGGCTTCCAGCTGATCGCCTTCCTTTACATCTCTGTAGGATTCAATGGCAATACCGCACTCAAATCCTTCCGTAACCTCTTTCACGTCATCCTTAAAGCGGCGGAGAGAACCAATCTTCCCTTCATGGACAACAATTCCATCACGGACAATACGAATCATGCTGTTGCTGGTTATCTTTCCATCCTGCACATAACAACCCGCGACAATGACTTTCGGGGTATGAATAACCTGCCGGACTTCCGCATGTCCCAAGAGGATCTCCTTGACTGTCGGAGCAAGCAGCCCTGCCATGGCAGATTTTACATCATCAATTGCATCATAGATAACACGATACAACCTGATATCCACACCATCTTTTTCTGCCAGCGCCCTCGCATTCGCATCAGGGCGTACGTTGAATCCGATAATTAATGCATTGGAAGCCGATGCCAGCATGACATCAGATTCAGTAATCCCGCCGACTCCGGAGTGGACGACAGCTATCCGGACCTCATCACTCTTAATACCCATGAAAGACTGGACCAACGCTTCCACAGATCCTTGGACATCCGCTTTAACAATGATATCCAGTTGTTTCATTTCGCCTTCTTTAATTTTTTCAAAGATATTATCAAGAGTTACCTTCTGTACACTTCTCTGCTCTTCCTCTTTAGCCCGGGAAGCGTGAAGTTCCGCAATGTTTCTTGCACGGCTTGCATCCATAACATAGAAATGTTCGCCTGCTTCCGGAACGCTGTCCATGCCGAGAATTTCTACAGGAGCGGACGGTTCAGCGCTTTTCATTTTACGTCCGGTCTCATTAGTCATGGCACGTACACGTCCCCAACTTTTGCCTGCTAAAATGCCGTCACCCACATGGAGCGTACCATTTTGTACAAGAACGCTCATGACCGGCCCTCTGTTTTTATCCAATTGGGCTTCAACGACGATACCGTAAGCCTCACGATTCGGATTCGCTTTCAACTCCTGCATTTCAGCTACGAGCAGTATGTTTTCAAGCAATTCATCCAATCCTTCTTTTTTCTTTGCGGAAATAGGAACCATAATGATATCCCCACCCCATTCTTCACAAAGAAGTCCTTCATGGGAAAGCTCTTCCTTAATACGTTCAGGATTTGCGCCGGGTTTATCAATCTTATTAATGGCTACCATAATCGGCACCCCTGCATTCTTCGCATGATGGATTGCTTCCACGGTTTGCGGCATAACGCCGTCGTCAGCCGCTACGATCAGGACAGCGATATCCGTCAGCTGTGCGCCGCGGGAGCGCATTGCTGTAAATGCCTCATGTCCCGGAGTATCAAGAAATGTAATCTTATGATTTTTATAACGGATCTGGTAGGCACCGATACGCTGTGTGATACCGCCGGCTTCATGCATAGCCACATTCGTAGAGCGCAGCGCGTCAAGCAAAGTTGTTTTGCCATGATCAACGTGTCCCATAATAGTAACTACTGCCGGACGCGGTTTTAAAAATCTTTCATCATCTGCTTCCGGTACATATTCGGCCAACTCTGCCGGAGCTTCCGCTTCAATGATCTTTGCGCCGAATTCTTCCGCAATGATTTCTACCGTTTCATGATCCAGATTCTGGTTAATTGTTACCATAACACCAGAAAGCATAAGGTATTTAATAATTTCAGAAACTTCACGCCCTAATTTTTCCGCCAGTTCTTTAACAGTAATGCTTTCCGGCACTTCAATTTCTGTCGGATATACAGTTGCTTTCTTTTCTGCCACGTGTTTTTTCTTTTTGTTCTGGTTCAAAGACCGTGCCATAAGGGAGCCGCTTTCTTTTTCTCTTCTGCTCCTTTCATAGTCCTTCTTTGTTTTCTTCTTATCAGGACGATCCCGTCTTGCCTGTGGAATCAACGGCTGTTCATCCAAACCGCCTGCCGGTTTAACAGCAGCCCCACTTCTGCGATCTCCCACGGGGCTTCTAGCTCCTACAGGCCGCCGATCTCCTTGGAAACGGTCACTACGCTGCTGATGACCTCCCTGAGGACGGTCACCTCTTCGCTGATTCCCCCCCTGTGAGCGCTCACCTCTCTGTTGGTATCCTCCCTGTGGACGATTGTTTTTTCGAGGATGATCATTTCGTTCTGTTCTTGCCGGCTGTCCCTCTTTATGGGGGATTTGTTCACCCATATGGCCGTCATGCGTAATTACAGACATTTTCCCTGTCGGAAGCTGACGTCCCTCTTTTTTCCCTTCATTTATGATATTTTTCCGCTGCAGAGATTCTTTCTCCGCTTTTTTATCTGCTTCTGCTTTCTTAGCCTCTTCCGGCATTCCCGTTTTTACAGGTTTTGATACAGCTGTGTTATATGAAGAATAAGATTTTTTTTGTACTTCCGCCGTCTTGCTTCCGGTCGGACGTCCTTGCTGATCAAATCGTACGGTACGCATAGGCGGCCTTTTATTCTTTTTGACAGAAGGAGATGCAAAAGCTTTGTCGAGAATCTCTTTTGCTTTCTCATCCACACTGTTCAGCCGATTTTTAACTTCAATATTATTTTTATTCAGCACCGCAATGATTTCATCATTCCCTTTATTATAAATTTTTGCAAGCTCATATATTCTGTATTTCTGCATAAGTAACCTCCCAATCTCTATTTATTTTAGGGTATCGATCCTTTGCAGAAGCGACGTCCCAAATCCACTGTCCGAAATCAGGATGGCTGCCCGTATGCCTTTACCAACAGCATGTCCTAATTTTTCCTTTTCACCGAATATCCGCCAAGTTATTCCTGAAAGTTTTGCTAAGCGGATATACTCTTCTTTCGTCCGTTCCGAACTATCCTCTGCCAGAATCAGGAGTATGCCTTTTCCGTCTTTCACAGCAGTTTTTATCTGTTCACTACCGGAAAGCAGCCGCCCTGCCTTCATGCATAATCCCAGCAACCTGTATATCGGTTCATTCATTTCCTATTTTTTCCTTTATCGCGTCATATACATCACGAGATACAGGCCTTTTCAGAGAACGCTCCAATCCATGAGAATCAAAGGCTTTCTGAAAACATTCACTGCTGTTACAGATATATACCCCACGACCTGATTTTTTCCCTGTACGGTCTAATTCAATAATACCAGTAGGTAAAGCGACAATGCGAAGTAATTCTTTCTTAGGTTTCAGCTCCTTGCATCCGACACACATCCGCATAGGGATCTTTTTCAATTTCACACATTATCCCCCTCTCCTGTATCAGCTGTCTCAATATCAGAAAGGATATCATCATCTTCTTCTATTTCTTCGCCAAATCCTTCTTCAGCTGCCTGAGATTCACTCTTGATATCAATTTTCCAGTTGGTCAGCTTATTTGCAAGACGGGCATTTTGCCCTGCCTTGCCGATAGCAAGGGAAAGCTGGTAATCGGGGACAATGACATAAGAAGAACGTTCTTCATCCCAGACGGAAACGGAAACAACTTTTGCCGGTGAAAGTGCATTGGCAATATAGATTGCCGGATCTTCATCCCACCGAACAATATCAATTTTCTCGTCATGAAGTTCATTGACAATATTTTGTACACGCTGCCCTTTCGGTCCCACACAGGCACCTACCGGATCCACATTGGGATCCATGGCATATACGGCAATCTTGGCACGGGAACCAGCTTCACGAACAACGGATTTAATTTCTACAGTACCACTGTAAATTTCCGGTACCTCCATTTCGAAAAGGCGCTTCAGCAGCCCGGGGTGAGTTCTGGAAAGAATGATTTCCGGTCCTTTTGTAGTCTTCCTCACTTCCTGTACATAACATTTAATTTTATCATTAGGCTGGAATGTTTCACCTTCAATCTGTTCCGCAAAAGGAAGAATGCCTTCTACACGGCCTAAGTCTACAAATACGGTACGGGATTCACTCCACTTTACCGTACCGGTGATAATATCACCTTCACGACCGGAGAATTCTTCATATATGGATCCTCTTTCCGCTTCGCGAAGCTTCTGGATCAACACCTGCTTAGCGGCCTGAGCAGCCACACGGCCAAAATCTTTCGGTGTTACATCAACGCGGAGCATATCGCCGGCTTCATAATCTTTACTGATTTTCTTTGCATTCTCCACAGTAATTTCATTGATTGCGTTTTCCGATTCCGGATCAATCACTTCCACTACGGTTTTCTCTTCATAAATTTTATACTCCCCGGTGGTTCTATCCAGTGAAATAGAAGTTTTTGCGTTGCTTCCCATTTCCTTTTTATAAGCTGTCAGCAGTACCATTTCCAACGCATCAAACACAACATCTGCTTCTACTTTCTTCTTATCCACCAAAAAATTTACGGCCTGCAGCAAATTATTATTCACGATTTCTGATTCCTCCTGATTTTAAAATGAAAAATGTATTCTTATTTGTGAAATCTTATCTTTTCCAAGGGTGATCGGTTTATCCTGAAAGATGAGCATAATCTGCCCATCATCAGAAAGTCCGTCCAATACAGCAGTAAAGGCTTTAACCCCGCCGACCTCTTCCAAGGGGGCAAAGAGTTTTACATCCACTTCTTCGCCGGCATAACGGAGAAAATCCTTATCTTTTTTTAATACCCTGTCCAGACCGGGAGACGAAACTTCAAGCATGTAATTAGCGGAAATCAAATCTGCCTCATCAAGCAATTCTCCTGCTTTTTCACTGATTTGCTGACAGTCATTCAAATCAACACCGCCCTCTTTGTCAATAAACACACGGAGAATCCAGTTCCGTTCACGGACATACTCTACATCAATAAGCTCGATGCCAAGCTGTTTCAAAGCAGGCTCAAGCAGTCTCTCCGCTTCCAATTCAATTTCTTTTCTCCCCATCGATCCTCCTACTATAAGAAAAAGTGAGCCGCGGCTCACTCTACTGGAAACTATAAACTAATTACAATCTTTACGGCAGTTATTATAGCATAAATAATGTATGAACTGCAAACAATATCACATAAAAATATAAGTATTTCCTCCTTAACGCCAACTCGTACCCAAAATTTCCTGTACACAAATTACTTAATCTTCTACTACAGGATTTTCATAAAGCGTTTCCAAATCTTTTTCCAAATATGCTTTCAGGTGAGAAGAAAACTCGTTGATAGTCGTTGCGTCATACTGATGGACAATCACGGGAATCCCGCCTGCGCGAAGTTCTCCATAATACTCTTCACGATAAATATTATAAAAGAACAAAACCCCGATATTTCGTTCCCTGCACTCATACGCACCGATGATGAAAGACCCATTCAATCCCTCCACCGGATTCACCGGCTTAATAATCCGCTTATACTGTCCCATCCTTTCAGGCATCACCTTCTCATAATCCCACTTCATGAAACCTTTAGCGGCTGCCAGCACGGAAACTTGTTCCAAATGGATTAACTCCTTTTCAATCGCTTTCGGCGTCAGTTCCCTGACACGCTTTTTAAACTGCCCAAAATCCCCCGTAATAGATTCAAGTTGCGTCAGTGTCATAAGCCGCAAATCCATTTTCACCATGTAATCTTTAGTTTCTTCATCAAAAATAGCCTTTACCATCCAGCCGTTCTTTTCATTTTCCCATGCAAATGCCGTATATACGCGGATGTCAGTTTTCACCTTTCCTGCCTTACGGTCCTTCATAGTAGGAAAATCAATACGTTTTAATACATAATCACCCACTTCACAAGGCAAATCATTTTCAATATCCCAGGATAGAAAAAGCTTACGCCGCTCTTCCCGTTCCTTTTCCAATTTTTCATCCATTTTCATTTATCTTTCTCCACAAGACGATCTCTTGCAGTTACCACAGATTTTACAAACTCCCGCGTTTCAGGAAATGGAATCCTTTCTATGTCGGAAAATCCTTCTTCCCACCTATTCTCTTTTATCCATTCATCTACATTCCCGCGGCCTGCATTATATGCTGCCAGCGCCAGGATTTCATTATTATGGTAAGTTTTCAAAAGGAAATTCAGATACCATGCCCCAAGAGGTATATTTTGGTCAGGCTCCTCCAACTTTTCTGCCGTCAATCCGCTTTGTTCGGAAATCCATGCTGCCGTTTCAGGCATAAGCTGCATCATTCCTACGGCACCGACTTTGGAAACCGCTTTCTCATCAAACTTGCTTTCTGTCAGCATGACAGCTTCAATCAGGCACGGAGAAATACCTTCCCTCACTGCACTCTCATTGATAATATGCTGAATCATAGGACTTGGGCGCCAAGAAACAGTCGCACAAAAAATATATGAAAAAATCAAACTTAATGCAGCCATAAGAAAGACAAACACTTTAACGCCCGTATTTTCTCTCGGCGGTTCAAATTCTATTCTTCTTACTTTGTATTTCAGCTTTTTAATCATTGCATCCTCCGGGGAACACAAAGCCGGGAATTTGCATTAAAGCTTCTCTTACCTGCCGCTTCGTGTCTTCCGGTGAGCGGCTGTTATCTATAACAACATCAGCATAGTTTAACTTATTTTCCGTAGGCATTTGCTTGTGAATCCGCTCCAGCACCTGTTTCCGAGTAAATCCATTCCGAGCCATCACCCGCTCTATTTGTACTTCCAAAGGCACTTGCACAACCCATACGGCCTCCACACGAAGCTGCCAGTCTATTTCCAAAAGCAGTGGCATATCAAGTACCACCACAAAATATCCATGATTCTGCGCGGCAATAACTTCTTCCTGCGTACGGCGCCAAATATAAGGATGGATAATCCCATTGAGCGCTTTTCTTTTCTCTTCATCTTTGAATATGATTTCCGCTGTTTTCAGTCTGTTCAGCGAACCATCTTCATTAAAAATTCCATTACCGAAAACCTGCCGAATTTCCCTCATGGCAATGTTGCCGGGAGCCACTGCTTCCATGGCCAGGCAATCTCCATCAATAACAGGAATGCCAAATTCTTTCATATAAGAGGAAACGGTACTTTTTCCGCTGCCTACACCGCCGGTAAGTCCAATTCTATACATCGTTGTGTCCTTCCAGTACTTACTTTGCTTCTGCCCAATTTTTGCCTTCGTGGACATCGGCAATGAGCGGTACTTTTAATTCCACAACGGATTCCATAGTTTCTTTTAAAAGCGTTTTCAGGTTTTCTTTTTCTTCACTAACCGCTTCCACCACCAATTCATCATGAACCTGGAGAAGAACGCGGCTCTTGTACCCCTCCTCTTTTATACGTCGGCTCACTTCAATCATAGCAAGCTTCATGATATCTGCCGCCGTCCCCTGGATAGGAGTGTTCATTGCGGTTCTCTCGGCAAAGGAACGGCGATTGAAATTAGAACTGCGGATGTCGGGCAATTCCCGATACCTTCCAAAAAGAGTTTTTGCCCGTCCGCTTTTTTGGGCATCTTCTACCATACTTTTCATAAACGCATGAATATAGGGATAGCGTTCAAAATATTTCTTTATATACGTTCCCGCCTCGCCGCGGCTGATGCCAAGCTGATTGGCAAGACCGAAGTCACTGATTCCGTAAATAATGCCGAAATTGACAGCCTTCGCGTGAGACCGCTGTTCTGAGGTAACCTCTTCAAACGGAATTCCCAAGACCTCCGCTGCCGTCCGCCTGTGGATATCCTCTTTGTTGCGAAACGCCCGGATAAGACTTTCATCTCCTGACATATGCGCCAATACACGGAGCTCCACTTGAGAATAATCGGAAGAAATAAAGCAGTCATATCCCGGCCCCGGGACGAAAAGCGAACGAATTTGCCGCCCTTCTGCCGTACGGACAGGAATATTCTGCAAATTGGGATCCGAGCTGGACAAACGTCCTGTGGCGGTAACTGTCTGATTAAATGATGTATGAATCCGTCCCGTTTCAGGGCGGATAAGCAGCGGCAGTGCCTCAAGGTATGTGGAAATCAATTTTGAAATCGTTCTGTATTCCAGAATATTTTTCACAAAGGGATAACTTTTCGCCAGCATTTCCAGCACATCTGCCGCTGTGGAATAACCGTTCTTTGTCTTCTTGCCGGCCGGCATGCCCATCTTTTCGAACAGAATAACACCAAGCTGCTTAGGTGAGTTCACATTAAATTCTTCTCCCGCCGCCTCGTAAATCAGCGACAGCAATCTCCTTTCCCGTACCTTTAATTCATGGCAGACCGCTTCCCATCGTTTCTGATCAGTAGCAATACCCGCTTTTTCCATTTCTGCCAAAACAGCAGCAAGCGGGCTTTCTATCTTTTCGAAAAGCGATTGTACTCCATTCGATTTCATATGCTCCAATGATGTCGCATAAAGAGATAAAAGAAATCCGCAGATGCAGGCACTTTTTTCTTCTTCCGTATCCAAATGATCTGGAAACACAGGCGATGTTCCGAATAATTCTGCCATGTACGACAGTGGATAGGTCGTCCGTGTCGGTTCAAGTACATAGGACACAAGGGTCATGTCATAAAAAGGAATTCCTTCTGTAGGAAAGTCTGATTCATAAATAGATTTGCTGTCCTGTACAATGACGTGCTTCGCCGCAGCAAGAGCCATACATACATCTTCAAACCGTTCCGGCAGGGCTCTATAAACATGATTTCCATATCCTACCACCGCCAGATCGGCATGATAAAAAGGCGCCTTCCCTTCCATGTGAAGGACAAGAGACACTTCTTTGCCGGTAAAATCCGGATGCAAAGGAAATTCTTCCAGCTTTACAGCTGCCGCCTGTATTTCCTTTTTCTTAGATACAGCCAGTTCACGAAAACGGGGCAGCGTACTGTATCGATCGGCAATGCGTTCCAAACCTAAACGATGGAAAAACTCCATCATCTCTTCAAAATGAACCGGCTGCTTCATTTCTTCCAAAGTAGCTTCAAAAGGAACATCTGTCTTAATCGTTGCCAGACGGTATGACAGATATGCCAACTCTTTATTGGCCGCCAGCTTTTTGCCGACTGCGCCTTTTATTTCTCCTACATGTCCATAAAGATTGTCTAAAGTCTGATATTGGGACAACAGCTTGGCCGCCGTCTTTTCTCCCACGCCGGGGACACCGGGAATATTATCTGATGTATCTCCCATAAGCGCCTTCATATCAATAACCTGCCGAGGCGTGATTCCATATTTCTCCACAACTGCTTCCGGCGTCATCGCCGCCATTTGTGAAACGCCCCGCTGGGTAATATAAACAGTCGTATCTTTGGTGGCAAGCTGAAGAGCATCTCTATCCCCTGTTACGATGAAAACGGGAAGTTCCTTTTCGTAACGAGCCGCCAGCGTCCCCAGTATATCGTCGCCCTCATAGCCATCTACTTCATAAACGGCAGCGCCTAATGTACGAAGTGCTTCACGAATCAGCGCAAACTGGGGGACCAATTCCGGAGGTGCCGGTTTTCTCGTTGCTTTATACTCTTTATAAACTTCGGAACGAAAAGTCTGCTTGTTCTTATCAAAAGAAACAGCCATGTACTCAGGATCAAAATTTTTATAAATATCATAAAGCATATTTAAAAATCCCATGACGGCATTCGTTGGTATTCCATGATATGACAAAGGCGGAAGTCCAAAAAATGCTCGATATAGAAGGGAACTTCCATCAACAACTACAAGCTTCTTTTCCATGAACACCTCCACAAACGATGATTATTGATTTGAGTTTTATTATATCATATCGTACTTCTCAAAAAATCCTTTTTCTACCGCACTTGCTCCTAAGTCTCTCTCTGATTATACTTAAGCAGACATGAGGAGGACTCTATGGCATTTACTCTCATCTGCCACGTATGCGGGCATAAACTGAAATTATTTGACAGCAGTATAAAAAAACGGAAAGGTATGATCCGTTGTCCCCATTGCAGCGCACGCATCTCCTATGATTTAGACAGCCGAAAAATACAAAAGTCAGGATTTTGGGCGGCGGAAGAACCGGCATTGGATTATCGAACAAAAAATAAGATGCTCAGCCAACTCGAACGGGATAAGAATCGTAAAAATCCCTCCGTGCCACAGGAACAGGAGCCCTTCGGAATGAATCCTTTCCAATCCCGCGCAAGTTTTGCCGAGTTTGATCTAAAAACCGGACAGATAAAGAAAGAATCAGCAAAATCATCTCTATCTGTTCCCATGGCAAGACATTCCTTTCCGCAGAGAATAAGGACCGCTTTGTATCGTAAAAAAGCGGTTCATTCAACTTCCCGAAAACTGATGCATCAGAAATCATTTCTCTCCTTTTCTTGGACTTCCATACTGTTTCAAAAAATCAAAAACTTTTTCCATTGATCACTTCAATTAAAAAATCCTGTAAAGAGATTGATTCTTCTCCCTTACAGGATTTTCTATTATTACAATGCCCCGCTGGCTATGGTAATCCCCACCACTTTTTCCGCGCCTGCCCGCATAAGTTCATGGGCAGCAGACTCCATCGTAGCGCCAGTGGTATATATGTCATCTGCAAGAAGAATTTTCTTCCCTTTAACAGATGTTCCTTTATTCACATGAAATACACCGCGCATATTCTTATAACGCTCCTCTTTTGTAAGAAGTGACTGCGTTTCTGTATTTCTCATTCGCACCATACCATGCGGGATGTATGTCTTTCCCGAAGTTTCCACCCATTTACGGAAAATCATATCCACCTGGTTATATCCGCGTTCACGAAAACGAGCTTTCGATAAAGGAATAGGAATGACAGTTTCATATTCTTTCAAACGCTCCCACCAGGGAAAAACCGTAAGCAGCGGAGGAAAAGCATGCTTCAACTCCACCCTGCCGTTATATTTCAGGCGGATCACACACTTACGAAGACCGCCGGTATAATTACAGAGCGTATAACAGCCGCAAAGATACTTAGTCAAAGAAGAACTCAGCATACGGGGATTCCAAAATTGCCGTATACATTTTTCACACCATAAATTTTTCAACGAAGTATGATTCCCGCAGCCCGGACAGGTACTTGGATAAAACAGCTCTAAAATAGACTCGGCCAGTTTCATTTACAGCGCCTCATGATTTAAAAAAGGAAGAAATAAACTGTAACGATTCCCTGTATGCTGTATCGCCAACGCCCGACGCAACGCATCAGGCGCGGTTACCAGAATCGTGTTCTTCCGCGCGCGCGTCACCCCCGTATAGAGCAGATTACGCTGGAGCATATTATGCTGTGACGGACGGAGAATGAAAATCACCGTCTCATATTCACTTCCCTGGCTTTTATGGACGGTTACCGCGTAAGCAAGCCGGAGATCAAACCGCTCCTCGCCTTCATATACTACTTCTTTATCAAAATAACGGACAAATACTTTTTGAGGCGTTGCCGTCCAGACGGTTCCCACATCGCCGTTGTAAATTCCTTTTTCATAATCATTTCTCGTTTGCATCACTTTATCACCAGGGAAAAATTTCATCCCATCCGGAACCTTTTCCCCGTGAATCATTTCTTGCAAAGATTCATTCAAATGGTCCACGCCGCACACACCGCGGTACATGGGGGAAAGCACCTGCAGCAGCATTTTATTCTCTTCATTCCCGTAATTAAGTTCTCTGCATAAATCCATGACAATCCGATACGCATCTTCATCATCGGCCGCATAGATAATACGAAACTCGCCCGCTTCATCAGGGACACACATTTCCCCTTTCCGGATAAGCGCCGCATTCTCTACAATGCCGCTGCCTTCTTCCTGACGAAATATACGCTTCAACCGCACTATGGGCACATATCCCCAACTCATCAAATCTTTTAAAGGCTCCCCCGCCCCCACAGGAGGGAGTTGATCTATATCCCCCACTAGAATGAGTCTTGCTCCATCTTTCAGCGCGCAGAGAAGATGGTAGAAAAGAGAAATATCCAGCATGGACGCTTCATCTACGATAATCAAATCTTCTTCCAACGGATTGGCTTCATTTCTTTCGAAGTATGTCCTGCCGGTTTCCCGCACGGATGCTTCCAGCGCTTTGTGAATAGTATCTGCATCACGCCCGCTTGATATCGCAAGACGTTTCGCTGCCCTTCCTGTAGGCGCCATTAGAGCAGGCTCCAGTCCATTTTGCTCTGCCGCCGTGATGATTGCACGAATGAGTGTCGTCTTTCCTGTACCCGGTCCACCGGTAATCACCATCATTCCGGCTTTCATCGATTTTTCCACGGCATCTCTTTGTTCCTTCGCCAGACGGAAACCATTTTCCTTTTCAAACCGTTCAATTGCCAAATTTGCCGATCCCAGAGGCCCGGCTTCCATCAGATGATGCACGCGGTATGCCGATTCCGTCTCCGATTCGTAAAGATAAGGAAGATAGAGATAGGTCTTTCCTTCATAAACGACGGAAGGAACAGTACCGAAATCCACTGCCTCCCTCCCTACGGTTTCTACAATTTCCGGTGACACCCGCAGCAGTTCGCTGGCTGCCGTATATACTTGATCAGATGGTCCGCAGACATGACCACCGCTTACCGCTTGTGAAAGAATATAAAAAATGCCGTGGACGATACGGTCGCTGTCTTCCGGAATGATTCCCTCCGATAAGGCAATACGGTCCACATTTTTAAAACCGAGCCCCGATATTTCACTGACCATGCGATACGGATCTTCCCGCACCACTTTCATGACATCATCACCATAAAGCTGCTGCATAGGAAGCGCAAAGCGTTCTGAAATCCCAAGGGATTGAAGAAACATAATCACTTCCTGCATGGCGCTGATTCCTGAATAAGAATCTTTGATCCTCTCCAATGTTTTCTGCCCGATCCCCGGCACTTCAGAAAGAGCATCTATATTCCGCTCAAATATTTCAAGTGTCTTTTTACCAAAGTGCTGTACAATCCGTTTCGCCATGGAAGGACCGATACCGCTGATCAGGCCGGAAGCAAGAAATTGTTCTACCTCATCGGCCGCTTCCGGTTTCATCCTCTCCAAAATGGAAGCCCTGAACTGCAAACCAAAACGGGGGTGCCTCAACCAGCCCCCTCGTACAACTACATTTTCCCCTACGTAGGGAATAACTATATTTCCCGTCACTGTCACGGAAGTGCCGCTTTCTTTTTCTTCGATTCGGAAAACGCAATAAGATTCATCTTTGCTTTTAAAGATAACCGCTTTTACAACGCCCCGCAGCTCTTCTGTCATTCCTTCTCTCCCTGCCTGAATTCTTTCCGTGCCATTTTTCCCGGCTCCGTCAGTAAATGATACCATCTAATGAAACGGAATCGGTTTGACATTTTCTGAAGCAAGGCCGACAGCTCTTCCACATTTTTCTCTTCCCCTTTGGCATCATAGACAGGAATATTTGCTTCTATTTTAGAGATGGCAGTCCGACGTGTCAGTTCTACACGCTCGTCAAAAAGATCGGCCATATTTCTGTCAACCTTTCGGATTTTTTCCCACAAGATCTCAAATTCCTTTTCGTCCATGATGCTCTCCATGAATTATAAATTCTTTTTGTGAAGTTCTTCAAGCATTTCCAGTACTTTCGTCTTGCAGTCCGCTAATGCCACTTCACTAACGACACCGCTTCTGCGAAGACGTACTTCCACCAGTCCGCTTTCTTTCCATTTCTTACCGATAGTTACACGAATCGGATATCCGATCAGATCCGCATCTTTAAACTTAATACCCGCCCTTTCATCTCTGTCATCCAATATGACTTCATCCCGACAGTCTTCCATTTCATCATACAAATGGCGGGCAGCATTCATCACGCCTTCATCTTTATTATTGGCGGGAACAATGACCACTTCATAGGGAGCGATAGCCACCGGCCAGATAATGCCGTCTTTATCATGATTCTGTTCGATAGAAGCGGCTACTGTACGGGTAATGCCGATACCATAACACCCCATGACCATAGGATGGGTTTTTCCGTCCCGGTCTAAATATGTACAGCCAAGCTTCTCACTGTACTTGGTTCCCAATTTAAATACCTGCCCTACCTCAATTCCTTTTTTCAATTCAATCATGCCGCCGCATTTCGGACAACAGTCTTCCGCGGTAATAAGGCGGATCGTTTCTACTCTCACATCCCCAAAATCACGTTTCGGATTCACATGGACATAGTGTTTGTCCACCGCATTTGCACCACAGCAGGCATCTTCCATTTCCATGACCGTTGTGTCTACGATGATTTCAAAGTTATCCGCTTTTTTTAAACCGATCGGACTGATATAGCCCGCAATGAGCCCGCAGCGTTTCAAATCTTCGTCAGACGCCAGCCCTACATTGACAGCATTAAAAAGATTTTGAAGACGGACTTCATTCACTTCATGATCACCGCGCACCAGAGCAAGCACCACTGTATCATCCAGTTTATAAACAACAGCTTTAACAGAGCAGACAACAGGCGCATGAAGAAAATCACAGACCATCTGGATTGTATGCTGTCCGGGTGTTTCCACGATTTCTTTCGCTTTGTCATTATGAACTGAAGAAGAAAGTGCTTTCGGTTCCACTGCTTCTATATTGGCCGCAAAATCACAATCTTTGCAGTAAACGATATCTGCTTCCCCCGAATCGGCAATGACTTCAAATTCATGAGAGCCGCTTCCGCCGATAGCGCCGGAATCCGCCACAACAGGGCGGAAATGAAGTCCGCAGCGGGTAAAAATTCTTGTATATGCATCATACATTAAATGATACTGCTTATCTAAACCTTCTTCGTCCATATCAAAGGTGTAAGCATCTTTCATAATGAATTCGCGGCTTCTCATCAATCCGAAGCGGGGACGCTTTTCATCGCGGTATTTATTCTGAATCTGGTATAAAGAAACCGGAAGCTGCTTATAAGAAGAAGTATCCATCTTTGTCAGCACCGTAACCAGTTCTTCATGGGTAGGGCCAAGACAGTATTCATGTCCATGGCGGTCGTTCAATTTGAACATTTCTTCTCCATATACATCCCAACGTTCCGACTGCTTCCAGATTTCAGCAGGCTGGGTAATCGGCATGAGAATTTCCTGGCTCCCGATCGCATTCATTTCTTCCCGGACAATGTCTTCCACTTTGCGGATAGAACGGAGCGCCAGAGGCAGGAATGCATAAAGCCCATTTGACACTTTACGCATCATTCCCGCCTTCAACATATACTGATGACTGACTACCACCGCATCGGAAGGAATCTCCCTCAATGTAGGACTATACAGTTTAGATGCTAACATACTCATTCTCCTTCATTTTCATACTTTTCAATTTCTTCCATAAGCGCGTCAATCAATTCCGGCTCGGGCACACTCCTGATGACTTTCCCCTTGCGAAAGAGCAGTCCTCTGCTCTGCTCTCCGCACCCGCTTAAATTTTTCTGCCGCTTTTCCACTTCCTGTGCCATTTCAATAAGGTTCACCTGTGTACGTCCGCAGGTGGGGCAGGAAACAAGAACCGGCCCATACTGCTGAAGTCCCACGGAACTCAGTATTTCCTTGGCTGCCTTCACTTCTTTCACGGGATCATCGGTCAGTGATACTCTTATTGTATCACCGATTCCGTCTAAAAGCAGTGCGCCGATTCCCACTGCAGACTTGATTGTCCCGCGATAAAGCGTCCCCGCTTCTGTAACGCCTAAGTGAAGAGGATAGTCCACTTTATCATGAAGCATACGGTTTGCCCTTACCATCATCGGCACGTCCGTGGATTTTACAGAAATAACGATATTATGGAAATTTTCATTTTCTAATATCCGTACATGTTCAAGCGCACCCGCCACCATGCCTTCTGCCGTAGGATGTCCGCCATACTCCTCTAAAATATATTCAGGAAGAGACCCTGCATTGATACCGATGCGGATAGGAATATTTTTTTCTTTGGCCATCGTCACTACTTTAATGACATTCTCTCTTTTCCCTATATTTCCCGGATTGATCCGGAGCGCATCAATACCTGACTCCATAGCAGTCAGAGCCAGACGATAATCGAAATGGATATCCGCCACCAGAGGTACTTTTACTTTTGCCCGAAGGACGCCCAAAGCTTCCGCCGCTTTTTTATCGGGAACGGCAAGACGGACAATATCAGCCCCCGCTTCGTCAAGAGCATTGATTTGCGCCGCCGCATATTCTGTATCTGCCGGGCTGAAAGTACTCATCGACTGTATGGCAATTGGCGCACTTCCACCGATAAGCACATCACCCACTTTTATCTGTCTTGTCACCCTTGTCACCTATTTCATCAAAGACATTACATCATTAAACATGGCGAAGAGAAATATAAATCCGATAATAGTTATCCCAACCGCCTGTATATAGTACAAGGCCCTCTCAGGGAGCTCTTTCCCGGAAATACCTTCTATCAGCGTAAGAATCAAAAGTCCCCCGTCAAGAAGCGGAATCGGCAGCAAATTCAAAAAGCCCAGATTCAAACTCAGAAGCGCGATAAATGCAAAGAGCGCCGTCATTCCTGAATCCGCCACGGTTCCTGCCATGCGGGCCACACCTATGGGACCTGCCACACCGGCTTCTGCTCCGGCAAGTATATCCGCCAGCCCGGCAACCATTATCTTTAATATATAGACACACCTTTCTGCCCCAAGAGAAACTGCACGATTTAAAGAAACATCTTCTTTTTCCACAGAAGGAGTGATTCCCATAATTGCGCGCCCCTCTCCATTGTCCTTTGGAATAACAGTGACCGTTTTTTTCACGCCTTCAGAGTCTATGACGACAGAAAGAACCCGTCCCGCTTTATCGGATACAATCCTGCCGATATCTTCCCATCTTTCTACCTTTTCTCCATTGATGGAAATAATTTTATCACCTGCCTTAATTCCCGCACTGGCAGCGGAACTTTCTTCCAGTACAGAACCTGCCACGGGTATGTCCTTAAAAGTATGAATTCCATTGATAAAAAAAATTGCTGTAAAAATAAAAAAAGCAAGCAATATATTAAACAGCGCGCCCCCAGCAATGACAAGAAGTTTTGCCCATGTCGGTCTTTGTCGAAATGCACGGGGATCATCCAAGTCGTCGCGATTCATTCCTGCAATTTTATTATATCCGCCAAGAGGAATGGCTCGAAGAGAGTACAATGTTTCTCCTTTTCGGAAAGACACTATTTTCGGTCCAAACCCGACAGCAAATTCATCCACTTTCATTCCTGTCAGCTTCGCCATAAAGAAATGACCGCCTTCATGAACGATCACGATGATAGCAAAAACAATAACGGGAGCTATTATAGCATTTAACATAAAATTCCTCTGTTTATAATTTTTTTTGCAAAGCGCCGCGCTTCTTTATCCGCTTCCAATACATCAGAAAGCGAATGGATATGACGGCTCGTCCATTGGGTAAGCGTTTCTTCCACGACGTCAAAAATGGAAAGGAAAGATAACTGCCCTTTAATAAAAGATGCAATCGCTTCTTCATTGGCCGCATTGAATGCAGTCGTTGCATTTCCTCCCCGTTTTCCCGCCTCAAAAGCAAGACGGAGAGAACGGAACACTTCCACATCAGGCTGCTCCGTAATAATTGATCCTACTTGCTTCCAATCCACAAATTCATGGGAAGGTGACGGCAGGCGATGGGGATACGTAAGCGCAAACTGTATGGGGAGACGCATATCAGGATTCCCTATTTGTGCAATAACAGAACCGTCTTCATACTCTACCATGGAATGAATTAAGCTCTGCGGCTGGACAAGCACTTCAATATGGTCATAATCCACATCAAAAAGCCACCGCGCTTCAATGACTTCCAATCCTTTATTAAACATGGTTGCCGAATCGAGTGTTACTTTTCGTCCCATATTCCATGTAGGATGCTTCATGGCATCCTCCAACGTGACTTGTGCCAATTGTTCCCTTGTATATCCTCGGAACGGTCCGCCCGATGCGGTAAGCAGTATCTTATGAACTGCTTTTTTATCCTGCCCCAGCATTGATTGGAAGATAGCACTGTGTTCACTGTCTACAGGACGGATAAGGATTCCCTTTTCTTTGGCTGCCCTCATGACAAGCTCCCCGCCGGTCACAAGAGTTTCTTTATTTGCGAGGGCGATTTCTTTTCCTGCCGCTATGGCATCTAAAGTCGGCTTCAAGCCATCAATGCCGACCACGGAAACAAGGACAAGATCCACTTGATTCCCACAGGCAGCCGTCGATAACGCTTCTTCCCCGACAAGCACCTCCGCCGATCCCCTGTAAAGGTCTTTAAACCTTTTTCCTGCTTCTTCATCCGTCACGACAATCGTATGGGGATGAAATTCTTCTGCCTGTGCAAAAAGAGCGTCAATATTTCTTTTGGCGGAAATAACGGACACATGAAAAAGCCGGGGATATATCCGTACTATGTCAAGCGTCTGTGTACCTATGGAACCTGTACTTCCAAGTATCGCTATTTCTTTCATCTATACACCATACCTGATCAGACTTAAGAATAAAAGTACTGCCGGCGCCACAAAGAGCAGACTGTCAAAACGATCCATCATGCCGCCGTGACCGGGCAAAATATTTCCTGAATCTTTCACATCGCAGGCCCGTTTAAGGTAAGACTCAAACAAATCACCCATAGGCGCCATAACGGCTACAATCACACCCATCAAAAATCCAATCAGAATGGAAAAGTCCACAGCTGCCGATAGAATCAGACAAAGAATAATCGTTCCGGCCATACCGCCGAATAGGCCCTCCATCGTTTTATTCGGGCTGATATGAGGCGCCATCCTATGCTTTCCAAACCTTTTCCCTGCAAAGTACGCGAAAGAATCACTCGCCCATGTGCCAATGAGAGCAAACGAAATCAGGAATGCCCCCGGTGTCACGGTAATACTCCCCATTCCGAGAAGTTCATTCCCTCCACGAAGAAATGCCAATGAACCGAACCCGATCCCCAGATAAATAACGCCAAAAACGGTATAGATAAGCCCATGCATCTGTTCTTTTTTCAGTACCATCACAAGAAATAAAAGCAGGATAAAAGACGCAACAATGGCAGAAAAGAATATGCGGATTGAATAAAAGCCTGCTGCTCCTACGATAATTGCCAAGGCTGCTACCGCAGGTATACGATATACACGAATATTCACATTACTCAACATATTTTTAAATTCAAACAAACTTAAAACCGATACAGCAAAAACAGCTGATGTCAAAAACCATCCGCCAAGAGCCACAAGGCCTAAAACCGCAATAATTCCAACCACAGCTGTAATGACAAGGATCTTCATCGGGAAGCCTCCGTCAAACCGCCAAAACGACGATCTCTTCCTGTGAACCAGAAAACAGCCTTTTCCAACTCTTCACTTGAAAAATCAGGCCATAAAACAGGTGTGAAATACAATTCGCTATACGAAACCTGCCATAAAAGGAAATTCGATATCCGCAATTCACCGCCCGTACGTATAAGCAGATCCACATCTGATGATGCCGAAGGATAGAGGTGGTTCGTGATGGTTTCTTCTGTAACAGAATCTGCTTCCATCCTGCCTTCTGCAACTTTTTGGCTGATATCCCTCACTGCGTTAACCAGTTCCATTCGGCCGCCATAGTTAATGGCCACATTCAGGATAAGCCCGTCATTATTTGCAGTATCCTTTTCACACACCTTGATTTCCTCTTGAAGTGATGACGGCAATTCCATTGTATCGCCGATAATATGAACCTGCACATTATCGGCAACCAGTTCGCGAAGCTGCCCGATCAGGTAATTCTTAAAAAGATGCATAAGAAAATTCACTTCAAAAGCAGGGCGTTTCCAATTTTCTGTAGAAAAAGCATATATTGTCAGACACCGGATACCCATATGACCGGCGGCGCGAACTATATTTTTTACATTTGCCGCGCCGACCTGATGCCCATAGGTTCGTTCTCTTCCCCGCTGCTGCGCCCACCGCCCATTTCCATCAAGGATGATTGCCACATGACGGGGAAACCTCTTATCAGACACACCCATTCTCCTTACTCGTCAATCTCTTTAGTACCGCTTCCACTTCATCACTGTACTTCATCTGAGGCATAATGACCGCCTCTTTACCACACCGTACCAGGTATTTTCTCACTTTATGCAAATCATAACGGCGCCCGCGGGTTTCAGAAATATGCCATGAAGGATATTCCTCTGAAATCTGCTTTGCCAGGTTTTCATCAAACCGCATACCTGCATAAATAGTTCTTCCCATCATACAGACAGTATTTCCTTAACTTTTTTATCGGTAACCGCTTCCAGATCTTTGATTTTCTGATCAGTCAGTTTCTGAATCTTGTCCTCCATGTCTTTAATGACATCTTTAGAAATATCGCTGTTCTTTTCTTCCTTTTTCAGAAATACGTTTCCATCTCTGCGGATATTGCGGATAGCCACTTTCGCTTCTTCCGCTTTTTTATTAACCACTTTGACCAGGTCTTTTCTGCGCTGTTCCGTGAGCTGGGGAATCGCCATGCGGATCAGATTACCATCATTCATAGGTACCAGTCCCAAATCAGACATATTGATTGCTTTTTCGATATCTTTTAAAATTCCTTTATCCCAAGGCTGCACGACAAGCATTCTTGCTTCCGGTACGGTAACAGATGCCACCTGTGTAACCGGCGTCTTGGATCCATAGTAATCTACAAACACACGATCCAAAAGACTCGGGCTTGCCTGGCCCGTTCTGATTGATGTGAATTCATTTCTTAATGCTTGGATGGATTTATCCATCTTTTCAGAAAGATGCTTTAATTCGTCTTCGTACATTTTATTTCTCCTCTATCAATGTGCCCAGGTTTTCACCTTCACAGGCTTTGACAATATTTCCCGGAACGTCGATATTAAAAACCATGATCGGGATTTTATTATTCATGCAGAGTGTAATTGCGGTATTGTCCATGACCTCCAGCTTTTTCTGCAAAACATCATTATAAGACAGATGGGTAAACATCTTTGCTTCCGGATGGAATTTAGGATCTGCATCATAAACCCCATTTGTCTGTTTTTTTGCCATCAACATAACATCCGCTTCAATTTCCGCGGAACGGAGAGCAGCGGTCGTATCAGTAGTAAAATAGGGATTCCCTGTACCAGCGCCAAAAATAACGACTCTTCCTTTTTCCAGGTGTCGGATCGCTCTGCGGCGGATATAAGGTTCTGCAATCTGCTGCATTTCGATAGCCGTCTGCACTCTTGTGGTAACGCCCATTTTTTCGAGGGCATCCTGGAGTGCCACAGAGTTGATGACAGTGGCAAGCATGCCCATGTAATCGGCAGATGCCCTATCCATACCGCCGGCACTTCCTTTAAGGCCTCTCCAGATATTTCCGCCGCCAACAACAACGGCGATTTCAATTCCGGAATCACTGGCTTCTTTAATTTCTCCCGCAAGCCGATACACAACTTCCGGATCAATACCAAACCCCTTATCATTAGCCAATGCTTCACCACTGAGCTTCAGCATGATTCTTTTGTACTTTTTCTTTTCCGTCTCCATCCCACACCTCCAGATTAACCATAATTCCTCTATATTATAAAGTATTCCCCTGCTTATGAAAATAAGAGAACACAAAAAAGTGTTCTCTTACCGTTAGAAACTACTGATTAATCTGTTTTGCAACTTCTTCTGCCAAGTTATCCTGTTTCTTTTCAATGCCTTCACCAAGCTGGAAACGACTGAAACGAATAACTTCTGCACTTTTAGACTGGAGCAGTTTGGCAACGGACAAATCTCCGTCCTTAATGAATGGCTGATCAACGAGGCACACTTCCTTATAATACTTATTGACACGGCCTGTAACCATTTTTTCAACAACATTTTCCGGCTTACCTTCATTGCGGGCCTGTTCACGGAGAACTTCCTTTTCATGTTCCAATTCTTCTTTGGAAACCTGTGAACGTTCCAGATAAGACGGATTAGCAGCAGCTACCTGCATGGCGATATCTTTCCCCAGTTCAGCATCGCCGCCCTTAATCTCCACAAGAACACCGATTTTCCCGCCGCCATGAATATAGCTGTATACCTGGCCTTCAGTACTTTCATATCGGGTGAACCGACGAATGGAAATATTTTCTCCAATATTAGCAATAGCTTCTGTGACTACATCTTTAACAGTCTTATCTCCCATAGCGGAATCAAGCAGAACTGCTACATCCGCCGGATTTACGGAAGCAATCTGTGCCGCAATAGATTTTGCCAAAGCCTGGAAATTCTCATTGTGCCCGACAAAGTCAGTTTCACAATTCACTTCCGTGATAACACCAATTTTACCGTTTTCTGATATATAAGAAACAACGGCACCTTCTGCTGCAATACGGGATGCTTTCTTCGCCGCCTGGGAGAGTCCCTTTTCACGAAGAATATCTATCGCCTTTGCCATGTCCCCATCTGCTTCCACGAGGGCTTTTTTACAGTCCATCATGCCGGCTCCGGTACTGTTGCGCAATTCCTTTACCATACTTGCACTAATCATTCTATGACCTCCATTACATAACCAAGGTATTTGTCTGTATTAAAGATTTTATTCTTCAGCAGCTTCTTCAGAAACCTCTTCAGCTTCTTCAGACGCAGCAGTTGTTTCAACTTCTTCCTGCTGTCCCTGGCGACCTTCCAGAATAGCGTCAGCCATCTTGCTCGCCAGCAGTCTTACAGCACGGATAGCATCGTCATTTGCAGGAATCGGGAAATCAACCACATCCGGATCACAATTGGTATCAACGGTAGCCACAACCGGAATGTGAAGCTTATGCGCTTCCGCTACTGCGATTTCTTCCTTTTTAGAGTCAATCACAAAAATAGCTCCCGGAATCTTCTTCATATCTTTAATCCCGCCAAGATTCTTCTGAAGTTTCTCCAGTTCGCGCTGCATCAGGATGACTTCTTTCTTCGGATACTGTTCGGTAGTTCCGTCTTCAAACATTTTTTCCAATTCCTTCAGGCGGGCTACGCGAGCCTGGATAGTACGGAAGTTGGTAAGCATGCCGCCGAGCCAACGTTCATTTACATAAAACATATTGCAACGCTGGGCTTCTTCTCTGACAGAATTTTGAGCCTGTTTCTTTGTTCCGACAAACAGGATCGGTGCTCCTGTTGCTGCCACTTCACGGATAAAAGCATAAGCTTCTTCTACTTTTTTCACTGTCTTCTGCAGGTCAATGATATAAATACCATTACGTTCGGTGAAGATGTACCTTGCCATCTTCGGATTCCAGCGACGGGTCTGATGCCCGAAATGAACGCCTGCTTCAAGCAACTGTTTCATGGATACAACTGACATAATAATAACCTCCTGTTAATAACCTCTGCCTGCTTCTTCTCTTACAGCCACCAAATCCGGCACAGATGTAAAATCCGCAGACATGTGTACTCATGCTTTTTTATTCTATCAAAAAGGTTTCTATACCGCAAGATAATTTTTCTGCAAGATGTCCGATTTGCTATTGCTATTCAGCTCATTCTCCTTTTTTCTTTGGCTTGAACACCTTGTACATGATATCATAAAAGAAATATAAAGAAAGGATTTCTTCTCCATGATATCTTCTGAATCAAAGAAGGGGAAAAAACTTCACATAGAGTTTCTCCGCTTCTTTTGCATATGGCTTGTTATGTTCACCCACACCTCTACAGCAGGCTTTTCCCTCTATCTGCTGAGACCTGAATCATTTTTCTTTCCTTTTTACATTGCTGTTCCCTTTTGGGTAAAAACGGCAGTTCCCATTTTCTTTATGATTTCAGGAGCGCTCCTTCTCAAAAAGGAAGAACCGATCTCTGTCATCTTTAAGAAACGAATATGGCGATTTGCACAAATCATTTTTATCTTCTCCCTTATTAATTATCTTTATTTTTACCACGGACTTAATTTATCATTCTTTGGACACCTCTCTAAATTTTTTACGTTGATGTATTCGTCAAATATGGCCACAGCGTACTATTTTCTTTATATTTATATTGGATTTCTCCTTATGCTCCCACTCTGGAGAATACTCGTCCGCCATATGACAAATCAGCTTTTCTTATACTTAATTGCCCTTAATTTATTTTTTGTCGGTTTCATTCCTGTTTTCTCCTTTTTAATTTTTAAGGGAACCGCAGATATCAACTGGTTCATAAATCCTATTCTTGCTGTCAGTGAGCCAAGCTTCTACTTCATTTTAGGCTATTGGATTGAAAACGTCCTTCCTATTCATTGGCTGACAAAAAGAAATTTACTCTATCTCGGCATGGCGGCCATTGCAGGCACAATGATTGCGTCCATCATGACTTGTTACCACGGTGTCGTGGCAGGAGGCCTCACAGAAGCCATTTCCGAACGTTTCTACGATTCTTTCCTCTTTCTGAATACCGCTTTCATTTTCTGTGCTTCCCGCTTATGGTTTATTACCCATAATATTTCAGAAAGGTGGCAAAAAATTCTCCTATTTCTTGGAAGCATGTCTTTTGGCGTCATGCTTTTTGAAGAGATTACCCGCAACATAACACGTTTTTTCTTCAATCGTATCCTTCTTACATACATTCCCCGATTCCCATTTTTTGATGCCGTCATTTGGATTTGTTCCGCCTTCATCTTAGGATTGCTTTTGACTTATCTCGTTAAGAAAATCCCTTACTTCACCCATTTGATTTAAGAGCAATTAAAAATAACCTGCTGCAGAAAAGTGCAGTCAGGTTATTTTTAATTGAATCAGATTCTTTTTGAGATACATCCATTCCTCAGTTGGATAAATTCTCCGGTATTTTCCTCCCGCCCCGCTTCCTCTGCCAGTTTCATCGTCCGTTCATGACAGGTAAAAAGAAATATCTGTTGTTCTTTTCCCAACTCCATGAGGAAGCGAAGTGTTTCTTTCTGCCGTTCTTCATCAAAACGGACAAAAATATCATCCAGTACGATAGGAAGCGTTTCCATCTGTTCTCCAAAAGAAAGTGCCATCGCCAGACGGATTGCCAGGTATACTTGGTCACCCGTACCGGAAGACCAGACCTTTGATTCCTTTTTACGGTAGAACTCATCTATAATACTCACATCTTTTCCGTCATCATTAACAATGAGAGAATACTTTCCCTTTGTCATCCGCCCAAGGAAACGATTTGCCATTTTTATAATCTTCGGCTGTTTTCCGGAATCATACCGTTTCTGTGTCTTTCCCATAAGTGACCGTATAAAGAGAGCTGTCAGCCAATCTTCCATAGTTTGACCGATTTCCGTTTCTAATTCTTTCTTTTTCTGGAGTGTTTTGGTAATCGTATCATCCCCGGCAAGACGGAATATTTCATTTTCGGCAGCCCCCTGCTGTCTTTTCTTTTGCGCGAATTTTTGATGTTCTGCCATCCATTCATCATACCGTCCGCTCTCCAAGGTGGCCCACAAACGATTAAACTCTTCTTCACCGCCGGCATAAAGACGGATATCATGCCGCACGTTTTCCCAGTCTTTTAAAAGCCTGTCATGATTTTCATGTGCATTTACCTTTTCCGCAAAATCTTCCGCATTTACTGCATTCACAAGGCGGAATAAAGCATTCATTTCCCGCTCGCACGACGCCCAGTCCGATTTGAGCTTATTCATTTCCCGCTCATATTCATCATGCTGGCGGTTCTTTTCTGAAATGGACCGCCACTCCAAATTGCGCTTCTTATTTTCTTCATAAATATAAGCGATGCTTTCCGGTGTAATGGGACATGACATTCCTGCAGCCCGAATGATGGATCCTGCACGTTTTGCAAAGCCCGCCAGTTTTTCCTGTGCCCCGTCAATACGAACATCAATAATCTTTCCCCGGCCTTCTTCTGCATAAATCTTATTCCACTGTTCTTGTAATTCTGATACCTTTTCAGGAAGCACCTTAGGCAGTTTATTTGCTTCAAGCCACTTATACCATTCATCCAGGACGGCCGCCTGCGCTTCTTTTAGCAGCTTCCCCTCTTCCGCCCAGTCTTTATGCGCAGACTGCTGTTTTTTCACTGTTTCCCGCTTCCATGCAAAAGCCTGCTGTTTTGCCTGCATTCCATAAAAATCACTTCTTTTCGCCTGGAGCATATTATGGAATGCAGGCAGATCTTTTTTATCTTCCGGCACATGGTCAGGAAAACGGCTTGCTACTTCATGCCATTCTTTCTTTATCTCATCAATCTGCGCTTCAAGTTCTCTGATTTGATTTTCTTTTCTGCGGAAAACATGATTGTTAATAGCAAAACACGCCGCCGCCAGTACCGACGCCCCCACAGCACCATAAAGCACCGTATACCCCATAAGAGACATGTAAAACATAATAACAAAAACTACAGCTGCGATAAGAGCAGTTGCTCCCAGCCAAAACCAGAAAGTATAACGGGTATCTTTCTGCGCAGAAAGAGCATCCGTTTTTTCCGTTAAAGCGGCTTCTTCGTTAAGCAGTGCTTCAATTTTTGATGCATCTGCCTCATATTTTCGCCAGGCTTCTTCACTGGAAAGAAGTGTTCCGCCTTGGATCATTTCTTCTTCCAGCATTTCCACTTCAGGCTCACGCTGCTGCCAGAAATGAAGCTCGTTGTTCCTTACACCTGCACTTTGTGCCAGATTCCGCCCCTGCTTCCAATCCACATCAGCACAAGCATCTTTTAAACTGAGCGCTCTGTCCCACAACGGCAGGGCATATCCCAGATTGACAAAAGATCGTGCCCAATCTGCCTTGGTTCTTTTTAATTCTTCTTCTTCAGCTGCAATCTGTTTCCACTGCCCCAAATCTACATAAAGACCTTCCAGTTCCTGTTCCATTCCCGTCCACGGAATAATTTCCTCTTTCGCCCTGGGCCGGTATTCGTCAATCTTTGGCTGAAGTACCTCCTGCTGTTCACGGATAAGTTTCATCCGGCTGACCAAATGCCCCCACTGTTCTTTTCCATTGGAAGGAAATAATTTAACCTGTTCACTGAGCTGCAGCTGACGTTTAATTTCCCTTGCCCGTTTATAATACTCCCACGCGCCGAGACGTTTTTCCAGCTGCTTATCCATTTCCTGATCTGCAGCCAGAGAAATTTTCATCTTGTCTATTTCTTTTTTCAACAGAGCCTGCTTCTTCTGGAGTATAGAAAAATCTTTTTCCTGTCCGGACAGGTGTTCCAACGCCTCCTGTACCTCAGCAAGAGTCATCAGCAGCTGATTAATCCTCCGTTTCCCCTGGGAAGAAGAGACAAGAAGTTTTTCCATTTCTTCGTCCGCCTGTTTCATGGCACCGGAAACGAGATCTCCTCCCTGAAGCATAAAAAAGCGGCTTCGGACAGAATCATCTGCCAAGAAAGACGTTCCTTGCAAATCCTCCAATCCGACAGCAAAAATCTTTTCATAAATCCCGCGATTCAATCCATGCCACCAGAGAGAAGATAATTCATCATTAAATTCTTTACCTTTATCATTAACGGCCCATTTGTTTTTTCCATCACGATAAATGCGATATGCAGATCCATCCGCACGGAGAAATCCCATATTTCCTTTTTTCCCCTGCCATTTGCCCCGCTCATAGCCGAACATCATATCACGGATAAACCGGAGAAGCGTCGTCTTCCCGCTTTCATTTTCACCCATGATTACATTCAGGCACCCGGCCGCAGGTTTCCAAGATTCATTCTGGTAAATGCCATACTGTTCCAGTTCTAAATCAGTAATCTTCATCCTTCATCCTCCGCCAGCATTTCGGCGCCTTTTATCTCCGCTTTTTCAAAAGCACGGATAATCATGTCATCCGACACCATATTCATCAATCTGCTAAACTTGGCCATTTCCGGACGGTCTGCTATCTCCTTCTTCAGAACTGCCAGTCTTTTTTCGCTGGAAAGCCCGTTAATTTCATCAAAGGTCCGGAGGTAACTTCCCATAACATCGGGAATCTTCCTCCGTTCTTCCAAATTCAGAAAAGGTTTTGTTTCGTCTTGAATCTCAGCAAAATAACAAAAAATGTGATGAAATTTTTCTTTATCATTAAGCAGCTGAAGAATATACGCCTGCCCCTCAGGCGTAGAAACCGCTTTTTGCAATACCCCTTGCCCACGCAAAACAAGGCGGACGATGTTAGGCTTTCCCGTTTTTTCACGAAGTGTGGCCCGCTGTTTTACAACTTCCCTGACCAATTCCTCAGGATTTTGGAAAGAACTGATATCCACTTCCATATCCATCCAGCGGATTGCATCAGTAACAATAAACTTCAAAGTTACCGTTCCATAAGCACCTACATCTACGAGATAACAACCTTTTTCGCCGGATTCTGAACGATCCAGGCCTTGCGTATTCCCCGGATAAACCATGTATGGCCGCATAGATGGTGTTTTTCTCGCGTGCACGTGCCCAAGAGCCCAGTAGTCCATCTTTGTATTTCTTAAATCATCCACCGTACAGGGAGCATAAGGACTTCCTGCCACGCCCAGTTCCGTATGGAGCATGCCGATAGAAAAGATATCTTCGTCTTTCTTCCTGAATCGAAGTGCCAGATTTTCTCTCATATGACGGTTTTTATAACTGATACCATAAACCATAGCTGCCGTCTCGCCACCCACCAATAACGGTACTGATTCCACTTTGTCAGAAGAAAACACATAAACGGAAGGCGGCAGCGGCACATCTGCCCGCCACGCCTCGTCAGGATCATGATTTCCATGAATAATAAATACCTGCACCCCCGCCTGCGCCGCACGATACAGCTCTCTGGCAAAAGCCATCTGTGCTGCCAGACTGTGATGATCACTGTTATAAACGTCACCTGAAATCAGAATGGCATCGGCACGATACGTCAACGCCGCAGTGACTACATTTTCAAAAGCCTTAAAAGTCGCTTTATGTATAGCTTCTGTCCAAGGACCCGTATCTCCCGAATATAATCCTCCGAACGGTTCGCCTAAATGAAGATCCGCACAATGGATAAAAGAAAAATGTTTCCCCATAGATCCTCCTAATTACGATATTTTTTATATTTTATCACAATTTTCATAATCCTCACCTTTTCAGTCTGTTTTAAAAATATTGATAGATTGTTGTCTGAAACCGGATTTTATCACCAAGTAAAAAATGCGGCCGCAGAGATGTCCCTCCGCTGCCACACTCCCTATAAATTACATTTCGTTATAAATTTCCGCCACCGCATCATATTCTTCATCTGTCGGAGGTACATATTCCGCCTGGCCATTTTTATCAGTGTCAACTCGTGCCAGGATAATTTCCGGCTCCTCTACATTCTCCCCATCTTCCGGAATAGAAACCAAAACAGCAAATTCTTTCCCTGCAAAAGGAATAACCACGTCCTGGACGTAATCTCTTTCTATACCACCGGGGTCTGACACAGAAATAATGATCGGTTCTTTCTGCTCTGCCATCATATTATCCTCTGTTCTTAAAAGACAAATGCTGCAGGTATCCTTCCAAGATAACTACTGCTGCCATTTTATCAATTACTTTTTTTCGTTTTTTTCGGCTGACATCCGCTTCAATCAGCTGCCTCTGCGCCATAACGGTAGTCAGTCTTTCATCCCAGAAATGATAAGGAATATCCGGAAATGCTGCAGCAAGAGCTTCTGCAAATTTTTCCGTCTGCTCAGCACGCATCCCCTTTGTCCCATTCATATTCAAAGGCATTCCGATAACAAACTCTTCCACATTGTATTCATCCGCCAGATGGCGCAGCCGGACAAAATCCTTTTCCCGCGTCGTATGGCGGATTGTCTCCACACCTTGTGCGGTCCACCCGAATAAATCACTGACTGCCACACCAATTGTCTGTGAGCCTACATCCAAGCTCATAATACGCATATCAAAGCCCCTTATGGGTTACATAGAAACGAACCAGTTCTTCCACCAACTCATCCCGTTCTATGGATGAAACAAGCTTACGTGCATCATGCTTGCTCGTGATATATGTAGGTTCTCCGGATACAAGATAGCCTACCAACTGGACTGTCGGATTATGTCCGGCTTCTTTCAATGCAGTATACACCGCATTTAAAACCATAGCCGCCTGGGTATTCCCTCCTTCTTCCACCTCACGTTTTACTAAAATTGTTTCGCCTGAGACCGGCATCGCAATCGCCTCCTTTATTAAAGCTGTGACTCAATGATTCGAACACCTTCATCGATGGCATTCTGCAATTCAGAAATATTTTTACCTCCGGCTTGGGCAACAGCAGGTTTTCCTCCGCCGCCTCCACCACATATTTTTGCCGCGGCGGATACCACTTTTCCCATATGAATCCCTGTTTTCACGGCCTCTTCAGAGGCCATTCCCACAAGATTTACTTTTTCTCCGGCTGCTGCGCCGAGAATAAACGCACCTCTCGGAAGTTTTCCTTTTACAATATCAGCCGCTTTTCGAAGTTCATCCATATTCGCCGCCGGTACGATGGCACCGAAGAAAGAAATACCGTTCTTTTCTCTTACATTCTTCAGCAGATTCCCTAAGGCATCCTTTGTCTGCTGATTTTTAAACCTCTCAATTTCCCGTTCCGCCTCTTTCAGAGCTGCAAGATTCTTTTCAATCTTTCCCGGAATTTCTTCCACTTTCACCTTTAAAAGTGCAGCAGATTCCCTGAGCAGCTTACGATCTGCCAGCATAGATTCATAAGCGGCCTTACCGGTTATCGCTTCAATTCTCCGGATGCCTGATCCGATACCGCTTTCGCTTATGATGCGGAAGCAGCCGATTTCCCCCGTATTAAATACATGAGAACCGCCGCATAGTTCCGTGCTGAAATCAGGAACACGGACAACACGTACAATATCACCGTATTTTTCACCGAAAAGAGCTATGGCTCCCATTTCTTTTGCTTTAGCAATCGGCATTTCATCAATATCCAATGTGGTAGATTTCCAAATCTGTTCGTTCACAATCCGTTCCACCTCGGCTATCTGCTTATCGGTAACTGCTTCCGGCCAGGTAAAATCGAAACGTAACTTTTCCGGAAGCACAAGCGAGCCGGCCTGATTAACCTGGCTGCCCAGAACCCTGCGGAGAGCCGCCTGCAGCAGGTGGGTGCCTGTATGGTTGCGGGCAATATCTTCCCTCCGCTCCCGATCTACCACGGTTTTTACCGTTTCGCCGGTTGAAATAACGCCTTCCGTTACCGTTCCGATGCAATATACAATACCGTCAGGTAATTTCTTCGTATCTTCTATGGAAATAATGCCGCTATTTCCTTCCAATACACCGCTATCTCCAATCTGTCCGCCGCCTTCCGCATGAAAAGGATTATTTTTCAAAATAACCGTAATATTTTCACCATCAGCAGCTGACTGTACGGCCTGTCCGTCCTTTCCCAAAAGGAGAATTTCCGTATCTCCGTCCGTATCTTCCGTAGTCATGGACTCAGACTTAAGTTTCGTCGTATCGGGAGTCGCAATACGGGCAGAAACCTTTGCACGAGCCGCTCTTGCGCGTTCCTTCTGCTCCGCCATAGCTGCGGCAAAGCCGTCTTTATCGATTTCAATTCCTTGTTCTTTGGCAATTTCTTCCGTCAGCTCCCAAGGAAATCCATATGTATCATACAGTTTGAAGACTCGATCGCCTGTAAGAATACGCCGTTGCTTTTTCAGCGTTTCTTCAAGCATTTCAGCAAGGAGATCCATCCCCGCATTGAGAGTTGCGTGAAAACGGTTTTCTTCCACACCAGCCACTTTCTTTATAAATGCCCGCTTTTCCATCAATTCCGGATATGCGGGTTTCATCATTTTTACGACCACATCAATCATGCGGCCCAGGAAAGCATCGTCTATGCCAATAAGCTTGCCATATCTTACAGCACGGCGAAGTACACGTCTTAGTACATAACCGCGGCCTTCGTTAGAAGGAAGAATTCCATCGGCAATCATATTTGTAATAGCACGGGTGTGATCGGAAATAACTTTCAGCGCTACATCGCTCTCTGCACTGCGTCCATACGGAACGCCCGCAAGACCGGCCGCTTCCTGAATAATCGGAAAGAATAAATCCGTTTCAAAATTATTTTTCTTCTTTTGAAGAACTGCCGATAAACGTTCCAACCCTGCACCGGTGTCAATATTCTTCTTATCCAGCGGCCGGTAAGATCCATCTTTTTGTCGATCAAACTGGCTGAATACCAAATTCCAGATTTCAAGGAAACGATCTCCGTCTCCACCCATCTGGTTTTCCGGATCCGTACCGAATTCTTCGCCCTGGTCATAGAAAATTTCTGAGTCCGGCCCGCAGGGGCCTTCTCCAATTTCCCAGAAATTATCCGACAGCGGATAAATATGGCTTTCCGGCAGCCCGATCATATCATGCCAATAATCGTGAGATTCCCTGTCATCCGGATAAATCGTTACATACAGACGGGAACTCTCCAGCTTGATTACTTCCGTCAAAAATTCCCATGCCCAGGCAATGGCTTCCTTCTTAAAGTAATCACCAAAAGAGAAATTCCCAAGCATTTCAAAAAAGGTATGATGCCTTGCTGTACGGCCGACATTTTCAATATCGCCTGTGCGGATACATTTCTGACTGGTCGTCACACGATGGCAGGGCGGCTCAACCTTCCCCGTAAAATACGGTTTCAGTGGCGCCATCCCTGCGCCGATCAAAAGCAGGCTGGGATCATCTTTTGGAATCAACGGAAAACTTTTCAGCCGCAGATGTTCTTTCTTCGTTTCGAAAAAAGACAAATATGCCTCACGAATATCATTGCCTTTCATGATATGCCCCCTTAGGTATTTTGATTTCGTTGTGTTTGTTTATTATACCATGCAGACATAATTCATGCATGAAAACACCTCTGCTTATCCAGCCGGATAACCGCCAGCTGTTTCCCCAAATCTTTATATGCCTTTTCATCATAATCCGCATACAGGACAGATTCTTCCTCCCCCGCCTCCGCCTGTACTTTTCCTAAAGGATCTATAAAGCGGGAATGTCCTCCCATTTTCATTCCCCGATAGTTTCCCGACATATTGACGGCGGCTATGCAGAGTCCGTTTTCTATGGCTCTGGCACGGGTCAGCACATCCCATTGATAAATATGCATAGCAGGCCACGAGGCCGGCGCTGCTACCAGCATGACGCCCTTTTTCGCCATTTTCCTCCACATCCTGGGAAAATAAAACTCATAGCACACCGCCATACCGGTACGGACTCCGTCTATATCCTCATACAGAAGTTTCCGTCCCGGCCGCATAAGTTCTGCTTCCAGATAACCATAAAATAAATGGCGCTTACTGTACTCTCCCTTGATATCACCGTCTTTACCAAATACCAGCCCCGTATTTCGTATTACTCCCCCCTTTTTTACGGGAAGCGTCCCTGCTATGATATATGTCCCAGTATAAGCTGCCAGAGAAGAAAGTCTCTGTATCAAACCATCCCCCATATATGTTGCATTTTTACCGAGATTATGAAAATCGTACCCAATCGTCCATAATTCTGGAAGAACAATCATATCCGCCTGATGGGATACTTTCCCCATCAATTCAAAAGCATGTGTGATATTTCTTTCCTTATCGCCGGATACGACATCCATCTGAATCAATCCAAGCCTCATTGCTCTCCATCCAAAACCCGTATATAAAAGAAATGGAGGCATACGCCCCCACCCCGGCAGCAGACCGTATAAATCCGCCATATAACCACAAACCGTCAAAGCACCCGCTTCGCCCCCACATACCTGTCATGCCAATATCCATTTTTCATTGTTGCCACAGCAACTCCGCAGCTGCTGGTGGCACTGATAAAATATCCGTCTCCCAGATATAGACCCGAATGGGATACTCCCGACTCGTATGTGGAAAAAAAGACAAGATCACCCGGTTCCAACCGATTGACAGACACCCTTTCTCCTCTTCCGAATTGCTCATCTGCTGCGCGGGGAAGCAGAATTCCCTTTTTATTAAATACATAATGGATAAACCCTGAACAGTCGAATCCGCTGGGTGTCATGCCGCCAAAACGGTACGGCACACCTACATACTTTTTCGCTTCTTCCATAATTGCTTGTACACGAGGTGCCAGTTTTCCGGGTTTGTGCCACGATACGGAAACATCATCAATACCTATGCCGCCCGGTGACATTTTATTTTTTCGGGCAGAAGAGTGTTTCTTGCTTTTTAATGTTTTCCCGGTAAGCGCTTTATAGGTAACAGGACCCACCACTCCATCTACATCCAGATTATGTTTCTTTTGAAATTTTTTTACTGCCGACACCGTTGTTTCATTGAACCGCCCGTCAGCACGCACCAGACAGCCGGCCTGTGTCAACCGTCGCTGTAAATCCTTTACCGCGTCTCCGGAATCGCCAAGAGAATAACTGGCAAAAACAAATTGCGCGGAGCACAACGAAATGACGCCTGCTATCAACAAGACTCTCCAATTTCTATCCATATGGCTTCCTCACATGAAAATATTTATAATTGCATATTTTTATACATTGCTCTGTCTTCATTATTTTATCATATTTATCACATTCATGTTTTTTATTTACACAAAAAATCAGGAATAGTACTTACCATTCCCGATATGTCTTTACAATTATTCAGCAGGATGTTCAATTCCGGATTTACCATATACCTTGCCACTGATAAAGTTCCGATCCACCATCATTTCAATAAAATACTTAGGGTTGCTCTTGAGGATTTCTGTCAAAATCATTTGATACATCTCTTCATCACTTTTATCACACGGTCCCTTCAATTCCAGTTCAAAAGAAATATAAATGCCTTCCTCCTTTTCCACCACAAAAAAATCATGATAAGATACCGGAAGGCCGGTGCGGTAAATGGCGGCTTCCAAGTCACGCATGTATTCCATCTCCTTCGGATTTGACACCGCTTTAGGATCCGCATGAACTACCGCCTGGATATTGAATTCGTTCCTAAGCTTCGTCATAACTGTTTCCGCCAGTTCATGTCCCTCCACGAGAGTCAAATTGCTGTCCAATTCCACATGGGCAGAAGCAAAATGATTTTCCGGCCCATAATCATGAACAATCAGATCATGCACACCGTAAACTCCCGGTGTCTCAAGAATCACCGTTTTTATTTTTTCATACATTTCCGCATCCGGTGTGGCGCCGATAATGGAATTCAGCGCCTCTTTCATGATTCCGTAACCCGTGTACAAAATAAAAAGAGACATAATAACCCCCATGATTCCATCTACATGGTATCCGCTGAAATATTCCACGCATGCAGCAACTAAAACACCTGTGGTTGAAAGAATATCCGAAAAAGAATCCGCACTGTATGCGTTAAATGCTTCTGACTTCAAATTTTCCCCTGCCCGTTTATACCACCAGGTCAAAAATAATTTTGCAATAATACCTACTATTAAGGCAGAAGCAGTCCATATAGAAAAATAGCTGTCCTCAGGATGAAGAATTTTCTGCACTGATTCTACCAAAAGTGTAATACCCACATAAAGGATAATAGCGGACATTACAGTAGAATTGACATACTCCAGCCGACCATGGCCGAAAGGATGTTCTTTATCCGATGGCTTTGACGCATAATAAAAAGTCATCATCAAAAGAATAACCGCCCCCACATCAGTAATATTATTGAATCCATCACCGATGACCGATAAAAATCCGCTCTGCCAGCCGGCAAAAATTTTTACCATTCCTAAAATAAGATTTATGATCAATCCTACAAGCGCAGCGAAAAATGCTTTCCTTTGCCGTGATGTACCACCCATTCCGAATATTTCCATAACTGTACCGTTTCCCTTTTCCCAGTGCCGTCTACTCCTCATCAAGCTGCACTGCTAAACCAAATTTATGGTATTCCTAAAAGTTTCCATATATGCCAAAAGGCTCTCCGAGAGAGCCTTTTGCTTGCAGCTGCAAATCAATATTTGTCAAAATCAATTCCATTTAAAATTTCTTTGAGTTTGATCATTTCCTCTTTTGTCAATGTCAGACCTTTCGTCATTGATTTATGATCCACGCTCCACGAACGTAAATCAAACTTGGGATCCCGTCCGTTCCAGCTGGTATAAGTCAACTGTTTCTTCCATCCGTTTGCCGCGACGGAAAGATCCCCCAGTTCGTCTTCAATTGTCACTGTAATTTTCGTTGGCATCACTTTCACCTCACCTAAAAAACTTTTGATCCATGGTATCACAATCCATCAAAAAAAAGCAACTGTATCTTTAAGAAAACAAACGACTTTTAAAACTTTCTATTCTATTGGGAATCTCATATATCTCTCTGCTTCCGTTCTACCCATTCCTGCAGTTTTATTTTATCTGCGTCCGTAATATACCGGAGCTGCACCGGTACTTCCACAATACCGCCAGCCGTCCGTTCCCCGATAAAAAGATAATTCCAGTCATCGGATACCCCCATTATTTCCTTATAGTCAAAAGCCATATACAAAGGCTTAATCAATCCTGCCGCATTGAACTCAGAATAAAATATAGGAATAGTAACAAGAAGCCTCTTTTCACATATCAAAGCCACAGATTTATGAATCCAATGGATCCGCCACAAAGTCAGAAGGACTACAACAAAGCTGATGGTACATGACAAAATTCCGGGATGTTCCAAAAGCAGTATCAAAAAGGCTACACAAAAAAGAACGTAAAGCAGTGAAGAAATTGCCACGTAAAGAACAGAGCGGCTGCATTCCCAGATTATCTGTCCATGCTCTTCTTTACTGTATAAATCCATTTTTATCTCTCAATGCCTGACAAAGAGTGTCCACGGCCTTCTTCCGCGTGGTTCTCCGAAAACAACATCATACTTCGCCCATGTACGAACTGTCTCCTCAGACCAATCTGCCGCTGCTTGTGCTGCTTTAGGTGCCGTAATTGGTTCCACAGCCATCGGTTTTGTTTTCCTTTCTCGCAAGGGTTTGGAAAGATATTGGTGAAAACGATTTTCCGTATCTCCGGAACACTCCATTATAGAAACTGCTGCAGGCGCCTCAGCTTCCCGGTAAACAGATCTTTCCATTTCATCAGATCTCACATCTTTCATCCCCCAGGAGCGTAGAACCCTTTCCCTTAATTCTTTATAATTATATTCTTTATCATTATCCTTCCCGGCCCCATAAGACGACGGTCTCGGTAATGGAGTTTCAGGAATAGAATAGCCATTTTCTTCACGAGGCGTTCCTTCAGTGGAACGATCTGAACTTCTCCGTTCCTTCATCCATCGAAAGATAAAATGAAGTATCCCTATCCCCCATATCAGAAGGACAATTTCATTACCCGAAAAAAAATCCATACTCCACCTTTACTTTGTTTGACCCGGATTTCCAGCTATATTTTCTCTCATTTCTGTATCTGCTGCAATATTTTTCATACTGTAATAATCCATTACGCCAAGACGTCCACTGCGAAGAGCATCTGCCATGGCTTTCGGCACTTCAGCCTGGGCTTCCACAACTTTTGCCTGCATTTCCTGTGTATATGCACGCATTTCCTGTTCCTGCGCCACCGCCATGGCACGACGTTCCTCTGCTCTTGCCTGGGCAATTTCCTTATCAGCCTCCGCCTGATCAGTCTGAAGCTGGGCCCCTATGTTCCTCCCCACATCCACATCAGCAATATCAATGGAAAGAATTTCAAAAGCGGTACCCGAATCAAGACCTTTACCAAGAACCGTTCTGGAAATATGGTCAGGATTTTCAAGAACATCCGTATGTTTTTCCGAAGAACCCACGGTAGTAACAATTCCTTCACCAACACGGGCAATAATGGTCGCCTCTCCTGCGCCGCCGACCAAACGATCAATATTTGCACGAACAGTCACACGGGCACGTACTTTCAGTTCAATACCGTTTTTAGCAACTGCAGAAATCGTAGGGGTTTCAATAACCTTGGGATTAACGCTCATCTGCACTGCTTCCAGCACATTTCTTCCCGCCAGATCAATAGCTGCAGCCTGCTCAAAAGTCAAATCGATCTGCGCGCGGTGGGCAGCAATTAACGCATCTACCACATTATCTACATTCCCTCCTGCCAGATAATGGGCTTCCAGCTGATTCACATTCAAGCCGAGCCCCGCCTTTGTCCCTTTAATCAAAGGAATGACAATCATACGCGGTTCGACACGGCGGAAACGCATTCCCACTAAATTAAACAACGAAATGCTTACATCGGCTGCAAGTGCAGAAATCCATAATCCCATCGGTACAAAATGAAGCAGTATGAGTACCGCAAAAAGCGCTACCGCAATAGTAAATACAGGAACGACCAGTAAAGTTTCCATAAATAAATCCTCCTAAAACATATTTCAATTATTTAACAACCAAATGATTTCCTTCCGCCCGCACCACGCGTACCGCAGCACCTTGCAGAATGAATCCCCCTTCTGAAACTGCATCTACCACAGTCCCTTCCACTTCCACCTTGCCGGAAGGCCTGAGCACTGTAGCAGCATTCCCTTCTTTCCCTTCATACTTCTTCAAATTCTGAACAGAAGAAACATATCCTTTGGAGGAAGATAAAGATAATGTAAGAGATAATTTTTTCCACATTCTATTTTCTGACAAATGATCCGCCAAAAAGTATATACCGATAATAGCAAGAATCATGGCTGCGGATAATACCCAAAGCGCCGTCATATCCCCGCCAAAGGTGAAGTATAGGCCTGCCGTCATGGATAAAATACCCGCCGCCACGCCAAAACCGGAAACGAGGACAAAAATATCCAACAGGATCAAAGCAATCCCGCCAAAATATAATAGAAATTCAAACCATGCCACATTACCGCCATACCAGCCGCTGCCTAAGAGCAGCCCGCCGGCAATCACAGCAATCAATCCGCCGCCTGAAAATCCCGCAGTTTTTATTTCTGCCAGAATTGATACAAAAATCACTGCCGCCAAAAGTGCTTCCACAAAAGGGATACGCATCCACTCGAGCACATAATTGCTTTCGTAAGCACCGGCTATGACCGGCACTGGCATAAGTGCTGCCCATATCCTTCCGGCACGATATAAAACTTTATGCATCTATTCCTCCTTATTTTAGAATATCTACTTCCTTTAGAAATCGCTTTTATTTTATTATACTATATGCCTACCATACTTCCCGGCGCATTCTCTCCCCGATACTTTCGAAAATTTTCTGAACTTTTGCTATACACCTATACAAAAAGCCCCTTTCGGAGCTATATTTGCATACATATTATTCACCTTTGGAACTCACAAAACTTTCGCGCTTGCCGATAATTTCAAGGCCATTCATATATGGGCGAAGCACGTCCGGCACGACAATCGTTCCATCTTCCTGCTGATAATTTTCCATGATAGCAGCTACCGTTCTTCCAACAGCAAGCCCCGACCCGTTCAGTGTATGAACAAATTCCGGCTTATCCCCCTGATGCCGGCGGAAGCGGATATTTGCCCGGCGTGCCTGAAAATCAAGACAGTTGGAGCACGAGGAAATTTCTCTATACTTCTGCTGCCCTGGCATCCACACTTCGATATCATAAGTTTTTGCTGAGGAGAAGCCTATATCCCCAGTGCAGAGACATACTACATGATATGGCAGTTTCAGCAGCTGAAGAATTTTTTCTGCTTCTGCAGTCAAACTTTCCAATTCATCCCAGCTATCTTCCGGTTTACAATATTTCACCATTTCTACTTTGTGAAATTGATGTTGTCGAATCAGTCCACGGGTATCTTTCCCCGCAGAGCCTGCTTCTTTACGGAAACACGGGGTCAGTGCCGTGAGATGGACAGGGAGCACGGCTCCATCTAAAATTTCTCCGGAGAAATAGTTGGTCAGCGGCACTTCTGCTGTTGGAGTCATGTACATATTTTCCCCCTCCACTTTGTACATATCATCCTCAAATTTAGGGAGCTGTCCGGTTCCCTGCATAGAAGCACCATTAATGATATATGGTGGAATAACTTCCGTGAAATCGTTCTGCTGTGTATGAACATCAAGCATGAAATTGTACACAGCTCTTTCCAGACGGGCTGCCATACTGAGATAGAAATAGAAACGCGCGCCTGACACCTTCCCCGCCCGTTCAGAATCAAGAATGCCCAGGTTTTCTCCTAATTCATAATGTTCTTTTGCAGGGAAAGGGAATTTACGAATTTCACCCCAGCGACGGACTTCCGGATTTTCACTGTCATCTTTTCCAACCGGCACAGAATCATCTGTCATATTTGGAATGCGTAAAAGACGGTCCTGTAATATGAGCTCCACGCCTGCCAGCTCCTTATCAATGGCAGCAATCTTTGTCCCTACTTCTCTCATAGCAGAAATGGCAGCAGAAGCATCTTCCTTGTTCTTTTTTGCCAGAGCAATCTTTTTTGTTTCCGCATTGCGCTCACTCTTCAACGCTTCTGTCATCTGCAGAAGCTCTCTTCTCTTCCTGTCCAGCTCAATAACCTCATCCAAGTCAAAATCGTTATGGCGATTAACCAGATTTGCTTTTACCGCTTCCGTATTTTCCCTAATAAATTTAATATCCAACATAGCCATCTCTCCCTGCATAAACCTGCCATTCGGCTAAAACATAAAAAAAGACTTCCATCCTGTATGGGACGAAGTCATCACGGTGCCACCCAATTTGCATAAGCTAACTTGATTGTGGCATAACGTCCACAAACCGTCCGATTCATCACCGGCCATTCCCGATTGGAAAACACCTTCTCTGCCAAAGCTCGCACCAACCGCTTTTTCTCTGTACGCACTGAAAGAATATTTTCTCTTTCACTATGTTTTTCTAATTATATAACCCTCGCGGTCTTTTGTAAAGTAAAACAGCGGTTCTGCAAACCCCCGCTGCACTTGATACTCATTTATTTACCACCAGTTCATCCCATGCATTGGCAAGAGCAGCATATTCCTCCATCGAAAACGTTTCTCCCCGGCGGCCGCCGTCAATCCCCGCTCTCTCCAGAATCTTCTTTCCCAACTCCATGCTTATCCCGCCGGATTTCATAGCGTTGGTAAATACCTTCCTCCGCTGCCCAAACCCCATTTTAACCAGACGGAAAAACAGTTTGCGGTCTGCCACCTTCACCGCAGGTTTTTTTCTTCTCCTGATTTTCAGAACTGTCGACGTTACTGCAGGATGCGGCAAAAAAGCTGCCGGTGGAATATCCATCACCCTTTCCACGGTACAATCAAATTGTACCGCCAAGGTAAGCGCACCATAATCCTTCGACCCGGCCTTCGCCAAAATACGATCCGCCACTTCCTTTTGCATCATAAATACAAAGAGGGAAATGGGCAGTTCAGATTGAATCAGGTACAGCAAAATAGGTGTCGTAATATAGTAAGGAAGATTGGCCGCTGCGTGCCAGTTATTATCTCCCAGTATTTCTTTCAAATTTGCTTTGAGCACATCTTCATAGATAATATGCACATTATTATAAGCTTCCAGCGTATGCGTCAAAACATTTTCCAAACTTTTATCAATTTCAAAAGTTGTTACATTTGCCCCTGTTTCAGCAAGTGCCTGTGTTAATGTCCCTATACCTGCACCGATTTCCAAAACAAATGCTCCTTCTGCCAGTTCTGCTGCCGCCGCGATTTCTGCCACAATATCGGGACGTACGAGAAAATTTTGCCCTAAACGATGCTTCGCTCGAATACCAAATCGCTGCAATACATACCTTACAACTTTAATATCTGCTAAATTAGCGTCTTTCATACTTTCTCCCGCACTCCTCCAACGCGGATTCCCACTCCTTTCGTGTAATCCCAAAATGATTCAGCCTGCGCAAAAACTGCTTGGCATTCCCATATCCGATGCCAAGTATAGCCCCAACAGATGCTCTTTTCCCCGTGGCATCTTCCGCACCCGTAAGGCCGGAATTCCAAAGATCTTCCATATGAAATTCATGGGAACTTTCCTGATAAAGTATCCGTACTTTATCCAAAGCTTTTCTAATCGACTCCGGAGATGCATTTTCAATCCCCACATCATCCTCCGTAGACGCTTCACTTTTCGGAACAAAAGCATGAAGTGCTTCAGGAAACATAACGGAAAGTCTGCTTCTTATTTTTTCACCGGGACCATCCGGATCAGTCAGTATAATAATCCCTCTTTTTTCATAAGCGGCACGAATATCCTGTATAACAGCAGACCGGAGGGCATAGCCTCCGGTCGCAATCAGATCCGCATCTACCGCCTGTCTCACACGGGCAATATCCGATTTGCCCTCGACAACGATAACCTGCTGAATCATATCAGTCTCTTGCTACATACCCGATACCACGAACAGTATGGATATATTTCTTTCCTACTTTTTCATCAATTTTGCTTCGCAGGTAACGGACATATACATCTACAATATTCGTTTTCCCTGCATATCCATATCCCCAAACCTTTTCAAGAACTTCTTCACGTTTCAGGACACGATTTTTATTTTTTGCCAGGAATAAGAGTAAATCAAATTCCTTCTTCGTCAGATCCACGACTTCATCACCGACACGTACTTCATGGCGATCCGGATAAATTGCCAGGTCTCCGATATTAAAAGACGGGTCGGCCACAATTTTCGGCTCCTCATGACGGCGCAGTGTAGAACGGATTCTGGCAATCAATTCTTTTGTGGCATAAGGTTTGGTCAGATAATCATCAGCACCTGCATTCAGCACTTCAACTTTTCTGTCCACACTACCGTCAGAAGACAGGTAAATAATCGGAATCGTGCTGATTTCTCTTACGTTCTCAAGAATTTTATCGCCATCTTCCATGGGATCATCCGGATCAAGGACAATGATGTCCACTTGGCGCTGTCCTGCCAGATCTACCACGGAATCACCAATATTGTCTACCAAACAAGAAAATCCTTCTTCTTCCAGCTTAAGCTGCATGAAACGGCTGACACTCGGATCACGTTCAACTACTAATACACAATTTCTCATTTTTAGGTTCCTCCCCCAAAACACAACAAATACTACAAATACTACAAATAAAAATGCTCTTTTAAATTATTATTATTTTTCGCCAATCACTTTAAACGGGGAATTATTATTTTTTTACCATTTTTATAAAAGTAATCGCCAAAGAGCTTCATGGTTCTCCACTTAATAATACCATAACTTTAATTAAATTCAAGCAATTCATTTTAAATATATTGTATTAAAATTAATTTTTAAATAGTAATTGATCGCTTATATTTATTAAACTTTTGCGAATTACTCTTATTCCTTTTTTCTCTTGTATTATTTCAAACCCCTACTTATTTACCGATACCGCCTAGTAAAACTCAATATATTCAAAACTTTAAATGATACTGTATCTCATTCATTTCTTTATAAAATTATTTTCCTTTTATCCAAAATACCCATACCCCCCATGTGTATAAAACTTTTTTATGATTGAGCTTTAATGAATTTATTACCTTTATAATTTATTAGAGCCCAAGAAAAAAGAGGGGCATCCCGAAAGGAACCCTCTCTTCTGAACCGATTTATTATTTTAAGATATCTCTCATACGATGTGTCAATGAGCCGCTGCCATAAAAAGCATCCGCATCAAGCGCCTCTTCAATACGGAGAAGCTGGTTATACTTTGCCACCCGTTCCGTACGGCAGGGAGCACCGGTCTTAATCTGCCCCGCATTCAGCGCTACTGCCACATCAGCAATTGTCGTATCAGCCGTTTCACCGCTGCGGTGAGAAATAACTGCGGTGTATCCGCTTCTCTGCGCCATCTGCACCGCCTCAAAGGTCTCTGTAATCGTCCCGATCTGGTTCAGCTTGATCAAAATAGAATTGGCAACACCTTCATGGATTCCTTTGGATAAGCGGCTTGTATTGGTAACAAAAAGATCATCACCCACCAGCTGTACACGTTTCCCCAACACAGCCGTTAATTTTTTCCAACCTCCCCAGTCTTCCTCTCCAAGACCATCTTCAATGGAAATGATCGGATATTTATTGACAAGGTCTTCATAAAAAGAAATCATTTCTTCTGCCGTTTTAGCGGCATGATCCCCGGACAAATGGTACAATCCGTCATCGCCCAGAAGTTCAGATGCCGCCACATCAGCTGCCAGAACGATATCTTTCCCCGCCGTATAACCCGCTTTTTCTACCGCTTCACAGATAACTTCCATCGCTGCTTCATTAGACGGCAGATCAGGCGCAAAGCCGCCTTCATCACCGACTGCCGTGGATAAATGTCTCTTTTTTAATACTGTTTTCAAGGCATGATATACTTCTGCGCAAATACGAAGTCCTTCAGAGAAAGAAGAAGCACCGACGGGCATTATCATGCTTTCCTGAATATCCACATTATTATCCGCATGAGCTCCTCCATTAATGATGTTCATCATAGGAACCGGAAGATTATGAGCATTAATACCGCCAAGGTACTGGAACAGCGGAAGTTCTGCTGATTCCGCGGAAGCATGAGCAGCCGCAAGAGATACCCCAAGAATAGCATTGGCACCAAGGCGGCTCTTATTCGGTGTGCCGTCCAAATTAATCAGGATATGATCCAATCCGCGCTGGTCACTGGCATCCCAGCCAAGAACAGCATCAGCAATTTCTCCATTCACATTATTGACAGCGCAGAGAACACCTTTTCCATCATAACGGTTCTCATCACCATCACGAAGTTCCGTTGCTTCAAACATACCTGTAGATGCGCCGGAAGGAACTCCCACCCTTGCGAAAGCTCCATCTTCCAGTGTCATTTCTACTTCTACCGTGGGATTTCCACGGGAATCAAGAATCTCTCTTGCGTGAAGATCTGTAATAACTGCCATGATATCTCCTTATTCACATGCTTTTTTATAAATAGACAATAATTCTTCTGCTTTCAGACTGGCACCGCCGATAAGAGCGCCGTCCACATCTTTTTCTCTAAGGAAGGAAGAAATATTCTCTCCTGTTACGGAACCGCCATACAAAATCCGTATCCGTTCTGCGACTCCCCCGGATGAAAACGCTTCTATTGTTTTGCGAATAAACGCGGATACAGTTTCCGCATCCTGCGCGGTGGCCGCTTTTCCCGTACCGATCGCCCAAACAGGTTCATAAGCAATAACTGTCCGTAATAATTCTTCCGGGGAAAGCCCCGACAGCGCCGCTCTCATTTCTTCCAGCAAACGTGTTTTCATCTGCCCGCTTTCCCGCTCTTCCAAGGTTTCACCGACACAAAGGATAGGTGTCATTCCATACGCAAGGACTATTTTCACCTTTTTCCCTACAAACTTATCGGATTCACATAAAATCTGTCGGCGTTCTGAATGTCCGCAGATGACATAAGAACAGCCTGTTTCTTTTAACATACCAGGAGATATTTCTCCGGTAAATGCGCCTTTCTCCGCCGGATACACATTTTGCGCCCCCCACTTTATGCCCGTACCTGCCAGGTATTTTTCCGCCAAGTACAAATCGGTGAAAGGCATACAGATTAAAAGTTCGGCTTTCCCCATTTCCGCATCGAATCGGCCGAGAAACTGTTCCGTTTCCATGGCGGTACGATTCATTTTCCAATTTCCCGCAATCAGTCTTGTCCGCACCGGCATCACTCCTTATCTGCAAGGACAGCCACACCGGGAAGAACCATCCCCTCCAGCATTTCCAAAGAAGCACCTCCGCCGGTAGACACATGAGAGAACTTATCTTCAATCCCCATCTGGTCCACAACGGAAGCGGATTCTCCGCCGCCGATAACGGTTGTCGCATCCAAGTTTGCAATAGCTTCCGCAATAGCAAAAGTCCCGGTAGCAAAAGGCTTCATCTCAAATACACCCATCGGTCCGTTCCAGACAACAGATTTCATTCTCCTCAGTGTTTCCACGTAGAGACGGATTGTCTTGGGCCCGATATCAAGAGCCATCCAGGGATCACTGAAATCTTTCGCTTCCAATACTTTTGTATTTGCCTTTTCTGAAAAAGCATCTCCCGCCATAAAATCCACAGGAAGTATTATGTCCGATCCCATTTCCTTTGCTTTTTTCATCAGGTTGCGTGCCAGTTCAAAGCGATCTTTATCCTGCAAAGACCGGCCCATGTCATAGCCTTCCGCCGCGACAAAAGTATTTGCCATACCGCCGCCGATCATGATGACATCCGCTTTTTCCATCAGGTTGGCAATCACCTGGATTTTGTCACTGATCTTAGCCCCGCCGATAATGGCCGCAAAAGGACGCTTCGGATTTTCAATAACACCGTCGAGGAAATCTATTTCCTTCTTCAGTAAGAGTCCGGATACCATAGGCAATAATTTACCAACCCCCACAACAGAGGCATGGGCTCTGTGAGAAACGCCAAATGCGTCATTTACAGCTGCTGTACAGCCTTCCACCAGCGCTTTTGCAAAATCGGGATCATTCTTTTCTTCTTCTTTATGGAAACGAAGATTTTCAAGAAGCAGCACCTGTCCCGGCTGAAGCGCTTTTTTCATGGCGGCTGTTTCGCTGCCGATGCAGTCATCGGCAAATTGTACCGGCTGATTCAAAAGTTTTGACAGTCTTTCCGCCGCAGGGCGAAGAGAAAGTTCCAGTTTTCGCTCCCCTTTAGGCCGCCCCATATGGCTTGCCAAAATGACTGCCGCTCCCTCTTTCAGCAAATATCGGATAGTCGGGAGTGTAGAACGAATCCTTCTGTCATCAGTAATATGGCCGTCTTTGTCGCAGGGAACATTGTAATCTACACGGACATATACCGTCTTTCCTGCCGCATCAATATCGTAAATCGTCTGTTTATTCATCGCGGAGTCCTCTTCAGATCAAAACTTTCCCGCTACAAAAGCGACAAGGTCAATGATTCTCATGGAGTACCCCCATTCATTGTCATACCATGCGATTACCTTTACCAGGTTGTCATCCATCACCATGGTGAGAAGACTGTCAACAGTGGAACTTACATCGGTGGTTTTGAAATCACTGGAAACAAGAGGTTCGTCAGTATAAGCCAGAATACCTTTCATCTTTCCTTCAGCGGCCGCTTTCAAAGCAGCATTCACCGATTCCTTTGTCGCCGGTTTATCCAGTTCAACCGTAAGATCCACTAAAGATACATCAGGCGTAGGAACACGGATAGCCAGTCCGTTCAGCTTTCCTTTCAGCGCAGGAATAACGATACCAATAGCTTTCGCCGCACCGGTGCTGGTGGGCACCATATTTTCGGCAGCGGCTCTTCCGCGTCTCGGATCTTTTTTATGTGCTTTTTCCAAAATAGCCTGGTCATTGGTATAAGAATGTACCGTAGTCATAAGACCGCGCTTGATTCCAAACGTATCATTCAACACCTTGCAGACGGGTGCCAGACAGTTTGTCGTGCAGGAAGCGTTGGAAATAATATCATCTTTAGCAGGGTCATAAATATTTTCATTCACACCTACGACGATGGTCGCGTCTTCATCTTTACCCGGAGCAGTAATAATAACCTTCTTAACTGTTCCGCGGATATGTTTCCCCGCGCTTTCTCTGTCTTTCAGTTTACCTGTGGATTCGATAACGATTTCCGTGCCGTAAGCGCTCCAGTCCAGATTTTCCGGATTCCGATCCTGGAATACATGGATGCGTTTCCCGTCAACAATAAGATCATCTTTATCAATTTCTACCTTTTTATTCAAACGTCCATGAACCGTATCATATTTCAAAAGATAAGCAGCTGTTTCCGGGCCGCTCGGATTGTTGATGGCGACAATATCCAAATCCGTTCTGTCAAGAAGCCCCCGAAAAACAAGACGTCCAATTCTTCCAAAACCGTTAATTGCTACTTTTGTCATTCTTGCACCCTCCTATAGACCCAACCGGAAAATAAATTTTACCGCAATAAAACAGCCGCGCCCTAAAAGAAATACTGCAGTCACTCATGCAGTCTAACCGGCAATATCTTTTTGGGGCGGGAATAAAACAATAAAATGATGACTTCCACCTCATAAGACTTCTGTAAGTATGCGGCAGAACCATACTTTGAGGACTCCTTACTTATGTAGTATATCACGCAGCCATTTCTGCTACAACAACAATAAACATTTTCAAAAGTAGTATATACTTATCTTGAACCAGATAAATAAATGAAACATTATTTCCCGTAACTGCTTTGAATCTGTCTTAATTTCCATATGAAATACATCCTGCTGATTTCGCACAAAATTAACTTTCTCTTTTTATATCAATTTTTATGTTTTTCGATTTCTTTTTCCTTTCAGTAGTTATATAATGAATACAAGTCATTAATCTTTTTCTATTTATGATTTTTTTCAATCATTAGTATATGCGCAGAAAAGAAAGGAAATATTATGTCTTGGAATACGAAAATCACAAAGCTTCTCAACATTGATTATCCTATCATCCAAGGTGCCATGGCGTACATTTCTGACGGTGTCCTGGCAGCCGCTATGAGCCATGCAGGCTGTGCAGGCGTCATTGGTTCAGGTGGATTTACCCCTGATGAAGTACAGTCCCATATCCGCCGTTTTAAAGATATCGCCGGTTCGCAAAAAGTCTACGGTGTCAACCTGATGCTGCAAGATGATAATAAAGATGACATAGCGCAAATCATTTGCGATGAGAAAGTCCCTTTTGTCACCATTGGCGCAGGGAACCCTATCCCCTGGTTTGAACCGTTTCACCAAAAAGGAATCAAATGTATTCCCGTCGTTCCCAATGTGAAACTGGCACAAAGGGTACAGGCCCATGGCGCCGACGCTCTCGTAGTAGAAGGTATGGAAGCCGGAGGTCACGACGGAAAACTGACGCTCATGGCGCTTTTAGAGAACGTTCTGCCGGATATAGAAATTCCTGTGATTGCCGCCGGCGGTATTGCCGACGGACGGGGTATCGCCGCATCGCTTCTTATGGGCGCATCCGGAGTCCAGATGGGTACACGTTTCCTCTTGGCTGAAGAATGCAGTCTCCACCCGAAAGCGAAGGATGCTATCATGGCAGCAGCGGATACGGATTCTGTTGTTACAGGATTTACCACCGGCGACAGTGTAAGAGGCCTCAAAAACCGATTCTCCGATCGTTATCTGAAAGCGGAGTACAGCGGTGCTTCACCTGATGAACTGTCATCTATCTCTGCAGGTACCACAAAGAGAGGGGCTCTTTTGGGCGATACGGAAAATGGTTTTATTCTGGCCGGCATGTCCCTTACCCATTTGACAAAAATTCAATCTGCAAAAGAAATCGTAGAGGAACTCGTTTCTGAAACGGAACGGCGCCTTGCGGCGGCTCCAGGGCTCATCTGAATTTCTTTCGAATATTTATAGAAAAGCATATAATAAAGATGACTTCTTAATTGATAGAAGTTATTCTGTATTTAAGATCTTTGCAGTAATTTTTATAAGTTTTATTTTCTGTCTTTCATGGAGGTTCCTCATGTACACACTTTCCAATCTTAATTTTATGGGGAAGAGTCCCAAAATTGATCCTGATGCTTTTGTTGCACCCCGCGTATTCCTTGCCGGCGATGTGCGTATAAGCAGATACGCCAGCCTTTGGCCCGGTGTTGTCGCAAGAGGTGATGTTAACTATATTTCTATAGGCGAATGTTCCAATGTACAGGATTTGGTATGCCTTCACGTCGCCGATGATTTCCCCTGCATCATCGGTGACTATGTTACCATCGGACACTGCGCCTGCGTACATGCCTGCACGATTGAAGACCATGTCCTCATTGGTATGAACGCCACTGTTCTGACGGGAGCAAAAGTAGGCAAAGGTTCAATCATCGCTGCCGGTGCCCTTGTCCTGGAAAATCAGGTCATTCCGCCAAACTCCCTCGTTGTCGGCGTCCCGGGCAAAGTAAAATCCACTGTCAATGCACTTAAAAACATCCATGCCCAGGCTTTGAAATACAAAAGTGAATGGGCTATCGGCTACGGTGTAAAACCCGATATTGGAGGCGAGCTTTACCACGGAGAAAAAATCGTTTAATTAACCCATTGAAAAATCGGTAATGACACAAGTCTGCAACTGCATCATTACCGATTTTTTATTGCTTTATTTTTCCAGCTTATCTACATTTTCATGAAGTTCGGGATAAGTAAGAGTAGCAAACAGATCATGGAGCGTTTCATTTCTGCGAATCTGCTGCACGGTTCCATCTTCATGAACCATGATTTCCTGATGGCGCAGACGGCCATTATAATTGTACCCCATACTGTGTCCATGGGCACCGGTATCATGAATGATGATAAGATCCCCCATTTCAATTTCCGGCAGTTCTCTCTGAATGGCGAACTTATCGGAATTTTCGCAAAGGGAGCCAACCACGTCATAAATTCTGTTCTTAGGCAAATCTTCCTTGCCAAGAACACTTACATGATGATAAGCACCATATATACCGGGACGCATCAGATCAGCCATACATGCATCTACGCCGATGTAATCCCTGTAAATATTTTTGTAATGGACCGCTTTTGTTACAAGGTAACCGTAAGGTCCTGTAATCATTCGGCCGCACTCGAAACAAATACGTGTATTTTCAAATCCCCGCATTTTTTCTTCAAAAAGTTTTTTCGCACCTTCTCCAAGTCCCTCCAGATCTACAGGTTCCTGTTCAGGCCGATAGGGAATCCCGATCCCGCCGCCGAAATCAATAAAGCTCACCGTTACACCATGAGTATTACGTATTTCATTAGCCAAATCAAACATCATGCTGATGGTTCCCAAAAGTCCCGGAAGTTCCAGCTCTGCGGAAATAACCATGGTATGAATACCGATATATCCGATACCCTTATTCTTCGCCCATGCCACACATTTGAGAAGCTGCTCGCGGGTCATGCCGTACTTCGCCTCCTGGGGTGTACCGATAATTGCATTCCCCCTCGCCAGATCAGGCCCGGGATTATATCGGAAGCAGATGCGTTTCGGTACCAGGTGAAGCCGTTCCATATCCTCCAAATTGGAAATATCATCCAAATTGATAATAGCGCCAAGCTCATGCGCTTTCAGAAACTCTTCATCCGGTGTGTCATTGGAAGAAAAAACAATTTCCTCTCCTGTGATTCCCACCGTTTCCGCCAAAATCAATTCTGCCATGGAACTGCAGTCTGCACCCACGCCAAGTTTTTTTAAGCTTTTCATAATCCACGGATTGGGTGTCGCCTTCACCGCGAAATATTCATGAAAATCCGAACTCCAGGAAAAGGCTTTCTGCAGGCGTTTTACATTATCCGATATCCCTTTTTCATCGTAGAGGTGAAACGGCGTACCGTAAACGGCAGCAATCTCCCTGACCAGCTCTTCGCTGAAGGGCAGCTTCTTTTCACTCATTCAGAGAACCCCTTTCCTTTTGTAGGAAGAAATATCAATTTCAATGACTGAAATCTTCCAAACAAATTTATACCCTATAAAGTATGTCTATTATAGCATAGCCATATTTTATATTCTATTGTAATGCCAAGCGTTATAAATAGAATTCTTTAATCTTATAGGTTTTCTGCAAATGAAAAGAACCCCTGCCACACAGAGGCTCTTCATTTTTACTCAAAAAACTTATTTTTCCGCTTTACCGAACCATTTTTCAAAAATCTTGTCATATTCACCGTTTGCTTTTAATTCCTTCAGCGCTTTATTCACCGCCGCCTGCAATTCTTTATTTTCTTTCTTCATAGCAAAAACAAATCCTACATCTGTCTTTGGCGTACCGACGATCTTCAAGTCTTCAGAACCGCCTTGCTTCATATAGAACATAGCCACCGGCTGATCAACAACAAAAGCATCTAATGTCTTCGCACGGAGTTCCATAAATGCCTGGGCGTTGGAGTCAAGCTGTTTCACTTCGCCTTTTGCTTCCTGAATCATCTTGACCGGTTCCGTCCCTACCTGGGCCCCCACCTTCTTGCCTTCCAGATCCGCCCAGTCTTTCAAACTGTCATTGTCCTTATTAACAATGATGACGAAGCCATTTTTATCAAAGTATACATCAGAAAAAGCGACCTGTTTTTCACGTTCGGGGTTTGCTGAAAGTCCGGATGCGATCATGTCAATCTGTCCGCTCTGGACCGCGGGAATCAGAGCATCAAACCCCATACTCTTAAACTCCATCTTGCTGCCCATCTGCTTAATGACGGCTTCTGCCAGATCCAGGTCAAATCCAACGTACTTATCATCCTTTGTAAATTCAAAAGGCGGAAAAGTGGTTTCAGCCCCTACACGAACGATAGACGGCACGCCTGATTTCGCAGCATCACCACTTTTCGCCTTATCTCCATTTCCACCGCAGCCCGATACTGCCAATACAGCTGCCAGTGCTCCTACCGCCAGCCATGCTTTCATCTTTTTATTGAACATACTCCCATCTCCATATCTCAAATAAAATAATCGATGTGCATATTCTATCAATATTCTGCATATATGTCAATAAATATTCATAAAGACCTCTCCGTCTTCTCCCATTTCCGTCCTCTGTAAATGAGATAATTATGCATTCTGTCGATTTGACCACATTTTTCTGCCATGCTATAGTTTAAAATAAAAGCTTTCCAAACATAATACACGTTAAACCACATTAAAAGGAACTATTATGGAATTACTCATCTCCTTTCTTTCCGATTGGGGTTATATCGCACTTTTTATCTGCATGGCTTTGGAAAACATGAATATCCCCATTCCCAGTGAAATTATCCTCGGGTTTGCCGGATTTCTTGTTTCACAGCAGATCTTTTCTTTTTGGCCCACCATTATCATCGGTACAGCCGCCGGTATCGCAGGCTCTCTTTTATCTTACTACATGGGGCTCAAAGGCGGACGGGAATTCATGCTCCGTCACACAGCTAAAGGCGGTCTTGGTGCGAAGAAACTGATTGCTGCAAAAAATTGGTTTGAAACATATGGAGGTATCGCTGTTTTTACAGGCCGCCTTCTTCCGGGGATCCGCACTTTTATCTCCCTTCCCGCAGGCATCGCACATTATCCTCTCCCCCAGTTTATTGCTTACACGATTATCGGCACAATCCCGTGGACGATATTCCTTGTATATACAGGAGAAATACTCGGAGAAAACTGGATGCTTCTTCTTGAATACAAAATAGAAATTGCCCTTATTTCTTTCCTTACAGCCGGCATCATCGCCGTTGCTTTTTACTTTTGGCAGAAATCAAAAAAACATGAAAAATAAAAATGCTTTTCTTATATTTGTATTTGCTCTCCTTTTGTATGGATTATTTTCGGACATCATTCCGCTCGTAGATCCTGACGAACCTGTCTACGGTGAAACGGCAAAAGAAATGCTTCTCACAGGCGACTGGCTTTCCCCCCGTATTTACGGGGAGTACTGGTATGATAAGCCGCCGCTTTTTTACTGGCTTGACGCGGTTTCCTTTTCTGTTTTCGGCGTTTCTACTTTTGCCGCCAGATTTCCCTCGGCCATAATCGGTGCCTGTACCGCTTCTTACCTTTATCTTTTTACAAGAAAACTGATTGGAGAAAAACCGGCTCTTACAGGTGCTTTCATATGTGCCACTTCTCTGGAAATTATTGTTCTTGCCAGAAGTGCCGTTACTGATACGACTCTTGTTTTCGCACTGACAGTCGCTCTTATATCCTTTCTTCGCAAAGAATACATTCCTGCGTACATGGCATGCGGCTTTGCTTTTCTGACAAAGGGTCCCATCGGATTTGGATTCCCCGCACTCATCGTTGCTCTTTGGATGATGATTACCAAAAGCTTTACATTAAAAAACATTATGGCCCTGAAATGGTACTGGGGCATTCCCCTGGCCTGCCTCATCAGTTTTCCCTGGTTTATATACATGGTCATGCACCATGGCCCCGTTTTCATGGATACCTTCTTCGGCTATCATAACCTGGCCCGCTTTTCCAGTCCTGAGCATGTGGGGAAAAACCATCTGTGGCTGTTTTTTATCGTTTTAGCAGCAGGATTTTATCCATGGACCGGCTCTATCCCCGGTATATTCCGTCATTTCCCGGAATGGAGGAAAGATCGTACCCTTCTTTTCTTTTATGTATGGACTGTCTTCATATTTATTTTCTTTTCCTTTTCCTCTACGCAGCTCTTTTCCTATATTCTTCCCATGTTCCCTCCGCTCTCTCTTTTAGCAGGAAAATACATGGTGAATCTGGAGGAAACCGGACATATTTCGAAACTATTCCTTTATACCCATCTATTCTTTTCTCTTATCACCGCAGGGGCCATTGCCTGCGCTCCGATTGCTCCTGATGCAGGCAAATGGAGCCAATGGTGCGTTTCTGCCGCTATGCTGGCGGCGGGACTGATTGCTGCTTACTTTTTCAATTAAAGGGACGATTTAAAGATTTTCTTATTTGCCAGGGGTTCATTGTTTCATGCTTCGTTTTCTCCGTATGGTTCACCTTCGGCGTGACTGTCACACGGCTCTTCACGTCAGAAAGTATCGCCCTGGAACTGAAAAAAAACTGTCCGGGAAATGAATCTGTATATATTGACGCATTCTATCGTCCTTCTGTAGCATTTTACGGAGATATTTACGGCAAGATCCTTCCTAAATTTGATGAAGAAAACTTTGAAGAAGCAATAAAAAACCGGGAAAAAGGAATTATTCTTCCGACAGACAGTATAGACAGAGATATAGAAAAAGGCGCTTACATCCTTGTACAGGAAAAAGTATACAATCGATGGCCCAAAACACAGAAAGCAGGACTGCAACTGATTTGGAAAAAAGATACGGCGCTGTTTTTACGAAAAGAATCTTAAAAAACATAAGAGGACTGCCATGAGCACAAAGAAACAAAAGCGGGAAAAGCTTCAAAAAGCACGGGAAGAAACTGCAAAAAGAGAATTTAAATGCACTACCACACAGACATTAATCGGTATCTTTGCGCTGGCTCATGTTTTTTGCCTGGGGTTCCCATCTCCTTCCAGTCACCGATCCGGTAGAATCCAACTATGCGCTTACCGCCAGGGAAATGGTATTGTCAGGGAACTGGCTATCGCCGCAAATCTACGGCCATTTTTGGTTTGATAAACCTGCCATGGTGTACTGGCTCATGTCCATCTCATACAGCCTTTTCGGCTTTACCGATTTTGCCTCACGTCTCCCTGCCGCCTTCTGCGGGGCTGCAACGATCACACTTCTTGTCTGGTATATCCGCCGGATTACGAAAAATAACGTAGTTGCCGTCTGGTCGGGCATCATGCTTGCCACTTCTCTGGAATTTTGGATTATTTCTCACGCCATCATTACTGACAGTATGCTGATGCTTTTCACTGTGCCTACACTTCTTTCCGCCTATATCGGCCTCATGGAAAACAACAGGCGCCACATGGTCATCGCCTACTTTTCTTCGGGTCTGGCATGCCTTTCCAAAGGTCCTGTCGGTCTTGTCCTTCCGGGAATGCTTCTGCTGATTTGGTGTGGCTTGATGCGGAATAAAAAACTATTCCTCCGTCTCTTTCCCTGGCAGGGAATCCTTATCTTCTTCATCACTGCCCTCCCTTGGTACGCCTGCATGTACGCCATACATGGCGATCCATTCATCCGCGAATTTCTCGGTCTTCACAATATTATCCGCGCCACATCATCCGAACATCCGGGAGATAACCACTTCTACTACTATTTTCTTCTTCTCCCTTTCTCTCTTCTCCCCTGGACAGGACTTTTTTTCTATGAAATAAAAAAACAGTGGAAAGAAAAAACATCATTTTATCTTTTTCTTATGGCATGGTGTTTCGGTACGCTCCTTTTTTATACCCTTATGGCGACAAAGTATGTGACCTACACCTATATCGCTCTCGTACCGGCAGCCGTTCTTGCCGCCCATGCCGCACCGGATGTGACAAGCGGAAAGAAAATCCCGGGACTGCTTGCGATAATTCCGTTCCTCCTTTTGCTTGCCGCGCTGCTCGCAGGTACATTCTTTTTCCCGGATTCCCAATGGTGGCCGCTCTACATTGTAACCGCCTATTCTGTATGGGTCCTCCTCTTTCGTTGGCATAAAAATTCACATAGACGGCTTACCGTCATTTCCACCGTCACCATTTCCGCACTCCTTGTTACCGTCAGCGCGGGACTTCCCGTTTACATGCATACACGGTCAGGATACATTATGTCAGACTACCTGCATAAACTTCCGGGACAGCACTATTTCTTTCAATCCTACTCAGCTTCTTTCTCTTACTACACGGGAGAAACCGCGACACGCCTCATTCCCATTCTTCCGAGTGAAGATGTACAAAATATTCGCGATGCCCGATGGAAAGAAAAATATGCCATGCCCTCCATCACAGAAGAAGAATTCCTCAAATTAAAAAAAGAAGAACCGGTCTACCTTTATGTATCAAAAGGAAACCTGTCCCGTATGGAAAAGTGGTCTTTAAATAACCAGTTTACCGTTGAGAAAGAATTTATTGACGGTACCATTTTCAAATTGGAAAAATAAATGATAAACGAATCCATAAAGAATTTTATCGAATCTCTCGCAGAATATCATGCGGAAAATGTCTTCAACCCGTGGGCGGATACAAATCCTGACTATGAAATAGAAAATGCTGTCATCTTTCGCCGCCGGCAACTGGAAACCTATCTGAGCCGCCGTCTTCCCACTGCTAAACTTCTTCTTATAGCGGAAGCCTGCGGATACCAGGGCGGCCACTTTACCGGTATTGCCATGACCTGCGAGCGGATGATCCTCGGCTATCACAAAACGGTAACCCCCATGATGATCCTTGGAAAAGAAGGAACACGGACAAGCAGAAAGGACAGCCTCTTCATAAAAAAAGAAATACAAAGAGAAAAAGGCTTCAACGAACCCACGGACACCGTTGCCTGGTCGGCATGCCTTGAAGCGGGACTTGGGCCTGATGAATTTATTCTTTGGAATATATTTCCTTTTCACCCTTATAAAAAAGGCTGTTTTCTTTCCAACCGCACCCCCACCGATGAAGAGCTGTCCGTCGGTCTGGATTATACCCGGCAGCTTTTGGAAATAACAGGAACCCTGCCCATCTTCGCAGTAGGGAAGAAAAGTGAAATCACTTTATCAGCCGCAGGTGTTTCCGTCATCGGTCTCCGCCACCCGGCTAACGGCGGCGCTAATATTTTCAGAAAAGGCTTAAAAGATAATCTCCCCTGCAGCTAAAAAAAGACTTCGGCCTAAACTGTATTTCTCATACAATCCGTCGAAGTCTCTTCCTTTATACTTTCCCTTTCAGGATATACCGCTTTGTTGCATAATTCCATATCATGACGATACCGCTGGCAATAACCTTGGCAAACATATACCAAAGACCTGCGATCTCCACAAAGAACCACATGGTCATCTGGTTGATTCCCAAGCCTGCCGCAGATGTGGCAAAAAAAAGAAACATTTCCATTTTCGTCCGTTTTCCCGTGTGAAAAACCACCGTCACACAAAGTAAATAATTCACCAGCAGAGAAATAAGGAATGCAATCGCTGAAGAGGTAAGATAAGGAATCCCCGCAAACTCAGTAAGCATGTACAAAAGCACATATTCCAAAAGGAAGCATCCGCCGCCGACGATAAGGAAACGAAGTATTTCATGAAACCGTTCCGCCGTCGGCAGTTTCTTCATAAGCCAATCTGCCAAAATAATCTCCTTTGCCATAAATATGTCCTTATTTTACTATATCTTGTCTGTGCTGCAAAACCCCACCAGAAAACCGTCTGCCATTTTACTCTGTTTTGGCAGACGGTTTTTCATTGCCGCTTGGCCGTCCTTATACGATAAGCTGCATTTGCGTTTTATGTCATTTTTCTATGATGCTTAAAAACATTGCTTTCATTCCGGTAAAAGCAATACAAAAGAGGATCTCAAGATATCACACAATGATTTCATGAAATTCCTCCTTTAGTAAACATGCTTTTATAATTCTGTCGCTTTCCGCAAAGCCATCAGATTTTCTGCCGACGCTTTCGGATTGACCACGCACCCCGGCGCCAGTATGAGACCTTTCCCGTCAACCTGGGAAATAGCATCTTTCACATGTTCTGCGATTTCTGCGGGTGTGCCGTCGAGGATAATATCATCATATTGGAGCACGCCATTGACAAAGTAAGGAGCTGACCGGATACCTGCCATAAGACACTTATCCGTGAGCCTCCGCGCTTCTTTCAGTGACGGCCAGGTATGACGGTCATGCCAGTTCAGACAATTTACCGGATAATCCTTTAATTTTTCAAAATACACATCTTCTCCATGCATATGAATAGGATTGAACCAGGTTTTCTTCGCATAGCTGTTAATGACAGCCAAATCATAAAATACACCGAATTCATTAAATTCTTCTTCCGTCATCATTGTCTTTACGGCATTTTGCGTAGCAAAAAAGAATCCGTCCACACCGGCATCGATATTGTACCCGACAAAATCCATCGTCGTCGCTGTAATAGCGGCCAATGCATGGTGAACCGAACGCGGATATTCTTTCATATCGGTAAGCAGCCTGTCCCCCGCCAATTTCTTCAAGGTCGAAAAAGGACTGAAAATCGTCTGGATAATCGGCGTTCCTTCCATGCGGCGCTTTGCCAGTTCACGGGCAAATTCCACCTGTTTTCCGTACGTTCCCTGAAGTGCTGAAATCGCGCGGATTGAATCATATCCCGCAGGACTGTCAATAGCAAACTTTTGGACAATCGGTTCTTTGTAAGGATCGCAGTAGATCTTTACCTGATTGCCAAAATCCTGGGTAGAGTACAGCCCGAAAGGCATCATCTTAATATAATCAAAATCATATTTTTCCGTCAGTTCCACTTCCGCTTCCGCCAGAGAAATAGGATCCTGGTCATGTTCGGACAAATGCATCCACGCCGCCACGGGCACACGATCTGTTTCCCTGCCGGCAATCGCTGCACGGATACGCTCTTCTCTTGTCATACTTTCCCTCCCAAATGAAACCGTATATTCTCTATGTTCTGATTATAACACTCCTTTTCCAAAAGAAAAATCAGTTTTCTTTACTGTTAAAATTCCATCTCTCTAAACCATAAAAAAAGAACTGCCGCCATACCACTTACTGCCTGCAGTTCCTTCATATTCAATTAGTCTGCGCTGAACGGAAGCAATGCGATAGCTCTTGCCCTCTTGATTGCGAGATTGATTTTGCGCTGATGTTTCGCGCATATTCCGGTCACGCGGCGGGGCAAAATCTTGCCTCGTTCCGAAATGAACCGGCGGAGCATTGCAATATCCTTGTAATCAACATTTTCGATATGATCAACACAGCCCTGACAGATTTTTCTTCTCGGTCTTCTTACTCTATCTTTCTTAATCATATTTCCTCCAAAACTGGAAAATCAGAATGGAATATCCTCATCATCGTGGGAATCACCAAACTGGTTAAAATTACCTTTAGGCTGACTATCGCCTTCGCTGCCCGCAAATCCCTGATCCTGCGGTGCTGCGGAAGCACGGGAACTCATTCCAATGGGAAGAGCGATCATATTGGCTACCACTTCGGTAACATACCGTCTCTGTCCATCAGGAGTGTCATAAGATCTGGTGGAATAACGCCCTTCGACAAAAACACGGGTTCCCTTTTTGAGCTGGTTACCCACCGCCTCTGCCAGGTTGCCCCAGGCAACAACATTGATCCAATCAGTTAATTCTCTCTGTTCACCCTGAGGTGTCGTATAATTACGATTTACAGCAATAGAAAAAGATGCCACGGCACGGCCGGTTTTAGTCGCGCGGATCTGCGGATCCCTCGCCAGATTACCCATTACCTGAACTGAATTCATAGTCTTTACCTCGATCCCTTAGTCATCTTGCTTAACAATGATATGACGAATAATTTCTTCATGGATCTTAATGATACGGTCAAGTTCCGCAATCTGTGACGGGTCAGCTTCAAAGTCAATGACTACATAATAGCCTTCATTCTGATGCTTGACTTCGTACGCCAGATGACGTTTGCCCCATTCATCAACCTTGGTTACTGTACCGCCGATACGAACGATCGTATCCTGCACCAGCTTCACTGCAGCCTGAATCACTTCTTCATTTGCAATGTCCACGATGAACATAACTTCATACTTTTTCACGAAATCGCCTCCTTTTCGGACCTATGTCCCATGCTCCCCATGGGCCAGGAAGTTGCTTGCGTAAAACAAGCTTCTATATTATACAAGGCTTCCCTTTAAATTGCAAACTCTCTGTAAGATATCTGCCGTATTACTTTTTGTACTCTAATTCCTTTTATAGATTTATCCAGAATTTAATATCATTTCTTCTTTACGCCTTTTTATTACTCGTGCTATAATATACTTGCTTATCAATAAATAGCATTTACATTTTTATTTAAAGAGTATACTTATTCTTCATCATTTTTACTTATAAGGAGCAAATAATGATTACAGAACGAGAAATTTTTTTGACAGATCCTGAAGAAAAAGCAAGAGTTGTAGAATTCCTGAAAGAATTTGATCTGACTTTCACAGGAAACATTGATTATACCATGGGACTTTTCGATGATGGGAAACTTATCGGCACAGGCTCTCTCGGCGGCCGTGTCATGAGAGATATCGCCATCAGTAAAGATTACCAGAAAAAGGGGCTTACCCATCGTATCATCCGCAACCTCCAGGGCGAATCCAACCGCCGCGGCATTACAGGAAACCAAATCTTCACCAAGCCGAAGAACGTCCCCGTTTTTGCCCATATGGGTTTCAAAGAAGTGGCCGTAGCCGAACCTTATGCGGGTCTCCTGGAGCGCGGACAGGACACATTGGAAGACTACCTGAACCGTGTCCGTTCCATCCTCGGTACCGGTGAGGGTAAGAACCGCGGCGCTATCGTCATGAACTGCAATCCTTTCACCTTAGGGCATCGTTCTCTTGTAGAATATGCTGTTAATAACTGCGATGAGGTCATCATTTTTGCCGTGCAGGAAGACCGTTCCATATTCCCATTCTCTGACCGCTTTTCACTCATTAAGCAGGGCGTTAAAGATATGAAAGGTGTTTCCGTCATCAGCGGGGGCGACTACATTATCTCCAACGCCACTTTCCCGACATACTTCATTAAGGGCACCGATGAGCTGGCGGCGCAGACGAAGCTGGATGCCACCGTATTTGCTACGCGTATCGCACCCGCTCTGAATATCACTGTTCGTTTTGTAGGCGAGGAACCGACTGATAAAACTACACTTGCTTACAACCGAGCCATGCGCGAAGTTTTTGCCAACAACGGTATTGAACTGAAAGTCATCCCAAGAGAACAAAAGGGCCACCAGGTCGTCAGCGCTTCCACCGTACGGAAAGCCCTTTCCGAAGATGACTGGGAGACAGTTTACCGTATGGTTCCGAAATCTACCCTCGTTTACCTGAAGAGCCCGGAAGGACAGACCGTCATCCGCAAAATTAAGATGGCAGAAGCGTTTAAACAAATGGAAGCAGAAGAAAAGGCAAAAGCCGCTGAAGCAAAAACAGAAAAGTAACTGTATCCCGTAAATCCCGCCCCCTCACGTTGCGGGATTTTTCTTTTCCATTTTATCCTGTTAAGGTCTATAATAATCTAAAAATGCCAGTCATTATAAAAGAGGATCTGCTTATGCTTTGGGATTTATTTCTCACTTTTTTTAAAATGGGCGCCGTCACTTTTGGCGGAGGATATGCCATGCTTCCTATCCTGCAGCGGGAAGTAGCGGAAAATAAAAAATGGAGTACCGAAGAAGAGCTGATGGACTATTTTGCCATCGGCCAGTGCACGCCCGGCATGATTGCTGTCAATGTAGCCACCTTTGTAGGATATAAACAAAAAGGTTTTTCAGGCGGCCTGGCTGCCACCTTAGGTGTCATTACTCCTTCCATGCTTATCATTACTGCTATTGCCATATTTCTTTCCAGCTTTGCAGCAAATCCGTTTGTTATCCATGCTTTCGCCGGCATCCGTATCTGCGTATGCGTCTTGATTTTTGACACTGTCATCAAATTAGGCAGAAAATCCATTACTGATAAAAGAACAGCATTCATTTTTCTTTCCATTCTTCTGATCTCCCTTTTCTCCTCTCTCTCGCCGGTATTCTCTGTCATTTTCGCGGGAACAGCAGGGTACATTTTCATGCCTGATGCAGGGAAGAAAGGCAAGGTGGCGCAATGATCTGGTTCCAGATCTTCTGGGAATTCTTTAAGGCGGGACTTTTTGCCGCAGGCGGAGGACTGGCAACACTCCCTTTCCTCTATGCCATCTCCGAATCTACCGGTTGGTTTTCCACAGCGGATATCGCCAATATGATCGCCATCTCCGAATCTACTCCCGGGCCGCTGGGCGTCAACATGGCGACTTACGCAGGTTATCAGACCCTCGGTATTGCCGGCGGCATCTGGGCAACGCTGTCTCTTACCTCACCGGCGCTCTTCGTTATTACAGCGGTTTCAAAAGCACTGGATAAATTTAAGAATGCCCTGCTTGTGGAAAAAATTTTCTACGGACTCCGCCCCTGTTCCATCGCTTTAATTACAGCAGCCGGGCTGGGCGTGGCAAAAATATCTCCTTAACATAAAAAATGATATCCCGGCACCAAATATCCTATCCTTCTTTGACTGGAAATGCATTCTTCTTGCTGTCATTATGTGGTATGCGCTTTGGCGGTTTAAAAAGCATCCTGTTATTTACATTGCCGTTTCTGCCGCCATCGGCATCTTCTTTGAACTGTAATTTGAACTCCAGTATTCCGCCTGATCGGATTTCGCATCAAAAAACACGGATCCATATAGGATACCGTGTTTTTAAATACTCACTTTCCACCAATAATCATTCATTCCAGTACAGGAAGCGTCGAACCGCCGACAGGAACGACATACGCTGCCGCCTTTTCCCCCATTTGGGCAAACGCCGCATCTACCGCCTGCTGGAGATTATGGAAAGGAACCATGTTTGCCTTCTCCACCAGTTTATCTTCCATATCAGTCACCAGATAAATATCACAATTTTTCTGCACCATGGCAAGAGCTGCTGATTTGTGCCCGCCCAATTCAAAATGCTTTTGTATTTCTTCAATCCGTTCACCAGGCGTGCTGTATGTATTAATCCACTTGCCAAATACATCACTGCCGTATCCTTCACGGCAGCTGGCCGCCACAATCATAATGCCGCCCTTTCTCACAATACGTTTCACGTTATCGATAGATTTCTGCGCCTGGTACAAATTGATGTCCTTCGGATAGCCACCGGTAGAAACAATAACAATATCTGCCGCTTTTTTCACTTTTTTCTTGTATATTTTATCAAGAAAGGCACAGGCCTTGCGATGGGCCTCCACAGGATGTCCCGCTGCGGCAAAGGCAATCCGCTTATGATCATCAAGCGCTACGTTTAAAATAAAATCAACAGAAATAAAATCAGCTGTTTCTTCAATATCATCACGAACCGGATTATCTTTCAAATTCCCTGCAAATGCCCCGGGGTGAATCATATTTTTATGGTTGGCCTGGATGGCAGCACGAGAGGAAACTCCCGGCATAATTGCTTTCATGCCGCCGCTGTACCCTGCAAAATAATGGTATTCCACATTTCCCACCAAAATGCGTCGGTCCGCTTCCGCCACCGTACGGAATATATCCACCGGCGTACCATTCTTGCAAACGCCCAGGTGCACACAATCTTCAGGATCACTGTCAACGCATTTCACACGACTGTACACTTCTTCTCCCACAAGAGATTTCTGTTCTTCTTCAGTTTGCTTACGATGGCTGCCAAGACCGAAGACAATCGTCACATCCTCATCTTTCACCCCTGCCTTTCCCAATTCATCCAAGAGGCGGGGAATGATAATCTTTGACGGTACGGGGCGGGTAATATCACTGGTAACAATTACAATCTTCTCTCCGGATCTGACAATTTCAGACAATCTGGGGGTTCCAAAAGGAACAGAAAGGGCACGGGCTACTTCTTCCGCCTCTGATACCGCAGCAGGTGCCGTATTGGGAAGGATATTCCCCAATACATTTTGATCCGGTATGTGAAAAGACACCAGATCCTTATAATATTTAATTTTGAACTCCATAAGATTCTCCTTCCCCTGGAAAACATGCGTTTTTATCATATATTCCTAATTTCAAAATTTATGTAACGACATCATAAGGCCAATCCTTGATACCACCCATATCAAATACCTTTTTATATCCCAATTTAATCAGTTTTTCAGATGCCTGTCTGCTTCTTACACCGCTTCTGCAGTACACAAGAATTACGGCATTCTTATCCGGAAGAAGTGCCGGCGGTTCGTTGCCGATGGTTTCATTAGTCAAAAGAACTGCTTCGGAAATATGCCCCGTTTTGTATTCCTCTTCACGACGTACATCGACAACAGTCACACCGCCTTTATCCATCATATTTTTTGCTTCCGCCGCCGGAATCTTCTGATATCCCGCCATACTTTCTCCTCCACAGCCGATAACCCCCAAAAAGAGGAATACACAGATACTGCCTGCCGCTAAAAGTCTTTTCATCATAAACCTCCAGAAGAAAAACAGGTAGTCATTACCGTTTAAAAAAAGTTCCCAGAAGTCCTCGGACAAGGCTTGCTCCAAGATTTCCGCCCACACTCCTGCCCAGACTTCCGCCTACGCTGCCGCCGATCGATCTTCCCGCCGCACGGCCGATTGTCCCCAGTACGGAATTCCCCACGGATTTTATGGCCCGGTTCTTTGCCGCCGATTCCTTCTCCGCTTCACGAGCCGCTTTCTCATCTGCCTTCGCCTGTTCTTTTGCCAGGCGCGCATCTTCTTTCACCTGTGCCGCTTCTGCCGCTGCCTGTTCCTCTCTTGCCTGTTCCTCCTGCCCTAAACGCATCAGGATCTCATAAGCTGATTCCGGATCATACCCTTCCGCATATTTACTGTAAAAAAGACTTGACTTAACGGACTGCTCCCGCTGCCCGTCCCCAATACTGCCCATACTGCACTGCGGCGGAAGAACAGATACCTTCTGCGCCATGCCCGGGACACCGTCTTCCCCAAGGAAAGAAACAACCGCCTTTCCCGTTCCGAGAGAAGTAAGCGTTTCTTCCGTATCAAATGCAGGATTCGCGCGGAAAGACATAGCCGCCGCTTTGACTGCTTTCTGGTCAGACGGCGTATATGCGTGAAGACCGTGCTGCACTTTATTCCCCAACTGCGCTAAAACACCGTCGGGAATATCTTTCGGATTTTGTGTACAGAAATATACCCCCACTCCTTTGGACCGAATCAGCTTAACCACCTGTTCAATTTTATCCAAAAGCTGTTTGGGCGCTCCATTAAACAGGAGATGAGCCTCATCGAAGAAGAAAACCATCTTGGGTTTCGGCAGATCACCCACCTCGGGAAGTGTTTCAAAGAATTCGGACAGCATCCAGAGGAGAAAGGCGGAATACATCTTGCCATTATTGATCAGACTTTCACTGTCAAGAATATTGATCATCCCCTTGCCGCCGTCACCTAATGTCAGCCAGTCGGAAATACGGAGAGCCGGTTCACCGAAGAACACATTGCCGCCGGCTGCTTCAAGAGCCACTACCGCACGGACGATCGTGCTGATAGAGGCCGGACTCATTTTCCCGTATTCTCCTTCAAAAAGCCCACGGTGATCACTCACATAATTCAGGACGGACTTCAAATCTTTCGTGTCAATAAGGAACCACTTACGATCATCGGCAATCTTAAATATTATCGTGAGGATATCACTTTGGAGATCATTCAAATCAAGGATACGGGCAAGAAGCATCGGTCCCATTTCAGAAATGGTGGTACGGAGCTGGATTCCTTTTACACCGTAAATATCCCATAAAGTAACAGGATATCCTTTGTAAGCGAATCCCGCATCCGTCAGATTGAACTTCTCGATGCGTTTCTGCATATCTTCGCTGTCTGTCCCGGGATTCATCATTCCTGCGATATCACCTTTGACATCCGCCATAAATACAGGGATACCCATATCGCTGAATGTTTCCGCCATGACTTTGAGCGTAACCGTCTTGCCTGTGCCTGTTGCACCGGCAACAAGACCGTGACGGTTCACCATCTTCGGAATGATGCTGATCCGTTCCCCCTGATCATTATTCCCTATCCAAACTTTTCCATCGATATACATAATTCCCTCCTGCATAATACATAACCTTTCTTTGCCTTAAGAATATCAAAAAAATCATGAGACCACAATAAACATAAGGCTCTTCCTTTTTTCTTACTCTCGCTGTCTTTCCTTCTTTTTGATATACTGAATTTAATTGATCAGAAGGAGTATCACATGACTTATAAATACATTCTTTTCGACTTAGACGGCACTATTTCTGCTTCCGGTCCAGGCATCATAAAAGCCATGCAGTACGGGCTTACGGCAGCAGGCATTAATGAAACAGATCCTGCTGCACTTAAATCATTCATCGGTCCGCCGCTGAATGTGCAAATACAAAAAATCTATGGCCTGTCAGAAAAAGATACACTGGCAGTCATTATGAAGTTCCGCGAGCAGTATGATAATAAAGGCATTTTTGATTCCGCCCCCTACGAAGGTATCAATGAACTCTTATCCGCCTTGAAGCAAAGAAACATGATCACCGCCGTCGCTTCCAGCAAGCCGTGGCCGCTGGTGCATAAAATACTGAAAGACTTTTCCTTTACCTCTTACTTTGATGTGATTGTCGGCAGCAATCCTTCCGACGAAATGAAAAACAAAGCAGATTTCGACCAAAAAACACGTATTATCAAAAAGACTTTCATAAAATTGAAGGAAATCGGAATGACACCCGCCCTCGATGAAAAATTCCTTTCTTCCACGATTATGATCGGTGACAAAAACTATGACATCTTTGGCGCAAAAGCAAATAAAATCACATCTGCCGGGGCAGCATGGGGTTACGGCAGCCTGAATGAACTCGCCGATGCCGGGGCGGATTTTATTTTTAAAACGCCTCATGACTTGCAGGACTTTCTGCTCACATGAAAAATCGGAAGGCATATTTTCCTCTTTGGAGAATATGCCTTCCGATTTTTTGCCTTAAAGAAATCACTGTATCCTGGAGCAGCGCTATGGCACATAAGCCCGCGCAGCATGGCCTATGAGCTTGCGCTGGATACCCGTAAGCACATGACCGCGTATTTCCACAATTTTTTCCTGTGGTACAAAAAGATTATTTCCGATTTCCCTGCAGTATTGCCATATAATTTTTATACCCGTCAAAACTTCTGCCTTTACTCTATAAACTCCATTGTCATAAGCCGGTTCCAAAGACAGCCTTCCGCAAAGGGATACAGCTGCCGTATTTTCCATAAACCCGCTTTCCAAAGTAAAAAGACGGATAGCCATAAATACCGCCGATGCCGCCACACCCACATCAAGACCAATCCAGTAAGAAACGGCAGCCATGTCCAGCTGATGATCAAGGAACAGGGCTACAGGGAAACAAGCTCCCCAGTAAGCCGCCAAAAGAAGGATAAAAGGCACTTTAGCATCTTTATATCCGCGAAGAATCCCCTGCACCGGCGCAGAGATAGAATCAAAGAACTGGAACCCTGAAGCAAAAATCAGGAATTGCGATGCGATAGCAATAACTGCGTCATCATCAGTATAGACCAGTCCGATCTGCTCCCGGAAAATCGTCGTCAAAAGGACTTCCGCTGCAGAAAATCCCACGGACATAAGAATTCCTGCTTTGGCGTACCGCCTTGCAAGAGCATGATCTTTCGCGCCTGCGGCACGAGCCACTAAAATGGTGAGCGCCATGGAACAGGACAGTGGTACCATGTATGCCATATTCGCAAAATTATCGGCGACCTGATATGCTGCAAGTGTTTCCGTGCCAAACCGCGCCATGAAAATAATAATCGCCCCAAAAAGTCCCATTTCCATGAAAACGGATAGTCCGCTCGGAATACCCACACTCATATATTCTTTCCAGTCACAAAAACGGCTCTTGCCGGAAGCGAATATTTCCTTTCCCATAAATCTTTCGTCACTATGAATCACATAAAGGAACATCAGCAGTACGAAAAAGTACGTAATTGCCGCCGAAACGCCTGCACCGATACCGCCAAGGCGAGGCAGCCCGCCATGACCATAAATCAGAAAATAATTCAAAACAGCATTGATAGGAAGCGCGGAAAGAAAAAGTTTCATAGAGGTAGCCGTGCTTCCTGCCACATCCGTCAAAGAGCGAAGCGGAATAATAAGAGAAATAAATACCATTGCCACTACCATGGCAAAAATATAATTCTTTGCAATATATTCCACTTCAGCCGTGAGTCCCATGCTGCTGACAACCTCATCAGCAAAAAAGAAATATCCTGCAAAAAACAGCATGCTCAGTGCAAGTGCTATGTATATGCCTGTACGCACCACGAAAGAAATGGATGATTTTTCATTCTTCCCAATTAATTGGGCAATTATAGGCGTCCCTGCCATCAGAAGCCCGATAGCCGCACCTTCAAAAGGAAAGAAGATCCCTGTCCCTACTGAAACCCCGGCCAAATCATCTGCTCCCGCATGGCCTGCCATTGTCGTATTTATAAAATTGATTCCCATGGTGGAAAGCTGCGCTACTAAGATAGGAAATGTGACTGAAAGCAGCTTTTTCATATCACTATATAATCCGGTTTTCATTTTTCTCTCCTTAAATCACCATCAAAAAAGACGCCGAGCGTCTGATTTTGGATTCCTGAAACTGGTGGAACCCTCCATATTGATTTCCTGTACTTCTCTTTTAATACAGGCTTCCTGTCCTATATGTTGGACAAGCATGGTCAATCAAGAAGATTTTCTTTGAAAGTTGACTGCCAATACACCAAAGTGCATCTTTTGCAAGATCAGCCAACCTTTCTGCTTTTAAATAACAAACAGGTCAGCACTGACCCGGCTATGATCAATATATTTCCGCAGTGAAATGATTTCACGCAGACGCTTTTGTAGATATGTCCCTGTAAAGAGCCATATCCTTCTGTCATTCAAAACGACAGCCCGTGTATGTATTTTTACCGTGCCCAACGGTTTTTGGGCTTTCAGCCCCCATCCCCCTGCGCCGATGAACCCTTTGAAAAAAGAAGAGAATCTGGCCACAATTCGTTTGAAATTGAAATTTTCACGAAAAGGCACAAGCAGATTTGCTCCTTCTACAAAGAAAAGCGCCATTAGGCAAAGTTCATACATCATATCTCCCAATTCCATATCCACAGAGGATGCCATACTCTCATCTCCTTCCCCGATAAATTTTTGCAAATATTATTAAAGGTATATTCAATACCCATTTATAGTATATAACTATAACACTTAAAAATCAAGTTTTTACAAGTTATAGGCGATTCTCTCCTCGATGAGTCCGTATTTCTGTTAAATACAAATATCCCTCAGAAATTTTTATTTCCTAACCATTTCCACTTTATCCCCACTTCCGGGTAACCCATTTTCCGTATCCCCGCTTTATGATATACTGTTTTTGATATATATTTTATGATTCAATTGTTATACTTTATATCGTTGCATATATTGCACTGATAAAAACCGGAGAAAATATGAAACTGAATTTCACCTCACTGCTCTATTTTCAAAGAACTGCAGAAATGCAGCATCTCACAAACGCCGCCGAAAACCTTCATGTCGCCCAGCCGGCCCTCTCCAGAATGATCAGCGGCATAGAGAAAGAACTGGGTGTCGCACTGTTTGAACGGAAAGGAAGGAATATTAAACTGACACGAGACGGAGAAATTCTTTTGAAGCATGCAAAAAGTTTTCTTGCGGAACTGGATCAGCTTAAAACAGATCTGAATGAATCAAAAAATCTTCAGCAGATGACAGTTACGCTTAATATAGAATCCGCTGCCCAACTGATCCCCGTCTTTCTCATGAAATTTCGTCAGGAACATCCGGAAGCCATTCTGGATATCCGCAATCGTTCTCTGCATCATCTCCATTCTCAAGAAACGGATCTGACCCTTTTTTCAAGCAATGAGCCAATCGACAGTCCCCACACGGTAACGCTTTTCAAGGAAAACCTCATTGTAATCATGCCGAAAGACAGCACTTACGCAAACGGAAGCCGCCTCTCTCTATCGGATCTGGCAACTGCCAAATTCATTGCTCCGCCGAAAGGAATGTGGCTTAGAAAAACAATTGATGATCTTTGCGCTTCTGCAGGATTTGAAGCAAATGTAGTCATGGAAAGCGATAATCCCAATACCGTCCGTGAATTTATCCACGCGGGTCTCGGTATCGCCGTTATCCCGCAGCTCACCTGGTACGCTGCCCGCGGAGAACACATAAAGATGGCATTCCTTACTGATGACAAATGCTACCGTCACCTGAATCTTTCATGGCACACGGATTCTCAATTATCTCTCGTAGCGGTTCTGCTCCAAGAATATATCATTGATAATTTTTGGGAATTTGTTCAAAACGCGGCAAGTTACAACTCTCCCCTTCTTTAAATTTTAATTAGATCGAATTAAATCGACGCCTTTCATCGGGCGTCTTTTTATTTTGGTCAAACTATATCACTATATATATAATTTGATATTATTATTGTTATTAAATGTTCATTTTATTCATTTATTCATCAGGATTATCGGATAAGCTTTTTCTTTATACATATATCCTTCAATCATTCATATTATTTTTGATATACATATCAAATAATTTGGAGAGATTTGGCATTTTCCCTTCTATTATTTTACTCAAAAATCCCATTATTTCTCTTTGTCATATCAAAATAAATATATTTATTCTTTTGGAGGTATATTAGTTAATTCCTTTCATTATTTTAATAATATACATTTTTATATTTTTACTTTCGATCTTTCCTTAAGGTTTTGTTTAATATACAACTCCTTTTATCCTGTTCTTATTAGTAATATAAAGAAAAAATTCTTTCAAGGTGAAAATATATGTTTTGGAATAATATTTAATTTATTGAATATTTAATAATAACTTTTTATATATTATTTTGTGATTAATTATTTATAAATATCTTTTATGATATTAGATATGCCAAATGGATATTTTCCTTATAAAATGGTATTGGAATAGTATTAAAATCTATCCTATGATGAAGATGTCGAAAACACATGCTCCCCAGAAGGGCATAACCGCAGAGTGACTCACCGAAGTGCACACGGACGAGTACATTGCGGATCTGTGTTTCTAAGTTATTTGTTTAGGAGGTTATTACTGTGAAAAAACTAAAGATCGCTTATTCGGAAAATGCTCTCCAAGCTTTCGGCGCCGTTGATGGCCGCGAAATCATCGATGTAAACAATACAGACTACACTGACGTGGCTGCTGTTGTCATTACCGAACAAGATTCTGATGTGCTGAAAAATGAAATGATTGGCGCTTTTAAAATTCCTGTCATGCTTATTAAAGATGCAGACAGCCACGTAAGCGATGAAATAATCAAACAGGTATACCGCGTCATTGATTTAAATGAGACTGATCACGATTTTTATTCCCGCCAGATCGAAAGCGCTGCAGCCCATTATGAAGAAAATGTACTTCCTCCCTTTTTTAAAGACTTAGAGAAGTATGTTGAAAACGGATATTCCCAGTTCGACTGCCCCGGCCACCAAGGCGGTGCTTTCTTCCGTAAACATCCGGCAGGCCGCGCTTTTTACGATTTCTTCGGTGAGAATACATTCCGCGCCGATCTCTGCAATGCGGATGTCGCATTGGGTGATCTCCTCATTCATGAAGGTCCTGCTCTGTCCGCGCAAAAACATGCAGCCCGTGTATACAATGCCGACAAAACATATTTCGTACTGAACGGGACATCTACCTCCAATAAAGTTGTTTTAAATGCGGTTCTCGCTCCTGGTGATATTGTCCTCTTCGACAGAAATAACCACAAATCTATAGACCATGGTGCTCTTGTTCTCGCCGGCGCCACCCCGGTATATCTGGAAACGGCGCGAAACGCTTTCGGTTCTATCGGCGGCATTCTTGAACACTGCTTTGACGAAGAATATATCCGCAAACTCGTTGCCGAAAAAGATCCCGTAAAAGCGAAAGCAAAACGTCCGATCCGCATGGCGGTCATCCAGCTCGGCACATATGACGGCTGCATTTATAATGCCCGTCAGGTTGTCGACAAAATCGGCCATCTCTGCGACTACATATTCTTCGATTCCGCCTGGGTAGGGTATGAGCAGTTCATTCCGATGATGAAAGACTGCAGTCCGCTGCTTTTAGAGCTTGGACCGGAAGATCCGGGGATTTTCGTTACCCAGTCCGTCCACAAACAGCAGGCAGGTTTCTCCATGACTTCCCAGGTACACAAGAAAGACTCCCACATTAAAGGACAAGATCGTTATGTACCGCATAAACGGGTGAACAACGCATTCATGATGCATGCCTCTACATCTCCGCTGTACCAGCTCTTTGCCGCACTTGACGTAAATGCAAAAATGCATGAAGGCGAAGCAGGTAAAAAACTGTGGGTAGAAGCTGTTAAAACCGTTATTGAAACACGTAAGCAGATTCTCCGCAACTGCCACTATATCCGTCCTCTCGTTCCGCCTGTTGTAAACGGCAAAAAATGGGAAGACGGCGATACGGAAAAGATGGCAAACGATATGGATTACTGGGCATTTGAACCGGGCGCCAAGTGGCATGGCTTTGAAGGATACGGCAAAGGACAGTATTTCATCGACCCGATGAAACTCCAATTCGTAACCTGTGGTATTGACATTGAAAACGGCGGCTATGAAGAATTCGGTATTCCGGGCAATATCCTGGCAAACTATCTCCGCGAAAACGGAATCATTCCGGAAAAATGCGATTTAAACGATATCCTTTTCCTCATGACTCCGGCGGAAAGCAAAACTAAGATGGACGATCTCGTTGCCAAACTGATCCGTTTTGAAAAGTTGATTGATGAAGATGCTCCGATGACTGAAGTGCTTCCGTCCATCTATAAAGCCTACGAAGACAAATACAAAGGATATACGATCCGCCAGCTTTGCCAGGAAATGCATGATTTTTATAAGGATAGAAAAGTCTTCACCCTTCAGAAAAACCTCTTCCTGCATGACTACCTGCCGGAATACGTCATTAATCCGCAGGAAGCCCAGTATGAATTCATGCGCGGACATGGCGAACTGGTGGACTTGGAACAGGCGGAAGGCCGCCTCGCGCTGGAAGGTGCACTTCCCTATCCGCCAGGTGTACTCTGCATCCACCCGGGTGAAAGATGGTCCCAAACTGCTGTTAAATACTTCCTTGACCTTGTAGAAGGCATTAATCAGCTTCCCGGCTTTGCTCCGGAAATCCAGGGCGTTTATGTCCAGGAAGCGGAAGACGGCAAGAAACATGCTTACGGCTACGTCATGAAGAAGGAATTTGATAAGAAGTAAGAAAGCAAGTTTACGATTTATACAAGATATACCGAACCGACAGGCAGGAACCCGATTAAAGAGTTCCTGCCCATGCCGGTCCAAATCCTGAAATCATAAAAGGAGATTATAATATTATGAGTCAAAGCAATAAAATGAGCGTTATGCAACTCACCATCCTGACAGCAGTGAACATGATGGGTTCCGGCATTATCATGCTCCCTACCAAACTGGCCCAGGTAGGCGCGCTTTCTATCGTATCCTGGCTGGTTACCGCAGTGGGCTCCATGTGCCTGGCTTATGTATTTGCAAAATGCGGCATGTACAGTAAAAAAGGCGGCGGCATGGGCGGCTATGCGGAATATTCTTTTGGGAAAGCCGGTAACTTCATGGCTAATTACACCTACGGCGTTTCTCTGGTTTTCGCAAATACTGCGATCGCCATTTCTGCTGTAGGTTACGCCTGCGGATTTCTCGGCACCACGCTTAATCCGCTCTTCACGGCTATCGCCACAATAGGCGTACTTTGGCTGGCTACCGTCCTAAACTTCGGCGGTCCGAAATATACCGGCGGCGTTTCCTCCATTACCGTATGGGGCGTCATTATCCCATGTATCGGACTTGCTGTTATCGGCTGGGGCTGGTTCTCAACCGATATGTATATAGCCAACTGGAATGTGAATAATATGGCTTTCGGCGAAGCGGCCACAAACTCCATTACCATGACCCTTTGGGCATTCCTCGGTATGGAATCCGCCTGTGCCAACGCCGATGCTGTTGACAATCCGGAAGTTAATGTGCCGAAAGCCGTTCTTGGCGGCACACTCCTTGCGGCAGCCTGCTACATCGTTTCCACAAATATCATGTTCGGAATCGTTCCCGCATCTGAACTTCTGAAATCCACCGCGCCTTTCGGAATGGTATTTGCCCACATGTTCGGCGGCACAGTAGGACACATCATCATGGGACTCATGGTTCTCTCCTGCTTCGGTTCCCTCCTTGGCTGGCAGTTTACCATCGCCAACGTATTCAAAGCCGGTGCTGATGAAGGCTACTTCCCTGCATTCCTGCAGAAGATTACATCCAAAGGCGCACCGATCGTGGGTATGGTTACAATTACCTGCATCCAGTCTCTCTTTGGCCTCATGACTATCAGCCCTTCCCTGAATGAACAGTTTGAAACATTGGTCAATTTGGCAACAATTACCAATATTATTCCTTACCTTCTCTGCATGGCCGCCATTATCGTTATCATGAAAGCCGCCGGCCACGAGGGAAGCGAATTAAAGACAACGACCTTCATTGCTTTCATTGCTTCCATCTACAGTCTCTATGCATGCTATGCTTCCGGATTTGAAGCAATGACTTACGGTGCGATCGTTACCTTCTTAGGCTGGACCCTCTACGGATTTGTTTCTGACAAATTTGATTTGGAAAAAGCAAAAGAAGATAACAGCAAAATAGCTTAAAGCTGATCATCTCCCATTAAATTGATATATTTCCCACTGAAAACCACCGGGCTTCGTGTTCCGGTGGTTTTCAGTGGGAAAAGCTATTCAGCAAAAAGTTCCGGCATGCAGCCTGTCTTTCACTTTTCCATTATAAGATTTTTTCATACTCCTTTTTTAGTACCTGGGCATACACATGGAACTTCCCATCAGCTGCCCGCTCCATATATACCCCCTGCAGTTCCGGAGTGAAACCCGGAAAAAGATTGAATACTTCTGCCAGTGCCATGAAATAAGCAATAGCCGTCTTCGACCATTTTTCCCCCGGCTGAATACAAGGAACCCCCGGCGGATAAGGGACTCCCCCCTCCAATGCCACGCGCCCCTCCGCTTCTGCTAAATCGATCAGCTCGCCATGTCCGCGGACAAGCTCATAATTCGCTTCCTGCGGGCTCATACTGTATATGGGAAAATAGTTTTTCAGAAACAAATGTTTTTGGAGGACATTGACCTTACGTTCCTTATAAAAATCATGCATTTCCTGGCAAAGCCGGCGAATCGTATATCCTGCATACTTATCCTGATACGTATGATAAATATTGGGAAGAACCTTTGCCATAGGGGCATCATTATCTACAAACGCTTCAAAATGGAGAATCCTTGAAATCAGGTTATTAATCTTCGCCTTAGTTTCCGCCGGCGTTATGATAAAGAGAATATCATTTAAATCGCACTTTTCGGGAATCACGGCATTTTCCCTGAGATAATTAGCAAGCACGATCCCGGGAATACCGAACTTTTCATACCGTCCGGTTTCTACATTGATTCCCGGCGTAGTAAAGAGAAGTTTCATGGGATCAATAAAATACTGTCCTTTTCCGTATCCTTGGAAAGAATGCCATTTCCCGCCCGGTTCAAAAGTAAAATAAGCAATATCATTAATAATTTCTTCCGTATCCCATTCTTCCCAATTCTTGCCGTGAACCACAGGAGGAACGAGAGGCTTCAGATACTTGCAGTTGCGGATAACTGCCTTTCTCGCTTCCACGGAAAGCTCCATACATTCTTTCCACAAAAGCGCTCCGCCTTCTCCCTCCTGTATACGGGCATTCATGTCCAGCGATGCAAAGACCTGATAAAAAGGAGATGTAGACGCATTCACCATGAAAGAATTATTCAAGCGTTTATGAGGCAAGTACCGTTCCTGTCCTTTAATATGCGCATCTTTTTTATGAATCTGGGATGACATGGAAAACCCCGCCTGATGCTTGTGGACGGACTGGGATACGATGATTCCCGGATCATCCGGCCCAAGATCCAAAAGCAGCGGACTGCAGTCACGGAGCATAGGGATGAACTGCTCATACCCTACCCAGGCGGAATCAAAATAGATATAATCGCAGAGATGGCCGATCTTTTCTACAATCTGGCGGGCATTATAAATGCAGCCGTCATAATTTCCCAACTGTATGACCGCCACTCTGACAGGCCGTTTTGCCTTCGCCTTCTTTTTATCTTTTTCCGCGATGACCATGCGGATATATTCTTCATTGAAACAATGTTCTAAGATACCGCCAATTGAGCCAAAGGGGTTCCGCGCCGTCTCTAAATAGACCGGAACAGCACCTGCTTGTATCAATGCGCCATAGCTGATAGATTTATGGTTATTTCTTTCATAAAGAACAATATCTCCCGGCGCTAAAAGAGCATCCAGAACGACCTTATTGGCCCCCGATGTACCGGTAAGGACGAAATATGTCTTATCCGCATGGAAAACACGCGCCGCGTGACGCTGAGCCTCTAACGCCGGGCCCTCATGAATGAGAAGATCACCCAATGCGACATCTGCATTGCAGAGATCGGCACGAAAGGTATTCTCGCCGTAAAAATTATAGAATATTCTTCCCGCAGGATGTTTTCTGAAATAAGCTCCCCCCTGATGCCCGGGACAGTCAAACTGCGTATTTCCCCGCTCCACATATTCCATCAGTTGTTTGAAAAAAGGAGGCAGCAGCCCGCTCTCGTATCGATCTGCGGCGCCTTCAATCTGCCGCGCATATAAATGGTGATCCCCATCGGTAGGATCGATAATACTGTATGCCTGCCCGATCAATTCATCATGTTTTTTACCTGCAGCCGACAGGATCAGAAATACAGGAATCTCAAAAGCATGGATCCGCGGATTTCGTAGTGCATCCCCGTCCTCATCAGTCACCACCACAGCGGCCACATCAGTAAAATCCGTTTGAAATACATCTACAATATCCCTTTTCTCTACCGCACCAAAAGTTTCCAACGCTTTTCTCGAGTAAGCTATCTTTAAATGCTCCTGCATGGCCCCCACACCTTTCATACAGAAAGATTGTATACAGAAAATTTCCGAAATATACGATTACTTACAGAAATATATACTTATGTCCAGTATAGCAAAAAAAACAATAAAATGCACCTGTACTATCGACATTTACTGAATAAAACCACCTCTCTCCTTCTGTTTGCGGAATGATAAGCGACAACTCTCCAAAATGAAATTTATCATGGGCTGAAACGGATGGAAAACAGAATGGCTGCCTCTTTCCTTAAGTAAAATAATGCTTCTATTCATCATTCACAGAAAGACTGGTTCCCTTTCGAGTATTTCTGCATCTTTATTTCTTCCAAACGAAAAGCCGTGTCGAAAGAGGGATTGCAGTCTCTTTCGACACAGCTTTTGGGCTGAATTATTTCTTTGCTTTCTTAGCAGCTTTCTTAGAGTTTACTCTTTCTTTCAGCTGTTTGGAAACTCTCCAAGCCGGGCTCTTGGAAGCCGGAATCTTAATAGCTTTCTGGGTCGCCGGGTTGTGGCCTTCACGGGCTTTGCGCTGGCGGACTTCGAATGTACCGAAACCGATAAGCTGAACCTTATCTCCCTTTACAAGAGCCTGGGAAATAACATCGATTACCGCTTTAACTGCTTTTTCGGAATCTTTCTTTGTCATTTCTGCCGTCTGGGCAACTGCACTGATGAGTTCTGTCTTGTTCATAACTAAACATCCTCCTTTAATTAACTCTGCGGAAAATCCCGCTGTAGTCCCGATGGATTAACTTACACCTTCGCATTGAATTCCCGCCACAGTTCTTCCAGCCTCTCCTGAGACAAGGCATCAAAAGATCCGCATCCTCTGATACCGTCCTCAAATTCGCTGAAGCGCCGCATGAGATTCACACAAAAAGAGTGTAACGAAAGTTCCGGATCAATTCCCTTTTCCTGCATGACACGGGCAAGCTCAAAAAGGTACGCTCCTGCACTTTCTTCCCCCATTCTATTCCCTGTCTGTACCTCTCTTTGAGTGGCATTCCTCCAGAGCGGCTTTTCATCTTCACGAAAAGCCGTGAGGTCATAAATCCCTACAGAACTAACTTTCTTTTGAATTATACACGCTAAAAGCAGACTTGGCAAGCATTTTGGTATTCCGGAAAGCAGATATTTCCTGTTTTTTTCTTTTCTTTTACGTTTTTCCCAATTTTTAATCACCGCAAAAAGGTCTTCTTTGCTCATTTTTTCGAATACAAAGGGATGGCGCTTCACCATTTTATTTGTAATACCGTCTACCACATCCTGCATAGAAAACTCTCCATTTTCTTCTGCAATCCGCGCGTGAAAAACGACTTGAAGAAGTACATCACCTAATTCTTCTTTCAAATTCAATATGTCGTTTTCTTCGATAGCATCGATAACTTCATATACCTCCTGGAGAAAATATGTCCGCAGCGTCATATGATTCTGACTCCGGTCCCAGGGACACCCTCCTGGTTCCCGAAGAGTTTTCATCGTATCAATAATCGGTTTTAAAGTGAATTTTTTCATCTCTTTTTTTATGATTTCTGGAGCTTTAAGTATCACTGCCTCCACAGGAAATATAATTTTGTTATTAAATTCTTTAATTGTATATTTAAGAATTTTTCCATTATACATTAATGTAATAATCGGTGTCGTTTCATCACATATTTCCATCAACCGGATAAAAATATACTTCTGTCGTTCTTCATCTTCCGCGCCGGTAATAATCAGCGTGCCGTAAAAAGGCAAAGAAATATGTTCCGCCTCTTCCGCATTCATAAGAGTGAAAGAATCTTTCTCCGTAAGTATCCCGTTTTTTAAAAGCTTACGCATGAGACACACATAATCTTGCATAACAGACTCCGTTTCTTTATAGAAAAACGGCACATCATCTCAAATGTGCCGTTATACCTATTTTTTTACAATACTGCAGCGGTCAATCAGTGCCGCCATTTTTCCGCCAATTTTGGGTATACTTGCCACATCTTCACCTTTTACGGCACGAAGCATGATGGCGGCCATACAATACACGATGCCGCTTGCGCAAATCGCCGCCAGTGTAGACAGTGTATTGCTATGGATTATCCCATAGAGCCCCGTATACACGCCATAAGCAACAGCACCCATGATCCCTGCCGCGATAAAGAGTTTAACCGTATGCATGATATCCATCATGTATCGCCGATACTTATAGAGGAAAAATAAATTCAGGAGAGCCGCCACACCGAAATCCGCATTTGTCGCCCATGCTGCCCCAAGAACTCCCCAGCTGGGCATCGCTGTCAGATTCCACGAAAGGAATACTTTTACCGCCGCGCTCACCACCATATTGATAAAAGGAACAGCAGTCTTTCCCATTCCCTGGAGAACACCCGTAGTGACCTGCTGCACGCCCAAAAGAAACACGCCGAAACTCATGACCGCAATACAGGGACCGGCATCAGGAATTGCGTAAAGCATGGCAGAGATCGGTGTAGCGATGACACACATACCCACAAAGGAAGGAATCGTTATTAAGTTCGCCAGCCGCATGGCGGTATGCGTTCGTTTCAGGATCGTCTCGCTCTTATTTTGTGCTACCGCCTCGGAAATAACAGGAACAAGACTTGCCGCAAGGGATGCTGTAACAATAGTCGGCATATTCACGAGAGCTGTCGCCATACCTGTCAAATAGCCAAAAAGCGTGGTCGCCTCTTCCACGGAAAATCCTGCCACGGCCAGACGGCGGGGCACAATGAAAAGATCAATACTTGATACAACAGGAAGCATAATATTGGCCAGCGAAACGGGGACTGCCAGTATCAAAAGGCGTTTCAGAATCGTTCCGACACCAAGAGGCTTTATATGAGAATCCTGCCGGGATGCCAGTTCTCTCCGCCAGCTCTTTGTCATAAAATAGCAGGCAATAAGTACAAGGATACCTATAAATGCACCGGGTGCCGCACCAAAAGTAGCACCGGCCGCGCCGTACTCCAAACCGTAAGGCATGAGCACAATGGCAAGAGCGATCATTGTAACAACACGGACAAGCTGTTCGACAATCTGCGAAACAGCGGTAGGCGTCATCATCTGGAGACCCTGGAAATACCCGCGGAGCGATGCCAGAAGCGTAGCGCAAAGTACCGCAGGAGATAAAGCGATGAGTGACCAATAGGCTCTCTCATCAGTTACGACACCTGAATGGACGAGCCAGTCCGCACCAAAATATAAAAGAGCGCTGAATACGATACCCGTAAGAGTAAGTGCCGTCATAGAGATACGGAATACCTTCTGTCCGCCCCAATAATCATTCACCGCGTTTCTTTCCGCCACCATGATGGAAATGGCCACGGGAAGTCCTGCCGATGAGATGGAAAGGCACAGCATATAAATGGGATAGGCCATCTGGTAGAGGCCGATCCCTTCTCCGCCAAGAAGCCTTGACAGATAAATTCTGCTGAATGCCCCGATAAACTTCACAATGATCCCCGCAACGGTAAAGATGAGGGCACCCTGAATAAATGAATTTTTACGCACGTTTTTCTCCTGAATATATCTCTTTCGTTACTTCTTCTATAAAATCCGACATCCATTTAGCAGTATTTCCCTGGATATCGGTCTTTTTAATTCTAACACGGGCAGGCGCGCCTGGCAAAAAATGAAGCTTCGACATATAAGAATGAGGCAGCCGGTTCATATTCCAGCGGCGCATCGGTTCTTCATCGGCCCATACAATGAGAAGCGTCTGTCCTTCATCAAGAATGCTGCCGATTCCCAGACGTCTTGCCTGCACACGGATACGGGATACCATGAACAGCCTTTCTGCCGGCCGGCTCGGACTGCCGAAACGATCTATGACTTCATCAATAAGATCGGTCAGTTCCTCTTCCGATGCCGCCACGGCAAGACGGCGGTAAATTTCCATCTTCTGCCCCTCATTGCCGATGTAGTCTTCATCCAGATAGGCATCCTGGCGAAGTTCCACAGTGGTATCAGGCATTTTCTTGGGTACCGGTTTATTTTCCCGCTCTGCCCGCAGACGTGATACAGTATCCTCCAGCATATTGCAGTATGTGGCAAAACCTACACCTGCAATATTCCCATGCTGTTCTGCACCTAGGAGATTACCTGCGCCTCGGATTTCCAGGTCACGCATGGCAATTTTGAATCCGCTTCCCAATTCCGTAAATTCCCGGATCGTATTCAACCGTTTTTCCGCTGCTTCGGAAAGGACTTTTCCCCTGCGGTAGAAAAACCATGCACGCGCTATTTTTTCCGAGCGGCCTACGCGTCCCCGCATCTGATAGATTTGAGACAATCCCAGCTTATCCGCATCATAAACGAGCATCGTGTTTGCGTTAGGCTGGTCCACACCATTTTCAATAATCGTGGTACAAAGAAGAACATCATATTTCTTCTCGAAGAAATCCACCATGATTTTCTCCAATGTTCTGCCGTCCATCTGCCCGTAAGCAACGGCAATCGTCACATCAGAAGGCAGAATATCCCTCAAATGGGCTTCCATCGCCCGTATACTTTCTATACGGTTGTAAATAAAATAGGTCTGTCCGCCGCGTGCCTTTTCATGGAGAATGGCATCTTTCACAATAGTGTCATCGTACTCTGTCACATAAGTCTGTATCGCATGGCGGTTCGCCGGCGGCTGTGTCATCGCCACCATATCCCGCACACCGGTAAGACTCATATGGAGTGTACGGGGAATAGGTGTCGCCGAAAGAGTAAGGACATCCAGCTTCTTTGACCAGGATTTCCATTTTTCTTTCTGCATAACGCCGAACCGCTGCTCTTCATCCACCACAAGAAGGCCAAGATGGCGGCATTCAATTTTTTTTGACAGAACGGCATGCGTTCCAATGACTACATCCATTTCTCCGCTTGCCAGTTTCGACAGTATTTCTTTTTTCTCCCGCATTGTCGTAAAGCGGTTTAATAGAGCAATATTAATCCCGAAGGAATCCATTCTTCCCTTAAAAGTTTTATAATGCTGACTCGACAGGACCGTTGTAGGGCAAAGAACCATCGCCTGGAAGCCGCTCATGACGCATTTGAAAACCGCCCGCATGGCGACTTCTGTCTTACCGAACCCTACATCGCCGCAAATGAGCATATCCATGGGCTGCGGCCGTTCCATACCGCGCTTTACCGCCTGTATGGCCTCCAACTGGTCATCCGTCTCCACGAAGGGAAACGTATCCTCAAACTCACGCTGCTCCGCCGTATCGGGAAGGAAAGAAATTCCCTCCGTGATTTCACGGTCTGCGTAAACGGCCAGCAATTTTTCTGCCAGTTCCTCAATCGACTTTTTGGCTTTTCTCCGTACTTTATCCCATTGGACACCGCCCATACGGTGAAGAGCAGGGGTCTGCCCTTCAGGACCGATATATTTTTCAAGACTGGCAATCTGCTCCATGGGGAGGTAAAGTTTGTCCGCCCCGGCATACTGGATGGTAATATAGTCCCTGTGGACACCTTCCAGTTCAATGGTTTTTACCCCGATATATTTTCCGATGCCATGGACACGCTGCACTACATAATCTCCCGGCTCCAGATCGGAGAAATATCGGATCTGTTTTCCTTTTCCTCCGGCTTTATACCGTCTTGCCTTCTGCTTTCCGAAGATATCTCCCGCTGTGATAAAAGCCATCTTCGCATCAGGCAGTTCAAAGCCGCCGGAAAGGACGCCATTGTACAACGTAACTTTTCCTTTTTGCACTTTTTGTGAAACAGGCACATGGTAATCCGACAGATATTGCTCCAATTCCTTCCGTTCCGAGCGGCGGGGCGTGAGAATAACCGCAGACCAGCCTTCCTTTAAAAGACGCGTCAGGTCATTGAAGAAAAGAGAAATCTGCCGCTGGTAATTCACCATGGTACGCCCCTTCCAGGTTGCGGTTTCTTTAACTTTGAAAAGATCCGCATCTCTTTTCAGGAAAGAAAACAAGATCTCCCTGTTTCTATATTTCCTGCCTGACCGCCCTGTCTTTACAAGACCTGCCCAATCAAAAGCTTTTTCTTTATTTTCAGCTTCTTCATGGAAATACTTCTTTAACTCTTCTTCACACCGCTGCGGCTCATCATAGAATATCCTGCCGCTATTCAGGTATGACAGGATGGAAGAAGAGCATTCCCCGCGGATGACAGCGGGAAGAATGGATATATCGTCTCTTATATCAATGGAACGCTGTGTATCTTCATTAAAAACACGGATTCCGTCCACTTCATCATCAAAAAATTCGACACGGAAAGGATGACTTTCGTTAATGGCAAAAATGTCCACAATATCTCCGCGTACGGAAAAATGACCGCACCGCTCCACCTGATCCACCCGTTCATACCCCAGTTTTATCAACTTCCCCACCAGTATTTCTCTTTCGATAACTTCGCCCATATGAATGGTCATCAGATTCTCAAGGATACCGGACGGACTGATAATTTTTTGCGCTGCTTCCACGACTGTCGCGATCACTGCTGCCCTGCGCCCGTCCAAGAGACCTGCAAGCCCCTTCATGCGGTCACGAAGCCGTTCTGTTCCTGAAAAAGTAACGTTGAATCCTGTTTCTTCCACCAGGGGAAAATAGTACAAATGTAAATCAGGCGCAAAGAACCGCAAATCCATTTCCCATCGAAATACATCCTTTTGAGACGGCACGATGATGATGGAAGGACTGTCTCCTTTCGCCGCCATTGCTGTTAAAAGAGCTTTCTGCGAATCTCCTGCGCCTGAAATCATAATGGGGTCTGCCAGGGAAAAAAGCTTTTCAACAGACCTGATATCCTTATGGCGGCATACTTCCTGTACCAATTCCGCGCCAATCATTTCATCAAAAACAAATTCTTCATTTTGTACACGGCCGGGCAAATCCGGCGCTGACGCTTCTGTCCGCAGATTAGCGATTTTTCTTATTTCGTCTGCCACGGATACGCTCCTTTCCCTGTAATTTCCTGTTTCACAATTTCCTTATCTCCGCCAAGTTCCCGGATCCTGCTTTGTATATCCTGTCCTTTAAAGATAAAACAAGGCATGATTTCCGCAAAAGGAACAAGCACAAAAAGCCGCTCCCATAAAAAAGGATGCGGTAATTTTAAAAATTCCGTCTGTTTTTCCACATTTTCGCCATAAAGTAAATCCAGATCTAATGTCCGCGGCCCCCATCTCATCATCCGTCTGCGGCCGAAAGCTTTTTCTGTATCCAGCAAAAGTTCCAGCAGTCCTTCCGGCGTATCCTGCCAGTCCGCTTCGATAACGGCATTCAGGAATTCCGCCTGATCTGTCTTTCCCCACGGCGGGGTTTTATAGAGAGATGATACCTTGCCGATGGAAAGAAGAGGCATGAGAGAAAGCTTGTGGAGCGCCGCGCCCATAATCTCTTCTGACGGTCCTTCATTGGATCCCATTGAAATGAAATACTTCATCTTTTTTTATGCAGCGTCACTGAAACATCTTTCAAAATACCGTGGATAGGTACGGACGGTTTATGCACGGTTGTTGCTACCTCTTCCACCTTAGAATAGCGTACGAGAATCTCTTCATTGATTTTTCCCGCCACCCGTTCCAAAAGTTTACAGGGCGTCCCCTCCGCAATAGACTGTACGAGAGAAAACACTTCCGCATAATTCACCGAATCTTCAATGTTGTCGCTTTCACCTGCACCGGACAAATCCAAGTCCATTTCCACATCGATGAAAAAGCGTTGTCCCAGTGTATTCTCCTCAGAGTCAATCCCATGGTGTCCATAAAACGCCATTTCCTGCAATTTAATCTTATCCATTTCTGCCCCCAAGATTATATAACGGTGCAATTTTTCAACGCATCCCAGACTTTTGCCATCCGTACCGCCATAGACACATTATGGACACGGAGAATTGAACATCCCTTATTTATCCCCCATAACCCCGCGGCTCCGGTTCCCTCATCCCGTTCTCCTGCAGGCAAATCCAAAATAGCCCCGATGAACCGCTTTCTGCTTACACCAAGAAGCCAGGGGCAAGGGAACGCCCGCACCAGTTCATCCAGCCGCCGCAGCACTTCCATATTTTGATTCCCATCTTTGCCGAAACCGATTCCCGGATCAAGAATGATATTCTCTTCTTTCACACCGGCCTGCAGTGCGATGTCTAAAGACTTATCAAAAAATATTTTCATTTCTTCTATGACATCACCATTATAATTTGTATCCGCTTTGTTATGCATGACAATGACCGGTACCTGATGACAGCCCGCTACCTCTGCCATCTCCCCATGATCATACTGCAGTCCCCAAATGTCATTCATCATATGGGCACCCGCATGAAGGGCATAGTCTGCCGTTTTCCAATGATAAGTATCTACGGAGACGGGAACACGGCTTTCCCCCAAAACCACAGGCAGAAATATTTTCATTCTTTCTATTTCTTCTTCTGCCGTGAGCGGCTGACCGCCGGGACGTGTAGATTCCGCCCCTACATCAATAATGTCCGCGCCGGCATCTGTCATTTCCCTTGTATGAGATTGTGCCTTTTCCGCCGTATTCCACCTTCCGCCATCAGAAAAGGAATCGGGGGTTACATTCAATATCCCCATAATCAGCGTTTTTGCTGTAACTTCCAATCTCTTTCCGTCACACCACGTATAAGCCCGTTCCAATTTTCCTCCTTGCAGAAATCATAACTCCATACTCTGTAATATTGTTATTTTATCACCACCAGAAGACAGTAGCAATGAAATCGGACAACAAAAAAAGCGGTGTAACACCGCCTCCTTTGCGCAAGATGCTCATTGAGGAGTATGATCATCCGCAGCCGAATTGATAATCAGGGAAATAATCATCAAACCGGCTCGATGGACGTACATCCACCGCCATGGCATTTCCTCCATGTACTTTAATTATACATAAATTGTAAGAAAAGTCCAATATCAATTCATAAAAAAGATACCACATTATACCCGCACAAAAAGTTTTTGCAGGAGTGTTGCGGCGCCGGCAGCCGCATCCAGCATCCTTTCCATATCCACCAGAATATCTTTCCAATAAATCATATAGGCAGCAGATTGTTTTTCCGTAAAAAGACGGCGGATTTCTTCCCGATAAAATTCATCTCCCCGTTCCTCAAAAACATAAATCTTCCTGCACCGCGCTTCCATTTTCATGTAATTTGCCGCCACGTCCCCCGTATAGTCCAGTACTTTCTTCATTTCAAGAAGAGCATCCCGCACCAACATGACCATGGAAGAAAATTCACGGGGTGTTATTTCCATATTATATAAGGTAAAACGATCCACCACTTCATGAATTACATCAATAATGCCGTACATCTTCCCGATAAACCCGCAGGCAAATTCGATTTCCGCAGGATCCTTGTATACTTTGTACATGCGTTCATACAGTTTCCCCAGAGACGCGCGTGCTCTTTTTTTTATTGCATGGACTGCATCCACACCATCCTCTGTTTCCATTTTCCCTTCGGTAATCCGCTGAAACACTTCTCCTGCTTCATAGGCATTTTCTGTCAGCATACCGAGCTGTTCAAAAAATTTTCCTTCTTTATTTGCCATAACGATCCCCCTTTACCATTTTGATACCCTCATTTTAACACATAAAAATACTTTCAGCGCAGTCTTTGGGCAATCGAAAAGCCTGTCCAAACAGACAAGCTTCTCTACTCCTTACCTGCCGATTTTTTTATAAAGGGAAACAAGCTCCAATGCATCCAAAGCACATTCGAAACCTTTGTTGCCTGCCTTCAGCCCCGCACGGTTCAGTGCCTGTTCCACAGTGTCAGTCGTAAGAACCCCATAAAGAATGGGTACACCGGTGGAAAGCGATACCTGGGCAATTCCTTTCGTTACCTCTGTGGATACATAAGCATAGTGGTCCGTTTCTCCGCGAATAACGGCGCCAAGACAGAGAATCGCATCATACTTGCCGCTCTCCGCCATCTTTTTCGCAGTCAGGGGAACCTCAAACGCCCCCGGCACCCACGCCAGATCTACAGTATCCATATCCACTCCGTGACGGGAAAGACCGTCTGCCGCGCCGTCAATCAGCTTGGATACAACCACCTCATTAAAACGGGTCGCTACGATACCCACTCTGATTTGTCCTTCATTATAAAGTCCTGAAATAATATTCATAAGCCGCCTCCTTCAGTAAATTATTTATGGGCATGAAGCATATGTCCCATTTTATCCTGCTTCGTCTGTAAATAAAATTTATCCTCGCTGTGCGGTTCCATTTCAATAGGGATCCGTTCCGCAATAGTAATTCCATATTCACTTACATCCCCGATTTTCTGCGGGTTGTTTGTAAGAATACGAATCGTTTCAGCACCAAGGTCATGAAGAATCTGGGCACCCGTCATATATTCCCGAAGGTCAGCGGCAAATCCGAGTTTCAGGTTTGCCTCCACCGTATCATACCCCTCATCCTGCAAAGCATATGCGCGGAGCTTATTGATAAGGCCGATGCCGCGTCCTTCCTGACGGAGATAAATGAGTACACCCCTGCCTTCCTTTGCAATCATTCTCATAGAAGTATCCAGCTGTTCGCCGCAGTCACAGCGGCGGGAACCGAAGCAGTCTCCGGTAAGACATTCGGAATGGATACGGCAGAGAACGGGTCTGCCGTCATTTACATTCCCCATGGCAAGCGCCACATGGTGTTCGCGGTTGATGAGGTTCACATAGCCATATATACGAAACTTACCGTACCTGGTAGGCAGATCTGCTTCCGTGACCCGTTCAATAAGTTTTTCATGAATCTTTCTGTATTCAATCAGATCCTGAATACTGCCAATCTTCAAACCTTTTTCTTTTGCCAGTTTAAAAAGGCTTTTCTTATCAGACATCGCACCGCCTGCATCCATGATTTCACAGCAAAGACCTGCCGGTTTAAGCCCCGCCATTCTAGCCAGATCCACGGTGGCCTCTGTATGTCCCGGCCGTGCAAGAACTCCCCACGGCTTTGCTCTCAGGGGAAACATATGCCCCGGCCGTTTAAAGTCTGCTGGATTGGCTCCGTCTTTGACCGCTTCCATAGCCGTCATGGAACGGGCTGCTGCAGAAATCCCCGTTCCCGCATCCTTAAAATCAATTGACGTAAGAAATGCCGTCTGGTTGCTGTCCGTATTATGACGAACCATCGGAGCAAGATACAGCGCATCGGCAATTTCCCCCGCCATAGGCATACAAATCAAGCCTCTCGCTTCCGATGCCATGCGATTGATATTTTCAGGTGTAGCAAATTCAGCTGCGCAGATATAGTCTCCTTCATTTTCACGATCAGCAGGATCCTGCATGATGACAATATGCCCCTGTCTGATTTCCTCCACAATTTCTTCAATCGGATCAAATTTAAATTCCATAATGGCCTCCATACCCTAAATCCTTTAAACGTTTTGTTGTTACTCCCTCATGTTCTTTTTGCATGAGTTGCTCTATATACTTTCCCAAATAATCACACTCTATATTCACCGAGTCACCTATACGCTTAGCAGAAAGAACCGTCAGGCTTCCCGTATGGGGAATAAGGGAAATCATAAAAGATGAATCTCCTCTTTTTGCCACAGTCAGGCTGACACCGTCTACGGCAACAGAGCCTTTCTCAAGAATATACTTCATATATTTTTCTTCCGCCGAAAATGTCAGATTGAGAGCGATTCCTTCTTTTTCAGAAGAAAGAATACGTCCCGTAAAATCCACATGCCCCAGCACAATATGCCCGCCAAGACGGTCGCAGAAACGGAGCGCCCGTTCCAAATTCACAGGCGTCCCCGCGGCAAACAGGGAAAAGGCGGTACGCCGCATCGTTTCAGGCGTAACATCACAGGAAAACGTACTCCCGTCAAAAGCCGTTACCGTAAGACAGGTTCCGTTGACAGCGATACTGTCACCCGCTTTCGTGCCTTCCAGCACTTTATGGCAGGCAATTGTAAGCCGGCAGGAACTTCCTGTGCGGTCCACCTTTTTAATCTGCCCGATTTCTTCCACAAGTCCGGTAAACATGGCTACGCCTGTCCTTCCGGCAGTCTGGCTTCCTGTGCTTCAGCCATTTTTTCTGCTGCTTTCTCCATTTCTGCAGGTTCCTTTATTTCCTCCTGCATTTTTTCCGGTTCCCGATCCCTTATTTCATTTTCAACAGCAGTGCTTCCTTTCTTCCCGGAGATATCCGCTTTAAACTTTTCAGGCAGCGGTCTTTCGGCAGGTACCTTTTTCCTCTTCTTTACATATCCTTCTACCACAAGATCCACACCGCTCCGCTCGGTACGGATATTTTCCAGCTGCACCGCTTCCGGAATAAGCGCCGCGCCTGTACCGCCGATTGCTCCAGGTGCGTCTTTCCCTCCAATAAGTATAGGCGCCATATAGAAACGGATTTTATCTACAATACCCGCTTCAAAAGCGGCTGCCGCCGTTTCCGCTCCACCTTCGAGAAGGATGCTGTCGATCCCTTTCACCGCCAGACCGATCATGGCCGCTTCCAGATCAACACAGCCCTCCGTATCGCTGTCAGCAAAAATCACTTCAATCCCTTTTGACTGGAGAGCCTTCACCTTTTCAGGCTCGGCGGAAGAAGTAGTCAGAACAATCACCCGTGAATCGCCGCCGAAAACACGAGACTCCATGGAAACGGATAATTTGCCGTCTGCGATGATGCGGACAGGATCTTCCAATCCCTCCGTCCGTGCCGTAAGGAGAGGATCATCTGCGGCAATCGTTCCCGCCCCTGCCATGACAGCCGCATACAGACCGCGCAGCGTACGAACTTCTTCTCTTGATTCTTCCGATGAAATCCACTGCGACTTTCCCGTATGGCATGCCGTTTTTCCATCCATGGACACTGCTGATTTGTACAGGACGAAAGGTTTCTTTTCTGTAATAAATTTCATGAAAACTTCATTTAAAACCTGCGCCTCTTTTTCCATCACACCAGTCGTCACGAAAATCCCCGCATCTTTCAGCTTCCGGATACCCTTTCCCGACACAAGCGGATTTGGATCCTGCATGGCAACCACGACACGCTCAAGATTCTTGGATGCGATGAGATCCGCACAGGGCGGCGTCTTTCCATAATGACAGCACGGTTCAAGCGTCACATAAAGAGTCGCTCCGGCGGGATCAGCCCTGCAATCGGCAAAAGCATTGACTTCCGCATGGGGCCCGCCATAAAATTCGTGCCATCCTTCACCGATGATTTCGCCGTCTTTTACAAGTACCGCGCCTACCATAGGATTCGGACGGGTATGTCCCATCCCGTTAGCCGCCAGCTCCAGCGCCCGCGCCATAAACTTTTTGTCATCATCGATCCGCATAAAAAACCTCCCGTCTTCAGGGAGGCTCTTACGAAATCAGAAAAACAATCTTCTCCCATCCAGACTGTACTGTCGGCTTTGGAATCACACCAAATCAGCCATACGGCTCGTGGGCTCAGGAAAACCTTTACCACCGGTCGGGAATCACACCCTGCCCTGAAGATACATAATTGGAAACACACAGACTGATGCCTGTATATTCCTTAAACCTATTCAATTATAGCAAACCCATGAATAAAATCAATAAAAATCCCGTCAACAGTTATCCAAGCCGGGAAAGCACAGCATCAAGCACTTCCTTTGAAATGTCATCCGCGCTCCGCAATCTGCCATCCGCCATGCAGGAAATACGCAGCCAGTCATAAGTTTCACAAAGTACCTGGTACGCATCACAGCACTTTTCAAGATATGCCGAATGCTGCTCATGGATATCCATAGACCCGCCCTGCTTTGCCCGCTCACGAACCAATTTTTTTGAAACAGCCGGCGGTACATCAAGGAGAACCACCACATCCGGACGGGGAAGTTCCAACTCTTCATATTCCATATGATCCAGCCAGGAAAGGAACTCTTTCCGCTTTCCTTCATCATCGTACTTCGTCATCTGGTGAACCATATTGCTCGTCGTGTACCGATCGGCAATCACGACCCCCCCGTTTTCATAGAAAGATTTCCACTTCATTCGAAACGAAGCAAAACGATCCACCGCATAGAGCATGGACGCCGCATAAGGATTCACATCCCCCGGCGCTCTGCCGAAATCACCGTTCAGGTACATTTTCACCAGCGCCGAGGAAGGACTTCCATAATCAGGAAAAGAAATATGCATGACATCTTTTCCACTCTTAATAAGATGATCCTCCAAAAGTCCTGACTGCGTCGCCTTCCCACTTCCATCAATGCCTTCAAGCACAATCAATTTCCCATTCATGATATCTCCCGTACAAGATCTTTTGTTTTCTATTTTACCATACTGTCCAATGGCAATAATCCTCTTCCACACGATAGACGATCTTGGATTTTACAACAGCTGAATAATTTTTTGAGTCAAGACGGATTTCTACACGTATCCATAATAAAGAACCGTGAACATAAAGAGTCCTTCTCTATATTCACGGATATCTTCATCTCCCCCGTTTGGGATTAAATTCATTCATAGCTTTGTCCACAGTGGTTTCTAACGCCCGTTCCACGGAATCAGCAGTATATCTCTTTGCGGCTTCGATACGTTCAATTTCTTCACCATAAGGCCGGCCAAGAACATGTTCGATAACGGTATGCCCGTCCTTCGGATGTCCCACCCCGATACGGAAACGGACGAATTCCTCCGTGTGAAGGCCGGCAATCAGGGATTTGATTCCATTATGACCGCCGGCAGACCCCTTCTTTCGAATCCGTGTTTTTCCCGCCGGCAAATCCAAATCATCGCAGATGATATAAATATCTTCTGCAGGTATTTTGTAGTAATTGGCAATCGCTCCTACTGCGTCCCCGCTGAGATTCATATAAGTCAGCGGCTTCACCAGAAGGATCTTTTCGCCGAACCTCACAACGGAAGCGATCTCCGCTTTCATGTCCGTTTTCCAGATATTCACAGACCAGCGGCGGGCCAACTCGTCAATAACATCGAATCCCATATTGTGGCGGGTATGTTCATATTCTTTACCGGGATTCCCCAGTCCTGCCACCAATTTCATTTATCGAAAAGAGCGCTGACAGAAGCGTCATGGAAAATACGAAGAATCGCTTCCCCAAGGAGAGGAGCCACGGACAGCACTGTCAATTTATCCTGCATTTTTTCTTTTTCTATGGGCAGCGAATTGGTCACTACCAATTCTTTCAACACAGATTCTTTAATTCTTTCTGTCGCCGGATCGGTCAGCACAGGATGGCATACAGCCGCATACACACCGGCAGCACCGTACTCCATGAGTGCTTTCGCACCTTCACAAAGGGAGCCTGCCGTGTCTACGATATCGTCAACAACGAAGCAGTTTCTCCCTTTTACGTCGCCGATAATATTCATAACCTTTGCTACGCCCGGTTCCGGACGGCGTTTTTCAATAATAGCGATAGGCGCGCCTACGCGGTCAGCCAGATCTCTGGCGCGGTTTACACCGCCCAGATCAGGGGATACGACCGTCAAATTTTCCAGATTCTTGGATTTTACATAATCGGCAAGCAGCGCTGCAGAAGCCAGATGGTCTACAGGGACATCGAAGAAGCCTTGGATCTGTCCCGCGTGGAGATCCATGGTCACCACTCTTGTAACACCGGCCGTTCCAAGCAGATCCGCCACCAGTTTCGCGCTGATCGGTTCTCTGCCGCGGGTTTTCCTGTCCTGGCGGGCATAGCCGTAATAAGGGACGACCACGGTAATATTACGTGCCGAAGCTCTTTTAAGCGCATCCACCATAATCAACATTTCCATCAGGTTATCGTTTACCGGTGAACCTGTCGGCTGGATGATGAAACAGTCTTTGCCACGGACACTTTCATTAATCATGACCTGTATTTCGCCATTATTAAATCTTCCACACAAAGACTTTCCAAGCGGAACGCCGATATAATCTGAAATTTCTTTTGCAAGAGCCGGATGCGCGGTTCCTGTGAAAATTTTCAGTCTCGATGTACCTTCCATATCCATTTATGATGCTCTCCTTTTCTCCCCTGCGGGATCTCCGACAATAACTCCCCCATGCCGTCTTCATGGCAGCATTTCTTATATTATATACCCTTTCTCAAACAGAAACTATCCTGCTTGGACGGAAATATAAAACAGGCTAATCTTTATATGTATCTTCTTTTACCCAATTTTCAATATTCACCTGCTTTGCCCTGCCCACAGCAAGTGCTTTGGCGGGAACATCCTTCGTAATCGTCGAGCCCGCGGCGGTAAACGCCCTTGCCCCTACATGAACCGGTGCCACAAGATTTGTATTGCACCCGATGAATGCATGCTCATCAATCGTGCAGCGGTGCTTATTTTTTCCATCAAAGTTTACCGTTACCGTTCCGCATCCGAAATTCACGTTTTTCCCTAAATCGGAATCACCGCAGTAAATCAGGTGCGGCAGTTTCGTACCATCGTCCACGTCGGAATTTTTCACTTCCACGAAATTCCCGATTTTAATATCATTGTGCAGACAGGTCTCGGGACGTAAGTGGACAAACGGCCCGATTTCATTATTATCTCCCAATTCACAGGAATGGGCATATACACGGTTTAAATGATTACCATCACCACAAATCACATCGGTAAGCTGCGTATCGGGACCAAGAATACAGTTTTTTCCTACTTTTGTTTTCCCCTGCAGCATTGTTCCCGGTAAAATCACCGTATCCTGTCCCACCTCTACATCCTGTTCGATATATGTACTGTACGGATCGGTGATTGTGACACCTGCCGCCATCAGGTCTTCCGCTTTACGGATGCGAAGGATGCGGTCAGCTTCTGCCAGCTGGATACGGGAGTTAACGCCCATTGTCTCGCTTGCGTCTTCAGCTGCCACAGGAATCACTTTCCGCCCCGCCTTAATTAATATCTCAAACACATCAGTCAGATAATATTCACCCTGGGCATTTTTATTGTCTACCTCCCCCAAAGAATCAAGCAGTGCACCTGTTTTGAACACATACGTCCCTGTATTGATTTCATGGACAGCCAGCTGATCCGGCGTACCGTCCTTCTGTTCCACAATGGAAATCATATGTCCTTTTGCATCGCGGAGAACTCTTCCGTATCCGAAAGGATTGTCCATAATTGCCGTCAGGACAGCCGCGGCGCCGTCATGCCCCCTGCACGCACAGACGAGACCTTCTATCGTTTCCCTGCGCAAAAGAGGTGTATCCCCGCAAACCACAAGCACATACCCGTCACGATTATCTTTAAACAAAGGAACCGCCTGCATCACCGCATGGGCGGTCCCCAGCTGTTCCTCCTGATGGACGAAATAAATATTTTCTCCGGCAAGCCTTTCACGAACAAGTTCCTCTTTGAATCCCGTGACAACCACACATTTTTCAGATCCTGCCTTTTTTACCGTACGAATGACCTGCTCCGCCATAGGGACGCCGCAAACTTTGTGCAGAACTTTCGGCCATTGCGACTTCATTCTTGTACCCTGGCCTGCAGCCAAAACGACCGCCGTTAAACTCTCCATATTGCCTCCCGCCGTTTTTTACAACGCGCATATATTTTCAGAAAATAGATTGCCTCATAAAACAAGTTTTCCCAATTTATTTTAGCAAAACAGACTTGCTGCCGCAATACAAAAGCCGCGTGTCCGTTCTTCACCACGCAGCTCTTTATCACCTAACTTAAAACTTCAGGAAATAAGGTAAACGGTAATATTATCTCTTGACCCCCACTGGTATGCCTGCTCCAGGCTGTCCACACCGACATCGATAACATATCCTTGTATGGCTCCGCCGATATCATCACAAATGGCATAGCCGTATCCCTCGATATATACGATACTCCCCAGAGGAATCACATCAGGGTCTACCGCCGCATGCCCTTTCCCTGCATAGTTTCCCAAGGCGGTACGGCCGGAGCCGCCGCCGTCCGTCGGCGTGTATGCCGTAGATTTCATTTGAAATGATTTTTTATACTTCCCCGTAAATTTTGGCGCATTTTCCAAACGTTCCCACACATTGGTATCTGCCATTCCTGTCCTTTCCAGTTTTTCTTCCGCCTGCAATTTACGGACCGCCTCTGCTGTTGCCGCTCCGTAAATACCATCAGAACCGCCAGGATTATACCCGTGCAGAAGGAGCCTGTTCTGTAATTTAACGACGCGCTTGCCCCGATCTCCTGCTTTTAACGTGCCGCCCGCAGAAGGAGCGCTTAACCCGCCGAGCAGTTTCCACGTAGCATCATCCACATTGCCTGTAACGGATAAACCATGTTCTTCCTGCAGTGCGCGCACGGCGCTTTCTGTGTCATTACCGTAAATGCCGTCTGCTTCCCCGTCCAGATACCCCGCGCGGCGGAGCTTATTCTGTAATGTTTTGATCTCACTCCCGCGGTCACCTTTTGTATAATGCATGTCTTTTTTATTCTTTTGTTCCTTCTTTATTTCCTTTTTGTTTTCTTTTTTTGCCTCTCCCGTTTCTACCCCTCCCAAAAGGGAAAGTGTCTGTTCATCTACAGCTCCCGACACCGGAAGTCGGTGGTCTTTTTGGAACTGTTCCACGGCAGCCGCCGTATCCCCGCCATAGATACCGTCAGAAGCGCCAGTGAGATAGCCTGCCGCCGCAAGACGGTCCTGCAGTTCAGCAATCATATCCCCCCGATTTCCCTGGGCATATACGATCCCGCCTCCATCACGATACCCTTTCCCGTCATCTTCTTTCAGCTTTGCCTGTGTGCTGTCATCTGCTTTTCCCGTAACAGGGAGTCCATGATCTTTTTGAAATTCCGATACCGCCTTCACCGTGGTCGATCCATAGTCGCCATCTACCGTACGCGCCAGATATCCCGCTTCTACCAGATCATTCTGCAAGGATTCCACAGCGGCGCCACGCATTCCCATGTGAAGAATTTCTGCCGATACGGAGCCTGCCATACACAGCCATAAGGCCGCAGCAAGTTCCAAAATATATAATTTACGCATTTCTTTTACCTCCGTAAAAAATTCATGTGTATTTTACCATGGACGATATTTTTTGTAAAAATTCCTCAGAATGAAATACCATTCAATACACAAAAAACCGCGGTGAAGTCATCGCGGTTCTCATTCCTGTTATTTTCTATACAGCCCCATGGCATGAATTGCATTTTCATACGTCACGCGGGCTTTCGCACGGGCGCGGACGGCACCGTCATCAAGAATGGCATCCAGTTCGGGAGTTCCTGTAAGTTCATCATATCGGGAACGGATCGGACTAAGTTCTTCTACTACCAGATCAGCTACATCTTTCTTAAACGTGCCGTATCCCTGCCCATCGTACATCGTTTCTATTTCTTCAAAAGTCTTTCCGGAAATAGCCGAATGGATACTCATCAGATTGGAAACGCCGGGCTGGTTCGCCTTGTCATAGTGGACATGCGCCATTGAATCGGTGACTGCCTTCTTTATTTTCTTCACAATTACATCTGCCGTATCCAGCATATGGATGGTTGCCCATTCATTATCATCAGACTTGCTCATTTTACCTGTCGGCTCCTGAAGGCTCATGACTCTCGCCCCGCCCTGGGGGGCCCACATTTCAGGAATGGTGAATACTTCGCCATACTTGCGGTTAAAACGTTCCGCCAGATCCCTTGTAATTTCCATATGTTGGCGCTGGTCTTCACCAACCGGCACGAGATTTGCCTGATACAGGAGAATATCGGCAGCCATAAGGGGCGGATATGTTAAAAGTCCCAAGGGAATAAACCCCTCTTTCTTTTCCTCTTTTTGTGCTTTTGACTTATACTGCGTCATGCGTTCCATTTCTCCCACATACGCACTGCAAATCATCATCCATCCAAGCATGGCATGCTCCGGTACTTCCGACTGGACAAAAATCGTCGCCTTCTTCGGATCCATCCCTGCCGCGATATAGAGCGCCGCCAGATTCCGTGTCCGTTCATGAAGCAGTGCCGGATTCTGGGGAACAGTAATCGCGTGCTGGTTTACAACACAATAGTAACATTCCGCTTTTTCCTGAAAAGGGATAAAATTTTTCAATGCCCCCAGATAGTTTCCTAAAGTTAAAGAACCGCTGGGCTGGATTCCCGAAAAAATAACATCCATTATGTATCTATGCTCCTTATTCCACAGTGACCGATTTGGCCAGGTTACGGGGCTTATCCACGTCATTGCCCCGTTTGATACCGGTATAGTATGCAAGAAGCTGCATAGGAATGACAGAAAGAATAGGGGCGATAAATTCGTCTACTTTCGGAATTCTCACGATTCCTGTAGTATATTTTTCAAGCTCATGATCATCATCATAACCGATTCCCAGTACATCTGCACCGCGGGCGCGTACTTCCTGTATATTGCTGTACATCTTAGCTCTCACATTATTCTGTGTTGCCACGGCAATAACCGGCGTTTCGGCAGAAATAAGAGCCAGCGTGCCATGCTTTAATTCACCGGCCGCATATGCTTCCGCATGGATATAAGAAACTTCTTTCAGTTTCAGTGCTCCTTCCATGGCAATAGCATAGTCAATAGAGCGCCCAAGATAAAAAATATCTTCTGCTTTAATCAGGCGGTCCGCCACCTCAGACATATGTTCCTTTTCAGTAAGCACTTCTTCAATCTGCTTCGGCAGCTCAAGCAGAGCGGCAGTCAGCTTCTTCACCAGTTCCAAAGAAATACTCTCCTTTACCTGCCCCATATAGAGAGCAAGCATCAAAAGGGAAACCAGCTGTGTAGTATATGCTTTTGTAGATGCCACGGCAATTTCCGGACCGGCCAGTGTGTAAATGGCCACATCTGTTTCACGGGCAATGGAAGATCCGATGGAATTTGTCACCGCGATACTCTGGGCACCAAGACGCTTTGCTTCTTTCAGCGCCGCCAGTGTATCGATCGTTTCACCGGACTGGCTGATAACGATACATAACGTTCTTCCCGTCGTCAGAGGGCGGCTGTATCTGTATTCCGACGCGATTTCCACGGAAACCGGAATTTTCGCGAACCGTTCGATATAGTGCTTTGCCACCAGCCCCGCATGATATGCCGTACCGCAGGCAGTGATCAAAATATTGTCAATATTTTCAAGACTGTTCTTCGTCCAATTCAGCTTATCAAAAAACACAGTACCGTCTTTTTTCAAATGAATTTTTACAGTATCACGGACTGCTTTCGGCTGTTCATAAATTTCTTTCAGCATAAAATGGTCAAATCCGCCCTTTTCCGCCGCTTCCGCCGACCAGGTAACTTCCTGTACTTTTTTTGAAATAGGAAGACCGTCAGCACTGAACACGGAAACACTGTCTTTTTTTACGACCGCAATCTCCCCGTCATTCAAAATATAAATACGGCGGGTATAATTAATCACTGCAGGAATATCGGATGCAATGAAATTCTCATCTTCGCCAAGACCTATAATCAGCGGATTATCTTTCTTTGTACAGATAATCGTATCGGGATCGGCATCATGCATGAATACAAGAGAATAAGAACCATCGATTACAGCAAGCACCTTGCGGACGGTAGAGAAAAAATCACCGTCATCAAGCTCTTCCGCCAAATGGGCAACGACTTCGCTGTCCGTTTCAGACTTGAATACATGACTTTTTTTCAGAAGATCTTTTTTCAAATCCATATAGTTTTCAATAATGCCATTGTGAACGATGACAAAATGATTATTTTCATCCCCATGGGGATGGGCATTCACATCTGATGGTTTGCCGTGAGTTGCCCATCGGGTATGCCCGATACCGATATTTCCACGTAAAGGATGGGACTCCAGCGCCTTTTCCAAATTTACCAGACGTCCCGCTTTTTTCTCAATCTCGATTTTCCCATTTTCATACACGGCAATGCCTGCCGAATCATAACCTCTATATTCCAGACGGCGCAGACCTTCTATCAGGAAATCGGAAGCATTTCCATTTCCCACATAGCCCAATATACCGCACATAATATTTCCTCCTGCAAAACTCCAATAAATGAATCATTTATTTCAAAATTCAGCCATGTAATACTAAGTCATTATACCACAACCAGGCAATATTCAGTGTCCCGATAAGCTGCCGGCACCCCCGTTTTCTCAGAAAGAATTTATGATACCCTCCACATTCTGGAGTTCCGAAATACCTGCAAGAGCCGTCATAATACCGATAACAAACAATGCAGTAATCAGCATGCCGCAGAGAAGGAAAGGAGAAATACTGATAAAAAAGGCTTTCCCTTTCCCAAACCCGTAATTTGCACGGATGGCAAGAATGTCTAAGAAAAAGCTCCAGACAATAATAGCAAAGACAGCAAATCTGTGAATGCCGTCCAGGCCAAACTGTCCTATAAGAGAAAAGAAAACGGAAAAAGCATAAGGGATCGACGCACACATGAACCCCGCCGTAATCCCTCTTGCCGTCCCCCGTCCGCCAAGAAGTCCGGAAATATAATCCACCACGGCACTGTGTAGCAAAAGGAGAGAACCTGTCCCGACAAAAGATGCCAGAAAAGCCGTCACAAAACTTCCTGCCTCCACGGAAGAAAGGGCAAGAAGCAAAATCACGAACCCCCAGATGATACTGCTTTCTTTCATTTTTTCACCGGTAGTTACATCAGACATCGCGTCTGTGGGATGGGCAAGCAAACGGTATATTAAATCTAAAACTGTATTCATCATAGCTCCTTAACGAACAGAGGGTGCCGGCGTCTGGGAAAACGTGCCCCATATATTATCTGAAATGTTTTTTGCTAAACTCCTCACAGCACTGTCCATTTCTCCTGCAAGGATATTTTTCCAGGATGTCCCTACGGAATATCTTTTCACCGGTACACTGTCCCCTTCTATTCCGGCGACGCCTCCCGCATAATTCAAGGCATCATAATAATTCCCCATCGCATCAACCAGTCCCAGTTCCATAGCCTGCTGGCCGGTAAGAATCCGTCCGTCAGCCACACTTCTTACACGGCTTTCTTCCATACGTCTTCCGTCAGCCACGGTCTTCACAAACTGGCTGTAAATATCATCCACCATGGTTTGAAGCATTTTCTGCTCGTCTCCGGTCATGGGCCGGTACATAGAAAGAATATCTTTATGGGCACCGCTTTTGATTTTTTCATTTTTTACACCCAGCTTACCCATAAGCTCTTCAACATTCGTATAATCCATGTACACGCCAATACTTCCTGTCAGGGTAGCGGGATTGGCAAAAACATAATCGCCTTTGCTGGCGAGCCAGTATCCTGCAGAAGCACACATATCCCCCATGGAAACGACGATCGGCTTTCCCGCATTCTTAATCTTGTCCATTTCTTCCGCAATTTCCTGCGTTGCTCCCGTAGAACCGCCGGGACTGTTAATGCGGAGAAGGACGCCCTTTACCCGATTATCCTTCCGCGCCTGTTCCATTTCATACATCACCTGCTCGCTGGAAACGCCTTCTGACGCCCCCAGGAGAGTTCCATTGCGGGGACCGCCGTAAATAGTACCGTCAATACGGATTTCCGCCACATAGTCCTTACCCTTCCCAATGGCGGACGTCTTTTTCCATTCAGGCATAAAACCTGCCGCTGCAGCGGAAATAACAAGAACCGCCAGCATCACCATGATCCACTTTTTAATTTTACTATCCATTGTTAATCTCCTATCTTGTCATTCCATTATACCATCATCATGAATACAAGAAAAATCAAGCCAGAAAAAAAGGTTTCTCCAAAGATGTTTCCATCATTCAGCGAAACCTTTTCTGGTGACCGGTATGGGATTCGAACCCATACTCTCTGCGCTGAGAACGCAGCGTCTTAACCGTTTGACTAACCGGCCATGTGTTCCATATTATAACCGGCACTGACTGAAATTTCAAGTATTTTTTACATACATGGTTTCCGATCCCCCTTGTTTTTTTCATAGAGAATCAAAAGACCTTTCAAAGTAAGCATGGGATCCACCTTGTCAATCGTTCGGGATGCGCCCGCCATAAGCGTCGCCAGACCGCCCGTAGCAATGACCTTGATATCGTTCCGTTTCATTTCCGCTTTAATACGGGTAACGATTTCATCAATCTGTCCCACGAAGCCGTAGTAAATCCCTGCCTGCATGGCAGACACGGTATTCCGACAAATAATGGAATTCGGTTTCAACAGTTCGATACGCGGCAGTTTGGACGCCCGTTGGAAAAGGGCTTCCATGGAAATACTGATCCCCGGAGCAACAGCCCCGCCAAGATAATTCCCTTTTTCATCGATGACACAAAACGTTGTCGCCGTTCCCAAATCGATAACAATAAGAGGGCACTTATATTCAGCGATGGCGGCTACCGCATTAACGATACGGTCAGCCCCCAAATCTTTCGGGTTGTCATAAAGGATATTCAGCCCCGTTTTAATCCCCGGTCCCACAAGAATGGGATTCACGCTGAAATAACGGCGCGAAAGAGATTCAAGGATAGGAATAATCGGCGGTACCACTGTTGAAATAATGACATCTTCAATATCGGAAAACTGAAGTCCGTTAATACGGAACAGCGTTCCCAACACACTGGCATAGCCATCAGCAGTCTGGAGTGTATCCGTTGCCAGACGCCAGTGATTGAGCAATTCCTTTCCACGGTAAATACCACAGACAATATTTGTATTCCCTACATCAAAAGCAAGCAGCATTATTCATCGCCTCTCAGAATAAAGGTGCCTCCGGATCCGGATTTCCCCTCTTGGTTTATAAATCACGAAACCGTAATTTATCACATGTGTATCATGCAATAAAGACTTGATTCTGTCAAGCAAAAAAGGCAGAGGATCCGCCTTTCATTAAATTTATTCATTTAAAAAGAGTCCCGCGTTTCGGAGTGCTTTTTGTATACGTATGCCGCAGAATACACCGGCGGCCACTTTGATGAGATCAAATCCGATAAAGGGGAAAACGGTCATCGTAAGGGCTGTCCAAAGCGGCATTCCTTTCCCCAAACCAAGAGAAAAGTACATCATGAACCAAACTGTCCCCAACGCGTAGCAAAGGATGAGCCCCAGAAGCGCAAATACTCCCTGGGTGAAAAAGCGGCTTTTTTCTTTAAGATATATCCCGCTGAAACCGGCCATAAGAATAAATCCGATATAATAACCACCCACAGGGCTCAGGAAAATACCAACCCCTGCCTTGCCCATCGTAAGAACGGGAACGCCCAGTGCGCCAAGAAGAAGCCACACGGAAATGGAAACCGCGCCCCATTTCCAGCCAAGGACGCCACCGGCAAAAGCACAAACAAACGTCTGTAATGTAACCGGCACCGCCCCGATGGGAAAAGCGAACTGGGAAAGTACCGCCATGATTCCTGCAAATAAAGCGGCACCCGACATATAATGAAATTTATTTCTGTCCATAAATTTATTTTACTTCTTTTCTGTTTTATCTTTGCGGAATTGGCGCATCTGCCGGACGGATGGAAACATCGCCTGCCATTACGCGGCGGACTTCCCTGCCGGTATCTACCAGGAGGCAGCCGTCATCATCAATATCCACAGCTTTGCCGGTATAATTATCATTGCCGAAAATCACGCGCACCTCTTCGCCAAGAGTCACGGATAATTTCCGCCAGTCATCAAGTACGCGGCCAAACCCTTCTGTCTGCGCCAGTTTATACTCCGCTTCCAGCTCGGCCAGGACGGCTGCCAGCAAATCCCGGCGGGACACATTAACCCCTTCGTTCAGGAAAGACGTCGCATGGCCGCGGAAATCTTCAGGGAATTCCTTTTCCTTCATTCCCGTATTGATGCCGATTCCCATAATAATATAATCAATCTTTTCCATAGAAGCCGACATCTCGCAAAGCATCCCCACCAATTTCTTCCCATGATAGAGAATATCGTTGGGCCACTTGATACCTGCATCAGCAAGTCCGAGACGGCGGATACCGCGGCAGACTCCTACTGCTGCAAGGAGCGTGCTCTTTGATGCCTCCATCGGGAAAAACGTGGGACGGAAAATGACAGAAAACCAAATCCCTTTCGCAAAAGGAGAATAAAAATGCCTTGTAAGGCGTCCGCGGCCGGTCGTTTGTTCCTCTGCCACGACGATCGTCCCCTCTTCCGCGCCTTCCCTTGCAATCTTTTTGGCTTCTTCATTTGTGGACGGTGTCGATTCAAAATAAACCACTTTCTTTCCAAGCGTTTCCGTATGGAGAACACTGGCAATTTCCAAAGGTGTCAGTAAATTCGGCGCATAAATCAGCCGATATCCTTTCCGTGTGCTTGATTCAAAAATATATCCCCTGCTTTTCAGAATATTGATATGCTTCCAGATTGCTGTACGGGATACGTTTAAATCTCTGGATATCTGTTCCCCCGACACATAATTTCCATTTGCTTTGCGGAAATACTCCAGTATTTCATTGCGCATAATATCCTCCTTTTCCTTTCAGAACTTTCCTTCATTATAATTTTCGGCAATCCCTTCGTCAACTTATTTCATTTACGACCTTTACATTAAAAAGAGAGCCGTTTTGGAGGCTCCCTTTCTTCTTTTTACAAAATGTAATTTGATGTATCCATATCCTTCGTGATTTCCCCAAGCTTTTGCCTCACATAAGCACCGTCAATGGTAACTTCTTTATTTTCCAGCTCAGATGCTTCAAAAGACAACTCCTCCAGTACCCGCTCCAGAATCGTATAAAGCCGCCTCGCACCGATATCTTCCGTTTCCGAATTCACCGCAGATGCGATTTCCGCAATCGCACTGACAGAATCTTCCGTAAACGTCACTGTGACGCCTTCCGTTTCCAAAAGCGCCGTGTACTGCCGGATCAAAGCCTGCCGCGGCTCTGTTAAAATCCTCCGCAGATCCTCCTCTGTAAGGCTTTTTAATTCTACACGGATCGGGAACCGTCCCTGCAGCTCAGGAATCAAATCGCTCGGTTTTGATACATGGAACGCACCGGCCGCCATGAAAAGAATATGATCCGTCTTTATCCGTCCGTACTTGGTCTTCACCGTCGCCCCTTCCACAATGGGAAGGATATCCCGCTGCACCCCTTCACGGGATACGTCAGGCCCGCCGGATGCACCGTGTCTCCCCGCAATCTTATCGATTTCATCAATAAAAATAATGCCCCGTTCTTCGGCAAGCGCAACCGCCTTGTCACGGACAACATCCATATCCACCATCTCTTCGGCAGAAACCTCCGCAAGAACAGTTTTGGCCATGCGCACTGTCATTTTCCTCTTCTTCATCTTTTTCGGCATCATGGATGCGAATATTTGAGAAATCCGGTTCGCCTGTTCATTGTCCGCTGTATCTTCAATGTTTCCTTTTTCTTCCAATTCCACTTCTATTTGGCGGTCGTCCAATTCGCCGCTCCTGATACGGGCAAGCAGATCCCTTCTTCTCTCCCTTTCCCCTTCATCTGAAACACCTGTCTTCTCCGCCTTTTCCCCTAAAATAATTTCCATAGGAGATCTCGTTTCCTTTTTCTTTGCAGGCCACATGATTTCAGCAATTTTCTGCACCGCCGCCTCTTCCGCATCTTTCCCGTGACGGCCTGATTCCTGCTTCTTCACAAGGCGCACCGCTTCTTCCGCCAAGTCGCGCACCATAGATTCCACATCGCGGCCCACATAGCCGACTTCCGTATACTTCGTCGCTTCCACCTTTACGAAAGGAGCACCTGTCAAAGCAGCAATGCGGCGGGCAATTTCCGTCTTTCCCACTCCGGTGGGACCGATAAGAAGAATATTTTTCGGACTTACTTCACGGGCTATTTCCTTAGGAAGCCGGCTGCTGCGCCAACGATTGCGCAGAGCGACAGCGACAGACCGTTTCGCATCCTGCTGTCCCACAATGTATTCATCAAGATATTCCACAATTCTCCGTGGTGTCAGATCTTTCATCCTATTTCCTCCACAATCACATTATGATTCGTATATACGCAGATATCCGCCGCCACATGGAGTGACCGTTCCGCAATCTCCCGCGCCGATAAATCCGACACCGAACACAAAGCGCGAGCTGCGGCAAGAGCATAATTCCCGCCGCTCCCGATTGCCAGTATGCCGTCATCCGGCTCGATAACCTCTCCGCTGCCTGATACAAGAAATAAATGGTCGCCATCCGTCATAATCAAAAGAGCTTCCAGCTTTTGGAGCACCCGATCCCGCCTCCACTCTTTGGCGAACTCCACGGCAGCACGCACCAGATTTCCATTGCAATCGGAAAGTTTCCCTTCAAATTTGTCAAAAAGGGCAAATGCATCCGCCACAGAACCGGCAAATCCGGCGATGACCTTTCCATGATACAGGCGGCGCACCTTCCGCGCCGTATTCTTCATCACCACGGCATTGCCCATCGTAACCTGACCGTCACCGGCCACAGCCGTATGTCCGTCTTTCTTTACAGCCAGTATCGTTGTTGCAGTAAACATATTTCCTCCTTGTACTTCTATGGTTGACTTCCTTTATTATACTCCCGCGATAAAAGCCGTTCCCCCAAAAGAAACGGCTTTGTTCTATTTCTTTATAAATGCATCCAGAACGGACAATGCCCGCGCCGCCAGCTTTTCATTCTTTTCTCTTTTCTTCACCCTTTCAGGCAAAGGAGGCAGCAATCCGAAATTCACATTCATCGGCTGGAAATCTTTTCCGATGAAATGAGAAATATAATGGCAGAGCGCGCCAATTGCCGTCTCCTGCGGGAATGCCCGCGGCTCCTTCCCCGCCGCCCGCGCGAAAGCGGAATAGGCTGCTACGATTCCCGATGCTGCCGATTCCACATACCCTTCGACGCCTGTCATCTGTCCTGCAAAGAAGAGTCCCTTCTGTGCCCGCGTTTCCATGGTGGCTTCCAGTAAATCGGGCGAATGGATATAAGTATTCCGATGCATCACGCCATAGCGGACAAACTCCGCATCAGCAAGTCCGGGAATCATGCCGAAAACCCGTTTCTGCTCACCCCATTTCAGATGAGTCTGGAAGCCGACAATATTGTACATCGTATCTTCTTCATTATCCTGACGCAGCTGGACAACAGCATACGGTTCCTTCCCTGTCCGCGGATCAGGAAGTCCTACCGGTTTCATCGGCCCGAAACGCATCGTATCCTTACCGCGCTGCGCCATCACTTCCACAGGCATACACCCTTCAAAGACATTTCCTTCTTCAAACCCGTGGACTTCCGCTGTCTCCGCCGTCCTGAGCGCCTCATAAAATGCATTGTATTCCTCTTCGTTCATGGGGCAGTTCAGGTATGCCGCCTCTCCCTTATTGTAGCGGGACATCCGGTACACGATGTCCATATCAAGGGATTCTTTCATCACGATGGGCGCTGCGGCATCATAGAAGTGAAGTCCTTCGCCGCCGCAGAATTTTTCTATGCTGTCCGCAAGAGCGCCGTCCGTCAGCGGCCCGGTCGCAATAATCATGATTCCTTCTTCCGGTATTTCCCTGATTTCTTCATTCACAAATGTAATTCGCGGATGGCTTTTTATCTTTTCCGTCATTGCCGCCGCATATCCGTTACGATCCACCGCTAAAGCACCGCCTGCAGGGACACGGTGGGCATCGGCACATTCCATAATCACCGACCCGAGCCGGCGCATCTCTTCTTTCAGAAGTCCTACCGCATTGGTAAGAGCCACCGCACGGAAAGAATTGCTGCACACCAGTTCCGCACAATATCCCGTATGATGGGCAGGCGTTCCGATTGCCGGACGCATTTCCGCCAGCTTCACGGGAACCCCCATTTCCGCCAGCTGCCAGGCAGCCTCGCTTCCTGCTAAACCGGCTCCGATTACCGTAACCTTCTCCATCAATCACCGGCTCCTGTTTTTGTTTTCCCCGCCGCCCCGGCAGTCGTCTTCTTTGCAGTTGTTGTCTTTTTCTTTGCTGCCGAAGTTTTCGTTACAGTTTTCTTTTTCGGATGCGTTGTGCACTCGGGATTAGAGCATATAAGCTCTTCCTCCTTATTTTTCCGAACCCTCTTTACCTTGATCGCGCCGCAGACAGAGCAGAACTCATTAACCGGTTCATCCCAGACTGCCATATCGCAGGCCGGATAACGGCTGCAGCCATAGAAATAACGTCCCCGCTTTGAGCGGCGCTTCACCAAATGCCCCTCATGGCATTTCGGACACTCTATGCCCGTATCAATAACGATTGCTTTGTTCTGGCCGCATTCCGGGCACTTCAGATATCTGCCGTACGGCCCCTGGCGGTACACCATCTTCGCGCCGCACTTGTCACAATCCACATCGGAAATCTCTTCCTTTTCTTCTCCTGTGTGATAAGGCTTGATATTTTTACAGGAAGGGAAATTCGGGCAGGCAAGATATTTTCCGTAACGGCTCATCTTCACAATCATATGGGCACCGCATTTTTCGCAGATTACATCGGATACTTCCTGATTTTCTTCCTTCGCTTTCGCTGCCTCCAGGTTGGCATTCTGCAGTTCCTTTTCAAAAACATCCCAGAACCCGCTCATGACCTTTTTATACGTTGCTTTGCCGTCAGCAATTTTATCCAGCCAGGTTTCCAGCTGCGCGGTGAAATCCACACTGACAATACCAGCAAAATATTTCTTTAAAAGATCTGTCACTTTGAACCCGATATCCGTGGGAACAAACTGTTTTCCCTCTTTTTCCACATACTTACGCCTCTGGATGGTATCCAAAATAGGCGCATATGTGGACGGCCGGCCTATCCCCTTCTCCTCAAGCGTCTTGATTAGGCTGGCTTCCGTGTACCTTGGCGGCGGCGCGGTGAAATGCTGCTCTCCTTCCGCCTTTGTATTGAGTACCGTATGTCCTTTATGGAGCGCCGGCAGAAGAGGAAGCTCTTCATTATCCTGCTTCTTTTCTTTTACCGTCCGGAGTACCGTAAACCCATCAAACAATACCTGCGTCCCTGTCGCGCGAAGTGTGTAAATGCCGCTTTGGAGCACTGCATTCGTTGCCTGGGAAATCTGGGGCGCCATCTGGCTTGCAAGGAATCGGTTCCAGATCAGTGTATACAGCCGGAGCTGGTCACGGGACAAAACGACCGCCAGCATATCCGGAGCAAACTGCAGATTCGTGGGACGAATCGCTTCATGGGCATCTTGAGAATCCTTCCCCCTGGCATATACATTCGGTTTAGGCGGCAGATAGTCTTTCCCGTAAACACGTTCAATGTACGGCCGTACCTGCTTGATCATTTCATCGGAAATACGGGTCGAGTCAGTACGCATGTATGTAATCAGTCCTACATGTCCGTGCCCCGGTATTTCAATCCCTTCATAAAGCATCTGGGCAAGAGTCATCGTCTTTTTGGAACCGAAATTAAGACGGTTGACCGCATCCTGCTGCATTGTGGAAGTCGTGTACGGCGGTTTTGCCTTACGCTGCTTTTTCGTTTTTGTGACCGACGTGATTTCTGCCGGTTGTTTTAAAATTCCCCTGACAACCCGATCTGCTTCTTCCGCATTATGAATTTTTGCTTCCTGCCCATCAATCTGCGTCAGTTTTGCCTTGAAACTTTCCTTTTCCTCTGTACGGTAAATCCCTTCCACCGTCCAGTATTCCACAGGCTTAAACGCCCGTATTTCTTCTTCCCTTTCACAAATCAGACGTGTCGCTACCGACTGTACACGTCCCGCGGAAAGGCCGCGGTAAACCTGCTTCCACAGCCACGGTGAAAGCTTGTACCCCACAAGACGGTCAAGCACGCGGCGTGCCTGCTGGGCATCCACACGGTTTAAATCAATCGGTTCGGGATGGAGTACCGCCTCTTTAATCGCCGGCGGCGTGATTTCATGAAAGGCGATACGCGTGTTTGACCGGGGATCCACATCAAGAAGTTTCGACAAATGCCAGGAAATGGCTTCCCCTTCACGATCAGGGTCCGTTGCCAGAAGAATATCTTTCGACTTATTTGCTTCTTTCTGCAAATTTTCAATGACATCGGCCCGTTCCGCCGAATTAACATACTCCGGCTTGAAATCATTTTCCACATCCACACCAAGCGTACGCTGCGGCAAATCACGTAAATGGCCCATGGAGGCAAGCACCTTATAATCGGAGCCCAAAATACGCTCAATCGTCTTCGCCTTTGCCGGAGACTCCACGATAATCAGGTGTTTCCCCTTGGCATTCGGTTTCCTTGTGAAAAGTTTTTCCCCGGCAGAAGACCTTTTCTTCTTATCCTTCACGGTGATCGTAATCTGTATAGCCAAAATACCCTCCCTATACTACATGAAATACAGCATATATCTCATTTATATTATCCGCGTCCTGTTGTAATAAACCGGCCGGATCCCGTTTCCTTTATAAACCCTTTAAGCTGAAGCCGGAGCAGGAGCATCGTAATCTTCATCACCGACATTCCTGACTGCTGGAGAATATCCTCCGCCGTCACTTCCTCTCCTGTACAGCAGAAACGATACACCACTTCCTCTTCCAATGTCAACTGTTCAGGAGATTCCTTCTTGGAAGAAATACTCTTTTCGTTCCACCCGTATTCAGAAAGGATATCTTCGTAGGACGTACAGCAAATCGCCCCGCTCCGTATAAGATGATTCGTCCCTCTGCTCGAATCGAGCCAAATATTTCCCGGAACGGAAAAGACATCCCGTCCTTCTTCCAATGCGAAGTCGGACGTAATAAGAGCACCGCTCCGTTCTGCCGCCTCTACCACAAGGATACCCCGGCTCATTCCCGCGATAACCCTGTTCCTCGCGGGGAATTGCCTCCCCAGAGGCGGCGTCCCCGGCGGGTATTCAGAAATAATCGTACCGCCATTATCAATAATTTTTTGGAACAAATTTTTATTTTCCGGAGGATATACATGATCCAGCCCGCAGGCAAGCGCCACCACCGTCGGGCTTTCTCCGCGCAATGCCCCTTCATGCGCAACGCTGTCGATCCCCCGTGCGCCGCCGGAAACCACCGTCACTCCATTTTCAGCCAAACCGCAGGCTATCCGTTCTGCCGTCTGCACGCCATAAGGCGTCGCTTTCCGTGATCCTACAATCGCCACCGTTTTCTCAAAAACGGGATTATTTCCTTTATAAAATAAAACAGCCGGAGGATTTGCCGTCGTCTGTAAAAGCGGGGGATACAAATCATCCTCCCATGTCACGCAGCGAATCTGCAGCCGGTATAACTTTTCCCCTATTTCTTCAGGCTCCGTTTCTTTCCGGTACGCCAAAAAAGACGCTTCCGTCTTCCCTTTCAGCAAATGAGATTCCACAATCTCCTTATCGGAAGCCTTCCACACATCTTCCGCCGTTCCGAACGCCTCTATGAGAACCCGCATATGTTTCGCTCCCAGCCTTGGACAACCGGGAAGCGCCGCCGCGAATATATCCATCATGACCTCCGGGGAAGCATATTTCTATAACTGAGCGCTTCCGCCACATGCTCGGGCTTAATCTCCGACGTACCTGCCAAATCGGCAATCGTACGGGATACTTTAATGATGCGGTCATAACTTCTCGCGGATAAATGGAGCTTTTCAAAAACCTCACGGAGCAGCTCTGATCCCTCCGCATCCAAACGGCAGGTTTCCCGAAGCTGGCGGTGCCCCATCTGCGCATTATTCTGCATATGCCATTTAGACAACCGTTCCGACTGCATGGCCCTTGCCGCTGCTACACGTTCCGCAATCCGTGCCGAAGATTCCCCTTTAATCGTTGCTGTAAGCTCACTATACTTCGGACGCATCACCGACACATGCAAATCAATCCTGTCCAAAAGAGGCCCGGAAATCTTTCTGCCGTAACTCCGTATTTCTCCATCACTGCAGGTACAGGGATGGTCAGGATCTCCAAGATATCCGCAGGGACAAGGATTCATTGCGGCAATCAGCACAAAATCGGAAGGATATACAAAGGATGCATTTACCCTTGAAATATGCACCTCCCGATCCTCCAGCGGCTGCCGGAGAACTTCCAGCACCACCCGTGGAAACTCAGGAAGTTCATCTAAAAATAAAACACCGTTATGGGCAAGCGTCACCTCGCCGGGACGGGGAATCGTACCTCCGCCGATAAGACCGGCCATGGAAATCGTATGATGAGGACTGCGGAACGGACGCTCGCGGATGATATCCTCCGCCTTGAACAGTCCGGCCACCGAATAAATCTTTGTCACCTCAAGAGCCTCCTCACGCGTCATAGGAGGAAGAATCGTCGTGATGCGGCGTGCCAGCATCGTTTTCCCTGATCCGGGCGGCCCCGTCATAAGGACATTATGGGACCCTGCCGCCGCTATTTCCATAGCACGCTTCGCCATGATCTGTCCCTGCACCTCGGCAAAATCCACATCACTCAACTTAGATTCCGCCGCTTCCCGCCGCTTGGCAGGAGCCATCGGGTTATGCCCCAAAAGATACTCCACCAGTTCGCCAAGCGTCTTTGGCGCGTACACAGTCACATTTTCACAAAGAAGAGCCTCCCCGGCAACCGCGGGGCTCATGAAAAAAGTAGAAATCCCTGCTTCCCGTCCGGCAAGAACCATGGAAAGCACACCGGGCACCGAACGTATTTCCCCCTGCAAAGAAAGCTCTCCGATGAACATCACCGATGCAAGAGCCTCTTTCGGAATCGCCCCGCTTGCCGCCAGCACCCCCATGGCAATCGGCAGATCAAGACAGGAACCGTCCTTCTTCAAATCCGCAGGCGCCAAATTCACCGTCACCTTTTCGATAGGAAAAAAATATCCGGAATTCCGTATCGCCGACTGGACACGCTCCTTCGACTCCTTCACGGAAACCGCAGGCAGCCCGACAATATCAAAAGCCGGTGACGCACGGCTGATATCCACCTCCACAGTAATCACATGACCATTCAAACCAAACGTACATGTCCCAAACACCTGCGCAAACATGGCATCTCCCTCTCTCAGAACGCATTCCTCGTATGACGCAACCGCACCACACGCCCCGGCGCCATCATGACTTCCACCACATCAAAACGGATCCGGACATCATGCAAATGACGCGCTAAAAGAAATACCTCCGCCGTATAACGGATATGCCGCTGCTTATATACAGTCACCGCTTCAATCGGTTCCCCATATAAACGGCTCCGCCGGGTCTTCACCTCGATAAATGCAAAAACGCTTCCGTCCTTCATGATGAGATCGATTTCCCCATGTTTACACCTGAAATTCCGGGTGACCAAAGTCATCCCCTTCTCCTCCAGGTACAAACAAGCCCGATCCTCACCCATCCGTCCGAAAGCTGTATTTCCCATAGCGCCTCTCTATTTACCACTCTCTTCCTTTCTTATTATTGTAAGTAAAAAGAAATGCAATAGTCAAATGTGATTTAAGATGCAAATCACAAAATTGATCCACTCTATAAATCTTCCCTATTAAAAAATGAACAGTCACACTACCCTATACGACAGTCAACGTTCCCGTCGTCATATTTGCGGTATGGCGGCATTTCTAAGCTGCCTATGCGGCAGTTAACACTGATGTTTCAGTACTTGGTACAGCAGTTCGTTTCTAAGCTGCCTATGCGGCAGTTAACTAACAATGGGAAGCCTGTTTGACGGAATCGGCTTTCTAAGCTACCTATGCGGCAGTTAACATGTTTTCACGGTTTTTCACGAATTCTGTAGTTTTCTAAGCTGCCTATGCGGCAGTTAACTTTATGTCGCTGTGTTTGCGGTAGCGAAAAATTTTCTAAGCTGCCTATGCGGCAGTTAACAAAATATAGTGTCGATGATGGGGATTTTTATATTTCTAAGCTGCCTATGCGGCAGTTAACCTCGAATGTAATTGAGGGCGTCGGCGTCAATCTTTCTAAACTACCTATGCGGCAGTTAACTATTGACGTTTGGAACGCAAAGGGTGAGGGGTTTTCTAAACTACCTATGCGGCAGTTAACTCACTTGTGCGGCAATCGGATTTGCTTTCGGATTTCTAAACTACCTATGCGGCAGTTAACGGTATGGAATGGTTACAACAGGTGGCACGTATTTTCTAAGCTGCCTATGCGGCAGTTAACGGTAAGATGTATATCATTCTGGGAATGCTGGATTTCTAAGCTGCCTATGCGGCAGTTAACATCAAAAAGGTCATCTTCCATGACCTCAATAATTTCTAAGCTGCCTATGCGGCAGTTAACATCAAAAAGGTCATCTTCCATGACCTCAATAATTTCTAAGCTGCCTATGCGGCAGTTAACGTATACCAATAGCTTTCGATGGAACCTGTAGCTTTCTAAGCTGCCTATGCGGCAGTTAACGCCTGTACATACATTCCCGCCCCCAAGACAATTTTCTAAGCTGCCTATGCGGCAGTTAACGAGATTAACAAAGTTGACCACAAGCCCGTCATTTTCTAAGCTGCCTATGCGGCAGTTAACCGCTTGCCTATGGAGCGCTGGGAAAAGTTATGTTTCTAAGCTGCCTATGCGGCAGTTAACAAGCCTGCGTTTCCCTTTCTTTTCTCCGTAAATTTCTAAGCTGCCTATGCGGCAGTTAACAAGCCTGCGTTTCCCTTTCTTTTCTCCGTAAATTTCTAAGCTGCCTATGCGGCAGTTAACCCATTTCCGAGCCGGTACAGATGTTCGGCATGGTTTCTAAGCTGCCTATGCGGCAGTTAACGAAAAAGAACTGGGACACAATGGTGGCGGAAATTTCTAAGCTGCCTATGCGGCAGTTAACGATGCCGGAGCGGAAAAAGAATCCGACAGCACGTGCGCTTATACATCTTTCTCCCACTTTAACCCAAATTTATTCCTGCTTTGAAATATATTGATTTAATCGCATTTTTCAAACGCCGTAAAAATTTGGGTTAAAATTCCGGAACGGTTCTGTTATTACTTAAACCATAGGTTCCGCATTCTGTCAAGACGGATTCTTTTTCTACCCGCTTTTTTATAAAAAGGCTAAATGTTCCTCCGCGGGAAAGGCTTTTCATCTGTATGTACGGCAGTCTGACAGATTTTCTCTTTCCTTGCAGAAGCCGGGCAGCCTCTTCGATCGTTACTCCCGGATGTCTTTTTGCATAGCGTCTCGCTTTCACCCAGATTGAACCTTCCGGTTGGTACCTGCTATACACGGCATACCCCCGCAGCTTGCGCTCCGGCACTTTCCTTATGCCTGTACAGTGCACATAATCAAAGAGGCGTCCCAGTACTTTGGACAGGTTGAGTCTTTCCAATTCTTGTGCTTCCGCAAAAATACGGATTTTTTCTCCCAGACCTGTTTCCCTGTATTCGGGAAATGAAACGGCATAGGGGTTATGTTCGCTTTTATTTTTTCCATTTGCAAAAGCAATATGGAGCTGGGTAAACACTTTGGTCCAAAGGAAGGCAAGCGATACTTCCGCACACGGGAGCAAGGTGATTTCCTGATAGTATTCCATGGCTTATTCCTTTTCGCTCTGACCAAAAACACCGCCGCGGACGAGAACAGCCATGACATAGTTTTTGTCATTTTCATCGTCCGGTTCACTGCCGGTTGACCACTGATCAAACAGGGTATAAAAATCTTTTTTCTCTTTTGGTGTGCGGTAGGCTTTCCCAAGAGTGGTGACCGCACCATAGGGTTCAATGGCAATCGGTATCCGTCTGCCTTCTTCCTGAGGATACCAAGTGTCGACGGTTCTGATGGCATTGCTGAGTTTCTGCGAGTGCATAGCGGCCGTACCGTCTACCTGGTAAAGAACCTTGCTCTTCTTGCCTTTTCCTTTATCAAGAATCAGTTCTTCGCTGGGATAAATTTCCTGTCCTTTTCCCATAAGTGCGAAGGCTTCCACTTCAATCAGAAGGGATGACCTCTTTCCACAGAGAGTTTCGGCAATAAAAGATGCCAATTCTTCCACTTTTTCACGATTCTTATCAAAATCCTTCAAGCTGAAATCATAAATATTAAATATCCATTTTTTATTTTCTTCTTTTATGGATACAATGACCTCGGCTTTTTCTGCCCCTACACGATTTCTCCAAAGGAAGCGGCCATTAGCTATATTCATCGCATAGCGGGCTGACAGCTCTTTAAATCCGTTCTGCTCAATAAATTTCCTTCCTATTTCTTCTATCTTTTTATGATGAGTTTCGTTATTGCATGCAGAAGGATGCTCTACACCGGAAAGGACTTTGATTGTAAAGGATAATTTCAATGTGTCATCGTTTAAAGAAATAGAGGCACTGTCTACAGTCTGCGGATTTGGTCTTTCCACCTTGGCATTCAGTTTCATCGGGTCATTTAGGGTCACTTTATCTAAACGGTTAGAAATGGTTCCTCTCACAGATTTCTCTATCAGTGAAATGGGACGGGCTGTTTCATTTCTTTTTTCCCAGGTTGTTCCATACATATAGCCATCCGATAAAACAAGTTTCTTTTCAAAAGAAAGTACAGATGCCAGATTTGATTCTTTTTTCGCCATTTTCATTTCCTCCTGATCATTCCTTATTTTTACAAAGATATAATTGATTGGTTTTTTCATAGGCATAGTGCCACATCATTCCATCTATATCACGGAACCGATGAGCCATCTTAAATTCACCAAGGGTGACTATACTTTCTGCAAACCGATGGGGCGTATCCGGATCCCGCTGATTTTTCACCTTTCCCAGCGGAGACAACCCTTTAAATCCCACGGCAAGCGGTACAATCCATCCAGCCGCCGCCTTTTCGTATTTCCAGCCTGTTATCTTCCCGGATTCATCTTTTTCTGCCGTCTGATGTACTTTCAGATAGTGAAGCAGCCTGTCCAGACTGTCTTTTCCTTCCAGCTCTTTCGCTTCCATGAGATCCCTGCGTTCAATAGGTATATAACCGGGCATAAGGGTGGAAATCACTTTCCTAACTGATATAGGATTGTCTTCATCGATACGCATGACTTTGATTCTCCCAGTGTCCAGTATGTCGCCCCCTGCCATTTTCATCCGGGGCAATATTTCCTTTACTGCCTGTTCCAATAATTCCATGTTATTCCCATCCGCACCTTCGACTTCTATCAGGAGGGATACCAGCAGGTGAATTCTTGGTTCTTCTAATAGAGGTGCTCTTTTAAAAATGTAGTTATCTTTACTTGATTTTTTTTTGTCTACTACAAGTGGATTAGCTGTCATCACTATATATCCTATCCCATTTTTACGAATGGTTTGCAATGATGTTTTATGATATGAGACTGCCATTTGAGTAAATCGTATATCGCTTAAGAACTGATCACATCTCTCCCCTAATTTCCTCTCAAGGGCATGCATGGCGCCAAGCCACGCCGTCATCGCTGGCACGCCAATCGTAAAAATACTGCTCATGGCATTCGCATTATGTACACTGACACGGGATAGCAACAAATAATTTTTCATGAGTTATATCTCACCTCCTCTTCCAGTATTTTTATCATCTTCCATTTCAAATATCTGAATTCCTCTTCTCCAAATGACACCCTCTCTCCTTTTATAATTTTCTTGTATTTATAAATGAACCATCTTGCAAAATATCGTCCTACTTCTTCTCTCCATGATTCTGATTCCCTCTTATCCCGATATGCTTCATCCAGCCATATTTTCTGAAATACAGGAAGATTCTTACAACATTCATCATCACTCCAACCAGCTTTCTGTTCACGAATTTGATAGCAAGATACCATGACTACATCAATTACATCTTTAATTCTATTTTTAATAGCTTCCCGAATTTGCTGATTCTTGCGATCTTGTTTAAATAACTTATGCAATCTTTGAAAGGTAGCTATATAATCCTTATAAGAAACATTTTCCTCCAAAAAATTATATTTTGTCAGATGAACCCCTTTATTTCCCAATACGGGTGGTAATGACTCAAGCAGATACGCTTCCCCATAATAAGACTGAATTCCTGCACTGATATTTTGCGGTTTCCCACTGCCGAAATTAATGCTTGCCATATCGAATATACGGCTGCAACTTTTCCCATATTCACTGCTCTTTGAATCATGACAAAGCCTGCTATATCCGTTTATACGATCCACACGCCGTCTTGCCGTTAATAATAACCCAGATGCCGGTAAAACCGTCAATAGGTGATAACCATCGCCAACAGGAAAATATACCTGCCTTAAATGGAATTCACTTTTTTGTGATCTTTCCACCTTATTTATTCCCTCTACTGCCTGATATAAGGGTGCAAGAGTATTTATCCCAAGCTCCGCAAATTCTGCTTTTATATTTTCATCTTTTTCTTGTATATGTTTTAAAAGCGTTTCCCCATCTTCTAATATCTGAAGCAAAAAAAGAGCTGGTGTGATAAAGTTGGCTGATACAGCGAAATCCAATTCAACATCAACATTACCGGTTATCACATATCCTGAGCAGTTATCATCTTTGTTACAATAGAAATAAATTTTTGAATCGGGATCTGTAAACTTGCCTACATGTGTTGTAAACCGGCACTCGGATAATGAAGCAAGCATCCCTGCAAACCATTCCGCTGATGTTTTCTTTTTCTTTTTCGCCTGCTTCTCTATATATTCTCTTAATATTCCCAAAATCATCCCTCCTGTCCGTCTTCTGACAACTTGAACATCCCCAGCTGATCATCATATTTCCAATCTTCTGCTATATCTGATTTCCTGTCTGGTATGGTAATTTCTCCATACTTCCGGGAAATGGCAGCTATCTGTATTTCTTCCGATTCTTTTTCCGTATCAGATATATGCCGTTTCAGTACTGTTTCATAATCACGGACCAGCCACAGCCGTCTCTTCATTTGTTCTGTCATTCCATCATAATCGGAAACATCGATAAATCCTCGGGCTTCATCATCTCCAAATAAATCATCCCCCTCCTTGATTTTATCATAGGAAAAGAATTTCCGTTCTCCATTTTTATACACCGCGCAGGCCTTGATTTCTTCCCCATAGTTTTCACGGAAGCGGCTGCAGCCTTGCGGAAGTGCCGTCATCCACCAGTATTCTTCCATCCATCCGTGCATACACTGCGGCCCGCAATCTCCCTTGCAGTTAAAATCCATCATGCTCGCATGTTCCAGATCAGAGAGTTTTGAGAAATATCTTTTATCATCCGGACAGAATTGCTCCTTATCCAGCATTTCCGGTTTTAAAATTCTCGGTACCGCATCAATCCTTCTGCTCAGCTCTTCTTCATCTACAAGATCATGCATGTCATAACTGTTCAATTTCCGCTTTTCGGTTTCATACCCGGGTTTGCTGTAAGCCGGCTCTTTTCCCTGCCAGGCTTTCAGATTATATGCCATGATTGCCATATTCTTTTTTTCAAGCGTCCCTGAAACCGGCTGACGATGACGAAGGACACGGCCGGCAAGCTGTATGATGGATCGGTACGACGACGGCTCCACCACTGCCCAATCGAAGTCATGATCACGGCCGACTTCCTCCACCGGTGTTGCTACAAGGATAAATATGATATTCTCCTCCGGTGTGCTGTCCAGATGCTTCCGCACGGTTTCATCCTGAAAATCCACTGTGGCAGACTGTGTTTTTCTTGTGAGCACCTTGTCCAGATACCGCTCCTGCTCATGACGGAGAAGAAGGATCTGCCTGCTGTGGTAAGTCATCACTCGGACAGCTGTCCCCTCACTCCATCCGCATTTCATGAGGTACAGGCTGACTTTCACACAGGGGGTGATATTTGCCACACGAACCACACCGAAAGAAATCCGCTTCTTTGTTCTTTTATCAATAACATGGTGATTTTCATGCAGCTTTTCTATGGCTTCTCTTATATTTTCAAAATAGGAAGTCTCTTTCGCAGCGTCAGTGTCATTATCTTCCGCTCCGCAGAACTGTATATATCCCCTACGCTTTACCGGCTCTTTCCCCAGATTTTCCACTCGTTTACGGATAAATCGATCGTGAATCTTTCGATAAGCCGAATCATCCCCGCTGTCCATCGGTTCCACATCTGTCCTGAACTCATCACAAAGCACAAGAGCACACTGTTTTTTCCTCGTAAAGAAGGAATTGTAACTTTTCAGTCCTGCCTGATATGATCTGTACAGCCCTTCCGCCAGATCAGGCGGTATCGTCGCTGAAGAGATCGCCACATTTCTTCCGCACAATCCCGCCAGATGAACAAGCCTTGCTATGGCGATGAGATCCTTGGAATTGAAATCATCAATTTCATCAATCACCAGATCCGATGACATCAGCCGCAATGAAGGCAAAATATACCTTCCTCCCCGCGTCGTCTCCACAGCCCCCATCATATGATCGATAGTCGCCGCAAGAACAGGCTTGTATAGAAAGGCTTTATTCTTTTTTGACGTCTTTTCATTTACCGTCATTCCTTTTTTATCTGTCTTATTGAAAAAGATATCCAGAAACCGGGACTGCTCCTCGCTTTCCGTATCCACATACTCCAATTCTTCCGGCAGCAGCGGCTCTTCCGATAAACACCCCTTTCTATTTCCCTTTTTCTCTTTATCTTTATCTGCTTCCTTATTTTCCTCATGCAATTTGGTTACGGCACTGGAACCGATAAGGACGGCCAGATCATTTCTGTCCAAATGTATCCGTTCCCTGTATTCATCACCGGTCTGCAGCGTCAACGTACGGAGGCCGAGGGCAAGGATATACCGGAGCGATTTCCCGTCCGTCGATACAGCCTGCATGATCTTTGCATTGGCAAACGTCTTGCCGCAGCCGGTGCTTGCCATATTGACTATAAAATACCTGGCACCATCCCCATTCTTCTCCCTGAATGCTCTGATTTTCTCGACAACTGTATCCTGCCATCTGAAAACTGCCGGACTTTTCTTTGCCAACGCCTTTACATCATAGACGCTCTCCATCTGATCACTGAAATAAGGAAGTCTGTGAGCAATATGGGTTGCCTGTTCACAGACCCTGACCAAATGTTCCTCCAGAAACTGCTTTTTCTTTCCGGTTTTACCGTCTGTATTCGCCCATAAATCATTTTTTGCCCATCGGCCCTTATCTGTTTCCTCAGGCAGGGAAGAAACATAATGATCCGCCAGCATAAGAGACAATCTCGTATAGTGGGCGATAGCCCTGAATGATGATTTGTATGTCTCCCCTCCCATAATATCCATCAGTCTGTCGTAATCATTTAATAACCGGCCGCACCATTTTTTTATGGCCTTCCGCCAAGCTGCCGCATTCTCCACAAGGAGTCCCTCCGGAAATACAAAGCAGCTCCTGCGGCACATAATAGTCTCCTCCGCTTCACTCTCATATCCCCAGGACGCATTCAGACTGGAGAATATACTGTGGAAACTTTTTTTCTCTACATTCACCCAGCCATCCTTATCCATAGACGGCAGCCTGTGATGAGACAGGATCAACCACATCAGAAATTTTGCAATCGGCGGCAAATGTGCTGCATCCAGCTTTTTCATATCTGCCTGCCCGTTTCCTTTCTCGTCAATTTGCAGATTCTTTTCTATATCCTCTGTCTTTATCGTTCCTTCGGCCAGTACTTTCAGCCATTTTCTATCGTCTTCCTCCGCACCTGCGGCAAAAACAAGCGCTTCAAGAAGCTTGCAGGATACCCATTCATGACGGAAGGGATCCATTTTCAATGTTTTTTCATCCAGTTTTTCCTGAAATAACGCTGATGCCTTTCCCCAGTCATGGAAGAGTGCCGCCACCGCTGCCAGCGCTTTTATCAACGGCAAATACTGCCAGTCGTTTTCCCACTCGTTGTGAAGGATTTCCTTTTGTGTGGAGTGGACAGGTACGATGCCTTCCTCATTAAACATGTCCCGCTTCCCTACAATCCAGACCAGCTCGCTATGGCTCCGGGATCGGATCCAATGACACGCCACTGCTGTACTTTTGGTAGCAGTCCGTCGCAAAAGCGCCTGTACCGTCAGCAATCCCTCTTGCGTAATGACCGTTTTCCACGTATCATTCCCAATTCTGTCTGCAAAACTATCCAGAATCCTCCGCACCGTATAAATAGCCTTCTTCTCGCTCTTGCTCGTAAATATGACCATCATGCCCGTTCACCGCCCGCATATAGTCTGCTGCACCGTTTCACTTCATCAAACATAAAATCCAGCGCCTTATGCTCGGTAAACTTCTGTAAGCATATCTGCCTGAACTCTCTGTCGTTCTGTCCTCTCATGGCACAGATAAAGCTCCATGGCAGGACGATGGCATCCTTGATCAAATCCGCCACATCAAAAACAAGAGCGCCTCGTCTTGTCTTACCATGCATCACCGCGAAACCGTGGGGAATACCAAGTACCCAAAGAGTCGTTGCCGCCAGTCCGTACGCCAGATAATTTCCATGATCCAGAAGCCTGTTCGCAGGCTGGTCAGAATTACGCTCCCTCCTGAAATCGACTGTTTCCGTATTCTGTGCCGCGTACCTGTAGAGCTTTTTTGTGAATTCCGCTTCCGCCGCCAACACATGGGTCACATCCCCCGCTATTTCCATGCGGCTCTTAAAAACGGAAATCGCTTCTTCTGTCAAAGCATCATCGGTAAAAAAACCTTCATCGGCCAATTCATTGTCTTTATCCCAGACTGTCTGTAAAAAACGAATACGGTTTTTCTGGAACTCTTTTGCCACAGCAAGACGTTTCTTTTCATCAAGCCAAAAAGACAGCCACCCCTGCACATATTCTGTCGGCCTGTACTCGCTTTGCGGATTCAGCCACTCCACCTCCGTACCGGCAAATAACGGTGTAGCCCCACCACCGCAGAAACCAACAAGTACACCGGCACCGCTGAGCAGCCGCATTGCTGCCTGTGTCACAGAAGTACCGCTGCCCAAAAGAATCACTGTTGTGTTGGCAATCGGAATATTCCAAAACAAGTTCTCTTTTTTCGTCTCCGTCAAATAAACAATACGTCCATCCTTCTGCATGATCCTGCACTTTTCAAGATAATACAGATTCGCCCGTTTAGAATGAAGAATCGTTTTTAAATCCGACTTGACAATATCCTCTATCATCAGAAACCTCCGTCAAATACATCCTGCAATGACCGTCTGCCAATCAACAGACCTATGATTTTCTCATGAAACTTATGCCATTTTCAAACTCATTATCCTCCTTTTCAGGACCATAATCCATACCGGCTGCAGATCACTCCGGCATTTCCCCTGATATAGCAGGATAACTCCTTACAAAGGATTGTTCCGCCCCAACCTCTCAAATGTTATTTATCCTTGGCAAAATCTCCTGCCAAGATACTCTTTTAATACCGCTGTGTCATACCTCCTGAACTGCCTCCCCCTTGGTGAGCACACACGGCGCGCAACCGCCAATACCATGTCTGAGTTATAATGGGCTGTCTTTCGTACCTGCAATTTCCCTTGCATCGTCCCCTGTTTTCGGTCAGCCAGCCGATAGCTGACCACCACGCTTTCATCCAATTCACCATGCTTCAGGATGAACCTGATATGCATGCCTATACTTTGTTTCGTCGTTTGAAAAAGCTCCGCTATTTCCTTTTGTGTCAGCCATATCGTACCATCAGCCACCAGTAATCTCATTTTTGCCACGATGTCATCTGTATCATTTATGTTATGTTCCATTTTTTCCTTCTCTTTAATTCGCTGTCCATGAACTTTTTCAATCATCATTATTTTATTTTCCTCCTTAAATGCATGACACTATAAATTTAATAACTAATATATATATGGATTTATAAAGATAATCAGACCACCTTTCCACTAAGCTGCCTACGCGGCAGATAATTATGATAACCATTATATATATTTTCTAAGCTGCTTATCCAGCAGTTGTCTACATTGTACACCATGATAAAAATAAACAGCAACCACAAAATGTTCTTAGCATGGATACATTTGCCGTACTGCTTTTTCTATAGCTCAGCTTCATGAATATTTTGATCATCCTTACTTTTCATTATCCAAAACCTTCAACTTTTTCATTCCTTCAGTATTCAAATTCTCCAAAGAAAATAATTAGGTTCTTGTCAATTTTCTAAGCACGACCATTCGCTCTTTCCAATCAATCTTTTTACCAATTAAAACTGCATTATAGCTTTCCATATTCGCAAAGACCAATAGCTCATTTAGATTTGCACAAGCCCTCATTTTTCTTTCAAATCCGGATTTTCCTCACGCCACTATTTTGCACGTTTATTAAACAACACAACATTTAGCACATCCGCTTCACTTACATATTTGCAGGACAATTGTTCACTTGTTAAATCAGGCCAAAGATATCCGTTGACAGCATCTGTGTAAATTTTATAGTTAATCTTTAGGATTTCTCTATTTAGATTCCAAAGCCCTGAATACCCATTATCGGGTTATCGGGGCAAATCCACTCATAGCTTATCCGATCTGCCATTTTCTATTAAGATCGTTGAGTCTGTCATTATTAAGCTGCGCCTCATTTTCATTGCATTTCCAAAAATACTCCACAATCCTATACTCAAAAACGGCACTGTTTTTCTTTCAGTGCCGTTTTCTGTTTCAGAAGTCAAGGCGGAAGGAAATGCGCCCTTCTTTCCATGATACGTCTATGGTTCCGTCAAGGATCTGCACGATGTCGGCAGCCATGGAGAGGCCTACGCCGTAGCCTTTGATCTGGCTGCTGTGGGAGATGTCGTGGCGGTAGAAGCGTTCGAAGAATTTCGTGTAGTCTATATCTTTTCCTTCTGCAAAGTCGTTGGAAATTATTATCGCAAAACCTTTTTCTTTTTTCTCTGTCGTGACTTCCACTTGCACGCTTCCTTTTTCGTCGCAGTATTTCACGGCGTTATCCAGAAGGATGCCGAGAATCTGTCCGAAGAGTTTTTCTTCTGACTGGACGTGGACGCAGGGCGGTATATGGGTTTCGAGCGTCTTCCCCCGTTCAGCCGCCACCTGTCGGAAGTCACCTGCGATGGTTTCCGTGACTTGGGAAATATCCACATCTTCCAGTTTCAGGTTTTCTTTTTCTATTTCCCCGACCCGGGCGAGGGCAACAAGGTCGTTGATAAGGTTCGTCAGGCGTTTCGTCTGTTTGATAATATTCCCTGTCCATTCGCTCTTTCCGCTGACGAGTTCGAGCGCTTCCGTATTCGCCGAAATGATCGCCACCGGTGTTTTCAGCTCGTGGCTGGCGTTTGTGATGAACCGTTTCTGGTTTTCCATATTTCTCACGAAGGGCTTGATGGCCTTGCTGGAGAGGAAGGTGATGATGAGGAAGAAGAGGATGATGCAGAAGAGACCGAGCGCCACGGAGTAGCTGAATATGGAAGAGAGGGCGAGGATGTCCCGGGTACAGTCGAAAAAGACGACGAGGGTGTCCCCGCTGGAGGTCTGTGTGATTTTATAGTTGTAATAGGCTCTGTCTTTAAGGAAGAAATCTTCCGATTTCCCTGTCTGGAGAACCCGTACGGCGAGGTTGAAGGCTTCTTTGGCGTTGAATGCGGCGATGTGGTTGACGTTAATGACCTTCGCTTCCTTTTTGTTCGCGTCAAAGAGAATGGAGAAATATCTCGCCTGATAGGAGAATTCAGGTGTTTCTTCCGCCCAGTTCCCGAATTCGAAGAGTCCTTTCTCCTGCGGCGCGAGGTCGGACGGGATAGTGCCGCCGTTCTGAGAAATGATGTCGGTGATGGACGATATTTCATGGTGTACCCTGACGTAGAGGGAGCCATTGATCAGTCCGACGGCAAGGACGATGATAGCCACGACGGAGGCGGTGGCCATCCATATAAATTTGCGGTGGAGCCTGCGTATCATATCCATAAGAGTACCTTCTGTTTCTGTATGTCAATCAGCGGGAGACGATCTGGAGGCGGAAGTCGCCGTTTTTCTCTCCTGCTATCCGTATATTTCCATGAACGGCCTCGATTTTTTCTCTGAGGTAGGAAATATACATCCAGACGATGCCGATATCCATGTCCGCTTCATCACTCCAGACATAGCGGAAAAGCTCGTCGGTAGAAAGAGTTTTCCCTTCGTTCATCATAAGGTAAGAAAGGAGCTTCGTTTCCTTGCTCGACAGGCGGACGGAACTGGTGCAGGAAAGTTCTTGCTCCGCCACATCCAGCTCAACATCGCCTTTTTTCAGCTTAGTCGGCGTGAATTCACCCATGCGCCTTGTCATGGAACGGATGCGGGCGAGCAGTTCCCCTATGGCGAACGGTTTAGCGAGGTAGTCGTCCGCGCCTGCGTCAAGGCCCATGATGCGGTCTTCTACCTCCGATTTGGCGGTCAGCATGATGACCGGCGTCATATCACCGCTGTCACGGATACGTTTCAGCGCTTCAATACCGTCTATTTTCGGCATCATGATATCGAAAATCATACAACTGTAGGAGTTCTCCCTCGCTTTTTCCGTAGCGGCGAGCCCGTCATAGACGGCGTCCACCTCGTAGCCGAAATGTTTCAGCACCGCCGCAAGGGCATCTGACATAGCCTTTTCGTCTTCTGCTATCAATATTTTCATTCTGTTCCACCTTCTTCACGGATAAGTTTACGAATCGTCTGCATGGAAATATCGCAGGACGCCAGTTCATCGGCACAGCGTTTCAGCTCCTGCTCAATGAGCGGCGCATTCCTGATATGGTGCTTATATTTCATTTCATGCTCCAGACTCGCCCACGAATCCATAGCGATGGTGCGGAGCTGTATCTCCACAAAAAAATGACCCGGATTATCTCCGCGAACGTCCTCATACGGCGCCTCAACCGACAGGATCATATGGTAGCTGCGGTACCCATTTGATTTCACATCCAGTATATAATCCTTTTCTTTCACCACGGTGATTCCCGGCAAGTTTTTAATTCGTGAAATATTTTTGTAAATATCGTCGATAAAGCGGCAAACAACACGAAACCCGATGGCATCCCGCACCTCGCAGAGCGCCGAATAAGGGGTAAGAGGCAATCCCCGCGTTTCCAGCTTCGCCTGCATGCTCTTCTCCGATTTCAGCCGGTAACGCAGGTGCTCATAAATCAACTCCCCCGAATTATCTTTATGTGCCTTCGCATACCGCTCCATGGAAGCCGCCATCATCCGCATGACCGCCTCTAAAGAATCCTTGTACTGTCCATATATATCCATATGATAAACCTCTTTTACATAAGTATGCCTAAATTATAGCACAGGAAAAACGACCCCCGACAAAAAAGCCCCCCACTTCACCACATACGCCCTGCAACATCAGCCGCGCAACACAAAAAGCCGACCCCCATCAGACGTCAGCCATAAAAAAAGAACTATGAAATATATAACCTGCCTATACGGCAGATAACCATTCTGTGCTTCGGTCAGCATGCGTGTAAAATTTCTAAACTGCCTATACGGCAGATAACCTGACAGTTCAGGAGTGGAACAACTTCAAAACTTTCTAAACTGCCTATACGGCAGATAACAAGATAAAAAGAATTATCGCTAAAAACAATATTTTCTAAGCTGCCTATACGGCAGATAACAAGAAGATGCTGAAGATCCGACTGCTCCTACATTTCTAAGCTGCCTATACGGCAGATAACTACTTCGCCTCGGCGCCGGGTACCCGTGCATATTTCTAAGCTGCCTATACGGCAGATAACTCCGAAATGGAACGAGAAAAGCCGCAGGGAATTTTCTAAGCTGCCTATACGGCAGATAACTGTAAAAAATAAAAAGATATTGCGATACTGTCTGGCCGTATCCTTTTTTCTTTATTTTATCCCAAATTTATCTTCTTTTGCAAACATATAGGTTTTATCGCATTCCCCAGTGTCCATAAAAATTTGAGTTAAAATTTAGTATTCAATACTTCCTCTATCCTCCGTCATACCTTACCGCTCCTTTCGTCCAGGTATGGCGTTTCAGACGCTTTTATAGTGTCGCTTCGCTCTCTTAAAAAGGGTTCACTTCCTTTCTTTTGAATAAAAAAGGCTCACCCAAACCCTATTCTTACCGGCAGAATTCCTTTTATAAAACCGGTTCGCAATAAATACCTTATGAAGCAAAAGGTAATCAGAAAGCCTCCTTCGCTCCTGCTCTGAATGACATCTTACGGCTTTTCTCACCACGGGTACAGATCCTTCACATTCGTTCAGGATGACGATTAACGTCCCCCCTCATTATGATGACTTCCATGCCACGGTCATTCTGAATGGAAACAAGAATGCTTTGTGGGAAAGACGGGAAGCGGCAACATGACACGGAGTGAAGAATCTATGACTCGGATGACATCTCTCACGGATTCTTCCGGACACCTTTATCCTACTCCCTTTCAAATTTATGCATGCAAAAAGGACTCACATCTCTGCAAGTCCTTTTCCTTTATCAGCAGCTTCCTATCTCGCCTCTGCGTAGCCGTTTCACTATCTTTTGCGCGTCCCTTCGCTCCTTCAAAAGATGTTCTCCGGCTATCCCGGTAACCCGTCCGGATAGGAAGCCCCGGCATATGAAAAAAGACACCTACATTTGTAAGTGTCTTTTCCTTTATCAGCAGCTTCCTATCCTCCCGGGCCGCTTCCGGCCAAGTACTTTCGGCGTTTGTGAGCTTAACTTCCGTGTTCGGCATGGATACGGGTGATCCTCACAGCTATCGCCACTGTTTCTCTGAGAGTCTGTTCTCTCAAAACCATATAGAAGAAGTCCTGAAGTTATTCGCTTGTCTCGGTGTTTCTAAGTTAAGACCTCGACCTATTAGTTTTATGTCGCTCCAAGCCTTGCGGCTCTTCCACTCATAACCTATCTACCTCATCGTCTGTAAGGGGTCTTACTCATTGCTGATGAGAAGTCTCATCTTGAGGTTGGCTTCGCGCTTAGATGCTTTCAGCGTTTATCCTTCCCGGATGCGGCTTTCCAGCCGTGCCACTGGCGTGACAACTGGGACACCGTTGATCCGTCCACTTCCTCTCGTACTAGGAGCAGCTCCTCTCAAACTTCTTGCGCCCGCGATGGATATGAACCAAACTGTCTCACGACGTTTTGAACCCAGCTCGCGTACCACTTTAATGGGCGAACAGCCCAACCCTTGGGACCTACTCCAGCCCCAGGATGTGATGAGCCGACATCGAGGTGCCAAACCTCCCCGTCGATATGAACTCTTGGGAGAGATTAGCCTGTTATCCCCAGGGTAGCTTTTATCCGTTGAGCGATGGCCTTTCCACCCAGTACCACCGGATCACTAAGCCCGACTTTCGTCTCTGCTCGACTTGTGGGTCTCGCAGTCAAGCTCCCTTCTGCCTTTGCACTCTTCGGCCGGTTTCTGTCCGGCCTGAGGGAACCTTTGGGCGCCTCCGTTACTCTTTCGGAGGCGACCGCCCCAGTCAAACCGCCTGCCTGAGAGGGTCCGCAGGGTCGTTACTCCTCGCGTTAGAATCTCAGCAACAGAAGGGTGGTATCCCAACATCGGCTCCGCACCGCCCTAGGGCAATGCTTCGGCGCCTCCCACCTATCCTGTGCATCTGTCACCGGGATTCAATCTCAAGCTGCAGTGAAGCTCCATGGGGTCTTTCTGTCCAGTCGCGGGTAACCTGCATCTTCACAGGTATTTCAATTTCACCGGGCCCCTCGTTGAGACAGTGCCCAAATCATTACGCCTTTCATGCGGGTCGGAACTTACCCGACAAGGAATTTCGCTACCTTAGGACCGTTATAGTTACGGCCGCCGTTCACCGGGGCTTCAGTTCGATGCTTCGCTTTCGCTAACTTCTCTCCTTAACCTTCCGGCACCGGGCAGGCGTCAGCACCTATACTTCAGCTTTCGCTTTCGCAGGCACCTGTGTTTTTGGTAAACAGTTGCTTGGGCCTCTTTTCTGCCGCCCCTTTTAGCTCTGAGCGTTTCTGCTCTTCACTGACCGGGGGCCATCCTTCTCCCTAGGTTACGGATGCAATTTGCCGAGTTCCTTAACGAGGGTTTTCCCGCACCTTAGATTCTCTCCCCGCCTACCTGTGTCGGTTTACGGTACGGGCGGATCTTGTCTCGCTAGAAGTTTTTCTTGGCAGTGTGGGATTCATGAGTTCGTCAAAGTTCCCTTTAACTCCCCATCATGTCTCTGCTTTTAGCTGCAGGGGTTTTCCTCTGCAGCAACATACGCACTTGGACGCGCTCTTCCACCCGCGCGATCATGTGCCCTCCTGCGTCGCTCCTTCGCTCGATCGACTTGATCCGGTACAGGAATATCAACCTGTTGTCCATCGCCTACGCTTCTCGCCTCGGCTTAGTCCCGACTTACCCTGAGTCGACGATCGTTGCTCAGGAACCCTCGGGCTTTCGGTGGAAAGGATTCTCACCTTTCTTTTCGATACTCATACCGGCATTCTCACTTCTTATTTGTCCACATGTCCTTCCGGTCATGCTTCTTCCTTATAAGAACGCTCCCCTACCCATGATATTGCTATCATGCCATAGCTTCGGTTCCGTGCTTGAGCCCCGGACATTTTCGGCGCAGCGTCTCTCGACCAGTGAGCTATTACGCACTCTTTAAATGGTGGCTGCTTCTGAGCCAACATCCTGGTTGTTTATGAAATGCCACATCCTTCGCCACTTAGCACGGCATTGGGGACCTTAGCTGATGGTCTGGGCTGTTTCCCTTTTGACTGCGGCCCTTATTAGTCGCAGTCTGACTCCCAGGTATGATTGCAGCCATTCGGAGTTTGACTGGGTTTGGTAACCGGGTAGGTCCCTCTCCTGATCAGTGCTCTACCGCCTGCAATCTTTTCCCTGAGGCTAGCCCTAAAGCTATTTCGGGGAGAACCAGCTATCTCCACGTTCGATTGGAATTTCACCCCTACCCACACCTCATCCTAACCCTTTTCAACGGATATAGGTTCGGTCCTCCACACATTTTTACCTGTGTTTCAACCTGGACATGGGTAGATCACTGTGGTTTCGGGTCTACGCTTCCTGACTTGCGCCCTCTTAAGACTCGCTTTCGCTTCGGCTCCGCATTTCCTGCTTAACCTTGCCAGGCTTCGTAACTCGCCGGTTCATTCTTCAATAGGCACGCCGTCGACCTTATTATTAAGCGGTCTCCGACTGCTTGTAAACATACGGTTTCAGGTTCTCTTTCATTCTCCCGGGGTGCTTTTCACCTTTCCCTCATGGTACTATGCGCTATCGGTCGATATCTGTGTTTTGCCTTGGAGGGTGGTCCCCCCTGTTTCCCACGGGATTTCTCGTGTCCCGCGGTACTCTGGTGCCATCTCCGCGTTTCTCTTTTTCGCCTACCAGGCTTTCACTGTCTTTGGCACTGTTTCCCAACAGTTTCGGCTAAGGTTCTTCGCGGGTCTGATGGTCCTCAACCCCGGCAAAGTTTCCTTCACCGGTTTGGGCTTCTTCCCTGTTCGCTCGCCGCTACTTGGGGTATCTCGTTTGATTTCTTTTCCTCGGGTTACTTAGATGTTTCAGTTCGCCCGGTTCCCTTCTCATGCTCTTGGGCATGGATGGCTGTGCATCATCACAGCCGGATTTCTCCATTCGGATGTCTGCGGGTCGCCGATTATTTGCATCCCTCTCCGCAGCTTTTCGCAGCTTGTCACGTCCTTCGTCGGCAGATATCGCCAAGGCATCCACCGTATGCTCTTAGTATCTTAACTTACGTTTTTTACCTTGACCTTTGTTTCTTTTTCCCGGGGAAAGGGTTCCCTCTCTCCGGGTTTCCTTCAGTACGCCAGAAAATTTTTCTCTTTCGTGAAATCTTTTCTTTCGTTTCTTCTTCTATACAGTTTTCAAAGAACAGTGTCCCGGCTTGTCTGCCGGGTTGGTGGAATGAGGAGAATCGAACTCCTGACCCCCTGCTTGCAAGGCAGGTGCTCTCCCAGCTGAGCTACACCCCCATGGTGCTTTTTTTCAAAGCTTTTTCCATCGTTTTTTCTTTTTCTTTTGCTTGGAAAAATGTGGTGGGCCTAACTAGACTTGAACTAGTGACCTCACGCTTATCAGGCGTGCGCTCTAACCAGCTGAGCTATAGGCCTTTTCGAGAGTTATGGTTCTCTCAAAACCGAACAGTACTTCGAGATTTCCGATGTCCGACCTCCACGTTCTTAAGGTTTCCTTAAGAAAGGAGGTGATCCAGCCGCACCTTCCGATACGGCTACCTTGTTACGACTTCACTCCAATCATCAGCTCCGCCTTCGACGGCTGGCTCCTTGCGGTTACCTCACCGGCTTCGGGTGTTTCTGACTCTCATAGTGTGACGGGCGGTGTGTACAAGGCCGGGAACGTATTCACCGCGGTATGCTGACCGCGATTACTAGCGATTCCTGCTTCACGCAGGCGGGTTGCAGCCTGCGATCTGAACTGGGGGTGTGTTTTTGAGCTTTGCTCTCCCTCGCGGGTTCGCTTCTCTTTGTTGACACCCATTGTAGTACGTGTGTAGCCCAGGTCATAAGGGGCATGATGACTTGACGTCGTCCCCGCCTTCCTCCGCGTTGTCGCGGCGGTCTCATTGAGTCCCCACCTTTACGTGCTGGCAACAAAGGATAAGGGTTGCGCTCGTTGCGGGACTTAACCCAACATCTCACGACACGAGCTGACGACAGCCGTGCACCACCTGTTTTCTCGTCTTCCGAAGAAGAACTCCGCATTTCTGCAGATCGCGATCAATGTCAAGACCTGGTAAGGTTCTTCGCGTTGCGTCGAATTAAACCACATACTCCACCGCTTGTGCGGGCCCCCGTCAATTCCTTTGAGTTTTAATCTTGCGATCGTACTTCCCAGGCGGGATACTTATTGCGTTAACTCCGGCACAGGAGGGGTCGATACCTCCTACACCTAGTATCCATCGTTTACGGCGTGGACTACCAGGGTATCTAATCCTGTTTGCTCCCCACGCTTTCGCGCCTCAGCGTCAGTTTTCGTCCAGAAAGTCGCCTTCGCCACCGGTGTTCTTCCTAATCTCTACGCATTTCACCGCTACACTAGAATTCCACTTTCCTCTCCGATACTCCAGCTTCCCAGTTTCCTTCCCATCACGGGGTTAAGCCCCGCACTTTTAAGAGGGACTTGGGAAGCCGCCTGCGCGCGCTTTACGCCCAATAATTCCGGACAACGCTTGCCACCTACGTATTACCGCGGCTGCTGGCACGTAGTTAGCCGTGGCTTGCTTTTCCGGTACCGTCAATGCAGTTTGTTCTTCGCACTCTGCCTTTTCGTCCCGGATCACAGAGTTTTACAACCCGAAGGCCGTCATCACTCACGCGGCGTTGCTCCGTCAGGCTTTCGCCCATTGCGGAAGATTCCCCACTGCTGCCTCCCGTAGGAGTCTGGACCGTGTCTCAGTTCCAGTGTGGCCGTTCATCCTCTCAGACCGGCTACTGATCGTCGCCTTGGTGGGCCGTTACCCCTCCAACCAGCTAATCAGACGCAAACCCCTCTTCAGGCGATAGCTTACAGGTAGAGGCCACCTTTTCTTCCATGGGCCATGCGGCTCTTGGAACTTATTCGGTATTAGCAGTCGTTTCCGTCTGTTGTCCCCATCCTGAAGGCAGGTTGTTTACGTGTTACTCACCCGTTTGCCACTCAATTCTGAAAAGAGCAAGCTCTTTCCGTCTTTTCGTTCGACTTGCATGTGTTAAGCACGCCGCCAGCGTTCGTCCTGAGCCAGGATCAAACTCTCCATGATAGATTGTTTGTTTCGGCTCGATTTTGTCTTGCCTTTTTTTACTCAAATTCTTTGCGGTTTCCTTTTTTTCTTGAAACTCGCACATCGGCTTTTTTCTCGCTGTACTGTTCAGTTTTCAAAGAACCATCGCTCTAAGCGACTTCATTACTTTAGCATGAACTTCGCTTCCTGTCAAGCCTTTTATTATCTTTCTTTCCTTTAATTACAGGATCTTCCGACCTGTTCCCTTTCAGAAAGGAATCAATGCCGTCAGAAAAGCCATCAATCCAAATATCACACCGGGGAAATTGGCGATGGCAATAGGCCAATCTCTTTCTTTTTTCAGTAAGCCATAACCAACCCATAATATGCAGTTGATCGCAGCCGCGAGCGGTTGTATATAATCCCCCCTGTTCCCATGCAAATTGCCTATAATTTGCGGGATATAGGAAACATACATAACAATTGCCGCAACTGCCGCAACGCTTCCCAGCGCCTTGACTATTTTCTCATTCATAATCTTTCTCCTCCGTCATCTTATCTTATAATAAGGCATAAATAAGGTATAAAATAATTTAATTTATTAAAAAACCTAAAGGTCATTATATCACCATCAATAATTTTCTGAAATGGCAAAATGAAATCAATTTCATCTTTCTTCCAAAACATATTAAATACCTTACTTTCCCTAAATCAGATAGAAATGGATTTACTTACGGCCCCATCTTTACTTTCCACATTTTCTAATAGTAAAATGAATATAAGAATAATGGTTTATGCTTAAATTATCCTTCCATTTTCACGCAGGAGGCCACCATGAAAAAAACTTCACTTTCATTCATGATCACCGCCGGAATATTGGGTGGCATTTTCACCTTTTCCGTTTCTCCCCATTTGGCGGACGCTTTTGATTTAAGCGGCACCCTCGGTGCAGTCATCGGCGGCGCCCAGCAGTACCGCCAAATCGATGCATACATGGATCACATCAACAATACCGATGATGGCCGCAATGAATATTTTCAGGCTCTCATCAAGGACCTGGGTGTATCGGATAATGATTATTACGCCCGTCTTTTGGATGACATTATGGGACGGCTTACCCAAGGCATCGGTGCATCTGATCCTTCTATTTATAACAAACCCTACTTATACTTTTTGAATGCTGATCAGACATTTAATGCGTCCTGCGGTCTTGGTCATGTAATGACGGTGAATGAAGGGATTTTCAATCTGTCGGAAAATATAGACGAAATCGCCGTGGTCATCGCTCATGAGATGGGTCACGGACAGAAAGACCACGTACTTCACGGCACACGAAAAAAATTAAAGACAGCCATTGGCGGCACGATACTTGCCGGCGCCATAGGCGGAAGCGCTTTTTCAGACAAGGCCATGGGAGTGCTTACGCAGCATATCAATAATGTGCAGATCACCAAGAAAGCGGAATGGGAAGCAGATAATCTGGCTTTCGATTATTGTTACCAGGCAGGCTATAATCCGGGTGCAGGCGCAGCTCTATGGGAGCGAGTCATTGAAAAGAAGGGCGATACTGCCGGAAACTTTATCGGTGAAATCTTCTCTCCCAATGACCACCCCGGCCACAGGGAGAGGCGTGATAATTATGAAAAGAAAATCTCCGCACTGTCCGGCGGCCGTGTGACAATCAAGAATAATTCGGATGTAGTACAAATTAATAAAAAGGATTTTCTCAAACCCGCCCCACTTGCCGATATGAGTTCTACAGAAAGGAAATATCTCGTCATGGGCAATCTTGCAGCCGCTTATAATCACGGGCAGAATGTTTATGACGCATATGTACAGAACGGTACGGTGATGCTGGGCAACCAGGCGATTTTCACTCCGGTCAGTGGAGATATTTCCGCAGAAGAAGCCGTTGCTATTTTGAACCAGATTAAATAAGCAGCGGAATGTAAAAAATTAATAACTTTAAATGTCAAAATAAGTTAGAAATTTATAGAAGCATTTTTGGTAAGATAACTCATGAGTGCATCATATATTTATCAGATTGATTGGCAATCCTCCTCTCCCCAGCAATCTCTTTCCCATTATCAAATGTGATGGATTTAAAGAAATTTCTTGGAAATAAATAGATCCATCCAGCAAGTACTGCATTTATACACTTTATGCCTTTGTACCGATTTTTCAAAAGGAATATATAGAAACTTGTTCGTCTATGGTAAGATGTATGTAGGAAGCCATTGGTGATACTCCTTTCTTGTGAATTAGACACTCAAATTGTATCACAGATGGTTTCTTCATTTTCTAACTTAATTTTATTAACCAAGTCTATCATATAGAAAGCTATATAATATCAGGCATTTCGTTCTTCCCATTAACATAATGAACTCTCCACGGAAATACTCTAATTGCACCCCGTCCATCCTTATCATTCTTTCAATAGAAATGACAACACCAGCATAATCCCCGCTTATCTGTCATCTTTCTGCTCAATTTATTAAAACGTGGAACTTTATTACATTATTACATTCTCTATATTGGGAAATATTCATAAGCCATTACTTTTCCAGCAATACAAAAAGTTATAAGACTATATATAAATCATCTTGATAAGCACAAAAGCGCCCATGTCGATAATGGACGCTTTTGTCATTGCATATAAACAACCCTTATTTAACCACCATTACCCATAAGGGAAGAATTTCCTACTCCACCTCCATCAATATTCCCAGATATATGGTTAAAATGATCTCCAATAAACCCGAAGAAAGTCCAGCAGGCAAAGGTAAAGAGTCCTGCATAAGTCATTGCTTCAAGTCCTGATGCATAGCAAGCGTACAAACTGTATACAGATGCTATAATCGCGATGAAACCCGTCGATTTCACATCTTGATATCGGCCAGCAGACTTAAGTATTGAAGTGACTGCCGCCATGGAGAGAATATAAGGAATGATATTGGTAACGGTTGCCAAGTTTACAAGCTGCTCAAACTGTTCGTTCAATGTCGGACTGATTGTCATTAGTGCCAATACTGTCTGAATCGCCCCCAAGATGAACATGCCCCTGATTGGTGTTCCCTTTTCTGTGACCACTGCGAAGAATTTCGGCATGTACCCGACATCGGCAGCAATTTTGAAAACGTTAGCTACGGTAAATTGCCATCCGAGAAGAGACCCAAGACAAGCAATACACATCATCCCCATAACAGCATGCCCTACCGTATTGTTAAACATAGCGGCAAAAGCAAGACCGAAAGGAGCGGAACTTTCAAATATTTCTTGGGCAGGAAGAATCCCAAACATGATATTGGTTGAAATAATGTATACCACTGCACAAAGAAAAGTGCCACCAAGTACTGCGACAGGCACACTCTTTTCGGGATTCTTAACCTTTTCACAATTCGCACAGGCCGATTCCATACCAAGGAAAGACCACAGTGTCATAGTAATAGCATTGGTCGCCGCTTCACCAAAGGGAAGATCATGGACATTCCAATTAGTTGCATACATATTTCCCGAAAAGAAAAACCAACCGACGGTACAAAGCGTGAAAATAGGAAGAATAACGCCCCATATGGTTAACGTGCCAATGCGGCCAGTAATACTCGCGCCGCCAAAATTAGGAAATGTGGTGAGCCACAGGATACCGATTGTCGCCATACAGGTGGTAATCGGATCCAAGCGAATTCCCAGGAAAGTGGAACCGTAGCCGACTGCCGACGTCGCGATGGCAATATTCGCAATAACCAAGGAAAAACTGTAAGTAGTACTGCAAATAAAACTTCCAGACTTGCCGAAAGTGTATTCTGCGTAACCGTTCATACCGCCCTGTTTACGACTGTACATACCACATTTGGCAAATACATAAGCAAGGCACATGGAGCCGATCGCCGTGACTAGCCAAGATACGATAGAAAGTCCGCCCACTTCGGCCAGTTTTGCCGGAAGCATAATAATGCCTGAGCCCATCATGTTTACCGCGGTTAATATAGTCAGCTGGGTAACACTCATTTTACTTTCATTATTCATAATACCCTTCTTTCTATTGTCCAAATCACCCTTCAAAAGTAATCACAATCCACTACTTGGTTTTCTCGTATTCTTTCTTCAGCACATACCCAAACGCCGTCTTCTTTCCATCTGCCGTATCTTCCAGATAAACCCCCTGAATTTCAGGTGAGAAGCCCGGAAGCATATTGATGCCTTCTTCAAGGGCAAGGAAATACTTAGTCGCTGTTTCAGACCATCTTTCTCCCGGCTGTTCACAAAGAATTCCAGGCGGATACGGAAGCGCCCCTTCCAGTGCCACACGTCCCTGTGCCTCGCAAAGCGGCACGAGCTCGCCATGTCCACGAACAAGTTCAGCATTCGCTTCGTGGGGATCCATGACATACTCAGGCAAGTAATCTTTCGCAAAGAGCCGGCGCTGGAGAATATTTACCTTTCTATCTTTATAAAAATTATGCATTTCCGCGCAAAGCCGCTTGATATTATACCCTTTATATTTCTCTTCATTCGCTGCGTAAATACTCGGAAGCATATCCTTCATCAGCGCATCTTCGTCATAAAGGCGTTCAAACTCGACAAGTTTATCAACCAAATCAGACAACTTCGTCATGGATTCGCCCGGAGTCAACAGGAACAGAATTGCATTCAAGTCGGTCTTTTCCGGAATAACTCCATTCTCACGGAGATAATTCGCCAGAACGTTTGCCGGAATACCCTCTCTTTCATATTCACCCGTACGGATATCAATCCCCGGTGTTACAAGCTGAAGTTTGCAGGGATCTATGAAATACTGCCCTTCACCATATCCCTTGAACGCGTGCCAAGCCGCGTCAGGTTCAAATGCCCAGTATGCAATATCTTTCGTCATATCCGCACATTTACCGTCTTCCCACTTCTTGCCATGTACCAATGGCGGAACAAGGGGACGGAAATATTTGCAATTGTGCAAAACCAATTTACGAAGTTCAATTCCATTTTTTACAACACGCTGCCACAGATATTCCCCTTCTTTGCCCTGATGCATTCTGGCATTCACGTCAAGCGTGGTAAAAATAGGATAAAATGGGGACGTAGACGCATGGAGCATAAAAGCGTTATTCAGGCGTTTATGGGGTACATATCTATCCTGTCCTTTGATATGAGAATCCTTCTTATGGATTTGAGATGCCTGAGAAAATCCCGCCATCTGCTTATGCACAGACTGGGTTACGAATATCCCCGGATCTTCCGCCCCCAATTCCAACAAAAGCGGACTGCAGTTCTTCATCATGGGAATAAACTCCTCATAGCCGACCCATGCAGAATCAAAAAGGATGTAATCGCAGAGATGTCCAATCCTATCTACAACTTGACGAGCATTATAAATACAGCCATCATAAGTCCCCAACTGGATAACTGCCAGTCGAATCGGGCGTTTCATTTCCGCTTTCTCAGGACACTGTTCCGCAATCAAGCGGCGGATATACTTTTCATCAAAGCAATGCTCCAGAATACCGCCGATAGAACCATATGGATTTCTAGCCGTTTCCAAATAAATCGGTGTTGCGCCAGACTGCACCAAGGCCCCCTGAGAAATAGATTTATGATTATTTCTATCGTAAAGAACTATATCTCCGGGAGCAAGAACCGCATTTAAAACGATCTTATTGGAGCTTGAAGTACCATTCAGTACAAAATAAGTTTTATCTGCTTTGAACACACTGGCTGCAAACTTTTCCGCTTCCACAGGCGTACTTTCATGAATCAACAAATCCCCCATTGCCACATCAGAAGAAGAAAAATCACTTTTAAAAATGTTGGCTCCGTAATATTCATACAGCAGACGACCAGACGGATGGGCACAAAAATATTGCCCACCATGATGTCCGGGAGTCGCCAGACGGCTATTTCCTTCATCAATGTATTTTTGAAGCGCCTTGAAAAACGGAGGCTTTAAATTATTTTCATACTGACGAGCCGCTTCTTCAATCTGGCAGTCATACAACCCCTGATCCGATTTTGATAAGTCAATAACACGCTTAATTCTGCCGAAAAATTCCCCGTCAAGCATTTGGCTCTTCGTCAAGATTACGATGATGGGGATACTGAATGCACGTACAGCCTCATTTTTCAATACATCCTTATCTTCTTCCGTAATGACTACCGCCGCCACATCCAGGAAATCTGTTTCTGTGGTCTTGACAATATGACGTTTGGTATTTGGCTTGTACACACGGTAAGCGTTTTCTGAATAAGCAAGTCTTAATGATTCCACTTGAAACCTCCAATTTTTTTGAACTATACTTCTCTATTCACTGTATTTTCCGCTGCGGTTAAGACATCAGGATTACCGAATGAGGTTCTTCCTGTAAGCTTCAAATTCACTGTACCACGGTCTCTACCGCATTTTCAAATCACCCATATTTTCTTTTAAAGGCAAACCTTCTTATATATTTTTTCATGTGGATAAAAAAATATACCCATAACCCCTGTTTTTTTATCGCGTAGTACATTTTCATTCTTCTTTTTAGTTGTTTTTTGTATTTTTACTCATCTTGTTTTAATGATTCAATTTTAGTAATATTTTTTCAAGATAGCCATACGATTATAAGTGACTCGATAAGAGCAAAATCATTACAGTATGATTATTAGTCACACTAACAATTATCGTTTAAGATATTTATATGGATATTTTTGCCTATAGCGTGAACAAAATGGAGCAAAAATGGATCTTCCACAAATCCTGGGAAAAAGAATCAGGTACTATCGTAAGCAAAAGCACATGAGTCTTCGACAATTAGCGGATATCATATGCAAAAGCGTGTCTACGCTTTCAAAATATGAAAGCGGACAGATCGTGCTGGATATTACCACTTTGTATGATATAGCCCATGCTTTCCATCTACCAGTAGAACAGCTTCTTTATCATGAAGAAATCTTTATGTCCCCTACGGAAAAAGACAGTTATATTCCTGCATTTTTCCACGATGTGACGCGTCTATATCTTTATTTCTTTGACGGAAGATCCCATGAATTGGTACGGGGCGTTTGTGATATTTCAGAAAAAGTTTCGCCCCAAACGTATAAAGTGAATATGTACGTCAACATCGACAGTTATGAATACTATCAAAACTGTGAGAACACCTATCATGGCATCTTGAAACACTTTGATGCATTAAGCACACTGGAATTAGTAAATCGTGACACTGACATGGATAAGTACATCATCCACATCCCTGCTTCTTATATAAATTCTCCCACGAAATGGGCATTGGATCTGAGTATTTCCTGTCGGCCTATTATGCCGATTGCAGGAAAAACATTATTTTCCAAAGAAGTTCAGGATGAAACAAAAGAGTTTATACAAAGTCTTCTTTTTAACAAAGAAGATTATAAACGTCTACGGAATTTGAATTTCCTTAGTATTATTTAGTGTTTTTTAGTTTTTAGGAGGTTTTGGAATGGAAGAAAAACTGAACGACCAGATGCTGATCCGAAGGGGGAAGCTGGAGAAGATTGCCGCACTGGGATTTGAGCCTTACGGCGGAAAGTATGAATGCACCCATCACAGTGAAGATATCCATGCGGATGCGGCAGCTTTGGAAGCAAGCGGGGAGCATGTCAAAGTGGCAGGCCGTATTATGATCATCCGCGGGCACGGAAAAACGGCATTCTGCACACTTCGTGATGAAAAAGGGGATATCCAGCTTTATTTCCGGAAAGATACTGTCAGTGAAAATGAATGGAATCTCTTCAAACTGGTAGACATGGGAGATATCCTCGGAGTGGAAGGCACTGTATTCACTACGCACACAGGAGAGACGACCATCCGTGTCCTGCACTTCACCATGCTTTCCAAGTCTCTCCGCCCGCTTCCGGAAAAGTGGCACGGCCTTACGGATAAGGAACAGCGCTACCGCCAGAGATATCTTGACCTTATCGCCAATCCCGAAGTAAGAAAAACATTCATCAAGAGGGCGAATATGCTCCAGGCTATCCGGAACTGGTATACCGCACACGGTTTCCTCGAAGTGGAAACGCCGGTTCTTCAGCCGCTCTACGGCGGTGCGAATGCAAGACCTTTCATGACGCATTTCAACGCGCTGGATATGACCATGTACCTCCGCATTGCGCCGGAACTTTATTTAAAGAGACTTCTTGTCGGCGGGTATGAACGCATATTTGAAATCACCCGCAATTTCCGCAATGAAGGCATGGATACCCGTCATAATCCGGAGTTTACCGCTATTGAAACATACCAGGCTTATGGCGATATCGATGATGTCATTGACCAGACGGAACAGATCGTGGCAGCCTGCGCTATGGCTTCTTACGGCACTACGAAATTCACCTATGAAGGAACAGAAATTGACGTGGCAGGTCCATGGCCGAGACTCACCATGGCAGAAGCGGTAAAGAAATATACCGGGGAAGACTTTGATGCCTGCAAGACCATCGAGGAAGCACGTGCCATCTGCGACAGACTTCATGTGGAATACGGTGAATTTGACGGTTTCGGCAAGCTTCTGGCAGCTGCTTTTGATGACTATGTAGAAGAACACCTTATCCAGCCTGTCCACATTACAGAGCATCCCATCGAAGTATCTCCGCTGTCCAAACTGGATCCCAAAGATCCGAGATATACCATCCGTTTCGAGTCTTATATTTATGGACGCGAACTGGCAAACGGATTCTCCGAATTAAATGATCCGCTGGATCAGAGGGCACGTTTTGAAATGCAGGTAGAAGAAAGAGAGCATGGCGATGACGAAGCGCATCCCATTGATGAAGACTTCCTTACTGCTTTGGAATACGGTATGCCCCCGACAGGCGGACTCGGCATCGGGCTTGACCGTCTTTTCATGCTCATGACCAATTCTTCCAGTATCCGAGACGTTCTTCTTTTCCCTGCGATGCGGCCGGAAATGGATCATGACGATACGTTCCAAAAATAAACATCCCCAATACTGAACTTTAAGTCTTCTACCGGCCACTGTTACAGGGTCGAGTAGGAATAAACCTTTTTTGATAAGAGCGATGACTATAGAATGCCGGTCATCGCTCTTATCACGTCCAATTTTTACATGCCTATTCTGCCAAACCATTGATGTATAAAGCATTCTCTTCAAAATTCCAGTCTTTTCAAAATAAACCTGTAAGTTCCATCAAAAAAACACCCGCCAAAAGCAGATGTTTCATTCGGAAATATTTTTTAAGGATTTTATCTCAAAATGGACTGAAGAAACGAGCGCGTCCTTTCGCTTTGAGGATTTTCAAAAATTTGTGTGCTTGTTCCTTCCTCTTCCACTTTTCCGTCTACCATAAAAAGGACTTTATCAGAAACAGATTTTGCGAAAGCCATTTCGTGGGTAACGATTGCCATGGTCATATTCTCATCAGCCAGCTGCTGGATGGTTTTCAAAACTTCTCCTGTCAGTTCAGGATCAAGTGCCGAAGTAGGTTCGTCAAAGAGCATGATATCAGGATTCATGGCAAGCGCCCGGGCGATGGCTACACGCTGTTTCTGCCCGCCGGAAAGACTGCCCGGATAAACGTCTTTCTTATTTAACAGTCCGACTTTGTCAAGAAGAGCGTCAGCAGCAGGAATTACATCCTCCCGCTTCATTCCTTTCACATAGACCGGCGCGGCAAGAATATTATCCAAAACCGTCATGTGCGGAAAAAGGTTAAAAGACTGGAAGACCATACCCATACGGAGAAGAATCCTTCTTGCCGTCACATCATCGGCATAAACGACTTTGCCGTCTTTTTCCTGTGCCAGGTATTCTCCTTCCACACAGATAGATCCGCCCTGGATGAGTTCCAAATGGTTCAGACATCGGAGAAGCGTACTTTTTCCCGCGCCTGACGATAATGGAAATTACTTTTCCTTTTTCCAAATCCATATCCACACCGTGAAGGATCGTATTTTTCCCAAAATCCTTCCGTATATTTCTCATTTCAATAAAACTCATGGCTTACTCCTCATAAACGGCATAGCGATTTTCAACATAGGTCAGAATTTTCGTCAGAACCGCGGTACAAACAAGATAGAAAACACCTGCCACCAAGAACGGAGTCGTGTCAAAATCACGCTGTACAAACGCACGGGTAACACGCATCAAATCGTTCATGGCAAGAATGTATACAAGGGACGTATCTTTCAGGAGCGTGATGGTTTCATTTCCCAAAGGCGGAATGACGTGTTTCACTACCTGCGGCAGGATAATATGCCACATTGTCTGTTTGTAGGTAAAGCCGAGCACTTTCGCCCCCTCATACTGCCCCTTGCTGATGGACTGGATCCCGCCGCGGAATATTTCTGCAAAATACGCCGCATAGTTAGCTACAAAGGCAAGTATAGCCGCAGGGAAATCGCTGATCTGCAGATCAAAAATCAAAGGCAGCCCGTAGTAGATGAACATAATCTGAAGCATGAGCGGCGTTCCGCGCATTAGATAGATGTACGCCCCCGCCGCCTGACGGAACAGACCGACTTTGGAAATACGTACCATAGCAAGAAGCATTCCGAGAGGAAGCGACAACACGATGGTAAAAATAAATATTTGGGCGGAAACGCCAAGACCGCTGAACATATTCGGCAGTATACGGAAAATGTAATCCATAAATCCCTCTTCAAAAACTTTATTACAGTATTACAGTGTAATGAGAAATCGCCACTTATTATACATCAACTGAGGATAATAAGAAACCGTTTTTTTCAAAAGAAAGAGGCCGGCGTGCATTACGCCTGCCCATTTCTTCATTTCAGCTTATTTCAGAACAATATCTTTGCCGAACCATTTCTGGGAAATCTTAGCGGCTTCGCCATTTTTGATGACCTTGTCAATACCGTCATTCAGAATATCCACAAGAACTTTATTATCTTTTTTGATTCCGATAGAAAAGGTGTCTTTTGATACTTCACCCGGAAGTTCACGGAACTTATTCGGTTTCTTTGTCATATAGTATTCAATCAGGCAAGTGTCCGCCAGTACCGCATCGGCACGTCCCGATTCCAGATCCATGAAGCATGCGGTCAGATCGGGGTAAGCTTTGATCTCTCCAAAAGACTTTTTCAGATTTTCATCACGATCCAAAAGCGTCTGCGCCGTGCTGGACTCCTGAATGGACAATTTCTTTCCTTTCAGCTCTTCTGCTTTTTGTACGGCGCTGTCAGCAAGAACTACATAGACTTGTACATTATCCATATACGGTTTCGTAAAAGCAAGAGCTTTCTGCCGTTCCGGCGTCATGGTGAATCCATTCCAGATGCAGTCGATGCGGCCGGATTCCAATTCAGTCTCTTTGCTCGCCCAGTCAATCGGTTTAAACTCAATGGGTATCCCGATTTCTTTGGAAACAGCTTTTGCCATATCGATGTCGAAACCCACGATTTCACCTTTGTCATCACGGAATCCCATCGGCGCGAAAGTATCATCCATCCCTGCCACAATTTTTGTCGGCTTTGCTGATTTGTCGGCTGCCGGAGCCGCTGCTTTCTTTTCACCGCCGCAGCCTGCCACCAATCCGGCAGCTCCGCAGGCCAATGCGCCAATGACAATCATTTTTTTCCAGTTCATATTCATTCTCCTTTTCTTTTCCACTTTATCTTGCTAAATAAATACTATGACAGTATACTAACTCACCGTTTTACTTTTGTCAAGTAAAGCGATAAATTTTTTGAAGAATTCTTTTGCAGGGTATTCCTTATCGTTTCCGGCGGATAGATTCCCCTTCCTGCCATGATATAATAAGCATGGAAAGAAGGGACTCCTATGACTACTCCTGTTATTTATGATATATCTATCGGAAAACACAAACCTCATTCAGGAAAACAGACAAGCTGCCCGTTCTGCCACAGAGAAACACTGACAGATATCTTAGAGGAAAAAGGCGATATCATTTGGCTCATGAATAAGTATCCTGTTTTTAGAAACACTTATCCCACAGTGATTATCGAATCGGCAGTCCATGAAACAGATCTCACGGAATATACCAAGGAAAAAGCGCGGCAAGTCATTTCCTTCGGCCTGGAAAAATGGAATTTGCTGGAAAGAGATCCTCGTTTCCGCTCGGTAATCTATTTCCGCAACTACGGTCCTGAATCGGGCGGATCCCAGCGCCATCCCCACTCCCAGATTATCGGACTTGAGGATTACGATTACAGAGACAATATCGACCGCGAAAACTTTCTAGGAACAATCTTTCATGAAGACGAGAATTGCTTTGCTTCCCTTTCATCATACCCCATATGCGGCATGGGGGAACTGAATGTAACACTTAAAACAGACGGCTGCACAGACACTTTTGCCGATACCATTCAAAAAATCGCAAACTACATTCTTCATGATTTCCCTATCCCCTGCAACAGTTATAATTTATTTTTTTATCATATGAAACACATCCATGTGAAACTGTTCCCCCGCTATATAGCAAGTCCGCTGTACATGGGGTATCGCATTACCCACGTCATGGATGATGAAAGCTCAAAAAATATTATCTCAATGCTTACCTCACCCAAATATTTTGGCTGATTACTTTAAGGAGAACCTATTGAAACTGTATGCCTTCAGTGATTTCCACCTCTCCGGCGACCCGCCGACAAAACCGATGGATATTTTCGGAGAAAACTGGAAAAATCACCGTGAAAAAATTCTCTCTGCATGGAAAGAAACCATTACCGCCGGCGACACGGTCATCATGGCGGGCGATATTTCCTGGGCCACTCACCTGGAAGATGCTCTTTCCGACCTGAAAACGCTTTCCGCACTCCCCGGCCGGAAAATCATCGTCCGTGGCAACCACGATTACTGGTGGAACACCGTATCAAAAATGAAACGAATGACAGACAATGCTTTTGAATTTATTTTCAACTCCGCCTTATCTGTAGAAAATATAGCGCTTGCAGGCACACGGGGATGGATCCCCGAGACATCAAAAATAACGGAAGAAGATAAAGTGATTATCCTGAGGGAACAGGGACGGTTAGAACGTTCCCTCATAGAAGCGGAAAAATTTAACTGTGAGAAAATTTTCGCCATTCTCCACTATCCTCCTTTTGATGAGCAGAGAAGGCCTACGAAAATGATGGAGATCATGAGATCCCACGGCGTAACAGACTGCATTTACGGGCATATCCACGGTAAACAGAATTTTAACAACCTGCCGAAGGAGCTGGAAGGCATACAGCTCCATCTCACCTCCTCCGATTATCTGGACTTTAAACCTCTTCTTCTTACAGAATGGAATGAATCATGAAAAAACTAACAGAAAGCAAATTACTTGCCGGTTTCATTTACGGCGACCATCATACAAAAGAATATGTATACCTGCCGGGAAGCGAACTGGGCGCGGACATTCCCGTCCTCGTTTATGAAACGGATGAAGGGCGGCGCGACTTATCCATGGATGAGGCTTTGGACGTTATCGAAAAAAGAAGTTTAAAGCCCACCACCCACCCGATTTTCGGGAAAAGGACACTATAAAACGCGGTGTATGATAATCCACCGCGTTTTATAGTGTTTCAACTCCATGTTTTCATCCATCACTTCAACATCATTACCGCCATGTGGCGTCCGGTTCTGCCTGCCGCTTTTCTGTAAGAATAAAACAAATCATTCCTGCAATACGTACAGATGCCGCAGTCTTCAATATTTTCCGGCAGAATACCTGCCCGCTCTATAAGTATACGGTTCGCCAGCGGCAGATCGATAAGAATCTTCCCTTCTCCCTTAGGTGCTGAAAGCCTCTTCATTTCTTCTTTATCAAATATCTTTTCAAAAGCTTCCACCACATCTTTTTCCACTTCAAAGACGGATTTACCGATAGCCGGTCCGATCCCCGCTTTTATATTCTTCGGCTCGGCGCCATAGCTTTCCTGTAAATGACGCACCGCTTCCCCCGCTATATTTCCTGCCGTTCCCCGCCATCCTCCATGCGCCACCGCAATGGAAGACGTCACGGGGTCATAAAAAAGGAGCGGCGTACAGTCGGCATAATTCAGTCCGAGGGGCACGTTTTTTTCGTTGGTGTACAAGCCGTCGCACGCGGGAATGGCGGAAGTGAAATCCTGCGCGCCGCGTCCGCAGTCCGCCTTTCCCACCTTCTCCATATGGATGCCGTGAACCAATGCGCAGTTCACCAGCCTTTCGGGAATAATGCCGAGGACATCAAAGAAGCGTTTCCGATTTTCTCTGACTTTTTCCGGCGCATCATCCGTAGAAAACCCCATATTGAGCGAATGGTATGCCCCTGTACTGACGCCTCCGTTCTTTGTAGACACGGCTGCTATCAGATTCTCATTTTTAAAAACATCAAAAGTAAGGAAAGATACGCCGCTTTTCGTTTCAATATGCATATTTTTTCCCTCATTCATAAAAGGTTCCATATCCGCGGATACAGGCGCAGTAAACTTCATCGCTTCTCCCGTTTCGGGATGGGTGAGAGTGACCGTATGCGCATGAAGCGCCTGGCGGCTTATCAAATCATGATTCCCGCCATACAAATCATCACCTAAAAGCGGTGTCCCCATGTACCGTGCATGGACACGGATCTGATGCGTCCGTCCGGTGAGAAGATGGAGCTTTAAAACGGTATAGTTGTCCCCGTGGCGAAGAACAGTATATTCCGTCCGCGCGGGTCTGCCGTCTTTCCGTACCGTCCACTCGATAATGCTTCCCTCTTTCCTCCCGATAGGCGCGTTGACAATGCCGAACTCTCCGGGAATATAACCGCCTGCCACGGCGATATACTCCCGATGTATAAGATCATGGGAACGGGTCAGCGCATACTGCGCTTTCGCCGACTTGGCAACCACCACCACCCCTGTCGTATTCCTGTCCAGTCGGTATACGGGATGGATTCCCGATTTTTCCCCTTTCTTTTGAAAATAGCCGGCCACTGCATTCACCAGGGTATCATGGTCTCCCGCATTCGTAGGGTGGATGATCATCCCTGTCCCCTTGTTCACCACAAGAAGAGTGTCGTCTTCATAGAGAATATCTATGGGAATATCAGCAGGCACAATGTCTGACGATTCATCCCACACCAAACGGACGCGGTCTCCTTCATGAAGAACGGTTTTCGCATTATGAATCCGGGTACCGTTCAGCCAAACCTCCCCGTTCCATTTTATCCGTTTCCATAAAGCGGAAGAAAATCCTTTATGCCCCCGTATAACATCACGCAAATGGCGCCCCTCATCAAACGCATCCACTTCAAAATCAATTTCCATAGCCATCACATTCCTATTACACATTTTTTCTATTTTACCATGAAACATGGACTCCACAGGAAATAAAAGAGGCCACAGAAAAAAATTCCATGTACCTCTCCCATTTTTAATAAATAAATTCCCACGCTTACTCTTTCAGCGCCGCCACGCCTGATTCCAGTACCTTGCCCACACTTTCGCGGAACACCAGAGAACAGCGGCTGTCTCTCGGCGTTTCGTCACGGTTGATCATAACCAGGGAGTCGCCTTGGAAATAATCCACATATCCCGCCGCCGGATAAACCACCAGACTCGTCCCGCCGATAATCAGCATATCCGCGCGGGATATTTCATCAATCGCGTCTTCAATCGTATTCCTGTCAAGCATTTCCTCATAAAGCACCACATCCGGCTTGACTACGCCTCCGCAGCCGGGACAATGGGGAACCGGACTGCAAAGTTCCATAAATTTCTCCATGTCGTATATTTTGCCGCATTTCTGGCAGATATTCCGCAGTACTGAACCGTGCAGTTCAATGACTTTTTTACTTCCCGCCTTTTGATGAAGCCCGTCAATATTCTGCGTCACCACGGCGGATAACTTCCCCATCTTTTCCAATTCCGCCAGCGCCGTATGCGCCCGGTTCGGTTCCGCTTCCAGCATCATACCTTCTCTCTCTTTGTAGAGTGTGAAAAATTCCACGGGATGCTCCGCATAAAAATGATGGGAGAGCATTTCTTCCGGCGACCAGGGAAGCTCCGTCTTTTGGCGGTACAACCCGCCTTTCCCGCGGAAATCGGGAATATCCGATTCGGTAGACACTCCCGCGCCGCCAAAGAACACGATCCGGTTATGACTTTTCAACATTTCGATAAACTCTTCCATAGGCGCCATGAAAATTCTCCTTTCTCTGCTGTCCATTTTCTTCATTCTACCTGTTTCTTTCCCATTTGACAAAACGGAGAAAAAAGAACTACTATTTCCATAATATAAGGAGGTTACTATGAGCAGACTCACTTTAGAAAAAGCAAAGGAAATACTGAAAAAACACACCACGGAAGACCATCTTTTCACCCATGCCCAATCAGTCAGCGCGGCAATGGGCGCCATGGCCGATTATTTCCATGAAGACCGTGACCACTGGGAAGCTATCGGCTATCTCCATGACGTGGATTATGAAGAATACCCGGAGGAACACTGCCGCCATGTCCGGGAATTCCTCGCTCCCGAAGGTGTCGATGAAGAAGATATCCGTACTATCATTTCCCATGGCTGGGGCGTATGTACGGATGAATTTGAACCCGCCACTCCCCTGGAAAAAAGTCTTTTCACCGTGGACGAATTGACAGGCATCATCATGGCATACGCACTCATGCGTCCTGAAGGGATCGACGGCATGGAACTGAAAGGGTTCAAAAAGAAATTCAAAGATAAAAAGTTTGCCGCAGGATGCAGCCGTGATGTCATCAAACAGGGTTTCGACATGCTCGGTCTTGATCCGAACCTCGTGATGCAGCTCTGCATTGACGGCATGACACGTTACAAAAAAGAACTAGGGCTGGAAAAATAATCCGGCAACGACCTTTCGGAAGAGAGGTCTTTTTTCATGCACGAAGCAAGCAAAAAGAGGAGCCTCCGCTCCCCTTTATCAGTATTTCCTGCCAAGCACAATTGTTTTTGAAGCAGGTTCTGCCGTCGGAAGGGCCTCCGCTTCGTAAACAAGGTCTTCTGTCAGATGACCCTTGATATGAAATACACTTTCCAAGTCTTTTTCATTAATATAAACCACGTCGCTTTTCACAATCCCCGGCACCTTGCCCAGACGGGTCATCAGTGTGTTTGTTTCCCCGTCCCAGTAAGCCCCCACCTTGGCGGCGACAGACGTTTCCACTGCAGGGATCCAGATACTTCCATCTTTACCAAGGGCCTTCTTTTTCAGCTTCCGCCCGTTGATGACAAGATCATAATGTTTTGCCACATAAGTCACGCTGCCGTCAGAGGCGATGATCTTATGATACACTTCATCGGGCGTGGCAAAGTCTTCCACACCGTAATGCGCAAGATATTCTTTTACAGACGATACGGTGAGCGGTTCCCATCCGTAACCGTCAGGATAAATATAGTAAGAAACAGTATGATCCGGAGCTTCTTCCATAATCACACGGTCATAGATGATTTCCACGGGTGTTCCCATGGGCACACTTTCAAAAAGTTCCTCCACATCTTCTTCATACATACGGATACAGCCGTGAGATACACTGCGGCCGATAGACCATGGCGCGTTCGTCCCGTGAATACCGTAATTCCCGTAAAGGCCCAGCCAACGGTACCCAAGAGGATTTGACGGACCGGAAGGCACGGTGATTTCCGTTTTCGGATCAGTCCATGAAGGATTCACTTCTTTTTCTGAAATAGAAAACTCACCGACCGGAGAAGGCGTTTCAGGCGCCCCGACAGCCACAGGATAAATACGAACTTTCTCCGTTCCCTCGTACAGCGTCAAAAGCCGGCTTGCCAGATTCAAAATGATTTTCTTTCCTGTTTCACTTTTCTTCGGCGCCGGAAGCGGCATCCCCGATAAACTGCCTACTTCCGTATTGATAGCGGCATCTGCCGTATATCCGCTCACCCCGGCCAGCAGAAAAGCTGTACAGCAAAGAGCTGTTATTTTTTTATACAGTAACATATCCACTCCATTATTTATGAAATATCCAGTTATACTAATTTACTGAAATCACCCCAGAGCCCGTAGACCTCTAAAACATTTATCAAGAGAGAGATACGGTTATTTCTGACAGCCTCCTCTTCCACCATGACCATGACAGAATCAAGAAACTGATTAATTGGTACGGTGAGCGTTTTCAGGGCGGGAAGGGCGCTGCCGTAATCGTACGCATTATAAGCGCTGGTAACTTCTTCTCCTGCTTTTTCAAGAGCGGCATACAAATTCTTTTCCGCCTCTTCCGTAAGCAGTTCGGGACGAATTTCAACAGCAATCTTTCCTTTCGTAATATTCACAAGACGAGTAACCGCCTGACGCATTTCCAATTCTCCCTTCACATGGCTGTCCATCATGGAATGCGCTTTCAGGAATATCGCATATACATCATCTACCGCCCCGGTAAGGACAGCGTCTACGATATCATAATCCACCCCTTCATCAAGAAGAATGGCTTTGATACGCTGGCGGAAAAAATCCTCCACTTTATCCGCCGCCGTATCTTTTTCTTCCTGTGTCCCCGGCAGGAGCGCAAGAGCCATTTTCACACCTTTGCGGACATCCCAGTGTATCTCCCCGTCTGTCAGAATATGGACGGCGCCGATCGTCTGGCGGCGGAGCGCAAAGGGATCCTGAGAACCGGTAGGAATCAATCCGCGAAGAAACGTCGCCGCCAGATTGTCCAGCTTATCTGAAAGAGACAGCGCCCTTCCGATAGAAGATTTCGGAAGAACATCGCCGGCAAAACGGGGCATGTACTGTTCAAAAATAGCGGCTGCCACCTTTGGCTTTTCCCCGTCAAGAAGAGCGTATTCTTTGCCCATCTCTCCCTGGAGTTCCGTAAATTCCGTCACCATGCCCGTCGCCAAATCGGACTTGGACAGATAAGCGGCACGTCGGACATCTGCCTTTTCGGTATCTGTGAAATTCCAATCTTCACCGATTGCTTCCACCAGCTTCACCAGGCGGTCAGACTTATCCAGCATCGTCCCCATGCCTTCCTGATAATTGATGCGAGAAAGCGCTTCACGATGGCCTTCCAGTGATTTCCTGCGGTCGCCGTCAAAAAAGAACTTCGCGTCATCAAGACGGGCGCGGAGAACACGTTCATTTCCAATCTGTACATTGCGGATCGCCCGGTCTCCTCCGTTCCTGACCGTCAGAAAATAAGGCATAAGCGAGCCGTCTTCCTTTCTGACGGGATAGTACCGCTGATGGTCACGCATGGGAGTCACCACCGCCGGCACGGGAAGATCAAGAAATTCTTCATCAATGCGGCCATAGAGCGGCGTCGGATACTCCACCAGATAATTGATTTCTTCCAGGAGATCCGCATTGTGCCAGACCTGCCCCCCCAGCTCCTTTGCTGTCTTTTGCAGCCCCGCGGTAATCAGGGCGCGTCTTTCGTCCTGATCCGCGATGACGAACGCCTTCCTCATCGTTTCCTTATATGTTTCCGGTGATTTGATTTCCACCTCTTCCTTGCAGAGGAACCGATGGCCGCGGCTCATCCGGCCGCTCCGTACATGCGCAAATTCCATAGGGATGACCGCTTCTCCCGCCAGTGCTACGATCCAACGGACAGGGCGGATAAAGCGGGCTTCCTCATCGCCCCAGCGCATGCTTCTCGTGAAATTGAGCCCTGTGATAAGAGAAGTGAAAAGAGCGGGCAGTATTTCTTCCACCATTTTCCCTTTATTCACCACCTGCGCCCAGGTATATTCTCCCTCTTTGATCAAATCGGCCGCGGAAATCCCCTGTCCCCGTGCAAATCCCTCGGCGGCTTTTGTCATATTTCCGTTTTCATCATACGCGGCGCGGATAGAAGGCCCGCGTTTTTTCACTTCCTCATCAGGCTGCGCGTCCGCAGTGGCAGTCACGATAACAGCCAGCCTTCTCGGTGTGGCGTAAACGTCCACTTTTTCAAAAGCAATCCGCGCTTCATCCAGCTTGGCGCCGGCAAGAACATGCATCTGCTCAACAATGCCGGACATCATATTTGCCGGCATTTCTTCCGTACCGATTTCCAAAAGAAGATTTTTAGACATTCGCGTCACTTCCTTTCAGCATGGGGAATCCCAGTTCCTTACGTTTATTCAGGTGCGCTTTCGCGCACATACGCGCCAGATTTCTCACCCGGCCGATATACTCCGTCCTTTCCGACAGAGAAATCGCGCCGCCCGCGTCAAGCAGATTGAACGTATGAGAACATTTCAGCACATAATCATAAGCAGGCAGGACATAGCCTTCTTTAACGACGCGGGCCGCTTCCTTTTCATACATGTCGAACAGTTTGAAAAGCATATCATGGTCAGACAATTCATAACTGTACACCGACTGCTCATACTCATTTTCATGCCATACATCGCCGTAAGTCACGCCGTCCGTCCATACCAGGTCATAGACATTATCCTTTTCCTGTATGTACATGGCGATACGCTCCAGACCGTAAGTGATTTCCACGGACACAGGATGCTCATCGATACCGCCGACCTGCTGGAAATAAGTGAACTGCGTGATTTCCATTCCGTCCAGCCACACTTCCCAACCGATCCCCCAGGCGCCGAGCGTAGGAGACTCCCAGTTATCCTCGACAAAGCGGATATCATGCTCCTCCGGCACGATCCCCAACTCCCGCAAAGACTCCAAATAGATTTCCTGAATATCATCGGGCGACGGTTTCATGATGACCTGAAACTGATGGTGCTGATACAGACGGTTCGGATTATCGCCGTAACGTCCGTCATCCGGACGGCGGGACGGTTCCACATACGCCACATTCCACGGCTCCGGCCCGATGGTTCTGAGAAACGTCGCCGGATTCATCGTCCCCGCCCCTTTCTCTACATCATAAGGCTGCTCCAATATGCAGCCCCGCGCCGACCAGAACTTCTGGAGCGTCAAAATAATCTGCTGAAAAGTCATATGTCCTCCTGCAAATAAAAAATCCCCGCAACAATTAAGCTGCAGGGACGAATTACAAATCCGCGGTTCCACCCTCATTGGCCAAAGGCCCGCCTTCGTTTGATAGCCGCCCTACTCCGTTCAGGCAGCAGCTCGGAAACGCCTTCCGCACAGTGCCGGACTCCCACCCTCACCGGCTCGCTTGATCATGCGTACTCCTCTTCCTCATCGCTGTGATTATAGGAACATTCTATCAAACGGCAGCCGGAATGTAAATACGGGATAATAAAAACGTTTTGCGCGTAAATCCATTATTCCCCTCTACATTCCCGGTTCTCCATGGATCCAATTGAAATTTCCTCTGCTTCAAAGACAAAAAAGATATCTAGTCTTCCTCAGGAAGCCCTTTCAGGATACCCATGTATTCCATGGTATCTATAATCGACTGGCTCACTTTACCCCTTTTCTTTAAATCTGCTTTAGATGTAAACAGATGCTCATTCCTGACCTTGACAATTTCTCCGGATGCTGCATTCCCCAATGCAGGGATACAGTTGAAAGGCGGCAAAAGTTTTCCATCTTCTATTTTGAATGCAGTCGCCTCCGATTTTTCCAAACTGATAGGCAGAAATTCCATTCCGCGAAGATACATTTCCGCTGCCACTTCAATCATTGTGGCATTGTCCTTGTCTACGGCCGTAAGATGTTTTAGCGTAGCAATGCGGGCCAGTTCCTGTTTCTGTGATGCCAATCCATTCAGAATCACTGTGGCATTAAAGGCTCCTCCTGCATAGACAGTAAAGTAAGCGGCATAGTAAGCCAACGGCTGATACACCTTGAACCAGGCAATGCGGAGAGCTGTCATAGCACTAAATATTGAAGGCGCTTTAGGAGGCAGGTATCTTATTTTCAGACAAGAATCAATAAACCATTGTGGTACATGGGCCGCTTCCAACTCAGCCAGATAATTGGATCTCTTGCTTTCAATTCCTTTCCCTTTACGTACGTTTTCCATTACTGTAAAAGATGTCAGCGATTCCACCCCATGATGAATAAGATAATTCATCACATCCTCTCTGGTGGAAATAACTTCTTCTATTTTCACCGTATCATTCTTGATGAGATCCCGGGCATTATTCACCCATACGCCGGTGCCATGGCGGAAGCCGGACACTTTTACCAATTCAGAGAAGTTCTTTGGTTGTACATCTTCCAGTACTCCTCTTGCAAAAGGTGTTCCATACCCCGGCAGTCCCAATGTCCCTACGGTAACTTTCCCATTTACAATAACATCTGCCAATTTTGACGGTGTAATGCCAAGGGCATCAGTAGAGCAAAAAATAGATAATACCCGGGCATCATTAAAAGGAATAGATCGCGGATTGATACCGGTTAAATTCTGAAGCTCATGAACCATAGTCAAGGCGTCATTACCATTCATGGTGAGACTCAGCATATCATCCATAATAGAATGATAATTAAACCGGACTGTACCATTAGCAGGCCATCTTCTGTCCTTTGCATTCAAACATTTACAAACATCCGGATATTTCAGGAATTTTTCAGAACCAGGAATCAGTTTATCCCCATAGCATAATACATGTTCCCGCCCCAATAACTTTTCCATATACTTGTATACTTCATCCAGACCCGCATCCTGTACAAAAACAAGACCAAATCCTTTAATGTTGGTGCCATCAAGTCCAAAAAGGACAGAATACGGAATATCATGACCATCCTTATAAAGTAAAGTTCCACATTCCGGACAATTGTGGTCAGGAAGGTCAAAACCACTTCCCACTGAGCCGTCAGTATAAAAATGATTCCAATGACATTTGGGGCATACATAATGTGAAGGCAGCGGATTGATTTCAGTAATACCGGACATGAACGCGACAAAAGAAGACCCTAAAGAATCTCTGATGCCCGCCGGATGACCACCGTCATTAGAATACTGTACTAATTTATGCGCCGTATAAAAAATTGTACTATAACCGTTATCCTGAATAAATTTTAACTCAAGACGCAGACGATCTTTTACAATTTCAGGCAGAGAATCTCCATAAACAGCATGAGCCCGATCATAACATAGCTTTCCCAGTTTATCATAAACTTCCTCATGTTCATGATTTGCTCCCATTTCTACTGGATCGCCTTGTTTAATAATCGGGAATAATCCCAAAAAGATTGTAGGCTTTGCTGCTTTAACATATCCGGGAAGTGCTGTTAAGGTGTTATTTTCTGAATCTACGACAGTATCTCCTATTTCCCAGTCCTGAATATTCTCCATATTCGCTGCCGCATATCCTATTGACCCACAGCACAGGATATCAGCTGCTGCAGGAAATGGTAAGAAATGCCCCACTTCTGATACCGTGCAGACTTTGCCGGAAGCCATCATTCGGATCTTCATCCCGGCCTTGATTTCCCCATCGACAACACGGATATGTGCAAGTGCTTTCCTGGAAGGATCAAAGACGGAATTAAAGATAAAACCACGAAAAGGCTTTCTCGAATTGTCTAATGGCGGCGGTACCTGCTCCACTATCTTTTGGAGCACAGCTTCCACATTCAGCCCCGATTCATCAGAAATAAAAACCGTATTTGCCATGTCATAACCACTGATACATTCGAGATCTTCTATGATTCGTTCCTTATTAATTGATTCACCGGATTTTTCGATGAGAACCGGGATTAATACCAGTCCATGAGCTAATACCAGATTCATATCTGCCAGTATCTGGCGTTTAGACACAGAACAGGAATCAATAAGCAGAAGCCCCCCTTCACAAGTGAAAGGACTGCTGTATACGTCTTGCGCCCAATCCGCTGACCATTCACAATGGAAACCCACCTGAGCCGGTATCTCAATAAAATTCAGCTCATAAACCTCGCCATTTCGATATTTATAATGCAGCTGTAACGGCTGCCCCTTATCAACAATATGCGAACCTGGCATATCAGGAATACAGATTCCTTCCCCGTAACCCATACTTCTGTTGCAGAACTCTATCAGCCGTTCTATCAATTCCGATTTGCCGTACTGTTTATTATTGACAATCAAAATATTTCTGATATATTTCGTATCCATAGCCACTTCTTTCTGTCAAGAAAATAGAATTTGTTTTTCCCTTCCTTATAACAATTTTAAACAAGCTTCAGATAAGATTTCATAGTCATTCCCCCACATACTCATATACTTGTGATTTAGTATTATTATACAAAACGGATATGACATAAAACGGCGTCTTTAATATAACTCTGAAAGCGTCATAGCAATTAATTCTTATTCATTAATCCACAACCTGATACGTTCCGGCATCAGATTAACATGAGAATACACAAAAGCCAGCAACTCTTTTTTATCGAGACCAATAATATTTTCACCATTAATATTGTTATAATTCTGACTTACCGCAAATAAGTAAACTTTATTTCCATTAGTGGCTAAATGCTTATACTTATTACCATTCAGCGATTCTCCGCCAGTTTTTACCTGAGGAAAGCAACGATAACTTCCATCCCTTGCCACAGCAACAAATTCATAAGTCTGGGTATTCAATTTATTTGTACTTGTATAAACCAGATATTCTTTTTTTATCTGTAAATAAAGACTTACGATTTCCTCTACGTCTTCAGGGAGCAGCATCTCAAACAAATCATCTTTCGACGGTTTCTTAGTTTCGTAATACCTTTCACCTTTCAGTTTATTATAAATAATTTTACTTGCATTTAATGCAATTTCACTATGTATCCCCTGTATAGAACTTCCGCTCCGAAAGCTATTAACCACTTTCCCAGGCACCTCATCAACTGTACCAACTTCATTAAACTCTACACTTATTACATTTTCCAAATCTTTATTGAGATATTCAGGTTCATCGTGATATTCCCAACTACCTGTTACACGGCACAAATAATAAATACCGTTATTTCTTGTCCATATCAGATCGTCCAATTTCATACGTCCCAAGCAATGAATGGCGGTTACAAAGCCCCTAGATTTCGGATAGCATCTACGCCCCGCTTCTTCACAATCCCAAATATGCTTAGGAACATAAAGTGTTCCATCTGTACTCCATAATTTCCAACCTACGCCAACAATACTTTTTTCCTGACAAAAATCAAAAGCTTTTCCAATCTTACTATCAGGTTTAATCGTTATACGAAATAAATTGCTCTCGTTTCGTGACATTATATTCCTCCAATAGTATTTCAGACAAACGAAGATCGATCCTAACTCTTTTAGTTTCCAGTAATCCACCACTTTAGCCAATTTATGATCCACAGAACTTTTTCGATAATCATCTCCTATTCATAATCAAAACATTTCAATTTTAATGATTCTTCCAAACCAAATGTTCCGCACGGACATCTCCACAAACTCAACACTAACATATCTATTTTTCTTTTGAGAATACTCTTTGTAAAAATCAGCCAGTTCACTGCATGCTTTTTCCCCATAAAATTCATTACCACTACCCATAATCCAGTTGGTAGTACTTTCAAATACCTTACATACGTTTAAATCCCAAAATAACCAGGCTTTCTTCTTTACTAAGTGCACATAAATCGCTCTGAAATCTTGGTAAAATCCATATGATAATATCATTTTTCGTATTACATAAATTTTCCCGTAATAGTTAGCAAATTTAACTATTACGGGAACCTTAACCATTTTACATAATTCAGTCAATATACACTTCAAAATCCGGAGAATGATCTACAGTCTTTAGTTTTACATCCCCGAATCTTTCTACAATCTCAACCTTAATAGTTTCTTTAGATGAAGATTCCCTGTCTGCTATTTTAACCTCATAGTCAGGAGAACGATCAACAAATTCTACTTTTATGTCTCCACCAAATTTCACTCTTTTAAAAGTCACCTTTTTCCCTTTTAACGTTGCAAAGTAGCCTTTACTCAATTTTGACATACTATTCCTCCTCACTATAAATACACATTAAACTACTATATTCAGTATACCCCCCCAGAAATTTTTTCAATATCATGTATATTTAATATTTTTATACCCATTTCATAAGATTATATATCAGGCACGAATCATTAAAATTATTCTTCACGGATTTTCGAGAAATTGTAAATACACATAAAAATCACGAATACCCTATTGTATAGGAGAACGCGTCATACTGAATAAGAATTGAAAACTATATGCAAGAAAACAAAAAGCAACACCAAAGGTAAGGAATCCGTGACCCCATCAGCGTAATAGATTCTTCACTCTGTGTCACTATTTCGTTTCCTGTCTTTCTCACAAAGTATTTTTGCCCCGTTCAGAACGACAGTATACGGTAAGGTGTCATCCTGAGCCGTGCGAAGGATCTATTGTCGTGGTGAGGAGAATTGGTAAGGCGTCATCCTGAACGAATGTGAAGGATCTATACCCGTGGTGAGGAAGCCGGCAAGACGTCATTAAAGTAATAGATTCTTCACTCCGTGTCACTATCCCATTTCCCGTTTTTCTTTCAAAGTATTTTCGCCCCGTTCACAATGACACTGGACGGCAAGGTGTCATCCTGCGCCGTGAGAATAATCTGCTGCTGTGGTGCAGAAAGCATGCTGCTCCCTTTTCCTCTGCGCAAAATTTAATTCCTTTATATCCTATGCTAAAATAAAAATAAAAGATTATCCTATACGGTCAAGAATGAGGTGAATCCATGAAGTATAGAAAAACAATCCTGCTCATTGCCGCCATGGCGCTGTCCGCATCCGTTTACGCATCGGATACCGCTTTTTCCGATTCTTATGAGCCGGCAGAAAGCGGCATTTCCCAAAATACAGAGTTCCCTTTCACTGCCGCCGTAAAGCAGAACGGCAAGTGGGGTGCCGTCAATGGTGAGGGAAAAACAGTCATTCCCATTACTTATGACAAGATCGCTCTTTCTCTTTCCGATGAGGAAATCAGGGCAGCGGATCTGGCAAGCGAAGATGACCGCGCCGATCTGATTGAAGTGAAGCAGAAAAATCTCCGCGGTTTTTACGACAGAAACGGTAAAAGAATCATCCCCGTTTCTTATGAAACACGTTCTTTCTGGAAGGAAGGATTTCTTGCTGTAGAGGGCCGTGATAAAAAAATCGGTTTCTACAAGAAAGACGGTACAAAGCTGACAGATCCCGTTTACGAATCGGTATCTGATTTTGAACAGGGGATGGCAATCGTCAAGTCAGGAGGCAAGTACGGCTACATTGACAAAAAGGGAAAAGAAATCGCCCCCCTGTATCAGGAAGCTCATTTCTTTGCGGACGGACTGGCAGCGGTAAAGGAAAAAAACAAATGGGGCGTTATCGATGAAACAGGTGCCTATGTCATTGCCCCGACGTACAGCAATGCAGGCCCCGCTTATTCTGACGGACTTCTTGCTGTCCGGGACAATAAAGAAAAATGGGGATTCATTGATAAAGAAGGGCGGACAGTCATTCCTTTCCAATATAAAAGTGTCCATCCCCTTTTCCATGAAAGTATGACTGCCGTACAGGCGGAAAATAAACTTTGGGGATTCGTGGACAATACAGGACATGTAAGGGCAGAGCCGCAGTTCAAGGCAGTCCTCACACCGTTTTCCGAAGGCCTCGCCGGTGTCAGGACCATCGACGGAAAAGCTTATGCCAAAACAGACGGCACGATTGCCTTCATGGCGGACTATGATCAGCTCTATCCTTTTGAGAAAGGAATCGCCGAAGTCAGAAAGGGGACTGTCTCTAAAGAGCATATCCGCCGCGGCTTCCCTATTTCCATCGGCATCGGCTGGGGACATTGGTTTTACCCCCGCTGTTACCATCACTCCCATTTTGGCTGGGGAATCGGATTCCCTCTCTGGTGGCCGGACTACGGCTATGAAGAAATCATTCCTGCCGTAGAGGTCAAACGGGGATATATCGACAATACGGGCAAAGTGATTGCCGCCACATCCAACGACCATGTATTTCCTGCTACGGAAAACGGCATCCTCATTTACAACAATTCCCGCTACGGCTGGGTTGACCGTAAAGGAACATACGCCGCCCACACGATTTACCGTACGATCATCCCTGCTGAAGACGCAAAAGTCCTCCTTGCCAAAGATGAAACCAAGAAGTGGGGCATGCTTTCCATGACCGATGGAAAAGAACTGGCCCCTTTCCGATATGATGATCTCAAATATAAAGGAAACGGCATGATTGCCTACAAGGAAGACGGCAGATGGGGCCTTATGGATACAGCGGGAACACCGCTGACGGAACCGCTTTATAAAAGCATCGGAAACGCGGAAAACAACCGCATTCCCGCAAAGGCAAAAGACGGCTGGCTGTATCTTGACTATGCAGGCAAAAAAGCAATTACTTTTGAAAAAGAGGCGGAAGATGTCACCGCGTTCAGAAAAGGAAGAGCCGGCGTCAGGACAGATGGTAAATGGGGACTGATCGACAGCGCAGGAAAATGGATCTGCCCTCCCGCTTATGACGATTTGGATATCTTGTAAACCAAAAAGCACTTGCCCTCACAAGAGGAAACAAGTGCTTTTTGATTTCCTTATTTAGTTTCTAAATCGGCGGCGATTTTTTCAAGAGCTACTTCCAGGGTATGCCAGCCGAGAGTGGCGCACTTCACGCGAACCGGCATTTGAGAAATATCTTTCAGCGTGTATGCCGCTTCCAGTTCTTCCAATGCCGCTTCATCTTTCACATCGCCTCGGATCATGGCAAGGAAAAGTTTACACAGCCGGATTGCTTCATCTACGGTGCGGTCCTGCAGAAGCTCCGCCATCATGGCCGTGGATGCCTGGCTGATGGCGCATCCCGTACCCGTATAAGCAAGATCTTTAATGATACCGCCCTCTACTTTCACTTCCACATCGATATCGTCGCCGCAGCTGGGATTATGCCCATGCTCATGAACAGTGGGCGCTTCCACTTTTCTTTTATTTGTCTTGTCTCTGTTATATTCCAGAATCAAATCTGTATAAAGCTGCTGCAGATCCATCAGTCGTCATACCCCATTACTTTGCGTACACCTTTTAACTTTTCAAGGAAATAATCTACTTCCTCTTCCGTATTATAGAAATAGAAGCTTGCCCTGCAGGTCGCGTTGATTCCCAGATATATATGGAGCGGCTGCGCGCAATGATGCCCCGTACGGATGCATATGCCGTCATTGGACAGAATCTGCGCCACATCATGAGGATGCACGCCTTCCACGGTAAACGCCACAAGGCCTTCTTTCTCTTCCGGATCCGTACTTCCTACAATATGGATGAAAGGAAGTTTTTTCATGCCTTCTATCGCGCGGGTGACAAGTTTCTTTTCCTGTGCCCTTATTTCGTCAAACCCGATGCCTTCGATATAGCGAACAGCTGCCACCAGGCCCACGGCGCCTTCCACATACTGCGTCCCCGCCTCAAACTTGGCAGGAAGTTCCGCATAGGTGCTTTCCTGCTCATATACATTTTCAATCATATCACCGCCCAAAAGGAATGGCTCCATGTCCTTCAGCAATTCTTCTCTGCCGTAAAGAACGCCGATACCGCCCATAGAGCACATCTTATGCCCGGAAAACGCGAAGAAATCACAGCCGAGCTCCTGCACATCCACCTTTTTATGGGGAGTACTCTGCGCACCGTCAAGAACAACCACCGCCCCGTGTTTGTGCGCCCGACGGATCAAAGCCCTTGCGTCGATAGCAAGGCCGAGGACATTGCTTACCTGGGCAAAGGCAAGGATCTTTACACGGGGATCGTCAATCTTTTTCAATTCTCCTTCCGGAAGACGCCCTGTTTCCTTATTCACATACATATACTCAAGAACGGCCCCTGTCTTTTTTGCCGCCCGCTGCCAGGGGACGAGGTTCGAGTGGTGTTCCGAAACGGGAATGAGGATGCGGTCGCCTTCTTTCAAATGGGTTTCCCCGTATGAACGCGCCACAAGATTCAAACTTTCCGACGTATTTCTTGTGTAAATGATTTCTTTTTCACTTTTCGCTCCGATGAAATCTTTTACCACCGTTTTAGACGTATCATATGCTTCCGATGCGGACATGGCAAAAATGTGGGCGCCGCGATGGGGATTTCCGTTATTCCGGGTTACATAATCCATGACCGCTCGCATGACAGGGAGCGGCCGCTGCGTCGTAGCGCCGTTATCAAAATAAACAACCGGATGGCCGTTCACCTTCGTTTCCAAAATTGGAAAATCTTTTCTGATTAACTCACTGTTCATTATTTCTCCTTCGTATCCAGTTTTCTCCGGACTTCAGCAAGCACTTCCTCACGGACGCTTTCATCCAATCGGTCAATCAGCGGCCGGATCAGCGCCTCTACGACGATAAGCCGGGCATCTCCCAAAGAAAAGCCTCTCGTCATCAGGAAATAAATCGTATTCATATCGAGCTGGCCTGCACTGGACGCATGATTCCCTGATACATCATCTTCCGTGCATAGCAGCAGGGGAAGTGAAATATTTTTTGTCTTCGGTGAAAGCTGGATGGCGTAATCCCCCTCATCACCCACAGACCCGCTGCAGCCCCGTTTAAAATCCAAAGTGCCGCGGAAGATTTTCTTCGCCGTATCCGATAAAGCCCCTTTCACATCAATCACCGCATTGGATTCTTTGCCGATATGGTCGATGTGGTAAAAAAGATCCAAAGACTGACTGCCTGCCGCTGCGTAAAGAGCGGTTTCCCTCATTTCAGACCGGCTGCCCGCCAGTCTTCCGTGACTGTGGACAATGATCTTCTCCCCGCCCAATTCGGCGGAAACAAAATCAAGCTTTGCATCATCCCCAAGAACCGCACACCGCTGTTCATAAAGAGAGGAAGCCGGCAGTCCCGTTTCAAGATAGGAAACGGAAAGCGCCGCGTTTTCCATCAGTTCATAAAAGGACGCTGTAGCAAAAACGGAATGCTTCCTATCTCCTGACAGCCGCCAGATCAACTTCAGTTTTGCGCCCTTTTCCAGTTTAAAGGTGAAACATCCCGCAAAATCCGGACGATCTTCTTCCGCTGTGATAGAAATCGTCAGCTCGGCCTCCGTATTTTCAGGAATGATGACAGTATATGCCTGTCCTTTTTCCGCCGCCGCCAATGTTTCCGCCGATGCCCCGCAGAAATCGGCAGGAAGCGTGCCGCCTTCCGACACATACCGTTTATCAGAAAAAACAGCCGATGCCGAACTTCCGGGAAATTCAAACTGATCCGGACTGTCGTTCACATGCAGGTACCGCCAGGTAATCGCCGGCAGCCGGTTTACTCTTATTTCTTCCATGACTGCCTCCTTACCCGATAGCCCCTTCAAATTCAAGATCAATGAGACGGTTCATTTCCACAGCATACTCCAGGGGCAGCGCTTTGGAAATCGGTTCGGCAAACCCGCGGACAAGCATCGCCCTCGCGTCTTCTTCCGACATGCCGCGGCTCATCAGATAATAAATATCTTCTTCGGAAATCCGGCCGATTTTCGCCTCATGTCCGAGATCGATATTGGAATTTTCAATAATAATGGCGGGAATCGTATCAGAGCGGGATTCATTATCCAGCATGAGGGATTCACAGCTGATTGCGCCTTTCATCCCCGATGCCTCCGGCCCGATGAACACAGCGCCCCTGTAAAGCGCAGTGCCGCCCGCCTTGGAAATGGATTTCGAATTGATAGTCACATGCGTATTCTTTCCCAAGGCTTCCACTTTCGATCCGGTATCAAGAAACTGTCCTTTTCCTGCAAAAGTGATTCCCGTAAATTCGCAGGTCGAATGATTTCCTCTGAGGATCGTATCCGGATAAAGACAGGACGTATGGGACCCGAACGAACCGCTCACCCATACCATGGATCCGTCTTCTTCCACGACAGCTTTCTTCGTATTCAGGTTGTACATATTCTTTGACCAGTTTTCAATTGTCGAATAACGGAGACTGGCCCCTTTCTTCACGAAAAGCTCCACCGCTCCTGCATGAAGATTGGCCACATTGTACCGTGGCGCCGAACAGCCTTCAATGAAATGGCAGTCTGCCCCTTCTTCGACAATAATCAGGGTATGCTCAAACTGGCCTGCACCGGGTGCATTTAAGCGGAAATAACTTTGCAGCGGCATACGTACATGGACGCCTTTCGGCACATAAACAAAAGAACCGCCCGACCATACCGCATAATGGAGCGCTGCAAACTTATGGTAATTCGGAGTAATCAATTGACCGAAATACGGTTTGATCAAATCTTCATATTCTTTGACGGCCGTTTCAAAATCTACATAAATGACACCCTGCTCTTTCAATTCTTTCTGCACATTGTGATACACCACTTCAGAATCGTACTGGGCGCCTACACCGGCAAGAGATTTCTTTTCCGCTTCCGGAATACCGAGGCGGTCAAAAGTGTCGCGAATATTTTGAGGCAGATCTTCCCACCGCGCCTTCCTATCCGTTTTCGGGCGGATATATGTGTCGATGTGATCCATATCGAGCTCAGAAATATCGGGCGCCCAGGGCGGCACGTCGAGAGACTCGTAAATACGGAGCGCCTGAAGACGCTTTTCCAACATCCATGCGGGCTCTTCCTTTTCCGCAGAAATCTTTCGAATGATGTCCTCCGTCAGTCCCCGATCCGCTTTGTAAGAAAATTCCACTTCATCCTTGATATCGTACACGCTCCGATTGATGTCATCGACACGGCTTTTCTTCTTTTCTTCGGCCATGGCTTACACCTCTTTGCGATACGCGTCAAAGCCGTTTGCTTCGATTTCATTCACCAGTTCAGGACCGCCTTCCTTTACGATCCGCCCGTCAATCAGCACATGGACGAACTCGGGACGGATAAATTTCAGGATCTGGTTCAGATGGGTAATCAGAAGCAGCGAATTATTTTCATTATGGAATTCGGAAATATTTCTGGAAACGATACGCACTGCATCCACATCAAGTCCGGAATCGGTCTCGTCAAGCATAGCCAGTTTCGGCTCCAGGATACGCATTTGAAGAATTTCACTCTTCTTCCGTTCGCCGCCGGAGAAACCGTCATTCAGATAACGGTCTCCACAGGACGGATCCATGGCAAGCCCCTCCATACGGGACTTCAAAAGACGCTTAAAAGGAAACAGGCGCTGCTGCTTCCCGGAAATGGTCGTCTTTGCCGTACGGATGAAATTTTCTGTCGTAATCCCCGCAATAGAAACAGGATTCTGGAAAGATAAAAAAATACCAAGCCTGGCCCGCTTATCCGTGGAAAGTTCCGTAATATCTTCCCCTTCAAAATAAACATGCCCCTCGGTAATTTCATAAGCAGGATTTCCCATAATGGCATGGAGCAGCGTAGATTTTCCCGCCCCGTTCACCCCCATAATGACATGAACTTCACCCGTATTCACCGTAAGGTTTATGCCGTGAAGGAGCGTCTTGCCGCCTACTGCCACGTGAAGGTTCTCCACGCGAAGTAATTCGCTCATATAATCACCTCTATATTGTAAACATATATACACGTAATTGTATATACAATTAAAATCTTTTTTTATTTTACAGTATTTTTCGATATATGTAAATAAACCGTCGGAATAGGGATAAAAAGGTAATGTCTGAAAATATTTCCGGATCCTCCGCAAAAACGGAACATCACAGCAAAAATCCGCGCTGCACAGAATCGTTTCCGATTCCATACAGCACGGATTTTTAGGTGCTTTCACACGATTATATTATTTACCGCTGACGGATACATTGAACCATTTATGGAACAGCTGGTCATATACACCGTTTTCCATCACTTTCTTCAGTGCACCATTGATATCCTGCTGCATTTTCACGTCTTCTTTATTCATGAGAATAACAAAACCATCGTCAGAAGGCACTGTCGCAACCGTCTTTGCCTTCTCCGCTCCGCCATGCCCTAAATAATAATAGGCAAGCGGTTCATCAGTGATCACCGCATCAGTCTTTCCCGCTTCCAGATTTTTAAATATATCCGCGTTATATTCGGCTTCTACAATTTGAGCCGCCCCCAGTTTCTTTGCCAAGGCCTCATTGGTTGAACCTTTAACGGCGGTTACCGTCTTTCCTTTCAGATCATCTGCCGCATGAATCTGATCATCATCTTTCCGTACAAGGATACAGTACACGCCCTTCTTGTAATACACATCGCTGAACGCCGCTTTTTCAGCACGTTCCGCCGTACCTTCCACTGCCGAGATGACCACGTCTACCTTTTTATTTTCCACTGCTGTCATAAACTGGGAAAACGGCATATCTGTATAGGCAACCTCAGCGCCGATTTCTTTTGCCACCGCTTTGATGAGATCTATTTCAAATCCGACATAGTGTCCATGTTCGTCTTTAAACAAAAAGGGCGGATATGTGGCTTCTCCCCCTACACGAAGTACTTTTTCCGCTCCTGCTTTGAAAGCGGGTGCCTGCTTTTCCGTCTCCGCAGATTTTCCGCAGCCCGATACGCCCAATAAGAGACCTGCCGCCATTGCTACTGCCAAAGTGATTTTCAGTGCTGTTCGCCCCATCATAAACTCCTTCGCTTAAATAAATCCGCCAAAAATAATCTGTCTGCTCTCCTTCTAATATACTCATTATTTATTATATTTTCAACAGTTAAAACTAATTTATCCTTTATTCCCCCATAATATACAAACCATTCGCAGATAAGCATCCTCTGCATCTTCTATACAGAGCTAATCGTTTTTGTATTTATAGGAATCGGTTTTCCAAAAAGCGGAAAATAGGAACGCAAAAAACCGGTATCTTTAACATACCGGTCCCTATAAATAGAATAACAACCTCTTTACGGAATAATATAAACAAGCCTGACTGTCTCAGCAGATGCGGGGCAATCCTTCTCCCCTAAGCGGGAGGACACGGCGCAGTCCGCCAAGAGCTGTCCGCAGGTATACGCCTTTCCCCTCCAGCACCTGCCCCGCAGCAACGGCATTTCTTCCATACTTGTTTCTTCTTAAGATACCCACCGCTTTTTCCGCATCTTTTGGGGAAACGGCAATGATCATTTTTCCTTCGTTCCCCATAGTAAGCGGATCAAGGCCAAGAATCCCTGTAAAGCCCTGTACAATATCCGAAACGGGAATCATGCCCTCTTCCAGTTCTATCCGCACCGATGAAGACACGGCCAATTCATTTGCCACAGTGGCAAGTCCGCCCCGCGTAATATCCCGGACAGTATGGACGGATATATTTCCCTCAAGCAGTTCTTCCACCATGTGATTCAACGGCGCGCAGTCACTTTCGATTTCACTTTCAATGCCCAGGCGATTTGTCAAAACAGCAGCGTGATGATCTCCCAGTGTTCCGGTGAGAATAAGGGTATCCCCCGATTTCATATTCCTGCAGGAAATATCCCGCGAGGAAGGACGTTCGCCGACACCTGCCGTATTGATGTACAGCCCGCCTTTCCCTTCTATTACTTTCGTGTCTCCCGCAACGATACGCACACCTGCTTCTTCTGCCGTTTCTTTCATAGACTGCACAATCTTTCCTAAAATATCTGCATCCAGTCCTGTCTCCAGTATAAACGAAACCGTCAGATAAAGAGGCCTCGCGCCCATGGATGACAGATCATTCACCGTACCGCAGACGGAAAGTTTCCCGATATCCCCGCCTTTAAAAAAGAGCGGTTCCACGACAAAGGAGTCGGATGTGAGCACCGGATTTCCATGCAGGGGAGGAAGAACCGCGCTGTCTTCCATTTTCAGAAGTATCTCGTCGTCAAAAACGGAAGTGAAAATATCTTTGATCAGTCTTCCGCTTTCCTCTCCGCCGCTTCCATGCTTTAACGTAATTTTCACAATTCCTCCACTCCTTCTTCCCGCAGGGTAATGCAGCACGCCCCTTCTGAGGAAACCATGCACGCGCCGACAGGGTGGGAAGGCGTACAGGTTCTCCCGAAATGGGGGCAGTCCCTCGGCATATTCTTGCCCAAAAGTATATTCCCGCACCGGCAGCCTGCGGGAATATGATCTTCTACCAGACCTCTGCTTCCTGCATCATATAAATTATATTTTTCTTTCAAGTAAAACCCCGAATTCTTCACAACACCCAGACCGCGCCACAGGGCATCTCCTTTTTCAAAAAAGGCTTCTACCCGTTCCCACGCTTTCACATTTCCTTTTTCCGTGACCACGCTTCCGTAATCATTCCAAAAACCGCCCTGTCCCTTATTGACGGCAAGGACAAGCCGAGCCACAGCGCTGAGGAGAAGATCGGCAGTAAATCCGCCAATGACCATGGGTTTACCATATGTTTCTGAAAGTGCCCTGTACCGTTCCGCCCCTGTAATGACCGCCACGTGTCCCGGACAGAGAAATCCGTCGATATTTCCTGCGGTACAAAGCTCTCCCAGTGTTTCAGGCATCGTTTTCAGCGCGGTGAGAAGTTTGAGGTTTGAAATATGTCTTTCATCCGCTTCTTTCACGACAGTCGCCCAAATGGGTGCTGTCGTTTCAAATCCCACTGCTGCCAGGACAAATATGGTTTCTTTTTCCTCTTCCGCTTTTTTCAAAGCATCTTCGGGATTATAAAAAAAATCAACAGAAGCGCCTCTGTCCCGTGCCTCGGCAAGAGACATTTCCGTTCCGGGCACAGCAAGCATATCGCCGAAAGCAAGGACTCTGTGCCCGCTTCTAAAAGAAATTTCCACCAATTTATCAATGTATGCAGTCGGTGTCACACAGACGGGGCACCCCGGCCCCGACAGAAGCCGTATCTTCGGTGACAGGATCTGACGCAGTCCGGTCTTGTACAGAGCGGATGTATGTGTACCGCAGACTTCCATAATTTTTACGGGTCTGCCGTCATACTCGCGAAGCCAGCGGACGATTTCATTTTTCCCCACGGCGCAGTTCCTCTATTTCTTTAAAAAGCCCGATCCAGTCAAGGGCTTCTTTCTTTTCCACTTTCTGTATCGCCATGCCTGCATGGACAAGGACATAGTCACCTGTCTCCACGGAAACCATGGACAGGTTCACCCGTACTTTATTTCCTGAAAAATTAACGATCCCATGTGCACCCTCAATGGTTTCCACACGCCCCGGATATGCTACACACATATGATTTCCTTTCGTTTGCTGTATTCATACCATACCATGCCTGACCGAAAGCAAGCCCTCCGTCTCCGGGAGGAAGCGCCTGATTCCAATACACAGCATGGCCTTTTCCCTTCAAAGCTTCCACGCAGCCTTCCAGAAGAAGACGGTTTGCAAAACATCCTCCCGAGAGAATAACTGTTTCCACACCTGTTTTTTCCGACATCCGTTCCACAATCCGTATGACTGCCTCATGAAAGCCAAGAGCGGCAGCAGCTTTATCTTCTCCCATGACTTTTTCCCATAGCGGGGCAGGATCAAAAAATGTAACGCTGCCGTTTTCTGTTTCCACGACTTCCTCGTTAAAGGAAAGCTCTGTCGGTATTTTTCTTTCACGTTTCGCAAGCGCCGCCTGATTTTCAAGAAGCATGGCACACCGCCCCTGATAAGTATTATAATCGGCAAGCCCCAAAGCAGCGCTCACCGCATCAAAAAGACGCCCCATGCTTGAACTTTTTACTGTATTCAACCCGCCTGCAACAGCGGCTTTCACGACAGCCGCCCTCTTGTCATCTGATGGTATACCGCTGTGTACCAGGTGGCATAAAAGACTTTTCCATGCTTGTCTGACGGATTCGTCACCGCTTATCATCGAAATCGGTTTCACTGCGCCGACACGGATAAAAGATCGGTCTTCACAGAGAAGAAATTCTCCGCCCCACACGGTACCGTCCGTACCGAATCCCGTACCGTCAAAGATTACGGCAAGACATTTCCCGTCCAAATGATGTTCGGCCATAACGGAAAGAGCATGTCCATGATGGTGCTGCACTTCCAAAACGGGAACATCCAATTCTTTTGCCAGCTTCCGTGATTCTTCCGCCGTAGTGTAGCAGGGGTGAAGGTCACAGACAAGGATGTCGGGACTGATATGGAGAAGTTCTTCCCAATCAGCAACAAGACGGCGGTAAAAAGCGGATGATTTTTCCAACGTGAGATCTGAAGGCACCTGGGCAGAATAAATCAAATCATTCACGGAAAGCGCAAAAGACGGCTCCACTTCGCCGCCCAGTGCCAGAACACGCATCCCCTTCTTCTCTACGGCAACCGGTTCCGGCATATACCCGCGGGTACGGCGGAGAATCTGCACGGCTCCCGCCGCGACACGGGTGACAGAATCATCGGCAGGACGGAGAATCTCTCTTTCATCGTAAAACAGAGCAGAAATACTTTCATGACTTTCATAAAAAGCAAAAGCATCGGCCTGTTTGTAAATGATAGGCTCTCCGGTGAGATTGCAGCTGGTCACAACGAGAGGAATTTTTATTCCCGCCAGAAGGGCATACAGTCCGAAAGGCGGCAGAAATACACCGAGGCTTTCCGTAAGCTCCGTCACCGCAGGGCTGATGAGCGGCATACTTTCCCTTCTTCTTTTTAAGAGCACGATCGGCTTTTGCGGCGACTCAAGGAGTTCCTCTTCTTCCCTGCTTATATGGCAGAGTTTTTTCGCCTCTCCCACGTTTGCAACAAGAAGCGCAAAAGGCTTGTCCCGTCTTTGTTTCAGTATTCTCAAACGCTGAATGGCATCATCTCTGTCTCCGCGGCAGACCAGATTATATCCGCCGACTGATTTCACCATGATAATTTCCCCATGAAAGAGTAAATCTTTGGCTGATTGTAAAAGTTCTTCCCGGCTCCATGGTCCGGCAGAAGGACTTCCCCTCATTTTCGCCAAAAGCCGGGGGCCGCAGTCATGACAGGCGATGGTTTCTCCATGACACCGTCTGTTATTCATATCCCTGTACTCCTCATAACATTGATCACAAAGAGGATATGCATCAAAAGCGGTATTTTCCCTGTCATAAGGAAGTTTTTTCAGAACAGTATACCGGGGACCGCAGGCGGTACACGAAATGTAAGGATAATGACAGCGCCGGTTCCCCTGCGTCTTCATTTCTTTAAGGCAGGCGGAACAGATGGAAATATCGGCAGGTGCAAGCATTTTATTTTCGCTTTCCCTGCTGGGAATGGAAGTAAAATCGGAAAAAGGCGTAAGCGGTCTTTCTTCTCTCTTTACGCACTCCACAAGGGCAGGCCGTTCCATTTGCTTAAGCCCGCAAAGGAAAGCGTCTATCTTTTCCCTTGTCCCGGTGATGTATATTTCCACTTCGCCGCCGAGGTTCTGTACCGTGCCTGTCAGTTTCAATTCTTTTGCCATGCGGCAGACGGACGGACGGAAACCGACACCCTGCACTCTGCCGGCCACGCTGAGCCGTTCCGTCACCTCATGTTCCATACACGCCTCCCAAAAAATTATTTCTTTGAAATTTTCATCAGCCATTCCGCCGCAGCATCATATCCTTCTCCCGTTTTCCCGCACACTTTAAATACGGGAGCATCTTTATTCAAATGGCGTATACCTTCCATAAAAAACTCTTCATCAAAATCAAGATAAGGAAGTAAATCCACCTTATTGAGCAGAATCATATCCGCTTTTTCAAAGGCGAGCGGATATTTATAAGGCTTATCGCTTCCGTCCGTCACCGAAACGATGAGCATTTTTATATGTTCACCGATGGAAAATTCCGCAGGACATACAAGATTCCCTACATTCTCAATAAAAAGTATGCCGCCTTCGTCCATCTCCATATTATGGACAGCATTGTGCATGAGAGGCGCATCAAGATGGCAGGCGCCGAAGGTATTGATCTGCGCTGCGGAAATCCCCTGTTTTTTTAACCGTTCCGTATCTATATCCGATTCGATATCCCCTTCAATGACATAAGACTTCACCGGAAGGGCGCGGATCAGGTTTTCCAGGGATGTGGTCTTTCCTGCCCCCGGCGCCCCCATAATATTTACCGCAAAAATATGTCTTTCTTCCAGATGTTCTTTTACATGCTGCGCTATATGGTCATTCCTGCCGTTGATATCAAGCAGGACCTCCTTTTTCACCATGTGCATCGCTTTCATCCTCCACGAATAATTCCACATCTTTTATATAAAATTCTTTCCCTGTTTCCGTTGGGTTTCCACTCCCGCCGCAGAACGGGCAGGTGAAGGAAAACCGTTTCCGTTCAAAAAGTTTCCCGCATTTTTCACAGGACAATTTCGGTTTTACGCCTTCAATTGTCACCTGCGCACCCTCACACAGGGTTCCTGCGGCAAGGACATCAAAGTACATCTGGATCGATTCTCCGATAAATCCCGAATCTTCTCCGATGACAAGGTGTATCCCTCTGACCCTGCCATGATTTTCTTCTGCCGTTTTTTCCGCCAGCCTGATAATTTCCAGAGTCACAGGGTATTCATGCATCAGGTTTCACCGCAGGCTTTCCCGGCGAAGGTCTTTTCCGTTCCGGCAAGTGAAAAGAAACCGGCTCCGGTGAATCACCGTCTGCCGTAAATGTATATGCCTCATTCAGAGAAAGACATTGTTTAGGACAATGCTCCACACAGACACCGCACTGCATGCAAGCTGCCGGATCGATAGTCCACGTGCGCCTTTTTCTGTCAATATCCAATGCTCCGCCAACACAGCCGCGAAGACACATCCCGCAAAGAACGCATTTTGAAACGTCATTGATGACAGGCGCCTTTTTCAGTTCTTCTTCCGTCACCATCGTCTTCGGCATTTCCACAGGAACCGCCTTCTCTTTCGGTGCTTCCGTTTTACTGGGTTCCGTTTTCGGATGCGCTGCCGGCGATACTTCTTTTGCGTTTCTGGCCGCCGCATCCATCGAAATTTCTTTTCGAGTGTTCTCTTCCGCTTTTATTTCTGCCGGAGGTCTTGCCGCCGGTCCCTGTCTCGGTTTAGGCGGGGGCGGCATATGGACAATCTCCGACTTTTTTGTGGAAGGTTCCGTATACATGGCTTCCATGACAAGACATTTCATGGGGCACTGTTCTACACAGGCACCGCACTGCACACAAGCATAGGGATTGATAATCCACTTCCTGTTCTTTCTGTCAATCCGTATCGCTCCCGAAGGACATGCCCGTTCACAGGCGCCGCAGAGAATACACTTTTCCCATTGATTGACAATGTGTCCGCGGTCGATAGGAAGCGGCGTCCGCGGCTGCAGGGGATAAGGAGATGTCACAGGCGGCTTGAAAAGATTGGCAACCATCCTTTTCACAAAGGTCATATAGCCCATAACGCTCTCCTATCTTTCACAACAACTGATACAGGGATCAATGGTCAGGATAATATTCGGCACATCTGCCAGGTCACAGCCCTGAAGCATCTTTACGAGTGCAGGCAGATTGGCATTTGTCGGTGTCCTCAGGCGGAACCGTTCCAGGAATTTGGTTCCGTTTCCTTTTACATAGTAAAGCGCTTCTCCTCTCGGCTGTTCCAGACGGACAAAGCATTCTCTTTTCGGCGGCACGCCCCGCACTTTCACGTCAATAGGCCCGTCAGGGATATTATCGATACAGCCCTCAATAATCTCAACAGACCGGAGAACTTCTCTCAGCCGTACTCTTGCCCGCGCGTAACAGTCTCCGTCCGTTTCAATAACGGGCTGGAAATGAAGCTGTCCGTAAACGCTGTCTTTTTCAGCAGCACGAATATCGGTGAGAATGCCGGATGCTCTTGCCATGGGGCCAATGCAGCCCAGTTCCAGAGCCTCTTCCATAGTAAGCTTTCCCACACCCTTCAAACGGCTGTGAACGGTATCGTCATCCATAAAAACATTCAGCATGGGAAAAAATTTTTCAGATAAATCTTTTAAGACCCGTTTCATTTCCTTTAACACAGCACCGCCAATATCACGACGGACGCCGCCCACTTTACAGACGGAGAAAATGATACGCCCGCCGGTCGTCTGTTCAATAAGATCCAAATCTATTTCCCGAAGGCGCCAGGCTTCCATAAAAAGACTTTCAAACCCCATAGCGTCCGCAGCAAGTCCCAGCCAGAGAAGATGGGAATGGATACGGGACAATTCGTGCCAGATGGTACGGAGCCATTCCGCCCGGGGCGGCACTTCTATTTCCATCATTTCTTCCACGGCGCGGCTGTATCCCCAGCCATGGCCGAAAGAACAAATCCCGCAGACCCGTTCCGCCACATAGACATACTGCTGGAAGTCACGAAGTTCCACAAGCTTTTCCAGCCCGCGGTGCACATAACCGATAGAAGGAACCGCACGGACAACCTTTTCATCCTGCAATTCCAGATCCAGATGGATCGGTTCAGGAAGAACGGGATGCTGCGGACCGAAAGGAATCACTGTGCTTTTACCCATTTTCTTTCCCTCCTTCCGGTTTCGCCCCTGCCACGGCGGAAGCGTCTATCCCGAGTCCGCTGCGGAGCTGTACTTTAATCGCCTGATCGGCATGTTTCTCACCGGGCAGGTCATGCCATGGTGTCTTTTCCGCCAGATGGTAGAAATGTCCGCCATAGTCCACATCACGTTCAATGAAGTCTATCTTCAATCCGAATAAATCGTGTATTTCATTTTCCCATACAAAAGCATACCAGTACTGCCCCGTGATACTCATGACGGAACGGTAGACCGGAACGAGGCAGCGGAGATGGTACATGAAATAGTCCTTATCAAATGTATAAGTCAGTTCATATCCTTCTTCCACGCGGGTACAAAGTATCTGCACCAGACGGGCATGTTCCCTTTTAAAGCGGCTTACCTGTTTTAAAATATCCGCAGATTTGATTTCAATTATTTGCTGGTTCATCAGGTTGCCTCCTTTCGCTGCGCCGATTTTCGCCGGGCAACGATCCTTTTATATTCCACCCGCTTTTCTTCAAGAATCCCCAATCCTTTCACAACGCCGTCAATGATGGCTTCCGGTCGCGCGGCGCACCCGGGGACATACACATCTACAGGAACAGCGTGATCCATGCCTCCAATCATGTTGTAACAGTCTTTGAAAATGCCGCCTGTACAGGCACAGGTTCCCACCGCCACCACGACCTTCGGTTCCGGCATCTGTTCATAAATCTGGCGCACCACCGGCAGATTCTGTACATTCACGCCGCCGGTGACAAGAAATACATCAGCATGCTTCGGATCCCCTGTATTGATAATGCCGAAACGTTCCACATCATAGAGAGGCATAAGACAGGCAAGGACTTCAATATCGCAGCCGTTGCAGCTGGAGCCGTCATAGTGGATGAGCCAGGCGGATTTTCTGATATAAGCCATGTTTCCTCTCCTTTCAGCGGATATACATTAAAAAGACAATATTGATAAAACCTGCTACTAAAGTAACGAGCCAGGCGGAACCGAGGAGATGCCGCCATTTCATACGGGCGGTGCAGTTATCTATAAGGGTGCTGAGGAAAAGAACCGCCGCGCATACAAGAATGCCCGTAACACCGCTCCACGGATCCCGCCATTTAAAAAACAGATAAACGAAGCCAAGAAGAAATATCTTTTCATACCATTCGGCAATTTCAAAAAGAGCAAGCATGCCGCCGGAAAATTCTGTCTTGATTCCCTGCACGAGCTCCTGATGAATTTCATGGCTCATAGAAAGATCAAATGGCGATTTTCTGAATTTAATCTGGAGTATGAAAAGAAACCCGATGAAAATCCCCGGCATGTAAAGAAAATTGCTTTCCGGCGAAGCCATGATTTTTGAAAGATCGAAAGTGTTGCATTTCAGGTAGAAAGCAATCGCCACAAAGAGAAGCATGGGTTCATACGCCATAATCTGAAGAAGTTCCCGTTCCGCCCCCATCTGGCTGCAGGGTGACGATGATGAAAAGGACGCCACCACAAGGCAAATGCCCGCCATGGTGAGTGTGAAAATGACAAGAAGGATATCGCCCTGCGCAAAAAAGAATATACCTGACAAAATCATGAAAAACAGGAAGCCTGCCAAATAAAAGCCTTGCGCTTCATTCACGGCAATCCGTTCTTTCTCAAAAAGTTTCAGCACGTCATAGAACGGCTGGACCACAGGAGGGCCTATCCTTCGCTGCATACGGGCCGCCAGCTTGCGGTCAAGACCGGCAAGAAGCCCTCCACCGACAGGCGCCAAAAAGAGGTAAAGCAGCGCGTATAAAATATTCATTCCCATTTCATCCACGATACACACCTCCCAGTATAATGGCAAACTGAATGAAAATGCATGCCATGCAGAGAGCAAAGCCGGACAATTTCATTTTCTTTTCGCCGAACCATTCTTCCATGTACCAGTTCCGAAGCTCCACAGGAATGATATTATCTCCCGCGCCTCGATAGTTACGATCATCCCCCGTATTAACCCCGGCAAGAAGAGCACCCACTTTCCTTTTAGGCTGTCCTTTCCCGTAGCGGGAAGGAAGAATAACAAGAAGCACCACCATAAGCGACATAATGATCAGGTTGCTCTGGGCAATAACATCACGGGTAAACCCGTAGGTGATCCGCAGGTACGGCAGGACGCCATAGCTTGAAATCAGAGGGAAAAGGATGCAGACGATGATCGTCATCCAGGAAAGTGTCTTCAGTGCAAACCATTCTCCTTGGGTAATCCCCTGCTCCCGTCTTTCCTGCCCGTTCATGACGGACAGGATTTTTCCGAGCCACTTGGCCCAGTAAAATATGGTTGTCGCTGAACCGAAAACTAAAAGAAGAAGCAGCATGGGGTGTCCCGCATCAATAAAAGCTTTCATCGCCGCCCATTTAGAAATGAGCATGCCGAAAGGCGCGAGGAACATACCGCTGATACCGATCACCATGCAGAGACACAGATGGGGCATCGCATTGAAAAGTCCGTCAAACCTTTCAATGTCGCGGCTGCCGAGCTGCTGTTCCGCCGTCCCGACAGAAAGAAACAAGAGTGATTTGGCAACCGCATGGAAAATAACAATCATAATGGCTGTCCATGCCGCCTCATAGGAGCCTATACCCGCACAGCAGACGATCAGTCCCAAATTGGAAATTGTGGAATAGGCAAGAACTTTTTTCCCATCGGACTGTGAAATAGCGGCACAGGACGCAAAAAAGAAGGTAATGCCGCCGACAAACATCGCCATCGTTCCCGCATGATTATTTCCAAGGGCGGGACAAAGTTTGATAATCAGAAACACCCCCGCTTTCACCATCGTAGAAGAATGGAGAAGCGCGGAAGTGGGCGTGGGCGCCACCATCGCCCCAAGAAGCCAGCCGGAAAAAGGCATCATCGCCGATTTGGTAAAACCGCAAAGCAGGAGAAGCGCAAGAATAACTGTCACAGGCATTCCCGCCAATGCCAGCCCTACCAGATGGGAAAGCGCCGTACTGTGGTAAGTCAGCCCCATGACGATAATCGCTGCCGCAAAAGCCGCCCCGCCGAGCAGATTCATCCAAAGCGCCTTGAACGAATTATTTACAGCCACACGGGATTCCGTATATCCGATGAGAAGAAAAGAACAGACGCTGGTGATTTCCCAAAAGGTATACATATATAAAAGATTATTGGAAACAACCAATCCGAACATGGCAGAAAGGAAAAGAAACAGGACAAAGAAGAAAAAATTCCTTCTGTCACGAACATCACGATGTTCCTTTTGAAAGGCCTCCATGTACCCCAGAGAAAAAACGGCGATCAAGCTGCCGATGACACCGGCGATAAGAATCATGATCAGGGTAAAGTTGTCAACAACGATATCGGCATAATAATCAAGCGTCCCATGACTGACATATTCAAACCATAGAACCGCTCCCAGCTGAATTGCTTCCAAAAGCGCTATCCAATACCGGTGAAACCGGACGCAGGTATAATAAAAAACCGCAAGAGCAACGAGGATATCCACTAATATTGCACCTTGCGCCAGAAAAGAATCTCCCAAACGGAAGACCACCTTATTTCCAAAATAGGTAAATGCCACAAAAAGGGACAACGTGGCAATAGCAGCAGCTGAAACTTTCACCACCGCATCCCGAAGCCTGTCCCCCTGTATAAAAAACAGCAGACCTGCCGTCAATAGAGGCAAGAAAACTAATAATCCCAATATCCACATCATCCCCACCCCTTTATATAAGAGTATACTATATATATTTAATTGTAATTTATAGATGAATATATTTTATATAGTATAGACAAATCACCCTGAGTTCGCAACACTTTTTTTGATTCCAATTTTATCCTTCTTTTTATGTATTGCACGATGCCCCTTCTTTTATACAGATACTCGCCCTGATAAATCCGCTGACTTATCAGTTAAATGCTATGCGGGCGGCCGCGTTCGGGACGGTGAGTGAAGTTTCCGTCATGTATGTCCTGCTTTTCAGTTTGGCGGGGCTGCTGCTCGCCGCAAGGGCCATACGGCACACGGATCTTTTAACCAATGAGCTTACTTGATCCTGACATTTTCAAACAAAATAAAACCCTCATAAGTCAGATTTCAGATCTAACGTATGGGGGCTTTATTTTTTTATAACAGAAATCTTTCCCGGTCCTTATGCCTGAAAGATATCAAGCAGGCCGGACACGCTTTTCTTTCCGAAATGCACTTCGTCATCATTAATGATGAGACAAGGAACGCTCATGATATTATATTTCTCTTTAAGGCTTGGATAGTACTGGAGATCATAGACGTCGGCCGTTACATTTTCATTATCCGCGGCAATACGCTGCGCCGCCGCTACAAGGTCGGGGCACATTGTGCAGGAAAGAGATACGGCAATCTTCACATGGAGAGGCCTGCTGATGCCTTTGATGCGTTTCTGCAGTGCTTCACCCACGTCCTGCCCCGGACCTGCCGCATTATACATGGCAAGAATAAAGGAATTAAATTCATGTCCGCCGGGTACGCCGTGGAAACGAAGTCCTTTTTCATTTCCTTCCGCGTCACAGATAGAAATGGTATGGTTGTCTTCTTCTCTCGCGGACGGGACAAATTCCGCTTCCACCTTATCAGAAAGAGATGCAAGCTCCATCACCATGCGGCGGTTTTCTTCCGTCATTTGGCTGTCATCCGTATACAGACGGAGACGGATCGGACGGGTAAAGCGGGCAAGTACGGGAGCCAGCGCCTGCCGGGTCGTATCATCAAGAAAAGCACCCGCCTCCGCTTTCGGGGCATTTTCCGCTTTGGCAGCTTCCTTTATTTCCCTTTTTACATAAGTTCTCTTGATGCCTAACTTCCTGTACAGCTGTCCGAGATATTTTTCCATAGATGTGGCCGCCACGGCTCCATCTGAAACGGCGGTAACCACCTGGCGGAGATTTTTTACGCAGATGTCGCCTGCCGCATAAACACCGTCAATATTCGTTTTCTGATCACGGTCAGTGATGATGTACCCCTGGGGATCCAGTTCCACTTTTCCCTTAACCAGTTCGTTTTCCGGCGCATAGCCAACAAAGACAAATACGCCGCAAAAATCATTTTCAGGGGCAGTATAGATCGTTTCTTTCCCGGTCACCCGGTTTCTTAAAACAACTTTACGAATGGCGGAATCGCCTTCCACTCTTACCACTTCAGTGTTGAACATCATTTCTACATTCGGATGTTCTTTCAGTTCATCAACTTCCGCATTTTCAATGGAGCAGCAGTCGCGTCTGACGACCATCATGATCTTCTTTCCATACCGGGTGAGGAAAAGTCCTTCTTCTACCGCCGCATAGCCGCCGCCGACAACAAAAATATCCTTGCCGGAGAAAAATTCTCCGTCGCAGGTCGCGCAGTATGCCACACCGTGTCCTCGGAATTCACTTTCCCCCTCAAATCCGGCCAGCCGGGGATGAGCGCCTGCCGCATAAATGATGCCGGGCGCCTTGAAATCTCCCCGATCGGTATGAACTGTTTTATAGTCGCCGTCCAAATCAAGGCCGGTTACTTCCGCCGATAAAAACTCGGCTCCGAAATTTTCCGCCTGCTGACGCATCTTACCGGTCAGCTGTTCCCCGTCTGTCATAATAATGCCGGGATAGTTCACCACTTCAGATGTGATGGTGATCTGGCCGCCGACTTTTTCTTTTTCAATAACCAATACGCGGAAACGCGCTCTTGCCATATAAATAGCGGCGGAAAGCCCTGCAGGACCTCCGCCGACCACTATGGCATCATACATTTTTTCCATGATGCCCTCTCTTATTAAAGTTTACCGACAAGATCGAAGGACGGTTTCAATGTCGCCGCCCCCGGTTCCCACTTGGCCGGGCAGACTTCATCGCCATGTTCATAAACAAACTTGGCAGCCCTTACCTTGCGGAGCAGTTCATCAGCATTACGGCCGATATTGCCGGCGCTTATTTCATAAAGAACAACTTCTCCGTCAGGATTGATAACGAAAGTGCCGCGCTCGGTCATGCCGTCAGCTTCAATATATACATCCAGATCTTTTGCAAGCTGTGCCGTCGGATCGCCAATCATCGGATAGGTAACCTTGCCGATTTTTTCCGAAGAGTCATGCCAGGCTTTGTGCACAAAGTGGGTATCGCAGGATACGGAATAAATCTCGCACCCTTCTTTTTTGAAATCGTCATAAAGTCTCTGGAGATCTTCCAGCTCAGTCGGGCAGACAAAAGTGAAATCCGCCGGATAAAAGAAGAGAACACTCCATTTTCCCTGCAGATCCTTATCGGATACCTTGATAAATTCTCCGTTAAGATATGCATCTGCTGTAAATTCGCTTACTTTTTTCCCGTTTAAAGACATTTAAAATTCCTCCTTCAAATATTAAAACAGTTTTAACTTGCTTATGTGCTCATTGTATCAACTATATCTAAATATGTCAATATTCAAATTGTCTTTTTCGTGCCGATATTTTACGAAAATAATATTTCTCCTTTGTTTTTGTGAAATATTTTCCCTTTTTATCCTTTCCCTTTATAATAGAAAAAAGAATATATTGCTTAAATGACAGGAAGGATACTCATGGGACTCCATTTTATTTTCGGCGCGGCGGGAACAGGAAAAACGCGGCGCTGCTGTGAAGAAATACGCGACTATGTCACCGGTAAAAAAGGACGCTCCGCCTTTTTCCTCGTGCCTGATCAGGAGACATATACCGCAGAACGTATGCTGGCGAATATTTTCCCGGGCCACGGTTTTATCGATGCCACGGTCTGCGGTTTTTCGCGTCTTGCCTACCGCGTTTTTAATGAGCTCCGCTCCCCTGTGCAAGATGCTCTTTCTCCGCTGGGCCAGCAGATCATCATCAGCCGCATCCTTGCGGAACACAGGGATGAGCTGCAAATGCTCATGAAAATTTCCTCTCAGCCTCATTTTGCGGAAAATCTCATGAACCTTTTCCACCAGCTTGATATGTTCTGCATTTCCGAAACAGCGCTCCATGAAGCATCCCGTGCCGAAGAGGGTACACCTTTGGGACGCAAACTGGCGGATCTTTCTCTCTTATATAAAAATTACCATGACTACCTCCATTCCCGCTTTTCTTATGAAGGCAGTCTTTTTGACCTGCTTGCCGGGGAAATACCGAAATCGGAAATACTCCGCCGATCCCGTATATGGATTGACGGCTTCAACGGCATGACGCCTCAAAAAATACGCATCGTATCCGCCCTTATCCGCACGGCGGAAGAAGTGACATTCACAATTCCCCTCCCGGACGCAAAAGAAGGATTGTCCAATGAAATATTCGCCCGCCCTGCCAATTTATATGCTCTCCTTTCGGAAAAAGAGCCCCGCTTTGATTCCGTCACACTCCCCGAAAGGAAACGGTTCCGCTGTCCCCGTCTCCGTTGTCTCGCAGCAGACTATTTCCAAAATGTTCCTTCTCCCTGTCCGCTTCCGAAAGAGGCTTCCCCAGTTCCTGAAAAGGGCATTCATATCGTTTCCGCACTGGACAGCCAAGCGGAGGCGGATTTCATTTCCCGCCGGATTTTGTCACTTGTCCGCGATAAAAATCTCCGCTGGCGGGATATCCTCGTCCTGCTTCGTTCCGCCGACACTTATACGGATCCGCTGGAAAGAAGCTTTTCACGCTACGGGATTCCGGTCTTTACGGACGAAAAACAGCCCATGAATAACCACCCCCTTGTCATGCTCCTTGACGGGTTTCTCCATTTCATAAAAGCGGAAAGCCGGGGCAAGAACAGGGGATTTACAAGAGAGCATATTTTCCGCATCTTAAAAACGGAAATATTTCCTTCTTTCCCTACGGATACGATAGATAAGCTGGAAAATTACGTTTTGAAATACCATATCCGTTTTTCCACGTGGCAAAAGCCCTGGGCCTTCCGCGATTACCGGAGCATTGATCAGGAACCGGCCCCTCTTTCGGATAAAGAAATTACAAAGCAGAATACCGCCAATACATGGAGAGAAAAGGTCCTTTCCCTTTTGAATCCTTTTCTCGCAGGCTGGAAGGGAGCTCTCTCCGCAGAGGATAAATGCGCCTTTCTTTATCGGTGGTTAACAGAGCAGCAAATCCCTGAGACGCTTTCCGCCTGGGATGAACTGGAATTTGAAAAAACAAAAAAGCGTCCCCATCTCCAGGTTTGGAAAAAAGTGCTTTCTCTTCTTGACGAAATCGTCCATGTCACAGGAAAAGACATCCTCCCCGAAGAGGAACTTTGCGGTATTCTTGCTGATGGTCTTTCCGCCCTTACCTTCTCCATGATTCCTCCCACTCTTGACCATGTGACGGTCACCTCCATGGACAGAGGATACGCGGCGGAAGCGAAAGTGGTCTTCATCCCCGGCGCATTGGAAGGCTCTTTCCCTAAAAAAATTGATGACTCAGGATTTTTCACGGAAACGGAAAAACAGGTTCTTCTGAAATCCGCCCGCATCACTCTTGGAAACAACCTGATGGAGCTGGTACAGGAAGAACAATTTTATACGTACCTCGCCCTGACACGGGCATCGGACGCACTCTATCTGTCGTACCCCGCCGCTGCTACCGACGGAAGCGCCGCAGAACCATCCTTCCTGCTGGAGCGGTTGAAAGCCCTCGGCTATTATACGGAAAGCACGGAGGTATCTCCCCCCTCTCCTCATCATGACGATCCCTCATTTTTTGCCAATCCCAACCAGGCCCTGTCCCTCCTTCCCGAAATACTCCGTGAAGGCCGCCCCTCACCGGTGAGCAACTGGGCAGCGCTTAAAGACTGGGCAGAAGGAAATGAATACAGAGAGCTCATGGAAAGCAAACTGGCAGGGCTCCGGTATCAAAATACCGCCGCCCGTCTGCCAAAAATGCTTGCGCGCAAACTTTTCATGAAAGGAGGACGCTTTTACGGTTCCGTCACAAAACTGCAAAATTACAGAAGCTGTCCCTACCAGTACTTCCTCCGCTACGGAATCGGCGTAGAAGAGCGGAATACAGGCGAAGCGGATTATTTGGATTACGGCAATTATCTCCACGCGGGGCTCCACCAATTCGGCGAAGTCCTGAAATCGCAGAACCGCCAGTGGCGGCAGGCGACGGATGAAGAAATCGAAAAGATTTCCGAAGACATCACGGAAAAAATCACACCGCGCATCAAGGCGGATGCCCTTTCCTCGGATCAGTCGGCAAAGTATACCCGCCGCGTTCTGGATCAGACCTTCCGGCGGGCACTTCAAAGATTCCGTCAATGGAGCCGGCAGAGCGGTTTCGACACGCTGGATATGGAAAAAGAATTCTATCTCCGTATTTCCGCAAGTCCCACTGACAGCTTTACCCTTACAGGGAAAATAGACCGTGTAGATACAGACGGCAGGTACGCCGCAGTCTGCGACTACAAGACAGGCTCGCCGAAGCTCTCCCTGAATGAAATCATGGAAGGCCTCTCTCTCCAGCTTATTACCTACCTGCTGGCGCTTTCAAAAACAAAGGATACGAAAGATCTGCTTCCTGCCGCCATGATGTATATCTATCTCCACGGGCGGCCGAAATCCATAAGCGTACCGCCCAACGGAATTTCCCATCCCAAAGAAAAGGAAAACACCAACGGTATTTTCTTAAATGACCCGGATGTGCTCCGCACGCTTGACTCCCAATCAGGCACGGATGACGGATTTATCGGTGTTTCTTATGTAAAAGACGGCAGTGTAAAGAAAACCTCTCCCGTCCTTACGGCAGAGGAGTTTGAAGCACTGAAAGCACTGACGGAAAAAACACTGATCAGGCTGTACAGCCGCCTTGAAAGCGGGGAAATTGCCATCCATCCCGTCAAGAACGGAACGCTGTCGCCCTGCTCATACTGTCCCTATCGGAGTATCTGCCGCTTTGATCCTGCACTGCCTGAAAACAGTTTTGATTACATTTCCAAAGTTTCTGACAAAACAATCCGGGAAAAACTGGACGAGGAAATGAAAAGGAACGGAAAGGAGAACCTATGAGCCAAATGACATGGACAACCGCGCAGCAGGCAGCTATTGACGCCCGCGGCCAGAACCTCCTCCTTTCCGCCGCCGCCGGAAGCGGTAAGACGGCGGTACTCACGGAGCGTATCAAAAAACTGATTACCGATATGGATGATCCTGCCGACATTACGGAACTTCTGGTTCTTACATTCACCCGCGCGTCGGCAGGGGAAATGAAAACCCGCATCTCTTCAGGCATTGCAAAGGCCCTTTCGGAAGCGGAGCAGGAGCGGAATACGCCTCTCGCCCGTCATTTGTCCCGCCAGCTCGTGCTGATGTCAAGCGCGCAGATTTCCACACTTGATTCATTTTTCCAGACCCTAATCCGCCGGTATTTTTACCTGATCGACCTTGATCCGAACACGAAAATGCTGACAGACAGCAATGAAATATACGCCCTGGAGCAGGCCGTGCTTTCAGAAGTCCTTGAAACGTACTATGAAAGGGGTGAACCCGCCTTCCTTGACTGTGCGGATCTGCTTTCCGGCGGGTTTGAGGACAGCGGTTTTAAAGATACCATTCTTTCCCTCTATCACTTTTCCTGTTCCATGCCCTTCCCGGAAGACTGGCTCGGCAGCCTTTCCCGCCCTTACGGCGAAAACGGCGCAGCTGCCTTAAGCGATCTTCCATGGACAAAAGACATTCTTGAAGATTTTCGGCGCCGTGCCCAGAGCTGGGCTGATTCCTACCGCCAGATTTTCACTTTTCTGGAAAACGAACCGGCCCTCGCGCCGTATGCGGAAACGCTGTCTGATGAATTTGACGCCTTCACCATCCTCTCAAAAGCAGAAACATGGGATGAATGGTACAAAGACGCGCCGAATATTTCTTTTGCCAAACTGAAAGCGGTGAAGAAATCCTCTTCTGAAGATCCTATCCGCTTTGAAGAAATAAAAAACAATGTCCAGGCAATTCGAAACAGTGTGAAAAAGGAAGTCTCCGAAAGACTCATCCCCTTCTTTGCGATTTCGGAGGAGCAATGGCTCCATGACGTGATCCGGATGTATCCCATCGTCCGTGCCCTGTCGGATGTAACCATTGCTTTTTCCCGTGCTTATGCCAACCGCAAAAAGCAGGAAGGCCTTATGGAATTCACCGACATGGAACATTACGTCTTGGACATCCTTGTAGACAAAACCGCGGAAGGATTCACACCGGAGCGGGCAGGAGAATTCCCGTCATCGGCGGCACGGGAGCTGCAAAAAAAATATAAAGAGATCATGATTGATGAATACCAGGACACCAATGATGTGCAGGAACTGATCGCCACGCTTCTCTCCAATGGCAGGAACCGTTTCATGGTAGGCGATGTGAAGCAGTCCATCTATCGTTTCCGCCAGGCTGACCCTACCATTTTCCAAAAGAAATACAGAACTTTTTCCTCTGATGAAAATGCAGAAGACAGGCGCATCGATCTCAACCGGAACTTCCGCAGTGACGCCGCGATCCTCGCGTCAATCAATTATATTTTCCGCCAGCTTATGAGTGAAAAGCTGCTGGAGCTCGATTACGGCGATCGAGAAGCGCTTTATCCGGGGCGCCATGAAGACCCCCGTCCCGCTGCCTACGCAGGTGGTGCAGTCGAAGTGGAATTGATTGATAAAATAACCGATGAAAACACTGTTCCCATGGATGAGTCCGTCAATGATATCACAAGCATCACCTTTGAAGGCCGGCTCATTGCCAAAAAGATCCGCGCCCTTATGGAAGAAAAGCGGCAGGTCATGAACAAAGACGGCACCTTCTGTTCCATAGATTACAGCGATATCGTCATCCTCCTCCGCAGTATCGATAAAAAAGCGCCGGCGCTCCTCAAAGTATTGAACGAGGAACATATCCCTGCCACCGCTGATAAAGATGATGATTTTATCCGCTCCATGGAAGTGCAGATCCTTTGGTCGCTCCTGAAAATTTTAGACAACCCGCGGCAGGACTTGCCTCTTCTTGCGGTGCTCCGCTCTTTTCTTGCGGGACTTGACGAAGAAGATTTCGCCCGTCTCCGCCTTGCCCTCGCGCCGGAGGAAGATTCTCTCTGGGATATTCTCCCGCGGGCCGGAGGAATTATCCCCGAAGAAAAAGCCCTCCGCCTTTCCCATTTCCTTTTACTTTATGAGACGTGGAGGAAAGAAGCACGAAAAGACGGCGTCGCCCCCCTTCTCCGCAGAATCATTGAGGATACGGACTATCTGTCATGGGTGGCGGGACTGCCTAACGGCACCGCCGGCAAATCCCATGTTCTTTCCTTCTATGAACTGGCAAAGACAAGAGACTCCGCTACGGTAAACGGCCTCTTTTCCTTCCTGGAATATTTACGGCGGGCGCAGAAAGATTTTAAGACAATTTCCACGTCTGCCAAAGGAAATGCCGTACAGATCATGTCCATCCACAAAAGCAAGGGGCTTGAATTCCCCGTTGTTTTTCTGGCAGACGCGGCAAAGTCTTTCAATGTGAAAGATCTGGATCGGACCGTCATCTTTCATCGGGAAATGGGGCTCGGTATCCATTACTTTGATAAAGAACATATGGCACACTGGCCGTCTCTTTACTGGATGGCGATCCGTACCGCCGCCGGCCGTGAAGCCCAGGCGGAAGAAGCGCGCCTTCTCTATGTCGCCATGACACGAGCGCGGGATTTGCTCTGTATCACCGCTTTCAGAAAAAACTTCATTCCTTATATTTCTTCCTGTCTGACCCCGCTTTCCTCCCTGACGGAAGCGGAAAGCCGCCTGCCAGCCCACATAACGGCCGGCGGGAAATCTTACCTTTCCTGGATTCTTCCGGCTGCCGCCCGCCACAGAAGCGCTGCCTGTCTGTGGGACATGACGGGAAAGATCCCCTCTTATCTCGCACCTGACATAAACGACAGCCCATCTGCGTTTCATTTCACCATCACACCGTGGCAGGAACTGCTCACCGTGGAAGAACGGCGGACAGAAGAAATAAACGGAGAAATGGACTTCGAAGAATGGGAAGAGAAAAAGAAACAAAAAGAAGCAAAAGATATTGACAACATAAAAGCTTTTCTTGCGGCTCCCGCTTCAGACGTGCCGGACTGGATGGAAAAGCAGCTGCGCTGGCAGTACAGTTTCAACGGATCCGTTCAAACGCCTGCCAAGCTCACCGCTACCGCCGCGGTTGCCCTGAAAGAGCAGCAGGAATCCGGCGCTGAAGGCATAGAACCCTTTTTATCGGAAACGCTGGCTCCTGCCATGGAAAGCATTCCTTCCGGCGAAGAGTCCTCCCTTTTGCCGGGCTATGAAGACCCGCCCGCATTCCTTGCAGAAACTCCTGCCTTCACGGGTACATCTTACGGCACCCTCATGCATAAAGCCATGGAACTCATAGATCTCACCAGACCATATGACGGCATTTCAGATCTCAGGAAAGAAGTGGAACGCATTTATGAAAACAAAGGCTTTACGGAAGAAGAGAAGCACGTCCTGCTCCAAGATTCAAAGTACCGCGCGCCGCTTCGTGACATTCAGCGCTTCACGGAAAGCCCCTTGGGACGCGCTATGAAAAAAGCCTTGGTAATCCGGAAAGAAATGCCTTTTTCCCTTCTTCTTCCTGCGAAACGTTTCTACCCGGACTGCGAAGAAGGAGAAAAAGTTTTCATGCAGGGCATCATGGACTGCCTCATTGAGCGTGACGGCCACATCGTCATCATTGACTATAAAACGGATCGTACCGACTCCGTTGAAGAACTGCAAAGCCATTACAGAACCCAGCTTCTCGTCTATAAAGACGCGGCACAGCAGCTTCTCGGCAAGCCGGTCATCGGCGCATACCTGTGGTCTTTCCACTTGGGACAGATGGCTGCCATAAAATGACGCATCAGAAAAGAATACCTCCAAATAAATAAAACAGCTCCCATAAGCCGGATTTTCCGATCCAACTTATGGGAGCTGTTTTATTTCACACTACTTTTTCTTTTTGCTTTTAGGTACAGGCAATTCATCAAACATCGTCTTGAACAATCCCGTTAAATAATCCTGATCATCTGCATGATCCACCAGTAACATTTTCCCCGCGCCTTCATAAGGCAGCGCATACTCCGCATCCGGCATATACCGTACTGCTGATTTTACAGGTTTTACAAGCAGCCTGTCATCATATATCCCTCCAACAATTTTGCCTTTGTAGTATAGAATATATTCTCCCATCATGACCCTGCAGCTTACATCCTCCAAATTAGACAACTGTGCCAAAATAAAATTTAAATATTCTTTACTCGATGCCATATCATCCCTCCTTCATTTCTATCCGGCAGGAAACACCTTTCCCTTTATGCAAATTTATCTGTCTGCTTATACTCTCATATGCTTTTTGCAATCACCGCACTACATCAATTTCCGGACGGCGGTCCCTGAATACATGGATGGTATCCCTGATTTGTTGAAGTATATCCGTATCTATCTCCCCGAAAGCAATCCCTTCTTCCGTTCCCAGACGACAGACGTCATTTCCCCAGGGATCGAGAAGCACCGAGTTTCCCGCGTACTCCGTTCTCCCTGAAATTCCGCCTTGGTTGACGGCGCACAGATAGATCTGGTTCTCCACCGCTCTTGCCTGTCCCAAAAGCGTCCAATGGAAAAGACGCGCCTTCGGCCAGGCGGCAGGGACAAAAAATAAATCCGTTTTCCCTTCCAGGACAGAACGGCGCACAAGCTCGGGAAAGCGGATATCATAACAAATGACCATGGAGCAGGAAATATCATCCAACGCAAAGGAAACCGCATGATCACCGCCTTTGAAATACATTGGTTCATAAGCATAGGAAAAACCGTGAACCTTATCGTATTCAACAATCTTCCGTCCTTCCCTGTCAAAAACGAAAGAACGGTTATATACATCATTCCCATAAAGAACAGCTGCCGAACCGCCTACGACATTCACATGGTGTTTTTTTGCGAAAGAAGACAAGAACGTTTCCGTCCGCTTTCCACCTTCATCAGCAATTGATTTCAGTTTGCGGGAAATATAAAACCCCGTGTTCCACGTTTCAGGAAGGACAAGAATATCCGGATTTCCCTCCATCGCCTGTTCCATCAATTCTTCCGCATGGCGGTAATTCGTTTCCACACCGGCAAGAACCGCCTGCATTTGTATAAGGGCTATTTTCTTTTTCATAATGTCTCCTTACGCTGCTGCATTTCTATTTCTTCATTATAAATAAAACAAAAACAAAATAAAACCGCCTGTTTCAAAGAACAAACGGTCTTATAAGCCAAAATTTATTTTTAGAAAGAGTATCGCGCGGAAAGGGTAAATGTCCTTCCGTCACCTGCATAATACTTATCAGAGGCGGATTCCTGATCATAGTATTCCCTGTCAAGGATGTTGTAAATGCTGAACTGGACAGAAAGATTTTTGTTCACCGCATAAGCGGTATCCATGTTCAAAAGGAAGTAGGCATCACGGGATTTGAATTTGCCGCTTTTCCAGCCCGGCTCATTCCTTGCGGAAACGAACATACTGTCCACATTCACGGTCCACGGATGATTTGTGTACGTCACACCGGAATGGAAGAGGTGGCGGGGGATTTCATAATCTCTACCCATGGCATAGCCATTATCCGCATCGGCCACTTTGCCAAGCTGCCAGGTATAATTGGCATAAACCGACCACAGACTGCTGAACTTATGGGTGACGGACAGTTCCGCCCCATGGGTCCTTGCCTCTCCTACATTTTTATATGTCTTTATATCAGCACCTTTAGCAGTTTTTCCGATAGTAACGAGGTCAATGTAGTCCTTTGTCCTCGCATAGAACAGGTCTGCGGAAATTTTTGTTTTTCCCAGGTCTTTTTTGATTCCCAGCTCCCAATTCGTCGTAGTTTCTGGTTTTAAAGAAGGATTCGGCTCATAACGGCCGCCATAGGACGGTTCCGCATACCGGTAGAGCTGGTAGAGAAGGGGCGGCGCAAACGATTTCCCAAAAGACAGGTACAGATTGGTATGATTATCCAACGCATAACTGGCAGACAACTTGGGCGAGAACTGGTGGTAGGAATCAGATTCCAGTCTTGTCGGCGCCTTTCCTCTGTAATAATTATAACCGCCATATTTTTCATAATAGTCGTACCGTCCGCCGATGTACGCTGCCCAGCGGCTGCTGAGTTTCCATTTGTCCTGAATATATAAAGCCCAGGACTTCGCCTTGCCGCCGAGCCATTGGTCATCTTTATTTCCTTTCACGGCACTGTCCCATAATTTCCAGTCGGAAACAGTCTTCCAAATGGTTTCATCAAACCGATCCTTCCCGTAAGAACCGCCGAAAAGGATGGTATGGCTGCCTGCGGTCCAGCGTTTATTCAGATCAAAATCCCACGATTTTGAAGGATAGGATGTCTTGCTGCCGGCACCGTCAAAAGTGCGGCTTGCCTTAACCGTCTTATCAGGCGTAATGTATCCGCTTTTTGTGTAGTCGGTCATGCCGAAATGGGCATGGATTTTATCCTTCTGATCATTGTAGGTAAGACTGTGCATATCATAGATGCGCCAGCCCCTGTTGCCGAAAAACGTGGACGCCGGTACGCCTGACGGTTTGCTGAAACCCGCAGACAGGTACGAATGGGGATCCGTATATTTCCATGTATAGTTGGAATGGGTGAATTTATAAGTGAGCTTTCTGTCTTCCGTAAAATCATAGCCCAGATTGAAGCCATAGCTTTCGGACATGACTTCCTTCTTCCCCCGGTCGCCGATGATATATTCTTTCCCGTCAGCAGTCGTGTCCAGAGAGGAAGTATCCACGCCGGTAAAATTATTTTTTCCTTTGCTATTCTTTATGGCATAAGAGGACAGGTACGAACGCCAGCCATCGGTCATTTTATTTTCATAGAAGACACCCCAGTTCAATCGATCTTTCCGTCCGCTTACCATGTAGCTCTGCTTCACCGTGTTGTGGCTGCCGTAGCCCAAATTTACAGCACCATGGACGCCATTTTCTTTCGCCGACTTTGTCATAATATTGATGACGCCGCCAACCGCACGCCCTCCATAGAGCGCCGACTGCCCGCCGCTGACTACTTCCACTTTGCGGATATTTTCCACAGGAATCATATTCCAGTCCACTGTGCTGTTCCAGGCGGTATTCATCTGCTGTCCGTCGACGAGAACAAGGATATTCTTGGAATTATACCCGCGGAGGTTCACGCTGCCTTCCACCGTAGTATCCACCTGTACACCGGTCGCCAAAGCGACGGCCTGTGCCGCATTCTGCACATTGCGGGCCTTAATTTCCTTTTCTGTCACGATCTGTACATTCGCAGGAACATCCTGTGTCGTTTCTGCCTGCCGGGTCGCCGTGACGGTGAGCCCTTTCAGTTCATACACCGGCAAAGGCGCCGCACTTGCGCTCACACCGCCTGCGGCTGCCAATACAGCCAACATCATTCCATACTTTTTACTTTTCATCATCTTTATCCCCTTTACTTCTGCTGACAGAATTCTTAAATATAAAATAGCACAACAGAAACTGATTGTTAATACTTAATAAATAATCAGACATAAGATATATTTATTTCCACGTCACGCAGTTTACACACCGCCGTCTCCCGAAACAAACGTATTTATTCTTTCGCGCACTCTTTTTTCAAGCCGCCATCGGCGTAAGGGATATAGATGGAAAGGATCCCAAAAATGGCCAGAAGCCAACAATACCACATATGGGGAATGATTTCCATCGCATTTATAACAGCACCATTTTTAGATGCCAGCGCAGAAGCGGTCAGAAGCTGGGCACCATAGGGAATAATTCCCTGAAACACACAGGAAAAAATATCCAAAAGCGACGCACTTCTGCGGGAGTCTATCCCATATTCATTGCTGATATCTTTTGCCACACCGCCGCTGATAATGATTGCCACCGTATTATTGGCTGTAGCACAGTCCGTTAGGGACACGAGCGCCGCGATGCCCAGCTGGGCGGATTTATTCCCTTTGATCATTTTGCGCAGTTTGGAAATAAGCCATTCGATACCGCCATAGTAAGCGATCATTTCCGAAATACCGCCGCAGAAAAGAGCAAGGAAAAAGGCTTCCCCCATCCCCATAAAGCCGTTCCAGATATTCTGTGCGAAAGTAATAACCGTAAGCTCCGCCGATGCCATGCCGATAAATCCGGCAAGGAATATTCCTGCAGTGAGTACGAGGAATACATTTGCCCCAAGGAGCGCCAGTCCAAGAACGGCAATATAAGGAAATACTTTAAGCAGACTGTAATCAAGCTCCTGCAAATCAGCTGCCGCTGACGGCTGGCCGATAACAAGGAGAAGAAAAATCGTGAGAACTGCCGCCGGAAGGGCAATTCTGAAGTTCATTTTAAATTTATCTTTCAATTCACAGCCCTGCGTCCGTGTCGCTGCAATCGTGGTATCAGAAATCATGGATAAATTATCTCCGAACATAGCGCCGCCCACACAGGCCGCCACCATGAGCGCTTCAGAAATTCCGCTCTTCACGGAAATTCCCGCTGCAATGGGCACGATGGCCGCAATGGTTCCCATAGAAGTCCCCGTGGCCGTCCCCATAAACGCAGAAATAATGAAAATGCCTGCCGTCAGGTATTGGGCAGGAACAAAACTGATCCCCAGATTTACTGTCGCGTCACGGCCGCCCATAGCGGCTGCCACGGCGGAAAATGCACCGGCAAGGATGTAGATCATGAGCATGGTCATGACATTTTCGTTGCCCGCGCCTCGTGAGAAAATGCCGAATTTTACCTGGAGTGTTTCATCTCCCATAAAGAAAGCGGAAAGAACCGCAATAAACATGGCTGTCACCGATGGAAACTGGTAAAATGCCATTTCCACGCCATGAATCTGAAAATAAATCCCCGCGCCGAGATAAATGACGATAAAAATTAAAAAAGGCAGAAGAGAGAGCGCTCCTTCCTTTTTGTGCCGATACCCCATCCGAAAATCCCCCTTTACGTTTTCACCCATTATAACAAGATTTACCCTAAAATAAAAACAGCTTGAAGCCTTTCGCCCAAAGCTGCATCGATAACAAAATATTTCTTCCGGTCTGCTACAGCAGCACCATTTTCAATCCGATGGAGATGAGAATAATTCCGCCGAGGACAGCAGCTTTATCCGCCAGCCGCACGCCGAATTTCCTGCCGATCATCACGCCAGCCACACAAACCGCAAATGTTACTGCCGCAATAATGAGAGCACAGACAAATGCGGCCGCCAAGTCCATTTGCTCATTGGTAAACCCTACGGAAAGCGCATCGATGGAAGTCGCGACGCCTTGCAGCAAAAGCGCTTTTTTCCCCACGCCGGTCCGGATATGTCCCACACCGCCGGAAAATCCTTCTTTCACCATACTTACACCGATGAAACAAAGAAGAAAACAGGCAATCCATGGGATATAGGACGCAAAGAATTGGAATACCTCCACAATGATATGCACACAGATCCATCCCGCCATAGGCATAAGCCACTGGAAAAATGCAAAAGTGCCCGCCATAAAACTGATTTTTTTCCATCCCATGCCCGGTTCATGAAAACCGTTCGCCAGAGAAACGGAAAAAGCATCCATCGCAAGACCGGCACCGAGGAGCACGCTGCTCAGCAGAAATACAAAGTCCATATTTTCTCTCTTTCGGAAAATAAAAAACCGGAACGCTATGCCCGGTAAATTTCCTGATCAGAGATCCCGCGCATAGCTTTTGCTAAACACGTGAGTCTCGCATTTTAAAGTAGAGCCAGACCATAAGGTCAGCATGTTGACTTACTGCACAGGATGCTTGCTACTCCCCCACTTATTGAGAATAATATCACCAAACCTGCTGCCTGTCAAGCAAAACAATCAGTATTCATCGCATTCCCGATACTTGAAATACATTATCATTTATAAATTTTTATTTCGCTTCATCTAAATATCTTTTTAGCTCTGCCGTCATTGTACGGAGTCCTCTGACACCCGGTACACCCCGCTTTCTCATCTCGGAAAGGGGACAAAATGACCGGTCATAGGTTTTATTTCGCCTGATACGCATACAGTACCGTTCCCGTTTCTTATCTTCTTTTCGGCAGGAAATATCGACTTCCACCGCTTCACAGCGGTACAGGATAGCAGAGTAAGGCGCCGCCATATACATGTACACCGTGTCTCCCTTCTCGATATGTCCCGCCTGCTTCCATTCCACAACATCCGTCTTCCGGAATGCAGAAATGATGTCATAGTAATACGGATTGGCAGGTATGATCCATGTATGGGGCGCGGTGTCCTGTTTTGATCCGCTCTTCTTTTTCTGTGTCAATCGGTAACTTTCTTCCAGAAATTCCATAATCTGACCGTCCGGCAGTGTATCGTCCAGAATCAGACTCACCCAGCTCTTTTTATTCATATGCCAGGCGGGATAAATACCTGCTGTTCCGCAGAGCTTTTCCCCCTCTTCCTGCGGAATTTTCACATTGATCACTTCTATAACCGCCCTGTCTTTTTCTCCATCCAATTTATTTTTCGGAATTGCCGCAATGATTCCATACCATTTTTTATTTTCATGATTTCTGAATACACCATACCCTGGATATTTTCTCCATGGAAAATCCGGACGGTCGCCGTACCGCATCCTAATCATCTCCGCAATCCGTTCCGACTGGTCGAAAAGAAAAAGTCTGTCAGTAAAGCATCCAGCGCCTATCGTTTCCAATATTTCCACATAACGGGCCCTGACCATATTCACAAAGGCCCCCGTCTGATAGGGCACATGGACGGGCAGATACTCCTCTCCCGCCGCCGTATCGAAAACGCGCCCGAAAACGTTCCTTTCAAGGCTGATAGAAATATCCGCCCTGAAATCTCCATCCATAAATAACTGGGAATAATGGTACCCTTCTTTGTCCTTCTGAAACCCGAACTCCGCCAGTTTCTCGAAATCCGGTTTTTTCCGTTCAAATACTTTTTCTTCCAACCCCATATCCTTCTCCTTAAAAATCCATCTCCTGTAATTACACGCCGCAGAGCCGTCCGTAAAAAAGAGATTCCCGAAAGAATCTCCTGATCACACTATTCCCTTTTAGCCGGTTTGATCCCTTTCTCATAACTGGAGAAATCTTCCTTTATCCATGCCAAAAACTCTTTACATTCCGCCTTGAACGCAGGGGAAGGTTTCAATGCCAGGGCGCATCGGAACTCTTCTCCCGCACGCCGGCTCAATGTCTCCGCTTTTTTTACATCTTCTTCCTGCTCCGCGCAGTAATATAGGGCAAACCCGAGCCGGTAATACCATTCATAGTTTTCCCTATTCCGATCCATGCGTTCTTCCAGAATTTCCAGCGCCTTTTCATACTGCTCCGTATTATTATAAGCCACGGCCAGCTCACCCATCAGAAGATCCGTCTGTTCTTCTTTAGGAAGAGAGGTAATGGCCTTTATGACTTTTTGCGGTTCGTCATTTACATACCATTCTCCAATCTGTTCCAGAAACGGCCGGTTCTTATCAAAATAAGCCTCCTCTTCCGGTGTGTACTCCTCCTCCGGTTCACAACAGATATACTCCATGACCATCCGGCAGAGATTTCCCGCCCTGTCGTAACCAAAGTACACGGGATAGCAGCCGTCTCCGAATCCGCTCTGTATCATGGGAAGCCGGTATGAAGTTCCCGGTATCGTGAAATTGATCCAGTCGCCCCCTTCTCTCTGGAACCGGGGCGCTGCTTCATAGCTCTTTGCAAATATATCCGCAAAGAAATCATCATATATATTTCCTTCCGGATTCTTTTCATACCAGTCACTTTCAAATTTGCAATAAGCGTCCCTTACTTTGACATCTGCCACGGTCGCCAGCCCTGCATCGACAGCGAATCCGATATAATCAAAATTTTTCCAATCAGACAAATCTTCTGTACCGGTCAGCGCCAATTCATAGTAAGCCGCTTCTTCCTCAGCGAAACGGATCCGTGTGGCAATGTAGCGGAAATTTCCTTCTTCCATTTCTGCCGCCAGTGTCTCCAGCATAAACGTTCCGACAGGAACTTTCTCCCTGTACGGCACAGTGTTTTTATCCAGATACACAAGAGGGTCGCATACAATGATCTTCCCTGTAGGGAAAGTTACGGTTCCCATGGAAAATAAAAACAGTTTCTTACCCTGAAACTCACTTTTTGCAAACAACTCTTCATAATCGACAGCAGGCGCCAGCATTCCTTCCTTCTTTAATTTTTCATATGCTTTTACCCATTTTTCTGCATCCGACATCCCTATCCCTCCTTTCCGATATCATCTTTATTATATGATTTAATTCTATCATTCTCTTTTCTCGAATGTCCACGCCCGCAAAAAAGAGCCTCCCGAAGGAGACCCTTTTCATCAAAAGTAAGAACTATCCCTTAAAATATTTCACGCCTGCTTCCAGCAAAGGCTGGAATTTATTGCCGTAAATATTTTTCGCGATATTCGTGCCGTTTCTTTCCGTATGCCCCATCTTTCCCAGAACTCTGCCGTCAGGACTGGTAATGCCCTCAACGGACCAATTTGACCCGTTCAGGTTGTACCGGCTGTCATAGGTCGGATGACCCTCACGATCTGTATAGAGTGTCGCTACCTGTCCATTAGCAATAAGCGCTCTGATCTGTTCATCAGACGCAATGAAGCGCCCTTCCCCATGGCTTATGGGAATACTGTGCAGATCACCCGGCCGGCATAAAGACAGCCATGGAGATTTCGTGGAAACCACTTTTGTCGTTACATAATGGGACAAATGGCGTCCGATGGTATTGAATGTCAGCGTCGGCGCCTCTTCTGTCAACGGCTTAAATTCACCGTACGGAACAAGCCCCAGTTTGATCAGAGCCTGGAATCCGTTGCAGATACCGAGAACCAATCCGTCTCTTATATGGAGAAGCTCTTCCATGGCCTCCATGAGTTTTGCATTGCGGAATACGGCCGCAATAAACTTGCCGCTTCCATCCGGTTCATCCCCTACGGAAAAGCCGCCGGGAAACATGACGATCTGTGATCTGGAAATACGTCTTGCCATTTCCTCCACGGATTCTTTCAGTTCCGCCGCATCTCTGTTTCTCATAATGAAGATATCCGTATCAGCGCCTGCCCGTTCAAAGGCTCTCGCACTGTCCACTTCGCAGTTGGTACCCGGCATCGTGGGAATAAATACTTTCGGTCTTGTAATGGCGGTTTTCACGGCAAAACGGAATTTCGGTTCCGTTTCGGCGATGACCGGAATAGTTCCTGTAAGATTTTCCGCACGCCTTGGGAAAATAGGATCCAAAGTCTTCTCATACGCACGAAGAAGGTCTTCCAGAGAAATTTCCGTATCCGCCACTTTCATCACATCTCCGCCGATGGTGCCGAGAATTCTCGTGTGCGGCTGCTTTGCGTACTCTTCTGCCAGTTCCGGCGCAGTTTCCACAATGATCGCCCCATAGAAGTTCCCAAAATACTTCGGCAGAGGCAAATTCCCCGTCGTGAAGTCCACCCCCAGCTTATTGCCGAAAGCCATCTCCGCGGCAGTCACAGCGACACCGCCGTGTCCTACCGCTTTCATGGCCGCAATATTTCCTTTCTTCACTTCCTGATACAGGAAATCGGCATGCAGTTTAAATACGTCAAGGTTCGGCATTCCTGTCTCATCTTTGGGCATCCCGAAAAGCATGAGGGTATTTCCTTCCTGTTTCAACTCTTGGCTGACCGCTTCAGAAGCCTTTCCGGGAGCAACAGCAAAGGAAACAAGCGTCGGCGGTACATGGAGATCATTAAACGTACCGCTCATGGAATCTTTGCCCCCGATGGCACCGAGACCGAGAGCCGCCTGCATATGGAATGCACCAAGAAGAGCAGCAGCAGGTTTTCCCCAGCTTATCCTGTCTGTCAGTTTTTCAAAATATTCCTGGAGCGTGAGGTATGCCCTGCGCCAATCCGCCCCCATCGCCACGAGGCGTGTCACGGAAAGAAGAACCGCATATACGGCGCCATGGAAAGGGCTCCATTCCGCCAGATCCGGATCAAAGCCGTGTGCCATGAAGCTTGCGCTGTCCGTCTGGCCCCGGCGTACAGGAAATTTAGCCGCCATTCCGTCAGCGGGCGTCTTCTGGTACCTGCCTCCAAAAGGCATAAGAACCGTCCCCGCTCCGACAGTAGAATCAAAACGTTCCACAAGTCCCTGCTGGGACGCATTATTCAAGTCACCCATGGCTTCTAACCACATCGCACGGATATCTTTGATTTCAGGACGGACAAAAAAGCCTTCTTCATCCGGTTGGGTAATATATACATCTTTTCTTTGGGACGCCCCGTTTGTATTAAGGAAGGCACGGGAAATATCGACGATCTTATCGCCCCGCCAGGTCATCACAAGACGCCCCGTATCATTCACATCGGCAATGACTGTCGCTTCCAGATTTTCTTCCGCCGCATAGGAAATAAAACGATCGGCGTCTTCTTTCCTGACAACCACCGCCATCCTTTCCTGCGATTCGGAAATCGCCAGTTCCGTACCGTCAAGGCCTTCATATTTCTTCGGCACGCTGTCCAAGTTGATGGAAAGACCGTCTGTCAGTTCCCCTACCGCCACGGATACGCCGCCCGCGCCAAAGTCGTTGCACCGCTTGATCAGACGGGTCACTTCGCCGCGGCGGAAAAGGCACTGGATTTTTCTCTCCGTCAGCGGATTGCCTTTCTGCACTTCCGCGCCGCAGGTTTCGATAGATTCCGTATTCAGTTCTTTAGATGAGCCTGTCGCGCCGCCCATACCGTCACGGCCTGTCCTGCCGCCCACAAGGATGACCACATCCCCCGCCTGCGGCCGTTCACGAATGACATGGCTTTCCGGAGCCGCCGCTATAACAGCGCCGATTTCCATGCGTTTTGCCATGAATCCGGGGTGATAATATTCTTTCACTTCCCCTGTGGCAAGGCCAATCTGATTTCCGTAAGAGCTATACCCTTTCGCCGCTTCCACAACGATTTTCTTCTGCGGTAATTTGCCCGTAAGCGTTTCGGAGAGCGGTGTGTGCGGATCCGCAGCGCCGGTGACACGCATCGCCTGGTATACATAAGAACGTCCGGACAGCGGGTCTCTGATGCAGCCGCCGAGACAGGTCGCCGCACCGCCGAAAGGTTCAATTTCCGTAGGATGGTTATGCGTTTCATTCTTAAAGAGAAGGAGCCAGTCTTCTTCTCCATCGACAGTGTCAATCGTCACTTTGATTGTGCACGCATTGATTTCTTCGGAAGAGTCCAGATTTTCCAGGCGGCCTTCTTTGCGAAGCGCCTTCACGGCCACCGTCGCCATATCCATAAGTGTCACAGGACGGTCGGTCTTTTCCCCGTACACGTAAAGACGGGTATCTGCGTACTCATTCCATGCCTCTTTGATCGGTTTGGTGAAAATACCGTCTTCAATTCCTACTTTGGTAAGTTCCGTGGAAAACGTGGTATGACGGCAGTGATCAGACCAGTAAGTGTCAAGTACACGGATCTCAGTGACTGTCGGATCGCGCTTTTCTTCCGTCCTGAAATATTCACGAATCATAGCCAGATCATCATGGCTCATGGCAAGTCCCATGTCTTTAATCAGTCTGTCGATCCCTGCATCATCCAATTCACGGACACCCTCTACAACCGCTACAGGCTTCGGCTCTTCAACCGGCAGATCCAGGGTTTCCGCTTCTTCCAGAGATGCTTCTCTTGATTCCACAGGATTTACAAGAAATTTCAAAATTTTTTCCCGATCTCCGTCTGTAAAATCACCATGGAAAACATACACCAGAGCACACCGTACACGGGCACCGTCACGGCCTGTAACAATAGCAAGGCACTGTTCTGCCGAGTCCGCCCGCTGATCATACTGGCCGGGAAGGAATTCCACGGCAATCACCATATCCCCTTTCGGTAATTCCGTCTGCACGGAGTCTACCGGCGGTTCGGAGAAAACGGTCGCCACCGCCTTTTCATAATCGTCACTACTCAGATGATCCACATCATAACGGTGGTAAATGGCCGTTTCATGAATCCTTTCACCGAGAATTTCTTTCAGCTGGGCAGTCAGACTTTCTTCTCCCTGCCGGAAGTTTTCTTTCTTTCTCACGTAAAGCCGTCTAATGTCAGACAAAGTGCACACCTTCTCTTTCATATATTTTCCAAATGACAGAACGGAAATAAATGGAACAAACCTGTTTATACACACTTATATTACCACAAAGCTTTCCCCGCCGTCCTCATGTTTCCCCGCATGCGCCTTTTATTTCCGCAGAGACATATTTCTCTTCTGTATCTAAAAGAAAAGATAGTTCTGTCCAACAAAAAAGCACCCGCCGGGGATGACGGACACCTTTGCATGTCTTATTGCGGGAAGCATTTCATCTCTACACGGAAATGAGATAATAAAGAGCAGTATACAGGCGGATTTACCCTTTCTTTCCATACCGATACCGCTTTACCGCCTCAGTGAAATTCATTCAAAAAACGCATTCCCTGTTTTTTTATACATGGAAAAACCAATCCCATCCATCCGTCATCCGGCAGGGAATCCCCCGGGACTCCATCAATTGAAAAAACTCTTTCAATTTTTCCTCGGCACTTTCATAATTGTAATACTTAAATCCCTCTCCCCAGATTATCATGCCTGTCTTCCTGCCGTTTTTTCGATACAGACGAATAAAGTACTTGGCGCCCCCACTCAGCGGGCGGCGGTACAGTAGTACTTTCCTTGCTTCCACCCGTTCTATATCGGACAGGGGACAAGAAGTTTCAAACACATTATGGATATACAGTATCTCATTTTCTATATGATAAGCGGTAAACGCTGTCCCCTGCCAGATATGGCGGAGCAGACGCCAGCCGTAAAAGGCAAGTACAAACAAGATGCCAAGAAAAAATGCACTCTCTGCAAAGATTACAAATCCCACAAGCCACAAAAAAGGATCCATGATGTCCCTTTCCTTTCTCAAATCCGTTCTGATACCGGTATCCCATTCCGGCTATGTTCTTTTGCAGAAAATATATCCTCCGCTTGCGGGGCTGATTTCTTTTCCTGATCTGTTTATCCAAGAAAATCCCTGACCCCTGCTGCATAAAATGAAGTTTTCCATATCCAACTTATACTATGTCTTGTTTTTCACATGTTCCCATGCTGTATGAAGAAAACTCCGCAAAAAAATCTTTTTCACTACCAAATGCAGAATAAAGAACATGGCCGGAAGCGACAGGGATGAAGCAAACAGTCTGACTCCATAACCGCTATACAAATCGGGCATCTCTGCCGCAGAATCCACAATATATCGCAGCAAAGGGAAATACACTTCCACAAACCATTTCCACGCCGCAGGAAGGGCAAGCAGCAGAATCCCCGCCAGCAGGATCAATACAACAAGAACAAGTATCCTGATCTTCCATACTACTTCATCATAAATACGCGCTTTTTCTCCTTCTGTAAGCTCCTGCAATTCCGGCATGATCTGTTCCCACTGGCGAAATGTTTTTTCCCGCCCTGTTCCCAGATGAACCAGATTCCGCGACTGCCTGCGCCGCACCCACAGCCCCAGAAAGAGACTCATTACCCCCAGAAGAAAAGGCAGCCCCGCATAAAGCAGAAGATAACCGGGAGGAAATGATACCTCTACCGCAGACAGCACGGTCAGTCCTATCACCGGCAAGATGATGAGCAGTATCCCCATGAGTAGAAAAGGAAGCATGAAATAGTTAGAATACATCTGCCTCGTAAGACGCCACCCTTTCCCATACCCCATTGGCTCTGGGGACTGGATTCCACGGTCTTCCGCCATCTGCACACGAACGATATATTCCGTTCCAAAAAGGCCCTTTCCCGTTACACATTGGTATTTTGAACCGATATGATCAACAAACAGCCGCTGTCGCCACGCATCCGCCACATAGGGCCCGCTTTCCTTAAACCAGAAAAAATTCATATTTACATGACGGTAATGTCTGCCCCTCATCCTCCGCGTCTGATAATCACGGAGCGTAACAATTTTGCTTTCTTTCCCATGGATACAAAACGGATCCACCCAATGGAGAAGGATATCACGCATGCAGAAAACGGAAAGGAAAGCACACACGGCCATCAGCCACAATGACTCCATTCCAAACAGGAAGCGGCAGAAAAGTACAACCGGAACTGCCAGCAGTATACTGGCGAAAAACAGCTTCCTCCGATCATATTCCAGATCTGTAGAAAAAAATGACGTAACATACCGCGGGGCAACTTTACGGCCAAAATACGGTTTATGGCTGGCCAGGTTCAATACGCCCAGCAGACAGATGATGCCTCCCGCAATGCCTGCTCCCGTATCCATGGCAATAACAGTACCGCCTATTAAAAAAGAGATGACGGAAAAGATCTTCCCGCCCGGCCCTTCGATGACATACCGGCAGGTAAGACAGAAAAAGCAAAAATACATAGTCAGCACAAGCCAGGATGTCATAGGCATACAATCTCTCAAAGCAACCATCATAAGACAGCCCCTTTCGTCCTATACTTTAATCCGTAATAACCGTCATAACTTCTATATCATATGATATGCGCCGGCCTCCGTCAAAGATGCAGGGAAATCCCCAAAGAAAGCAGGTATATACGAAGCGAATGGGAATGGAGAACCCCATAACGCCACAGTCCGTAATCCGTCTTCTGCTTTCCTAAAACCGTACTTACTCCGGTTATCATAAAAAAACCGGCCCCTTTACGGAAGCCGATTCTTTGCATGTTCTTCAATTATCCGAGAAAACCTCTTGTATTCTGCGCTTCTACCACACGCTGGAGCGCAAGCATATACGCGGCAAGACGATAAGTGACTTTATATTTTTCTTTCAGTGCCAGTACATCTTCATAGCCCTGGCGCATTTTAATTTTCAACCGTTCATTGTATTCGTCTTCTGTCCAGTAATAACCGGTGCGGTTCTGTACCCATTCAAAGTAAGAACCGACCACACCGCCTACATTGGACATGACATCAGGCAGCACTTCGATGCCTTTCTTTTCAAAACAGATATCCGCTTCTTCGGTGGTCGGGCCGTTAGCGCCTTCCAGTACCAGTTTCGCTTTCACCAGTTCCATTGTCTTTTCATTAAGCTGGTTTTCCATCGCCGCCATAAAGAGCACATCCACGTCCTGAGAGAAAAGGTCCCTGTCCGGAATGATGGTTGCCCCCGCTTCGGTATAGCCTTTCAGGGATCTTCCGTGGGAATTTGCGTATACATACATCGCTTCGATATCAAGACCATTCGGGTTGTACCAGGTACCGTTAATATCGCCGACACAGACCACTTTCACCCCCTGCCGGTGGATCAGGAGAGACCCGACAGAGCCTACATTGCCGAATCCCTGTACGGCCATGGTGAGTCCGTCCATCTTTTTATGATTCTTTTCGCACCAGGTCTCCAGTGTAAAGAGAAGTCCTCGTCCGGTCGCTTCATTTCTGCCGAGAGAGCCGCCGGTCGCCAGCGGTTTGCCGGTAACGACCCCCGGTTCCCATTTACCCGAAAGGGCGGCGTATTCATCAGCAATCCATGCCATGATCTGACCGTTTGTGTTTACATCAGGCGCCGGCACATCTTTGTCAGGTCCGATAATCGGGAAAATTTTACGCACATAGCCGCGTGCCAGACGCTGGAGTTCGCGTTGGGACAGTTTATGGGGATCTACCTTGATACCGCCTTTAGCGCCGCCGTAAGGAATATTTCCGATAGCATTCTTTATGGTCATCCATGCGGCAAGAGCTTTTACTTCATTCTCGTCAGAAGCAGGATGGAAGCGGATACCGCCTTTTGCCGCGCCGCGGGCTGTATTGTGCTGTACCCGGTACCCCGAAAACACTTCTACATGGCCGTCATCCATGGTAATCGGAATGCTCACGGTCAGTTCCCTTTCCGGATAACGCACAAATTCATAATCATTCTTTTTGTAACCTAAAACTTCGGCTGCCTTGTCCAAAACATGGAGCATATTTTCATAAGGATTGTAGTTTGCCATTTCATCACCTCAAAGATAAAAATAAAATGAACATCTTAGATAAATATACCACTTTGCTTTCAGGATTACACTTAAATCGTCACATTATACCTTATTTGTATAATATAAATGTTTATGATGACAGAAAGTCAATCAGACATTCCCTCATGGGTTTCATGAGCCGAGCCGAACCCGCCAGCGGGGAATGCCATCCTCCGTCTCTACCCGTTCCAGTCCTTCGAAAAAACAATGATCGCCCAAATCTTTCCCTGCCAGCTGGTTGTGCACTTTCATCAAAAGCTCCCCGCTCGTGAAACAGCTTCCGTTATCTGCGGACAGCAGAGCTTCTATATCCGTCTGAAACAGGCCGTCTATCCGATTCTCCTCGTCCAAATCAGATTCATCGACCACCTTTTCGTTGGCAAGCAGTTCTTCTTTTCCGGAAAGAAACGCTTCATAGACAATATAGACTTTTCCCGCTTTCACAGCGGTTTCCTCCGGTTTCCAATTTTTACGGTTGTCTTCCATATAACTTTTCAAATCTTCAGAAAAAGTGTCTACTGATGTATATGTTTTTTCGTCAAAGGCCCAATAAATGTGATTCAGCAGTTCCTCCCCCTTTTCGCGAAGGTTCCGAAGAAATGTGCCCGCTCCATCCTGTCCGCCTGCAGGCGTATGAGCCGGATCCCCGCCACTCCTCTTATCCGGTGTATCTTTAAGTGTGTACAGCTTTTCCCAGCCGGAGGTATCGGGAATGATATTCCAGTTCCTGTAATTTTGCAGCGCATACAGTACCTGCTCCCCGGTCTGCCTCTCTTTTCCGTAAATGACGCTTCCACCTTCTTCCGCCTTGCTGATTTCCAGAGTAAACAGATTCCCCTCATCATGAGCGGTCTGCATGAAAAGGCTGCCCATGACGGGCGCAGGCGGCGTCAGGATCAGATACTGCACATCATCTTTTTGCAGAAGCTCCATTGTTTTTTTGATGTCTTCCGAGGCAAACTGCACAGTCGTATTCACATCTGTTTCCAAGCGCCACCGTTGTGATAATTTCCCCGCTTCCCTTCTCAACAGCGGCTTCTTCAGAAAATAAACGACGGCAAGCGCCGGAATCACGATCGGCAAAACAAGGGGAAGCACATAAGGAAGGCTCATAACGGCCGCACCTTGCCGCTTTGCCATGGAATGCACATTTTTATGAATCTCATTCACTTTATCCGCACTGTGGTTCAACACATCAAAAAACGCCGGATCTTCCAGCGAAAGGAAAGAAAGACAGCAAAGGGCGGCACCTGCCAGAATCCCTGTTAAAACCAATAATTGGAAAGTAACGCGCCGGCATATCTCTTCTTTTTCCTGCTGCGTCAGGCACTCCATTTCCGGTATGCCCCGGCTCCATTTTTCAGCCCGTTCTTCTTTTGTCATTCAGCACCTCTTTTTCATAAACAGGATAAACCATTTATTTTCATTGCTTTAAGTATACCCTATCAGCAAAACAAAAACTCCCCCTGAGGAGAGTCATGAAATCAAATCATCCGAGCAGACTGCGCGCTGCAATGACCATAATCAGAAGCGGCAGGACAATTTGAAAATACGGTTTCAGCCAGCGGGGAATCTTCATGCCGTCGCCGGTATTCACTTCTTTCAGGTAATGGTCGAATCCCCAGCCGTATTTCGACACGCAGAAAAGGGCAAAAATCAGGGAACCGATGGGAAGCACAAGATTACTTACAATGAAATCTTCTGTATCAAGGATCCCTTTTGATCCCAAAATCTGTACATCAGACCACATATTAAATCCGAGAACACAGGGGATACTGCCGAAAAATACAAGCGGTAAAAGGATATAAACAGCCTTTTTGCGGCCCCATCCGAAGTTATCCATACAGTTGCCGATAAGTGCTTCAAATACAGCAGTCACCGTAGAAAAACTGGCAAAGGTCATAAAAACAAAGAACAATCCGCCCCAGATCTGCCCCATAGGCATATTGATAAAAATATTCGGAAGCGTAACGAAAATCAGGGACGGTCCCTGATCCGGTTCCACACCGTACGCAAAGCACGCCGGAAAAATAATAAGGCCGGCGAGAAGCGCCACGAAGGTATCAAGCGCCGTAATTCGTACCGCTTCTCCGCCGAGACTGTTCTTCTTATCCATGTAACTCGCAAATATTTCCATGGAACCCTGACCGACAGACAAAGTGAAAAATGCCTGATTCATAGCGGCTGCCGCCACATTACCGAGACCGGCCTCAACTGCCCGCCCCCAGTCGGGAAGCAGGTAAAACGCAATCCCTTTTTCACCGCCGGGAATCATGACGCTGTTCACTGCCAAAAGGATAATCAGTCCCAAAAGTCCGAGCATCATGAACTTTGTCACTTTTTCGAGACTGCCCTGCACACCGCCTGCACAAACCGCAAACCCTACAAGTACAGTAAGTCCCATAAAAAACATGAGTTCCATCGGACTGGAAACCATCTGTCCGAAAATATCCGCTACCCTGCCGGGCGATGCTTCCACAAAGGAACCGCTCAGGAATTTCCAGAAATAATCAACCATCCATCCGGAAATGGTGGTGTAATAAACCATAAGGATATAGCTGCCGATGAGACACACCCATCCGTGCAGATGCCAGTACGTTCCTTTCGGTTCCAACGTTTCAAAACCGCGGAGCACGCTTTTGCGGCTCGAACGGCCGACAGCCAGTTCCATCGTAACCACCGGAATCCCGAGAAGGATTAAAAACGCCAGATAAAACAGTACAAAAACAGCACCGCCATATTCTCCGGTAATATATGGAAACTTCCACACATTCCCGATACCGATGGCACAGCCCGCACTGACCAGGATGAAACCGAGGCGGGATTTAAAACTGTCTCTTTCTTCCATACTTCTTTCCTCCAAAATGCTTCCCCATAACCGGCTTTATATTTCCCATCCTACATCAGTCCGCGGATTAAAATGACAAGGATCAGCACCGGCAGGACATATTGGAAATACGGTTTCATGGCACCCGGCATTTTCATGCCTCTTCCTTTATTCACTTCCGCCAGGTAATGATCAAAGCCCCAGCCCCATTTTGTGACGCAGAATAAAAGGTAAACCAGCGCACCGCAGGGAAGAAGCAGGTTGCTTACCAGGAAGTCTTCGCTGTCCAGCACGTCACGGCTGCCGATGAAATGCATGTCTGCAAGAACATTGTACCCAAGGACACAGGGAATGCTGCACAGGAAAATGATGATTAAATTGACAAGCACCGCTTTCTTACGGTTCCAGCCAAAATTATCAATGGAACAGGCGATCAGGTTTTCAAAGACCGCCGTCACCGTAGAAAAGCTGGCAAAGGTCATGAAGACAAAAAACAAAGCGCCCCATAACTGGCCGAGAGGCATATTTACAAAGATATTCGGAAGAGTAATAAAAATAAGAGACGGCCCCTGATCAGGCTGAACGCCGTACGCAAAACATGCGGGAAAAATGATGAGCCCGGAAATAAATGCCACGAAAGTATCCAGTCCGGTAATCCTCACCGCTTCTCCTGTCAGCGTAAATTCATCAGACATGTAGCTTCCGAAAATTTCAATAGCCGCGATACCGAGGGACAAAGTAAAGAATGCCTGATTCATGGCGGCTGCCGCCACATTACCGAGACCGGCCTCAACCGCCCGTCCCCAATCAGGAAGCAGGTAAAAGGCAAGACCAGGGGCACCGCCGTCCAGCATAAGGCTGTTGCCTGCCAGAAGAACAATCAGCCCAAGAAGCCCCATCATCATCACTTTTGTCACCTGCTCTACACCGCGCTGTACGCCGAACCCGCAGACAGCAAATCCGAGGAATACGGTCATCGCCATGAAGATGCCCATTTCCAGCGGGCTGCCGAGAAGGGTCCCGAATACGGCACCTACAGCTTCTTTGGAAGCGCCGCTGAACGTGCCGTTGATAAACTTCCAGAAATATGCCAGCATCCATCCGGAAACAGTGGTGTAATACATCATAAGAAGATAACAGCCAAGGACGCAGAACCATCCATGAATATGCCAGAGGCTTCCCTGCGGTTCCAGCTTCTTATAGCCGAGCACCGCGCTTTGGCGGCTGCCGCGTCCTACCGCCAGCTCCATCGTCATGACGGGAATCCCCATAAGCACTAAAAATGCCAGGTAAAACAGCACAAAAACAGCGCCGCCGTACTGACCGGCAATATAAGGGAACTTCCACACATTCCCGATGCCGATGGCACAACCTGCGCTGACCAGAAGAAATCCCATGCGGGACTTGAAACCGTCTCTCTCTCCCATAATCCTATACTCCGATAACACTGAAAACAAATTAAAAACATGTACCCGTTTATAATAACTCTATTCTTCCATTCTGCCAATACCCATTTTTTCTATCCGAAGTGACATGAATTTTTTGCATCCCCTTATCCCTTTCCCTCCGGGAAATCAAACCCGATCATTTTATGACAAAATTTTTGTTCCCATCAGGGAAATATGATTTCAGAAAAGGAACGTTTTCCGTTGTAAAGGTCTGCCCATCAAGATAAGACAAAAGATGCCCGCTTCCTTTTAAATGAAATGTGATTTTCCATGCATGAAGAAGCTGTCCCTTCTCCCCATATCGGCGGTTTACTTCTTTGCTGCCATACTTGTCATCTCCAATAAGCGGATGTCCGATATATGCCATCTGGCTGCGGATCTGGTGTGTCCGTCCGGTGAGAAGCGTACATTCCAGAAGAGACAAATTCTGACCTGTCTTCACGATGTGATAGGCTGTAACAGCAGACTTTGCCCCTTTTTGCGGAACATCAGACAAAAATACTTTTCCCTGTTTCGCGTCCTTAAATAAATAATGAGTGAGGTGTCCTTCCTTTTTCTTCGGAACCCCGGATACGATGCAGAGATAAACTTTCTCCAATTCCCGCTCTTTGATCATACGGTCAAGGATCCCTTTGCTTTCTTCATCTTTAGCAATTACCATGAGCCCGCTCGTATTAAAGTCAATACGGTGAACCATGTACGCGGACGGCTCTCCTTTGTCCGCCAGATATTCATTCACCTCACCAATAAGCGTCCGCGTTGTTTTTCCTGTACTGTCCATGCAGAGGAGTCCTGCTTTTTTATCGGCGATCAATATGTGCTCATCTTCATACACAATCGTGAAATCGCGCCTTTTTTCTTTCGGAAGGACATAGGAAACCACCCTGTCTCCTTCACAGAGCCGATATGTTCCGTCTTCCTTTTTCCCGTTTACTTTCAGCTTTTTTGTGCGGACCGCTTTCACCACCATACCATGGGGCCAGTGCTCCATTTCTTCCATGAAACGGTCAAGGCGTTTCCCCGCATGACGCTCCTCTATTCTGAATTCCTTCATGCAAACTCCCCTCCTGAAGAAATTACCAGTACTTTATAAATAATATGCCCAAGATCCAAAATATAATTATAATGGCGTTCCATCGCCACAAATGATTGTCCGATATATATCCTTCCGGTTTTATAAATTCTTCCTGAACTGACTCTTTTTCACAAGCCCGACTGTCTTTCTCCAACCGGAATAAAGTCCACGTATCCGTCTTCACCTCATATTCCAGCGCATATATTACCCCGGCTTCCACGGTGACCGCCGGCAGTGTTTCCACCGTATAATGGAACCAGACGGCCTCATTGTGCCATGTATGCACAGGCCAGTCCGCCCGAACCTCCATGTTGTGCATCCCCGGTCTCACATAGACCGCATGTCTCCATGGCCATTTATAGAGGAACGTATCTGCTTTCTCTCCGTCCACTTTCAGGATCCGTACGGAAGAAGTACAGCTGAATCCCTGAAATGATTTTGTCCGCAGCCGGATGACCGCGCTGTCCCTATGCCGCTCCGCCAGCTGATTCCTCTGCCGGACCTTCCAGCGCCAATGTAAAAAAAGCACCAGCACGCTGGCAGATATAACGCACGCCAGGAAAATAATCTGATATTGATCCGGATACATAACTTTGATTTCCTTTCCTCAGACAGGGAAACGGTGCCGGACGACACGCCTGTACATATCCATGAACAAGTATAGCCGCCTTTCCCCGGCTTCTTTTTCCGGCGCAGATCCGCCTTGTTCATCACAGGCCCCCGGTTTTTGTATATTCTTCCAGGTGGGAGCAGCTATACTTAAAAGAAACATTCCCAGCACAGGCAGCAGGATCCGATTTCCCGCCGCCATCCGTGCAAAACCGGATTCATTCATATCTGCCAGAAGTATGCAAAAGAAATACATGCATCCGCCGATCAGAATAATATTCCACAAAACTGCCGTCCATTGATTCCATTTCTTCCTTTTATCTTCCGCCATGATTTCCTTTTGCCCTGCCAAAAGTCACCTTTCCTCAAACCCATGCAGCAAGTCCAAAATCTGCCTGTCCGCCGCTTTTAACCACGCCGCGGAAGATACAGCCTCCCGTCCATACGCTGCCATAAAGAAACCGAACAAAAAAGAATGATAGAAAGACTTCCAATCCCCCAGCACCCGGTCGGCAGCGTCCAGCAGGCGCTGTGTCCCTTCCTCTCTATCTCCTGTCTTTCTTGTGTACAGAAGTACCATTCCTGTAAATACATCAAATCCGAAAGGTGTGAAATCTTTTCCAAAATACCGGGCAAACGTTTTGTACTTCCCCTGCCCCTCTTCCATGCAGCTGTCATAAGAAGCGGCATAGGTTCCTCCGTTTTCTCCCAATACCAGCGGCGCCGCCAGTGTATCAAGGCAACCCTTCCCGTCTGCGTCACAGAGAAACTTTTTTTCATCCTCTTCCATGTACGTATTCAGCAAAAGGAAAATCATATTTTCCAGAACTTCCCTTTCTTCTCCGCAAACCGCCATGGAAGAAATCTCATTCCGGAAATCTTTCAGCACCTGCTCTGCCGTTTTCAGAAGTTCTTCATCCTGCCGGCGGTGAAGCCATTTCAGAAAAATCATTTCTTTCCTTTCTATTTTTATCAAGAGTTCTCGAATTCCACATTTCCATATCACTCCAATTATATATCACCGACATAAAAATAAAAAACAGCCTGCCCGAAGCAAACTGTTTCACTTGAATCCCGTTGGATCATCATACCATAGCCCTGATCCCCACAGCAGCATCATTTCCCGCCGATATGTTTTTCTTCCGGAAGGATGCTGAGCCGCTTCCCGCAGTAGGGGCAGCAGTCCTCCACCGCACCCGGAAGCAGATGGAACCGTTCGTTTCCGATGTTCTGACTGATTTCCACCTTGTACGGCAGTCCCCTATGGCAGAAAGGACAGGTCCAGTATTTCAGAAGCACATGATCCATGGAATGGAAAACGGTATTTTCCACATACCCATATCCACAAAAAGACAACCCGAAAAACAGAGAGGTCAGAATCTGGTCCATACCGCGCCCCAGCCATTCCCGGGACGATACGCCCAAAACAGCTTGGCACAGCGCATCCCATATGAGGAACAGAAATGTGCCCCCTATGATCCCCGACAGGCACATGCCCAACACATGATTCCTGTGATTTCGCATAATTTTATCATACGCCCGGCTGATAAAGGGATTCTCCAGAATCTTTGGTTCTGTAGTTCCCCTGTTGATCCGGTTCCGGTTCTCTTTTATTCTCTCGAACAACCGCCTGTACCAGGGCTCCATTTTTCTGATTTTCCTGTTTCTCCGCATCGCCTGCGCTCCATCATATCAATCCGATTTCCGTCACTTTACAGGAAAATCGGATCATTCGTCTCAGCCTGATTTCTTCACCAGACGGTACATATTCAAATATAATTCCTGCGCATTTTCCTGTGTGTCTTTCACATCGGATGCAGCGGGCACGGGATTTCCGTTCAGATCATACGACGCCACATTCTGATCCAGCAGGCGGTATCGAATTTCACTGCCCAACTGATCCGCCCCCACCGCCAGCTCTGATTCCACAATCGCTTTTACGATGCGGCCGTTGCCCAGAGCGGGATAATCAAGAGGTTCCGCATAAACCTCAGTGTATACCTTTCCGCGGATAACAGGAAGCGTTCCCGCGGGAGCATAATCCTGTTCCACCGTTTCCGTATCCGCATAGATACGCTTCGTGCCGTCCATGTACACCACAGCATACCGATCATAATCATTAAATAATTTATCCGATTTCACAAAAGCGGCGGACGCCGCCCCCGGAAGCAGGACAGCGCCTGCCAGTAAAAAAGAAATGATTTTTTTCATCGCTTTCCCTCTCTCAACACTTACTTTATACTTACTTTTTGCCGACACGGACAAAGCCGCCGCCAAACCGGGTCGCATGAAGCCATTTTTCCAAATCAAAAGGATACGCTTTCCCTTCATCCCAAAGAGTGCAGATCGTTCTGCCTCCGGCTTCTTCCATTCTTACAAGAATCATCCAGTGCCAGTGATAAGGAATCGGCTCTCCCCCGCTGTGGAGATTTAAAAATCCGACAGGCCAATCTCCTGCAAGACCCTCTTGAATAAATTTTTTTACTTTTACAAAAGACGGTGCCAGCATACGGACAGGAGGAATGGAAATCATTTCCGCTTCTGCAGAAAGGTTTTTATCACTGAAATAATAATTCAATCCTTCCATAAGCCATCTTGTCTTGTACAAGCCGTGAAGATGAGGCGTAGCATACGGCCATATTTCAAGCATCTGTTCCACAGCACCGCCTTTTGTAGTGATTTCCTTATCTTTTAGTTTCCTTCGCGTATAAGCGGCCATCATGGAACCCACTGTCGGTCCGCAGCCTGAGATCTGCTGACGTTTCTCGGGATACCAGTCCTGGTCATATCCTTTATGCGCACTTCCGTCCGCTGTCACCGTAATCCACTCGGGATGACAAATTTCTGTCATGCTTTCCTCTTTTCTAATAAAACTGCTCTATTCATTCTGTAAGGGAAACTCCTTACTTCTGTTTTTCCATTATACCACCGGAAAAACACCTTCTTATCCCTGTTTTGGCATATGCCCTTCCAGCAGTTTCCGCACAGCGTACCCTGCCATCATCATACCGGATACCGGAGGAACAAAAGATACGGACCCCGGTGCGTGATCTTCGCCGACTATTTTACAGGGAACTTCTTTGGAGTACACCACGGGCAGATGGCGGATTCTCTTTTCTTTCAGTACCTTCCTTATCTTTCTCGCCAGATGGCATACCGATGTTTTATAAATGTCTGTGATTTCAAGCATTTCAGGATGAAGGCGGTTGCCTGTCCCCATGGAAGAAATCACAGGGATATGAAGCCTGTCGCACTCACAGATAATCGAAATCTTTGCGGGCACGTCATCAATAGCATCAATAATAAAATCGGCATGGAGATTTTCAATAAATGACGTATCATCAGGGCGATAGTACGCAGGCAGTACCTTTACATCACAATCGGGATTCACCCGAAGCGCCCGCTCTGCCATGACCTCCGCCTTCAAGCGGCCGAGTGTGCCTACATCCGCCACAAGCTGCCGATTTACATTGGAAACATCCACCCTGTCTTTATCAATGAAAATCAAATGCCCTACACCTGCACGAACGAGCGCTTCCGCCGCATACGAACCCACGCCGCCGATCCCGAAGACCGCCGCTGTTTTCCGCGCCAGCAGTTCCATTCCGTCTTCGCCGATTATCCGCGCCGTCCTTTGAAATACAGGATTCATCCTATTTCTCCGGAATAATTTCAATCCAATAATGATCCGGATCGGAAATAAAATAAATGCCCATGGCGGGATTTTCATAACAGATGCAGCCCATTTCCTTATGGAGCGCGTGGGCGGCTTCCATATCCTCTACGGCAAGAGCCAGATGGAATTCATTTTCTCCCAGATTGTACGGTTCTTTTCTGTCGCGCAGCCAGGTGAGTTCCAAGGTGTGCCCTGTCACGCCATCGCTCAGATAAACGAGTTTAAAAGAACCGTCATCGGCCACCTTTTCCCGGACGGGCTTTAACCCCAGCGCCTTTTCATAAAAAGAAATGCTTCTGTCCAGATCAAGGACATTAAAATTGTTGTGATTAAAAGTGAATTTCATAAATCCTCCATTTATCTATATCGAAAATATTCATATGAAGAGTATATCACAATTTCCCTCTCCTAAACAGCGGACATCATGCTTTTCCATACCATCATTTTTTAAAATATGCTATATTAAATAAGATTATTACTGCAACATTGATTATTATGTAACCGGCACAGAAAGGCGGAATTGAATGAATATCATTGACGAATTGAAATGGCGCGGCGCAATTAATCAACAGACAGACGCGGAAGGACTATACAAACTGGTGGACAAAAAATCCATCTCCCTGTACTGCGGTATCGATCCTACAGGAGACAGCATGCATATCGGCCACCTGATCCCTTTCATGATTTTGAAACGGTTCCAGCTTGCCGGCCACCATCCCGTCATCCTTATCGGCGGGGGCACGGGCGCTATCGGCGACCCCAGCGGGCGCACCACGGAGCGTGTCCTCCAGACCGCGGAACAGGTAAAGCATAATGCGGATTCTCTTACAGTGCAAATGAAAAAACTCTTCGGTGAAAACGGATCCTTCACCATGATGAACAACTATGACTGGCTTTCCAAAATCAGTCTGCTCGACTTCCTCCGGGACTACGGCAAGCTTTTCAACATCAATACCATGCTGGCGAAAGACGTAGTCGCCTCCCGTCTGGAAACGGGCATTTCCTTCACGGAATTCTCTTACCAGATCCTCCAGTCCATCGACTATAAAATGCTTTATGAAAAATGCGGCGTCCAGCTGCAAATCGGCGGCGCCGACCAGTGGGGCAATATCACAAACGGCATTGAACTCATCAGAAAAACTAATGAAATCCACGAAGCCTTCGGTCTGACCATCCCCCTCATGCTCAAAGCAGACGGTACAAAATTCGGCAAGACTGCCGGCGGCGCCGTGTGGCTTGACCCGAAAAAGACCTCACCCTACGAATTCTATCAGTTCTGGTTCAACCAGGATGACAGGGATGTCGTCAAGTACCTGAAATATTTCACTTTCCTTACGAAAGAAGAAATCGACACCCTTGATAAAGAGGTGCAGGCACATCCGGAAAACCGCACCGCACAGAAACGTCTGGCGGAAGAAGTCACCCGTTTCGTTCATGGAGAAGCAGGACTGGCACAGGCTCTTAAAGTCACCGCCGCTCTTTTCTCCGGTGATATTGCCGAACTGACAGGCGAAGAAATCGAAGGCGCTTTCCGAAACACCAAAGGCGGTGAAGTGGCTTTTGCCCCCGTCAATATCGTAGACGCTCTCGTGGAAGCAGGTGTGGAAAAGTCCAAACGCCAGGCAAGAGAAGATATCACCAACGGCGCTGTCCGCGTAAACGGTATGCAGATCAAAGATACGGAAGCATCCATCTCCGCCCACCCGAATACGAACGGCCGCTTCATCATCATCCGCAAAGGTAAGAAAAATTATTTTTCCATCGCAGTCAAAGGATAAAACGGCTGCTGTCCGGCAGATTACAGCAAACAGAAAAAATAAATTCACAGCACGCAAAAAGGAAGACTTGTTGTCAATAAAGACACCATCTCTTCCTTTTCCCGTTACTGGGGCAATAGTATCCCCAGCGTCGCAATAAAAATAAATCATCCCCGATACAGCCGCCACCTATGTGAATTTTTCTAAACACCCACAACAAAGTAGGAACAGCACATGCCACGAAATAAATTAATATGTATCCATCCACTTATCCCATCTCAAAAGCCGCCGTGCTCCCCGTCTGTGTTTTCGTCACGCGCAATTTAGCGGGAATACGTTCTTCCAGTCCTCCCACATGGGAGATCAGTCCGATCAGACGGTTCTGCCCTTTCAATTCCTGCAGTGTCTTCATGGCAAGATCAAGGGACTCGGAATCCAGACTGCCGAAACCTTCATCAATAAACATCGCATCCAAATGGACCCCGCCGGCATATTCCTGCACCACATCCGCCAAGCCCAGAGCCAAAGAAAGGGAAGCAAGAAAGGTTTCCCCGCCGGAAAGAGTGGCCGCCGGTCTTGCCCTGCCCGTATTGCCGTCAAAGACTTCCAGATCGAGCCCCGCTTTCTTTCTCCCATCAGATCGCTCTCCCCGCTTGCGGAGAAGCTCATAGCGGTTCCCGCTCATTTCCATCAGGCGAAGATTCGCTTTTTCCGTTACAGCATCAAGAAGCGCCCCCAGAACGAACCGCTCCAAATTGATGCCCGTTTCTTTTCCCTGGGCAATTTCCCAGAGATGCGCCACCAAGCTGTACTTTTCACTGATTTCTTTTTGCGTCTCTTTCAGTTGGTAAAGTTTTTTCAAAGTTTCTTTCTGCTTCTTTAATTCCGTTTCCTTCTCTGCTTTTTCCGCGGCGAACTGTTTCATATTTTCCAGCAGTTTCATCCGTTTTTCATTCCAGTCATTCATATCCGGCTTTGTTTTGCCTGCTGTCTTCTCTTTTTCCCCTTTAATTTTTTCTTCTTCCGCATGGACACTCTGATCGTAAATCTTTAAATCATTTTCATATGCTTCCAGTTGGGGGACTTCTTTCATGTACTGGCTGCACTCAAACCAGTCAGTAAATCCTGCTTCCGCCACTTTTATTTTCAGGATGCGGTTTTTCTCTTCCGACACTTTTAAAAATTCTCCCGCCTGTTTTTCTAAGAGTTCTTTCTGCTCTTTCAGCGCCTGATAAATAGTCTCCGCGTTTTTTCGCTTTTCTTCCGCCTGCTCCAGTGATTTTTCAAAGGATGAAATACGGGTTTCCAGATCTTTGATTTCTTTTTCCAGAGCAAGCGAGTCTCTGTATGCTGCAGGCAGATTCTTTTCCAATTCGGACAGGACGGTCATTGCTTTATCAGCGGATTCCTTTGCCGCTGCCAGCTCCTTTGCCTGATATGCCTCCGCTTCACGGCGGATTTTTTTCTCCGCGTCTTCCGACAGGTGCATCTGCCGTTCCGCATCCTTCACATCTTTTTCCGTTATCCTGTCCTCTCCCGCCGCGGCAGGTGCAGGATGGGAAAGCGATCCGCATACGGGGCAGGGCTGTCCGTCTGTCAGTTTCTCCGCCAGTACAAAAGCTTGTCCTTCCATGAAAATCCGATTTCGGCAAAGCCAGTTCTTTTTGTCTTCCGCCGCTTTTTTCTCCGCTGCCAACATTTTTTCCTGAAGCCGTTCCGCCTCCTTTTGTTTCACCGCGTATATTCCGGCCAGACGTTCCGCTTCTCTTTTCGCAGTCCCGTAGGAACGAGAAGGATTCCGATACTGCTCCAATTTCCCCTTCATTTCAATCCGTTCTTTCTGCGCCGTTTTTTCTTTTTCAAAAAGCGCAAGAGCTTGCTCCGCCTCTGCCTTTGCCTTTTCTTTTACAGGCAGATCGGCGGCTGCTTTTTCCAATGTTTCCGCCGCAGTGCGCTGCTGCTTTTTTGCATTTACCGCTTCAGACCACTCTTTTGTCACCGACTGGGCGGCACGAATCATTTTTATATGCCCGCGCAGCTCTTCCTTTTCTTTCCTCTTTTCTTCCATCCGCTTCAATGCCGTTTCCGCCGTTTCCAGACGGAGAAAAGCGCCATGAAGCATATTCGCCTCATCATAGGCGCGTAAAAAGACCTGCTGCTCTTTGTCCGCCTGCATAAATTCCGTTTCTTTTTCTTTCAGAACTTTTTCATTGATTTCCGCCTGTTTCTCCAACTCTTCTTCCGACTCAGACCGGCAGGTTTCCAGAAGAGTGGTTCTTTGCAGTTCTCCCCTGCTATATTCCGTCTTCAGTTTCTGGGTTTCTTCCTGCAGTCTTTTTTCAAAAGCAAGGTAAATGCCTGTTTGGAAAAGTTGTTCCATGATTTTCTGCCGGTCCGACGAATCTGCCAACAGCAGTTTACGAAAATCTCCCTGGGGCAGCAGGATAATCTGCCGGAACTGTTCCAATCCGACACCGAGCAGCTCTTCTACAGCACTGTCTACCCCCTTTGAAGTAATATGGGCTTTTTCTCTTCCTTCTTCATCTATTTCATAAAAGTCCGCTTTCCCTTTATGTTCTACAGGCTTGCTCCTGTCCCCCTTCTGCCGCTCCAGCAGCTGCGTGGGACTTCGATAGATACGGTAATGCCTGTCTCCTATGGCAAAATCGAATTCCACATAGGTTTTCCGGTCATACCCCACATAGTTGCTCCGCAAATCTTCTCCCGATCGGACGGCGCCGCTGGTTTTTCCATAGAGTGCGTAGCACATGGCATCAAGGATGGTGGATTTCCCTGCGCCGGTAGGACCGCAAATGAGAAAAAGCGTATGATTCCCCAGAGCGGAGAAATCCAAATCCTCCTGGCCTGCATAAGGGCCGAAAGCACTGAGCCTGAGTCGTTCCGGTCTCATCAGTCGTCCTCCTTCCGCAGATCTTCCCACAGTTCCTTCATGTAGTTTTCCTCTTCTTCCGTAAATTCTTTATCCTGGAATTCCTTATAAAAAACGCGGAACATATCCAAAGGATCTACCTTTTTCATGAGGTCAAAGCTTCTTTCCCCGCTTCCGCTGTTCATCCTGCGATGGGACTGTATCGTCATCATACGGGGATATTTTTGACGGAGCCGCGCCATAGCATCAATGACAGGCCCTTCATCCAAGAGCTCCGCCATGAGGAAATCCTCACTTTCTCCCTTGATAAGATCATCAAAAAAACCTTTTATGATACGTACGTCATGACGGGGTGAAAGAGAAATGAATTCGGTCTTTACCTGCCCTGCTCCGTCTATTTCTCCTACAATGACTCCTTTTTTCTGGGTGGCTTCGCTGAAAGAATATTTCAAAAGACTTCCGCTGTAACGGACATTTTCCTTCCCCCCCGCCTGCTGAGGGCCATGAAGATGTCCCAGTGCCGTATAATTGTACGGCGCAAATATATCCGCGCTGATAAGATCCGTCCCCCCGATTGAAAGAGGCCGCTCCGAGTCACTCGCAGAGCCGCCCGCCACAAATTCATGGGCAATGGCGACTTTCCTTGCCGCATGTCCTATCTGCCGTAAAAGGAAATCCGAGAGCACCCGTTCCGCTTCCTCATGAGTATGGACATCGGCGGAAAGCGCTTCCCGCACCTTCCCCGGTTCCGCATAGGGAAGAGGGGCAAATGCCACTTCACCATCATCATCCTTCAATACGACAGGCTCTAAAGTGTGGTACAAGTCACCGCAAAGGAATAATCCGGTGCCGCGGAGAATGCGACTGGCAAAAGACAGCCTTTCAGCGCTGTCATGGTTGCCGCTGATTACGATAAAAGGGATTTTCTGCTTTCCTGTGATTTCAGAAATCATTTCGTCAAAAAGCTCCACCGCTTCCGCCGGCGGAACGGAACGGTCATACACATCTCCTGCCAGCAGGATGACATCCGGCTTCTCTTCATCTATCAAAGGCAGAAATTGATTTTTCAGAATCCATTCCTGTTCTTCCGTAAGATATTCCCCGTAAAATAATTTTCCCAGATGCCAGTCGGCAGTATGGATAAACTTCATAATATTCCCATCCTTATTTTTCCAATAAGTACCCTTCACTCATAAAGTGGGGATCTTTCCCCCAATGATAATTGATCCAGACAAAACGGAGAACCCGGGTTTCATTTACACGGTACATCATATTTTCCGCCGTTCCCTTTTGTCCGCCCGATCCCTTTTCCTTTATTTTCTGCAGATACGGCCGGATATCCAGACGGATCATTTCATCCCCATTAGTGACAAGAAGCTCCCCATGGTTTTCCGTTGTATCCGATCTGAAATGAATAAGCCGCCGATATCCGGTGACGGGAATTTCATTCCATTCATAGCTGCGGATTACCCGTCTTTGATCATAGTCAGATCCCAGCAGTTCTGTGAAGCGGTCATCATTTTTCAGCTGTTCCACCACGGGAAACCGCCATGCCCCTTCACTGTATTTCAGATAATCATAAGCGCTCCGCAGCACTTCCGCATCTTCTTCAGAAATAGAATCCGGCGGTTTCGGCTTTCCATCGCTTATCATTTGATTTTTTACCAGTACCCTTTCCAGGCGGCGTCCCTGGTCATAAACAGGCACATCAATAAGATTCAGCGGGGTCATGCTGCACAGGACGCCAATAATCCCCGCCAAAAGAAAAAGCGGGCAGGCGGCTCTGCGGAAAAAGGCAAACGCGATGACCGCCAGACCAAATCCGCTGCATATCATCGAGGCATACCGTGCCGCCGTCAATCCATAAGCCTCAAAACGGATATAAATACCAAGTGTCTGCACAACCATGACGGGAAAAAGCGCCAGCGCGCCATATTTCAGAAACTGTCTGCTGCCATTGTCCGTCTCTTCATACAGGCAGAAATAAAATAAACTGAAAACAGCGACAGCAAAGGAAGCATACCAGTTCATTTTCCCCACAGGCATCTCCCAAAGAAACAGGATTTTCCCTATATATCCGTAAAGAATCGCCAGCAGAATTACATAAGCCGGCAGAAATACCCGTTTCAGCAAGTACAGGAAAGAGACGGAACGCGGGCATTCCTTTTCAGAGGGAAAGCAGGACAAAAATACATTGATCCCGACAAGCACAAAAGAAAATGCACATAAAGCATATCCCCAGTTCCAAGCTATAGGAACGAGGAGCGCGTTAATGCCCAGAAGACAAATTCCGCCCAGCCCCATCGTCAAAACAGCGATTCCGAAAGCTTGGACAAAAGACACAAAAACATGAGGAAACAATCCTGTTGCCATCTGCCTTTGCAAGAGGAAAAGACACAGACAGGGCAGAGAAAAGGAAAGACCTGCCACATACATGGCAAAGTAATGATTCATCGGCATCATATGCCAGAGAAAATAAAATCCTGCCAGTGCGGGAATATTTACCGCCTCATAAAGCAGGGAAACCTTATGCTTCCATTCAAGCAGAAGCCGCCAAAGTACGGAAAATAAAATTGTAGTTCCAAGGGAAATCAGAATATATCCCAGAGAAACAGGAAACAATTCATCAAAGCTCGTTTCGCCGGGCATGTACGCCACACGGCAGAAAACGATAAGAAAAAGAAACAGGGAAAAAAGAAATGCCATGCGGAAACGGAGCAGCCCTTTTGCGCCGCGGTCCAGTATCTGTTTCACTTTTACTTTTATTCTTTCATTCATCTTATTCCTCCTGCCGAAGAGAACGCAGCAAAGCAATTTCCTTTTTATATCCCGGAAGTTCATTAGGTGTTTCCAGAAAAAACGGCAGTTCCCTCAGGGCCGGATGATTGATGATCCGCGCGAAAGCCTCTGTGCCGATCGTCCCTTCTCCTATTTTCTCATGTCTGTCCTTATGGCTGCCCAAAGGATTCTTATCATCATTCAGATGGACTGCTTTCAACTTTTCCAGTCCGACAATTTGATCAAACCGTTTCAGAACGCCGTCCAGATCATTCACGATGTCATAGCCGCCGTCATACACATGACAGGTATCCAGACAGACACCGACATGATCTTTTCTTTCCACACGGGAAATTATTTCCGCCAGCTCCTCAAACGTACGGCCTACTTCCGTCCCCTTTCCCGCCATCGTTTCAAAAAGCACGGTAGTATTCAGGCCTTCCTGATCCATAGCATAATTCACCATATCCGCAATGAGAGGAATGGCAACAGCCGTCCCCTGTTTCAGATGGGCGCCGGGATGGAAATTATAAAGACACCGCGGCAGAAGGGACACCTTTGCCAGATCTTCCCTGATAGCGGTCCGCGCGAACTCTCTGACTTCTTCTTTCGTTGACGCGCCGTTCATCGTATAGGCGCCATGGCAAAGTATCTCTCCGAAACCGTGGGTATCCATCCATTCTTCCAGCTGCCTTATATCTTCCTTTGCTAACGGTTTTGCCGCCCCGCCCCGGGGATTGCGGGGAAAAAACTGGAACGTATTCGCTCCGAGTTCCGTCGCCGTCCTCGCCATATGGTAAAATCCTTTTGTAACCGACAAGTGGCACCCTATGGTAAACATGGCCACCTCCATTTATTTTCTTTTTATTATATCAGAACTTTCCTTTCCCTTGACAAAAATGACAATCTTTTCCTGATGTTGTAAAATAAGAATGTTATATTATACTCAAAAATGGACATCCAAAAATTTGTCAAAAGTGAGGTTATTATGAAACATACAAAAATGACTGCCCTTCTCTGCACGCTGGCTCTTTCCGGCTGTATTTCCGCTACTGCTGCCCCACAGGCAGGCAGTACCCCGCTGGATCCATACCGTGCTGCCGTTCAAAAAATGAAAGACTTGGAAAAAGCGGAAAAGAAGGGAGAGCAAAGCACTCCTGCTTCTGCTCCCGCTGCAGCGGCCCCTGCGGGTGATGTGAATTATACAGACGCCCTGCTGAAAGGCCTCAATCTGACTGTATCTGACGTACAGGCTTCCATAGAGTCGGGTACCTTTAAGAATCTTTCCCCCGAGGCACCGAAGCCGGTTGTCGAACAGCCGGCCGCAGAACCGGAACCGGCAGAAGAGCCCGAACCGGAAACGGAACCCGAACCGGTTTCCCCGCCGGTAAAAAAATACACCATCAGCCAGGGCGAAGCAGCCAATGAGCTCTCCAGCGACGGGAATTATGAAAATGGGGTTTACACTTCTGATAAAGCAGATGAAAATGCTCTCCGTGTCCCCATGGCATACATTACCGCCCCCAACGCACAGATTACAAAAGCAGGTGATTCTACCGATGTAGACAGTTCCAGGCTTTACGGACAGAATGCCGCTTTCCTTGCCACCCACGGCGGACGCGCGGCGATGACGGGTGCCCATATTTCCTCTTCCGGCATTGGATCGACAGGCGCTTACGGTTACAGCAAGAGCACCTATATCAGCCTGAAGGATTCTTCCGTTGTTACTACGGGAAATAATTCCGCCGGCACCGCTGTTTCCGCCCGTGCCATGATGAAAGTGGAAAACTCCACCGTTTCTACCACAGGTGACAGTTCTCCTGCCATCATGATTGCTGACGGGGGTGGTATCCTCATCGCGGACGGCGGCTCCTTTACCACTTCCGGTGCTATGTCGCAGGGCATTTATTCCAAAGGCGACGTTACCATCACCAATGCTTCCGTAAACGCACTGAACGCAAAAGCAGCCGTTCTTAAAGGAAATAATACAATCACCCTTTCGGGCACGATCCTTGAAGGAAAAGAAACGACGGACGCTGTTCCTTACAATATCGTTCTTTTCTCTGACGAAAAAGATATCGGCACCATGGGCACCCAGCATTTCGATGTCCGCGGCGGTTCTCTTATTTCCCACAAAGGCGGCATGTTCTATGTAACCGCCACCCACGGTAAAATCTCCTTAAGCGGTACCGCAATCACCATGGACGCCCCTGCGGCAAACCTTATTACCGTCGCAGGCAATGACGGCGCAAACGGCTGGGGTACGCCGGGACGCAATGGCGGCCATGTGGAACTTGTCGCAGACAATCAGGTTCTCACCGGAAATATTTCTGTCGACTCCATTTCCAACATCAACATGACGCTGAAAAATAATTCCACCTTTAACGGAATGATTTCCATCGTCCCCAATGCGGAAGGCGGCGAAAAGTACAAAACAAACGCCGATGTCTTCATAGCGGCAGGCTCCACATGGAACCTTACGGGCAACTCCACGCTGACAAGCCTCTACAACTTAGGGACGATCAACTACAACGGTTATACTATTACCCTGGCTGACGGTACAGTCATGAAAGCATAAACAGTGCAAAAGAACGCCTCTCTTCACGGGAGGTGTTTTTGATTGCTTTCTTACAAAAAATCCTGCTCCACAAGAATGGATGCAGGATCGTGCACTTTATTCCCTTATCTGGCTTTCAGGAGCTTTTCCTCAATTTCATTTTTTGCTTTCCGCACAAAAGCAAGTATCTCTTCATTAAGCGGATAGCGGATCACACAGCCGGGAGATAAAATAATTTTCCGTCCCCCTGTCTGCCTGAGCGTTTTATAAATGCGGTATTCGATCTCATTCTTTCTGCCGCCGGTGATATCCATCCGCTCCAGCCCTGCCATGATGCATTTCCCCGTAAGCGCCTGCGCCTCGCCGATCTCAGGCAAAGATTCCCAGGCATGCCAGTTGAAAATCTGCACCGGATACTTCCTGAGCAGGGGAAACATGATGTCTTTCCCGTGAGCGTGGAGCACATTGCACCACCCTGATGATGCGGAAAGCACCGCCAGATCATAAGGCATACCGTACTCGCGGTAAAAATCCTCTTCTCCGGCCGCATATGATGAAAGCTGGGTCGCAAAGAAAATGCCGTCCGCCCCCATTTCAATGACCCGCTGCACCAAAGCGCAGGTGCTCTCCGTAATCGCCCGAAGTCCCGCCTTGACTTCTTCTCCAAATCCCTCTGCCACATGTCTTAGCAAGTCGGGACAGAGTTTATATGCCGTCGTCAAAGGACTGAACACGGTAAAAATCACCGGCACTGTGCCTCTTGTCTTATCCAGAAGAAGCCGCAAATATTCCTGTTCTCTTGCCAGAGCACCCGCATTCACCGATACCGGTTCCAAATCAAGCCAATCCTTTGGTTTGTGGACAGGTGTAGAAACGATTTTTGCCGCGCCGCCCCCGGCGATTTCCGAGTAGTCCGCCACGGCACCGAAATCTTCAACGCTGTACATGCCGTTGTTCATCGTTTTTAAAATATCCACATCATACGTTTTATAAAAACCGTAAGTCTGCTCCGCATTTTTTACCGGATCCAAATCAATAAGCGGCAAGTGGGACCACAAAGAATACGGAACCGTATCGACAGCGTCCCCGCGGATAGCGGCGGCAATTCTTTCCATTTTAGTCATCACGGTGATTTTCTTTTTCATATTTCCTCCAAAAGGGAACCGGACAATTCATTTGATTTCTTTTATTATAATGATTTCTCCTAAAATATAGAATCTTTCCAAATGAAAACGCCCTTCCCTATGAAAGGCGCTTTGCCTTACTTATGTGCTTTTTCCCAGTCCGTTTTAAAATGGGCAATGCCGATGTCGGTAAGCGGATGTTTAAGAGTGTCCATAAGCACCTGGTACGGAACAGTGGCAATATCTGCCCCCGCCAGGGCACATTGTGCCACATGCTGCGGCTTGCGGACAGAGGCAGCAATGATTTCCGTTTTGATCTTGTGGAGACGGAATATATCGGCAATCGTCCGGATCAGTTCCACACCGTCCCAGCCGATATCATCGATACGTCCCACAAAGGGGCTGACATAAGACGCCCCCGCACGGGCTGCCAGCAGTGCCTGCCCCGCCGAGAAAATCAAAGTCACGTTAGAACGGATCCCCATGTCAGACAGGGCACTCACCGCTTTCATGCCTTCTCCTGTCATGGGAATTTTCACGACCACATGGGGATCAAGTCCGGCGAGAACCTGTCCTTCAGCAATCATCTCTTCTGCTGTTTCAGAAAGGACTTCCGCTGATACCGGACCATCCACAATCGATGCGATTTCTTTAATCACCGTATGGAAATCCTTTCCTTCCGCCGCGATTAGTGACGGATTTGTCGTCACTCCGGAAACGAATCCCATCGCTTTCGCTCTGCGGATGGACTCCACGTCAGCCGTATCAATAAATATTTTCATTTTCTCGCTCCTTCATTTCCCGCCGGAGCCTCCGGCTTGTCATAATATCATTATGATACTGCTTATTCCTTTTCTTTGCCACTCCGGATTTTTCAATTAATAGATTATCTCATGACTTATGAAACATTCATAACCTTTGATAAAAGGATTTCATGAGCTATTGGACATTTATAGAGTAAAGCGTATAATTTATATATAAGTAACAAATTATATATTATGCCGAGGAGGCTTTTATGAAACTCACGCTTCTTGCATTGACCTATTTCCAAAAGACCGCAGAGCTCCAGCATCTGACCCACGCGGCGGAAGCGCTTCACATTTCCCAGCCGTCTCTGTCCCACACCATTAAAATGCTGGAACAGGAGTTGGGCGTCCCCCTGTTTCGCCGATCCGGAAGAAACATTGTCCTCACCAAGTACGGGGAAATCCTTCTCAGCCATACAAACAGGATTATGAGCGAACTTAAGCATGCGCAGAAAGAGCTGGAAGACGCCAAAGAAGCACAGGACATGACAGTGACGATTTCCATTTTCGCCGCATCCATGATTATTCCTGCATTCCTTACAGAATTTAAAAAAGAACATCCCCATATCCGTTTCGAAATCATCCAGCAGCGGGATCGTCAGGAAATAAACCATCACTCCCGTATGGATCTGTACCTGTCAAGCAGTATCAACCCCATTGATACGGATCATTCCATCACACTCCTGAAAGAAGACATCCTTATCGCCATGCCCGATACGAATCCGCTTGCCTCCCATGCCTCGGTTAATCTGGCAGACTTTGAAAAAGCGGATTTCATCACGCTCCAGCAAGGCGTCGCTTTAAGAAACATCACAGACTTTTACTGCAGGGCGGCGGGTTTCACTCCTCATGTCATTCTGGAGAGCGACAACCCCGGCACCGTACGGGAATTTATCAAAGCGGGTCTCGGCGTCTCCTTTGCTCCGCGTATCACCTGGTGCGGCGTCGGCGGCGACCATGTAGCACTTGTCCCCATCACCACACCAGGCTGCCAGCGGTACATCAGCCTGTCATGGGATGAAAATACCCTTACCCCGCCGGCGGAAGAACTGAAAAATTATTTCATTAAAAACTTTAAACGTTTCGCCGAACAATATGCCGGTGTAAACAGTTCTATGTAGCCATCTGCCATAAAGGAGCTTTCCATGAAAAAATTTTTCGCCGCTGTCTTAACTGTCTTTCTTTCCCTCGGACTCCTTACCGCCTGTGGAGGAGGACAGCAGCATGGCACCTCTTCCGCGCCGGCCGTTCAAAGCGTTGAAAGATCAGATACAGGAAGTGCAGATAAATCAAAAAGCCGCATCAGGCAGAATAAAATCTACACAGATTCCGAGTCCATTTCCCAAAACGGTGAACAATTCAGCGCAAAAAGTCCGGACAGCGGGGAAATCCGTGTAGAACCGGATCAGGCCTATACCGACAAAGACCATGTAGCGGCATATATCCATATCTACAGGAAACTGCCGCCCAACTATATCACCAAGGCGGAAGCCAGAAGCTTAGGATGGAAAGATAAGGGGACACTTGATCAAGTCGCTCCGGGAAAAAGCATCGGCGGCGACCGCTTCAGCAATTATGAAAAAATCCTCCCTGACGCTCCGGGGCGCAGCTGGAAAGAATGCGACATTGACTACGTCAGGGGGAACAGGAACGCGAAACGTATTTGTTTCTCCAACGATGGACTTATCTACTACACCTCATCCCACTATCAGGATTTTGAAAAAATATATTAAGAGATTGTCCTATGCAGATCAGACTTGCTCCTGAAAACTTCAAAACAAGAGAAACCGCCCACACCTACCTGAAGGAAATACTTCGTCTACCGGACTATTACGGCAGGAACTTAGATGCCCTCTACGACTGTCTCTGTGAAATCATTACGAAAACCACGATTACCGTTCCCTGCGTAATCGCTTCAGACGGCTACCTTGGGGAATATGGAAAAACAATGATTGCCGTTTTTCATGACGCTGCTAAAGAAAACAAAAACTTACAAGTAAACTTCGAGTAATCCTTTTCTACATCCGGCACTGCCCCTGCCGGATATTTTTTTGTGAAATACCTTTAAGCAGCAGGAGATATTTCGTCCCATATGGATGATGGAAACCGGTTTTATATTTCCCCTTTGTTGCAAGTAAAACTATCTTTCAGATTATGGTAAAATATAATAGATATTCAGATTTCCTTAGTCTTTATTTATATAATTTCTTATATTTGAGGTATCCATGAATAAAAAATCGGCAGACAGCCGGCTCAGTCTTTCTGCACGTTTCACCATGCTTGCCGTCTTTCTCATTGCCAGCATGATTCTTTCTGTACGTTTCGGTTCTACAAATGTTCCGTTGTCAGATATTCTTTCAGAAGTTTCCGCCTTTATCAGTACCGGCCGCCCGGCAGAGACCGCTTCTTCCATGATTTTGTGGCAGATTCGCATTCCCCGCACCATTTTCGCCGCCTTTTGCGGCATGGGATTGTCCCTTTGCGGACTCGTACTCCAGACGATGACACGAAATGATCTGGCCGACCCCTATGTGCTGGGTGTTTCTTCCGGCGCAAGTACCGGTGCAGTTATCGCTATTATTTGGGGATGGTTTTCCTTTTTCGGAAATTATAATGTTTCCGCAGGCGCATTCATCGGTGCAGCGGTATCTACGATTATCGTCACTATGTGTGCGGGAAAAAGCACCAGTCCCATTCGTCTTATATTGGTAGGCATGGGCGTATCTGCTCTTTTTTCCGCACTTACCATGATGATCATTTACGGAGCAAAACATGAAGCACAGGTAAGGAGCGCCATGTTCTGGCTGCTGGGCAGTTTATCCGGTATGCAGTGGAGCAGCCTCCCCACCGTAGCCGCTGCCGTTTTTATCATGCTTGCTGCTGTCTGGATCCTCCGCAGCGATTTGGACCTTATGCTTTTAGGCGAAGGAGAAGCGGAATACTTGGGTATGAACAGGAAGAAACTTCAGCTTTTCATTGTCATTTTATCTTCTCTGATCGTTGCCATACTCGTATCGAAAGCAGGCATCATCGGATTTATCGGTCTTATCACACCTCATTTGGCACGTACCGCAGCGGGACCCTCCCATGGAAGACTCGCTTTATTCTCCGCCCTTATCGGCGCCATTGTCATGATTTGGGCTGATGTCCTTTCCCGTGCCCTCTTTGCACCGGAAGAAGTGCCCATCGGCGTGCTTACTTCCATTGTAGGCGCCCCTATCTTCCTTTGGATCGTAACCCACCGTTATGGGGAGGTACAGCCATGATTGAAATAAAAGATTTATCCTATACCATCGGGAAAAAAGAAATCCTGAAAAATATTTCCTTTACCGTAAATAAGGGAAGCATGACCTGCATTGTAGGCCCGAACGGCTGTGGGAAATCCACTTTGCTCGCCCACATTTCCCGCCGCCTTCCTTCTCGAAATTCCATTTACTACAAGGGCCGTGCGGTAGAAACCATTCCGCGAAAGGAATACGCAAAAGAAGTGGCTGTCATGGTACAGCAGGGATTTGGGATGGCAGGCGATCTGAAGGCAGAGGATGTGGTTCTTATGGGGCGGTATCCGTTTAAGGGCCGTTTTTCGGACTATACCAAAGAGGATCATCAGATTGCCGAGCGTGTCATGATTGAGACAGGCGCTTCCATTTTATCGGGCAGAGAAATGCAGCATATGTCAGGCGGAGAAAAGCAGCGTATTCTCATCGCCAAAGCCTTCACACAGAAACCGCAGCTCCTGCTCATGGACGAGCCGACAAATCATTTGGATGTAAAGTACAAACTGTCTCTTATGGAACATTTAAAACGGTTCCATCAACAGGGTACCGTCATCGTAGTACTCCATGACTTGTCCCTTGCCGCGCGTTACTGCGACCACGCAGTCGTCATGAGAGCAGGAAAAGTCATTGACTTCGGAAAAGTAGAAAACACGATTACAGCGGAAAAGATGAGCCGGCTTTTTGAAGTGCCTTTTTATAAAGCTGTTCATGAAGACCAGCAATTCCTTTATTGTTAGTCTCCATTTTATATTTTATGAGGAGGAAATATGATGAATTTGAAAACCAAGAAACTGATTGCCGCCCTGTTGATTGCCACATCCGCAGGTTTGTTCACCGCAGGCTGCGGTACAGATCAGTCCGCGAAGAAAGCGCCCCCGAAAACCGCGGACGTTACATGGACAGAGTCACTGGACGGAAAGAAAGTGGATATGAAAGTAACAGCACCGCCGAAAAGAGCTGTTTCCATGTCCTTTGCCACGACAGAAATGATGCTTACGCTCGGATTGCAGGATCAGATGGCCGGCACCGCTTTTAAAGAAGAAGAAATTTACGGACCTCTCGCTGATGCTTATGCAAAAGTGCCCGTCCTTGCAGAAAAATGGCCGTCCTATGAAAAACTTATGTCTGTAAACCCTGATTTTCTTACAGGCTGGGAAGTACCTTTCACGAAACGCGCAATCCCTGCTGAAAAGCTGATTGCTGCAGGAATCCCCATTTTTGTTCCCGATTCCATGCAGGATACAAAGGCAACCTTGGATACAAACTTTGATGATATGCTGGAATACGGAAAAATTTTCGGAAAAGAAGATAATGCCAAAAAATGGGTAGACGGTCAAAAGAAGAAACTGGAAGCTGTCCAGTCTAAGCTGAAAAATCTGCCAAAGGTAAAAGCCTTTGTCTTTGATTCAGAGGACGGCGATCCTTTTACAGTCTTTGAAGGATACACGACAAACATACTGAAACTCATCGGCGTGGAAAATGTCATGTCAGGACAGAATGTAGATAAAACATGGGCAAAAACAAGCTGGGAATCTTTCGTGAAAGCAGATCCCGACTACATCATCATCGTAGACTACTCCACCAGCGACCGCACAGAAGATGATTTTGCAATGAAAGTGGATAAAATGAAAAACAATCCCCAGCTTGCAAGCGTGAAAGCTATTAAAGAAAATCATTTCATCCGTGTCAAGCTGTCTGAAATCACACCGGGTGTACGAACAGTAGACGCGCTTGAAAGACTGGCAAAAGAAATGCACCCCGATATGAAATAAATAAACTATGAAACTCCTGTGAAAATTCCACGGGAGTTTTATATTGGAAAATATGTTTCGCCAAAATGGTTCCCCCTTCCACCTATCCATGATATGATTGACTTATATTCTGATAGATGGGAGTTTGCTATGTCACAGAATCCTGATTTTGAAGAGACTTCTCTCTTTGATCTTTTCCCGGCAGAAGAAAAGAAAACTGACAAAAAAGAACAAAAGAATGAAAAAACGGAAAATGCCGCACCGAAGGATGGAAGAGGGAAAGAATCGGCGGTAACGGCTGTAAAAACGATTAAACCTGAAACGGCGCCCGGAAAAGAAGAAATACCGGTTTCGCAGCTGAAAGACTGTCCCGTTTCAGCAACACCCGCATGGACGGAAAAATTCTGGGAGTATGATATTACAAAACCGTCACAATGGATCCGTGACGATATGAAAGAGCACATGGTGGCAGAAGGGTTCACCAAAAGAGAAGCCAACCACATCTTCAGGGGTCTTGTATTTAAGGAAAAAATCTTCAATACCAAAAACCAGGCTCTTGCTTATTTGAAAACGGTTCCTACCACGTATGCGGTCAAGTATAAAATCGGAATCGAACCGTCTCCCCGGATGGTGTCTTTAAAAAAACGGCTGGACGACAAAAAGGCACGCCTTGAAGAATATAAAAACGATCAGGCCATGCGGAAGTTTCGTACGGAATTTGTTTCCTGCCCCGTATGCCGTTCAAAAATCAACAGCAGATATTTTACACCGCCCGCCTGTCCGGTCTGCCGCTGTGACATGCGTGCCGAATCAGTCATCCATACTTTGGAATCGCTGGAAAAGGCTGTCGCCGATTTGAATAAAAGATACGAATACGCTGCCGAAAAGCATAATTCCAGATTTACCGGCGGCGAAAAATGGATTATCCGCACGGTAAATACCCCTTCTCAAGAGAAAAAAGGATAGCTTCCTATTATCCCAAAAGTAAAAACCTGTTACCCGAAATAAAAAGGGTAACAGGTTTTTACTTTTATGAGAAATTACCAGTTGCGGAATTTTGCCGGCGGATTATAGAGTCCCCCGGACCAATCCACAAGGTCTTTCATATTCTTCGCGGCAAGAAGTTCCCTTGTCGCCGTTGAACGGTCAATGCCCAAATCTTCCGGCAGCTTCACAATACCCTCTTTCCTGAGACGCAGTGTCTCAGCAGGATCTTCCAGCATGCCCACTTCCGTCTTGCCGGCTATGGCGCGGATAGCATTCATCCGTTCTTCCATGTTGCGGCACTTATGGAGATACGCGATACCGATTTCGGAAACAATATGGGTCAGGTCGTCAGAGTAAATCATAACCGGTTCCAGATCCAATCCCGCATTCTTCTTCAACTGGATCGCATCCAGTTCCTGCACGAAGCCGGGGAACCCTTTTTCAGATACGGTCGTAATCACCTGTACGACAAGTTTCTTGCCGCGGAGACATTCACCCGTCAGTTCGGCGCGATTTGCCACCTCATTGCCGCACTTGAACCATGCTTCTGTCACATGGCGCCGACCCTTGGCATCACACCCCATGTTCGGAGCGCCGCCGAAGCCTGCCACATTGTTCTTTGTTGCTGTGGAAGAATTGCCGTAACGGTCAATCTGCATGGTGGATCCGATAAACATATCTGCCGCATAGTGGCCTGCCGCCTGGCAGAAAGCTCTGTTGGAACGCATCGTTCCGTCCGGTCCGACGGCAAAAACATCGGGTCTTGCTTTAATATATTCTTCCATGCCTACTTCAGAGCCAAAAGAGTAAAGATTTTCCGCCCATCCTGTTTCAATCGCCGGGATCATGGTGGGGTGCGGATTCAGTACCCAGTGTCTGCAGATCTTTCCCCGAAGTCCAAGGCTTTCCCCATAGGTCGGAAGAATAAGTTCAATGGCGCTTGTATCAAAACCGACTCCGTGGTTCAGTACCTGGACGCCATATTCGCCATAAATTCCCTTTATAGCCATCATGGCTTTTAATATTCTTTCATCGCTGATTTTCGCCGGATCACGGGTAAAAAGCGGATTCAGCATGTACGGCGTTGGGCTTTCGATCACAAAATCGACCCAGTCGGCTGGGATATCCACACGGGATACTTTATCCACCAGCTTGTTCACCTGCACAATGACGATTCCCTGGTTGAATTTTGTCGCTTCCGCAATCGCCGGTGTATCTTCCGTGGAAAAGCCGGAATAAATATTTCCCTCCCTGTCCGCTTCATCAGCTACAAGAAGAGACACTCTCGGAATCAGGTCGATAAAGTAGCGGCTGTACATTTCCAGATAGGTATGAATCGCGCCCAATTCGATGCTTCCGTCCTGTACCATTTGCGCCAGGCGTTTGCCCTGGCTCCCTGCATACGCGAAATCCAATTTCTTTGCAATCCCTTTTTCAAACACATCCAAATGTTCAGGGATAGACAACGTGGATTGGATCATGTGGAGATCATGGACACAGGACGGATCGACCTTGCAAAGTTCACCCGCCAGGAAATCCGCCTGCTTTTGATTATCCCCCTCTATATTGACATTGTCACCGGGATGCAGGACCGCTTCCAAAAGAGCGACCGTATCTTTCGCGTCAACAATCTTTCCTTTTGTTAAACAGGCAGCGGCAGACAGCCTTGCTTTGGTATCATCACCTCTGGTATGCCAGTTCTTATTGTTCGGTCTGATTTCCAACATAATTATTCTCCTCTTTCTGATGAAACATCTTGTTTTTCAATATTTTAATTATATAACGATTTATTTCTTTTCCAAAGAAAAAGCACCTACCCAATCAAATCAAGTAAATGCTTTTAATTTCTCCATCTGCTCAGAAAACCATCCGGGTCATGAAATAGAACACTGACGGAAAAAGCAGGCATCCGAGTCCCGTGTAAAAGGTCGCTGTCATAGCCGCGTAAGGAACGAGTTTCGGATCAACAGCCGCCATTCCTGCAGCGGTACCGGATGTAGTACCCATGATTCCGCCAAATGCCATAGCAGACTGGGGATTATTAATACCAAGCGGTTTGGCCACGAAAGGCGTTACAACCATGACAAGTACGGATTTCACAACGCCCGCCGCAATGCTGATGGCAATAACTTCAGAAGAAGCACCGAGAGCCGCCCCCGTTACCGGTCCTACCACGAAAGTCGCCACACCTGCGCCGATAGTTACAAGATCAACCGCGCTGGTATATCCGAGAGGATACGCGACTGCTATACCTGCCACCAGGCAGATGAACTCTCCGATAAAAAGAGAAGCCACACCCCGCAGGCCGATCTTCTTAATTTCACGGAGATCCGCCCCGAAAGCGGTAGACACGATAGCAAAATCACGGAACATGGCACCGCCGACCAGCCCCATTCCCGCAAAAAGCGGTATATCAGCAATACCTTTGCTGCCGCCGGTTACAGAACCGCCGAAGTAGGCCAGAACAAGTCCCAGAAAAATGGCGATAGCGCTGCCATGTACTCTTCCCTTTGTAAGACTGCCCATCTTATAAGCAATAAAAGTGATTAACCCCAGCACCATGAAAGACGCTACCATTCCATTTTTGGTAAACAGCTTGACTGCCATTGCTAAGATATCCATAACTTTTTACCTCGTTCTTTCCTTACTGCTTACCTTCATTCAGAGCCACCTTGCCGGCCATTTTCTGTTCGGAAGAATGATGCGGAGAAAGTACCGGAATCAGAAGAAAACCAAGAACCACTGCCAGAGTGCCGCCCAGGATTGCGACCATCCCGCCGGAAAGCGCCGCAACGACATTCTGGATGGAACTCATGGCTACAACAATGGGAATATACATGGACGCCCAGAATTTAATTCCCGCCTCTTCAAGCCCTTTCATGATCCCTTTCTGCTCAGCCCAGGTGGAAATAACAATCAGGAGAAGCATAGCAAATCCCACACCGCCAATATTTGCATTGACCCCCAATGCCATACCGAGAACGTCGCCAATCAAATTGCCTGCCATGTAGCAGCCTGCCAGAAGTGCAACTCCGTAAATAATCATTTCTTTCGCTTCCTTTCTTTGCTCTCTTCATTCTTCCCGTCTGATTTTGCCTCTGCAGGTACAAAACCTTTTCACACTTGATATAATACAGAGGAACGGTTCTGATAAAGATAGACTCTTGCAGCTTTCCCTCTTGCAGCCTTATTATACTTAAAGCCATTTACAAAAAAATGGTTTTACCGGTAAGATGCAGGTAACGGGGGGTAACATGCAGATGTATATTCTTCATTTTTATCAGTAAACACTTCTATACACTTAATCTTATTCAAAGGTGAACGTGATGTATAACACATTTATAAATGGCGTACAACATGTATGGCTGGGGATCTCCATTTTCCTGCTTCTCATTCTCTCCTTCAGCCGCACAACAATTTTCCGAAATGCTTTAACCGCAAGATACTTTGACAGAAAACGCCTGGTTCTATTTACGGTTCTCTTCTCCGCCATGGCCGTTTCGGGAACCTACTGGAGTGTCAGTGCCGGGGGCGGTATTATTAATTTTCGCGCTGTAGGTATTATGCTGGCAGGTTTCATCGGAGGACCTGCCGTCGGTTCCATTACCGGCCTTATTGCCGGTCTGCACCGCGCCTTTTTCATTAATACAGATGCATCATACATCCATGGCGGGCTTTCCATTCTCCAAGGCATAGCCGCAGGCTTCACCACGAATTACCTGAAATCCAAGCACCATCGGTTATGGCTTTGGGCACTTATTTATGCCTTTCTTCTTGAAGTTCTTTTTTGGGCATTTTTCGCACTTCTCACCTGGCCGGAAACCGTAGCGAATCCAAATGCGCTGGCTCTCCTCTCCCTTCCGATCCTTATCACGAATACCATCGCAGTCAGTCTTTTTATCGGTGTTCTTGAAGTATCCACCTACATTTGGGACTCAGAAAAAACAAAGACTACAAAAAATACTTTTGATGCCATCCAGATGATTTTCAGCACTCTGCAGGCCGGTTTCAAAGACCTCACTGTAACAAAAATTACGGAAATCATCACTACCGCCCTGCCTTCCCTTATCTGGACCGCTGTTATTTATAAAAACCGCGTATATATCCGCGGTGCTTATAAAACAAAAGAAGACCGAACACAAGGCGAAGCGGAAACTTCCATACTCCGGCTTCAGAAATCACTTCCCGATATGCCCCACGTACTCACATTGCCGGTTCGCTGGCAGAATGAAATTATCGGATACATCATTGCCGCAAAAAGCAAGGGCGACACTTTTACAAAAATGGGAATTGAATTTTTGAACGGTGTCTGCCATATCGTAGAAGCCATTTACGAATATGAACAGATGAAAGAAGAAAAAAATCTCCTTGCTGAAGCGGAAATACGGGCACTCCAGGCACAGATCAATCCCCATTTCCTTTACAATACGCTGAATACCATCAGCTTCTATGTGCGGAGCGATCCTGAAACAGCACGAAAACTGATTAAGTATCTTTCTGATTATTTCCGCCACAGCTTAAACAATCCCTCTAAATTTATTTCTCTTGCCGAAGAAATGCGGGTCATTGACTGCTATATCCAGCTTGAACGGGCACGCTTCAGTGACAGGCTGAGCGTAACCTATGATTTTTCAGAAGACATGCTGGAAAACCTGCAGATACCGCCGCTTCTTCTCCAACCTCTGGTAGAAAACGCAGTTATTCACGGAGTCATCAAGCGGGAAGAAGGCGGCACCGTCCGCGTAGGACTGATCGAGCATAAGACATATAATAAAATTTACGTCATTGATACCGGTGTAGGTATCTCGAGAAGAAAACTGAAAACACTTTTAATTGACCGCAAACGGCGCGACCATATCGGCCTCATCAACGTACACCAGCGCCTTGTTTCTATTTTCGGCGAGCGCTGCGGGCTCCATATACTGAGTAAAGAAGGAAAAGGAACCATCGTGTTCGCCAATGTGCCAAAAGTGGAAAAGACGAAAGGAAAGGATGACGAACATGGAAATTAAAGTCCTTGTGGCAGATGACGAACTGCCTGCCAGAGGAGAACTAAAGTATCAGCTCGCTTCCATGCCGCACGTAAATGTTATCGGAGAATGTGCCAACGGGAAAGAAGTTATTTCTTTTCTTGAAACTCACCCGCAGGTGGATCTCTTATTCCTTGATATAGAAATGCCTATTATGAATGGTTTGGAAGCAGCACAAAAAATCATAGATATGAACCATTCCGTGAAAATTGTCTTCGCTACCGGTTACAGCCAATTTGCGCTGCAGGCTTTCGAGCTGGAAGCTTTCGACTATATTCTGAAACCTTATGATGAAGAGCGTATCGCGAAAACCATCCAGCGCCTTTTCGACAGTATTATGCAGCGGGAAAACGGTACCGCCTCCGGGGAAATCATAAATGCCAGATCCAGGATTTCTTTGCAGACGAAAAACAAGACACTCATTCTTTCTCCCGCAAAAGAAATCGTCCTGATTTCTACCGAAAAATCGGATAATTCCCTTTTCTATACCACCGAAGGCATCATACGCTCTAAAATGACTCTCCGTGATGCGGAAGCACTTCTTGCCGAGCAGGGATTTTTCCGAACCCATAAAGGATATATTGTTAATCTTTCCATGATTTATAAAATAGAAACCCAGGATAACGGGACGCTCCTTCTTACAATGAACCATTATCCGAAAGAAAAAGTACCCGTTTCCCGCCACTATATTAAAGACTTCCGAACGGTCATGCATATGAAATGAACTTTCTTACTCATATTCCGGTTATTTTTCAATCCGTCCGACAATCACAACGGGGCTGTGACAAAACACAAAAATGTTTCGTCACAGCCCCGTTTCCTTTTTACAAAAAAGATGGCGGACATACCGCCACCCGCAAAGAGAACCATTTCATCTGTGCAAATATTTCTTCAGGAAAGCAAAGCCAGCATAATACCGCCGGAAATCGCCGTACCAAACACGCCTGCCAAATTCGGCCCCATGGCGTGCATGAGAAGAAATATATTCCTGCTTTCCTGCTGCCCTACAAGATGAGAAACGCGGGCAGCAATCGGTACGGATGCAATACCTGCTGAACCGATAAGAGGATTGATACGTCCGCCGGAGATCTTATTCATAAGCTTCGCACAGACTACCCCGGATCCCGTACCGAACGCAAAAGCCACCAGGCCGAGAGCAATAATTAAAATCGTATCTGTCGTAAGGAACGTATCTGCCGCCATAGTCGACCCGATTGCCACGGTCAGAACAAGCGTAACCATATTCAGAAGTGTATTTGATGCCGTTTCAGCCAATTTCGTGACGACGAGACATTCGCGGAGCAGATTGCCCAGCATGAGCATCGTAATGAGAGGTGCCACGGGGGGTAGAAAAATATTAACAATAAGAGCCATAACTACAGGGAATGCAATTTTCTCCAACCGGGAGACATAGCGCGGCTGTTTCATCATTATTTTTCGTTCTTCCTTACTGGTGAGCAGCTTCATAATCGGCGGCTGGATGAGCGGCATGAGCGCCATATAAGAATAGGCTGCTACGGAAACCTGGGGTAATAGATGAGGCGCCAGCTTCATGGTAGTATAAATGGCCATCGGACCGTCAGCACCGCCAATAATCCCGATAGACGCGGCTTCCTGCAAAGAGAAACCGAGTGCCTGTGCGCCGATGAGCGCCACAAATATCCCAAGATGGGCAGCCGCCCCCAAAATAACAAGGCTCGGATTGGCAATCATCGGGCCAAAATCCGTCATTGCGCCGACACCTAAAAAAATAAGCGGAGGAAGGATCAGATTTTCCACCCCCTGATAGGAATACCAGAAGAGTCCGCCTTCCTTTGTCAGTGTTGAGCCGGGGATATTGGCAACAATACAGGAAAACCCGATCCCCACCAAAAGAAAAGGTTCATATTTCTTAACAATCCCAAGATACAGAAGCACCATTCCGGTGATAATCATCACTATATTTCCCGGTGTGATATCAAGCAGGCCTGTCTGATGGAGAAGCTGTCCCATCAGCGGAATAAAAAGCGTGTCCAATTTAATCCTTCCTTTCCAACACTTCGCCCAGCTTATTCAGAAGCGGGAAAAAATGAAGTACGATTCCGATAAAAGAAATAAAAACGAAACTCAGGAAAAAATCCACCACACTCAAAAGAAGCGCGCCTGTAAAATTATCAGGTAAACTCATCTTCTCATCTCCTCAATCTGCTTGTTCGCCTGGCGGACCATAAGCAGCTTTGTCCGTTCTTCCGCCTTATCCAGTACTGTTTGTTTCAGCACGATGGAACGCTTATGCGTACCGTGGCCTATTTCCCCCTGCTCGTCCCAGGCTTTCACACTGAGCGTCACATCATGATCCGTAATCGCGATAATAGATGCATGGACAGTCACCGTCATCCCCAGACTGGTGGGCGCGGTATGGACGAAATTGACCGACAGACCGATACTCGCATATTCATCAGGAAGATAAGGATCAATGGCCTCAATAGACGCGTCAATCCCCCAATGGATCAATCTTGGCGTAGCCAGCAGGTTCTTAAACGCATTGGAATAATTATCCGAAGCATCAGAGTGCTGCACGACACGGCGGGCAATAGCATTTTGTCCGACCGCTAAAAAATCATTTAAATTAATCATCTTTGCACCTCGTTAAAAAACACTTTTTTCATGCCCCCAGTATAAATCCGATATTCATAGATTAAAAATACATTTTTTCTTCCATACCATAGTATATAATGCATGATATATGGTGCAATGCATAGATAAATGATTATAAATGCATGGATTCCAATAAAAAAGAGCAGCCTCCCTGCTTACAGAGATGACTCCTCCCAATAAGTCTGAATTCGCCTATAATTGACTGCTCCTGCGATATTATTTCCTGCCTTGCCCATCAGCACTTTTAATACGCCATAAACACCGCCATTCATTTTTTCTACTTTGTCATCCAATGGCATACAAATACAGTCTATTTTTTCCTACTTCCATCATACCTGCAGAGATTCTGCTTAAAGAAAGATGCCTGCCGTGAACATCCCACACTGACAGGCATCTTTTTTCTCGTTTCATTTCTTATGATTCACCCAGAACCGTAACGACCGCTTTCCGGCAAAGCTCCACCGCTTTGTCCAAATCCGTTTTTTCTATATTCAGCGGCGGATTGAAATAAATAATGTCTCCCATCGGTCGGAGAACCAGTCCCATATCCATAGCTCTCCGGAAGATGTGCCAGCCGATACGCTTTTTCGGATCAAAAGCTTTTTTCGTTTCTTTGTTTTCCACCAATTCGATGGCGTTAATCAATCCGATATGGCGGATTTCTCCCACATGCCTGTGATTTCCCAAGGCTTTCATGAGCCTGTCATGGAGATAGATTCCATTTTCATTGACTTTCTCCAGAATATAATCCCGTTTCATTATTTTCAATACGGTCAACGCAATGGCACAGCCCATGGGATTGCCCGCATAGGTGTGGCTGTGGACAAAAGCTTTATGGGTGCCGTAATCATCATAGAAAGCATCGTACACTTTGTCCGTAGTGATGGTAAGGGACATCGGCATGTACCCGGCTGTCAGCCCTTTTGATGTGCAGAGGATATCCGGAGAAATACCGGCATGTTCTATGGCAAAAAGTTTCCCCGTCCTGCCAAAACCGGCGGCAATTTCATCATCAATCATAAGCACACCGTACGCATCGCAGAGCTTACGAAGCTTTTTTAAATATTCGGCAGGATAGATACGCATGCCTGCCGCCCCCTGAAGGATCGGCTCCACAATGACTGCCGCCGTTTCTTTTCCGTACTGTTTAAATGCGTTTTCCGCACTTTCAAAGCATTCCACGCCGCAATGATTCCGCGTTTTTCCATAAGGGCAGCGGTAGCAGTCCAGACCGTCAAAATGAATATTGTCCATAAGCATAGGATGGAATATCTTCGCATAAAAGTCCATCGATCCGACGGACAGCGCGCCGATCGTTTCTCCATGATATGATTCGGGAAGGCACATGAACCGCGTCCGTTCAGGATGGCCGGTCTGGTAGTGGTACTGGAAAGCCATCTTGAGCGCCGCCTCTACGCAGGATGAACCGTTGTCATGAAAGGTAAAGCGGGAGAGTCCTTCCGGCAGTACCTTTTCCAGTTCCTGCGCCAGTTTAACAGCAGGCTTATGGGAAAAGTTTGTAAAAATCACATGCTCCAGTTCATCGACCTGCTTTTTCAGGGCCTCATTGATTTCTTCATTGCAATGCCCAAGGAGATTGCACCACCACGATGAAATAATATCCAGATATTCTTTCCCGTCCGTCCCATACAGGTAAGATCCTTTCGCATGGTCTATAACGACCGGCGGAAAGACTTCATTGTCCTTCATCTGCATGGCAGGATGCCATATATATTTTTTATCTTCCGCTTCCCAATAATTCTGTTCCATTTAAGCTCCCAACTTCCCTAACCTTAAATACTCCCTTATTCATACAGCGATATAACCGTTTTCGGGTCGATATCCAATTCCGTGTCGACCCGTTTCACCCTTGCCAGAACTTTCACCCCGGTGATTTCTTCAATCATTTCCACATTGTCTTCTTCCATCATGCCGCCTTTCCAATGGTTCAGGATAATCCCTTTGACAGAAATATTTCTGCGGCGGATATATTCACAGGTGGTTACCACACGGTTAATCGTCCCCAGTCCCGCGTCGGCGACGACAAGGACGGGCAGGCGGAGCCATCGGATAATATCTTCCAGATAATACACCGCTTTTTCATCATGGCGGATAGGGCACATGATTCCTCCGCTGCCTTCCATAGTCACATAGGGGTACGCCGCTGTCACACGTTCCCAGGCTCTCATGATGACATCCTTCTCCACGGGATTCCCTTCAATTCTTGCTGCCAGATGGGGCGATACGGCATTCTGATACAAGTACGAAAGGAGCATATCCTCAGGCTCACAGATCTGCGCAAAACGATTTACAAATCCCGCATCGCTTTCCTCCACCGTCCTCGCTCCGCTGATGGCCGCCTTGTAATAGCCCACATCATACCCTGCACTTCTCAAAGTTTTTACCAGGAGTGCCGTCACATAGGTCTTGCCGACATCCGTATCTGTTCCTGTGATAAAAAGTCCCCTGCCCATCCTATTCCTTCTTTCTCTTTCCCTGACAAATAAAAATGGAAACGGCTCTCTGCACAACCGATTTCCCTATTTTTTTACCACGCATGTCCTGCGCAGTATAACTTTTTCGCCAGCACTGCCGCCAGAACGCAGAGGCAGATATCGCCCGGCACGGCCAGAAGGAAACAATAAAGCACCACAGGCCAGATACCGATAGGCGTATTCAGGTAATAATTATTTATGATGTATACATAAACCATTCCAAAAAGGTAGACCACAAGAAGTCCTGCCAGATTCGCAAATAAAATGCGGGCAAATGACAGTTTTTCCATATGCTCCGACAATTTCCCCGTAAGCCAGGCTCCCGCGATGAACCCCAAAAGATAACCGAAAGTGGGCTGGAAAATATATCCCGGCCCTCCGCCCTGCGTAAAAACGGGAACTCCCGACAGACCGAGAGCTACATAAACCGCCACGGAGGCCGCTCCTTTCCTGCTCCCTAAAATGAGCCCTGAAAGGGTCGTGAATAAAAGCTGCAGTGTGAACGGGCAAAGCGGTACAGGCACACGGATAAACGCACCAATCGCCGTAAGTGCCGTAAATAAAGAAAACAATACCAGTTCTTTTACCTTTCCCTGATTTCCTGCGGATATCTCTTCTCTTTCCATATCATCGCCTCCATTGTTCACCTTTTTTACATTCTCAATTTACATTACATAAATAATATAACAACTCGGTGCTTAATTCAAGGTTCACAATCCATCGTTTTATTTATGGTTTCCCTGTACCGGATAGATCTGCCCATCATATGAATCAGCCGGATGAGTCTTGTATTTCCCGCTCCCGCTTTTTATTATCCCAATACATTTTTCATAGATTTCTATCGATATTTCCATTCTTTTTCCATGCATGCTATAATTCACAAATGATATTATTTCGTAAACCCGGAGGTTCTTTATGACACAGATAAAATGGAAAGCCGCTTTCCTCGCATTCCTGCTTGCATCATCTCTGCACAGTATATATACAGTACAGGCGGAAAAAGGCGTCACCACCGCCACACATATCCGGCGCCACGAGTCCAGCACGACAATTTCCACAGAAACAGTGAAAACGAAAAGCAAGTCTTCTACAACCACAAAGGGCGTTTCCATCACACCCCCTTCCATCGGGATCCTCGTCTTTCCGGATGAAGAAGATGAACCGCTTATCGGTCTTTCCCGCCCCAAAGCGCTTGCCTCCTATACAGAAGCCAAAGCGAAGCGGGATGAAAGTTTCTACCGCCACGGTATCCTTGCCATGATAAGGGACGGAAAAAAATGGGGGCTTATCGGCACAGACGGGACGGTTCTTTTATTACCCACCTATAAATTCCTGATTCCGGAAAAGGACGGGCTTTTCAAAGCCGGCGACAAGAAAAAAGATTTACGGCTGATTGATAAAAAAGGAAATCCCGCCACAGCGGTAAAAACGATTCCCTCAAACCCTTTCAGTTACTCTGAAAAAGGTTTGTACGGATTTAAGAAGCCTGACGGCAGTGTGCTTATCGCGCCCCGTTACAAAGCGGTACTTGCCGGATTCAGCGAAGGGATCGCTTTTGTAAAAACCATGCAGGGGGAAAAAATCGCCATTGACGAGAATGGAAGGGTTCTTTTTAAAATCCCCTATGACGGTATCTGCCCCTATAAGTACGGTGTCGCGGAATACAGACGGCGTGTGAATACTTTCAGCGGCAAGTCGTTCCTCGGCATCCTGGCGGTCGATGCCATCAACCCGCAAAAGGTGGAAGACTTTGATAATTATCATACGGCTTACAATGGCATCAAAAGAGGATATATTGATCAAGAAGGGCATATCGTCATAGACAGCCGGAATGATGAAGTCTATCCCATGACCCCTTACGGAACGATTGTCAAGAAAGACGGGCTCACAGCCTTTCTTTCTCCCGAAGGACGCACACTGATTCCCCCTTCCCGTTACACCGTGGGTTCTATTGATATTGAAGACGCCTGCCTCGTGCTCAAGAGCGGCTATTCCGGAAAATGCGGACTTTTTGATCTGTCAGACGGAAATCAGCTTATCGATTTCCGTTACGACGATATAACGCTTCTTGGATTTAACAGGGCATTGGGGAAAGACGGCAGCCGCCGTTACCTGCTCGATACATCCACGGGGGATGTCATAGCTTCTCTCCCGCCCAATATCGGAGCCGCCCATTTTAATGAGACACCTGTCACCTGGATCTTCAGATCCAAAAGCTATTACGGCATTATTGACGAAGAAGGAAATATTCTGTACGAAGATACAAAAGATCCGCTTACGGGTGTTACAAAATTCCGCCATGGTTTCAGCGGAGGACAGAAGGACAACAAAAAGTGGGGCATCCTTAAAAGCGACGGCACCTGGCTTGTGCATCCCGCCTACGATTACATAAAACTGCTGTAAACAGTAAAATGACGATTCCCTCAATTCGGATCGTCATTTTTTATATTCCTCTATTCATACCGGATTCATGTTAAATGTTGTCTACGGGTGAACCGCTCTGTCTTTCGGCAGTACGTTTCCATCTTCCATAAGCGTCGCCATAAAAGCATATGAAAGTATTTATGCACCCCTCTGCTCTGTCCCTCTCACCACACGATGCAGCATATGCCGATAAAAGAAACGACGATTCCCAGTGCCTGCCGGCGGGACAGCTTTTCCCCATACAGAACCGCCCCCGTCAAAATGAGGCAAAGCGTAATGAGGGCATTCGTCACAATAAAGGAAGCATTCATCGTCCAGCCCGCCTTATAAATGAAAATCGTCCCTATCTCAATAAATGCAATAGATAATCCCAAGACAAGGGCAGCAGGACGGAAGCTCATAATCTCTTTCCATTTCTCTCCCTTTTTTCCTGTAAACGCATAAATCAGAAAAGATGTAAGCGACGCCACAAGGTATGTTACTACAAGCGCCGCCAGCGGATCCGCGCCGCCCGCCACTTCTTTTGCCGACACCTGGTATCCGACGCCCGCCATGACCACAAGACCGACAGGCCACCAAAATGAAAAATTCATGCGCCCCTCACAATCATATACATCCCCGATGATGTGATTATCAGTCCCGCCATGGCGGTAAACGAAACCGTTTCACCGTAAAGTACCGCTCCCACAACAAGGAGAGCCGCCACAATCATTGCCGTATAAAGGATGAATCCCACATTCATTGCCCAGCCCGCTTTATACATGTACACACAGCCCACTTCAAGCCCTGTCACCGCAAAGCCTATTCCTGCCGCGGCCAGCCGGGCATGGGACATATCGGCAAGCAGATCCATTCCGCCCATCCCATAGTAGAGACCGGCGCAAACCGCGGCGCTTACAAGATAAGTCACTCCCAGCGCAGCTAAAGGATCTGTCCCGGAAGATATTTTCTTCGCGCACACCTGATAAATCACATCCGCCAGCACCACACAGGCTACGGGCCACCACATCTGAAATAAATTGTCCATGCTCTTCCTTTCAAAAAACGTTTTGCACTATTCTTTCGGCCGGCGCCGCACCTGCGGGATATTTCAACTTGTACACCTTCCCGTCCGACGGCAGAAAAAGAGTCCTGTATTTGTAGGATTAAGATCATCAGGAAACGGGTTCTTCCTGCCAACCTTTGCACACATCCACCCATCCTTTCGCGCCCGCGTATTTCTCCAGCTCTTCAGGTGTAAGCTTCACTGCGCTGTGGTCTGTCCCCGCCGCGGGATAAATCACATCAAACCGTTTTAATGATATATCAAGATAGACATCTGCCGTGGGCGGAAGGCAAAACGGGCAGACACCGCCGGGCCGATGGCCGATATACTTTTCGCATTCCTCCCCGGGAATCATTTTCGGCTTCTTATGAAAAAACATTTTATACTTATGATTATCAATCCGCGCGTCCCCTGCCGTCACGATGACCACAGGCGCTTCTTCCACAAGAAAAGAAAGCGTCTTTGCAATGCGCGCCTCCTCTGTACCGAGAGCAAGCGCCGCGAGCGCCACTGTCGCGCTGGACTCCTTTAAGTCCATGCAGCGGTCTGCCATGCCGAACTGTTCAAAATAAGCCTGTACTGTTTCAAAAGACATCATAACCTCCTCTTTTCACTATACCATATATCATGAAACATCGGCCCATGACAGGAAATATATTTGTTTCACCGATGCCTTTTGCTGTATAGTATAAATATATCATTCATGTGTAAATCAAAGGAGGCTCTTATGAAAACCATACACACCAAACACGCACCCGCCGCCATCGGCCCCTATTCACAGGCAAAGCAGGCGGGCGGATTTATATTTCTTTCCGGACAAATCGGTATCGACCCGGCCGCAGGAAAAATCATCGTCTCCGACATTGCCGGACAAACGGAACAAGTCTGCAAAAATATAAAAGCCATTTTAAAAAAAGCAGAAACTTCTATGGACAATGTGGTAAAAACGACCTGCTTCCTCACAGACATGAAAGACTTTGCCGCCTTTAACGAAGTCTATGCAAAACACTTCCCGGGCAAACCGGCAAGAAGCTGCTTCGCCGTCAAGGATCTTCCCGCAGGCGCACTCTGCGAAATCGAAGTCATTGCCGTTAAATAAGGCCTGTGCCATGGACTTCCATACACTTTGCACTGGCTGCCGCACATATCGCCGTTTCAAGCAGAAACAAATTCCTGAAGAAATACTTGATGAACTTCTGGAAAATGCCCGTATCGCAAACAGCGCCATGAATGGGCAGCCGCTCCGCTATGTCCTTGTAAAAACCCCTGAAGCGGTGCGGAAAATCCAGCCATGCTTCCACTTTGCCGCTGCCCTTCCCAAAGAGCTGGGACAGCCGAAAGAAGGCGAACAGCCTACCGCTTTTATCATTCTATGCACAGAAGGGCCAGAAACCCCGTGGACAGGCATAGATATCGGTATCGCCGTAAGGACAATGAATCTCAATGCTTATATCCACGGCGTAGGTTCCTGTATCATAGGAAACGTGGAATTTGAAAAAGTAAAAGAAATACTTTCTATCCCTGAAACATGGAATCCCAAGCTGGCTCTCGCCCTCGGCTACCCCTCCCATCAGAGCAGTCTCGTGGAACTTCCCGAAAACGGCTCCATAAAATACTACCTTGATGAAGAGCGCCAATATTACGTACCGAAAAGAAAACGGAAAGACATTTCCATAATCAGGTAAAACAAAAAGAGAGAGTACCCGCTTCCCGGATATTCTCTCTTTTCATAAAACGATTACTATATTTCAGCAGAGCTCCTCTTTCCTGTCCAGAATCTCTCTTCCCGGCGCACAGGCAGGACAGTCGCACCACTTGCCGCCTTTCGCCTTCACTTCCCGGGCATGTGCCGCATAAGACGCCGCCTGTTCCGCGCCAAATGTTTTTTCCCCTGCATCCGATTCAAAAAACGCAAGGACATCATCGATAGAAAGCACATCCGCTTCCAATTCCGCCACCAGTTTCCGCCCGGCTTCTTTTTCCCGATCGCCGCCAAGAGCGGCGATATACTCTTCCGCGATTTTCTTTAATCCCGCATAGCAGCTGGGAGCCGTAATCAACGCCTTTACTTTTTCAACAATGGCTTCATTCATTATAAGATCCTCCTTTTCTCTCAAACTATTAATTAAACAATTACATGATACCTTGAAAAACGATTCTGATCCTCTGCTGACAGAACGGTCTAAACGATAAATGGAAAAACCCGCCGGCTTTTCTCCGACCGGCAGCCGGTAATCATTTCCCTACGCCGGATACTTGCTTTCCCCATTTATCACTTCCAGTATACCAGAAAATGAAAATCGGAAAAAAGCATAGAGAAATCAAAGTTATTCTTACATGCAGAAATACCATTGTTTTCCTATTTCGCAGAGACAACTGCCCCCTGGTACTTCAGGAAAGCAATGGTATTTTTGTTGCTTCTTCCACGCAGGAGCGGTCTGCACGGATCAGCCATTTTTTATTTTTAGTATGACAGTGTAAATACAAAGAAACAAAATATATGTTCACCAAATCTGCATTTATTCTTCTCCGAGTTCCTGTTCTACTACGGAAACAATGTCATCAATCACCCGTTCCAGACGGTCTTTATCACTGCCTTCTCCCATGACGCGGATGAGAGGTTCCGTGCCTGACGCACGGACGAGGATACGCCCGTCATTTCCCAGTTCGTCTTTTGCCGCCGCGACAGCTGCCCGGATCTGTTCATTTTCTTCCCATCCGTTCTTGCTGTACACTTTTACATTTTTCAGCAGCTGGGGATAGGTGGTCATGAGATGATTTAATTCAGAAAGGGGGCCGTCATGGTCACGGAGAACCATAAGCGTCTGCATGGCCGTGATAAGACCGTCGCCGGTGGTATTAAATTCAGGGAATATAATGTGTCCCGACTGCTCACCGCCAAGGGAGTATCCGTGCGCCTTCATTTCTTCCAGCACGTAGCGGTCGCCTACATTGGTCGCCACGGTACGGCATCCGTGTTCCGCCAGCGCCTTGCCGAAGCCCAGGTTGCTCATGACAGTGCCTACGACCATATTCGCATTGAGCCGCCCTTCTTTCTTCATACGCAGGGCGTTAATCACCATGATATGGTCGCCATCCATGATATCTCCCTGTTCATCGACGAAAAGACAGCGGTCCGCATCGCCGTCATTGGCAATACCGCAGTCCGCCCCCATTTCGACGACCATTTTCTGTAAGGTTTCCATGTGAGTGGATCCGCAGTCTTTATTGATATTCACGCCGTTCGGTTCGCAGTAGAGGGCGGTTATTTCCGCACCCAGTTCACGGAGGATGTCGGGAAGGAATCCGCTGGCGGCGCCGTTGGCGGAATCCGTTACGATTTTCATCCCTTTGAAATCCCCTTTCACTGTGGAAAGGATATAATTTTTATATTTCCACGCAAGCTCGTTGCGGTGGCGGATAAATCCGACTTTTTCGCCGGTAGGCCGTGCCAGTTCTTCGTCATGGCGAAGGATATTCTCTATTTCTTCTTCCGCCTGATCCGGCAGTTTATGCCCGTTCCTGTCGAAAAATTTGATTCCGTTATCGGGGAACGGGTTATGGGAAGCAGATATAACGACACCGGCATCATAGTTTTCTGTCCGTGTCAGGTATGCGATACCCGGTGTGGGAATCACGCCTGCCAAGTCCACATTCACCCCCGACGCGCACAGCCCCGCCGATAAAGCGGCTGCCACCATGGTTCCTGAAATCCTTGTATCCATACCGATAAGCACGCGATGGGTTCCTTCCTCCCTACAGAAATAGGCGCCTGCCGCCCGCCCCAGCTGGAATGCTAATTCGGGCATGAGTGTGGAATTTACCACGCCGCGTACGCCGTCTGTTCCGAACAATGTGACCATTCTAAATCCTCCGCGATTGATTTCTTACTATTTTGCACTGCAATTTTCAAATGATACAGCGAATATATTTTCCCGTCAAGCCGTTTATTCTTTTTCTATTTTCACATGTACCGTAACGGCTCCGGGAATAATCATACCGTTTTCCGGTTTCGGTATGTCAATCTTTTTGGTAACGCTTTCCTTTGCTCCGGTGATATCGATTTCTTCCAGTTCCACCACCGTATTTTTATCGAAATAGCTTTCCGGTGCCTTGACAGTGGCCACCGGCGGCGTCACCGTGATTTCAGAGACTTTGTATCCTTCTGCCGGTTCCCCTTTTACTATCGGTTTGAAAGGAATATTTCCCGTCTTCTGGTCTTCCGACATATGTACGGAAACACGGACACGGGTAGGCATGATGTCAATCCCCGTTACCGTATTTCCATCTGCATCAAGAATATTCACCGCATCAAACTCGTCGAAATCTTTTGTTTTCCCCGCCACATTGACAGAGATAATGGCGCGGTCGGCAAGAGCCGTGCGGCTGCTGGCTCCCGCGACAGTAATATATTCCGGCGTCGTGGATTTCCGCTCCGCCTTGAAACCTGCCGGAAGCGCTCCGATAAATTCCACCTGCGCCGGCAGCGATTTCACTGCATAGGTGTCGATAAATAAATCGAAATATGTCTGATCCTGGGAAATCACCGTTTCATTTCCCGGTACGGAAATATGGATGGGTGTGTTCGGATAATCGCCGTCCGTAAATCCGTCAAGATCGACATAGGCTTTGATATTATCACTCCGCATGCTGACCAGATCGCTGCGGTTCATGCGGATCTTCACTTTCACCCTCTGGGGTACATTAAGGGCTACGAGAGAACGATCCAAATTACGCACTTCGACCGGAACGGTATAAGAGTTTTCCACAAGAGGATTCTGCTCATTCATGACATATACCCAGAAAGCAAATGCCGCCATGAGGCAGAGGAATTTAGGAAGCCACCACCGCAGATTCGTATATTTCATTTCAGCGGGCTCCATTTCTGCAATACATTACCGACGCCTTTCGCTTTATCCTGCACAAGGAAGTTCCGCAGGATATTCCGCAAGCCGTCTTCTTCGAGATGGCGGTAAATATGGCCGCCGTAAGCATAGGAAACCGTTCCCGTTTCTTCACTGACGATGACCACGACACAGTCCGCCTGTTCAGACATGCCGATTCCCGCGCGATGGCGTGTCCCCAGTTCAGAGGAGAGGCTCCTGTCACGGGTAAGCGGCAAAAGGCAGCCTGCCGCCATGATGCGGTTGTCGCGGATAATGACGGCGCCGTCATGGAGCGGTGTATTTACGATAAAAATATTTCCAAGAAGCTCTTTTGACACGAGGGCCTCCAAACGGATCCCTGTATCAATACGGTCGTCAAGCCCTACTGTCCTTTCAAAAACGATAAGCGCGCCCACTTTATTCTTCGCCATGGTCATCGTCGCTTCCACCACATGATCAATGACAGCATCTAATTCCGCTTCATCCATGATGCGGGAAGAAATATAAAATTTGCCGCGGCCAAGCTGTTCCAGAGCACGGCGGAGTTCCGGCTGGAATACCACAGGGAGCGCGACAATGAGCACTGTCATAAGTTTATCGAGTATCCAGCTGACTACATGGAGCTGGAGCCAGCCTGCAAACAATGTGAAAAGTCCGAGGAACACGAGCCCCTTCAAAAGAGCGGTCGCCCGCGTATCACGGACAAGGATATACATCCGGTAAAAGAAAAACGCGACAACAAGTATATCCAGCGCATCCCAAAGGCGCATTGTCATCAGCAGTCCCTGTATTTGTCCAAGCATAAAAACTCCCGTCGCCAAAGCAAATAATACATTATTGATAAATAATTACAGTCGTCATTTATTGTATCACGAACCTTAAGTTTTTGCAGTTATGTCCCGCTGTTTCATAAGGCGGAAAAATAAACTTCCAGTAGAAATATAAAACGGCAGCCGGAAAAGCCGCCGCTTCATACTATCTTTTGTCATACACATCCCATTCCAGCTCCATGATGCGGAACTGATAATCCGCGCTGGCTTTCTGAAGAGAATAAATATCCTTCTGCTGTTCTTTATTTTGCTCCAGTGCCAGTGTCGCCGCCCATTCGATATTGTTCAGCTGGTCATCATACCGGCTGGCCTCCACATTCATCATCCGTTCCTGCAGATCCGCAATAAGGGACTGCTGCCATGAAATGAAAGCAAGAAGGAGAAAAACACACAGATAAAGATACCAAGTATGTTCCAGACAAAGTTTTTCTTTCCACCTGTCCACGAAAATTATCCCCTTATTTCGTCATCAAGTTTTTCTTTATTGAGAAGAGTCAAATGATCTTTTGTAAATTCAATCCACAACCGGGCCGCTCTGGAGAGGTAACGCCCTTTCTTCCAAATCGCATACAGGTGGTGGGTCATTTTCGGTTCCGTCAGCGGGCGGACGGCTATATTTCCATCTGCACTGTTTAGCGGACAAAGGCGGCTTGGCAGGATCGCCACTCCCAGTCCCGAGGAAACGGTCTGGAGCATGAGATCGCGCTGGCTCGTCTCAAAAACAATTTTCGGCGTAAATCCGATCTTCTTGCAGTTCGACAGGATATCATCATGTAAATTGAAATCATCGCGATAGAGGACAAGCGGATAATCGGCAAGAAGTTTCATAGGTATTTCTTTTCTCTCTTCCAGCGGATAACCTTTCGGCATGACGACGCACATTTTATCATCCGACAGGAAGAATGATTCAAAATCTTTATTCGGAATGGTGCAGATGATGCCCACATCAATGCGTCCTTCCTGCACGGAGGTCTCGATTACCTTGGAGCCGTATTCGTAAAGCTCAATGGAAATCTGCGGATAGGTTTTTTTAAATTCGCCCAGGAGCTTGGCGAAAACATGCGCGTCCGTAATCGGCGGCAATCCGATCTGGATCGTGTCCTTTTTCAGATTGAATTCATTTTCAAAGTCGCTCTTTAAATGTTCAAAAGCGAAAAGGCAGCACTTCGCGTAGTTCAGGAAGATGCTTCCCGGCGCAGTAATTTCGACTGTCTTCGCATTGCGGATAAAAAGGATGATCCCCAATTCATCTTCCAGTGATTTGATCATGCGGCTGATGGCGGACTGGGAAATATGAAGATTCCTCGCCGCTTTGCTGAAACTTTTTTCTTCCGCTACTTCCATGAAATACTTCAAGTGCCGATAGTCCATAATACACGCTCCTTACTTTTGAAATATTTTCTTAAAAAATGTACACCTTGTCATTCTTGTGCAAAAATCGTATTTCCTCTATAATGAACATAGATTTCATAATTTCCTGCTGAAAAATTATGTGTAAACAATTATGATTATATAGCATTAATTGACTTAACTATGCGATTTTCTCATAATGTAATTGTACATAATTTTTTTATATCTTGCAAGGAATATTTATGAACCGAACCCGTATCCGTCCCGCATGGGAGTTGCCCGGCGGATATTTAAAAAAGGAAGTGTTGAACTGTGAGAAATGTAAAAACAATGGACGGCAATACAGCCGCGGCGTATATTTCATACGCATTCACAGAAGTAGCTGCCATCTACCCGATTACCCCTTCGTCACCGATGGCGGAATCTGTAGATGAATGGTCTGCCCATGGAAAGAAGAATATTTTCGGCGACACGGTCCATGTGGCGGAAATGCAGTCTGAAGGAGGCGCGGCAGGCGCATTTCACGGCGCTTTGCAGGGAGGCGCGCTTACCTCTACCTATACCGCGTCACAGGGAATGCTTCTCATGCTGCCGAATATGTACAAAGTAGCCGGCGAACTTCTTCCCGGCGTCTTCCATATCGCCGCCCGCGCCCTTGCAAACCACGCCCTTTCTATTTTCGGAGACCATCAGGACGTAATGAGCGCGAGAGCCACCGGTTGTGCCATGCTTGCTGAATCGAACGTACAGGAAATCATGGATCTTGCCGGCATTGCCCACCTGGCGGCCATTAAAGGCCGCGTGCCTTTCATCAATTTCTTCGACGGATTCCGCACAAGCCATGAAATACAAAAAGTGGAAGTCATGGAGTACGACGAACTGGAACCGCTCATCGACAAGGAAGCTCTCGCCGCATTCCGCGCCCGTGCGCTGGATCCGGACAGACCCGTCATCCGCGGCACGGCGGAAAATCCCGATATCTACTTCCAGCACTGCGAAGCAGCCAACCCGTTTTATAACGCGCTTCCCGATATCGTGCAGGGCTATATGGATAAGATCAGCGCCATTACGGGACGGACATATCACCTCTTCGACTACTACGGCGCGCCTGACGCGGACCGTGTCATTGTCGCCATCGGTTCCGTTTCCGATATCTGTAAAGATGTGGCTGACGCCGTCAATGCCGCCGGCGAAAAGGTGGGGATTGTAAATGTCCACCTGTACCGTCCGTTCTCTGTCAGCCATTTCATAAACCGGCTTCCCGAAACGGTAAAGAAGATTGCCGTCCTCGACCGCACACGCGAGCCGGGCGCTATCGGCGAACCGCTTTTCCTTGATGTGCAGAGCGCCGTCACTGCGGCAGGAAGAGATATCAAGGTTTGCGGCGGCCGTTACGGATTAGGTTCCAAAGACGTCATTCCGGAAGACATCATGGCCGTCTATGAACATCTGAAAGCTGAAATGCCGCGCCATAATTTCACTGTATCCATCAAAGACGACGTAACCGGTTTGTCTCTCACCCCCGTTCCTGTTCCCGAAAAAGAAAGCAAACTTGTTTCCTGCAAATTCTGGGGGTTCGGCTCAGACGGTACCGTCGGCGCCAACAAGAGCGCCATTAAAATCATTGGCGACCACACGGATATGTACGCCCAGGGATACTTTGCTTACGATTCCAAGAAATCCGGCGGCGTGACCATTTCCCATCTCCGTTTCGGTCCCGATCCGATCCGCAAACCCTACCTCATCCGCAAAGCGGACTATATCGCCTGCCACCGCCCGTCCTACGTGTATAAGTATGACTTGCTCCGCGGCTTCAAACAGGGCGGCATCTTTCTCCTGAACTGCCAATGGCGACCGGAAGACCTGGAACACGCTCTTCCGGCAGCGCTGAAAAGGAAGCTGGCCTCTCTCCATGCGAAATTTTACATCATTGATGCTTTTGAAATCGCGAAGAAAATCGGTCTCGGCGGACGGATCAATATGATTATGCAGTCCGCTTTCTTCCATCTGACAAAGATCATTCCCGAAGCAGATGCTGTGAAATACCTGAAAGACGCCAATGAACATTCCTACGGGCGGAAAGGCCAGAACGTAGTCGACATGAATAATGCGGCTGTCGACGCGGGTATCGCGGGAGCCGTTGAGATCCCCATCCCCGAAGAATGGGCGCATGCGACCGAAGGCGGCTTTATTGCCAAAACAAACCGTCCCGATTTCGTGAGAGACGTTTGCGACGTCATGAACCGGCAGGAAGGAGATGATCTTCCCGTTTCCACATTTAAAGGCTGGGAAGACGGCACGTTCACCACAGGCACATCGCACTACGAACGTCCTGCCGCGGCCATCCAGGTTCCGGAATGGATCCCTGAAAACTGTATTTCCTGCAATCAATGCGCTTTTGTCTGCCCCCATGCCGCCATCCGGCCCTTCATTGTGACCGAGGAGGAAGAAGCCCGTGCGCCGGAAGGATTCATCTGCAGAGATCTGCCGGGGCCGAAAAAGGGATTGAAATACCGCATCATCGTCAGTCCTGAAGACTGCTACGGCTGCAGCATCTGCGCCAATGTATGCCCCGCCCCGAAAAAGGCTCTCGTCATGAAACCGATTGAAACGCAGCTTGACAAGCAGAAATACTGGGATTACGCCATCACGCTCCCCCGTAAGGAAAACCCGATGAATAAATTCACTGTCCGCGGCTCCCAGTTTGAACCGACATACTTTGAGTTTTCCGGTGCCTGCGCAGGCTGTGGTGAAACGCCTTACGTCCACCTGGTCACCAATCTCTTCGGTGACAGAATGCTTATTGCCAACGCCACAGGCTGTTCCTCCATTTACGGAGCAAGCGCTCCTTCCATGCCTTACTGCACCAATGCGGAAGGCCAGGGGCCCGCATGGGCAAATTCCCTCTTTGAGGACAATGCGGAATTCGGCCTCGGCATGCATCTGGGCGAAATCAAACTGCGCCGGCGGGTGGAGGAGAAACTGAATGAAGTACTTCCTTCTTCTGATGAAAACACAAAAACGGCTATAGAAGAATGGATTGCCGGAAAGGATGTGGGGGACGGCACTCGGAGCAGGGCGGAAAAACTGGAAGCCGCGCTGAACGCAAAAGTCTCTTCTCATCCGGAATATAAAGAAATCCTCGCCCTGAAAGATCATTTTATTAAAAAGAGCCAGTGGATCTTCGGCGGCGACGGCTGGGCATACGATATCGGCTTCGGTGGTCTGGACCATGTCCTTGCATCTGGAGAAGACATCAACGTCCTCGTACTGGATACGGAAGTTTACTCCAACACGGGCGGCCAGTCCTCGAAATCCACCCCTGCCGCAGCTATCGCTAAATTTGCGGCAGCAGGCAAAAAGACTAAGAAAAAAGACCTCGGCATGATCGCCGTGTCTTACGGATATATTTATGTAGCACAGATCGCTTTGGGAGCCGACATGAACCAGGCTGTAAAAGCCATCCACGAAGCAGAATCCTATCCCGGTCCGTCCCTTATCATTGCTTACGCCCCCTGTATCAACCACGGCATCAAGGCAGGCATGGGCGAAGCATCGGCAGAACAGAAAGCAGCCGTGGAATGCGGTTACTGGTGTAACTGGCGCTATGACCCCCGGCTTCTGGATGCGGGAAAGAATCCTTTCCATCTGGACAGCCGAGAACCGAAAGGCGATTTCCGTAAATTCCTTTTAGGCGAAGTCCGCTACGCAAGCTTGCAGAAGCTCTTCCCGCAAGAAGCGGAAGCCCTCTTTGAAAAAACAGAAAAAGATGCCAGGGCACGCAGACAGAGTTACGTCCGTATGCAGAAGTCTTTTGATCTGGAAATGCAGGAACACCAAGCCGCGGCAGAACAGAGATAAACCGGGCAAAACAAAAGAGTCATAATCGGGAAACATATTTCCGCTTATGGCTCTTTTTCTATCTTAAATCAGACGTACCGCCATGGGCAGACGAAGATAGGACAGAAACTCCGACATATCCATGTACAGCTCCACATCATCAAAGAAGAATTCCGCAATGTCATGAAAATCCGTTTTCACACCGTCATTAAACGCATATTCCAGATAGTAAGGCATCCAGCCTGCCTTATGGAAAAACGCCTTGATATCATTTACGCCCTCTTTCGGTTCCAGACAGGCTGCTTTCAGCAGCTCCCCGCCCGTAATTTTTTCAAAGCCAAAGTACGATGCCAGCGACAAAACGATCAGACGCATTCTATAATCTTTTTCCAGCAGGTCGAGGACATCCAGATTCACACGGAGGCGGGCGGCAATCCGCCCAAGTTCTTCCCGCTTTTCACGGTATTCCTCTTCTGTCATATCAATGCGGTAACCGCCTTTTAATTCATAAAGCAGTCCCCTTTTTTGCACCTCTCCCATCATTTTCCTTTCCTGACCGCGGTACTCCTGCCGGCGGTCATTCCTTTAAAATTTCATTTCCGCTCCAATTACCCATTCCCTTCCGCCAAGGTAAAGATCATCTGCCTTCCTGCCAAAGATATTGTAGAGTGCCAATGTAGCAGAAAATTTTTCGCCCCATTTCTTCCGGGCAGAGATATCCAATGTGTGGTAAGAATAATCCTTTCCGTCAAACTGATAATCACCAAGGAAATAACTCTTTACTGATCCGCTCCAGCCGTATTTCTCATGATCGTCATAGAGAAAACAGGCGCTGAAGGTATTTCTCGCGCGGTTGTCGAGACGTGCTTCCGCCTTTCCTGTCACAGCACCTTTTGCGTCAAGGTACACGTGGCCTGCTTTAAAGGTAAGGCGGCCGCTCACATGGTAGCCCCATTCCGTTTCTACCCCATGGATATCTCCGCGGCTGATATTTTGATAGAACCAGTCATTATTCCTTCCTGACGGCTGCGCATCAATGAGATTCTTCACCCGGTTATCAAAATAAGTCACCCTGCCGAAACTCCTGCCCCGTTCCCATTCAATGCCGGCGTCCCAGCTGCGGGATTTCTCCGCCTCCAAATCAGGATTACCGTAAACATTCACAAAATGATGGAGCTTGATGTACAGTTCACTGATAGTCGGCGCCTTAAATCCCTTCCCGTAATTCACCTTGAACCGGGTACGGCTGTCCGGCTCATAAGTCAGCCCAAGACGGGGCGACAGAGACGAACCGAAGCGGTTATGATGCTCAAAACGCAGAGACGGCGTAATGAAAAGCCGGTCATTTGCCTGCCACAAATCGGAAACATACACCGCCACATGATCTGCGGAGTGGGATTCCCTCTTTTTGGAGAGACCTGCCGCATTATCAGCAAGACGAGTCCCTTCATAAGCAATATTCCGATAGTCCCCGCCGAACGTAAAAGTATGACGTTCCGATTTCACCGTATCCTTTGCCTCAAGGAAATAAGTGCTGTACCGCGCATTGTCGCTGTTTTCTTTCGGGAAATACCGATTCAGGTGTCCTGAAAGAAACGGCGGCAGTCCTTGCAGGTGCCTTCCGTTATAGGAATAGGAATCTTTCTTCATACGGCTCATACCCGCACGAACCATATAATCATTTTTTCCCGTGCGGCCCGTATACTCCGCGGAGAAATCAAATCCATCCCGGCTGATATTTTCCCGCCGTCCTCTATATACAGGCACCTTCATGCCCCTCATGCGCAAATCGGCATCAGCATACGATGAATGAACAGATTCATTGAAATATCCTGCATCAAAACGCAATCGGCCCTGCACGGAATTTTCAAAATCGTAAAGTCCTGTCCAGTGGAACAGCCGGCGGTTTCCCGCATCCGGTATATTGATCCCTTTTGTCAAAACGGCGGCTCCCCCATGAGACGGCGGCATACCGGGAAATGTGATAAACATTTTGCTGTCTTCTTTATAAGAAACAGGACGTATTTTTATGAAAGACACATCAAAAGCATTGCTCCACTGTCCTTCTTTCCCTAAATCAAAACGATAGCTGTTTTTCAATTCATTTGTCCCTGCTGCAGCACTGACAGTCACTTCCCGTTTTTCCGGCTTCTTCGTGATGATGTTGATGACACCGCCCATGGCGTCAGAACCGTAAAGGGCGCTCGATGCTCCGCGGACAATTTCCACCCGGTCGATACGATCTACGCTGATCCGATCCAAAACATAGAAATTCTGTGTCACACTTGTATCCTCATCAGCCATACGTTTCCCATCCACCAGAACCAGTGTGTGATTCGTATTCATACCGCGGAGCATCACCTGATGGCCGCCCATTCCCGCATTTTTTGCTGGACGTGACCGCTCCACGCTCAGATTTAAAACGGACGAAAGGGCAGATCTCATATCATACGCTCCGGAACGCTTTATGTCTTCCGATGTAACGATCTCCGCAGACTGTGGTTCTTTCCTGATTTCCGCTTCCGTCCGTTCCGCCGTTACCAGAACCGCAGGCATTTCATAAACCGATGCCGCAACAGACATCACAGGCAGAGACAACGAAGCAAAAACGGAAACAGCCAAAATTGTTTTCATATATTCTCCTTTGCAAGGATACCCTGAAATAAATTAATGAAAATCAGTATCAAATAAATTGTAAATGATTTCTTTTCGAATTTCCACATAGGAAAGAAAACTTTCAAAGAAACCATGATTTTGCCATGAGCCGCATTCACAAACCTGCGAAAAATTATTGACACAACCTCAAAAACCTGTCATAGCGGTTCACGAATACCGTTCTTGACAAGCCCCCTAAAAAGGCATAAAAAAATGAGACCCTTTTCAGAGTCCCATCTTCAATGCTGATAAAATGATTATTTCAATTCTACCGTTGCGCCTGCTTCTTCAAGCTTCTTCTTAATTTCTTCAGCTTCAGCCTTAGCTACGCCGGTCTTTACTTCTTTCGGAGCGCCGTCGACGAGGGCTTTGGCTTCTTTCAGACCCAGAGCTGTGATTTCACGAACAGCTTTAATAACCTGAATCTTCTGAGCGCCTGCTTCTTTCAGGATTACGTCAAATTCGCTCTTTTCTTCAGCTGCTGCTGCGCCTGCCGCCGGAGCCGCTGCTGCTACTGCTACCGGTGCTGCCGCGGATACGCCGAATTTTTCTTCAATTGCTTTTACAAGTTCGCTCAGTTCGAGAACGGACATTTCGCTGATTGCGTTAAGGATTTCTTCATGTGTCATTTTTAGTTCCTCCAATGGAATAAATTTTTAGGCGCTTATGCGCTTTCTTTCTGTTTACGCACTGCTTCGAGAGCATATGCAAGGTTCTGGATATTGCCGTTTAATGCACACGCCAGACCGGTAATCGGTGCCAGCAATGCAGATGCGACCATACCAAGGAGCTGTTCCTTGGACGGCAGATCCGCCAGGGCTTTTACAGCTTTCGGATCGATGACTTTTCCGTCAAGAACGCCGGCTTTAATTGCAACGGCTTCACTCTTTGTTTCTTTCAGGAATTCTTTCAGCGCCGCTGCCGGTGCTACGGGATCTTCCTTGCAGGTAGCCAGTCCGTTCGGTCCCTGGAGCAGATCATCAAGATCATGGATCCCGATATCATTGGCAGCGATACGGGTCAAAGTATTCTTAATAACTTTGTACTGCACGCCATGCTTCAGGAATGTGCGGCGGAGCTGCATAGCCGTCTTCACATCGAGTTTGTTGTAAGCAACGAGTACCACGCCCTGGGAAGACAGCTGTTCTTTCATTTCTTCAACAACAGCAGCCTTTTCCGGCCGAATCGTTACTTCATATTTTCCTTCGCTCATAATACACCTCCTCTGCTTATAGGATGTTTGGAACGCGGTGCCGCGCCCTTATTATATTTATCACGTTAGCTAAAACGACCCCGCTTTGCGTCGCGAGGTCATGTACTGTCATTACAGTACTCAGCCTCGGGAGGCGGGCTTTCGCCCATTATGGATACCGCCGGTCTTAAGCTAAGTGTAAATAATAAATTATTCAGCTTTCGGTGCCGCCACTGTGGACATGTCAATATGAATGCCGGGTCCCATTGTAGATGAAAGAGTCAGACTCTTCATATACTGTCCCTTGACAGTCGTCGGGCGTGCTTTCAGAATGGTGTTGTAAATAGTTACAAGGTTTTCTTTGATCTTATCAGCATCAAAAGACGCTTTGCCGATAATAACCTGTACATTGCCCGCTTTATCGGTACGGTACTGCACCTTGCCGCCTTTGATTTCGTTGACAGCTTTGGTGACATCTGTTGTTACAGTGCCGTCCTTCGGGTTAGGCATGAGTCCTTTCGGTCCCAGTACGCGGCCAAGACGGCCGATAACCGCCATCATGTCCGGTGTTGCTACAACTACGTCAAAATCCATCCAGCCCTGGGCAATTTTGTCCGCCAGTTCTTTTCCGCCTACATAGTCGGCGCCGGCCGCTTTGGCATCCTCTTCCTTCTGGTCTTTGGCAAATACGAGAACTTTCTTGGATTTGCCTGTACCATGGGGAAGAACCGTTGCGCCGCGGAGCTGCTGGTCAGCATACTTCGGGTTGATGTTCAGATTGAACGCAAGTTCGACAGTTTCGTCAAATTTTGCAGTTGCCGCTTCTTTCAAGAGCTTAACAGCTTCGTCAACATCATAGAACTTATGACTGTCAACGATGGCTGCGGTTGCTTTTTGTTTCTTTGTCAATTTTGCCATTGTTTCCTCCTTCGTGGTCATCGGATAAATATCCTGCCACTGACAGTCATCAGTCTGTTACTTCGATGCCCATAGAACGGGCTGTGCCTTCTACAAGGCGCATTGCTGCTTCCACTGTGTTGGCATTCAGGTCGGGCATCTTTGTTTCAGCGATTTCCTTAACCTGTGCCCTGGTGACTTTGCCGACTTTATTTTTGTTCGGCTCACCGGAAGCTTTTTCAAGGCCTGCCGCCTTCTTTAAAAGAACGGCTGCCGGCGGAGTTTTACAAATAAATGTAAAGCTTCTGTCTTCATAAACGGTAATTTCTACAGGGATGATAAGGCCGGCCTGCTTGGCGGTACGGTCATTAAAATCCTTTACGAAAGACATAATGTTCACGCCTGCCTGGCCGAGGGCCGGGCCTACCGGCGGAGCCGGTGTGGCTTTGCCTGCGGGAACCTGCAGTTTTACCATTTTAGTAATTTTCTTTGCCATGTTGTTACACCTCCTTTTCCGTTATGTGGAATGTGGTTTTCGGGCTGTAACGGGCCCTCCCACTTGTGAGACAAGCCAAGTACAAGACAGTCTCACAGAGTTATTTATGGAGGAGGTCGAAATAACCTACCTCTAACTCTATAGTTGTCGTTGTGCCGAAATTACTGATATCAGCTTTAATCTTGCTTCTGTCATCAGACACGTCCAGCACCACGGCGCTGCGGTCGGCAAACGGTCCGCGGGTGATCTTAATGGTATCGCCCACTTTAGCATCTGTCTTGGCAGTCTGTTTTTTATCCTTGCCCTCAATAATACGTTTGGCCTCTTCATCAGAAAGAGGGATCGGTTTCGTCGTCGTACCGACAAAGCCTGTAACGCCGGGCGTATTTCTTACGACGTACCAGCTTCTGTCATTGACTTCCATCTGGATCAAAAGGTATCCGGGGAACACTTTCCTCGATACAACCTTTTTTTCGCCGTCTTTTACTTCTTCCTCGTCATGCATGGGAAGGAGAATCTGGATAATTGTATCATCCATTCCCATAGAGTGCACTTTCCGGGTAAGCGTATCCTTAACCTTATTTTCATAGCCGGAATACGTATGAATGACATACCAGCGGATGTCCTTTTCAGAACCTTCCTTCGGTTTGCCGATTTCAACCGGTGCACTGACCGCGGATTTTTTTATCTCTGTTTTTTTCTTAGCTTCCCTATCCGGCATATGTTCTCTCCTTTCATCCTACAGTATGAATCAAAACTTTGGAGAGCTGCATGAATATGAAGTCCACTACGATAATCAGAAGAGACACAAGAACGACCGATACGAGAACTGCAATGGTGTAACGCACCATCTCATGTTTTGTCGGCCAGATGACTTTTCTCATTTCCATTTTTGTTTCACGGAAAAAACGGGTCCAGGCACTCTTGTTTTCTTCTGCAACCTCTCTTTTGGTCGGTTGTTTACGCTTCGCCATCCTCACACCCTCATTCTAAAACTAAATTATTTCGTTTCTTTATGCAGGGTATGTTTATGGCACCATTTGCAGTATTTCATCATTTCGATACGTTCTGCATTATTCTTTTTGTTCTTGTTTGTACGATAATTGCGGCGCTTGCATTCCGGGCATGCAAGAGTAATTCCTTCACGCATTCTTTACACCTCACTCAAATCTCTTCTCGGCTTTCGCCATTGCAACATGCTTACACAGTATAGCATAAGCAGATATGGCAGTCAATAAAAAGCACTTAAAAAAGCCGGGTACTTCCCGACACATTGATTATATCAAAAACGTAGCTTTAGTGCAAGGGAAAATCTGTAAAATCCAGTAAGAAACCCGAGAGCCTTCCCCCGGGGTTCTTACAGTCTATTTTTCACATTATTATATAGGAATTATATTAGAAGTAAAAATCACACAATCTCAAAAACCACTGTCACATGACTTTCAAAATCTGCTGTTCCCGCTTCCATGGGAGTTGCCGCATTTTCCGCCATGCTGTCACCGGCTGCTTTCATACTCATGGCATACCGCGGCATGATCTCCGTATGGTTTTCGCCGACAGAAATGATGTTCACTACCGGCCGGCCAAGAGTCTTTGCAATAACGTCCGCTTTCCGTTTCGCATCGGCCACCGCGCGGCGGAGAGCTTCATCCCTGTATTCCTGTTCATTCCTCACAGAAAATATCACACTGTCGATATGGTTCGCACCCGCGTTAATCGCCGCGTCCATTACCTTGCCCGTCTGATCCAAATTATGGAGGACAATCTTCATACGGTTATCCGCTTCATATACGGTAGATTTCATACGGCCTTTGTCATCATACTGGTTGTTCGGATACAGATTATACCCCATCGTTTCGATATGATCCGCCGTCGCGCCAGCTCCAAGAACTGCGCTTCGCACCGCCGTCATGATATCCGCGTTGTCACGGGCAGCTGCTTTGGCATCGCGGGCCATCGTTTGTACAGATAAATTCACCGTGGCCATGTCATTTTTTGCCGTCACTGTGCCCATCCCCGTCACGGTGATGGAACGATGAAACGGTTCTTCCGCATGGATTGTCATACAAGAAGCGGCCAAAAGACACGCTGTCAAAAGCATTGCTGTTTTTTTCATACTTCCTCCTCAAATAAAAGTTTATTAATTCCACGTACATCTACGGGAATCACTCTGATTATAGCACCGACGTAAAAAAGAAACAAATCCTCTGCAGGCGATTCCTTTACCCCCCTACAGCGTCAGAAAGGAAATAACCCCATATCCGCCATGATCCACCCCTCCGAATAGGGCGCGATATCATACTGTTGGAAAATGAAATACAAATGGCCGTTATTCCCTATATAGAATTCTTTCGGGAATTCTGTGATTTTCTCCGCCTCTTCTGTAGAAATGTGCCGGGCTGTGCATTCCCTGGCTGCCGCATCCCGAAGCGCTTCTACGGAAAGAGAAGGCATGGCCGTCTTCAGATCGGCAAGCGTCACCACCTTTCCCGTGGCGTTTAGAGTAATTCCTTTTACATAATTCAGAGGATGCGCCCCTCCTTCATAGGTCATCGTTTCCAAAAGCACCACACTCACATAAGGTTTTACCGTGCCGGCCTGCCAGTCCATCCAGCCGGACAGGCGATGGCTGCTTTCCTTATTCAAAGCCTGCAGGTACCGCTCTGCCGCCCTGTCCATTTCTTCATTAAAGAATACGCGCAATTCTATTGGGAGCTCTTTCCCGCTGTGCGGAATTTTCGCCGTACTCAGCCCGAGCCGTTTTTCCACCGTTTTAAATAAAGGAAAATCATCCGAAGGAGTAAGACCGGGCCCTGCCGTCCACCCCGCCGCCGATGCATTCCCAAGTGACAGAAGCAGAGAAAAAACAAGAAGACAAACTATTCTTAAAATTCCCATAATACCTCCTAACTATAGTAGAAATTCTCGTTTTTCAGTATACCATAGAGAAAAACAAACCAAAAACCACCCCTGCAGATCCCCTGTATCTTCAGTTCGAATCTGCATCGGATTACCCGCAGGAAACTATTTTCATGATGATTGTTTCCCGACCGCCAAGAACACACCGTCTTCCATTTTCAGCAGAACCAGATCCACTACAGGATCACGTTTGTCGTCAAAGCTGAATGTACCGCAGACACCGTTAAACCCCTTCATCTCCGCCATGGCATCACGAATCTTCCTTGTATCTGTCACGGAACCGGCCCGCTGTACCGCATCCATCGCCATGTACACGCCGTCATAAGCGGCGGCGGCAAACTGGTCAGGTGCATGCCCGTACTTCTTCGTATAATTCTCCACAAACGTCTTCGTTGCCGCCGTATCTCTTGCCGCTGACCACATAGATGACACATACACATTATCCGCGGCGGCGTCCGCCATCTTTCCCAATTCGGGAGAAACAAAGCCATTATCCCCAAGGACAGGCTGGTTCATTCCCATCTCACGCATCTTTTTTAAAATCCGCGCCCCTTCCTGATAATAACTGCACACAATAACCACGTCCGGTTTTGCGTTCTCTATATTCGTCAGCTGGGCAGAATACTCGCTGTCCTTGCTGCCGAAGGTTTCCACATCCACAATCTTGACTCCTTCCTCTTCCAGCGTCTTTCGGAAATATTTCTGCGCCGTTACATGCTGTTCATTATCATGGGCATAGAGAATCGCCGCCGTCTCGTACCCTAAAAGACGGTGCGTCTTTTTTGCCGTCTGGGGAATATTCATCGACTCGGGTACGGAATTTCTGAAAATATAATCGCCAATTTCCGTAATTCCTTCCGCAGTAACCGATATTTCCAACGAGGGAATTTTAGCATTTTGCATAATCGGTCCTGCCGCCTTTGCCTCATTTGATGTCATCGGCCCGATAATCACCGCCGCCTTCTTTTGGATTAACCGCTTTGTCACATTCATGGCATCGGACGGAGACCCTTTGGAGTCCTCCACAAAGAGCTCAATCGGTATCGCCCCTTTCTGATTGATTTCTTCTACAGCCATACGGATTCCTTCCTCCTGGGACTTGCCGTATGCCGCTGCCCCGCCGGTAAGCGCCGCGATGAATCCGACCTTCACGCCGCTCTTTGACGGAGAATCAGCCGCTGTCTTTATCCCGCCGCAGGCAGTAAGACCTGCCGCTGCTATTGCGCCTGTAAAAATGATTACTGCTGCTTTCATTGCTTTACTGAAATTCATTTTGACCTCCTGATTTGAAAATAAAATAAAAAAACGCCTCCATGGAAAATATCCATGCAGAGGCGCTCCCGCGCGGTACCACCCTGATTTATCACTCATGACCATAAGTAAAATAAAAGCGCCCCGCCTGAAATACTCAGACAAGGGCGCATAGCGCTGTACCACCTTGCATTTATCACTCTGCCTCCGGGTAATATAAAACCCTGCCCGAATAAATCGGACAGGGGCGAATTCATCGCGGTACCACCCTGCATTATACTTATGGCTCCTGTCCGTAACGTGGATGACGCCTCCATCTACTTGATTCAACGAGGAGCTTGCGGAAGAGTTCGACATATCCTTCATACCGGTTTCCACCTGCCACCGGCTCTCTGTTATCTCAGAAACATGACTTTTTTCCGTTCATCGCTTTTCATTTTTAAATTAAAGTTATCATACAGACTTCAAACACTTCTGTCAACCATCGATTTTATTGCAAACAAAAATATTTTCACAGCCCCCCATTTCATAACCGCCTTCCTGCACTGCGGCCAAAAGTCATGACCGGCAAGTCCTTCACATTTTCGCAAATACAGTGCATCGTTCACACTATTTTACATTCAAAACCGCGTACTTTCCATTCTCCACTTTCACCAATATCAGATCTATGGAAATCCGGAATTATTCAATATCACAGAACGTCAAAATCTTAATTTCCTCTGATTTTACCGCACGTTTCATATTCAATATCATTCAGTACCTTGCATTACAGAGTATCGTGTGTTATAGTATTCATAACCCGAAGTTAATTCTTCCGGAAATGTGTTACTAATATATTTCCATCTGAAAGGAAGGACTATGAACATTCAGCTGAAAAAGGGCGTCATGGAAATCGTTGTTTTGTCCATGCTGCGTAGGAGGGATTTCTATGGATATGAACTCGTCAGCGAGATTTCCAAATATATAGAAATGTCAGAAGGAACTATCTACCCTTTGCTGAACCGTTTTAAAAAAGACGGCCTTGTAGATACCTACCTGGCCGAATCTCATAACGGACCGCCGAGAAAGTATTATAAAATTACCGAGGCCGGCCGTACTGAATATATCGAATCGGTAAGAGAGTGGTCTGATTTTACAAAAGCAGTCAATATGCTTCTCACCGAAGGAGGAGAACCTAATGAATGAGAGAGAGTTTTTAGATCTTCTGCGGTACTACTTCCGTAAGGTAAAACCAGAGGATGTGGAAGAAATTCTATCCGATTACAAAGCCCATTTCACAGAAGCCAGAGAACGGGGTCTGTCTGATGCGCAGATTGCAGCAGAACTGGGGCACCCGGAAGATATTTATGCATCTTACCAATCCGAAGGCATCGTCAGCGAAAAAACGAAAATGGAAAAAATTTCTGACAATGCAGAATACCTGGCCGACAAAGCACAGCAAAAGATGCAGCAGACATGGAATGAAGTCAGCCCTCACATTCCGGACGCTGCCAGTGCAACAGCATCTGTCCTTGCCAAAGCGTTTTTTACCCTTTGTACGGTTCTGTCCATATTCCTTTTCGCGGCCACGCTGCTTACCATTTATCTATTATCTATGCATTTTACTCCCATTATGGATGCGGATCCCTTACCGGGACTCCACCCGCTGACCATGGTCGGTCTGGGGGCAACCGGATGTTTTGCCAGTCTTTCCATCTTCTTCATGGGGACATTGGGCAGAAAGTTTCATAAAAGCAAGAAGCTGAACAGAAAGCAAGATTCTCCGTCCGGTTCTATGCCGCAGGCAGACGATTCAGAAAAGGATGGTAAATACAATGAATAAGATAGTCGTATCCATAGTCCTGGCAGTCCTTTCACTCATGGTGACCATTGTATCTTTCATCATCAATGATATCGCGGCTTACCGCCAGTGGACATGGGATAACCGCGGGCAGATTTCCGAGCATTTGGAAAATAAGGGAAAGACGCCTCCCCCCGGAGGAAATCGTTCCCTGCCGCCCGGAAAGACAGAACATCATGAAAGAATATCGCCTCCAGACAGGCGCCCCTAAAAACAGAGCAGCAAAAAGTACCTTCCCATGGAAGGATAAAATCGGCTCATCTGCCCGGATATCGGGCATTTCCGGAAATGTCTGGCCCGGGCTGATTTTATATATAGCTATTCCATTCATAAATATTGTTGCAAAGGAGAATTCTAAATTATGAAAAAACATACAAAATTAGCGCTTATCGTGGCTTCCTGTCTCTCAATCGGTGCCACATTCCTGATGATACATCCTTCACAGGCTTTTTTCCTTGACCTGCCCCAGCAGAAAAACGGCATCCGGCAGGATACAGACAAACAAATGAATCAGCCGGGAAAAGATGTCCAAGATATCCGGATTATCAAAGAAGAAACGCCTGATAAGCAAGATAAAGCGGATGAAAAGAAAAATCCAGCCCCGGATAATACGTTGAAAGAAAAATCAAAAGAAAAACAGATGCCAAAAAAAGACTCTATGAAGAAAACTCCGGAAAATAACAAAAAGGACATGCCGGATACTCAGTCAAAAGTACCACCGGTGGAAGGCAACATCCCTCCGGCCGTACAGAAATGAGGAAAAGCCTTAAATGAGGACTATCAAAAACCATGCAATTCTTTTCGTGATCGGGCTTACAATTTCCACCGGAGCCTTTTCCTTCTCCGGCAACACAGCTGCGGCGGAAGAACCACCGCAAATGCGGGATTACCGACTCTCTCTGTTCCAATCAGGAACACCTGCTGTCCCGGAAAGGAAGATTTTTTCCCAAAAGCAAGAGTCTCCCTGTATAAAGAAGTCTGATCATCAACCCATGAAAGGAGGTGATGCAGAAGAAGAATGGCGGCTCTGCAATGACAGCCCCGAATCTCGGGAAAGGCATGGAAAGGACGGATGGAAGCCGATGAAAGACCCCGATAATAACCGCTTCCCGCCGGCCGGACATGGCAAAAAGGTGTCGAAACATGAGAGCCGTACAGATGATAGCTGTCCCTATCTGCTCAAGAAACATGACAGCGATGTATCCAGACATGAGAAATATACTCCCAAACATGGCTGGCATCACAAGGAGCATGAAGTGCAGAGACAGGAAGAAAGCTATGACTGATCCGTTCTTCTATACGTATTGATTTTATGTTCATTCTTTACTCCATTATTTTTCATACTTTACTCCATTATTGATTTTATTTTATGATTCACCTCTCTCTAAAAAAGGGTACTCCCATACCCTCCCCCCTTCTTCCCCGGAAGGGGGGTTTTAATATACACATTTATTCGCACGTGACACAAACGGGAGAACTATTATATAATTAAGGTACAAATTAAGGGATGAAATTCCCGGTTATAAAATAAGGAGGCTATTTATGAAAACATTGGTAAAAATCGCTTTTCTGTCCGCAGCGGCACTCACCATTGCAGGCATCGCCCACGCTGACCATCGCGACTACCGCATCGCCCTCGCCAACCAGGACAAATACGGACATCCCGTCTATGACGAAACAGCGGCAAAGCCGGAGGAAGCCCCGCAAATCAAAGAAAAAACCTATAATGTAAGCGCTTCCGACGTAAATACCCAAAGCGGCCGCGACTATAGAATCGCTATCGTTAATTCCGGCCACGCAAGAAACTGATTGCTCCCGCAATAAAAATATTTCATGAAATACCTGGACATGCCCCGATCGGCATGTTCTTTTTTGTTTCCCTTAAGCAAAAATTGTCATTTACATTTTTTCAAGGAAAATATATCAGCAGAAATCTGCATTCCATTCTATAGCCACAAGGGGACGCCACTCCTTTATTCATCTGCCGCGCCCAGAACATACACGCCAAGTCAAAAAGTGCCTGCGGAGGCTTCCGCCTCTTCAAAAAGCATGCTGTGCTATAATAGTACCATCTGTATTGTATGTAAAAGGAGTTATCCTATGATTTCTATCGTCACCCCGGTGTACAACGAGGAAGACAATGTCATTTTTTTTCACGATGCCGTCACCCGTGTCATGGAAGAAACGGGTATGGCCTATGAACTGATTTATGTGGACGACGGCTCTCACGACCGCACCAATGAACTTATCTGCGGTCTTGCGGAAAAAGACCCTCATGTACGGGCGCTTACCTTTGCACGCAACTTTGGGCACCAAATCGCCATTACCTGCGGCATGGACTTCGCCCGCGGCGACGCTGTCATCACCATGGACGGCGATATGCAGCATCCTCCCGCCCTTATCCCCACACTCATCGGAAAATGGAAAGAAGGATATGACATCGTCCAGACCGTGCGTACCGCCACCGAAGACGCAGGACCCATAAAGAAAATCACCTCTGCGGGATACTACACCATAATCAATTCCATTTCAAAGACCCCTGTCCTTCCAGGAGGTTCCGATTTCCGTCTCATGGACAGAAAAGCACTGGACGTTTTCCTTAAGTTCCGTGAACACAGCCGCTTCATCCGCGGCATCGTGGGCGGGCTTGGATTTAAAACCGCCAGCGTCAAATTTGAGGCGCCGGCAAGACATGCAGGCGTATCCAAATTTAACATGAGGAAAATGCTCCACTTTGCCGTAGATGGTATCCTCACCAACTCTACCACCCCCCTTCGTGCCGCTTTTTACGCAGGCATCTTTGCAGGTATCGCAGGCATCATCCTGATACTTCATGTTCTTTACGCCTACCTCACAGGCGCCGTCGTTCCCGGTTGGACAACCCTCACCATCCTCGTTTCTTTCTTTGGCGCCGTCAACCTTGTAGGCCTCGGCATCATCGGCGAATATATAGGACGCATTTATGAAGAATCAAAAAACAGACCCCTCTACTGGCTTTCCGGTGACACAGGAAGCACAGAGAAAATTGAGAAAAGCCGCCCGGAAGTATCCCGCGAAATCAAAAAGAACTAAGGAAAGCAGGTATATTGAATGGCATCAAACCCTTTTTTTGAAAGTGAACTCTTTAACGAATTAAATGACGCATTGAAACATTCCTCCCGCTTTACCGCCACCTATCGGATCGCGGCAGGCGACTATGCCGAAGCGAAAAAAATCGCCCGCGGCATCGCTGTGGAACAAACCGTAGAATGCCCTGACGAACTCTTTGTAAACACATGGATTGAAGACACCGTCATCGGCCAGATTGAAGACCTGAAAAAAGCGGACCCCGGCTCCTACTACGCCATCATCTCCTACAGTCCCGACACCGTCGAAGGAGAAATGACAGAACTCATGAACATGCTCTTCGGAAATACAAGCCTCCAACCGGGCATCCGCCTTATGTCCTTTGAGCTTTCCGACAGCATGTACCGCCACTATCCCGGTCCGAAATTCGGGCGGCAGGGTATCCGTGAGCTTTGCGGTATTGAAAAAGGCCCCATTCTCATGTCGGCACTGAAACCTCTCGGAAGAAGTGCAAAAGACTTCGGAGAAACCGCCTATAAACTTGCCCTTGGCGGCTGTCCGCTCATCAAAGACGACCACAGCCTCTTCAACCAATCCTACGCTCCTTTCAAAGACAGAGTAAAGGCCTGCGTAGACAGCGTGAATAACGCCAATGCAAAAACAGGAGGCCGCTCCCTTTACATTGCGAACTGTACCGCAGACAGCATGGAATTTCTTGAACGTGCCATGACCGCGCAGGAATTAGGCGCCGGCGGCATCATGGCAGCTCCGGGGCTTTTGGGGCTCTCCATCATCAGAGAACTCTCCTCCGCTCCCGACTTCCATCTGCCCATCTTCCTCCATCCCTGTTTCTCCGGCCCTCTTGTCCTCAGTGCGGATTCCGGCATTTCCCCCTTCTGCTGCTACGGCCAGTTCAGCCGCCTGGCAGGCGCCGATGCCGCCATATTCACCAGCTTCGGCGGACGCTTTCCTTTCACCGAAGAAGTATGCCGGAAAATCTGCGACGGTACGGAAACAGAAATGGGCGGGCTCCGCTCTATCTTCCCTGTTCCCAGCGGCGGCATGAAATGGCAGCTTTTTAAAAAAATGGTACAAGTCTACGGTCCGGATGCCATCTTCCTCGTAGGCGGCGCCCTTCTCACAGAAAGTGACGACCTCACAGCCAATATGCACTTCTACTTCGAAAAGCTGAACGAAGCGGTGAATAAATAGCGGAAAGCGGCTATTGGAAGATAGGTATAAAAATTCCGCCACAAAATATACGGTGATACATCGAAAGCCCCCTGTCAAACAACAGGGCTTTTTTATTTCCCTATTCTTCCTCTTAGAACCTCTTTTTCTAAACACCGATTCGTGTTAAATACTTTTAAATATGGCAGACAAGACGCTTCCTTGCTTGTAAAGGAGGAAACCACGTCAGTGGCGGAGAATACTCGCATATCATAGTGAATCACATGATAAGAGAGAACCTGATTTCCGTCTTTCTCATCACGGCAGCAGATTCTTCACATTTGTTCAGGATGACGTTTTACCGTCTTATACAAGAATCATGGAGTCGGCCGCCGGAAGGAGCTCGCTGACGCACGTAGTGCGATTGAGGATACTCGTTTGTCATAATGATTTAAATCGTAAAAGAATATTTAGATTGTAGCTAACAGCTCACAGCTGATGGCTTTTATCTTCATACCGATTCCCTCACCACGACCGCAAATCTTTCGGACGGCTCAAGATGACGCTTAGCAGACAAGCTTATATCTTCCGGTTTCTCCCCTCCAGTCCCCAGGCTTATAGCTTTCCAGCTCACAGCTTATACTAATGGCTGACAGCCAAAGACACGAAAAAACAGCGGCATTCCACCGCTGTCGTTTTTCTCTTATGAGTTAACACTTCCCTGTCCCTGAATATAGGTGGAGTTCCCTATATTCCATTTTGCCCCTGTACGGATACGGGCGTCGTTCTCTTCGCCTTTTGCCCAGCGAACTCTGGCATCACCCCTGATTTCAATAACGGGCTCTTTCTTTTCTTTTTCATCACTGTACCCGAGCGCATCCAGTTCACGGATATATTCTTTTTTCAGACGGGCAAGTTTCTTCCTCTCTTCGTCTGTAAGGGTACTGCCCTTTTTCTCCGCTTCGAGAATGTCTTTCAGAACGGAAGCAAGTTCATACCTTGTAAGGCTTCCACGATTGAAAAAGTTTACATCATAGCCCGGTGCGCAACCTTTTTCACAAAGGTCGTAAACGGCCTGATAGTCCCAGGCTTCTTTTTTTACAGTATCCCAGGAGTTCGGCGCATAGGTATTGTAGGCGGCAGCTGTCAGACTGAAAGAAAGGAACCAGAGTGCCGCAAAAATAATTTTTTTCATAGGTCACCTGCAGATTTTTTCTTCAATGAGTGCCAGGAGCTTATCCCGCCCCGCGCCGGACAGTGATGAGTAGGCAAGGGGGGCTGTGTCCGCGGGAAATGTTTTCTCCAATATGCGGAGATTTTTGTTCATTTCATTTTTCCCTGTTTTATCGGCTTTTGTCCCGATGATTTGGAGCCCCGGCGCAATTTTTTTCAGCCATTCGTAAGCTTTCAAATCGATGGGAAGACCGGGATGCCTCAAATCCACAAGAAGCCCTACCATAACGAGGTTCTCCGAATTCCTGATGTATTCGTCAATAAAACCGCTCCAGGAATCACGATTCGCCTGGCTTGTTTTCGCAAAACCGTAACCGGGCAGGTCGACAAGGTACCACTCCTGCCGTTCTTCTCTACTGCCTGTATCTCTTCTGGATTGTACAGCGTAGTAGTTGATAGTTCTCGTTTTTCCCGGTTCACGGCTGACGTAGGCAAGCTTTCTCATACCACTTAAAGAGTTGATGAGAGAAGATTTTCCCACATTTGACCGCCCGATAAAAGCGATTTCTTTTTTTCCGCCATATTCCCCTGTCTTCACCGTTGACCCTATATAGGCGGCGGAGAAGATGTGAAACTTTTTCTTGTCCTTGATTTCAGCCATGTCCGTTCCTCTATTTCATCAAGGCATGCGCCAAGACATCATCCACATTTTTCACGTAGATAAATTCCAATTTTTTTCTTACGGACTGCGGTATTTCTTCCATATCTCTTTTATTCTTTTCAGGAAGCAGGATCTGCCTGATCCCGAATTGGCTGGCGGCAAGAACTTTCTCTTTCACTCCGCCGATGGGAAGGACTTCGCCTGTGAGGGTAATTTCGCCTGTCATGGCGGTATCGCCTCTGACTTTCCGTCCGGTGTAGGCGGATGCCATCGCAGTGGCCATGGTAATCCCCGCGGAAGGTCCGTCTTTCGGCACGGCGCCTTCGGGAAGATGGATATGGGTATCCAGCGTTTCATAGAAATTTTCCACAAGCCCTAATTCTTTAGCACGGCTGCGGATATAAGTATATGCGGTTTCTGCCGATTCTTTCATGACATCGCCCAGTTGACCCGTAAGGATCAGATTCCCCTTTCCTTTGATGGTGATTGCTTCGGTATCGAGAACTTCACCGCCTGCCGCTGTCCATGCAAGACCATTGACACGTCCTACCTGCGACTCATGTTCTTCGGCAAGGGGCAGGAATTTTACAGGTCCCAAATATTCCTCCAGTGTCCTGGCAGAAAGCGGGGGAATCGTTTTATCGGCAAGAACGATTTTCTTTCCCACCTTGCGGCAGAGGGCGCCGATGGTCCGTTCCAGTTCACGGACGCCGGCTTCCCGGGTATAACTTCTGATGATTTTCCGCAGGAGGGCATCTGTAAAATGAAGATCTGCGGTTTTCAGCCCGTTTCTTTCACGCTGCCGCGGTATGAGGTATTTTTTTGCAATCTGTACTTTTTCTTCTTCCGTATATCCCGAGAGCTCGATGAGTTCCATACGGTCAAGGAGCGCCGCCGGAATGGTGGAAACGGTGTTCGCCGTGGCCACGAAAAACACCTTTGACAAATCGAAGGGGATATCAATGTAATTATCGTGGAAAGCCTTGTTTTGTTCCGGATCGAGCGCTTCCAAGAGCGCCGAAGCGGGATCGCCGCGAAAATCGGAGCCCACTTTATCGATTTCATCCAGAAGAAGAAGGGGATTTTTTGTTTTTGCATGGGCAATGGCTTCGATGAAGCGCCCCGGCATGGAACCGATGTAGGTGCGGCGGTGCCCGCGGATTTCAGCTTCATCATGGATACCGCCCAGAGAAATACGGGCGAATTTTTTGTCCAGCGCACGGGCAATAGAGCGGGCAAAGCTGGTCTTACCGACACCAGGCGGCCCTACAAAGCAGATAATAGGCGCCTTTGCTTCCGGAGCAAGGATGCGAACAGCAAGGTACTCAAGGATACGTTCTTTAATTTTTGCAAGGCCGTAATGGTCTTCATCCAAAAGTTTCGCTGCTTTTTTCAAATCGAGAAGGTCTTTGCTTTCTTCTTTCCACGGCAGGGAAAATATCCATTCCAGATAGTTTCTCGCCACGGTAGTTTCTGCCATCATGGGCGGCATGGTAGCTAAATGGGCGATTTCTTTTTCCAGTTTCTTTTTATATTCATCGGGAATTCCGCTTTTTTCGAGTTTCTGCCTGTATTCTTCCGCTTCCGCATCTTGGGAAATCTCGTCGCCGAGGCGGTCGTGGATGCTCTTTATTTTCTGACGGAGGTAGTAATCGCGCTGCTCCTTTTCCATACGGCTCCGCACTTCCCCGTTTATTTCCGCCTCCAGGCGGCCGATTTGTATTTCTTCATCAAGAAACCGGCGAATAAGAACAAGCCTTTCCATAACGTCGTTTTCTTCCAGAACAGCCTGCCGTCTTGCAGGGCTTATAGGCATCTGTGTAGAAATGAAATCAGCGGTGTATCCCGGCGTGTCAGAAGCTTTCAGCTGCTCCATCTGCTCATCCGAAAGATTCTGCTGGACATTGTGAATCCATTCAAAGAAGGATTTCAAAAGGGCCCTTCTGTATGCTTCCCCACGAAGCGCGTCCGACGGCTCGATTTCCGGCACATCCTCCAACTGGGACACCAAGCAGTTTTCTTTTCGTTCAACGCTATGAACACGGACGCGGGAAATTCCTTCCGCCTGTATGCGGATGAGGCCGCCGGGCAGCTGGAGCATTTGTTTTACTTTTACAACGGTGCCAAAGGAGTAGAGATCCTCTTCCTGCGGTACTTCCACTTTTCCATCACGCTGCATGATCATAGCAAGATACCGGTCGCTGCGGCCTGCGGCGCGGACGGCTTCAATAGATTCTTTTCTCCCGATATCCAGGTTCACTGTCATATGGGGAAAAACAATGATATCGCGAAGAGCCACGACAGGCAGTGTCAAAATGGCTGCATCTCCTATATCTGTATTCTCGTTCATAAAAATTCCTCTTATCTTATAATTCAGTGTCTTTGTAAAGAATCAACATTCCTTTATATTTTACCACACAGCCGATAAAAAAGCAGATTTTTCAAGAAACATTTCGCATTTTCTCGATGAAAGCCTCTCCCGAATCAATAAAAAACACCGCAGTAAACACGGTCTTCTATGCAAGGGAAGATAACTCTTCTGTTTATTCAACAAAAATACGTCCTGTCTTACGGCAGAACGCATATATATTATATATTATATATTACAATTTTATTATTATTACAATTTCATTTCTTTTTTCTTTCCAACAGGGGCGGTTCGCCTTTGAGAACAGTATTTTCCGTAACGGTACAGCGCACCACATCTTTCATTCCGGGAATCTCATACATCACTTTTGTCATGATCTTTTCAATAATCGCACGGAGTCCGCGGGCGCCCGTATTCCTTTCGATAGCTTTCTTCGCAATGGCACGAACTGCTTTCTCCTCAAAAACAAGCTCCACATTGTCCATGCCGAGAAGTTTCTGGTACTGGCGGATAAGAGCGTTTTTTGGCTCCGACAGGATTCTGATAAGCGCTTCTTCTTTTAGCGGGTGGAGAGCTACGATGACAGGAAGCCTGCCGATAAATTCCGGAATAAGTCCGAATTTCAGGAGGTCTTCAGGTTCTACGTTTTGAAGAACTTCCGCAATGTCCTTCTCATCGGCTTTCTTGATATCCGCGCCAAATCCCATCGTGCTCCTGGTCGTTCTGCGGGCAATGACTTTATCTATGCCGGCAAAGGCTCCGCCGCAGATGAAGAGGATATTTGACGTATCCAGCTGGATCATCTCCTGGTTAGGATGCTTGCGTCCGCCCTGCGGCGGAACACTGGCTACGGTCCCTTCAAGGATTTTCAGCAGGGCCTGCTGTACGCCTTCCCCTGAAACATCCCTTGTAATAGACGGATTCTCCGATTTTTTTGCGATTTTATCAATTTCATCAATGTAGACAATGCCCTGCTGGGCTCTTTCAAGGTCGTAATCCGCCGCCTGGATAAGACGGAGCAGGATATTCTCTACATCTTCCCCTACATAACCTGCTTCGGTTAGAGTGGTCGCATCGGAAATAGCAAAAGGAACATTCAAAAACCTCGCCAACGTCTGGGCAAGAAGAGTTTTCCCGCTCCCTGTGGGGCCCAGCATGATGATATTTGACTTTTGCAGTTCCACACCGTCATCGTCTTCTTCATAGCGGATACGTTTATAATGGTTGTACACGGCTACGGCAAGGGCAACCTTTGCATCGTCCTGCTCGATAACGTACTGATCCATGTATTCTTTGATTTTTTCAGGTGTCGGAAGTTCAAAATCGGGAAGCCCCTTCTTCTTCGAAGTTTTCATTTCTTCTTCCAATATGTTCCGGCAGACTTCAATGCATTCATTGCAGATAAAGACGCCCGGTCCCGCAATCAGTCTTTCGACTTCGTCTCCCGACCGTCCGCAGAAATTGCATACCGGCGGTTGTTCATTTTTATTAGCCACAGAGCCTCCTTATTTCTTGCTTAATTCAGATTTCCCGTTTAACTCGGCCAGTTCATTTCTGGTAAGAATCTTATCAATGAGCCCATATTTCAAAGCGGCGTCAGCAGTCATAAAATTATCCCTTTCGGTGTCTTTCATGACAGTTTTCAGCGTCTGTCCGCTGTGGGCCGCGATGATTCCGTTGAGCTCGCTGCGGAGACGGATAATTTCTTTGGCATGGATTGCAATATCTGTCGCCTGTCCCTGCGCACCGCCGAGGGGCTGATGGATCATAACGCTGGCATGAGGCAGGGCGTAGCGTTTCCCTTTTTCGCCGGCTGTCAGAAGTACGGCCGCCATGGATGCGCAGGAACCGATACAGATGGTAGACACATCAGGGCGGATATACTGCATCGTGTCATAAACAGCCATGCCTGCCGTCACAACGCCGCCGGGGCTGTTGATGTAAAAATGGATATCTTTGTCAGGGTCTTCCGCTTCCAGAAAGAGAAACTGGGCAATAATCACGTTGGCGGTATGATCATCAATGGGGCCGTCAAGAAATACGATACGGTCTTTTAAAAGACGGGAATAAATATCATAGGAACGTTCCCCATGAGAGGTTTGTTCCACAACAATCGGCACATAAGGCATAGATAAACATCCTTTCTCATAAATAATATTTGTACTTTCTAATTGTACCACAATCTTACAATTTATAACGATAAAATTCTATGTTTCTTTTTCATACATCAACAAAGAGACGCGGAACATGCCTGCGCCTCTTTAGGTTATGAAATAAAATTCATTGTATGAAGTTGAACGGATTACTTTCTTTCAGCCGCTTCGATCGTAGCGATGATGTCCGCTTTCTTTGCGCGGGAGTCAAGGGCAATACCCTTTTCTTCAGCGTAAGCTTTCAGTTCTTTGACTGTCTTTGCAGCCAGCGGAGATTCTTTCTTTTCTTTTGCCGGAGCTTCTGTCTTCTTGGCTGTTTCTTCTTTTTTACTTTCTTCCTTTACCGCCGCGCCGTAAATGAAAGCAGCCGCTTTCTTGCGGAGTACGGAATTGTAAAGCATCCCCGCGCGGTTTTCATCTCTGATGATTTTGATGACATCTTTCGGTTCCGCATTAAACTGGCGTGCCATGCTGTAAACTTCCATATTCAGATCCTGATTTGTCGCTTCCAGTTTTTCAACATTGGCGATTTCCGCAAGCACCAAGCCTTCGCGTACCTGCTGTTCAGCAGTCTTATTGTAGCTCTGGCGGAATTCTTCCTCCGACTTGCCCATGTTGGAAAGATACTTATCAAAATCCATGCCCTGGGCTTCCATATTCAGTTTAACTTCCTGTTCGATTTCATCAATACGCTGATCGACCATTTCCTGCGGAATATCCACTTCGGAATTTGCCACCGCCTGATTAATCAGGGACTGGTGGTAAGCTTCTTCCGCCTGCTGGAATGCCCGGAGCTGCATCTGCTGTTTCAGGCTTTCCTTCAGTTCGTCCAGCGTTTCATGACGGCTTATGGATTTGGCAAAAGCATCATCAATAACGGGAATTACTTTATGCTTCACATCATTGATATGTACAGCGAATTCCGCCCCTTTACCGGCAAGAGTATCCACAAAATAGTCTTTCGGGAAAGATACGGAAACTGTTACGTCATCACCCGCCTTGTGGCCTTCAAGCTGGTCTTCAAACCCCGGGATAAAGCTCTTTGAACCGATTTCCAGCGGATAAGTTTTCCCCTCACCGCCTTCAAAAGCTTTTCCGTCAACGGTACCTTTGAAGTCGATAACGGCGATATCGCCTTTTTTAAGGACAGTACCTTCTTCCGCCTTTTCCATTCTCGCATTCTGCTCTGCAGCCTGCCGGATCTGTGCCATAACCTGGTCATCGGAAATCTCCGGTTTTACATGTTTAGCGGAAAGTCCTTTATATTCGCCAAGCTTTACTTTCGGCTGTTTGACAAAAGTAGCGGTGAACGCAGCACCTTCCGTTTCAGAAAAACGTTCCTGTTTTACTTCGGGAGTGGTGACAGCAATGAGTTTTTCCTGCATAATCGCGTCATTCAAAGCCTGGTTGATAACAATATCCTGTGCTTCTCCGGCAACAGCTTCTTTGCCGAAATGCATCTCGATAATGCGGCGGGGCGCCTTGCCTTTACGGAACCCGGGAATCTTCACCTGGTTGGCGATACGGGCTACTGCCTGCTTAACCCCCTTGACCACAACTTCAGCCGGTACATCAATGGTAAGCTGTACCTTGTGCTGATCCAGTGCTTCTGCTTTTACGTTCATAAAAAATATTCCTCCTTATACCGGTAAAAGGGTCCGTCCTTTTATTTACCGTACACAAATTGTAGGTTATATTATACTACAACTTACAACATACCTCAAGAACCCTATGCATTTATCTCAGCACGGATCTCTATAGTAATCAAACATTTGTGACACACTCTTAGAAAATATTTCTTTAAGAAGATCCCTTTATACCTCTTTCCATAAATACATTTCTGCTATAATAGTAAAGAAATAGAATTGCAGGAGGAGGGCCTGGTTTTGGAAAACGTAAAACGCTGTCTGGTCATTGTAAATCCCACCTCGGGACGGGAACGGGCGCCGAAGTACATTCCGCTTTTATCTTCTGTTCTTTCCAAACGGTATGACGACGTTTCCATCAAGCTGACGCAAAAAGCGGGAGATGCGAAAGATTTCGCCCGCCGCGCCGCGGAAAAGAATAAAGACATCATCTGCATGGGCGGCGACGGTACGATTAATGAAGTCATTAACGGCATGGTTCCTGTCCGCAGCGATTCATGCTTCGGTTTTATTCCTTTCGGAACGGTGAATGATCTGGCACGGGCGCTTCATATCCCCCGTTCGCCCCAGGGCGCTATACGGATGCTGGAGCAGGCAAAACGCACCACTATCGATGTAGGGAAAATCAATGACCGCTACTTCATCAATATCGTTGCCGCAGGACTCATTCCGGAAGCGGTCAGCGAAGTGACAATTAAGGAAAAAACGCTTTTCGGCTCTCTTGCGTACTTTATGAAAGGGTTTCAGGCTCTTCCCAAACAGCATTCTTACCATTTCCACATCCGGGAAGGAAACGGGACGGATATTCATATTTCCTCCCCTTTGGTGGCAGCCATGCTCACCGATTCGGCAGGCAGCTTCCGCAACCTTGTCCCGCCGGAAGAAAGGAACAAAGGCCTCATCAAACTGGCTCTTTTCCATAATTTCCAATGGCTCCGCACCATCCGTGAAGCTCCGAAACTTCTCACAGGCCTCCAGCTGGAGCCGGAAATATTGACTGTGGTCGGTGTAAAAAAAGCCCATATTTCCATCAGCAATGAAGAAGAACTCATAACAAATGTAGACGGTGAAAAGGGGCCGTCCTTCCCTATTGATCTGGAAATCCTGCCTGACCGCCTTTCCGTTTTCGTTCCTGAAAAAATCAAGGAAGACAATTCGCTCTTTCCCCACCTTCTTGAGGGAATTCAGCCGAAGCTTCGTCTGCCGTGGGCGGAGTCGGCAGATGAGGATATGGAAAGGATTCTTATGGGAGAAGAATCTCTTCCTCTTAAATAAGGTACACAAAAACCCGCAATACATACTGCGGGTTTTTGTGTGGAGTGATTGAACCGTAGGAAATTATCCATCCGCTTTCTTTCTTCTCAGGAACTGCATAAAGAGGACAAAGGCAAGAATGCCGATGCCTGCCGCATCTGTCATGAGACGGGGATCAATGAGCATAAGGCCGCCGGCAAGGAGCAGGAGCCTCTCAAACATATTCGTCTTTGCCGCAAGGTATCCGATCATCGCCGCTGAAACGCCCGCCATACCGATAAGTGCCGTACAGGTGGTCAAAATAATGCTGCCGGCGGAAGCATCAATCCCTAAAATCTGCGGTGACAAAACGAAGACGTAAGGAATAATGAAAGCCGCAATGCCCAGCTTCGAAGCGTTTACCCCTGTCTTCAGCGGATCGCCGCCGGAAATAGCGCTTCCCGCATAAGCAGCCAGTGCCACAGGCGGAGTAATATCGGCAATGATACCGAAATAGAAAACGAACATGTGCGCCGCCAGAATCGGTACGCCAAGCTGGATAAGGGCCGGTGCAGCAATAGTGGATGTAATGACATAGTTTGCCGTCGTAGGCACGCCCATGCCGAGAATGAGGGATGTAATCATAGTGCAGAACAGAAGAAGCATAAAGTTTCCTGCCGCCACATCGACAAGAGCAGACGCCAGCTTCAGCCCCACTCCCGTTTTCGTCACGATACCGATGATCATACCGGCGGACGCACAGGCGATGAGCACCCCCAAAGCGCCGCGGGCGCCTTTAACCAGACCGTCAATAATATCATTGAAATCCATCCGTGTATTCGCGCGGAGCATGGCGGTGGCAATGGAAATAATGATCCCTGCCAGTGCCGCCTTCATCGGGGTGTACCCGGAAGCAAGCAGCCCGATAATCGCAATCAGCGGAATTGCCAGATGCCCCTCTTCTTTCATGATCTTAACCCATGGCGGAAGTTCATTTCTCGGCGTCCCTTTCAGCTTATTTTTCTTCGCTTCAAAATGAACGCCCAAAAATACGCCGAGAAAGTAGAGTACCGCAGGCACGATGGCCGCTTTCACGACTTCCATGTAAGGAATGCCGACAAATTCCGCCATGAGAAACGCCGCCGCGCCCATGACCGGAGGCATGAGCTGTCCGCCGGTAGAGGCTGCCGCTTCCACTGCTCCCGCAAAGTTTTTATGATATCCCAATTTCTTCATCATGGGGATGGTAAAAGAACCGGATCCGACAACGTTTGCTACGGATGAGCCGGAAATCGTCCCCTGCAGGGCAGAAGAAATAACCGCCACTTTGGCAGGACCGCCCGATGCCCAGCCTGCAATGGCATTGGCGATATCAATAAAGAATTTTCCAAGCCCTGTTTTTTCAAGATACGCCCCAAAAAGAATAAAAAGAAAAATAAAGGTGGATGATACGCCCATGGGAATACCGAAGACACCTTCCGTAGTATAGAAGAGGTGCCCGACCATCTGGTTCACGGTGAGCCCGCGGTGTGCCAGAGGTCCGGGCATATAACGGCCGAAGAAACCGTAAGCCAGGAAACAGAGTACTACAATAACAATCGGCAGGCCTACAATACGGCGCGCCGCCTCGATAACCATAAGCATCCCCAGCACTCCCATGAACGTATCCACAGGTGTCACTGTTCCTGCCCGCAAAATAAGCTGCTGGTAATTCACCAAAATATAAATCGGTGGAATCGCCGCGATGATAGCAAGTGCCAAATCGACAGGATGCACACTTCCGCCGCAAATCCACTCCCGTTTAGTGGGGCATAAGAGATATACCAGAGAAATACCGAAAGACAGATGGATACACCGCTGGATCATAGCGTCCAGTGCGCCGAAGAAACCGGTATAAATCTGGAAAAGAGAAAAACAGATACAGATGACAGCGATCACTTTCGCCCACGTGCCGCTGTATTCCATCGTATTTGATTCTTTATCCAGTTCTTTCAGTTTCTTCTGCAGATGGTCATCCATACCTTTTTCCACAGCAGGATTCTCCTTTTTCTCCAAATCGGCCAATATAATCAACTCCTTATTTCTTTTTTCATCCAGTAAGCCTTCCATAACGGCGCCACATAGAGATGAAGTTCTTTTTCAAGAGGCATGAGTTCCGCCAGCGCATAGTCTTTATCGCCCACGATAATGTGTTCATCATTGGTCACGCCGTTCCGGATGGACAATTCCGGACAGCGGCGGTTCATTTTATCCATGATGAACCATTCCCCTTCCTGCCGGAATTCACCGTCTTCTTTCGAAAAAGGCAGTCCCACCCCCATGGATTGGTACTTTGTCGATTTCAAAATAAGACCGTCTTCCGTTTCATTCACTGCAAGATATTCGTAAATCATCGTTTTCTGTACGGAATGGCGGTACGCCAAAGTCACCGGCGTCCCCGCTTCCACTTCCTGCCGAATAAGAAATCCGTCGGAAGTCTGTCCGTAAAGGTACGGCGTTCTGATATAGTAGCCAAAGATGGCAATACAGACAGTAATGACGATCCCCACAGAGGCGATAACGTTTTCAAGCCGGCCGCCCTTGTTTTTCCTGATCATGGCAATGCGGCAAAAGCCGCTCCTTTCCTTTATGATAATAAAATGATCTTTCCCGCAGACACAAGGAGTGAATGACAACGGTTTCCTGCCCCGGCGCCATCCACTCTTTTCCATGTTTTATGGAACTTTCAGCCATTTCCCTACTTGGCTTTCAGATACTGTTCGGCGCCCGCATTCATGGGAATGGACATACCGTCAAGGGCGGTATCTTTTGTAATGTACTTGCCCACGGCATGAGCGGCTTTCATGCGGTCCAGATGTTCATAAATCGCCTTGACTACTTCACCGCCCAGTTTGTCATCCATCTTGTCGGTAGTAACGACAACACATTTGACGGCAACAGACTGAATATCTTCTTCCTGCCCGGGATAAGTGCCTTTCGGAATACTTACCTTCGTATAGTACGGATATTTCTTCATCAGTTCATCTGCTTTATCGCTGTCGATATTGATAATAGCCGCAGATTTATTGGCCGCCAGATCCTGAATGGCGGCAGTCGGGAACCCCGCTACAACGACGCCTGCATCTACGTTGCCGTCTTTAAGCGCATCGGCCGCTTCGCCGAAGGACAGGAAACGTTCATCAATATCATCATAAGTAATACCGTAAGCGGCTAAAATCTGGCGGGCATTTGCTTCCGCACCGGAGCCTGCCGCACCGACGGCAACTTTCTTGCCTTTCAGATCCGCAATGGATTTGATCCCTTTATCAGCCGTGGTCACGAACTGGATCGTTTCCGGATAAAGCGCCGCAAGACCCCGGAGGCCGGCCACTTTATTATCCTTGAACATTTCAGAACCGTTGACCGCGTAGTAAGCAATGTCATTCTGAATGAAAGCCAGATCGACAGAACCATCTTTGAGCATATTTACATTTGCCACAGACGCTCCGGTGGACTGGGCGGAAGCGTTCATGCCCTTGATATTGTTATTTAGTAATTCAGCAAGAGCGCCGCCAAGCGGATAGTACGTCCCTGCGGTACCACCGGTCGCGATATTCAGGAACTGCTTTTCTCCGCCGCTTTTGGAACCGCTGTCACCGCCGCATCCTGCCAGCAGCGCCGCACCGCATACACAGGCCATTCCTGCGATAAGCATTTTCTTCATTACTTTTTTCATAGCCTTAGACCTCCTTGGAAAATTCCTCTTTGATACGGCAGCTTCGTGTACGTTATCTGTATCCATTTTATTCCGCCGGGACTTGCCAAACCATTCTTTATCTCTCCGGAATAAAAAAAGCAGCTGAGCGCATGGAAACCCAAACGTCTGCTGCAAGCGTCTTTGCTCGAAGTGCTGTAAAGTTAATAATAGTATACTACTTTTCAAAATCCTTGTAAAGTAAACTCGGCTGGATCCCCTGATTATTCTGGTACTTGCCGCTTATATATTTCTCCGCCTCTCCCAACACCGTATGGAAATAAATCTGGCAGATTTCTACACCCGAGTAAATACGGATCGGCTGGACACAGAACATTTCCAGTGTCCAGTAGCCTGAAAATCCGACATCCCCGAATCCTGCAGTAACGTGTATAAAGAGCCCAAGACGCCCCACTGAAGAACGGCCTTCCAGCATCGGGACAAAACAGGTGGTTTTCGTATATTCATGGGTACGGCCCAGGTAAAGCTTATTTGGCTCCAGCACATAGCCCTCCTGCGGGATCTTTAAAAGATGTCCTGTATTTTTCTTTTTCATGTCCAATTCATAATTGTCGTACACCATAAGTTCATCAGCAAGTGTCAGGTTGTAGCTGTTCGGATTCAGCCGCTTCGGATTAAAAGGCGTAATCACGATTTCCTCACCTATGTGGCGGGCGATTTCTTTACCGGATAAGATCATTTTTCTTTCCGTCCCTTCTGATTAAAAATTCTGCGATGGACCGCCATGCGCCTTCTGCTGAAAGCATACCGCGCGTCCATTCCCTTCGTAAGACCAAATTGTTCTTTTTCTTCTTCCGTCACCGATGGAGACACAAGCACTTTTCCCCGGTCGCTGAAAGAAATAAGATGTGCGGCAAAAAGCGCCGCATGAATCGGACAAAGAACTAGTCCTCTATGTTTCATACCGCCTTCTCCGTAAGGCACCGCTTTCAAAAGAGACAGGCGGTGAATCCCGCAGACACAGCATTCCGCTTTTTCGGAAAGTGATTTGCGGAAAAAACGGCTTCTTTCCTCAAGAACCTTCCGTATCTTCTCTACTGTTTCATCAGCGGTGGAAGAGAAAAGATTCCCTTCCGTACCGAAAGAGGAAATATCCGCCGCCAGGGCTTCACGGACAGAATTTTCCGCTGACACCTCCGCTTCTTCCAATTCGCGGAAAGCTGCAGCCATCTCCGGTTTCAGTATCCAAAGATACGCACCATACTCATCTTCTTCCCCGTCAAAAATATACTGCCACGGCGCCATTTCCGACAGAGCTTTCCCCCACACCGCCTCCTCCGCGGTAAGGGTAAATTCCTTTTCCGCTTCCACGGCGGACAGCACTTTCTTTTTTTCTGCCGTCCGCGCCGGTTCTTCAAAAAAAGCCCCGCTTTCGTAACGGTCACGGATTTTATTTCCTGCCCACCCGACAGCCGCATTCAGCGCCCGGTATTCCATAGAAAGAGTATCGGCGATATGCTTCGCGTTGTCTGTGTAATCAGGCGCATGGTACAAAGAAGAAATAATCGTCATCATCAGATCCGACATAACTGCAGGGTCGGCAAAAAGCGACAGCCACTGAGAAGATGATATTTCATTCCATCGTTTGGCGCCTTTTACGCGAGCCATGTCTTCACCCCTTTGCCGAATTTCACAGACTTTGCAGATATTATAGCATTTTACATATATTTTTAGAATATTTTCCAAAGAAAATCCTCATGAAAAACTGTGCATGGAAGGAAAGCAGAAATCTCTGTATAATAGGCAAAGAATATAAAGAGGAGAAGACAATGGACATACTGAAGAACGAAAACATAAAAAACGCTGCCGCTGTACTGTGGCACAAATTTCTTCTGGCAGAAACCGTAAACGACATCATCCTTTCGGAAATAAAAGACCGCCTGTACCTGCAGGATGTGGATGAAGACTGGCTCATGTCCCCGGAAACATCTTCGCGCGACACCTTTATGGCACGTATCACGGATCTTGCCTTCGGCGATGTCGTGGAAGAAGCAGTTACCTCGCTCTATGAAAACAAAGAGGCCCTCCTCCCTTACTCAGATCTCACGGAAGCAAAAGATCCCGGCCGTTTATACGATTTGATGATGGAGACGGTCATGGAGCAGCTCATCTGCCAAGACGGAAGTACAGTGAAAAAGAATCCGTACTACGAACAAATCCATATTTCTCCCGATAAGGAAAACCGCATCGCTCTTGCCACAGCAGATTATCTTCCTTATGAATTTTTCCAGACCTTCCCCCGTTACAAAAAAGAAAACCCTTTCCTCTACGGGGAAGCGGGGTTCTTCAAAGAACGAATGACCTTCCCTGTCATCCTGGAAAACAACCGCGTGTGGATGAGCGTCGTCCCCAGTGAGATCCGTTCTATGGAAAAAGACATTGAAGCAGCAAAAGGAAAAGTAATCACCTACGGCCTGGGGCTCGGATACTACGCCTTCATGGCATCAGAAAAAGAAGAAGTGGAATCAGTAACCATCGTAGAAATGAACCGCGATGTCATTTCCCTTTTTAGAAGAAATATACTGCCCCAATTTCCAAATAAAAAGAAAATCAGAATCATTGAAGCCGATGCCTTTGCATTTATTGAAAAGCAGGAAGACGGCGGCTACGACACGGCATTCAGCGATTTCTGGAGCGGCGTGGATGACGGACTCGATCTTTACCTGCGGTTCATGGCAAAAACAGCGCGTTTTGCAAAAACAAAACATTCTTACTGGATTGAGACATGTTTCATGGAATATTTTTTCCGCCCCGTCCTGATCCGCGTCCTCATGGAGCAGATTACGGGGAAGAAAATCATCATGCCGGAAGTTTCCGGCCGCATTCGTAAAGTGCAAAACCGTTTTGAAACATATCTGAAAACAAAAAATGACAGAATCACCTCGCCTGAAGAACTCACGCTCCTTTTCACAAACGAATCCATGATTTCCCTCATGCGCGATTTTGCCATAAAAGATCCGATGCGGCCATAAATACGGTCTAAGGAGACTCCGCAAAATGTATCCTGCCCATGTTCAGGAAAACATTTACCTTATCCTCCGATTTCCTGTATAATAAACGAGTATTGTTAGTTGAGGTGCAAAATGACTGATTCAGAAGAAATAAAAAGACGGCGTACCTTCGCCATCATCTCCCATCCTGACGCCGGCAAAACGACACTCACTGAAAAGCTCCTGCTCTACGGCGGCGCGATCCACCTGGCAGGTTCCGTCAAAGCAAGGAAAACATCCCGCTATGCCGTATCCGACTGGATGGAAATAGAAAAACAGCGCGGCATTTCCGTCACCAGCTCCGTTCTCCAATTCGATTACAACGGCTGCCGCATCAACATTCTCGATACCCCGGGGCATGCAGACTTTTCGGAAGATACTTACCGTACGCTCATGGCGGTGGACAGCGCCGTCATGGTCATCGACGTGGCGAAAGGCGTGGAAGCCCAGACGAAAAAACTTTTCAAGGTTTGTTCCGACCGGGGTATTCCCATTTTTACCTTTGTCAATAAAATCGACCATTTCGGCAAAAATCCTTTCGACCTGATGGCGGATATTGAAGATGTCCTCGGTATCCGTTCATGCCCTATGAACTGGCCTATCGGCGTTAATGGCGACTACACAGGTATCTACGATCGTGAAAAGAGACTGTGCCATCTTTTCGTCAAAGACAACGCCCACGGCGTAAAAAAGCTGGAAGTCATTTCAGGCAGGATAGACGATCCTGAAATCGTTTCCCATCTCTCCGAAGAGGTTCTCAGTTCCCTCAAAGATGACCTGGAGCTTCTGGAAGAAGCAGGCGACCCTTTTGATAAAGACAAAGTATCCAAAGGCGAACTGACCCCCCTCTTTTTCGGTTCCGCCATGACAAACTTCGGCGTACAGACTTTTCTTGAAAAATATCTGGAACTTGCTCCGCCGCCGGAAGAAAGAGAAACTCTGGAAGGACACGTTGCGCCGGAAGATCCTGCTTTCTCCGCTTTCGTTTTCAAAATCCAGGCAAACATGGATCCCAAACACCATGACCGTATTGCTTTCCTGCGTATCTGTTCCGGCATTTTTGAAAAGGGCGCTTCCGTACTCCATCGGCAGAGCGGCAAGATGCTCCGACTTTCCCAGCCGCAGCAATTTCTCGCCACAGAGCGGCAGACCGTAGAAAAAGCCTATCCCGGAGATATCATCGGAATCTTCGATACGGGAGAACTCGGCGTGGGCGATACGGTATGTGAAAAAAAATCCCCTGTCACCTTTATCGACTTCCCCGTATTCCCGCCGGAACTGTTTGCCCGTCTTTCTCCGGAAAGCAGCATGAAGCGGAAACAGTTTCTCAACGGTGTCAGCCAGCTTGCCCAGGAAGGCGCCATCCAGATTTACAAGCAGCCTTACATCATGGAATCCTTCATCATCGGCGCTGTCGGCCAGCTGCAATTTGAAGTCATGAAGTACCGTCTGGAAAAGGAATACAATGTCACGGTAAATGTGGAACCGATCAGTTACACCTGCGCCCGCTGGACGGAGGGCGATGTCCCTCCGGAAGGACTCATCGGTCTCGACAACGCCATGGTCGTTTATGACAGAAGAGAACGTCCCGTTTACCTCCTCCCGAATGCATGGCAGGCCGGCTGGCTGGAGGAGAGAAACAAAGACGTCGTCTTCCTCCAGTCCCCGCCGCTCGGCGTCGCCCGGCTGGAAGGAAATTAACTACGAAAAGAACAAAATTCTTTATACTTTACTTATTATTGAAAAAAGCAGCAGTCCTGATTTCATAAAGACTGTGCTTTTTTATTTGCCTGCTGCAATTCGAAAAGAAAATACCAGCAGCAAATCGATGACTTCTTATCTGTCGCATTCGTCAAGAAGATTAGATATGCCTTGACAGATATTTTCATGATCCTTATACTTATAGTAAAATATTTTTACTATATTGTCTCGTTTTGCTTTCAGGTACACAATAATGATCCAAACTGATTATTCTACTTTAACAATAGAAAACCACCGTATGTATGCCCGTTTACGGGACCATCAGTTTTCTCTTTATGAAGATTATGCCCGGAAGCGGGGTCTTCAGGGAAAATCACTGTTAATCCTCCTATGGATTTACCGTCATCCGAAAGGTATTTCCCAGCAAACAATTACACGCCATACATATTCCACCAAACAGGTGGTCAACGCAGTAATTAAAAATTTTTCAAAGAAAGGATATATTAAAAGCACAGTCCATCCGAAAGACAGACGAAAAAAACTGATCATGCTGACAGAAAAAGGCAGACAATTTGCCGCCTCTATCATTGACCCCATGGATGAGGCGGAAAAGAAAGCATTTTCCCAGTTGTCGGCAAAGCAGCAGCAAACACTGATCGAAACAACACATTTATTTACAGATGTCCTGACACAGGAATTTATGCGTCTTATAAAAGAAATCTGTCCGAATATATAATGTTTTTCATAAAATCAGAACCTTTCGATGTTTTTCCACCACAGGAGAATACATGATTGAACTAAAGCAGATCCGCAAAGATTACGGAGAGCGTACCGTAATAAAAAATCAGAGCCTTTCTATCAAGGACAAAGAATTTTTTGTTCTCATCGGCCCAAGCGGCAGCGGCAAAACGACCCTGTTGAAACTGATTAACCGTCTCATTGACCCGACAGAAGGAGATGTATTATTAAATGGAAAATCCGTCATAGACTATCCGCTTCGCGAATTACGGCTCAATACGGGATATGTCTTGCAGCAGATCGCCCTTTTCCCTAATTTGACGGTCGCAGAAAATATAGAACTTGTACCGGTTATGAAAAAATGTCCAAAGCAAATCCGGAAAGAACAAACTACACAGCTGTTATCCAAAGTCGGTCTTGATCCGAAAATATATGCACACCGTTACCCTCATGAATTATCCGGCGGAGAACAGCAGAGGGTCGGCATCGTCCGTGCTATCATCGGCAAGCCGGAAATTCTTCTTATGGACGAACCATTCAGCGCATTAGACCCCATTTCCCGCCGGCAGCTGCAGGATCTTATAAAAACACTCCACCACGAATTGGGGCTGACCATTGTTTTTGTTACCCACAATATGGAAGAGGCTGCCTATCTGGGAGACCGCCTGTGCATTATGAACCATGGTGAAATCATTCAAACCGGAACACCGGATGAAATCAAAAGCCGGCCGGAAAATGATTTTGTCGCCCGATTCTTTAGCAGAGGATGTGATGGCTTTGAATAATCTTTTTACCGTTTTCACCGGGCGTATCCAAGATTGGCTCCTCGCATTGACGCAGCATGTACAGATTTCTTTAAGCGCGCTTCTGGCCGCCATATTCATTTCCATCCCGCTGGGAATCCTGCTTTCCAGAAAAAAATCCTGCGCAGAGACGGTTCTGCAAATCACAGGAATCATTCAGACAATTCCATCTCTTGCCATTTTGGGACTTATGATCCCATTTCTCGGCATCGGCATATTGCCTGCACTGACAGCGCTGATCATCTACGCCCTGTTTCCGATTTTGCAGAATACGATCACCGGCCTGTCGGAAATTCCTCCCGTATTAGATGAAGCGGCGGAAGCACTTGGCATGAACAGATGGGAAAAGCTGAAAAATTATGAATTGGCTCTGGCTATGCCGGTTATCACTTCCGGAATCCGCACAGCATCCGTCATGATCATCGGCACCGCCACATTGGCAGCCCTGATTGGGGCCGGAGGTCTCGGTTCTTTCATATTACTCGGTATCGACCACAATGACAGCGCTCTCATTCTTATCGGTGCGGGGTCATCCGCATTGCTCGCGATTATTTTCAGTTACGGCATCCATATACTGGAGCATGTCTCATTAAAAAAGTCTTTTCTTGTACTATGTTTCTTTATATTGGTTCTCATGCTTTCTTTCGTCTCTTTTTCCCACCGGCATGACAAACTTATCATTGCAGGCAAGCTCGGTCCGGAGCCGGATATATTGATCCATATGTATCAGGAACTGATCACAAGGAAAACGAATATAGCCGTTGAACTCAAACCGAATTTTGGAAAGACCGCCTTCCTTTATGAAGCATTAAAAGCAGGAAGTATTGACTTATACCCGGAATTTACGGGAACAATAACTTCCAGCCTCCTGAAAGAGCCACCGCCCCTCGGCCATGATGCACGCAGCGTATATGAAGCGGCCCGTGATGAAATTAAAATACAGGATAACCTGGCATATCTTGAGCCTATGTCATACCAAAATACTTATGCTGTCGCAGTCCCGCGTTCTTATGCAGAGGCAAACGGCCTCACATCCATCTCTGATCTGCACAAAGTAGAAAACCGGGCAATTGCAGGTTTCACATTGGAATTCAATGACAGAGAAGACGGAAACCGCGGGCTCGCGTCTTTATACGGGCTCCATCTTCAAGTACGCACAATGGAACCGGCCCTACGCTACCAAGCCATCTCGCAAGGCATCATCCAAATCACGGACGCATACTCCACAGACAGTGAATTAAAGCAATACGGCCTTGTCCTGTTAAAAGATGACAAACAGCTTTTCCCGCCTTATCAGGGTGCCCCTATCATGAGGCAGGAAACCCTGGACGCCCATCCGGAACTGAAAGAAATATTGGAACAATTATCCGGCCGCATTACGGAGGAAGAAATGAGCGCCATGAATTATGACGTCCGCGTTAATAAACGCAAAGCCCGTGATGTCGCCATAGAATATCTGAAAAATAACGGCCTGATATAGTAATCATGAAATGTCCGCCCATCCATGATTCTCTATTACTCCTCAGAAAGGAGATTTAAATATGTATATGAAAGCAGCCGTCATCTATGAAGCAGGAGGTCCTCAGCAGCTGAAAATCAGGCAGGTTCCCGTCCCCTCTGTGAAAGAAGGCTGGTCGCTTATAAAAATTAAAGGATTCGGCCTTAACCACTCTGAAATTTTTACACGCAAAGGATTGTCGCCCACAGTTTCTTTCCCACGCATCCTGGGCATTGAATGTACAGGAACCATCGCGGAATCAACAAATCCTTTCCGTTTGCCCACAGGAACCAAGGTCATTTCTTTCATGGGCGAAATGGGACGCGCCTTTGACGGCAGCTATGCTGAATACACATTACTTCCCAATCAACAAATTTACCCTGTTTCCAGCAATCTGCCCTGGCCTGATCTGGCAGCCATTCCCGAATCCTGCTATACAGCCTTTGGCGCCTTGAAAAGCCTGCGTATCCAAGCAGATTCATCTATACTGGTACGCGGCGGCACCTCCGGCGTAGGCCTCGCATTTTTAAAACTGATAAAGGCAAAATTTCCACATATCCACATATCCGGCACATCACGGACTAAAGAAAAAGCATCCTTGCTGACCTCTCTCGGCTACGACACCGGCCTTGTCGATGATGACGGCAGACTTTCTGCAAAAGGGCAGTCGTTTGACCGGATATTGGAGCTTATAGGTCCGCGGACAATTAAGGATTCGTTCCGCTATATGTCCGATGGCGGCATCTTGTGCAGTGTCGGCCAGTTAGGCAACCAATGGTATCTTGAAAACTTCGATCCGATTACGGATATCCCTTCCGGTGCGTACCTGTCTTCTTTTTATTCAGGAAATGTAAATGCCGGAAAAATACAGGAAATGTTTGACTATATTAAACAATACAACATCATTATTCATCCGGAACGTATCTTTTCCCTTGACGATATACAGGAGGCTCATAGTTACTTAGAAAGCCGCACCGGATTTGGAAAAGTTGTGGTCATCCCCTGAAGCCATATAGTTTAACAATAAATAATTTCCGTCTTTATTTTCCCATCCCAAAACGGCATTCCCCGCAAATAATCTTGTGAGAAATGCCGTTTTCTGCTGCTTCATGGAGTTTCCTTACTCAGTTCATCCAGTCGGTATGGAAAGCCCCTTCTTTATCAATGCGTTCATACGTGTGGGCACCGAAACAGTCACGCTGTGCCTGAAGAAGATTCGCGCTTCCCCGTGCAGTACGGTAAGAATCAAAGTAAGCAAGCGCGCTGGAGAGCGCGGGAACAGCCGCGCCTCTTTCCGCTGCCAGGGAAATAATGCGCCCCCAGCCCGCGCGGGCGCCATAAAGAATTTGAGAAAAATATCCGCTTGCCAGTAAATTGGTCATGCCGTTTTCTTTTTCAAAAATTTCACTTACGGTATCCAGGAAACGGGCGCGGATAATACAGCCGCTCCGCCAGATTTTTGCAATGCGCCCCATCTGCAGATCCCAGCCGTATACTTTCCCCGCTTCTTCAAGAAGATTGAAACCCTGGGCATAGGCGCAAATCTTGGACGCGTAAAGAGCCTGCCGCAAGTCTTCAAGCACAGCCGGGCGGTCCACTTCCGCCCCTTCAAAAGCAAGATCCCGGTACCGCTTAGAAAGTGCCAGTCTTTCCTCTTTTCGGGAAGACATAGTTCTTGCAAAAACGGCTTCCGTAATCGTCGGAGCGGGAACGCCAAGCGCCAAAGCACTCATACTTGTCCATCGTCCGGTTCCCTTCTGTTTCGCCACATCCAATATGACATCTACCAGAGGCTTCCCCGTCATCTCATCGGCTTTCCGCAGAATACGGGCAGTAATTTCCACCAGGTAAGAAGATAACTCGCCTTTGTTCCATGTTTTCCAGGTGTCCGCCATCTCTTCCGCCGTCATGCCAAGAACGTTCTTCATCACAAAGTATGTATCGGCAATCATCTGCATATCAGCGTACTCGATGCCGTTATGAACCATCTTCACATAATGTCCGGCACCATCAGGACCCATGTAATCCACACAGGCTTCTCCTTCCGCCTTCGCCGAGACCGCCTTCAATATCGGCGCAAGAGCATCGTAGGCCTCGCGGGTGCCGCCGGGCATAAGGCTGGGGCCGTGGAGCGCCCCTTCTTCACCACCGGATACGCCCATGCCCACAAAGTGAACCCCCAGCGCTTCCATTTCCCTGCTCCGCCGCCGGGTATCTTCAAAGAAGGAATTCCCACCGTCAATAAGGATATCGTCTTTTTCAAGGAGGGGAATGAGTTTTGCTATCATGGCATCCACTGCTTCGCCCGCCTTGATCATAAGGATAATCTTCCGCGGTTTTTCCAGAGAATTGACCAGCTCTTCCAAAGCAGCCGCGCCGGAAAGGTTCGCGTCACTTCCAAATTCTTTAAGAAAATTTTCCGTCTTGTCATGGCTTCGGTTATAAACGACCGTGGAAATACCATGCCCTGCCAGATTTCTCGCCAGATTGGCACCCATCACGGCAAGGCCGATCAGCCCTATTTTTCCTTTTGCTCCCATTATTCTTTCACTGCCTTGTTCCATGCTTCCAGGAGACGGGCACGGTTGTCGCCGGACCACTGGAAGTTGTAATCAATGAGTTTCGCATCCTTAAATTTCATAGCTTCTTCCGGCGGGTTTGCTTCCGGATTGGTGAGGAACTGGTAAGAATTATTATGCTGTCCGATTTCCTGCGCTTTCTTGGTAAGAGCCCAGTCGACGAATTTCTTTGCCGCTTCCATATCCGGTGCATTCTTAATAATCGCTACGGCGCCCAATTCATAAGCAGTACCTTCTTCCGGCAGCGACAGGCGGACGTTCGTATTGCCTTCCTTGATCAGACGGATCCCGTTATGGAGATAAGTGATGCCGATGGCTGCTTCGCCAAGAGCCGCGCTGCGTGCCGGAGCCGCGCCCGCCTTGGTATACTGCTTGACCTGTTTATTCAGTTTGGCAAGATACTCCATGCCTTTTTCCTCACCCATGCTCTGGACGATAGCGGAAACTACTACATAACCGGTAGAAGCGGAGCCCGGATTCCCCATGACAATCTGGCCGGTAAATTCCGGCTTCAGCAAATCATCCCATGATGTCGGCGGCTGCAGCTTATGTTCGTCAAAATAACGGCCGTCGAGTATAAAGCCAAGATAGCCCTGATAAATGCCTGTCCAGTATCCATCCGCATCTTTAAACTCCGGTTTGATTTTTTCCGCATTGGGCGACTTGTATGCTTCCAGAAGTCCTTCCTTTTTCGCCATAATGAAAGAATCGGCGCTGCCGCCATACCATACACTGGCCTGGGGATTATTCTTTTCCGCGCGGATACGGCTCAAGGTCTCCCCGCCGCTCATACGGACAAAGTTCACTTTAATGCCCGTATCTTTTTCAAATTCGCTGGCAACCACTTTCGCAGACTGTTCTACGACTCCCATGTATACGGTGATTTCTTTTGATTCCTTCTTCGCCGCCGGAGCTTCCGCTTTCTTTTCCCCTCCGCAGCCTGTAAAGCTGAATGCCATGGCGCCTGCAAGAACCGCGATTGCCGCCTTCTTCCAAATACTTTTCATCAAAATGCCTCCTTAAAATGAATTCTTTCCTCTATACTCAAACACCCGTGCCGGGTATCCAAGTTTCGTTCAGTTCTCCACGGCGTGGAGCGCGTCCCGCTGAATGCGGAGCCATACTTTATCTCCCGGTCGGTAAATACGCTTCCCTTCCGGATTATACTCTTCCGTTTCAAGTTCCTTATCACCGGCACGGACGACATATTCCTGCACAGCCCCCATATAGGTCGAAGAAATCACCTCCGCTTCCACGTCGCCGCTGTCCGCCAGCCTGATCGCTTCAGGGCGGAGAACGATCTGTACCGTATCCCCCGCTTTCACCGGAAGTCCGGCATAATGGACATTAAAATCTTCATTTAACATACGGACGGGAATCATTTCTCCTTCACTGTCCCCTTCACTCACTTTTGCTTCCACAAAGTTGGCGCTGCCAATGAAATCGGCAACAAAACGGGAAGCAGGATGCTGGTATACTTCATGAGGCGTTCCCACCTGTTCGATATGCCCCTTATTCATGATGATGATTTTATCGGAAAGGCTCATGGCTTCCGCCTGGTCGTGGGTGACATACACGCTGGTAATGCCGATCCGCTGCTGAATTTTTCTTATCTCTTTGCGCATGTACACCCGGAGTTTCGCATCCAAGTTGGATAAGGGCTCATCAAAGAGCAGGACAGCCGGTTCCATGACAAGCGCCCTGGCAAGAGCTACGCGCTGCTGCTGGCCTCCGGAGAGCTGATTCGGCATGCGGTGCTCCAGGCCTTTCAGTCCCACAAGTTCCACCATCTGCATGACTTTTTCCCTGATGGTCTTCTTATCCATTTTTTTATTTACAAGACCATATGCTACATTATCATACACATCATAATGGGGAAATAAGGCATAACTCTGGAATACCATAGAAGAATCCCGCTTATCCGGTGTCATTTCATTGATCCGGATCCCGTCCAGAAGGATATCTCCGCCGGAAACAGACTCGAATCCGGCAATCATGCGGAGCGTCGTCGTTTTTCCGCAGCCTGACGGCCCCAAGAGCGTTACAAATTCACCGCTTCCTATATTTACATTAATATGGTCTACCGCGAGGAACGTACCGGTTCCTTCATGCGTCACATATTCTTTCGTTAAGTTTTTCAATTCGATGCTTGCCTGTTTTGCCATCACATTTCTCCTTCACTTGCCGTTTCTTTATTATGGGAGCCGAAGCGTCCGAGAAGAAGCTGGATTCCCACAATGGCCGCATATACAATCAAGATCAATATCGTTGAAAAGGCGGACGCCACACCGAACTGGTTATCTTCCACCTGGTCCAGAATAAGAACAGTAAGCAGACTGTACTTGGCCGACACCAGGAAGATGACCGCGCTGATGCTTGTCATGCTTCTGATAAATGAATACACAAGACCGCCAAAGAAAGCACTTTTAATCAAAGGAAGCGTCACCGTGGTAAATACGCGGCCTGCGTTGGATCCCAGGTCGGCCGCCGCCTCTTCAATACCGGGGTCAATCTGCTGCAGGCTGGAAACACCGGCACGGATACCGATAGGCAGCGCACGAATGACAAACGCCGCAATAAGAATGATTGCCGTGCCTGTCAGCTGGAGCGGGTAATCATTGAATGTCAGTATGTATCCGATGCCGATAACCGTACCCGGCACGGAAATACTGAGGAGCGACGCAAAATTAATGAAGCCTCTGCCGATGAACTTCTTCCGCACCACAAGGTACGCGACAATCATACCGAGAATACCGGCAATCGGCGTGGAAACAATCGCCAGAAGCGTAGTATCCCGGATCGCGTTCCGTCCCACTTCGAAAGCGTATTTGTAATGGGCAAGAGTAAATGAATAATCGACACCCCACATTTTTATCAGAGAAGCAATCGGAATCAGGACATAAATCGCCAGCACCACGGCAGTCACAAGGAAGCAGAAGCCTGCCACCGGAATCACTACGGCGGGATCCTTAATCATCGCCCTCTCGCGGGAAGCTTTTCCCAGCACGGTCACATAGGTCTTTTTCTCCACCCAGTATTTGGAAAGAATGAAAAGAATCATGGCGATATCCAGTAGGACAACGGCCACCGCCGCGCCGCCCTGCACATCATAACTCCCGATAGCCTGCAGGTACACCTGCGTCGCCAGTGTGGAGAAATTCCCGCCGATAGCCATAGGGTTCGCAAAATCCGCCACCGATTTAATAAACACCAAAAGGAACGCATTGGCAATCCCCGGACGGACAAGAGGAACCGTAATCGTACTGAATGTACGCCATTTAGAAGAACCCAGATCACGGGCCGCATCCTCAATAGAGGAGTCAATAGACCGCAGCATGCCGGCCAAAAGAAGAAAAGCGATAGGAAAATAAGAAATCGTCTGTACAAAAATCAGGCCTTTCAGCCCGTAAATATTCGTATTTGTCCAGCCGAGAAAACTGTAAGTGATCAGACCGCGGCTGCCAAAAAGCATGATAATGGACAATGCCACAGAAAACGGCGGTGACACCATGGGCATCATCGCCATCAGATTAAATATTCTTTTCCCGCGGATCTGCAGGTGGGACGTGCAGTAGGCAAAAAGGAACCCGATCACCGTCGCCAAAACGCCGACAATAACGGCCAGCATAATGGTGTTGCAAAAAGCCTTGTATGTTTCCCGCATCGTAAAAATATTTTTATACGCCTGGAAACTGTAATTGCCTGCCGTATCCACAAGACTCTGCTTCACGACTTCCAGCAGGGGCCACACCACAAAAATAAGGAGCACCGCAATCATAGAAACCGTGACTGCCGCAATGATCGGATCACGGAATGTATTCCGCGTAACCTTCAGCTGATTAACTGCATAAGATTTAAGTTTATTCACTTCCTGACCCTTTCCGTGCCATACCGGGAACAACAAAAGGCTCTGACCGCCTTTGTCCATTCCCGGTACTCGTTTTTATGTCCTAATTATATATGTTCCCTGTGAATTAGTATACTATATATCACCATCTATCCCGATTTCAGAAGCACAAGACGTTTATTCATGCATTTACAAGATACAAGAACCATGAAAATAAAATTAACACTTTTATCAGTCTTGTTTTTATCGGTGACTCATAAATTCATCCATCCGTTTCTGATTATTTTAAAAAATATATTTCTGCCTAAACGAGTATATACTCTAATTTGTATATAAAATTTTCCAAACAAAAAAAGAACTGCCCACAAGGAACAGTCCCTTTTTATTTCTGTCTTATCTTTCCAGCACCACTACCGGCTTAATCACGTCCGCCGGTTTATCTTTCATAATCTGAAGCGCTTCGGGAAGCTTATCCCAGCCTTCGTATACATGGGTGGAAAGAAGGCTTACGTCCAGTTTTCCTGCTGCCACAAGGGCGCCCAGCTTTTCCATACGAAGTCTGCCGCCGGGCATAAGTCCGCCGACGATGGCTTTATGCCCCATGCCTACCCCCCATTCCACACGGGGGATACGGATACTGTCTCCGCTTCCCAGATAGTTCACAGAACCGATTTTTCCGCCCGGCTTCAATGCTTTCACTGCGGACGCAAATGTATCCACCGTACCGCCCGCGATAATGACACGATCCACACCTTTACCGTCGGTGAGCCGCATGACCTGGTCTTCAATGGGGCCGTTTTTATAATTTATGATATCTGATGCTCCGTATTTCTTTGCCGCTTCTACGCATACGGGGCGGCTGCCTACGGCAATAATCCGGGCAGCGCCGCGCATATTCGTTCCGGCAACCGCCATGAGCCCCACAGGGCCGATGCCGATGACAAGCACCACATCGCCAAACTGCACATCGGCCAGTTCCACACCGTGGAATCCGGTAGGAACCATATCGGAGAGCATGCACGCATCTACCACATTAATTTCTTTCGGCAAATGCGCCAGATTTCCGTCAGCATCATTCACATGGAAATATTCCGCAAACACACCGTCTTTAAAATTAGAAAATTTCCAGCCTGCCAGCATGCCGCCGGAATGCATCGCGTATCCGGCCTGGGCTTCCAGTGAATTCCAGTCGGGGGTGATTGCGGGAACAAGAACACGGTCGCCCGGCTTGAAATCTTTTACATCCGCGCCGACTTCCACCACTTCCGCGCAGCATTCATGTCCGAGAATCATGTCATGCCGTTCGCCGACAGCACCCTCCCATACGGTATGTACGTCGGAAGTGCAGATGGCGATAGCCAGCGGCTTACAGATAGCGTCCATGGCGCCGCAGGCGGGTCTTTCTTTTTCAACCCAGCCTACAGAGCCGATTTTGAGCATTGCATAACCTTTCATCAGTGAGTCCTCCTTTTCCGTTTACGGATAATCTCTCCGCCGGGGATCCTTTCTTTACCAAAGCTTATACCTTCAGTCTTTTTCATTTTCATTCACTATTGATTCCCGGTTTGTCTTCTTTAATTATATAATTCTGCGTCTGATTTCACAAGAAACGCTAAAGTTCCTTTCATTTTCCCGTGCAAAAACGCCCGCCGGTTCATACGGAATCTTCCTGTTCTATTTCATTTACACGACACTGCAGGCGGACCAGCCACAGTCACTGCAGGCAGCACAATGGCCTTCCACACGGATATTCTTTCCGCCGCATTCGGGACAAACCGGCTGTCCTTCTGCCGGCTTTGGTCCATCGGCTTTCTCTTCTTTCTTTGCGGCAACGCCGAGAATATTTCCCCGGCGGCATCCGTCTCTGAAAACAGTAATGCCTTTGCATCCGCTTTCCCATGCCGCCAGGTAAATATTCCAAATATCTTCCGGCGTGGCGTCATTTTTCAAATTCACCGTGCTGGAAATGGAATTATCCACATACTTCTGCATGACCGCCTGCATAGCTACACGATCCATAAAGGAAACATCATGGCTTTCAATGACCCAGGGGAACTTTTCCCGTATTTCATCATCCGTCAAAGTCAATGGCAGATGATGGTACCGGAGCAAATCTTTTACACTGTGGGCATACACGCGGAAACTGCCGTTCACTTCTTCCATCTTGTGTGTGGAACGTTCATAAGAAATTTTGTAAAGCGGTTCACAGCCGCCGGAAAAACTTCCCATCAGAAGGGAAATGGTTCCTGTCGGCGCGATGGCAAGGAGCGTGCCGTTCCGCAGACCATAAGTTCGGATATCTTCATAAAGACCGCCATCCAGCTCTTTTATCATTTGTATAATCGGCGATTTCTCCGTCGCTTCCCGGCGGTAACATCCGAAAGTACCTTTCATCTTTGCCCTGTCACAGGAAGAGCGGAGCGCGGAAAGGAGCATGATCTTCATCACATTTTCCATAAATGCGCTTGCTTCCCGGCTTCCGTAAGCCAGCTTCATCGCCACAAGCGCATCGGCCACGCCGAAGAGTCCCAGCCCCAAAGAACGCCAGTCATCAATGCAGGTTCTGTTTTCATCCAGAGGCTGCGTTTCATAACCGTAAGAGACGATCTCGTCAAGAGCAATAATGCCGTCATAAACCGCCTGCTTGAATTTTTCCTCATTCAAAGACGGTGCATTGCCGAATTTATCATCGATCATGTTGTACAGATTGATGCTGCCCAAGTTGCACGCATTGTACGCGTTGCCGCCGAACTCGCCGCAGGGATTCGTGATTTCAATTTGATACTCATCATATCCTGCAAGCAGATGGTAATCATTCAGCCGATCCGAAAAAAGCGCCCCTGGATCGCCCCAATCCCACTGGGTTTCGCAAAACTCACGGAAGAAATCACGGGCACGGATCGTCCTTTCGATATTTTCACCGGTCGATTCTACATGGAAACGGAGGGTGTACTCTTTATCGTCCCGCACAGCTTCCATAAATTCGTCAGTAAAAAGAATGCTGATATTCATGCTGGACAGCTTTTCTTCATTTTGCTTGATATGGAGGAATTCATAAATATCAGGATGGCTGCAGTTGAGTCCCACCATCTGCGCGCCGCGGCGGCCGTTCTGGCTGATCACTTCGCCTGTAGTATTAAAAATTTTCATGAAAGAAACGGCACCGGTGGAAGTACGTGCCACATTATGTACACGGCTTCCTGCAGGACGGAGATTGGAAATATTGATACCGATACCGCCGCCATAGGAAAAAATACGGGCAATTTCATAATTGGAATGAAAAATGGATTCCAGATTATCTTCCGGTGACGGCAGGATATAGCAGTTTGACATGGATACTTTAAATTTGCCCCTCGAACCTGCCGCATAAAGCGTTCTTCCGGCAGGAGAAAAATCTCCGTCTGTGATGTATTTTTTCATACGTTCACGAAAATCCCCCTTAAATACGGAGCTTACTCTGTCGATGAACTGCTGCGGCGTCGTCTCGCCTTCATGATAATATTTCGCCTCTAAAATACCCCGGCTGATTTCATTGTCATACCAATGTTCCATAATCAATACCCTCTCTTTATTTCACCGATTCTATTTCGGTTATTTTATATATCTATATTATTCTATTCAATATCTTGTGTCAATATATTTTTAAAACACAATATATAGTAATCAATTTATCATAAAGTAATTAGATCATTCAGAATGTGCTGATGCCCTAAAGAATTCTGATTGTCAAAAATTTTAAAACGATATCCCTGTAATCCGTTTGGCTGCCTGGGAATATTTTATGCCATGTCCTGCAATTTCCCGCAATCATCTCCTTTTCACCGAACATATTCCTCCGCTGCTAAAAGAAGGTAGCCTCATCCGGTTTGAGAGAGTATAATTGGTTTAAATTATGATCCAAAAGAATGATCATTCATGAAGGAGAAACAGGAGGATAGAAGAAATGGCAATTAAAACAAGAAAAATCGGCATCATCGGTGCGGGAAACGTAGGTTCCCATTTGGCACTCCAGTTCGCAGTGCAGGGACTGGCTGACGAAGTGGTTTTCTATGATATTAATAATGACAAGGCCCATGGAGAATCACTTGACCTGCTGGACGCAGTAAGTTACCAGCCCCATCATTTTGAAGCGTACGCAGGCACCGTAGCCGACATGAAGGATGCCGATATACTCATCAATGCGTCAGGCACACCCCGTCTTCCGGGACAGACACGCCTTGACATGATGGACAGCGCCGTCGCCACAAGCAAAGAATTTATTCCGCTCATTAAAGAATCGGGATTTGACGGAATTATTATTTCCATTTCCAATCCCTGTGATATTATCGCCGAATACCTCCAGTACAAACTGGACTGGCCAAAGGAAAAAATCATCGGCTCGGGAACGGCTCTCGACTCTGCCCGGCTGCAGATGCAGCTGTCTACCCAGCTGAAAGTAAACCGCCGCTCCCTCACCGCTTATCTCTTAGGTGAACACGGGGACAGTTCCATGATTCCCTGGAGCCATGTAACAGTCGCCGGCAAACCGATCGATGAACTCCTGGCAGAAAAACCGGGGCTTTATCATATGGACGCCAAAGAAGTCATTCTCGACAAAGTCCACAAGGAAGGATATATCGAAAATACGACAAAAGGCTGCACTGAATTCGGCGTCACCTCGGCGACAGCAGAGCTGGTCCGCACGATTTACCATAATGAACACAAGATCCTCCCCTGCTCCGTTTACCTTGACGGTCCGTACGGCATAAAAGACAGTTTCGCTTCCGTTCCCGTCAAAATCGGAAAAGACGGCGTGGAAGACATCATTGAGCTGCATCTGACAGATGACGAGCAAAAAGAACTCCAGGCATCCGTCAAGGTCCTGAAAGAACATTTCGCAAGAGCGATTGCCTTATAATACAGAACGACACCTGCATTCCATAAACAGCCGTTCCTTTTATCAGAGGAGCGATTGGATTGTCCAACCCATGCCCAAATTCTATAAGATAATAGATGGAATTTTTTCTATTCTTGATTTATAATAGAGAAAAGATTATCTGCAGAAAGGAGAGACTGTTATGAAGAAATTGTTATTCACGGCAGCGGTGCTTACCGTATTCAGCGGAGCATATTCTGCCCAGGCGCTGATTCCCGGCGTACCGGTTCTGGAAACGGAAGTCGGCTATGGCTACAACGGAGCAAAAGACGGTATCCACAGCGCCCATATCGAAATTTCGCCTGTCAGTAAAGTTATTGTCGGTGCGGAATACAGACACTGGAATCATGGCGGAAATGAAACGGATATTTACGCCAAGTATAAACTGGGCCATGTATACCTTGGTTTAGGCAACAGAAATTATTATGACAGAGACGCAAAAGTTTACGGACTTCTGGAAGGAAGAACAAATGTCATAGGTCCTCTTGATGCGTATGGCGGACTGAAATTATCTTCCGAGGAAAGAGAATATAAAGTGGGTCTCCGGCTTGGCCTCGTTCCCACCTCTTTCGACCTTGACGTGAACTATACCTATTATGACAGAGATAAGACCTCCAGCGAAGACGGCTTCGGTGTCGGCTTGAATTACCATTTCTAAGCAAACGAAAAGAATCCTTATGAATGAAAATATTCGTAAGGGTTCTTTTTTAGTGCCGTCAGCAGCAAAATCTGTTGTCACCAGGTCAACTCCGCTTTTCTGCGCAAAAAACACAGGCTTGAACCTGTGCTTTCTATTATTCCATATCTTCCGGAAGTTCTGCGTTGGTGTACACGTCCTGCACATCATCCAATTCTTCCAGTTCACTGGTAAGCTTATTCATGACGTCCGCCGCATCGCCTGTAAGGGAAACAGTATTATCCGGAACCATGGTCACTTCCGATGCTTCTACGGCAATTCCTTCTTTTTCCAGTGCTTCGGAAACGGTCAGGAAATCTTCAGGAGCCGTCGTAATTTCAAAACCGTCTCCGTCTGTCGAGACGTCTTCGGCACCTGCGTCAAGAGCGATCATCATGAGGGTATCTTCATCAGCGGCTTCTTTGCTCACCACAATTATGCCTTTTTTCTTGAACATCCACGCCACACAGCCCGGCGTACCGATGCTGCCGCCATGGTGGGTAAAGGCATGGCGTACGTCCGCTGTCCTTTAATAGAAAAGGTAAAACACAAAATGCTGGTTCTTCTTGCCATATTTCCTATTTGGAAAATCTGATGTTCCATGCTGTTTGCCGCTTTCCAGATTTTTCACTTCCTATCTCTGTCTATATATTTCGTAATTAAAGCTGCAATCACTCCACCGATAATTCCTGTAAATAACTGAGGCCAACTCATACCTGCCTGCATTACATTTATATCTCCCCCGTTTAAATGAATAACTTCAAACATGTACACGCCTGACATATACAGACATGACATTCGTAAAAATGATGCCGCTCCAATCGCAAGGTATAAGCTCTTTTTGTAAAAAGTATTATATACCAGACAATATGCGATGTTAATTATCGCTATGGGAATAATCATTAAAGGAAAAATAAGCGCACCTTCCACAAAGGCTATAATCGGAGCCAAAATTGACATCATGACCGTGTATTTAAAACCCACATATTTAACAGCAAGCAGAAGACAGGCATTAACTGTACTTCCTACAATAAATATCATAATAAAAACAGGGAGCGGCGCAACAAGGCGTATGGACTGGAATATAATCATAAGCGCCAGCAGAAATCCTGCCAAAGCTACATTTTCTCTCATCCTGCCTCCTTAAAACTTTGCCCGATAACCTACATATACCTGAGTACCGGAATATGACAAATAATCATCCTTATAGTTCCCTATGTCTTGCACCCCAAAATATATCGTCTGATTGCCAAAATGCCGATTTATATGAATATCCGCCGTCGTAAACGACTTCTTCACCCTTTCCCCAAAACCGGTCTCACAAAGCATATCCATCATAGTATTTACAGTGATATTAATATCCCAGGCATCATTGGGGCTGTACGAAATTCTCCCTGAAATTGTTTTATCTGCCCTATCGGACAGCTTTTCGCCACTTACGGCATTTTTAGCGGCGAGTTGTGTATAATGGATTCCCCAATTTATTTTGTTTGAGAATTTTCCGATTATATCCGCTTCGACCCCTTTTAGTCTTGTCTTATTGATATTTTGGTATTCCTTGGCATTAGGTCCGATCCAGACTTCATCAATCATGTCTTTTACATGATTGTCAAAATATGTGAGACTGCATTCCAGATTTCTCCAATGATATTCTGCTCCGATATCCCAAGATCTTGATTTTTCTGATTTTAATCGGTCATTTCCATTAAGGTAAGTCATTCTCCCATTTCTCATAACAAGGAGCTTTAAAAATCGTTGGTTAGGTGTCGGAGCTTTAAATGATTTACCGGCATTAAATTTCAAAGCCCATTTATTGTTCACTTTATAATTCATACCGAATTTAGGTGATATATTCCCTTCCAATTCACTGCTATCATCATACCGCAGCGCACCTACAACGAATAATTTATTATTTACACTCCATTCATCTTGAAAATAAATACCCCAGTAGCTATTTATATCCTCAGAACCTGCATAGGTTCTATCATGGTACGTCTTGGTAAATACGCCTCTTCCTGTTGTAATTCCCGTCCCTTTAAATACCTCTCTGCGGATTTCGCCGCCAAAAGTCATTGTATTGTGTTCATTGACATGACGAACATGCTGGATATCAAGACCATCGATAGCATAATATCCATAAATTGCATTCAAATAATTGTTTTTATTGCGATTTTTTAAATCATTGTATTTCTTTAAAACGGAACGGTAGCCCATAATTTTCCACTCATCCCCGTCCGAGCGTTTTCGATAAAGAGCCGAATACTCCTCTCTGCTGTCGTCATTATATAAATCAGTTTCCAATAATCCTGTCATGCTTTGGAACATGCCATATTCATGATTCCTTTCTTTCATATACGTACTTTCCAAAAGAAGTAATGAATTGTCAGATATTTTATACTCTGCACTCACTGCCAGCACATCTCGGTAACCAAATGGATAATACGTCGTAGAATCTGATTTTAGAGACTCCCCCGTTTTACTTGTTTCCCCGGAAACGGTCAAGTTCCATCTGTTCCTTTGTCCCGTCCCTACAGTAAATCCGTATTTCCCACTATAAGCACCGCTATTTGCATTCCATGACGGGCTAAGGTCAATTTCAACGAGCGGTTTTTCATGCTTCGCTGTAATCACATTGATAACACCACCCAATGCGTCACTTCCATAAAGACTGCTCATTGCCCCTTTTACCACTTCCACTCTTTCCACATTCTGTAAAAGTATGCGATCCGCCTCAAAATCTTTTTCCGGTTCAGACGGAAGTCTCTTCCCATCTATTAATATCAGGGAATATCTTGCATCAAATCCACGAATAGAAAAATATTTTCTATTATCCTTCCTTTGTAAACTCATCCCAGATACCCCTGTCAGCAACTCCCCCAAATCCCTGGCACCGGATTTTTCGATCTGATCCTTATTAATAACTGCTATCCCATTAGGTATCTTCTCTATAGCCTGCTCTGCTCTTGTTGCCGTTACAACAATTCCATCCATTTCGTAAACCGGATTTTCCATTGCCGCCACAGAACATGACACTCCGACAAACAAAGACAGATTGACACAAAGCTTTTTTCTATTCATTATGCATTTCCTCCATTTTATAAATTTGTGATAAAAAAGATTGGGTAAATGTTTGAATCCGCCTTTCTGTTATAAAAACAAAATGATTAGCAAGAATAATTCTCTCCAATTCCTTTTGCGCCACCAGTAAATTGGCATTTTTCAATCGTCCCGGAAGCCAATTAATAACAGCCCGTTTGGGTGCAGTAAACGTAGAATTGAAATCGCATGTTACCAAATAAAGATATCCTTTTTTATTTAAGGCCCTATATATTTTCTTTATGAAATTATCCAACTGGCCTGCAGCAAAATCCATAATTCCTGAAGCAACTATTACATCATAATTTTCCCCAAGAGGATCTCGTAAAAAATCTCCACCGATCGTGTTTAGCCGTTTCTCAACTCCATATTTTTCAGCCAGTTTCTGGGGCAAATGGATAATGGACGGCTGGTCAAACACCACCGCTTCCGCTCCGGAAAATCCCAGAAGCAGATCTATGCTTAACATTCCTGATCCACCGCCTAGATCCAATACCCGGAAATTCTTATTTTCAAAACCCAATCGGTCTAAATCTTCCAAAAAAGGAGGCGCCCGTTTCTGGTGAATTTCATTGGCTGAGATTTCAGCAAGATCGGCGAATGCATACGTTGTATCCGGCTGCGGTATTGATTCTCTTTCGTATAGCAATTCTTTCAGAGAAGAAAATCCCTCCTTATTAATCCAATATAGAATATAATCCCCTAAATATCCGCCTTTGGTAGGATTTAAATATTTTTCCGCCATTTCCGAATTACGATAAAGCGATTCTTTTTTTCTTAGAAGCCCCATGGCCGTCAAAGCATCCAGCAGTAAAGAACTTTTCCTTACATTGATCCCGCTCTCTGATGCGAGAAATTCACAAGAGTGAGAATCTTCATACCATTTAAAAACATGAAGCTTCAAAGCTTCCGTAAGGATATGGATTTCCTTGTACTTAGCTATTCCGTCAAAAATTTCTTCAATTTTCATTACTCCTCCTTTATTGTATGCCAGGCATACAATTTGTGTAAAAAAATAAAGACTGAACTTTGTCTTGTAAAAAAGAATTGCTTTTAATAAAATAAAAATATGAATAAAGAACAACAGGTCATGAGCGACTTCAATCAATTTATTGAACTGGTGTCTCATTGGAAAAACAATTGCATAGACTTTGGAGAAGGCATCATCCTGTATCGAGGAGAAATCCATATTTTATTTATGATTGGAAATATTCCGGGAATCTTTTCCTCTGAAATAGCTCGCCGTTTTGGGGTAACGCGAGCCGTTATTTCTAAATCTATATTAAAACTTGAAAAGCAGGGCTTTCTAAAAAAGGAAACTGATTCCCAAGATAAAAAACGCTATCAACTCTATTTAACAGCAAAAGGGAAAAAAGCGTATGCCGCCCATGAAAAATTTATGAAAGCCCATGACAGTTATATGTATGACTATCTTCATACGCTTTCCCAATCAGAATTAAATACTATTATCACTTTTCTTTTATATGCGCAAAACATGATAAAAAACCATTTTTGATTAGTATAATACTCTACCAATATAAAATCAACGTTATAAAAATCAAAAGTGTTCTATTCTTTTGAATATTATGAACATTACACGTTTATTAAGCGATTCCTTCTTAGCAACTTCTATAACAGCCCTCTATCCTATATTTCCATCTGCGAAACTGTTTTTATCATAATATTTCTTTATCTAATACCTGACTTCTAACGACTACTTATATAATTCAAAGGCACTTTTTATAATGTACCCCTTTGTCCATTTATATACTCCAGTACGATCATGCGTTTAAATTCAAAGCTGTATTTTGCCATAACAAAACCGACCTCCTTCAGTTAGATTCTTGGGCTAACTGTTGGGGGTCAGTTTATGAACCTGTGCTTTCTATTCATTCCATGTCTTCCGGAAGTTCTGCGTTGGTGTACACGTCCTGCACGTCATCCAATTCTTCCAGTTCACTGGTAAGCTTATTCATGACGTCCGCCGCATCGCCTTCAAGGGAAACCGTATTATCCGGAACCATGGTCACTTCCGATGCTTCTACGGCAATCCCTTCTTTTTCCAGTGCTTCGGAAACGGTCAGGAAATCTTCAGGAGCCGTCGTAATTTCAAAACTGTCTCCGTCTGTCGAGACGTCTTCGGCACCTGCGTCAAGAGCGATCATCATGAGGGTATCTTCATCAGCGGCTTCTTTGCTCACGACAATTATGCCTTTTTTCTTGAACATCCACGCCACACAGCCCGGCGTACCGATGCTGCCGCCATGGTGGGTAAAGGCATGGCGTACGTCCGCCGCCGCACGGTTTCTGTTATCCGTATTGCACTCAACGATAACCGCCGCGCCGCCGGGTCCGTACCCCTCGTAAGTAATTTCATCAAAGCCCGCACCGGAAGCGGCGCCTACACCTTTGGCAATAGCGCGCTGGATATTATCTTTCGGCACATTGTTCTGCTTTGCTTTTGTCAAAGCCAATTTTAAACGCATATTTCCTACAGGATCTCCGCCGCCCATACGGGCAGCAATCGTGATTTCCTTGGAAATTTTTGTGGTAATTTTCGCGCGGATGGCATCCGTCTTGCCTTTCTTGCGCTTGATATTTTCCCACTTGGAATGTCCGGACATAATTATTTCCCCTCCTTTGTATTCCACCAGGGCTCGCCTAAAAGGCGGTCAAGGATGATGGCAGCGGCACTTCTCACACAGAGGTGGTTGTAGCTGCCGGCACCATATATAGGTTCTACAATATAATCAAACTGTTTCATCATTTCCCTGGTCATGCCGAAGCCTGTCCCGAAAAGAATGAAAACAGGTTTTTCCTCTTCATGGATTTTCTTCCGCATGTCCGTGTAAGAAACCGTATTCGGGTAGACACGGGCATCCGTAGTCACAATAATCGGCTTTTCTCCGCAGTCTTTTTCTATCTGCCGGGTGGCATCCTCCAGAGACGGTACAAGAGCTGTTTCTTCAAAAGCTTCTTTCCGATTCGGGTTATAATGGACCCCGCCGCCCGTTTTCCAGTGGGTCATGATACGGAGCGCCATTTCGCGCTGGCTCTCGATGGGATGGATAATGAAATAAGTGCGTACGCCATATGTTTTCGCCGTCCGCGCAATATCATGAAGGTCATAGTTCGTAAGGGCGGTCGTGACCACTTCCATATGTTTGTTATAGATTGGATAATGGACAAGTCCTATATACACGGGCGCCACTATGATTCCTCCCCTTCCCCGGCTATTTCCGCCATGAGTTTTTTATCTTCCGCCGTCATTTGTAATTTTGCCAGAAGATCGGGACGGCATTTCAGGGTCCGCCGAAGCGCCTCTTTCCGCCGCCAGCGGGCAATATTTGCATGATGGCCGCTCACAAGTACCTCAGGCACTTTCCAGCCACGATAATCCACAGGTTTCGTGTACTGGGGATATTCCAGAATCGGTTCATAGAAAGAATCTCCTGCCGCGCTGCCCGCATCCCCAAGGACACCGGGCACCATACGGGCAACCGCATCGGAAATAACCATAGCGCCAAGCTCTCCTCCCGTAAGGACATAGTCTCCAATGGAAATCAGTTCATCTGCCAGGTGTTCTTCCACGCGGTGGTCTACCCCCTCATAGTGCCCGCAGATCAGAACCAGATGGTCATAACTGCAGTAAAGCTCCTTGGCTTTATCCTGGGTAAAAGGGATCCCGGCAGGAGACAGGAAAACCACCCGATCCCGCGGCCCCTTTTGAGGAAGTACCGATTCACAGGCTTCAAAAAGCGGCCCGCACTGCATGAGCATTCCCGCACCGCCGCCATAGATGGTATCATCCACCTGATGATGCCTGCTGTGGGAAAACTCCCGCGGATCCGTCACCGCCATCTCTATGAGCCCCGCGTCCAGAGCGCGTTTAATCATGCTCTGTCGGAAGAATGCTTCTATAAACTCGGGAAATAAAGATAAAATATCTATTTTCATGTTTATTCCCATTCCGGTAAATGCACCGTCATCGTCTTTTCCTCCGGTTGAACGGAAAGGATACAGGACGGTATGGCAGGAAGGTATATTTCCTTTCCTTCCGCTGTTTTTACCGCATATACGTTATTCGCACCGGTTTCAATAATTTCCGTGAGCGTCCCCACAGTATCCCCCGCATCGGAAACCATTGTCAGGCCGATAAGCTGGAAGTAATAATATTCCCCCTCCGGCAATTTCGGTAATTCCGCCGCAGGTATTTCCACAGGCGTTCCGACAAGCGGCTCCGCCCTGTTCCGGTCTTCCACCCCTGCCAGATGAATGATGTACACATTCTTATGGGGACGGGAAGAACGTACATCATAGGCTCTGCCGCCAAGAAAAAGTTTTTTCAGCTTTTTGAACATGGCCGGCCGTTCTGTTTCCGGAAGGATACGCAAATCACCCCGCACGCCATGCGGGGCAACAATTCGGCCGACAGTAATCCATTTGCCGGAATTCATATCATTCACGGAAAGCGATGATCTTTCCGTCTTCCACCAGAATTTCTCCCCCGGCGACAGCATTCATGTCGTCACCGATATGAAGAGTCACAAGGCGGTTAAGCGGCTGGCGTGGCAATTCTGCGCCAATAGTCAGTTTTTCCAGATGTTCTTTATCTGCAGTGAGTTTATCCTTTACCTGGATCATCTGTGCTTTCTGCGCGTCATACTGGGCGCGGAGAGGAGCCACTGCCTGCATATTGATCTTTGCCTGTTCCGCCAGCTTCGCGTTTGCTTCAAATTCAAGCTGTGTCATGTCATTTTCAACACTCTTGATATTTTGATTGATCTGGTTCAGCAAAGTTGTCTTTAATGCCTCTGTCAGCTTAGATTTTACAGCGACAGGAATCAAAACCTGAATTTCATCCATTAGTGTACCTCTTCCAGAATGTCAACAGCGACTTTTTTATTTTCCTTTAAAGCCCCTGCTTTTACCACTGTTCGGATTGCATTAGCAATGCGGCCTTTTCTGCCAATTACCTTGCCCATATCTTCAGGGGCAACCTGGATCTGATAAATCTCCAGGCTGCCCTTATGGACAACGTTCACAGAGACGGCGTCGGGGTTCTTCACAAGAGCCCTGGTGATATTTTCCACCAATTCATTCATAGCGCGCCTCCCTTATTTCTTCGCTTCAGCAAACTTTGCCATGATGCCATTTTTACGGAGAAGGCTGCGGACTGTATCAGTCGGCTGTGCACCTTTGCCAAGCCAGGAAAGGATTGCTTCTTCATCAAGCTTGACAGGAGCGTCAGCCTTAGCCGGATCATACCAGCCTACAGTCGCAACCGGAGTACCGTTGCGGGCTTCCTTGGAATCAATAACAACTACACGGTAGAAAGGATTTTTCTTTGCGCCCATGCGGGTCAAACGAATCTTTAACATAATTTCACCTCCTTGAAATCATAAGTTCTTTACTTGATTTATGAAATAATCGGCCTTTCCGGCAGCGCGGTCAGGCCGGTATTCCTGCAAAAAATTTCAGGCTTACGCCGCCTTCATCTGAACATGCCCGGAAATCCGCCGAAACCGCCAAACCCGCCGAGGCCTCCTGTCGGAGGACGCATTTTTCTGCCTTTCAGCTTTTTCATCTGCTTCTGCATTTCCTTAAACTGCTTCATCATGCGGTTCACATCCTGAATCTTCACACCGGCGCCGTCCGCGATGCGCTTCCTGCGGCTGCCGTTGAGCAAGTCGATATTCGCCCGTTCCGCCGGTGTCATAGACAAAATAATTGCTTCGATATGTCTGATCTCCTTGCCGTTGAGATCAACATCTTTCAACTGCTCTTTATATTTCCCCATTCCCGGAATCATGCTTAAAATGCCGGACATGGAGCCCAATTTCTGGATCTGTTTCAGCTGTTTCAGGAAATCGTCCAGCGAAAATTCGCCTTTTTGAATTTTTTTCGCGCCCTCTTTGAGCGTATCCTGATCCATATTTCTCTGGGCCTGTTCAAAGAGAGATTCCAGATCGCCCAGGTCGAGAATGCGTCCTGCCATACGGTCGGGATGGAAATCCTCCAAACCGCCGTCCAGCTTTTCACTGACACCGATCATTTTTATCGGTTTGCCGGTGACCGCCTTGATGGAAAGAGCCGCGCCGCCGCGGGCATCGCCGTCCATCTTCGTCAGGATCGTGCCGTCTATACCGAGATTTTCATCAAATGTCCCAGCCGTTGTTACCGCATCCTGTCCTGTCATAGAATCCAGAACAAGAAGGATTTCATGAGGATGGACTTCGGATTTTATATTCCGAAGTTCTGCCATAAGTTTTTCGTCAATTGTCAGCCGGCCCGCCGTATCAAGGATAACCACGTCCCGGCCGTAAGACTTTGCCGCATCCACTGCGTACCGTGCGATATGGACAGGATCCACATTATCAGGCATGCGGTATACGGGAACATCCACCTGCTGTCCGAGAACCTCCAGCTGCTTGATTGCCGCAGGACGGTACACGTCGCACGCCGCCAAAAGAGGTTTCTTGCCGCGTTTCTTCAGCATAAGGGCCAGCTTGCCTGCTGTCGTCGTTTTACCGGCGCCCTGCAGCCCCACCAGCATAATCACTGTCAATCCGGAGGACGACATCGTAATCTTGCTTTGCGTACCGCCTAAGAGCTCCATGAGCTCATCACGGACGATTTTGATTACCGTCTGGTCAGGCTTCAGGCTTCCGAAGACCTCTTCACCCACCGCCTTTTCACGAACCTGGGCAATAAAATCTTTCGCAACTTTGAAATTAACGTCTGCTTCCAGAAGAGCACGGCGCACTTCACGGAGCGCGCTGTCGATATCGCTCTCGGAAAGCCTGCCTTTTCCCCGAAGATCCTTGAAAGCAGACTGCAGCTTATCCCCTAAATTTTCAAAAGGCATCCGTCCACCTCAATCTATCAATACTTTTAAAAGCGGCGCCGCTTCTTCTCTTGCCGTATCGGACAAGAGCAGAGAAATCTCTTCTGCCGCTTTCTTACGCTTCAGCCGTGCAGCCGCGACATGGAGCGCCGCTTCATAATTTTCCAGCTGCTCCTCCCCATGACGCATGGCATCATGCACTGCCTGGCGGGAAATATGGAAATACTCCGCAATCTCCGCCAATGTGAGATTTTCATTATAATAAAGCTCAAGGCATTCCCGCTGCCGCACGGTCAATAAAGCGCCGTAGCAATCAAGCAGCTCGCCTTTCTGTACGATATTTTCTAAAAACATATCATCACCATACCGGAATGATTATATAAGAAACAAAACAGTCTGTCAAGAAAAAACACTTTACATAAAGAATATATTATCAGCTTCTGATCTTTAGCGGCAAACCGATAAACTGCCTGTACCTGATAGATTTATCTGTTTGACCGTTATGCTCAAACGCCGTTCTTCTTTACAGCTGCCTGTACTGCCAATCGGCAAAAAGCATCTTTTATATCTTCAGCCGATTTTATTTCTGCCGATGCAGACTGTATGCTATAAGCTTCTTCCGTCATTTGCAGGAGCTTTTTTGCCATGCGGCATGCCTCTTCATTTCCTGCCAGCCCCCACCGATATTCGTCGAGGAGCTCCGCCAGGAAAGATGATATGAATACCATTTCGCTGCCCCGGTCTATTTTTCGCCAGAGACGGCGCCATTCTTCTTCAATGCCGTCTTTTTTATATTCCCTGAAATACGAATACAGGACTTCCTCTGTCACCCCGTACCGCCTTAATCGTTCTGTCACGCTGTGCTGCGTAGAGGGATAGAGATGATTTTGATTTCCTAATGCCTTTTTCACTGCCTTTTTGACGGTCTTCCCGATCAGTTCCCCCAGTTTGTTATGTTTCCCTGCGCTGCGGAAATAAAGCGGCGACTTCGGATCACAAACGATAATTGTCGAGTCTGTCCCCGTTCCTGTGGCAGGATTTTCCGAATACCGGCTTCCCACCATCAGTTCCCGAAGCGCCGCCGTCTTTCCTTCCGTACAGGTGACCAGCGCGCGGGTTAATATCCCCGGCGGCATATCGGCATTGATAAAAAGCAGGATATTAATGGTTCCCGGCCTGTATATTTCCGGACGTGCCCCCGCCCCGTAATATCCCGCCGGATCTCCTGCGCACCCTGCGTTTCCTTCCACTCCTGCCGTCACGCAGGCTGCCACCTTAAGTTCTTCATAGGTTTCTTCCACGATGGCCGCGTTCTCCATCCGTGCCGCCGTGCCGATTCCCGTTGAATGGGCAGGATCAAGCCCTATAACTGCTACACATTTTTCCAGATGCTCCTCATATTTTTCAAGGCTCATGCAGGAACCGGGCCCGCAGCAGGTATAGTTGAAAAGCCCCTTGATATCTTCTCTGTATCCGCCGTTCAAGAGAGAAGTGCTCAAGACCTTTTTAGGAGCATTAAAACGGACTACGATGCTGCGTGTTTCAGGGACATGTACGATTTTCTCACCTGTACTTAACCGATACAATTCTATTTCTTTCATTTTACGTGCACCACCTCAAACGTTCTCGAGCGGATCCGCATTTTCCCTTCATCCCACTCACAAAATAAAACCGCTGGATCGCCTTTATAGGTAAAAAGCCGCTGTCCTTCCACGATGACCGCGCTTTCCGCTTCTCTCATATCCATTCTTTCATGATATCCCGTCTGATTGCAGACAATGACCGGAACACCGCATAATTTTGAACAGGTTTCCCAGACAGACACAGGATCGGAGCAGCATTTCCCCGGCGGCCAGGCTGCTGTAACAAGTACCATATCCGCTTTCTTCTTTTTTATTTCCAAACAGGGCTGTTCATAATAGGAATCTGCGCAGACAAGCAGACCCACCCGGAGCGTGCCTATGTTAAACACATGGGTTTCTCTTCCCAGGGACAGCCACTGTTCAAATCCCTTCCGGTGGGAAAACATCTTCCTGTGCTTCCCCAGAAACTTTCCTTCCCTGTTTATGACAAAACAGGAATTGTAGCCCTTTCCATCCCTTTCATCATATTCTGCCGCGGAAAGAAACATATCCGCTTTATTCCTTCCGGCAAAAAGCAGGTACCAGGACAGCTGCTTTTCCGAAAAGGAAGGAAGCTTCCCATTGTTGTCATGGAAGAAATATCCCTGAAGCGCCGTTTCAGGCGTAACGATCCAGTCTGCTCCGCGGGAAACTGCCTCTCCCGCCGCAGAAATGATAGTTCTTCCGTTTCTTGTTTCCGGTCCTTCCGCCACATCCAGATGAAGAAGTGCGATCTTCATTTTTCTCCTTTTCATGAATATACTGATTTTATCCAAATCTAATCTAATACGATTTTATATCAAAAATATGTCTTTAAGCAAAAAATCCCTTATATTTTTCTGCTCATATTTAATTTAGTCCGCCCATTTCATTCCGCCATGCTAAAAGCCCCCATCCGTATGAGGGCCTGATCCAAAATCATTTATAAAAATATTTTCCTTTCCATTCCTATTCTATAAAAGCGTTCACCTCTTTCCATTCTGCCGTCAGTTTTTTCTGTTTCCTGATTATCTTTTCCGCTTCACGCTGCTGGCGCTTCACCTGCTTCGGTCCGGTACCGCCGTAACTGTCCCTGTTCTTCACGCAGTTTTCAATTTGAAGGACTTCGTAAATATCGGTTTCAAAAAGAGGACTCATCTTTTTAAACTCTTCCATGGTGAGGGCAAGCAGCACTTTTCTGTTTTCAATGCAGTAAGCCACCGCGTTTCCCACCACCGCATGGGCACGGCGGAAAGGAAGTCCTTTCTTTGCCAGATAGTCCGCCATATCGGTGGCATTGGAGAAGTCATTTTCCAAGACGGCTCTCGTACGCGCGCCGTTGACGGTCATGGTGCCCAGCATGCCGGCATAAATATCCAAAGCGAACCCCAGTGTATCTATGGCGTCAAATACGCCTTCCTTGTCTTCCTGCATATCCTTGTCATAGGCAAGAGGAAGTCCTTTCATCACGGTCAGGAGCGCCGTCAAATGTCCGTATACCCGTCCTGTTTTCCCGCGGACCAGTTCACAGATATCGGGATTCTTCTTCTGCGGCATGATGGAACTGCCTGTACTGTATCCGTCATCAAGCTCAATAAATCCGAATTCACCGGTGCTCCACAGAATCAACTCTTCCGACAGGCGGGACAGGTGCATCATGCAGATGGATGCGAAGGAAAGAAACTGGAGAAGGTAGTCACGATCGGAAACCGCGTCCAAACTGTTTCCATAGCATTTTGAAAAATGAAGTTTCTCCGCCGTCTCCTGCGGCATGGTAGGATAAGTCGTCCCTGCCAGAGCGCAGGCGCCCAAAGGCGAAACATCTGCCATTTCATAGCAGCCGGCGAGCCTTTCAAAATCTCTTTGCAGCATGGCACAGTAAGCCATCATATGATGAGCGAAAAGCACCGGCTGCGCTCTCTGCATATGGGTATAGCCGGGCAGGATGACGTCCTTGTATTTTTCAGACACCCCCACCAGCGCTTCTTCGGCGGCAATCAGCTTCTCCGCCAGCTTCGCGATATGCCGGCGCATATACATATGAAGATCTGCGGCACACTGGTCATTTCTGCTTCTTGCCGTGTGGAGCCTTGCTCCCGCGTCGCCGATATCATCGGTCAGACGCTTTTCCACATTCATATGGACGTCTTCCAGTTCCACAGAAAATGCAAACCGGCCTTCCTCTATTTCTTTTTTAATTTCCAAAAGGCCCCCGGTAATCTTTTCCAGATCCTCTTTGGAAATAATGCCGCGGTCCGCCAGCATGGACGCATGAGCCAGCGAGCCGGCGATATCTTCTTTATACATACGGCAGTCGTAGGAAACAGAAGCGTTGAAATCAAGCGCGCTTCTTTCCTCCGCTTTCTGAAAACGGCCGCCCCACATCATTTCACTCATTTTTCATTCTTTTCCTTCATCAGCGCACGAATGGTGAGAGGCAGCCCGAAGAGGTTGATGAAACCTTCCGCGTCCGCCTGGTTGTATACTTCATCTTCACCGAATGTGACAAATTCTTCATTGTAGAGGGAATACGGACTTTCCGCGCCATTGGAGAGGATATTTCCTTTATACAGGCGAAGGGATACTTTTCCCGTCACTGTCTTTGAAGTTTCATCAGCAAATGCCTGCAGTGCTTCACGAAGAGGGGCGAACCACATGCCGTCATAAACGAGTTCGCTGTATTTGACGGCCGCCACTTCCTTGAAATGAAGGGTGGCGCGATCCAGACAAAGGCGTTCCAGTTCGCTGTGGGCATAGAAAAGAATAGAACCTGCCGGATTTTCATATACGCCGCGGGATTTCATGCCCACCAGGCGGTTCTCCACAAGATCGTCAATGCCGATGCCGTTCCTTGCGCCGATTTCATTCAGCGTATTGACCAGTTCCACGCCGTCCATTTCCTTCCCGTTGACAGCAATCGGCTTGCCTTCCTTAAATTCGATAATGACAAATTCGGGCTGATCAGGAGCGTCTTCGGGATCACAGGTGACAAGATACATATCTTTGTGGGGCGGATTGGCGGGATTTTCCAGATCATCCCCCTCATGGGAGAGGTGCCACATGTTCCAGTCCATAGAGTAGGGATATTTCTGCGCCGCTTTTTCTTCTTCCGTCTGCTTTTCATCAAATTTATCAATAGGCACGTTGTGCGCTTCCGCATAAGCCATCTCATCTTCACGGGATTTCATATCCCACAGGCGCCAGGGAGCGATAATCTTCATGTGGGGCGCCAGTGCTTTCACAGCCAGTTCAAAACGGACCTGGTCATTTCCCTTTCCGGTGGCACCGTGGCAGATGGCATCCGCTCCGTATTTCTTTGCCATATCCACAAGACACTTGCCGATCAGCGGACGGGCAAAAGACGTTCCTAAAAGATACCTGCCTTCGTACCTTCCGCCGGCCTGCAATACTTTATAAGCGTATTCTTCAATAAATTCCCTGCGCACATCCAGCGTTTCCGCCACAGACGCCCCTGACTTCAGCGCCTTTTCATGAATCGCATCAAAATCTTCCGGCTGTCCCAGATTGACCGTGCAGGCAATGACTTCACAGTCATAATTTTCTTTCAGCCACGGAATGATAACAGACGTATCCAATCCGCCGGAATAGGCAAGAACCACTTTTTTAATTTCATTCATTTTACATGCCGCCTTTCTTCATCGACTGGTCTTCATACAATTTCTTTTTATGAGATATGATATATTATACGGTTATATGAATAAATAATCAACCTTGTTTCGGAATATTTTTGTTTCTTTGTTTTAGAAAACTGTTTTTTGCCAAATCAATTCAGGATGATTTTGACTGCATTTTTGTTTTTCCGCTGGCGCCATTATTCACTTTATGCAGAATCACGTCCCTTCCCTGTTATCCGGCGGAAAAATCACTTATAATAAAGATATATCATTTCCTGTTTTAAGAAAGGAGCGCCACAATGAACTTTTCCGAAAAACTTCCCGCTTTTGCGAACCCGCAGGGCGCCGCCGGAAAACTGCTGATTGCCTCTATGAATATTTTCCATACTCCCGTGTCCCTCTGGGGGATTTCCCATCTGGATCTTGCCGGTAATGAAAAAATCCTCGACATCGGCTGCGGAGGCGGCATCAACCTGTCCCGCTTTTTAAAGAAAGTTCCCCGCGGTCACGTGACAGGCATCGATCTTTCACCGGACTGCGTGAATTATTCTTTTATGCGCAACCGCAATGCCATTGCGGAAGGACGGTGTTCCGTTTATGAAGGAAGCGCCGAACTCCTTCCTTTCGGCGCAAATCATTTCGATGTCATCACCGCCTTTGAAACGATATACTTTTGGCCCAATCTGCCAAACACACTGAAAGAAATCAAAAGGGTGCTGAAGCCGGGCGGCACCTTCCTCATCGTAAATGAAGCGGACGGCTATGGATTTCTCGACAATCTGTACCCGAAAATCATCAAAGGCATGACTCTCTACAAAACGGAAGAGCTTTCCGCTATTCTTACCAAAGCAGGTTTCACAAACATTGAAATCGATACAAAACTGGGATGCGTGACCGTTTCCGCGAGGCGTCCCGTCACTGCCCTGGATAAGGTAAAAACGGCAGTCCGTTTCGACAACGTCCGCAAGTGGGGACGGGCCGCCCTCTTTGCGGCAGGAACGGCGGCAGCTGTTTGCACGGCAGCCTGCCTTCTAAAAAAGAATAAAAAGCAGTAAGTGCAAAACGCTGTTTCCCCATCAGGAGAGACAGCGTTTTTACATAAAAAGAAATCTGCCCGATTAATAACAAAAGCCATATTATCAGAGCCGCTTTATATTTCCTGAAAAAAAGAAACAGTCCTGTAAGAACCGCTTCCTTTTCATTCCTTATTATATTTCAGATACAGCCTGCTGTGTTTCATCTTCCGCTTCATCAGTTTCCGCTTCTGCTGTATCAGCTTTTACTTCTCCTTCAAAAAGATCGGCAGAACGGTCATCCAGCGCTTCGATGGGCAGTTCCATTTCCTCATCCTGTCCTTCCGGCGCTTTTACAATCTGCGGCTCCGGCGTATTCTTTGCAGATTCGATGAGAGCCATCGCCGACTTGAAATTGGCCAGAATCTTTTCAATATAGACCTTGACATCGCCTTCCGTTTTGAGCAGATCGGTGTTCAGTTTGCGGCGGGCCGCTTCCGCATCGGAAATGATATGATGGGCTTCATTCTGCGCTTCCCGAACTGCCAGTTCCGCCTCTTTCTGTGCGTTTCTCTTCACATTTTCAGCAGTTTCCTGCGCCATGACCAGAGTGGAGGACATGGTAGATTCCATTTTTTCATAATTGCGGAGTTTCGTCTTGACTGTATCCATCTCCTCTTCCATCTCACGATGTTCGCGGTAAATACGTTCATAGTCACTTGCCAGCTCCTGCAGGAATGCGTCCACTTCTTCCTGGCTGTACCCCCGCAGTCCGCGGGAAAACGTTTTATTATGGATATCCATCGGTGTAATCATAAATAATCCTCCTGTTTCATATCAACGGTTTCATTTCTTATTTATAACGGTCAATCAGGAGCCCTGTCCGGCCTTTCCGGCTCATCCCCGTGACTTCCCTGATTTCAATCCGTCCTTTGCCGCGGATGGAAATAACATCTCCTGCTTTTATGGTTTGCGACGCGCTTTTCACAGGCTGCCAGTTAATTTCCGTCCGACCGCTCTCTACGCATTGTACCATTTTGCTGCGGGAAATGCCAAATCCTGCCGCGCCGACCGCATCCAGCCGAAGCGAAGCGACCGTGGCCCGCACCTCTCTGGCTGTCTTTTTAGGCGGCTCTAATTCTTCCAGAGATATTTCTTTTATCTGCACAGACACCATGGCGACTTTCAGGAAATTCCGCTTAATCCATTCCGCCATGGAACTGTCTGCCACAATCTGGCACCCCGCCCCCTGCATGAGGATATCTCCCAGAACCGCTCTGTCGATGCCCAGTCCCATAAGCGCCCCCAGTACATCACGGTGGCCGATGAGCCTGTATCGGTCATCCCAGGTTACTTTCAATGCGGTCAGCCCGAAATCCACGGGACCGTCATAGTCATTACGGGCAAATGCGACACGGATCCGTTCCGCTTCATGATATCCGCCGGAAGTTTTCACCGCCACCGTTTTCATGTGAGCCGCAATCGTCTGTCCGACCTGCGCCGCAAAAGGAGACATAAAGGGGCCGACGGCAAATGGCCGGCCTCTGTCCACGGAATCAGCAATATCCAGCAGACGGATTGCCATATCTTTCGCTTCTTCTCCGGTTGCGGAAAAGTAGCGGAGAATTTTTTCTCTGTCTTTCATTATTTTCTGCCCATTTCATCAGATTTCGCAAGAGCCGCCATGACGGCGTCCATGAGAGCGGCACGGATGCCGCGCGCTTCCATGGCATGGATGCCTGCAATCGTCGTACCGCCGGGACTTGTCACCCCGTCACGGAGTTCGGCGGGATGTTTTCCTGTTTCCAGCACCATTTTGGCTGCGCCATACAAAGTCTGCGCCGCCGCTTCAACTGCCAGCTTCCGCGGAAGTCCCGCGCGCACTCCGGCATCCGCCAATGCATCAATAATCACGAAAACGTATCCCGGCCCCGCTCCTGATAAAGCGCCCATCTCGTCAAGCTGGCGTTCGGAAACCACTGCCGCTTTCCCCAGGGCGGAAAATATTTCTTTTGCCGTTTCGATAAAATCCTCGTCAGCGTACCGCCCTGCTGTAATAGCTGTCATACCCTCCCCGACCGAAGCGGGAGTATTCGGCATGACACGGATCACCGGCGTCTTTTCGGGAAGGCCGGCTTCCAAGGTCGCTGCTGTCACTGCCGCCGCAACAGAAATCACCCGCCTCGGACGGTACGGATTTATTTCTTCCAAAACAAAAGGGATAATGTCGGGCTTTACTGCCAAAAGGACAAAATCCGCTTCTCCGATATCTTTCAGAGAAGCTGCAGATACGCCATATCGCTCTGCCTTTTCCACCGTTGACTTTTCCGTGCTTGCTTTAATGTATACTTCTTCTTTCGTCCAGAGGCCTTTGGAAAGGCACCCTGAAAGTATAGCGCCACCCATAGCGCCGCAGCCGATCATCATAATCTTTTTCATACGCCCGGACCTCTCCACAAAGGAATCCCCGCAAGGCGGGGCATGCTGTCCATCTCAATATGCACCGCCGATGGCGCGCACAAAAGCACCTGCCCGTTCAGAAGTTCTACTTCTCCCTTGCCGAGATAAACGGCACCGCTCATGAAATCCACAAAACGGCTCGCCGTTTCATCATCCACATTGCTGCCAAGAACCACAAGAACTACAAGTCCTTTTTCCATGGCATCCACCGCACGGCGGGCATCACTATAAGCACGGGGAACGAAGATGACAGCATCCAACGGACGGACAGCCCTCGCAGGCAGCGCGCCTGCCATACGGGGACCCGCCTCTTTACCGTCTTCTCCCGCAGAATCTATATACTCTTCTTCCTCCGGCTCCGTAACAAAAAGATCATAAAACAGCTCGGAGATCTTCGAAAAAAATGACATTATGCCTTAGGGGCCTGCGAATCCCATGCTGGGGCTTCCGCTTCCGGAAATGCCGCAAAATTCTCACGGGACACGCTCATATTATTTGGCGCGCAGAGGTAAATATTTTCAGAAACCTGGTCAATGCGCCCGTCCAAAGCATACATCACACCCTGAATAAAATCCACGATACGCTGTGCTTCATCGGCATCAGTCTTTTCCATATTCATTACGACCGGACGGGCAGCCTTCAGATGATTCCCGATTTTTTCGGCATCCTGATAGTCTTTCGGATTCACGACCACCATGGTATACGGTTTCGCCTGGCGGGTCGCTACTGCCGCACGGCCTGCTGCCGGACGGGGAGGAATAGGCTGCGCCGTATCTATCGACGTCCCCTCTTCTTCGTATTCTTCATCCTCGTATTCATCATCACGATCTGTAAACTGTTCCTTAAATTTATCCAGTAAGCTCATTTTGTTTCTCCTTTCCCATTTGCATAATTCCGCTCGCCAAAAATGGCGGTGCCGACGCGTACCATCGTAGCGCCCTCTTCTATTGCCGTTTCAAAATCCCGGGTCATCCCCATGGATAAAACAGAAACCTGTCCTTTGGGAAAATATGTTTTCAGTACTTCCCACATTTCATGAGCCCTGCGGAATACAGGACGTGTCATTTCCACATCCTCCACCATAGGCGCCATGCACATCAGACCCTTTACACGGATATGCGGGAGCATTCCCGCCTTCGCTGCAGCTTCGTCCAGACTTTCCGGCGGCAAACCGTACTTGCTTGTTTCTCCGGAAATATTAAATTCCAGAAGCACATCCTGCACTTTGCCGGCCTGCCCGGCCCGTTTATCTATCTCTTCCATGATTTCCACGGAATCTACGGACTGGATCAAATCAGCCGCCGCCACTGCCTTTTTCACTTTATTTTTTTGAAGATGTCCCTGCAGGTTCCAGACAACAGGCATTTTCAAACGGCTCCGTTTGTCTTCCAATTCCTGCACACGGTTTTCTCCCACCTCTTTCACGCCAAGTCGGAGAACCTCCTCCATATCTTCCAATGGATGAAACTTCGTCACCGCCACAAGAGTCACGTCCTGCCTGTAAGGAGAACGGGCCTTCGCAGCCGCTATCCGCTTTTTCACAACTTCCAGCTTTTCTTCTATAGCTGACATCCTAATTCCTTCTATTATTTAATAAGGTACGTCGAAAAATATAAAAAGATATACCTTGTCCTATTATAGCATAGGTATATCCTTAAAAAAATAATCGTTTTTTATTTTCAGGCACCGAACAAACTGAGGCGTAATCCACATACCGCAAAGCATGATAAAATGCAGTTCACGGCCCTGCCATACAAGGCAGGCACGTAAAGCGGAACATGCCAGTATCTTAATCATTGGTATAAAAGCATTTCCTCAATTCAATCTGAATTCTACCGGGAATGTAATCCGGCAGGGGACAGGCACCCCATATTTATCAAGTGCAGGAGAAAATGTCCATTGATAAGCCGCATCGATCGCCGCCGCATCTAAGACACTGCTTCCTGACCCCTGCGCCACATAAGCGGAATCCACCGTCCCCGATGCATTGACCAGAATCGTTACATAAGTAATACCCGTCGTTTCCTTCATCTTTGCAGACGGCGGATAGACAGGAAGCACTTTATTTATCACTGTCGGCGGCGTAATAGGAACGCCGGCTCCCGGCCCGCTTCCATTGCCGTCACCTTCACCGGTACCGGTTCCGCTGCCGTCACCCGTACCAGTGCCGTCCCCGTCTCCCGTTTCCCCGCCGCTGCCGCTTCCGTCGCCCTGTGTATTCATCCCTTCATTTCCTGCCGCGGCATCAGAAGCAGACATACCTGCCGTGTCCGCTGTTTCTTTCTTATCCGCCCTGTCCTGCGGCTCCGGCTTTTCTTCCGCTGCCTTTTCATTAATTTCTTCATCAGGCATTTCCACAGGTTCAGCAGCATCATTGATTTTTGCTTCAGATGATTTCGCCGCCGGCGCCTTTCTCCCTTTGCTGCCTCCCCCGCCCCGGTTTCCGCCGCCCGCATCAAGCGATACCTGCAATACTTCCCCACGAAACGGAACTTCCATATATTTCACGCCGAACAATCCGAGCATGACAGCAGCAAATAAATGAATAAGGACAGCAGCGGCAATACCAACCGCATACCTCTGCCGGTCATTCATCCGCCTGCCTCCTGCTCCGCTGCCAGCCCGAACCTGGTGATGCCGGCCGCTTTAAACCGGTCGAGAACGTGGATGACATCATTGTAAGCGGCCTCCTTCTCTCCGCGGATAACGACGGAATAATTCGCGTCTGATCCGCTTCTTTTCTTTACTTCCGCCACAATCACATCCAAAGACATTTTTTTATCATCCAGCCAGCAGCTCCCATCTTTTTTGATAGTCACAAGGCTGCTGCTTTTAGAAACCGTTTCAGCGCTTTGCGCGTCAGGAAGGGCAATAGAGATTGTCCTCACTTCCGTCATGTACATCGTGCTGATGATAAAAAATGCAAGCAGCAGGAATATAAGGTCAAGCATGGGGCTGATCATCAGTTCAGGCATTTTATTCGCCTGCCTCGGTCTTCTCCTCATGATACCCCCTTATTTCCCGGACAATCCGGAGATAAGTGCATCCGCCACAGCATCCAGATCAAGCGTCGCCTTTTTATACCTCGTATTTAAATAAGCATGTACCAGCATACCTGTAATCGCGATCACCAATCCGAAAATAGTCGTAATCAGCGCTTCCGCCAATCCGGCGGTGACACCTGCCGTATTCTGCAAATGTCCCGTCATGGATGAAAAGGTTCCCATCATACCGGTAATGGTTCCTAAAAGCCCAAGCATGGGAGAAAGCCCGATGATAACACCCAGATAATCAAGGTGCGCCGACAGCTGATTCAGGTAACGGTCTGTCTTTTCATAAGTGACGGATTCAAGAGACCGGCCAAGGCTGTCCTTTTCAGACAAAATATCCTTTGCCAGTTTTGCCGCGCTGCCTGCTGCCTCTTCCGCCAGTTCCGCCGCTTCAGAAACATTGCCCCGTGTCATTTCCTTGCAGAACAGCATAACGAATTTCGTATCGGAAATCGCCTGCCGGTAATACATATACCGCTCCACAGCCAGAAAGATGACCGCCAGCGAACAAAGAAGCAAAGGCCACATGCACAGGCCTCCGCGAACAAAATACCCTACCGCCGAATCAAAAATCCCCATTGCGCTCCCTCTTCCTTTCTTCCCGGCATTCCGCCGGCCATAAAAGTTACATTTATAAAAAAAGGCACAGCCAAATCAGAATGAGAAAACGTTTTCCCACCTCTCATCCGGCCCATGCCTCGCGAGTCTTTTGATGATGAAATACAAACGGCACCCTGGCTCGGTTCCTCGTTCCCCTGCCCCTTTGTGAAAGGACTGCGGCAGGCGGACTCCCCTTACAGTTGCGAGACAGCTCCGGTTTTTCACCGGATTCCCCGTTTCTTTGCTCTTCATTCATTTTTCATTTCATTTTTATAATTAAATAGTATCACACAACATAAATAACTTCAATTTTTATATAAATGCCACTATCTCTATCTAATACAATTCTGTCCCGTCTTTCACCTGTACATCACACCCATATATGATACAAGACTGCTTCTCCCCGAAACGGAAGAGAAAGCAGTCTTGTATCAAGCAAAACTTTATACTATTTCGCCTTTGTCTTTTGAAACAAGATATATTTTTTAGCCACCTGGTACATTGTTGACACAAAGGAATTAACGGGAATTTTCCGGTATTCCGCCTCCCTGCTTCTTTGATCCACCACTTCATGATTCTGGTCATAAATCCGGACAGCAGTAATCGCATACCGTTCTTCTTTCATATGAAAACGTAATTCCATCTCGCTGTACGCAGGCACCGCGCCGTCTTTCAATCGGGAAGCATAGTCGGTCTTCATCTGATTCAGGATTTTTTTATCTGTATATATCGCCTGAACCGTCATCCGCACCTCGTTGGGATCCGCTTCATTCTGTCCGACGGATTGTACATCAAAGCGGTAAAGCGCAATGTCATTGGCAAATATTTCCATCCAGCGCAGCTGCTCCAGTTCCTGCGGCGTGGCTTTCGGCTTTACTCCCATTTCCAGAATGGGCGCCGGCTGTCCCTTCACGGAATCTTCCGCTTGTACGCCGTTCCATGAAAGGGACATGCACAGCATACCTGCCGCCCAAAACCATTTTCGCCGATCAGAAAGCAAAACGCAGACCCGCATTGACTTTCCATTCCACTTTATAATCGCCGCCAAAACCTCTTGTCACATTCGCATAGAAAAGGTTGCTCCCGTTCAGCCGGTAAACGCCTCCGAGAGTCAATTCTGCCCACGTATCGCCGAAATCCTGTTCCACACGGGACGTATCTTCTCCTTCCGCGCTGAAAGTGGCAGCCGTATCCCCTTTAAATTCATGAAGAATGCTTGCTTTGGCATACAAGCTGCCTTTTTCTGTTGCCCTTCCGGCTGCGATGCCCAAACGGCCGATGAAGCTGCTCATGCTGTCCTGATGGACATGCATTTTCTTATCTCCGTCAAAATCGCTGGCCGCATCATAATCCGCGCTGCCCAGCCTGGAGAAAAGCAGTTGGATCTGTGGTTCGACATAACTCGCAGCGGTGCCGAAACGTTTGCCGTATTCCACGGACAATCCGTATCCGGTGGCATGATAATCGCCATCGAGTTTGTGTCCCTCCGCATTGTAAACAGTGTAATCGTTTTCAGCACGGCCGATCTTGCCGACAATATCCACATACTGTCCGTCATCAAAGACCTTGGTTCCATAGACGCTTCCTACATAAAGCTTCGGATCTCCTTTTCCGCCAAAGTCATACTTCGCATTGCCGTCATTATAATCAAAGGCTCCGCCGATGTGCCAGCCGGATGCCAGTTTATGATCCGCCCCGACCTGCGCGCCCCAGAAACTGTTGGATAAATTGGTTTTATCTTTATCATACTTCACTTTGCCGCCATAGGTTCTCGCCCACATGCCGCTTGACGCGCCGAGGCGGAGATCACCGAGGCGCTGATTCATATCCGTCATACCGGAACGCCAGGACAGCATGGAAGTCGTCATCGCCGACTTGGCTCCGCGCATCATCATTGTTTCCCTGTCTCCGAGGATATATGCCATGCCGCTACTGTAAAGAGCCTCTCCGCCGCCGGGAAGAGCCGCCAGTGTCATTCCGTCTGCGGCACTTACGCCAGATGTAACGGATGCGGACGGAGTCGCCATCATTTTCATTATGAGGGAACCCCGGAAAAGTTCACCGAGACTTCCCTTTCCTGTGGCGCTGTTAAAATTAATTCTTCCCGTTCTGGCAACAGACCGTGCAGTCAGTCCTTCATTCAGTTTCACCGTGCCGTTCAGGTTTCGTTCCCCGTTTGTATACGCCGTATACGTCAGTTTGCCGGCAAGCCTTTCCATCGCTTCCGTTTCGCCCAAACCGCCCCTGTCGCCGCTCATCGTGATCCCGGAATTGGCAGCCGCCGCGCTGATCGTCACGCCGTCTCCATTTTGGGTCAGCGTACCGAAATTGACTGTCGTATTTCCGCTGTAATGATCTATGGTAATTGCTTTATCGGACTTCTGGTTAATGATGCCGGCGCCGGCTGCCGTGTCTCCGCCATAGAAATGGGTAATACGGCTTGCGCCGTTGCTGCCCGTATCTTCATTATCTTCTCCATAGCGTGTATTTCTCGCCTCATTTGTCCACGTCGCGCCGTTTCGGAGCCACATGTTCACCGTACCGCCGTTATCCACAATGCCGTGAAGCCGGGAATTGGCTGTGGTAAAGGCCGCATTGACAGTTCCTGTGGGAAGGACGAAAATATCGCCGTTGAGATTGACATCTGCCGTCCCCGGCGTATTCCCTCCAATGCCGGTATTCATATTAATCGTACCCTGATAAGCGCCGAGCGTGTAGTAGCCGTAATTCATGCCGGAAGGCACCGTTATCTGCCCGCCGCCGACCGACACTTTGCTTCCTGCCGCATTGACAGTGATCCCGTTGCCGTAGACATCAAAGTTTATGTTTCCGTTAACCTGTACCTCACTGTTATTTACAGCGGCAAGGATACCCGCGTTATTGAAACGGGAATATACATTTTCATAATTTACGGGAATGCCCCAGACCGTATTATCAGCGCCTCTGATATTCACATTGCCGTTGATAATGATCTTGGAAGAAGCGGCCGCCTCATAGCTGGATTCGCCCCAGCGGTTCGTCTTCTGGATAGCAATGCCGTTCCCGCCCAGACCGCCTGTCATGGCGATATTCACCGGCGCATGGATGGTAATCCGTCCGGAGCCGGTTTTCGGTGCGTCAAGCCAGATGGCATTGGTTATGGAATTGCCGCCCGGAAGCCCGGCCGTAATGACATTGACCTTTCCTGCGGTAATGGTGACATTCTTTCCGCTTCCCGCATAGATTCCCGCAGGGCTTCCGATGGTATGGGCGGACTGAAGCTGCAGGGCATGCGTACCGGCATGGATAATCACCTCATTTTCCTCATGGGCGTCTACAGCGGCAAGGACATTCGTCACCCGGTCTCCTGTCTTATAATTATCTTTTGTCGGCTGGATAACTTTATCTGTAACAAAAGTATAATTTAAATTATCGTCTGTTTCGAAATCCTCATCATCTATAGTTCCTGTAATCTGTTTTTGATAATCAGGCGTACGCATGATCGCGTCCGGATTGGCGGTCCGCACCGCCGTCAGGGAACGGGCGGTCAGTCCCTCCGCCCGCACGGCGGACAGGCTTGCCAATGCCCCCTTCACCTTATCCGGCTGGAGCATCGCCATGAAGTTAAACTGGAACATGCTGCTGTTGTTGGAAAAGTCCGTCGCCCTCCAGGACTGGGGCGTGGTATTCCCATCGTTATAAACCAGCAGGTTCTGCCCTGCTTCCACCCAGAGGCGGTGCGTATGGTATTCCGCATTCAGCTTGCCGAACCACCCGTCATAAGTCCCGCTGGAAACGGGATTGCCCCAGCTGACGGGATTCTCCGACATGAGGTTGGACACCGTGGTCTGATAAACGTCCATCTCGACGCCGCCGGCGCCTCCCAGGTTATACCGCATCACATAAGCCGTACCGTCGGGCAGCACTTTCAGATCACGGAAATCTTTTGCGCCCTGTTCATTTGTAAAGGTATTCGGCAGCGTGATATTCCTCGTATTCCCCGTGCTCAGCCCGCCATTATCCGACAGTGTGGCCGCCGTAATGCAGGTGTCCCCGTTGCCGAAGCCGTAATTCTGATACCCGCCGATGGCGGAGACCAGGATATGGTCATTGTACAGATTGAGCCGCGCTTCATCGGTATTCTTGCCTACCCTCGTGTAGTCCTTGCGCTCCAGCGAACCGTCCTGCCCGATCCGGTAGCGGATGAGCCAGCCTTCATCATAATTCTGGTATCCCCCTTCCTTATTGATGCTGGCAAGGGCATACAGATTGTCCCCTTTCACCAGCAGGCCTTCCCCGTGGGCCTTTGCGGATGCGCCGTACGCGGGGTTATTCTCTTCAATCAGAATCCCGTTTATTTCATTTAATAAACTGTGTGTCCCGCTTTGAAGCGGCGCAATCGCGCTTCCTGAAATATCGCAGACACTCACATTCCCCAGGTCATAGCCGGTGACGATAAGGTAATTCCCCCAGGACGCCGCGGCGTGGGTATTCACCGTCGTGGAAATTGTTCCCGTGCTTTCCGGGGCTGACCACTGGTTATTTTCCGCGTCCAGAAGTTCATTGGATCTCAGATCCGTCGAACTGTACGTATACTGGCGCAGGAATATCTTGCTGTCCCCGTTCACATGGAGATGGAACAGGCCGGGATCCCCGTTCAGATCCGTCCGCAGATCTTTCCCGATGCCCCAGATGTCAGTTTTCACACGGGAGCCCCGGACCACCCCCATCACGCTTTGGGCATAGTTGGACGGCGCTGTCACCACCAGATTGGCCGCCTCTGCCGCCACGCCTCCGCAAAGCACTGCCGCCGCCATCATGGCAGCCGTTTTGGATTTACCTTTGGTACGCATATATGCCTCCTTTTATAATATACACAAATCCGGATGTCCGGATCTGTAAAACGGACCGATATCAGAACTCATAGCGGACCGTGCCGTACCACGTCCGTCCCTGGATGGGATACTCCACATTCAGGTATCCGTAAGAGTTCGTGCCGAGGCAGACCCATCCTTTCTGCTTCGACGCCCGGTTGAAGATATCATTGCAGCCGAAGGCGATCTGCCATGCCTTGCCCGGCTTCACCTTGACGCCCGCATTGATGACACTCAGCGAGGGATACGGGACCCCGTCATCCGTTTCGTCCCCCAGTTTATTGTATTTATACTCATTAATCGTATAGTACCTTGAGGTATAGTGCCACTCGCCAAACAGGGTGAACCGGGGATTCGGGAACCAGGAGAACCGCAGATTCCCTTCCCATTCCGGCTGGAAGGTCGGATATACTTCCCGGTACACCGCATCCCCCAGTGCCCACTCTTTATTCTGCCGCCGGAACGCCTTGATTTTCGTATAGGCGCCTTCCAGATCCAGGCTGAAATGGCCCCACTTCAGCCCTGTCTGCAGTTCAAATCCGTGTATGTGCCCTTTCTGGTCATTGAAGTAGGATGCCCAGTCGGGCCCCGCCCGGTACAGGTAGAGCATCCGGTTCGCATGGCGCCAGAAGTAGGTCAGCGTGGCATAAGCGTCGGAATGGAGGAATTTCCCGTTCCACAGCGTACTGAAATCGAACTGGGTCCCGTACTCCGGCTGGGGGAACTTGGAAGCGGTTCCCCTCTTGTTAGCGGGAACCGGCAGGATGCCTGCCCCGTCCCCGGCAATTTCATACATATTGAGGAGGCGGAAATAGGTTCCCCCTGTCATGCGCAAGGTAAGATTGTCATTCACCTGTTTTTTGAGCGCCAGCTGCCAGGTGCCTTTCCCGTCCTGCTGCCTGTCCCGCGGCGTGATCCAGTGGAACCACCGCCATGCCGTATCGGCGAAGCGTTTCCCGTCGCTGTAGCCCACGATGACCGACCGGTTATACCGCCAGGCGGGGGTCAGGAACCAGGTGCCTTTTTTATCCAGCGTGATGGTGTCCTGGATCTGGATATTCCATATATTCTGGTCATACCGGTTCCGTATGGCGCCCAGAAGCGTGGAATAATCGGAATCGCCGAGCACTTTATCCATCAGGGATCCGTTCACGTGCATCCGCTCATGGGAGTAATTGGTCTGGAATTCGAGGAGCTGTCTGTTTCCCAGCTGGTAGGTGCCGTCGAGGAGGAAATTATACTTGCGGGAAATAAACCGGCTCCATTTGCGGAAAGGGACGTTTTCCCAATAGACCTGGTTCTCATTTAAGTGATACATATGTTCCACGTCATAGTATTTCTTCTGTTTCTGGAAATCCGCCGTCCAGCCCCATTCCAGGCGGCCGTTATGATGGCGGTTCTCCACCATCAGTTCGTTCGTGTAAAGGCGCTGCCGCTTCCCTTCCGCATAAAAGGCGTCATCCAGCCAGTCCACACCGAACCCGAGCGACGCGTTCAGTGTGGTATTGCTGTATCCTGCCCACAGGCTGTCCGGCAGATGGCGCTTGATGCGGTTCCAGCTGCCCTTCACCATCCACTCGTCATTCTGCCACTTCACGATGGCGCTGGTATTCTTCCGGTCATTCCATCTCCTGTGCCGGTTTTCCGGCAGGGACCTGAGCTTGTCCATCCTCTTTTTTACATATTCGTGCCTTTCTACGATTTTTGTATACTCCTCAGACTGTTCCGGGTCGACATACTTCCCCTGTGACAACCATTGCGCATTATACTTCCCAAGCCGATCCGCCTCGTCAAGAACAACACTGTTCTTACTCTCAATCGTACCGTCCACGGCCGCTTTCACATCGGCATTTTCCGGCTCATAAAAATATGAATCCTTATTATTCCAAGATTCCTTTAAGTAGCGAATTACTAACTCTTTTTTCCTTTGCTGAATCCTTTCTATACCATTCGTATTGCCTGCTTGTATATACTTTTTTAACTTCCGTTCATATCGATCCCACAGTTCCTTAAAATTACCTGTCGCTTCATGTGTATAAAAATAATCTTTTGCTGCTTCCTGCGGAACCAGCTCCGCATACTCGTTTTTCCATGTCCAATCCAGTTTCTGCCTTGCCTGGTCCATATGATATTGGTAGATTTCCTCTGCCAAGGCGCCGCTGCTGGCAAACGCCATCCAGTCCTCAACATTCCCCGCCTTATATTTATTTCTCGTTTCATCGGAAAGATGAGTAGAGTAATTCCTTAATGTACGTATAAGCCATACCTTCTTATCCCCGTATTTTTCATACTCATCTAATTCTATTCCGTAACTTAGCATCTCATACTTTGCTTCTTTCTTGGATTCTTTGGAATTCATGACGTAATTTTTATAAGGGAAGTCGCCTTTGGCCGTTTCATGATTAAGCCCCACCATGAGGCTTCCGTTCCCCAGCGGCGACATCACTTCGAGCGAGGCGCTTTTGCCCCCGAAGGATGATTTCCCGATTTCCGCTGAGATATCAGCCTTTGTCGGTCTCTTGGTCACGATATTCACAACGCCCCCGATGAAGGTTCCCCCGAAACGGGCAGGGATATAGCCGCGGTATACTTCGATACGCTCCACATTCTTTACCGGAATAGTGGAGATATCCACGGCAGCATCTCCTCCCAGGTTGGTCAGGATCCCGTCCACGAATATACCGACCTGGGCCGCCGTGGAGCCGCGCACGGTAATGACCGTATACTGTCCCTTGCCGTTCACTTCGCGCACATGGACACCGGGAACCATTTTCAGAAAGTCCGCGAGATCTTTCTGCTCCCCTTTAAATTCCTCCGGACGGATGACCGTGACGGTACCAGGTGACAGTTTGGATTCCCAATCGGGGCGCTTCGCCTCGACGGTGACCCCTGCCAGCCGGAAAGCCATGTCATCTTCTGCCGGCGCAGCCGGTATCTCCGCCGCCCGTACAGCCAGCCAAGAGGCAGGCATACTTACGGCAATCATGACTGCCATCCCCAAAAAATGCAGATTCTTTTCCCTTTTCATCATAAACTCCTCTCTCTAAATGTCAGTGTCTCTTTCATGACCGAAAACTTCCCCCGGCAACTGCCCGTTTCCATCCCATATAAGACACTATATAGACCTGCAAAACTCCCATAAACCCATTCTCGCAGGGTCTTTATCTACTTTTTTCCATTGCGCTTCATCTCCATTCATTGCCACCGTATTTACTCATAACAAAAAGGCACAACCAAACTGAAATGAGAAAAATTTTTCCCATCTCCCATCCGGCTCATGCCTCGCGAGTCTTTTGATGATGAAATCAAACGGCACCCTGGCTCGGTTCATTGTCTGCCTGCCCCTCTGTGAAAGGACCACAGCAGGCCGACTTCCCTTACAGTTGCGAGACAGCTCCGGCTTTTCACCGGATTCCCCGTTATTAGATTCCGTTATCTTGTTTTTTAATTATTAGCTAATTGAATTCTATCATAGAATTTTTACATATTCAATTTTATTTTGTAACTTTTGTGGATTTATTTAACCCCATCCAATGTTATTGATTCTTAAAAAAATGCAAAAAGAGTATCCTGGGGAAGCAATCCCGCCGGATACTCTTTTATCGTTCTGTCATTATTTCATATTTGCTTTTACAGCATCTGTCAGATCGATGCCGCCATAAATAACGTCTCTTGCATTGATGACCATATCTACGCCTTTATCTTTAGCCGCTTTCTCCACAGCCGCCCGGAATTTTGCCTGGATGGGAGCCATGACTTCATTTTCCTTTTGTACCAGCTGCTGGTTCAGTTTCTGTCCGAGTGCCTGTTTATCCTTATCTGACATATTTTTAGATTGTTCATTGAACTGATTCTGTAATTTCTGCTGTTCAGAAACCACAGTCTTCCCTGCCTGCATAAAAGCTGGCGTGGAAGACAGGACATCCTCCACATTGACATAACCGGACGCTGCGTCAGCCTGCGCCATCATTCCAAGAGAAGCAGCTGCCATCATCATAGAAATAAGAACCTTTTTCATATGTAAACCTCTTTTCCAAAATAAATTACACGTCTCTTTCACTCTTTATTTCTTCCAGAGCTTTTCCATAATTGTCGGATACACCGCATTTAAATGCCCCTGGATCTGGTTCAGGATCGCCACAACGAGCGGCGCATCAAAATGATCAAGCCCCGCAGGGATGCAGCAGGTCAGCAGCACGTTGCCGGCTTCATCCACACTGTATTTCAGCATACGGTACTGGTCATTCAACGCATTCAGCTCTTCACAAACGGTCGCCTTTTTCTCTTTTGTTACAATCGCTGCCGCCACCTGGACCTGGATGATTGTGTAAACACTGTCATCAAACAAAATCATGAAAGGGAGGTTCTGTCCGGCTACAGGAAGGTTGCTGCGGAAAGCCTGGGAATGCACGTCATCCTTAAAATCCTGAATACCGAACCCGCTGATTTTCGCATCTTCCAGATGCTTCTTAAACAAAGCTACCTTTTCAATCCCCACCTTTACTTCCGGCACTGCTGTTTCCGCTTTTACCGTATTCTTATTCTCCGCCATTTTGTACGCTCCATTTCTCTGGTCACGCCAGAACTCAAACAATAATTCTGTGATATCCCTGTACACTTTTTCTTTTTCTTTCAAAGGAAGATTCCAGTCATTTGCCATATGGGCTTTAAAACGCAATAATTTGATTTCTTTCAGTAAATTCAGATATAACTGTTTGCTGACAGGAACAACATTGCCTTTTACCGCTTCCACCCGTTTAATCTCATCCTTTAGTTTGATCATGAATGATCTCTCCGATTTTTAAATACATTTGCTGATTATTTACTATCCTGCCGGCATTTGGGATAAATAAAAATCTGCGGGACAAGCCAGACAGTTACCGAATGTACAAGTATCTACTGCCCCCTATCCTGCAGGTCATTAGAAAGTTGAAAACAAGCGGCATCCGACTGGGGTTTCTCACCCTTCACGGCTGTAAAACAGTTCCGGATTTCCACCGGATTCTCCACAAAAGCCTTTCGACTTTGTCTTCTCTCTGAAATTGTTCTAAACAAAGGTTGTTCAGATATTATTATATTATCATAAGGCATATACCATTTGCAAATTATTTTTACTTTTTCTTTTTCTCTTATGGTAATTTTATTTTCATTATTTTTAAACTTTCTTTCATCTTGGATGCCAAGGGACGATAAATCCCTGCCGGGATTCCGACCGCTTTTTGCCTACCGGTAAAGTGTCACTCATGTCAAAACGTCATCCGGAAGGCCAGCAAAGAATCCATTACCATCACAATCAAGCCGGTAAGACGTCATAAAAGTAAATAGATTCTTCGCTCAGTGTCATATTGCTGCTTCCCATCTTTCTCACAAGATATTCTTACTCCTGCTCAGAATGACGGCGGACGGTAAGACGTCATCCGTAGCGTCAGTGAAGGATCTATTGCCGTGATGAGGAAGCCGGTAAGGCGTCATCAGAATAATAGATTCTTCACTTAATGTCATGTTGCCGTTTACCTGCTTTCTCACACAGCATTCTTGCCTCCGTTCTAATGACGGGGTACGGAAGTCGTCATAATAACAGAAAACGTTAAGCGTTATAATGACGAGAAACGAAAGACGTCATCCTCAACGCAAGCGAAGGATCTATTACCGTGATGGAGAAAAAGATAAACTGAAAAGGACTGCCTTCCCATACCCGGGAAAGCAGTCCTTTCGTTTCTTCTTATTTAGTTCTCATAGCAAAGCTTTCTTCTATTCCCCTTTTGGAAGCATTCATCATCCTCAGAAGCTGAAACGGATGCCTGCGTCTATTCTCCACTTGCTGGAAACATCAGCCCCGAAGTTTCTCGTGTAGGTTCCGTACAGATAGGTGTTCCTGTTCACCAGCCAGCTTCCTCCTACTTCTACGTCTACCCAGCTGTCTTTCAGGTCTACTTCTGTCCCGCTCGTCGGTTCGTTTTCCGCACTGAAGATGCTCTTCACTTTCCCTCCGAATTCATGGGCCAGCGCTATCTTCGCAAACAGGTTGCTTCTTTCTGTCTCTTTTCCTATCCCCAGTCCGATTCTCCCTATCACGCTGTTTATTCCGTCCTGGTGGATGTGCATTTTCTTCCCCCCTGCATAGTCGCTTACGGCGTCATAGTCTTTTCCTCCTAAGTGCCCTGCGGTGAGTTCAATGCTCGGGTCTATGTAGAAGCCGTTTTCTTTCTTCATCCGCTTCCCGTATTCCATGCTCAGCGACAGGCCGTTTGTCCTGTACTTCCCTTCCAGGCGGTGGTTCATTTCGTTGTATACGGTGTAGTCGTTCTTGATGTGGCTTCCTTTCAGGATGACGTCTATGTACTGCCCGTCTTCTTTCTGCATGGTTCCGTACAGGGCAAGGCTTGCCAGCTTCCCTTTTCCTGTCCCGTTGGCATAGGTGTCCTTCCCTGTTCCGTAGTCCAGGGCCGCCCCGATGGTCCAGTTTCCTTTCTTCCTGTCGTAGCCTACCTGGGCTATGTCATAGGTTTGTTTGAGGTAGGTATTCTGTTTGTCCAGTTTGTTCTTTCCGCCCAGGTATCTGGCCCAGATGCCGTTTTCTTCTTTGGCCAGTCTTATGTCTCCCATTCTTCTCTGCAGGTCGTTGTTGTTTCCTCTCCACAGAAGGACGGCAGAGGTCATGGCTGTTTTGGCGCCTTTCATCATCTGGGTTTCTTTGCTTCCATAAATAATAGGAGGCTTCGGCTTGGGGTTCGGGTTGGGATTGGGATTTGGATTGGGATTGGGGTTCGGATTCGGGTTCGGGTTCGGATTCGGATTATCTTCTGTTGCCGGGGTATAGAGGTACTGGCCTTGTCCTGTTCCTGCTTTATAGGTCATGGTTTCCAGTCTCTTTGTTGCTGATTGGGCTGTAAGGCCTTCTGCAATTTCTACCGTCCCTGCCAGGTTCTTTTCTCCGTTTTTGTAGGCTTCGTAGTACAGTTTTCCTGCCAGTGCGTTCAGTGTCTCGCTCACCAGGTTCTTGTCGGCCGCTTTGCCCGAAGAGGTATTCAGCCCAGTATTGTCTGTACGAAGAGTAATACCACTTCCCGCTGCCGCTTTCCGAACAATAAAATCGCCGCCCTTTATCTTGGAAGGATGTAATTTATCATGCTGATAGAGCACTTTCACATATCCGGAATAATTTTCTACCGTAATGGGCTTTTCATTTCCCTGGAAAATCACACCGGCCTGATCTGCATTCTTACCTCCTACAATAGAACGCAGTTTGCTGCCCGTAAAGGAATGAGAAACACCACGCCACGGCTCTGACGGTACCATGGTTCCCCAGACCTCATTATGCCAGGAAGCGCCATTTTGCAGATACATGGATAATCCTGTACGTTCACGAATGTTTTTCTTATCCGGTTCGTTTTTATTGTGTTCTTTAAAATCATCTAAAACGACACCATGCAGGACAGAGTCAGATGTTGTCAATCCCAAATTGATAACTGTCGGTCTGGAACCGCTGATATTGGCACTTTCTTCTCGGTCTATAATGCCGATGTTCCCATACACTTTTGTTGTACGGTTTCCTGCTCCAATCATTTCTCCCGCTTGATTGAGCTTGGCATTCATGTTAATAATCCCTTCTTCCGCATTAAGAGCAAAATGGGATATATTTTTATGCTTTTCTGTCCGGATCGTCCCACCGCCACCGATGGTAATTGTCGAACGTGCGCCGGCGTGTACGCCTGTTCCGTCAGTGGAAATATTGGCATCTCCACTGATGGTGATACTGCTGCCCGGCTGATCCTTGTCATAATTTAAACCTGAGAAAATACCATTGACAAAATAATGGTTCAGGAAAGAAGCATCTTTTAACGCCTCCTGCCCCGGTACTTTTACTTCCATATTGACATTACCATTGATCACTACACGTCCATGATGGACAGTGGCAATCCCATTGGTAAAAGTCGGTTCCGCCTCTCCGGTTGCATCAGGTTCCTTGTAATATTTATTTGTGACATGAATATCGACATCACCATTAACAGTGACAGTTTTTCCCGGAGAAGAACCGGAAATAATACCAAACGTGTCTTTGCCGCTGGCTTTGGACTTCAGCTGGTCAACATTGAGTATTAATTTTTTTGCGGTAATATTAACATCATGAACCTTTTTATAATTATTATCAGCTTTATATCCACGTCCGCAATAACTCTGTATCCCATACTGATCCTTGGAATTCAGGGTAAGCGTCACCCCCGGTGCATTGACAGTGATTTTATCTTTTTCACCAGTAATAGATTTCACATTCAATATACTGTCTTTCGTAAAATCATACGTCTTTGTATCACTGTGCCAGACTTTATATTTAACAAAATCACTTGATGACGCAAAAGCAAATTGACCATTAATAACACCTTTATTAAATACCGTTCCGGTCTGTCCTTCCGGAGGAGGAGTCGGATCAACTGCCGGAGTATAAATGTACTGGCCCTGCCCGTCCGCATCTTTGTAGGTTATTTTCCCTTCACTGCTCGCGGACGGTGCTGTCAGCCCTTCGGCAATTTCTACTTTTCCGGTAAGATTTCTTTCTCCATCTTTATAGGCACTATAGTACAGTTTGCTTGCCAGTTTGTTCAGTGTAGCGCTCACAAGGTTTTTATCCGCTGCTTTTGTGGATGAAGTATTGAGACCTTTGTTATCTGTACGGAGAGTAATATGCGAGCCTTCACCGGCATGTTTTACCACAAAATCTCCCCCGATAATATTTCCATCAGAGCTGTGGTCATAATATACCATTTCATATCCGTTATAATTTTCAACCGTAATAGGCTTGTTTTCTTTTTGATGGATGATTCCCCGCTCTGCTTCCGAAGCTCCGCCAATCAATTTTCTTACCTTGCTCCCCGTATAAAGATATGAATCTTTATTCTCTCTTTTCTGCACTGCTGCAGCACGCTCCGTGCCAATCCATCGGTTTTCCCATAGGCCACCGTTCTTCAAATAAATATCTATACCTGACTGATGCGGATTATTTCCATTTTCAGCAAATTCATTCAGCACGCCGCCAGTCAGTTTAGATTTACTTGTAGTGAGTGCAATAGAAACAAGAGAAGCATGGTTCCCCGGATTGGGGTCATAGCCGTAGTTTTTGTTGATAACACCAAGATTACCATAAACTTCTACATCTTCCATACCCGGCTCATTTCCATTAGTACCGGTATTCATAAATACCGAACCTTCTTCAGCAAGCATTGCATATGTTTCGGATGTCTTAATTTCATGGGTTTTGATCTTTCCGCCGCGAACCGTAATAAATCCATCCTTGTTTGCCTGAAGAGCAACTCCGGTAACGTCCATATCTACATTGCCGTTAACTGTGAATTTCGAGTCTCCATGGTTTCCATCACCCGTTTTTCCGCCATAACCGGCATAAATCCCGCTCATATAATAATGGGCGACATCTGCCCCTAAAGACGCCCCTCTGGTGGCAGGCACAGCATTTCTTAGCGTCAGTTTCAGATTTCCGTTAACTGTCACCTGTCCTCCATCCAACAAGTATATCCCTGTCACATTATTATTTTCTTTTCCATTTGCAACACCGGAGCCGGAGACATCAACAACCACATCTTCATTCCATGTCTCCTTTTTGTCATTTTTTAAAAAGTATCCTACTGTATATCCCTGCCCATGTTTAATAATAGTCTTTGGAAGCTTTGGATCAACTGCCGGGGCGTAGAGGTACTGCCCTTGTCCATCTGTCTTTTTATATGTGATATTCCCTGCTTTCATGCTGGCAGACTGCGCAGTGAGACCTTCGGCAATTTCTACTTTCCCTGTCAGGTTATTCTCACCTTTTGCATAGGCTTCGTAGTATAGCTTGTTTGCCAATTCATTAAGCACCTCACTTACACGATTTTTATCTTCTGCCTTCACGGAATCCATAGGAAGCCCTTTATTATCTGTAATTAAAGAAATTTCTGAATTCTTCCCCTCTCTCTTGTGCGCTTTTGCAATGATGACATTCCCTAATTTTCCAAATATTTTCTTTTGTCCGGCATCTTCATTCTTAATCTTATTTCCGTCTTTATCTACTTTATCACTTCCATCCGGATTTTTTGCAAACTCAGGCACGACATAATTCAGATCATGCTCCATAAAAAGTTTTGTACATCCGTCTAAATTGTCAATGTACAAATCAGAAGCACTGTTTTGAATAATATTGCCTGCGCTGCTCTTATCATTCCCTCCATGAAGCCAGGTTACATGACTTGAAATATCACTTATATAGTTAGAACCGCTCCAAGGATTGTATACAATTCCTGTATTATTCCACACCGCACCATTTCTTAGCCACATATTCTGCGTACCGGCTCCGGCAAATTCACCGGTAAACTTGGAATCACCTGTAGTCAATCCGATATTAATTATACCGCCCGTACCATACCAGGTCGTCATGGTCGTCGCATGTCCCTCGATTTCCACAGGATTATTTCCGGCATCTGTTACGTTACCATCTGCATCAGTTATCATATTGACATCAATACGGGCTTTTTCACTGTTGGTCCACATAGAATCATAATTTTTGGCAATTAATCTTCCGCCGCCCACACTGATATAGCTGCCGTTCTCCCTTGCGAACATAGTGGCTGCTCCGCCTTCGGTTTCTATATCCACAAGGCCTTTAATAATTATAGAGTTGCCCGCACTTTTCGGCTGCGTGAATACCTCCAGCGCGCGATAATTCATTTCATAACCGGCAGATGAAATGCCTCCACGGATTTTTACAGCATGTTCCGGTTTGTTATCATTATTGATGATTACATGAGAACCATGGTCGGTAGGTTGCGCTGTCGATACACGAATACCGCTTCCATAATAATAATTAATATTGGTATTGATATTGATAGCACCGGGATTATCAAATGTAATCGTTCCCTCTCTGTATGCAGCTATTCCTGCAGAAGTCCACATCGGCTGTGATCCGGTTGTTCCTTCCTCTGGAGAAATATCTGTCTGGATATGTAAATCATGTCCTGTCATATCTATCGTATAGGAAGGTCCGCCTTTAGACTGTGAGCTTTCTGCTCCGAATCCGCCGGCATATTTATCGTCGCCAAAATTATTGATAGTTCCTATGTACAAACCTCCCCAGCCAAAAGAACGAGGATCCTTTGTCATCTTATTGATGATGGTTGTATCATTATCAAATCGGTAGATTAACTTGCCATTTTCTTTTTTTATATTCTTTTCGTACTCCTTATCATATTTCGGATTACCAAAAATAAGAGCTGAGTACGGGTACTGTATCAATTTGGCTTTATGTCCCTGACCTGTCGACTTATCCCAATCAACATCACTCAAAGACTTTGCAATAGATGCGGAAGTCAGCCCTTCCTCGATCTCAACCGTTCCTTTTAACTGATTTTCTCCTGAAAGAACACCCAAATAGTAAACCTTGTTGGCTAAACGTTCCAGCACAGATTCTACCAACCCATGATTGGATATATCAATGCCTTCCGCAGATGTGGAAATCGTTACCGTCGAATTTACGGAACTGTATTCCGTCTTGGTATCCGATCCTGTTCCAATTCCCTCCTGAGAAGTTATGAGCGGCTCCGCCTTTTTTATATGAACTTCCCCACCAAGAATCGTATCAGGTGCATTTTTATCATGTTGATAGCTAAAAGTAAATTGTCCGGAAAGTTTATCGATATGTAAATCAGCCTTTCCCATATTAATATAAGAACGTTTTACTGAAGATTTACTTCCTGTCAAAGTTCCAATAGATGGGATTTTAACTAAATCAGGTATATTCCAGAGAGCACCGGAATCCATCTTCAAACTATTGATAGATTCATTAGCAGAGGAACCGCCCCAAACACCGTTGCTTCCAATTATCAGATCCTTGGTACTGTTGAAATTGCCGCTCCAATTTCCATTAACCGTCAAATTGACATGTCCAACTGCATTGCCTGTAAAGGAACCCATGACATTTGCTGTCACCAAGCTCTTTTCATCTTCATCAGTCCTGATATCACCTTCCACATCACCCAACCTGGCTTTGATAACACCGCCGGTTTTTGCCAGTACAGCCGTACCAAATCCATTGGTTTTCAGATTGGCCGCACCTGCATTATCAGCCCAGAGAATCTGTCCTCCATCATGGGCATACAATCCCAATCCTTTTTTCACATCTATATTTGCCTTAACGCCGGGATCTTTAAACTGAATAATCCCTTGGCGTTTTGATTCAATACCGACAGATTCTTCATCCTCATCCGACTCAACAGTTATTAAATAAATTCCATCCCTACCGCCTAAAAACAAATGACTTTTTTCATTCTCAAGCCTATTTCCTACAACTATTCCTTTTGATACATTCCCTTTGACCAGAATATCCGTTTTGGAACTTTCTATCGTGATCTTTCCCTTGCCATCATGATAAATGCCATAAGCCTCTGCTCTTCTATCACCGCTATTTGTTGTATCAGAAATGATTTTCAACTCATTGTTTGAAGTCGATGCCTCTCGCTTATGGCTTAATATAAGATCCTTTTCTCCTCCACGGATTCCTGTATAAATGTGGTCTTTCCTTTTCTTGGAATGATCCGGTTGGATGATATATCCATCCCCATATGCAAGGAATAATTTACCATCCGCACCCAAATCATACTCTGTTCTCTGGGCATCCGCTTCCAAAGTAGTTCGATACAATGCGCTTGTCAGATCCGACAACTTGCCAATCGTATCAGAAGGATAAGACTGACTGTCATAATCGAAATTTACATGATCGGTATTAATATCATATTTCCTAAGAACTGTCCCATCACTTCCGACAATTTCCACATAAGCAGTGACATGATATCGGTCTTTCGGAAGTTTATTAATAACTTTTCCTGCTAACGCCTGTGTCGCTTCCTTGATATCTGACGGTTCAAGACTTTCGAAATCGCTTTCTTTTAGTCGTAAATGCAAAGAAATATACTTCCCGTTCTTATTACTCCCAACATTAATAACCCCACCGGTTAAGGTCTTATTTGCTTTATTCCATGAATAACTATAAATATTATTGACCTCTGCAGCAGGATCTGCAATTTGCACACCGTTGGCGTTGTCAGGAGTTGTCATATCTATTACTTCCGCACGAGATATTCCTCCGACTCCAACAACTCCTATGGTAAGTAAAGATAACACACAACTCTTCAACCACCTTTTCCGCATACTACTCTTCATAATATTCTCCTTACACCACAAAATACACACTGATATATACCCACTAAGTTATTCTAATGATACTCTCTTATTATGATCCAAAGGGATCTCTCTATATAGCTGAAGATCCCCTTAGATCAAAATATTGTATTCTTTAATCACTCAAACACTCAGAAGCTGAAGCGGATGCCTGCGTCTATTCTCCACTTGCTGGAAACATCAGCCCCGAAGTTTCTCGTGTAGGTTCCGTACAGATAGGTGTTCCTGTTCACCAGCCAGCTTCCTCCTACTTCTACGTCTACCCAGCTGTCTTTCAGGTCTACTTCTGTCCCGCTCGTCGGTTCGTTTTCCGCACTGAAGATGCTCTTCACTTTTCCTCCGAATTCATGGGCCAGCGCTATCTTCGCAAACAGGTTGCTTCTTTCTGTCTCTTTTCCTATCCCCAGTCCGATTCTCCCTATCACGCTGTTTATTCCGTCCTGGTGGATGTGCATTTTCTTCCCCCCTGCATAGTCGCTTACGGCGTCATAGTCTTTTCCACCTAAGTGCCCTGCGGTGAGTTCAATGCTCGGGTCTATGTAGAAGCCATTTTCTTTCTTCATCCGCTTCCCGTATTCCATGCTCAGCGACAGGCCGTTTGTCCTGTACTTCCCTTCCAGACGGTGGTTCATTTCGTTGTATACGGTGTAGTCGTTCTTGATGTGGCTTCCTTTTAGGATGACGTCTATGTACTGCCCGTCTTCTTTCTGCATGGTTCCGTACAGGGCAAGGCTTGCCAGCTTCCCTTTTCCTGTTCCGTTTGTATAGGTGTCCTTCCCTGTTCCGTAGTCCAGGGCCGCCCCGATGGTCCAGTTTCCTTTCTTCCTGTCGTAACCTACCTGGGCTATGTCATAGGTTTGTTTGAGGTAGGTGTTCTGTTTGTCTATCTTGTTCTTTCCGCCCAGATATCTGGCCCAGATGCCGTTTTCTTCTTTTGCCAGTCTTATGTCTCCCATTCTTCTTTGCAGATCGTTGTTGTTTCCTCTCCACAGAAGGATGGCAGCGGTCATGGCTGTTTTGCTCCCTTTCATCATCTGGGTTTCTTTGCTCCCGTATTCGATGTCGGGATTTGGTTTGGGATTCGGGTTCGGGTTCGGGTTCGGGTTTGGATTGGGGTTTGGATTAGGATTAGGATTGGGATTGGGATTGGGGTTCGGGTTCGGGTTCGGATTATCTTCTGTTGCCGGGGTATAGAGGTACTGGCCTTGTCCTGTTCCTGCTTTATAGGTCATGGTTTCCAGTCTCTTTGTCGCCGATTGGGACGTCAGGCTTTCTGCGATTTCTACTGTCCCCGCCAGGTTCTTTTCTCCGCTTTTGTAGGCTTCGTAGTACAGTTTATTCGCCAATGCGTTCAGGGTTTCGCTCACCAGGTTCTTGTCCGCCGCTTTCCCTGAAGATGTGTTCAGACCTTCGCTGTCTGTCAGCATTCTGACTTTGGAGCCTGCTTTGGCTTTCTGTATACGGAATTCATTTCCTTTCATGTTTACAGGGGATGCATTGTCATGGGCATAGACCAGGGTCAGGGTTCCGTTGTATTCTCCTATTTCTGTTTTCCCTTCTCCTGTTTGGGTCATGTCTACGGTTCCGCTTCCGCTCAGTTTTCTCAGCTTTGTTTCTCCTGTGTTTTTCCAGATGCTGTCGACTGTCACGTCTGCATTTCCGTTATTGCTCTTCCCTTCCCAGCGGGCCTTATTTCCTATTGTCAGTTCTACTTCTCCTGTTCCGGTGATGTCTCCTATTAGGGCAGCTTTTTCTCCTTCAAGGGTGGCGCTGACGGATGATCCTGTTCCTGCTTCTATTCCCTTGATTTCTGTTTTCTTGTCCGGGTTGTTTATGAGGGTCAGACTGCTTCCGTTGTCTGCTTTCAGTTTCTCTATGTTGTATTCTCCTCTTCGGAGCGCTATCGAACTTCCTGTCCCTTCTGCTTCCACACGGCCGCTTTCTATTTTTCCTCCTGTCATGGAGAGGAATCCGGCTCCGGATGTTTGGATGTCTCCTTTGGCTTCTACGTCTTTGGTTTCAACTCTTCCTCCTGCCGCACGGATTTTCCCTTTGATGGTTCCTCCATTGGTCAGGCTGACTTTGCTGTTTCCCAAGGCTTCTATAGCCGTATCTTCTGCGGTGATGTCACTTCTTCCGTCTATGGTAACGGTGCTTCCGTTTTGGGCTTTGATTCCGTCCCTGCTTTCCATTCTTGTGTTTCCATGGATTTTGACGGTTCCGTTACCTGCTGTTACGGCTGTACCGTTTGCCGCCATCACATCCAAAGTTTTGGCTGTGATGTCCACATTGTGGCTTTCGGCAAGGATTCCCCTGTCTTTGGCAGCCAGTACCAGCCTGCCTTCTGCATTTACTTTCAGGTCTTTGGTTCCTGCCGATATGGCGGTATCTGCCTGTATTTCTGCCGGGTCTTTTGTGAAGCGGTAGGTGTTTTCGGCTGCTTTATAGATGCCCGCGTCTGTATAGGCTTTTTCTGACGAGGCACTTCCATCCATGGTTTGTTTCATCGGATTGATGATTTGTTCGTCAGGAATGTCTGTTGCCGGGGTGTAGAGGTACTGTCCCTGTCCGTCTCCAAACTTATAGGTGATGTCACCTATTCTCAGGCCGGCTGCAGATGCGGTAAGTCCTTCGGCAATTTCTACTTTGCCGGTGAGATGATTTTTCGACCCTGTCCACTGGCCGGGGTAGAAGAGTTTACCTGCCAGAGCGTTTAACGTCTCACTCACAAGGTTTTTATCTGCCGCTTTATCTGAAGACGTATTGAGTCCTTCATTGTCTGTACGGAGAGTAATTACACTGTCCTCTTCGGCGCTCAGGATCGTCGTATTCCCACCAAGGACCTTCGGCGCATTCCCTTCAATTACATGTCGGTAGATAACTGTGCCGTTTCCGCTGTACTTTCCAATGATCAGATTTCCCGTTTCCGTACCGGGCATTTCTGTCAAGGACGAGCTCGGCTTTCCTCGCTCACCCGTCCAACTCCCCATAAATGCCCGTGCGCCGGTCATATCAATGATGCCCTTGTCGCTGACAAGGTTTTTTACTTTGCTGTCCGCCGGATTATCCTTGAGATCCTTCTGATCTTTGGTAATGGCATTGTACCAAGTCGCTCCATTCTTCAATATCAGATGCATATTGTCGCCCATATTGAAGCCGGTCCAGCTGGAAGCGCCGTCTTCTATTGTGACATGCATGACCCCGTCGCTGAATCCTTTCCAATATGCGCCGTTTTTGATGAATAAATCCACAGACCCCAATTGTTCCAAAGGCTGGTTAAAGGTATTTTTGTCCGGGTAGCTCCCCAACCAGTAAGATTCCGGTGTCGACAGCCCTAAATAGATACGTCCTTTGCCATGGGTAGCACGAGTGGAAACATCCCCTTCAATGATCGTGCGGTTTTCTCCGGCGCCAATCACATTTCCGCTGCTGTCTCTTTCCACATTCATACGGATGATTCCGTCATTGGCGCTCTGGAATTCCCCATGGGCCCAGAGGGCGGCAAAACCATGACGAACTTTGACCGAACCTCCGCCGATATTGATCTGACTGCCCGTCGCGCTCACTCCTGTCCTGCCGTTAAGCGGATGGCCGTAACCCGGCCGCGATCCTGCCGTCTCGTTAGAGATATCTCCGTCGACTTCAATATCCACCAGGCCATCCACCTGAACGGTAGAATAGACTCCTTCCATACTGTTTCTGGCCTTTATCCCCGCACTTCCCATCGTCCAGTCCGGTTTATAAGCCGATCTGATCCGAAGAACTTTATCCTCCTTATTTTCTCCACCGTTATGTATATGGACCACGCCGCCGGTATTGACAAAAATGCCTGCAGTAAAGAAAGCTTCATCATGTCCTGGGGACGTATAGGACTCCAGCTGGATGTCAATGGGTCCTGCGTTATTGATTTCGACACGGCTTCCTTTCGTAGTCGCCGCGATTCCACTGAGCGTGTCCCCTGCGGTTATGCTGAACTTATCGGAATGAATATTCAGCCGATGGTGGTTCATATCAATAACAGTAGGTGCCGTTTCTGAAGAATTGGAAATCGAGGCGGCTATCTTACCCAGAGGTATGGCTCCTCCGCTGATGACTGCGTGTGCGTCGCGGATCGTTGTGCCATCCTTGGTAAAGGTATATATGTTATTTTTCAGCACGCCATGGGCGACATATGCCTCATCCGTCACCGCATCTCCCGTAATGGCCGTATCAAATGTATCGACATCCTGCTGGTCCGCCGGATCGACAGCGGGCGTATACAGGTACTGGCCCTGTCCATTCTCATCCTTATAGGTGATGTCCTCTACTCTCATGCTTGCAGACTGGGCTGTAAGCCCCTCAGCGATTTCCACTTTGCCTGTGAGGTTTCTTTCTCCCTCTTTATAGGCTGTATAGTAAAGTTTGTTTGCCAGTTTATGCAACGTCTCGCTCATGATGTTCTTGGCGGAAGCCGGGGAAGTGCCGGTTAATCCCGCATTGTCTGTGCGGAGAGTGATCACAGCGTTTGTTCCGTTCGCATCTTTATGGGCGTGGTCGATCTGTACCTTCCCGCTGTCGATGGAAATCTGTCCCTTTTCATCTACGGAATGATCCATCAGCACCAGTGTATGGCCGCTGTAATTTTTCAGGTACAGGTCAGAAGCACCCTTTTCCCTTTCCGGCTTCAGGCTGTCTGCCGGAGCGCCATACTTCTGGTAGATGACGCCCCTTGTCTCCTCTGTCCCGCCGCCGATGAAGTGTTCCACCACACTGTCTTCTTTCGTATTGTAGTTCCACTTATCTCCATACTGGAATCCGCCGTCTTGGTTCGTCCAAGTAGCGCCGTTCTGCAGCCACAGGCTTGTCCATCCTGCCTGTTTCGCATAAGAGCCGCTGTCCGCCCTGCCGTTAAAGGTAGAATCTGGCGTGGTCAGCGCCACATTGATATAGCCTCCCGATCCGGCACCTACCCATTGCCCCTGCGTACGGAGGTTCCCTTGGATATTCACCTTGTTGTTTCCGGGACGGTACGCTTCTCCTTTTTGCTGTCCGTTGGCGATATTGATATTGACAGTTCCGTCACTATAGGAATCCACCGACGTATAATGCTTGGCATTCAGACTGCCGCCACCCAGGGAAATGATGCTGTGCCCGCCGATGCCGCTGACGCACCAGGCGTCATTGGTATCGATATCCACCAGACCGTCGATGAATACATTGCCGTGGTCGAATGTCTTGATCCCCGTAAAGTTGATCCAGAAAATACTGGAGGTATTCGTGGGAGAGCCATTCGGCATCCCCCACACCGTACCAGTGATTTTCACACGATGATCCCAGTTGTTGTCATTCATAATATGGACAGTCGCCCGGTCTTCCTCTTCATATGTATTGAACCTGCCGCCAGCAGAAATCCCTCCGGCATAGTAAAAGTCCGTCCAGTTGGATATATCCATGAAACCAGGATTCTTAATGGTCAGTGTCCCTTTCTGCATCTGAGAAATACTGGTGGATGTAACCTGCGACATCCCCGGCACCGCCACTTTGACATTCAGAGCCAAGTCATTACCCTTGAGATCGATCACATGGTCACCTGCATTCCTGGCCCATATGGCGTTGGCATAAGCCATATTCTCCGGTATAGGCGTCCCTTGGGCGCTGAAATCCACATTCATCTCCACCTTTTCAGGGAAGGTATAGGCACTGTAATCCGCAGAAGCGATACCATACGTCTTATAGTCTGCATCATCTTCCGTGAATGTAATCGGCTTGGTGAAGGACAAGACACCCGACGTATTCTCCAGTTTGGCACGCCCCGTGACTCTGTCGAAATAAAGATTGGCCCTGGTGTCAAAAATGGACGCCGATGTAAGTCCTCCCGCGATGACCGCCGTTGCCGTGATATGTTCCTCCCCATTCATGTATCCCTTGTAGTAAAGCTTTTCTGCCAGCCCCCTGAGCACTTTCTGCATCACCGCTTCTTCAGCAGATTCCAAACCGGTACGGTCGGTGAATATCGTGACAATGGAACCGGCCGCCGCCTTATCGATAATGACCGTGCCTCCCAGGATGCGGGTCGCATCGGCTGCATCCCTTTCAAAAGAAAAGCCTGCTTTCCCTTCCAGGCTTCCGACAGACAGATCACCGCCGCCTCTGTTCATATGGATATTCCCATTGCTTCCCGAAAGAACTGCCAACCGTATATCTCCGGCTCTTCCCACATGCCAGACGGAATCATTTCCCAGCGTCAGGTCTGTCAGGGATGAGGCACTCCCTTCCCAGGACGCTTTCGCTCCCAGTTCCATTCCCACATGTCCTAAGGCATCGCCTTTCATCGATTTCAGGATAGACGCCCTGATATGGCTGTTTTCATCCCCGTCGGTTTTCAGGTTCCCCGTATACGAATCGGTTGCGAAAGTGATCCGGCCGCCTCTTTCCGCGTACACCGCGTCGGCCAGTCCGGAAGAAATGGTCGCCTTCCCCAGACGGATGACCCCGCCGTCATGGGCATAGAGGCCGTACCCGTGGGGGGAGTTGACGTTGACATCAATAGAAACCATAGCAGGGCCGGCCCATTCCAGATACTCATGGTCTACGACTTCCCCGTTCTTTCCCGCCTCTACCCCTGTCGTCCTGCTGCCGTCCAGGTTGAACAAAAGATTCCCATAGACTTGGATGCTGCTTTTAACTCCTTCTCTGTTATTTCCAGCATAGATACCGGTCGCTTCGGCACCTTTCACGTCAAATACAGCTAAGCTCGGACCAAAGTGTATTTCTTTGGAAGAATCATTATAGATACCGTAGGCTCTTCCGTCAGGATGCATGGAAGCATCGCCCTTAAGGTTCATTCGGATCGGACGCCCCCACCAGTAGCAGTGGGGTTCATCCCTATGACCACCGTGCATCCAGGTAAGCACTTTCAGATTTCCGTGATCTGTGGTCCGCACGAGCGCGTAGATATTGTCCTCCGCCTTATTTGAAAAATCCGGGTATACATCCATGTCGCGGACCGGAAGCCTGTCGTCATTATAGGCATTCTGATCATACTCATGAACAGTTCCGTCATTGATGAGAGGAGAAAAATACGTCTCTTTCAGCGTCCGATCAATGCGGTACTCATGGGACCAATGATGCGTCCCGTCAGGATCATCGCCTATCCAGTTCGACACATCATACCTATATAACTCTTCCCCCTTTTCATTCCTTATGGAAATAGAAACAGGATTCGTTTGTTCATCCGACTCTGTAATCTTTTTAATCAGTTCATCCGCCGCCCGGCGGGCTTCCCTGGCATTCAGATTCGGAAAATCCGAGGCATCGAGTACCAGGTATGAATATATCCATATATCTTTATTCTCTATTCTTACTTTTTTATTGAGTATAGTTCCGCCGATAACCTTCCCCGTCGCAGAATCCCATTTATAAAGGTATGTGTTCTTTACCGTAGACGTGAGATTGTCTATGACGACTCCTCCTAAATTTTCCGGTGCCGTCATATCGATAACCTCGGCATAGGCTACCGAACCGGCGCACCACATTCCCGCCAGCAGAGCGGAAAGTATACTTCGCTTCCACATCTTTTTATTCATTTCATTCCTCCTTTGTCATAACTCACAGTTTTTTATTCTGTTACTGCTTCTGATTTTCATGGCGGATGCGGCATTCCCATACACCTCGTCTCCTCTCTTTTCCCTTACCGGCGCCGAGCTCCTCTTCTCTGTCCCTATAATCCATCTGTTACTTTTCGTATTGCCGGAATTAAAAAACGACGCATGAAGATAATGTTTGAAATCGATTCTATTTCAGACACTTCACTTATGCATCGTAAGCTGTTGGATGGTCAAAAACAGGCGGCACCCTGACTTAGTTCGTCATCCCGTCATATCCTTGTGAGAGAACTGCTATGGCGGGACTCCCCATACAGTTGCGGCACAGCTCCGGATTCCCACCGGATTCCCCGCACTCAGCCTTTCGGCTTTTGTATGACCTTTTATTTAATTTTTAATTCTTATTTATTTTATCATTTATATTTTATTTAATCAAGTGAAGTTCATTGTTAATGAATCAATGAATCTATAGTAATCAAACATTTGTGACACACCCTTAGAAAATAGTTTTAAACCTAACGCTTTTTATGCTACCCTGGACAGATACTCTTTTAATACTTCATTGGGACTTTTAAACTTTAATATCTTCCGACATATATTATTTGTCCTGGTGGCATACCTTTAAAAGACTTTATATGTTTCCTCCCCGCTTGAAAATCGTCTCCTTGCATAAAATATTTCATTATCCGCCATATGGCTCCGTGCAAAGCTGATATATTTCTATCACTTGGTGACAATACATAATTTATTTGTTCCTTAATATTAGGGATCTGTAATCAAGTTTTGTACAACACCGCCATTGTATTTGAATGTGCTGTGTATAACAGAATATAAGATTCCCGATTTTGAAAACCAAGCTGTATTCTTCGGTTTCAATTCCTTATTCCCACTGTCATACATTCATCAAAAAAGAGCTGTAGGAATGAGAAATCATTCACAACTCTCTTTTAATCACCGGTCTGTAAAATTTTTTGAAATACCAAATCTTTGTGACATGAGACAGGAAATGCTTTATGCCCGATTGACTATTCCACATATCGTATCTGCTTTTTATTTTCCCATCCCATTTTTTCTTTATCCCACCATCTTCGCATTCTTATATTCTTCAGGAATCGCAAGTCCCAAAGTTTCTGCCGATTTCTTATTGATAATGACTTCCAGCACTTCAGGATCCTCTACTGCAGTATCCTGTGTTTTGATTTTTCCATCAAGTACATCCGCCGCCATGTGTCCTGCCTGTACACCAGACTTGTAGAAATCCACGGAGAGCGAACCGAGCGCACCGTCTTTCGCCATGCTGTCCGCACCTACGAATACAGGGATCTTCGCGGGATCCGTCACCTTGACCAAAGTGGGAATGGAAGAAGCGATCACGTTATCCGTGGGAACATAGATGAAATCCACCTGCCCTACCATGGATTCCGCTGCCTGCTGAATATCATTAACGGAAGAAACGGTCCGTTCCACCACAGTAAGGCCGAGGGACGCCGCATGGGCTTTCGCCTGGTCTGCCTGGATCTGGCTGTTCACTTCGCTGGAGGAATAAATCAGTCCAAGACGTTTCGCCGCGGGAAGGAACTTAAGTCCCATATCCACCTGCTTCTCCACAGGGCCGCGGTCATTGACGCCGGTCACGTTCGTTTCCGGTCGGCTGTTCGATTTTACCAGTTTCGCCGTTTCAAAATCAGTAATGGCGCACCCGATGATGGGCAAGTCATGAATTTCATTGGCTGCCGCCTGTGCGGCAGGTGTGGAAATCGCGCAGATAAGATCAGGACGATTGGACTTGAAACGGGACGCAATGGTCTTTAAATTTGACTGGTCTCCTTGGGCATTTTGCTGGTCTACTGAAATTTTGTCCGCTCCGTAGCCCCTTTCTTTCAAGCCGTCAAGAAATCCTTGATTGGCCGCATCAAGAGAACCATGCTGCATCACCTGCACCACAGCAATCTGTTTCTTCCCGTCAGCCGTCTTCTTCTCTCCGCCACTGTTTCCTCCGCAGCCATAGAGCAAAGCTGTTGCCACTGCCGCCGCCGTAAGTTTCATCCATTTTTTCATTTGAGAGCCCTCTCTTTCTACTGCACTTCCGTCCTATAAAAAATGTCCCCTGCCAATTGCAAGGGACGACGGGACTCATCGCGGTACCACCCTGTTTACCTGGTGAAAAAGAAACAAAAAAGGCGGCACCCAAGGGACGGATATTCCGTGGTACCACCCTACTTCATCAGATCAACTCTCAGCCGCTTAACGTGAGCCACTCCGGCAATGCCTACTGTTATTTCAGCAAAGCAGTTCAGGAAAGAACTTCGACTTCCTGCCCGCACCGATTTTCACCATCCATCGGTTCTCTGCGCCGGGAAAGGAAATTTACTTTTTTCCGTCAGCACTTTTAAATATTGTGATTATTTTAGCGAATGAGGATTTCCTTGTCAATAGTTTTGGGGAAAATATTTTAAATTTGAGCGACCCTCTTTCTTCGGCAAAAGGCAGCAGTCACAGAACTGACGGGGATGGTAAGGCGTCATTATGCGTATTAGCGAAGAATCGGCTGTCGTAGTAAGGAAAACGGTAAAACGTGATCCCGAATGAATGTGAAAAATTTGCTGGCATGATGAGGATGATGGTAAGCTGTCATCAGAGTGACAGATTCTTCGCTTTGTATCATATTGCTGCCTCCCTGCTTTCTCATACGGTATTCTTTCCAAAGCTCTGAATGACGGGGTACGGAAGTCGTCACAATGAGGGTAAACATTAAGCATCACTATGATGGAAAACGTTAAGCGTCATGATGACAGGAAACGCTAATCGTCATCCTGAATGAATGTAAAGGATTTGTACCCGTGACAAGGAAAGCCAGTAAGATGTCACCAGCGTAATAGATTCATCGCTCCTCGTCATATAACTCTTTTCCCTTATTCCCATAAAGCATTCCTGTGTCCGCTCTGAATGACCGGGGTATGAAAGTCGTCATAATGACGGTAAACATTAAGCATCACTATGATGAAAAACGTTAAGCGTCATAATGACAGGAAACGCTAATCGTCATCCTGAGCGCAAGCGAAGGATCTGTACCCGTGGTGGGGAAAGCGGGAAGATGCCATCCGGGTAATAGATTCTTCACTCTGTGTCGCTGTTCTATTTCCCCATCTTTCTCACAAAGAATTCTTACTTCCGTTCAGAATGACGATTAGAGAAAAGAGTGTCACCAACAATGGGGAACGGAAAGTGTCATAATGAGAATGTTCGCTGCCGGTACATGCTCACCGGGCAGTTTCAAAAGAAAAACACCGCCCCTGTAAAGACGATGTTTTCTTTCTATTCCTTATTTCAATACACCGATTTCCCTATAGTATCTTTCAGCGCCGGGATGGAGCGGCACACCTGCGATATCTTTCACCGCATCTTCCGGCTTGAGGCCTTTCAGATTCTTCTGTGCCTGCCCCATTTCATCGATATGTTCCCAGAAAGCTTTCGTCAGATTATACACCACATCTTCCGGCATATCCCCGCGGGTGAACATAACCATTTTAACCGCCGTGGTATGGACGTCTCTGTCCTGATTCGGATAGGTACCCGCCTTGATGGTATAACTTGCATACCAGGGATACTTCGCTTTCAGTTTTTCCACGAGCTGATCATCAATATCTACCAGGCGTGCGCCGCCGGTCAAAGCCTGGGTGACGGCGGAAGCGGGAGCGCCGCTCATGATCCACGCGCCGTCAATGGAGCCGTTTTGGAGCATATCGGCAGCATCGGTAAAGGTAATATACTCCGCCTGTATATCATCAGGAAATTTCAGTCCCGCCGCGGTAAAATGGGCATTGCTTTCATTATATACGGAAGAGCCTGCCGACGCCACGGCAAAATGCTTTCCTTTTACATCAGCCAAAGTCTGAATGCCCGACTTGGCAGTGACCACCACCTGGTTCGGATTCATGTAAAGACCGGCAATCACTTTCAAATCTTTATAAGGATGATCTTTGAAACTGTCCGTCCCGTTGAGACATTGGTACACATTGCTGGAAATAGCGATGGACACCTGCGCTTCGCCGTCGGAAACCATATTCAGGTTGGCGATTCCGCCTGCGGAAGCCTGGCTCGCTGCCTGCACACCGGGAACGTTATTGTTCCACATATTGGTGATTGCCGCCCCCACCGCATACAGGGCGCCTGACGCACCGGCCGTCGGAAAGTTAATTTTCACCGTTTGCGCTGCCGGCTGTGATGACGGCGCCGATGCTTTCTTTTCTCCGCCGCAGCCTGCTATCATCCCTGCTGCGGCTAAAGCCGCCAGTGAAACTGCCGCCGCTTTTTTCAAATGCTTCATGTTCATTTTTCCATCCTCCCATGCTGCAGAAAATAAATGATTATCATAAGTATACCCCTGTGTCAGGGGAAATCAAGTTTCTTTTCTCCGCCGCAGGAACTGGAATCCTATAACCGCGGCAATCCCTGCAAATCCGGCAAAGTCTGTCATCGTTCCGGGAAAAAGGAGAAGCGGCGAAGCAATGAAAAGTACAATCCGTTCCGCCCACCCGCACTTGCATAGAATCCAGCCTTCCAATGCGCCGACGAGGGCAAACGTCCCCACCGCCGCGCTGAAAACAGCCCAAAGGGTTTCCACGGCGGTCGCCGCCGGATCGACACCGATGAGAAGAACGGGATTATCCAGAAAAAAGAAAGGAATAATAAAACCGATAAGCCCGAGACGCACCGCCATAAGTCCCGTCTTTGTCTGATCAGAACCGGCAATCCCAGATGCCACATAGGCTGACATGGCCACAGGCGGCGTGATATTGGAAAGGCAGGCATAAATCAGGCAGAACATGTGGGCGATAAGAGGCAGCACCCCCGCCTTGATAAGGACAGGAACAGCAACCGCCTGGACAATGACATACGCCGCAACGCCGGGAACGCCCATCCCCAAAACAGCGGACATGATCATGACAAGGAACCCGGCAAGGTATACATTATTATCCTGCAGAAGAGACAAAATAAGGTAGCCCATGTGGAGTCCCATGGATGTCAGTGTGACTGTACCGATAATGACGCCGATGATGACGCAGCACACCCCTACGGAAACGGCACTCCGCGCCCCCTCAATAACAGCAGCAATAATCTTATCTCCTGTCATTCTTGTTTCTTTACGAAGCCAGCTTGCCGCCACAGTGATGAAAATGGAAATAACTGCTGCATAAAGCGGTGTGAATCCCGTAAACATCAGCCCGATAAGGCTCACCAGGGGAAGGACAAGATGTCCCTGCTTTTTTATCACCGACAATGCATCGGGAATATTTCCCCTGGCGATTCCCGAAAGTCCGAGCCGCTTCGCTTCAAAATGAACCGCCAGAAGCAGGCCGATATAGTAGAGCAGCGCCGGTGTGACAGCCGCCAGTGCCACATGGGTGTAGGACAGGTTTAAAAACTCCGCCATGACAAAGCCGACCGCCCCCATAATCGGCGGTGTAAACTGTCCGCCGGTAGAGGCCACTGCTTCCACGGCACCTGCAAATTCGCTTTTATACCCTGTCCGTTTCATGAGCGGAATCGTAATCGTTCCCGTCGTTGCCACATTGGCAATGGCGGAACCATTAATCATCCCCATAAGTCCCGACGCGATGACCGCCACCTTCGCAGGGCCGCCGGAAGTCGTTCCTACAAGGGTAAGCGAAAAATCATTAATGAATTTGGAAAAGCCCGAATATTTCAGAAACGCGCCAAAAACAACAAAAAGAAATATATAAGTCGCCGAAACGCCGATGCCTGTGCCGAGAATACCCTGCGTTCCCCAGAATTGGGTAATCAGCACGCGCTTCAAAGTGAAACCGTTATGACCGAGATAGCCGGGCAGGTACGTACCGAACCAGTTATACGCAAGAAAAATTCCTGCAAGTACCGCCAGATTTCCCGATGCCCGCCGGGCCGCTTCAAAAACACAAACCACCGCGACTAAGGCAATAGCTGCCTCCATATCGGAAATACGTCCTCCCGTCCGGGCGATACGGGTATAATTCAAAATGAGATAAAGGAGACTGCCTGCGGAACAAAGGATAAACGCCACGTCCCAAAGGGGCGGAAGCTTTCTTTTCCGCTTTTCTTTTTTAAACGTCGGAAATAATAAAAATGTAAAAACAAGAAGAAAGATACAGTGGATCGCCCGCAGATTGACGGCACTGATTGCTCCGATGGTCGTGAAATACAGCTGGAATGCCGTCCACACGCACAGCAGTACGGCTACCGCCCTGCCTAATGGTCCCGTATATGTCCTCATACGGGAGTCCGCTTCCTTCTCCTCAAGTATTTTCTGTGCTTTTACATCAAGTTCTTTTTTTGCTTCCAACGCTTCTTCCAGCTTTACGCCGGACTGATGTTCATCCATTCTGATTCCGCCTGCGCTGCTATCCTTCCTGTGTCTGCAACATCCTGCCATGATCATCTTGTTAGATATCTTAACGCAGTACCGGCCGGCAGTCAACAGCGGAAATACGCTCTTCCATGCAAGGGATACACGGAGCTCTTATGAAACAGATAAGCGGAATTTCCCACAAAAAAATCACCGCCCCTTTCGAGACGATGATTCCCTCTTTTCCTTACCTGCTTTCAAAGAATGCCTTGTACGCCAGGTACGTTTCGTAAGCGTCCGCCTTGGATAGCAGGTCGCAGGGAGCGTGCATGGACAGCATGGACGTGCCGCAGTCCACCACTTCCGCGCCCCAGTTCGCCATCATGAAAGCAATTGTTCCGCCGCCGCCCTGGTCGACCTTTCCCAGTTCGCCGATTTGCCAGCATACACCGGCATCATTAAAGATTTTTCTGACCTTCTGCAAAAATTCCGCATTGGCATCATTGCTGCCTGCCTTGCCGCGGGAACCGCCGTACTTGGTCAGGTTAACCCCGTATCCCAGGAAAGAAGCGTTGTCTTTTTCAGAAACTTCCGGGAACATAGGATCAAGACAGGAATTCACATCAGCAGAAAGCATCTCGCTGTTTTCCATGGTTTCATAGAAATCAAGAAGGCTTTCCTGTCCCTGCAGCGCAAGGAGTTTCATCACAAATTTCACGAAATAGGAAGATTCCATTCCCGTATTTCCGTAAGATCCGATTTCTTCCTTATCCGTAAGAAGAGCGGCCTGGGTCTTCACACCGGGTTTCGCGTCCAGGATGGCTTCCAGATTCGCGAAAGAACATACGCGGTCGTCCTGTCCGTAAGAAGCAATGAGGGAACGGTCAAATCCGACGTCGCGGCTCTTTGTGGCGGGAACAAGTTCCAATTCAGCGGCGGCGAAGTCTTCCTCTTCAATTCCGTATTCCTTTTTCAAAAGCGTCATGATGGCGTCTTTCGGTGTCTGCCCTTCTTCAGAATGAGTACCCGCGACAGCCTGGAGCTGTTCTCCGGTAATCCCTTCCGCCAGAGTCTTTTTCATCTGATCCTGTGCCATATGGATAAGCAGGTCGGATACATAGAAAACGGGATCGCTGTCTTTCAATCCGATATTGATATCCACTTTTTTACCGTCTTTTGTGAATACCACGCCGATGAGCGCCAGCGGAATGCAGGTCCACTGGTATTTCTTAATCCCGCCGTAGTAGTGAGTACGGAAGTACACAATGCCGTCCTGTTCATGAACCGGATTGGCTTTCAGATCCAGACGGGGCGAATCAATATGGGATCCCACGATTTTGATGCCTTCATGGACAGGTTCTTTCCCAATCACCGCCAAAATAACGGATTTATCTTTCTGGTTCCAATATACCTTGTCTCCCGCTTTGATCGACTTCATGGTATAGACAGGTTTAAATCCCTTTTCTTCCGCACGGCGGATAATTTCCGCTGCCGCCAGTCTTTCCGTGCGTGCCGTATCAAGGAACGCCTTGTATTTTTCACCGTATGCCATGGCGGCTTTGCGCTCACGGGCATTCATCCGCTGCCAGACGGATTTGCTTCTGCTGTATGTTTCTTTCATTTCTGCCTCCTAAAAGAGAATTATTTTCACATAGATACAGTATAAAACTTTTTCATCCTCCCCGCAAACCACGGCAGGAAGGAAATCCCGCTTCTTCAGTCTCCGGGAAATACTCTTCGCAGGAAGTACGTCAGTCCCATAAAAACAGCCATCACCACGAAAAGCAGGGGATACGCAATGACCAGAAGATAAACGGAAGCGTCTAAACTTGACATGGTTCCTCCTTTATGACAAAACGGGAATAAGAGCAAGCACAAGGCCGCCGGCGACGACGGAAGCGACTTGTCCCGCCACATTGACGCCCATGGCGTGCTGGATGATGAAATTGGAAGGATCTTCTTTCAAAGCCATCTTGGCAACAACGCGCCCCGACATGGGGAACGCGGAAATACCACAGGCGCCGATCATGGGATTCAGTTTTTGCTTGAGGAAGAGATTTGCCAGCTTTGCAAAAAGCACGCCGCCCACCGTATCGAAAATAAACGCCGCCGCACCGAGGATAAGGATCTTCAGGACATCAAGGGTAAGGATATTTTCCGCCGTCATCGTAGCGCCTACCGTAATGCCGAGAAAGAGCGTCACCAGATTGGCGAGTTCATTCTGTGCCGTATTTGCCAGAGAATCCACAACGCCCGATACTTTCAGCATATTGCCGAACATGAGCGCGCCAATGAGCGGTACGGAAACAGGAGCCAGAATACCTGCAAAAAGCACCACCATGAAAGGGAAAAGGAAACGTGCCATCCAGGACACGGGCTTTTCTTCTTTATATGCCATACGGATACGTCTTTCACGCTTTGTCGTCAGCAGTCTGATAATAGGCGGCTGGATAATCGGGACAAGGGACATATAGCAGAATGCCGTCACCGTGAGGGGCGCCAGAAGTTCTGTAGCAAATTTCTGCGCCACAAAAATCGTGGTCGGACCGTCCGCCGCGCCGATGATGCCAATCGCCGCCGCCTGGTTGAAAGGAAATCCAAAAGCTGATGCCAGAAGCGCCGCTGCAAAAATACCTAAATGGGCCGCTGCCGCAAAAAGCATGACATAAGGCTGGCGGATAAGCGGCGTAAAATCACACATCGCGCCTACCGCCACAAAAATCATGACAGGAAACAGCTCATTAGCAATTCCCGCTTCATAAAGAACCTGCAAAAAGCCCGGCTCCCCGCCTCCCACCGGGATAACGGCAAAATGCCCCGGTATATTTGCCAATATACAGCCCACCCCCATAGGAAAGAGGAGCACCGGCTCATAATCCTTTTTTACTCCGAGCCAGATCAGAATCCCGCCGATGACGAACATAGTCCAGACAGCGGGATCCGACATCTCCATAACCCCTGCAAAAAGTTCCTTAAAAATTGTTTCCGTGCTTGTCATAAATCTCTCCCCGCAAATAAACAGCCTTACAAAAAACGGACCCGGAGAATACCAGGTCCGATACTATTTCCTGCCCCTGTGCCATACGCAGAAAACATATTTACTTAATAAGGAAAAACAAGGCTTACACATGATAGCCGAGTACCGGAAGAATCATAAAGATAAGCAGCGCCCACACAATGCCTGCCCCGATGAAAATACCTGCCGTAATGGCAAAGCCCATCTTGGAACGGGGAACGCCGAGTAGGCTGAAATTTCCAAACCAGCCGCGGCGGACCATGAACCCGTTGTCACTGCGCTGTCTGAACCAGACCAGCTTTTTCTGAGGGTCGATATTGTATGCCACGAGAATGGCAATGACTGTCGCTACCAGCCAATAAATGAGGAAACGAGCGGCATTGAAGTCCTTGACGCCGGACAAATCAATCATCTGCATATTTTTACCCTGCCTTTTAAGTATAACTGCTTTACCAATTTATATATTATACCGCAAGGCACGGTTTAGTCAAAAATATTTCTTAAAATTATAAAACACCGGACAAATAACCGTAGCCTTCTTTTTCCATATCCGCTTCGGGAATGAACCGGATCGCCAAGCTGTTGATGCAGTACCGGAGACCGCCTCTGTCCCGGGGACCGTCATCAAACACATGCCCCAAATGGGATTCTCCCATACGGCTCCGCACTTCTGTACGCCGCATATTATAGCTCAGGTCTTCTTTGTAATTTACCACATCGGCAGAAATCGGTTTCGTGAAACTCGGCCAGCCGCAGCCCGACTCGAACTTGTCACGGGAGGAAAAAAGCGGCTCTCCCGTCGCCACATCTACATAAATGCCGCGGTCAAATTTATCGAAATATTCATTGGAAAAAGCTCTTTCCGTCATGCCTTCCTGCGTGACAGCATATTGATCTGCTGTCAAAAGGCTGCGGAGGGTCTCCTCGTCAGGCTTCGGGTACAGGGAGCCGTCAATCACGGGATCCGCCGCCCTGCTTACATCGATATGGCAGTAACCGCCGGGGTTCTTCTTTAAATAATCCTGATGGTACTCTTCCGCCGGCACAAAATGACGGAGCGGTTCCACCTCGATAGCGATTTTACCGGAAAGGGATTTCTGCTTTTCATCAAGTACTTCCCGGGCCACCGCCCCTTCTTCATCAGTGGTGTAATAAATGCCCGTCCGATACTGGCGCCCGCGGTCATTTCCCTGACGATTCACACTTGTAGGATCCACCACCCGGAGGTAGTAAAGCAGCAGATCCCTGTAGGAAACTTTGGAAGCATCATAAGAAATATGAACCGTTTCCGCGTGATCCGTCTGCCCTATATGTTCGTAATCCGTCTTGTCCGTTTTCCCGTTGGCATAACCGGAAACCACGTCCACTACGCCGTCCACACGGGAAAAATATTCCTCCAGGCCCCAGAAACAGCCTCCCGCCAGGTACATATCCCGTAAATTTTCCTTATTCACTGTTTTCACCGCCATTTCTTTCTTCATACTTTCTTCAAGGCTTACCCCCACAGGCGTTTTTTCCCCGCTGCCCGAAGATGGGGTCATTGCCATCGAATACCAGCCGAAACCGGCTGCCGCAATGATCGCAAGACTTCCTAAAATTCCTGCCGTTCTCATCATAATCCTCCTTTACGAAATCCCCTTCATCTCCATGGCAAGCGATTCTTTGCTCATATGCCCCGGACGGAGCATCTTCACATTTCCTTCTGTATCAATCAGAGCCGCCGACGGATAGAAACGAATACCGTATTTCTTTGTCACCGTGCCGCCTTCGTCAAGAAGCACGGGGAGATTATTATAGCCAAGACCTTTATACCATTTTACGAAATCCTCTTTTTTCATTTCACCGCCAAATCCGGGCGCCACAACGGAAAGAACGACAAAATCCTTATCGTCACTTCCCGCCAGCATATCCGTATCAGCCAGCGTAGCCATACATACAGAACACCAGGAAGCCCAGAACTTGATATACACCTTTTTCCCCCTGTAATCGGAAAGCCTGTGTTCCTTTCCATTTACATCGGTCAGCATGAAATCCGCATCCTTTGCATCCATAAAATTCTGTGTACGGCCGGCTGCCTTTTCCTGCTGCATCGCCGCGGGGCGGGCCATGTCATTTGCATCCGCATTCATACCGGATCCGCATCCCGCCAGAATCCCTGCCAAAACGGCTGTTGCCGCAAACGCTCCAAACTTTTTATAAGAAATTTTCATCATGATAAACCTCCTGTTTACAAATCTGTGAAATATTTCAAGAAATAACTGCCGCCAGCATATCCAGCTTGCCAAGCATAAGCAGGATCCCCATAAGAATGATCAGCACGCCGCCAACCTTTTTCAGCAGGACCATATGGCGCTTCACGTGACTGCTGTACTTCAAAAGCCAGGAAGATGCCACTGCCAGAATCAGGAAAGGGACCGCCATCCCCGCAGCGTACACCGCCATCAAAAGACCGCCATACAGAGCGCTTCCATTTTCAGAAGCCACCACCGCAAGCACCGCCCCCAGCACAGGTCCCACACAGGGCGTCCAGCCAAAACTGAAAGTCAGCCCCAGAAGAAACGCGCCGAGAATACCGCCTTGACGCTTCCCGTCCAGCTCGATCTTCTTCTGCCGCTGGAGAAAATTAATATTAATCAGCTCCATCTGATGCAGCCCAAGAAGTATGACGATACCACCCATGACATACGGCGTATAGGGATGATAAAAAATGTGGCTGAAAAAACCGGTCCCAAACCCGAGACTGAAAAATACCGTCGACAGTCCCGTAATAAAGAAAACAGTTTTTACCAGCGGAGATACATATACCTTCAGTCCGAAAAAAGAAAACGACCTCGTCCCGGGATCCTCCGCCAGCTTTCCCAAGTAAACCGGCAGAAGCGGAAATACACAGGGCGAAAAGAAGGACAGCACACCGGCCAGAAAAACAGCACCTGCAAATAAATTATTGATTCCTTCCTGCATAAAGCACATCCTTTCATTAATAGATAAAAATAAATATGAGAATCTATATCATATTCACTTTTATCTATATGATATTTTATCTTTCTTCAAATTGCAATATTTTATCTATACGCCTTCATGACACTTATATGATATTTTTATATGAATAAAAATCGATTTAATAATCAAAAACGGAATCCCCGGCAAAATATCAGTTAATAACCGCCCGCATTGAATATCATTCCCGACGGGTATACCGCTTAGTGTCATCAGGACTATGCAGAAAACAGTATCTGTATTTATGACCCTCTCCTTGCCTGTCATCCTTGCAAAATCAAAGCAGGAATAACTGTTCCGTATAGGCAGTCGATTTATCGAATTCATACAGCTATACACTCGCAAGGCGTCATAGTGAGGGAAACGTTAATCGTCATCCTGAGCGGCAGCGAAGGATCTGTTACCGTGGTGAGGGAAGCCGTAAGCTTGTCACCAGAGGCATAGATTCTTCGCTCTGTGTCACTGTCCCGTTTCTTGTTTTTCTCACAAAGCATTCTTGCCCTCGTTCAGAATGACGATTTTGGGAAAGCACGTCACTAACAATGGAGAACGGAAAACGTCATGATGACGGAGAACGAAAGGCGTCATCCAAAGCGAATGCTAAGGATCTATACCTGTGGTGAGGAAAATTGGTAAGGCGTCATCCTGAACGAATGTGAAGGATCTGTTACCGTGGTGAGGAAAGCCGTAAGCTGTCACCGGCATAATAGATTCTTCGCTCCGTTTCATATTTCCATTTACCTTTTTCTCATAAAGCATTTTTATAACTGCTCTGAATGACATTTTACGGAAAGGTGAATCTTTTCTGTTTTTTTATCAGTTGATTTCCGGCTTCTGCCAATCATCCAAAGCGTCAGCAAGGGAGCTATCACGCTAAAGCTTTGAGGACGAAAGATAGGCGCCCCGTCACTCCAACCGTCCCGTTTCCCCAATTCCTTTTCCAAATTTACACAGCAAAAAACGCCCCATAAAGGAGCGTTTTCGTTTTAATTCAACCAGACGAATCAGTTATACTGATCAGCCTCCGAACTGTGCCAGCATGGTGCCTGCTGCTACGGCAGTGCCAATAACCCCTGCTACGTTCGGCCCCATCGCCTGCATCAGCAAGTAATTGGATGGGTTGTCTTTCAGACCGACTATCTGGGATACACGTGCTGCCATCGGTACAGCCGATACGCCTGCCGAACCGATGAGCGGGTTGATCTTGTTGCCCGAAGCAATTCTCATGATCTGGCCAAAGAGGACGCCGCCTGCCGTGCCTGCCGCAAAGGCAATCAGACCGAGCACGATGATTTCAATCGTTTCCAGACGGAGGAATTTGTCGCCGGACATTGTCAAGCCTGTGCCTGTCGCCAGGAAGATGGTGACGATATTGATCAGCGCATTCTGCGCGGTATCGGACAGTCTTGCCGTTACGCCGGATACTTCGAAAAGATTACCGAGACACAGACATCCCATCAGCGCCGCTACCGGAGGCAGAAGCAGGGATACGACGATGGCTACGACAATCGGGAATACCACCTTTTCAAAGTGGCTTACCGGACGAAGGTTGACCATCTTGATCTTTCTCTGTTCCTTGGTCGTGCACATTTTCATGATTGGCGGCTGGATGAGCGGAACCAGGGACATGTAGCTGTATGCTGCCACGGCAATAGCACCTAAGAGATGCGGTGCCAGTTTGGATGTCAGATAAATCGCGGTCGGACCGTCAGCACCGCCGATGATGCCGATGGATGCCGCTTCCTGCACATTGAAGCCGAGCATCATAGCGCCTGCCAATGCAACGAATACGCCGATCTGGGCAGCTGCGCCAAGAAGCATGGTCTTTGGGTTTGCAATAAGCGGTGCAAAATCCGTCATGGCACCTACCCCCATGAAAATAAGGGGCGGGAAAATTTCATACTTGATCCCAAATCCAATAGCCATCATGACGCCCATTTCATCTTCAAACCCGGTATTCGGGAAGTTGGCCATGATGCAGCCGAACGCGATCGGGAGCAGCAGCAAAGGTTCATATTCCTTCGCAATTGATAAATAAAGTAAAACAAGTCCTACTAAAATCATGACACAGTTTTCCCAGGTCAGCGCGGCAAAGCCGGAATCTGTCCATACGGAAACAAGTGCTCTCATAAAACCATCCATTTTATACCTCCTATTAGGTTAATCATATTTAATTTATTCTTATTTTTTCTTTTTTGTCGGGTCAACGACATGGATCAATTCAATAACGAAAGCCAGAAAAATAAGAACGGCAAATACGATAACCATGTTAGTGATACAAATGGAAAGTGGGCCTGGAGTATCCATGAATAAAATCCACCTTTCTCTTCTCATATCCGTTTATACGAATACAAATAGATAAAATTAATCAAATTTCTACTTTCAGTATGTAGACGGACAATAAGATTATGCTGGGAAAAACGGCCAGAAGATCGGAATGATGATAACCGACGCAATGAAAGTAACAATGCAGAGCGGAAGACCGACCTTCACATAGTCATTAAACGTAAAACCGCCAGGTCCCAGTACAAGAGTATTCGGAGGCGTTGCCATCGGTGTGGCAAATGCCATAGACGCTGCGATACCGATAGCCATCAGAACCGGTTTCGGGTCAGCACCGATGGACTGGGCAATGGAAATACCGATCGGTGCCAAAAGAGCTGCCGCAGCTGTGTTGGACATGAACTGTGTCAGTACATTAGAAATGAGATATAGTACTGCGCACAGCATAATCGCATTCGGGCTATCACCCATAGCGCCTACAACCGTATCGGCAATCAGTTTTCCCGCGCCGGTTTTTTCCATAGCGGTGGCTACGGAGAGCATACCAGCAAACAGAAAGATCGTTACCCAGTCAATGCCCGCATAGGCTTCTTTTTCTTTCAGGCAGCCTGTGATAACGCAGAGGATAGCCCCGGTTACCGCCGCGGTCTGCAGCGGCAAAGTCTTCAAATCCAGAGCCATGCAAATAACTACACCAATCATGATCAGTCCTGAAATCCACATCTTTGTGGTGCTCTTCGGTTCGCTGTCTTCGCCAGAAGCGCCCGCTTCTTCGGCAGCAGCCCTGATAGCTTCTTCATCCATTTCTCCGGCAGCATTTGCAGGAAGCAGGTGACGGCCGATAAACAGGGTAAAGAAGAAGACAATAATAGACAGCGGAATGCCGATATAAGCAAATTCGAAGAATCCAAAAGTCGGCAGACCTGCTGCGGACAGAGCGCCTGTGACAATAACGTTTGGCGGGGTACCGATCATGGTGATGGTACCGCCTACGTTGGCAGCAATCGCCAGAGGCATCAGCTGACGAGACTGAGAAATTTTGGCTGCCTGGCAGATACCAATAACTACGGGCATAAGACAGGCTACTGTACCCGTATTGGAAGATACAGAAGACAAAATGATGGTAACGAGCATAACTGCGCCCATGAGTGGCACTTCTTTAGTACCCGCTTTTTTGACTACACCAAGACCAATCGCCTGAGCAAGACCAGTTCTGAACATAGCAGCGCCGATAACAAACATACCGCCAAAGAGTACCACGGTGGAGTTGGACAAACCGGCATAAACCTGTTTTGACGGCAGAACGCCCAAAATACCTAATGCAGTACAAGCTGCCATGGCTGTGACTGCTAAGGGAATCAGTTCGGTTACGAACAAGAAGCACGCTACTGCTAGGACGCACAGTGTGACAACGGCTGGATCCATAAAATTCACCTTCCTTAAAAATATCCCACAGCCTGATCGGATTCAGGTGCCTGACACAAATCAGAGTATGGGCATTTCCCGGAAACCTCGGAATTCATAATGATTGTAAATAAAATTAATGCTGTTTTCTCCATGAATTCCTTCTGCCGGAAAACGAACTGTATCCCCTCCTACTTCTCATGACCTCCTTTCTGGACAGTCCCGGGGCAGGACTCGCATTCATACATAGCCGCAAATACATTGCATTCTATGTAAAAGCACCTGTGGCTATTGTAATCAGTCAAATATAAATTTTCAATGAGTCTACAGCTGGAATCGTTTCGCAATATTTATCATTTCAATATATTTAGTTTATATATTTTATTTATAATTTACATAAAGTATCTTGGAATATCTGTCATTCCGCTTTTAAACAGGAATTATATTTTTTCCGGAAATGCATAATATGTACTATGGTTATTCCCTCCATAATATATAGTCATCTATGTATTTTAATGTAAGTGGAACATAAATTATGTCCAGTAGTATTGCTTAGCATTCCCATTTAATCCCGCGGCCTTTTATATTCTTATCTTTGAATATGCCCGCCCCTGTTTTACGTAAATATTTCTTTTATAAATTTTCGATTAGAAATAAAACTTCATGCTTCGGAAGATACTTTCCATTTCTTATCGGAAGAAAATACCCCGCAATAGAAAACGCCCCATAAAGGAGCGTTTTCGTTTTAATTCAACCAGACGAATCAGTTATACTGATCAGCCTCCGAACTGTGCCAGCATGGTGCCTGCCGCTACGGCAGTGCCGATAACCCCTGCTACGTTCGGCCCCATCGCCTGCATCAGCAGGTAGTTGGACGGGTTGTCTTTCAATCCTACCACCTGGGATACACGCGCTGCCATCGGTACGGCCGATACGCCTGCCGAACCGATGAGCGGGTTGATCTTGTTGCCCGAAGCAATTCTCATGATCTGGCCGAAAACCACGCCGCCTGCTGTGCCTGCCGCAAAGGCAACCAGACCGAGGCAGATGATTTCAATCGTTTCCAGACGGAGGAATTTGTCGCCGGACATTGTCAAGCCTGTGCCTGTCGCCAGGAAGATGGTGACGATATTGATCAGCGCATTCTGCGCGGTGTCGGACAGTCTTGCCGTTACGCCGGATACTTCGAACAGATTCCCCATGCACAGGCAGCCCATCAGTGCCGCTACCGGAGGCAGAAGCAGGGATACGACGATGGCTACGACAATCGGGAATACTACCTTTTCAAAGTGGCTTACCGGACGAAGGTTGACCATCTTGATCTTTCTCTGTTCCTTGGTCGTCATCAACTTCATAATTGGGGGCTGTATGAGCGGAACCAGGGACATGTAGCTGTATGCCGCCACGGCAATAGCACCTAAAAGATGCGGTGCCAGTTTGGATGTCAGGTAAATCGCAGTCGGACCGTCAGCACCGCCGATGATGCCGATGGATGCCGCTTCCTGCACATTGAAGCCGAGCATCATAGCGCCTGCCAATGCAACGAATACGCCGATCTGGGCAGCTGCGCCGAGAAGCATGGTCTTCGGATTTGCGATAAGGGGACCGAAGTCGGTCATCGCGCCTACCCCCATGAAAATAAGGGGCGGGAAAATTTCATACTTGATCCCGAATCCGATGGCCATCATGACACCCATTTCATCTTCAAACCCGGTATTCGGGAAGTTGGCCATGATGCAGCCAAACGCGATTGGGAGCAGCAGCAAAGGTTCATATTCCTTCGCAATTGATAAATAAAGTAAAACAAGTCCTACTAAAATCATGACACAGTTTTCCCAGGTCAGCGCGGCAAAGCCGGAATCTGTCCATACGGAAACAAGTGCTCTCATAAAACCATCCATTATTGTACCTCCTATACGGTATTTGTATTCACTAAGCTCTTACTTCTTATTTCTTTTTCTTGGTCGGATCCGCCACGTGGATCAGTTCGATGACAAAAGCCAGAAAAATAAGAACACCAAATACGATAACCATGTTAGTGATACAAATGGAAAGTGGGCCTGGAGTATCCATGAATAAAATCCACCTTTCTAAATAGGAAGATGTGTCCTCCCCGGTTCACCCGAAGAGAACACTCCCCTGTAAAACCTATTGATTTGTGACCATAATTTTAGAACGGCCAGAAAATCGGAATGATGATAACGCAGGCTACCAAGGAAATCAGGCACATCGGAACGCCGACCTTGACATAGTCATTGAAAGAGAATCCGCCCGGTCCCAGTACGAGGGTGTTCGGAGGCGTTGCCATCGGTGTGGCAAATGCCATGGAAGCCGCGATACCAAGCGCCATCAGAACCGGTTTCGGATCAGCGCCTACAGACTGGGCAATAGAAATACCGATCGGTGCCAGGAGCGCTGCCGATGCCGTATTGGACATGAACTGGGTCAGTACGTTGGAAATGAGGAACAGCACCGCTGTCAGCACATAGGGGTTCGGATTGTCACCCATCATACTTACAACAGCGTCAGCAATCATTTTCCCTGCGCCTGTCTTTTCCATAGCAGTAGCCACGGAAAGCATGCCGGCGAAGAGGAAAATGGTTACCCAGTCAATCCCCGCATAGGCTTCTTTTTCTTTCAGGCAGCCTGTAATGACGCAGAGGATAGCGCCGGTTACCGCCGCGGTGTGCAGCGGCAGATTCTTCAGCCCCAGAGCCATGCAGGCTACTACGCCCAGAAGGATGATGCCGGAAATCCACATTTTTGTTTTGCTCTTCGGAGCGCTGTCGCCGGAAGCACCTGCTTCTTCAGCTGCAGCCTTTACCGCTTCTTCATCCATTTCACCGGCCTGCTTATCGGGAATGAAATGACGGCCGATAAACAGTGTGTATACAAGAATGATAATAGACAGCGGAATGCCGATATAAGCAAATTCGAAGAATCCAAAAGTCGGCAGACCTGCTGCGGACAGAGCGCCTGTGACAATAACGTTTGGCGGGGTACCGATCATGGTGATGGTGCCGCCTACGTTGGCAGCAATTGCCAGAGGCATGAGTTCTTTCGATGGAGAAATTTTAGCTGCCTGGCAGATACCGATAATAACCGGCATGAGGCAGGCTACTGTACCCGTATTGGAAGATACAGAAGAAAGAACGATGGTAACGAGCATGATTGCCGCCATGAGCGGAACCTGGTTGGTGCCCGCTTTCTTAACTACGGCAACACCGATCGCTTCCGCAAGGCCTGTTTTAAACATGGCAGCGCCGATGACAAACATACCGCCGAAGAGGACTACGGTGGAGTTGGACAGACCGGCATAAACCTGCTTTGACGGCAGGACGCCCAAAATACCTAATGCAGTACAAGCTGCCATAGCTGTGACTGCCAGCGGGATCAGTTCGGTAACGAACAGAAATGCCGCAACAGCGAGGACACACAGCGTGATAACGGCTGGATCCATAATTTCACCTTCCTTATAAACCTCCCACAATCTGATTTGAAACAGGTGTATATTCAAATCGGATCGCAGAACTTCCCCGGAAGACAATTTGCATTTAATAAAAAAAGAATATTGCAGTCTGCTTTATGAAATTATCTAAACGGGAACAAATAACAACTCCCTCTTACTTCCACGACCTCCTTCCAAAACAGCCCCGGGACAGGACTTATACAAAATGCATAGTATGCGATGTATATGCCATTGCATACTGTTTGCATCAACACCTTGCCTGTATTGTATCTTTTATTCTCTGAACTTTCAACGATTCAGGAAATGGAAATGTTTTGCATTATTTATATATTAGACGTTTTTACTTTATATATTTTATTTTTAATTTATTATAAAGGGGATTTATCGTCTGATAAACCATACAAATTTAATTTTCACTTTCTGCATTTTTATTGCATAGCATACAATGGATATATCTGATAATACATAGTAATTTATCTATTCCCGGCTGCGGCAAATGCATATTATTTACAATAGTACACTATGTAAATAATTTTACTGTTTTCCTTTCCGTCCAGTCATATCCAAATACTTAAATTATGTGACTGCATATCATTACTATCCGTTTCTTCCAATCTTCATATTCAACAGATTAGATATGCATCGTCTGTCTTATCCATTTATTTCTTTTATAAAAGTTTAGTTAGAAAATAAATCTTTATACGAAAGCAGACATTCCCTTGCCCGCTTTACCTGCCTGCTTTGTGAAAATACAAATCGGGGATGTCTCTCCTTTCTTATACCCATCATTTAATACGACGCAATAGAAAAACGCCCCGTAAAGGAGCGTTTTCGTTTTGATTTAACCAGACTCATCAGCTTATACTGATCAGCCTCCGAACTGTGCCAGCATGGTGCCTGCCGCTACGGCGGTACCGATTACGCCTGCTACGTTCGGGCCCATCGCCTGCATCAGCAGGTAGTTGGACGGGTTGTCTTTCAATCCTACCACCTGGGATACACGAGCTGCCATCGGTACGGCCGATACGCCTGCCGATCCGATGAGCGGGTTGATCTTGTTGCCGGAAGCAATTCTCATGATCTGGCCGAAGAGGACGCCGCCTGCCGTGCCTGCCGCAAAGGCAATCAGACCAAGGCAGATGATTTCAATCGTCTGGATTCTGAGGAATTTGTCGCCGGACATCGTCAAGCCTGTGCCTGTTGCCAGGAAAATGGTGACGATATTGATCAGCGCATTCTGCGCGGTGTCGGAAAGTCTTGCCGTTACTCCGGATACTTCGAACAGGTTCCCCATGCACAGGCAGCCCATCAGTGCCGCTACCGGAGGCAGAAGCAGGGATACGACGATGGCTACGACAATCGGGAATAATACCTTTTCGAAGTGGCTTACCGGACGAAGGTTAACCATCTTGATCTTTCTCTGTTCCTTGGTCGTCATCAGCTTCATAATCGGGGGCTGGATGAGCGGAACCAGGGACATGTAGCTGTATGCCGCCACGGCAATAGCACCTAAGAGATCAGGTGCCAGCTTGGACGCCAGATAAATCGCGGTCGGGCCGTCAGCACCGCCGATGATGCCGATAGCAGAAGCCTGCTGCACATTGAAGCCGAGCATCATAGCGCCTGCCAGCGCAACAAATACGCCGATCTGGGCAGCTGCGCCGAGAAGCATGGTCTTCGGGTTTGCCAACAGCGGACCGAAGTCGGTCATCGCACCTACCCCCATGAAAATAAGGGGCGGGAAAATTTCATACTTGATCCCAAATCCAATGGCCATCATGACGCCCATTTCATCATTGAACCCGGTATTCGGGAAGTTGGCCATGATGCAGCCGAACGCGATCGGGAGCAGCAGCAAAGGTTCATATTCCTTCGCAATTGATAAATAAAGTAAAACAAGTCCTACTAAAATCATGACACAGTTTTCCCAGGTCAGCGCGGCAAAGCCGGAATCTGTCCATACGGAAACAAGTGCTCTCATAAAACCATCCATTTTATACCTCCTATAGGTTAATCATATTTAACTTATGCTTATTTTTTCTTTTTTGTCGGGTCAACGATATGAATCAGCTCGATGACAAAAGCCAGAAAAATAAGAACACCAAATACGATAACCATGTTAGTAAGACAAATGGAAAGTGGGCCTGGAGTATCCATGAATAAAATCCACCTTTCTGAATATAAGTGTCCTTCAGACACAGCGCGGAACAGAACTATTCCGCAATACACAATCGGTTCTGCCATCCCCAATAAAAGTACGGGGACGAACAGAACACCCGAGCTGCCGAACCATGATTGCCAAATCTTAGAATGGCCAGAAAATCGGAATAATGATTACAGAAGCCACCAGGGAAATCAGGCACATCGGAACGCCGACCTTGACATAGTCATTGAAAGAGAATCCGCCCGGTCCCAGTACGAGGGTGTTCGGAGGCGTTGCCATCGGTGTGGCAAATGCCATGGAAGCCGCGATACCAAGCGCCATCAGAACCGGTTTCGGGTCAGCGCCTATGGACTGGGCAATGGAAATACCGATCGGCGCCAGGAGCGCTGCCGATGCCGTGTTGGACATAAACTGGGTCAGTACGTTGGAAATGAGGAACAGTACCGCTGTCAGCACATAGGGATTCGGATTGTCACCCATCATATTTACAACAGTATTCGCGATCATCTTGCCTGCGCCTGTCTTTTCCATAGCGCTTGCTACGGAAAGCATGCCGGCGAAAAGGAAAATGGTTACCCAGTCAATCCCCGCATAGGCTTCTTTTTCTTTCAGGCAGCCTGTAACTACACAGAGGATAGCGCCGGTTACCGCCGCGGTGTGCAGCGGCAGCGTCTTCAGACCCAGAGCCATGCAGGCTACTACGCCCAGAAGGATGATGCCGGAAATCCACATCTTTGTTTTGCTCTTCGGAGCACTGTCGCCGGAAGCACCTGCTTCTTCAGCTGCCGCTTTTACCGCTTCTTCATCCATTTCACCGGCCTGCTTATCAGGCACAAAATGACGGCCGATGAACAGTGTGTAGAGCACAATGATGATAGACAGCGGAATGCCGATATAAGCGAATTCGAAAAATCCAAAAGTCGGCAGACCTGCTGCGGTCAGAGCGCCTGTGACGATAACGTTTGGCGGGGTACCGATCATGGTGATGGTACCGCCTACGTTGGCAGCGATTGCCAGAGGCATAAGCTCTTTCGACGGAGAAATATTCGCCGCCTGGCAGATACCGATAATAACCGGCATGAGGCAGGCTACCGTCCCCGTATTGGAAGATACGGCAGAAAGGGCAATGGTAACGAGCATGATTGCCGCCATAAGCGGAACCTGGTTGGTGCCCGCTTTCTTGACTACGGCAATGCCGATCGCTTCCGCAAGACCTGTTTTAAACATAGCGGCGCCGATAACGAACATACCGCCGAAGAGAACTACAGTAGAATTGGACAAACCGGCATAAACCTGCTTTGACGGCAGGACGCCCAAAATACCTAATGCAGTACAAGCTGCCATAGCTGTGACTGCCAGCGGGATCAATTCTGTAATAAACAGAAATGCCGCAACAGCAAGGACGCACAGCGTAATAATGGCTGGATCCATAAGTTTCACCTTCCTTATAAATCTTCCACGGTCTGATTTGAGTCAGGTGCCTATTCAAATCGGATCGCAGAACTTCCCCGGAAGACAATTTGCATTTAATAAAAAAAGAATATTGCAGTCTGCTTTATGAAATTATCTAAACGGGAACAAATAACAACTCCCTCTTACTTCCACGACCTCCTTCCAAAACAGCCCCGGGAGCGGACTTTCAAGAAATACATCGCATGCAATATATACGCAATTGCATACTATTTGCATTAACACCCTTACATATTGTACTTACCGTGCTGTAAATATACAAACAGAATACTATGTATTTTATCTTCCTTCTTAATATATATAAACTTCTTTGTTTATTATTTTTATCTTCAAGATATAATTTATGATTCTGAAATCAACGATATTATCCTCCTCATCATAAAAACCCGCGGATATGCATAAATTGCAATCAATGTATATTGCTTGAATACATAGTATTTTATATATCTATCTGTAAAACGCTTATATATAGGCTTTACCTCCTCTGCCATTCTCCTTTTCCGACTTATAATTTTCTCTCTTTTCCTCAAGTAGAAATCCATTCATTGATTTCCATTTTCAATAAGCCGTAAGAATTTGCAGCTTGCTTTTTATCAACCATCAAGTATTCCATAATGGAATTATTTAGTTGTTAAAAAGTTCATTAGAATTTTTTCTGCTTGTAAAAATGAGATCTTCTTCTACAAAAAACTGAAAAATTCAAAAACAGACAATATAAAATCTCCGCCCATGAATATTCATCCATAAGCGGAGATCCTGTCTTTTATTATTTTTTCGTATTCGTTTCAGCTTCAGTCTTTTTCTCTGCTGCTTCCGTTTCCGCGCTGTCATGCTTTGCCGTGTTATACTCTTCTTCGTTGAAGCCTTCTTTTTCTTTGATGTCTTCCAATGTCACTTCGTAATCGCTGCCGCCCATATCGGTTCCTTCCTGACGGAGCTGTTCGATCCCTTCTTCAAAAGTCATGTCATCTTCTGCATCAGCCGCCTCCGCTTCTTTCAGCTTCTTCAACAGTTCCGGAGGCACTTTCCCCGAAGCGATCAGTTTTTCTCTCATTCCCTGGTATACATAAGCAATTACCTCTTCCTGCGGAATTGCCACCCGATCAGGAAGACGGAGCGAAAATTCATGCCAGAAAGCGGCAGAGCCGGTCATCATAATGCGGCCGATTTTCTCCACTTCACCGATATCATAAAGAAGCGACCATATTTCCCTGTTATCCAGCTGGCTGTACATATGGCGGGTATAACGGTAAGTCGCCGGTTTCATGAGCTGGTTCTTAAAATGGTGGACACCGAAGATATCTTTATATGCCACATAGATCGTTCTGTTTTGGAATAGACTCTTTTTTTGGAGTGTAAGGCCTTCCTCTCCCAAAGTATAGGTGCATTTCGCCGTGACTACATTTAAAAGGAAACAGGCCGCAATGATAAAAAGAATAATCCCCTGAAGAGGAAGTACATGGTACGTCATGTAGACCCATGCCAGGCGGGCGGCATACCCTGCAAGTGCTAAACCGCCTATGTATGCCGCGATCAGATATTTCCTACTCGGCGCGGAAGATGCTGAAAAATCCTTTTCACCGGCCTTCGTTTTTTTTGTCTGTGCCATAAAAGAAAAAACTCCTTGCTAAATAAATATTTATCCGTTATAAGTCCATGCAGCCGGCGGTATATCCAGGAGATAAAGGCCTTTCCCCGCTGCATAAACACAGATGCCGATAAGGAAAAACTGGAATCCCACTTTCAGGCATCCCTTCGTAATGGAAAAAACATCATTCATACGGGGATCCATAAATGTATAAGGATATAAATGGGACGTCCCGTGTGTCACGATGGTCATCCATGCCCGCCAGTAAACGAATACCACATAAAGCGCTGGATATATCATCCAGGAAATCATAATATGCCAGTGAAGTTCCGTCTTATCCACAAAGAATAAGTAGTCTGCCGTCATCAGCACGGGAATGAAATAGTGAAATATATAGTTATAGAAAGAAAAATGCTCATAGCTTATGTCATTCAGCCTATGGGTACGTATCGCACCGGGGCGGACGATGATATGATACATGACCGACAATGTCACCAGTCCGGCAGCCACGATATAGCGGCAGTCCGCCGTGTAAAGAAACGGGATGTCAGCTTTGAAAAGCGTGGCGCCCAGCCAAATAAAGAAAAGCGTGAACGTGGAAAACGTATAATACTGTATCCGCGACCAAAACACGAAAGGCGTAAGCACCCCGTGCTTCATGAGCAATATAAGTCCTAACACCAGCAGGATAAAAACGGCCCACCGGTAAATCAGCGCTATTTCCATCAAAATCTCCCAAAGCGGCAGGGACTTTCAAAAGGAACTCATCCTGTCCGCCTTACCCGTTATTTTTTATGTTTTTTCCCCTGCTTCCGCCGGGCTTCCGCACGGATACGGCGAATCTCTTCTTTTTCCCTGATTTTCGCCATGGCTTCTTCCTGCTGCGCCTTTTTCTGATTATTATTGTAAATATTGATGACCAGGCAGATTATGATCAGCAGCGCAATCGCTCCCGACCGCACGCTGAGTCCATTGTTCAAAATATTCCAGCCGGCAAAAACGACGGCAACACCAAATAAAAGGCTTTGTGCACGGGACATTGCTGTGCCTCCTTTATCCTGTGAAATAAAAGTACATCACTGCTATTTTATACTGAAACCTATCCAATAGCAATCAATAAATTGCCCCTGCCCCTTCTTTCCGGCTATGTATTTCATTTCTTTTATTATGGAAACAGAAAACTTATAAAAATTTTTTCTGTCTCCATGAAATATATTTTCCATTGCCGTTTAAATAATCTCCCCTATAAAAAAAAATTATGCCATGGTATATAAATTAAATTCCTTAAAGTTATTGAACGTTTCATTTTCATCGTATATACTTGTAGATAATAATTGTTTTATTCATAAATTGTAATCTATGGATTTGAAAATAAATACATCGTTCTTTGGTTGTTTATAATGGGGAGATGGGATGATGGAGTTTAACAGCAGTTTTTATTTTTCCATTTTTATTTTTCTGTTGACCTATGCGGGGATCATGTCCGAAAGGATTCCCCGTTCTCTCTGCGCTCTTCTCGGTGCGGGGCTGGTCGTATACAGCGGACTGGTCACACAGGAGATGGCGCTCCGGCATTTCATCGATTTCAACACCATCGGTCTCCTGGCAGGCATGATGATCTTAATCGGCGTCGTAAAGAAATCAGGCTTCTTTGAGGCGATGGCGCTTTGGTCCGTAAAGATTTCGAAAGGCCGCCCGAAGGAACTCCTGATTATCCTCGGCTTGATTACCGGCTTCTGCGCCTCTTTCATGGATGCCGTCACTGCTGTACTCCTCATCACTCCCATGACGATTTCCCTCTGCCGCCGTATCCATGTCACCCCGATCCCCACTTTGATCGCAGAAATCCTTCTTTCCAATATTGGCGGTTCCGGCACGATGGTCGGCGATCCGCCAAATGTCATGATCGGTTCCGCGACACATCTCGTATTTAATGATTTTGCCATGAATACCGGCCCTATCGCCCTGCTTAACGTAGCGGCATGCATTATTTATCTGGAAATCATTTACGGCAAGGAGCTCCCGAAAACAGAAATGACCGAGGAGGAACTGGGGAAAATCAGTATTTCTTCCGTCATTACGGACTATTCCATTCTCAAGAAATCCGTCATCATTCTGGCTTTGACCATTTTCGGCTTCATCGTCCACAATCTTATCGGTATCGAATCGGCAACAATCGCCCTCACAGGCGGTGTGCTTGCCATCCTTGCCTGCAGCGTGGATCCCCATGAAATATTCCGCGATGTGGACTGGGATTCTCTCTTCTTCTTTATCGGTCTCTTCATCGTCGTAGGCGGCCTCGAAACAACAGGCGTCATCAACGCCCTCGCCCAGGCAGGCATCAGTGCGGTCGGCGGTGACCCGGAAGCCCTTACGTTTACTATTCTCTGGCTTTCCGGCATCGCTTCCGCATTCATCGATAATATCCCTTTCACGGCTACCATGATCCCCCTGATCCACAATATGCAGGAACTTTTAGGACTGGCCCACGCGGACTATATGTGGTGGGCGCTTTCTATCGGCGCGTGCTACGGCGGCAACGGTACCATCATCGGCGCTTCGCCGAACGTCATCGTCGCGGCTCTTGCGGCAAAAGAAGGGTACAATATTACTTTCGGCCACTTCATGTTGAAATGTTTCCCCATGATGCTCGTAACTCTTCTCACATCCACCTTTTATCTTTATGTCAGGTACTTCCTATTCGGCACTCCGTAACCAGCAAAGGCTCCGCTTCACGGCGGGGTCTTTTTTATTTCCCGTACTGCCCGCCGTCTATGCTATAATGGATACAAATAATAACAGGCGGAAAAGAAATGATCCGCACCGCGTCAAGGGGATATTCCCCTCTTTTGGCGCACCCGTTTGCAGAAGGAGGAGTGAATATGGATGAAATTTTCAAAAGAGGCACCTGCCGCCACTTCAAGGAACTGACTCCCGTCGCGGAAGAAGACCTGCTGACACTCGTGAAGGCGGGCATGCAGGCACGAGCCTGCGGCAATCAGGAAGCCCGCGAATTTATCATCGTTACCAGGGACGACCTGGTAAAAGCGATTTCCCACAACAGCCTTGTAGCGGGGCCTGCCCGTAAAGCAGGTGCGGCCATCGTCATCGTAGGCAAAAAAGAAGATATCTCTTTCCCTGAAGAATGGTCCTTTGACTGCGCCGCCGCCGCGGAAAACATTCTCATCGAAGCGGAACATCTGGGTCTCGGATCAATCTGGCTCCAGGTATATCCCTATGCTGACCGCAAAGCGCATCTTTTAAATATTCTTGATATCCCCGCGGAAATGGAACCGTTCTGTATCATCGCCGTCGGCTACGCGGAGCGGAAACCTGTCCGCATGAACCGTTATAATGAACGGATCATTTATAATGACCTCTACGGATCACGCAAGAAATAAAACGACAGCAAAAGACCTCCTGTTCCATTCCGGTTCAGGAGGTTTTGTTGTAAAAATCCCGGCAGGAAATCCTGCCTTTTATTTTGCTCATACCTGTTTATTTCCCCAAGTTTCAGGAAGCAGGAATCCGCCGATCACCGACGCCGCAAGGACAACGTACTTCACTTCGCGGGGCATAAAGAAATCCGATACCCCATACATGAGGATAAGTACCGCCGCCAGCGCTGACCCGCGGGGATAGACGCGGTACCGCTGGAAAAAGGAAGACCCGAGAATGACGCTGTTGCATACTGTCATAAAGAATTGAACCGCACCAACAGCAGCGAAACGGACCTCCGGTTCAAGCCGGATAAAATATATTCCCGTCATAAGCGCGATGCCCAGAACGGACACAAACAGCACCAGCAGCAGACGGCGGAAGAAAACCTTTCGTCCTATCTGCCGCCGGATATCAAGCGTCCCCCGCTGCCACGTGCAGAGAAGCAAAAGGAGCACCGCCAATGCATATTCCGCGGCATAAAACAGATCAGCCTGATTGATGGTAAGCATGCTGACCTCCTTTTCTGTATTCCGCAATTTCCACCAGATTTCCATCCGGATCACGCAGATACAGGCTCCTCATTTTCCCCAGGGCGCCATGCCTTTCCACGATATCCGTCACCAGCGGCGCCTTTTCTTCTTTCAGCTCATCCAGAAGCCTCTCCAATGGTTCCTCCGTCACGAAACAGATATCCAGACTCCCCGGCACAGGCCTTTCCGCCGCCGGCTGGAATTCTCCGGGACAGGTATGGATATTGATTTTTGATGTGCCGAACCGAAGAGCAAACCGGCCGTCTTTTTCTTCCACTTCCATATGAAGCAGATCCCGATAAAAGGAAACACACCGGGATAAATCGCTTGTCACCAGCACCAGATGGTCCAGCTTTGAAATACGCATGATCCATCACCTTTACAAATTCTTTTTTCAAAAAGCAGAAGATATGCCCATCCTTTTCTCCCGGACCTCTTTTAATTCTTCCAGCAGATCAGGAGGCGTATCGCTTTTCCACACCCAGCCGGGCACGGCTTCCGCAGCCCTGTCTTTTGCCGCTTTCAGGTCATAGTAGACCTGCCATTTCGCTTCTTTCAATCCCTCTCCCGTCTGGCGGAGCAGGTATGCCGGATGGAAAGTCGGCATAACGGGGATGCCCTTGTAATCAATCCAATGGCCGCGGGAACGGATAATACCCGCATCATGCCCCAGAAAGAAACGGAGCGCCACTTTTCCGAGAGCGACGATAACTTTCGGCTGCAGGAGGCGTATTTCTTCCGCCAGCCACCGTCTGCCGCATTCATTCCCCTCTGCAATAGCAGGCGTGCGGTTTCCCTTGGGGCGGCATTTTACGATATTTGTGACATATACATGGTCACGCGTAATCCCTACCGACAAAAGAGCTTTATCCAGCAGCTGTCCTGACGGCCCGACCAACGGCCCGCCGTACTCATCTTCCACACCGCCGGGGCCTTCTCCAACGATCATCAAAGGCGCGTCAACCGGACCGGTAGACAGCACGGGACCGCGGCCGCCCTCATCGCAAAGAGGGCAGAGCCGGCACCGGTGGATGGCGTTTTCCAACATTCCGTAATTCTCGAAATGATAAGACGAACTGAATATTTCCGCCCGTTTCCGCGCTCTGTATTCGTCTTCGTCTTCATTCCCCCAAAGATCCATTGCCCCCTCCTTTCCCGGCTATGCCGGCGCTTTATTCCACATCCGGCGGCGCTTCCTGATTCGTCGCCTCATAGAAAAGTGTATACTGCCCGGCAAAAAACATTTTGATAATTCCCACAGGACCGTTTCTGTTTTTAGCCAAAATGAGTTCTGTTTCATTCTGCCGGGGATCTCCTTCTTCAATTTCCTTGTTATAGTAAGCCTCGCGATAGAGAAAGCAGACCAGATCCGCATCCTGTTCAATAGAGCCGGATTCGCGCAGATCGGAGAGCAAGGGACGGTGGTTCGGTCTTGCGTCAGGTCCGCGGGAAAGCTGGGACAAAGCGATAACAGGCACTTCCAGTTCTCTTGCCAGGCTCTTTAAGGAGCGCGAGATCTCTGAAATTTCCTGCTGGCGGCTGTCATTATTCCTTACATTCCGGCTCGTCATGAGCTGGAGATAGTCAATCATGACCGCATCCAAGCCATGTTCCGCTTTCAGGCGCCGGCATCTGGCGCGGATCTGCGCCACTGTCACGGCCGGAGTATCATCTATGTACAACGGCGCTTCCATAAATACGCTCACTGCAGAAGAAAGATTTTTCCATTCCTGCTCCGTATTGATGCGGCCCGTCTTGAGCCGCTGGCCCTCAATCAGCGCGGTGGAACTCAAAAGACGCTGGACCAGTTCATCACGCCCCATTTCAAGAGAGAAAAACGCCACTGTTTTCCGCGCGGAAGAAAGGCTCATATTCTTTGCCATATTAAGAACGATCGCCGTCTTCCCCATGGACGGGCGCGCCGCTACGATAATCAGATTTCCCTTTTGGAACCCGTTTGTAAACGCGTCCAATTTGGCAAATCCCGTCGCCAGTCCCGTGATCAGCTCATGGTTCTGGTACTTTCTTGTAATATCTTCCAATGTATGCTGGACCGCTTCTCCCACAGGAGTAAAGCCCTTCACATTTTGCTCCCTGGCAACCTGGAGAATAGCGCGTTCCGCATCATCTACAATTTCTTCCACCGTATTTTCTTCGGTATACGCAGCTTCCGCAATATCCCCCGCCGTATCGATCAGACGGCGGAGTTTCGCTTTCCCCGACACGATATCCACATGGCGTTCAATCCCCTTCGTGGTGATTACGTGCTCCGGCAGCTCATTGACATACATAATGCCGCCCACATCATCAAGGCGTCCCATGCGGCGCAGCTCTTCCGTGACCGTCAGGATATCTGCGCTTTTCCCTGCACGGGACAAATTCAAAACCGCCTGATAAATGATCGCATCCTGCTCACGGTAGAAATCCTCGGGATGCAGCATGTTTTCCGCCACTTCAATGGCATCTTTGTCCAGAAGCATCGCGCCGAGAACTGCCATTTCCGCTTCTATATTCTGTGGAGGCATCCGTCCCAATATGAGCGTTTCGGTATCATTTTTCTGTTTGCCCCGGTTTTTGCCTCCGCGTTCTGTTGCAGCCATAATCTTCTCCTGTTATTTCACAAGTATTTTATCCAATACATCTTCAATCGTCCGTACTGCCGCCACTTCCATGCCGAAATGGGTTTCCCCGATATCTTCCTTATTTTCCGCCGGAATAATAAGTCCTTTCATCCCCGCCTGATGAGCGCCAAACGCCTTTTCATAAACGCCGCCTACCGGTTTGATTTCTCCGGACAAAGAAATTTCCCCCGTTACAGCCCAATCCTGGCGAAGCGGTTTTTGTTCCACCGCGGAAATAATGGCTGCCGTGACAGCGCACCCTGCCGAAGGACCGTCAACATTCCCTCCGCCGATCACATTCACATGGAGATCGTAATCGCCCAGATTTTTATCGGTAAGCCTGCGTACCACCGATGCCGCCGTTGCCACAGAATCTTTTGCCATAGATCCTGCTGTATTATTAAAATGGAGCGTCCCCTTCCCCGCTTCTTTGGCAGGATATGCCGCCGCTTCGATCTCAATAGTGCTTCCTGAAAATCCCGAAACGCCCAGTCCGAAAACATGCCCCACTTCCGGCACGTCCGATGCCATTTTATGATGCGATACGGTAAGGCGGCTTCCCCTTGCCGTGCGGCGCATGATTTCTCGGGAAATAAAATTTTTCCCCGCCCCGCCCGCTTCATATACTGCCAGACTGTACGCATCGGCAAGAAGATTTACCGCTTTTCTGCCTTCCATGGTGTATTCACTGATCATTTCCGCCACACCGTCTTCCAAAGACACTTTCAATTTCTCCGCCGCATTTTTTACGATGGTTTCTACATCTTCCGGCCGAAGCGGTTCAAAGAATACTTCCGCGCACCGCGAACGGATAGCGGGATTGATTTCCTGCGGCTCCCGTGTAGTCGCACCAATGAGAATGAAATCAGCAGGTGCGCCGTCGCGGAATAATTTTTTGATATACGCCGGCACATAGGGATTTTCTTCATCATAGTATGCCGATTCGAAAGGCACCCTTTTATCTTCCAGCACCTTAAGAAGCTTATTCAGAAGGATAGGATCCAATTCCCCTATTTCATCAATAAACAGAATGCCCCCATGGGCATCCGTCACAAGCCCCGGCTTCGGCTCGGGAATACCGTCATCTGCCAATTCCCTCTGCGCGCCTTGGTAAATAGGATCATGGACGGAACCGATAAGAGGATTCGTAATATCACGGCTGTCCCAGCGGAGCGTCGTACCGTCGCATTCCACAAAAGGCGCATTCTCTCCGAATGCTGACCAGGCCGTTTTCTTTGCTTCCTCAAGGACAAGACGGGCGGCCGTCGTCTTCCCCACACCGGGCGGTCCGTAAAGAATTAAATGCTGGGGATAGGGAGAAGCGATTTTGGATGCCAATGCTTTCACTGCGTCATTTTGCCCGACAATTTCCGACAGGGTGCCCGGCTTTACCACATTCATGACCGTTTTCGTCAAACTGATTTTATCCAAAGCTTCCAGCTTTTCCATTTTATGCCGGCTCTGTGCTGTTTCCACATCGTCTTCGTCTTCTTCCAAAAGTTCGCGCTTCACTTCATCCACATATTCTTTATGCTTTTCTTCCAGGCGTTCAGAAATCTTCCTCTCCAGACGCTCCTCCACCGCCCGGCGCGCCAGGAGTTCCGCCAAACGATCTTCCAGTCGGTCAAGAATAGCAGGAATTTCTCCCTCCTGCGGTTCTTCGGTATACTCCCTGCTCTCAAAAACCAGCCGCTCAATCCCCAAAAGGCGTTTCTTCAGATTTTCATGATGAATATATTTCAATGCGCCATAGCGGCTTGCGCGGACAATCAGTTCTTCCGGACCAACAGCGCCGGCATAGATTTCATAAATCACATCCAGACGCCTTTTCAGTTCCGGTTTATCCGCTGCGCCGCCGCTGATAATGCGGTTCTTCAAACGATCCATTAAATCCTTTATATCTTCCATCTAAGATCCTTCTTCACAACCATTCCATTGAAAAGATAATGACATATTTATATTTTACAACATAGAACGGCAAATGATAAGGACACAGGAAAATACCTTGCCGCTCCCCATCATTCAGAGCAAGTACAAGAATACTTTGCGGGAAAAACAGAAAACGGCCATATGACAAAGAACAGGCAATTCCGCTTTTATCAGCAAACAAAAAACTGCCAGCTTACGGACGACAGAATCCTGCTGACAGAAAAAGACCTTTCATTTTAATCTTTTGCGTCATCACAGCAGCAGATCCTTAATCACATCATGGATAACACTTTGCCGTCCGCCGTCATTCTGAGCGGAGGCAAGAATGCTTTGTGGGAAAACCGGGAAACGGAACGATGAAACGGAGTGAAGAATCTATTACTTGGATAACGTTTTACGGCTTTCCTCACCACGATAATAGATCCTTCACTGCCGCTCAGGATGACGCCTTACTGCTTTCCTCAACACGTTAGCAGATCCTTTGCTACCGCTTCGGATGACGTCTTACCGCCCCTCTCACCACGACAGCAGATCCTTTAATCACGCCCTGGATGACGATTTCCCGTCCGCCGTCATTCTGAACGGAGGCAAGAATGCTTTGTGGGAAAAACGGGAAACAGAACGATGAAACAGAGTGAAGAATCTATTACTCGAATGACATCTTACCGCTTTCCTCACCACGATAATAGATCCTTCGCTGCCGCTCTGGATGCCTCCTTACCGTCCCTATCCTTCAGAGTGGTGGTAGAATGCTTTGCCGGAATGACAGGAAACGACTATGTGACAAGGGACGATGAATCTATTCCTCTGATGACGCTCAGCGGCCGACAGCTCATCTTCCGGTCTCTGCTTCCCGGATTCTGTCTCACACCCGATTGCTTACGGCGATCGGCTGCCAGCTGATAGGTAATGACTTCTGCCTTTTATCTATCTTTTCCTTATCGACCGGACACGCTTCAACACCCCCGCAACGAACCAGGCCGTAGCCGCCGTGAACGCCATGCCCGGCAGAGCCGCCGCCACCATGGCATAAAATCCTTTTCCCAGAAGAAGCGTCATTGCTCCCCTTGCCGCGGTTGTCCCTATTGGTCCGGAAATGATGTAAAACAATCGGGACGAACCGAGCAGGAGCCATACCGCGCCTACAGCCAGCCGGAATGACATGGAGATCGTCACATTCAAAATCGTGTGCGTTCCCAGCGCCAGACTCAATAGAGACGCCAACACCCCTGCAATGATGTATTTCTTAAAACCGAAGACGCCGCAAATGGCAACGGCGATAGGCGCCGATAATTGAAACTCCGTCCCCGGTACTAATCCGGGGATCTTAAAAGAACCGCTCACTCCGATAAGCGCCGCCAAAAGCGCTGTTTCGCAAACATCGACAATGACTTCCCTGCTGCCTGCCGCTTCCGGCTTGTACGCTCCTGTTTCCAATTCTCCGTTCATTTTGACCTCCAATGTCTGATTAAAATAGCTGCTGCTTTTTTCATTTCTTCTTTTGTATGCATCGCCGTTACCGTCAATCGGATGCGGCTTGTTCCCACGGGTACGGATGGCGGACGGATGGCGGACAGCAGGATTCCTTCTTTCCTGCATGCTTCCGCCGTTGCGATCGCCTCTTTTTCATCTCCCACCACCACCGGAATGATCGGCGTATCCCCTGCAGCAATGTCCACTCCCGTTTCTGTCAGGAGATTTCGCATATAAGCCGTGTTCTCACAAAGACGGCCCAGATATTTCTCCGGATCCGCTTTTAACAAGCGAAGAGCCGCTAAGGCCGCCGCTCCCGTGACCGCGGAAATGGCTGTGGAGAAAATAAAAGGCCGCGATGTATTCCGCAGATAGTCGCAAATTTCCCGGCTTGCCGCGATGTATCCCCCTTCCGCACCGAAAGCTTTCGACAAGGTTCCCACCTGCACGTCGATCCCTGCCATACGGAAATACTCCGCCGTTCCCCGGCCGGTTCTGCCAATGACACCCGAGGCATGGGCGTCATCCACGATAAGACAGGCCCTGTAGTCCTTCTTCAGTGCCGCCAGAGCGGGCAGCGGACAAATATCCCCATCCATGCTGAATACGCCGTCCGTCACAATGAAGCGCTGCCCTTCGCAGGGAACGGTCTGCAGCAGTCTTTCCAGATCCGCCATATCGCTGTGCCTGTAAACTGCCGTTTCGGCTTTTGAGATACGGCACCCGTCGACAATACTCGCATGATTCAATTCATCACTGAAAATGACATCTCCCTTTCCGGCAAGCGCATACAGCACTCCCAGATTCGCCATGTATCCTGTATTGAAGATGACTGCGTCTTCGGTATGTTTGAAATCGGCTATTTCCTTTTCCAAATCGGATAACTCAAAAGCTGCCCCCGAGGTAAGACGCGCCCCGCCGCTTCCCGTACCGAAACGAACCGCTTTCGCTGCCGCTTCCTGTACTTCCTTCGCATGGGTCATGCCCAGGTAATCATTGGAATTGAAAACGATATACCGCTTTCCTTCACGATCTACACCGAGAGACGCCGTTTCCATGCGCAGATCCTGCACCTGCCTGAGCCGCCCTTCCTGCCGCAGCGCGGAAAGAGCGGAGAAAATATTTTCCGGCTTCATTCGATCCTCACCAGCACTGTCTGATGCTGCATATACTCCACATACCTGTCCATATCCGTACCGTGCTTTACAAAAAATACGCGGCCGCCGATAGGATCCCCTTTCTCTTTCATCACCGTAATCCGTCCGTAGCCAAACTTCGGCGAACCCACATAGCCTGTCACATAAAAAGGATCATCCGACCAGCAAAGCTCCGCCACCGTCCCCGGCGCCGCCGCCACTTTCGATGCCAGAATGAGCGCTTCTCTCGGATGTTCTCCGCCCAGGCCCTTCGCCCCCATCTGTGCTTCGTATGCGCACGTATCTTCGCAATCCATACAGCTGCACCGCACGCCGCGCATACCAAGTCCGTCCAGGCGCTCTCCTGTTTCCGCATCAACGACTGCCGCGCCGCGCATACTGTCTATCAGCGATTCCAAAATAGCAAATCCTTTTCCTATAGCAGTTTCGCTGACTCCGGAACGGAGCAGTTCTTTTTTCGCCGCCGCCCGTCCTTCCTCCTTTGTTTCCGTGTCAATCTGGTACAAAGGCAAAAGCGGGCAGCAGGTGATTCCCTCATGCCTGACCGCTTCCACCTTGAACTGGATAAAATCCGCCGCGCCGCCGTCATGTTCCCAGGCACGGTGCAGCATGGAAATCATCTCCTGTTCCACGCTGTTCTTTGTTACAATCCTCTCCGCTCCGGAAATATGCTGCCCGCCCACGCCGTGGGCACCGCCAAGACTGGAACGCATTTTCACGCTGTACAATACCTTTTCTTCTCCCATAATACTCCCCCTTTATTTTCCGCCCGTTTCCGGACAGCCAACATCTTTTCTAAGTGTAGTAGCCGTCTTCACTTTTGTCAATCATATTTTTTTATAAAGTTTACAATAAAAGCAAAATTTTTTCAAAAATAAAAATCTCCTCCCCCGGTTAAGGGAAGAAGATTATTTTTTACCTGCCGCTTTTATTTTCTGCTGCTAAAGAACCCCCTGCAGGAACAGGAAATTTTTATTCCGCAACTACGGAAATATGTACTTCGCTGGTAACCTGCTGGTGTACCCAGACTTCCACATCATATTCTCCTGTGGTCCTGATCGGATTTTTCAGCCTGATATTTTTCTTATCCAATTCAAACCCATACTGCTCTTTAACGGCATCACAAATATCTTTTGCCGTGACACTGCCGAAAACCCGTCCGTCCTCACCGGACTGCACTTTGATAACCGCTTTTACTTTTTTCAGCTGGGATGCCATGATGACCGCTTCGTCCGCAGCCACTTTGGATTTAAATTCTTTAGATTCACGGCGCTGTTCCGCTGTATTCAGATTGGCTTTCGTTCCTTCCGCGCCAAGTCCGCGGCGAATTAGGACATTACGGCCATAGCTGTCCGCTACTTCGACAACATCGCCTCTTTTCCCCAATTTCTTTACATCCTGAAGCAATACTACTTTCATTCTTTTTCCTCCTCCGTTTGTTTACGAACATTGGCAACAACCGCCTTTGTTATATCTTCTATATTGCCGTCAGTGCCGAACTGCGCTCCCGCCACTGTCTGATGGCCGCCGCCGCCAAGCTGTTCCATGACAATCTGCACATTAACAGACCCGTCGGAGCGCGCGGAAAGGCAGAGTCCGTTCTCCGTATAGTAGAAAAGGAAGCTGCACCGTATCTTCTGCACGGTGACAAGGAAATCCGCCACCTGTCCTGCGATAATCTGGGAATCCGCCGTGCCTTCCGGACATACGGCAAAGGCCATGTATTCATCCACCTGTTTCATATCGGCCAAAATCATGGATTTAATCTTGATGGACGCCAGGTCCATCGAAAAGAGCTTTTTAACCAAAGCGGTGTCTGCGCCGCACCGCCTGAGATAACTTGCCGCGTCGAACGTACGGACACTTGTCTGGACGGTAAAGCTCTTCGTGTCCACCACCATCCCCGCATAAAGGCAGGATGCTTCCAGTGCATTCATTTCTTCTTCGCTGCCATAGTACTGGATCAGTTCCGTCACCAGTTCCGAAGCGGAAGATGCCGACGGTTCCATATACGTAAGAAGCGGACTGTCGATAATGCTTGCCGCACGGCGGTGATGATCGATAACGACTTTCTTCCGCACTTTCCTCAGCAGTTCCGGCGCTGCCACCAGTTCGGGGATATGCGTGTCCACAACAATGACCACTGTCTTATCCGTCACGAGGCTTTTTGCCTTGCCCTCATCAATAAGGAGCCCTTCCGCCAAGCCGCTGGATTGTATGGCCTGGATCATTTTCCTGGACGTATCATCCTGTTTGGAAATGACGATGTGCGCTTCCACCTTGGACACTCTCGCCAGGTGGGAAACACCTACCGCGGCCCCGAGCGCGTCAAAATCTTCATGGGCGTGCCCCATAATGAGAACCATATCCGCTTCGTTAATGATCTCACGGAGCGCCTGCGCCACCACACGGACACGGACACGGGTACTGCTCACCGAAGCAGGCGCTTTGCCGCCAAAGGCTTTTACATCTTTCCCGAGACGGACGATGGCCTGATCCCCGCCGCGGCCAAGAGCCAGATCAAGCGCCACTTGGGCTTCTTCATACTGGCGGTTAAAAGATTCGTCACTTTTTACGATGCCGATGGACAAGGTCACGGGAATACGGTTCACCGTATGGATTTCCCGCACCCGGTCAAGTATTTCAAAATTAGAATCCATCATATCCTGCAGGGCCTTTGACGAAATACAGGCCACAAAATCAGACGCATTGTACTGCTTGATAAATCCGTCATGGCTGTTGAACGTAGCAAGCACTTTCTCCGTCACATCAGAGAGCAGGGCGGACCGCTCCACATCACTCATCTCCGCTGTCACTTCCTGTATATTGTCTATACGGATCAGACAAAAGACAGGGCGTGCCTCTTCCGACTCTTTCAAAGATTTCTCCACATCGCTCCTGTCCATGAAGTAAAGCACCATGAAAGATGCTCCGTCCGGCTCATCAGAAGGAACCCATTTATGGAATACACGGAAAAACGTCCCTCCCGCATGGCAGTCAAACCACCCCGCCTTCCCCCAGAGCTTGGCTACTTTCTGTCCCTGGATAATATCACGGAGAGGCGTCCCCTCTTCCGTACCGGCAATCCATGAACGGAATACGCCGTTTGCCCAGACGAGCTTTTTCTTCTCGTCCACAACGGCAATTCCCAGCGGAAGATTCCGCACCGCATAGACCGTACCGACTGAAACACCTGATGATAAATCATCAAGATACCTCATGAGAAGCCGCTCCTGCATAAGGTCGGAGCGTTTCACCCAGACGACAGCCGCCGCGGTCACGATAAACATTAAAAGCCCGAGGAGCCAGTTCTGTGTGGCAAGCACCAGGACTGCCGCCAAAAGGAGGCTTATCATGACTTTTGAAGTTTTCTTATATACCCAAATATTGCTGAGCATAGTGCTCCTTTCATTTTTTCATCCAACGCAACCCGGTTCCGGAAATCGATGCTTTATATGTAATCGTACCCTATGGCAGTTCTTATTGCAAACAGGCTGCTATTCGTAATTTCTCTTCTTCCTGTATTGAAGCACCATATCGGACAATCCCAGGAGAACGACGATCATCTGCACCATTCCGATGATAACGGAAAGAACTGCGATGATCCAGCGCAGCGGCCTCACGAAAGGATATTTTCTGGGCATCCACCAAAGCGCCGCCAGCCCCTGAAGCCAGAAAACGAGAACACAGGCAAGTCCCAAATTGTACTGGATCATTTCGAGCGTTGCATTTCTATTCGTGATGTACTGCATGGCAAATGCCAGAACATAAAGTCCCAGAAAGAAACGGGGCAGTTCCCATCGTTCCAGGGGAGGCATTCCGGGGATATCCTTTATGCCGAGACGGGTAAAAATCTTTTTCCCCAGCATCATGGACGCCCAAGTGTAAAAAAATGCGGCACCCACCGTGGCGGCGGGAATGGATTTCCGTATAGCATCCATCATCTGCTTTACATTCTCCTGCGCCTGCGTGAGCAGTTCGCCGGAATAAAACTGCTCCATCTGCGCCATCATCTGCTGCTCCATGGTGTCCATCGCTTCACCGCCAAAAATCATGGGCGGCACATTCAAAATATACATCGCCGCAAATGCCTGCCCGATCAAAGCGGCAAGGACCACGACCGCTCCCGCAGCAAGCGTCGCCGCCGCAGAAACCTTATTTCTGTAACAAATCCCCAGTATCACGCCAAGCACGCCGAAGATGGCGCAAAGGAAAGCGGCGGAAATGAATCCGAAAAAGACGGAATCCAAAATCATGATGCCTGCCGTGACAATAATCGACCACGAAGTCCCCTCCTTCATTCCCAGGTATGCGATAGGAAGAGGGATCAGCAAAAACACCACCAGGGAAATCAGGGGCATGTAAAATCCGATAACGGAAAGCACCACCGCCAGGGCGGTACACATTCCCGCCAAAACGACGGCGTTTGTTTCTCCTGCTCTATATTCGTCCATAACTGCTCCTATCAAACATTTATCAGTATTATTCTATATTTTACCATACAGAAACAATAAACGCAGCCAATAAAAAACTGTGACCCCATAAAAGAAATCACAGTTCATTATGTTCGCGCGAGGCTTATCTGACTTCCTGGATGATAGGAAGAATCATCGGCCTGCGCTTCGTCTTTTCAAAGAAATACCTGCCCAGGGCATCGCGGATCTGCGTCTTGATAGCGTTCCATTCCGTCACATTCCCCGTGTTGCACCGTTCCAGCACATTTTCGATACGGCTTCTTGCGCCGGACATAAGCTCCTCACTGTCACGGACATAAACGAATCCCCGTGATACGATATCGGGACCTGCCGCGACCTGGCTGCTCCCCTTTTCAAGAGCGATAACCACGATGAACACACCGTCCTGCGCCAGCTGCTGGCGGTCGCGGATAACAATATTTCCTACATCGCCTACCCCGAGGCCGTCTACAAAGACAGCGCCGGACTGCACCTTGCCATTGATCTTGCCGCTGCGGTTCGTAAATTCGAAAACGGTCCCGTTGTCACCGATAAGAATATTCTGCTTCGGCACGCCCAAACTTTCCGCCAATTCCGCATGAGAGCGGAGCATTCTGTATTCTCCGTGAACCGGCACAAAAAACTTCGGACGGACAAGAGAGAGCATCGTTTTCAAATCCTCCTGGGAACCGTGGCCTGACACATGGACGCGGCTCGTCCGGGACGTAATTACCTTCGCCCCCAGCCGCATAAGATTATCAATCGTCCTGCCGACGCTCGTTTCATTTCCCGGAATCGGCGATGCGGAAATAATGACCGTATCCCCGGCATGAATCTGCACCTGCCGGTGGCTTCCGTCCGCCATACGGGACAGTCCTGCCATAGGTTCGCCCTGGCTTCCCGTCGTGAGGATGCAGATTCTGTCATCGCGATAATGATTGAGCTCCTCCGGTTCAATAAATGTGCCCTCCGGAGCCTTAAGGTAGCCCATTTCAAGCGCGATACCCACTACATTGACCATGGAGCGGCCGAAGACACAAACTTTTCTTTTATTTTCAACAGCCGCATCAATCGCCATCTGTACGCGGGACACATTGGACGCGAATGTGGCAAGAATGATACGTCCCCTGACTTCGTGGAAAGCATCTCTAAGCGACTTGGAAACCACTGCTTCCGACAAAGTATATCCCGGATTCTGGGCATTCGTGGAATCGGCGCAGAGGACAAGCACACCGTTGCGGCCAAGCTCGGCGAGCTTGTGCATATCCGTCTGTTCTCCGTCCACAGGGGAATGATCAAATTTAAAATCACCTGTATGCACCACAGTTCCTACCGGCGTACGGACATAAACACCGCAGGAATCCGGAATGGAATGACATACATGGAAGAAACCGAACCTGAAAGAACCGCGTCTGAATTCATCGCCTGTTTTTACTACATTCAAATTGTACTTTCCGATTTTCTGTTCCTTCAGCTTGCCTTCAATCAGGCCGCAGGTCAGCCGCGTCGCATAGACCGGAGCGGAAACATCACACAGTAAATAAGCCAGCGAACCGATATGGTCTTCGTGTCCGTGAGTAATGAGAATGGCCTTGATCTTGTCCCTGTTTTCAATCAGGTAACTGAAGTCAGGGATAACGATATCTACCCCCGGCATTGTTTCATCAGGAAAAGCCATTCCCGCATCTATTACGATAATTTCGTCGCCGTAACGGAATACAGTCATGTTCTTCCCGACTTCCCCCAGGCCTCCCAGGGGAATGATCTGTAATCTGGATTTTGCCAAGATTAACCTCCTATTCAATTGTAGCCGTACATTTCATTTATTACATAAAATATAAAAATTGCCGTACCATAGTCGCTTTTGTTATTATACCATGGGATGGGAAGGATTTGTTCCCTTATTAAAGAAATAATATATTTTTTCATTTTTATGTGCACCCATAGTATAATGAATGAAATATGAAATCCCGCACAGGAGGCGCCATGGCAAAAGTAATTAATTTCAATCCCGGCAAAAACGTAAAAGCCGACATCTTCGAAAAATACATGAAAGACAATGATCTGAATTTCTTCCAGCGCAGAGATACCCATGACGAAAAGGATTCCGTGGCTTTCATCACCGCCATTCCGGCGGGCAGCCACCGCCTTGTAGCTGCCGTCATCACGGACAACAGCATGTATACCCTACTCCGCATCCATCTGGGCGTCGCGCCTGCAGGCCCCGCCCGTAAAACTTTCGTCTGTTTCCTGGAGCAGCTGAACGCCGCCCATTCCATTTTCAAGTACAGCATTGCCGAAGACGACAACACATTCCTGGATATCTGCGTCACCACAAGGCCGGAAAGTTTCGATCCGGAAGTAATCCGCACATCCCTCAACCTCATCATCTTTCATTTGAAAGACAATTATGAAGACATCGCACGGCGCCTCTCCAAACCCGGCGACGCTTCCGACGGCTTCGAACTGTAACATCAAAAACAGTATGATCTGTCCTGTCGTAAAAGATATTCTATTTCTCCTTAAAACAGCATTATAGACTTGAGCTGAATAATGAGGAACATCAGACGTCATAGCGAAGGATCTCCTGCCGTTGTGAGGAGAACGGTAAGATGTCATCAGGGGAATAGATTCTTCACTCATTGTCATGTTGCCGTTTCCCGTCTTTCTCACACAGCATTCTTACCCCCGTTCAGAATGACGATTTAGGGAAAGCATCATAATGACGAGAAATGAAAGACGTCATCCGGATCACCAGCGAAGGATCTGCTGTCATAATGAGGGAACCGTTAATCGTCATCCGTAGCAAATGTGAAGAATCTATACCCGTGGCGAGGAAAGTGGTAAGCATCATCCGAGCAACAGATTCTTCACTCTGTGTCATGGTCTCATTTACCGCCCTTCTTACAAGGTATTCTTGTTCCCATTCAGAATGATGAGGGACGGCAAGGCGTCATCCTGAACGAATGTGAAGGATCTATACCCATGGTGAGGAAAGTGGTAAGAAGATAAAAGCCGTTAGCTGTGAGCTGTCAGCTGCAAGCTAACTATTCTTTTACGATTTAAGCCATTACGACAAGCGAGTATCCTCAATCGCACTGCGTGCGCCAGCAGTTTCTTCTGACAGCCGACTCCATGATCCTTGTATAAGACGTTAAGGTTTCATAATTAGAGAAACGTTAAACGTCATCCTGAACGAACGTGAAGGATCTGTACCCGTGGTGAGGAAAGTGGTAAGGTGTCATCTGCAGCATCAGTGAAGGATCTGCCATCATGAAGAGAAAAAATACAGAAGATCCACTTTTCAAACTTCACCGCAAAAATCATCAGCATGATCCGGATAATCTCGATTTCATTGAAAAAGCTTTATCCCCATAAATGACAGGATAAAGCTTTTTTGTTTCTTTGTTATAAATTAAACCGCAGATACTACAGAAGGCTTCACTACGCCAGGAGCAGTATTATTCCTTCTCTCCTTCCTTTTTTGCCAGGTCGGGATACAGCCCGTTACGAATTATTCTGAGTCCGTCAATCGTTTTTATCGCCGGTGTATACATATGGTCAAAAGGGATAGGATACACCCTTTGATTTCTTACTGATTTGAGGGAACTAAATTCCGCACGCCGAAACATCTCAATGATTTGCAGACGCTGTTCCTCATTGAAATATACGACAAACAGTACGTCAGGATTATAAGAAATAAGATCTTCATATCCGATACGCCGTTCACCGGCAGGCATATATCCGCCAAGCTGTTCCACCATATCCCCGACAACCCATCCGTTATCATAATTGTAAAAAGCCTTTCCCTCCGGCTCTACAACCATGACTGACTGCGAAGCCCGTCCTTTGACAAGTTTCTGTGTGCGGGATAATTCATCATGGATTTCCCTGATCATCCTGTCCGTTTTTTCCCGGACATCAAAAATCTGTCCCATGTCATCCAGATAACGGCATTCATCTTCAATGCGCCCTTTATCATGTAAATGATTCGAAGTAGAAACAACGTATGTCCTGACACCTCTTTCATTCCACCATGCTGTCGGCTTCTTCAGCACGGAAGCAAATGTCGATTTCCACCCGATAATCAGATCCGGATTGGCGGCAACTACAGTTTCTGCATCAGGATGATAACGGTTTATGATTTTCACTTTTTTTATTTCTTCAGGATACATTTTTTCCATCCGCTTCCATGCTGTGCCGCCGGTATTTATAGAAGTGCCGATGACCGTATCTCCCTGTCCGAGGCATATCAATGTCTCGAATGTATTCAGCTCATGCGTAACAACGCGCCGCGGTTTTTCCGTAAATACCTGTTCTGCAGGATTTCCCGCCGAATCAGAATTCCTTATCGTTACCGGATAGTGAGAGCCGGCTGCACGGTCCTTCTGCATGTCATACAGGGAATTTCCCACCTGTACATGGTAGTAATATCCGCCAAGAAACAGCAAAAAGATGGAACCGGCAATCAATAAGATTTTTTTCATTATCTCCTCAATAAAGAAATGAAGGTGAATCTTCATGCATCCACCTCCATTTTCATTTCATCCGACAAAATCAGAACTTATACTTCGCACCGAGCATAAACGCACGCCCCGGCTGCGGCCAGGCTCCCATTCCCAAATAAGCGGTATACGTATTTTCCCATGCTGTATTGGTGAGGTTCGTTACCGTCCCGTAGATAGACAACGCAGTATTTACATCATAATTCACAGAAAAATCCATAACGAAAAAACGATTATCCGTATAAGCCAATCTATTAAGTCCTGTATAATAATTAGCTAGCAGTGAAGTAGTTAATTTGTTATTTTCATAAGTTAACACCCCTGTATATGTATTCGCTGGACGTAATTTATTGATAACAGAGTTAACATTTCCATCTGCCCATTTTAAATCCGGATCAAATATCATCCCATCTTTGGCACTCCAATTATCCTTTGCATGTGAGTAATTCAAAGAAAGAGACCAATGTGTCCCAAATCTGTGTGAAGCAGTCATATTGAATGATTTTTTCGTTTCTTTCGCATTGACAAATTTGAGGTTAAAATCGTGCAAATCCTCATCCCAGATACTGTACCTGGCAACTGCATTACTCATTTTTGTATAGTCATAATGCATTGAGAAAGAAGTACTGTTTCCCCAACTCTTTCTATAACCAATCGTCCAGACATCTCCTTTTTCATCTTTTAATCCGGCATTGATTTTCCCGTTATTCCGTGTATAATCCCCTACACGAAGCGGTCGGTACACTTTACTATATCCCGCATAAATGCTGCTCGTATCATCAAATACATACTGTGTGCTGATAGAGGGAGTAATGGTATTCGTACTATTTCCGGCGCGGCTGCTTACTCCGGCTGTACTGCTTTGTACGATATCGCTGTAATGAGAATATCTTACTGCCGGCGTAATCTCCCATTTAGACCCCACATGGATCTTATCCTGCAAATAGCCCTGCACACTGGTGCGTTCTACAAAAGAAGATGTGATGTCTTTTAAATTTGCCCTTCTATTCATATAATGAGAACTGTCATATGTCCAAGATGTTACTAAATCATGAATTCCTATTGATTTTGCATATTGTACTTGCATTCCACGATTATTCAGATGATGATACCAACGCTGGTAATCTCTGCCTTTATAATGTGCTTTAGCCCACTCATTCCATTTAGGGGAAAATGGTACAGGTGTATTAGGGTCTCCATCTCCGCCGCCAAAAGATCCCCAATATGTTTCTCGTTGGTCATAGAAACGAATGAAACTGTCCATTCCATGATCTTTACCAAAATAATAGGTTATATCATAATTATTTTTGTTATATCGATTGTATGCTCCCAACCACATAATCCACAGATTTCTATATCCAGGATTCTTTGGATCTCCGTAAACATGATTTTTATAATTTTCTTTAATTCGCTCCCAGTCAATTTCATTTAAATATCTATAATCCGGTGCTGTCAGCGGGTAATCATCATTGCCGGACATGTGATTATAAGACATAACAATAGACTGATTATTCCTTAGAAGAAAATCAAAACGAGCATTAACCGTATTATCTCGATATCCAGTCTGATGCCAAACATAATTCTTACCGGTAATTCCATCACGATAATGAGAGTCTCCTCCCATCTCATGTCGGGCAGAAAGGAAATATTTAACATTCCCTTTGGTATTGCTTCCTGTTACAGACATGCCATAATGATATCTTTTCCATGATCCCATAGAATAATCCAATGTCTCATGCGGCTTTTGCGTACCTTTTTTTGTTATTATATTGATAACCCCACCAGTAGCATCCGCTCCGTAGGCAGAAGCACCCGGTCCTTTAATCACTTCAATCTTTTCGATATTACCTATACCCACAATCTAATTAATATCCACCGTCGCCTTAGAACCAGATCCAGAATTGGCAGCTACTGCACCTCCGGCATTATTATCCATACGTCTTCCATCAACAAGTACAATTACACGGGCATCTCCATTAATGGAAACAATAGAATGTGTCTGGGTATATCCGTATTCGCCGCCCCGATAGCCTCCGGGTGTCTGTACCTGCACGCCGGGAATATACTTCAATGCGTCGCCGACTTGCGTATAATGCCGTTTCTCTATCGTGTCCGAATCAATAACCTGCACATCCCCGCCGGTGCGATAATAAGACTGTTCCGTAATCATATTTCCGAACCGGTCTTTTTGCCGGTCTGCCGAAACTTCAATCCCATCCAGCGTATAAACAGCATTTACATCCATACCGCCTGCCGCAAATGCCAACACTGCCATCATCGCATAAAACTTTTTACCCATGCCTTCTCTCCTTTAATATAAAATATTCTGATGCGCTCAAATGAAATATTTATTTTATGACCCCCTCTTCAGATAAACAATGTATGTAAATTCTTATATTCTCATCTCCGCTGCTGGTCTTTCCGTGTTTCGACCGCAGAGAAATGGAAACAAGCTGACCGTTTTTTCTGCCATGCTTCCTGCTGATTTCCTTTCATGCCATGGCAAGTCAGGCATCACCTGCCAGATCAGGGTACATGCCGGAAGACAGAACTCTGAGTCCGTTTATTGTTCTCACTGCCGTTGTATACATATAATCCAGCCGCAGGGGATATACCCTTTTTCCTTGAACCGCCTTTAAAGAAGAAAATGCCGGATTCTGTGTTAATTGCTCCATCATGGTTTTTAAATCATGGTTGAAGTACACAACGAAAATAACATCCGGATCAAGACGTATCAGTTCTTCATAACTGATATATCCGTTTTCACAGGGAATAAAACCGCCAAGCCGGCGCACCATATCCCCGACAAGCCATTCATAGCCGTAAACGTCCAGTCCTCCTCCGCTGAATTCTACCACCATGACCGACGGGTGATGGCTGTATCTGGTTTTTTCCTGCACATCTTCTATTTCCTTCCATATTTCATCGGTCAGCAATTTGGCTTGTGATTCCGCATGAAATATAAGCCCCATATCTGTTATGAACCGGCATTCATCCTCCACGCCTGCCCCGGGCTTCACCATATTTGAAGTCGCCTGGATGTAAGTGGCAACCTGTCTGGCATTCCAGAAATCAGTCGTTCCCAGCCTTTTGTCGGTGAAGGTAGAGTACCATCCGATAATACAGTCCGGATTTAAAAGAACAGCTTCTTCTTTGGTCAGATTTCTGTAAGTTATCTTTTCTAAAGCTTTCCCCTGTTCCATATACCTGTCATCGTAAGGTTTTCCCCAGTCCGTATTTTGCATGTTCACTGCTATGATCCTGTCAGCGGCTCCCAGCGCCATCAGGGTCTCAGCCCCGTTCAGGCGATTGATGATGACTCTTTCGGGAATTTTGGAAAAAGAAACCGTAACAGGTTTTTTTAATGAATCGTATGTACGGACTTCGGTAACTGCCTGTACTTCTAAGGAACCGGATGTATCGGCCGGGTATGAAATCCGCACGGCATACAGACAGAATAGGAGCACCGCCCCGCACAGGAGGAACAGACCGGATTTCTTTCCCATGACGGGTCTCCCATCAGAATCTGGTATTAATACCGATCAGGAACCGCCGTCCGGGCTGTGGAAATGCGCCTTTGCCCATGTGGTAGTAATATCGGTTTTCCCATGCCGTATTCCATAAATTATTCCCCACAAGATAAACGGATGTCGAATCAGTGATTTTAAAATTCAATGTCAGATCACTGACAACGAATCGTTTATTGGTAAAGAAATTCTCATCATTGCCCGAATAAATGCTTGTCAGAAAATCCGCACTGAATTTTCCCTTGTCATATCCCAGATCAAACTGATAGCTATTCATCGGAATCTGTTTGGAAAGAAGGTCATCCAGGCTTGTTCCCGAACCGTCAGGTACTGTCGTAAAATGCTTGGCATGATAATGGGTCTTCACATAACTGTAGGAAATCCCCAGCCTCCAGTTCTCATTGAACCGATGATCAATACCGATATTTAACGCACGCTTACTCTGGCTGGCATTCATAGCATAGCTCTTTGTCCCCGTGGCGGTGCTTGCATCTTCAACGGAATAAGCCCCGATCGCATTATCCATCTTCAAGTAGCTGAAGTTGATATCTAAACTGGTCCTGCTTCCTATTTTCTTTTTCAAGCCGATATTATATACATTGCCTTTTTCATCATCCAGAGGCTCCAGCGTAGCATCATAATCCGTAACCCGTTTAGCCCTGAATACCTGGGCCCAGGAACCATACAAACTGAGGGTGTCATCCAGCTTGTACCGCGTGGATAACATACCGGACAAATGGCTGACCGAACTGTCTGACGGGGAAATATCTTTTCCTCCGCCGTTTTTAACCGTATAATCATCAGAATGGATATATCTCAATCCGGGTGTTATCTCAAAATTGTCTCCAATTTTCAATTTATCCTGCAAATAACTTGTAAACATATTTCGGGAAATACTTGCCCTTGTCCTTGCTGACGGATTAACCCTGCGGTAGTAATCATGGCTGACTGTCATCCCGAATAAAATATTGTTGATGCCGATATTCTTTCCAAACTGGAAGTCCAGTCCGTTGCTCCGTTCCTGATAGGATGAAACGGAGAATCCTCCCGTATATGTTTTCAGCCAGTCCTGTATCTGCGCCGGTGTAACATTGCCGGAAGGAGTATAGTTCGGATAGGTATAATTCTTTATCCATGCATCGCTGTAATCATTGCTGGTTCTGAATATCCTTACATAGCTGGGCAGATCATGATCTTTCTTAAACTGCCATGTCACATCCAGATTTCTTGTGATACTAGTGGTATAATCTCCTAATACACCATGGTACCACCATTTATTTCTGAATCCGGGATTAATCGGTCCGTGCTTTTTCCCTGCAGCAGAATCTATATTCACCTGCCCGCTGAAAAATCTGTCTGCATATCTGTAATCCCTCGGCACAACCGGATATCCGTCCCAGTTATTGGTGTAATTGAAGGAAAATGACACAAATCTGTCACGGTCAAAATTGCGGTCAATCCTTACGGCAGCACTGTCATCCTTATATTTCGTACCATAATATGTATAATTTTTCCCCATATCTCCGTCTTTATAATGGGTATCTCCGCTCATCTCGCGATTTAATACCGCAAAATAACTCCATTTCCCCTGATCCGCCGAACCGGAATGGGCGATACCGTATGTATGCTTTCTCCAGGAACCGGTTGCCAGATCAACCGTAGTAGACGGCCTCACACTGCCTTTTCTGGTTATGATATTAATGACGCCTCCGCTGGCATCGCCGCCATAGACGGAACTGCCGGGGCCTTTAATCACCTCGATCTTTTCTATATTTCCAATGCTCGTAATCAAATGCAGAGGCACAATCGATCCATTCCCGCTGGAGCTGGACTGTCCGCCGGACGGATTAGACGCCTGATTATCCAGCCGCCTCCCATCCAGCAGCACCACGACATGTCCATCCCCATTAATCGTTACCTGTTGGCTATACGGCCCGCCATCATACTCTCCCCCGTGATATCCCATATCATTGATGTAAACCCCCGGTACACGTCTGACTGCATCGGTAATATTCTGAAAATGCTTCTCTTCTATCTCTTTCCTTGTAATAACCTCCACATCTCCGCCCGTCCTTGCGTAGGACTGCTCTGTAACAATATCTCCAAATGCATCCCGCGCCTTGTCCATGTCCGCCTCAACAATCACTTCATCCAAGTTGTATACAGCCTCCGCATGGACAGTGCACATCGTAAGTGCCAATACCGCCGCTGCAGTACAAATTCTTTTGTTCATTCCGACCGCCTCCTTTTTAATCATCATAGTATATATTACAATAAAAATATAATTAAATTCAAATTTTATATAATATAACATATTTATTTACTAATGTATTCTCATTCACACGGAACTTTCAAAAAGTAAAACGATACCCATCTCCTGTCATCAACATTGATCCCCCTTATATTAAATAAAGGGAACCATTATACGCTGGTTCACCATCCGGCAAAAACACACTATCCAAACTCGCAGCAAAAAAACTCTGGCAATACACGCTGCTGAAAACGTAATTGCCGGAGTTTTACTTTGACTCTAATTCTTAGGCCTCAAAACTTATAGTCTACCGTGACCATATAATTCCTGCCTTCTGAGTAATATCCGCCATCTGTCAGGTTATCTCTGTCGAATATATTATCTACTGCCAGAGACGCAGAGAATACATCATTGATGTGATGGGTATAAAGGAACGTGGAGTTAAGCATGAGTCCAATATCCTGGATATTACTGTTTGTACTGGTTCGATTTCCGATCCACGCCAGAGAGAGGGATACTTCATCCTTATCACCTTTCCATGCCGCACCTGTGGATAACTGCCAACGGCTGTATGTTTCTTTCCAGGTGGAAGCTGCCGTATTTTTCTTTTTAGGATTACCAAAGATACCGCCTACATACCAGGACAGCTGATCATTGGCCTGTACGCTGTAAGACAATTCTACACCTGTATTTTTGTATTCCGCCGCATTGTAAGACTGGGCTACGGTATTTCCGCCGACAGTAATTTTACGGGAAGAAATCATGTCATTCAGATGAATATGAAATACAGCCGCTTTCAATATACCTCGGCCGATTTGCTTTTTATAACCGGCTTCATAATTCCACCCGTATTCGGGATCTAAATTCGGATTGGCAGCAAGCATGCCGCTGCTGTAGTAAAGCTGGCGCATGGTCGGCATGCGGAAAGATTTACCTACATTAATGTAGATGCTTTCTTTGTCATTCAATTTCTTATTGATTTGAACCTGCGGCAGGAATGCGTCAAAGTTTCCCCGCTCCGTATGGTAAGCATCCCAACGAAAACTTGTGATACCTGTCATCCCATGTCCGAAATCATGTTCATAGGATCCGTAGATGGCGTAATTGTCTGATACGAATGTTCCAAATTTCGCCGCATCCCGCAATGTACCCGTATTACTGTTCTTAAATTTTTGGTTATGGTCCACATAAGATTCTCTTTTGTATAGAGCGCCAATCAGAGCTGTGTCATCCCCGATAAAAAAACGCTTCTTTAAATCGGTTCCCCAGTAACGCTGTTTGCTGGTCTCCCATTCGCGGGCTACCGGATTATGGACATAATAATCGGGATTGTCGATACTTCTTTCTTGATAAAATATATTCGCGGAAAAATCATTTCTATCATAAGAAAGATTTAAGAAGTCCTCTTTATCCTTATAGTCAAAATGCTGGATTTTGCCCACTTCCGGCGCACGATGGGCATAGTATTCAATGGAGTATTTCTTTTCTGTATGCATGTAACTTGCTGACAGAGCATCAGTGAATCGATAGGAAATTCCCATCGCCTGTTTTTTACTTTCTCCAAATCCTGTATCATACTTGTATTTCTTTCCATTCACTGTTTTCATCGAGGATGATGGGACCGCAGTCATGATTCCCTGATCTCCCATGCGGTCATAAGAGTAAAATACTCTTAATTTATCATTCCCTGCGGACACACTGCCTACTCTCTGACCGTCACTCCCCGCACCAAGACGCACGGAACCCTGTCTGTCTTTTCTGGTAATTACATTGACAACACCGCCATAAGCAGAACTGCCATAAAGTACGGCGCCGCCGCCCTTTACGACTTCCACTTTTTCAACGGCACCGACCGGAATCATATCTAAGTGGCTGACACCATTCCAGTTGACAGGAATACCGTCAATCATCACCAGTGTGCCGCCGGTAACGCCGCGGAGATTAACCCCTGTATTCCCTGTAATCCAGCTTTGGTCATGCGGGCCCATGGCGCTGACCATAATTCCCGGTTCATATTTTAATGCCTGTGCTATATTTTTCCGACCGGAAGCCTGTAATTCCTGCCTGGTAACAACGGTAACATCTGCAGGCGTATCCAATTCTTTTTTCTCATACGCCTGCGCCGTGACATTCACCGTATCCAACATATAGACGGGTGCTGCTTCTTCGGCTGAAACGATGCCATTTCCCATAGCGCCCAAAACACATGCAAGCAGCCATATTCTTTTTGACTTTTTCATCATGACACACTCTCCTTAAAAACTGAATTTATTCATAAAGGCCTCTATAAATGGCATCTATGCTTTCCCCGGTCTTCACATTCGTGGCACAGACGTATTTATATTCCAACGGATAAATGCGTCCCATTTGTACAGCCCGCAAATAGAACAACGGTGCCTCTTCAAAGTGACTCTTCGCAATTTCTCTGTCTGTATCCCCACCGTGGTAAATCAGGAATATAACATCCGGATCAGCAGTCCTTAATTCTTCCGCACTGATAAAGGGAACTTCATAATTTATATTGAAGCTGCCGAGACGTTTAATAATATCTCCTGAAAGCAGCTTGTCACCGAAAACTTCTATTTTATCTCCCATAAATTCTACGGTCAGCACTCGGACAGGTCTTTCCCCTTTTGCTTTTTTCTGTAATTCCCTTAATACAGACTCGATTTCATCAATGACCTGTGCCGCCGTTTCTTCCTTATCAAAAATTGCTCCCATATTTCTTATAAAATTCATTTCACTGTCTACGGTACATGGCGGAAATGGATCCACGGCAGGAACAGGCCCCGAATTCTCTTCAATATATACAGGAATGTTTTTCTCTTTCCAGAAGGAAACATCACCTAATGCCCCCTCCCGAAATGACAGCCGCCAGCCGATAATGAAATCGGGTTTTTGTATCAAAGCAGTTTCTTTATCCAACTCCCCCTCAACTATCAATGCATGAGGAATTTTTTCTTTATAATAGGGAATCCTGTCTTTCGCATTCATCGGAAAAGAAGCGGCAACCACCTTGTCGCCGATCCCCAGGCGGATAAGAACATCCAGTATTTCAGGACGCGTCACAACAACCCGCTGCGGTACTTTTGAAAAAGTAAGCCGAGACGGACTCCCATCAAAAGTAAAATTGATGATGGAAACCGGCTTTGGAAGGAGAGATTCCGAAACTTCCATTTCATCCGTCTTTCCGCCGCAGCCTGAAAACAGAGCGATCCCTGCCGCTATAATGCCGGCCGTGACTATTTTACTCCAACACATCAAAGTGTTTCCTTTTTCCAATGGCGCGGAAGGTATACAATATTCATCCGGCCCGTAGATTCTTCTATATCTACACGGCTGTCCACGCCATACAGCTTTTTGATAAATTCTGCCGTCAGAAGTTCCCTGGGAGTACCGATACCTGCTACTCTCCCCCCGCTGATGGCAATGAGACGGTCACAGTACATGGCAGCGATGTTCAGGTCATGAACGGCAGCTATGACTGTCACATCCAGACTTTTCACGATATCCATGATTTCAAGCTGGTACTTGATATCCAGATGGTTGGTCGGTTCGTCAAGGACAAGGCATTCCGTCTGCTGCGTGAGCGCTCTGGCAAGTATGACACGTTGCTGTTCCCCGCCGGAAAGAGTGGAAAAGTTTCTTTCGCCAAATTCTTCCAATCCTACGACACGCAAGGCGTCCCGCGCAATTTTATAGTCTTCCGCATTGTCCCGCTCCATCATTTTCTTATGGGGCGAGCGTCCCATGAGAACCACGTCCAAGACGGAGAAATCAAAATTGTAAAAATTATGCTGCGCCACGACGGCCAGTTTCAGCGCTGATTCACGATAGGAAAATTCATCTAATTTTTTTCCATTGAAATAAATTTTTCCCGTTGTCGGTTTCTGCACGCGGTAGACGCATTTCAGGAAGGTGCTCTTCCCGCTGCCGTTCGGCCCGATAATACCTAAAAATTCCTTTGCCCGCAATTCCAGGTCAATCCCCTGGAGTATCTGTCTGCCGCCGGCAAAAAACCGGACTGCTTCCGCAAGTATTTCCATCAGTCATTCCCTCCGAATCCATAGGTTCGTTTAATCATGAGATAAATAAAGCACGGCGCGCCGATCATGGAAATTAGGATGCCGATGGGCAGTTCCGTATGAGGGATGATGATACGGCAGAGGCCGTCGCATATGACAAGAAATATGGCTCCTACAAGGGCGCTGGCAGGAATGAGTTTCTTGTGGTCAGGTCCCAGGAACATACGCATGACGTGGGGAATAATAAGTCCGACAAAGCCAATCATCCCTGCTGCGTAAACGGCGAATCCCACAATGAGGGAGCTGATGAGAAGATACCACTGGCGGTAAAGGTGGAGATCCGTCCCCATCGTGATTGCCGTTTCATCGCCGAGGAGCATAAGGTTCAGCACACGGCTCTGTGTCCAGAAAAAAAGGACGGACACGATGATTACGGGCGCAATGACGGCAAGTTCGTTCCATTTCGCCCCCGCCAGACTTCCCATCAGCCAGTAAGCAATGCTCTGCATGCCTTCCTTATTATTGGCAAAGTACACGATGAAGCTGGAAAAAGCGCTGCATACCGCCGAGAGTGCCATGCCTGCCAGAAGGAGTTTCATGGAATTTGACCGCCCCCCAAGGTTGGATATGAAGAGGACTGCCAATGACAAAACAAAAGCGCCAATAAATGCACTGATTCCCACGAAGTTCGGTCCCAGAGACGCCCCGATCCCCAAAAGGATGGCAGAGGTGGCTCCAAGGGACGCGCCGGAGGATATGCCTAAAATGTAGGGATCCGCCAGAGGGTTTTTTACGATAGCCTGCATAATGACACCGCAGACAGCGAGTCCGCAGCCGATAAGCGCCGCGAGGACAAGGCGGGGCAGACGGAGAAGCCATACAATATCATGAACCGGCCCACGGCCTACGGCCTCAATGGGCAGATCCCCAGTAATCTGCTCCAAAACAGAATTGTAGATCTGATCAAGCGGCAGTTTAACCGTGCCGATGCTGAGCCCCCAAAAGAGCGCTGCCGCGAGGAGAAAAGCAAGCGCAATAAGAATCATGGTAAACCCCAGTGTTTTTAAAAATTTCATTTATTGCTCCTTATATAAATCGGGATACAAACCTTTTCCTATATATCGTATGCCGTCAAGAGTCCTTATCCCCGATGAGTAGACAGAATACAGGGGCAGAGGATAAACCCGCTTCTCACGAATACAGCGTACATCCCGGAGCGCTTGTTCATGATAGAGCATATCCAGTTTCTGCTTTGGATGATCATAATCCCCCTCGATAAGGATGACGAATATGGCATCCGGATCCATTTCTATGATTTGTTCCTTGCTGATTTGCTGCTGTCCGGATGCAAGCAGTTCGCCGTTCATTCTTCTGAGGATATCGCCTGCAAGGGTTTCCGCCCCGTAGACACTGATATCCGATCCCATAAACTCGATGATGAGTCCGCGGGGGTGTTTTCCTGTAAGAGTTGCCTGCCCGGCGGCGCGGGAGATTTCATCTTTCATTTCTTTGACAAGGCTTTCCGCTTTTTCTTCCCTGTCAAATATTTTCCCCAGATTTAAAATATCGGCATACTCATTTTCAATGGTGCGGTTCCTGTTTGCCGGATCGGAGTTTTGGGAAATATAGGTATGCACGCCGCGTTCATTCCAAAATTCCGTACTGCGGAGAACCTTGTCGGTAAAGGTGGAACTCCAGCCTGCAATGAAGTCAGGCCTCATCATCATGATTGTTTCCGGATCAAGGTTTTCCAGGCTTTTATAAGGAATCGCTTCATAATCTGCCCGGTACTCCTCACGGATATACTTCCTGTCAGGGACGCCCATTCCCGCAATGATACGATCCCCTACCCCAAGAGCCAGCAGTGTTTCTATAGAGTTCTGCCAGACTGCCGCCACTCTCTTTGGCGGAGAATAGAACACCTGCCGCTCTTTCTCCCCGTGAGAGTTCAGTATCTCCACGGCAAGGGGATATTTTTCTCTGTTCCACTCTATTTTCGCTTCTCCGTCGATACGGGGCATTGTTTTCCCATTTTCTTTCACAACCGGCGCACAGCCTGAAAGAAAAATCAAACCCGCCGCCATCATCGGCAGCCACTTTCCCATAGTTTTCCCCAACATGTATCAGAATCCTTTTAATTTCAATTTTAATTTTAAAAAATATTTCATTCTCGCTAATTATATCACAATATAAACCGTTATATATTATATTCATTCTTACAAGAGTGGATCAGTACGCAAAAAAGAATCCCACTCTGTTTCCAAAGTGAGATTCTTTTCATATTTATGCTATGCGCTGATTAAGCAGAATCATTTTGTAATCTTGGCAACAACGCCTGCGCCTACGGTTCTGCCGCCTTCACGGATTGCGAAACGCTGTCCTTCTTCCATCGCTATCGGGGTAATGAGTTTTACGCTCATTTCAATGTTGTCCCCAGGCATGCACATCTCTACTCCTTCCGGCAGGTTGATGTCGCCTGTTACGTCTGTCGTTCTGAAGAAGAACTGCGGACGGTATCCGTTGAAGAATGGCGTATGGCGGCCGCCTTCGTCTTTGGTCAGGACGTATACCTGCGCCGTGAATTCTGTATGCGGGTGTACGGTTCCCGGTTTTGCCAGTACTTGTCCTCTTTCGATGTCCGTACGGTCGATCCCGCGGAGCAGGGCTCCGATGTTGTCCCCTGCCATGGCTTGGTCAAGGGTCTTTCTGAACATTTCTACGCCGGTGATTACGGTCTGGGTCGGTTCGTCCTGCAGTCCTACGATTTCTGCAGCGTCCCCTACTTTGACGGTGCCGCGTTCTACTCTGCCTGTCGCTACGGTGCCGCGTCCGGTGATGGTGAATACGTCTTCTACAGGCATCAGGAACGGTTTGTCGGTGTCACGCTGCGGTGTCGGTACGTATTCGTCTACGGCTTTCATCAGGTCGCGGATTTTCTGTTCGTCTTCCGCGTTCCCGTTCAGCGCTCCCAGTGCGGATCCTACGATGATCGGCACTTCATCGCCGGGGAAGTCATAAGAGGACAGCAGGTCGCGGATTTCCATCTCTACGAGGTCGATCAGTTCCGGATCGTCTACCTGGTCTGCTTTGTTCAGGAATACGACGATGGCCGGTACGCCTACCTGCTTGGCAAGAAGGATGTGTTCACGGGTCTGGGGCATTGGGCCGTCTGCTGCGGATACGACCAGGATCGCGCCGTCCATCTGTGCCGCGCCGGTGATCATGTTCTTTACATAGTCGGCGTGCCCGGGGCAGTCTACGTGTGCGTAGTGGCGGTTTTCGGTTTCATATTCTACAGTGGATGTATTGATGGTGATACCGCGCGCTCTTTCTTCCGGTGCTTTATCGATGGACGCGTAGTCCAGGAAGTTTGCCTTACCTTCTTCAGCCAGTACTTTGGTGATGGCCGCGGTCAGGGTGGTTTTACCGTGATCAACGTGTCCGATGGTACCGATGTTTACATGCGGTTTGGTTCTTTCATAATGTGCTTTTGCCATTTTTAAATTCTCCTTTTAAATTATTTCTTACCCAGACGTTCTTCAGTAATCTGCTGGGAAATTGCCTTCGGAACTTCTTCATAGTGATCAAATGTCATTGTGAAGGTGCCGCGCCCTTGTGTAGCGCTGCGGAGTCCGGTCGCATAACCGAACATTTCGGAAAGCGGAACGAACCCTTTGATTCTGGATTCACCGTTTTCAGATTCCATGCCTTCGATACGTCCGCGGCGGGAATTGAGGCCGCCGATAACGTCTCCCATGTATTCTTCGGGAACATCTACTTCTACGCTCATGTACGGTTCGAGAAGAACGGCATCCGCCTTCTTCGCGCCTTCCTTGAACGCCATGGAGCCTGCCACCTTAAATGCCATTTCAGAGGAGTCGACATCATGGTAGGAACCATCATAAACGGTAACTTTGATATCGACCATCGGATAGCCTGCAACGACACCGTCTTCCATAGCCGCTTCTACGCCGGCCTGGATCGGGTTGATAAACTCTTTTGGAATGACACCGCCGACGACTTCATTGGCAAATTCAAATCCTTTGCCCGCTTCCATCGGTTCAAGGCGGAGCCAGCAGTGGCCGTACTGGCCGTGTCCGCCGGTCTGGCGGATAAACTTGCCTTCCGCTTCCACCGTTTTACGGATGGTTTCACGGTAAGCAACCTGCGGTTTGCCTACAGTACATTCTACTTTGAATTCACGTCTCATGCGGTCAACGATGATGTCCAGATGAAGTTCACCCATGCCGGAAATAATGGTCTGGTTGGTTTCCGGATCTGTATGCACTTTGAATGTCGGATCTTCTTCCGCCAGGCGTTGAAGGGCGGTGCCCATCTTTTCCTGGTCAGCTTTTGTCTTCGGTTCAACGGCAACAGAAATAACCGGTTCCGGGAATTCCATTTTTTCCAGAATAATCGGATGGTTTTCATCGCAGAGGGAATCCCCTGTGGTAACATCCTTAAACCCTACCGCAGCGGCGATATCACCGGAGTAGGCGCATTCGATTTCCTTGCGGTTGTTCGCATGCATCTGGAGGATACGGCCTACACGTTCCTTCTTTCCTTTTGTGGAATTCAGGATGTAAGTTCCCTGCTTCATGATCCCGGAGTATACACGGAAGAATGCCAGTTTGCCGACAAACGGGTCAGCCATGATTTTGAATGCGAGAGCCGCCATCGGTGCCTCGTCACTGGATTCACGGGTTATTTCTTCACCGGTCTTCGGGTCTGTCCCTTTAACAGCGGGAACATCGGTCGGTGCCGGCAGGTAATCCAATACCGCATCCAAAAGCATCTGGATGCCTTTGTTCTTGTATGCGGAACCGCAGAATACGGGGAACAGGTCACAGTTAAGAGTCTGCCTGCGGATAGAAGCTTTAACTTCTTCAATACTCGGTTCAACGCCTTCAAGGTATTTTTCCATCAGGGCGTCGTCGCCTTCTGCAGCCTTTTCAATGATTTTGTCACGGTATTCTTCCACAAGGTTTTTCATATCTTCCGGAACCTCACGTACTTCGTACTGTGTGCCGTCGTCGGAAAGGTAGACTTCAGCCTTTCTTTCGAGAAGATCGATAATACCTGTGAAAGTATCCTGTTTACCGATCGGCAGCTGCATAGCCAGCGCATTGGCATGAAGACGGTCTTCCATGGTCTTTACCGCACGCAGGAAATCTGCGCCGACCGTATCCATCTTGTTGATGAACGCGATACGCGGTACATGGTAATGGTCAGCCTGTCTCCAAACGGTTTCAGACTGAGTCTGCACACCGTCTTTCGCACTGAATACAGCGACAGATCCGTCAAGTACGCGGAGGGAACGTTCTACTTCTACTGTGAAATCTACGTGCCCGGGGGTATCGATGATATTGACACGATATCCTTTCCAATGGCAGGTCGTAGCAGCGGAAGTGATCGTGATGCCGCGTTCCTGCTCCTGCTCCATCCAGTCCATGGTAGCCGCGCCGTCATGAACTTCGCCGATCTTATGGTTTACGCCGGTATAAAACAGGATACGTTCCGTGGTGGTTGTTTTGCCGGCATCAATATGAGCCATGATGCCGATATTTCTTGTTTTTTCAAGCGGATATTCTCTGCCCACGATATTTGCTCCTTATCAATTACCAGCGATAATGGGCAAAAGCCTTATTGGCTTCAGCCATTTTATGTGTATCTTCTTTCTTCTTTACTGCTGCGCCCGTATTGTTGAAAGCATCCATCAGTTCTCCTGCCAGACGTTCCTCCATGGTACGTTCGCTGCGCAGACGGGAATAGTTGACCATCCAGCGGATACCGAGGGTCAGACGGCGTTCTGCGCGAACTTCAACCGGCACCTGGTAGTTGGCACCGCCGACACGGCGGGCACGTACTTCCAATACCGGCATTACATTATTGAGAGCCTGTTCGAAAATTTCGATCGGTTCTTTGTCTAATTTGCTGCGGCAAATATCAAGGGCTCCATATACGATGGATTCTGCAACGCCCTTTTTGCCGTCAAGCATAACTTTATTGATGAAACGTGTAACTGTCTTATTTCCATACACTGGATCCGGCAGTACGTCACGCTTCGGAACAGCACCTTTTCTCGGCATTGTTAATTTCCTCCTTATAATCGTTTGTTAATCACATTAAATGGCAGAGATTACTTCTTTGCTTTTTCACGTTTGGCTCCGTACTTGGAACGGGCCTGCTGACGGCCAGATACACCTACTGTATCAAGCGCGCCGCGGATGATGTGATAACGAACACCTGGAAGATCCTTAACACGGCCGCCTCTGATGAGGACGACGCTATGTTCCTGCAGGTTATGGCCTTCGCCCGGAATATAAGCGGAAACTTCGATTCCGTTGGTCAGGCGCACACGGGCTACTTTACGAAGAGCGGAATTCGGCTTCTTCGGTGTAGCTGTGTAAACTCTTGTGCAGACACCGCGTTTCTGCGGGGACTGTTTCAGAGCCGGTGTCTTCGCTTTGGTTGCCAAAACTTCACGACCTTTGCGAACGAGCTGATTAATTGTCGGCAATGGGGCACCTCCTTTCCATAAAGGGATATTTATAATTGATCTGCCGAGATATTATCTCTTGGAAAACGGATCCGTCCTCTGACAGGATTGCCTTTCTCCGCAGATGTTACCGGGATGCAAGTACGGCGGCGGATGCGGCTTTTACCTTGATACCGCAGGCTCTGCCGATTTCTTTTTTCGTGAAATCATCTGTCACGGAAATTCCCGCTTTCGCGCAGACATTGCGAAGGGGCAGTGAAATACGGTCATCACAGTCAGACGCGATGAAAACATGACCCGCCTCGCCTCTGTCAATGGCCCGCTCTGTTTCTTTCAGCCCCACTACGAAAGCGGATGCCTTTAATTCATCTAATGTCATGAACTTACCTCTCCTGTTACTTTCAAATTTCACGCAACATTGGAATTATATCATCACGGTTATGCAGTGTCAACAAAATAACGGTGCATTTCTCCTGTATTCATGCCGAACTCTTTTACAACGGTCTCGGGCGTATCATTTACGTGTTTATCCCTTTTTATCCGGAAAAGAGTAATAGAAACCGTCCCTCCCGATTTTTCTCCACGTCTTACGTATTTAAATAAATGTAAAAAATTTAAAAAAAAAAACAGAGAAGACCACATCAAAATTTATTATCGATATTTTTTATATACGCATATAAATCGCTTTGCAAGATATTCGTATTCTTTCCGTATCCGCTGCAAGTTGCAAAGTTTATCTCACTCCAGTAGGATAGAAAGAAAGCATTTCAACGATAAAGAAAGGATTTTATATGGAAAAAGGAAAAAACGTAGCAGTCTACTGCGGTTCGCGTTACGGAATCAATCCTGCCCACACAGCCTTTGCCGGAATGGCAGGAGAGCTTTTGGCAAAAAACGGCTATACCATGATTTACGGAGGAGGAAGTGTGGGCCTCATGGGTATCGCTGCAGATGCCGCCTTGGCAGCCGGCGGAAAAGTCGTAGGAATCATCCCCGAAGTATTCATTGCCGCTGAACAGGCACACCGCCTCATTACGGAACTCATCGAGGTGCCTGATCTGATGGCAAGAAAACGGAAAATGATTGAAGCCGGCGATGCTTTCCTTATCCTTCCCGGAGGATTCGGGACACTGGAAGAATTTGCAGACACCGCTGTCCATTACCATATTTACACGGAAGAAACAAATCGCCCGCCCATTATCATCGCGAATATTGAAGGAATTTATGATCCTCTCCGCGCGCTTTTTGAAAACTGGAAATCTGCAGAATTTATCACTGCCGATGAATGGGAAAACATCCATTTCATCAGCTCCATCAAAGAGCTTCTTCCTCTTCTTCCCTGAAAAGGAAAATCCTTACGCCTGTCTTGCGGCAGGCATTTTTATTTGTCCGGATTTCGGTGTCCACAGGAATTTCCAAACATTCCCTCTCATTTTGTTTTCATTCTGTACATCTTTCTGTTCCAAAGACTTGCCTTTCATTTTATACGCCTGCTTCTTTTTACTATTATTTATATTTTCTCAGACAATACCTTGTAAAAACGGATAATAGCGTTCTATATACCCTTCCGCTCTGTTATAATTAAGTTAACCGGTTTCGCATATGCGAATCTATCATAAGTTATTGTCACGCGTTTCCCGTCTCTGCCATTCCCGCAGGGAGCGCCGGAATTTATAAACATACGACGGAAATTGTATTATGACCTGTTCCCGCCCATTCCTTTACTTCTTTTCGCAACTTCGGGATTCTTTGGGAGGCTATTTATGAAACCTGTTCTCCATGTAGGTATCGATATCGGCTCCACTACTGTCAAAGTAGCCGCCCTATCTCCATACCTCAAGCTGGTTTTCGGGCGATATGCACGGCATATGTCGGATATCCGGCACGCTACGGAGGCACTGCTTTCCGAACTTCAGCAGACATTCCCCGGATACCGCATCACAGCCTCTGTCTCCGGAAGCGGCGGCATGGGGCTGTCCCAACTGATGGGACTTCCTTTCTGCCAGGAAATTCTGGCGGAAACAAAAGCCATCCGCACATTCCATCCCGAAACGGATATCATCATCGAGCTCGGCGGAGAAGATGAAAAAATCACATATCTCCGCGGCAGTGTAGATCAGCGGATGAACGGCGCCTGTGCCGGCGGCACGGGTGCTTTTATTGACCGCATGGCATCCCTGCTTTCAGTCGATGCGGCAGGTTTGGGCGCACTTGCAAAAAATTTCCGACGGATCTACCCCATCGCCTCCCGCTGCGGCGTCTTTGCTAAAACAGATATCCAGACCCTTTTAAATGAAGGTGCCGCCCACGAAGATATCGCCGCTTCCGTTTTCCAGTCCGTGGTCAACCAGACGATTTCCGGTCTCGCCTGCGGACGGCCTATCCGCGGGAAAGTCGCTTTTCTCGGCGGGCCCCTGACTTTCATTCCCGCCCTCCGTGACCGTTTCCAAGAGACCCTGTCCATCGCAGATGAAGATATGATCATCCCTGAACACGGTGAACTATATGTCGCCATCGGCGCCGCTGTTTCTGCCATGCACGACCGTCCGCTGGACCTGGAGCGCTGGCTTTCCGATGTACGAAAGAAAACCGATGTGGATCTGGGATCATCTAAAACCATGGATCCCCTTTTTGCTGATGAAGAGGAGTACCGCCGCTTCACGGAGCGCCACGCCCGTTTCCATGCGCCGAGGGGAAATATCGCGGACGCGAAGGGACCCTGCTGGCTCGGCATAGATGCCGGTTCCACAACGATCAAAGCCATTCTTCTTGACGAAGACAACCGCATTCTTTATGAATATTACGCGGGAAACAAGGGCACCCCTCTGGACAGCACCAAAAAGATTCTTCGTGACTTATATGATAAACTTCCCCCCGCTGCTTATATCTGCGGTGCCGGCGTCACCGGCTATGGAGAGGAACTCATCCGTCAAGCTATCCGGGCGGATACAGGAGAAGTAGAAACCATGGCGCACTACCGCGGCGCCCGCCACTTCCTTCCGGATGTCACCACCATTTTGGATATCGGCGGGCAGGATATGAAATGCTGCCGCATCAAGGATGGCGCTGTTGATGAAATTCTGCTGAATGAAGCCTGTTCGTCCGGCTGCGGATCTTTCCTCGATACATTCGCACAATCACTGGGGATGGACATCAGGGAATTTTCAAAACTGGCTCTCACCGCCGGCCACCCTGCCGATCTTGGCTCCCGCTGTACGGTATTCATGAATTCCCGTGTACGGGAAGCACAGAAAAACGGCGTTTCTATCGCCGACATTTCCGCCGGACTTTCCTACTCCGTCATCAAAAACGCGCTGTACAAGGTTATCCGTCTCCGCGATGCTTCCGAATTGGGTAAAAAAATCGTAGTGCAGGGCGGCACTTTTTATAATGACGCCGTTCTCCGCGCGCTGGAAAAACTTCTTGGCTGCACAGTCGTCCGCCCTGACGTGGCAGGACTCATGGGCGCTTACGGAATTGCTCTCATCACACGGGACCGCTACCCTGCCGGCCACGCCACGACCCTTATCGCATCGGATGGCCTTGCCTCCCTTTCTTTTTCAAAAGAGGCGAAACGCTGCCCCGGCTGTGGCAACCACTGCATGGTCACGATCATCCGCTTCCATGATGGCCGGTCATTTGTCACGGGCAACCGCTGCGAAAGAGGCGCCTCCATTATGCTCACCGGAAAGACAGCGCCCCATTCCTCCCTGCCCAATATATACCGCTGGAAATATGACAAAATTTTCAACCGGAAGAGCCTGTCCCCCAAGGAAGCCGCAAGAGGAACCGTGGGTATCCCCAGGACGATGAATATGTACGAGGATTTCCCTTATTGGCATGCTTTTTTCACCGGTCTCGGCTACCGTGTCATCACTTCTTCCGGACAGATCCGCGGCATCCCCACCGAAGCCATGGAAACCATCCCTTCCTACTCCGAATGCTTCCCCGTCAAATTGTCCCATGCCCACATCTATGACCTGGCCGGGAGAAAACCGGATTTCATCTGGTACCCCTGCGTCGACAAAGGCCCCGATGAAGGCGGAGCCAACTCCTTCCACTGCCCCATGGTCACATCCTACCCGGAAACCATCCAGGCCAATATGGATGAAATCTTCACGAAATACGGCACCCGTTTTCTCCATCCCTTCCTGCCGCTCCATCATCCTGCAAAACTGCATAAAATATTGAAACGGATTTTCAGACCCTTCAAAATATCCGGCAGTGAAATTGCCGCCGCCCAGCATAAAGCAGAAGCCGCGAGAGAAGAATACAAGATGCAGCTGTATCTGGAAACGCAACGTATCCTGCAGGAAATCGAAGAGAAGAAACTTATCGGGATTGTGCTGGCCGGCCGTCCCTACCATGCAGACCCTGCGATCAACCACAGCATCCCCGATCTGATCAACCAGCTGGGAATGGCTGTCCTTTCCGAAGACGGCATTGCCATGATGCAGGGCAGCAAGTTTCCCCCTCTCCGCGTACTGAACCAATGGACCTGGCACAGCCGTCTCTACCGCTCCGCCGACTATGTCACCCGCCATGCCGATCTGGAACTGGTGGAACTCAATTCCTTCGGCTGCGGCCTCGATGCGGTTGTCACCGACCAGGTGCAGGAGATCATGTCTAAAAGAAACCGGCTCTACACCTCTCTGAAAATTGATCAAAGCCTGAACCTCGGTGCGGTCCGCATCCGCCTGCGCTCGCTCAAGGCCGCCATCGGAGAACGGATGCAGGAAAAAGGATCTGTGGCGCCCATCCTGTATCCGAAAGCGGAATTTACCCCTGAAATGCGGGGCACATTCACTATTCTGGCGCCGGAAATGTCCCCCATCCACTTTCCGCTTATCCGTGACGCTGTCCGTTCCGCAGGGTATAATGTAGAAGTGCTTCCGCCGGTCAGGGCGGATATCGACACCGGACTCTCTTTTGTAAATAATGACGCCTGCTATCCGGCCATCATCACCATCGGTTCCCTGATGCGCGCCCTGCTTTCCGGAACATATGACCTAAGCAGGACAGCTGTCATACTCTCCCAAACGGGCGGCGCGTGCCGGGCATCCAACTATATCGGCTTTCTCCATAAAGCACTGGATGACGCCGGACTTTCCCGGATCCCCGTCATTTCCCTCAACACCCGGAATCTGGAGCCGCAAAGCGGATTCAGGCTCACCTTTACGCTGATCCGCCGCCTCATCAAAGCCGCTATTTATGGAGACGCCCTCCAGCAATGCCTTTACCGGACACGGCCTTATGAAAAATCCCCGGGCAGCGCGGAAACGCTCTACCGGAAATGGCAGGACATCTGCTGTAAATCACTGATAAAAGGATGCTCCTTCCATCGCTTTGCACAAAACATTTCCCATCTTGTCAAAGACTTTGACCGCCTCCCGTTAAATAAAATGGAACGGCGGCCCCGGATCGGCATCGTGGGAGAAATATACGTCAAATTCAGCCCCATCGCTTCCAATGATATCGTCCGCTCCATCGAAGCCAACGGCGGTGAAGCGGAAACAAGCGGCATGCTGGATTTCTTCCTCTATGGGCTTTTAGACAGCCATTTTCAATGGAAACACCTGGACGGCACATTCAGCGACAACTTGAAAGATACCTTTGGCCGCTATCTCTTGGAATGGTACCGCCGCCCTCTGGAAAAAGCAGTCAAAATTTCCAAACGTTTCCACGAGATTACCAATATCACGCGGCTGGCCAAACGAGCCGCCCGGTTCCTCTCTCTCGGCAACCGCGCCGGCGAAGGATGGTTCCTCACCGCTGACATGACGGATCTTCTCCATCATGGATGCCGCGGCATCATCTGCCTCCAGCCCTTCGGCTGCCTGCCGAACCACATCACGGGAGAAGGCATGATCCACAAGCTCCATATGGCTTATCCAGAAGCCGTATTCCTTCCGCTGGACTGCGACGCCAGCGCCAGCGAAGCCAATCAGGAAAACCGGCTGAAACTGATGATGAACTCCCTTACAGAAAAAGAGACTCATGAGAAAACTCTTCCCTTTATCAGAAATACAATCAGCGCCAGGAAAGGAAAAGTATTATGAATCAAAAAAAACTCACCGGCAAAGGTGAGCAGATGAAAGAAAAAATGGTTGCCATAACCGCCCGCATCCTCCGTGAAAAAGGATTCAAGGCAGCCACCGTGCGGACCATCGCGAAAGAAGCAAATGTAAATATCGCCGCCGTGCGGTACTATTTCGGTTCTAAAGAAGAACTCATCGGCGCCGCTTTGGAGTACATGATGAGCGCCTTGGAAAATGTTGTTTCTGTTCTTGATGATTCCCGGCTTTCGCCGACAGAACGGATGAAAAAGTACATCCTCGGATACTTTGCCCTCGCCCATAAGCACCCCGCCCTCTTCCGCTCTATCTCCAGCCCATCCAGCACTGACGCGCGGGAGACCTATTTCATTTATCTGAACCTTCTCCACGACCAGAGCTGGGAGAAAGTCATCGAAAATATGGCGGCCATCACAGGATATACGGACCGCCGCGATCTGGAACTGAAATGTATGCAGATTTTCTCTGCTGTGGAATTCCCTATCATTTTGGAAAGCAACAGTAAAAATTCTTTTATTACCCGCTATACCGATGCAGCCACACTGGAACGGTATGTGGACATCCTCCTGGACAATGCTTCCCGTCCGCAGGAAAAAAATAACGAATACCTGAAAGAAATCCTGCACGGCGCCAAGTAATTTTCCATAAAATCCGGCTGCACTTCGTGCAGCATCTTTTCTATTCCATCGTTTGTTTATAATTGATTTTCGGCGGGGAAAAGAAATTCATATACGAAAGGAGCAGCTGCTATGAAAGCCACCGTCCTCGCGGACAATATCGGAGAAGGTCCGCTGGCAGGCGAATGGGGCCTGTCAATCTATATCGAGTATGAAAATAAAAAGATTTTACTTGATACCGGTGCATCGGCTCTTTTTACGGAAAACGCAAAAGCCATGGATATCCCGCTGGAAGATATAGACTTTGGCATTCTCTCCCATGCGCACTATGACCACGCCAACGGCATGGAATATTTCTTTGCAAGAAACAGGAACGCCAAATTTTATCTGCAGAAATCATGCGCTGAAAACTGCTACGCCTATGAGGAAGGCCATTTTCGATACATCGGCATCCCCAAAGATCTTCTTGCCGCCTATCAGGACAGACTGATTTATGCAGACGGCGATGCCGCCCTGTGTGACGGCGTATATGTAGTCGCCCATAAGCGGAAAAACCGGGAAAAAATCGGTGAGCGGGAGCAGATGTATCAGAAGAAAAACGGTGACTTCCTTCCCGATAACTTTAACCATGAGCAAAGTCTTGTCTTTGAGACGGAAAAAGGACTCGTCATCTTCAGTTCCTGTTCCCACGCCGGCGCGGCGGACATCATCCTGGAAGTTTCAGAAACCTTCCCCGGAAAAAAGGTTTTCTCCCTGATCGGCGGCTTCCACCTGTTCAACAAAACTGATGAAGAAATCCTCAGGCTGGCAGAGCAAATCAGAGAAACAGGCATAGAATCCGTCTATACAGGCCACTGCACAGGTGACCGCGCTTTCGCCCTCCTGAAAGGAAAACTGGGATCCATGGCGGAACAGCTCAAAGTGGGGCTCTCCATAGAATTTTAAAAAAGAAAAACCGATGCGTACTTATTTTCTTCGTACGCATCGGTTTTTATCTTGCCTTACTGCGCCACAGCACCGGTGCAGTAAGCCCTGTACTGCCGGGCACATGCGTCCTCTTCACCGCAAACTTTTTCAGCGGCAGCTTCAGACGTGCCATCATTTCTTTTATTGTCGCTGCCTCCGTCTTTTCTACTGCTTTCCGCACGATCATTTCGCAGGCGCGTGCATCATCCAGCGCCTGATGGTGATTGAAATCATAGCCAAGACTGCCGGCTACGGTATCCAATTTATGATTCGGCAGTTCTTTCCAAAGCATTCTGGAAACCGCCACCGTATCTCCATACAGGAAATGAATATCCGGCAAATCATATACATCCAGCACTGACGCAAGAACGCCCATATCGAAGCGGGCATTGTGGGCGAAAACGATACTTCCTTCCAGCCGCTCTGCCACCTCTTTCCAAAACGCCGGAAAAGCCGGTTCCTTTTCCACGTCATCAGGATAAATTCCATTCACCCGCATACAGATGGGATCGAAATTCATGCGGTACGGTCTGATCAGACGATACCATTCTTCCGTAATTTCATTGCCGTCGCTCACGGAAATACCAAGCGAGCAGGCGCTCCCCGGCCCCCAGTAAGCCGTTTCAAAATCGATAGCAGCGTATTTCATAATTCTTCACGGAATATCTCGAATTTAAATTTCCGTAGTAAATTCCGTCTCCTTTCCTTCCAGCCAGCCTACTTCCACCGCCCTGTCAAAAGCGGATTTCATGCGCCGCGCCAGTTCATTTCTTGCAGCCGCCACTTTTCTGCGGTTCCCTTTCATTCCTGTGATGAGGACAAGAATATTTTCCGTATCTTCCGTCACCGCCCCTGCTTCTTCATCACGGCAGAGCCAGCCGGCTGTGCAGACTTTATCTCCCAAATTGACGGAAAATGTACGGCCTGCTTCCCGTATTTCCAAAGGAGTCTTCCTGTTTCCCATATCATAAGCATGGATTTCTACATGAAATTTCAGCATGCCGCCCCGAATGATATCCATAATCGGATTGGCCGGCGGCAGCGCGTCGGAGCCCGCCAGCTCATCAAGGGTCGCTTTCTTCGGCTGCAAAAGGATCTCCGGGTCTTCGGGCACGCCCTCCGCAGCAGAAACACCGAGAAGTTTTCTGTACTCGGCAAATACTTTTTCTACAGCCGTCCTGCCTTCTTTAACACCGGCAGCAGAAAGAATTTCCCTGTAATCTTCCAGTTCCTTTTCCGCCAGGGCGGGATCCATTTTCAGCAGCAAATTGGCTTCCGTGCAGCAGCGGCGGCGAAAAGCTTCTGCTTCCATATTTGCTGCCGCGTTATCTGCCGCGCGGACAGCGACAATTCCGATACAAAGCCCGGGGATCCGGTCAAATAAGGATGGCGCAACGCTTATTTTCATTAGAATATCCTCTCTTTCTTTATGAATTCCAGTGTATTACAAAAAAGCTGAATTGACAAATATAGTATTCCGCAGGCAGCGCCCCGGAAATATCTCTCCCATGAAAAAAATCTTCCTTCCGGAAGACTCTCTTCATGCATGATTCGTCTTTTCTGTATTTCATACAAATGATTTTAACATGGGGCCGGCATTCTCCATGCTTCCCGTTCTACCCCCGCAACTCTTTCAGATGCCTGGGAACAATCATCTTGTAAAAGCAAAGGATGGAAAACACATAGCCCGATACCATGATGACTGCCATAGGAACCGCCGTATGATCACCGGCGACACCGACAACAGGCATCATCACGCCTCCCAGTACCATGGAGAAGAACCCAATAAGGGCTGATCCGCTTCCCGCATTTTTACCGCAGCGGGAAAGCGCCAAAGATACAGACGCGGCGCTCATAAGAGAAAGCGGTGTGACCGTGGCAAAGATGGTGACGACTGCGTACCAAAGCGGACTATCCAGAAAAACTCCGGCCAAGAAGAACAGCGCCCCTCCAAGAGATGCAAAGAGGGAAAAGCGAAGAATAACGACTTCACGGATTGTCCCTGCCAGCCGCGCAGGAAGCATCCCCATCACCATAAGCCCCAATCCGACAGCGCCGAAAATATAACTGTATACCTGGGCCGATACCCCGTAAATATTTTGGAACAGAAAGGATGATCCTGCAATGTAAGAAAAGAAAGAGCCAAAAACAAAACACTGCACCAGACAATGGCCGAAGAAATACTTATCTCTCAAAAGCATGGAAAATGCGGAAAATCCGGAGTGGAAATCAGGCGATCTTTTTTCAGGCGGCAGTGTCTCCTTAAAATTGAAAGTACAGATGATTTGAATAATCCCCACAAGGACAAGAATCTGAAAAATCCCCTGCCATGAAGAAAAAAGAAGAATCTGCCCGCCGAGGACAGGAGCGGCCACGGGTGCTATACCATTCACCGCCATGAGGACAGAAAGGAGCCTCATGAGTTCAGAACCGCTTGCCGTATCCCGTGCAACCGCTCGCGACACAACAATACCGAATGCCCCGAAAAACCCCTGTGCAAAACGGAAGATAAGAAACACATAAATATCATCCGCCAGACTGCACACCAATGATGCCAGCGTGAACCCAGCCATCCCAAGGAAAAGAGGCGCCCGCCGCCCCATCCTGTCACTTACGGGTCCGCCAAAAATCTGTCCGAGCGCCATACCGATCATGGTCATGGTAAGCGTCATCTGCGTCATGGATGTGGAAATCCCCAGATCCCGCTGAAATTCCGGAAGCGCAGGAAGATACATATCCGTAGACAGCGGCGCCATGGCTGTCATCACACCCAAATAAATCACAAAAAATACTCTATTCACTTCCGATAATTCCCTTCCATAAAAACGTCTTCAGGCAAATATTTAAAAAATTTCTTTACAAGCCCCGTCCGAACCTCCGTTCAATTTAATCATTATACGGTCTTCCATCTCTTTTTTCAAAAATACCTTCTCCCAGCAGAAAATACCCTTTCTTTTAAGACAGCCATTATTCTTTCTCTATATAATATAAAGGTACTATTATTCACCCGTTCAGTTCTTTAAAATATTTTTATAGTAATTTAATGTCCAATAATGGTTGAAATCTTTTACAAGACGTATTACTATATATTTAATATCTTTTTTGATTATTATTGTATATATTTACTTCATAGAAATTATTCATTTGAGGCTGTTCTATGGAAAACAAAAAAGAAAATGCTGTGGAACGGCTGCTGAAAAGCTACCGGCGTTTTTATAATATTACGCGTTTTGACGGAGGCATCTCACCGCCATTGGAGGAAGGCCGGAATCTCAGAGAAGCGGTAAAGCTCTCTCCTTTCCGGGAAGATGAAAGAAACGGTCTTGCCGCTGTCTGCGAATATTATGAAAAAACAGGCCAGCACTTATTTCTCAAATCCAATGAAATCTGGTCCGCCAATCAGGAAGAGTTCATATTTCTTTTCACCGCCGATCATCTGACTGCGGATCTTTTTGAAAGGTGCCGCGATTACGCTTATAATGCCGGCATGGAAATGGCCCATATCGGTTCGGGGCATATGTACACCTATGTTTCACCTGTCTTTATCTGCGGCAAAGTGGACGATGCGGCGCGAAAAGCTGTAGAAAGCTGCCGTATTTATAAAACATTTCGTTTCTCACTTCACGGCTGGCTGGAATTTCACACAGGCTGCCTGGATATGGAAAAACGTTCGCTCTATTTCAATAAAAGCGGACGATGCATGGAAAAGAACCTAAAAAATATTTTTCAGGAGTTAATTACAAAGGGGGAGTAGCATGAACACGCTTGTACTTTTGCTGATCAGTATCGCCGTTCTGTTCTGCGGCTACGTTTTTTACGGCAGCTGGATTGCCAGACAGTGGGGGGTAAACGAAGGGAACCGTCCCACACCTGCCCACACCATGGAAGACGGCGTCGATTATGTTCCTGCTAAAGCGCCCATCCTCATGGGGCATCATTTCTCATCCATTGCCGGCGCGGGACCCATCACGGGGCCGATCGGCGCGGCCATGTTCGGCTGGCTGCCGGTCACCCTCTGGGTACTGATTGGCGGCATCTTCTTCGGCGGTGTCCATGATTTCGGCGCGCTTTTTGCCTCTATCCGCCATCAGGGTAAATCCATCGGTGAAATTATTTCCCTGAATATGTCTAAAAGAGCAAAGCAGCTCTTCATCATCTTCTCATACCTCACGCTGATTCTTGTAGTGGCCGCCTTTGCTGCTATCGTGGCTTCCACGTTCGGCGCGACTTACAAGGACGGCGTCCTCGATATGGCGGCCAGCGCGACAAAAGCATCTGTCGCCATGGTTTCCATCATGTTCATCCTCATCGCTATTGTTTTCGGTTTCGCCGTATACCGCCGCCACACGCCGATGGTCATTTCTTCCATTCTCGGCGTCGGGGCGATTGTCCTGTGCATGGCCATCGGCATGAATTTCCATCCGTTCTATTTCTCCACCAGTACATGGATGTTCCTTGTCGGTATTTATATCACTATCGCTTCAGTTACCCCTGTCTGGATCCTTCTCCAGCCCCGTGATTACCTCAGTTCATTCCTTCTCTACGCGATGCTAATCGTCGCCGTTATCGGCATCGTCGGCGCTCATCCGACTATTGATGAAAAGGTCTTCCCCGCTTTCGCCGGTTTCACCATCAATAACGCAAACGGAACGCAGTTCCTCTTCCCGATTCTGTTCACTACCGTCGCATGCGGCGCTATTTCCGGCTTCCACTCCCTTGTTTCTTCAGGGACAACATCCAAGCAGCTTGATAAAGAATCGGATGCCAAGCCCATCGCTTACGGCGGCATGCTTTTGGAATGCGTACTCGCCATCATTACTCTCTGCGCAATCGGCTATGCCCGTGTAACGGGCCATACCCATGGCGCAACGGATATCTTTGCCGGCGGGATTGCCGCCATGGTCGCCGCCATTCCGGGATTTGAAGGATTGGAAAACATCATGTACACCCTTCTTGTCCTTACTTACTCCGCTTTCTGCCTGACTTCTCTTGATACCGCCACCAGGCTGGCACGCTTCATGTTCCAGGAATTCTGGCTCGAACCGGGCGAAAATCCGAAAGATGTCAAGGACGGGTTCCGCAAACTCATGGTGAATCCCTATTTTGCGACCATCATCACCGTTATCCTCGGCATCTCCCTCGGCATGGGCGGATTTGCCAAGATCTGGGGACTCTTCGGCGCGGCCAACCAGCTTCTTGCCGCCATCGGCCTTCTTGCTGTCGCCGCATGGCTCGGCAACGCAGGAAAGAACAATAAAATGTTTCTCTTCCCCATGAGTTTCATGCTCCTCGTCACCATCTGCTCCCTTTCTCTTATCGTGAAAAACCAGATTGGCATCATCATGGCAGGCGCCGCCGGCTGGGGGCCCTACGCACAGGTCATCATTGGTTCGCTCCTCGTCATCCTCGCCCTGATTCTTGCCGTAGAAGGCTACCGGACCATCGCCCATCCGAGAAAAGAAACGGAAATAAACCATTGAATTTAATCAAAAAAGGGTACCTGTGGTTTCAGACATCAGGTACTCTTTTTTGCTGCCATAGCATTTTCGGCTAGCAAAGTCCGGATTCCGGTTTTCGGAAATCAACAATGCCTTCTTGAAGAAAGGCTTGCCTCATCACGGGTGCAGATCCTTCACATCCGTTCAGGATGACGTTTTACCGTTCCCTATCTTAAACGCAGTGGCAAAAATGGGAAACGGGACGGTAAGATAGAGTAAAAAACTATTACGCTGATAACATCTTACCAGCTTCCTCATCGCGGCAGCAGATCCTTCACATTCACTTCCGGATGACGACTGACGCTTTCCTCATTATGACGCCTTGCCGTCCGCCGTCATTCTGAGCGGAGACAAAAATGCCGTGTGGGAAACTTGGTAAATGAGACAGTGGCACGGAGTGAAGAATCTATTACCCTGATGACAGCTTACCGCTTTCCTCACCACAACAGCAGATCCTTCACATTCGTACAAGATGACGCTTATCGTTAGCCATCATTCTGAGCGGGGTCAAGAATGAGACTTACAAGGATAAAACGTGTTATGTTCTATCACCCAAAACTGCACACAGCAAAAAGCGCTTTCGCTTATCGCCCTGCGGCGGCAGACGGAAGCGCTTTTCTGATGGAATTATTTCTCTGCCACTCAAAAAGCGTATGCCCCTTTTTCAGACATACGCCTCTGAGGTTTCATGTTACATGACCTTGCGGGAAACATCCTCGCCCGAGAGATTTGCCCAGGCGCCCGCTTTCATTTCATTTACCATGCCGTTCATCAGGTTGTATTCCCCTTCCATACGGAGAAGATCTTCCATCTTTCTCGTCCGCAGGAGCCTGGAATAAATGCGTCCCGCCTCGGAGTAGAGCATGATGGCCGGATGTACGGAATCATCATTGGTGTAATCAATGCCGTTTTCCTTCATGTAGCCGGCAAGATCGTCAATCAGTCTTTCATACACGCCCAAGAGCTGTTCCATTTTCATAACTGCATCATACATGGTATTCATGGCCTTTCTCCTTTCTGTATCTTTCGATACACTTCTGTTCCTTTGTAATTGACCGGTCACGAAGGATTATTTTCTTCCTTCTGTTTTGATTATAGAGCGGATATCTTTAAATATCTACTATTTTTTGCAAGTTATTCCTATCTGTTATATGTTGCTTGTTTTTCCTCTGATTTATTCCGTTTTTGAGTAAACTTTTGGGGAAACGGGAATAATTACACCACACTCTTTTTGAACATTTTCTTTTCATTGCACCTGGAAAAAATAAATTTCTTTTCAGGAATGAAATATTCCAGCGACCATAATTCGCCATGCCCCACTTCTACGCACAGATGATGCGGGCCCGCTTCATATTCCTTAAAACGTTTTCCGCGGATATGCCGTGCCCAATGGGCATTTACCTCGATATTATGCTCCCCCGGCGACAGATAGACCGCCTGCACGCCGACACAGTAAAGGAAAGCTTCCGCCCTGAGCCCGTCAATGCGGCAGATTTCAGTGCTGCTGGAATAGTTCGGATTGCCTGCATGCCGTTTGTGCAGAAGCACAATGGAGGAATGTGTATTTGCCGAAGAAAGACGGCTCATCTTTTTCTTCTGCATTTCAAAAACCACGTAGAGAATGAGCACCGATACGATAAGTCCCAGAGCCCGCCAGTAATAAATCGCCGAACTTTCTCCGATATATTCCATCACACCACCTCTTTCCATTTCTTTTATTCTACTTTTATTCCATATAATAATAAAATTCTTTTCATTTATATGAAATATTCCTTTAAGAAATATGTTTCCTGCCGATTACTTTTTCTTACAGACGGCAAGGACGGATCCGCGCAAAAAAAAGACACTCCCTTTCAGAGAGCGTCCTTTCCCCTGCTGTGAATTATTTCAGGGCCTGCCTCAACATCCATCTGTTCTTGCTGAAGCTTGCGATGTAGTCGTCCATCAGGGCAGAGATGAAATAATTCTTTTCTTCTTCTGCCGCTTCCTTGACCACAATGACTTCTTTAAGAAGATATTCAAAGTCTGCCAATACCCGGGCATATGCTTCTTCCGATGTCACTTCCTCGTTTTCGGCCTCATGGATGCCTGTCTTTGCAAGGAACCCTTTCAGTGTCGATTCCGGTCTGAGCTTCTGCTGGAGCATGGCTTCCGCTACGGCATCGACCGCTTCCGCAATTTCATCATAGAAACTTTCCAGTTTCGCATGGTCATCAAAGAAGTGACTTCCTTTCAGGTACCAGTGAAAACTCTGCAGCTTATGGTACTCTACCACCAGATCCGATAATAATGCATTTAATTCCTTTTCCATTTGTAGTTCCTCCTTATATATTACAATGACTACTTTTTTGAAACATTCTGTTTCTATATTCACGTTTATCAATGTTTCTGATATAATAATAGTATAGTTTTTATCATTTGAATATAAATATATTCCACATTTTTATAAATATCGTACATTCCCTTTAGAAACTGTTTTCACACTTTGTAAAAATCGCAACCGGAGGTTTCTTATGATCAGTCCTGACGTATTAAAAAGCGCCGCCGCAGTCATCCCTTCCGCAAAGGGAACTTTGCCTCCGATCCAAATCACCACCAGTACCATATCTTCCCAGGCCCATCTGCAGATGATTTCCCACTGGCATGATGAACTGGAATTTATTTACATACTGGACGGAAAAATGGATTTCCATATCGAGGAAAAGATCCTCACCGCTTCCCGCGGAGATTTCCTTGCCATACACGCTTCCGCCATGCACCGAAGCGCGCCGCACAACGGAGAAGACTGCCGCTTCATACGGGCGCTTATCCACCCTTCCCTCCTGACAGAAAATCAGTCCGTCAGAAACAGGCTCCTGTCTCCTCTTCTGGGAAATACGTCCCGCTGCTGTTTCCTTGTTCCCTCCGCCTCTCCTGACGCGCCGCGGCTGGGAGAACTGCTGCGGGAAATCAATCGGATCAACGAAAAGCACCTCCCCGGATTCGAGCTGGAAAGCATCGGTCTTTTACACATTCTCCTCGCCCGTCTTTACGCCCTTTTCCCTCCCGAAAAGCAGACGCAGGAAGATATGCCCGGTACAGATATAAGCGCGCAGCGCCGGATGGTCGCCTATATTTCCCACCACTATCCTGAAAAAATCTCTTTAGCCGGTATTGCCGCGGCGGGGAGCGTATCCAGAAGCAAATGCTGCCAGCTTTTCAAGAAATATATGCAGCAGTCCCCCATAGATTTCCTCAACCGGTACCGTTTGGAGATCAGCCGCAACCTCCTGGACTCCACGGAAAATTCCATTTTGGAAATCGCAAACGCCTGCGGATTCTCCAGCCAAAGCTACTATACGAAAATGTTCTCCGAGAAATTCAACTACACACCGACACAATACCGCAGCCGCCTGTCTTAAAGCTGCCTACACAAAAAGACCTCCATAAGTTAAACTTCACGTCTGACTTATAGAGATCCTCATAAATAGCCTGAGGCTTTCGCATCCGTTCCTATTCAGTGATTTCCAGCTGGGTAGGGACGGATTTTTCCGTGGCGTCGATAGCAACGGCGACAGCAGCGTCACCGGTGATATTCAGCGTGGTACGGAACATATCCAAAACACGGTCGATGCCTGCCACGAGAGCCAATCCTTCCAATGGAAGCCCGACAGACTGGAGCACCATGGCAAGCATGATCAGACCCGCGCCGGGGACGCCTGCTGTGCCAATAGAGGCAAGCGTACCGGTAAGAACGATCATCATCATCTGATCCATTGACAGGTGAATACCGAATACATTGGCGATGAAAAGGGAACATACCCCCATGTAGAGAGCGGTGCCGTCCATATTGATGGTAGCACCGAGAGGCAGGACGAAAGACACGATGTCCCGTTTTACTCCCAGCTTTTCTTCCGTGTTCTTCATATTCACCGGAAGCGTGCCCGCAGAAGAACAGGTAGTGAACGCAATAACCATGGCTTCTGCCATGCCGCGGAAAAACCGGACAGGGCTCATATGCCCCACGACCGCCGCCACAGAGGAATACACGCAGACCGCGTGGATCGTGCAGCCGACAGCCATAGCAATAATCACGGAGAGCAGCGGCAGAAGAACCTTCGGACCATTCTGCACGACGACAGGTAAAAGAAGGCAGAAAACACCGATAGGCGCCAGGCGCATAATCATGGCGATGATTTTATAGCAGACCTCCGCCCCCGCATCAAAAAGATTGATCAGCAGCTTGGAACGGCTCCCGCCGACGGAAATAATTCCTGCCCCAAGAAAAAGAGAAAATATAATGACAGGAAGGATATCCGCTTTCGCCATGGAAGCAATCGGATTTGTCGGAATCATATTGACAAATACCTGCATGATCGTGGGCGCTTCCTTTACTTTCGGGGCGGCCTCGCCGGGAAGAGCCATACCGATACCGGGCTGGACAACGCTTGCCACTGCAAAGCCGATAATGATAGCAATCGCCGTAGTCACCATATAGAAGCCCACGGTTTTCATCCCGATGCGCCCCAGTTTCTTCAAATCCCCCATAGATGTCATGCCCACGACGAGAGAACAAAGAACGACAGGAACGATCATCATTTTGATAAGATTAATGAACATGGTGCCAACAGGCGCGACCCATGTCTTAACAGGGCCGATCGCGCCGTCCCCAAGGACAAGCCCCACAACGACGGAAAGCACCAATGACGCGAAAATCTGAACGGATAAATTCAACTTCACTCCTCCTATGCTGCAATAGATTTTTTACATTATACACCACGTCCCCTGCAGGTACAACAGAATCCGGTGTTTCCTTTCCGTACCCCACTATTCAAAACAGAGGCAAAAATACTTTGAAAACAGCTATATGAGACACAAAGCAAAGAATCTATGACTCTGATGACGTCTTGCCGCTAACAGCTAACAGCTAACGGCTAACAGCTAACAGCTAATGCCCAACCGGCTGATACAAAAACGGTACCCGCCGCATTTGAGGGGTACCGTTTTCATTTTCGTATTTTTATTTCCTTATTTCAGATGAATCACCACGTATGTCGCGCCTTCCGAATAAGGAGCCAGCTCTCCTGCCGCATAGAGCAGCCCCAGTTCTTTCTTCCCCAGGAGGAAGCACTCCGCCTCCACGTATGCGGTCGGCTTGAAGAAAGAGTCATAAGATAACTTTTTCCCATTGATGTTATACAGGTCAAGCTTTCCCTCTTTCAGCAGGTTCACAACTTCCGCGCTGTCTACCTTCACGCCGAATTTAGATTTGTCCAGCAGATCACCTGTCTTTTTATTATACACAAGGCCATAGGCCTGCGCATTTCTATCCGCCATTCCTTCATTTACAGACGATGTTTCCAGAACGATAGACACCAGATCTTCATCTTCATACTTTGTGGTATAGGTCATGTATACTTCCTGCTTTTCGCCGCTTTCATACAATTCCTTCATACGGCGGACATACCCTGTAATATCCTTATTGATCGCATTTTCGGCCGCAATATTTTTCGTGTGCACCGCCGGATAAATAAGGCTCATGCCGAATCCGTCCACCAGCCCCGCTTCCCGTACTTCTGCCTGCGCTGTAAACGGCATGGCCAGCAGTGCCAGACCTGTTGCTATATGTTTTATTTTCATAAAAATCCCTCTTTCTGTTTTTCAAAAACAAGGGAAACAGTCGCTTTCCCTGACATCAGCAGGGTATTCCGTTTCCCGTCTGTAAGGTACGAATTCATTATATAGGATTTCCTTTTCATTGTAAATGCCTTTCAGTCGCATATCTCGCCCTGCCTGTTTCATGTGGCAGAAATACAGATTTCTTTCCCCTGTTACAGTCCGATAAAAATCCCGGGCAATTTTTTAATACCCGAGATCTTTTCGCACTGATCAGATATGGAGCGTTTCCTCATTCTTTTCTATCAGGTCCGCTTTTTTCCCCGCCTTTTCTTTTGCGATAACCGCTTCAAATCGGAGCACTTCTTCTTTAATGACAGGGGCAAGAACCAGCATAGAGACAAGGTTCGGAACAGCCATGAGCGCATTGGCGATATCCGACAGGTTCCATACGAGGTCGAGTGTCTGTGTCGCCCCCACATAGACGACAAGGGAAAACGCAAGGCGGTAGATGATATTGTATGTATGGGTGCCCCAGAGATATTCCCATGCCTTTTCGCCGTTATATTCCCAGCCGAGAATGGTGGAGTAGGCGAAGAGCATGATACCGACAGAAACGATCCAGTTTCCCGCTGTGCCGAGATGCGTAGAAAAAGCTGCCATGGTCAGCGCCACGCCCGTCAGAGGTTCCCCGTCTGGACCGACGGTTCCCAAAACGCCGGAAGACGCAATGGTAAGTCCGGTGATGGTGCAGACGATGATGGTATCGATGAAAGTCCCTGTCATGGAAACATATCCCTGACGCGCCGGATCATCGGTAGTGGACGCAGCGGCGGAAATAGCGGCGGAGCCGAGGCCGGCCTCATTGGAAAAACAGCCGCGGGCCACACCGAAACGGACCGCATTCATCACGGAAACAGTTATCGTACCGACTACACCGCCTTCCACAGCAGCAGGATCAAAAGCCATCATAAAAATGAGGTACAAACCGTGCGGTATGTTTTCAAAATTCAAAGCGATACAGAGAAGCCCAGCAGCGATGTAGAATACCGCCATTCCGGGAACGACGAGGGACGATACTCTGGAAATGGAAGTGATCCCTCCGACGATGACCGCCAGCGTGAGAACCGTAAGGGCAGCACCGATGATTTCATTGGAAAATCCGAACGTGGCATTCACCGCCGTGGTGATGGAATTGGCCTGGGTCATATTCCCGATACCGAAGGAAGCGATGACAGTAAACATGGCAAAAAGAAAGCCCATACAGAGTCCTGCTCTTCTATTTTTAAACCCGTTCTTCATGGTGAACATGGGGCCGCCCTTCATTTCCCCTTTCGCATTCACTTCGCGGAACTTAAAGCCAAGCATACATTCAGAAAACTTGGTCGTCAGGCCGAAGCAGGCAGAAACCCACATCCATACCAGAGCACCCGGACCGCCGGCAAACATGGCGGTCGCCACGCCCACGATATTTCCCGTGCCGATGGTCGCGGCAAGCGCCGTCATCAGCGCGGAAAAAGGAGAAACATCTCCCGATCCCCGATTTGTTTTACGGGCCTCCCGGGAAAACACGCTTTTCATTGCATAAGGCAGATTGCGCCATGTACGGAAATTCAAGTATGCCGTAAGGTAAATTCCTGTACCCACGAGCAGACACAGCATCACAGGCCCCCAGACAAAGCTGTCAATGTCCCCGACGATCTGATTCATTGCCGTCATATCCATTTCGTTTCCCCCTTTACTCTAATATTCTTTCAACAACAAAACCGCCGCACTCAAGCCTTATATGACTTGGGCCGGCGGTTGTATGCATGTACGCATCCACGTATACAATGGGTGTTACCCAATGCCAGCCCTGTCCTTTTGCCTGAGAGATTGGAATGGCCCGGTCAGCCATTTTTGCCCCTTCGGCGCCCAATTGAATGGGACTCTCCAGAGTCGTGTCCGTACATAGTTTCGTGTTCCAAAGAACGCCTGATAGTGTTACTCCTTCGGCAGACACTTCCGTGTCATTTTTCAGTGTACATCATCCACTTATTCTGTTATACCCGCAGCAGGATACGCTCATTTGTCCGAAACAGTATCCCAGCCTGCGGAATCCCCATCAGAAATTTTTAACTTTCTGATGTGTGTCGAATTATACACCTGTTTTTTCAAGATGGCAACAGGTATTTCTATACCGATTTTTTATCAAAACGGATTTTCTTTATGCGTTTTTCATCTCATTCGAATCAATCCTCATACTCTTCATACGGTTTGCCTGTCTTCAGATGATCCATATATTTCTTCGTCTCACGGACACAGATGCCCGACAGGAAAAGAAGAGCAATCAGGTTCGGAATGGCCATGAGGCCGTTCACGATATCCGCAAGAATCCAAATGGCTTCCAGTTTGAGGAATGCGCCGCTGGCAATGAGAAGGATAAAAACCAAACGGTACGGGAGAACGCCCTTCGTCCCCACGAGATAAATCATGCAGCGTTCGCCATAGTAGTTCCAGCCCAAGATCGTCGTGAAAGCAAAGAGAACAAGACCGATCAATAGCATGTATCCGCCGAAAACAGGAAACGCGGAAGTAAACGCCGCATTTGTAAGCGCCGCGCCGTTTTCCATACCGCACCATACACCGGTGACCACAAGCGTCAGGCCGGTCAGTGTACAGATAATGATGGTATCAATAAACGTGCCGGTCATGGAAATAAGACCCTGCTCAGCCGGCCATTTCGTCTTAGCGGCAGCCGCCACAATTGGAGCAGAACCGAGGCCCGATTCATTGGAGAATACTCCGCGGGCCACGCCGTTTCTCATTGCCATCATGACAGTCGCGCCAAGGAAACCGCCTGTTGCCGCCGTGGTGGTAAAAGCACTTTCAAAAATCATGGAAACCGCTGCGGGCACCTTATCGGCAAAAACGAGCAGAACGCCGATGGTTGACAGGAAATAAATAAACGCCATGGCAGGAACAATCCTGCTGGCCGCTGCCGCAATTGACTGGAGACCCCCGATAGTAATCGCCGCCACAAAAATGGTGAGAATCGCCCCCGTCCAGACAGGATCAAGACCGATGGTCATCTTCGTAATATCCACAATGGAATTAACCTGGGCAAACGTACCGATACCGAAATACGCGACGAGGACACCGAAAAACGCAAAGAGCCCCCCCAGCCATTTGTATTTCTTACCCATGCCGTTTTTAATGTAGTACATCGGGCCGCCGGCAATTTCACCTTTTTCATCAGTCTCACGATATTTGACAGCAAGAAGACCTTCCGCATACTTTGTCGCCATACCGAAGAATGCCGCCATCCACATCCAGAAAAGCGCCCCCGGTCCGCCCGCATGGATCGCTGTCGCGACACCTACAATATTTCCCGTACCGACCGTCGCGGAGAGCGCCGTACAAAGAGCCTTAAAACTGTCGATATCTCCGCTGCCCGCATTTTGCGCTCTGAAAATCAGGCTCAGCGCCTTCGGTAATTTGAATATCTGCAAAAGATGCAGCCGGATTGTAAGCAGGATCCCTGTCCCTACAAGAAGCACCAGCAGCGGCGGCCCCCATATAAAATTATCAATTTCATTCAATACCGCTAAAAAATCCATTTAGAAAACGCCCTCCTTGGGAAAATAAAAAAGCCGGCTTCCAGGTAAAACTGTACTCCGGAAGCCGGCATATCGCCAAATAACGCTAAAAATCATGCGTCTTTTGCTCTGTCCTTTTGCCTGAGAGATTTGGATCTCAATCCTTACACCTTCGGCGGCCAAAATGGCACTCTCCAGAGTATGTCCGCATACGGTACCGCCCCTGAGGGCACCTGAGAGTGTTACTCCTTCGGTAAGCCAAACGGCTTTCTCCCGCATACATCATCCACCTGTATAAATTTGTTGATATGAATTATACGGTGTCAAGTGAAAATACGCAAGTTAAATTAAAAATATTAATTATTTTCTAACAAATTTCGGCAGCAGATCCTTCACGTTCATTCAGGATGACAACTGACGCTTTCCTCATTATGACGCCTTGCCGTCCCCGGTCATTCTGAACGGGGCAAGAATGCTGTTTGAGAAAGACGGGAAACGGAACAGTGACACAGAGTAAAAAATCTATTACGCTGATAACACCTTACCGTCTTCCTCACCACGGTAATAGATCCTTCACGTTCGTTCAGGATGACGACTGACGCTTTCCTCATTATGACGCCTTACCGTCCCCGGTCATTCTGAATGGACGCAAGAATGCTGTTTGAGAAAGACGGGAAACGGAATAGTGACACAGAGTGAAGAATCTATGACTCTGATGACGCCTTACCGACCTCCCTCATCACGGGTATAGATCCTTCACGTTCGCTCAGAATGACGCCTGACGTTTTCCTCATTATAGCACCTTACCGTCGCCGATCATTCTGAATGGACGCAAGACGGAAACGGAATAGTAGCACGGAGTGAAGAATCTATTACGCTGATGACTCCCTACCGGCTTTCCTCATCACAAAAACAGATTCTTCACATTCGTTCAGGATGACGATTGACGCTTTCCTCATTATGACGCCTTACCGTCCCCGGTCATTCTGAATGGACGCAAGAATGCTGTTTGAGAAAGACGGGAAACGGAACAGTGACACAGAGTGAAGAATCTATTACTCTGATGACACCTTACCGACCTCCCTCATCGCAGAAACAGATCCTTCACATTCGTTCAGGATGACGACTGACGCTTTCCTCATTATGACGCCTTACCATCCCCGATCATTCTGAATGGACGCAAGAATGCTGTTTGAGAAAGACGGGAAACGGAATAGTAGCACGGAGTGAAGAATCTATTACGCTGATGACTCCCTACCGGCTTTCCTCATCACAAAAACAGATTCTTCACATTCGTTCAGGATGACGACTGACGCTTTCCTCATTATGACGCCTTACCGTCCCCGGTCATTCTGAACGGGGCAAGAATGCTGTTTGAGAAAGACGGGAAATGGGACAGTGACACAGAGTGAAGAATCTATTACGCTGATGATCTCGCAGCCTAGCTTCTAGCTGCTAGTTCTTAGTTTCCAGCTCTTAGCTACTAGCTGCTAGTTGCTATCTGTCAGCTGTAAGCTATCATCTGTTATCTGCTAATACAAAAACGGCACCCATCACGCTTGACAGGTACCGCATTTTCATTTTCTCATTTTTATGTCCGGGCTGCAGACAAATCATCGTATATGCCGCATCGTCTGCCTGCTGACTTTCAATCACTTCTTCCCTATATGCCTTGCTTTGTAAGCCACCAATTTCGCATCACGAATGGCAAGGTGCTGGAAATACCGCTTTGTTTCCGCGACGACTACACCGGTAAGTCCAAGAAGGGCAATCAGGTTCGGAATGGCCATGAGACCGTTTACAATATCTGCAAGGGCCCAGATTTCTTCAAGCTGCATGAAAGCGCTTCCTGCGATAATGGCGACATAGCACAAGCGGTAAGGAGTAATCCCTCTGACACCCACAAGGTATACGAGGCAGCGTTCACCGTAATAGTTCCAGCCGAGAATGGTGGTGAAAGCGAAAAGTGTCAGAGACACCGTCAGAAGGATCGGCGCGACAGTGCCATAACCATGGCTGAAAGCGGCCTGTGTAAGAGCTGCGCCGTTGGTATCTCCGAGCCATGCGCCCGAAACGATGATGGTAAGCCCCGTCAGCGTACAGATAATGATGGTATCAATAAAAGTGCCGGTCATAGAAATAAGCCCCTGTTCAGCCGGCCATTTTGTTTTTGCCGCTGCCGCCACGATCGGCGCGGAACCCAGGCCGGATTCATTGGAAAAAAGGCCGCGGGCGATACCACTCCGCATGGCAAGCATAATGCCCGCACCGGCAAATCCGCCGGCTGCCGCCGTACCTTCAAAAGCGCCGTCAAAAACGAGAGCCAGCGCATGGGGCAGTTCTCCCGAAAATATAACAAGAAGAGCCACCGTGATAATAAAATAAAGAACAGCCATGGCAGGAACTATTTTTTCCGCTGTTTTTGAAATGGATTTCAATCCGCCGAAAGTAATAATAGCAACCAGGATGGTAATCACTGCTGCAGAGGGCAGAATAGGAACACCCATGGATGCCTGTAAAGAAGACGTAATAGCATTGACCTGCGTAGTTGTACCGGATCCGAGCATAGCGGTGAGCGTACCGAAGAAAGCAAATGCCAGCGCCAGAGGTTTCCATTTCTTTCCCAGCCCCTGCTCAATGTAATACATCGGTCCGCCTGCAATATTTCCATTTTCATCGATAGAGCGGAACTTAACGGCAAGGCAGCCTTCGGCGTACTTAGTAGCCATGCCGAAGAAAGCGGCTACCCACATCCAGAAAAGCGCGCCGGGGCCGCCCAATTTGATAGCAGTGGCAACGCCTACGATATTTCCTGTGCCTACCGTTGCGGCAAGCGCCGTGCAGAGTGCCTTGAAACTGTCAATGTCGCCGTCGCCTTTATTTCTGGCAAAGAAAATCAGCCGAAGGGCCCTTGGCAGCTTGACCATCTGGAGAAACCCGAGACGGATAGTCAGATATACGCCGGTTCCTACCAGAAGAACAAGGAGCCACGGGCCCCAGACAATCGCATCAATTTGGTTTAACAAGTCAAGCATTTGCATTCACTCCCACCCTCAAAAACTTCCGTACGCCAGGACATGACGGAACAATATAAAAACCGGCCCTGAAGACAAAAACAGAGCCGGCATGCATGTTTCCATTGCTGCACCGACCCTGTCCTTTTGCCTGAGAGATTAGAACGGGAGGACTACTCTTCCCCGCGCCCCTGCACCTTCGGCGGTCATATACGACACTCTCCAGAGGTTTGTCCGTACACGGTTTCGTGTCCCATGGGACGCCTGATAGTGTTACTCCTTCGGCAGACATTTCTGTCTTTTTCCGTATACATCATTCAAAATTGTGTAAATGTATTATAAGCGATTTGTCTTTAATTGTATAGCCTTTTTCGTCGTACTTTTTCTGCATGTATTCCCCCGTTTCATATGCCATTTATGCATAAAGGGAAATAAAGCACCTGCCTGCCGCTATTGAAAAGAGCCCTAAACGAGGCTCTCCGTATTATTCTATTCATCTTATTCGTCAACAAAAATCTGTTCCACCGCTTTGTAGCTGAGAGAAATATCACCCGCCTCCGTAGCAAGAAGAATCGGTCCTTCATAAGGTTCCTTTTCTTTTACAGTGACCCGCATATCGGGATGGATGCCTTTCTCCTGAAGATAGTCCATCAGGCTGTAATCTTCCACAATACGGCGGATAGTGGTACTATCCCCCTCCTTTAAATCGGAAAGCGTACGGAAAGTAAGCCCTTTGCGGCTGCCGTCCGCCTTCGGAATAGGGTCGCCATGGGGACAGTGTTCAGGATGTCCGAGAAACTCATCAAGCCGTTCCGCAAGCATGTCGCTCGTCTGGTGTTCCAGACCGTCCGCCTGCTCATGAGCTTCGCTCCAGGAAAAATGGAGCTTTTCCACAAGGAATACTTCCCACAGCGCATGAAAACGGAAAAGCTTGCCCGCTTCCCGCCTTCCCTTCCTCGTCATCTTGCTGCCTTTGTAAGCGGTGTAGTCCACATACCCTTCTTTCTGCAGCTTCATAATCATCTCGCTCACTGACGGCGGCGACACATGGAGCATGTCGGCCAATTCCTTATTGGATACCAGTTCATGATCTTCGCTGATGATGTAAATCGCTTTCAAATAATCTTCTTTCCCTGATGTCATGATTTCCCTTCCCCACTTCCTGTAACTGAAAATTTTTCATAAAATACAAAACCTGTTTCTTTTCCTACACCCTAATTATTACTTACTTCCTATTATATAAAATAGCTTCCCCTAATTCAATTATTAAATCAGAGTGCCAATTATTTTGCGGCAGAAAATAAAAATCATTCTTAAATGCAAAGAAATCTGATAAAAAGATTCCCCAACCCCATTCCTTTTAAAATTTTCCTTGACACGCAAAAAGACGCGTGGTATAGTTGTTCCAACTTACATAATGACTATGAAGAGAAGAGTAAGCGGATGGAACTGCCAAAGAGAGCTCCGGCGGGTGAAAAGGAGTGCGGGAAAATTTGCTGAACATGGCCTCCGAGTCAGGTTTGCCGAATAATAAAGCAGCCCGGGATCTCCCGTTACAGAGATGCGGTATCAAGGCGCAAGCCGGCGTACCTATGGAGGCCTGTGCGGTGACGTGCAGGTAAAATTGGGTGGTAACACGGTCTTCGTCCCTTTGCTGGGATGGAGTTTTTTTTTTACCCGTTTCCGCCATTCTTATTTCCGGTTTCCAAATTTATCACAAAATTATTTTTAAAAAAGAGAGGTATGTATTATGAATCTGAAAAAAACTGTCATCATTTCCCTGGCCGCATTGGCATGTGCAGGCTTCATCGCAGGCTGCGGCAGCGATAAAAAAGACGCCGCGTCTGCTAACCCTGCGAAAACAAAAAATGAAATCAAAGTCGGCACGACACCGGGCTACTCGGAACAGGTCGTGGAATTCGTCGCCAAAGAAGCCGAAAAAGAAGGCCTCAAAGTGACCATCGTCCCCTTCTCCGACTATGTCACCCCCAATCAGGCACTGGCGCAGGGCGACATCGACGTAAATTCTTACCAGCACGTCCCCTTCCTTGAAGCATTCAATGAAAAAAACGGCACAAAACTTGTTCCCATCGGAAACACTTACCTCGCGCCCCTTCGTCTGTTCTCAAATAAACACAAGACTCTGTCCGATCTCCCCAACGGCGCATCCATTGCAATTCCGAACGATCCATCCAACGGCGGCCGCGCCCTCCTTCTTCTGGAGAAAAACGGCCTGCTGAAATTAAAAGAAGGCGTCAATCCTGTCAAAGCGGTCGTCTCCGATATCGCTTCCAACCCGAAGAACCTGAAAATCATCGAACTGGAAGCGCCCCAGCTCCCAAGAGCTCTTGAAGACTGCGATGCCTCCATCATCAACGGCGGCTACGCAGTATCCGCGGGACTGGATCCGAAAACGGCTCTCGCCCAGGAAGACAATACCAGCCCGTATGTAAATGTCATCGCCGCCCGTGAACAGGATAAGGACAACCCCACCTATCAAAAGTTTGTAAAAATATTCCAGACGGAAGCCACCAGAAAGTACATCAATGACAACTTCCAGGTGACTCTGATTCCGGGATTCTGATTAAACGACAAAAGCGTTTCTCCACAAGGTTTTATCCCCACAGGAGAAACGCTTTTCTAATGGGAAATGTCAATGCCGCATGTACCGCCGCTCTTTTTATATTCGTATTCTTCTCTCATATAACCAATAATACTGCATCAAAACCTGCGATTAAAAAACGAACATACACCAGCCAATATAAAAAATAGCGCAATTTTTTCAATGCAGAATATCTGATCGCAACTAACCTTTCCGCTTTTGCTTCGTTTACCGGTGCAATTATATATGGTTTTATTCTTGAATGAAAAAAGAAAAACTCCAAATTCGATACTCTTTTGCTGGTAAACAACACCATTGTATTCATAAGTTACAAAAAATCGGTAAATCCCCCATGATGTCGGAGATGTCCATACTTTTTTTGCCTCTACAACCTGTAAGGTAATATTTTCAGAGTTATATCTGACCATCTGCCTATAAGCCAGAAGGGATACTCCTATAAATACCACTATGATTCTATATATAAGTACCAGAATAGATACACCCATTTTATCTCCTTATATCTGCCCTTGATAACCAACAAATCGTGCATATGATCCACCTCCCTGCACAGATATTTCAGGAGCCATAGACTCTATATGCAGGATATAACCATTTGCAGTAGTAGATTTATTATATTTCATACATGCAGCTATGGCTCAATCCAAGACCTTCCAAAAAGTTTTCCCATCATTACTTCAGCTGTCTTTCTGTGTCATTGAAATATATTCCGTATCATCATTTTGTGGTGTGTATAGCAATTGTCCATTTTTCATGTTTATAACATGACCAACCGAAACAATATCCACATGATTTCCCTTTAATGTAAAATATCCCTCTCCATAAAACCTCATTTTTACAAAATATTTACCTTCATAAACCTTTATACGCTCTATCTCTTGGATTCCTCCTGCTGAAATAGAATTATATATATTTTCTATATCATTATCATTCCCATCAGGAAATACTGTTTGTTTCAAAATTGACAAATCAGACTCATGTATTTCCTTATTATTAATTTCCGCTGTTTTTATAATTTTCTGAAACCGCCTCGTAATAGTATCCTGCCAAACCACCCTTCCAAATATAATAGATAAGTATCCCCACTATCACTATAAACCCTATAATATATTCCATAATGTCTATTCCCATATCCTTATGTCCAATCCATTACTTCGGTCGTCATTCTTAATCCTGTTATATAAGTCCTCCACATACAATTTCCCTTGTTCTTTGAATATTGTATCTATGACTTCATACTATTCAACCTGGAAATTTACATAAAATCCCAGTGCAGCAGCATAACCAATCCAAAAGTAGATACACGAGATAAAAACTTTATTCCCCCGCCTTCAATCCATTTTTTACGTACTATCTTCCATGATTTTCGGATCATATTTTCTGGTCTTCTATCTCTTCTTTAGTACCTTCCATATTAAAATATCCCACTTCGTTTCCATCTAAGAGGCGCAGACTCTATGTGTCCATTTCATCCACTCACGCTGACGGCGCTTCCAGGTCTGCCGCTGACAGACCTGTTCGAGATTTTGCTTTTTTCTTCGTAACTCTTCCTGTCCTGTTCACTTTCGATAAAAAGATTTCTTTCCCTATCTGCTGCAGTGGACAGCCTGACTTTAAGCATTTCCATTTATCTATCTATTGGAAATACTATGATATAATAACTTTTTTCATATACTACCCCTTCAAAATTTACTGTTGTCTCCACAGGAAAAGATATTTGAAGCTCATATGTTCCATTACGAAATATATATTTTTCTTCCACTTTTTTCCCATTAGATTTTTCAACATTGTCCTCTTCCGCTATAAATTCCCATCCATATTTTCTTAACTCTTCCATATAATAATTAATAATTTCCAGCCGCGGTGCAAACACAGAATAATTCTCTGATCCATGGTAATGCCCCGGTAATCTATACCAAAATTTTAATGATTTCTTCAATTCGTTTGACTCTTGGTAAACCATTATTGGAGGTATATTTTCTCTCAATTCTTTTTCTGAATAATATTGACTTGGCCATAAAAATAAATTTAATAGACATGGAAATACAACTATGAATACAAAAACTATACTAAATTCTCTTCCAAGCTTAGTATATCTTAGATTTTGGTATATCCACTGAATATATTTCTACTGTATAATCCAAGAGATTCTATCACTTACCCAACAACAGATACTCCATCTCTTTATTCTTTTTTCATCCTGTAAATATTTTTTATAGCTATTCATAATATCCTCGATTAATCTTCAATCATTCTCCCATCCTTAATTTTCTTACGCACATCTATCAGACCATCAGTAAGTTTGCTTTCCCCTCCGTCAACACTAATAGCTACGTTTTGGATGAACTACTATATAGTAGTTTAATGGCTTTTTTTGTCTGATAACCTGATCATCTGATAAGTCAGATTGATGGAAGTTCAATGTTAATTCATATATACCTTTATTAAAAAGATATACATTCTCAATTTTAGAATGATTGGAATAATCGATGTTGTCTCTACATCCATCATATTTCCATCCGTGTTTAATAAAACATTCTTTATAATATTCAACAATTTCTTCTTCTGAAGCATATGCTTTACTTCCCATAGTAAGCATATATAAATTTGCATTCCTATATGAAAATAATAACTTATCTCCTAATAAACCATCTTCTTTGTATAAAGTAATTGCAGGTACATTATCTCGTATCTCTTTTTCGGGCTGCTTCGATTCAAAGCAATTAAACACAAATGCACCAATGAATGCCACCATCATAAATATCAGAAGATAAAAATTCTTCCCTATCTTTTCTTTATCAATTATCATCTTCATAAAACTATCTTCCCATCCTATAATTACATACTTCTTATCCCGAAAAGAATAGTATGATTTCCCTGTTTAAAGTCATAGATATATCTGCCTTCCCAGGCTGTGATGGTTTGCAGAATGTTAGCAGTGGCGAGTTTATTCTTTTCTACCGGTGCTTTGCCGTCTATGACGAAACCCTTAAGGGATGAAAGCATTATTCTGACAAAAAGCAAGATAGGATTCCCATAAATACAATTACAGACAATCCCATCATTCGAATTTGAAATTTAAACTTTTCATGCGCAAGTTTTTTGTTAAATTCTTCTGTCATCTCATATTTAACAGTATTAATAAGGATCCTTTGTGTTTCCTTGAACAATAAATAATCTCCAATTTGGCCCAAAATGATTACTAACATCCCCAAGAATAACCTTTGTGTCAAATTATCCACAAAATACACATAAACAAATAATGCTAAAGGTACCATTAATAACATGAAAAGCTTTAACCCCATAATTTTCCAAGTAGTACAAGCTGAAAATGTACCTAACCGTATATTCTTAAAAATCCATCTTACCCCTATAAAAATATAAATTATACATATAATAATATCCATTATCATGAATCCTCCATTACATTAATCTATTTGTTTATACACATTTGTAACATACTTTTCATCCGGTTGTTTTCTTTCAGGTTCCGTCCAAGGTGGTGCTTTCTGATTTCCCTTTCACAGGCACGGCCGGTACATAGCCCAGTCCTAAGGGGTTGAGTTTGGATATGGCATTGGTGGATGCAGTGATTCCGCTTGCTTTTTCTTTGTATTCGGTTTTGTTGTCCATGTTTTCCCATATCAAAGTACCGGTGGTGAGTTTGTTCTTTTCTGCCGGTGCCTTTGAGGCGGGTGTTGGTTTTGACTTGGTGTCGTATCCCTCTTTCCCCATGTAGATGCCGCTTTGTTCAGTAATACTTCTATATTGGATTTCATTAATTAACAGAAAACCCAAGAGATTACATACCACAACACATCTCGGTAATACCCTATTACAAACAATTCAATAAACACATTTAATATTGATAAAAGAATAGTTTGTTTTTGCACCTGTGCAATTTCACTTTCGCTTTTCTTCGTAAATTCAGGCGTTAATATGTAAGCAAAATATCGAACTAGAATAAACGCGGCTATGCATACAAAAATAGAACCTATTAAACTAATCAATGAACTATGAGACATATCTATATTTAATAGTATTTCTAAGACATTAGTTTCAGTCAATACTACAAATAAAAAGCTAAACACAGTTAGCAATATTCCCATGAATATAAATATGACATACTTATAGAGAGACGGATGTCTCCTATCTTTATGTCGAATAAGATCCTCCCCTATATCACAGCACATAAAAGCAAATATTAAAACAGTAAATACTATTCCTCCAAAAAACGAAAGACCGGTAATCTTCATTATGCATTCCTCGATTCAATCCTTCACAATAAAATTCCGTTCAAAGTCCTTTTTAAACTGTTCATCGTCATAATTAGATACTCAGAGTTCACTGCGGATTGGGCGGTTATGGCTGTGCTTCCTTTGACAGACAGTATGGGAGTGTTCAGTAATCCTTTTTTGCTTGCTTTATATTCTGCTTTGTTTTCTATATTTTCCCATGTCAAGGTTCCGGTAGTAAGTTTATAAATATTAACATTAATCCTAAAAGTAACCATGCTATTAACCGGACATCATCTTTAACATCATAACAATTTGCAACTTTTGCTCGGTTCCTTCTCAATTCATATAGCACCAAAAGAAACCATAGTCACCCTCCCCATATTACAGATGTCATTATCAAAAGTTTATTTGAATAATTAATGATCCCAATATCTATCAGTATCGCCGTCCTATTAATACATCTATACAAAATATAAAAGGAATTCGAATATACACTGGGATATTTTTTACAACCATCTTCATATCTTCTTTTTTAGATTTGTTAAATATAAATATCCATACATTCCATATCATGAGAAAAAGCATGGCAAAATCAATCACTTGATTACTAAAGATATATTTCATTTCTTATCCCCTCCTTCATTCGCAAGGAAAGAATTATACTGATTCTTTATATTTCTCACTTCCCTCAAGCCTATTTTTCTATAACCACACGATCATAAAGATAGGCTCCCACAAGCATCCCACCTTCCAAGCCGGCAATAGAACTTTCCATCCCACATGACTAAACTGATTATAGTCCCGCTTGCTATTTTATGAACTTCCGGGTCTTTGATCTTTCCCTGTTCTTTTTAGGAAGGCGTTCACTCCTGCCATACTATTCGCTTTCTGAGGTAATATCTTCCAGCTTTTTATCAAGTATATCTAACCCTTTTATACTATCAATATATTCTTCCATAAACTTTTTATCAGAAACATAATACGATTTTCTTTTAATATAATTGATTTTTTTCTCATTCCCTTTTCTTTGTAGTTCTTTAAAAATATCTATATCTCTTTTGGGCAATCCTATAAAGTCATATCTAATTTCTATCCCCCATAGATAAGATTCATTTAGCTGTGATAAAGAACTTAACACATCACTTCTCAAATCATCCGGGATGTTTCTGTAATAAATTTCATTAACCACTTTAATCGTTTTCCCACAAAAAGGAATTAAGTTTACTTTTGTATATCCTCCTATACCATACAAAAATATATAGGGATATTCATACTTATAAGCAAAACAATCCGACTCTAAGGCTGTTTTTGTCCACAAATCAGTAAATATCCTATCGACCTTAAACCTATATCTAAATGCTGCATAATAGGTTGCATGTTCCATTTGAAATGTATTCATGTGTAAATACATAACGCATAATCCTATTAATAAACTAAACGCAACCCATATTTTAGTATTTCTCATATCAATCACCTATACCATTCTGTCCCCATTTGCGCCGTACAGGCTCCTGTCGTACGATCTCCTGTCAGGCTTCCTGCGACGGCTCCCAAGGCGGTGCTGATGGCTTGTACAGTATCAGTAATGAGTTTGTTCTTTCCTTTATCCACACAAACGATGTCAATAGTTCCCCGTACATTACATCAGATACTTTCTACAATACACCATAATATTCATAAGAATAGAAATTTTTATAATAATTTCAAATAAAATTGACTGATTCCAATAAAAAAAGACAACTCCCACAAGAAAAATAGATATGACAATAATCAAAAGCCCTATGTAATGTTTTATTTTATTGAAACGGGTGTGATTATTTTTTCTTTCGTAATATTCATCAGGATACCAAAATAACTTCATCAGTTTATGCGCAATCGGTTTCTGATCATTGCTTTCAATCTCTTGTTCTAAACAGCCTAAGGCTGTACGAAGTTGTAATGCTCCTATAAATATTATAAAAATACTCATCAGGAAAATCAGAACTAAAAGACCATAGTCTGAAAAATCTATGAATATAAATTCCCCCTCACAGATTTTTTCAGCACAATAAAGAATAGAAAATATTCCTGTCAGAATAAAAGAACAATCATTAACTATAGGCAAATTGTCCCACTTATTATGACTAAACATAAATTATTTCCCTCCCTTTATGTTTGGGGATAGATTGTTACAGAATACTTCAGAGGATCTTGCCCATTACTTTTTTCGTAATTATGCAAATCCCGAGTACTAAAATATATTCCCAATCTATACTTCCCTTTTTGGAAATTAAATGATTCCCCTATCTTTCTATTGTTTGAATGATCGATATTATCTGCTTCTCCTGTAAATTCCCATCCGATTTTTTCCAAATTTTTTCTATAATATTCAAAAATATCAATTTTAGTTCCAAAAGATTGAATAATATATGTAAGAATATAATGTTTATTAGTCCTATAAATAAATTGCAGTAAATCCACTAATTTACTTTCTTCATTATAGACATTGACCCCCTCGATGCTTTCCCTTATCTCCATTTCAGGCTTTCTTGATTCTAAACGATCAACTAAAATACAAATAGACACTAATATAATAAATCCTATCAATGTCAATATCCAATTTTGTAATTTCATTTTTGAAATCATTTCTCTACCTCCTCATCATCTAATGAAGAGGTAGAATCTCCACTAAGCCCAAATTGCGGCAGTCCTTTGTTTAAGATTGTCATTCTTCTTTACCTATAAACCCTTAAAAGTATTATAAATAACAGAGTATTATATCTATCACATACGCAAGAATCGGCCAACACCACCATAGTACAATCGACTCAGCTATTAGCGTACAAAAAGAAAGATAAATCGTCTTTCTTGATATCTTAGATTTCAATTCTTTATTTAAGTTCGAATATTCTGGCATTAATACATAACCATAATATCGCATAATAATAAAAAGTGACCAACACGTAAAGATTGCAAAAATAAATGCTATTTCTTTATCATAATAAATATCGATATCCCTTAAAACCAATAAAATATCCGTCCCACCTGTCACTGTAAATAGTAAACTAAAAATTATCAGTAATATTCCTATAAGAATAAAGAATAAATACTTAATGATATTATGAATTCTGTGATATGCAGTATCATAAATAGCTATACTAAACAGTGTAACACTCAGTATAATTGTCGCCGCTATTCCCCAAAAAAATGAAACCCCTATAATTTTCATGTTTTGAACTCCCAATCAATCTTTAACATCAAAATTCCATTCAATCTCTTTTTCAAAATCCTGTTTATCATAATTTGAACTATTTAAGTTTTCCCCGTAATAGGTATAGTTTCTTTTATTATCATAAATATTTACCACAGTAAAAGCAGCTATAGCACCCGTACCCACAGCGATAGCATCTCCACCAAGAGGTCTGTCTTTAATGCGAATGTCCATAGTCTTCTTCCTTGCGTATAAAGCATCTCTTCTTAATGTCCACATTACTATATCTATAAGTTTTATACATATCCGATTATCACATTCATTACATATACCAGAATTGGCCGGTATATCCATATCATAAAAAAACCTACTATTATGGTACAAATATATAATAATATCCATTTTTTTCTCACTTGAGGAATTATATTGATATCCAATTTAGAATATTCGGGAAATAAAATATAACCATAATAATGTATTGCCACCCATAATGACCAAATCGCAAAAACCAGAAATAAAATATCTAATTTTTGACCATAATAAATATTCGTCTGATAAAAATAACTTAAAATATCCGTTCCCGCCACTAAAGTCGATAGTAAAAAGAACATTACACATAATATTCCTATCGGAACTATAAAAAAATATTTAACTCCATTATGTACTCTCTTGTAAATAATATCTTGACAAATCAAACCAAAAAATAGAGCAAATAACATAATAGTGGTTACCATTCCTCCCCAAAATAGAATACTTGTAATTTTCAATTGATATCCCTCCCATTTACTCTATAATGTCAAAGTTTTGTTCCATTCTTTCTTTAAATTCATCCTCATTATAGTTTGACCTATTAAGTTCTTTTAGATAATAAATATAATCACTTTTATTCTCTTCTTCATAAATATATTTTGCCAAAAGACCTCCTGCATAGCCTGTACCTACAACTACTGCAGCCGTTCCACCGGAAAGGAGTATTGGAGCGATTTGATATTGGCTGCTATATCCCACAATAATCGGCACAAGCAGCCTCTGTCCTGCCAGACTTCCCACTATTCCACCAGCAATACTGGCAGATTCTTTGCCACGGTCATCTGTTGTTAAAAATTTTCCTATATCTAACATCTTGCCGGCAGTTCCTGCCCAGCCGGACATCCCCGGCAAATGAGATTCCTTAGATACTTCTCCTATAAAGTCTAATCCATATCCTCCATATTTAGCCCAATTGCTTTGGAATGGGGTTTTCCCCTTGCTGGTTTCTCTTTGCAGGTCATTTCTCAGCGATTCAAGGTTTTCCTGTACGTTTTTCTTATTGCTCCATTTGGTCGGCAGGTTGTATTTTTGTGCCACGCGATTGAATGATTTTTGATCTATGGCTTTATATTCCTGCGCGCTTATTGTCACCTTAGGTAATGTGTATCCTTTTTCTTCATTCCAGACTCCATGCAGCGCTTTTTGCGAGGCGGAATGTTCGGCGGCTTCGCTCATGTTGATGTATTCTGTCAGCAGTTTGATGAGTTCATCAGGACTTTTCTTTTCTGTGGATAGTTCTTGTTTGAGTTGTTTGTTCAGGTCTTCTTGCGGTTTTTTTGCCAGTCTGTTCCATCTCGTCCCCATCTGTGCCGTATAGGCTCCTGTGTTTCTGTCTCCTGTCAGGCTTCCTGCGACGGCTCCCAAGGCGGTGCTGATGGCTTGTACGGTATCAGGGTGGGTGTCCATCCAGTTTCTTCCTTTTGTTTTTTCCATGTACGCCAAGGCAAATTCGTTCACGCTTCCCGATACGACTCCTGCCAATGCGTTCCCTCCGCTCATTGTTCCTGTCAGTGCGCCTATGGCTCCATGGAGAAGGAGTTTTTCTGTGGAGCCTTCTTTCCATCCATAGTGGTCTGCCGCTTCATGGATGATTTGGTTTCCCACTATGTTCATCATGTGAATGAGTTCCTGTTTTTCTTCTACTTTTGTTTTGTCGAAGATTTCTTTGAGTTTGTTTAAGCTGTTTTCTGTGTCCCTGTTCAGTTTCTCTATGTCCTGTTTCTGGTTTTCTTTGTCTGTGATGGTTATTGTTCCTTTGGATATGGCAGATCGGGTGGTTGTTCCTGCTTTTCCTTTGACGGTGGGAACCATGTTTGAGAGGAGTCCCAAGGCGTTTAAGGGGATTCCTGCTCCATTGGTATAGGAGATTCCTTTTCCGCTTGCTTTATATTCGGCTTTGTTGTCTATGTTTTCCCATGTCAAAGTACCGGTGGTGATCCGGTTCTTTTCTTTTTCTGCCTGGCTGTCTATGACGGCTCCTTTGAGGCGGGTGTTGTTCTTGACTTGGATATCGTATCCTTCTTGTCCTGCGTAGATGCCTGCCTGTTTTGTGACGCTGATATAGGCGGAGTCTGTGTTTGTCTGTCCTTTTCCTCCGCTTACGCTGACGGCGCTTCCCGGTGTGTAGCTGATGGACAGTCCGGTGGTTTTTCCTGTTTCTTTGTAGTTCTTTTTGTCTTGTTCGCTTTCTATAGACATTCTTCCTGCGTTAGCGATAACTTTATTTCCTTTAACTGTCCCGCCCCGGATAACAGTGTCATTTCCGCTGGAAAGGGATACCGTATCTTTTGCGGTGATGTCTGACGGGGTATGGGTAAGGATGGTTTCTTCTGTCTGTCCTTTTCCTTTCCCATAGGACGCGCCGATTCCATAGCCCCCTTTGCTGATGGAGGATCCTATGCTTCCGCTTTTTGCTTTGTAGTCTTCTATGGTTGTGCTCTTGTTTTCAGAGGAGAGGATGCGGATGTTGTTTCCTGCTTTGAGGTGGATGTCTTGGGCGTTGACTGTGCTGCCTTTGACTGTCATGTCTTCTTTGGCGATGACGGCGGCTGTCCTTCCTGCGGTGATCCGGCTTCCTCTTGTTTCTTCGGTAATGGTTTCTACATGGTCTTTCCATCCGGTGCTGCCGAGGCTGATATTGATTCCTACGGCGTTGTTCTTGTTAATGGCTTTGTCTGTCTTCTGATTCTTCTGTATTTCTCTTGCGTTCATTCCTGCCTGCACGGCATACAGGGCTTTCAGCCGGCCGTCTCCTACTTCTCCGGCTCTCTTTACGGGGGCGGCTATGTCTCTTGCCGCATTGACGGCCGCTCCGCCTAAGGATACGGTAAGGCCGCTCTTTTTGTATTCGTGTTCTTCTTTTCCTCTGCAGGTATTGTCTTTGCTTTCGATGTCTACGTTTCTTCCTGTGATGAGGGTGTCTTTCCCGGCAATGATGTCGGAGGCTCTGACGGTGATGTTGTTTTGGGCATGGATGGCGACGCTGCCTTTGACGCTTCCCACGGTGCTTCCTACCTGCACAGTTTCTTCGGTGTCATAGCTGTCTTTTTTCTTTTCGCTCCCGATGGTGAAGCCTAAGCCGCTTCCTATAAGGCCGCTTTTCTTTACCTGCCTGTAGTCCATGTTCCGTGTTTTCTGCGCCGCACTGTCTGCGGTAATGTCATTTCCGGCGGTAAGGATGACGTCATTTTCTCCGGCTGCGGCAGAGGCCCGGAGTGCTATGTTCCGTCCCGCTGCCATCTGCACTTCTTTTCCGGAGATGAGGCTGCCTTCCGGTTTCTCTATGGCAGTGTCTTCTTTCATCGTAGTCTGACTGGTGGAGAGGACGCCGCTTTCTTTGTACTTGAGCCCCAGTTCGTGGCGGCTGCTTTCTTCTCCCGCGGTGAGGGCGATGTCTCTTCCTGCGGACATGCGGATGCTCCCGTCTTTGCTTTCCGCGTAGGCAGCTTTTGCCGTGATGTCACGGCCTGCCCCGATCTGTACATTTCCTTTCCCAACAAGGACTGCCCCTTCGTCTTTTACGGTACGGTCTTTCAGGTAGTTGTCGCTGTCTGTAATGCCCTGGGCATAGTTGTCTGTATGCACGGCACCTATGCGGACGTCACGGCCGGCGGACAGCAGGGAAGCGCCTTTTTCGCCCAGCTGTTCCAGTTCCGCACCGGAGAGGGACAGGTCATTTTTTGCAGACAGGAGGAGCAGACCTTCTTTGTTTTTGACGGCGATGCCTGCTGTTTTTGCCATGCCGGTACGGTAGGATCCGTTTTTATCTGCTGTGCGGTAGGTTTCCGAGGTGATATCTATATTTCCCCCGCTTGCCAGTTTGACGCTTTTTTCCGCTGCAAGGATACCGTGAAGCGCCATGTCCTTCTGTGTGTCCAGAGCAATATACCCGCCGGTAAAGTTTCCATGGCCGTTTATGGTTCCCGCCTTGATGGAAATACCGTCTTTCCCCTGCATGGTGCCGCTGTTTTCCAGATCCTGTTTCAGATCCATCACGATACGGGAGGCGGAAATAAGGGATCCGTCAGGGCGCAGTTCTTTTCTGCTTCCCGCTTTGAGGTATACCCGCGGGACGAGGACGTCTTCCGTTTTCCCTCCGGGCAGGATGACTTTCTCCCTGACGAGCCAGACGATATCTCCTGTAAGGGCCGCCATCTGTTCTTTTGTCAGTTCGATGCCCGGTTTCAGATCATATTTCCGGGCAAAAGCCGCACCGCTTTCCATCAGTGCTTTATATTCTTCTTCGTCTCCGGTATAGCCAGGAAGATATCTTGTTCCTTTGAGTTCCATGATCTGCTGTCTGACAAGTTCCTGTTCATAGAAGCCGTCTCCCAGCCGCTTCATGGTTTTGTCCGGATCCCATTTCATCTGTTCGTACATGTAGTCGGAGGACAGGAATTTCTTTCTGTCGGTAAAGGCGGGGTTTGTTTCAATAAGGTATGTGGCCGTGGTTTCTTTATTGATTTTATAAATGGATGTATTGGGTATGTTTCTGCTGATCTGTCCTGTAAGGGTCTGCGTATATCCTGCATCATCCTTTACCGTAAGGTCTTTCATGGAGGGGGCGGCAACGGCGCTGATGGCAGGCGAGGCATGGTCTTTCGCAATGACGGTCGGCAAATGGGCATCTGAAAGCGCCGGCGCTTCATACTCATCCTGGGGATGGCTGTGACGGCTGTGTTTGGTTCCCATTGCCACACGGACGACTTCGCTGAAGGTCACCGTATTCCAGCGGAGTGTTTCCGATTTCACTGCCGTGCTTATATTGGACAGATTCCCGGCGGCAGCCTTCAATGTGCCTCCCGCCTGTATGGCGCTGTCCTTGTTTAAGGCGTCGGTATCCAGCAGCAGATCCCCGCCGGATTGTATGGTTCCCGGTGCGGTGGAAAGAAGGGTCGGGGTGATGGTTTTCTTTTTTGAGACATACAGGTAATAGTCTTCAAATTCTATTCTCCGGTTCGCTTCATGGACACGGGCATTGTAAGCCGGTATTTTTTCTTCGAGTTCCCGCAGTTTCGCATCATACTCTGCCTGCCACGCATCATAAGCAGGCGTCCCTTCAGGTGGGGGCGCGGAAGGCGGGGTGATTCCCAGCGTCTTAACGCCGGGCAGCTGCCAGTCAGGGCTGTCCCAGGTGGTATAATGCCTCCTCCGACCAAATCCTTTCCCGGATTTCACAAGGGGCAGTTCCTGTTCTTTTCCATACAGCTCGGGATGAACGATGTAATGGATATCCAAAGCGCCCGGACCTGTGCGGCTCCCTTCCTGCCCGATTTCCCAGGGGGCAAGCCGGCTCCGCAGCACGTTGTAGGTCTGTCCGCCCGCACTAAATCTGACACGGTCAGGTTCTGCCTGTTCCCACCCGCTTTCTTCCATGCCGAATACCAGGTTGGCATTTCTATTTGCCAGATGATCAGCCCGTATAGACATGTCTCCCCGTGAGGCGACAGTACCGCCCCAGTTATCCACGGTTTCCGTTTTTTCTCTGCTTTTCCCGCGTATGGACAGGGTACTGCCGCTGTACAGCATGGCGCCGATTCTGTTATCTATACGGTCAGCCCTGATGTCCAGTTCTTTGCGTGCGGCTGCCGTTCCGGCAGGCATCCCGTGGATTTCTTCATATATGTCCGAGGCTGCTTTTTGCAGTGCCATGAAAGTTTCTTTTTTCGCCAGATAGACGGATTCCGCCGCTTCCGTTTCCGGAGAATTTCCTTGAGGGTTTGTACCTTGGGCGGCAGCCAAGTCTTCCAGGGCTTTTTCCATGTCCCGCTTCGCCGTTTCCGCTTGTTCCTGTGCTTTTTCCAGTGCCTTTTCTTTATCCGCATCCACATGGTTATGCAGGGCAGCGGCAGAAAGACGGATGGTATCCCCGTATATTTTTCCTGTTCCTATATTGTCGAGGGTTCCGGACTCTATGGATACGGTATCCGACGCCTGCACCAGCCCCCGGTTTTCTACCTGCCCGGCTTCGATGGAAATATGTTTTCCCGAAAGGGATGTATCTTTGGCATTGGCAACCGTTTTTCCGGAAAGGTGCAGTACGTTCCCGGCGGTCACATCGGTCCGGTTTTGTAAGTTTCCCGCTGTCACAAAGGTGACATTATTTCCGCCTGCCGCTTTCCCCTGAAGGAGCAGGTCTTCTTTTGTCTTTACCGCAAGATTCTGTCCGCTTACGATTTTTCCTTCCCGATTATCCAGCACCCCGGCCGAAAGGGAAATGTCTCCGCTGCTCTGTATCTTCCCTTTTGCATTGTTGACGGATCGGTCGGCATGAAGTGTGATTCCATCCCGGGCGGACAGGGTTCCTCCCGCATTATCCAGACGGGTTCCTTTGATTGTGATATTCTTTCCTGATGATGCCGTACCGTTCTTATTATTTAAAACAGACGCGGAGATATCCATATCCCCGTCAGAAAGGAGTCTGCCTGTTTCATTGTCCAGTTCCTTCTCTGCTGTCATCTTCATGCTGCCTTTGGCAGAAAGAGTTCCTCCCCTGTTTCTTATCCAAGGCAGGACCAGCTCCATATCTTTTCCGGTGATGATGTTCCCCTCTGTATTATTGAAGGACGTTCCATACAAAGATGCATCCCCGCCGGCTATGACGGTTCCTTTTTCATTGGTGACGGTATTTCCCCTGAGGAACAAACTGCTTTCAGTCGTAAAGCGCCCTCTGTCATTGGCTATATCTTTTGCTTTTACGGATATGTCGCCGATGAAAGACATCTTTCCGTCTGTATTATTTATTTCCTCTGCTGATGCATGAAAAGTTCCATATCCGGAAATCTGTCCTTTTTCATTGGAAAGGCTACCGGAAGAAATACCCAAATGGTTTCCTGCCAGCAGGGTTCCCTGCCTGTTGTCTACCCTCCCCGATTGGATTTCCAATGTACCGGTCTCTGTCAGTCCTCCGGCTTCATTGATGCCGGCTCCTACGGTTCCTGTATTGGCTACATGTCCGTCTGCCGAAATGGTGACGTCTTTCCCCGCGGCGATGGTTTTGTCGTTTTCCAGGCAGCTTGCGCGGAGGTCTGTATTTCCTTTGCTGTAGATGGTGCCGCTGTTTTTCAGGTCGCCGTTCCAGTCAAGGGTGAGGTTGTCTTCGGCGCTCCATGTGCCGCTGTTATTGACGCCCAGTCCTTTTTCTGTCCCCACTAAGGTGATCCGTCCGGCGTACATGCCTCCTATGGCGGCGGTGTCGAGGGCGAAGGCGGGGTGTCCTCCTTTTCCTTCTATGGCGGAGGCTTCGAGGGTCTTTGCGTCTACGGTATTGGCCCCGGTGGTGATATGGAGGTCTTTGGCCCAGATGCCTGCGTTGATTTTCACGGCGCGGGAAAGGATGGCAAGGCTTCCCGTTTCTTTTCCGCCAAGGCCTTTCCCTTCGATGAGGATGTCTCCTCCTGTGATGTCGAAGCGCTGCAAATGGTCTTCTCCGTCATAGACGGGTTTTCCTGTGGTGAGGAAGGCTTTGCCTGTATTGATGAATCCGCCTCCGTTTACGGTGATGCCGTTCGGGTTGGCAATGACGACGTCTGCTCTGTTTCCTGCCACTTCCAGAAATCCGTCCATGGATGTGGAACCCGCGCCGGTGACTTCGTTTACGATGATTTTGGCCGGTCTTTCTGCCATGTTATTGTTCCCCTGTACGTATCCTGCCAGTTCGGTTTTGGAGAGGGTATAGGAGTTGTTCAGGATGACGCCTTTGCCCGGCACGTTGAAGGTTTCGTATTCGTTCCGGGATACGCCGCCGGAGGAGGGGGCGGTGATATTGACAAGGGGTATGCCGTTTGCTGTTTCTTCTACTTGCGGCTGATGGCGGGCTTCCGCTTTCGGATCGGGCATGATGGGACCTGCCGCCATGCCGGCGGTGCCTGTCATAAACAGTCCCGCTGCCAGCCATATAGCTATGTTTCGCCTGAGTCGTTTACTTGTTTTCATTTGTCATAACCTCTTGTCGTTTTGATTAAAATTTGACCGATTTTATTTAAAATTGACAGCCCAGCGTGAATCCGCCGGCCCATGTTTTCGTATGGAAGCCGTCAGGCTTGTATAAGGCTCTGCTGATAAAGGTGTCGTAGAAGAGTCCTGAGGGAAAGGTTCCTCTCATTCCCAGCGCCATGCCCGCTATGGTTCTTCTTGTCAGGGTTTCTGTGGATATGCCGTATACGGCGCCTGCGTCAAGTCCTGCATATACACTGCTGTGGATGCGCGGAAAAGAGGATGACAGTTCGTTTCGGAGGTACCATCCGTTTTCTCCCATGAGGGTGTATTCTCCATCGAAGCCCCTGACGGTGTACCTGTTCCCGATGCTCACCATGTCTGTACTGTAGAGGCGCATGCCGCCTGTCGTCCACTGCCCGTGAAGGGATGTGGTGAAGGATGCCGGCCGGTGTCCCAGGGTAAGGGGTTTCTGCCAGTCTATGTCCAGGAGCCACATTTTATAGTGGGTTTTGGGACTCGCCGGATCGTCTGTGTCAGGTTTCGCGCCGAACCATCCTGTTCCCATTTTATATCCGAGACGGGTGTACAGCGTGCCGCTTCCTGCATAGACGCGGTCAAAGAGGCCTATTTCCATGGCGGTGGTGTCCATGGCCTGTACGGGGATTTCCATATCGTTGATGAAGTAGTGGGCGTTTCTTTTGGTGAGGCTTATGTCCCAGCCATATTTTTCGTTTTTGGTGCGTCCCATGACATGGCTGAAGGTGAATTCGGTGATGCGGGTTTTCCCGCTGCTGATGAAGTCATAGGGCCGGGACTCTACGGTCCGGTGGTATCGGTAACGGTTGTGACGCAGTGTGAAGGTGTCCCATCCTCTGGGGATGGAGTAGGAAATGCCCTGTCCTCTGGTTCCTTTTTCGTATCCGTCCCGGGAGCCGTCTGTATTTCCGCTGATGCGGAAGAGGTCATTGGCATTGAAGAGCCGGTCTATTCCCAGGGCGGCGTTCCACTGGATGCTTCCTGTGTCTTCCAGTCCGGAGTCGTCCACGGAAAGGCTTCCCTTTATTTGTTTCCTTTTGGTTATGGTAAGTTCCACGTCTGTCATGTCCGCTTCTTCGGCAGGGAGGAGTTTCATGGATACGTCCAGGGAGCTGACGCGTTTCATCTGTTCCAGCCCCTGCTCCAGGCGGCGGATGTTCAGGATGTCTCCTTCTTTGATGGGAAATGCGTTTTTCCATGGGATGAGGGCGCTGTCTTTGCTGTAGATGATTTTATGCAGCCTGCCGGTTTGGATGTGGAGAAGGAGTTTTCCGTTTTTCATATTCTGCTCGGGAATCACGATGCGGCTGGTCACGTATCCTTTGTCCAGCAGTTTCGCATTCAGGTCTTTTACCAGCCTGTTGACGGATGAAATCCCCATATCCGTGTGAATATGGGGCTGTATGATGTCCTGCAGCCAGCCGAACTTTTCTTCCTGCCCTGATAAAATAATTTCGTCTATTCTAAACACGGGTCCTGCGGCACCTTGCATTTCCTCTTTTTCATTCAGGCCGCTCTCAATGTTTTCTATACGGGGTATGCGCAGCCTTTCCTGCCGCTCTTCTTCTCTCTGCCGCGCTTCTTCCAGCCGCTCTGCTCCTGTGTAATCTAAAACGGGAGCAGCTGATACCGCTCCCGTCATCATGGTTAAAAAAATAAAGGCTGTTGCAATTTTCCCCCGCATGATCGCTCTCCCAAAATAATATTTCAAATCATTCTCTTATTTCCAATTATAGTTTACAGGGAAGGCATTGTAAATGTTTTCTTTGCTGTCTCGCCTCCGCTTTAATTTTCTGCTGCGCCTTTTGCCAACATGACGGAGAGATCTTCTTTTTCTTCCTGCATATCCGTCTCCTTTGCCGCCGCTTTCGCCAGATCATCAATAGCGTAAACGAGGGGTTCTTTTCCTTCATCGGGAGTAAGGAGCATCATCACATCTATATGGTCATTTTCACGGAAGAAATACGCTCTGCCGTAAAAGGGCAGGATGAGTCCGTCGGAATCAAAGGTAATTTTCGCACCCATCGTATAGAGATAGGCTTCGTCGGCTGTAAGTTTGCGATACGGCTCGAAATCGGACAGGGTGATTTTCACGCCTTCTCCTAATTCTCCCACCACGTTCTTTGCCCAGTTCTTCATTACCTCTTCCGCCCCTTTGCGCAGCGGCGAGTCCTCATCCAGAAAGGCGCGGTTCATGCGGGAAAGGCTTCTCCATTCTTTTACGGTCAGGTATTCCCGGAAAAACGGTTTCAATGTATCCGCTCCCGCAGGAGGCAGCTTGGCGGTGACAATGTAACCGTAAGCGAATTTTCGGCTTTTTTGAAGCATGACGGAAAGCTGCCCCATGTGATAGGGATAGGTGAAATTGTGGAACTTCAATTCCTGCTGTTCAGGGATATCCTGATAGGTAAACGCAGGCGGCAGATGTGCTTTCGCAATGGACCGCAAGTCATAAGCAGACGCGCCGCCGGAAATACAGAGAACCGTCATAAAGACTGCCACCGTTTTCTTCCAACTCATGTGCTGCTCCTTTCCAGTCCGTAAAAGGCATAAAGTAAATTTTTCCCGATTTTTTCCGCCGCCGTATGGCTTCCCTGTACGATAATGAGATAATACATGCCGCCCTGCCTGTACAGATTCGTATAGACCCACATCGGATAGGACAGGTGTCTTTCGTCGGAAATAATCACCCGCGCTTCCTGGGTCCAGCGATAGGTGCCGTCATGATTTTTATAGGCATGCCACGGTGAAAAAGAAACCAGTTCCGCCTGCAGCTTCTGCCCTTTGATTTCATCCAAACGGCCATTCAGCATCCGCTGATATTCTTCTATGCTGATTTTCGGCAGACCGAAGAGGGAGTGCGGCCGTGTCGCATCTTCATGAAATGCGCGCTCCCAAAACCGGGCAGCCTTTTCCCGTTTCCCATGGAAGAAGGCTTCTTCCGTTCCTTTCACAACAGAGACGGAAGCGGAATATGTGCCGCGGATATCGGATTTTCTGATCTGGTACAGATGAAGGGAGTCGTAAGGGTACGGCGCCCGGTCGGGGTACATGTCCATTCCCGGAGGTGTGGTGAGGAAGTACATCACTGCCGCCCAATCTGTTTTCCCGTAATCTTTCCGGTGTCCCGATTTCTTAAATATGGTTTCCGCGCGGCTGCCCCCTCCATCGGTAATCTGCACGTCTTCCCCGAAAGACAGTTTCCCCAGTCCGTCGATGACGAGATCCTCCGCCTCCGCGTAAAGACAGCCTGCCAGAATGAAAGCGGACAGAGCCGCCATGATTTTTTTGAACATGGAATTCTCCTGTAATATATCATTTATCTTTTCATTGTAAGGAATCAGGGATATTTTCTCAAGTCAGGCATTTCCGTCTCCCACAAAAAATATCCCGCCATGGATTACACAGCGGGATATTTTATTTAAACACTTATTGCACGTCAGCTTGCCCATCAGCGGTTTCCGCCGTCCGGGGTTCCGCGTTATGCTGCACGGAGAGCCTGCGGTAGCGGGCAAGCCCCGTACCTGCCGGAATCAGCTTGCCGATAATGACGTTTTCTTTGAGTCCGAGAAGCGGATCCACTTTCCCTTTGATTGCCGCTTCCGTAAGAACTCTGGTGGTTTCCTGGAAAGAAGCCGCCGAGAGGAAGGAATCTGTCGCCAGCGCGGCTTTCGTCGTACCGAGAAGCAGGTTCTCACCCACCGCCGGTTTCTTTCCTTCATCTTCCAGATGTTCGTTCATGACGCGGTAAGCCACGATGTCCACCGTCTGTCCCGGAAGCCATTCGGAATCTCCGGGGTCATCGATTTTGATCTTGCGGAGCATCTGATGGACGATGATTTCAATGTGCTTGTCATTGATTTCAACACCCTGGGACCGGTAAACTTTCTGCACTTCCTTGACGATATAGTTCTGGGTTGCCTGTACGCCGAGGACACGGAGAATATCGTGGGGATTGATGTTCCCTTCGATGAGGCGCGTACCAGCTTCGATTTCATCGCCTTCATTGACGGAAATCCTCTTTCCGAACGGAATCTTGTAGGTATCGGACGTTTCTTCATTGGTCACGGTAACAATCTTGATATTCGCATTTTCCGGAGAATCTTCAATGGTGACTTTGCCGGCGATATTGGAGATGATCGCGTTCCCTTTCGGCTTGCGCGCCTCAAACAATTCTTCGACACGGGGCAGACCCTGGGTAATATCTTCTGCCGTCGCGACACCGCCCGTATGGAACGTACGCATGGTCAGCTGGGTACCCGGTTCGCCGATGGACTGTGCGGCGATGATGCCTACCGATTCGCCGATTTCCACATGGCGGCCTGTTGCTAGGTTCCTGCCATAACACTTCGCGCATACGCCGTGTTCGGAATGGCAGGTCAGAATGGAACGGACTTTCAGACGGTCATAATGCTTTTCAATTTCAGCAGCCTGGTCGTCAGTGATTTCTTCATTCTTCGCGGCAATGATTTCTCCCGTTTCCGGATTCACCACATCTTCCAGCGGGCAGCGGCCGGCGATACGGTCAGCCAGAGACTCGATGAGACCTCCGGCTTCCGTAATTTTGCGGACTTCTACGCCTTCCGTGCCTTCCATGCGTACGGAAATCACCGGAATATCGGCAGCCAGAAGTTTTTCAGCCGCTTCCGCCGTAAGGACGGTCTCCTGCGCCAGCACTTCTTCTCCTTTGCGGTTCAGAGCCGGCGTTTCCAATTTCTTTTCAAAGAAGCGAACTGTCACATGATGTTTCACGATACTCTTGTATTCCGCTGCGACATCCTCCACACCGAAGGTAACGGTTTTCGGTTCGCCCGCTTCTCCTTCCGCTGTGGGAACGGTAACAACGACAGAATCAACGAGGAAACGGTTCATAAGGGCCACATCGGACGCATCCAGTGTTTTCCCCTTCACAAGGAGAATTTCCCCGCTGCGCCGGTTCATGACGTCTTCTTCGAGAATGGAACCGTCCAATTCAGCGCGGTGGACATTGTAACGGCTGCGGACAGCCGCCTTGGAAACCAGTTTATTCCATTCACGGTCGAAATTGAGTGTCTGCACATCGCAGTCTTCTTCCCGAATGATGACATCCTGGGAGACATCGACAAGGCGGCGTGTGAGGTAACCGGAGTCTGCCGTACGGAGAGCCGTATCGGCAAGACCTTTGCGGGCGCCGTGGGAAGACGTAAAGTAGTCAAGGACGGTCAGCCCTTCACGGAAGTTTGCCTTAACAGGCAATTCTACCGTTTTACCGGATGTATCGGCAATCAGGCCGCGCATCCCCGCCAGCTGTCGGATCTGGTTATCGTTACCGCGGGCGCCGGACTGGGCCATCATGGTGAGCGGATTCATTTTCGTCATGGACGCTTTCATCGCTTCACCGACATCATTAGTCGCTTTTTCCCAAATTTTAACGACTTTCCTGTATCTTTCATCATCCGTCATCAGGCCGCGGCGGAAATATTCCTTGATTTTTTCAATCTGCGCTTCACTTGCGGACAGGATATCATTTTTGGCTTCCGGTACGGCCACGTCATAAATGCCGATAGAAATGCCGGAAACAAGGGCATAATGAAATCCGAGGGCTTTAATGGAGTCCAGGAGATCTCCTGTTTCTTTGAAGCCCAGCTTCTTAAAGCAGTCATTGACAAGTTTGCCCATCTGCTTCTTGCCGATGGTGATGCCGAGACCTTCTTTTCCATCAGGGCGTTTATAAAAGAAGCGGAGAGGTTCGGGAATGGCATAGTTGAAAATCAGGCGCCCCGGGGTTGTGATGACAAGACCGTGTCCCGGTATGTCCACTTTAATGAAATCATGGATCTGTACCTGGTTCAGTGCATAGGCCAGCATGACTTCATCGTAATTAGTGTACGCATGGAATTTCGAGGGATCAAGCGCGTCTTCCTCTTCCTTGCTTTCTTTTACAATGGTCAGATAGTATGATCCCAGAATCATATCCTGGGAAGGAATGGCGACAGGTTTGCCGTCTTTCGTAGACAGGATATTGTTGATGGAAAGCATGAGCGTTCTCGCTTCCGCCTGCGCTTCCACGGACAGAGGCAGATGACACGCCATCTGATCGCCGTCAAAGTCCGCATTGTAACCCGGGCAGACAAGGGGATGCAGTTTGATTGCCCTGCCTTCCCACAGAATCGGTTCAAACGCCTGGATGCCGAGGCGGTGGAGTGTCGGGGCGCGGTTAAGAAGTACGGGATGTTCTTTAATAACATCGCCAAGGACGTCCCAGACTTCAGGGGACAGCTTGTCCACTTTCTTCCGTGCCGATTTCAGATTGCTCGCCAAACCGCGGGCAATCAGTTCATGCATGATGAACGGTTTGAAAAGTTCGATCGCCATTTCTTTCGGCAGACCGCACTGGTACATTTTCAGTTCAGGACCGACTACGATAACAGAACGGCCGGAATAGTCGACACGTTTCCCCAAAAGGTTTTGGCGGAAACGGCCCTGCTTGCCTTTCAGCATATCGGAAAGGGATTTCAGGGGACGGTTTCCCGGGCCGCTGACCGCTCTGCCGCGGCGGCCGTTATCTATGAGGGCATCGACAGCTTCCTGCAGCATACGTTTTTCATTTCTGACGATGATTTCAGGCGCACCCATATCCATCAGTCTTTTCAGACGGTTATTTCTGTTGATGACACGGCGGTAAAGATCGTTCAGGTCGCTTGTGGCAAAACGCCCGCCGTCAAGCTGCACCATCGGACGAAGGTCCGGCGGTATAACGGGCAGCACGGTGAGGATCATCCATTCCGGCTTATTGCCCGATTTACGGAAAGCTTCCACTTCTTCCAGCCGGCGGATGCTGCGGACTTTGCGCTGGTTGCTGCTGCTGTCCACATCTTCGCGGAGCTGTTTTTCCAAGGCTTCCAAATCCAGCTGGCGGAGAAGTTTCTGAATAGCTTCCGCTCCCATCTGCGCCTCAAAAGAACCAGCGCCGTATTCCTGGACGGCCTGCTGGTATTCCTGTTCATTTAAAACCTGCTTGTCCAGAAGTTTTGTTTCGCCTTTATCTATTACGATGTAGGCAGCAAAATAAAGGACTCTTTCCAGCTGGCGGGGAGACACATCGAGAATGAGGCCGATGCGGCTCGGCGTTCCCTTGAAATACCAGATGTGAGATACCGGGCACGCCAGATCAATATGACCCATACGTTCACGGCGTACTTTGGAACTTGTCACTTCCACGCCGCACTTATCGCAGACCGTGCCTTTATAACGCATTTTTTTATACTTGCCGCACTTGCATTCCCAATCTTTCGTCGGTCCGAAAATCTTTTCGCAGAAAAGACCGTCCGGTTCTGCTTTCAGTGTACGGTAGTTGATTGTTTCCGGCTTCGTTACTTCTCCGTGAGACCATAATCTGATCGTTTCCGGAGACGCAATACCGATTTTCATGGAGTCAAATTCATTTACGTCTAACAATTGCTCAGTGCTCCTTTCCGGAAATCAGGCATCCGGGTCATCGACAAGACCCGCTTCAGTTTCTATATCAGTTTCAGTAAAAGCCGCTTCTTCATTTGCAGGAGCCGCCGCTTCCGCTTCCAGCGTATCATTGAAAGAAGCCGTATCATCTGCCGGCATTTCTTTCCCTTCTCCGGCCATGCTGGATTCCATGGCGTTTCTGGCTGCGGAAACGGAATCCTCACCTTCCATGGCCGCTTTCACTTCGTCTTTATGCCAGCGTTCGCCGCCATTGGAGGGTTCCAGATCGCTTTCGTCCAGCTCTTTCATGACAACTTCCTCTTTGTCTTCATTCAGGACGCGGACATCCAACCCGATGGATTGGAGTTCTTTCATAAGAACCTTAAAAGATTCGGGAACACCGGGGCTCGGAATGTTTTCGCCTTTGACGATTTTTTCATAGGCTTTGACACGGCCGATGACATCATCGGATTTTACCGTCAGGATTTCCTGCAAGGTGTACGCGGCGCCATATGCTTCCAGTGCCCAGACTTCCATTTCACCGAAACGCTGGCCGCCGAACTGCGCCTTGCCGCCGAGCGGCTGCTGGGTCACAAGGGAGTACGGGCCGGTAGAACGGGCATGGATCTTATCATCGACAAGATGATGGAGTTTCAGCATGTATTTCCAGCCGATCGTCACCTGTCCGTCCAGCTTCTCGCCGGTACGTCCGTCATAAAGATCGGATTTCGCATTGACCGGAAGTCCTGCGGCGGCAAGGGTGGCAGCCAAGTCTTCATCGCGGCAGCCGTCAAATACAGGGGTCGCGATGTGGACACCGGATTCTGTGGATTCGGGCATGCCGTAGGTATCAAAATCATAGCCTGCTTCACGGAGCCGCTTTTCAAGCGCTTTCGCCTTTACGGGATCTGTCTTGGCTTCTTTGATTTCTTCGCCGAGCATATGGCAGGCCCAGGACAAATGAATTTCCAGGATCTGCCCGATATTCATTCGCGAAGGAACGCCGAGGGGGTTCAGCACCAAATCGACAGGACGTCCGTCCGGAGTAAAGGGCATATCTTCAACAGGCAGGATGCGGGAGCATACGCACTTGTTGCCGTGGCGCCCCGCCATTTTGTCGCCTTCGCGGAGTTTCCGTTTCTGCGCAACATAAACGCGGACGAGCTTATTTACGCCCGGCGCCAGTTCATCGCCGTTTTCACGGGTAAATTCCTTGACGTCGACCACTTTCCCGAATTCTCCATGCGGCACACGGAGGGATGTATCACGGACTTCTCTTTCCTTATCGCCGAAAATGGCACGGAGAAGACGTTCTTCCGGAGTCAGTTCTGTTTCCCCTTTCGGCGTTACTTTGCCGACAAGGATATCGCCGGGACGTACATCAGCGCCGATACGGATAATACCGTTTTCATCAAGATTTTTCAAAGCGTCGTCGCTGACGGATGCCAGCTCTCTTGTGATCTCTTCTTCGCCCAGCTTCGTATCACGGGCATCACACTCGTATTCTTCAATATGGATAGAGGTGTACAGGTCATCTTTACAGAGACGTTCAGAAATGAGAACGGCGTCTTCATGGTTATATCCTTCCCAGGATACGAACGCCACAAGCACGTTGTGTCCGAGAGCCAGCTCGCCTCCGTCGGTGGACATGCCGTCCGCCAGTGTCTGCCCGGCTTCGACTTTGTCCCCTTTGTATACGATGGGATGCTGGTTGATGCAGGTGCTCTGGTTGGACCGGAGGAACTTAATCAGGTCATAAGTATCATATTCGCCGTTATCCGCGCGGACGATAATCTGTTTCCCGTTGACAGAGGCAACCACGCCTGACCGTTTTGCAAGAACGCAGACACCGGAGTCCTGGCCGGCTACCCACTCCATACCCGTGCCTACAAGAGGCGCTTCCGGACGGAGGAGCGGTACCGCCTGCCTCTGCATGTTGGCGCCCATGAGCGCACGGTTCGTATCATCATGTTCAAGGAACGGAATAAGAGACGTACCGATAGAAACAACCTGTTTCGGGGAAACGTCCATGAGATCCACTTCTTCAGGAGAAGCTTCCAGAACATCAGGACCGCGGCGGCAGGCCACATACCGGTTCAGGAACGCGCCGGTATCCGACAGCGGCTCGCTGGCCTGGGCAATAACTTTATTTTCTTCAATATCAGCCGTCACATAGAGACATTCATTGGTCACTTCGTGGGTCTTCGGGTTAATCCGGCGGTACGGCGTTTCAATCAGGCCGTACTTGTTGACAATCCCGTAATTGGACAGCGAAGAAATAAGTCCGATATTCGGGCCTTCCGGCGTTTCTACGGGGCACATACGCCCATAATGGGAATAATGCACGTCGCGGACTTCAAACCCTGCACGTTCACGAGACAGCCCTCCCGGTCCCAAAGCGGACAGACGGCGCTTATGCGTCAGCTCCGCCAATGGGTTTGTCTGATCCATAAACTGGGACAGCTGGGAACTGCCGAAGAATTCCTTGATGGCTGCCACGACAGGGCGGATATTGACGAGCGCCTGGGCGGTCATCTTGTCCTGATCCTGGGTAGTCATTCTTTCGCGGACCACACGTTCCATACGGGACAAGCCGATGCGGAACTGGTTCTGGAGCAGTTCGCCGACGCAGCGGACACGGCGGTTGCCGAGATGATCGATATCATCCTGGCGCCCATAGCCCTGGATCATATTCAAAAGATAGTCTACCGCCGCGATAATATCCGCGCGGTCAAGAATCCGATAGCCGTCATCGCGCATCCCATTGGAGCAGATCACCTTGACAGGTGTTCCGTCCTCTTTCTGGGTCATGACTTCCACCATTTCTACCTTGCTGAACACGCCGCTCTTCTTCAGGATCGCGATGGCTTCCTCGTCGATAAGGGCATTCCCCTGGATAATGATTTCACCGGTTTCCGTATCCACGATAGGTCCTTCCGTACGGTGGCCCTTGAGGCGGTTTTCCCAGGAGAGTTTCTTATTCAGCTTGTAACGTCCGACCTTCGCCAGATCATAACGGCGGGGATCATAAAAGAAGTTGCGGAGCAGGGTCGTGCCGCTTTCTTCTGTCGCCGGTTCGCCGGGACGGAGCTTTTTATAAATAGCGATGAGTGCTTCTTTTGTATTCTGCGTTTCATCCTTCTTGAGCGTCTCTTCGATATGGATATCATTATTGAAAAGCTCCATGATTTCTTCATTGGAAGAGAACCCCAGCGCACGGATGAGGTACGTCACGGGCATCTTGCGGTTACGATCGATACGGACGGAAACAACGCCGTTGGCATCGGTTTCCAGTTCGATCCACGCGCCGCGGTTCGGAATGAGCTGGGCGGAATAGATTTCCTTCCCGAAAGTGTCCATTTCCTTTTTGTAGTATACGCCGGGAGAGCGGACAAGCTGGGAAACAATAACACGTTCGGCGCCATTGATAATAAATGTGCCCGTGTCCGTCATAATCGGGAAATCGCCCATAAAAAGATCATGCTCTTTGATTTCGCCGGTTTCCTTATTGACGAGCTGGACTTTGACCTGCAGCGGAGCGGAATAAGTAGCATCTCTCGTCTTGCATTCATCGATGCTGTACTTTTCTTTCTTGAAATAGTATTCGCCGAAATGCAGCGCCCATTTATGAGCACTATCCTCGATAGGAGAAATATCCGCAAATACATCCCTCAGCCCTTCTTTACAGAACCATTCGTAAGATTTGGTCTGCAAATCGAGCAGATGGGGCATCCCCAGAACTTCCTGAGATCTGGCGTAGGTATATCTTTTCTTAGTACCTACCTGGACGGGTCTGAACATTTTGCTGTTAGGCATTCCACGCCTCACCCTTTCCTTCCATATAAAATCTGAATTTCCAACACATGGGAACAGGGATGAAAAGAAGACAAGGCCAAGGAAACACCGATTAAGCCACAAAATATCCTGTACTTCATCAGTGTTCCCGATTTGAGCCGGGCTCCTCTTTTCTCCGCGAGCCTTCTCACTATATATGAATAGAGACTGTAAAGCATAATTTTACACGAGCGAAAAACATTCTGCAATATAAATCCATTTTCACCTAAAATGTTTTCTCTATATCTTTCTATAAAAATATTTTAGTTATAGATAAAAACTTATTTGCTATTGAAATATTTTATTTTAATATTTTTCTCTTGCTTTTCCCTGTAAAATATGCTACCGATTTATTCTATCATTTAATTCTCTCTATTGCAACAAAACCCGTTCCTCTATGAAGGCTTAAGAAATGATCCATAAAAAAACTCCCTCTGCCAGAGAAGGAGTTTTCATTTCCTGCAGTTTGCCCGTCACCGATCAGTCTTCCATGATCTCAAAGTCGTCTTTCCCGACACCGCAGAGCGGGCACTTGAAATCATCGGGCAGATCTTCCCACTTGGTTCCCGGGGCAATTCCATTATCCGGGTCACCTAGAGCCTCATCATAAATCCATCCGCAAACTTTGCATAAATACTTCTTCATCCTTATTCTCCTCTCCACAGTCCGTGCAAATTGCAATACTCATACGCCGCTACAACTTCATCCCCTTCGGCAAGAACGAAATCAGCCACCGGTTTCATGCCCGGTTTCAGATCCACCTGCTGGCTTCCGTTCTTCGTTTCCAGAACAATCCAGGTGATATAGTGGCTTTCCAGCATGGGATGCTCTACAGCACCGACTGCCACATGCACTTTCGATCCGTCTTTCGTGATAACGGGAACATGCTTCTCACCGGCAGCATCTGTGGTATTGGGAATCAATTCTTCAATCTCCGCATTCCTGCAGAACATGTCTTCCCCGCTCTCTCCAAGAACAGCGACTGCTTTGCCACACTTTTTACAGCGATAAAATTTCATAATTCGCTCCTCTCCCAGGCATCCGCCTGTTAAACTTTCTTTTTCAGGATTCTTCCTGAAATACTCCATCCGTATTATATCACCGCTTTCAGGAAACTTCCCCTCCTTTTCCCATCTTTTCCTGAATCCCCACGCAAAAAGAGTTCTCTCCGTCAGGAAAGAACCCTTTTGTATTTCTATCTCCGCTTTACCTCTTATTCAATCACCATGAGAAGATCGCCCGATTCGATACGGCTCCCTGCCTTCACATGAATCTCACTTACAATGCCGTCCACAGGAGAAGTGATCGTCGTTTCCATCTTCATGGCTTCTGTGACAATCACCGGCTCGCCTTTCTTCACATGCCCGCCTTTTTCCGCAAGCACTTTCACGACGGAACCGGACAGGGTTGCCCCTACCTCGCCGGGAATATCCTTATCTGCTTTCCTCGCGGTCACTGCAGATTCCGCCACATGTCTGTCATGAATTTTAATTTCACGGGGCATGCCGTTCAGCTCAAACTGAATACGGCGGTTTCCTTCTCCGTCAGGTTTCGTGATTCCGTCAAGACGGATAAGAAGCATCTTTCCTTCTTCTATATTCACTCGGATTTCCTCGCCCGGTTTCATGCCAAAGAAGAACGTCGGCGTATCCAGGACGGACAGGTCGCCATACTGATGATAGCGGTCCATATAATCACTGAAAACTTTCGGATAAATACAGTAAGAGGAAATATCTTCTTCCCGCGTGGACATATGCCTGCTCTTCATTTCCGCTTTCACCGCGGGGAAGTCCACATCCTGCGGATGAGATTCCAGATGGGGTTCTTCCCCACGCAAAATAATCTTCTGCAACTTTTCAGGGAATCCGCCATAAGGAACGCCCAGTTTCCCATCAAAGAAATCAACCACAGACTGCGGGAAATCAAGGGCCGCCCCCTTCGCATAAATATCTTCTTCCGTCAGATGGTTCTGCACCATGAAGAGTGTCATATCACCGACCACTTTGGACGACGGCGTTACTTTGATAATATCGCCGAACATCATATTCACTCTGGCATACATGCGGCAGACTTCCGGCCAGCGGTCTCCCAGTCCCACCGCAGTCGCCTGCTGGCGGAGATTGGAGAACTGTCCTCCCGGCATTTCATGCTGGAAAAGCGTGGTATTCGGACTTGCCACCCGGCTGTCCACCCCCGCGTAGTAAGGACGGATGCCCTGCCAGTAGCGGTCAATCGTTTCCAAGGCTTCGATATCCAGTTTCGGCTGGCGGGGATTATTCTGGAGCGCATAGTACAGCGCCGTCATGGACGGCTGGCTCGTACCGTTTGAAAGCGCGCCTGTCGCCACATCGACAATATCCACGCCGGCTTCCGCCGCCTTTGCATAGCTGTACAGCGTCAGCCCGCCGCCTTCATGGCTGTGGAGATGGATCGGAAGATCGACGGCATCTTTTAATGCGGCCACAAGAGCGTATGCCGCTTCCGGTTTCAAAAGTCCCGCCATATCCTTGACAGCGATCAGATTGGCGCCGGCATTCTGCATTTCTTTCGCCAGATCCGTGTAATATTTCAAAGAATATTTCTGCCGCTTCGGATCCATGATGTCCCCAGTATAGCAGAAGCACGCTTCCGCCAGTTTACCCTTCTTGCGGACTTCATCGATGGAAATCGTCATGTGGCTCAGCTGGTTCAGACAGTCGAATATACGGAACACGTCAATCCCGTTGTCTGCTGCTTCATCAATGAAATGGCGGACCACATTTTCAGGATAATTCGTATATCCTACCGTATTCGCGCCGCGGGTGAGCATCTGGAAAAGGATGTTCGGCGCTGCTTCACGCATCCGGCGAAGCCGTTCCCAGGGACTTTCATCAAGGAAACGATAAGCCACATCAAACGTCGCGCCGCCCCAGTTTTCAAAAGAGAAGAGCTGCGGCACATGACATGCAGTGTAACGGATCGCGTTCATGATATCGTGTGTCCTCACACGGGTCGCCAAAAGCGACTGGTGGGCATCACGATATGTCGTGTCCATGATCATCAGTTCTTTCTGATCCATGACCCATTTGGAAAATTTTTCAGGTCCCCATTCTTCCAGCATCTGCCTTGTACCGCGGGGTACTGTTTCCCCCTCTGCCGAAAGAGGCGCTGCCGGAGCGAAATCAGGCTTTTCCTTCGCACCCGCCCCGGCATAGCCGTTGACGGTGATATCTCCGATATAGCGGAGCAGCTTCGTACCGCGGTCGCTGATTGCTTCAGGTCCATCCAGAAGCTGCGGATGGCGGTCAATGTAATTGACATCACAGAGACCTTCCTGGAAATCCTTCGTGCGGAGCATATTCTGAAGGAAATATATATTTGTCTTCACACCGCTGATACGGAATTCATCAAGGCAGCGGAGCATTCTGTGCACTGTGTCTTTCGCATGGAGCGCATGGGCCGTCACCTTGACCAGGAGTGAATCATAGTAAGGAGTAATCACCGCTCCCGTATACGCAGTACCAGCGTCCAGACGGATACCGGGGCCGCCGCCGGAACGGTAGGCGATAATCTTGCCCGTGTCAGGCATGAAACCGTTTTGCGGATCCTCCGTCGTGATGCGGCATTGGATCGCCACACCCTTGAACCAGATCGTCGGCTGCAGGCCGATCGCCACCTCCGGACTATCCACCGAATAGCCTTCGGCAATGAGAATCTGTGTCTTCACGATATCCACATCGGTAATCATTTCCGTTACCGTATGTTCCACCTGCACACGGGGATTCACTTCAATGAAATAGAAATGCTCTTCATCCTGATCCACAAGGAACTCCACCGTCCCCGCATTGAGGTAATTGACATTCTTCATCAATTTGACAGCGGCACTGCAGATATCTTCGCGCAGCTTCTGCGGAAGCGACCAGGCAGGCGCCATTTCAATCACTTTCTGATGGCGGCGCTGGATAGAGCAGTCACGTTCAAACAGATGAATAACATGTCCCGCTTCATCACCGAGAATCTGTACCTCGATATGCTTCGGATTCATGATACATTTTTCCACATACACCTCATCGCTGCCGAAAGCCATTTTCGCTTCCGATTTCGCGCGGTGATACGCTTCCTCCAGATCTTCCATGCGGTCCACATTCCGCATGCCGCGCCCGCCGCCGCCGTTGACCGCTTTGATCATGACGGGAAAACCGTATTCCTCGGCAAAAGCTTTGACCTCCTCAAAGCTTTCCACCGCACCGTTTGTGCCGGGAATCATGGGGATCTGTGCTTTTTCCGCCTGAATACGGGCATTCACTTTATCACCGAACATGATCAGATGTTCCACACGCGGCCCGATGAAAATAATGCCTTCCTCTTCACAGCGTTTCGCCAGCTCCGCATTTTCCGCAAGGAATCCGTAACCGGGATGAACTGCGTCCACATGATGCTCCTTACAGATACGAATGATGTCCTCTATATCCAGGTAAGCATCAATCGGTTTGTCCCCTTCCCCCACCAGGTACGCTTCGTCAGCACGGTTCCGATGAAGAGACAGCACATCTTCTTTGGAATAAACAGCCACCGTCCTGATGCCCAGCTCATTGCAGGCACGGAATACACGGATGGCGATCTCGCCTCTGTTGGCCACCAAGACCTTCCGGATTTTTCTCATAAGCAACTCCCCCTATGTGTCGATTGCATTCTTTCAGATAAAAATGGCATATATATTTTTTATTGTACTCAGCGCCGATGTACATTTCAATAGAAAACCACCGATTACAGAAATAAAACGCCTGCGCCGGCAAAAAAGGCCGTGACATTTCCATCACAGCCTTTCATTTCCTTATTCGCCGAGAATCGCGTCGCCCTTGGCGATATTCGCGCGGATTGTTGCGCAGCATGCCTTGAAACGGGCCAGCTCCTCTTCCGTCAGATTGTATTCCATCACCTTTTCCACGCCGTTCGCGCCGATAACAGCCGGCACGCCGCAGAAAATACCGGACTCGCCGTATTCGCCGTCCAGCGGAGCCGAGCAGGGAAAAATACGTTTTTCATCATGAAGAATCGTGCGGACCAAAGTCGCTCCCGCCGAAGCAATGCCGTACTCCGTACACTGCTTGCCGGAATAAGTCACCCATCCGCCTTTAATAGTGCGTTCCTGTACTTCCTCTTTATCAAACCGGAACTTCGGATCACTTTCCATTTCCGACAGAGGCTTGCCGTAAAAAGTTATCTGCGACCAGGGCACAATCTGGGAATTTCCGTGCTCTCCAAGCATGAACGCCGTGAAGCCGCGGGAATCAAGGCCCGTTTGTTCCGATATCGCGTGAATCAGACGGGAAGAATCGAGAAGCGTCCCCGTACCCATGACATGTCCCTTCGGCAGGCCGCTCTTACGGGCGATCAGATTCGCCACCACGTCACAGGGATTCGTAATGCTCACAAAAAGTCCGTGGAACCCTCCGGCCATGACCTTCGGGACATAATCGGCCACCTGTTTCACACTGTTTTCCAATTCCCCGTCGCGGCTGCCGGAAGCGCAAAGCGTGATATCGCCTACAGCATTCACGATGACGTCACAGTCCTTCAGTCCCGCATAATCGGACGCCTTGTAGACAACATGATTCGGCATGTACATAACCGCATCATTCAGATCCTGTACCTCGCTTGTCACTTTGCTTTCTTTCAAATCACAGAGAAGCACTTCATCGGCAATCCCCATCATCCCCAGATTAAACGCTACATGGGCACCTACATGTCCTACGCCGACAATTCCTACCATTCTCTTCTTAATCGCCATAATGCTCCCTCCATTCCTTCCACATGAACCGTCCCGATGGACGAATCAGAAAAAGAACTTCTCTTCCGCCTTGGAAAAGATCTGTCCTTAATAGCTTATTGCGTATGATAACACATTTCAAGCCCTCTGAACAATAGGAAAACGCTGTTGAAGATTTTTTCATGCGGACAATCATTTCCGGACGCAGCCGTGAACATCCGGTCATCTCCCGGCAAGCTGAAAGGAGCATACAAAAAGGATCGGACTCCTCTGTCATGAAATCCGGTCCTTTTGTCGGTATTCCTTTTTATGTCAGGATCACGCCCTTATGCCGCGCAGGAAGCGGAAAAAATCACGGAGCGCTTCCCCATGGTCTCCTCCAAAACAATCCTTCTCCTTGAACTGATACTTTTTCACTTCGTCTCCGACAGCAATATGAACCTTTCTTGCATTTTCATCAATTTCCACTCCGGAAACGGCACTGGCCGGTACCATTTCTACACCGTCCGCCGAATCACTGCCAAGAATGGTATGACTGACCAGACTGCCCAGTCCGGCTCCACGTTCCCCACTGTACTTCATAATTTTCATCGTCATAGGATTGGGAAGGGCGGGGATAAAGAAAATACTTTCGTCCGTATAAGCGATCACCAAGTGATGCTCCGCATTCCAGGGGCAGTCAATCACATGAAATTCTTCCTCAGACAGCTGCGGCACCATTTCTTTCACGAACCTCTTCATTTCCTGCTGTGCATATCCCGGCGCCAGGCTGTCTCTCTTTTTCTTCATGTAAATCATCATGCCTATACCCACGATAAACATAGCTGCCGGTATCAATGCTATTTCCATACCCATAAATACTCTCCTTTACATTTCAAATACATGCAACTGTACTTTTTGCCAGGGACTTTCCGGATCGCGGAGCAGTCCTTCTGCGATCCCCATGATTCCGCCGGGCATCTGCTTCATACCGCCCCACATGCACCTGCCGATCACATATCCCGCCGCAAATTCTTTCCAGTCGCCATACACTGCGCAGCACTTCTTATGTGCTTCTTCCATATAACACCATGCTTTTTCTTCCGTAATATATCCGCATTCAAAGCAGCAGCGCGCGATCAGCACCAGCCGCCCCATGTCCCACGCAAGGACAGATTGATTCCGTAAATCCGCCTGGGAACTGATATATCCTTTTTCTGTCAGGGATTCTATCATCTCCTTTATATTCTTCATATAACGGGGTGTGTCAAGTTGTTCATCCGATGTCAGGATTTCATCGGTAATAGACGGCGATATGCCGGCAGAAAACAACTTAATTGCATCAAAGTACACGCGGTGTCCTCGTTCCAGCAGCCATTCCAGCGTATTTAAAGCGCTTTCTTCATCAATAATATCATAGTAAGCCGCTAAATTATTTCTAATTTCCTCTTTCTCAGAGCCGGTTTCCAATGAATCACAGTAAAACATGGTCTGCTCCGCATTCACAGCACCTATATTCAAAACAGACTGCTGCAAAGGAGAAAGTTTCTTTCCTAACGGATTTTTTTGATATTTCTTATGGCTTATTACTTTCAATAATTTCGAAAAAAAAGACAACCCTGCGTTCCTCCTTACATGTAAAGACAATACTCCACACCCGTAAAGCATTCCCGTTTATTATACTTTACCCCATTATCCTTATCAATCCTCCGGTTCCCCGCCTGAGGCCGTAAACTTTGCAAAAAACAAAGCCATCCGCTTCTCAAATAATATGGATGGTTACAAAAGCCTACTGTTATCAGGATATATTCTATTTATAATTCAATCCGATGTCCCGGTTTTACCGTCACTAACCTCGTATCACCCTTTTTAAATCTTTCCAGATAAAAATTATAATCCTGCGTAGCCGATGCCGATATAGGCAGCCCATGCATCAATCGGCTTGTAAAAGGGTGGCACAACTTTGAAAACAAGGAAATATCATCAATCTCTTCAATAATCCTTCCCTTATCCATTACCGTAATCCCATCTGCAATATAATATGCAGATTCTATACTGTGAGATATAAATATAATAGATAAATGTTTTTTTACTTTTATATCCGAAAGATAATTTAAAAGCTTATTTTCAGTAAAAATATCAAGCCCGCTTAGAGACTCATCCAGTATAAGGATTTCCGGTTCTGCCATTAATGCACGTAATATGCATATCCGCTGGAGTTCTCCGCCGCTTAACTGCCGCGGATACAATCCTGTATATTCCTCCGACAGGCCCACAGCCTTCAACATCTCTACTATCTTACTCCAGATTTCCTCTTTGCTGCATTTAAAAAAGTTTTTAAGCGGCTCTTTCAGTATCTCATAGGATGTCATATACCCAGGCACCGCATCCAGACTGTTTTGAAAAACCATTTGAATCTTATTCCTCGAAATACTTTTCCAATTAATCTTTTCCCCTTTATACCGAACCAGTCCGCCTGACGGCTTTTCAATGCCTGCCATAATCCTGCAAAGTGTAGTTTTCCCGCAGCCGCTCATTCCTAAAATCGCACGACAGGTTCCTTCCTGCAGCATGAAATCTACATCATCCAAAACAGGCCTGTTGACTCCTTCTTCATTTTTATACGTTTGATGAATATTTTTCAGTTCAAGTATATTCGGCACAAAGATACTCCTTTAAATAAGATAATCAGGATCCTTCGTATAAACGTTCTTTTTTCCACCTGTTACAAGCTTGAAGGAACGATCGTGTATACAAATCATTGTCTTCATTACCCAACTCTTTTGTGTTAATTTTATCAATAAACTTCCCTTGCTTCATCACATAAGTAATATCCGAAATTTCTTTAACAAAATCTATATCATGCGACACGATGAGCATACTTAAATTTGTGTCACGATACACTTTTTTCAATACAGAAATCAATTGTGCTCTTGAATACCTGTCAATTGCTGATGTAGGCTCATCTGCTATCAATAACCTTGGTTTATGAATCAGCCCCATAGCTATGGATATCCTCTGTAATGTGCCTCCGCTTAATTCATTCCTGTAACTTTCAAGTACTCTTTCCGGATCCGTAATCAATAAGTTTCTTAACAACGACATCACTTGCAGCAAAAACTCTTCTTTTTCCCCATCCCTTAATCTGCTGATTTCAAGAAAATGTTCTTTAATTTTTAACCGCGGATCAAATATGCTTAACGAATCCTGGGCGATAAATGCATATTGCCGTCCACAGTTTGTCAGCAACGTAGCAGAATCTCCCGCATTAAAACATTTTCCTTCGATAGCTGCTTGTCCTGTGACTTGCCATGCAGGTGCCCGCAAAAGACCTGCTATCAGTTTTAACAGAGTGGATTTCCCGCAGCCGCTTGTACCAATTATGGACACACGACTCCTTTTTGGCACTGCCAAATTGATTGTGTCTATAATCCTTTTCCTCTGAAGCTCGGCAGATACCCCCGTCAATTCCAATAAATTATTCCCCATTACATTTCCCCTGCTTGATATCTTTGCTGGATCCAATCCCCAATCATATTGACACTGAGGCTGATTCCCAAGATAGAGATACTTGGAAAAAAGATAAGTCTCGGATAGGAAATAAATACGGCCTGCGCTTCTCCGATTAATGTTCCCCAGTCGGCCTGAGGCGGCTGAACCCCGAGCCCAAGAAAAGAGTATCCTGACATGGCCAGCAGCGACCCTGCAAAATCCAGAGCCAGCATAGATAAAACAGCCGGTGCGGCAATAGGGAATATGTATTTTATCCATATCCGGGGTGTCTTATTCCCTGCCATACGTGCCGCATAAACCATATTCTTCATTTTTCCGTCAGCAGTTAGTTCTCTTACCACACGGGTATATATTACCCAATGCATGATCATCATCCCTGCACAAATAAAAAATATATTCTTTCCGCCCAACCCTGCCAAAATCAAAATAACAATAATTTCCGGAAATGCCCTGAATAAATTACATACATGGTCAATCAACCGATCCACCTTTCCACCGTAATAACTCGAAATAATCCCTAAAGAGGTTCCCCATATACATGATATAAATACGACCAGCACCGCATAACCGATGCTTATTCTTGCCCCTTGTATGATACGGGAATATACACACCGCCCCAATTGGTCACAGCCAAACGGATATTGGATCGACGGCTGTGCAAATTTCATTGTATAGTCGACAGCATTAGGGTCATGCATTAAGAAAAACGGTTCAAATATCGCCACAAGAAAATAAAAGGATACGATTACCCATAAAAAACATATTAAAAAAGGCGGATATTTTCTATGCAAACCAAAACGGATATTTCCCATTTCATCCCCACCTTCTTCTCACCCTCATACAAACTGTCTCCGCAATGAAATTGCATATGATAAATCCTGTCATTGTCAGCAGAATATACCCCTGTATCACAGGGTAATCCCTTCCATGTATCGCAATAATCACTAAACGCCCAAGTCCCGGCCAGGCAAAAACATTCTCTATGACAAGAGAACCTGCAATAACTCCTCCGAATTCAAGTCCTGCCATAGTCACGACAGGTGATATTGCGTTCATAAATATATGCTTCCAAAAAATTTCCCATTTTTTTAAACCACGGGTATACGCGAACACAACAAACGGTTTTTGCGAAACATCAATAATACTGTTTCGTAAAAGTTTCGTATACATCGCAACATAGCCCAATGCCATAGTTAAAGAAGGCAGGAACAAGTGCAGGAACGAAGACGCCCCTTGCACAGGAAATATATGCAGGTACACTGAAAATACACTGATCAGTAAAAAACCGATAATAAAGGAAGGGACGGAATTTAACGTCAACACGCAGAAACGAATGGAATAATCAGACCGGCTGTCAGGATGTATCCCTGCATAACAGCCTGCAAGAAGACAAAAAATGATTCCCATTGACATAGAGCTTAATGCCAACAGAAGCGTATATTTAAATGCTCGAAAAAGTTCAACTGCAACCGGTGCCTTCGTCAGATATGAATACCCTAAATCCAGACGGATCACGTTTTTAAGCCAATAAATATACTGCATGTAAACTGGATCATACAATTTCAATTCTTCAGCAACTGCATGCAATGATTCCGGCGTAACAGGAATTCCTCTTGAACTGAGGTATGTGGCAGCCGGATCCCCCGGCATAAAGCGGATCAGGAAAAAGGATATCAAGGATGCAGCCGCAATCAGAATCAATGAGTCTTTCAAATAATTGACTATAAATCTTTTCAATATTTCCTCCTCCCCATCTCTTTGCTATCGATATTATTTAATTCCGCCCACAAGAAATTCCGGAAACAACTTATAAAATTCTTGGGCCTTTTCATCTCGTACAAGTTCATCGATTCTGGGTTCTGCAAATACACGGCGATACCCTAAAGAAATTAAGAATTCCATATCCCAGTAAGGCCGATGCTTATCACTCATAAATAGCTTTTTAGAAAGTTCATCGCATTTTTTTGTATTTTTATGTCCGTCAAATATACCATGTCCATATTTTTTACGCAGGTTGTTGTTATATTCTTCAAACACTTTCATACGTTTCTCATCAAAAAGATGTAAATACCAGCAGGCATCAAATACAAGAAGGACGCCCCCTTTCCGCAACACCCTTGTCCATTCCTTATAAGCCTTAACGGGATCCGCAAGTGTCCATGTTAAGTCTCTGCAGACTACAAGATCAAAGCTCTCATCATGATATTGTATATTCTGGCAATCCATAACAGCTAAATCCGCCTTAACCCCGGCTGCGGATATATTTTCTGCAGCCCGACGGATCATATTTTCCGTAATGTCGATACCGGTTACATGATGTCCTTTTTCCCCTAATAATACAGGGAAAAACCCGGGGCCGGTTCCCACATCAAGGATTTCCAGCTTTTCTTTTTTGGGGGCATTTCCCAGCACTAAATCTGCCCATGCGTTTTTCCCCTCATCATTAAGCGATTTTTTTATGATATCGCTATAAACATAAGACTCGCCTTCCCAATAATCTTTTATTTCATCATTCAGCACCTGACATTCCTCCTTTAATATTGTCGAAACACATGTGTAATATCTATTCGGTCTTTAGCATCCTCCTGCGGTACAAAGCCGCTTATATCATTTCTGCAGACATGAATAATATAGTCATGATAAAGCGGAATAAATAGGACATTTCTATAAAAACTGCCATTGATATATTCCATATATCTCAAAACAGATTCTCTTTCAGGACTGGAATCCATCTCTTTCATTGCCTTAAATAAAGTTTCCTTGTCATCTGCACCACGTTGAAACATATTAAACCCCGAACCGTCTGTCCTCATCTCTGTAAGAGTGGAATAAGGCTCATAGGCATTCCCCCAAGTTGTATATAAAACCATATCATACTTCCCGTCCCGAAACTTATTTAAATACACCGAAAAATCATCTTCATCAGGAATAAGATCAATTCCGATTTTAGCGTACATATCTTTCAGTATAAGGGCCAAATTCCTCTGATTATGATTTCCTGCAGGATACCCCAAAGAAAGTTGTAAACGGACTCCGTCTTTTTCCCGGTAAGGACCCGTACCACGATGGTACTGCTTATCCAGTATTTCATCCGCCTGTTTTCTGTCAAAGCTGTAATATGGCAAACCAGGCGGCATTTCCGGTAAATTCTCCGTCCAATAATAATGCGCCTCTTTCAAATTCCCTTCTGCCAAAAACTGTATCACCCCTCTTTTGTCCGTTCCCAACGCCAATGCTTTACGGATTGGTATTTCACGTATTTTCTCCGTATTCAAGGCGATTAAGACAATCTGGGACAAAGGGGTTATTCCTACAGAAAACCCCTCCTGCTGTAAATTAAATGCTTCTTCAAAACTGAGCGCTCCATCCTGATCCACATACATATCCGCATCACCGGAACGAAGAGCATTCTCTATCGTTGATACTTCCGGTATGATAGAAACTTTGACATATTTGAACTTAGGCTTTTCTCCCCAATAATTTTCATTTCTTTCAAACAGGGCATATTGATTTCTTATATTCTTTTTCAGTATCCATCTGCCCGTCCCATAAAAGACCTCATTTCCCTCTTTGCCGGATTCGGAAAAATGAATCGTTAACGGACGAGTAAAAGATAATTCATTCAGCAAACTGCTGCATACTTCATCCAATCGAAAGATAACTGTATGTGCATCAGGTGTTTCGATTTTACTTATCTTTTTCAACATATCTAAAAATCCATACTGCTCTCTTTTAGCAATTAATTCAGATATATTTTCTTTCACAATTTGCGAAGTAAGCGGTTTCCCATTTGAAAAAAAGACATCTTTCCGTAAATGAAAAATATAATTTTTACCATCATCGGTAATTTCCCATGATTCTGCCAATTTAGGAACAGCCTTTCCATTTTGCATTCCGACCAGTCCCTCATATACCCAATCCTGGACAAACATCGGAGAACCGGAATCAAAAGGATCTACGTCTCCTATATCTTTCGTGTAGGCGATTTTTAATGTTTCCCCCTGAAACTCTTCCTTTCTTATATCAAAAAGAGATTCTCCCAGCAATAAAACAAGGAGGGCCAGTAAAAGTTCAAGAATTATGATATTCTTCATCAGCCCTCCTATAATATTCACTTCCTATTTAAATAATTAGAATCCATATCTGAACCCCAACATAAAGCTTCTGCCCGGCTGAGGTTTAGCACCTTTTCCATCATATTTATAGTACATATTCTCATAGCCTTCATTTGTTAAATTATTAACTTTAAGGTACACGGATTTATTGGTATTTATTTTATAATTGACAGACAAATCTGCAACAATGTAATTATTATTTGTAAACGCATCCTTGTCACAGCCGCTGAATAAATTCAACAGCAAACTGCTGTTCCATTTCCCGCATTGATAAGTCACATTCATTGCATAATAATTTATCGGTCGGAGATGGTTAATCATGGCGTCTATATTGGCTGACTGATTGCCATCCCATGAGATATCCGGATCCAGGATTACCCCGTCTTTCCCTTTAAACTTATCATACAGGTAAGTATAAGAAGCCCCTAAAAACCAATGGTCTCCCAATTTATGATTTAAGACAACATTAAATGATTTTTTATCTTCCCTGGCATTGATCGCTTTCGTTACATAGTCAGATTTTTTCTTGCTGTATACAGAATATTTGGTAACAGAATTACTCATTTTGGTAATCGCATAATGAATGCCCAAAGTGGTATTTGAACCGATTCTGCTCCGCAGGCCGATCGTATACACATTTCCTTTTTCATCCTTTAACGGTTTGTCATCCAATATATCTGCTTCAAATAAATCCTGCTGCTTAATAGGCCTGTAAATATTGGTCCAGCTGAAATAGCCCGCTAAACGGGGCGTAAATAGATACTGCATTGACAAACTGGGGGTAAACTGTGTTCTGCGTCCTGTATCATCATAATCGACCGGATAAATTGTCCCATTTGACCAATCTCTTTTATAAATATGAGCACTATAATTTCCATAATGCGACATGCGGACAGCCGGAGTTATTTCAAATTTATCACTCAAACGGATCTTATCCTGTATATAACCGACAAGTGTATCTCTTTGCGTCTTTCCAACCTTCACTTCTCCGGTTTTATAGTTCTTTTTATAATCATTATTTTCCCCTCTATCATACGTCAAGCCAAAAATGATATCATTATTTTTTATCTGTCTGGCCAATTGTAATTCTATCCCTTTATTCTTTTCCACATGGTACGTATTAATATGTTCTTTTGAGATCGGACCGCCCCAAAGATCCATGAATTCTTTAAACTTATCATAATTTCCCGGCCAGGGCGCCAAAGTAGTCCCATCGGGATAGGTCCATTTATACTTATCAAAGACCTGGTAATGATGATCCTGGTTATACACGCGGACAAAGCTTTCTAAGCCATGATCTCTTTTAAATGTATACGTAATATCCAAATCATTTTTATTATACGCAGTATAGCTGCCGAACATGGAGTCAATCGCATACACATTGCGATATCCGGGATTATCCGTATCTCCTAACTTTCCATTATTTTGAGCATTATCTATAATCCGATTCCAATCCGTTTCATTCCAGTACCTGTAATCAATAGCATCATTGGGGCAACCGTCCTTGCCATTGTTATGATTGAACCATACTCTCAAGCTGTGGTCATCATCAAATTCCCCGTCAAATCTCGCACTTATCCCTTCTTCCTTATAATGAGTATTGTAATACTTATGATTCGCACCAGTCATTCTGTCGTAAAAATACGAATCACCGGACATTTCCCGATTTGCAGAAACAAAGTATGAATATTTATCTCCTACGGGGCCGGACAAGCTCATATTATACAGATGATGCTTCCACGATCCTGTAGCAAGTTCAATTGCTCCGCGAGTCACTTTTGTTCCTTTTCTGGTAATGATGTTAATTACACCGCCGGTAGCATCTGCTCCATATACAGATGCGCCCGGTCCTTTAATAACCTCCACCTTTTCCACGTTTTCTATATTTGTAACCTGATCAAGATCTGTCATGCCCTTACTTGCCGATACGGAGCTGTCACCAAACAATTCCGTCGCCGGATTATCTACACGCCGCCCATCAACAAGAACCACAACACGGGTATCTCCATTGATAGAAAATGCATTGCAATAGGCTGCATATCCATACCAGTTCGCCCGGTATCCTGGATTGGAGAATGTCACGCCGGGTATAGACTTAATCGCTTCTGAAATAGAATTATAATGATGATCTTCTATTTCTTTCCTGTTTACCACTTCCACATCTCCGCCCGTTCTATAGTAAGATTGCTCTGTAATAATATTCCCGAATTTGTCTGAATCCAAAACCTTATGCGCTCCGACAACATATACCGGATCCAAAGAATATACCGGAGCCTCGGCAAATACAACATTTGAATACCCTACCGGAATACTCATAAAAATCATTAATTTGCTTTGTATTATTTTTGGACTATATCCTCATTTTTATTTAATTATTATCCTTTTCTATTATTCTTGTCAATATATGCATATATCCTCTCGTTTCTTCTTATATTTCATAAATAAAATCTTATAAATAGATATTTTATCTTTTCACATAAGAAGCCTTTCTGTACTTATCTATCAGAAAGGCTTCTTATCTACTCATCACTGTTCTGAAATTGGCCTGAGCACCATTATGTATTCTTAACTTTACCTCCTTATCCTTATCAATCCTTCGGTTCCCCGCACCTGCAGCCGCATAGCGATCCATATCAGGTAAAACATCCTTCCCGCCCTTGCTGCCGATTTCTACAATAAACACGTCAGCGCCATGCAGTATGCTGTCCCCGCCGTCAGGAAAAACTGTTTCGCTTCCGCACATGCGCCGTACGAAGCGTTTATCAGGTACCGTTTTGATTTATTGGTATTTTCCATTTGACACCCTTTCCACCTTTGAACAGCAAAAAACAGTAAACCATTATTTTTGATTGACTGTTTCCTGCATTTCTATATTTTTTATCTAACACTTGCTCAAAAACCTGATGGCAGACTGTCTTGCTTTTTCTATCTTTTCAGGCTCCATATTTTCTACAGCAGTTGAAGATATCCATTTTTTGCTGAACAATGTTTGCGCTGCTTCCATCATCATTCCGCAGGCATATAAGTCTTTCTCTTCCGTAATGGCTTGAACAAATACTTCTTTTGTTTTCGCCCGCAGCATTTCCCGTTCCACTCTATGAAATGACATCTGCATAAGACTCGCTGCAGACCATGCCCGGCAAAGGGCATCTTTATCCCTGGATATTTGTCTTGTTAAGATATCCATTTCTTTTGATGAGCCTATCCACCCGAAAGCGATGATAATTTTACGGCGAAGAATATTTTCATTTGTATCAATAAGTGAAACAAGAACAGGAATAAGCCGATCGCAGAATGATACATAAAAATCTCTATGCTTCAACTTGGAAAGAGTTTCCGCTATGAGAAACGCGGTCAATATCTTTAACTTTTCATCCCTGACTGTATCCAGCTGTTCAAATAAAAACGCAAGGCCTTCTCTTCCATGTTGATCAAAGCTGCTTTCTAAATGCAGCTTTTTATCTTCTTCCCAGTCTTTACAAATAAGCCGATAATGATATGCCGCGTCTTTACAGGCTCCTAAATCAGCAATAAATCGGATTCTTTGATCGTCAGGAAAATTCTGTTCCGCCAATTTACGGTATGATTTTTGTAAATCTTCTTTTGTAAGGTTCAGGCGGCGGATTTGTTCCGCCCCAAGCGCCTGTAATATCTTATCCGTTGAACCGAACATTGCTTTTATCTCCTTGTTCATTGCTGTTTTTATGCTTCTTGAAGTACTTTAAACTCTCAAAGTATTTATGGCTGGCCTCCCCATGATTATAAAACAAATCATTGCAGGCGTACAAATGAATAAGTTCCAAAGGAAGAGATTCAAAAAGCCGAGGAAATATTTCCCCGGCTTTCCATATTTACCGCTTTCTATAAAACCCTTGTCAGCGCCATGCAGCATGCCGTACCTGCCGCCATGGAAAGAAGCATGTTCCGCCTCCACACATGCACCGCAACCGTCACCGCAAGAGACAGCGCCTCCGGCACACCATGATTTCCCGAAAAGAAATGAATGTCCTTCAGCGAATACACCACAAGAAGGGCAAATACCCCCGAGGGCAGCGCCTTCCCAAGGTATTGGATATAAGCGGGCAGATTTTTCCCAGGCCGGAAAAGAAAAAAAGGAACCATCCGTGTTGCCATTGTTGCCAGAACGCAGACAGCAATCGTGAGAACCTGTTCACATAAAGGCATTTCTGTCATAAAAATCCCCCTGCTTTCTCAATCGGCTTCCGCAAAAGCGTAATCGCCGCCAGGATCAGACCCATGGCCGGAAGTATAAACGACTCCGTGCCGAAAACGGCCAGACACCCCACTGCCGATACGCCGCCGATCACTGCGGTATAATGTTTTTTCTCCCGTAAAAACTGTTCCAGAAAAATAACAGTAAAAAGTGCGGTCATCACAAAACCGAGCCCCTTCGTATCAAACGCTGCCAGCGATCCCAAAAGTCCGCCTACCGCGGCGCCGCTGACCCAATAGAAATAATTCAGGAAGGATACCCAGAGCATGAACCAGCCCCGATCTACATCACGCGGCACTGTGGCCGTGTAATTCAAAGCAAATGTTTCATCGCACATCCAAAACATGAGAAACGGTTTCTTCCACCCCATGTTTTCATATTTCTCGAGCATGGAAATACCGTAAAATAAATGGCGGGACTGCACCATCAGCGCCATAACAAAGGCACCCAGCGGGGCAAACGGGCTCATAAGCATTGTCACTACGACGAACTCCAGAGAACCGCCGAAAATGAATGCCGCCATAAGGGCAGGATAAAGAAAGCCGAACCCCATGGAATGCATATAAATCCCATAAGAAAACGCTACGAACCAGAATCCTGCGAAAATAGGAACCGTGTAAGGAAACGCTTCCTGAAAAGCCTTCCATGCCCCGCTTTCCCGTTTCTGCTCCAATCCTATCCCCCTCTTCCGACATAAACAGTACACATATACTATCAGCTTTCATTTCATCTTTCAATGCATGGACAGAAGACACATAAAGGATCATTCCCAAGCATATTCCGGAACACTTCCTCCTAGGGAAATAAAAAAACTGCAGGCAGCCATAGATCACTCACCTTCAAGCGGATGCCCGCCCACAGCCTCGATATCTGCTTTCTGCTTTCTGATTTCCGTTTTCTGTTTCCTATTTTCTGATTTCTGTTCTCCGTATTCTGGTTTCTGATATCTGTATTCTGGTTTCTGATTTCTGTTCTCTGTTATCTGTTCTCTGACATCTGTTTTCTGTCTTCTGATATCTGTTTTCTGTCTTCTGATATCTGTTTTCTGTCTTCTGATATCTGTTTTCTTATCACATACTCCATTGAGTAAAAAAACAGCACATCTCATAAATAAGATATGCTGTCCTTATCATCAGGCTTTTTCCGGACTCCGGATAGATTTATCCGCCTTCTCGTTTTCCGGTTTCCGCCAGCCGTTATCCGTTTTTATAAGGCAAACAAATCATTCAGCCCTTCGGACATGGTGGGATGCGTGTAGATAAAATCACGGAGCACCGTGTAATCCAAATCATGATCCATCGCTAACTTCACCATATTGATGATTTCGTAAGATTCGGGACAGAAAAGTGCCGCGCCGAGAATCTTCCCACTGTCTTTATCAATGACTGCCTTCAGCATCCCCGCCGTCTTGCGGAGAACTTTCGCTTTTGGAATCATATCGGTATTCATCCGCACTACGCGGTAATTCAGCCCTTTATCCGCCGCTTCTTTCTCCGAAAGGCCTGCACGGGAAAAAGACGGCTCCATGAAGACAGAGTAAGCGAAAGCACCGCGGTTCTCTGTCGTACGGCTTCCATCACCCTGCATATCGGAAAGAATAATGCGGCTGTCATCCAGAGAAATATAGGTGAACTGCAGATTGCCGCACACATCGCCGGCCGCCCAGATATTTTCCGCGGTCGTCCGCAGATGCTTATCGGTAACGACAGCTCCCCGCTTTGTTAATTCCACACCGGCCCGTTCCGCATGAAGACCTTCCGTATTCGGCCCGCGTCCCGTGGCGAGAAGAATGGCATCGCCGTCCAGCGTATCTTCCTCTCCGTTCTTTGTATAAACCGCCGTCCCTTCTTTGATTTCCTTCAGACCGGCTCCCGTAATGACGGACACGCCATAAGATTTCAATACATTTTCAACCGCTTCCGCCATATCCCGGTCTTCTTTCGGCAGAAATACGGAACCGTTCTGGAGGATCGTCACTTTGCTTCCGAAACGGGCATACATGGAAGCAAATTCCAGTCCGATATATCCGCCGCCTATAATTGTCAGCCGGCGGGGCAGTGTTTCATTCTCCATCATGGTTTCAGACGTGAACACCAAACGGTTATTTTCCACACCGGGTACAGCAGGAATCATCGGGCGTCCGCCGGTATTGATAATCAATTTGGATGAGGAAAGCGTCTGCATCGTACCGTGCGCGCCTTTTACCTCAATCGTTTTTCCGTCAAGGAAGGAAGCCGTGCCGTTGATGACCTGCACGCCGGCATCGACAAGCTTATTATAATTGGCCATACGGAGTGCTGTTGTCAGTTTCTTTTTCTCCTGCACCGCCACATGATAATACTCACTCTGCACTTCAAAATCGTGGGCAGGCGCCCGCTCCGCCTCCAGCACCAGCCGCTTGGAGGGAATGCAGCCCGCATTAATACATGTACCGCCGTACATACGGGCATCCTTTTCAATCAGCGCCACTTTTTCGCCCTGCTTTGCCAGTTTCGCCGCCAGCGTCTTTCCCGCCTTGCCGAAACCGATAACAATCGTATCAAATTTCTGATCCATATATATTCCTTTCTGTCTTACCTGTTTAAATATTTAAATAATACATCTCCCCCTGATCGGGATTTGATCTATTATTCTTTATTTTATCCTATTTTGCAAATCATTAGAAGAATGCAGCGGAAAGAAACCCGCAGATGTGTACGTAAGCAGGATTCCTTACTGTCTTCCTGCAGTATATTCGGTTCCTATCTTTATTAAGCTGATTTAACTAAGCGGAGGCACATCAGACATCATAATATTTTGCCTGATCAGGACGGTATTGATGTAAGTCCGGAAATCTTCATGAATGCAGTTCCCGAAAGCAGTCCACATCGGCAGATTTTCAGATATCCCCTCCAGCACGGTGGTATCAAGTACATTCAGCACTTCATCATCCGATTTTCTCCACGCATACTCAATGAAAGAACAAAATTTTTCAAACCCGGCGCGGTCTTTTCCCTCATAAGCCTCTGCCATAGGGATATTTACAGCAAATACAGAAAATACATGGAGCAGAATATGGGGAAATTCTCTTTTATGCTCCCTGTATCTTTCTTCATTTTCAGGAAACCATGCTACATAGGCACTGCAAAACTCTTCTTTATCCATGCCGGACTCCCCACTTTTACAAAACCGTCAGCCCGCATCAGCGGCGCCTTTCTATCCATATCGGCCTGTGCACCTGTAATTCATCAGCAAGAATTTCTTCAACATCCGCAAATACACGGACATCAGATTCATACTCATGGACGCAATACAGCATTCCGTTCTCCGCCACATACACCGTTGCAGGATAATAATACCCAATAATTCCGACAGGTGAAACCTCCGTTCCTGCCGCCGCCTTAGCGACAAGCGCGTCCTCACAGATTCTTTCTCCGGCAGATGTTCCCTCGTCATAATACGCCTTATACAGCTCGACGGCGGCGTCTTCCCCCATATCAGGATACAGGTAGAAATAAAACTCGCGGCTGTCTGAACCAGTTTCAAAAATTATTTCACAATCTGAAAACAGACCGCCGCACCGCTCATAAAACCTTCTTGCCGCCAGAAGAAACGGTACGCCGACTTTTGCATACAGTGCCTCGCAGCCGTCAGAAGATACTTTCCTGCTCTTGCTGTAACCTCCACAGGAAAGCATCTGCCAAACACGCCCCCTGATCGAACCGTTCAAAACCATTCTCTTCTCCGCAATAATGGCCGCTCCTTAATAAAGAGTCCGCCTTTTGACATCATGATACAGCAGAAATACTGCTTCATGCTTTCCATGTCTGATTTCTGCTGTTTTTCCTGTTTTGCCGAAAACTCTCTATTCTGCCCCCTGCAGCAGATAAAGCGCTTTCGGTTTATGTTTTCCACTTAAGTTCCCCAAGTACGCCGCCAGTATCGGATATGGCGGATCCGTATATCCTTCCAGGAGATGCAGGGCTTCATCAATGATATCCTCTTCATTGGAAGACACAGCAACTTTTTCCAGCATTTCCTTTAAATCATTTTTTATGCCTGAAATATCCTGCTTGTAATAGGGATCCATATACCAGTCAAGATAAAAAAGCAGGCGCCGTTTCGCTTCCGTATCCGTCCCCGACAGCACCGACCGGACGGCACCCATACCTTCTTTCAGGCATTGCACTTCCCTTTCCGTATACATGCCGCCGTCCATACATTCTCCTTTCAGACAGGCGGAAGAAAATCTGCCTTCCCATCATTGCGGCGCCCCGCCAATCAGCAATACATGGCAAGTTCCATACTGTCCATATACTGCCCCATAGACAAGTTGAAAGATTCATAATCCGCTTCCTTAAACTCATCTGTGGCACACGCCACCCACACGTCCACTCTCTGCAGCTGGTTATAAAACTCGACCATCATCGGCACTTTGATGACTGTAGAAGTCCCCCGGATAACCATATTCCCGCCCTCTTCCAGACACAGCACATCTTCCGCCGACTGCAGATCAACTTTTCTGTTGTCTACCAGGACTTCCACATTTTCATAATAAGGATACGCCGTTTTCACCGCTTTAGTGATTTCTGTCCAGCCTGTCCCATAAGTCAGATTCCATTGAGAACAAAGCCATCCATTTTCTTCTTTCACACCCATAAGCAGCATAGCCGCACCCGTCCTTTCCAAAACGAATATATCACTCTGTTAAAAATGAAATACAGGGCATTCCCTATACTTTTCCGGAATATCCGCATCGGATTCCACCTGTCCGATATTTTTAATAAAAATGAATGGCTGCTCCGGAAAGATCCATGTATTCAGGTACTTGATAAAATCCTTCTCATCACAGGAAACAATACTGCCCATGCGATAAGGCTCCGCATCAGGGTTTGTATGCAGCCATGTATCACAAAAGCTGAGGCAGTATTTATCCAGCTGATCCGCCACCTCATCCGGCACAAGGTACACCATGCTATCCCCATCCGCACTGATGATGATATGTTTCATATCCCCCCATAACTTCTGATACAGAGAGCCGGCCTCACAATCACTGAACCACAGCCGATGCACCCGTATTTCCCTTCTTTGAAAAATTATAGTTCCGCCGAAATGAAATACCGGGCAGCTTTCCCACTAAGGTTCCTTTTTACTTAAGATTTTTTAAAAGAATATATACCGCCTGCGATAAGCGCCACAGAAAGCGCATAGCCTAAAACGGTAAGAATGAAATCAAAATTGTCATTATTCTTTAAAATTTTCTCCCTGGTCAGAATACCATTCCACTCCTGTCCGAAAAATTCGATACCGTCCACCGTTCCTTCACCCAGAAGCTTGTTCCCTTTTTGAATTCCCACCAAAGTTTTCTCCTGGTTCTCTTCTAAAGAAGACTTCGTATAGGAGATTCTGTAATCACCGTCCAGATGGGGGAAGACCAGGTTTTGTTCCCGATTCGTAAGATAGTGGATCCCGGATTCTGTTTCATGATAAAGAGGGGTTCCTTTATAGGAAACTGTCCGGGGAAGCGAATTTACGTTCACACCGGCGGCAAATTTTTTCAGGAGTGTCTTATCCAGAATAAAATCGCCTGCTTTCACCACGCCGTAAAAGGTGATGACAGGCGGGGCGCTCTTATACATTCGGGCGATATTGGAGCTTGCCATGCTTTCCCAGCTTCTCTTTATGTCACTTCCGCTTCCCTTCTCCACCATCACATGCACATTCCTCCTGATTATGGGAGAATCAAAGGAAATACCCAGTTCTTCATCAGCTGCCGGTTCTTCCGTCGCCATCTTGCCCGCGACAATGACCACCTTACCCTCATGATTGGGATTGATCTTCCCGTCCGTGATATAAGGCGCATTTTCAATGAGCACCCGTCCGCCGTCGGAATCACCAGTCAGCATCATACCACCCAATCCGAGACCGCAGATACATAAAACGACACTTACCCATTTGTTCATAAAAGACACCTCCTCAGGTACAAAAATAAGAAATAAATGCAAAATACTTTTCTTTATTGTATATCAAAACCAACGGTTTTTCTAATTCGACAGAATGCATATTTTAAAGAAAAATTTATACCTGAAACCTTTTCTTTTATCCCTATCATTGTGTATTCTATCGCTCCCCTCCCGCTGTTTGCACAATAGAGGATACACACCGGAATGAAGTCTCTTTTACAAAATCAGTCCGTATACTTCCTGTACGCATACTTTCCCAGACGGTTATTGGTGAGATAGAAAAAAGGAACAAGCAGCTTTTTCCACCCCGGCAGCATATGCCTCATCTCATCAGTGAAATTGATACAGTCCAGCTGTTTCCATGCCGGCGCCAGCCGTACCACTTCGCTGCCGTCCGTCACACCCCATTTAAACTCCGCCTGCATACGTTTCAATACGTCATGGCGGGACGACCGGTGCACGAGTCCTTTATACAGAAGGTCGAAATGCGCCTCCAGCTCATCGAACCCTTCTGCCAGAATCGAAAGGAATTTTTGTACTTCCGCTTCCTCCCAGTACATCATCACGCCTTCTGAAAGGATAAGCAGCCTGCGGCCCTCGCGTTCCACTTTTTCCGTCCATGACGGATCAAACGCCGACCCGGAAATACAGGTTACACGCTCCGATTCCGCAAGGAACTGCTTTCTCAGATCGATCACCTCCGGCACGTCCAAATCATACCAACGCACCTGCCCGTCATCTACGCGGTCAAACCGGGTATCCAGCCCGCAGCCCACAGATACCACCACACATCCCGGGTTATCCGCCATAAACCGCCTTACCTCACGGTCCATCAGCTTTGCCCGTGCCAATACTCCATAATATGACATCCATACCCGATCAAAAGCGGAAAAATCATAATCCATACAGCTGATTATTTCCGCCGCTTTCCGATCATTCAGAAAAGGATGGTTGCTTTTCGCATCCTTGGCACGCATATACAACGTAACCAGAAGCGTTTCAGAAACGCCGCTTAAATCAATTTTCATAATCCCTCCTCAATTGATAACATATATCATTTAACTCATTATACCCCATCCTTCCGTCCTGTTAAACCGCAGGCAGATGCTGCATGGAATACGCGGCCCACACATTTTCCTGTTATTCCTCTTATAGCACTTCCATCTTCCTCTTCCGGAGAAAACATGGTATGGCAGCACATAAAAAAAGAAACCGGCTTAGGCATTCTGCGAATACAACCCTTTCGGCAGCAATATAAAAGGCCCGCGCCATATCTGCAGATAGATACAGCACGGGTCTTTTATATGGGAAATCGTCAGCCAAGTAATTTCTTCACGAGGCCTTTATGAATTTTCACTCCATAGGGAAGGGCGTCATGGTTGAAGTGCATGGCGGGATCATGAAGTCCCGGTTCCGCATCTTCGCCCAATGCAATGAATCCCGTTTTCAATTCCGGTTTCATTTTCGGATACCAGAAGAAGTCTTCTCCTCCCGCGGTGACGATCGGAGGGATGCAGGCTTTTTCGCCAAGTTCGGATGTAATCACTTCCCCGATGATTTCCGTGATTTCAGGTGTGATAATGGACGCCGGTGTCTGGTGCAGGATGGTGAAGTCCGCTTTGGCGCCAATGGAAGCGGCCGCATTTTCCGCCGCACCCCGCAGTTTTTGAATCATCAGTTCCATCACATCATTATCCCGGCTGCGGAGATCGAACGTGATCGTCGCCGTACCGGGAACCGCATTTGCCACACCTGCGTCCGCATGGATCTGTGTCGCTTTCATATTGTACACCACATTGGAATTAAAGCGGAGAGCGTTGGCTGACTGTACAACAAGGCATGCCGCGTCAAGCGCGCTGGTGCCGAGATAGGGGCGGGCCCCATGGCTCTGCACGCCTGTGATGTCGATTTTCACGTGGGTCGCAGCGCTGTAATACAAAGCGGGAGCCGCTTCTCCCACACGGCACTCCTGGATGGGACGACCATGCATGCCGATGAGGATTTCAATATCGTCAACAGCACCGCCTTTCAGCATAGAAAGAGCGCCTTCACTCGTTTCCTCCGCCGGCTGGAAAAGAAGTTTCAGTTTCCCTTTCCTGACCAGCTTCTCTTTCATGATTTCTTCCGCCGCCGCAAGAAGCATGGCCATGTGTCCGTCATGCCCGCAAAGGTGGGCGGCGCCGCCGTCTTTCGTCCCAAGAGCATCCATGTCCGCGCGAAGGCCGAGAACAGGTCCCGGTTTACCGCTGTCACAGACCGCGACGACGCCTGTCGCCCCGCCGATCTGTGTTTCTACTTCATAACCGAGCTGTTTCAGCACATCCGCCACGTAAGCGGAAGTTTTAAATTCTTTCATCCCTATTTCAGGAATGGCATGAAGATAGTTAAAATGGGTAAATACATCTGCCATGATTTCCTCCTTTTCTCTTGCGTAAGACAATCAATTAAAGAACGGCATAAGCAGTTTCATGATAAACATACCAATGAATGCATTGAAAATACTGATCACCATAAGCAGGGGCCAATATTTTTTCGGTACATCGGCAAGGCCGAGGAGCCGGCCCATGTACTGGATCTGGGAAGCCATCAGGATCAGCGCAGGCATGAGAATCGTCACATGTTCCCCATTGATGATGCCCGACGCATAGAGAGAAGCTGCCACACCTACCCCTGCAGAACAGGACAGCCAGGTGGTCAGAAGAATAACGAAAGACTGTCCCGGCAGGCCGAAGATACCCATGATGGGCCCCAGCCAGTATCCAAGGAAATCCATAACACCGAGAATATTTAAAATATAGGCGATGACATAGGCCATCAAAATATTCGGTACAAGGTTCTGTGTAGCCAGATTCCAGCCTTTTCTGGCGCCGCCGATGAAGATATCAAAAATATTAGGCTTTATTTGTACCGGTCTCGTTTCAGTTGTCATTTTTGAAATCTCCTTTATAAACAGTATCAAGAGCAAAGCGGCAAATCATGGCACCGACAAATTTCATGACCATAATGATGATAACAGGGACAATGATCGGGCAAAGAATAAATCCGAAAAGCGCACCTGCAATAGCAAAGTAATTACTGATCGTCCCCGCTCCGGAATACTGCCACGCTGCAATGATGGTCTGTTCTCTTTTATCAATAAGGCCGTCATCATATAATTCTTTGGTGAGAGCCGCGCCGGCATCGGTACTCTGCAGATCGGTAATCAAAGCCAGTCCGACGAGGCCGGGTACATCCATCAGCGGTTTAAAGAGCGGCGTCATCAGTTTCTGTGCCGCGGAAAGCGCGCCATAATGATCCAGCACGTCTACAACACCGATGGCCAGCATAACGGAAGGAATGAGTGACAGCGCGAAAATAAATCCTCCTCTTGCGCTTACCCCGCCCATACCGACAAAAGTTGCTTTCGCCGGATCTTTCATCGTACCGAATTTACCGATGAGCGTACTGTAATCAAATGCTTTGAGCCATTCCGCCCCCTGTACCGTGGCAAAAACCCCGGCAAAGAAAAGGATACCGAAAGCCAAAGCAAGCATTCCTTTCCATCCCACCTTGGGCAATGCGGCAGCCCCGCTTACTTTTTTCTGTTCTTCTTCCATAAATAATCCTCCTAACACTCCACTGCATCAAAACACACTACAACAAGCTAAACATTCCTTCCGTTCTGCTATGCTCCATTGACCTCCTATCTCTGTACCGACGAAAGAAAAACAAATAACCTTTTAATGGTTAAAAGATATTATAAACAATCATCTTTCACATGTCCACGTAAATCACAGGAACGCTCCGAAAAGTCCATCCTTCCCCCTTGCCCGGTTTTCTTTCCTGCAAATCTTGATTTATTCGATAAAATCATCTACAATAGTAAAGTACAATTTCATATGCGGGTGTAGTTCAATGGTAGAACATTAGCTTCCCAAGCTAAATACGTGGGTTCGATTCCCATCATCCGCTCCAAACCGGCTCCCTTTGCGGAGCTTTTTCTTTGAGAAATACAAAAACGCGTCTCCTGCTTTTTAGTTTCAGGACACGCGTTTTCTGTTTTATATGCTTACTTTTCCATTCTTAAAATACATCTTTCACTACGATGGTTTCTTCACGGCTGGGCCCCACGGAAACGATGCCGATGGGGACGCCGATTTCTTTAGAAATATCCGCCAGGTATTCTTTGCAGAGCGCTGGAAGCCGGTCGTAGTCACGGATGGCGCTGATTTTTTCTTTCCATCCTTTGTAGGTTTTATAAATCGGAGTGACTTTGGAAAGAAATTTCAGATCTGCCGGATATTCTTTGACCGGTTTTCCTTCATATTCATAGCCGACACAGACTTTGATTTCTTCCAGCTCGTCTAAGATATCCAGCCGGGTAATCGCCAGATAATCGAAAGAGTTCAGCGCCGCCGCGTAACGGACGGCACGGGCGTCAAGCCAGCCTACACGGCGGGGACGGCCGGTAACCGTACCGAATTCATGGGCAATGTTCCGGATACGGTCGCCAATTTCATTCACCTGTTCCGTTGGGAACGGCCCTTCTCCGACACGGGTGCTGTATGCTTTCACCACACCGAAGATATTCTGCATCATGTGCGGCCCGATGCCTGCGCCTATACATGCACCGCCTGCTGTCGGATGTGAAGACGTGACGAAAGGATAGGTGCCATTGTCACAGTCGAGCATGGATGCCTGGGCGCCTTCAAAAAGAACGTTCTTTCCTTCCCTGACCAGAGTCTGGACGGTATAGTTCGTATCTTTCACATAGGGGCGGAGCTTTTCCGCATATCCCAGGTAATCAATCAGCATCTGCTCATAATCGAAACCTTCCATCCCATAAAGTTTTTCCAAGAGCATGTTCTTCTGCTCCACGTTGTATTTCAATTTCTCCGCAAAAACTTCTTTATCCATAAGGTCGCACATACGGATACCGATGCGGTTGATCTTGTCCGCATAACACGGCCCGATCCCGTTTTTCGTCGTCCCCAGCTTCCGGCTGCCTTTTCTCATTTCTTCTGCCTCGTCCAAACGGATATGGTAGGGAAATACGACTTGCGCACGGGTGGAAATCTGGAGATGCTTCGCGTTGATTCCCTGGGCCTCCAGCTTTTCCATTTCCTCAAGGAAACTTTTCGGGTCAACGACAACGCCCGTACCGACGATACAGATGGTACCGGGATACATAATGCCGCTCGGCATAAGGCGCAGCGGATAAGCTTTGCCGCCGGTCACAACCGTATGTCCCGCATTGTTCCCCCCCTGGGAACGGACAACAACGTCCGCTTTTGCCGCCAGGTAATCTACAATCTTTCCTTTTCCCTCATCGCCCCATTGGGCACCAATGACCATAGCTGTTGCCATTACACATTTTCCTTCCTTTTAATAATACAGTGATTCTTTATTATCAGATATCAGCTTACAGTTATCGGCTCATAGCTGTCTTCTGATATCCGACTTCCGGCATCCGACCTCTGTCTTCTGACATCCGTCTTCCGCTCTTACAATCCAAATCTTGCAAATATTTCATCTACATGGATAAGCATGGGTTTGTAATCGAAGCACTCTTTGATTTCTTCTTCAGACAGATATTTTCTCACATCTTCGTCTTTGCAGAGGTTTTCATAGAAATCTTCCCCCTCAAGCCAGCGTTTCATGGCGTTTCTCTGCACCCAGCGGTACGCGGTATCACGGTAAGCGCCTTTGGACACAAGGGCAAGCAGAACGCGGGGACTGTAAATCAATCCGCCGGTCATGTTCAAATCTTTCAGCATTTTTTCCGGATACACCAGGAGTTTATCTACCAGATCGGTCGTCTGTGCCAGAATATAATCCAATGCGGTGGTCGCGTCCGGAATCATGACACGCTCCACAGAGGAATGGGAAATATCCCGTTCGTGCCAAAGCGGTATATTTTCAAAAGCGGGAAGGGCATACCCCTGCACGAGTCTTGCCATGCCGCAGATCCGTTCCGATTTGACGGGATTTCTTTTATGGGGCATGGCAGAGGATCCTTTCTGCTTGGGACTGAAATATTCTTCCGCTTCCCTTACCTCCGTTCTCTGCAGATGGCGGACTTCCAGGGCAATCTGTGCCAATGTGCCCGCGATGACGCCGAGGGTGGTAATGTATTCCGCATGATGGTCGCGCTGTACGACCTGGGTCGCTACGATTTCCGGAGTCAATCCCATTTTTTTGCAGACGTATTCTTCCACATATGGATCAATATCCGCATAAGTACCGACAGCGCCGGACAATTTCCCCACCGCCATTTCAGAAGCGGCCCGCTTCATTCGTTCGATATTTCTTAAAGTTTCGCTGTACCACAGGAGGATTTTCAACCCGAACGTGGTCGGTTCGGCATGGACGCCATGGGTACGACCGATGGTGGGGGTATATTTAAATTCCACAGCCCGGCGTTTCAGAACTTCCGCCAGTTTTTCCAAATCGGCAATAAGCACGTCAGATGCCTGTTTGATCTGCACATTGAGCGCCGTGTCTTTCACATCGGTAGAAGTCATGCCCATATGGATGTACTTCGCTTCATCGCCCACATATTCTCCGACGGCGGAAAGGAACGCGATGATATCGTGGTTAATTTCACGATCGATTTCATGAATGCGTTCCACATCAAAATCCGCTTTCGCTTTGATCACTTCCACCGCTTCTTTAGGAATACGTCCCAGCTCCGCATTGGCTTCGCACGCAGCGATTTCCACATCAAGCATGGTCTGCCATTCATTTCTTTCATCCCAGATTTTTGCCATTTCCGGCCTTGTGTACCTTGGAATCATTTACATATCCCCTTTCGGTTTCCCTTCCCTGGCACAGATTTCTCTGCCCACCACCACTCCGGCTGCCGAGGCCTGGACAAGCCCTCTGGTGATGCCGGCTCCGTCGCCGATCGCGAAGAAGTTTCTGAATTTCGTTTCCAGCTGGTTCGTCAGCGCTATGCGGGAAGAATAAAATTTTACTTCCACGCCGTACAGAAGAGTGTGCCTGGAATTTGCTCCCGGTGCCACCTGATCCAGCGCTTCGAACATCTCCATGATATCCTTTAAAAAGCGGTATGGCAAGACTAAAGATAAATCTCCCGGCGTCGCAGACGACATGGTGGGACGGACAAGGCCGCGGCGTATCCTTTCTACCGTAGAACGGCGGCCGTCACGAAGATCACCCAGCCTTTGGACAATTGGTCCCGCACCAAGCATATTCGCCAGGGATGCGATATATTTCCCATAAGAAATGGGTTCATTGAAAGGACTGGTAAATTGTTTGGAAACAAGAATGGCGAAATTCGTATTTCCGCTCTTCTTATGGGCGAAAGAGTGGCCGTTCACTGTCTGGAGCCCCGCATTATTTTCCGTCACCACGAAACCGTAAGGATTCATACAGAACGTGCGTACCCGGTCATCAAAGGAACGGGAGAAATACACCAGTTTCGATTCATAACAGATCTTTGTGATCGGTTCATACACTTCTGCGGGAGATTCCACACGGATGCCGATGTCCACCGCATTTGACTGTGTCTCCAAACCGAGCGCATGGGCTTCTTTCATAAACCACTCCGCCCCTTCACGGCCGGGTGCCGCCACAAGGTACTTGCAGCGATACGTCTCCCCGCCCGCTTCCACACCGAGAACCGTTCCGTCTTTGTCTGCAAGAATTCTGTCCGCTGCTGTTTTGGAAATAACGGTCACATTGGACGGAAGAGAATCACGCATATTGGCAAGAATGACACTGTTCACATCCGTACCGAGATGGCGGATGCGGGCAGGGATAAACATAAGATCCGCCGCGGCGGATTTCCGCTTCAGTTCATGTATTTCCTCGGCAAACTCATCGCCGTATACCTTTCTGTCAGCACCGCCGTACCTGCAGTACACCGAATCCACATAGGAAATTAAACCGGCAAGCTCTCCTTTATTCATATAATCATCAAGATTGCCGCCGTAATCCGTAGTAAGCGTCAGCTTCCCGTCAGAAAACGCGCCCGCGCCGCCCCAGCCGCAAACGATATTCGCCCTGCGGTCTTTCGGCGGAGCATTCTTGTCACGATTGAGAGCTATGCGCTCACGGATATCCAGTCCCTTTTCAAGGATCAGGACAGACGCGCCGGTATCCGCCAGTTCAAGAGCGGTAAAAATACCCGCCGGTCCGGCGCCGATAACTACCACATCATAAAATCTGCTCATTGCCTCTCCTTTTCACAGAATACATCTGCATGGAGCTTTTTTATGCATAAAAAAAGCCCCGCCGGGGGCGAAGATACTTTATATATCCCTTTTAAATTTTACAGGAAGGCTCCCTGTGTGTCAAATAAAAAACCCTCCTGTCATGGTATAATGAAAGAAATATTTGAATCATTTTCAGACAGGAGGTTTCCCATGCCCTACATCAACATCAAAATCACACGTGAAGGCACTACTGCCGAGCAGAAAGCAGAACTCATCAAAGGAGCCACGGAACTCCTCGCCCGCGTATTGAACAAAAATCCGAAGACCACGGTCGTCACCATTGAAGAAGTGGACACGGACAGCTGGGGTATCGGCGGAGATCCTGTGGAAATCGCCAGAGAAAAAGGGGAAGCCCAAGACGCCAAAATAGCCCGGCTGGAAGCCGACAAAGAAGAGCAGGAAAAAGAATTGGAAAACCTGAAAAAGCTTCTCCTTCAGGACGGCAAAAAAGAAGACATCCCTCCGCTGCCGGAAGAAGAAACAACAGAAGAAACACCGGTTTTCACGCTGAACAATAACGCACTCAAACTGAAAAAGGAAAAGAAAACAAAAAAGAGTAAATCAAAAAACAAAAAATAGTCCCCTCATCCAACAAATATATGAAACGGTTTTCAGATAAAATTGTATCCGGAAACCGTTTTTGCGTTAAAATTTATATTCCACTATACTCTAAGTAAACGCTCTCAGAAAACGTCAGCATACAGACATCAATATCCGCTCACCTCCGGAATCTGCCTACTGTCATTTCTTTTTAAGGAGCCTTTATGCATATAGACATTTCCTCCCGATTCAATTATAAGAGCCTTTTCCGTTTTGTCCTGCCGTCAATCGTAATGATGATTTTTATTTCCACTTATACCATGGTGGACGGTTATTTTGTTTCCAACTATGTGGGCAAAACGGCATTCACCGCGGTCAACCTGATCTTCCCCGCCATCATGGTTTTCGCCTGTGTCGGATTCATGTTCGGCGCAGGCGGCAGCGCCCTCGTAGCAAAGACCATGGGGGAGGGGCAGACAGAAAAAGCGAACCGCCTTTTTTCTCTTATCGTCCTTTCCGCTCTCGCCGGGGGCATATTGCTTTCCGCCCTGGGTTACTTTCTTATGCCCTTTCTTGCCTCCGCCATGGGTGCATCCGGTGAAGTACTTGCATGCAGTGTCTTTTACGGCCGCACGCTTCTTCTTTCTCTCCCCATGTTTGTCCTCCAGCGGGTATTCCAATCGTTCATGGTCTCCGCAGGAAAACCTTCTCTCGGTCTTTGCATGACGATCCTCTCCGGTGTGACGAATATCGGTCTTGATGCCCTTTTCATTCTTGTTTTCAAATGGGGCCTCTTAGGCGCCGGCCTTGCCACAGTGCTTTGCGAATACGCAGGCGGTCTTTTCCCTCTGATTTACTTCCTAAAAAGAAATACATCTTCTCTTCAGCTGGTGAAACCGGAATGGGATGGCCCTGCGCTTTGGAAGACCTGTACAAACGGCTCTTCGGAACTGCTCACAAATATTTCCATGTCCTTTGTTTCCATGCTCTACAATTATCAGCTGATCTCCATCGCCGGAACGGACGGGGTCGCCGCCTTCGGCGTGATTATGTATGTGGCATTCTTCTTTGAAGCGATTTTCATCGGCTACTCCATGGGGACCGCGCCTATCGTAAGCTACAATTACGGCGCCCGCCGCGATGATGAACTGCGGAGCATTTTCAGAAAGAGCCTCACCGTCATTGCCTGTGCCGGTCTTTTCCTCACGACCTCCGCATACTTCGCCGCTCCCATACTGGCGAATATTTTTGTCGGCTACGATGAAACTTTAGCCACGCTCACCGTCCGGGGTTTCCGATTCTTTTCCTTTTCTTTTCTCCTGAACGGGTTCTGCATGTACGGTTCGGCATTCTTCACGGCGCTGAACAACGGTTTCATCTCTTCAGTAATCTCTCTCCTCCAGTCCGTTGTTTTTCAAATCATCGCCGTTATAGCACTTCCGTTATGGCTCGGCACGGACGGTATCTGGCTTTCCGTTTCCATCGCCAAGCTGCTGGCATTTTTCGTGACAGTTTCCTTCTGGATCAGCTGCCGCAAAGAATATCATTACGCCTAAAGAAATATTTCCAACAAAAAAGCATTTCTCCGAGATGGAAAGAGAAATGCTTTTTGCTTTATCGGAAAGAAAACATTATTACTGCATAATCTTATTGAGCAGCTTAAAATTGATAGCCTTCTTCAGTTTCCCTATGCCTGTCTACAATCTCCATGAAGCAATTAGGAGACAACGCACCTATCTTCTCGATATTCTGCTTCATGCCGTCATATCAACCGACTCCATGTGTAGTTTATCCATTTGTAGTTCCTCCACCCTTGTCATTTCCAAATATTTCTTCCTCTAACTTCTTGTATACATCCATTTCCGGTGTAATCAAGGGGCTAAGGGTATCACGGATAAATGTATCCGAATTGTTTCCGCATTTTGTAAGCGAAAGCCGTCTTTTTAATGCAGTATAGATATATCCACGAGCAGACTTATAGTCATCTATTGCATTTCCTCCTTTTACAGAAGCATTCATCGCTTCTCCCTTTTCGCGTATGCACTCTTTATATTCTCCAAGTTTTCCGACCGATTCACACAATTTTTTGATTACTTCATCCTCAAACACATATGATTCAAGATTACGCTCTTTCAATACTTTGATGCCTTTCTTCATAAGGTCTTCAATTTCTCCCTCACTACGATTATCACGATCAATAATCTTGATAACTTGAGTGTTTTTGAGAAGTGACCTTATTATTTCCCCCTGCTTTTCCTCAATATTCTCTATATCATTACACGAACCGCCAGAAATAAAGAACGCTTCCGGATGAGTATCTGCAAAAATAGTACTATAAATTGTCTTATCAAAATCCTTACGTTTTTTCCCATTAGGGTCTCCTTCACAAAACACGACTACCTGAGGTAGCATCAGCTTTGCAAAGTCTCCGAAAGCAAGTTCGTAAAACTTATCCATGACCGCTTTCCCAATTTTGGCAGGACGAATAATTTGGTCTGTGTCAAAATCTCTTCCGCCAAAGTCCAAAAAGACAACCGTCCCTGGATGCTCCTTTTCGATTTCTTCAGCCTCCTGAAGCATACCAATTGAATGCGTTGAGATCCAAAGCTGAGATTGACCAGGAACAAGCAAATACAGCTCACGCAATACCCTTCCTTGTAATTTTGTATGCATATGGGCTTCGGGTTCATCAATACAGTAAATAGCATCTGAGTAATACTTTGCTTGAACAACCATGTCCAGTATCAAATCAAAGGCTGATTTTTCCCCGGCAGATAGATTGCGATAGCTGAAGTCCTTAGTATCTCCTTTTGTAAAATAGAAATCGCCATTTTGGAGCGGTTCCCCCAACGATGAAAACTTTAGGTCTTCAAATACACGCTCAATGGCTGTACGAATTTTTCCAGTTAATTCGTCACGTAAAACAGCAACAGACTTCGAGTCATTTTCATTAGCAAATACGCCTGAGATGGTATTGGCAATAAGTCTCTGATAGTTAGTTGAAACTGTTTGGTCATTTTGAATTAACGAATCCAAACGCACCGACTCCGTGGGGTCTTGCTGCCTATTCATGGAATTTATTTGAAAATCAGGTTCATTTCTATACGCGCTTCGAAAATAGAAACGGCCTCTTATTTCTCTATTGGCCGCAATATTTTTTGGTAGCGTCAAATCGTAGAAATCAATATCAATAAGTTTTAATGCCCGTTCACACCATTGGATATGGTTATATTCATCTGTATTACCAGTTTTGCTAAGATAATGGTAATCACCAACATCGCCATATCCGGCATATTTATAATAATGATTCATTGATTCCATAAACGATGTTTTCCCCGAACCATTAGGCCCCACTAAAACCACTAATTTAGTAGTATCAGGTATATCCTCAACAAGCAAATGAGTAAACCTCTTGAAATTATTCAGCTCAATTCTCTTTATCTTCACTTTATTCTTTCAAACTCCTTTCTTAATTTCTTCAATTCTGCCTTTAATTACATCTTTCGGCTGTTTTTCTTTCCTGACTCTATCTTCCCGCGCAGCAATCTATTTCAGAATCCGTTTACTAAACTCAGTCAAGTTCGGTAACCCCGGCAAGACCGGCACCTCCCATCATAGAATCTATTATTTTGCCGTATAAAAGTCTCAAAATTCTACTTCACCGAAGCCGCCGCATGCGGTCAGCCGCTTTTTTCACCATTTCATTGACGGAGTCCGTTGTCAGAACGGAAAAAAGACGGTACTTATCGCCGTACTTCATCACATAGCCTTTTCCGTAAACGGGAACGGCAAATCCGTCAACGAAGAAAATGGCACGGACGGTATCTGGCTTTCCGTTTCCATCGCCAAGCTGCTGGCATTTTTCGTGACAGTTTCCTTCTGGATCAGCTGCCGCAAAGAATATCATTACGCCTAAAGAAATATTTCCAACAAAAAATATTCCCTTTTTCAGCCATGGCATCCTGGAATACGGGATCCTGAATCGCATTGCGTAGGAAATGCATCTTCCATTATCAGATGAGATTTAAGCCACCGGCTCCAGCGCATGGTAAAGTGATTGGCATGGGTTTCCTGCACATACTGATAGAACTTTGCAATCATAGCTGCTTTCTCATGATAATAAGCGGCTTTCCATTGATTCGGTTTCGGCTTATCCATTTCATAAGCAATGTAATTTCCGCCAAGAAGATATTGGCGCGAGAGAATATCCTCCAGTGATATATCAGGATTTTTCATCATATCATACATAGCCATATAAATCGTAGTACGCCCTTTGCCCGCCTGGCAGTGGAAATGCAGCCACGCATGATCGGGCAGTGTGCGTATGAAGGCGATGAAGTCATCAATATTTTCAGGCGACGGCCAGATATGATCCGTTGCCGCAATGCGGTAATAATACAGACCATTTTGTTCCACCATCTGCCTTTCACTCATGACCGAACTAATCTTCATAAGTTTGGGATCAATCGACTTCTTCCCTTCATCGAGCATCGTCACAATGAGGCTTTTCCCCTTGGCTGCACACAAGCGCCTCATCTCATCTTTTAAAACATCAGTTTTGTTCTTTCCTATATTGCCCCAATCGCGCGCGCCGAACCAGCTGACGGCATTCCCATTAAATATACCATGCGTTTCCTGCCGTAGATCCACAATATAAATTGGCCCGTTCGCCTGCTTCTTGAGTACGGAAACCAGCTTCTCAAACTCTCCGACAGAGAACTCCGCACTGCCGGATATGTTCAGATGATCCAACCCCTTGCGCGAGGGGGTCATCGTAAATCCTTTGCCTGTTTTCTTGACATCCACATCAGAGCGGAACGCAGAATTCGCAGTACGAAATCTGTGCGGCAATTGATCCCTGTCTTTTGCATCGAGACGCCAGATATAGCCATCGTACTTTGTACGACCAGCTGCAGAAACATCCGTCTGATCCGGTGCTTGCTGCAGAGAAACGCCACTTATTGCAGGTTCTGCTTTCCGGGCATTCCCTGATAATGGCATGCTGCCAAGTATTATTGCCGCCGTTATTGAGAATAGTATTTTCTTTTTAAGATACAGCATGAGTGATACACTTTCCTATGTAAGAAATAATTATAACCGGATAAATGAAAAAGCTACGGAATATACAGGCACATAAATCCATAGCATTTTCTTATGAGAGAATTTCTCTGATACATTTTTATTTTCTACCGTTTTCCTTTCTCCTTTTTTGAACACGCTGCCGCTCGTGATTTTTTGGGAAAAGTCTGTGATTTCCCCTATATTCCCTGCCGATGAAATCCGGTCACAGAAAAACAACAGGATGATATCTACTTCACTGAAGCCGCCGCGATGCGGTCAGCCGCTTTTTTCACCATTTCATTGGCGGAGTCCGTTGTCAGGACAGAAAAAAGACGGTACTTATCGCCGTACTTCATCACATAGCCTTTTCCGTAAACGGGAACGGCAAATCCGTCGATGAAGAAAACGGCACGCACGGCGCTTGTATAAATACGGGGTCTGTCCTGTGCGCGGTGGATCTGCTCCACATTCAGGAAACTGACGCCAAGCATGTTGAACGGAATCTTGGGATCTGTCTCGGGCTTTTCATTGATCCGCTTCGCCATTTCCAGAAACATACCATTCAATACGTTTTCCATGCCCAAAAGAGCCACGTTGCAGCCATACAGTTCGGAAACCGATTTTCCCGACAGATGGGGTGCGTCAAAAGCGTCTTTCATGGCTTCTTTACCGACTACAGGAGCAAATTCGCAGTTCATGACGAAAGCGGGCACGTTGTTTCCTTCTTCCGTCACGGTAAGCAGTCCGAATTTTCCATCCTTTCCAAGAGGAGTAAAATCGGTATTCTTTGGAAGCTTCACTTTTTGAAAGAAAGATTTCGCGTCTTCCTGCACAATGCCGTTCCATACAGCGGAAACGATATTATCATCTTTAGGAATATTTATGCTTGAAATCGGCGGAAAGCCTGCCATGTTTCCCATATTGTCCGTCATATCGGCAGCTCCTGCACACGTTGTCGTCATGGCACAAAGAATCGAAGCCGCCAGCATTATTTTGATCTTCATCATTTCATCTCCCGTGCCGCTTTTTCCACATAAGGCACAAAGTATGCCCCTGATTTCTGATCACTTGCAAAGAGTATGTATGTCGTACTGTCACCATCTTCCAAGATGAGCCCTTCCGCAAAAAAGGGGATCAGGCAGCCGCCAGTGTATAATCCGGCTTTCACCTTTGCCAGCCGGTACGCTTTCCCCCCGCGGGATTTCTTTTCTTTCCAGCGGGTCTCACCGCTCACATACAGACGGATTCCCCTTTTTTCCAGAAATTGTTTATACGGCTCTCCGATTTCAGCTTCTTTCCACATTTTGCCTGCAAACGGTATGGCAGCGTTCTTTTTATCAGATACTGCCTGTTTCGCTGCAGTGCTGCCCGCCGTGCCTGTCATTTCTTTCCCCATCAGTTTCACGAAGGGTGATAAACCGTTCTTCTCTTTCCCCGGATTCTTATGATCCACGGAAAAGGAGAGCACGAGGGATTCGTAAAAAGCTTCCGGCGTGTTTGCGCGAAGCTGGTATATTCGCAGTTCTTTCCATGCTTCCGCCGCCAGACGGGATACATCCGATGCCAGTTTGGACGTCAGGTAAACAGATGGCGGGCTGTCAGCACCGCCGATAATGCCGATAGCAGCTGCCTGCGGTTTTGACTCCTTTTCAACTGCTTCGTGTTCCGCCCAGTTTTTCATCTGTTTTCCAAAGTACGTCTGTCTCCCGTCAAGAATATCGACAGTATCTCCAAAATCCAGCACGTGTCCTTTCGGAAGAGTGAGTGTATCTGCTGAAGCAGAAAAAGTGAGTAAAGCGGCCATGCCAAGCGCTGCGCATATTGTTTTCATAATGACCTCGTTCCTTTTATATTTCTTTAATTATAGCAGAAACGAGCATCTGTTATTCTATTATTTTACTTTTCTTTATTGTGTCTTCTGCAATGAAATGTCCAGATGGGCAAAGCAAAAGATCTCGTATAGAATCCCTATCACCGGAGGTCTGCAGATAATCCCTGACTGACAGGCTTTTTAAATTCATTTTTGATGCGGCTTTCGGCATATGCTATTGTGTCGGATTTTTTGTATCTGCAATCAACTCCCTTATGATTCTACGCTTGTCTTTCGCAGCGCATACATAGCATAAGAAGAAATCTTTACAATTTCCATACCGACCGCTTTATCCTGAATCGTTTCACCGATTATACGCAAAAAGGTCAGAACGCTGCACCTAAAGGTGAACACGTCTGACCCTTTTATTATTGCATATTTTATGATCCTATGGAATAGGAATCAACAGATTCCCTATCCCACAAGCCGGGTTCTCTCCGTCCTAAAATTACAACCCTTGCTTAAAGAATTTCCTGAAAGCAGATACCTCCGCATGGGACTGCGTAACAGATACGGCATACTTGCTTCCGCGTTTAATTCCCGGTTCATAGGTAATCGGTTCAAACTGGAACGTAACATCCGGCTTGGAAGCAGTGCAGTACCCCACCAGTGTGGACTTAATCTGTCCGCCATTTTCTTTATTGAACACAACCGGCTCCTCATGCCCTTTCAGCTCCGCGTCCACAGGCACTACGACCACTTCTCCCGGTTTATATCCTACAATGAAATTACTGTGCGTTGTGACTTTAACAACCACTGCATCCGTAAAATCCTCCATATGGCAGTATATCAGCGTATACTGATCCCCTTCCGGCACACACTCGTTGAAAAGCTCTCTCATCCTCGCCTTATTTCTTGCATTTTCCTCATCTGTCGCACCGGTCAGAAGCTTCTTAACGATATCCATCAATCCCATAATAATCTCCTCATCTAAAACAATATAAATTTAATTACACTTCACAACTGCTATTTTACCATATATGGCAAACAATTTAACCGGAAATAGCATCTCACATTTGCAAAAATAAGCCCCAAACTTTGTTACATAAAATGAATAGATTCCCCACCGGTTTTTCAATTTTATAATTCCACCCTCCAGTTGAAAATATATTACCTATAGTAATTATCTCAATAGTCATGTAAAGTATTGGATTTTCATCTTAACTATATTTTATAAAAATGACCATTAATATATTCATACCCTCGATAATCAAAAATTTCATAACCTATATTATTTCTATTTTTAGGTGCTGAATTACCAATAATTATTAAATATTCTTCCTTATCATTCGGATAATTCTCCAACCATTTTTTCATATACTTTGCAATAAATCCCAATTTGTTTATTTCCATCTCTTCTCTACAATCACAATAATTATAAGAAATTACGACTTTTAACGGACAACGTACATGCAGTAACTTAATGACCTCATCCATCCAATCATGCTTACTGTTCTCATGTTCAACTGCAATTGCAAGTTCCCAAAAATGCCTATTAAGCCCCACTTCTCGTGCTTCTTCTTCAGAAATTTCCGTATATCTATGTTTATAACCTATGGAATCTATTCTAAGATACTCATGTTGTGGTATTAAGCCATCTTCCGACTCTATAATTCTATCAACAATACCTTTGTTCACTAATTCCGTAAAAGCCGATTCACATTCTCTATAAATTTTTTTGTATGTCCATCCTACCTGATCCAAATGTTTTTTTATCTGTTCATTAGTTGCAATATTCTCTTCTCTCATTGCCGCAATAAATTTCTCATAAAATTCTTTTGCATTCATTTCTCTACTCCGCACAAACTATAATTCCTTAAATCACAATACCGAAAAAACGGTACGTAAATTTACTGACCTTATGTTCAAAAATAACACAAGATCATTAATACGAATCTCTGCGATAGTTTTTATCCAAATGCACTTGTTTTGTACAGAAATCATTTACTGTCAGAGTACATCATGGCATAGCGGAGCGCATACTCCAATAAAAATCTTTTCCTCAAAACACCTTTCGTCCGATGCCATGTATTTTCCCTGTCTTATGATATCCATTCGTCCATCATAATTTTTTTCATCCAATTAAAATTGATTTTGGACGAAACATCAAATAGCCGGATGAAAACCGCTGTTCTCCTAAGTTAATGGGTAGTAGTTGAAACTTTTCTATTTCCGACATGTTTTCACGTTTCAGTCATTCCCCGGTATCATCAAGGCCACTGTCTCCACGTGCTCATCATTATCCAAACTTAACTGAATTGCTTTTGATACATTTTTCTTATAGCAAGTATCCTCTAACGATGTGGTTACATGTCCTTATAATTTGTTTTTCATTTTTTACGTCTGTAATTTCCTGCATATATTTCGAAGATTACTATTTTACAGTTGCCTTGAATTGGACTTCCCCGGAAACCGCCTTCATTTGTTTCTGAGCTACCATTTCTCTAATTCTGTCAGTGCTTGTTTTACTTGAGACAGAGAGCAGCTCATTCAATACATTCCTATCAGTGATTTCAAACACCGTATTCTTCACTTCTGATAGATTTTTATCTGACAAAACAGCTTAACTTCAAATAAAACTCTTACATATTCTCTCTTGATTCTATTTCTCCTCTCTCCGTATCATCAATACTACCTCTCATTTATATCTTCATTGTCAAAACTTATCTTTAAATAGATACTCATGAATACTCTTTTTATTATTGATTATTACCTTTTGGCTTTCATACGAATATTTTAATTTTTTCCTTTTTAATACATGATGATTTCATGTATTAAATCATTTTTTCCCATCCACTATATCAGTTACATCTTTTTATCGTTCCATTAATTTTCTGCTGATTTCTCTTACAGAGCCTAACTGCTTTTCAAACATTATATCCCATAACTCCAAGCACTTATCAGCAATTTTTTTATCTTTACCTATACTAGAGTTAGATGTTTCGTCATATAAAGAAATAATCAATTTTGAAATCTCATCTTCTAATCCCCATAATTTTCTCAAATCTTCTAACGGCATACTTATTACATTTTCGCAAAGCTGTATAATAACATCTGAATAATCTACAACAGAAACTGCATTTTCTTCTAGATAATGAACAAACGCTCGTACTACCTTTCTACCAACCTTACTTCTAAACAACTCTAACAAAAATTCACTGTCATCCCTAAGATCAATATATTCTTTATCAAATATCTTAAATAATGGAAATTCTATATCCATATCAAGACTTTTATAATGAAGAATTATTTTTTTCGCCACAGCCCTATATTTTTTTACTTTCAAATAGATTATCGCCATATCTAATATAGCTTTTACTTGTTCCTCGCTTTCATCTTCGCCAGACATCATTGTGTGCTCAAATTCATTAAGTCGTATATAAAATTCACAAACAGAATTCCCTCCTATTTCAACAAGGTATTTATCATCTGATTTAAAACACTTCTCTATAATTTTGATAACCTTATCCCTGTATTTAGGATATAGATAAAAAAACATATCTCTAGAATCAGAAAAACTTGCCATTCGAATATCTGATTCATACAAATACAAGATTTTTTCTTCCGTCCACGCTCTGTCAATATTATAAGATGGCCATAAAGCATACAATGTCGCAAAACGTACTGCTGGATTTTCATCTTTTATCATACTCTCAATAGTATCTTTAAATAGTGGAAATAATTCTTTATTTTCCCAAAGTAAATGTCCAATAACCCTTGCCGCAGTTCCTCTTACACAATTCAACGCATTACTATGTAACACTTGACAGCTTTTCATTTTTTTATCTTCTTGATTGATTACATTAGTATTATCTCGTTCAGGATCACGGTGTTTTAAAGCAATGTGTATTAATTGTTCTATTATTTCTCGTGCCCAATTGGTTTTACTTACTTTTTCGATTATTCTACAAAAATATGATGCTCTACAGCTTTTCATATCACAAGGAAATTCAATGAATACCTTCTCTATAATAGTAAAGTCAACTTTCTCCAGTATCTCCGAAAATTCCATACCTAAAAACAATGCATCTATAAAAACAGGCAATACCCGCTGCTTATTTTCTAAAACAAGTTCTATCATTTCTTGTGGTTGCTGCTTTACTACTGATTGAAAATCAATCGCATACATTTCATATGAACTTTCAGTAAATCCACCTTCTACTTCGACCCATTTAGATCGATTTCGATCCTCTAAGCTCCGGTTAGTTATTATTTGTAACCATTGTGCTCTACTTATCTTTTTCCCTGCAACAGGTGATCTCACAAATCCAGAATGATTATTTAAATTACTATAACGCAATCGCACTTTATCAAACCGTCTGTCAAGTACATTTAATAATTCTTTTGTTTTTTTACTAATTCGTTCTTTTGGCAAACAATTTAACAGTTTATACTGCAGATCCCCCCAGAAACTCCAGTACACAGGGGGATATTCCTTACTCCTATTCCGTTCAATTCTTCGTTTATACAACTCAACTGCATCTGGTGATATATATTTATATATTATATTTTCTATTAGTAACAGTTCCTCTTCATTACAAGTTTTTCCATGAATTTTCAAAATCTCTTCTGCCAGTCCCAATTCATCTTCTGCTCCACTAGTATAATCAAAGATATTTTTATTCAAATCAGTAGCAAGATAGTGTATTATCCGATTGCTATATCGTGGAGGCATATGTATCAAACCAGTCAATATTATTTCATTAAATACATGGTACCCCTTCCCCATATATGTTTCATAATAATTCCAAAAGTTATCTGGAGACTCACCAATTAATGCTATAGTTGCTTTTTTTACTAACTCTACACAAACTCTTTCAATACTTTTATGAAAATACATCCCTGACCAAGCACTGTACTTTACTTCTAATCCAATTTCTTTTGGTATATATTGAATCAATTCATTGAGTACCAGTTCTCCATTATTTATTAAAAAAGAATTATTTATATCTACTAACTCCTCTTCATAACGATATACGCACTCTCCCTGACTTTTTATTTTGTTTTTCACCCAAAATGATATAAGACGTAGTATTCTTTTATCGAATTTCTTTATCAGGCTTTTTACATCTATATACTCTTCTTTTGCATAATCTGGATAATGCTCATAAAACATCATTCTAAGTTCAAACATTTTTTCACTTTCCTGTATAACATCGTGAAAAAAGCATCTCATAAACCGTTCATCATCACTCCTGTCATTAAAAGCATGCTTTTTAATAAAAGAAACATCCTCATCATCCAAATTCGGTGCAATACTCTGAAACAAACCAAAAACCACAACTTTCTTCGCTGGTTCTGAATACCACTTCTCTAAAATACCTTTTTCTCTTAATATATTTATATATTGTTTTCTCCCAAAAATAACATTTTTTAATAAATAATCCCCATAAATTTCATTTTCACAATTATCTACTATAAATTGGGTGATATTAGCATCTGGTTCCCGAATTTGTCCCAAAATCTCATAAAAAATATATTTAACATAGTACCTTATGTCACTAGAAGTTAACATCTTTTGCCCAGTGATTATGAAGTCACTGCTATCATATTCTAATATATTTTGTAAGAACATCTGCACCTGATATCTTCTTGCAGGATTTTGTTTATTTTTTTCTCCTATAATATTTTTTATATTTTGCTTCTCAAAATATTTTTCAATCATATTTTGAGAAATAAGATAATCTAAAATTGATTGATGAACAAAACCTACTTTATTATTTTGAACCACAATAATCTCGGACGATATAAGATAGTCTAACCCCGCTTCTTCAGCATGCAAAATTTGTTTGGGAACATATAATCTACCTGTTTTATCCAAAACATCAACTATATTTTTTTTTACCTCATTAATAGTTCTTTCCTGTATTCCTTCTTTCACACTTTTTCTGCATATTTGCTCAAACCATTTATTAATCAAATGACTTGTAGTTAAACAATCTCCGTAGTCTTCTCCTTTTTCAAGATGCTCCCAAATATAAAGATTGCTCGGTATCTTTAATAATTTTTTGAGCTTAGGCGATAGGCTCTCATATTCTTTACCAACAATTGCTTTTACGGAACTATCTTCAAAATCATCTACCTTAATTATCTTCCAATAGTTATCTGGTATATCATCTGCTTTAAATAATAACTTTATGTTATTATCATTTTCCAAATCATATGTTCTGCAGACAAATACTGTAATTATTTTCTTCTTTCTTTCATAATTCAAATACTCTACCTGTCTAATTAGCTCCGTGCAAACCGCAAGTGCTTCGCTGGAATTAGCCTGTGTCCATCTCAATGCATCTAATTGATCCAAAACAATTACTGCATTTTCATTCCTTGAAATACGGTGTATTGAATGTACAATCGAACTTGGAAGTCCCAGCTCCTGTCCCCATGCTTCACAATTCTTATTAGGTATTCTTTGGTCAAGTTTTATTGCAATATGCGGAATTTTTCTTTCCTCACAATAATTCAAAATTGCCTCTGTACACCCACTTTTTCCATAACCTGCATTCCCAGAGATAATCATTGATTTCTCATCCACAATTGCAGCTATGCAATCATCAAACTCTTTTCTATGTAACAAACCTCCTTTTAATGGTATGAAATTTTTCCTGTATTCTTGATTAAGCACCCTAATTCTCGGCGCAATCCTTTCATCACTATCTTTCAATCTAAAAACAATTCCCTGTTTTTTGAAATAATCAGTTAATAATATCTGCGTTATTTCTCGACCTAATATATTTCCCGTTACAATTAGCGAAAGGAAAGCATGATACACTGTTCTTCTTTCGCTACTAAATAAATATTGTATGTATTGATTGATACGTTCTTGCAATTCATATTCTGATATCTGCTTATAAGAAATTCTCTTTAAATAATCTATGCTTTTTGAAATATCGTTATCTTTATCACTATTTATCCCCATTTCCTCACAAAACCCTTTATAAAATTTTTGAAATTCTTTACTGCTTTTCATGATTTGTACAGAATAGAAATCCTCTGCTTTATCACTGGTATTACACGCCCTATAATTTAAATCAAATAAAAATGAGCAAGTCATTGGACTGACCAATGCCACTTTTCTAAAACAATCTCTATCCAACTGCTTTTTCCATGCAGAAAGAATATTTTTGGCTTTCAGGTCATAAATATTCCAAGACTCTTTACTCGCATTTCGTGCTTTACATTGCTGGTGTTCTTTCTGTCCTTCCGAGGTAGTTACCAGTATATCTGTACCAATTTCATCTTCACCAAATGCTTCAATGATCACACTATAATTTATTTCATTTAAAACTTTAAGCATCTCATAAATGATACAATTTATCTCATAACTGTTCCCTTGTTTATCTGCTCTTCCGCCTTTTTCAAATGGCATGATTTTACCCCCCTTACTAATCATATAAAAATGTCCAAATATACCTTTGTATTTTGATTAAAACTCTAAGTAAACAATCAGCCTATTTCCCAATGTTCGTTTCCCCTTTTCCACATATCTAACATTGGGAATTCCTTTTATCTCTCGTAATCGTTTTTCCCTTAATATCCAGTGTTTCAACCATATATTTTCAGCTTACATAGTCATCTTTTTTATTATATTTACAATTTCATACTTTATTTCTTCGGGGAACATTTAAGAGATATTTCGAGGAAAAGCGTGAAAGATATTTTCACGTTTCAGTCATTTCCTCGTATCAGCAATGCCACTGTCTCCACATGCATGGTCTGGGGGAACATGTCCACCGGCTGGACTTTTTTGATTTCGTAGCCTTCCGATTTTAAAATCTTCGCATCTCTGGCAAAGGTGGCAGGATTGCAGGAAACGTAGACGATGCGCTTGGGATTCATGCCTGCCGCTGCCTTTAATACTTCTTCACTGCAGCCTGCTCTGACGGGATCCATGACGATTACATCGGGAACCAGCTCTTGCCGGTAAAGCTGCGGCATAAGTTTTCCCGCGTCGGCTGCGTAAAATTCCGTATTTTCCATATGGTTCTTTTTCGCATTCTTTTTGGCGTCTTCTATGGCGGGCTTCACGATTTCTATGCCGATGACCCGCTTTGCCTTTTTCGCCAGGCAGGGGGAAATGGTACCTGTACCGCAGTAGGCGTCTATGACAGTTTCTCCGCCTTTGAGATCGGCGTATTCCAATGCTTTCTCATAGACGCTCATCCAGAAACGCACCAATTATGCGCTCAACGGCCAGAGTTTTTGTATGACCAACATCTTTGCAGTATGTTGCAAAACGACGCATTGTGCCGCGTCCATCTTTATATTAAGGGTTATATAGTCTTTTTTGTGTTGAGCCATATCTTCACACGCTCCTTTCACATAACAATCCCATTTGTAATAGTGTAGGCGATTATACATAGCTTTTCAACACGATTGCTCGTAAACTTTTTTGTGCCTTCACTTCATTCGACACATATTTCCCCCCGTATCACAAAGGCTACTGTCTCCACATAAAACGATATGTCATGATAAATCATATTTAAAAATCAAACGATTTCGACCGCAATGCTAACAGCATGCTTTAATAATACACAGAACCTTTCACCTATTTCTAAAATCCAGGTTATAAGACAAAAGTGACATTAAAAAAGCCCAGATTTCTCTGAGCCATACCACATAATAAATTTTTGTAAATACGTATTTTTATTAAATGCAGTATTGATATTTCTATAAGTCTATTGACGTTTCATCTAAAAGAAAGTCCTCTACTCCAATATATAAAATACCATCATCATCATATCGAGGTACAATGTTATTTCTTACTATCACCATTTTTTTAAAGGAATCTCCGGTTCTTCTTAAAGATTCAGTTTCCTGCATTTGTTTTTCTTTTGTATCCACATTAAGTGCTGATTGAATATAGTATCTATTACTTCCTCTATTAATAATAAAATCAACTTCTAAGTTCTTTCTGACTGTTTTTTTGTTCTCATTTTTATAATTATATTCTACGACACCAACATCTACATTTAGCCCTCTCATTCGCAGTTCATTGTATATTACATTTTCCATAATGTGTGATTGTTCATTCTGCCTAAAATTTAGTCTTGCATTTCTCAGGCCAATATCGGAAAAATAATATTTATATGGGGATGAAATATACTTCCTCCCTTTCACATCAAATCTCCTGGCTTTTTCTATTAAGAAAGCATTAATGAAGTAATCCAAGTAATTACTAACTGTAAATTGAGATATCTTTATATTCTTTTCTGACATAAAGGTACTAGCTAACTTGGTTGGGTTAGATAAAGAACCAATGGATGAAGATATAATATCCAGCAAATCATCTATTATAGACACATCTTTTAAGATTTTATGACGCTCTACCACATCTTTAATATAAGTGCTTGTAAAAATATTCTTTAAATATTTGCTCTTCTCTTCATGGTTTTTAAGTTGCACAGATATAGGCATACCACCGTATAAACAATATTCATCGAAAGCCTTTCCTTTATCTCCATCATAGCATGAATAAAATTCAGCAAATGAAAATGGATAGACTCTTATCTCATCGCCACGATCTCGAAATTGTGTTAACACATCTGATGAAAGCATCCTGGAATTGCTCCCTGTAATATATACATCGACATTGGAGATTTTCATAAGGCCTAATACAAGATCTACAAAGGATATCTTTGAGTCACTATTTTTCAGATATGGGTTTGAAATTTCTTCCACAAATTGAATTTCATCGATAAAAATATAATATCGTAATACATTATCCCGAATTTTTTCTCTTAGAAAATCATCTAATTCTATAGGATTTCTATATTGCACATTCTTCAAACTATCAAGGGCAATCATGATAATCTGATTTTCATTTATCCCAATAGACAGTAAATATTTTCGATACAATTCAAATAAAAGATATGATTTCCCACATCTTCTAACGCCTGTAATGATCTTTACTCTTCCATTATCTTTTTTATCTATTAGTTGATTCAAATATCTTGGTCTTTCCACTTCCATCTTACACCTCTGTTTAATAAAGCTGTATAAATACGCATTTTTGTTAAATCTATTTTATTATAACATTTTATTCTATACATTAAAGATGCTTTTAAAACAAATGCGTATTTACTACCTTAAATGTAAGCGATAGAAATCTCGTATCATTTGGGGGGAAGTGGCAGCAGAAATTCTTTTTCTAACATCCATTGTGGTATATGTCTTTTGTCTACTCAACTGCATTTCTAGTCTCATATGCACACAAAAATAAGGGGTTCCAGCCATAATTACATCTTATTTCCAAGTATGCAAAAACACTAAAAACCCTTATTCTGCTAAGATCTATCCCTATTTACTTTTCCCTCGTATCATCAATGCCACTGTCTCCACATGCATGGTCTGGGGAAACATGTCCACCGGTTGGACTTTTTTGATTTCGTAGCCTTCCGATTTTAAAATCTTCGCATCTCTGGCGAAGGTGGCGGGATTGCAGGAAACATAGACGATACGCTTGGGTTTCATGCCTGCCGCCGCCTTTAATACTTCTCCACTGCAGCCTGCTCTGACGGGATCCATGACGATCACATCGGGAACCAGTCCTTTCCGGTAAAGCTGCGGCATGAGTTTTCCCGCGTCGGCTGCGTAAAATTCCGTATTTTCCATATGATTCTTTTTCGCATTCTTTTTGGCGTCTTCTATGGCGGGCTTTACGATTTCTATACCGATGACCCGCTTTGCCTTTTTCGCCAGGCAGAGGGAAATAGTGCCTGTGCCGCAGTAGGCGTCTATGACAGTTTCTCCGCCTTTGAGATCAGCGTATTCCAAAGCTTTCTCATAGAGAACTTCCGCCTGCTCTTTATGCACCTGAAAGAAGGAGTACGGGGATACTTCAAATCGCAGTCCGCAAAGAGAGGCAGTGAGCGTTTCTCTGCCCCAGAGGTGTCGGATTTTCGCACCCAGTATCGTATTTCCCGGCTTGGGCTGGATATTGTGCCAGAGGGAAACGACTTCGGGCAGTTCCTTTTTTATTTCTTCTATCCACCGCTTTTCTTCCGGAAGGGTTTCGGAAGCGGTCACAAGGACAGCCATCACTTTTCCGTCATCACCCACGCGCCCCATTACATGGCGCAGGTTTCCTTTCCGTGTCTTTTCATTATAGACGGAAATCCTATACTTCTCTATAAACCGCCGGGCAAATTGAAGCAGGCGGTTATTTTCTTCTTTCTGAATAGCACAGGAGGAAACCGGTATGATGTCATGGCTACCCTGCCGGTAGCAGCCAAGCGCCGCTTTTCCCTTTACGAGACCCGCCGGTACGGCCATTTTATTTCTGTACGCGAAAGGATGCGCCGCCGGAAGCACGGGCCTCACCAGATCTCCCGATTCGCCGGCGATACGCTCTATCACATCTTTTACACGGCGGTATTTCATATCGAGCTGCCCCTCATAGGTGAGATGGGAAAGCTGGCAGCCGCCGCAGTTTTCATAAACGGGACATTTCGGCACCACGCGGAAAGGGGATTCCCACTCTATGGAAAGCAGTTCCCCCAGGGCATAAGATTTTTTCAGCAGAGTGATTTCCGCGGTGACCGTTTCTCCGGGAAGCGCCCCGGGAACAAATATGGTGAACCCATCCACACTCCCAATCCCTTCTCCATGAACACCCAGATCCCGGATTGCTACCCTGTATCCGCTGACAATCTGTTGTATGCTCTCCAACATATTTTGGAATTTATCGAAATTTATATTTTGATAATTCTGTAAAATATATTGTGAAAAACAAGCCTTTCCATAATATTTACTATTATCAAATTTAGATCCCCTTGAAAAATTCTTACCATTTTTATCTTCATGTCCTAATGTTTTCTCATCAAACAAATCTTCTATTTCACATTCCTCTTTTCCCTCTGGTAATTTCATCGTTAAAAGAAATAAATTATAATCTTCTCTTAGCTTTATGTATAATAATCGCCTTTTTTTATCTTTTAACATCCCCTGTATACGATTCTTTAAACCAGTTGATTCGGCAAATTTATATAATGGTTTCCCTTTTTTAAATTCATTATCAAATAATAATATGATAGGTTTATTCGTTTTCTGTTTAGCATAAGTCCTAAAATAATTTATATAATCTATTGTATTCTTATTTTTATCTGAAGACCAAAACTTATTGTATACTCCAGCCATTGTATCTGCACCATCTTTTTCTATGCCAAAGAAATACTTTAACCTTTTAGTCCTATTCAGAAATGATAAATTAAATTGAAATACATCATCTTTTTTGTTCACCAAATTAGGGTATTGTTTATATAATTTTTTCAATGCCGACTTAAGATAAATTATATCTGTCTTCCCTTCTGTAATAATAAGTGGTTTTTCATTTCCCCAGAAGTATTTATAAAATAGAAACTTCTGATATTGTTTTTCTCTTCCCTTTAATGAATAAAGATTATGTTTTTCATCATCTAATTGGTTATTATACCAATTAAGTTGATTTATATAAGAAAATCTTCCTTCTAGCTGCTTTATATCTCCATATGAATCATTAATGGAAAAACATCCTGTTTTATATAGTTTATCCGCCATAGCTCGTGTCTCACGATAATAATTGCGATCTACATTTATTTTCTTATTAACTACCAATCCAGTAACTACTTGTCGTGAATCATTAAACTGTATTCGGGTCTTTTTTCTATTAAGATGAAATCCAAATTTTCCCACCTCCTGTTCTATTTCTAATAGAACATTTCCTTGTATATCAACAAAATTCCTATTTGTCGAAAAAGTCAAATCATCAGCATATCGTGTATAATTTAACCCATATTTCTTTGATAATTTAATCAATCTGTAATCCAAAGTTTGACACAAAAAATTAGTTATTATCGGGGACGTTGGAGCACCTTGTGGCAGATGCCCTTTGTAACAAGTTAATTGCGAGATAATGGTTGCAATTTCTATTGGCAAGGAAAAATATCTATTTTTTTGAAAAAAGCCTCTCACCCTGCCAAAATGGAATCCTCCAAAAAAATCCTCTAAATCTAAATTAATTACAAATCGTCTATTCCTATGTACCTTAGCATTAGTAATAATACTTTTCCCCTTTATAAAAGCATGGGAAACTTTAGGATAGATATTATTCTCTCGCCATACTATTTTTTGATGTTCCCACAACTTGTCAGCTAAAGAATACTGTATCTTTTTTAAATCTCCTATAGGTGCATCAATTTGTCGACTTCCACCACTTCTCTTTGGTATTTCAAAGGAATGGTAATAATTATCTACATGCTTAACATATAATAAATAAGTTAATTTTTTGAGCGAAACTCCTATAAATTCAGCAAACTCTTTTCGTGTACCAATCTCACAAAATTTATTCACAAAATCCCCCCATAATAAAAGCATGTGGCAACTCATTACGCGGATAATCCCTGAGGAACTCACAAAAACAAAAATTCACCAGGAAGACAAGCCAATACACCAACCATTATTTGCAATGCTCGCGAAGCACAAGCACAAAATCTTGCCACATGCTTTATTAATAATACAATAAAAATAATCTAGATTCCAGTAAATCAATTACTATCTTATAATCTTTATTTTCATATTGCCAGATCCGCCACTTCCTTATATCGGTACCCAATCCGCTGTACAGCGTCTTCCGCCTTGTCCCTGTCTACTGTCCGATGGACGAATATGACATATTCATCACATTCCACATCTATAAAGCCCAGCTGAAATCCCTTCCTGCGCAGGGCATTGTCATAGTCGGCAAAAACAGAAGGGGCGGAAATAGACTTGTTTCCATACGTTCTGAAATCCGGCAGGTCGGCAGACACACCAAAATTTCCCGTAAGCGCGCTTTCGATGCGCCACTCCAGCGTTTCCACATCCTGCTTCCAGTCAAGCCCCATCAGGAAAAAAATATGGGCTTCCTCATCCATATACTCCACCACATAGAACAGCGTGCCGCCATACTCCGCATCTTCTCCCGCACCTGAATAGTCTTTCAGCGTCTCAAAAAAAGATACCAGCTTCTTCTGCGTTTCTTCCGCCAGACAAAGTTCTGCCAGCATCGTATACCCTTTTCTTTCCGTTTCTGAAATAAGAGGATAGTCTTCCTCTGTTTCCACTTCTTCCTGAGCTTCCGCCGGTACGGGATCCGGTCTGACCAGCCGCCTCGACCATGGAAGCCCGGTGAAAGTGCTTTTCAGATACAGGTATATCAGCGTCCCCCCGCCGATCAGCACCCACTTCGCTTTGGGAAACCCTATGGTGAACCAGACCGCAAAAGCAAAACACCACGCGATAATAAGAACAGCGTAAAATATTTTTTCTCTTCGTGCGATCCGATGGTACTCTTCTTCTGTCATGATTCCCTCCATGCCCTATCTATACTCGGCCTTATCCACTGCGGCTGCTTTCTTGATCCTGACTTTTACTCCATTCCATTATACATGAGGAATGAAATATAAAAAATGCGTACCGATTTATTTGTAAAACATCTCACAAGCAGGCTTCCCCGAATCCGTGAAGCAAAAAAGAATGTCCGCATCTTTTCAGGAGCGGCATATCAAATCAAAAAACTTCTCACCGCTCTTTGCAAAAAGCGTTTCTTTTATTTCCGCCGGAAATGTTCGGTGTCATATTCTCATCTCCTTGTCCTATCCGAATGCATATCTTGCTCGCGAAATCCGCCGCTTGCTGCCTGCCGTTATTTTGTTTATACTGAGGACATTCAATATTTTCGGTCATAATACAGGAGAACTTTATGCTGTCAATAAGAAAAGCTGATCCGCATGAATTGGAAAATATCCGCACTTTTTACCATCAATTAACGGATGCCTGTCAGCGCGCCCATTACGACATCGGATGGAAAAACGATATATATCCGTCCCCGGAATTTCTGAAAGAATCCCTTTCCGCCGGTGAATTGTACATAGGGCTCATGAACGGCCGCATGGCGTCGGCCATGATTCTCAATCATGAATGTAATGACGGTTATCAGGACATCACCTGGCCGGCAGCACTGCCTCCCGCCTCCATTACACTCATACATGCTCTCGGCGTGCATCCGGAATATGCCGGGCAGCACATCGGCCGCCGGATGGTAGAGTTTGCTGCGGATAAAGCAAAGACTGCAGGACAGAAGGCTCTCCGGCTTGACGTACTGAAAGGAAACACCCCGGCAGAAAAACTATATACCCGCTTCGGCTTCCAATCCCGCGGTGTTGTCAGAATGTATTATGAGGATACCGGCTGGACTGATTACGAGGTGTACGAATACTTGCTTTCCTGATTTTGATCATATATTCCATTCTGCTGCATATCGGATTTTGGAAAATCTTCATGTCAGATATGATCTTTATCATTACAAAAGGAACCTCTCACATTACTTACGGAAGCGTTTCTTTCTTCTATTTCTGCCAAAAGTGTTCTCAGCCGTATTTTTACGGCTCCCGTATTTGTTCCCTGATCTAGGCTGAGCACCGTATAGAATTTTCCTTTTTCTTTCAATTTCTTTTCCACTTCATCTGCTGCCTCTCTATCCAAGCCGCAGCTGACGGAACGCAGCGCTACGAGTTCCAAACCGTGTTCCCGGATCACTCTTTCGCAGGCTTTCCGCAGCAGGTAAGAGGATGACCGGGCTCCGCCCGGCAGGCGGTCTTTCTCAAGAAGTGCAAGTCCTTCCCCGGACAATACTGCCGCACCTAAAGTCTCTGCCATGTAAGGAACACCTTTGTGGATCTGCACATCTCCATGGAAAGGTCTTCCGGTGAGTACAATCCCTGTCTTGTGATTCTCCTTTATCCACAAAAGCGCTTTTTCCGTTTCTTTTTTATATTCGTTTTCATACCGTGCTAATCTTTCATATCCCGCTTCTACTGCTTTTTCTACATCCTCTTCCGAAAATTGCGGCAGTCTCCGTACAAGAACTTTTCCCAGTCTTTTCATACCGAACTCCGGAAGTGTGGGATGAAGATAGGGAATTTGGGCTTTCGCAATTTGTTTTTTCATAAATTTTGCCAATACATGGCCATAGAGTGCATGCCGTTTTTCATCGGTAAATGAATTGTGCCACGCTCTTGTATGTGCGGGGAACCAGATCATATCCGGTTTCCGCCGGATCAGATTTTGCAGATGCCCATGAGCCAGTATACAGGGATGACAGTGCACGCGCTGCGGAATGGTCATCGCCGCCTGTCTCGCATCTTCTTCATTCCATTCTGATGTCATTACACGATATCCGAGGCTATTCCAAAATCCCGCCCAAAAAGGAAAATCCGACCACATATCCAAAGCGGCGGGTACCCCTACGATTCCCCTGCACTTCCCTTCAGGCGCTGCTTTTTTAAATACATGATCTTTTATCCACTGGTACACATCCGGACAGGATGTCTTATTTCTTTCTCCGATCAGTATGATTTCTCCCGTTCCGCATCGATTTCCCGTCACAAAAATTTCACCGCCGGAAAAACGGCGCACACTGACAGCGCAATGATTGCCGCAGCCGGGGCAGGTCCGGTTTTCCGTTTCCATACGGAACGCTTTTATTTCCGCAGCACCTGGCAGGGAAGAAGCATGCTGTTCTCCAAATTGATCTTTGGCTTTAAGCGCCATTCCATAGGCACCCATGAGGCCCGCAATATCCGGACGGATGACTTCCTTTCCCGTCAGACGTTCAAAAGCGCGGAGTACCGCGTCATTATAAAAGGTACCGCCTTCCGCCACGATATGATCCCCCAGCTCTTCAGCAGACTCCAGCTGAATGACGCTGAAAAGCGCATTTTTGACCACCGATACGGAAAGCGCCGCCGCAAGATCTGCCAATCCCACACCGCGGTTCTGCACCTTTTTCACATAAGAATTCATAATAACCGTACAGTGCCTTCCCAGATCGGGCATCTTCTCTGCCAATGCCGCCTGCCTTGCAAATTCCTTAATATCCATGTGAAGATGATCTGCAAAAGATTCCAGAAAAGAACCGCAGCCGGAGGAGCAGACTCCATTTAAAGAAATATGGTCTATCCTTCCATCTTTTAATCGGCAGTACTTCATATCCTGTCCGCCGATATCCAAAAGTGCCGTCACTTCCGGGCAGAAAAATCTGGCAGCCCGAAGATGCGCCATAGTTTCCACTTCCCCTGTATCCAAACAGAACGCCTTACGGAGAAGTCCTTCCCCATAACCGGTAACTCCGACACCCGCCAGGCAGCACTGAGAAGGCAGCACCTCATACATAGCAAGCAGAATTTCTTTCGCCCGGGAAATCACATTTCCCCGATGACTGCCATACCACTCTCTGAGTATCGCACCATCCTTGTCGATGAGTACAGCCTTTAAAGTCGTCGATCCGGCATCTATGCCCATCCACACAGCCCCGGTATATTCTGACAAAGGATATCGTCTGACCGCGGCAGCGGCATGTCTTTTCACAAAATCTTCATACTCCTGCGGAGAAGAAAAAAGACCTTCCACCATTTCCACAGAAGAACTGGAGTCCGCCCTTTCTTTTTCCATATGCAGTTTCACATTTTTTAGATCGGCCGATTTCGATTTTTCAGCTGAAACAGCTGCGCCAAAAGCAAGGTAATATTCACTTTGGGGAAGAAGAACCGCATGATCCCCGTCAAGAGAAAGCTCTTCCGCAAAACATTTTCTCAGTATCGGAAGAAATGTCAGCGGTCCTCCCAGAAAAGCGACACGTCCTTCTATCGGCCGGCCGTGGGAAAGTCCGGACACGACTTGGGCAACCACGGCATGAAACAGGGATAGTGCCGCATCCGCTTTTTCTGCTCCTTCATTCAGCAGCCCCTGGATATCCGTTTTTGCAAAAACACCGCATCTTGACGCGACAGGATACACTTTCGTCCCTCTGCCGGCAAGATCATTAAGTCCCATGGTATCTGTTCCCAAAAGCTTTGCCATATGATCCAGAAACGCACCCGTACCGCCGGCACATATCCGATTAACCCGCTGATCCACCACCGGATGCAGATAAGTGATTTTCGCACTTTCCCCGCCAATCTCAATCACTGCATCCACATCTCTGCCAAAACGGGAAAGATAATTCGTCTGTGCAGCAATCTCCGGTATAAAGGACATGCCAAAGCGTTCAGCGATGTCCTCTCCCCCCTGTCCGGTCATGCAAAGAAATGCTTCACTTCCTTCATACACAGCCACCAGATCGGTCATCACCCGTTCCACAGTCTCCATCACACGGCAGTCATGATGAATATACTGCCGCCAAAGAATTTTACCGTCGGTGTCTAAAACGATGCATTTCACTGCCGATGCACCTACATCCATTCCGACATGTATATGTTTTCTCATCTTCTCTCCCGTCAACAGCCTTGAAGCACAGTAAACCCTTTCTGTATTTTCATTTTGTGCTCATACAAAACACATCTTTCCCTATTATATACTATGAACTTTTTATTTCTTTCAATGAAAACGAAAATAAGCCATCATGGATCTATCTTTTCCATAATGGCTTTTTTCATTTCTCCTGTCAGAAATTAAACTGCGCGGAAACAGCAAAGGTTCTTGGTGCACCGAGGCCGATATTATTGCCTCCAGCTGCATACCAGTAATCTTTGTTCAGCAGGTTATAGCACCAGGCGGACAAAGTCACAGGCTGTTTTCCGAAATGGGTATCCCAGGAAACGCCAAGATCTACCAGTGTCTGTCCGCCAATTTTCATCGGCTTTGCATAGCTTGCTGTATTCCTGATCAATGCGGATCCCGTATAACTCAGCCGCCCTATGAAGCGTAAATCATCATTGGGTTTGTATACAAGCGCCAAATCACTGCTCCACTTCGGCAGCGCATCTACTCTTCTTCCGTCATTCAGCCCTTTATAGGTCTTTGTCTGTTTGGCATCCATATAGGACACACCCCATATATAGCTCCATTTTTCTCCTATGCTGCCGGCTGTGGAAAATTCTATTCCCCTGTTCCTCTGCTGACCGTCCAGTTTATACGTTTCTGTTCCGTCAACATTTGGAACTGCTATTCCATTTGCCTTTTTAATTTCGTAAAAGCTTAAGGTATTTAATACTGTACCGTTCTTAAATTTGAAGCCAAATTCATTTTGTTTCGTTTTAGACGGCGGGAGAATATCCCCTCTATTGGTATAACGATTACCGACTGAACTGCCTTCTACGAAATTTTCCGTATGACTTGCATAGAAAGATATGTTCGGCGTAAATCTGTATGTCAACCCCAGAATAGGTGCTTTAGCGTGAGATTTAACACGACTGTTATTCACATAATTGTTATTATCCACTTCATGTCCATGATAGCCGAAAGTCAAATGTAATTTTTCATCCGGACTGGAAATGGTATTTATCAAAGTCCATCCTCGCATGATGGAGTTAAAATGATGAGTTACCGGATCCCATACAACCTGCGGTTTTGCAGAAGATGTCCCAGTATAAATATTTCCTGTAATCGAATATTTATTTGCGGCGGCTACATTATTATCTCTGTACCGGCTGAAACGCGTGAAATCTATGCTGGCAATCCATTCATTCTTCCAATCACCAAGCATAAAATTCCCTTTAAAACCCGTATTGAAATAAGTGTAATGATGAAATACAGGCATCTGTGTATAGGTTCCCTTATAATTTCCATTCATATCTTGAAGTACGCGGCCTGACCACTGCTGAAGCCAGCTGGAGTATTTTTCCCAACGCCAGCCGAAATTAGCGAACCAAGTCAGGTCTTTATTCAGATACTGTTCATGATTCAAAATGAAAGTTGTATTTTCATATTTATCATTAGACCATTTCGGAGATAAATTATTCGTATTTTTAGGAACTTTGGGCAGCACCGGTAAAGATCCTAATCCAATGGTATTTGAACGTCCATACTGGTCATCATAGTCATAACTGAAAAAAATATTGCTCTTGCTCCGCTTTGCCCTATGGTCGATATTGACCGCTATATCCCGTTTCTTATCTTTTGTGCCGTCAACCGCCAGATCTCCGTTTGCATGTAATGCATTAATACGGACCCCCCATTCATTATTGCCGCCAAAGCGTTTTCCCAAGTCTATAGTTTCCGTGAAATAGGAATCGCTTGCCCAGGAGAGTCCTGCACTGAAATTGGGTTTATCCTGTGCTTTCTTCGTTGTTGCACTTACTGTGCCGCCAACAGATCCCGCCATAAATATGCCTACCCCGTTTACACCGATATTAGGACCGGATAGAACTTCCATTTTATCCATATAATTGGTTGGCATGGTCATTTGATGACTCATACTCGGAATTCCGTTAAGCGTCCAACTGCCGCTGCCAGCTGAAAAACCACGAATATACAGATTTGTATCCATAGAACCTTTAGTCGTCCTCACTGACGGAGATAAAGAAAGTGCATCCATTGCACTTCTTCCCGGCTGGGAAAACGTTTCTATGGCCTGTTTTGTAAAAGTCATCTGCTGGAACGGAACATCGAGCACATCCTTTTTACCCAAAGCACCCACTTCCTGTTTCGTCCCGATCAGTCCCGATGCTATCGGCGCGGACTGCGCATTGTCCGCATCATAGCGTTCCCCGACGACATTGACTTCATCCATCTGCCAGACAGCGGAAGCGTCCATTCCTCCGCACACGGCTGCAGATAAAGCCAACATTATGACTGCCAATAATTTTTTTCTTTTCATCATCGTCATCCTCTTTTCTGTTTTCAATCCGTTCCGGATCTGTTTGTTCCTATTATAAAGTAGAGGGTAACCCGCAGGTCAATACTTAATTAGCGAAATATTACAGATGGACATGATTTGTTTATTGTATTTTTAAGTTGCTTCTTATTTTTATGCTTGCGGTAAACAAAAAGCAGGCCTCCCACCTGCCTGCCACTTTACTGCTATACATCCTCCGGATAAAGTCCCCTGTAAAAAATATCAACGGCATCACTGACGCGCACCGCCGGACATCGGATAGTATAAAAAGGAATGGTATATACCCTTTTATTTAAGACTGCCGGTACCTGTCGAAACGCCGGATGGTCATACACCCCCTGCAGTACATTTTCATCCCTCTCCGGCGCAGATTGGATAAAGATTACGTCCGGATTTTCCACCATCAGACTTTCAAAGCTGAGAATTTCCGCATTTCCCACGTCTTCCGCTTCTTTGCCGATCACATCGCCGCCAAGCCGCGTCACAATATCTCCGGCAAGAGTACGGGGCGTATAAATGTAAAGTCCTTTAGAAAGGGAATTGATGATCAGAACTTTCTGTCTCTTCGGCGAATCCTTTACTTTTTCCATTTTAATCTGTAAATCCTTTTGTATCTTCCCTATGATTTCTTCTGCCTTCCGGTTCTTCCCCACGATCTTTCCCACATCGGAAATATATTTCAGCTCATCTTCAATAACATGTTTTTCCGAAAAATCCGCCATATTAGTCAGCGTCATGTATACCGGCACATTTCTTTGGTGCCAGAAATCCCAGGTCCCGACAGAATTGGCTTTCCCTGTAAAATCAAAAAGCCATCCTAAAATAAAATCCGGATTCATGGCAAGCGCCTTTTCCTGCCCAATTGTCCGCGGCACTGTCATAGGCAACTGCCTGAATAAAATCCGGTTTTCTTCCGTCAGATGTCTTTCGTCATCAATGCCGGTCGCTGCAATGATCTGTTCCCCCGCCCCCAGTTCAAGCAGTGTTTCAATGGAGTTCTGCCAGAGTGCAATAATGCGTGTCGGCGGTTTTTGATAAACAGTGCTGACTTTTTTACCTTCGCTGTTATAATTTTCAATCGTTACAGGAAATTCGGCATTAACAATTTGCGCAGCATGATTTTCTTCCCTCCCCGGCGCAGTATGTATCCCGCATCCGGCAAAAATGGCTGCCATGCCTGTGATCAGAACAGATAAAATCAATTTGCGGTACAAACGCATCACATCCTTTCCCATATATTCACAGCTGCCCTGAACAGTTTTTCCCACTCATTTCCTTTTGAGTCTTTTCTTTCTATTATGCTATTATAAAGCAGCGGGTAACTCCCAAGTCAAACCGGCCAGGAGGTTTTATGAAAAGCGGACGAAAATATCTGACTATACGTAAATTCAGCGAATTGACGCACACCACCGTAGACACACTTAAACACTATGATGAAATCGGACTTTTGACCCCTGCTTATATTGGAGAAAATAAATATCGTTACTATCTTCCCGAGCAATCTCTGATACTGACGCGCATTCTCTTCGGCAAACATGCCGGCATCCCGCTGAAGGAGATCCGGAATTTTATTCACAGCGGCCATCATACGGACGCTATACAGAAGTATAATGAAATCATAAATGACCTGCGGGCCCGCGGAAAAGAAACCGATGCCATAGTCAGCACCATAGATAATCTTCGTTATTATTACAGCTTATCTGAAAAACATCCTCCCAGAACTCTGTTTTCCCTTTACCTTCCGGAATGGTTCATTCTCTTTTCCGAAAAATCAAAAATCGACGCTGCCCATGAATCCTCTTCTTCCGATATCGCGAACAATCTCTTTTTAGAAGGATTTAACGGGCAGAAATGGCCACATTACCTCTTAGGCGCCCTTCTTCCCGAAGAGAATATAAAGACCAGGAATTTCTCTGAAACGAAATATTTCCTGAAAATAGATACACCCCAGCTGTATGACAAAGCAAAAATACGATTCGTCCCTAATGGAGAATGGCTCTGTATGCTCTTTTACAGCAAAGGAAAAGGGCTTTCTGAAAATCTCGGTTTCTACCTGGATACTCTTGAAAAAGAAAAGATATCCGTCAGCGGCGATATATTTATCATGGATGTGGTAAACAGCCTGATTACTTCCAATCCCGACAATTACTGCACGATGATCTACGCACTCAAGGAACGGCAGACCCATGAACAATTCTGACAGAACAAAGATCTTTATCTCCCTCAAACTGATCCCGCAGCGGCGGGACGGCACATTCTTCCCTTTCGTCCATTTCCAGGAAGCATGTTATATCTTTTTGCAAAAACTGTATTTGCTTTTTCAAAACAGTAAAAACCCGGAAGACATCCACCCCCTGCTGGGCGAAATACTTCTTATCCTGTCCGCCGATACGGAAAAAGATTACCTTCACGCGCTGGATTTGTTTTCTTCATGCAGGCAGATCCTGGAGCTATGCAATGAAATATGCCGGCAGGCAGACTGGAATTTTTCTCTTGACCTTGCGATCGCTGCTGATGCGGGAAGAGCGGAAAAACTCATCATTCCGGGATCCGGCCCGTTTCCGGACGCCGTTGCCTGGACAGGAATCCATGAAGAAAGAGCCTCCCGTATCAGCCACGCCATGGAAAAGGGAGTCCATAAAGATACCCTGATCACCCACTCTTTTTATAAACACCTGCCTGAAAAAGCAAAAGAGAAATACGCCACCCTTTACTATCTCCACCATATCTGCTGCTATGCCGAATAATAAAAAAAGTAAAGTGCCTCTTCCAAAACACACTTTACTTTTTATTTTACATTCGATTCATTTCATCTAAGGTAAGGGCAAAACTGCCGGCAAAGTGTTCCAGAAACCAGTCCACTTCTTTCAGGTGCAGATTTTTTAATTTATTTTCCGTTGTGCGGAAAGCTTCTTCAAATTCGCTGTTCCCCGCCTGTATTTCTTCGGCGCATTTCAGGTATGCCGACAATGTGTCCGCCGCTTTCGCCAGCGGCCATAAAGGATCGTTTTCCATGTCCAGAATATAGGGGCGGTAAATGTCTTTCAATTCATCGGGAAGCGTTTCCAAAAGGCGCCTTCTTGCTTTATCCTCTATCTCTTTATATTTATCATGCAGATCCTCCGTGAAATATTTCACGGGAGTGGGCATGTCGCCTGTAAAGACTTCTCCCGCATCATGATAAACGGCCAACATGGCGCAATGCTCCGCATCGCAGGGTTCATGAAAAATTTTTTCACGGATCACTGCAAGTCCGTGGGCAATCATGACGGTCTGCAAGGTATGCTCCGCGTCATTTTCCGGAAAGGAATTCCGCATAAGTCCCCAGCGCTGTATATATTTCATTCTTGCGAGGTACGCAAAAAAAGTGTGCATTATTATCCTCCATGTGTCTTACAGAACCAGAAATGACGAACGGGGCCGCTCCCCTGTCCGATGGTTTCGTCTTTTGCCGCTTCGATAGCGCCGGTAAGGTATGCTTTTGCTTCCGCAGCAGCCTTCGTCAGTGTTTTTCCTTCCGCCAGTTTGACCGCGAGCGCTGCGGAAAGCGTGCAGCCCGTACCGTGGGTGTTTTTCGTTTTAATCCGCTTTCCTTCATAACGATAAAATTGTTTCCCGTCAAAAAGGATATCTACCGCATCATGAACCCGGTGCCCGCCTTTCACAAGAACCGCACGACAGCCGTATTCCATCATTCTTTCCGCCGCGTTTTCCATATCCTTTTCCGTTTTTATTTCCAATCCCGATAATACTTCCGCCTCGGGAATGTTCGGCGTGATAAGATCCGCTTCAGGAATCAAAATATCTTTATACGTTTCAATGGCTTCTTTTTCCAAAAGAATAGCGCCCGTGGTGGCAACCATGACAGGATCAACGACAATTGCCGGTCCTTTGTGTCCGCGGAGAAATTCCGCCACTGCCGAAACGATGGTAGGGATGCTGAGCATGCCCGTTTTGACTCCGTCCGGAGGAATATCGCTGTATACCGCTTCCAGCTGGGCGGTCACCATCTCCACGGGAGTATTCACCACCATGGAAACACCAGTCGTATTTTGCGCGGTGAGTGTGCAGATGCAGCTCATTCCATAGGCGCCAAGAGCAGCAAAGGTTTTTAAATCCGCCTGTATCCCTGCACCGCCGGAGGAATCTGAACCAGCAACAGTAAGTAGTTTCTTCATCAGTCTTCCTTTTTCAATTTTTTCAAAGCCGGAGTAAAATAGGCAATGAGTTTTCCCTGTTTCCACGCCATATCATAGTCAACAACGGCGATGGACGCCAAATCAGGCTGAATGCCCGCCCCTGCCGCTTCAAGAAGGTAGGACTGGAGGAAAGGATGGTGTCCCACTAAGGCCAGCGGTCCTCCGTCCGTCATGAGATGATTCTCAATCCGCCTGAAATCGCCCTGTAAAAGTTCTTCCGTCAGGTGGAGCCCTTCGGCAAAACATTCTTCCGATAAAATCCTCGCCGTCTGACGGGTACGCATGAAAGGGCTGGCGAAAATGCGGAGCGGCCGGTCTTTCAAAAATCGGGCAAGTATGCGCGATGTGGTCCGTACCTGTTTCTTTCCTTCTTTTGTCAGCCGTCTTTCTCTGTTCGGCACATCTTCCGTCTGGGGAACAGCTTCCCCATGCCGCATAAGAATTAAGTACATCGCTGCCTCCTTATTCCGATTAATTATCCGATTCTTTACCGTTCTTATCCATATCAGCAGCGGTAAAGAATCTTTTTTCATTATACTGGTCTTTTTCGTCTTTGCTGGTCGCGTATTTCACAGATAAATTTTTCCCGACGGTTGTAAATATCTGTTCCACAGGCCCGCCATTGGCAAGAACTCTGGAAATAGCAGCACGTCCGTCCTTCACCCTGACAAGTGCCGTAATTTCATTCTTCATGGCTGTTTTTGTTTTTCCATTGTCTTCAGGCACCTGTACCCGTTCGGAAAGTTCCACGACGGACAGTTTCTTCAGCTGCTCCGGCGCCATGTACATGCGGTCCGCCGGAAAATTGAAATATACGGTGCCATCCATGATGCGGAGTGCCCGCGTTTTGATATAACTTCCGCTGGGCTGGGCAGGCTGGGCATGATCAAGGATAAGCGCTCCCTTCTGCCCCTTACGGATCACCAGGTAAATCGTTTCTCCTGTTTCCGGTTCCTGCTCTCCTTCCCACTTCGTTTCCGTTATGGGTACGTTCACCGCTATGTAATTCCTGTCATAAAAGTTCCCATGGAATTCGATCGCCGCCGGCACCTCATATTCTTCTCCGTCAAGAAGGGTGGAACGGTAATCCGCTCTTGTCCACACAAGAAAGGCAAGTTCAAAAATAGCAGTGATCAGGACGAGAAGCAAACTGTACTTTCTATTCACGGCGCTCCCCTCCTTCCTCCGTTTTCCTTTCCGGCAGATCGGACAAGAACGCCGATTGATCCGCAGGTGCTGCCGGCTGCCGATCCCGTCGTACAGTCTTCCTTCCCGGTTTCCGCCTTATCTTCTTCACGGCATGGGGAAGGAAAGTCAGGCAGCACACAATGATAGCAGCCGCGCCAATGACGAGGAAGAATATTCCTCTTTGCCCGAAGGAAAGCGCCGCATCAAGGACACGAACAGCACCTGCCGCGGCCAGAAGACATCCGCCGACCCATTTCAGCAGGTTGGAATCGCTCCAATACCCCCTCCCGATAACTGCCACGGCAAGAAACGCGGCAAAGATGGATACAAAGATAGCAGAAGACACACCGGTTGTCTCAAAAACGGCAAAGGATGCCGCCACAAGCATAATAAAAGGCGTAAGACCTCCGAGAGCAGCCAGCCGGTCCCGTTTGATACCCATCCGGGTAAGCAGGACAGCGTCAATGGCAAGAATGACAAAAAACAAAATCCATAAGGTCCAATTTCCCGAAATGCCTTTCCACACGGAACTCCAGGAGCCCTCCAGCAGAACGCCGAACACGGCCGCGCCGCCAAAGAGGCAAAGTGCTTCCGCCGCCGCGCCCCAGAAAGAAAGCATACTGCCCGCCATCCAGGTAAGCGCTGCCGCAAGGGCAAAAAACATCGTCTGCCATAAAAGGTTGGACGCCGTCCAGTAAATAAGGAGAAGTACGCAGACCGCCCAAAACCATGAGTAACAGACGACCGCTTTATGACGCCGTTCTCCCAGAAGCCGCACCAGGAGAGGAAGCGCCAAAACAAGAAACACCCATGCCGCCGCTTCCGGCCATCCCCGGTACGGTGATAAACGGTACACAAGAACAGACGACGCCATATAGACCATACCGAGTCCTGCTGTAGGAAACGCCCAGCTCATCAGAAGAAGGAATACGCAGGACACCGCCGCGAGAACAAACCAATCCCCCGACAGCTTGAAAGACTCATTTACCATCCATACGGCGCACAAGACCGCCACGCCATGAAAAACACCGGCCGCCTCCCGAATAACATCAGGCACGCGGTGGCGGTAAGAAACGGAAGGAAGAAGAGAAGACAGATCTTTTCCCTTATTTCCCGCCGCGGTATTTTCTTCGATTCCGCTTCCGGCAGAAACCGTTCCCCCTGTTTCCCCGGAAAGCAGCTCTGCTGTGTTTTCAGCTTCTTCTAAGCGGACGCTTTCTGCCGGAATTCGATCCATCACAGGACGATCCTGCCACAAAATCGCCGCAATAATAAGAATGGACAGCACCAAAGGCACAAGAGCCATCATAAACTGCTCATCCTGAGAAAGACCGTTCCATACGCCGGCGCAGATGAAAATCAGACCGGTGAGGAAACATACGGCAGCCAGCACGAAAAGCCCTTCGCCATGAGAATGGCGTTCTTCATTCCTGTATAAAGAAATAAGAGAATCTCCCGCTTCACGGGTAATAATTTCTTCCTTCACCCAACGGGGTACTTCTTTTTTCAGCCATTTAAAGTGAGTCATAACTTAACTCCCGCCTGTCAATAAAAAAGCAGTGATGAAAAGAATTTCGTTTCCACCACCGCCGAGTCTTAAATTATTTTACGATAAGCACGGGATACTTGCCCCGGCTTACGATATAGCTGGAAACCGATCCCATGAAAATGCCCTTCAGCGGACCGAGTCCCCTGCTTCCCATGACGATGAGGTCGCACCCTTTATCTTCAGCAATGCTGAGAATGACCGGACCGGGTGAACCGATTTCAAAAACTGTTTCATGCGCCACACCTTCAGGAACCATAGCGACGGCTTCTTTCAAATCGCGGCGGCACTGCGCTTCCAGATCCTCTGAAAGCTTGGAAGTAAGGCAGCCTTCCGCAATGGATACCTGGTCAAAATTGCTCATGGCGGAAACCATATTGCACACGGACACGATGTAAAGCTTCGTACCCTCGCCGGCGGCCGCCAGATCCGCAGCTTGCGCCATCGCCTTTTTCGCGTGGGCAGAACCATCATAAGGAACAAGAATATTCTTATACTTCAACATAGAAATCCCGCCTCTCTTTTCTTTTGAAGGATTTTATTTTTTTCATTATACCATGAATATTCCTGACTGCGTATTTCTTTTTATTCATTTCTCTTATAAAGAAAATACATCAGACTCCGGTTTCCGGTCTGTGCTGTGATAAGGAATAATTTTTCTGAAATGATTTTTCCCGGCAAGTTCCCACATTTCCCTTTCCGTCATATGGTTCGGCCAGAGGACAAGTTCCGCCCTGCCGCTTTCATAATAATCTTTCGCTTTGCCGTAGCCATGGATGCTGCCTGTCATGAGCAGTGAAAGTTCAGGGTGCCGCTCAATGAGTTTCCTGTTCTCTGACCGCGACAACTGGGCATCGGTAAGGAAATAAACCCCATTGTCATGAATCGTTTTTCCGTCCCATAAAGAAAACGTTTCATTGGGAAGGGCAAGCACTTCCCGGCGGGCAAAGTATTTTCTCCGCCCCAGACGCAGCCATTCGTCATAAAGTCCGGGAGCCATATGCACGGGAATCTCCATACTTCCTTTATTACGGAAATATGCCGCAATGGAAAGCCCTCTGCCGAAATGCGGCACAGGAAGAAGAAGCGGCTTTCCCCGCCACACCAATTCCAATATTTTATCAAGAACCGACCGGCGCATATCTGCCCCCGTACGATCGCCCGGATATGCTGCATCAAGGACGGCCACATCCGCCGTTTTCCCTTCCGCATCATCACAGACATAAAAAGGGTCATCGCTTCGGTAATCCCCCGAAAAGAACAATTTTTTCCCTTCACAGGAAATATCGTACCACACGGAACCGGCACAATGGCCGCTCCGCCCCCAGCGGAAACTGAAATCCCGTTCCAATTCCAGTTCGGGCGCTGTCGAATCAAGAATCATCGTATTCCCCGGCTTCTCTTTCATCTGCCGGTATGTCTGGTTCGTCAGAAGCACGGATCCCGCAAAGCCGAGAGACTCGAAATATCCGATCGCCCCCGTATGATCCCGGTGCGAATGGGTGATGAAAAGGTATTCTGCTCTTGCAACCTGCTCCGCTGTGAGATCAGGTACCCGGTCCAGTCCGTCCGTTGAAGTTCCCGCATCCACGATAAAAGCGTGGCGCCCTCCTTCAACAAAAAAGCAGCTGCGTCCGAAATCACCGCAGCCGCCTGCAATTGTTATCTGCATATCCATCTCCATTGACGTTATTCTTCAGTTAATCACCACGCATGGCTGCACCCAATATACCATATTTCAAAAAAAGCCGCAAAACTATCTTGAGCCTGCCGCGATAAGGGCGCAGATCACACCGGCAATGGCAAAAATGATGTATGCCGCGCGTTCATAATTAAACCCGCCGCTTTCTTCATCAGCATCACTGCGCGTTTCTTCTTCCAACATGGGCGCTTTTATTCTTTCGTGAATTGCCGGCGGAATCAGGCCGCTGTAAAAACGGTTCAGATACCTGATGTACCCGTTCATTTCTCTGGTAAAAAAACAAAAGGAGGGCGCCGATAAAGATATTTCATTCCGTATGGCGATCGTGGAAAGGCATTCCTCAACGATACATTTCATAACCCGTTCCGGCGTGTCTTCCCTTTCTTCATACCTCCGTGAGATATTGTCAAAAAGTTCGATAGTCTTCCGCATGCCGCGCTCATCATAGCGTCTCTGCAGATCAGGCGGCAGAAACTTTCGTTCCGCGCCATGGCCGGGCGCTGTTTCCCGTTCCATAAACAGGGAGAATTTCTTTTCCACTTTTTCAAAACCGCGGAACAAATCCAAGAGCGGCGCATAGGTTTCTGCATATCCGGCAAGGACATACTTCGCCACATAGATACGGAGCAGGATATAATCCGTAAGGAAAGCGGCCGCCTTCGGCTTCTCCGCCTGGCCCATATCCATACGGTTCACTTCGAGGAATCGGATAAATACGCGGTGGATGCTGTAGCTCCCCTCCGGCTCGGTCGTATAGGAAAAGAAAGCGCGCCGGGCCGCCCGGACACCCATGCTTTCAAGATATTCTTTTCTTCCCACGATCCGCCTCCTCTTTTACCGCGTGCCATCAGCAGCGGATTACCGCCGGTTTCCAATTTTTCCGCCGCTGAACCGCCGATTCCTTTCCCCAGGAACCATGCAGGAGAGATTCTTCCGTACAGCGCTTCCCGCTTCAATTCACCAGGGGAGAATGGGGAGACCTCTCTTCTTTTCTGTATTCATCAGCAAGCGCTTCCAAAAAGGACGCCACATCCCCCTCATGGAAATCAGAAATGCCATAAACGGCACATACCGCACCGGCAAGCATTTCCTTTGTTTCTTCGTGGGGCAGCGTCGTATTGATTTCCAATTCTACCGTGCTTCCATTGTCTACAGCAGTAATTAAAACAGTCTCTTCTTTATTTTTCATCATACACCTCGCTGACTTCATCGTACAAAAAAAGAGAGTTCCCCGCAAGAAAAATATTTTTCTGCGCCTCTCTTATAAATTCTTTCTTGCCGTATGGTTCCATCCCTTATTTGTGAGTATCTCCGCGTCTTTTCCAAGAAATGCTTTTGCCGCGTACCGATCCCCTGCCAGCTGCCAGCGGAACCATGCCGTCACATAAGCGTCCGCTTCGGCCTGCACATGGCTGTGGTCCGCACGGGAACGCCGTCCCATGACCATCGCTGTCTTTGCCTTTTGAAATATCTTCTCCATATCCGGAAGCGGTGTAATGAGACGATCATCCAGCCTGTCGCCGCTCACCATGAACCACGGCACATTGACCGCAGAAGCGTCATACTTCCAGCTGTTCATTTTTAATTTGTCCGCAAATGATTCCGTCACCGCCGAAACAGTGACGACCGTTTTAAAACGTCCGCCGCCTTTTCGGAATAAAATCGTTTTCACCGCGCCGACGCCTCCCTGGGAGTGTCCGCCGATCCCCAGATTTTCCTCATCAATCTTTTGAAAAAACACGCTTTTTCTGTCCGCCGCCAGCTTGTCCATGAGTTCCAGTCCCCATTCCGCCGAGTACCCGAGCCCCGTATTTCTGTCCGTATTGCCCACGACAATAAAGCCCCAGCTGGCAAGATGTTCAAAAATCGGCTCATCAAGATCACAGGTCGAGGTCGTCCCGTTCAAAAGAAATACCATGGGCCATTTCCGGTTTTCCGTTTCCAGCCGTTTCGGATACCACACGCGGTAAGTATAATTTCCGTACTGTTCTTCTTTTCTTGAAACGGTCTTCTTTGCCACTTCGTATATACCGAGATTGCGGTAGCGCTGTTCAATCTTCCCCCGATCCACCGTCGTTATCCAGTATTCATCAGTAATGGCCGTTGCCGCGTCCGCCACGGAAAAAGAAAGGAGCCATACCCATACATATAAAATTATCTGCAGTTGTTTCTTTATCTTTTCCATATCCGCATTATACCAAAAATGAATAAACAATTAAATTTTATTCTTTGAAACGAACCACGAACAGGAACCGGCACCCATTACTTCGCCAGGGAAAGAAATTCTTTGCGCAAATCCCCGTCTGTCCTGAACCGTCCGGATGCGGAAATCGTCCTTGTAAGCGTCCCCGGTTTTCTGATTCCCCGTGCCGTCATACAGGAATGCTCCCCCTCCAAAAGAACGATCACATCCCCGGCACCGGTAATCCGTTCCATGACATCCCGTATATCCGCTCCTATCCGTTCCTGGATCTGGAGACGCTTAGAGACGGCATCGGCGATGCGGGCAATTTTCGACAGTCCGATGACGCGCCCTCTGGGAATATATCCCACAGCCGCCTTCATATTGTACATGAGGGCGATATGGTGCTCGCAATGGGAAAAGAGGGAAATATCTTTCACCACCACCATGTCACTTTCAGGAGAAGAAAATGTCTTATCAAAAGCGCGGGCGATTTCTTCATTGGGCACCGCCGCATAGGCCAGCTGCTCGGCCACCATTTCCGCAAAGCGGCGGGGCGTTTCCACAAGCCCTTCTCTTTCGGGATCTTCCCCGACTGCTTCTATAATCAGGCGCGCCGCCTGTTCCAATTTTTTCTGATCCATTTCAGACCCCTCTCCTGTCCGGCTCCCAGATAATTTTATGGAGCTGTACCTGCACGCAGACTTCTGCCAGTTTTTCTTTTCTCACATATTCGACCAATTCACGCGGCTCTATTTTCCCCCACACGGGACTCACATAAAACTTCGGACCGCCCCGGGGAAAATACTTCATAATGATTTCCTTCATATCCTCCAAATCCGTTTTCGAGGAGACGACGAATTTCAGAACATCCTCCTCCGTCAATTCCTTTAAGTTCGGCAGCCGCATGAAAGACTTCATTCCGCTGTCTGTGCATTTGTAATCCATCGTATAAAAAAGATTTTGGGGACGGCGCACCAAAAGGGGAATTGCGCCGTTCGTTTCTATATTAATTTCATACCCCTCTTCCCCGAGGATGTCGCAGATTTCCTGCAGAGGCTGGAGCAGCGGTTCTCCTCCCGTAAAAGTAATCCGCTTCCAGGGATAGGAACGGATACGGCCTAAGAGTTCCTCTTTCGTAAGGAATTCTTCCGCGTCGGACTCTTTCAAAGCGTATGCCGTATCGCAGTATGTACAGCGGATATTGCAGCCGGCAAACCGGACAAATACCGCCATATACCCTGTCCGTTTTCCCTCTCCATCAATGCTGTCAAATATTTCCGCCACGGGAAACTTATTTTTCATATACCGCTACATTTCCTTCCGTTTCCTGCACCGCCACGCGGATACAGTGAGGAATGCGGTCGCAAAGCCATTTCGCCATATTTTCTGCCGTGGGGTTCAAGCCTTCCATGATATCGTTAGCGCACCGGTGGTCAAAAAGATTAACGATATCCTTAATCTTCGTGAAATCTACCACCATGCCGTTTTCATCAAGCTTATCATTCTGCACGGTGACAGTCACGATCCAGTTGTGCCCGTGCATTGAAGTGCACTTGCTTTCATAGTTCAGACGCAGGAAGTGCGCTCCGCTGATTTCCATCCTTTTCGTTACTGTAAACATATTATCCTTTCCCTCCATTCCACGGATCTTCCACCCCGTTTTCAGCAAACGCTTTCGCCCTGTCTATGCAGGTCCCGCATTCGCCGCAAGGCGTGTCTCCCCCCTCATAACAGCTCCATGTCAGTTCATAGGGTGTCCCCAGTTTCAACCCTTCCGCCACGACGCCGGTTTTATTTTTATCGGCAAAAGGAAAAACCAGATGTACCTTGCCGTATGTGCCGACAGCAACCGCTTCCCCCATGGCTTTCAGAAACCGGGGCGAGCAGTCGGCATACGCTTCTCCCGCCGCATCATCTCCATGGACGCCGACATAAATATCCGTCTCTTCCTCTTCATAAATGCCGGCTGCCAGACTTGCCGCTACAGAAATCATGAGGCCGTTCCGAAAAGGAACATACGTAGATACCTTTCCCGCCCCCTTTTCCGCAATCTGCTCACCGTAACTTTTGTGTACAATACTCTCCGTCGAATGGGACAGAAGAGAACAATTGGAATACTGCATGATCTGTGCCAGATCAAATTCATAATGAGGCACATGATAATATGCCGCCACCGCTCTTGCGGCATCCAATTCCTTTTTATGCTTCTGTCCATAAAAAATAGAAGCAGTGCTGACATTCTCTGCTCCCAGTGCATTTACAGCCACGGAGAGACAGGTCGTCGAGTCCACACCGCCGCTGGATAATATAATCGCTTTTTTCATATTTCCTCCCGTTTTTTATAGTTGGTGCTCAGAATGGACAACTGTCGGAACAAATTTCCGTTTCGTTTATTAGTTTCGTTTATTAATAGATCAACTCATTATAGCACAGGACAGAAATAAGACAAACAAATATAGTATAATAAAGCTGTATTATTAAAAGGAGGCATTATGAAGGGCGGAGACGCGGACGAATTTATCGATTATCTCATGGACGGCGGCGCCAGTGTACGCCACAAAGGATATGTCTACCATTTTTCAGGACTTGTGTACCATCCCGGCCAGCAGAGGTGGCGGGTGAGCATAGAGAAATACCGCTGGACAAAAGAACCGTTTGAAGATTTCATGGAGCTCGTCTATCATTACACATCCGATGAGGAAGAAGACTGTATCAACCACCTCACCGAAGACATCCTTTGGGACGGGAAATCTTTCTACCAGCTGGAAAAAGCTCTCACCTGGATCGACTGGTAAGAACCTCCTCCGCTATCATCCGGCAGCGCCATCAGCGCCGCTGCAGCCATGCAGTAAAAGAACCGCCGAGGTACGCACGGCAATGCCGGTGCTACATCAACAGTATAAATCATACGGGACTGCAAAAAATTGAATCATGTGCTATAATTGATTTGTCCTTTTCAGGGACTGATTTTCATGGGGACGTAGCTCAGCTGGGAGAGCGTACGGTTCGCATCCGTAAGGTCGAGAGTTCAATCCTCTTCGTCTCCACCATGCCCTTTGGGGCCAGGCAAAACATAAGCAGGCTTGCCGCAGCAGGTCTGCTTTTTTATTAATGTATTTCAACTGCACCCGTACGCTGCCTCGGAAACCGCCCCGCAGGAAATACCGCAGCACAAAATATATTTCGCAGATTATTTTTCCCGCTTGACATCTGCCGAAAGAAAATGCTATAGTAGGCACAACTTAATCACAGGCAATGAGAAGAAGAGTAAGCAAAACGAATGTCAAAGAGAGCTTCCGCAAGGTGAAAGGAAGTACAGGAAGTTTGCCGAACATGGTCTTTGAGCCGGATATGCCGAATCATTAAGCAGTCCGGGCGCTCCCGTTACAGAGCTGCGGTATCAGGATTTCCCTCGTACCTACAGAGGTTTGCACGGTGACGCGCAAATGAACTTGGGTGGTAACACGATCTTTCGTCCCTTATTGGACGGAAGATTTTTTATTACAATTTTTTAAGCAAGAATATCAAAGGAGGAATTTTTATGAAATTCAAAAAGACAATCATCGCATCCGTCGCCGCATTGGCACTCACAGGTTTTATCACAGGCTGCGGCGATGACAAAAAATCAGCGGCTCCCGCTCCGAAAGACAGCAAGGCAGTCACTCTCAAAGTGGGCGTATCCCCCGTCCCCCACGCTGAAATCCTCGGCGCCGTGAAGGATAAGCTTGCCAAAGAAGGTGTCAATGTGGAAATCATCGAATTTACCGATTACGTACAGCCGAACCTGGCATTGAACGATAAAAACCTTGATGCGAACTACTTCCAGCACAAACCATACCTGGATGAATTCGTCCAGTCAAGAAATCTGAAACTCGTTTCCGCAGGAGCGATCCATCTGGAACCGATGTCTGTCTTCTCCAAAAAGATTAAAGACTTGAAAGATCTTCCTGACGGCGCCCGTGTAGCTATCCCGAACGATCCTACCAACGGCGGCCGCGCGCTCCTCGTGCTCCAGTCTGCGGGGCTCATCAAGCTCCGTGATGGTGCACCCATCACCGCTACACCGCAGGACATCACAGAAAACAAAAAGAATCTTCAATTCTCTGAACTGGAGGCGCCACAGCTCCCCCGCTCGCTGGAAGACGCTGATATTTCCGTTATTAATATCAATTTTGCCCTGGAAGCAAAACTGAATCCGAAAGATGCCATCTTCACCGAAAGCAGCGATTCCCCATACGCAAACATTGTCGCTGTACGTGAAGGAGATGAAAACCGCCCTGAAATCAAAAAACTGATCGAAGCCCTTACCAGCCAGGAATCCAAAGATTTCATCGAGAAGAAATACAACGGCGCCATCAAAGCCGCCTTCTGATTAAACAAAAGAAGATTTCAAGATAAAGGACCTCTTCTGCCGGACAAACCAAATGCCCGGTAAAAGAGGTCCTTTTCATACCAGAAGAAGGTCCGCATCATACATCGGTCTCCTGATGTCTGCCTTTCTGTTATCTTTCATTCCGCATTTTACTTCTGTCATCTGCCGCACGATTCGTAGTTTCCCAGAATTTTAAAATAACTGCACATGGAAGACAGTCCCTCCAGTGTCCGCGTATTTGAGGGATCTTTCAGCGAACCCATGACATCGATGTGGAAGAAATACTCAAAAGGTTTCCCTTCGAGCGGACGGGATTCCAGATGGGTCATATTCATACCGCCGTAGAAAAAGTATCCCAGCACATGGTAGAGTGCGCCCGGTTCATGCCTGACGGAAATGGCGAGAGTGATTTTATCCGCTTTATCGGATATTTCCATTTTCGGTGCGATGATGAAGAAACGGGTGTAATTGTTTTCATTAAAAAAGATGTTTTCTTTCAGTACGGAAAGCCCATACAGCTTCGCCGCCGTCCGGCTTGCTACGGCCGCCTGATTTTTCTTTCCATCCTTTGAAACACGTTCCGCGCTTTGGGATGTGGAAAAATAAGGTTTCAATTTCCAATCCCGATGGTCATTGAAGAAAAGACGGCACTGGGCAAATCCCTGGGGATGGGAGTAGACCGTATCGATATCTTCCATTTCCGCTCCCGGCAGTCCCAGCAGGTGGTGCTCGATTTTTACCAGTTCTTCACCGACGATGGCGCAGCCGCAGCCCCTGATAAGGTCATAGACTTCCGTAATACCCCCGGTGGAAGAGTTTTCAATGGGTACAACGCCGTAATCAATCATTCCTCCCGCAGCGGCTTTCGTCACATCTTCAAAGAGGGGGAAATATATTTCTTCCCGCTCCCGCTCACCGAAGTGCCGTTCCATGGCCTCATAGGTATAGGAGCCTTTCGCGCCGTAACAGCCGACACGGATCCGTTTTTCCATAGTTTCTCCTATATCCATTTTCTCAATTTCACAAGCAGACCTTTTTCCTTTTTCTCCTCCGGTGTTGGACGCTCTACAGTGCGGACCATCCGTTTTTCCATTTCTTCCCGCCGCTTCCGCGCTTCTGTCGATTCAAAAGGGACGGGCCGCGTAAAAGCGGGCGGCATACGCAGGCTGGGCGGCGCCATGATTTTCGGCACAGTAAATTTCGGCACCTCTTTCAAGCTGCCGGCTTCCTCACGTCCCCAAGGGACATAATGGTATGCGCCGGCAGAAGGGTCGGGCACGTTCCGTTCCGCGATATACTTCGCCCCATTAAAGGGAACGCCGCGGAGACGTTCCAGCAATTGCGCCGCCATGACCTGCGGGGAGAAATAAGAGAACGGCAGTCTCGGCGCCATGCGCGCGACAGAAGAAAGAAATGCCGCCTTCACTTCCTCCGCCGTCATGTTCTCCCTGTGGCGCACCTCATCTAAAAGAAGGATCATTCCCTTTTGGGTAGGAAATAAGTTTTCATAAGGAATAACGGTATTTCTATTCCCCATCCCCGACATATCCAGGAAGAAGACAAGGAACAGACAGGAGAGCGCCTTATCCCCCGCTTCCGCACGAAGATGGAAGTTTGCCATGACATAGTACAGGTTGCGCAGCTTCGACCATTCTCCCGCCATGGTATAGATGGAAACCTTCTGCTGAAAAGCGCGCTCCAGTATATCCCTGGCGGAACAGGGATTCCCTTTCAGAGCCAGAGCAGAACGGGACTCGCCGATTTCCCCTTCCGTAAGCCCGTAGTTTTCACGAACATTCAGGACATACGCCATATGGCGTCCCACCTCGGTACGCCCCTTAGGTTCCAGCACGTATACTTTCGGTACAGCGTGGTCATAATTTTTTCAGGAACTTCATGGATTACACGCCGGACAAGTTCTGTATGCGTTCCCTCACCGGAAAGGCCGTACCGTTTAAGGAAATCGGAAAGCGCCTTATCGGGAAGCATATTCAC